>BNJU01000054.1_pt1 | contig 1088421 bp, 2006 predicted proteins | sample 8539281 | NCBI WGS metagenome assembly BNJU01 (sample SAMD00202456, study PRJDB9452) | human saliva metagenome | isolation source: human saliva | place: Japan
AACCAACCAACTAATTTGGCTTTTCTTCTAATAATAATCTTTTGTCACAGAGTATTAATGTCGCAATTGGAACATGATGCGTAATTTACCATAAACTGATGCACGTAATAATGCACGTAATTGGTACGGAACATTTCAGGTTCATTTTTAATGAAATACAGATCGCACGATATCCTAAGAATGGATTCATTTCGTGTGGTAAAGGTAGAGAAATATATTGGTCTTTATCTCCACCGATGTCCATTATTTACGAACAACAACAGTTTGTTCATTCCTTCTAATACAACTTTATAAGCTTCAAATTGGTCTTCTTCAGTTGGCATGTCATGAAATCCATATAAGAATTCCAAATGCGGTATAAACCAATACCTTCTTTCATTATTGACTCCTTCTAAATCTTTGGAGTTCCAATGTTTGCTGCTAATTCAACAGTGACATCTTTGTAAATGTCAGCATACTTTTAATTTTCCCATTCAGCTTGTTGCCTTTCAAATGCTTCTCTTGCCTTTGATATTCAACTTCTATTCTTCAGAAGGTTTAAATACATCTCCTGATAAACATCAATAGCCAGATTAAATCACCATCTTTAGCTAATGACATATTTCTTTTGTTGCCTACAGTGCAGATTTCTAATGAACAGACCATAATCGCTGAAATTGAAGTATGATCCACCAGTATATCAGTTACGAACATATGTTGCGATTCAATTGTGCTGTATCGCGGGTTAAGTCTCCAGCAACAACTACTACTTCATCTTTGGCAATTGCCATTTAGAGTTTAACACTGTCAAATTCGCTAAATACGTTTTGAAACGTCACGAATATCACTACGTTCTTGCATGTATGGATTATCTTCCATTCCAGCGAAAATGCTGAAGTAATATATCTGAAACTTCAGGCATTCTGCAATGCTTTTTGATAATCGCATCTTTGCTTGGCCTACTAATTCAAGGTCATAATACCATCAAGTGAACTTCAAATATGACTTCTTCTTCTCTAAATTTTTAATGCTGTTTCTTTGATTAATTCCAATCTCTTTTGACTCACTAAGCTTCTTCTAAACAGTTTCTTGTCATGTCTTCTACACTAACTTTTGTAAAACTTAAATCTGGATTCGGTAATGTATAAACTTTGCGGTGCAATACCATCACTGGCTGCAATACCTTAAGTTGAACCATACTACTCAACTAATCCTTTCGTGTTTCATCGATTCCAGCAATTGCGTCTGCTGCATCTTCACGCCAGCTATCAATAACTACGTTAGCACCTTGACCAACACCTAATGACATAACATGATTGATTTTAAGTTAACAGATTTATTTTGTATTCCTAATTGAATATCTGGAAAACACAATTTGCTAACAGCTGTTTGAACTAATATTGTCGCTGGACGAGCGTGAATTCCTGTTTCTGCAATTACATTGATATTCTTCTTTCATAAAAACTCCTTTAGGCAAATTTTTAATGAGTTATAACAATGCTAATGGGACCCAGCAAACGTATACCTCCTCTCATTAAGTTAAATTTACCATGTTTTATAATTTTTAACAACTATTTCTTTCATATTTTAATAATTTTTTGTCATCACATTTACTTAGCATCTTCAATAAGCTTTTTATTTTTGAATTTAAATAATGAATTTTTAGAAACATTATAATAGTGAAAAGAATTACAGTAAAGGGTGTATGAAAATAAATTGGTGATATTACAAATAGTCATTTTAAAACATTGAACAACTATAGCTAATACGGATGCATTTTTCGTAAGTGTATTCATTAGGTCAATGTAATTGTTATGAAGATGCTGCTACTCACAAAGATATTGTTATTATCAATCTATTAAGCGTCGTGTGAAAGATACTGAAATTGAATTTGTTGTTCTCCTTTACTTCATACAAACTGCGAAGGTTTAGATATCATTATGCTGATAACTGTTGAAATTAGTATTCCAATGCGAAAAACCAAAATAAACTTTTCTTAGAATGTTCATAAGAACACCTGCCCTTATTACAATGTTGAATTTTTAAAAAAACCGATTGAAGTTTTCAATCTCGTTTTCATTATTTAATTCATTTCGCCTCCATGGTGCGTAAAATGAATATATTAGTAACAACAACTTCTACTAGTAAGGATAATTAGTTAAGTGTAACTTTCTTACTGCCTCTTCAAAGCATCTTGAGCTTTTCTTTAATTCATAACTCAAAAATCGCACTTCACCCTAACAACATAGCTCCAGCTTCGGGTCTTAAAAGCTTTTTGCACTCTCAGAGATGACAAGCCAGTGAAAACTAAATCTTCGATAACAATCACTCTTTTGTCCCTCTCTACTCTTTCCTTCCACTTGATTTGTTTTCCATGCTTGCAGAGTCTCTAACAGTATCGTCGGTAACTATCTAGTCACTGACCCAAGCAGCACGCAGAACGCTGCTGTTGCGGTTCCAGCTATGACTTCTACTATGCTGATTACTGCTATAACTACTACCATTCCTGCGGCAGTTTCTGCGAATACCTGGGATGGACTAAGTCATTGTGGCCTGATTATCACTAATAAATTGCGATTTAACACCCGATAGTCCATGTATATAATCATGTTGGTCTTAATGCTACGAAAGCTGCATGTCGCTAATAATTCTGGCAGGTTTACGTTCTAATACTCATGCCTTCTCTTTCATTTTAGCTAAAGTGTTCTTTAATAGATGATATACTCTCTCACTGGATTTTCTGCCTTTTGTAATAGAACGATCATCATACATATGCGTACTCCCTTCAAGACTTGCGACTAGGAGTTGCTACAGTGCACGATCGCCCACTACCCGTTTTCCAAGTCGATTCGGTGCTACTTAAGAAATCCGCTCCATACCGGATTTTCTGGTGCCAGCCTCAAACAGGTGGAAACGCCATCCTAACTCTGCTTGTTTTACTTTAACTGTCATACGAATCACACCTTCTCTAAAGAAAAGAGGGACACATTGATACTCTCTCATATCTTTGTTCTGATGTGAGAGTTAATAATTGAGCTAATGCGTCACATTTGTGTCAAAGCTCACCATGCATTTCCCCGTTTGTTGCTTTCAGCATCACTAGCTCACCTGCAGCATGTACCGTTAAAATATCCACACGAGTCGCGCCAATCCTTTGGCTGCATAGACCGTATTTGGAATATCATGTACTTTAAGTCCAAAGATTTTATGACCCACTTTTTACCCTGCTTAACAACAACTTGTCCATTTTCGTAGGCCGCACTCTGGTCTCTACAAACAGATCAGTCACGCCTTTCTCAAAAGCCACTGATTCCGCCACTGTTGGAAAATCCTAATGCGTACGACTTCTCTTTTCGTCCCACCACTCCTTTTTAACGATAAGCTCGTCCACGCAACTCTAGTAGATGATGCACTCCTAATTCATCAAGAGCACCTCTCTAATCGGTCAATACCCTTTTGGACAAACATATGATTCGCGGAGTTTCGCTGGTCCTACTGCGGCCTGTCAGCCTGCTCCTGCCGAAATAAAATCAATCATCATCCATCCATCATACCGCCGTCCAATCATAGGGATACTGACCCGCTGGCGATACCAACATAAACCATTCGAATCGCTACTGGCGTCACGGCGGGTCCTGATAATCCACCGGATACGTTCGCAATAATTGGCTTTCCTGTGTCTATCTAAACGAACTGTCTACTTTACGGCTAATCATTGTCGCAATTCCGCCTGCCCACCTTCTTCAACAGCTTTTGCCATTGGTAACATTCTGCCACATTCGGAGATCACTTTGACTACAAAGCAAGGAACACTGAGTAGCTTTACTTTGTCTGTTTCAGCTACACATGTTCATGGATCTAACACCGGTACTCCTCCATGTTTTACGTTTGGACAAGAAAGGATGACTCCAGCATGGACGTTCGAGTTGCTTTACTAATGTGTTCTGCAACATAAACATAAATCCTCACTCTACTTCCTGCAACATCTGCACACTAATTGGACATCACATTTTCTAAAGCTTTTCAATTTAGTCTCGCACACTACGCACCCCGGATTTTGTAATCCAATCGCATTCAACATTCCACTAGAGCTTGTCTATGCGAGGAGTGGATTCTCAAATCGTGTTTCTTTGTTGCTGCGTTTAATCATTAGCGCCCTGATTGCTAATGAAATCACATGAGCATATTCTAAGCCAAATGCAACCTTCAGGAGGCTGGCATAGTAAGTTCTTCAAATCTAAACCTGGCAAATTTCACTCTTAACCTCGCTCATCATTTCACTCCCATAGTGCTAACTCTCTTGTGCCATATACAGGCGCATCATAACAAACTTTGATGTCTGTACCGTCCTTTTCTCGCAAACACAGGTGACAACAAGCTCCTACTCATGCATTCGCTCTTCTGAAGCGATACATACCTCATTACTTTCTCATCCATTACGAGTTAAGGCTTTTAACACGGCAAATGGTCCAGCAACTAAAATATTTATGCAGCTCTACCGCATATACAACATCTGTTACAAAAACCTTTTCACCATAACTACCATCGTACGGTTGCAATGATACGTGCTGTTCAAGTTGGCTGCAAATTCATCTTCATACATCTTTAATATTATTAAATCCTAATATATGAATGGTTTGGATTCTTCTGAGCACTGTTTGCTAATTCGTCTGATGGAGGCACACCAATTCCACGACAGATCAGTAGTGTCCTTCTTCTAAAACTGTAGTCATATCCTTTTCCACAGCGGACCTGAGAAACATCTACTATCTTCTCCTTCTTTTAGTTTCAGAGATAATCTTCGTTCCGCACCATCTGCACGACAGACGACGTACGTCGATCATGATTAATTTCGCAAATGGAAATCGTTCTTCTTATTGAAAGTCATAACTATGATTCACTTTCACACATTGACAAACCGTCCAGTGTCGTCTCTTTGAACGATACGTGTGATTGCATTCGAAAATCTTTTATCCGCAATTTTTCATTACTGATAATATGTCATATAAGTATCCATACAAATATACGCTTGCCCATTTTTTCATTTTGTATTAACTGTCCAAATCATTCTTAAGACTAGCTTCACTTCCTTGTCTTGTGCATAATGTTTTTCATACATAAAGTTAACACTGGAATCATATATTTTCTCATATTATAAGGAGTATTACGTCCTTTTGATAAAGGTGATTTGGATCAATCTCAGTGATTTTCTAAATCAGCTAATCTGAATCGTTTCTTTTAATCCAAACCTGCAATCCGAGGTTGTCAACTTTTGTGCTCATCTTCTTCTTTCGAAACTATTAGAAAGACTCACCGGATTTAACAATTTGTATAAAGTTGACTAAGCTGTTTCACTACAAACTATTCATATGCTTTTGTCATTGACAATTCACTTTCATGGTGCATAGGGGTGCATGGTCTGTAGTCATGGGCGGTTTTCTAATAGTCCCGAAGAGTGGGGGTACGATCTTTGGCAGCTCTTAATGGTGGATTCATTTTCCACATTCCATTATCTTCTGGAATACTCCATTTGTTGTAATAAATGATGAGATGTACTCGCGTTTCACTTTCATAGCCTTCACGCTTTGCATCTCTCGACTCTGACAGATTCTTTTGTAGAAACGTGACATACACATGGTGTGACAGCTGCGTCTGCTATGACATCTCGAGCGTTGAACGCTGTATAGGCGGTGGAATGCCTGGCAATTGCAATTCTCTACTTCTTCTTCTGAGTGCATACCAGCCACCACGAATGAGTGCATCTCTTCACAATGAGCTAACCAATAAGCTTTAATCCAGACTCACAGCAGCTTTCCATTGATTCAAACATCATGTTTGCATCTTTGAACGTCGACCATCATCTGCTGAGGCAGAAAACAAAATTTGCTAATTCTTTAAAATCAGCATATTCGCTTTCCTTGCTCCTCGCTGCATGATTGCTCAAAGAGAATGGCTCTGAATCACTGAATCACCGTTCAAATAATATCTAGTTGTAATTTAAATTTTCCATAACAATCTGGAACAGGATTTAAGTTTGGCATTGGCATTGCAGTCGTGCAAATCACGAGCACTGCAGCTCTTGATGCGATAAATGGTTTCCTTATGTTCAAAACCGGTTCATCTCCAGGCTGGACATGAACCGTCAGTAAATCCGGAAGGAAATAAGAGTTTTCCTTTACCAAAGTCTAGAACTTTGCTTCCAACGCATCTTGAGATTGAATCAGAATTTGAATGATCGTCAATTAAAGGATCTTTTGAACTAAAACGCTTGTTCTAAAATTTGACCATAAAGCAGCTAACATGTTCTTCCTCCTTTCTTTATAATTGATTATCTTTAGTGACTCAATCATTGCTGTGACGCATAAACATTCCATTTTTCATTTGTTCAAAAATAACTGTGGTTAGCTTCCTACTAATTCAGATGCGATTTCTGCATCTCGATTAACAGGAGCTGGATGCATAACAATTGCTGGCTAACTTTGCTTTTCATATCTTTGGTGTAAGCCAAATTTTTCTTGGTATTCTTCTTTCGTTCAACCCATTTTGAAATGCCTTTGCATGTATGCACTCTTAAAGTAGCTTGCTGCACATCCGCTTCAATGACCTCATCCAAAATCAACAGCTTCTCAGTGTCATCTTCTAAAGTGTCTGGGCATACAAATCGAACTTTTGCTCCCAATCTTGACTGTAACCACGATAATAATTGCTGTCTAGCAACTCGAGAAATTTTATTATCTCCTGCAATAATAATGATATTTAGGTTTTCAAAAAGTTCCAAATTTTTCATACGTATGTCTAAATCAATAAACATTAGCTGTGTTGTTTCTCCACTGCATCTCTCACCATTGAGGTGGAATATTTAGAATTTTCAACTCTTCATATTAAGCATTTGACTGCTGACGAATCACTAATAGATTACAACCCAACATTTCTAAAGTTTTTACAAGTATCGTATAATGTTTCACCTTTATTCTAGAGAAAGAGTTGCTACTTCAAAATTAATCACTTTTAATTTATGTTTATGATAGCAATCTCAAAACTATGTTTTTGTGCAGTAAATTTTCAAAACAGATTCAACATATAAGTCGTCTCTAGATTCAACATGTTTTCCATATTTCCAAACCACGTGGATTAACTGGAAAACTTCCTCATTAGTTAAATCTCCCATTTTTACAATATTTTTCATAAAACTTCCTCCTCCTGTTTATAAAATAGCCTTGTAATTCAAAGACTACAAAGGTATATAAATTTTATTTTTAAATTTAAGTTTATTATTTGAATGGTGATGCAAAAATCTATACTCAAATAAACATAACGATTAAATTCAATCCCTTTAGCCTCTCTGGACTATTTTTCAGATATTCTATTTATTTCTTTTGTTTACGAACTATAACTCGACTAGTAAAAATCTTTTTGACATCAATTCCTTTTCGTTCAGATGCTTTTATTTCATAGACATCCAACAATTTAAAGATGAGGTTGCTCATCAAAAATACTGTTTTATAAAAATATGCCTCTTACTTGTAAAGTGGGTTCAGTATAAAAACTTCGTTTTCTATCATTAAATCTTTGCTGACCTCTCTGGATCACTTTAAAGATGAGTTATTCAAATTGTCAACAGTATAGGATATTTTCTTTTTGTCAATTAGGGAAAACGATTTTTCAACAAAAGACTTTTCGGTAGCATGAGTACTAGAAGCTACTAAGCTTCTAGTACAAGAGAAGTGAGACTGTAGGCTCAAATCGTAGAGACATGTAGGAGGTTACTGGCGTCTATGCCACAGTCAAACAAAAGTCTCACTGAGACTCTCGTAAAATCGTCAGATTAAAAAGACTTTCGGGTAGCAAGGGTAGAGTATACATTGGCTACTCTTGCCCAGGGAAAATCGGACCTTAGTCTCGATTTTTAGGCATAATTCACTTTGCGACTGCTGCAAATCCTGCTCATCAAACAAGATCTTAATTTAATACTAATATCCTTTTTGACCTTCCCATTCCAAGCTTCATATCCATTTTCAAAATAGAAAATATTAGACTACGTTTTAAACGATACGCTGCTCTTCCTGAAATCGTCATCGCTTGTTCATATAAATAAATCAGTTGATCTTTTCTTAATTCAAACCTACGATCTTTGAAATTGAGATAAAGAATATTTCTGGCCCTCAAAATATGACCTGCTCTAAATTCATCCTTTTCACCAAAATCAATTGGTACCTTCATGACGTAGTCTTTACTAAATTCCGCTGCGTTTAAAGTTTCAGCTGCTACGACGCATCCAAAAATAATGCCTGTATACGCAGCTATACTGCCAAATGGTCAGACAATCATCATGCGATTACCTCTCGATATGAGTTGCAATTAATACTAATGAAGCAGACTCCGATAACACCAGCATCATTTTCCTAATTCAGCTAATGCTAAAATAGTTGAATCTTTAATTGGTGGAAAAACATTCTTCTCAAAACTCTTCACGAACACCTTTTAATAAAATTCTCCTGCAGCACTAACTCCACCGCAATGGCAATTCTTGATGGTTTAAAATATTCGAATATGAGAATTGCTACTACCTAGTATTCTGATGACAATTACGATTAGCGCCAACTTATCATTCTCTTTTGTAAATCAAAAACATCTTTTATTAACATGTCCATCATCAATTCTTGCTTTTAATTCTGAATCTCAACATATTTTTCTGCATAACGACGAGTTAAATTCACAATTCTCTATTGCGCCTGCAGTTTCTAAACACCACCACGCATGCCGCAAAGAGTTGTTCTTCAAAATCAACGGCAATGTGACTGGTTCGCCACCAGCACCACTAATCCATGAATTAATTGATTTTCCGGCAATCACTCCGCCACCGACACCAGTTCCTAGTGTTACAAAAACAACATCTGGTTCATTATTTCATAACCCATTTTTCACAGAGCAGCCACATTGCATCATTATCAATATAAAATGATAAGCCTAATTCTGATTCAATTTGTTCTTTAATTGGTTGTAATGTTTTTCCAGTTTAAATTATACGCTGTAATAACAGTTCCTTCTTGGCGATTTACCACCAGGAGAACCCATTCCAATTCCTAAAAGTCATCTTTGTTAAGCTAATAGCGTTAGTTTTATGTTTAATCGATTGAATAATATCTGGAACAATAGCTTCCTTCATCTAAAATATTTGTTGGAATAGACCATTTTCTTAATTTCACCATTTTGCGTTAAAATAGCAGAAATTTAATTGAGTTCCTCCTAAATCAATCCGATAGTATTCATATTCTTCACCTCATAAAACGTATTCATTTATTTATAGTATATCAGTTGAGTATACAGTTTTCATAGCATTTCTTTCTATTTCAATACCGATTTTAAAAACAATACAATAATCAAAATGTAAATAATCGCAAATAGTAGTCTTTCATACATTTTTAGTCACTCGGTCTCCTCGTAAATGAAATAACTGAAGATATGACAACCTCCTACTAATCCACCAATATATTTGAGATCTATAGTACTTGAAAATAAACTTTATTAAATTCATCACTAATAATGCCATACATTGCATTCCTAATTCTCTAAAGCATAAATGTAACGATGTCTTGTTGATAAATGAAACATCAATCAAATAAACAAACAATGAGTTACTTGCTGATATATACTGAGCATTAAAAAGCAAAACTGGCAAGAATTTTCCCATAATACCACTAATAGGTAAATGACTAAAAATCTTCCATGACCAACGATACTTTCGATTTGATTTTCCAAAGAAATAAAAAGAAATAAACTATTCATCACAAAATGCTCAAGACCAATATGTAAAAATATCGGTGTGATAAAACGCAATATTCATGAAGTAAAATAATAAATGCATTGCTCTTGCTCCATAATAAAGCTAAAATTCACGGATTCGTTGAACCACCCTTTAATATCATTATGATAAACGATAATTTGTATGAGTAAAAATAAATTAGAAAATGTTAAATTTTGTAAATGGTTCTTTTATCTCTCTCTCTAATAATTCATTTGAATGAATCACTCCTTCTTTGTAATAAATAGACAGCTTGATCAAAATACTTCACATTCAAACAACTCTTCATAAACATTCTGTATTAAGCTAAAGCTAATGGTAGAAAAAGTTCTGTTGTTCTGTAAAAACGATCATAATAAAGCCTCCACCAAATCCTAATCGTTCTCCACTGGTCAGTAATCACTGGAACAATGACTAAATCAATTTGCTCTTTATCGACCCAAATTGGTTGAGATCAGCTCTTCTCAAAAGGAATTTTTGAAACTGTGTCTTTTCATCCCCAAATGCAAATTTCATTTTGTCGATGCAGTAAAAGTTACTGAAATTTCTATTTTCTTATGCTTATTTCTAGCTAACTTTACAACTTTTTAATGAAAACTCGATAGACATCATTTCGTTAATGCAATGATTTTTGCTTCTGTCCATTCAGGAAGATGTTGTAAATAGTTTTAATACCAATTCTTCTTGAGGGTTTCTTTTTCTGCAGATAAGTGCAACAAATTTTCTTGCAATTTTCTAGCATCTACTTTATCCATTTTATAATTTCCATTATTATTTACCTTTATCTTTCTTTGTCAAGGTAAAGTAATTTTAAAAATAAAGCCATGATTTAATAAAAGTTGTGACAGAAATTTCTCCATCAACTTTCTATCAATTCCTTGCGATGGATAATCCTAAGCCATTACACTCATTTCTCTTGAACAGCTTTATCTACACGGTAAAATCTTGAAAAGCTTTTTACGATCTTCTTCAGTGTTCCATCCCAAAATCTTGAACAGCAATTTCCATATTTCTTCCCCTTTTGATAAACTTAAAATAATTTCTTTTCGATCAAGAGAATATTTTACAGCATTATCCATTAAAAATAATTACTACTTGTTCTAAATGATTTAAATAAATAGGTATCCATAAATCACGCTTTAAATCATCATCAAATGATAATGTAAATTCTGGATATAGGACTCTAGAGTATGCACCACCTAGCCACTTCGTAACATTCGTTGCTAGCATCTCTTTATACTGTTCTTTCACTTGAGGTGCGAGATAAATCAAGCATTTCTTGCTACTAATGTTTTCATTCTTTTGCAACTCTACTAGTGAAGCTTGTAAAGGTCTTCTAAAACCTCTGGGTCGTCTTTTCCCACATCGATTTAAAAGTTTTTAAATGTCTTCTACAATCGCTACCGGTGTTCTTAGTTCATAGAAACATCTTCTACGAAAATGTTTTGTTGTTCAATATAAAAACTAATCTTATCTAATAATTCATTAAAATGTTCGAAACAATTGCAAATTCATCGTTCTTTTCTAGGCTTTTAATTCGTTTTCGTTGAGATATTTTCTTCACTAATGGATGAAATGATTTTCTTGAATAATCGGTTTTTGTCATTTTGATTCGATAGTAAATATCTAAAATAATCCAATAATTGCTGACACAAAAAGAATCGATAAAACTAATTGATTCACTCATCTTTTAATTGTTTTTAAATTCTAATCGGTTTTGTAATCGATAAATACCCTAATAAAACTCTTGTTATTAGATAATGATAGGCATAGAAGTTTGAAAAATCGTTTGTCCATTTTTAACTTTTTAACAGGTCTTAGCTTCATTTCAATAACTTCTCCATCATTTCCAAGATTGTGTTCTAAAAATCTCTTTTCGATTTGTTCCATAAACTTGTACATTAAACTGCTGATCGTAGCATATAAAATTTCTTTTCGATAAACACTATCTTTATCTTTTTCTATGCTTCTTTGATTTAATGTAGCAACAATATTAGCTGAAGTAAAGTGGAGCTTCGTATTCAGATAATTTTTCATAATTGTTCTCTATATTTTTCCGTTAGAGCTGTTTCGAGTGATAATATTGGAGTTCAAATCCTAAAATCCAGCTGTCACCAATGTTAATAGTATAGTGGTCGAAATAATCAACCACCATCCAACGGAGATCTTCATGCTTTTTCTTTCATGATATCCCCATTTAGGGCTTGATGACGACGCATTACATAACCTGTTTCCACGAACCGTTTTGAGTACTAACTTTCGCGATCATGGAATATCAATTTTGATTTCTTAAATAACGAATATATACGTCAATAACTTCGTTTCAACTTCCATCTTATATCCCCATATGGTTTAGTAAAACTTCTCGAGAAAGAACAACATTAATATTTTTCCATCAACATTAATAGTATTCATATTCTCTCTTCGTTAAATCAATTAATTCACCATTACGACACTCTTTTACGGTTTTCTTTTTCATGACTAAATCTCGATATTCTAAAAATCGTTTGCTTTTGTACTCTTTAAGCTTCTTCTTCAATACTTAATCTTCTAAATAATGCACAATTCTCCTTCAAAATTTCCTCAATTTTCAAACGGTTTAACAACATGATCATCTGCTCCTTGATCTAACCCTGTTACTCGATCCATTACAGTCTCTAGCTGTCATAATAATAATTGGTGTTTTCTTAACTTGGCCGCGAGCGACGGACTACTTCTAATCCATTTTAATTCTGGTAACATTAAAGTCTAATAAAAATAACATCCCAATCTTCCTCTGTTGCTGCTTGTAAAAACCACTTCGTCCATCAAAACAATTTTGTTTCATATCCTTCATGTTGTAATTCTAATTCTACAAATCGTGCTAAATTTTCGTCTTCAATAATTAAGATTCTTTTGATTCATTGACATGGATACCTCACCCTAATATTTTAACATTCATTGTTATCATTTGATTTCTTCTTCTTCATTATAGCCTTCCAATAAAAACACCATCTTAACGAATTGTCGTAAACTTTTCACTGAGATTAAATCGTGAAACTAGTTTAATGTATTTTAATATCATACAAATCTTTCATGAAAAAGGAGAATCAACTATTCGAGTTCATTCTCCCTTCTATGATATTCTTCATCTAATAGATTTGTTTGCCTAAATCTTCGACTTCTTGAAATGACTTCTCCACCGATATTATAGTGAGAACGGATGTGTTAATACTTCAACGATTTCAGGATGTTCGTTTAAGTATTTCTTCGCATTTTCACGGCCTTGTCAATCTTTTCATCGTATAAAGCATCACCAAGCACCGCTCTTCTTCACTAAATCTAAATCAGAAGCCATATCTAAAATTTCTCCAATTTGAGAAATTCCTTCTCCATACATAATATCCACTTCAGCTGTTTTAGTAAATGGTGGCGCAACTGTTTATTTTTCACTACTTTAATTTAGTGTGATTTCTAAAATTTCTGCTCCATTTTAATTTGATCCTACGACGAACATCTGCACGAATACTTGCAAATTTTAACTACGTCCACCAGATTGTTTCTGGTTCGAACTAATTCAACTTTTCGTAGTTGATAAATATCGCAATTGTTTTCGTACGATGGTGTCCTGATAATTTTACGAATGCTGCGACATTGAGACGAGCGAAGACCACATGATTGTCCCCATATCTCCTTCAATTTCAGCGTGTGGTACTAATGCAGCTACTGAGTCGACAATCACAATATCAACTGCTCCTGAAATACTGATGCATCTGCAATTCAAGTCCTTGTTCACCAGTATCTGGTTGAGATAATAATAATTCTTCAATATTAACTAATGTCACTTGCATATTCTGGATCTAAAAGCATGTTCCGCATCGATAAATGCTGCTACTCACCACGTTTTTGTACTTCTGCTACTGCATGTAAAGCAACTGTTGTTTTACCACTTGATTCGAGACTAAAAATCTCAATAATTCTTCCTTTAGGGTATCACCTGCTCTAATGCAATATCTGGTGCTAATGAACACAGAAGAAAACAGTCTGAACTTGCAGATCAACTCTCCTAATTTCATTACTGCACCTTTACCATAACTCTTTTCAATTTTTCAATGCATCATCTAATGCACGTTTACGATTTCTTGTCTCATGTTGAAACCTCCATGTCCTCTTAATTCATCCTTATCGTACACTATACTCAATAGCGACAAGCAGAAAAACGAACATTTGTTCTGTTGTTTTTCAATCATCTTTTCTTAGCTCATTTAAGCCCATGCTGAACAGCAAATTCACGATTACCATTACGGTTTCTTGCTAAATGTAATTCTGTGTTTTCGTTTCTACCCATCTGCTAATAGATAAATACAGTTCCTACTTCTTTTTCTTCCATTGGTGATGGACCCGCTATTCCTGTAAAGAAATTCCAAGATGCTTCGGAAATATTGTGCGTACGATTTTCTGCCATCGCTTCGCACACTCAACACTGACCATCCCATATGTTTCTAATGTTTCTTGAGAAACTTGCAATTGATTTTCTTTATGAGTTTCTTGATAAGCCACACAAGAACCTAGTACATATTGTGAACTTCCTTCAACTGAAATTAATGTTGAAGCAAAGTCCCTCAGTTAAAGCTCTCAGAAGCAATCGCTTAATCCACTATTTTTAATAATTCGCTTATAATGGATAATAGTGTCATATTCTCCATATCCATAAAATATTACGTTCAACGGACAATATTTTTCTTCTAGTCATCTAACTGCTCACCTCTTCTTTGTATCTCCATTTGCTGTTAATCGAAGAACTACTTCATACATGCCTGCGTATGGGAGCAATTGTTGGATTCGTTGTTCTTCAATTGTTCTAAATCAGTTACTAATCCGATTCTCAATTTCCAAAGAAACGTAAATATCTAGATACAAAAGTTCCTTCATTTGAAACTTTTTCTTTTAAATATGGAATGGCCTCTTTTTCAAACATCATTTTTAATTCACTAGGAGGACCGGTAAAACAGTGAAAATATTTTTCCGTTTCTACTGCACCACCAACCGCTAAACCATTATGATTTTTTAAAAACTGTTTCGCATCAAAGCTAATAGCTTGAAGTCGGTTATTAGAGCTCATTGGACGATTAAGTTGTTTATGAAACGAATAATTTTATCCATTGCTTCTTCATCTTCTACTAATTCTTTTGAACAAATTCTGCTAAAACTTGTTTTGTAATATCATCTGTTGTGGTCCTAATCCACCACTTAAAATAATTAAATCACTACGACTACTAGCTAATTGAATACTTTCAAACATTCTTTCTGGATTATCTCCAACAGTTTTGGTTGGTAAAGTTGGAATAGACAACTTTGCTAATTCTCTAGCATGATTTGCTATTTGTGATTAATGACTTGTCCCATTAATAATTCTGTGCCGACTGTTATAATTTCTGCTTTCATACTTTCTACTCCTCATTTGCAACAAAAAAGGCTGGGTAAATCCCAGCCTCCACCGAAATCAAACAGACAAATGAATCTGCAAAAACATGTTTATTTTTATAAAGTAATCTACTCCTGAATACACTGTTGCAAGTAAACAAACATATAGCAAAAATGGTTCCAATGGAAAACAGCAATCCTTTTGCCTGGAAAAATCATCAATCAATAAAAGATAATCGCTAACATTTGTGTTGCTGTTTTTAACTTTTTCAGGCCATGCTGCTGCAAGTGCTTCACCATCATTAACTAATAATAAACGGAAGTCCTGTTGCAGCCAATTCTCTACAAACAATCACTGCTACAATCCCATTGGGTGACTCCAGCCCTACTAAAGTAATAAAGCAGTCATTACTAACAATTTTATCCATAGGGATCATGATTTTTCAAAATTTGTAATCAAGTGATATTTTCTAGCTAAATAGCCATCTAAAAATCTGTAATACTTGCAATAGTAAAAATAATCATTGCCAATGCAACTAATACTTAGATTAGAATCAAAATATTCACCATTCCTAAAAACATCTTTTGGAAAACACATAATTAGTAAAAACAATGGAATCATGACAATTCGAGCAATGGTTAATCGAGTAGCAATATTCATGCTCTTCCCTCTATTCCATCTGTAATATAAATTGCTGCTAACTGGCTCCGTCAGAAATTTAATTTCGTGTCCTGCTAGAGTAATGGTACCAGTAGGTGTATAACCAAAGTTTAAAAACAGTGAATTTGTTCGCTTCAGAATTGATCCAACTAATTGTTTGCCCTGTTGTTGGTGCACCATCAGCTTCCACTCTTTGATCTGCAGTAATTCTAGCCCATAATTGTGTACTTGCACGGTTTGTTATTACTAAACTTGCTGGAAATTCGGCTAATTTTGCAGTGTAATATAATGCATTCCCATTTGCATAGCATAACGAATTGTTGTTTGTTTTGCTTCTTTAGTTATAGTAGTTGATTGTGTCGTTTCTGCTACTGTTGTCTTTTCTACCTTTTCAGCTAACTGTTGTAGTTTTTGAGCCGTTACTGTTGTTGCAACTGTCGTAGTAACAGGGGTTGATTGTTTATTTAATAAGATCTTGCAATATGCAAAAACAATGGCTACAGCTAACATACCTAATAAAATTGTAGGGTAAATAATTTTTAAATTGAATCCAAACTTACTGTACCTCTGTTTGAGCCTCACGATTATTTGATACTCGACTTGAAATTAAATATCAGCTAATAAAGATCTTCTTCTGAAAAGAGCATCAGAAATTTTTGGAGTTACAAGTGCAAATTCTTCAATAATCTAACTCCATCTACTCAACTGTTTCTGCTACTTATTTAATAAATGCACAGTATAAAAAGTCTCAGGGCATTAAATCAAAATCATTTTCCTCAATTGCAATTAAATATTTTTCTGAATTTTTGTAATTTGTTGCAAGTCATCTAAAGTATATCCTTTTTAATTGACGAGCACGTTTGAGATTTCTCAATTGTTTTGTTCCATTTAACCACCAACTTTTTCATATTGTCATGAAAAGTATACCATAGATTACCTATGAAACAAACTCATTCCTGTCTTTTTCTATAACTTTCTTTTCATTAAATACAATATAAACAATTTCCGAGAAACGTTTCGAACCATTTGGTAATTCGCCATTAATTCAAATAATTGAGACTTTTCATCCCATTTTATCTTGACAATACCGGTTGAAAAATTTTTATTTTTAGGATAACTTATAACATCTTCTTTTAGAATTAAATTACTTTCTAAATTCTGAGTTGTTAACTCTAACATTATTTTTCAGTTGGTAAGAGTATCTTTAAGTAAACGATATTGATTTGCATGCTAGTCTAATCTGATAAAAAGCAACCGTCATTAAACTTGTAATAAAAAGAATAACACTAAAAAAGGATCATAAACTTCCTTGTACTTTTTTGAAAATACTTTCGAGATCATTAGAATCTCCTCCTTTTCATTCTCTATTTTACACGAAATTTGTTTCATCTTGAAAGGTAACTTCTTTTCAAAAGTAATAACACGATTTCCAGGGATAAAATCAATTTCAAATTCTTCTTGATTCCGTAACACAGCTTTAAGTGAAACACCATCTTTTATTTTATTAATAATTATTTCTTCATATCCCACTAAAACTGGATGGTAACCTCATTTTTACTAATTTTAACTACTGATTTTAATCCCTCATGTTTCTGACTGCCTCAATCTTATATTGTGCATCGTTTGTAGGGCGAACATCATTAAATTCGTTCCCAAATTGATACTGATCTTGCATATCCTTGCAGATGGTATCCATTTAGTCTCATCATTAAATGCCATTCTATATAATTAGGAACTTCCATTTTTATTTTGTACTTTTATTAATACTTGATACACTCCAGAAATTAACATGAGTGCTCACTGCAAATATTGCTAAAGCCATTAATTGTCTCAATTAGAAGAAATCCTTCCTTTTCTATGGGTCCAATTTCTTCAATTTGAATACCTCTTCTTCTCACAATGAGTGATAATTGAAATCAGTGCTACTTTAGATTCATATAATGAACCACCTTTTTATTTTATTTTTCCCTTTTTAATTGATGAGTCATTTATTTTTTCTCATCAGGGAAGTTTTGAATCATTTATATATTTTTCTTCTGAATAAGAAAACTGGAGGTCTCCCCTCAGTGCAAACTCATTAAAATGGTATGAATATTCATTTAGCATGCATTTTGTGATACTGTTCTCTTTGTAATGAGGTTTCCCAACACTGATGAAAGTAATAAAAAGAGTAAAAATAGAAATCATCAAAGCAATTATGGATTCTACCAATACATACGCTTTAATTTTTCGATACTTTAACATAACCTCTTCCGCCTCCAAATCGAAAAATATATTCATAAGTATACTTTTACCTTTAAAAACAACATGTTGTACTTTATTATAGGTCGTCAAATTTAGCTGTTTCTCCTTTAAATCCAATACGTAGATGTTCTATTTCATTAATACTTTTGGTATCATTCTAACTGTACTTTTAGTTACTCATTACTGAGGCAATTAGAGTATACTGGATTTTTCTGGCATATCTTGTTCTATATACAATACCCCAGTGAGCTTGTGCATTTTAATTGTGCAATTTTCAAATCATTCTCAAATTGTTTGATAAATACTCTTTCTTGATAAGTTTCACTAAATCTACTATGCTGGAAGAGACTAGGCATAATATATGAGTAGAATACTGAGCGAAAATAGTAATTCTACTAGAAAAGTACGTGCATGAACTTTCATAGAAATCCTCAACTCTTCAATTAGTGAGCATTTGTGTGTTTTCCAGTTGCTTTAGTATAAGCATCTGCTTGTTCTGGATAATATAATTTCCCGTCTTTTAAATCATCAAACTTGGATCTGTATCTATTTTTCTCTATTTTGTATAATTCTTTCTGATTCTGAATCCTTTTATATCGCAGCATCGAGTGTGAGCTTCCTCTTTGATGAGCAATATTTGGAATAATGAGTAGCATCATCAACCCGATAATAAATAAACAAATAAGTAATTCAATTAATGTGAAAACCATTTTTCTTTTTAATAATTTTTCATCTTAATTTCCTCCTATCAATGTTAATGTTGGTAACATTAAAATAATATACATGAACATAATCATGAGCCCTAGTTCCAATAAATAATACTAGCTGAATAAGCATAATTTTTCTTTTCAAGTTTCCCTTCTAAAAATCTTCAAATGAATTTTTGAAAATTGGCGTAATTTAATATCAATTGATGTGTCAGCTCTCCTTGAACAATTAATAAAATAAGTGGTTGTTGAAACAATTTCAATTGATGATTGCACTAGAAAAAGAGTTCCTCGTTGCATTTCATTTTTCAATAAATTCAGCAATAGCTTTTGTTAATAGGCTCGTTCCTTCTTGTTTCATCTGTTCAATCATTTGTAGTAATGATTGTCATTTCCCTAGAAAATAGGCAAATTCTCTGACGTATAAAAATGTGTAATATTGACGAACTAAACTCCCCACAATTTGGTAGCAGAGTTAACAAACGTAGTCGTTTTAGAATCGTCTTATTTTTCCAATATACATACGTAACAACTAATATCAGTCAATAAATAGACTGACACTAATATAATCCAAGGTAAATGAACAAAAACATTCCATATTAAATAAAGCATCATATGGTCTATAATACTCTCCATGAACCATTGAGTTGCAGTTGCCCTAGTAGTAAATAACGAATCGCAGAAATCATACCAACTAAATACAATCAAAATACATGGATAAATTAATACTTGACGTAATTTTTGAGTTGTGAATCTTTTTGTGCTAAAGTATTGTCCGATTGTGCGACAGAAAGTGCAAAGAACCCTATCGACATGGATAAATATATTTGTGAACAAATGGAGATCAGAATAACCTACAAGATGTAAAAGCTTCATCAAACTACCTATCAATAATTGTTCCATCATTTTATCAATCACTTGTTCTTGATTTGGAATGAGTAATTTTGCAAATGCCAATGTTTCTTGCAAGTAAAATCCCTCTTCAGTAACTCTCCCTGCTTGAGTTAAAAATACAAAGCCTGAGTTTTGTTAGACCATTTCTTAATAGATTTTGTGAGCTTCGAGACTTTCTTGTGAAATATATCAAGTGCTAAGCTTTCCTCAACTTTCTATTAAACTGATGTAACAACGGATTCAAAAATTCTTCCTCTTGAATTAAATGCTGCAATGAAGATTCCGTAGCAATATCAAATATAGTAGCCTTTTTCTTCGAAAGAGGAATATGATTCGATGGAAGCAACAATGAGCTTTGACAAAGAGAAACAATATCTCGGCACTGAGCCGTAGTGCTACTGCAACTAATGTTTGCCTTAATAAATCTTTTGTAACTCCTAATTCCTCTAATCTTGAAATCACTCCTTTACAGTCTTTAGCGTGAACTGTTGCTAACATTAAATGACCTGTTACAAGGCACCCCGAATGACCATTTTGGCTGTCATTTCATCTCCAATTTCTCTATCAACATCATATCAGGATGATGCCTTAATGAACTTTTATATCAGTAATTCATACGTAATTCCTGCTGCATGTGATCTCTGTTTTGGCACTATGGGTTCTCATTTCAACAGGCCTTCGCTGATGATAACGCCAAATTTATCATTAACGCGGTTTCTTAACGTTGATACATCATTGTGTAGTTTTTCCAGAGCTTACTGGTCCTAGAAAAATATTAGCCACTCTTGTAATGTAACAATTTTTGAAGAATGCTCAATATCTTTTGGAAAATAGAGTAGATGCTTCTCAGTTTTTCATCCTATCTGAACAAATGTAATAAACGATACTAACGGATATTTGCATTTTAGAAGTTTGAGATAACAGATAATCTTAATTCATACTTCTCATTTTCAATGCATGTTCATTGCTCCACTTTGTAGCCTATCGTTTTCCCCCATCATTCCAGACCTGTGCTGTAAGTAATCCATCGATTAGCAGTTTCCAAGTCTGATTTTTCTTTAGTAGAATAATTGCTCATCCATCTCGTAAATAAAGCGATATTCATCTTCAAAGGACGTAAATGTATGTCGTCAATGCCGGAATTGAGTGCTGCTATTAAAATTTCATTCGTCAGCTCCTCCATTTTCTATGCTTTTTAGATATTGACTGATCATCTTATATATGCATGAAAAGTCGAGATATCTCGACTTTTATTATTTTAAAATCTAATAATGCTCCAAAAATTATAGCTAACCATCTACATCTTGAATTAATGGGTAGTTCTTCAGGAGTTAATCATGGTGAAATTCATCTGTGATTGCATATAAAAACGAGTTATAAATATTGCAGTCGTTAAGCTCAAACTCGATTTTTCAGATGAATTTTTCAATCACTTTCGACCAATGATATCCAATAAAATAGTAAACTAGAAATGTAGCTCACTTACGAATAAAAATTCAGAAAATTGAGCATACTCCTTACGGAATATAATGCTTTTCTGCATAAGTAAAATGAATGTGTAACATCTCTGAAAAGGTTGAAATACAGTATTTTCTGTATATTTGAGAACAAGCGATTGGTCATGATAGAGGCATTGACGAGACTATAAAAATATAATTCCATTAATACAATTGCTATAATAATTGATACGTTCCTCTAGTTGTTCTTGTCATAGAGTCCTCCTATTTACTAGAATAATTTCATTGATTGGCCACCGTACCACAAAAATGTCAGGTCAATAATTCTTGTTTTGCGGATAAATCTTTGAATATGTTTTAGAATTTATGAATAAGTGATACTAATTACAACACTAAACACTGAATGACAAGCAGTATAAAATGCATCATTAACCTTTGAACTAACAAAAATTTCCCAAAAATGATATTAATAATCCATGTATCATATATAGTTCAAATGAAAATTCCACCGATCAAATATCTATTTGAAAGAAATCTATCAAAATAGTATATAAAAGTAAAAATAACATTATCTATTAGCAGTGAAAGTATGTATACGCTATCAAAAATATGTAATTTAGACAGATACATAATCATATTGATGTGATGTGAAGGTAAAATACTAAGTATTACCACAAAATAATGATTGTTATAAGTTCGTCTATCCTGATATTTTCTCACATAACAAGCCCTAGCAAAGGAAAACTACTATTATACCAAAATCATATTTCAATTTCATTACTATAATTATGTAAATAAATGTCAATAGTATTTATTAATATGAGCAATGTATTTTAGAGATTTAAATGATATGGCCGTAAATACATTAAAATAATATGTTACAAACCAACCGTTAAAATAACGAGTACTTCCATGATTGAAAATAAATCTGAAAAAGTTCATTTCATTGTTGACCATTTAATACTCTATAAACTAAACGAAATGAATGAGATAAACAAAAGAAATTAAAATTTTTAGTTAATCTTTTTATACAAGCCATCATATAATTTTTCTTTTTCATTTTAGAAATAAAGACATATCATGATAAAAGAGTGAAACTATATATGTTCCATATAGAAAATGTAGAAATTCTGTTTTGAGTTATCCACTGTGATAGATGATGAAAAATAATCCCCAAATACTAACAAACCTTTTAATCCTGTTGATGATTGAACAGTAATACATCATTCATAGGCAATAGATGATTAATAAAAGTAAAAAATAAAACTACAATATCCATAATTTCGTCTTCATTTCTGACATATGCTTGTGGTTAAAAATCTTATATTGAAAGTAGATTTGCAGCTGCAAAAACATTCTAGCATCTCCACTGTTATTAAATGCTGGTTTTCACTCTTTCTATAACATCAAAGTTACAGTAAAGTTTACACTGCTAATTAAGCTTGAACTGGTAATTCTTCACCAATCGCTGCTAAACGTTCCATTACTTTCCATGGGAGTTAATCCTTTTAGCTGCTACATAACGGTTTCTTGGGTGAACACGGCATTCATGTCACATCCACCGATATATTTTGCTTCATTTTTCTTCTGAAGTTAAAATTTGACGAGTTTACATTCTGTTGCACAGTTTACATAACGTCTCACATGGAGTGCCATCAGACCAATCTTTTCCGATTACTAGGATTTACATGGTTAATACTGCAACTGCCAATACGTTCATCGAAAACGTACATTTCCCCATCCCATAATTCGCCTTGTGCTTCTGGGTCTTTACCATAGTGTCGCACACCGTGTAATTGACCTACATCTTTATACCTTCACGAACCATCCATCCAGAATTTCTCACAACAGACTCCTGCTGCAATATACTGCAGCACGTTTGTCCATGAATTTTTCTTTATTATCACGAACCCATTGTGGCAATTCTGGAAGTTGCAGATATCTGGGACGAATTGCTCACGGAAATGACCTAAATCATATTCATAAATCTCATTACGTGCTATCTAAAACAACTGTATTTTCATCTAATAAAGCTTCTTTGAATTCTTTAGGGAGATAAATAAGCTCAGTTGTTTCTAAAAGGATTAATGTCATTATCGAAAATCATTATCTTCTAATCCTAAATGAACAGATTTCTTTCTTTATAACGAACAAACATGAAAAGCTTGTTCATCTTCTTCGTCAATTTTGAACCATAAATCTTCCATTCCTGGTAAAGAATGAGACGTAGTCCATATATTTTTGAGTTGTTTCATAATCTCCTGAAACAGTTCCATTAATTCCTTCATCAGCAACTCAAAATACGTCCTTTTTAGTCCGATTGATTTACAAAAATTCCAAATGATCTGCAGCAAATTGTGCTCCATTTTCGATTGAGTACATATTTATAGTACAATAGTACTCGAATGACATAAACTACCTCCAAAGTAATTTCTTAATGAGTACTCAGTATATCATCTGCACAAACTCAATATCAAAAAGAAACTGCTTAGCATCAGATGGTTAGAGTGATTTTCTAAAACTTTGTGTAATCTGAAACTTTTGGCTCTTCAATTGGAGTTTCGTGCTTTTTCCAATCCATTTTTCCATCAAACAATATGATACCAACGATCAAATTTATACCCACAACGTTTAAATTCTCCTACTAAGCGATACCCCATATATGCATATTGCACACTATTATTGGTTAAATATTCATCTTCCACTTCAGGAGTGGCAATACAAAGCATAAACATTTTGATAGCTAATTCTTGTAATGTTTCTTTTCCATTAGTTGGTATAATCCCATATCCTTTTTCTGTTGTCCTTGTTTAAATAAATACTAATTTCTAGCAGACCACGAGAATGCTTTTTCGACTCGCAAAAGGACCTGAATAAGCATATCCTAACACTTCTCCTCTTCTTCCTACTACATAATAGGGATACTTCTCAAGAGTCGTTTGGATTCTTCTTTCAAATTCTTCCACGCTTGGAACATCATATTCAAACGTCATCGCTGTTTTTCTACATAATATCCGATAAATTTCTACTAAGCTGCTGCATCTTCTATTATTGCTACTCTAATTGATCATTCAAAAATTCCCCTTTCATCTTACCATTCTATTTTTGATCGTAGTATACCACAGCTCATTCTTGACAAAATCTCTCTCTTGAGGCTATGTCTTTATAGAACTTGAAAGGATGAATTTTTATGAAATATTTTTAACAAGTAGTGCAAGCATTCCTGAATCTTATAAAGTCAATACTGCAAATGGTTTTATCGAAAACTTGAAAAATACGTGAGAAAAACCGATTAAAACCTTATAGATTTCATCTGACCCAGTGCATATGAATTAACAGATGATTTTTCTTCTTATACAAAATTAGGATTTGAAGAAGTTGGACTTCATTTGATCCGTTTTATTATTTTTGATCATCATCCAAACAGTAGATATTCAAGACTATTTAAACGAAGTAGATTTAGTTATTTTATCAGGTGGGTCATGTCCTACACAAAATCAATTTTTCCAAGAAATTCAATTAGCTGAAAAATTCAAATCTTTAAAGGCGTCGTTATTGGCGAGTTAGTGCTGGAACGATGAATGCTGCTAAGACTGTTTACGCTCATCCAAATTGAAGGAGAAAGTGTCGATTCAGAATATCAAAAGATTTCTAAAAGGTTTAGGATTAACAACCGAAACAAGTGATTCCTCATTATAATTTTTAAAACACGAATATTTAGATGGAAAACATGTCCTTAAAGAAATCGCAACAGAAGATAGCGTGAATCAAGCATTTTACATTTTCCCAGATGGGACTTATATTTATGGGCATGATGGAATAGGAAGAATTATACGGAGCGTATCTCTTAAAGGATAAAATCTTTCATCAATACAGATGATCAGATTATTTCCTTTAAATCATGACGAGCATTTTAAGACGACTTCGGTCGTCTCATAAAAACACCCATCGAAAAACGATGGAGTGAGACTTGTTGAATCGTATGATTAACGACGTAAACCCTAAACGGTTGATTAATTCACGGTAACGTTGGATATCTTTGTTACGTAAGTAAGCTAATAAGTTACGACAGTGATCAACTTTTCAATAAACCACGGTTTGAGTGGTAGTCTTTTTATGTACACGAATATGATCGTTTAAGTGATTGATTTCGTAAGTAAGTACAGCAATTTGTACTTCTGGTGAACCAGTATCTCCTTCTTTAATCGCGTACTCTTTGATGATTGCGTTTTTGTTCTTTAGTAGCATTTCTAAACACCTCTTTCTTATTATTCCTTCTGCTGGTAAAACGTTGGTGAATCGCAGAACTCGGTACCAAGGTCTGTGTTAAAACACAATAATAGATTAACGTAACTCTGTCAAAAATCAGTAATTTGATAATTTGTTATTGAACTTCTATGTGATTTTCTATCAAGTACACATGATTTAGAGCATTGTTAGCATCCACCAGTGACATGCTGTCGATCGAACCAATCCATATCCTTCCTGTTTTAGAAAATCTAATAATCTATGGTAAAAGCTTCAACTGTTTCTGGATGAGATATCGTGCATTAAAATAATCGAAAGCATTATAAGTTCCTCTCTTGCCTTGAAAAGAATACTGACTTACGACTCTTCCAATCTAAAAGTATCCTGAGACCAATTTAAATCATAATTCCAACATGTTCTGCAACCATACGATTATATCCACCTATAGGTCTTAGAAGTTGTCAGACAGAATTCTCAGTAGCATCTCCATGATGGTGCGAGTCTCGCTACTTGCTTGATGAACTCCTTCAGGAGTTAATGTTGTTAATAATGGATGACTATGAGTGATTTCCTGCTTGATGGCCTTGTTCACAATTTGTAATAATATCTTCATTTTCACGGAACATGTTTTCCCATATATAAGAAAGTCGCATGAACTCGCAGTTTTTTAAAAATATCTAAAACTTTCGAGTCAACTCACTGCTGGACCATCATCAAAACTAATTGCCACGTTTTTCATTTAAACGTTCCTCTAATTGATTTTTCCAATTTTTCATAAGCTTCTTGTTGTGACTCAGGAATACGATCACTTTTTAAAAGTGGAAATAGTTCTTGGATACTAAATGAAATTTGAGTCAAGTTTTCTCAGTTACTAGTTTGAATAGGTTCTTTCAAGTTGAATCTAAATCCATTTTGAATAATAGATGCATCTAAGTTTTCCAGTTTTCATAAAGCAAATTCTTTTTAATAATTGGTTGAGTCTGTCTTCAGATAAAGATTGTTCTTTTACTACGTTCATCGCTTTTTTTACAAATGATTCGTAACTTCTAAATCATTAATAAATAATTCACTGTAACAGCTGTCCCAGATTTTTCTTTACCTTCTTTGATGCCTAATTCTCATATGCTACCTGTTCTCAATCCTTTTTTTAGTTTCTTGATAAACAGATTGATAATAATATACATCTTTTACCCCACTAAGAACATTTGATTGATAAACCTTTAAATATATCCCAGTACGTTTTGCTTCATCTTTATATTGTTCTTTTTGCTTTTCTAATAAAACATCTAATTCCTTTTGAATAGGTTCTCTACAATTTTTTGGTCAACAGTAGGATGTGACTACCGTAAATACTGTATTCTCAATAGTTTGAGATTGAACTACAGCTTCATTATGCTGCTGTGCATCAGTTTCTTCAGCTTTTCTCATAACAGCTTCGTTTCTTCTAATCAAATGATTTTTGCTAAACTACTGACTACGAACCACTCTACTACTACTAAAATAAAATCAAAATAGCAATTGCAACTAATTGAGGGTAGCTCTAATCGTTTTATACCTTTCCAGTCTCTCTTCATATTTCCTCTTCCTAATCTTTTGCATTTTATAAATTTTGTTGGCATTTTGGACAAACTCCAAAAACTTCCATACGAGTGCCCTAGAACTACCCTGTTGAATTCTTCAGCAACTGATTCTACATCTTCTAATAAAGGATAAAATAAATCCTCTACGACCACATTCTTGACAGACTACGATGAGTGCTTCCCTATATTAAAAATCATATCTACTAGCATCATCTCCATACGTTGATTCTAGTAAATATCCCTCATCCGTTAATTTATTCAGAAATGTATTATAAACGGTTTGCCATACTAATATTGGGATCTTTGGCACAATAGCTGTATAAATATCTTCAGCAGTTGGATGATGAGCTCGGCTAAATAATCTAAAATAGCTATTCTTTGAGTGAGTCATTCTTACGCCATCTTCTCTTAGCTTTTCTTTTAATTGTTTCAGTTCTTTTTTCGTGCATAGAACCCCTTCTCTAACTTTTAATATTCGGATAAATTCTTCTATGATAACGTCGTTCTGTAACATTGTAACATATTTGTAACAGTAATACTAGAGTTAAACTAATCTTACTCTCTAATTATCATAATCTGTTTTCATTATACTAACAACTGACTAAACAAGCAAATTACAATTTCAAAAAGAAAAATGGACAAGAATCTTAAATTTTCATTTAAACTCATCTGTCCATTTCAATTGTCACTATTTTTAAACGATATTCAGCCTTATAAACACTTTATTCTACTAAACGATTATAACCCATCGCTTCTCTAAAGTGGTGCTGCATCAATTCCTAAAAGCCTCGACAATTGTATAAGAAAAATTCAAATGCTGCTGCGGGACCTGATCCGTAATCGCTCGACCATCTTGGTGAACAAAATCTCCTGTAAAATGACCATCAAATTTGTTTTTCAAACCCAGGATAACAAAGTGATAGTTACGATCTTGTCAAAGCTCGGAGACTTTCAATGGCGATTAGGTGCAGCACAATTAGCTGCAATGATTTTACCTGCATCATAATGAGTTTTACAAACTCTTGTACTGCTACGATGATTTTTCAATAATTTTACCTGGCATTCCACCCGGTAAAAGTACAATATCCTTATAACTCATTCACTAACCTCTAATAATTCTTTATCTGTTGAAATCATTAAATTATAGAACCAGTCGCTTCTTGCATCTCTCCGACTATCGACTTCTCTCTGCGACGTAAAATATCCATTGGCGCTATCGCCTCAATCTCTTCAAATCCTGTTGTCAGCATATGATTGCTGCTCTTTTCATTGGAACTCCTCCTTGTTCTTTTTCCTTTCTATTTAACGATTTTATGACTTGTTTTCAACAGTGATAGCGTTTCAGTTATCCGTGACAATTCCTTTTTATCATATGTGAACTCATTAAATGAAAAATATAATCTCTAGGAGGAAACAAATGACTTGGAAAATTATTACGGATTCTGGTTTGTGATATTAAACACTTAGAATCTCTACCTGAGCATTAGTACTTACGTGTAATGTTCCTTTAACAATTCATGTAGGTGAAGAAGAATTTATTGATAATGAAGCATTAGAAATTGATCAAATGATGGTAAAATGTATGCCTATGAAGGAAAACTTCTTCATCTTGTCCAAGCCCTGAGAGCTATTTTACAATCATTTGAAGGTGCAGACTAACATTATTATTTGTAACCATTACTGGTACTTTATCTGGAAGCCATAATAGCGCACAATTAGCAAAATGTACTTAGAAGAACACCTGCAAAGCAAAAAGTGAAATTATCGACAGCTTATCAGCAAGCGGAGAAATGGTATTAATCACACAAGCCGTGCAAACTTCATTAAAGATCCTTCTGAAGTAGTTGTTGAAAAAGCTCGTAATTATCATTCAAAAGACAAAATTATTATTTGCTCTAGCAAGTGTGGATAATTTAGTAGCGGTCGTCTTAGCAAATTGGTTGGACGTGTCGTTGGATTACTGAATATTCGTATGGTTGGACAAGCTGGTACAGAAGGAACTCTGAGTGCTCCATAAATCACGTGGACAAAAACGTGCCGTATCTGCTATTTGGGATGAAATGAAGAAAAATAATTACCAAGGTGGACGTGTTGCCATTGAGTCATTGCGACAACCCCTGAAATTTGCGCCATGATTACAACAGCGATTCATGCTGAATTCCCTAATGCCGATGTTCAGCTTATCCTACTGAGTGGATTATGTAGCTACTATGCTGAACAAGGTGGTATTTTAATGGGATATGAAACTCATTAGTCTAAATATTATAGAAAATAAACGACTCCTATCCTGTGATAAAGTCGTTTTAATATATACTAATTCGCTTTTTAAATACGCATCTACTAATTCTTCAGTTTGCTTGAATGGATTTAATCTAGGTTCTTTCATAGGAATGACTTGATTCGATTCCTGCTCCTAGTAAAGCATGTTGACATCTGCTCCTGCACGCATAGCTGCTAGAAGCTATCACTTCCATAAAAATGGATAAATATCTAATCGATAGTCAATTTCTTTTTCTTTTGCTAATTCTACTAAATGTTGACGTAGCGTATAATTATAGGACCAGAACCATCTTTTATTTATGGCTACTTTACTATAATCTTCATCAATCACTCCTCGATTAACACACATTATTATGTTCTAACTAATGAAAAGTAATTCGTAGTCCGTCCATTCTTTCACACTTCCTAAAGATACATAAATTTTTACCACGTTCTAAAATTATAAATTCTTCTTAAAATGAATAATTCTTGCCTCCTGAAATCCAATATTGAGATGATATTACAGAATCCGTATTCGTTAAAGTACAGTCCTTGCAAACTCCTTACATCCTTTATTTTTCGCCCATTCCTCCACATTTTGTACAGAGATTTTTAGCATTCTTTAAACGATATTCCTCGTCGACAATACATCCCTTCTAAGAATCCAACAGGACTATATTTACAACCTTCAACATAATCAAATCTGAGTGAACATAGTGCTGAACCTACGATTGTGTCACCTTCAACTTCAGTAAAGATTGCAGTATTTTGCCATTCATTATTTTTACTTCATCAACCAGCTTCTTTATCAGACAATCAGGGCCATAATTGTTTCATTAGTTTAGCCGTTTTTTATATAATCATTGTTATTCCATCCATCATGATGTTCCTCCTCAAAATTACAAACAAATGTTTCCGAATCATGCTGTTGCTGTTGCTCATTGATTGATACGCTACCATCCTTCTACTTTTCGACTGTCTCAGATTGGAAGAGCAGAGCCACACACTCAGCGGTTCCGGACTTACCGTATCATCTCGTCGGTTTCCCTCCTCATTCTACAGTCCTATCCCATTGGCGGAGCATCTACTTCTACTTCGCTAATGCCTCAGCTCATACAAGCAGTGATACCCTCAACATGCAAACAAGTAAAGCACTACGTATGCCGTGGTCTTGTCTGTAGTAGAAACAGGTCTATAAACTTTTTATCAATAACAAAAGTTATCGTGACATAAGAGTCGTTTTTATTATGCTAATTCACTTTTTTAATAGCATCTACTAATTCTTCAGTTGCACTGGATTGATTTAATATGAGTTCTTTCATAGGAATGACAGATTCAGTCCTGCTCCTAGTAAAACATGTTTTGACATCTGCTCCTGCATAGCTGCTGAAGCATCACTTCCATAAAATGGATAAATATCTAATCGATAGTCAATTTTCTTTTTCTTTGCTAAGTCTACTAAATGTTGACGTAGCGTATAATTATAGGACCAGAACCATCTTTCACAGAAATTGAAACCGTATATTCATCTGTTTGTTGGTCATCTCCACATTGCACCCATATCGGCTGCTAAAATTCCACAGCATTTTCAGGATGCTACTATTCGCCCCTGTTCCCGTTTCTTCAATACAACTAAACATAAAATGAGTCGTTACGGGTAACAGAACATTCTCAATCACGATATGTCTTGTCAAATTTAATAAAATAGCTGCACTAACTTTATCGTCTGAAAGACGACTTTTTACATCCAGTTGGAGTAATTGTTGTGCGTGGATCAAAAGGTAAAGTCTCCCACTTCAATTCCGAAATTTCTTGTCTCTTGTTCGGAATTTACTTCTAGGTCAAACGAACTTCCATATTATCTTGCGTACGTTCTGCTGTACCAGCATCTTTATAAACATGACAACTTGTTTGATGAATTAAAATCGTTCCCGTTACGCTTTCACCTGTTGAAGCAATATGAGACAGTACAGTTTTCTCCTTCAATCATATTCCATGGATAACCACCGATTTTTATCTAATTTCAAACGACCACTTGGTTTAATAGCATGAACAATCGCTCCTAATGTATCCAACGCAGCAGTGACAACCGACTACTCGTGTTGTCTTTCCCCTCTACCGTGCGATAATATTTCCTTTTGGAGTTCTTTTATAAGGATATCTAATTTCTCAAGGTTTTCATTCAAATACTCTTGCACTCCTACTGTATATCCCGTTGGAAAGGGACTGCTAATAATTCTTGTAAATATTCTAATGTTTGATTCATATAATATTTCCTTTCAAATAACTCTAAATTCTACCATATCTCAGTAAAGTTGATGCATAACTATCCGTCATTCCTGATATAAAATCAGTTGCCAATAATAAACGTAAATATAATTTTTCCACTTCGATTTACCTTCTGCAAAATAATAATACGAACGTTTTTGACTTTCTGAAATAATGCAATTTTTCTTCAAATCAACATAATCTAGTCGACGGTTTTGTATCATAGGCTACTAATGAGTGGGACAAAACTATCTAATAAATATGTTAAAGTAGAATAACTGAAATTTCTAAACGTAAAATACTCTTATGATCATATATTTTATCTTCAGAAATTTTTCTTAAGTGAGTATATAACTCATTGAGCACTGGATTGCGTTAATAAATCTTCTTGGTACTCTCGTTCGTAATCCCAGATCATAATGAATGACAAAAGACTCTGTTGCCATCAATTAACATGGTTCTTAAATCGACAAAAATTGATTAATACTAAAAATTTCTTCATCAATTGTTTCTAATATTTTCACGACTTTTTGAATGTGGAGATGTTATATCTTCTTTTAAGACGGAATGTAAATGTTCCTTTGCAACGCAAATCTAAAACACCTTTTTCCAATAGCATCTTCCATATCTGCTATTAAATAAGCAATATCATCTGCAGCTTCTAAAATAAACGTCAATGGATGACGATTTTTCACCAGTTCCTGTAATCGAAGTAATTTGACGAAAAATATCTTCTTCAGTCTGAAAAATCCTACTTTTTGAGTAATTTTCTCCGTTTTTAGCTGATCAGAAGCACGTGTATATTTCAAAATCGTATTAATCGTTGCTGGGGTTAAATCTAATCCATCAAAATTCCCTAAAATCATACAACTTCGATACAATTCTTAGAGATTGAGCATTCCCTTCAAAATGATAAAAATCGTACATAGGGACTTGCTAAAAATTCATCTACTACATCTGGATGTTCTTTAAAAATATAAGGTAAGTTTTTCTTAAACCATTGACGAGATAATATCTTCTCCAAAATGTCCATCGGAGGATTGCCAATATCATGTAATAAACTTGCCATTCCACAATTCGAGCAATATCACTTTGATGCTCAATCATTTCTTGTTTGCTGGAATCTATTTCGGTCAATGAATCTTGTTGCAATAATCGTACAATTTCACTCACTAATGTTCTTGCAATCATTACTACTTCTAAAGAATGTATTAACCTTGATGAATAAAGTCTAATCGTTCTAATGGAAATACTTGCGTCTTATCTTGTAATCGCCTAAAAAGCGGGACTTGTTACAATTCTTTTATAATCATCATCAAACTCGTTACGATGATTTGAATCTTTGTCTGAAAAACGAATAGTTGCCAATAAGTTTTTTCCATTCCATGTCATCCTCCTTTTCTCTATCTTAAGCAATTTACGAGCTATTTCCATCTTAGAAAGAAAAAGACCAAAGTATTCAACTACTTCACTCTCTAATATTTATTTGGATAAAGTCAATTCTTCTTTCATGTATATATCGTCTAATTCTCGTTTTAAAGAAATATACAAAGAACTAATGCAGTACATCTGATACAGGGTAGCAAACATCATGCCCTCTACTCCAAAAATATACGTCATCAAAAAGCATTACTGGTAATAAAATCAACGGTTGTCTAGCCAGTGATAAAAATGCTCCCGTTTTGCTTTTCCAATCGCCGGAAAAATGTTGTCATTAAAATCGTGAGCCCATTAATCAATAGAAACATCATAAAATAACATATAACGAACTCCAAATTCAAAATACAAATCATTTCCATTACCGAATGAGTTGAATAATTTGTAATGGAAAAATTTCAAACACTACCCAAGTAACAAATGAAATACAAATCCTATTTTTAACGCTAGAAAAATCGTTTGATGTACTCACTCTAGTAATATTTTGCCCCATAATTATATCCGACAATCAGCTGAACCCCTTGCGTCATTCAATAATTAATGCAATAAAAATAACAAATACTTTGAAACAATTCCACCAACCCGCAATTGGAATTTCACTTCCATAAATAGACTATAGCTCCATATGTTTTTCAATAAATTATTCGACACAATTTGTACCAATTAAAGCCGATATTTGGAAAATAGTAAGTCAATCCTAGAGCACATTGCTTCTACTTGCTTCATATGTGAATAAAAATCTTCCCATTGAAACTTCACGGAACAGAAACTTTGGAATATAGAAAATAATAACAGTGCACGAAATCATTTTGACTTATACCGTCGCTTAAGCTGCTCAGCTATTCCCATTTGAAATACAAAAATAAAATTGGATCTAATACTGTATTTAAACAGCTCCTACAATAATCGCCATCATTGAAAATGTCGCTCTTCCATCAGGAACGAACAAAGGATTAAATCCAGTTGAAAAATAAGAAAAATGCCGAATTCCATAAGCAGTAATTCTAGAATACTCCATAGCTAATCAAAATTTGATCCGTTGCTCAAATAATTGCGTAAAGGTGCTAAAAAGATTTGAACAAAGCAGGGCAAACTGCAATTCCCATCACAGATTAATTGAACGATCGCTGTGTCCTGCAATTCTTCTAGCTTTCTCGACTTCTTTACGTCCCTAATTCCAAATTAAAAATTAGACGCTGCTCCTACTCCCGTCATTAATCTAATGCTAAACAAATCGTTGTAATGGGAAAGCAATATTCGTCGCAGCATTTCCTAAATACCCAACTCCTTGTCCAATAAAATTTGATCACAATGTTATATAAGGCATTGACGACATTAGCAATCATTGCCGGTATTGCTATATTGCATCAATAGTTTTTGATGGACTGTGTTTCCCATCAGGTTTTTCAATAGTTGTCATGAATGAACTCCTTTCAAATAACTACAAACAAAAATATTGTGAGGGGTGAAATGAGTATGTCAATGAAAATATTTTTCTATTTAACAGTAGTTATCTTTTTCCTATTTTTCAAACTCTTTCTATGATGCTTAAACTTCTCGATTTGTAAATATGGTTCCTTGAAATAGTCGTATCTCGTAATCTAACAATCTCTGGATGATTTCTCCATCACTTTTTCTCCAGAACTGTAATTAATCTAATTGTTACACATTTCTTTTTGTTGTTAAGTTTTTCCTTGCACATTTGTCATTTTCTGGTATCCCAATTTTGTAACAATTTATCAAATCGTTCTGAGTTTTTGTTCAATTACATTAAATACTACATCTTCTACTTCCCATCAATGTTATTCCTTCTATTTATCAGATACCTTATGATAATACCATTTATTAATAAACAATGAGATAGCACATTTGAACTATGAAAGATCCTCCCGCAAACTTTACACTCATAAGTGCTTCAGCTATAATTAACTACAAAGATTGAGTCTATCTTATAGGAGAAAAGTATGGAATGGTACGATTATATGATAAACGCATCCAAACAGTCACGTTTTTAATGCGAGTCACTGGTTTCGATATTTACGTAAAAGTTGTTTTTGAAGACCATTCTTATTTAACAGACGAAGATATCGAGAAGTATTAAACTCAAAAGAACTTACCCATTTTTCAAAAAGTGAGTTTAAAATATGCTATACAAAAACATGGTCCTACTCATGAATATGTTATTTCATTAAATAAACCCGCTAAATTAACGAATGTTCAAAAATTAATGGAAATACAAACATGGATAAAATGAAACCTGTCTTTGAGCCTTAAACCACGAATTATCTCAAAAATCTTTCTTTAACAATTATTTGTGTTTGGTGGTTATGTGTTAGAGATATCATGGCTTGCGAGCTACTCAAGATGTAGATGCTTTTTATGAAGAAAATCATCATATCAACGAGATAATTGCTCGTGTTGGTCAAAAGTTTAACCTAAATACTCAGGAAGAACTATGGCTCAACAATAATGTAGCAAATATGAATCAACAACCTCCATTAGATTTATGTGACACCTTGTACTCCTTCTCCCTTAACCGTACTAGTGCACCAATTGAATATGTACTCGGAATGAAAATGATGAGCGCTCGAAGCAAGATTTAAAAGATATCGGGATGATTATTAAATTTAAAAACTTCGTTCCCCTTTCGATACCTTTGATACCTTGAAAAATGGGACTTTTCTATCATTGATTTTTCAATTCTATTAGAAGATTTAGCTTCGCATACGGCATTGACTGGTTGAAGAATTTTTCAAAACCAAGAACAACTAAAAATATTATTAATCACCCTAAAGACAATTTCTCGTTTTAGAAGTTGTCTTTTTGCATATAAAAAATCCTGTCGGTGATTTCTCCACCGACAGGATTTGTCGATGACTCGATAAATTAGTCTTCTAATGGACGAGGAGAAGTTCATAATTTCACGTTGAACACGTTCTAAAGTATGCTTCGATTGTCATTGAAACAGTTTCTTTTTGAACCATAACGACGAACTGTTACTGTCTTCTTCACTTCTTTATCTCGATTACTGATTGATAAGGGATGTGTTTGAAGCTGCAGATCTTGCAACCCATTTTTCGTACGGTCATCTAATTCAACACGTAATCTAAAGCATCATTTTTCTTTTTAATGCACGAGCTGCATCATAATGATGTTCTACACTTACTGGAATAATAGTTGCTTGAGACTGGAGCTAACCAGTTGGGAATGCACCTTTATATTCTTCTATTAAATAAGCTACAAAACGTTCTGCAGTTGATACAACACCACGGTGGATAACCTGGACGGTGATTATCTCCATCTTCACCACATAAGTTAAGTCAAAACGTTCTGGTAACTAAGAAATCTAATTGGATTGATGACATTGTTTCTTCCAAAGCTCATTGCTGTTTTTGAATTGGATATCTAATTTTGGACCATTAAGCAGCTTCTGGTGCTTCAAATATTCTAAGCCCATTTCATCATTACTTCTTTTAACATTGCCTCTACTTTATTCCACATTTCATCATCATCGAAGTATTTATGTTTTATCTTCTGGATCACGATAACTTAAACGGAAGCGATAATCTTTTACATTGAAATCTTTTATATACTTCACGAATTAAATCAAGAATACATTTGAACTCATCTTTAATTTGATCTGGAGCGAACAAATGTGCGCCATCATTTATGTCATTTACGACGTTGTAAACCAGATAATGTCTCTGATTTTTCATAACGGTGCATCATACCTAATTCAGCAATACGGATTGGTAATTCCGGTAGCTGTGAATATGGTTTTATAAACCATCGCATGTGGTGTAGACAGTTCATTGGACGTAATACTAATAATTCGCCATCTCATATCCATTGGAGGAGCACATCTTCTTGATAATAGTGCTAGATGACACCAGTTTTGTGCAAAACCTACATCGCCATTACTGGAGTGTACACATGTTGATATCAAGAAATTTCTTTATCTACAATATAACGTTCAATTGTACGACGAATTGGCATCTTTTGGTAACCAGAATGGTAATCTGAACCTACTTCTGGCACTAATCCTTAAATAAGTCTAATTCTTTTTCCTAATTTACGATGGTCACGTTCTTTAGCTGTATTCACGCATTTTCAAGAATTCTTTTTAAGTCTGCTTTGTATCAAATCGATACATTCCGTATACAGTTGCATCATCTTGTTATCAAATTCCTCTCAGTATGCTCTGCAAGAAATAATAATTTGAAGACTTGAATACGTCCTGTTGAAGATACGTAGATTCCCGACATCGATCTAGAGATCTTCTTGTTGATAAACAATTGTTTCATCTTCTAGTAAACCATTAGTAATTCTACTTTATGGATCATTTGCAAGATTTCTAACATCTGCGGCACTTCCCGGCGTACGATTGGATAGTTTTCTTTGATTTCATCTTTCAGCTTCAACTTCGGAGAGCATCTTCTGTTAATTGGCTTTTGGCATATCTGTATCATAGTAAATCAGATTCAATTGCTGGCCCCTACCCAAAAGTGAATTCACGGATATAAACGAGTTAACATGTGCTAATCAAAGTGCGCAGTTGAGTGACGTAAAATTCTAATACATCTTCATGATCTGGTGTTGACGTTCATACTAGCATCTTCTGTTAATGCATGATTCAATCGACTAATTCTCCACTGCTTTGCACCTGCAGTACTTTTTAGCTAAGCTCTTGCTCATTGAGTCAACGATATCTTTCACTGCAAATTCCTTGTTCAAATTCTTTTACAGCTCATCTGATACTATCGTTGACATTGTTCTCCTTCTTTCCTTTCAAAAAATGTTTTAAAAGCACCATGGTTGCACTCTTACAAACTATGGGACGATTCTACGTGTCCACCCAAATTCATTCGTTTTAAACAGATCTCTTGTAAACGGACTAACGCTCCGTTACGCCTTGCCTTGCATTCAAACAGGGTTCAAAAGTGGTAAAAACTATATCTCGGATAAGTGTTCACCAACCCACTCTCTCTATTAGATGCCAATAACAGTTTCTGTCTTTTTTCCATTTTTCAAAATATTTATCTGTATAGCTATTCTACCACTATTTTCATAAAAATCAAGACATTTTGTTTCTTTTTAGAAATTATGAATAGCGCAGTTTTTCTCCAACTAAGAGAAATTTCTCGATAGGAAGCGTACACGTTCAATCAAACGTTTCGCCTTTAATAATTCTATATCTCCACGATTAGAGACACTTAAATGTTCTTGTAATTCTTCAATCGTTAAATTATAGACCGAAAAGAATGTTGGTAATGGTGTGCATCGCGGTATTCTAATATCATCTTTCAAAATTTCGTCTAAACCATGCAGGAATTTGATTCAGCTCCAATATCATCTAGCATTAAAGATTGGTGCGAAGTTTGCGATTGTGCAACTCTCTTCTAAACGATTAGCACCAATCGCACTTTTAATTCACTCTGATAGAAGAGTTGGAACATGCACTAAAGTTGTTTCAAATCCGAAGTTGAGCGTGTCATTGCAATAGCATGCTAAAAATACGTCCAACTCCAAAGGAACCTTCTAAATAAATCGCACGATGAAACTCATTTTGGTTTTGCAGATAATTCGTGATAAATTGCAATGTGAGCTTGAAAAGTTTCTTGACGCTCTTTTACAGCAATATCTAAGGAATTTAATGCTCACGCGTGTGATAAATTTGTAGGCATATTAATGGCATGAATTCGATTCGTTACATCTTGCTGTTTCACTGTTGTTTTGGATAAACTCTCGGGTTGGACGATACTACTTCGACTAACAAAACCTTGGATTTCACCCTTCAATAATGGTTCCATGCCTTTGGTGTATGTTTCGACACCTTGGATACGAGCATCACGTTGTTGAATATGTATTCCAACGCTGAATAGCTTTTCACTAAATTTTCTTGCGGAATTTCTTCTTGATGTTCTTTGCAAAACTGTTGAACTTCTTTGTCTTGTAAAACTTCTGCTACAAAATTTTTGATATTGTTGTTGAGAAATGCTGTAGTATGCGTCTTGCTCGTCGTGCAATCTCGCATTCCATTACTATTCTCCCTTCCCTTGTTCAGAGTCCTTGTTTTCCAATTGAGAAAAGCTGAGCCTTCTAATAGTCAAGTTTTCATCCTCAATGGACTTTTCTTTTTGTTTCATTTGGTTTCATCGCTTCCAGTCAGGGAACAGAAGCCTCTTCCTTTCGGAGCATTTCCATATGTATTTTACATCAGTGCGATTGTATTGTCGCATCGGTCAATTTTTCTTTACTGACTAGCTTTAAATTCTTTATCTCTTTGACGGGCTGCTTCAATCAACATTCGCTGTCTGAATCCCTTTTCGACTCCAATCATTCGCAAATTGTATCCATTAAATTTTATACTTAATTGTTGCTGGTTATACAACTAATACGTAATGAATTCGCGATAATGGTCACTTCAAGACGAATCGTTCCTCGCAGACTTCAAATCTAAAACTAATCCCGTTGTTCTACTCCATTTGAAACAACACATTTTCTTTACGTTGCTGTAATACTTGTCCTTAAAAAGTGAGGTTGTGTTTCATTGTCAATGTGTTAATCGTTGGATCGCCTGTAAATGAAGTAGAAGTTGAGGAGTTGTTTCTTGTTCTTCTTCTACAAACAACTTCTGAAACTTCTGAGTCTACTCTTCTTTCGCAGGAACAACTGAGTCACAGTGAGTCCTCTTGTTGGGAGCTGCTAAATGCTGTGGCATGTGATAATCAGCAGATGCGACCATGCCATCAATCTGCCGGTGAATAAATCTGCGAGCGTCAAATCACATATTTGCCGTTCTCTTTCCGTTAATCCATAATATTATTGGAAGCTTATTTAACAATTGGCACCCGCTGAGAAGTGACATTCGTGAACAAATTGGCTTTTTAATAAGTCTGTTATTAATTCCCAATCAACTATTAGGAATTCGCAACTAATGATTCTTGTTGCTTAACATACTGATAATCATTTGTCTTGGGCAATATTTCGCTGGCACTGCGCGATGACAGCTAAAAGGTGTGGGATCCTTCTTGGAAAGATGCTGGTGACAATCTTGACCCGCCAGGGAGCCTTTTGCGCTACAGCTAAAACGTCAGGGTTTAAAGGCGTACGCGTGACCGCGTTCGCTACCGGTGTCGATAATAAAAGCATCGTGCAGAGCAAATTCGGGCTCGCTGGTGGCATGGTTATTCGTGTATTGAGCGCCTAATCGGTTCACTATCTCATAGCGATGCGGTTTTAACGTTTGGCTTCAGTTCCTGAAACAGTTCTTGTGGTTCGCCCGGTATCTGATTCCCATATTCGCTCGGGCTAATGATCAGCCAATCGAGTATGACATGATGGAGATTCGGAGAAAGCTCACTAAATAAGACTAGCGTAGTACTCAAAGTTGCGAGCGCGAAAAGTGTGTGTAGTTGCGTAGCAAATCGGTGCGTTCGTTGTCGTGTCTGACTGTGTCGCCGGATGCAATCACGTGGATTCAACTGGCTCCGCTGACGGTTCTCGTCCACTTTGATCCTCCTGTGCTGTTACTATCACTTTACGATCCATTTCGAACATTCTCTAATTCTAAGAACATATTTTCCTATCGGTGAAAGTCGACGGTATACACTTTGCCAAACGCAGATATAAGCACTATCATCAGACTTTTAGCAAGGTGGTCTGACATCTCTCAGTAGTACTTGAGGATTTCATTTTCTCCTTTATGCTTGATCGTATGTTCTACTTCGTTGACAATTTGTTCTGGGTGACTAGCTGGTACTTTATGCCAGGAACGAACTAAGCGCTATCTGTGTTTTCACGACTCAGTGCCTCGCAGATTTCCATTTCTTTTATTATTGACTCGCGATCGGGCTTTTCTAATCTTTCAAAGTTGTGAATCGATAACCCGACACTCATCACATCTCTTCTTCTTGCGAACTGACCATCGTCTGCTGGACTGTGATCGCTCGTGAACTACCATTAAATTTACATGCGGACGTTTGCATGACGATGTCCCGCGCTCAAGTTTTTCTGTTATTGTGGTATCATGTTTTCGTTCTGGCACTGCTCAGCACTGATACCTGAACCGTTGACGCCTATGATTATCTAATAAAACTGTCGCTCGTTTGCGTCCTCAACAGATAATTGAGAATCGATTTCAAGACTGACGCGCTTGCTGTTATGTTGATTTCTCTTCATTAATCGTTCGTGTAATTCTTGGAACATAAGCTTACGATAATTTCTTCGCATAATTCCTCGCTTAATGTTTTCAATATTAGGGAGTGAAATCTACAAATCAATCCTTGGTGCTCTCCTTTTGACGATTCTCCTTCGATTTCACATCTGAAAATGCTTGAACGTGAGGGCTGGGGCTGAACGTCGTTGACGGTGTTTCTGGGTTGAAAAAGATTCGTAACACCTAATTTCTGACGATTTGAGCTTCATCTTCTTCAAATACATCACTACCAGCTTTCATTTCTGCCTTGCGCCTGACGGGTTCTGACTGCTCTGAGCAACTTCATCTGCGTCAGTGACAGGACTTGAATTGTTTTAAGTAAGAAGATACCGCTGGATGATTTCCCAGGAAGAAATCCACCCTATTGTCCAACAGACTGCAGCTCATACCCTCCTTATGGCTCACGCTTTCTGTGGCCGGAATTAGAAAACAAGAGGGATGCAATAAAACTATGTGAAACAAAAGAATTTCTCGTGGCAGCAATAAAGCCTCATGACATGCAAGTTACCGACCCCAAAGTCTGAACTGCAGGTCTACTTTTGAAGGTCGTACAGCATGCTTAGCTGTAAACAGAAACTATTATTCGATGTCCATTTTCTGCCTCTTGGTTTCTATATAATTTCATACTTCTGTTTCTTCTCTTTCTCTGTGGTTTTATGTTTTGTTATCGAGCTTCTCTTTACAGATTAAATTAGACTGATAATTATTGATCAGTGTCTGTAAGTTCTTGCTTTCTGTGAATATTTTCAGAGAATTCCTCCTTTTCATATATTCTTTTCTCTCTCTTTTCTTTCTGCTATTTCTGTCTGACTGGTTGGTTTTCTTTTGTTTATGTAGTGCTTTTATTTCTTCATCACCATGAGATTCTTCATGTATGTTTTCATTTTGTGTCCCTCTATATGACTGGGCAAAGACGGTAGCCTAACTCGGTTACTGTTTCTGCCAATACATTTTGTTAAGTTTGCTGGTTCAACAAAGCAGTTAGAATTTATTGCTGTTGCTGTAGAAAGAATAACAAATAATACAAATATAAGTTTAATTATTTGCATCAATATAGGCAAAATAGTACCAAGAGACTGCAAATATGCTCATGATAATGATAATAATTGCACATAATTCTAATAAAACCATTGATTTTCCATGTACATATGAATGGGATGCAATGCTAGTGTGATCAAATATCCCAACCAGCCATCTCAATTCTCCAGTGATGTATCCTCTATCATTAGTAAACAGTAATATTATTGAGTGTTGAAAACCTTATCTGATTGGTCTGATAGTAATCCAGTGGATGGATAGTAGTTTTGTCCTAATTGAACAGCAAACCATAACCTATACTAAACACTGTGCATATTTATAATTTGTTTGTCTGCTAAGCAAACGTAGCAGCAACTATAGCAACGCAATTAACCATAAACCCTTAGTTATAATTAAATTCTAACTTTTCATCATATCTCACGCAACAACTCGCGAGCCTCTCTTAGTGTAATTTATCTATTTCCATAATATTTTAGAATTCTGACCGTTCGCCTCATTCACTGTCTATTTCGTAAAGTTTCAAAAGTAACCTGTAGTTAGGCGTATCAAGCTAGAGACTTGGGTTGAGAATTGCCAGAGTTTCTATTTAAAACTATTACTGCACGACGCGCTGCGCTCAAACCGCCATTACGATATATAAACAGTAAATCAAAGCAATCATCCTAGTAGAGTAGCGCATATCGAGCTCTGTTGAAGAATTGCTCGCTGCTGAAGTCACGCATAATAAACGAGAGATTTGTAGTGTTGACTCCCTTGGAGACTACAATTCTAAAGACACAGAAATTCCGGATAAAAGTAGCAGCGTTCCAATATTGTACTTGCAGCTGAATAAGCATATTGGTCTCTGATCCAATCACTGCTACGCAGAGATGACAAAGCATAAGCTGAAAGTGCCGAAGCTGCGCTCAATAATCAAAATCTTCAATGTGAGGTTACGCAGAGATTCAGGGCTGAAATCCTATACAAAACTATGAATTAGTGCAGATTAAACAGCAGTATATGTTCCTGCTAAAAAGTGTTTTCCAATGTCACTGGGCAGCTCTCTTTCATTGCAATCACGCAATTCTCTTAGCAACTTTCCTTCATTTTAAATCGACACCATTCATCAATAAATGAACACTGAAAATGGTCCTAAATGGACTGCGAGGTAAGTAATCGTTACTGCTGGAGAGTATTGACTGGATGCAGCTTCTCTCGGGCAGAGTGTTACTGTCTATGATCTATAAATCTTTTCGATTCTTTACTGGATTAAAATTCCCTCTCAAAACAACTACATGTCGAAGATTTTGAAATTTATATGTCGATTGTAGCGATAATGATCGTTGTTCAACAACTTCTTGCTCTCATTTTGATTGAGCATCACTTGGATCGCATAATCCTGCCATCTACATCTCCTGCATAGATAGCTTCTTTCATACTCAGCATCACTTTTGTCGTTTTTGTCTATGTTTCTTTGAAGTGTGTTGAATCGAGGTGATTGATTATTTCATTGAATCCATTTGGTTTCATCTTTAATCGCAGTTTTAACAGGAACGTGCTTCAAAATGCTTCCTTTCATCTATCTGACGAGTAATCATCTCATGCAAAATTACTAAATACGCCATTGCCATGCATATTTTGCTAACGATTCTGCAAGTTTTAAAAATACTTACAAAACTGCTCATAACGTGTTCTCCTTTAAATCTCCATAATAGCAAAGACCATTAATAGAAGTGTAAATTTCACGATATTCCAAAATACGGGTCATTTGTGACCCTCGTTTAAACGTTTTGTTGTCGTCAGACATAATCAAAGCTACCGGATTATACTGGTTTACCGGAGGAGGCTATTCGCAAATATACCGCCCATTAATCCTGCAATATGGATGCAATCATGATGATCATATTACTGTTCTTGACATACTCTAGCTGTTACAGTTCTATTAAATTCGGATAATCCGTCTTTCTCTGTTAATAATTCTGTCCCAATTCGTAAGTAACATAATTTTTAAGTTGGGTCGCCACTAATGAGGCATTCAGCACACTGACATTAGTATATTGGCAAGGCTGTGAGTAAAATTTCCGTTGCTAAATGGACTATAACTCTTCGTCCCTTCAGATAGTCCTGGTGCTCGCTACAAACAACTCCACTAGGAGATGGGGTGTTGCTGAACTTGGATAGACATCTGATTTCTCACTCTTTGTTCTTATCCTTTTTAAATCAATGGTAGAGCCTTTTTCGAGATTGAGAACTTGTTTTATTTAGCGGTGACCCTGACTGCAAAACACTTTGAACACCTGATTCTTTTGCCACTACAATATCAAATTGTTTCAACAAATCCATCTGCTTTCTTCAGCGTTAACTGCTTTCCTCTTCTGCTGATGCCATCAATAATTCAAAGTACTACCTAACGTTCAAATACAAATAAAAGGATGATCATGGTTATCGCTGCAGTAGGTTGTTCCTGATAGATCCACAGAAAGTGATAAATGAAAAGTCGTTAGTCACTGGATAACACCTTTAAAATGAAAATGCCGTCTTTACCGTATTTTAATAAATACTTAAATAACTTTAGTGTCATCTATCGTCTTTCCCAGTATGCTGAAATACGTATTAACTTGGTTGTTCACTATATAAACAAACGCCATTCACTTCTTCAATCATGTGGCTGCCATTGATAATTCCTTTTTAAATGAAACTTCAACTTCTTGCTTTGTTTCGTACTAGTTGAAATTTGTCTTAATCGCTCTAGTATTCCTTGTTGAAATCGTTAATTCTACTTGAATAATTTCTGACATGTGTCAGTGCTTTTTTAATTCTTGGGACGTTCCAGAATAATATAACTTCTCCATAATCAATGCAATCTTCAATCCATCCACTTCATCCCAAATAATGGTGTAATCGTAGTACTACTTTTCATTTGTTGACAATTCATCAAAATAAACAGACATTTTGATATCGCTGCAACAGTGGTTCATCAAAGAAAATTAAAGAGTTTATACAATACCACAACAGCTATTTTGCAATCGACGTTTCAATCACCGCTTAATTTTTCGGAAGAATTTACCGAAATCGTAATGTAAATTCAATACTTGCATGTAACGCGTATTTGAATCTAGAAATATATAGTCTAAGAAATCAATATTTCTTCCTGTATTTTCTAAATAAGCTATCTTGTGGCACAATTTAATTTGCCTCACTTTAGCAGATAATGAAGTGGCTTTCTGTGCAGTAATCTCACTATAAATGTTAAAATCTCTTACAATTGATTAAAAGTTGACACTTCATCCCATTTGGACCAAGCTGTAGCCTTTTGATCTCAGTAATAAGTGATTCTTTTAAATCTTTATCGTTTACTAAACTTTCTGTCTTGTTTCATATTTTCCTATCCTTTCATCTAATCTAGTATATAAATGTCTTCTATCTTTATTAATCTGTCATCTTCATATGACATTGTCATATTTTATGGTGCCTTGACTTTTTTTGGGTTGTGCTAATAAAGCAGATTGGAGGATATTTATTGCATTGAAAATCATTTTTTGTTCTCATCAATATTTTTTGCTTTGGAAATATTGAACGTATTAATTTTCTAGGATTTTATTATGTCCTCTCTTTTCCTTAATAGTTCAAAGTGTTTCGTCAATTGCGTGGGATTCTGAATACTTTGCATTCTATTTCATAGGACTTTATAGTGTTGCTGTTCGTATGTGTTTCCTTATGTGGTTTAGTGAGATTTTCAGATAATTTGTTTTACAGCTAATTTGTTGCCTTTATCATCAGTATAAACATTTGATTATATTTACAAACTGGTGAGCTTTCTGGTATATAAATACAAATGATTTAGAACTGAACGGTTTAAGTGGTCAATCAGCAATCAGCTCTGAAAGTTTTAAAACAAATGGAAAATTGCTACGCTAAAATCATTTCTCTGCATTGCGATCAACTAGGACATGCTTTGGGTGGCTTCTGTGTAATTAAAGCTCTAAATTGACCTGTGAACGGTGGAAAATTCAAGCACATTTATCAAATTTTACCCAGAAATGGATATTCGATTAACCATTCATCAAATGTGATGACTCATTCACTGCAAAATGGATACCTCCTTCAACCTGTAACAGGCTTTAGTAGTTTGAACACTAACTTTCGAATATTCCGGTTATATAAATACTGATATTTAACGGTTGTGAAATGGCGACAAACTTGTTCAGCCGTTGCTTCAATTATTCTGGGTCAAAAACCACTTCCTACGTGATTTATAGATAATGACAATCCTCTTACTCCTCAGGTATGGGACTAACAATGATGAAGACTGGTGGAAAACATGACGATTTTACACTTTAAACAAAAATAAGATACAGTACGTATTCAGTGACCTCGATTGAATGATTCTTAAATGAATTATTTAAACATATGAACCGTCTTATCTGTAATCTCTTCGGTCGTTCGGTGACCAATGGATCTGGCGTTCAACTACACGAACTCTTCGGTTGGTGTTAATGGACGTCAGATGAACACCTTCTGGGGATTCGGGCAGCTAAACATATTTTCAACATCCTGCGACAAAATTTGGCTGTGACCTTTCAGGGCTAGTAGATATATTACAGGCGTTTGGAGGTGGCTGTAAAGGATATTTAAAACAACATATTAAGGCATCATCACCAACAAGCAGTTATGGTCATCGATTATACGACAACGATGGTGTGCCGGTTAAAAATTGGTTCAAGAAAGCAGTAAACTCTTGAACGAAAATAGATTATATTTAGTAGCAGAAGATACAATAAAATCTTGAAAATGTGCTGGCGACACTGCGAAACTTCTCCTTGCAGAAAAATTAAACTTGAGACCGTTTGTTCAGCGGTTCAACCACCTGCGGGTTTGGTGCGATGAACTGTAATGACAAACAAAGACACCACAAGGTAATTCTTTTAATCTTATTATAAAAGGGGTTTTTGCATCAGCAACCATGAGACCGCAGTGCTGGCATCCTTCCGGAAATTCTTCTGGTCAATACGTACATCTTATGATGACAAACAAAAGAATTGTAGTAGTGATTGAGCAGCACCTTGTTCAATCTGACCTGGACATGACTCAAAATTTAGCAATGAACTTCTTCATGAGCTGCCTCCGATCACTGTTGGAAATTCATTAAAACAAATTCTTTATATTGCCGACGATTGTTCATTTCTTCTGGTTCTTCAAATCCTGGTTTCTTAAAGCAAACATATTTTTCTTATGCGCTTCAACACCGGAATTGGTCAAAATGGATTCACTATTCGTAACCGGAAATACCTACAGCGATTTCGAAGTAAATTGACTAAAGTACAAGCTGACATATCAAGTTAATTTATGGTTTGACAATAGTGCAACATGCTAATAAAGTGTGGAAAACTTTTGTATTTATAAATCCATTGTTTGTATAATAACCCTAACATCTAAATCTTTACATCGGTTTCGAATTGTTCTAGGTTTTCATTGGGAGTACCCTCGCTTTGTAACAGTTTCGAAGATATTACGTTGACCTTGGATATATTGACCTAATAGTGTAAATCAGTTGAGAAGGTTCCGCCAACGAGATAAATAGCACAAATCTTTTCCTTCAATTCACCGAATAATTATTTCCATATTCAAAATATTCTTTAAGTTATTCGTAGTTAATTAATAATTCAGTCACTTACCTTTTGCAGTATACTTTTGTTTCTAGCTGTATGATGATAAAGCTTCATTTCTTTTAAGTTGCTGAGCTGTGGCCCACAAGGCATCTTTATTTGCCATTTAATGCATCTACATCTGCCAGTTACAGCGTTGGTGTGGCTTTGACTGTGTACACAGTAGAACGACCACCATCATCTGGAATTCGATGTTGATAACCTAGCATCACTTCACAGTTTTAATGCTCCACCGAAGCACGGTCAGTTAATTATCTGTGGTTTAACCTTCTTCTTTATATTTTTATTGTCGTCCTTGGGTTGCAGGAATTTCACAATCAGCTGGCTTGTGGTTGTGCTGGTTCAATAACGTTTGCAGAAATCCGTCTCCAATTAATATTCAAACTTCATGCAAGTGAGTTGACTAATGTAACCTGGAACCTTGCACTTGAGGTGTTTACGGTGTTGTGGTAAATAGTTATAAAATGTAATTTAAGAAATCGGCGCTTGCACAAACTCTAAATAGACTATTTTAATTGCTTTAATACTTCAGATCTTCTTAGTTTTTGGCTGCTCTTTGGTGAGCAGGTGCTAACTTTATCATAGTCACGAGTAATTAATCAACGTTAAAATTACACGCAGCCTAGTCCTCTCTTAGAATGCTGTCGCTTTGCTGTTACAGTTGATTTGTAATTAATCGATTTCTTTGTGATTCGAAACCCTGTGCGCTGACCAGTCAGTGAAATATATTCCTGATGAACCTCACAATTTCTTATCTATTATATCAATTTTTCTATAGATAGATACCTTTATTTTTCTTCAAACTTTAAATTTTTGCATGTCAATCCAATACGATGGTGGTGCGCTGGATACGAAAATCGGTTAGATGACGTTTTGTTCAGCTTAATTCTCTGAATTTGAATTGTGAAGGTGCTGGTTTCTATTGCGATCGACAAACTGAACATCAGTAAATTCATCTACATCAATCCTTTGCAGGTAACTTCTTCTCAATTTTACAAATTATGCATTGTCATGTATGCTTACATTCGTGTATTCAAACCTTGTGTTTCTTCATCTAAAGCGGTTATGGTGAACTCCTGTCCTTTACTTAGTAATCCCATCGTGCGATACGTCTGTCATGTTCAAACCCTACCTTTTTCACTACTGTGGTTGATTCCCAATCTGCAACATCTTCTATTAAGATGATCTTATTTATTACGTTTAACTTAGTTCAATTTTTAATGACATTCATTCCTTCAATAACTTGACCAAAACGGTGCTGGTGAATCCTTAGGGTGTTCACCATCTTTTGCATTGGCAATTTTTCTATTATCCATCTCTTCAGGTATAGTAACATTTGAGCAAGATTGTTTGTGTTGATGAAATTATAGACATTTATTGTTTGGACCCGGCATTTGCTGATTGAAAGGCTCCATAAAGATTAATAATTCTTTTGAAAATTCATCCTCAATTTGGGCTAGTGATTCTACCGCCTGATACCAGTTGGTCTCCTCGCCTTGAATCACTAAAGTCTTCGTGACTTTGATGCGATAGCTCATCGTAATATCCATTTTCATATGTGCAAAGTTTTGGTCTTTGTTGCTTTCATTCTAAAGTAATATCCCCATATTTGTGTAAATCCTTAGGAGTTCTGGTCATCAACACCAATTGTGGAAATATTTTCATGATTATTATATCTAGGTTTTATACTGTTTCAATTAAACCATAAATACCTTTTTTGTCAGTTTATGGGCAGTTTCTTCTCTTCTCAACAAACAACAATTTGTGCTTAATATGATCATAAATCTTTTCTGGTTTTCTAATTGTTTTTCTGATTTTATGGTTCATCCGATACGGAATAAAATGAAATTTAGCACCATTACAATGTGATTCTACCCTGGCTTGTTTGGTTGCTAAAAAGAAGATACGATCAAATACGATGTTTTTGCGACATTCAAGTCATTTGCAGTAATATTTTGAATTTCCCAATAGCCGATCGTCGCACCTTCTGGTAATGCATAACTTTTCAAAAATTCATCACAAACCACATAACGACCAACATATCACAATTTAAGAAATCTTCCAGTTTGTTGTTTGATTATCAATTAGACGTACGAATTCGCGTTATTTGCTACTTTGGATAAAAATGAACAAATTTTCTTATCCATCTGATAATTCAAAATATATGGATAATATTTTGCAATGATGTGGACAATACAGATACTGTTTGATTGATTAATTTTCTTGGTCTGGAGTTCAGTACATTTCATTTGATAAATCGGTAATCAAAGTCTTTTGACATGTTTCACGATGGATTGGACGTTTTATCAATCTACTATTCTTTCAATTCTATATAGTATACCATCTCGTCAAAACTTTCCTTTTATTTACTGTTTTTCTATGTATTTGGTATAACGAATTTTAGAGAATATGGTGCTAAAAGACTAATTACGGAAGAGTGTATATGTATTTTTTGAAGGTATCCTTTAATAGCAACATTATCATCATGTATTTGCTGTTTAAATTTCAATTGCCTTTTCTTTTCAGGCATTTATCATATGACGAAATTACAGGTGGAAATCTGGTTCTCTCTGCTCTGCTGCTGTTCCTTTAATCATTATTCTTGGTTGGAATGGTTCTTCTCCATAGCAATTGCCACAACATTAATTGTAATTGTCATGCGGTGATGGCGGTTAGACATGAAGTGGTGAACAAGAATTTTGTGCTCACAGTATTTGAAAACAATTGAAGTGGATCTAGTGTCAGATGTTGAAATTGGTGATGGAACCGATTCAGTGTTAATACAGAAGAAAATAAAAATTGGTATTAAAAATATGATGTAAACCAGCTAGAGTATTTGAGTGGTGCAACGGCAGAATCGATGCAATCTATTACACTTCTTATATTTCTAGAATGGAGAATAAACCAACGAAATCGTAGATATTGCCATTATTGGCGGGTGGACGTTGGATGTTAAACTTTTATTACCCGGACTTCGTCAAGCTAGTCTGTAAATTGTCAAATGGCTTCCTCAACTTGGCTGGAATGTTATATCCTGAAAAAATGTTTTACGATATCCTGCTTAACTCTCTGTAAGTTTAGCTGGGTTGTTGGCTTTCGTTGCTGTTCGACAGATTTGATTTTGAAATTTGTTGGAAAACTCATTGAAAAGTTGGGACTACTATGAAATTAACTTCTAAACAAACACTTTGCAAGTGCATTGTTATTGCTTGCGGAAACGGAGCTTTGGTCTCGTAAGTCAAGTTAGGCGCGAAGGTATGAAATCATCAACTGCACTACTTCGTGACAATTTGAACGTTGAGATAAAGATTGCTGTTTGTGGTGGTGGAGATTCTGGCCGTTGACTGGGCGTTGGCTGAAAATATCGCCCAAAAGTTGGCATCGTTCACCGTCTAGTCACACAATTCAGAGCTCACAGGCGCGGCGTTGAATTGCTAAAAATTCTTCTGAATTGAAATCTTCACTCCTTATTCAGAGGGCAACAATGGAGATGAATGCGCTGATGTTTACGTTTTAAACAAGCTCATTGGAAGAAGAAATTGAATTAAGTGGATGACTATTTTGCTGACTATGGTATTCCTCTTCTATCGGATCTATTAAGATTGAGATTAGAACTTCAAGAAATCTGATTATCCGGAAGACCAAGTAAAATAAAACAAATCTTGGGTATATTTGCAGTTGGAGACATTGCTGCATACGAGAAAAGTTCCAATTGTCGCAGCAGGTTGGTGAGCTCCGTTGCGGTTAACAAACAATAACTACATTCATCCTGAGAATTCAGGCGTTCATGGTTCTTCCTCTTTTCTGGTCACATATATTTATAATGATGTATTCGTTTCCACGATAAACAATTGGAAACGTGGAAGAAGTTTTATAAAATACAAAGAATTGCATGAATGTACTATCACTTCTTCATGAACGTTGGGATTGGAAGAAATTTGCAATTAGTTTATTTCTTGAAACCATATTTTCCCTAATTTAACGAACACTGCTACAATATTTGGTTGTTCTAAAAAAAAAACGTGTTTAAAATACTATTATTACAGGGAGTTGAGTTGATGATGTAGAAAAATCCTTCATCTCAACATTAAATGATGTTCTGCAAAAGATGAGTTTATATGGTGTAGACGAAATTCTTGCTTTGTCTATCGTAATGTATGCGGATTTCTATCGGATTTAAAACTATGGTTATATCGATAAAGTAAAACCAAGATTTTGGGGTATTATTGATGATCAAGTAATGCTGTACAGATATTATCGTAGGTGCTGTCGGCAGCAGGCAGTCGTGTAGCTCACGGATGTCAGAATATCCAAGCGGTGGGTGTTTATGCTGTAAATAGAAGCTTTTCTGAGTAGCAGGGCATGAAATCGATTTTACGATTTTTACATGCCGTCACTTCTTCAGCAAACTGGTTTTCGTCTTCTTAAGTTCTTCAAGACGCTTTTATAATTTCTTAATTTCATAAGTATCAACTGCATACCTGTATGCATTCACACTCTTCGGCAAAACTGCAAATCTCATATTTCACTCTTCATCAAATTCTGCTGCAAATGCAGGACGACCATCTTGTACTGTAAAAGCTCTGTCTTGATCATCTGTAAATACTAAATGATCAAAATTCTTTATCAAATGTATAAAGCTCATATATAATTCAACAATTCCTTCTTCATCATTAAACCCTTAAAAGCAATCATCTTTTCCTGTGAACCATATTCAGTTCCAACAGACCGATACCCATGTTCATCTAATACTGAACTTCAAGAAGACAAAATCTTTTTTCTTCTTCTGACATGTTCCTAATCCATATGACATATGAGTTAACTATTATCTATTAGTGTCACTATAATAAACACATTTCTTTCCTGGTCTCGATTATAAATCCTCTTGATCTTTTAACACAGTATTCTTCTCGACAATAAGGACATTCAAGTTCAAAATGAACATCTAAAGATAAAGGAATCAATTCCTGTTGTCTTGGTAATTCGATTTTTGATATTCACGTATACCAAAATATAAATTGCAATACAAACATCTTCTCTGTCTGCAAATAGTTTTCGTCATCTCTTCCTTTCTTATATATTCATCAATTGTGGCGTCATCATCATCCATGTACATTTGTCCCTTCTCAAGGAAATAATATTTACAACGGTGGATAGTAACAACACCATTCAGATCACTTCAATCATAGTGCTCTGGATCTACCTTCCAGCCCATTCTGTTAGCTGATTCCTGCCCCTTCAATCAATTCCCTCTGGCTTTAATAACGCATTCCTCAAATCATCAATTTTAATGTGTTTTTCAGCTAATTCCATCTAACTGAGCTGGTCTTAAACGATATAGACTATTATTCAATTTTCTTTCCTCTTAATTTATTAATTCGTAATGCATTGAATGGTTCTCCATCTTCAATAAGTCCCAATCATTGTTTTTAAAAATATGCCTGGGATGCTCTTTATTTTACTTCAATCATTTTCTCTTATTCATTTTCTCTGAATTACTAAATAATCTGTTCTCTTGGGATGGACTGATAATCACTCACGACTTTAACGATGGGAAGAAACAACATTTGTATTATGTACAATTCTTCTATTGGAAAATCTGCGCCATCTCATAAAAAACTTTTCGGCAGCCCTCCCTTTATGAAATATTCTCAGCAGGAACCGTTATAATCACCCACTTCTACTTCCTGAATTTTTGTAACATAATCACATATTGGCTGCAACAAAGCTCACTGGCAATGTTATATTCTCCATCTTGATAAGTCCGGCTCAATTTTTCTTTTGAATCAACGCTAAATTCACGGCAAAGATTCTAAGTCTAAATAATTTAAATTTATTTTAACAAATAAACTAATCTCATATCTTCTGTTGAAATATCTTACCTTTGATAAAGGCGAACTCAATTCAGCAATAACATCTGTTCTATTCTTTTAGGAAAAATAAATATCTCTTCTTAGTATTCGATGCCAGGCTCTGCTTCTTCCATTTTCTTTTATTTTTCTTAAGATTCAATCCACTGATCTACTTACTCTTACGCGGAGAAATTCTCCATTGACTTTTAAGATACAAAGCATTTTCAGTCAGACATTTCCATTTGCCCATTGATTAGGGGTATGTACCAATTATTCCAGCTAAACTCAGTGATAATGTTGTACCTAAATGTTTTCTTTCAAACGAACTTTATTTCTCATATAATTCTCCCTATTCTTCTCTTGTATCTTATGTTTTCAATTTCGCTATTAATATAGGCAGATCTTTTGCCATTCAGATTCTATGATAAACTAGTTGATTATAAATTAACAACAGGTGGTATGTTTTCCGGCAAATCGTTTAAAGAAATCATGCCATAAGGATATTCAATCTTTTGTCAACTAAACAACTGGAAATTGGTCAGTGGCTTACCATCTGTTGGGAAAATACGAAAACAATTCCTAATCAAAAAAATTTATTCCATTATGACATCTTTGATAGGAAGCGGATTGCAGATCAGATAACAATTCTTTACCTTCCATTCGAACAATCAAAAAAACGAACATATATGAAACAATTGCTTCATCAACATAAAACAAACGCTCTATCCGATTGCCGTAATGTAAATGCTTTCCACCTTGGATTCAAAAATTTTGATGAATATAAAACAAGTGTCCTCAACAGAGCAACGAGGTGATGTTGCTGCCGGTTTAAATTCAGTGAACCCTTTCTATCAATGGTGATTGCTCTTATTCAAGCAATGGATTTGACCAGTGGAGCAGATCTATGCGCTAACTTTTGTGGAACAGGCGTTTATATTAAATTATGAGACGATAAAACTTTGAATGGTTTCTTTAAATCTAGATTACCCAGAACAGTCATTCCTTGAAGAAAATCCTGAAGGTAGTTGGACTCGTGTGAAATCACTTTGTACCAGTATCTGGCTTCCTAAGTTCAAATAATGGTATTGATTATGCAGGGAACCATAGTGATATTATTGATGAAGTCATTCTATGCTGGTGGGTGTGTAGACGTGGATTGAATCCGTAGCAACTTGTCTTGTGTCATGAGTCGTGCAGAATAATACTAATGGACTGATTCTTGCTTCTTCCTATTTTAAGAAGGTTTTGGAAAAGCTAATGTGGTCGCTCTTATGATTTACCTTTTCGTATTCAAACAGATTCGATCAGCACTGCTTGCAAAGAGATGAGATTACCCATCCATCAAAGTACTTTACGCTATGCAGAAGTGGGCACAAAAGCATTGATTGTACGAGAATGGATCGCTATATTATGTGGAAATTCAAAGATTTTTCAAAATTTTGCTGCACCTACAGATATTCTTCCCTTATTCCATTGATGAAGCCTTTATTTGGTACTTCTTTCGCTTGAGATTGCTGTCTCATCATCGTAACTCACTAAAGAGGAAAAATTAGACGTTAACATCTTGAAAATCCAGCAAATATATGGAGAAAACAGGGAATCATCTCAGCTGTTGGTGTGAGCAATGCCAAATCCTCAGCTATATTACACTTTAGCTCTGAATAATGAAGCTACACAATGCGAGCAAATTGGATCTTATGAAGATGTTGAAACAGAAAGTATGGAATTCATGCACTAACCGATTTCTGGGGAATTGGCGTGAACAGAAAAAGTTATAAACTCAGTATTCATAGTAGTAAAAGATTGGCTACAGGTAATCCAGATGATTTACAAAAAGAAATTTGGCATTATAGGGTCAGCTTTTGGTTTCATGTGGCGTGAGAAAATATCCATCAACCGTATAGAGTACAATCAGGGTCAGTGATTCACAGATTTTACCAAGATTATATTCATCAGAAGATGTAGAAGTTGTCTTATCAGAAATGGCTGAACAAGTACTATTCGCTTAAAGAAGACGACATACAAAAACTCATTTCTATTTATGTTGGTTTTGCACGTGAAATGAAATCATCTCTTCATGCCAAAGCTATTGAACCAAGTAATCAAACAGCCGTCTTAACAAAGCTGTCTTACAGATGTTCGCAAAATATCACGGCGGTACTGTTCGCCAGAATTGGGTACGCTATGGTGACTTCAGTGGATGACAAATATTCCATCATTTCATTGTTCGATGATCCCTACTCATGGAAAAAGAAGAAATTACAACAAGCCATTGATGGAATTCGAGATGGTTGGTTTTTATCGATTCAAAAAGGAACTTCCCTATTAGAAAGTTCCAGAAATATTGCTCTGTAAACTCATTGGAGACATTCTGCTGGAGGATTGGAGGGGATTACAATGATTGATCGTTCTTACTTACCCTTTTCGTTCTGCTCGCTTATGTCAAGATCGAAAAATGGCAAAAGTGGATGGGATTTTTCTTCTGAACATACTAAGTGCATTGAAGATGATGCCATTCCTATACCGACTCATTTCACAACTCAGTTTAGAGAAAATATTTATTATTAGGACAATTACAGTTATGTTCTTTAAAAGCTCATGTTTCTATTCTTGACAATTGGTACACTATACAGGGCGCATTGAGAAAACCTCGCTGCTACGGAATGTTTGTAAAACTCAGTAATGGGTATCAATTTTTAGTGAATATTGTCTCTATTCAACAAGTAGAGAACAGGATGAATCAGCAAGATTATTATCGTAATGAACTACAAATAGATTATTTTAGTGAAAGAGTACCGTCATTTTGAAGAAGATTTTTATCGCTGTTCTTCTCTAACGATTCCTCTGACTTTTTAATCGATGATGTATTATTATCCATGGCAAAGTCGATCGTCTTATTTTAAAACTGAATGGATGCATTGGATCATCAGGATCATTATTTTCTCTTTACGATTGAAAGGAAAGCGACTCAACCATCAATTCGACTCTATCGCTGCGTTGCGTTGCTCATTCACTAGAGCAATTAAAACAACAGTATTTCTCGCAACAAAACAGCTCTCTCCTCATTGGGAAGAGCTATTTTTATATAGACAAACCATAAGTAGCATTATTTATGGAGACCCGCAAGGCTGCTGCCCTATGCTGGGAAGTCATTCCATCATGTATCGTTCCTGTCATCCATGACTAACGCAAAAATGACTTCCATAGTAGCTCTAGTGATAGAATCTGTCATACAGATTCTATCACCGGAAAAATCAGACAAAGGCTCGATTTTTGCATCATAATTCGCTTTAGCGAAGCTGCTGGCGCCTGCCACTATAATTGAAGTCATTAAAATAACTATTCTTCGCCGTTAAGCGCTTCTGGATAAAATTCACGGACAATTGTCGCTTTTAACGATGACATAATGTTGGAGCATCTTCAATGTTCCTACCTCCTCACCGCACGGCAACGTTGACAGAGTTTCCTTGTGCAGTACTGCTCCAAAACACCTGACCCATGAACCGCATCCCAGGGTTGCTGGTTCACTAGGGAGCAACTTCAATTGACTAACGATGAACAATTGGGCAACATCCGTTTGTAAGCTATCTAATAAATCAGCAACTTCTTGAGTTGGATATAGTGTTACCTTTTGCTTCAAAGTTTTTACGCAATTAGTTTTTCATTGAGCTTCTTCTAATGCTTTAGAGCTGTACGAACTAAAAAATTCAGCCCAACGAGCTAAATATAGCTGCTTCCCCTTCATAATGGGAAGTTGCTTGGGAATTCTGTAGTGAACATAGCTTCTCTTCTTTTAAAGTATTTCGTACTTCTTCTGCTTTATGCACTAAGTGGACTCAATAATTTTGTTAATTTCACTAAGATATCATAATACGGTTTGCATTGCGACGACGTTCAAAACCATTTGATCAATATAGCAGCATCTTTGGCAAAGTCAAATAAATTGTGATAAGTCAGCTGTACGAAAGTTAATAACTTGCGATAAACCAGTTGAGAATTGATGGTGTATCTATGCTTTACGAATACTATCTACTAGTTGATTGAATCGAACTAGCATATATTTGATCGACTGTGCAGCATCTTCAAAATACAACTGCATGAGCTTTGGATCAAAAATCAGTTGTATTAGCTAACATAAATCTCATTTGTACGGTTTTGATAAAACTGCAGATAGCAGTTTAAAATCTCATCACTAATGAACGTCTGGCTCATAGTCCAACAGAACTTACCGCAAACCCGAATAATATCTACGCTTTGCCATTTCTTTAGCTGGAGATATGTTTCGTGATTTACTGTTTTCTTGCGCTTCTCCATCACATTACGAATCGCCGAAGAACTGATTTATAAAGGAGCTATGAACCAGCACACACTTGTTGTTAAACTTGGTCGACTCATCACGGTATAGATCGCACCTGCTTCAGCTCCCCTTATCTGCTGATAATTCTGCGAGTTCCTAAAACACTGCCGCATGAGAACTACCTGGGTCGAACCATACATCCATGATATCCAATTCTTTTGTAAAGATACCATTTGGAGATCTGGATGGTAAAAGCCTTCTGGTAATAGGTCTTTTTGCATCCCATTCACATTCATGCATCTGAACCATATTTTCAAAAAATTTGAGCAACATGTTCTGTTGTTTTCCGGGTGTAATAATTGGTTCACCATTTTCAGCATAAAATACAGGTAATGGAACTCCCCATACACGTTGACGGAAAATAACCCAGTCGCCACGGTCACGAACCATGTTATAAATACGAACTTGACCAGATGGATGATACCATTTGACGTCGTTTTCAATCATCTCTAAGATTTCTTGACGGAATGCATCAATTGAGGCAAACCATTGGTGTCCTGAAAATAACTGGTTTTTCATACGCAGTCATGTGGATAGCGTGTACAAAATAACCAAGCTTCGTAATGCACCTTTTCAGTTAATAAATCTGTAATGACTTTATTCATCTGCGCGAACCTTCCTTCAAATCCCGGGTGCTTCATCTGTATAACAACTGCAATATCTACTGGAGATAATGCTGCTAAATTTATATTTTCGAGAATAATAGAGTCGTCTTCCCCGTGATCAGGAGCTGTATGTACTAAAGACCGGTACCAGCATCTAATGTTCATAATCCCCATTCATTACTAATGATTCGCGTTCATAGAATGGATGACCAAGCAGTCATATGTCTAAAGCACTACGAGAATTCTTGTAAAATTCTACATTTCCCCAAGCTAATGTAGCTGTTAATGATTCTACTAAATCTTTAGCAGCTAACGAATGTACCGGCAAAGTTTTCCTTGTGCATAAACATAATCTGGATGAACGAAAATTTCCTAAGTTTAGCAGGAAGTGTCCATGAGTTGTTGTCCAAAATAGCAAATGAGTATCTTCACCCAATAAGCCTTTCCATCTTTTCACTTTGAATGCTACATAAAATAGAAGCACTTTCACCGTCTGTATTCAATTTCTGCTTCCGCTAATGAAGATTCACTGATGGTGACTAATAGTGGTTTTAATCATATAAATATGTATTTTTCACTGTTTACCAAATACGAATTTGTTCAGCTCAATTCAGGGTTTTAATGTTACATGGATTGTCACTGTACCAGTTACACCTAAACGTTTGAACACTGTTCTTTGATTGTCGATTTGACATAATATGCATAATTGCTGAATTCTGTGCGGACATTTTTACGATCAACACCTTCAGCATTTGCTAAAAGCTTGTTCGGTGGTAACCGTGAAGTATCCCATGTGGAACAATGGAGCACGGAATCACTCATTGGTTACTACGTACGATAAAAGTCTTTGAAATTTGTTTAACACATGTCATATGAACATCCCATGTTTGGCATGTGGAGGGCCATCATGTAATACGAAAGAGTTTGCCTTGTTTTTAACTTGACGTTGTGCATAAAGGTTTGCTTCTTCCCATTCTTGTTTGATAATCGATTTCTTTTTGTGGTAGAATTCCCACGCATTGGAAATTCTGTTTTTCCAATTTGCAATGTTTCTTTCATTTCATTCTTTTCCTTTGTCAATAAAATAAAATCCCTGCAAAGCAGGGGCGAAAGTTTCATGAGTACCATTCTTGACATCTTCACGCACCAACAGTAGGGTGTTAACGCTATTTGGGCGATGTTCTTTACTATTTCGAATATATCTCTCAGGATGAGTTTCTCTGTCTTTTTGAGGACATGCTAAACTCTCACCAATCATTGGCTCGCTACTTGTCAAAATAGAACGTTCTCGTCCTGAATATAAGAATAATACGCTATTTTTCTAAAAATTGCGTACTATCCATTTTTGAGTGACTTTTTACAGTAGCAGAAAACATATGAGATTCCAAAGCAAGCTGCTGGCGTCCTTTTCTGCAGTATAAAGTCAAAGTTTCTTTACGAACTCTCGTAAATACACGTCAATAGAAATGACTTTACAGTTAGCACAATCATAAAAGCCAAAATAATGGCTTTTGTATAGGAAAACTCGAGACCTAGGCTCGAAATTTAGCCATAATTCGCAAAAGCGAAGCTGCTGGCATCCTTCGCTGGTATCATTCTATCCTCTAACAGCCTCTTTCACTCGCTCTTATGTTTACGAACTGTACTATGGAAGAATAGCAGAGATAAATGCAACTGGGATTTGCTACAAAATATTTAATAATTTCTGATCAATGTAATAATTAAAATAGCAGATGCGATCAAAATCTTTCTTCATTTTTCATCTTATAGCCGCCAAATAGTCCCACGTTCTGACTTTCAGTACTGTAATCCATTGCTTCGAAAGCAGCATATCCAGCTGAATTCCACCATGATGGTGAAAGAACCATCTAAAATTCCACCTTTGGAGACGACGATGGTCAATATACCAACAATAAGTATGGTTCAGTAGGACATAAATAGCAGAAGATTTTTCCCCATAATCCTAACTCATTAAAAGAAGTAATATAATTGAATAGTGAAATCACTAAATATCAGATTAAAGTAAAACTTAAGTCTTGCTTTAGTGTATCAATATCCACCGTATCCTGAATAAAGAAATTACTTGAGGTCTAGTTTTTGGTTCCTCTTTTGGATATTCTGAAAGAGTTTGGTTTGAAAGACTATATTCTTTCTCCATTCATTTAATTCGGATCAACATAGTCTGAAGGATTCGGTTGTCCTTTTAGGAGGAGCTACATAGTCATCTCTTTTTGAGACTACATAGTCCTTATTTTCATTATCAGAATCTTTTTCTTTTGGTGGTGCTACATAATCTGTACATCATATGCTCCCTCATTTTCTAAATCTTTACTTGTAATTGTATTAAAAATCACTCGACTCATCTTTTGTACACGGCGAGAACATATGTGTAATAATTTTTGGTTAAAGTTACGAGATCCAACGTCCATTACTATGGTCATCAGTTGAAGCATAAGCTTCCTTCACAACTGCTCGATAACTTTCTATCATGTTGATACCCTCGACCTTGTAAAATAAATTCACCAATTTGTGCAATTTCATCTGGACTCTCAATCTTCAAATCAAACGTCGTTGGAACGACTCTTCAATCCTGAGTTAGATTCTAAAAACTCTGCCATTTCTTTATGATATCCTGCAAAAATGACTACCATATCACGGCGATGATCTTCCATAAATTTCAAGATTTCATCAATCGCTTCTTGTCCAAAATTATCATTAGGCCCATGTTTTAAAGAATAAGCTACCATCAATAAATGAGAACTCCACCAGGGCAGCCTGTAAAATGTTCTCTTGTTTTAATAGCTGTTTTGACCTTGGTAACCACCAATTAAATCTCACGAGATACTTCAATTAATTTATTCGTAGCAATTAAGCTTTTGATATAGTAATTCAGCAACAATTCTAGCAACGGTTGTTTTACCTGTACCTGGGTTTCCTAAGAATAATGAATGTGAGAGTCGTGGTAGAGTTGCAAATCCTTCTTGTTCACGTTTTACAGTTCATTTTCAGCGAGCAATAAAAGTCTTCAACTTGCTCTTTTACTTTATGAAGACCAATTAATTGATGTAATTCTTCCATGCATCTTTCTTCGTACCGATGTCTTGATACTTACCGATTTCTAGAACAGCATCAATATCTGCATTGTAATGACTGAAATATCTTCACTTTTTCTCTAGCAACACGAGCAATTAATTGTTTAATAATCTTTTCGTTAAAAGTGCAGATCAACGTGCATTACTACGATCTAATGAACGATTATGTTGCAACTCACTTTACGTGTGTAGTACTCCACATCTGCAGTTTCATAACTATTTTTGTAGTAGCCTTTAATCCCCATTTGAACAATTTGTTCTGGGTAGTAGTCTTCAAAAATCTAATCAGATTAGAGACCGTGAAGTTAAACACTGGATTAATTTGTAAAATTGCTCCATTTCTTTTCATATATCCCTAAAAATAATGCATCTCATTTTGGTGGTCTTCCTATATTTAAGAATCGTAGTAATGGCTACTACCTGTCATTGGTACTCTTCTTATCTAATGAATAAAGCTCATCGATAAATGAGAACTCCTCACGTGCTTCTTCTAATTTGCTAATGTTTGAGTTGTTGTTTGGTTCACATATCCAGATAATAGATCTGATTCAGAAACTTCCAAGATTTAAACGTGTCTCCAAACAATGCCCGTTCAAATAAGATTTTACCCATTAAACGTGCAGCAGTTTGTTTTACCTGTACCTGGATCCATAAACATAGAGTGTAGTACTAGTTGTTGAGGTGGTTCTCCTCTAGAAACTACGTTGTTTATTATAATCCACCATTCCAATTAATGTATCGATTTCTTTCTTAACGGCTTTCTAATCCAACTAAACTTTGTATTCTTCGTAACTATCTAATTCTTTGGGCATTCTCTTCTCCTTCTGCTGACACCTTTGATGACATGACAGGGCACTGTAAAATGAGAATCTTCATCTGTATCAATATTTAATTCTGACTCGAACTGCGCATGCATTAATTCTTGAACATGGATTGAGATTCCAATCCTTTAATACTCACCTCAAGAGATTTTTCAGACCGAGTTGTTTTCGCAAAATGGTCGAACAATACTACACTCTTAATGGAATATAGACTTACTTTCACACTGGAATGTAATGATTCCGTCAACAAAGCAATAGCGTATTTGGACCTAAATCAAAGTTATTCATAAAATTTTACAATTATTTAAACGACTAATTGTTTCTCAAATCATGATTGAACTGTTACATCCGTCAAAGTTACGCCACTTTTATTTTCAGAATAGATTCCTTCTCCTCATCTACTTTACCAATAATCCCTGTTTCTAATTGGAATGAGAATTCGTTAGCGAAATCATTGGATAAGATTTCAACATATTTCACCATAAAAGTGGCAGTGTGGCTTCTAATCGTGAATCTAAAAAACGGCATTTTCTGAGTAATTCTCACAAGTGGTATTCGTGAATTTCAATTGTGAGCGCTTCACAAAAGGTTTCTCATTGAGCAATCATTCATGGTTACAAGATAATTTTAAGAAAATAGTTTGATTACTTTTCATCACTAACAAAAATGTGTTTCATGTTTCAAAATGTAACAAAAGTCATCTTTTGCAAAGATTAAATAATTTCCATTATCATCTTCTGTCATCAAGACACAATTTTTAAAAAGTGACGGAGCAATTTTCGTTAATTTTTCATTATTGTTGTATTTTTAACGTTCGTAAACAAATGTTTTCAAATACTACGAGCTCACAGTCGAGAAACATAGCCTGAAATTTATTCGTGAAAGAATGACTCTCCATTTTCTTCGTCTAATAATCCTAGAAAAAGATAAGATTTTTGTAATTTCATATGGAACGTCCGTTGAAAATCTCAAAAATAATCTTTTAGTTCAATACATCATACTACTAGACTGCTAGTAATCATTAAAATCCATATTATCATCATATCCTGCTTGATATGTACATTACTCACCTTCTTTTTGTTTCAATCATCATTATTTTACCTGCTTTTTCTTCTTTTATTGTCCAGTTGTATCAGCTGTTTTCAGGCTTTTTATTTTTAGAAATTTAGAAATAAATAGAACCAAAGAGGTCTAAATAAAGAAGGACTTCTTATAGTAGTATAGTACTAGATCAATTTGGATTCTAGTACAGAAATGAGACCTTGGCTCAGATTTTGGGAATGAAGTTTCTCATGGTGGCTCTTCATCCTTTACTACTATACAAAGTCCTCTTCTCTACACTGCCTTCATGTCTTTGAGTAAAAATAGAGGACTTCTTATAGTAGTATGCGTAAGTAATGAAAGGCACTTTCTTTTGAGAGAAAAGTGAGACCAGGCATCACATAATTCGCTGCTGCTGAAGCTGCTGGCATCCTACTATATCGAAGTCCCGTGATTAAATCGTCTCTGGGTGAAATATCTTCACTGTTTTCGCTTGGGGTCAATTACAATGTATAAAAGTGACCATGTTTTCAATAGCTGAACTTTGGTATTTATTGTCATCACCATCTTCATCCACTGGGCTATATGGGAAGTATACGATCTATTTGAAAACAATCGTCTGATTTTGGATGATCGCTATCTAAATATAAAATATCCATTAATTCAATATCACTATATACGTTCATCTTTCTAATTCTAATCCACCTAAGTTAATGTCTTGAGACATTGCGTGGTCTGAAACACTTCAATACCGTAATGATTCCATGGATGAATTTCTTGAACTCACTTCATTAGTACGACCAAACGATGTTGTAACTTGTTTGATCCATAAATCTCAATTAAACGACGGTTAATCGTCCATGTTTCTCCGTTACGGAATACAAAACGTAATCCTGTTACTTTTCTCAAAAGTCTCTCCTTTTTATGTGTTCTCTGCCACGAACAGGTAAACACTTTTATTCTTTGCTTCCAATGCAGTGGAACACAAATATATCAATGATTATTCCTTTCCACTTCAAAGTGGTTGAAACATGATTCAAAATTGCATCATTTGAATAGCTCGTTCTAAAATCATTTTCAACCGTTTTAATACTTCCTATGACGGGACCTTTTCTTTATCTAATTTTAAAATACGAATAATATCATGACCATTCAATTCGAATATCGTTCATCGAACAAATCGGTGAGGAGCTGATGCGTTGCTTCAGCCTTCCATACGTACTGTTACCTCGAGGCAATCAATAGTTGCTCACTTCTAGTAACTTCATATGGACAGGCGTATGCTAAAAGAAATTCCCTCTTCCTTTTACGCGCACGATCAGTTTATATCCAACTAATGCCATCTCAATTTGTTCGTTAGATGATTTCATGATTTTAATAAACGAGTCACTTCTTATCACTCATTTTGGTTCATCTGAATAAAATCCAAGCTTGTAGACGCTCATTTCTTTTAAAGGAAATTCGCGCTAATTTCAAAAGAATATTCTCTTTTCCATCAAATAATGGACAAGCTTGATAGCATAAGCCCGTTTCAACAAAATAATGTCAATGCATCTTTGCGATAAGAGCTTTGAGATCATCTTTTCAAATTCCACTTTCATTCGTTCCACAGCTACTTTAGATAAATTCATTTTTAAAGAGAAATTGCATTCTTTGTTTTCTTCTTCAATTTGATCTCAACTGACCGACAAACGTACCCACTTTGAAACTCGTAATGCATCTTCATTGAAACGTTCTTTTGCATCTCTCACACATCAGAATAGCATTGACGTTCGCAATCACCAATACCATCGATCAATCAATTGGTTATCAATTCAATCGCTATCATGCGTTAATTGTGAAATCACGACGTTTTAAATCTTCTTCTTATGAGCGAACAAAAGGTTTACCTTATCTGGATGTCTAAAATCCTCACTAACTGCTTCTTCTGTTCGAAAAGTTGTCGCATAACCTTCTTTTCGCGATGATGACCACTGACCGTTCCATGTTCAATTCCCATCTGCTGTATGAGGGAAAGATTTCTTTAACTTCTTGTGGTGGCCTTAGCTAATATCTCACATCTGAAATAGGCTTGAGAAGATATGTCTTACTGAACCACCTGACAAAATAGGCTTCATATCCTGCATCAACTAATTGTTGCATCACAGGTGATGCTTCTAAAATAATGGCTCTTTCTGAATCGACATTCACTCCTCTCTTTCTCTTACTCTTCTAGTTCTTTCAATTGTTCGTTAATTTAATAAATAACCTCTTGATTTCTTTTTCTAAGCTTGATCAATTTGCGTTAAAATTTCTTGTTTTTAACACACCCTAATTAATTTCTGCTAATGCTTGATGAACTTCTTCATTCGAAGAACTTTTCTTCTTCACAAAAGAAGTTCTTTCTAGTATACCAAATTTTACCATGGTTAGTAAGAATCTTTCAAATTTCCATTTCAATATAACATTCTTCTTTTTCCAATTCAATCGAATGTCATGCGATGCTTGCTCTGGATTATTAAAACGTGAACCAGATTTATAAAAATAAAAGCGATTCATCAGGGAGCTTTATCGGTCGAAAACCACATTCCTTTTGGAGTACAATCTACTCATTCTACAAAATGAATTTAGCTAGTATTAATTCGTGATTTAATAAATAATTTGAAAATCCATAATGCTTCTCTTCTTTTTAGAGCATGATGGATACAAAACCATGAAATAAAATTTTCTTATCCTCTAAACTCGGTTGAAACATCTTCTTCACTCCTTATGCTTCAAAATATTGCTGCAATTCTTGTAAATCTTCATTTAATGGTTCAGAGATTTTGCCCATGTTCTAACCATTCTTTAGCTTCGTAGTTCTACCTTCTTCACGAAGGAATCTTACGTAATCAATGATAAATTCTACTGAGATCTCTAATTCAACACTTGCTTTTTGATAAAACTCCAAAAGCTTCTTCAAATTCTTCAAGTCTTCTTAGCTCTTGCCATTAAATAAAAATTTGACCATTTTCCAACTCTTGTTCGATTTCATTCGCTAAAATATCTTGTACTTCTTCAAACTCTTCTTGATATAGCAATATTTCTGTATAAGCTTGCATAATCTCAAAATGATTCGGGAGATAATTCATAAGCTTGTTTTAAGGCTTTTGCCTTTTTCCATTTGGTCCAATCGATAAATAAGACACTCCTAAACTAAAGAATGGCTCTTTTCATATGTGATAAGTTTCTGTCATTTTAGATAAGCTCAGTAATTGCTTTTTAAATACTCATGTTTAAACATTTGAATATGACTTAATCCTAGTAAGGCTTCATAATTTTCTTCATCTACGAGACAGTACTTCTTGATATAATTTTTCAGCATGGTCATAATTTCCTTCTTGAACATCATGTTTTGCAATACTAATTAATAATTCATTAGAAGCTGATTCTAATCCTTCAGCGGACAATAGTTTTTGTAAAGGTTCTGCATTTCCAATTTCTAAAGAAGCTTCCACTACATAACTCTCTTACACGATTTTCTTCTCCAGTTTCATCATGAATTTTTAAAATCTTTTCAAATACTGAACGCTTCTTCCATCGAACCAGACTCAAATAATAAAGTACTAAATAAAAATCTAAAATAACCTTCTGAGCTAACTCTTTTGCGGTAATAATTTTCTTTCAGCAACATCATATTACCCTTCGCTTTATATAACTCTGATAAAAATCACTAAAACTACTTGGGTAATTAGGATTATCTTCAGAATATCATCATAAAACAGATAATGCTTGGTCATACTCTCCTTGATTAACTAAAATTTCTGCTACTAAAATAGTCCAAGCGGATTCTTCAGGTTCAAATTGAGTTAATAGTAAATAAGCCTGTCTTGCTTCATCGAAAAACCACTACTGCACCTTTCAAATGCAGCTAAATCGATTAATTCTCTATTTGATTTTCTGTTACTTCATTCATAAATTGATGAAAAAGTGAATATACTTTTCTAACTCTTGTTCTTCTAAAGCATCTTTGAATTTGTTCAACAATTGATTTCATATTCTCTCATTTCTATAGATTAGATGCTATTGATTTAACTCTAATATAGCACCTTTGTGAAAATAGTTTCTGTGAAAATATCATAATAAAACTGATTAGTGCAGCATCTTTCAAAGCTTTTACCTGCTTTGAATGCAGGTACTTGCTAGCTTCGATTTGGATTTCTTCCACCTGATTGAGGGTTACGTCCTTTACGAGCAGCACGTTCACGTACTTCAAAGTTACCAAAACCGATAACTTGTACTTTTTCACCTGCTTTGTAATGCTTCTTGAATTGTTTTTGAATAATGCATCAACTGCCTGAAACATCTTTCTTTGTTAATTGCGTTTTTAGCTTCACGATCTCACTAATTCTGCTTTGTTTGCCATGTTAGAGTTCACCTCCATCACATAAGAAAATAATTCAGTAGTTATTGAGTGGTCCATCAACTCTGGAAACCTTACTGTGGATTTCTAGACAAGTATGCCATTGATTGGCGGACTCTCAACGAATTATACACGATTTTATCATTTTTCTTTGTCGAACAATCATATGAATTAGGTTCCTTCAAACCAAAGGCAGAACGAATACGATTTTTCTAAGAAACGTTCATATGAAAAGTGCATTAATTCTACATCGTTAACAAAAACAACAAAGTTGGTGGTTGAATGGCTACTTGTAGTCATATAATAAATCTTCAATCGATTTCCTTTTATCTGTTGGTGTTGGATTCATTGCGATAGCATCGATATACCATCATTAAAAATAGATGATGAAATACGTTTCGAACGAACTTCATGAATCTCTTTTAATAATGGAGTTTTACCAATCTTTGTTTTGTTTTTGCAGAAACAAATAAAATTGAGAGCGTAAAGAGTAAATATAGAAACTCTTTACGAATATTTTTGTTCAAATTCCTTGAAAGTTGAGTTATCTTTTCTAAAAGTATCCCATTTATGCTAAACTAAAATATTAACACCTCGCTTCATGGGCATACCCAGCAATTTTCTTGTCTTGTTCTTGGAATTCCTTCTTCCGCATTCAAAACAACACAAACAATGTCGCTACGTTCAATTGCTCTTAGTGCATCGTAAAACACTGTATTTCTCAGTGAGTCTCGAACACCACGTCCTTTTAGAATACCAGCTGTATCAATCATTTCCAAAGATGGTACCTGCTTCAATCCGTAAACTTGTATCACTCGCATCACGTGTTGTATTGCCTGCAACATCTGGATACTGTCTTCGTTCTTCTCCTAGCGTGCATTGACTGACTCGATTTCCTACATTTGGACGACCAGCTAAAGCTAAAACGAATCACATCTGTATCATCTTCTTTGATCATCGTGCTCGGGAAATGCTTTTCGGCTGCATCTAGTAAATCTCCAAGACCTAGCCATGACTTCCACGAAATAGGAGATGGTTCACGACCCTAATGCATAAAATCATATCGGATCTCAATTCTGGACTATCTACCTATTTGCAGCCACTAATACGCTTTATTTGCACGGTAAAAAGCATTTTCGCAACATGCTCATCCGTTGATGTTACACCTTCTTTCTTTACCCTTGTTAAGAAAATAATCATCTTAGCTTCTTCCATTGCTGGTAATTTCAGCTTGCGCACGATATTTGACATAAATGAGCTCATCCGTAATATCTACCACCTGTATCAATAATATGAAATTGATGTCTAACCATTCACCTTCAGAATAAATTCTATCTCTCGTTACTCCAGCAATATCTTCTACAATCGAAAATTCTTTCACCAACAACTCGGTTGAAAATTGTAGATTTACCAACGTTTGGACGACCTACAATCGCAATAACTGGTGTTGACATCAGAAATTCCTCCTTTCTCAAAAATGAGGCTGGGAGTTTTTCCAACCTCACCTAAATTTAATATTTTCTATTAGTCTTCAACAACTAATTCAGATAATTGTTCACCTAAACGATCTGCTAATGAAAAATGTTACATCTTCTTCTGGTAAGACATATTCTTCTTCAACAACTTCTTCCACTTCAGGCTTTTTCAACAACTGGAGCTTCCTCTAATGCTTTAATACTTAATGAAATGCGTTTTTCAGCTTCATTTACTTCTAATACTTTAACTGATACTTCTTGTCCCACTTGAAGAACTTCTTGAGGAGTTGCAATATGTTTATGAGCAACTTGAGAAATATGAACCTACCCTTCTACTCCAGGGAATAATTCAACAAATGCTCAAACGCTGCAAAACGTTTAACAGTTCCTACTAATGTAGAGTCAACTGCTGCACGTTCAGTAATATTATCCCAAGGTCCTGCAACAGTTTCTTTAATAGATAATGAAACACGACTTTTTTCAGCATCTAAGCCGATTACTTTTGCTTCTACAGTTTGACCAACTGCTAAGAAATCACTTGGTTTTGAAACATGTTCATGAGAAATTTGAGAAACATGAACTAATCCATCAATTCCTCCTAAATCAATGAAAGCACCAAAGTTTGTTAACCGAGCAACTTTTACCTGTAACAATTGCTCCTTCATAAACAGCTTCTAAAGCAGAAGCACGTTTTGCTGCTTTTTCATTTGCAACGATTTCTTTACGTGATAAAATTAAACGATTATCTGCTGGTAAAATTTCAACGATATCAAATACTAATGTTTGTCCTTTAAATTGTTTTAAATCTGAAACGAAGTGGTCAGAAATCATTGAAGCTGGAACAAATGCGAACACCTGCATCTACAACTAATCCACCTTTAACCACATCTTTTAACAGTACCTTCAACTTGTTCATGATTATCTGCTTTTTGCTTGAAGTTCTTCCCAAACTTTTACGAGCATCTACACGACGTTTTGACAGTAAGAAACTACCATTTTCTTTATCTTCTAATAGGTTTAATGACTACTAAATCTAATACATCTCCACTACGACATCTTCTACTTTATCAAATGGAGTTGCTGATAATTCATTAAAAGGAATTACACCTTCAACCCCTCCACCAATAATACCAACAATAGCCTGTTTATCTTGTAAAACTAGTACTTCTCCTTGAACTAAGTCTCCAACTTGGATATCTTTCACAATATCAAGCGCATCTTGCATTGTTTGTAATTCTGACATTTGACTTCCTCCTATTACGCAGCCATTCATTCGAACGAAAAAGGAATTTAAAAATTAATTTTTCTCCTTTTACATCATATCACTATTTCTATGACAATTCTAGTAATATCGTTTTAAAAAGGCTATCTTTACTTGGTACTTTTGAATTAATGCTGTTACTGTTTTTACAGCATCTTCAATTGTCATTGTTGTAGTATCAATTTCAATAGCATCTTCCGCTTATAGTGGTGATTCTTTACGTGTAGAATCAATATAATCACGTCTACGAATATCTTCCACTAATTCCTCATAAGACATCTCAATACCTTTTTCTTGATTTTCAATGAATCGACGTTTTTGCACGTTCCTCTACACTTGCAACTAGGAAAATTTTAATTTTCAGCTTGTGGAAGTACAGTACCAATATCTCTCACCATCCATAAGTAATGGAATGATTTTCTGCAATTTCTTGTTGAAGATGAGACTAATCTAGTACGAACTTCTTTTATTGCTGAAAACAGCAGAAACATTTCTAGTTACTTCTCACTTCTAATTTCATCTGTAACATCTTCCTTATTCATAAATACGATTTTGCTTTCCGTCTTTCATTGAAAAACGAATGTCATTATTTTTGAACTAACTCATAAATAGCATCATAGTCTTCTAATGAAATGTGGTTACGTAAAACTGCTAAAGTATTTCACACGATACATTGCACCTGTATCTAAATATAAAAAGTGATTTTTTCTTTTCGCAATTAATTTTGAAATGGTACTTTTTCCAGACGAAGCTAGGCCATCAATTGCAACTTGCATAGTATATTTCTCCTTTAATTTCTTAATATTTCGGTTCTATAACAACCTAAAAGGCTGACTTGCTGCCCAGCCTTTAGCTGTTATTATCTTTGTTGTAATACTTTTAATTGCATTCCGGGTGAAATGTTATTACTAGATAATCCATTAATAGATTTTAAAGTTGCGACATCCATCCCAGGATTAACGCAATTCTATATAATGTTTCACTCTGGTTGAACAGTATATGTTCCATAAGAGCCATTTTGAGACGTTTGAGTTTCAGTAGTTGTTTGTCCCTTTGTTGTTGTTCTTGCAGCATCTGATGGAGCTACTGTTGTAGATGTTACACTAGTTTCATTAGCCTTTGTTTCTGTAGATTTTACCTCAACTGTATCAGATGTTGTTGTTTCCACAACTTTTAGTTAACATCACTCATCTGCTGTACGAGGTTTCACCTCAGCTTTAGAACTTGACCAATAGAACCACATCATAAATAACAATGGAGATACTACCACTACAATAAATACAAATAATAACACACTTAATAATGGTGCTACTGCTTTTACCATTGGAATTACGAGCACTACGTGAATACTGCTGTACTTTTTATGCGTATCTTCACCAAATTAGCGATCCCATGGTTTGTTCTTCTTTTGGGTTACTTTCATTATTTAAATTATCACTCATTAAAAATCCTCCTAAATTCAACCACTGTCGTCATTAGACTTTTATTCATCTAAAACTAGCACATATAATAATATGCAATCTTTTTCCAATCTATAGATAATATTTTAGCACATTTTTTGTCATTGTCATTTCTAAAATTTTGAAATGTTTTGATATTTTGATATAGAAAACTTAAAATAACAATATATTTTTTGAAACAGAGGTATTCATATGCATTCATACAACCAACTTACAGTAAAGTTGATTGTAAAGTTGTTGCCTGTGGCATTTGCCAACTAAAGCTAGTAAACTATTTGAATACGATAACGATGGAATAGCATTCGCGAAACACGATCGTAATACTGGAAGCCGCAGTCCTGAACATGAAATAGAAGCTTTTTAAAGACAGTTGCATACACTGTCCAACAGGAGCTATTAAACGATTCTCCATTTGGTCTATTCTTTCAAAATAATTTTAATATTTAGGCAGCAGATACTTCTAGATATCTGCTGCCTGTCAAAGATACGATAATACACGCATCAAGAACTCTTTTGTTCTTTTCTGCGATTTGTAAAGATTTTGCTCAGCAGTTCCTCTTCAGCTATAACCTTTATCCCGCAGATAACGCGATCACTAACGTCCTAGCAAATTCCATTTCGTGTGTCACAATAATCATTATAATCCAGTATGGGCTAAACTCTTCATTGTTTCTAAAACTTCATTTTACCATTTCTGGGTCTAATGCTAAGTTGGTTCATCCAAATAATAGCCATCTGGTTGCATTGATAAAGCTCTGCAATCGCTCCACGTTGTTTTTGTCCACCAGATAATTGACGAGGACGAGCATTTAAGTAAGCACTCATCCAACTTTTCTAAGAAACTTTTCGTATTTCTTCTGCTTCTTTTGATTTTTCAATACTTTAATAGGACCCACTGTGCACAGTTTTCTAAAACATTTGGATTATTAAAACAAAATTAAATTGTTGGAAAACCATTCCTAAATGCGTACAGATATTCATAAATATTTGTATCTTCATCCTAAAATATCCGTTATATAAAAATTTCACCAGAAGTTGTTTTTCTAATAAATTCACACAACGTAATAAAGTAGATTTACCTGAACCTGAAGAACCAATAATCGTTACTACTTCACGAGATTGTACAGAAAATGAATATCTTTAGGACTTCATGAGTCCCGAATACTATTTAAATGTTTAATCGTTACTACTTCTTGACTCATGATTCTTATCCTTTCCTTTCGTCGTACACCAGAGATACCATTGAATTAGAATTTAATGGATCTGAATGAATAATTCATAGTTATCTGGACCATCCATTTTTACGATTCAATATAACGTAAAATTTGTGTTAAAAACAATTGTCATAATGAAGTATAAAATCAATGTTACAAAAGAATGTTTCAAAGTAACGGAAGTTTTGCTCCTGCAACTGTTTTTGTTGCAAAGTATAATTCTAGAAACAGAGATTACGTTTAATACTGAGGTATCTTTTAATGTTAATAACAAACTCATTTCCTGTTGCAGGTAAAATGTACGAATAACTTGAGGGAAAAATTACATTCATCATTGTTTGAGTGTGTGATCCCAATCACTCGAGCAACTAAATTGTCCTTTTATCGATAGAAATAATTTGCTCAAAACAGTTTCAGACATATAAAGCCTGTATTAATGGTGATACAATGAAAATGGCAGCAAATGTACGATCCATATCAATGCCAAATGCTAGCTGATCCATATAATAACCATTGCTTGTACAATCATCGGGTTCCTCAAAGAACTCGGTATATGCTGTCAATAAAAGCATTAGCAATAAAAATAAATTCTTTTCAGAACCTTTTTCTGGCATCGGAAATTGTTTCACTAAACAATAAACAATCCGATTCCTGTTCCAATAATTGTCCCAATAATAGAAATGTATAAGTTTACCCCAAGCTCATTTTAGAAACATTATTAGTATCTTGTATAATTTTGATAATCCATTCAATATTCATCTTTTTGTCCTCTTTCTTTTAGTTATGTATCTAGAAGAGATCTCTTCTAGTTAATTTTTAATTAAAATATTATGTTAGTTTGTAAAATATGTTAGTTTGCGCAGGTTGATTTTTGATAGCTTCATCCATAATTTGTTGATCATGTTCAGCATCAGAAATTTCTGATGTGCTTTGTTAATAGAAGCTCTTTGCTGGACTATCAAACCAACAGCTGTATCTGTATCTCTCATCACTTGCTTTGGAATCCATCTGTTAATTTAATCATTACAAAATCTGAATTGCAGCTTGGGCAAAACACCTTCTGGTAATTCAGAAACATACGCATCAATTGTTCCAGGCTTGTAATGCTACACGCATTGCTGGGAGAGTTATCGTGCAGGTTGTTTTGCAACTCCTGTGAAATTTGGTCAATCACACTATAGTGGGAAAGTGTTTGTGTCCAGTTACTAGCACCAGAGAAACATCAGCTAATGTTTTAGCTGTTCCTCGAATTTGTTGTACCTAGCCAATCATTACTAATTGTGATTTATAATAGTTATCAGAGATCAATTTGCTGGGTTTTCTTTCAGCAGTGGACCTCGTACCATGTCAGTGATTGCATCTAGTTTACCAGAAACAACGCGCCTGGTGTTGCGCAGCCCACTCCAGTGCAATAACTAATTCTTTATTTAATTCTTTTGCTAAACACGTTTTGCAATTCTCAACACCACACCCGCCGCATCTAGTCATTTGAACCTTGGATTTTACTCCGCCATTAGCACCTGTTTGTTGTGTCCAGTCAAATGGAGGATATCCCGCTTCCATCCCAAATCCACTAATTGGTCTGCTTGACGATTTGCCGCACTGCTGCTAACCCTAAACTGATCATGCTACAGTTAATAACCCTTTGATCAAATCATAAAATCCTCTCTCTGGTTATAAACTTGTAGAACTCAATAAATAAAAGAGAGATCACGAACAAAAGGTCCGCAATCTCCCTGAATAGACTCTTATCACTAAAAAGTGTACAGAAAAATTAGCATAAACTGCTTTTGCCCTGGTAATTGATTGCACTTCACACTGGTCTGGGCAGAGGGTGACAGTGACTGACCTATTATGACCAGCCCCCAACATAGCATCGCTACATTTCAGCGAAATCCTTTCCGTAATCACGTGCTTTTTGTCATCCGCGCCTCAAGTTCAATAACCACTTTATTAAATTTGTAAAAGTCATTGTAACAAAATGAAAATATGATGTCAACTATCATTAAATTTTCATTATTAATTTTTGTGTTTGGAAGTACTACTTAATAATTGCTCATAAGCAAATTCAAATTTTTGTACATCTCCTGCCCCCATAAAGATAATGACTGCATATCTTTATAAACTAATAATGGTGAAACATTTTCAAGTTTTAAAACAGTTGCTCCTCCTTCTACTAAAAGCTGCTATCTTCAATAGAGACATTTTCCGATTTTTCACGAACAGATGCAAAAATATCACATAAATATACATCATCTGCTAAGGATAATGCTTTGTACAAACTCATCTAATAATGCACTGTTCTTGGGAATGTATGCGGTTGGAATACCCGCTACATTTTCTTTCAGTTGGATATTTTTGTCTTGCTGCATCTAATGTTGCTCAATTTCTGATGGATGATGCATAATCATCAATAACTGTAATTTCTTTAATCTCTGAGAAACGACGTTTAACTCCACCAAAGTTTTTTAAATTAGAAGCTAATTCTTCTGGATTAAAATCATTTAAATAATAGAAACTAATAATCGCTAATGCATTTAAAATATTATGTGTTCCAAATGTTGGAATATCAAAATTTTACCATGTAATTTACCATGGATATAAACATCAAAATGACTACCTTCTGTATCTTTTTCAATATTTTTCTGCACACAATATCATTATCTTTAGCAATTCCTAATAAGTTATTGGTGTTGTCACATCCAATTTATGTAATCTTTCATCATCTCCACAGGCACATACTACCTTTTTACTTGACGACCAAATGATTCAAATGCACTTTGTACATCATCAATATCCGTATAATAATCAGGATGATCAAAATCAATATTTGTCATAATTGCGTAATCTGGTTTATAGGGCCATAAAATGACGTTTATATTCACATGCTTCTAATACAGTATTTCAGACCCTTCTACCCCATGTCCTGTACCGTCACCAATTAAATAGCTTGTTGGTTCCATTGCACTTAAAACGTAGTGCTAATAAACCTGTTGTATCTTGTTTTTCCCATGGAACCAGTAATAGCAACACTTTTATAGCCTTTTAATACCTCTCCAAGAAATTTATGATATCGAATCACTTCGATTCCTTTTTCACGTGCAGCTACTAATTCTTCATAGCTGTCTGGAAATGCATTCCCAGCAATGACAATTTTGTCCTTCTTGAATATTTTCTCGCATTAAAAGGAAACATTTAATGCTGCATCTTCTAAACCTTTTTGTGTAAAGAAACAATTCTCCAAGTCTGAACCTTGAACAGAATATCCTTTCTCCATGTAATACTAGGCTAAAGCACTCATCCCAGAGCCTTTTTATACCCGTAAAATGATAAATTTTACTTTTTATCCATGATTAATTCCACTTCCCTGTTTACTTTTTACTATATGGTAAAGTATCTTTCCCGTCTTGTTCCATTATCCATGATAGTGAACGATTCATTGCTCTTCTCTGCTTACCAGGCAAAGGGTTTTAACTCTGAGCTAATACTCCATTGATTGAGTATCTGGTAGCAGTCTTCAATAATGTTTCTTGTACCATTTGACTGGAAGATAAAGAAGGATTCACTCTTTTTGGTAATGATGTTTGTTTTTCAATTTTTGAGATTTTCTCTCAACTTCTACTTCTTCTACTGTTACTAAGTTGTTTCTTCACTTGAAAATATAAGTAATTCTTCCGCATCTCTTTTAATTGATTTTCTAATTCTTCATATACAACTTGCTTTTTACCGTTTTAACAGGAGTCATCCCTTTTTAAAATTGAGTGGAACCGTTGAAGGTGTAAAACTGAGTACGAGTTGGTTTTCTTGTCAAAAACTACGCCATTTATCTCGATTGTTTCCTCTTTGACTACTTTCTTTAAAAGATTGTAAAATTCTCTCAGGATTCATCTTCTAATGCTGAACGAGTTGGATGAGAAAAAGGAGATAATGTTCTACGACGGTTTCTTCTTTTTCTTCTTGATCAGAATCAAATACTACCTCTTCTTTTGGGTACAAATAATTTGGAAAATCAACCCATTTTGTTTGGAAATTTTTCTTATTTGGTAAATGTTGATTACTAATCTCTCTCATCGAACGATGGTTATCTCGACAAAAATACTACTCTCTTCGATAATTTAACCTTAAATGGCTTTCCAATAACAGCATCATCATTTAACACTAAAATCCCTTTTTAGTAGGCGCATTTTCTAAGCCTAATTCACGAGCTGAACATAACATTCTGTGACTTTCTACCCCACGTAATTCTCCAGACCAAATAATACTTCCATTTGGCATTACGGTTCATGAGATGGCTACTACAACTGTCCTGCTTTTCACATTTGGAGCTCCACATACAATTTGTAAACTGTATCTTGGCTGACACGTGTTTGCGTAACATGTAAATGATCTGAGTCTTCATGTACACAAGTTTCCACATATCCAACTACTAAAGTATCTTTTGGAGATAAATCTAATGAAGCTCCATCAAATCCAGCTTCTTGGATTAATGTTTTAACTGTTTCTTGCTCTTCTGTAGATAAAAATTGTTGCCCTGCTTTTCAAAAATGAATATGGTTTGAAATTCCTGCAATATTATAGCCAATCACTGTATTCGTTTTTCATCTAATACACGTGTTACTCCATTTTTGTTTCAATTGCAACATCATAACGACTTGCCGCTCTGATGTTAATAATAATGTATCTGAAATACCTTCTGATTATAAAACTTAACCATAATACTCTCCTTCAATTTATAATTAATTTTGTTCTACCATCTAAAATAGTATCAACTGTGCATCGATCTAATGCGCGAATCGTTTGAATAACCATTTCACGTGCTGCTTCATAGTCTTTAATTGAGAACATTGTTTGATGCGTATGAATATAACGAGCACATACCCCAATCACCGTACTTGGAACGCCTTGATTCATTAAGTGAGCTTTTCCAGCATCTGTTCCACCTTGCGAAACAAAGTATTGGAATGGAATATTATGAGTTAAAGCAGTATCTTCTAAAAACTCCTTCATACGAGGTAATGTAATCAAACCTGGATCTAATATTCTTAATAAAAATCCTTGATCTAAATGTCCAAATGTATCTTTTGAACCAGTTAAATCATCTGCCGCAGAACAATCTACTGCAAAGAATAAATCTGGATTGAATTTTGTAACACTTGGTCCTGTCCCACGTAATCCAACTTCTTCTTGAACATTTGCTCCAGCAATTAATGTGTTTGGTAAAACTTCATTTTTCAATTCACGTAAAGCTTCAACACTACTGTACAACCATAACGATTATCCCATGATTTTGCAATCATTCGTTTTCTATTCGCTGTCCAAATCGTTTCAACTATTGGAACAATCGTATCCCCAGGACGAACTCCATATTCTTCTGCTTCTTCTTTTGAAGTAAATCCAGCATCAAATAAAATATCTGTTACTTTCACTGCTGCTTGTTGTCCATCAGCTGCACGTAATAAATGTGGAGGAATAGAGCTAGAAATAACAGGATAATCTCCTCTACGAGTTTGCAATGTAAAACGTTGCGCTGAAACGACATATGGATTCCAACCACCAAGTGGGCTAACTTTTTAATAAACCTGTTGCAGTGATATTTGTCACCATAAAACCAACTTCATCCATATGTGCAGCAATCATAATTTTAGGTGCATTCGCATCTTTATGTTCACGAACCCCAAAAATGCCACCTAAACCATCTTGCTCAATACGATCTACTAATGGCTCCATTTCTTTTCTCATAAATTCACGAACATTTTTCATGTCCACTTGTTGATTGTAATTCTGTTAAAGTTTTAATTAAACTTTCTGTTTTTCTTTTCCCATTGTTCTTGCCTCCATAAGAATAAAAAGCTCTAATGTACCGTTCCCAGTCCTTTCAGAGCTCCTTTTTACGTCACTCTTTTTATGAGAATTTCTCCCAAATTAGGCTGACGCTATTTTTATATAAATCTAAAACTGCACCTGTTTTGGCATCAGCAAAAATTCGTATTGCACTAATTCTTCTTGTTCTTTACGAGTAATGCCACCATAGTATACATATCCACTAAAATCTTCTTGTTCAATATACACTGGTTCCATTTCAATCCATGAACCTTCGATTGTACCAACAACTGTAAATAAACGGCGAACATTTCCTACAATATACCCCCATTTACTAGTTTCTTCTCATAAAAATTTAGAAACGAGCCATGCACCAACAAAGCACCGGCTGCAAAGGAATACTCCTGCTGTAAAAAGATGATTTATTTTTGACATTTTACTCATCCTCTATTTTTACTTTATAGGGATGACGTTCTTTTGGAAAAAGTGCTTCTACTCGATAAATAGGATGTCCTTTAGCAGAAAACTTTTCTTCATATTCGGTCATCACATTGCCTTCAAACTCTACTTGGTGTACATCTAACCAAACTTGCTTTTAAAATCATGCCAAATTGAGAAAATGAAGCTAAAACTATATTCAAATAATCCTCGATTATCTGTTTTAAAAATGAATTTCTCCTTCTAAAAGGTAATACTTGTTCATATGCTTTTAGAAAATCAGCATGAGTCAAAACGTCTTTTAGCATGACGTTTCTTAGGCCATGGATCTGAGAAATTTAAGTAAATTCGATCAACTTCACCATCTTCAAAAATAATCTGTGACTGTTCCGCCATCAATATGTAATAACTGTAAATTTGGAACTTGGGCAGCTAAAGCTTTTTCTAATGCAACAACAATAACACTTGTTTGAATTTCAAATCCCAATATAATTAATTTCAGGATTTTTCTTAGCCATTTCACTAACGAATTGTCCTTTTCCGATCAATTTCAATATGAATCGGATGATCATTTTCCAAATCTTTCTTTCCAACGTCCTTTTCCATTCTTCTGGATTTTGAATGACCATTTCTGGATGAGCTAATAAAGTATCTTTAGCCCATGGTTTATTTCTTAAACGCAATCTTTTTACTCCTCTTCTTTCATCAATCGATGATTATAAATTGATTTTACAACTAAAATCTTTTTCATTCATTTCATAATAACGACCTTCAAAATGACTTTTCTTAATAAAGTTTAAAAACAATTCATCAAAAGCATACCATTCAATTCGTTGATAAATATTCGTTGATAAATTTAAACCATAAGCATCTAACCATTCACCCCATTGATGAACAGGAATGTATTGAGTTAAAATCATCGTTAAATCCGATACAGGATCAGCTAAACGAACCATTCCCAATCAATTAAATATAATTTATCATTAGCTACTAAAAATTACGACGATCTAAATCACCGTGACAAACTGTTTTTCCTACTTCTAATACAAGAGGCAATGTTTCTTTTAAATAATTTAACACTTCGGATAAGAAACGATGACTTTGTAAACCTGACTGTAAATTTACTAAATAATCTTCAATGAAATGCTGAGCAGTATATTCTTCTCCCTGAATTTTTGAAGCATTAATAGTAAATTAGGAGACTGATAGTTTCTTTTTAATAAATCAATCACTTCCATCGAATTCATTTCTTCAGTTGTTAAGGATCGACCATTTAACCACTCTTGAGCTGTTAGAGACATCTCCATTTCCAGCTCTCTTGGTCCACATTAGTTTAGCAATTCCCTCTGGACAATGCAGCTAAAAATGGCGAAGAATCTCTTTTCAAAAAGACTCTCTCCTGTGCTCTCACCTGCCATATAGGCTTGTCCGGTATCTCCCCAATGGATGTAATTCCATCCTGCATCCATGTTTTGTTCCATATTTCTATCCCTACAGACCATTTCTTGAGTTTATTCGTTATCTTTCATTTTATGCTGTCCCAATGTTTCCGTCAAGCTTCATGGTTAAATCTATCTTCTTTTCTTTTTACGATTTTAAACGTGGTTTTAAATAACCATATAAAAATGTAGCAGATAATACGGGATACCATAAAAGTCCTATTAATATGACAGCATTTCTCGAGACCAAAGCTGTTAATAAGCTAATCATTACACTTGCTCCAATGACTAACTGTCAAAACAAACCCCAATAAAATCATCCATCATTTCCTTTGTATCATATAAGAAATGAATATAAATCGAATGAGCTTTTGGATGTTTATATAAGGAAAGCAAATTGAAAACAAATCACTAACATCATCATCGATTGAATTGCCATTATCCAATACCAAACAGAACTAGTAAATGATAATAAAATTGTTGCTATAATCATTTGAGTAACACCGAAGTATAATTAGAACTTCTTAATGCTGTTCGAACTAATAAATAACGATACGGATGAATACGATTTGGTGTTAGTTTTCCCTGACAATATCTAATGATTGATTGCGTTTTGCTTGATGTTTCTTTTAAAAACGGTACATCTACAAACACAAAGCAATCACTCTAAAACCCGTCTTTGTTGTACCTTGCTCTTTTTTGAATCATTTCATTCTAGTCAAAATTCACCGTTTTAGCAGATGCAAACGATAAAGTCCAATTGAAAGAACTGCCAAGACTGTGTCAACGATAAAGAGAACACTTTTTGGAATAAAAGAAAGAATTCCAAATAAACAAATACTGTTCACCAAATAGAGTGCCACATTATAGTAGGAATTTTTTGGTAACTTCCCTTCAAAAATTGATTTTTGAATCATAAAAATGGAACCCTTTTAGAGATAATAGCGTTCCAAAAATGGCAAAAATGGAATCATTCCGTTCCCAAATGCCTGCATAAAATCGGCAACACAAAAATCGTTGCAATAAAATTCATCACTAATGGAAAAATCCAACTATAACGAATCGCACGTTTAAAATACGGTTTAAAATCTTCACCAATCACACTTAAAAAGTGTAAATCAGCCTCTTCTACATAAGTTGCAATTTCACCAAATAAAGGAAAAATAGCTAATAACAAACTAATCAATAATATCAAAGGCCATTCTAAAATACGAATTGTGTTTTAACCATGCTAGAATATTTGGAAATAATGAAAACCAAATAAGAAAAAGACAACAATCATAAAATGATCATTCATCATATATTTGGCATATTTCATTACTCTGATAAGTCTTGAAACGACTTCCCCACAATTGATCACTATTCATGATAATCACCTGTATTCATTGTTAATACAAAATACACGTCTTCTAATGAATTTTTCATCAATTTGAGACTTCGCTTTTAATGTTTCTAAATCTCCTTGTTGGCGAACTAATCCATCATGTAATACAATGAAACGATCACAATATTTTTCGGCAGTATCTAGCACATGTGAGACATTAAGATGGCTGCACCAGATTCTTTTTCTCTCTTAATACAGTTAATAATGTACGAATTCCTAAAGGATCTAATCCTAAAAATGGTTCATCTACCACATACAATGGAACATCTAACATTAATGCACAAACAATGAGTACTTTTGCTTCATTCCTTTTGAAAAATAAGCTGGGAACCAATCTAATTGTTTCGTTAAACGAAACTGCTCTACTAATTTCATCGCTCTGTGCATCGTTTCAGGCGTATCTTGTTGATAAGCTCGAGCTGTTAATTCAATATGTTCTCTAAAAGTTAATTCTTCATATAACACGGTGTTTCGGAATGACTGCAATCAATTTACGATAATCTCTCACACTTTCCTCAATGGTATGCCCTTGTATAGAAATCTTTCTGAAAAATGGTTGAATAAAAATTCGTAATACATTTAATCGTTGTACTTTTTCCCTGCCCCATTTAATCCAATGAGTCCACAAATTTCCCCTGATTGTGCTTCAAAAAGAAACTCCTTTAATAACAGGAACTTGGTATAACCAGCTGTTATATTATCTACTTTTTAATGTCATAACTTTCTCCAATCCCTACACAATTTAGCATTATTATATCAAAAAACAGTCTAGTTCCTAGAATCTTTCATTTTCAGAAAAACTTCGCGATTTCATTGCATTCCTTCACTACTCGTGGTACGATTTGCCTATACAATTTAAGGAGGTTTTTTATCATGTCAGATTGTATTTTTGATAAAAATTATTTCTAAAGAAATTCCAGCACATATTGTTTATGAAGATGAGGTGGTCATTGCCTTTTTAGACTTAGGACAAATAACCCGGGTCATACATTGAGTCGTGCCAAAACACGTGAAAGATATTTTTGAATATGATGAGGAATTAGCTGCAGCTGTATTTGTAGAATTCCTAAAATTGCTCGTGCTTTTAAAAGCAATGAACCCAGATGTAAAAAGGGTAAATATTTTAAATAATAATGGAGAAGTTGCTTTTCAAAGTGTATTCCACTCTCATATCCATTTAATTCCTCGTTATAAACACGAAGAAGGTTTCGGATTAAAATGGGAAACTCATGACTATTCTCATGAGGAATTAGTAAATATCGCACAAAATATTGCCAAACATGTGGAGGGATAAATATGAGAAGTCATTTTATGTATTAGATAAAAGATAATGGTGTTCTTTTTAATCATCGTCGTCAATCAAAAGATGCTTTTTAGTTGAAAACATCGTAAGCAAAAAGTAAAACAGGAAAATGGAACTTTATATGTATCAGATTATTCTAAAGAATTGTTTGAAGGTACAGATATTTCTATCCAGTCATTAGCTGATTCAATCTTTCTGGAGCAAAAGAAAAATGATTTTGTTTTTATTGAAAATGAAGATATTCAACTTGACGATTATAAAGGTAAAGTAGATTTTTATTTATATAAATGGACTCGTGTGTATCCAAGTGATAAAAATTAGATTTACCTTTTAATCAAACTACAATCGTTAAAAAGGAAAGAAATTCGATGGTCGTTCACATGATAAAATTTACTTAGAAATTTGGAGAAGAAAATAAATGATTCATAAAAAGGATTACTCTTCAGGTATTATTGGTAGCACAGTGGCTCCTATTAACCACTAAACATAATGGTATCGTGAAAAATTATATAAGAATATCGTCAGCTTATCTGAAGATATTTCAACTTTAAATAGTGGAATTCCTACTCTTCAAAAGGAACACAACAATTACAATATCGAATTATTCCACAAGTAAGAGCTATCTGAAGAAATAATGGAAGATGTACAAATTTTAAACATATGAGCCAACCTCGTATCAAAAGAATTCAATCACATCTATCATTGTTACATATTCAAGAAGCAGAAAACGTATGATTCGATTATTTGCTAGTGATATGGATGGCACAATTTTACAAGATCATTCTACCATTCATCCAGATAATGTAAAAATGGTCTACTATTTACAAGAAAAGAATATTCCATTTGTCATTTGCTCAGGAAGAAATTTTTACCAAGCTCTGCTTTAGCTTAGAACCTACAAATATTCAATGCCCCGTCATTGGATTAAATGGAGCAGTTATTTATAAAGAGGATGGCACTATTTTAAAAGAAGTTACTCTTTCTCATGAAGATCACGTAAACTGATTCAAAATTGAAAAACATCATAACAATTGGGATATGATGACTTCAAAAGTTATTCTGCTATACTTCACAGAAAAATTTGCAAAAAGAGTGGCTACTTTTTAAAGAAAATCATCCTGATCTTACTCCAGAACAGTTTGAAGCTGAACTCGATAAATTAAGAAAACTTTTGATGCAATAGATGTTTCTAGTGTAGAGGAAGTTTTAGAAGACCCAACGATTAAAATTTATAAAGTCTTAACTTCCAATTACGAAGCTGAAGATTCATTAATGGAAATTAAATCTTATGTCGAGCAAGAACTTCCTAATCTAGTCGTTACTTCGTCTTTTAAAACGAATATTGAAATCACCCACAAAGATGCTCAAAAAGGCATAGCTCTTCACTACGCAGGCACTCTAGGAATTTCAATGGATGAAGTTTTTGCGATTGGTGATAATTCCAATGACGTTTCTATGTTAAAACTTGCTGGTTATAGTGTTGCGATGGGAAATGCTAATAAAGAAGCTATGAACACTGCTAAATATCAAACCGATGATAACAAACATGGTGGCGTTGCTAAACGATTCAAAAATGTTTTGAGATCAACAAAAATAACGAATTACCTCCTTTATGGGGGTAATGTATAATCTCCTTCTTAATAGTAGGAGGTGATTTTATGGAAACAGATATTCTTCAACCGTTCATTGCTTTAATTAGCAATATGGGGTTTCCAATTGCAATGAGTATTTATTTACTTCATCGTATGGAACAACGGTTAGATACAATGATTCATTTGTTAACGGAACTCAATCATCATTTAAGAGAAAGAATGACTCTTTCAAAGGTCTCATGTCAGAAAATATAACATGACATGAGACCTGTTTTTATTTTAGATTAAAATTTAGTAAAATAGACGCACATAAATTTTTAACAATATGGAGGTCTTTATGAAAATACATAAGAACATTAAGAAAAAGAGCTGGATTAGCTTATTAGGAATTTTATTTTTCTTCTTTCTCCAATCGAAGCTGCTACATATACGATTGCGACAGATACTACTTTTTGCCCCATTTGAATTCCAAGATACTTCTGTAATTATGTTGGAATTGATATGGATTTAATGAAAGCTATCATAAAGAAGAAAATTTTGAAATTGAAATTAAAGCGTTAGGCTTTAACGCTGCTGTTCAAGCTTTAGAAGCTGGACAAGTTGATGCAGTTATCGCAGGAATGAGACGACTGATGAAAGAAAACAAAATTTGACTTCACTGATTCATACTTGATAGCGGTATTGGAATGGCAGTAAGTACTAAGCAATATTAGTACTTATGAAGAACTACGCGGTAAAAATGTCGCTGTAAAGAGTGGTACGCAAGGAGCTAGTTTTGCTTCTTCTATTAAAGATCAATACGGATTTACAATCTCAACATTTGAAGATTCAGCAAATATGTATCAAGATGTAGTCAGTGGAAATAGTGTGGCTGCTTTTGAAGATTATCCAGTATTAGGATATGCTATTCGCAGCAATCACTTACCAATGACATTAACTCTTATAAAGAACAAATCACTCAATATGGAGTTGGCGGTATTAAAAATCAAAACACTGAATTTTTAGAAGCTTTTCAACCGTGGATTAGCTACTTTTAAAAATCTAATGGTGAATACGATAAAAATCATTAATAAATATATTGGAACAGATGATTCAACAACTACATCTACTGAAGATACAAGTTTATTTTGGATTATTAAAAACAAATGCTCCTACACTATTAAATGGTTTATGGAAACTATTTGGATTACATTTGTTTCTCTGGCAATCGCAACTATTATCGGAGTTCTTTTAGGACTAATGAGAACAAGCCGCATTGCTATATTAGAAACAATCGCAACTATCTACATTGACTTTATGCGTGGTATTCCACTAATTGTTTTTAACATTCTTTATTTATTTTGGAATTCCTCAAGCATTAAATATTCGTTTAGATGCTACTATTGCAGCTATTACAACATTAGGATTGAATGCTGCTGCTTATATCGCTGAAATTGTTCGTGGTGGTATTAATGCAATCGATAAAGGACAAAGCGAGGCAGCAATGAGTTTAAAGCACCCTATTATAAATCAATGCAAAAAATTATTTTACCACAAGCGATTCGTTTAATGGTTCCATCATTTATTAACCAATTTGTTATTACTTTGAAAGACACTTCAATTTTATCCATCATAGGACTTGTAGAATTGACACAAACTGGTAAAATAATTATTGCAAGAAACTTACAATCAAGTTCAATGTGGTTTATTGTTGGAATGATGTACTTAATCGTTATTACTCTATTAACAAAATTTCAGCACGTTTAGAAAGGAAGGCATAAGATGGCAATTATCGAAGTAAAAGGCCTTATTACGGTGAATTAGAAGTCTTAAAATCGATTAATTTAGAAATCGAAGAAGGACAAGTCGTTTGTATTATCGGTCCTTCTGGATCAGGTAAATCAACATTTTTACGTTGCTTAAATCGTCTAGACAACTGAAGGTAAAGTTGTTGTAGATGGTTGTGATTTAACCGATAAAAATACTGACTGAACTTTGTTCGTCAAGAAATTGAATGGTATTCCAACACTTTAACTTATTCCCTCATTTAATTAAAGAGAATATTACATTAGCTCCTGTTGAATTAGGACGATGAAACAAAAAGATGCAGAAAACATGCCTTAGAATTATTAGGAATGGTTGGACTAGAAGATAAAGCAGATAGTATGTCCAAAAACATTATCTGGTGGTCAAAACAACGTGTAGCCATTGCACGTGCTTTAGCGATAGAGCACAAAAATGTTGTATTCGATGAGCCAACTTCCGCCTCTGGCCCAGAAATGGTTGGGGATGTATTAGAAGTAATGCAACAATTAGCAAAAGATGGGATGACAATGGTCGTAGTAACTCACGAAATGGGATTTGCCCGCAGTAAATACACGTGTTATTTTTCATGGATGGTGGATATGTCGTTGAAGATGGCACACCAGAACAAGTCTTCACATCTCAACATAATCGTACAAGAAACTTTTTAAATAAGTTTTACATTAATACGAAAAAGACTTTTGTAATTCCAAAGTGCTCTGATGAAATATAAGAAGGAAAGTTCATGAATAATAAAGATATTATTGTTCCATTCAAAAGAAATGCAAATCACGCAAGAACATACTGGGCATGATTGGTATCATATTGAACGAGTATGGAAAATGCTATTGCTGTCCATTACCTGAAGCTAATCATCTACAGATTGGGTTAGCTGCTCTACTTCATGATCGATATGATCATGGAAAATTGTCGATAATGTAGAAGAAGCAAAAGATGAAGTAAGAGAGTTATTAGTAAAATATAGATTAACAAAAGATTTAATTGAAAATATTCTCTACTCTATTGATGCAGTTGGATTTCGTAATGGGAAAAATCCACTTCAACCGATTACCATTGAGGATAAAATCGTTCAAGATTCCGATCGACTAGATGCTATTGGTGCCATTAGCGATTGCTCGTACTTTTTGTTTATTCAGGAGCAAAACCAACGTCCAATGTACAGGAGAACCTCAAGATGTGTTAGAAAAAGCTCATGATCTTGAAGATACCGCCATTGGACATTTTATGAAAATTATTAACTTTATCTGACACTACATACTCCTGAAGCTCGTGTATCGCAAAAGGTCGACATGAATTTATGAAAGATTATTTAACCGTAATTTTTCGCAGAATGGGAAGGATTAAAGTAAAAATAAATTTATTCGTGAATGGAACAGAAAATTTTCATGGTAACCGGACACCAGTAGCCCCTTTTGGGGTCTCTAGCAGCTAAAAATTGAGCCTCAGTCTCAATTTTTCCTTGTCATATAAGCCACTATGCTTGTGGCTTATATGACCGCTACTATGAAAATTTTTCTGTTCCTATTCACTCTCTTGATGTGAGAAACGTGTGAGTCTTTACTAGTACTATAGAAAAGTCATTATTATTTTACGGACTCTCATAAATTCATATCAGAGTCGAGAAAGACTTTTCTCATAGCATGGGTAATATCATCCATTTTTGGCGGATATTACTGGAAAAAGTGAGACCCTAGGCTCAATTTTTAGCCAAAGACCCAATAGGGGCTACTGGCGTCCAATGCTATTTTAAGAAAAGTCTTTTGAATAATTATTACAGTAATTCAATACGCTTTATAAAGTCTTTGTTACTCTTTGTTTCTCTTAATTGCTTCACCATTTGCTCGCTTGTTTCTAGTCCGTCACCCTTCATCGATTACGAACTTTTCCAAACTACTTCTAAACATTAGGTTCCAGTAAATTTCCTCTTTAGAGTACTGAACGTTTTCACATCAATCGCAGGAAATACACGTCTTTCTGCTAATTCACGAGATAAATGCACTTCCGCATTTCCTGTACCTTTAAACTCCTCATAAATCACATCATCCATACGGCTACCTGTTTCAATTAAAAGCTGTTGCTAAAATTGTTAAACTGCCACCATCTTCAATATTTCTTGCAGAACCAAAAATCTCTTAGGACGATAAAAAGCAGCGGGTCAATACTCCACTTAATGTACGTCCAGAAGGTGGAATTGTTAGAGTTATACGCACGTGCTAAACGAGTAATACTATCTGAGCAAACAATCCACATCACGTCCATCTTCTACTAAACGTAATGCACGTTCTAAAAACCAATTCACTCACTTTAATATGGTGTTCCGGTGTTTGATCAAAAGTTGATACAACTTCAGCATCTACAGTCGCTCAATATCCGTTACTTCTTCTGGCCGTTCATCACCTAGTAAAATAATTAATTCCGCATTAGGATAGTTTGTTGTCATTCCATTTTGCAATTTCTTTTAATAAACTTGTTTTACTAGCTTTTCGGGAGGTGCCACAATTAATCCACGCTGTCCAAATCCAATTGGGCAAATTAAATCTAGCATTCTAGAAGCAATTCTTCCAGTAGTCGTTTCTAATTGCATTTGTTTTTCAGGATAAAGTGGTGTTAAGCTCGCAAAATGCTCCCTTTCTTTTGCTTCTTCAGGATCTTTACCATTAACTGCTCCAACTTGCATTAATCCATTAAACTTTTCACCCGTACGGGGAGGACGAGCAGGCCCTGCTACTAAGTCACCATTTCTTAAGGCAAATTTACGAATTTGAAGAAGAAATATAAATATCTTCTTGACTAGTAGAATGGTTGATTGGACGAAGGAAACCAAACCCTTCTGCATTATTAATATCTAATACTCCTTCTACTTGGAAGAACCCAGTCGCTTCTTCTTGAGCTCTCATAATTGCTAGAGCTAATTCTTTTTATTCATTTGCCCATAATAAGGAATTTTATAATGCTTCGCAAAGCATACATTTCTTTAAAGTCTTTTGTTGTAAGACTGGTAAAAGTTACTGTTTCAATTGTTTCTGACATTTTAATCCTCTTCAATCATTTGAATATCGGCACCTAATTGTTGTAGATTTTTCTACAATATGAGAATATCCTCTTAAAATATGTTCAATATTGCTAATTTTTGTTGTACCTTGAGCCATTAAACCTGCAATGACTAACGCTGCACCAGCTCTTAAATCACTTGCGGCAACTTCACAACCAGTTAAAGGCGTTGGACCCGTAATTGAAATGACATCATTTTCTACACGTCCTAATGCTCCCATACGATTTAATTCAGGGATATGATTGACACGTTTTGGATAAATTGTATCAATAATTTTTGCTTCTCCAGTCGCTTTCATTAGTAATGGCGTAATTGGCTGTTGTAAATCAGTTGCAAAACCAGGATAAGGTAATGTTTTAATACTTACTGCTTTTAAATCTTTAGAAGGAGCTACATAAATATCTTCTTCTCCAATTGTCATTTCTCACGCCCATTTCTTCCATTTTCGCAAGTAAGCCTTCAATATGTTCAAAATGACATTTTTAACAGTTATTCCTTCACCTACTGCTGCTGCAATTGATAAATATGTACTACCTGCTAATTCTATCTGGAACACCGTATGTCGACATCCGTGTAATTCATCTACACCTTCAATACGAATCATACTAGTACCAGCAATCTTTTTAATATTGGCTACTCCATTTTATTTAATAAATTAACGACATCAATAATCTCAGGTTCTCTTTGCGGCATTTTTCAATAATCGTTTTACCTTTTGCACGAACAGCAGCTAGTAAACATTAATCGTTGCTCCTACTGATACAACGTCCATATAAATAGCGAGTTCTGTTAAGCCTTTGTCCATTTGTGGATAAATAAATAGCTCTCATTTCACTCGAACATCTGCTCCTAATGCTTTGAATCCTTTCAATATGTTGATCAATTGGTCTTGGTCCTGAAACATCCTCCGGAAGTCCAACAACCCCTTCACCAAATTTTGCAAGAGTTGCTCCATAAAATAATCAAAGAAGCCTCATACTTTGAATTTTCCACTTGGCATTGGAATGGATAATATTTGTTGATCAATCGTCAATACTCCTTCTTCCAAAAAGTAGTATGAAACATTAAAATCGCTCAAAAATTTCAATTAATGCAGCAACATCTTGAATATCTGGAACACCTTCTAATACAACTGGTTCTGATGACAAAATAGCTGCAGGAATTAAAGCTACCGTACTATTTTTAGCACCACTTATTGTTGCTTCCCCCAGCAAGTGGTTTTCCTCCATCACAACTAATTTTCTCATTGATTCAAATCCTCTCATATCATCTTCTTCTCTATTATAACATGCCTTTCTAAGGCATACTTAAAACTATATTTATCATTGTCAACTAACAGTAAATGTAAAGTTGACAATATTACAGAATCTTTATACAATTTGAATTAAGTAAAGGGGGATTTTTATGAAACACAAAAGAAGCTGTTTTGCTCTGCCTTCAAGAACACTCTGGTGAACCAATTTCAGGAGAAAAAATGGCACTAGCTTTAAGTAAATCTCGAACTTCAATCTGGAAAGCCATCCAATCACTAAAAAAAGAAGGCTATACTATCGATTCTTCTACGAATAAGGGTTATACATTATCTGAAAATAACGATGTATTATCTGAACAACAAGTCAATCAAGAACTTATTCAACAGCATCATCCAATCGATTGGGTCATTCAAACAATGGAAAGTACTACTCAACGAATGATTTAGCAAAAACTTTACGCAAATCAAAACTCTACCACTCCTGTTATTTTTATTAGTGAAGAACAAACAGCTGGTAGAGGACGTTTAGGAAGAAAATTTGTTTCTCCATCTAAAACAGGTTTATACATGAGCCTTTGTCTATTTCCAACTACGGCTTTAGAAGACTTGTCTCTCATTACTTGTGCAACAGCTGTTGCATGTGTCGAGACAATTGAGCAATTAACAGGGAAATCTCTCAATATCAAATGAGTTGATGTTTATTTTTATCAGAATAAAAAGGTTGGAGAATTTTGACGAGAGGTCATTAGTGATTTTGAGTCTCAAATAAAGTTCAAGCATTGATTGTTGGAATGGGAATTAATTTAATTAACTCACCTCAATCATTCCCTGAAGAATTACACTCTATTGTAGGGAGTATTTTTCATCTAGAAGAATATGAAACCCATTCTTTAATCGAAATCATTTTATTGCGACATTTTTAGAAAATGGACATTCTATTATCAAAATCTTTCCAAAAGAGACTTTTATCGATTCTTATAAGGAACATTCTAATGTCATTGGAAAATCTATCAAAATCATCGAAGGAAATCATGTTTATCATGCTTACGCAAAAGATATTGGATAAAATGGACATTTAATCATTGAAAAAGAAGATAAACTTTACACTCATTATCGTATGGTGAGTTAGTATTCGTACGAAATAATAAATTATTCTGTTGTAGGTTTGTCAAAAGTTGTATAGGTCGCAAGCAGCCACCTTTGGTGTCTCATTGTCAAATTCGAGTCTTGGTCTCAGATTTTCCATATAAAAGAATCAGCTACGCTGATTCTTTTATTTCTTTACAACTATTGAAAACCCATGGTTGGAGCATTCTTTACTCTTTATCGTTCATGTAAGGTTATTGATACAAAAATGGCAGAAGCCACACTATTGGCTCCCCGCCATGAGGATTTATGTCCTTTCTGCTACTTCAGAGAAGTCTTATTTTTCGCTCTCTCATAGAATTTCCGTCCGAGTAAATGGACTTTCTTGCATGTAAAAATGGAAGAAGCCATACTATTGGCTTCTTCCATATGAAAGCTTTCGAGACCTAGGCTCGAAATTTAGGCATGAGACTCGCACAAGCGAGGCTGCTGCCGTCCTTTAGCTACTTTAGATAAGTCCTATTTTAACTCATCTGTCAATTCGTATAATTGATCCACTAATTTTTCCTACATAAGCAATGAGCTACTTTTAATGGTTAGTTCTGTTGAAACATCACATCCAGCATGACGTGCTAAGTCTTTTGCAGAAAGGCTACCACCTAATGCTAATGTATCTTTCCAAACTTGAGCTTGAGAAGGATCTTCTCAATCTTATTCGCAATGTGCTGTACCAATTGTTAAACCAGCAGAATAAGTATATGGATATAATCCCATATAATAGTGAGGTTGACGCATCCAAGTTAATTCAGCTCCCTCATTCACTTTCAAGGCTATCGCCGAAGAACTCTTCCATCACTTCACGTTTTACTTAGATAACACATCTGCATTTAACATTTCATTATTATCTACCATTTTTGTAAATATGATCTTGGAATACTGCTTCTAAATGAGTGAGTTACCATATTGTGAAAATAAGTACGACTAATCATATTACTAATAACCCAGCGTTTGAAACGAGCATCTGTACTATTTTTCAATAAATAATTTGATACAATCACTTCGTTACAAGTTGATGGAGCTACTACTAAAGTATAATGAACATTCATTATTAAACATTGTTAACTCTTCTCAACACGTTTAAAATGGTAAGCATGTCCTAATTCATGTAAACAAATACCGTACTTCATTATTTCCAGTCCATGATAATAAAATATAGCTAGCTACTTTTGGAACAGTGCACTAAAATCCACTCTGTGCTCTTACCAATATTTTTGAGGGAAGTCAGTCCAACGTTTGTCGTAACTTTCATCAATCATATCTTTTGTCATCTTCCCTAAAATTCCAAGAGCTTTCTTTAACTCTCAGATTCTTCAATAGACATATCCACTTCAAAAATCAGGATCTAAATTAATTTTACAATCCGCAAATTGCATATCTTGAATATTATATGTTCTCTTGCTAATAAACGAATATAACGTTGAATATGAGGGCGCTTCAGTCCGTCATTAATGTACGAATTCTGACGATCATATAATTCACGATCCCCCATCTTGTTTGTCTAACAGTAATCAATGCCACACTATCGTATCCACGCATTGTTGCAAAACATTTTTCTTTTAATCGTTGAAATGTATTCATTCGCACACTGTATTTTATAGCGATTTAATGTTTTATAGAAACTTTTCGCTGCATTACGACGAACTACTGTATGATTATCCATCTCATCATGTTTTCTATAAAAACAAAACTATTTTCATACGTTTTTCCATCAGCTTCAAATGAGTCAAATTCCATATCTTCATGTTTTGTCACTCATATAATTGATAGAAAGCTTGGTAGCTAGACATATTTGATAAAACTTGTTCTGCATCTTTTGATGAAAGTATGTGCTTTAACACGAATAATTTTTCAATAAAGTATGCTAAAATCTGGACGTTTTTCTGCTACAAATTGACGTAATAAGCTTTCATCTAGTCCTACGATTTCAGTATCATGAAACTCATATTTTGTGCCCAACACCAGCTAATTGCTCAAATAATGTCGCATTTTTCAACTACTGTATCATTGAAACGGTCTACAGTCATTGGTAATTCTGCATAATAGATAAACGGTAAAATGTTTCATATAATGCTTCATATTCTTCGGTAGCACAGTTAATACTTCTAATTCTGCTAGTTTATCTTCATATTTTTCTTTAAAACTCTTTAATTGAGCTTCTGTTTCCTTTTAATGTTGTACGATATGCTTCATCACTAGGATATAATAAACTCATATCCCATGTAATCGATTGATCAACTTCACTACGATTTTACTAATTTTTACATCACTCATGTGTTTCCTCCATGCATTCTTTTGTATTGCTATTATAGCATATTATTCTTCATTCTCACAGTATTCATCCATTAAACTATCTTCCATTAATCATTCATCACTTCTGTAATTAAAGCCAGTATGGTGCCTTGCATCACTCCTTCTTATTCCACCCTTGAACCACTAAATTAGATAAGAGTAATTCATTAATATGATATGAAACAGTAGCAGATGTAATCCCTAATTGTTCAGCAATTTTTAACACTCTTTGTTCCTTTTAGCGATTTCGCAAAAATTTGATATCTTGTTTTATCTCCTAAATTCTTGAAAAACATTAATTCGTTCTTGTTGTTTATCCAATCTTGTTTGAATCACATGTTGAATGACTTCTAATGATTTTGCTCCTAATAATAAAAATTTCAGAATCTTCAAAAATAGAAGTCGAGATAATAATTAAAGTTGGAACGACTGAAATTTTATCTGAAGTCCAATCATTTCTCTATTTTCCTTTGTACCTGTAAAAAGCTCTCTGATAAAATCTTTTGGATGCTCATGAATAGCAGCTTCAAATTCCAAAATATGATTTCTCTAAAATCGGTAAATATTCTGCATAAACTTTTTAAAAATCGGTTTAATTGTTTCATGTAAGACAATAAAATTTTCGACAAATTTTTAGGATGCGACATAATCGTAAAATTATTCCAACGTGAAGTATCATCAATCTGGTAGATTTTTTAGAAATCTAAAAATGCGAATTGATTTTCTAATATTCCTCCACTTTATTTTTCAACTGCCTCTTCTTCATCTTGTTTACAATAATGGTCAGTAATGCTGTTTGATCGACTCCTTCTATCCATGGATTGTAAAAATTCAAAGGTATTCCTCAAAAGATTGATAATCAAGTAACGTTTTTACATTAATAAAAACAGTCGTAAATATCATCTTTATAGAAATACAAGATGTCATCCTTATACATTTCTAAAGGAATACTCATCTGTCTCATTTCTTCACAATACCTTCTAATTGCTCTTCTAAAGGTAAAGATGGACGTTCTTCTTCTCTTCCCTTTTTCAACATTAAAATTGGATACAACAGCTGATTGACAAACCTCATTTGCTCTTGTTTAAATTGCATTTTTGCGCTTCCTTACTAGAATCTTGATACATTCGATTGCCTTATTAAGAATACTACTAATCCCATATAGAAACAGCTAAACACACTGTTGCATTAAAATTACTCTAAAATGATTCCAAAAACTAATTGTCCAGTGGAACGAAATCGTATGCTAACATCCCCAATGTGCTCTCAATTCTTCCTAGAATTGTTCTGGAACCATTTGCATTCTAGGTTGACAATTGAATGATGATGTATGTCGCTAAAATAGAAACTTTACATCAAATCCCTAAGGATACAGCTATCGACATCCATTGATTTAATGATATCTCGAAACCATTGTTCCACACATTACCACGAATAATCCAACAATAAATCCACCTGTATATTTTCAATAATAGATGAACAGGTTCTTTACTCTCTTTGATTAATCGATACGCAATTAGTGGAGAAATCATACTTACTACCGCTACAAACGATTGAAACATACTAAATTCTTCATTGGTAAATTGTAATGTTACCCTTATAAAGTAGTAGTACAATTCAAAAATAGAGTGACATTAAAAATTTATAAATAACGCTAGCAAGACGATAATGATTAAATTCGAGATTTCAAATGCTATTTGAATACCTTTCTTTTGAAATCTGTCCAAAAACTATTCACAACAGATGAATCATCCATTTGTTTTTGAACTTTACGCTCAGGAATTTTCATGAACGCACTAACCAATCATTGTTAAAATAAAATACTACCTGAAATGAATAATGAACCAGTAATCACAAAGTCGAATAAATAAAACGCTGCTATAAATGGTGTAATAATATTTACAATTCCATTATCCACTTGCATCCAAGTATTTGCTAGAGCTGAGTTGACTTTCTTCTACAATCGTAGGTAAAACACTCATCATTGGACCCGATTGAAAAACTTCTACTAATTCTAAAATAATCACTAATCCATAAATAGCTACAATGATAGATTACTTGTCACATAAGTCCCCACTCCAAAAATCAATAACGTAATAACCGTCATCAATGTTGTATAAACTAATCGCTTTTTGTCGATTCATCGATCTCCCACACCCCTGCAATTGGAGAAAATAAGATTCGAGGAATAATAATAATCGAAAAGAATACTTGCAAAAGCTGTTTGCAGAACCCGTCTTATCTAATACACTGAGAGACAATGCGTATTGAATGATATTACTTGCTGCTCCGCAAATGTACTACTAAACCATAATTTTCTAAAAATTTTGCATTATTGAATATGATATCCATAAAATTCCTACCTGCTTTCTAACTCAAATTAGATAAATATCTAACTTTATTGAGTTTACTCAAATAACAGTCAGCAGAAATTAGATAGAGCTCTAATTTCTGTTGACATTTATTATAATAATTATTGTCCAACCTTTTTCACAATGTGTCCTGTCCATTCTTGAACTTTTAGACCACAATTCTTTTTCCTTTCTCTTCTGCTTTTTGAATCCATTTATCCACATCGACTGGTGAAGTATTCTTTTGATTTGTATTAGCAACTTCTACTCCAAATGGAGTTTTTTTGGATGATGTACTTAATAAACCATACATTTCTAGTTGGAATAAAGGCCCTACACCCTGATTGCTTGATACAGCTAACGAATATTTTGCAGAATCATCATATCCCATCAAGTTGCAACAACCATATCTGGAGTGTATCCTATCATCCATTGATCTCTAGCTCCATCTTCTCCATTAACAGTTTCAGTTGTACCTGTTTTACCAGCAATTGTATAACCTGCAGGTGCAGCATTCGCTCCACCACCACCAGGTGCATACACGGTTAATAACATACTTGTCATTTTATTAGCAACTGTTTCACTCGTCACCTTATTGGTTTGAGGTATTGTATTATCAACAATAACCGCACCAGTGGCATCTACAATTTTTGTAACAAATCTTCCTTTTGCACGGACTCCTTTATTATGAAACGTAGTATGGCAGAAGCCATTTCCATTGGTGAAACCCCTTTTTGTTAATCCTCCTAAAGCAATACCTAAATATTCATCTTCTGAAACTGTTGAAATTCCAAATTGATGAACTTTTTCAATTCCTTTTTTCAATCCTAATTGATCCAATAACCAAACAGCAGGAGCATTCCAACTTAAACTTAGTGCCTCAGTCATTGTTACCGTACCTTTATTTTGATGGTTCCAGTTTTCTGGAGTATATTTTTCAGGACCATACGAACGTTTTTCATCTATTAATGTTGAATTAGGTTCATATCCTTCTTCCAATGCTAGCGTATAAACAGCTAAAGGTTTAAACGTTGACCCTCAGTTGTACTTTCATTTGTGTAGCTCGGTTAAACCCTCTAAAAGTATGTTTACCAGTACCATCGATTCTTCCTCCAACTACTGCTAACACATTTCCCGTTTGAGGTTCCATTGCGATAGAGGCAGCTTGGGCTTTTGTTCCATCATTATATGAGGGATATAATTGTGTATTTCCAAATGTTTCTTCCATATCTGCTTGTAATTTCTGATTTAAACCAGTATAAATTCTATACCCTTTATTAAATAAGTCCTCTTCCTTAATCCCATAATTTTGAGTGATTTCATTAATGACTGCATCAGTAATAGGATAACGATATCTAGAATTAGCTACATAATTGTCAACTAGTGAAATTTCAGACTCTCGCTATATTGGCATCTTGTTCACTAATTTTTCCGTTATTCACCATTAGTTTTTAAAAACCGTTGCCCGTCTATTCACTGTAGCATCATAATTGTCAATCGGATTATAATAACTTGGTGCTTTTAAAGCCCCTGCTAAAATAACAGATTCACCCTAATGACAAATTAGCAGCACTTTTTCCAGAAAATAACGCCTTGCTGCATTTTCAATTCCATAGCTCCATTTCCAAAATAAGCATTATTCAAATACATTTCAAAATTTGATCTTTGGTATAATGTTTTTCTATTTCCAGACTTAAAAATAATTCTTTTGCCTTTCTCAATAAAAGTTTGATCTAGCGTTAAAAATGTATTTTTTCGCTAATTGCTGAGTTAATGTGCTTCCTCCACCTACAATATTCCCTCGATGAATAATAACTCCTGCAAATGCACGTAAAATCCTAAACTCAAATCAAATCCCTTTATGATTATAGAAACGTTTATCTTCTGTCGATAAAACTGCATCTTTCATATAAGTTGAAATTTCGTTCAAAGGTACATACTCTGCCTTTGAAATATTTAACGCTCCAACTTCTTGACCATCTTCATCGTATATTACAGTTTCTTGAATCATACCTGCTCTTAATCCACTCACGTCTGCAGTTTTTGCTCCGTAAACTAAATAGGCTAAAAAGAATGCTGTAAATGTTAAGAATAAAGTCAAAAATAATTTTGTTAAATGGTATTTATTCCAAAATTCTCTAAAATTTTTTTAAACCAAGGATGATTCATATTTTTATACCATTTTTCTGTTGAACTAATTTCTTTCTCCATTTTATCATGACGAGAAGGAATTCTTTGAGGTTCTAATGGTTGATTTTCATTCATAAAATTTCTCTCATTTCTATTTATTTCGATATGATACACCTTATATACATGTAAGATATATTATATACATATAAAGTTATCGTATCACGAATAAAATTTACTGACAAATAATAGAACAAATTTTTACCATTTGTTAAAAATAAAAAGACTTCTCATAGTAGCAATCTTAACAGTAACTGTTACTAGGAAACCCTGAGACCTTAGCTCAGAGTTTAGCAATGAGACTCGCTTTTACGAGGCTACTGGCGTCTACTACTACATAGAGAAATCTAAATTTTTATTCGCACTCCATAAATATCCGTTAAAGAAGAATAGACTTCTTATAGTAGCAAGTGTACAAGTAGCCTTTTTAGCTACTTGTACTAGGAAAAAGTGAGACCAAGGCTCAAATTTTGAGGCATGAAAACCATGAGTTTGCTGCCGTCCTATGCTACTATATAAAAAGTCTATTAGTATCCGTTACAGGGGAATGATAGTATCCGTTTTCTTCCCGTCGGATCCTGAGTCGAAACAATCTCAATCATCAAACCATGCGGCAAACAAATACTCGTTTGCCCCACCCTAGAAAATCCAACCTGTTTTAACGGCAATTTGATCAGGACTATTGTCTTCCTTATCTCTAATTCTAGTCCCATCTACTTCAATAATATTATATTGCTCATCACTAGGGAAATAAATAAATTCCTCTCGTGAGTATCTTCTTTTTAATTCAAATCGTTGCACTTCTTCACCATTAATCGTAACAACAGCATAAATCTTTGCTTCTTCAGTTGTAGTCGTCATCTGTTGTACTGCAAAAATTGCATTAGGTAAAAATGATAATATAAATAAGGCAATTACAATAATAATGTCATAAAGGCTTCACTAAATGTTGATACTTCTTAAATTTCTCTTTCATAAATCCTCCATTAAAATTATTAGCCCTTCTATTTTTACAAAAATACGATTTTACACAACAAAAAAGGTAAAAGAAAAAGACTTCTCATAGTAGTTTAGGCATGAAACCGAAGGTTTGCTGCCGTCCTTTACTACTATGAGAAGTCTATTTATGTTCTTAACCTAGACGTTGACGAGCATCCGCTGCACGTTGGAACGCTTGTCCAATGTAGTTGATACATAACATCATTACTAAGATTAAAATTGTTGCGGGTAACCATACCCACATTTTGTTTTCAATAATATCTTGCGTTTTAGCTGCAGAAATTAATGTTCCTAAAGAAGGAGTTGTATATGGTAAACCGAAACCTAAGTATGTTAAACCAGTTTCAATACCGATATTTCCTGCTAAACGTAAAATTAAGTTAACAATGATTAATGAACTAATGTTAGGTAAAATCTCGCGGAACATAATTTGTAAGTCACTAGATCCTAAAGTTTTAGACGCATTTACGTAATCTAAACTAGCTTCTTGTAACGTGCGTGTTCTGAATAAACGAGCTGAACCAACCCAGTAGAACAATGTCATAATTAAGATAAAGTGGAATAATGTATAGTTTGGAATAACTGTTACGAATACGATAATAATCATTAATGTTGGTAAAATCATGATGAAATCAACAATACGCATTAATGTAGTATCAACCCATTTACCATAGTATCCAGAAATTAAACCAACGATAATCCCGATAATACAAGTTAAAATTGTAATAGTGAAACCAATTGTTACAGAGTTACGAGCCCCGATGACTAACATCGCGAATACATCACGACCACCTTCATCGGAACCTAATAAATAACCGTTCACACTGAGTGCTTTATAACGTTGTAAAATATTTACTTTCAAAGCAGTTGCTTCATTAATGAAGAACGGACCAATGTAAATAAATAAGAAAATTAAAAGTTAAGATAATTAATGCTGCAAGAACAATTTTATCTTTTTAAAAATTCTCGCACAATAACACTGGAACCCAGTAGGTGGGGTAGATACGGTGCTTTCTTTTTGTTACATCTTTTTATCTTGCCATTTGCTACTCCTCCTTTTTCTGTGTACGCAACCCTAGGGTCAACGATACTCATAATAATATCAGAATAATAATGTACCTAATAGTGTTGCTGTACCAAATAATAATAACAACGCTAAGATAACAGAATAGTCACGAGATGAAATTGAACTTACGAATAAGTTCCCCATTCCTGGATATGAGAAGATGTTTTCAATAAACACTGAACCACCGATTAAACCTGTAATTCATATCCTAAGAAGGCAGCGATTGGTAAAATTGAGTTACGGAAAATGTGACGGTTAAATACCACTTTTTCAGGAACCCCTTTTGCACGAGCTGTACGAACATAGTCTTGACTCTTCGCATCAATTACCCCAGTTCTTAAATATTGAACTGTACCAGTTGTTGATAAAATCGCCATTGTTAATGCGGGTAATAATAAGTGGTGGAATCGATTAATTAAATAACCAATAGATCCTGGTGATACACCTGAATCAACTGAACCACGAGTTGGGAACCAACCTAATGTATAACCAAATAACCATAATAGGATTAAGGCAAATACGAATGTTGGAATAGAATAAGTAATGAAGTTATAAACAACGATTAACTTATCTGCCCATGAGTTTTTGATAACGTCCTGCAATCATCCCTAAAGGTAATGCAATTAAATACGTTAAAATTAATGTTAATAATGATAACCAAACTGTATTACCAATACGTTCACCAATTAATTTAGTAACAGCATATTTATAAGTATAACTTTGTCCAAAGTCTCCTTGCAATGCTTTACCCATCCAACGAACATATTGAATATACCATGGATCATAGAATCCAGCTTTACACGTAAAGCTTCAATCGTATTTGGGTCTGTTTCAGGAGTAATTAAACCAGTAAATGGATCCCCTGGCATCATCTTAGCAATTAAGAATGCTAATAAACTTAAAATTAAAATTTGTGGCAACATTAGTAGCACACGACGTAATATAGTTTTCCACATAGTCTAGTTACCTCCCTTTGCTGACGGATTCAACGCAACAAAATGCGAATCTGACAATTGTTGTAAATCGAATACACGACCATTTTCGTCATAGTACATTGTTTGATTTTCTTGATAGAATTTCTCAGCTTCAATACGACGTTGTTTGTTCGCTTCACGGTTTACTGGGTCAATAACTGGAATTGCTGATAATAAACGTTTTGTATAAATATGTTGAGGATCAGCATAAATATCATTTGCTTTTCCTGTTTCAACGAAACGTCCACGATACATGATGAATAATTCATCACACATGTGTTTTACAACCCCAAGGTCATGAGAGATGAATAAATAACTTAAGTTAAATTCATCTTGAATACGTTTCATGTAGTTTAATACTTGCGCTTGTACTGATAAGTCCAAAGCAGATACTGGTTCATCGGCAATAATTAATCGTGGATTACTTGCTAATGCACGAGCTACCCCAATACGTTGACGTTGTCCACCAGAGAATTGGTGAGGGTATTTTAATAATGCTTCTTCGGATAAACCAATGATTTCCATTAATTCAATAACTTTGCGACGTTCTTCTTCTGGAGATAAACGGTCAAAGTTACGTAATGGCTCAGCCACGATATCTAAAATACGTTTTTTAGGATTAAAACTTGATAATGAATCTTGGAAAATCATTTGTACATTACGATTGTAATCAGAAGTACGACGACGAGCTTTATTGGTCACATCTTGTCCTTCATATAATACTTTACCGCTTGTAACTGGCTCTAAACCAATAATTGCTTTACCGATTGTTGATTTACCAGAACCTGATTCACCTACAAGTCCGTAAGTTTTTCCTTCTTCAATTTCCAATGTAACGCCATCAACAGCATAAACGCGATCCGTTACTCGGTTAAAAAGCCACTTCTAATTGGATAGTGAACTTTTAAATCTTCAATTCTAACAAAACCCATTATGCTTCCTCCCCTTCAAAATGGAAATTTTTGTAACATGTACAACGAACAAAATGGCCTTGACCAACTTCGTGTATGTTGGATTTTTCTTCATGTTCTTCTGCAGAAATCCATGGAATACGAGGAACAAAACGGCATCCTGTACGTGGTAAGCTTGGTAATGGAGGAACTGTACCTTCAATTACGTGTAACTCTTGTCCTTCTGAACCAGCTTGAGGAATTGATTGTAATAATGAACGAGTATATGGATGTTTAGGATTTTGTAAATAATTCCTCTACAGGAGCAATCTCTACGAATTGTCCAGCATACATCACGCTACTACGGTCAGCAGTTTCCTGCAACACCCTAAAGGTCGTGCGTAATTAAAAAATAATTCCTGATTGTGTTTCTGCTTGAATTTCATTTAATAAATCTAAGATTTGTGCTTGAATCGTTACGTCAAGCGCAGTTGTCAGTTCGTCAGCGATAATAATTGGTGGTTTACATGATAATGCAATTGCAATTACAACACGTTGACGCATCCCACCTGATAATTCATGTGGGTATTGTTTAAATGTACGTTGTGGATTTGGAATTCCTACTTGTGCAAGTAATTCTAATACACGTTCTGTACGTTGTTTTTTCATCTAAATCTGTATGATATAATAACCTTCATCAATTTGAGCACCAATGGTCATTAATGGGTTTAATGAAACTAATGGATCTTGGAAAAATCATACCAATGTCATTTTCACGAATTTTTATTATATAAAGTTTCATTTAAATTCACTAAGTTTACATCATTATAAATGATGTCCCCAGTGATTTTAGTATTTAATTTATTGTGTAAACCCATAATAGTTGTTGCTAATGTAGATTTACCACATCCAGATTCCCCTACAATTGCTAAAATTTCATTTTTCTCCAATGATAATGAAACACCATCAACTGCATCATAAAAATCATCTTTAATACAATCCAACATGTAAATCGTTGATTTCTAATAATAGTTTATCGATAGCCAAATCTTCGTCCTCCTTTGTCTGAATCAGATGGTTAACATTTTTAACCTTCGTATGTCTGTCATACTTTTATTTCAAATTCAATAATTTTTCTTTTTAAACATTATTGATATTATACGTATTTTTAAACGAAAATGCAAATTGTATGACAATTCCATTTTTAAAATAACGTATGCTTATTTTACCACGATTCTTTTAAAATTCCTATGTTTTTCTATAGATTTTTTAATAATTTCCTCATTTTCTTAATAAATTTTGAAACTAAAAAGTGTACGTTATTTTATTTTTCTCTTGAATTATTTTTCTTATTTCTAGTTATAGTTATTTCATATAATTGTAAAAGAAAAAGGACTTTTAAAGTAGCTAGTCTATTACTACTTTATTAAAGTCCTATTATTTATATGCTTCACCTTAAGATACTCTCAAAATAGAAAGGACTTTTAAAGTAGTAGCGTGAAGTTGAGACAAAAATGGCTAACTTCACAAGGGAAACGTCCTTTACTGCTTTATTAAAAGTCATCCTATTTTACTGGATTATCCGCAACTAATTCCATTTCATTAATCGCATTTTTTTGGATTATTCGAAGCGATATCCGTACTATAATATTTCACACGTTTATTCACAGCAGTAATTTGATCCCCAATTAAAGTTGGGGAATACATACGCTTGATCATGCACATATTTTTGCCACTCTTTATAAAACTCAATATTTTTAGCATCATCAAATGCAGCTTCAGAATTTATCTTATTAAAGATATCTGTTTGTTCCTTACTTACAAAACGTGTAAAGTTAAACTTCGCATCTTCGCCATATAACCCTGTTGGATCTGGGTCAAAACCTGTATTCCATCCTGCAGTATACATATCAATTTCTGGATCATTTGCTTCTACTTTATCATAGAAACTATTCACTTCCATTGTACGTCCATTCACTAATTGAACATTTAATCAACTTCTTTCCACCATAATAAATATTGTTGAATTAAGGATTCATTCGCATCATCACAGTACGAGCAATAAAAGTAATGGTTAATTTAGAACCATCTTTATTTTTCACGGATTCCATCCCCATCTACATCTTTATAACCTGCATCATCTAACATTTTCTTAGCTTTTTCTGGATTATAAGCAAAGCCTTCTTGATCTTTATTATATACATCTTTAAAGAATGGAATAATTAAAGAATTCGTTCCACGTTGTAATCCATTGTATAAACTCTTTCCTGCTTGGTCGATATCTAATGCATAAGCAATGGCTTGACGTAAAAACTGAGGTCAGACATTTTTGCATTTGGATTCATCACATTTTTACTAATTGAGTCATCATTTTTCCTAATTGAAATGCAATATATTCATAAGCAGAATCTTCACTACCTAATAAAGTCACATTCATTAAATCTTTATAGTATCAAATTGAGCTCTTGGCATTGAAGCAATATCATATTTTCCTGCCTTCATTTCAGAAACAATACTATCTGGAAGACAAGTTCTGCTACTACCTTATCTAATTTTGGTCTTCCTTTATAATAGTATTCATTTGCTTTATAAGTTACTGATTCACCAGGAACGATTGATTCGATAGTGAATGCACCTAATCCTACTACTTTTGTTCCACGAACATAATCACTTTGTTCCCAATCTTTTACAGGAATGGTTGAAAAATATGCTTCGGCATAATATAAGGACTGATTGGTCCACCTACTAGCTTCATAGATGGTGTCATTTCTTTATAATGAATTTTTACTGAATAATCATCAATCTAGTCCAGAAATACTAGACGATTCTCCATTATGAAACTCTTCCATTCCTTCGATATTTTTGTAATTCGCATCATAACGAATCTCTGTATAATCTTTCTATACCAATTCCTTCATAAGTAAAAATATAGTCATCAATGGTAACTGGTGTCCATCAGACCATTTATAATCTTTAGAATTCAATGTTACCTTCACAGTTTTTCCCGGAACATCAAATTCAAGTGATGCTAAACCAGAGTTCACTAGCTTACGATTTTCGTCATGTTCAAACATTGTTCCATCAACATAACCTGCTAGTGCAGTATCTGTTGAATCTGAAGCTAATTCATCAATAAAAAGTCCATTAAAAGGAGATGCACTTACGATGGCATATTTTAATGTTCCGCCTTTTATTGGTGTTCCTTCATGAGTAACTTCCTTTGCAAAATGTTCTATCCTTTGCGTTTGAGTCATTCGCCCCATCTGTAGAGTTTTTGGAGAACATCACCTAAAACAGCAACTACTGCAAGTGAGGATAAGATTGCCTTGCTTTGTCATGATTTTTCCACCCTTTTTGGTTTATTTTTTTATCACTATTATTTTAGCACACTCCCTTTTTGTTTCAAGCGCTTACAATTAATTCTTCCCAAATTCTAATTAACTCTTCATCTCTTCCTATGAAAAATCTCATATGAAATGCTTGTACAAAAATAGCCATGACAATATCATTCTGTAACTAAACTATGAGACTCGCACAAGCGAGGCTGCTAGCGTCGTAATCTACAACAGAAACTAACATGGCTCGCCCCTAACAAAAAACTCGACTCAATCTTTTCATTGAGTCGAGACGTGAGCTTATTTTACAGGTTCATGTTGCAGTTAATTGCGACTGAATCATAGAAGATTCATCGTGGTTTGAACCGATTTTTATCGTAGTATTTCACACGTTTGTTAACAGCAGTTACACTTTCACCAGTAGTGTTGGGAAAATAAACAGCTTGATCAGTGTACATATTTTTGCCATTCTTTATAGAATTGAATATTTTTAGCATCATCAAATGCTTCATTTGAAGAAATTTTTCCAATTAAAGCATTTCCTTCAGATGTTGTGTAACGTTGCATATTGAATTTAGCATCTTCACCGAATAATCCTGATGGATTAGGATCATAACCTGTTGCCCATCCGGCAGCAAACATATCAATTTCAGGATCATCTGCTTCAACTTTATCGTAGAAATTGTTCACTTCTAATGCACGTCCAGTATATAATTGAACATCCAATCCAACTTCTTTCCACCATAATAGATATTGTTGTATTAATGATTCATCTCGCATCGTCACGAGTACGAGCAGCAAAGTTAATTTTTAGTTTAGATCCATCTTTATTTTCACGTAATCCATCACCATCTACATCTTTATAACCAGCATCATCTAATAATTTCTTAGCTTTTTCTGGGTTATAAGCTAATCCTTCTTGATCTTTGTTATAAATATCTTTGAAGAAATGGAATGATAATTGAGTTTGTTCCATGTTGTAATCCATTATACAAGTTTTTACCTGCTGTATCTCGGATCAATCGCATAAGCAATTGCTTGACGTAAAGCTACATCACTCATTTTAGCATTTGGATCAACAATATTTTTACCTTGTTCTTTATCCCATTTAGCAAGTTTGAATCCAATATATTCATATTGTGATTGTAAAGAACTTACAAAAGTTACATTTGTTAAAATCTTTTAAATGAATCATATTGAGCTGATGGCATACTTGCAATATCATATTTACCAGCTTTCATTTCTGAAACAATGCTATCTGGAGATACAACTTCCATTACAACTTTATCAAGGTTTGAACGACCTTTATAATAATTAGTGTTTGGTACAAATGTTACTGATTCACCAGCACCATTGTTTCAATTGTATACGCCCCTAGACCAACGTTAGATTTTACCACGAACTGCATCACTTTGTTCCCATTCAGCTACAGGAATTTTTAGAGAATACATGTTTTGGCATAACATAACTACTTACTGAACCACCTGCTAATTGCATTGAAGGTGTCATTTTCTTTATAGTGAATTTTCACTGTGTAGTCATCTAATTTTCTAAACCAGAGATGCTTGAAGCTTTTGCCTTTGTGGTATTCATCCATTCCTTCAATGTTTTTGGAAATCTCCATCATAACGTACACCAGTATAGTCTTGTGACCAATTCCTTCATAAGTGAAAATATAGTCATCGATTGTAAATTTTTCTCCATCTGACCATTTTATAGTCTTGAGAGTTTAATTTAACAGTTGCTGTTTTTCTTACATCAAATGAAATAGAAGCTAATCCTGAGTTCACTAATTTACGATTATCATCATATTCAAACATTGATTCGTCAATCATTCCTGCTACAGATGAATCTGTTGTATCAGAAGCTAATTCATCAATGAATAGTCCATTAATGGGTGAAGCTGAAACAATCGCATATTTTAATGTTCCACCTTTAATTGGTTCACCATCATGAGTTACTTCAGAAACAAATTTTGTTTTGTCTGCTCCCTCAGTTGTTGTTTTAGTTGTTGTTGTTTTTGAACCGCAAGCTGCTACTGATAAGCTACTGCAGCTTGTTGGTAACCAAAGCCATTTTCTTTTCATCATTTTCATCTCTCCTTAATAAAATCTTTCTTTAAAAATTCATTTTTAATTAAGATGTTATTATATTAACATAAATTTGGATTTTGCAAGCATTTTTAATCTTTAATTTATTTTCATTTTATCTCATTTTTATACTTAAAAGACTTTTCTCATGGGAATATCCATGGAAAAGTCTTCATAAAAATTTTACTATTTAACTTGAGTATCTGATACTTCTATTTGATACAATGCTGATTTTGAATTGCTTGTTCCAATCTTTGTATCATAATATTTCACACGTTTATTAACGGCAGTTACTAAGTCCCCTACTAATGTTGGGAAGATAAATGCTTCATCATGAACGTATTGTTGCCATTCTTTATAGAATTCAACATTTTTAGCATCATCAAATGCTTCTGTTGAACTAATGTTATTCATAATACTATTTCCTTTTTCACTTACAAAGCGAGCAAAGTTAAATTTAGCAGTTTCACCAAATAAGTTTGATGGATTTGGGTCAAATCCTGTTCCCCAACCAGCTGCAAACATATCAATTTCTGGATCATCTGTTTGAACTTTTTCATAGAAGTTATTCGATTCAATAGTACGTCCAGTATATAATTGAACATCTAATCCAATTTCTTTCCACCATAATAAGTATTGTTGAATTAATGATTCATTTGCATCATCACGAGTACGTGCTGCAAATGTAATACTTAATGGAGAACCATCTTTATTTTCACGAATTCCATCACCATCAACATCTTTATATCCAGCTTCTTCTAACATTTGTTTTGCTTTTTCTGGATTATATTTAAATCCTTCTTGTTCTGCGATTATATACATCTTTGAAGAATGGAATAATAATCGAATTTGTTCCACGTTGTAAGCCATGATATAAACTTTCACCAACTGTATCCATATCTAATGCATAAGCAATTGCTTGACGTAATACTGGGTCACTCATTTTCGCATTTGGATCAGTAATATTTTTACCACTTGCTTTATCAAATTTTCCTAAGTGGAAAGCTACGTATTCAAATGAAGATTTAAATGTACTTACTAAGTTCATTTGTTAAATCTTTATAAGATTCATATTGAGCATTTGGCATCTCAGCGATATCATATTTACCTGCTTTCATTTCTGAAACGATATTATCTGGAGATACAATTTCGTTACTACTTTATCTAATTTTGCACAGACCTTTGTAGTAATGTTCATTAGGAACTAATGTTACAGATTCGCCAGGAATAATCGATTCTTAAATGCACCTAAACCAACGAATTTAGTTCCGTACATATTCACTCTTATCCCATTCTGCAACTGGAATAGTAGAGAAAATGTTTTGGCATAATATACGCACTAATGCTCCACCTGCTAATTTCATAGAAGGACGCATTTCCTTGAAGTGGATTTTACAGAGTAGTCATCGATCCAATCCTGATACTGAATCTGCTTTTGCCTTCATGGAGTCTTTCATTCCTACTACATTTTTCATATTTACTATTATAACGAGAACCTGTAATCTTTATGACCAATTGATTGATAAGTGAAGATATAGTCATCAATCGTTACAGGTTGACCGTCTGACCATTTATAATCTTTAGAATTTAATGTAATAGTGACTGCTTTACCTTCAATATCAAAATCAAGACTTGCTAAAGCCAGTATTTGTTAACTGTCTATTCATCATCAGTTCAAAAATGCTTTGCGTCAGTTTGTAGAACTAATTGTTGAATCTAATGAATCTTGTGCTAATTCATCAATAAATACACCTTTAAAAACCAGAAGATGCTACTAAAGCATATTTGTGTTCCACCTTTAATAGCTACTGCATCATTGACTGATTCTGTTGCAAACTTGTTTGTGTTCCTAGAGGTGTTTTAGTAGCTGTTGTTTCTATTAGAACTACATGCTGCTAAAGCTAATACTGATTGCTGCTGTTGTTACATATAACCAATTCTTTTTCTTCATCTCATTCCTCCAAATGTTCTTATTCACACAAAGGTTCTCATCCTCCTTGTAATAAATATCATTCTGTCATAAATTAAAAATAAAGCAAATAATCTCTCTTTGTTTACTCCTTAGTACGTCAAAATTCTAATAAAATGTCTCTATGTCGTGAAAAGAACTCCCTCAAAGGTAAGCACGTTTGTTTCACTTTGAGGAAATCCTCGACTCTGTACGTAGTAGTATTAAACTAGAGGCAAACACATAGACTCCGCAGTGGCTCAGCTATGAGATTCTGCTTTTTGCAGCTGCTTGCGTCCTCCTCTACTCAGCAGTCATGTAGTTATTGCTTAAAACACCATCACGATTAACTCTATAACCATCTGGTGTCACTGTATTTTGTTAATAATACTCCAGGATTTATTCAAGTAATACCAAGAACTCTTCACTTGAACCCATCCTGTTTCCATTGCTCTTGTATTACTTAAATAATACCATTGATTAGATACTTTTATCCATCTATTTCCATTGTCCTGTACTACTTAAATAATACCATTGGTTTGATACTTTTACCCATCCTGTTTCCATCTGCTCCTGTACTACTTAAATAATACCATTGATTAGATACTTTTACCCATCCTGTTTCATCAGCTCTGTATTATCTAAAATAATACCATTGATTAAATACTTTTACCCATCCTGTTTTCATCAACTCCTGTATTATCTAAATAATACCATTGATTAGATACTTTTTACCCATCCTGTTTCCATCGCTCCTGTATTATCTAAATATTACAGTGATTCTATAATGAAGCCACTCATTTCTAGCATATTTACCATCTTGTTTTCGTAGTGACCATGAAGCATAATGAGGTCATAAATCCATTCATTTTGCCATCGTACCATCTTTTTCAAGTATGTCGTCTTTCCATGTGTTTTAGCTTGTCCATCTTGTTGGAAATAGAACCACTGATGTTTCTCATCATAAATCCATTTTATTAATTAAAAGCACTCTTTGGTAAACTTTGGAGTACCTCTGGCTCCTCTTTTCTATTACAACACCTTCTGGTAATTCTGGTCGTACTCTGGTTCACCTTTTCTGTTATCACACCTTCTGGTAATTCTGGTCACTCTGTCCACCTTTTTCTTACAACACCTTCAGCAAATTCTGGTTGAATAGCTGGTTTTACCTTTTTCGAGATACCATTCTCCAGGTAAATAATAGCTGTTAAAATTGTGTCTTTTTTCAACAACTGGTAAAAACTGCTTGAATAGATTCAGTTTGAAGACAATTTGATATTCTTTTCAATAGATAAATCCACTTAAATCAAGGATTTAAAACTAAAAACTAAACATGACCTCCAACTTGCTATACATTTGGTTTGTCAGAGTACATTGTATATTCATGGAATTCTCCAACTTTTGGTTCAATAGAATCTGTTGAAGAACTTGACTCATATTTAGAATTTGGGCTTGCTAAGTTAATCCAACCTTTTGCACATAACTTTTTGTTTAGTAGGAGCTGTCTTGAAAATTCTTCACATCTAAGTTTTGAAGTGTTCCCACCTTGCCAAAATGCCTGCAAACTCCAGTATCATTCTCTTTACCATCAACTACAGCATTAAATTCTTCATCTGAAACATCCATTAGAACTCCAAACATTTTGATATGACCTTCCCCTTTTTCAAGGGCTGCTTTAAAGGTAACTGGAATATTCCTTAATCGTTACATCTTCAGACACTTCTGCTGCATAGCACGTTCGATTTTGAAGAACTCTTGAAATCTTTTCAAAGCAGTTTCTTTATCTGAAAATTTTGCACACTAGCATCATCACTAGAGTCGCTTGTTTCTTTTCTTTGTGTTGTTGCTTTTAATACTAAGGTGATGTTCACTTTCCCGGCTGCTATATTCTGTCCAATGATTCCACATTGTATTGCTCTTGAACCATCACAGGTGGTGGTGATTCTACTTTGTTGTCGACGTATATATGAAATGAAGAACCATTCATTTAATAAATCCTTAGTAATCCTGACCATTTCTTTTGGACTACCAAAAGACTGTGAGACTTATTGCTGCTGGATAAACATGATTCCTTGGTGAAGATACGTTTTGTTAGCCACTCGCTCTCGATAGCTTGATACATTAATTCAACATGTTTGTCTTCCATTATCATCATTAAACCATGAACTAACAATGCTGGAACTTTTAATTGAGGGCTGTAATCCTCTTTCTTTCCAGAGCATCACTATAGATATGTCCGCGAGCATTTTGATCATGATTTAATTGATTAATATAGGAAGAATAATTATTCCAAATTTTATACCAATCTGCTTGTTCAAACATACGACTTGTTACATAAATGGATAGCCAAGATGAGTTACTAAATGGTTCAGAACTATATGGTGTTCGCGACTATTAAAGTAATCGCCAGAAGACAATCCCTGCTGCTGGTACAATTGTTTTTAATCCTTGAACTCCCTGTCCTCTACTCCGAAAAGTAGAAGTACCAGCCCAAGATAAACAGTCATGCCGACATTCCATTGCCCAATCAGCTTTAATTTCGATATTATTTTCTCTATCAGTATAAACTCTTCTTTTTACCATTAATCCATTGAATAATATTTTCAAAAGGCTCCAATTTCTAAATCGATCCAACAGTATTGTACCCTTCTGATTCTTTCGTACCTAAACCCTGCACTTGAAACAAATACATATGCGAATTAAGAAAATAATCGTACCAGTTTAAATCTTCGTCAATCATTAAATCCTTCCCACTCATTATAATAATGCGAAAAGAAGACTTGCATTTAGCTGCTTCAAGAGTAGATTGTACGTAGCAGGTACTCTACGTTTCGGTTTCAAACAACTCTTCATAAAAGTACCATCCGTTGGTAAATTATGACTTTCTAATACACGTTTCTCATCATGTTTCCTGCTACATAAGGTCTTGCTTCCAAAATTGTAGAAGCTTTTGTAATCGCCAGGCTGCAACTTTTGGCATTTGAACGATTGCTTTAACGAGTGTTTCCATCTCCATCTATTATCATAATCTGTTTCTACAAATACAGGGAAACGAACAATATCACTTTTATCAAATGAATACTCATCGGATTTAATTGACCTGTTGAATAAGGGAAAATTAGTAAACTTTCCCATTTAGAATAAAGGTGATTTCTTTTCAGAACATGATAAGCATCATGAAAGTTTCTGAGCGATAAAACTAATGAATCGAATTCTGTAATCACTTAGAAATATCTTCACCTGAGTTGAATCAATCTAAACTTTCTGCAAATCGTAATTTAGGTCCTTTCAGTTTGTCCAATTAGTTTTGAGATGTATCACCCAGTTGTAATAATTCTAATAGCTTCTTTTTCGTTGCTGCGATTCGCAAAATTAGGTTTCCTTTTTCTTCTAATTGGGTTTGAACTGCTGCTACTATCTTCTCCAACTGGGTTGTTACTTCACTCGTTGGTGTTGTAGCAGTATTTGAACTAGTTCCTCCCTTCTTACTCCTCCATTAGAAAATAATGTCATCAATAAGATTGAGGCTCACTGGCTTCAATTCCATCCACGTAATTTCCATGGTATATCCCTCCTTGTAAGAATAGCTTTCTTAAGCACGGGTTAACACCTTTCAACTATACAGTCAAATGATAATGTTCACGCTTACATTTTTGTTAACTGAAAACTTCTTTGTAGTAGTTAAACCAGTACTGCTTACGAAAGTCATGATATAAAATGTACTATCAAAAAGTAGTACCAAACATAAACTTTCTATGTAGTTTGTAATGGGATTCGCTTTGCGAATGCTTACGTCTACTAATCACAGGAAGTCATATAAAGCTTATTTCACACTATTTTCGAAAACCAACTCAATTTGATACAACTCAGATTTAGCATCTTTCGTACCAATTTCAGAATTCATGAATTTCACGTTTTGTTCACAGCTGTTTACCAGATTCTGCCAATTAAGTTGGGAAAATGAAAACGATCGTGAACTATGTTTTTAGCCATTGTTTAAAGAACTCACATTCTTCCTTCATCAAACGCGAGTCGAACCTATCTTGCCAATAATCTCATTTACCTCTGGACTTACAAAACGAGAGAATGTTAGCTGTTTTCACTAAATAAGTTGGCTGGGTTTGGATCATGTAATTCCATCACCAGCAAACATATCGATTTCCCGGATCATCGCGAATTTTTATCCTAGAATGACTTGGCTCCAAGTGTGCGACCTGTATATAGTTTAATATCTAAGCCGACTTCTTTTAAACCATAGTAGATATTGTTGGATTAACACTCATTGCATCATCACGAGTACGGGCTGCAGAGTTATTGATAATTTAGAACCATCTTTGTTTCTCACGTAATCCATCACCGTCTGTATCTTTATCACCAGCTTCATCTAATAATTGTTTCGCTTTTTCTGGATTATAATCAAATCCTTCTTGATTTGGATTATACATCTTTAAAGGATGGAATAATAATTGAATTTGTACCTCGTTGTAATCCATTAAAGATACTTTCCCCAGAAGCATTATATGTCAATAGCATAAGCAATAGCTTGACGTAATACTGGATCACTCATTTTAGCATTTGGATCTGTAATATTTTTGCCTTGCTCTTTATCAAATTTACCTAAATGGAACGCGATATATTCATATTGAGAAAGCCAATGAACTAATAAAAACATTTGTTAAATCTTTGTACCTTCAAATTGCGAATTCGGCATTGATGCAATATCATAGTGCCGATTTCATGAAAACAACTGTATCAGGAGACCTGCTTCGCATCTGCAACTTTATCAGCGAACGACCTTTATAAAAATGTTCATTCCGGTACTAATGTTACTGATTCACCTGGAACAATTGATTCATTTTTAAATGGTCCTACACCTACGCCTTTTGTTCCACGAACATATTCACTTTTCTCCCATTCAGTGATAGAATCGCAGAGAAGATATGTTTGGTAATACTTGGGATGGTAACGAACCTCCTGCTAATTTAGATGGAGCCATTTTGTTTGAAATGAATTTTACTGAGTAATCATCTAATTTTTCTACCCAGAAATTGAACTAGCTTCCACCACTGAAGTGTTCCATCCTTGATTTTGATAATTACCATTGTATCGAACACCTGTATAATCTTTATTTTCAATTGGCTAATTGCGAAAATATAATCATCATTGTTAGAGGTTGTCCATCTGAAAATTTGTAATCTTTTGAGTTTAGTTTAACTGTTGCTGTTCTCCTTCAACATCAAATTCAACAGATGCTTCCTAAACTATTTGTTAAACGACGATTATCATCAAATTCGAATAATGTATTGTCAATTTGAGATGTAATTTGTGAGTCAACTGAATCAGATGCTAATTCAGTCGCATATACTCCTTTCAAAAGGAGCTGGTGAAAACAATCGCATGTTTAATGTTTTCCACCTTTAATAGGTGTCCCATCGTGAGTTACTTCTGTGCAAATTTCATTTTTGGTTGTGGTTTTGCGCTTGTAGTAGATTGCATCCTTGTTTTGTCTTTCCCTCCACAAGATGCTAATGTTAAAAGCTACGGCTGCAGGTTGATAAAAATAATAGACCTCTTTTATTCATAAAATCCTCCAAGTAAATCATTTCGAATGAACTCGATAAAGACCATAGTGGTCTCTGTACAAAAGACCACGTAAGTTCTGTATTAGATCACGTGGTCGAGTTCATTCATGATTTTAATTTTGCCACATGGATACAATTTCACGACAATGATTTGTATCTATATGTACAAAATGTGCGTTAAGAACAACCTGTATCTAGGTGGCTTTTGCCAACAGTATTTAATTGTAAATGTAATTTGAATACTTGATGCATAGTTTCTTAACTCCTTTTCTATGTGATAGAGCTTATATGCACTGGTTTATCAGTTGTCAACTACTTTTTATGATCGAAATTAATGTTCATTGAAAAACAGCATCAAATCAACAACTAACAATATCTATTATTCAAAACACATTTTTATATAAAAATAAACTCCCCACTGTAAGTTGGCATGAGTTCGCTTTAGCGAAATCTGCTGACATCCATACTACTTACGGAAGTCATGTTCCTAAACGCACCCTCATAAATGTGCATAGACTTCCTGCTGTAGCTAGAAGTACTGAAAGCCATTCCATTGGCCTGAGTAGCAGGAAAATTGATCTGGCACAAATGCTGTAATGGACTCCATTGCGGGCTGCGCGTCCTCCGCTGCCAGGGAAGTCGTATCATAATGTGTTTTAATTGTTGTGGCTGTTTCTGAGAACAACTTCAAGTTGGTATAGAGCAGATTTGGGAATCTTTATTACCAATTTCAGGTTCATGAATTTCACACGTTTGTTCACGGAGTTAGAATCACCAATTAAAGTTGGGAAGATAGAATGCTGATCGTGAACATATTTTTGCCATTCTTTGTAAGAACTCTACATTTTTAGCATCATCAAATGCATCAGTTGAACTGATTTTAGCCATGATATCGTTACCTTCTTGGCTTGCGAAACGAGCAAAGTTGAACTTGCAGATTCACCGAATAAGTTAGATGGGTTTTGGATCTTAGCCTGTTCCCCATCCACCAGCAAACATATCGTTTCTGGGTCATCCACTTGAACTTTTTCATAGAATACATTTTGATTCAAGAGTACGGCCAGTGTAAGTTTTACATCTAAACCGATTTCTTTCCACCATAATAAATATTGTTGGATTAATGATTCGTTTTGCATCATCACAGTACGTGCTGAATTGATTGATAATTTAGAACCATCTTTATTTTCACGTAATCCATCACCATCAGTATCTTTATAACCAGCTTCATCTAACATTTGTTTAGCTTTTTCTGGATTATAATCGAATCCTTCTTGATTTGCATTGTAAATATCTTTGAAGAATGGGATGATAATTGAGTTTGTTCACGTTGTAAACCATAGTACATGTACTTTCAGCTGCATTAATATCTAAAGCATAAGCTAATGCTTGACGTAATGCTGGATCTTTCATTTTAGCATTTGGATCAGATTGCATTTTTACCTTGTTCTTTATCGTATTTACCTAAGTGGAATGCGATATATTCATATTGAGAAGCAAATGAACTAATAAATGAAACATTTGTTAAATCTTTATATGCTTCATATTGAGCACTTGGCATTGAAGCAACATCATAGTTACCAGCTTTCATTTTGAAACAATTGTACTGGGCTCTTCCATTACAACTTTTATCTAATTTAGCACTGACCTTTTGTAGTAATGTTCGTTTTTGGTACTAATGTTACAGATTCACCAGGTGTGATTGTTCAATCTTGAATGGTCCAAGAGCCTACCTTTATTTCCACGTACATAGTCACTCTTTCCCATTCAGCTACTGGAATCGTTGAGAAGATGTGTTTTGGCATTACATAGTAAATGGTAAAGCTCCCCCTGCTGTTGCATTGATGGACGCATTTGTTTTGAAGTGAAGTTTCACTGAATAGTCATCCTATTTTCTACGAAATTGGGCTAAGCTTCACCACTGTAGAATTTTATCCATACCGCTCGATGTTTGATAGTTAGAGTTATAACGAACACTGTATAATCTTTATTACCAATAGCTTCAATTGCGAAGATATAGTCATCAATTGTTAAAGGTTGTCCGTCTGACCAGTTAAAGTCTTTGAATTTAATTTAATTGTTGCAGTTTGCCTTCAACGTCAAATTCAATAGAACTAAACCTGTGTTTGTTAATTTGGTTTCTATCATATTCAAATAATGTAGTATCAATTTGAGATGTAATAGATGAGATCTGTTGAATCTGATGCTAATTCATCCATAGTAATCCTTTAAATGGAGATGCCGAAACTAATGCGTATTTTAATGTTCCACCTTTAATTGGTGTACCTTCATGCGTTACTTCAGATGCTATTTAGTTTTTGGTTGTGGTGTTCCACCTGTTGTTGTTAATTACTAGATTGTCCTTTTCCACACATGCTGCTAATGTTAAAGCTACAGCTGCAGTTAGGAAAAATAATAGTCCTTTTTCTTCATATTTCTCCTGTCTACCAGACATATATCAAATTGTCTGACAATTAAATTAACTTCCTATACTTTAACAGTTCTTAACAAAAAGCAATCATTTTTCTCTTAATCATATGAAATTTTATCATTTCTTATTTAACCTTCTATAAAAGCTGTAGACAGGCAATTGAACTCGTCTCTTCTGAATACTATTCTTATTTGTTTAATGGCGTTAAAAGCAATGAATGCTTCGATGAGACTCTGCTACTTCTGCAATGCTTTCTTCCAGAATTCTGGAGTGCCCATCTACTCCTAAAACTTTAGCAGTATCTTCTACACTTGATACAGTAGTTGCACGAGTAATTCTTGATATTTTTCAACAAAACCTTCTGGTTGTTCTTGATAAATTGCACATAATCCTTTAGAATAATCCACCAAATGCATATGGGAAATTATAGAAGCAAACCAGTGCTATAATAGTGCGGTTTTGATATGCACATATGGATGTAAGTAAGCTTGATCTAATCCATCACCGTAAGCTTCTTTTTGAGCGGATAACATCATTTCTTCAAATCTTTAGAGAACATAAATGATTGTTCGATTTTCAAAAACAACTGACTCAAATAAATAACGAGAATAAATATCGACAATAATTTTGTGTTGTATCTTGTGATTGAGATTCGAGTCAGTGCGATTTTTCTTCATCACCCACTTCTTTAATCCTGTATTCATAATGATGTTTTCATTTAAATGTTAAACTGTTTCTGCAACTGGCATTGAATAATCTTGATTTAATGGACGGTGATTTTCAATGTAATCCATGATATGCATGTCTAATTCGTGCGCTAATGTGACAACGTCCTTACTGATCAGTGAAGTTCGTTAAAACACGTGATTGTTTAATCATTGGTAAGTTGCACAGAATGCTCCCCAACATTTCCTTTACGAGGTGAGAAATCAATATAGTGCTTATCAAAAGAATTCTTCTGTCATTTCTGCTAAATCAGCTGAGAATGTTTTGAAGTTTTCAATTAAAGTAATCTTTTGATTCTTCCATGTAAATGTACGACTACTGTTTCCAACAAGACAAATAAATCATAGAATGGTAATCATTTTCATGACCTAATAAAAGCTGCTTTATGACGTAAATATTTTCTAAAAGTTTGGTAAATATTCGCGGTTGCTTCTAATAATGCATCTAAAGTTTTACGACTCATACGAGAAGCTTCTAAAGTATGCGCTAATGGAATTCAAATCCACGTAACCTAGAAGTTGTTAATACTTCTAATATGGTTTAATGAGAACGCAATTGGTTCTTTAATCGCATCATACATTTTCAACTCTGCTTCGTACGCTGGTTACGCACTTCTGCATCGCTATCGTATGCTTTTTCCACGAATTTCACTTAAAGTAACTACTTCGCCTTTATATTCGCCTTGAGCGCCGACCACATGAGTCGAATAGTGAGGACCAAGCTTTTCCACCACTAATAGACATTTTTGCTAAAACTTCTTCTAACTCATCACTTAATAAGTGAGCTGCATCTTTTAGCTTCTTCAAAATAATAACGATATTCTGCTAAGAATGGTTTGTTATAATATCTGTTTGAATTGTTCCTAAAAATTTTGAAACTTTTTGCATAAGTAGCTTGTAAATCAGCGAAACTCCTGCTAATTGTACTTCTACTTGTGTCGCTGTTTCATACGTTGTATCTGTCGCTAATGTTAAATGAATATAATTATATAAACGACCTGTTAAAAACAGTTGATTCTTCTAATAATTTTACAACTTGTGCTAATTCCTTCAATAGAATCTTCTAGTGTTAAACTTTCAAATTTTCCTTTTAACGCTTTATAAGCTTCTACATCTTGTTTAAATTCTTGACTTTTCAAATGATGGGTATAAATCTTCTAATGTCATTCATACATCTTTCATTTCCTCCTCTCCGTATCTTTTATTATACTGTATCTAATATACTTTTTCCATGATGAGATTAATTTTTCAATGATTGTACAGGAGCTGAATACGTCCGCCACGGTTGACGAATAAATCACAATTGCCTTCTTTCACTGGCATAATTGGAGCATATCCTAACAATCCACCAAACTCTACAGACTCTCCTACTTTTCCACCAGGAACAGGAATAATACGTACAGCAGTTGTTTTTGTATTAATCATTCCAATAGCAGCTTCATCCGCAATAATTCTGAAAGGTATGCTAGTAGAAGTATCCGTACAGCAATCATATCTAACCAACTGAACATACAGCTGTCATTGCTTCTAATTTATCTAATGTTAAAACACCGTTAGCAGCTGCTTCTATCATTCCTTCATCTTCTGAAACAGGAATAAACGCTCCACTTAATCCACCAACTGCAGAACTAGCCATCATACCACCTTTTTTCACAGCATCATTTAATAATGCTAAGGCTACGGTTGTTCCATGTGTTCCTGTAACAGATAAGCCCATTTCTTCTAAAATACGAGCTACTGAGATCCCTACTGCAGGAGTTGGTGCAAGAGATAAGTCTAAAATCCCAAAAGGAATCCTAACATTTGACTAGCTTTTTGACCAATTAATTTCCCCAACACGAGTAATTTTTAAACGCCGTTTTTAACAATTTCAGCAATTTCTGTTAGAGTTCAGCTTCATGATTTTCAAGGGCTGCTTTTACAACACCCGGTCCAGAAACTCCGACGATTAATCCACAGCATCTGCTTCTCCACTACCATGCAAAGCTCCCGCCATAAATGGATTATCTTCTACTGCATTACAGAAAATAACGACTTTGGCACAGCCAAATCCTTCTAGAGTAATTTCTGCTGTTTCTTTAATGATTTCTCCAACTAGTTTTACAGCATCCATATTAATTCCTGCTTTTGTGAGATCAATATTAACGGAACTACATACAATATCTGTTACTTTCATGGCTTCTGGAATCGAACGAATTAACACTTCATCTGAAGGACTCATTCCTTTTGAACTAAGGCAGAAAATCCGCAACAAAAGATACGCCAATTGCTTTAGCTGCTCGATCCAATGTTTGTGCAATAGAAACATAGCTATCTGCTTTTGTAGCTGCTGCAATTTGAGCAATTGGTGTTACTGAAATACGTTGATTTACAATTGGCACACCATATTGCAGAGATAATTCGTGAGCTGTTTTCACTAAATCTTTTCCAATATGAGTAATTTTTGTTATAAATATTTTGATTTAATACATCAATATCCGGATGAGATACAATCATGTAAATCAATTCCGATAGTAATCATTACGAACATCGAAGTTTTTGTTCTTTTACCATCGAAATCGTTTCTAAAATTTACTATGTTGGACCATACCTTCACCTAACCAATCCGATGCATCGCTTTCAAAATTTCATGATTTTGAATGCGAATATCCAATGCTAAAGTTTTTCCTTGTTCCTGAATATATGGGCCAATTCTACAAATGGCATTTTTACTTGTTGACACATCTACTAATATTAACATAGTAAAATATTCATCCATAATTTCTTGAGAGATATTTACAATATTAATTTTTGCTCGCTAATAATTTTGATACTTCATAAACAATACCAGCACGATCTTTGCCTACAACTGTTACTACTGCTCATATTCTCACTCCTTTTAAAAAGTTGTTTCCATTGTATCGAATTTTTCTAAAAATCCTAGTTAAAACTATCTTTTTATTTTCTTCTCTTTCCAAGCTCTTTTAGTGTATACTACAAGAGAAGACTGAAAAGAGAGACGAATATGAAATACGAAGAATAGTTACAATTATTTCCAAATTCTAAAATTATACATCACATTCCAGAAGATACAAAAGACTATGTTCTTCTTTTAGAGAAAAATATATATACAAATTCATATGAACAATTAACGAATCGTGAGTTAGCGTTATTAGAAAACTTAAAAATCTCCTATAACAACCCAACTTTCACCTTGGCAGCATTATTTAGAACAAGGAGGTACATGCCCTGTTCAGTTGGAGAATATTCAATTGATTCATGTATGTTTGATTCAAAAATGAGATTTTTAATGAACAAGAATGGTTAGAGATGATGCAAGAGATTTTCGGAGATGTTATCACAAGTTTTTCTTGTTTTCCAAAGCATTATACGATTGTTCGAAAAGCAGATGTTGAGACTATTTCAACTCAAGATTTACAAGCAATTCATGCAACGGTTGAAGAAGATTTTGCGATTTCAATGAAAATCTTCATTGGAAATGTTTGGAAAATATCAGAAGATATTCCGGGAATTTATCAAGCGGAGAAAAGCTTTATTTAGTAACATATTTTGCATGAGTCCAATAAACAGACTTGTCTAGCCTTTGCGCCAATGGTTTTATGGGGATTCACTCAGAAAAATTAGATTTTTCTCCAATCCCTGAGACTTTGTATCAGCAAATGGTTCAGGATGAATTTCCTGATTTGATTGAAGCATTATGGCAAGAGCGTGGGACATTGACGAAGGCAGCAACTCGTTTGTTTATTCATCGCAATACGTTACAATATGATTGATCGGTTTGGGCGAGTTGACGGGGTTATCACTGAAGAATATGGACGATCTGACTCTGTCATTTTCTTTTGATGCAACAGGAATACTAAAAATAATACAATAGTAAATCAAAATGAAATCCTATTCCTTCTGTAGTGAGGGACGCCAGCGGACCTGCGGTCTCATGGCTAAAATTCGAGCCTTGGTCTCGAATTTTTCCTCTCATGTACCCAGCTGTCTGGGTAGTTATTACTTACTACTAGAAATAGGGATTTCATTTTTCTTTTACTTCATATTGTGTCAGGCGTCTTTTTCACCTATCATTAACGATTATAGCCATTGACCATTTTCGTTTGTACGTAGTAGTTCATCAGGAGTTGTTGTGTTTCATAAAAGTGCTCCTGATTTACTTGCTAATAGAACAATCCGTCATTTGCTTTCAAACCATTCGTTTTCAGACATAACACCTAATGCTAAAAATGATAAACTTCATTATTTGATTTAATCCATGCATTTGTTACAATTGTTTCTTAAAAATAGCGCCCCGAATCTTCGAGGCTATCTTCGACCAGTTATAAATAGAATGTCCAAAGTTACACAAGAACTGGAGCTTTTTCAGTTTTAACTTTTTCTCTTTCCTTTTATTGTAATTTTTACCTTTGTAGCACCAATAGTAACTTGTTGTCCGAAGCGGATTTCTCCATAACAATGCTTCACTTAATGGATCTTCAATTTTCTTTTGAATAGCACGGCGATTGGTCTTGCTCCGTATTCTGGATCAAATCCTTCTTCTGCTATTACATCTAATACTGCAAAGTAATTTTCACGGTAATATTCAATTCTTGTAGTCTTGAGTAATTTCTTTTGCCATAATGCCAACGATTTGTCTTAATTCTTCTTTTTGAAGTTTATGGAAGACAATTGTTTCATCAATACAGTTTTAATAATTCTGGTCTAAATGAATTTTTCAATTCTTCACGAATCCGTTTTTCCATTGCATCATGGTTTTGTTGAACCGTTTTTGCTCGAATCCTGATTTTTCTTCACGAAGAGCCACAGCTCCTGAGGTTTGAGTATATGTAACTGTATTTCCTGAAGTCACTTTTTCTTCCTTTTTGAATCTGTTAAAGTCCATCATCTAATACTTGAATAAAATATTAAACACATCTGGATAGAGCTTTTCAATTTCATCTAGTAAAAATAACGGCATAAGGACGTTGACGGATTTTCTCTGTTAATTGTACCACCTTCATCAAATCAACATACCCTGAGGTGAACCAACTAAACAGCTAACGGAATGTTTTTCCGCATATACTCAGACATATCAATTCTGATGCTAACGCATCTTGTTCCCCAAACATTGCTTCTGCTAAAGTTTTCGCTAATTCAGTTTTACCAACACCTGTTGCCTAAGAATAAGAATGAACCAATTGGACGACGTGGATCTTTTAATCCACTTCTTGCACGACAGAATCAGACGAGCAACAGCACTTACGGCTTCTGATTGTCCAATCACGTTTGTGTAACACAGATTCTAAGTTGATTAAACGTTCGCTTTCTTTTTCTCCATTTGTTGAAGAGGAATTCCTGTCCATTGAAACTAACTTCTGCAATATCCCTTCACCAATCGAAAGCAATATAATCTGTTTTGGTGAGATTCTAATTTTCAACTAATTTTTCTAACAGCTCTTTTCGCTAATTCTTTTTGACAGAAATTTGTAGCTTCATCAAAAGTTTTGATGTTGAATCAGCAGTTTTTCAATTGTTCAAACTGTAAAATTTCTTCTTCTAATAAAAACGATTGGAGAAAGCTTTTGTTGTAACGTCTAAGCGAGCTTTTGCGGCTGTTTCATCCATTAAAGTCAATCGCCTTTATCCGGAAGGCGGCGTGAGTAATATAACGTACGCAGACAGTTGTACGGCTGCTTGAACAACTTCATCTGTAATTTCTACATGGTGATGCGCTTCATAGTGTTTTTCTCAAGCCTTTCAAAATTTGAATACTATCTTCCGCTGTTGGTTCTTCCACATGAATAGAAGCAAATCTACGTTCTAAAGCAGCATCTTTTTCAATATATTTTTGATACTCATCTAAAGTAGTAGCTCAATCCTTGTAATTCACCACGAGCTAATGCAGGTTTTAAGATATTCGAAGCATCAATCGCTCCTTCTGCCCCACCTGCACCAATTAAAGTGTGTAATTCATCGATAAATAAAATCACATCTTGTTGCGTATAAATTTCTTCGATGATTTTTCATTCGTTCTTCAAATTCACCACGGTATTTTGTTCCGGCTACTAATGCACCATGTCTAGCATCATTAAACGTTTACTTGCAATTTCTTCTGGAACTCACCGTTTACCATTCGTTGGGCTAATCCTTCTACAATCGCTGTTTTACCAACACCAGGTTCCCCAACTAATACCGGATTATTTTTTGTACGACGGCTAATCACTTGAATCATACGACGAACTTCTTCATTTCTACCTATTACTGGATCTAACTTCCCTTGTCTAGCTAGTGCTGTTAAAATCTCTGGATAAGCTATCCAATGTTGGTGTTTTATCTTTGGCACTGTTACGAAACTTGCCCTTTTTGTAGAACAGAGCTTTTGAAGGTTGAATTCAATTTTTCATAGATTGTCTTCATTAATTCTTCTAATGAAAAATATTATTGTCACGCATAATTTTTAGTTGCTAATACTTCTTCTTGAAGTAAGCCTAATAATAAATGCTCTGTTCCTACTTGAGGAATTTTCAAACGTTTTGCTTCTTCAGTCGCTGTACAACTACTTGTTTTGCTCTAGGGTGAATAAGGCATTAAATATGGATCAATTTCTTTACGATTACTTCCGTATCCTGTTAATGCTTCAATTTCTTGACGAACAATCTCTGCTGTTAATCCTCTTTCTCTTAATAAGATTCCAGCAATACCTTCTTGTTCAATGACTAGACCTAATAACAAGTGTTCTGTACCAACTGCTTGATGTCTAAAAGAAATTGCTTCTCTAGCAGCTAATACCATTGCATTACGTGCTTTTTCTGTAAACATTTCACTCATTCACGTCACCCTACTTATACTTTAAACTGGTTAATATATTTTTCATCATATTACTACGAAGTTGATCACTACATTGCTCTGCTTCTGTTAAAAGATTCTTTTGACATCGCAATATTCAATAATTGTGCTTCTCTTTTTCGAGAGGACTCATTATCATATAAATTTTGTAAAAATATGATTAGCTTGTTTGATGGATAATTCTTCTGGAACAACTTCAATAAAGCATCAATAATATCCATATCATCTACTAAATTGACTTTCATATACGGATATAACCACCACCACCACGTTTACTTTCAACAACATATCCTTGTTGAACTGTAAAACGAGTAATTACATAATTAATTTGCGATGGAACACAGTGAAACGATCAGCAATTTCACTACGACGAATCTCAACCTTCTCTTGTGCTACTAAAACGTTTTTAAATATTCTTCAATAATATCCGACATATTTGACGGTTGCATACGAACTCTCCTCTCTTTTGACTTTCTTTGACTTTAATTATACAAAATAAATTTCTCTTTGCCAATAAAAAGTACTCCATCTGGAAAAATTTGTTACAATTTATTCAAAAATCCTGTCAGTGATTTCTCACCAACAGGATTTGATAAACTATTCCAATTAGAACGGATAATCTCCTTCGCTTAAAGCACGAATAATAGAGAATCATTTTAGGATTCACTTGTTTTTATTAGATACTTTTTCTAAATCTTTCAAAGAAGAATGAGATGCTTTTCCATAAACTCTATCGCAAATGTCACAGCCCATTGAAATGCTTCTAGTTCAATATCAACAATATCATCTTCCCTATCTTCTCTAGTTGCTTTTGAAGATTCTCGAATATCATTTAAATTGTAATCGTCAAATTCGTCATATTCATCAAATTCGTCAAATTCATCAAACTCTTCAAAATCTAGAAAAAGGTGAATCAGATGTCGTCAAATGATATAAATGTTCAAATGAATACGTATCAATAATAGATTCTTCTGTACCGATATGAAATTCAAGTTTAAAAATATTCATTAACGGATCTAAAACTATCTTTTTAAAAATGGTGCAAAAATTCCTCTTGTAACCCATCGAACTGGAATAAATTGTAATTCCATATATAATTCCATCAGTACATGTTGAATATGACGAGGATCTAACTCATCCAATGGCTCTATCATAATCACTTCTTCATCGAAAACAACCACTAAAATATAATGAGGCCTCTTTTTCTCTTCTTTTCCATAAAAATGAGGTCGGAGAAAACGTATGAAAGCAATTTCAAATGTTACAGGAACTGTTAATTGAATATTTTTAATCTAAAAACGGAGAATTCTGGAATATACAGTTTTGGTTTTTCCCCTTTATATCCAATAAACTCTTCATAAGAGATTTCATCTTCAAACTCAATAATCTCACCTTTTTCATAAATACTGTATTTTTGATTATAAATAATCTTAGATAAGTATTTTTCTTAATGGAGTAGATGCTAATAAAAGCAAAGGTTCCCTTCTTGTATTAACCAATTTATGACTTTTTGCATAAAGTCAGTTCTGAACCTTTACATTTCTTGTTAAAAGTTTAGAATCATTTAAACTCAAAATTAATGGGTAAAGTTTCTACAGTGATACCAAGTTCTCTTAAGTTATTTTTGACTTTCCGGAAATGAATTGTAATGGAACAAAAAAATAATTTGTATACCTTTACGCAATCCTTCAATTTCATCCATATCCTCTTCCGTTTCAGCCATTTCTAAAATATATTGTTCTGCTTTAATTCTTTGCTGATATTCACTGAATATCTTTATGGAAAAATGCCGCAAACTCTCCTCCTTATTATGCATTAATTGCACAGTAAATTGGATCTTTCAGTCTGATTACAAATCGCTGCAGACATTAATTCATTCTCTATCTCTACTAAACCATCTAGAACTTGATATAAACCGTTATAGATTTCTTCCATCCTTTCTCACTCCCCATTCTTTAGTTATCTTTTATTTTACTATGGTTTCGAACAAAAGACTATATATTCCAGCAAAAATTCAAAACTACATACTGTCTCTCTTTCATATGATAAAAAGCTGAAAATCAGTTTGATTTCAGCTTTTTATCTACTATTTATCAAAAATATTATTCTTTATCTTTTTAATAAAAAGATGGTATAGCTATTCTAATCCTGCTAAAATCTGCTAATACAGCTGGAGTAAAGATTTCTCTCCATTGTTTCCTGTAGTTGGCAATTCTTGACCTATACTTGATAAATCTTCCTTTCTACCTGAATCTATAAAAGGTTTTTGTATTTTTATCTAGTACTTTTTATAGAAACTCTACTGTCACTTTACGTCCGTCTGGTAACTCTAATTCAACTGTTACAGATGGTTTATCACCAGGTATGTGTTGTTTTTGGAATTTCTCCAACTTTTGTAATCTTCCATCCTTTAGGGAAGGTCTCATGTTTCTTCACCATATCCTCTGTAATTGGTGTTCCGCTTCAACAACAATTGGAGTTGTTTTGGGAGTTAATAACCGGAACTTTGACTGTAACACGTTTCCCTCCAGTAATTCAATCACTACTGGAACACTTGGTCTTTCTCCTGGAATATCTGTAGATGGTTTATCCCCAATACTAATGATTTTTCCGCCTTCTGGAATTTGAATATGTTTTTCAACATCCTCATTTGTAATTGGATCACCAAGTTTCTTCACAATATCTTTGATAGGAGTTACTTTAACAGGAACCTCTACTTCAATTTGTTTACCATTCGGAGTTCAATTTTAACTTTGACAGTACCTTTATCTCCTGGAGTATTTACTTCTGGAATTTTACCTACTTCAACAATTTTACCACCTTCTGGAACCTTCACGTGTTTTCAATATCTTCTTTTGTTAATGGAGTATCTGTAACAGGTGTTTCAATTCCAGTAGCTGGAGTTACATTCTGGAACCTCAACCGTAATGGTTTTTCCATTTGGTAATTCGACAGTTACTTTAACTGGATCTTTTTACTAGTGTTGTTAAATCTGGAATGTTTTCTACATTTGTTACTTTTCCACCTTCTGGTGTAATTCCTTTAGTGTAATCTTCTGGTGTTAGTGGCGTTTTTCGTTACCGGTGTTTTCCAATCCCGCTTTTACTGGTGTAACATTTGCAGGAACATCCACTATCATTGTTTTTTCCATTTGGTAAGGTAACTGTAACTTTAACAGGAGCTTTCTTACACAGTGTTGTCAAATCTAGAATATTTTCTCACATTTGTTACTTTTCCACCTTCCGGTACTTTAACATGTTGTAATATCATCTTTTGTTATAGGTGTATTCGTTACTGGTGTTTCAATTGGTGTAGGTTTCGCTTCTACTACTTTAATCAGTTGCTGGAACTTCTACTAATACTTTACCATCTTTATCCTTCACAACTACCGTTACTGGTTTATCCCCAACAGTTGTTGCATCAAAGCGAGTTCTTTTTGTCCATCTGGAATTTTATATTCAAATGTTGAACCTTCTGGATAATCACTTGGAGTAATATTATCCCTTGCTTGTGTTTTCAATTGGATTTACAGGAATTAATTGTTCTTTTCCTTTTACTACTTTCACCTTAGCAGGAACTTCTGCAATTTATCTTCTCCGTCTTTCCTTCTACAATAACATCTTTTTCTCCCAGTGTTGTTGTATCTACTGAATTTTATATTTGATATGTTACTCCATCTGGATATTGTTCAGGATCAATACTCTTAGATGCATCTGGTTGTTTATTATCTTTATCGACTGGCACATATTGTGTTTTCGGTTCTACAACCATTACTTTTGCAGGGACTTTCGCAATGACTTTATCTCCAACTTTTGCTACTACAACAACATCTTTTTCTCCTGGTGTTGTTGTCTACTGAGTTTCATAAATAAACTCTGTGTCAAGGCTACTTTAGGATCAATACTTCCTTCAACAGCTGGTTGTTTTATCCTTATCTACTGGTACAAATTGTGGATAACTTTCTACCACACGTACAGTTGCAGGGACTTCTGCAATAGGAGTACCATCTTTATCTTTTACAATGACATTGACTGTGTAATCACCAGGTTTTGTAGTATCTACTGGAGTATTTGGATCATATTCAAATGTTGCGCCATCTGGATATTCTGTTTTATCAATACTGTTTTCTGGATTTGGTTGTTTATTATTTTCATCCACTGGAACAATTTGTGGAACGCCCTCTACAACAGTAACAGGAACTTTAACAACCGTTGTTTTTTCTTCTCCATCAACCGTATATTTCACAGTCACGTTTACATCCGTATCATCTGATAAATCTGGGCTTGCCACATTCTCATCAATACTTACATTCGTAACATTTTCTGGAAGTTTTCCTTTGAAAGTACCGTCTGCGATAGCTTCTTTCCTTTGGCAAGAGCTTTTTCTTTTTGCTTTTCCTTGTCGTCTGTCTTTGGCAACAAAATTCCTTTTGGTGTTGGTTTTGGTAAAACTGTTACTTTAACTTTTACTGGTTCTGTTAAAGTTTCACCATTTTGGTCTGTATAAGTTACTGGAACAGTTACTTCTTTCACACCTGGTTAGCAGTAATATCTTTTGCTAAATCTTTAGGCTCACCTTTTTGTTCCATTTTCTCCTGGAGTGACCGCATCACTATATCCTTCTCAGTTAATTCATCTCCTTCAAAGACAACTTTTTGAGGTTGAAGTTGAACCAACTATCATTTACTGGAACATCCATTCACTGAAATATCATCAATCTTTTCCAGTAGCATGATCCTATATTTAACCGTCACAGTAACTGGAGTTTTGTTGACCATTTTTATCAGTGGAGTAACAATCGCATCATCTGTATACATGAGATTGCTTCAGGAACATTTGTTGTTAGTCCATCTATTGCTTTATTAACATCTGCTCTAATAGCATCAATTAATTTCTCATTTGATGTACCGTTTAAGACTGTAACGCCTTTTGGTGTTGGTTTTGGAAGAACTTTAACAGTCACTTCAACTGTCTCATCACGTTTAAATTTATCTGCCCCATAAGTAACGGTTACTGGAACTTTAATGTCTTGACCTGCTTTTCCGTCCGTAGAAATACTACCTACATCAGGATTCGTAACTTTACCGTCTTTACCAGGTGTAACAGCTCCTCCTACTTTTTTCTGCAGATGATTGTCCCTTCCACTACATATACAGTTTTCGCAGTTGACACACGAGGTTGAACTTTAATTGTAAACTCTTGAGTGATATTGTCATTCGTATCTTTCTTCGTATCAAATACTGGGTCTTTATCAAATGGATTGTCAACGATATCATATCCCAGTGATTTCAACACATCGATATGAGTTTGTACATCACTTTCAGGAATTGTTTCACCTGATTTACCCGTTAGAGTCAATGCATGGTCAGTTAATTCCGTTTCTGTTTTGAGTTTTTGGATCTACAGAAATGAATTTAACCTTTTGCTTTTGATCATCTTTTTCATACGTAATCTTGATATTTGCTTTAGGATCCGTAATTTTTGGTGGTTTATAACCTTGTTCTGGATTTGCAGGATTTACTGGAACTAGTGGTGTACCATTTCCATCTTTTGGAGTATATCCATCTTTATGAGGAATAATTTGATGTAATTTCTCCAGTCTTCGTTGGATCATTTTGGATCATTAGGGAATGGTGGATCTCCGTCTTTACCTGTTGTTGGGTCTACTGAATCCAACTTCCAATCTTCGATACGTTGCTATCAGTTTCATCAGGAATTACTTTTGTATCTTTTTGTAGAGTTGCTACTTCTTTTTGCTGGAATTTCTATCAGCAATATATCATGGTAAAAACATCTACTCCGACTTTATCCCATGTTTTATTTTGACTTTCCCAATCTATGTATAGTCTATCTTCTTTAGTAACAAGATTAACAATTAGCTCTTGTGAATGTGAGTTTGTTCTGTTGAATCTTTCCTTTTTCTTCAGTTGCTGTATCAGATTCTTTCTTCACATATGAAAATTACACGCTTTTTGCAGTTGTGTTCAGATCAGACTCTGCTAATCCCTCAGGCCATTTCAAATCTGGGTATCTCCATTTGGATCTACTGGACTATCTTTTTCATGAGGTGTTGATGAAGGTACTTCAACGATTCTAGCTTTCAAAGTAATTTCAAAGGTTTGAGATGGTTTTTGAAACTCCTGCTTCCACATCCTCTTGATCATCGAAATTAGGATGAACCCATTTACATTATAAGTATCACTTTCAACTTCGTAACCTTTACCTTTTAATTCTTTAACTTTATTAATAACTTCATCACTATTTGGTAATGCACTTCCCGATTCCCTGTTAGTTCTACCGTTGTAGAATGTTGACCATCAGTTGTTTTAATAACAACATTTGCTTTTTGACTTTTAACTACGTATTTATAAACAACTTGTAGATTTTTCTGATAATACTCCATTTGAATTATTTGGTAAAGTCAGTTTTAACTTCGTAAACTACACCATTTTTCAGTAAAACTTCTTCTTCAGGTGTAACTGAATAATTATTCCCAACAATATTTTCTAATTTAGCTGTTCCATCATTTAAGACTTTTTCTTTAAGAACCGAAGTAGTATCATTAGCTTTTTACATATTTTTGCAGTAACTTTTTCCGTATTTTTGCTTCATCATAAGCTGCGACAATATTAGATACCGCATCATAAACTGTACCACTAGTTGAGGTTCTCTATATGGACTATTTTTAAATACTCTTTAAATACATAGTATTTATTATCTGTGCATTTTAATAATATATGGAGCAGTAGCTGTTGTAGTTTTAACATTGCCATTTTGAGTTTCTTCTTTTTTCGTCGTATTATTAGTTTCTGTTGCAACATTAGCTTCTGTAAAATCTTTTGTTGGACTTGCAGTAGTAAATTTATCAACTTCAGCAGTACCATCTACATTGATTTTTGCTTTTAAAATTAGGTTGATTATTTGCAGCATTAATATAACGTACTTATTGCAACATTTCCAAGTTCTAAATATTCTTTTAGCCAGTACCGCTTGCATCAAAGTTATTCTTTTTAGGATAAACCCATTCAAAACTCATTGTTGGTGAAAATTGAGAATTTAAATTACCTTCAACACCATCTTTTGTAACGGTAATATCTTCTTCTGTTGGTCCAAATTTCTTGGTGTTCTTATTATATAACTTCAATGTATCTTTTACAGGTTCACGAGAAACACCAGTGCTTGCCCAGTCAACTTTGTATAAAGATTCCCTTACTTGCTTTTCCTTTTTACAATTTTGATTGTTACTTCATCTTCTGTTAAATTCGTTACTTGGAAATAAACATCTCCACGAGGTTCTTTTAAAATAACTCCATTTTTCATTCACTCTTTGAATTTGCTGTTGTAATATTATGTACATTAGCTTTTAGCTGGTTTAAAATCTCAATTTTAGCAAATCGATTTTAAGTTTTTATTTTTCAACTTAATTTTAATTGTAGTACCCGCTTCTACTCATACTTATTTGAAGATAAACGAAAATTCTTCATTATGTGATAATACTCTCCACTTTCACTAATGTCCATACTACCGGTTGTAGATAATACTGAAGGTGCATTGCTTTCCTTATCTACTTGATATTTGTTTTATTCATGATATATTTTTCTCAACAACCGGTTGATCATTAACAAGAATCTCACTTGTCACTTCTTTGTCTTCACTAATTTGTGGATAACGTAAACTGTAATTATTAATAGAACCTTTGACCGATACATCATTCAAGCTTTCAATTGCTGAAGTGAATTCATAAATAAAGCGTGTTTTAGTCCCTCTATTTTGTATATGTCCGGCTTCTTTTTCTTCTAAAGATACAGAATCATCACGTTGAGCCCCAGAATGGAGTTTTATTTTGTGTTCCATTTTACCATATGTTTGAGTATATAATTCTTCTGTTTTTACCAAATTTTGCAAAAACTTTTTCCATCTTTACTTAACTGTTTAGGTAAACTATCCCCATTATCTAATTCTTCAAAAGTAATGCTAACATCTCTCTTGTTTATATGCATTATCTTTGAATTTTAAATTATAACTAATATTATTAACTCCTGAATAACTTCCCATTCTTGGTTCAGTCGAAATTGAACTGTTCGCAGTAATTTACCACCATCAATTGATACATCATTATTTGATTGTGTTTCAGGAGCTCTTAGACTACTTTCTCCATTACCAGAGATTGCTTTTTCCATTACGTGGATCATTACTTTTTATATTTCTTTTTCTTCTTTATCAATTTCCGTTTTCATACTATTTAAAATCGTTAATTGACTCAGATAGTTGTTTTTCCATAGTGTCAACTTTTGTTTGTGTTTTATCTTCTGCTTTCAATAATTCATGAGCTTTCGCTACTAATTCTTTTGCAGAATCGATTACTGACTTTGTTTCTTTTTGTATCAGGAAGTTGAGCTAATCTTGCTTCGACTTTACTGTAATTGCTCTTCTAATTTTTCAGTCTGAATTTTTCTCATGATAGTATTGGTTACAGCTTTATTACTGATTTCTTCATGATTTTTCAACTATACCTCTTTTGAATCTTTATCATGAGATTTATCCTCTGCTTCTTTTCTTCTCAACAGTTTTATCGACTACTTTCCTTCTCACTTCCTTCATGACTAGTTGTTTCGGCAAGTTTTTAAAAGTTTATTCTCACTTGAAGGTTCAACTATGAAGTAGATACCTCCGTTTTTCCGCAGCCTGAACTGAGGATTCCCAACCATCAAAAATTCCTGTTGCTATCGCAACGCTAGCTACACCCTACAGTAAACTTACGAATACTATATCGTAAATATCGTTGAGCTGAATCGCTCTTAAACTTTGCTTTTTGTTTCATCCTCTTCTCCTAACCTTTATATTTCTTATATACACTATGTATTTTAAAGAGATATAAATATGTTTTTATTTTTGCTAAAGAAAACCATTAAAATATATAAGCAATTATATCGATAGTCTTTTAGCAGAAACATTTTAAACTACCTGTCTACAATTGTCAATACTTTTGTTATTTTTCACTTTTTATTTCAACTTTCTTCCTAATTTTTATTTAATGACTTTTTCGCCTCATTGTTGCTAGTTCACTTCTTTTATTAAAATGTATAAAAGAAGTACTTAGAATTTTTTTCTAAATACTTCTTTTAATAATTTATTTAATCACAATACTTCTAACTTCTCCATGAGGAGTTACTTGCATTTCTACTTGTTTTTCTTTTTCTAAGAATGGTAAACGATTTTGAATTGTCGCTGGGCACGATAGACTTCTATCATCTACTAATAAGTAGTAAATCGTATTTCCATTGATAACGACACCTTGGATATCTTGAACTTTTCCTGTCACACTTGTTAAATGATCATCACTATCTGTTCCAACTTCTTCCGTTGGTGCAGATTGTTCATATTTTTGAATTAAACGACTGACGCTTGTTTCTACATAAACGTTTTGATAATTTTCACATCAATTAACGCATATTTTTAATCAGTCCTGAACTATCTTTTAAGGATAAAATATACATCAGTTTGCCATTTAAACTTATCAGTAGTGGGAAGGTTGCTTTATAGCCTGTTTCTTGAACACTACCTTCTAGAACTCATTGCTGAGAATTCTTCTGCTGCAGATACTGGATACATTTTTGCTTCTTTTGTACGAGTATTGACTAATACGAATCCAATATTTGAATTATCAGAAGCCACCGAAGTAATTCCTGTATAAAGGTAAATATCATCATTCATTGGTAAGTAATTATACCCTTTTGTAGAACTGTCCTCCTTTTTAGAGAAAATCATGTTCCAGAATCCTAATTTATATTTTTCCATTCATTTCTAACTGATGTAAAATTAATTCCGCACTATACACAGTCTAGCAATAGAGGAATTTCTTGTAAATTATAATGCTTACTTTCACCTGTTAAAGCATTCACCGTAATTAAACCATTCACTTCTGGTTCTCTTAAAAAGTTACGACTATACGTTGAAGCAATATAATACAGAGTTCCTTCATCGTCTACTTCAAAACTTGGACTACCAAATAAAGTAAATGGATGATGGAAACGTAAATGACGATGAATATTACGGTTGAAATACTCTAGCTTCACTATAACGAATTGGTTGATCTGGTTTCTTCACTTCTACATCCCCAGTAACCATATCTACTTGCATATAATTTGGAATTCCATCTTGATGATTGGAGAACCATTTCCAAAATCCTGCATATTTCAATGGAGATACACGATACGGATGATTTTTGAATATTAATTGTGTATAATCTTCTGCCACTTCAGATTGAGAAACTAGATCTGTCAAAGCTCCGATTCGACGATTGCCTAATCTTGAAGCTGTGTCACGATCAATTAATGGAATTTGTGTCACATCTGTCTTAGGAAAATCCGTCGCAAAGTCTGCATTTTGAACTTGAATCATTTTAGAATAAGATTCAGCAAAAAATAATGGAGACAAGATAAAATGACTTGCCGCAGCAATAACGATTAAAACTCCGACTATAGATAACACAACTTTAGAGACTATGTGACTTTTTAGATTGATTCACTTGTTCCCAAGAAAACTTACTAGTACTAGTTTTTAAAAAGCAATACTAGCTCCTGTCACCCATTCAATTGCTCCGACTAATACTAAAATTAAGGCTAAAAACACCCAAAAAGCAGGTGAAGCATAGTGAATTGGTGGTAGATTTTTATAATAGTAGAGTGCAATAATAACTACTGCAATGACATATAAAATTGATTTTTGAAAAATTCAATCGAAAACTCTTTTCCTTGTTGATTTCTCGCACTTCGATTAGCACTATTGGTTACATCTTTCATTTGTATTCCCCCTTTTATTGTCTTCATTATAGGTTTATCTTATAGAACTGTCCATACTACTTTGGAATGATTTTTATTATCTAGAGTGGTTTAGATGATGATTTTTGGTAAATAGCGATTTGTCCATAAAAATACCGTCTCCCAATATGATCTTTGGAAAACGGTATTTCCTCTATGAAGCATATAAATTTTGTCACATTATACTGTTTTTCGTAATTCATTTATGGTACACTCTCACCGTAGAAAGTTTTAAAGCGGTTGCAATCTCTATAAGGTAGGTGATGCTTATGGGCATCTGTTTAAAAATCTATCGAAAGGAGGTTGTGCTTTGTCAGTCTATGAAGCGTTGACATTAGTGTGTTCTTTTGCATCTTTATTAGTTGCGTTAGTAGCACTTATTGTCAAACTTATAGAATTTAAGACAAAAAAATAACACCGCTCTAACTTTGACAGAGTAAGCGGTATTATTTAATATATCGTAAATCTGCCACCGTCTTTTCAACGGTCTGCATCAGAGTCGAGTTACCGCTCGACTCTTTTTATATTTTCATTATATCAGAATCTCTGAGCTTTTCAAACAATGTGATTTTTTACGCAATGTACTGTTATTCTTATTTCGTTTATGGTACACTCTCTGCGTAGAAAGTTTTAAAGCGGTGGCAATCTCTTATAAAGGTAGGTGATGCTTATGGGCATCTGTTTAAAAATCTATCGAAAGGAGGTTGTACTTTGTCAGTCTATGAAGCATTGACACTGGTATGTTCTTTTGCGACTCTACTAGTTGCATTAGTAGCGCTTGTTGTCAAACTGATAGAAATTAAGACAAAAAAATAACACCGCTCTAAACTTGGACTAATTGAGCGACGTTATTTATAATATCAACATTTAGACACCGTCTTTTCAACGGTCTACATTAGAGTCGAGTTACCGCTCGGCTCTTTTTTATATCTTTATTATGCCAAAAACAAAACGAATTGCAAATTTTAGTAAATCTAAGTTTTTCTATCCGATTAAAACTATCTACAACTAGCTACCACTCTCATCATCACACAAAAAAGTCGCCTCATTCCTAAGAAATCGGCGACTCCATCCCTATCTACTATTGTAAATCTTTTGAGTTTGTCATGATTGCATCAATCAAGCCATATTCTAACGCTTCTTGAGCAGTCATATAATTATCACGATCTGTATCTTTCTCGATTGTTTTAAGTTTTTGCCCTGTTTGTTTTGCTAAAATCGCATTTAAACGTTCACGAGTTTTTAAAATTTGACGAGCTGCAATTTCAATTTCAGTGGCTTGTCCTTGAGCTCCACCTAAAGGTTGGTGAATTAAAATTTCAGCATTCGGTAACGCATAACGTTTTCCTTTTGTGCCAGCTGTTAATAAGAATGAACCCATTGAAGCTGCTAATCCCATCGCAATTGTTTGAACATCTGCTTTAATAAAATTCATCGTATCGTAAATTGCTAGTCCTGCTGTAACACTTCCTCCTGGAGAGTTAATATACATATAAATATCTTTTCAGGATCTTGTGCATCTAAAAAAATAATAATTGCGCAATGATTGCATTTTGCCATATCATCTTGAATTGGCCCACTAACCATAATAATACGATCTTTTAATAATCTTGAATAAATATCATAAGCACGTTCACCACGCGATGACTGCTCAATAACTGTAGAATTAAATTCATGTTGAATCCTCCATCTCTCTTTAAAATTTCAATTTCTCTATTAGTGTAACGAATTTTGTCAATAAAGGTCAAAGATAATGCTTATTGAATAAAATCAAAAATCTTCTGCCAAATTTCCCATGAAAATACTGAGAAAGGACTACCTCCGCCACCAAGGATACTATAACCAATCATAAGCCCTAAAATAAAAAGAATCAAAGCTAATCCCAAAAATAAAGGCAATTCGAATCATTACGATTATGGCTTGCTATTATAAAAATGTTCTAATCTCTTAAACATGTCCTCACCTCTACGAATGACGACTCGTATTATCATCAAATACATTCGCTGTTGGATTCATAACTACACGTTTGGAAGAAAATAAACGTCTAAACCCATCAAATAGACCGCGTTCTTTCTTAATACGATCTAATAAAATTCCTGTTCCAATAGCAACACTTTCCAATGGATTATCTGCTAAAAATACTGGAACTTGTAATCGTTCGGATAACATACGGTCAATACCATAAATTAAAGCTCCACCACCAGTTACCACAATTCCTCGTTCAATAATATCTCCTGCTAATTCTGGAGGTGTATCTTCTAATACGAGACGTGTTTCTTCACAAATCGTATCTAAAATTTCTTTTAAGCAATGATAGATTTCATTTGTATAAATCGTTACCGTCTTCGGTAATCCAGTTGTCATATCGCGACCTTTAATAATCATATCAGACTGTGTTTCCACTTCTACTGCAGAACCTAAATCCATCTTAATCGCTTCTGCTGTTCTCTCACCGATAATTAACTGATACTTCTCTTTGATATAATCCATAATTTGGTGATCCATATCATCTCCAGCTAACTTAATCGAACGGCTGAGATACAGTGGCTCCCATCGAAAGTACTGCAATATCACTTGTTCCTCCACCAATATCAACAATCATATTCCCAGAAGGTGAGAAAATATCTAAACCAACGCCTACTGCTGCAACTTTTGGTTCTTCTTCTAAATAAATTGAATGTCCACCACTTAATCGCAGCTTGAATAATAGCCTTTTGTTCCACAGTTGTTACATTTGTTGGCGTACAAATTAAAATATCTGGCTTTTTGAAAAATGCATTTAAATGTAATTTTGAATAAACATTTCTAATAATTGTTCTGTTACTGAAATATCCGCAATAACACCACTCCCTTTTAGTGGATGAATAACTGAAATATCTCTTGGTGTTCTACCCAACATTTGGTAGCTTTTTCACCAACTGCAATCACTGTATTCGTTTTATCATCAACAGCAACTAATGATGGTTCATTTAAGATGATTCCACGGTCTTTTAAATAAATTAAAAATATTTGCAGTCCCTAAATCAATTCCAATATCTCTTGCCATAGGTTTTTCCTTTCTTATTCTATTTATTATATTTATCATTAATCTTCTCTTACACTATGACCTAAATCTGTTACTACACATTTATTCATAGTTAATCATTATTATACCATACTTTTCTAAGATGGACTATTTTTAAAAAAATCAAATTACTAACTGTAAGCTTTTGCAAACAAATATTTAACAGATTTTTTTCTATCTATTCTACTACAAAGCTCCCTTCATCATCTAATTTAACGAACACGGGATTATATAACTGGGTTTTTCGCTACTTTCTCTAATCTCTCCATATGATTCTGAATAATATTCTCGTAATCAACTTTTGAAACTACGAAAATTTTTCTTTTTACTGTAATAATCTCACTATTTTCAACTAGTTCACTAGAATACGATTATTCAGCATCGTTATCAGATTGATATCCTCATCATTCAAATCAGCCAAGTCTAACTCCGCTATTTTTATATTTATGTTTCAAAATTTCACTTTCTTTTTGCTTTGTAAATATTTAACTTCTTCATCAAACTGGACCATTCTTCTTCTGTCAGTATTTGAACGATAAATGCACACTCTTTGCTCTATTTTCATTTACATTAATGACTTTTCATATCTATATTTAGAAGAAATGTGAAAGCCATCGCAAATTGTACCATAATCATCCCATACAGCCCCAAAAACCGGACCTTTTTTTCTACTCCAAATAGAAAAATTCAAATCCGATTCGTCATTTTCTATTTCAGAGAAAAATTCATATAACATCAAAAAGATTTGTAATTTAAAGCGTCTATTGTATAACTCTCTTTCATGTACTTGAAACCAACCACTAAGAGCAAATTTTCGATCATCAGAAAACATCATAACTATCAACCTCCCCAATTTAATAAGTTTTATTATTACTCTATTTACAGCAAATATCTGTAATTCATTGTTATTATAGCACTCTTTACAGAGATTTTTACCAAAAATACTACTAACATTCTCTTTCAAGAACATTTATTAACAACTAAAAACACCCTCGATTTCTCGAGGGTGTCATATGAAAAATTAGACTTTTTACAAAGTAATCTTATTCTTCGTCTTTTTAGTTCTTTTTGGAGCTACAAGTCCTAATCCTGCTAAGATTGCACTAGTTGCTGCACCTAAGAATGCTGTTTCTTGTCCTGTACCTGTTTGTGGTAACTCTTGACGTGCCACTTTTTCTTGAAGTACTGGTTTTTCTACAGGCATTGAAGATACTTTTTCATAGATATGCTCTATATCAGAGTTTGGTAAAATCTTAGTTTCTACAAATACGTATCCTGAATTTCTTTCTTAGGAGTTGTTCCTTTTTCGACAGGGAATCCTGGAATACTATTTCCATCTTTATCTTTAAAGAATGTTTGAATTGGTGCGTAAACATTTACTACATCTCCTTCTGGAGTTATAGTTGATTCTACCAATCTATATCCTGGATTGCTTTTATTTGGATATACTCCATCTTCAGTTGGATTTTCCGAATTTCGTGCCCTTCTTCATCAATATAAGAAGTTGTTAATTTTTCGTAAATATATTCAATGTCCCCATTTGGAGTTTCTTAGTTTCTACCACTTTATATCCTGGGATATTCTTAGGATCTTTTGTTCCTTCTTCGGTTGTTGTTGCTGGAAATTGGGTTTCCATTCTTATCTAAGAATTTAGTTGTTACTGGTTCATAGATATGTTTTGTATTTCCCTTTTCATCTGTTTCAGTCTTAACAACTTTATATCCTGGAATACTTTCTGATGGGTTAATACCATTTTTAGATGGGATTAATTCTGTTTTCTTTACCATCTTTTCCAACTACCTAGAAATTTTCGTATTAGGTTGTACTGTTGGTGTGTAGAAGCTTTTGATAGTTCTTCCATTCTTATCTTTACGTACAACTTCTACTGGAGTAGCTGTTCCTACAAAGTTTGGTTCTGGAGTAAATGTTACTTTTACCATTCGCATCGATTGTATAAGTTCCTTCTCACGGTACTCTCTTCTCAGTTGTTCCATCAGCAAATGTTGGAGCTACTGTAGCATCTACATCCCCTTTGAATACTGGAGTATTAGATTGAGGTTGTCCTTTAGCACCTTCAGATACTACATTTTCTGTAGTTGTTTTACCTAATACAGTTGGTGTGTATTTAGCTGTTACTGGAGTTCCGTTTTCATCTACACGTTTCACAGTCACACCTTTTGCTTTTCCTACGAAGTCTGCTTCTGGAGTAAATGTTACTTTACCATTCGCATCGATAGTATAAGTTCCTTCTCCTGGTACGACTACTTTGCCTTCTTCATCTGCACCTTCAAGAGTTGGTGCAATATTTTCGTCAATTGGTACTGTTACAGTTTTTACCATTTACTTTAGTAGTTCCTGCTGTAAATACTGGTGTTTCAGATTGAGTTTGTCCTTTTTCACCAATAGAAGTCACATCTTTAGAACTTGGTGTTACTGGTAATACAACTGGTGTGTACTTAGCTGTTACTTTCGTTCCATTTTTATCTTCACGTTGAACTGTTACACCTGTTGCTTGACCTGTAAAGTCTTTTATTTGGAACGAACGTTACAGTTCCATCTGGATCTACTGTATAAGTTCCTTCTCCTTCGATAGTCACAGAATCAACTGGGTCTCCTGTTTTCGGATCTACTAGTTTAGCTGGTTTATCAGATAATTCTACAGTTTTTTCTACACCGTTAACTGTTGTTTTACCTGCTTCAAAGGCTGGTTTACCTTTTTGAGTTGCACCTTGTACATCAGTAGTTACTACGTCATCTGATGTTGGGGTTACTGGTTTAACAGTTGGTGTATATTTAGCTGTTACTTCTGTGCCATTTTTGTCAACACGTTTCACAGTTACTCCGTTAGCTTTACCAGTAAATTGTGGTTCTGGAGTGAATGTTACTACACCATTTTCATCGATTGTGTAAGTTCCTTCGTTCGGTACAACTACTTTTACCTTCTTCATCTGCACCTCTACTAATGTTGGTTTAACAGTTTCATCGATTTCTACAGTTACCTCTTTACCATTAACTGTTGTTTTACCTGCTGTAAATACTGGAGTTCCCGTTTGTTTAGCACCTTGAACATCTTCAGATACTACGTCATCTGATGTTGGAGTTACTGATTTAACGGTTGGTGTGTAGTTAGCTGTAACTGGAGTTCCATTTGTATCTTTACGTTGAACTTCTACACCTTCTGCTTTACCTGTGAAGTTTGGTTCTGGTTTAAATGTTACTTCACCAGTTTCTGGATTGATTGTATAAGTTCCTTCTCCTGCTACTGTTACTGATTTTTCGTCAGTTGGTTCACCAGTTTCTGGATCAATTAATTTAGCTGGTACAGTTAGATCGATTGGAGCTTTTCGTGTCCTTCTGTGAATGTCGGAGTTCCACTTTGCTCTTGGCCTTGTGCACCTTCAGAAGTAGCTGCTTTTGCAGTTGGTTTTACAGGAGTAATATTTGGAGTATAAGTTGTTGTTACTGCTGTTCCATTTGTATCTTTTGCTTGAACTGTAACTGGTTGAACTGCCCCTGAGTAAGATTTATCTGTTGGAGTGAATACTGCAACTGGATCTTTACCAGGTTCTTTAACAAGAGTGTATTCACCGATTACATTACCTTTTGGATCTTTAGCTGGTACTTTATCAGCTGGTTGTCCATTTTCATCTAATAATGTGTAAGTATCTGGATTGATTGCTACTACTTCTTCAGTTTTAGCTTTTGTCATTGGGTCTTCAACTTCAACTACCCCACCTTTGAATTTAACTGGTTGGCTTTGAGTTTGACCTTGAATATCTGAAGTTAATGATGGTTCTGCAGTTGGTTTAACTCCGATTACTACCGCTGAGTATTTACCAAGTGCTGGAGTACCGTTTTTATCAACACGTTTAACTGTTAATTCAGTACCTTTACCTTTGAATTGTGGGTCTGGAGTAGAATGTTACAGTTCCATCTTCTGCAACTTCGTATGTTCCTTCTCCTGGAATTGTTACAGTTGTTACTTCTTGACCTGTCTTAGGATCAATTAGTTTCGCTGGTACATTATTGTCGATTTCAACAGTTTTTTCAACACCGCCAATCGTTACTTTTCACCACCGATGAAGTTTGGTCTACCACTTTGTACTACCTGAACACCTGCAGTTTCAACTTCTGTTCCTTCTGAGATGCTGGGTGTACTACAGCTGTGTATTCTGCTGTAACTTTTGTTCCGTTAGTATCTTGACGAACTACAGTTAATGTTCTACCTTTACCGTGGAATTGTGGCTCTGGAGTGAAGTGTACTGTTCCATCTGGATTCTACTGTATAAGTTCCTTCTCCTGGAATTGTTACGCTAGTAACTTCTTGTCCCTGTAGTTGGGTCAACTAATTTAGCTGGAGTATTATCATCCATTGGTACTTCTACTTCTTTACCATCAATTGTAGTTTTACCAGGTTTGAATTCTGGTTTGCCACTTTGAGGTGCCCTTGAATATCTTCCGTAAATGTATTCACACTCACTGGAGTCACTGGTTTAACTGTTGGTGTATAAGTAGCAGTTGTAGAGTTCCATTCGCATCTTTCGCTTGAACTGTTGCTGGTACTGGAGTCCCTACAGAAGTCTTTATTAGGTGTGAATGTTACTTTACCGCTTAATGGATCAATTGTGAGTACCAACTGTATTTCCTTTAGCGTCTTTCGCTGGGATTGTTGTTGCATCAGTTGGTTTTCCAGTATCTGGGTCGATTAATTTAGCTGGTTGTTCAGCATCAATCTTCATAGGAACTTTATCGTCACCTTGAGTGAATGTTGGAGTTCCTTCTTGAGGTTGATCCTTGGGCACCTTCAGATGTTACAGGTTTTCCTGTTGGTTCTACTGGAGTAATATTTGGAGTGTAAGTTGTTGTTACTGGAGTTCCATTTGTATCTTTAGCTTGGATAGTAACTGGTTCAACTTCACCTGCGTATGTTTTATCAGTTGGTGTAAACACTGCAGTTACTTTTCACTGTCTCACAACTTTTAGTGTGTAGTACCAATAACATCTCCTGCTGGATTTTTAGCTGGTACTGAATCTTTCGGTTGTCCATTTTCATCTAATAGTTTATATGAAGTAGTGTCGATTGGCACTTCTTTTTCAACACCATTAACAGTTGCTTTACCAGGTTTAAATGTTACTTCTTTAGATTGTTCAACACCTTGTACATCAGTTGTTTCAGCTGGTGATGCAGTTGGTGTTACACCTACGATGTTTGGTGTATAAGTTGTTTTAACTTTAGTTCCATTTTCGTCTTCTGCTTGAACGTTAGCTGGTTGTACTACCTTTTATAAGCTTTGTTAGTTGGTGTAAATGTTACTTTGTTCGTAGCTGGGTCAATTGTGTATTCCCCTACTTTATTTCCTTCTGGGTCTAAAGCATCTACTGGAGTACCCGCTGCTACTGGATTACCTTGTTTGTCTAAAGAACTGCTGAGTTCGCTTTAATTGGAACAGATTTTTTTACACCTTCTATTGTTGTATCTCCTGCAGTGAATGTTACAGTTCCATCTTGTACTTCACCTTGGATCCCTGAAGATTCTGCTGGGGTTGCTGTTGGTGTTACACCTACGATGTGTGGAGTGTAAGTAGTGTTTACTTTTAGTTTCCGTTTTTGTCTTCTGCTTGAACTTTAGCTGGAGTTACTTTACCAGTGTAAGTTTTGTCAGTTGGTGTAAATGTTACTTCACCTGTTGCTGGGTCAATTGAGTAAGTACCTACTTGAGTTACTCCATCTTCAGCAAATGCTGGTGTTGTTTGTCCTGGTTGAACTTCATTTCCTTCTTTATCTAGAAGTTTTATGAGAATTCTCTTTAATAGGGTACCTCTACATCTCCTGCTTTAAATGTTGGTGTTCCTTTTTGAGTTTCACCTTGTACACCTGCAGAATCTGCTGGAGAAGCTGTTGGTTTTACAGCCGTTACAGTTGGAGTGTATTTAGTAGTAGCAGATGCTGTTACAGCTTGACCATCTTTATTTTGTCCTACAGGTGCTGTTAATGTTACATTAACTCCTGATGCAATTCCTGTGAATGTTGGAAGTGGTTGGAATGTTACTTCTCCAGTTGTTGGATTAATTGTATACGTTCCTTCTCCATCAACAGTTACAGAATCTACTTTTAGCACCCGTTTTTGATCTACTAATTTGAGCTGGGTATTGTTCACTAGGTGTTACAGTTGTGGCGTTGTCTGTTCCAGCATCCGTTTTGAATGTTGGAGTTTTTCTTTTTGTGCTTTCCTTGAACATCTGTTGATGTTTCTGGTTCTGCAGTATTTCTTTTGAGTTACATTTGGTACATAAACTGCGTCCATAGTTTTTGTAGTACCCTGCTGAGTGAGTACCATCATTAACATTTGCAAGTTTGTTTTGATCTGTTAAAAGCTGTCCATCCAGTTGACTCACCGTTAGTATCTACTGCACGTAATACAATCCCATCAGCTTTACCTACGAAATTTGCCACCGGAGTGAATGTAATTCCAGTATCTGTTACTTCATAAGTACCTTGACCTTCTTTTGTAAATGTTTTTGTTAATGTTCCGTCTGGCTTAACAATCATTACACTCTTCCGTTTGAACTTTCTTAGTTGATGCTAAACTAATTGAGTTACGTTGTTCAGTGTAACTAATTTTACCATAGCATTAAATGTAGTTCTTCCGTTATTTGAACCTAATTCAGATGCATCAGCTTCTACACGGTTAATAAACTCAATACCAATAGTTTGTTTTTCACCTTGTTTACCAGTAGTTTCTTCATAGTCCCCACGTGGTGGATGAACTCACTTGAATTTGGTTATCTTCTACTTCACCAGTATAAGCAATTTCCAGCAGGTGATTCTATTTGTTTTTCTATCTTTCGCAATACGAACACGGAAGCTTTAAATATCTCTACTTGTATCAACTACTTGAGTATTTGTAAATGTTAACTCTACTTTTGACCATTTGCGAGTTACTTCTGCAACATTTGATTCTTCACCTTTATCAAATTGACCATTCCCGTTAAAATCAATAAATCCACGAACACACGCTGGCTCATTTGTCCCTTGTATTTATCATTACCATTTACCGAAGCAACTAACTTTTACTTTATAAGTATTTTTCTGGTCCTCTAATTAATTGAACTCTGGTCGACCTGTATCTTTATTTTGGCTTAAAGTTACACGGAGCAATAAGTTGATCTACACCTTCATCGGCAGAGTCCACATCATCGTCAGATCCTACTCCAATGACACGAGTACCATTAGTTGCCCTCAGGGTCTGCTTTTACTTTACCTAAATATGGTTTGTTGAATTTCTTCAATTGTGTTTGTTTTGTAGTTTAATGCTTCTGTTCTAATGAAGTGTTCTGCTGTTCCATATGATTCTGGAAGATCTCCAAAGTCTGATAACTTAATACCAATCATCGATGATTGTGCACCACCAGAAATCATGAACATTCCTACTTCTGAAGGACCAGCTGTCGCAACAATAGGAGTTGCACGTCCACCATTATCTTGGTAACCACCAAACACTTGTGACCCTAGCCCTGCTGTAGCTGCATCAGGTGTTGAAAAAGCACCATTAGCTAATGCTTTTTGTACTCCTGCACTTGCTGTAGAGAATAGGTGAGGACTTGTTACATTTTTAATTTTTGATAATGGACCATATGGTTTTTGTTTCTGATTCGTTACCAACCATTGCAACTAAATCCCATGGCGTACCATTTGTTGTATAAATTTCAGATTCAGCATCCCCGATATCTTCCCCTGTAGTCATTACGATACCAGGTTTTGTTTCTTTACCATTGTAAGTAGCTTCAACTTTAAATACTACCCCTCCGATAGTACCATTTTTTTGTTCTGCTCTATCATTTGTTCCTGCTATAGTAGTTTTATGTGGCGTTGAATCCAGACCGGCATTTTTAATATGAGACCAATTTGTTTTGAGCAGATCCACCGATACCATTCGCTTGTCCATCTTTAAATACGTTTGGTGCAGATGCATCATACGTATCTTCATTGCAGTTCCTGCTACACGATTTTTATAAATTTCAGTTGCATGGAATGGTTTTAATTCTATAACTGTCAGTTTAACAATGTAACCAGGCATTAATTGTTTTGTAAATACTGATCCAACTTGTAATTGACCATTTGATTTCAAATCTGTCCAAGCATTTGTATCAGAGAAATCTAACCATTGGATTTGTTTACCTAAGTTTCGGATAGCTTTTATCATCTTTTTCCTTTATTTAAGATAGGAATATCTCAGAGATGTGTAACCATGATCAGCTAACCATTTTTACCTGTTTCTGTACTTGCATCTTTGAGTGGAGTTGTTTTGCGCATCTGGTAAATTCACTTCGAATTTATCATTACGTTTTGCTCCTGCATGTTTTCTAATTGGCTATATACTGCCTTCATAGATGCATCTAATTGAGCTAAGCTGTTGTCGATTTGTGCTTTAGTTGCATTTTTGTTAGCTAATACTTCTTTTGCTAATTTTAACGCTTCTGTATTTGCTACTACTGCTTTTTCAATGGCAGCTTTTGCTTCTTCATTTAAATCTTTTTTACTTGTTTCAGCTTTTGCTAAAGTATTCGTTACTTCTGCTTCTGAAGCGACTTGTGTTAATTGAGTTTTAACTGCTTCTACTTCTTTTCTTCTGCAGTTGCAGTTTCTTCTTTAGCTTTTGCTTCTTTCCAGCTTTTTTCTTCTAACTTTTTATCAAAAAGCTGAGGCTTCAGCTTCAGAAATAACTGTGCTTAAAGCAGTTACAGCTTCAATTTGAGCATTTACTTCTTCTAATGTTGCAGATTCATTTGATAGAACCGATTTTGCAGCTGCTAACACTTCACGTGCTGTTTGAACTGCTGTTGGATCAGTATCTTGAGCTGATTTTAATTTTTCATCTAATGTTTCAATACTTGCTTTTAAAATTTCTTTTTAGATTTTTTCTACAATCGTTTGACGATTTGTAGCTTCTTTTTATTGGCAGTTACTTCTTTTTTAGAAGTAGTTGCTGTTTCCTTTTTAGCTGATGCTGTTTCATGTTTTGCAGCAGTTGTTGCTTCCTGTTTTTCAGTACTTACTGCTTCTTCTTTTTCTCAGCTACAGCTGTTGTTTCAGTTGCTGTTGATGGAGTTACTTCGTCCGCAGATACCATACCACTTGCTAAAAAGAACATCCCACTTGCAATCATAACTACTGGCTACGCCTTGATTGAACTACGAATTCCAAAACGTTGGAATCGTTTCAAAGGTTGTTGTTTATTATTCTTACCCATAATTCATCTCCTTTAATCATTGTAAACATTTTTTATCATACAATCCCTCAGTTTTTCATAACTGAAGCAAGAATATTATATAGTATTCACAAAATAAAATCAATATAAAACAAGAAAAATTTTTATATTTTTAAGCCTTTTTAACATTAGTATATAAATTTTTCACAAAAATGTAGCATTACCACTTAACAATCGACCACGATATAGAATTTAACTTTTAATTCTTAAAAAGAACGAATTCCTCTCAAATTCAACCTTTTTTCTTCAAATTTATTTCATCCTAAACGATATTATTTATATTTTTTTCCAAAAATTTTTCTTATATATTTTTACACCATATATTTTTCCTATTCCACTAATTTGTATTTCTCACCAACAGGATTTGTCGAACAACCAAAACACTCCCGATTTCTCGAGAGTGTTTTTAAACAATAGACTAATATCTATTTATAAATCATTATTCTTCGTCTTTTTAGTTGGAGCTACCATTCCTAAACCTGCTAAGATTGCTGTTGCAGCTGCTCAAAGATTGCGAACTCTGAACCAGTTCTTGTTTGTGGTAATTCTTGACGAGATACTTTTTCTTGAGTAGCTGGTGAAGAATTTGTTTCAGTTTCTGGTTTGTTAGGAGTTGCTGTTGGAATGTATGCAGCGAATATTAGATTTCCATCTGTATCAGCACGCATTACAGTACTCCTTTAGCAGTTCCAATGAAGTCTTTTTCTGGAACAAATGTTACTGTTCCATCAGGTGCTACTGTATAAGTTCCTTCTCCTGGTACTACTTTTTACTGTTGAACCATCTTCGAATGTTGCAGGCACTTTTTCATCAATTGCTGTATTTGGGCTTGCAGGTACAAAGTTTGGTTTTCCTGTTTGTGTTACACCTTGGTAATTAGTAGTAAATTCTGGGTGTGCTTCCGGTAATTCTGGAGTTACAACTGGTAAGTACATTGCTGTAATTGGAGTTCCAGCTGTATCTACACGTCTTACAATGACACCTTTTCTTTTGCAACAAAGTCTTTTTCTGGAACAGAATGTTACTGTTCCGTCTGGTGGTACTGTGTAAGTTCCTTCTCCTGGCACTACAACTTTACCATCTTTTTATCTGACCTTCTAAAAACAGGAGCTACTGTTTCATCAATTAGTACATTAGGGTTTCTGGTTTAAATTCTGGAGTTTCTTCTTATAGTTACACCCTAAATTCCAGTTGTTTCTTTTGATTTTAGATGTTGGAGTTACTTCATTGGCAGATACACTTCCACCTGCTAAGAAGAACATTCCACTAGCAATCATGACACTCGCTAACTTACGAATGCCAAATCTTTGAAATTGCTTAATTGATTTTTGTTGATTATTCTTTCCCAAGTTTTCTATCTCCTTCTGGTTAATAATATATATCGCAGTAGGGTTTTTATCGACACTACAATAATCATTATTATACACTCTTCACAATGTTTTTTTCAAATATTTTACAAGTAAATTACAAAGATTTTTAATGATATACATCACAAAAAACTATTTATTCTCGTATCATTTCCTGAAAAGAATGATTTTATCTTTTATTTTTATCGCTTATAACTCAAAAACATCCCTCATACATTAACTGTATGAGGATGTAAAACTCATTTCAAAACTATTCTATTTAAGAATTGCTTCTTCATCTTCTTTTTGTTTTCTTTGTTCCAATCATTCAATACCTGCTAGAATTGCGCTAGCCGCAGCTCCGAAGATTGCCATTTCATCTCCTGTACCTGTATTTTGGTAACTCTTGACGAATAACTGATTCTTTTCACAGCTGGTGTTTCTTCCACCTTAGATGGTGTTGAAACTTTCTCATAGACATGAATGATATTGCTCTGCTTTATCTTTTTTTCGTCTCTACATACGGTATCCTGGAATTTCTTTTTTACTGGTTTTTCACCTATTTCTGTTGGATATCCTGAATTTCTTTTCCTTCTTTATCTCACATAACATTGTTACTTTTTCATAGATATGTTTTTGTATTTCCATTTTCGTCAGTAATTGTTTTAACGAATCTGTATCCTGGAATTTCTTTCACAGGAGTTGTTCCATCTTCTGTTGGATATCTAGAATTTCTTTTTCCTTCTTTATCTACAAAACTTGTTGTTACTTTTTCATAAATATGTGTTGTATTTCCATGTTCATCAGTAACAGTTTCTACGAATCTATATCCTGGAATTTTTTTCACTGGAGTTGTTCCATCTTCTGTTGGATATCCTGGAATTTCTTTTTCCTTCTTTATCTCTAAAGATTGTTTCTGGACGAACGGTTGGTGTATAAGATGCAGAAATAGTTTTACCATTTTTATCTTTTCTCACAACTGTTACACCTGAAGCTGTTCTACAAATTCTGGTTCTGGTGTAAACGTTACTTTTCCATCTTTATCAAGAGTGTATGTTCCTTCACCAGGAATAATTAAAGTTGTAGAACCATCATCAAATGTAGGTGGTACATCTTTATCAATATCTCCTTCAAATACTGGAGTATTTGATTGAGGTTTACCTTTTGGTCCTTCAGATACGACATCTTTAGTTGATGTTTGTCCTAAAACTGTTGGTGTATATTTCGCTGTTACTGGTGTTCCATTTTTATCAACTCGTTTAACAGTGACACCTTTTGTTACTCCGACAAAATCTTTTTCAGGTGTGAATGTTACTTTTCCATCTTTATCAACTGTATAAGTTCCTTCACCTAGAACTACTTTAGTAGTTGAGCCATCTTCAAATGTTGCTGGAACATCTTTATCGATTTCTACTGTTTTACGTTTACCATTCACAGTTTCTGAACCACCTGTGAACACTGGCGTTCCTTCTTGAGGAGTATTCTTCGGTCCAACTGATGTTACATCTTCTCCTGATGGAGATACTGGAATTACAGTTGGTGTATACTTCGCTGTAACTGGAGTACCATTTTTGTCAACTCGTTTAACAGTTAACACCTTTCGGCTACACCTGTAAATGTTTTTCTCTGGAACAAATGTTACTGTTCCATCTGGTTCTACAGTGTAAGTACCTTCATTAGGGACTACTTTTGTTGTTGAACCATCTTCAAATGTTGCTGGTTTAGTTTCATCGATATCAACTGTTTCTTCTTTACCATTAACAGTTACTTTACCACCTTTTAAATGTTGGTTTTCCTGTTTGAGTTTCACCTTGTAAATCTTTCGATTTTTGCAGCTTTTACCAGTTGGTGTTACACCCACTACTGTTGGTGTGTAAGTTGATTCAGCTGGTGTTCCATTTTTATCGACACGTTGAACTGCTACACCTGTTCCGCGTCCTTTGAAGCTTGGTTCTGGGGTGAATGTTACTTCTCCAGTTTTCGGATCAATTGTGTATGTTCCTTCATTTGGCACTTTAATCGTCGTTTCATCTATTGGTTGTCCAGTTGCTGGATCTACGAATTTTGCTGGTTTTGTCGTAGTCGATTTCTACTGTTTTTCTACTCCATTAACCGTTGTTTTCCTGGTGTGAAGTTAGGCGTTGCTTTTTGAACAGCTCCTTGAATACCTTCAGTAGTTTTTCTTCACCTGTTGGTGTTACTGGAACAACTGATGGTGTGTATGTCGCTGTTGCTGGTGTTCCGTTTTTATCAACGCGTTGAACTTTAATTCCTGAAGTTTTTCCTGTGAAGTTTGGTTCTGGTGTGAATGTTACTTCTCCAGTTGTCGGATTAATTTCATATGTTCCTTCGTTCGGTACTTTTACAATTGTTTCATCTGTTGGTTGTCCTGTTGTTGGATCTACCAATTTAGCCGGTTTTGTAGTATCAATTTCTACTGTTTCTTCGTTACCGTTAACAGTTGTTTTTCCACCTGTAAATGTCGGTGTTGATTTTTGTGGTGCACCTTGAACATCTTGTGTTTCTTTTTCATCACCTTTTGGTGTTACTGGTTTAACAAATGGAGTGTATTTACCATTTACTGTTGTACCGTTTTTATCTTCACGTTGAACTTCAATCCCTTTAGCTTGTCCAGTGAATTGTGGCTCTGGTGTAAATGTTACTTTTCCTTTGTCGTCAATTTCATACTTACCTTCTCCTGGAACGATAACAGTTTTTTCTTCTGTTGGTTTACCAGTTGTTGGATCTACTAATTTAGGTGCTTTCTCTAAATTAATTGGTACTTTCTTATCCCCTTCTGTAAATGTTGGAGTACCTTCATGTGACTTACCTTGAATTCCTTCTGATGTATCTGGAGTTGCTGTTGGTGTCACCGGTGTGATGTATGGTGTATAAGTAGTCTCTACAGTGATTCCATTTGTATCTGCAGCACGAACTGTTACTGGTTTCACTTCTCCATAGTAAGTTGAATTTGAGTTAGTACTCCGACAGCTTTACCATCTACTACTTCAAGAGTGTATTCCCCGATTACATTTCCTTTTGGATCTTTCGCAGGAACTTTCGTAGCTGGTTGTCCATTTTCGTCTAATAATGTATAAGAATTTGGATCAATCGGTACAGTTTTTTGAACTGCTACTTTTACATCTGGAAGATCAATATCCGGTACAGTTGTTTTATCTACCACACTATCGATAAATGTCACTGGTTGTTTTTGAACTTGACCTTGAACATCTTGTGAAGTAGCTGGTTGTGCTTTTGGAATAGCTCCAATAACGATTGGACGGTATTTACCAATAGCTGGTTGTCCTAGTTTATCAACTCGTTGAACGATTACCCCTTTAGCTTCACCAACAAATGTTTTTCTCAGGGAACAAATTTTACAGTTCCGTCTGGTTGAAAGAGTATATACGCCCTTCTCCTTTAACTGTTACTGGCGTTCCTACTGGTACTGGTTGTTTTGTCACTGGATCAAGTAATACTGGTGCTACATTTTCATCGATGTCTACTTTCTTCTCTTCTCCACCGATTTCTACTGTTCCACCTTTGAACTTAGGTTTTCCATGTTGTTCTTGACCTTGAATATCTGCAGAAATTACATCCCATCCTGTTGGTAGTTACTGGGTGAACAACTGCTGTATATTCACCACGTGCAGGTGTTCCGTTTTTATCTTTACGGATAACTGTTAAAGTCGTACCTTTACCTGTAAATAATTTTTCTGGAACGAATGTTACTGTTCCATCTGGAGCTACTGTATAAGTACCTTTCCCCTTTGATTGTCTTAGTTGTTGAACCGTCTTCGAATGTTGCTGGTACAGTGTCATCCATCGGTACAGTTTCTTCTTTACCATTTACAGTTGTTTTACCACCTTCAAAGGCTGGTTTACCACTTTGAGTTGCACCTTGAATATCTTCTGTGAATGCAATTTTACCGATTGGAGTTACTGGTTTAACAGTAGGTGTGTAAGTTGCTGTTGCCGGTGTTCCATTCGCATCTTTTACTTCTACAGTTGCTGGCACTGGAGTACCTACGAAATCTTTATTCGGTGTAAATGTCACTTTACCTGTTGTTGGGTCAATTGTATACGTACCTACTTGTTTTCCTGTTGCATCTTTAGCTGGAATTGTTGGTTCATCAGTTGCTTTTACCTGTTGTTGGGTCTACTAATTTAGCAGGTTGAGTTGCATCAATTTTAATTGGAGCAACTGGGTGTCCTTGCGTAAATGTTGGAGTCCCTTCTTGAGGTGAACCTTGAATTCCTTCTGAAGTTGCAGGACTTCCTGTTGGTGTTACAGGTGTAATATTTGGTGTATAAGTTGTTGTTACAGGTGTTCCGTTTTTATCTTTGGCTTGAACAGTTACTGGTTCTACTTTACCAACATATGTTTTATCAGTTGGTGTAAATACTGCTACTGCTTTACCATCTACATTTTTAACAGTGTAAGTACCGACTACTTTTCCAGTCGCATCTTTAGCTGGTACTTCTGTAGCTAGGGTTACCATTTTTCATCTAATAATGTGTATGTTGTTGGATCAATTGGTACTTTTTCTCAACACCATCAATTGTAGTTTTTGAATCATTAAATATTACAGGTTGCTCTTGCGTTGCACCTTGAACATCTGTAGAAGTTGCTGGTTCTGCAGTTGGAGTTGCTGGTTCAACGACTGGAGTGTATTTCCCTTTAGCAGATACTTCTATAATATTTCCTTCTTTATCCCTTGCATTCGCTGTTACTTTTACATCAACTCCTTGAGCTGTTCCAGTGAACGTTGGAAGCGGAGTAAATGTTACAACACCTGTTGTTGGGTCAATTGTATAAGTCCCTTCGTTTGGAACAACAACTTTCCCTTCAGCATCAGCACCTTCTAATGAGTACTTAGATGTTGTTAAGTCAACATTTGTACCATCTGGTGTATTTTCAGGAGTGTTTAGTTTAGAGAAACGTTCACTTCCCTAGTTTTAGAAGTTTGGACTGCTCCTTGTACATCTTTAGTAGTGTCATCGTTACCTTTAACACCGTAAACTGTTGGTGTGCAAGTCGTTGTTGCTTCTAAAGTTACAGGAGTACCATTATCTCCTGGAATCGTTACATTCGCTGCTACTGAAATTGGTTTAGCAGTTCCGATATATCCTTGAGCTGGAGTGAACGTTACTTTTTCCTGTTGTAGGGATCTACTGTGTAGGTTCCTTCATCTGTCGTTACAGAAGATTTTTCTCACCAGTTGCTGGGTCTACTAGTTTTGTAGTCAGATACTGTAGAGTTTTCTGGAAGACCAGTCTTGAATCCTTTTTTCCATATTATCGCTTTGAGGAGTGTCTTGTGCACCACCTGAGATTTCTGGTTTAGGAACCACGATATAGTAAGTTGTTTCTGCTACAGCATCTTCTGTTACTTCACCAGCATCTGTTTTTCCTACTGTTGGAGTTGTTACAACACCATTTGAGTCAACAGAATGAACCGTTACTTTATAACTACCATATTGACCTAATGTATAAGCTGCGATTTCTGGATTTGCTAAGTTTGCTGCTGCAGCTGTTTTTAAGTGCTGCACGAGCTGTTTCTACCGCTTTTTCAGCTTCTAAAGCAGCTGTACGCGCCGTTTCTACTTCAGTATTTTTGTTGCTAGATTTGCTTTGAGCTGTTGCTAGTTTCTCTTCAATAGATGCTTTAAACTCTTTAGCATGCGCAAGTTTTCTTTCTGCTAATTCTTGAGCAGTTGGAGAAATTGTACGTAGTTTCAAGTTGTCTAATGCTGATTGAGCATCTTCTACCGTTCTTGTTGAACGATCTAATAGTTCTTGAAGACGTGCTAATTCGTTTTGAGTATCTTGTTGTTCTTTTTACAGCCGTTGCTGCCGCTTGAGTTTTTAGCCGCCGCTGTACGTTGAGCTGCAATATATGCTGCTTCTTCTGCTTTTGCCGCATCGAATACTTTTTTGGCTTCCGTCTGGTGCAGTTACTGTTACTTTTTGTTTTAATAGTATCAGAATCTGTTGCTGATGTTTTATCATCGATTGTATCCTCGAATGCTACATTTGCTTTTAGTAGATTTTAATTAAGTCTACTGATGCATCTTTTGCTTCTGAATAACTTGTTGAAGTCCCTGTAGGGTTTAGCATTTTTGAATTGATGCTACATCTGTAGAAGATGCTTCACGGTATGCTACATACCCTTTGAATCCTGATGCTGTTTCAACTTCCCAACCAGCATTTGATTTTTTAGCTGTTACTGCTGATCCGTCAGAAGATGTCCATTGATTTGTTACTGAGTCATAACTTACTGTAACTACCATCCCTTGTTCTGAAGATGTGTTATCTTTTTTAACTAGAGTCTCTGTACGTGTAACATTACCTACTGCTGTTACCTCACCATTTTTACGGATTTCTGCAATCTTGTCCACTAATGTTGGCGCTGAAGATGTTGCATTCCATGTACGTTCAAATTCATAAACAACAAATTTAACATCACCATTTGCTTGAGCATCTGTATAAACACGACGTTCAATAAGGGTTGATGTACCATTACCATTGTCTTTTAATTCATAAGCTTTTTCAGTCGGTAATGAATATTTACCTGTTGCACGGTTAAATACCGCTTTATACGTATTACCTGCTGCGTCAGTTACCATAGCAAATTCACGTTGAATATTCGCTTTTACCTTATCAGTTGTTGCTTTAGCTACAATACTATCAACACCAACGTATTTTGTAGATTCTGGAGTCACTGTTAAGTTAAGAGTTGAATCTCCTGTTGTTGAAGCTGCTCCTAACACCGCACCTTCTTGTAACGCAGTATTTGTAGTACCTGCTGCAACTGTCCAGTTACCATCTTTAACTACAAGTTTTGTAACTGTTCCATCTGGCATTGTAATTTCAGCTTTGTTAGCACCTTTTGAAATTGTCACAGGTACATTTGTTGCATAAGCTTCAACATTCTTAACAGTAATTTTAGGTGCTACTGCGATTGTAATATTTTCATGAGCTTCTTGACCATACATGTTCCAATCCTGATTTCTCGCATTGGTTGTATTATTATAATCTTTCGCATAAGCAGCCGATGTGAAAATTCCAGCTTCACTTGCTGTTCCAGTAATATCTCCAGTTTTTGGATTATAATTTAATCCTGGTACGACATCATTTATCGAAGTTTGACTTCCTGTATACACACCATTCAATGCTGTATGGGCTGTGACAGTTTGTGGCCCGTTCTCGGTATTTACTTTAGAACCGTCAACTGCAGTAAAGGTTGCTCCACTCGTGCCTCCAGGAGCAGTTTTTGAACCGGCAACAACTTTTTCTCCATTACTTCTGTATACATAACCAGTTCTTTCATCACGAATCATTCCATCGTTATCAACATATTTAATATTATGATTGACTTGGTCACCTACTGTTACTAATTTAGATTTCCCTTGAATACCTGGTGCAGATGAATCTTGCCATCCTACCCATCCAGCTGTTAAGTCTCTGAAAGTAACTTGCTGAGTAGCTCCACCTTTCTCTACAGTTAGGACATAACGCATGTCATATACACCGTTTTTGAAGAGTAGATGCTACATATCCTTCTACAGTATCTGTATTTGGATTATAAGCTAATCCTGGCGGTAAGTTGCTCAGATCAACTTTTGTAATTGTATATCCTGCAGCTGTTGCTTCTGGTGATAAACTAAAACGTTTTTTCACATCAGTAAGATAAACATAATGATTTCCTTGTTCAAAAGTATAACCATAGATTTCTGTCGCTAGATACTCATAGGCACCTCCTGCTCCCCATGTTGTCTTTCCCATTAGTTTTTCCTGTAACACGAATTTTACCTTTCCATAATTCTGCTTCTCGTCCAAGTTTCTGAGCTTCTGTTTTAGATAATGGAATATCAGTACGACCACTTATCCCTGCTTGTCCACTATTTGCCGCAGGTACATCAGTGTTCTCAGATTGATATCCATGAACATAAACTTTATAGTTGTTGTTACCATCTAATACTTTGTAAGATTTACCTGTAGAACCAAGGAATTCACCATTTTCTTTTCTTAGTTCCGTAGTAGAAGCTGTATATCCTTCGTTTGCTGAACGTAATTGTGAACCTTTTTCTGTAATTTCTTTTCCATTACGTTTTGTCATTTTTTTACCTGTATTCGCAATTGAATTTGAAGATGCTACAGGTTGTGTATTTTTTGCTGCCTTACCAACAGTTGGTTTTTCCATTCGTTGTATCTTCAGCTTTAGTTGTTTCTTTTCTTTTTCTACTGGTTTATTTTTTAGTTTTTGAGTTAACTGTCATTACTAATTGTTGATAAGCTTTTGTTAACTCTTCTTGTGTTTTTGCACTTGATAATGTAGCTTTTGCTGCATCTAATTCAGCTCTTAATACAGCTACACTTTCTTCTGTTTTTAGAAGCATATTTTCCTGCTTCGATATTTGCAGTAATTTCATTTACATAATTTCTAATTGAGACTTATTTAATGATGCTGCTTTTTCTTCTTGTTTAGCCTCTTGTTTTTGGTTCTTGCTTCGAATCTTGCTTAACCTCTTGTTTTGGTTCTTGCTTAACTTCTGCTTTTCCTCTGACTTCTTAGGCGCAGTCTCTTCTGCTACTTTTTGAAGTTGTTGGTTCAGTTTGGGCTGCTACTTCATTGGCTGATGCTGTTCCACCCGCTAAGAAGAACAATCCACTTGCAATCATGACACTCGCTACACCTTGCGTGAATTTACGAATCCCATAACGTTGAAATTGTTTTTACTGGTTTCTGTTTGTTATTTTTACCCAAGTTTATGTCTCCTTTATATATTATTCATTAACAATTTATTAGTTAATTCAACAAAAATTATATATATCTCACAAAAGAAAAGTCAACAACGAGTACTTAAACATTTTATGAGTACTTAAACATTTTATTTTATAACCTTTCAAAATTAATTTTTCATACATTTTTTCACAAACTCAATAGCATTTCTCTGAATATTTAAATAAAAATATTATAAATCATTCTTAAAATTATTATTTTTATAATTATCTGTAAGAAACTTGTATCTATACTTTATGAATTTTTCTTTTTAACAAGATATTTTCCAGAAAATATCTTGTTAAAAATCTTTGTGATTTTTAGTAACATAGAAAAACCCTCGTACAATGTACGAGGGTAATAGATATCAGCATGAAAGTTCAACTAATTATTTAGTCTCTTCTTGTTCTTCTTTTTCTTACTCGGAGCTATTAAGCCTAGTCCTGCAAGAATTGTACTTGCTGCTGCACCAAAAGATTGCAAACTCATTACCTGTACCAGTATTTGGTAATTCACGCATTGGAGTTTGATTTCCATTATTCATTGGAATACGATGGTTATTTCCATTGTCATCTATTGGTGTTTTAGGGATTTGGTACATAAGTACTGGTGTATCCTTCGTTGGATCTCCAGTACTTCTGGTACTTCATATCCCTTTCGTTGGGTCATTTGGACCCACTGGTTTCAATGGATTTCCATTTGGATCTAACGGTGTGAATCCAGGCACATAAGAACTTTTTGGTTTATCTGTTCCTGGCTTCGTTGGATTTGTTGGATCATTAGGATAAGTGATTGGATTTGTAGGTGTTCCTGGAATGTTTGGAATCCATGAACCTAACTTATCGTAAATCACTGTTTCATCGATATCCTTAATTGTTTCAGGTGTTACTTTGTACATCTTTTGTTGATGATTCTAAATCACCAGCTTTAACAATGTATCCTTTCACAACTGGTACTGGGTATCCATTGAAGATATCATCGTTACGATCTGTTGTCCATTTTCCATAAGTAATCTCACCAGTTACTAAGTTCACTTTCGCTTCACGAGTAAACTTGATTGTTTCAGTACGAGTTTCAGAAACTTCGTTTCCGTTACGATCTACATACTTGATTGTACGTGTAGCTGATTTCTCAGTTACAAGATCTTTGACAGTACTTGGCCATACTGGACTGTTTTGGATCGTTAGGGAATACTGGTTTACCTGGTTCTGGAGTTGATGGTGTTACTGGAGTTCCATCTGGGTTCTTCGGTAAGTTTGGATCTTTTGGATCTACTGGTTTACCTGGTGTAACTGGAATAATTCTTTCAGCTACTGTGACATTGAAGATTTGATCTACAGATTTATCTTTATCAAACACTCTGTCTGTATTGTTAGATGGGAACTCGTTTTTAACGACTCTGTATCCAGCTTTTTCAAGTTTTTCAATAGTCTTAGTTACTTCATCAACTTTAGACTTAGTAAAGTTAGCACCTGAATCACCTTCATCTACTACTGGAGTTGATACTACTTTTACCTTTTTCATCTACGATTTTTACTATCTTCATCTAACTATTTCTCATCTTTTAAACACTTGAGTTACGGTGCGATCAACATACGCTGCAGATACAATTCCTTCATATTCTTTCTTACCTAATTTTTCAAAAAGCATGCGTATTCACGATTTTTGCATGGCTGCTTTAACTGTTGTTTCATCTAAATTTTCAACAGGTTTTGAAATAACTAGATTTTTTTATGTTTTCCATCTGCATTTTTAAAGACTAATTTTTAATTCTTTTGTTGTAGTCATCTTTTTCATCCCTTTTTCTATTATGCGATTGTATGACGATAATGAGATACAACTGTTACGTAACTTACTGTATCATTCATTAACGTTTTCAATGCTTCACCAATTTCTTTCACTGATTGTTCATCAGCTGTTTCTACTAGATTTTGCAAGCTTTTTAATTCTTTTTCCTTTCCGCTTTTTTCTCATCCATATGAAACACTTCTAATGTTGATTTTTGAAATACTTTTGCCATTTTTCTTTTTCCTCCTATTTATTTTTGTAGTGTCATGACTTCCTACACTATATAAACAAAATTCTCAATAATTTTTACCCCATCAACTTAATTTTTCATTTACAATTTCTTGTATGGCATCATAGTCATATCCTGCTTCTTTTTAAGAGTTGTTTTCTTTCTTCACCATTTCCCATATCCCTACAATCACTTCTTCAGCTATTTCATCATTTGTTTTTTCAATCATTTGAATATCGTTTTGACTCGAAATTTTCCTTGTTTGAATCTAATCTGTCTGCTCTTTTTCCTTTCAATAGCGGCTAACATTTCTTCTACAGTACTTCCTAACTCTGCAAACTCATTCATTCGTATGATAAAATATTCTTTAACGCTTTCAGTTGTACCTCCATGCAAAGATAAGCTTCTATGCGGACAAGAGGTTGGAGTAAATTCATGATGAAGTCTTACCGTATCAGTCGTAATCGGTAGTCCATAATAGAGTAAATCTTCTGTCGCTTGCATCAGAGTAATATCTTCATTTTCTAGAAACTCCTCATCTGAGACTTTCATACTTTCACAAACTTCATATCCAATAGAACGAATATTACTCCACCAATCTCCTATATGATAGGCAATATTATACGTATCCACAACTCGAACAATCATATCACGATTACAATAATAATGAGCAATTCCTAAAGATTTTTCACGATATCTCAACCAATCAATATATTCAGCTGGCGTCATATAACCTGCATCATTATGAATCACTACAAACTCAATTCCTACTAATTTTCCACTATTTTCCATTAAAGTTTCATTGATTTTTCTACCATTCGTCTCTCCTCCCTAAAATATTTTTTTGATACTTCTTTTGAATTGCTTGTCTATCTCGGTAATATTTACTCTACAGCGTCCTTCTAACTTAGATAATTCCTTTATAGAATCTGATTGAGTTAAAAACAACTTCAGTGTTTTTCTTTTTGTCTCGGTGTAAGTTTCTCATACAGCATTTTCAACTCTTCACTTATTTCCAACTCCTGTTGAATATCACTGTTACTTCCTAGCATAAATTCCAAACTTTCCTCACTACACTCTCTCATATTTTTTCTGATTTTTCTTTTGAAAAATTCTCGTAAAACAGATCCAGTAAATCCTCTTTTAATATAAGATGCATAAATATAACGTTGCTCTTCTAAAGGATTCCTCCTATTTTTTGAAAACTTTCTAATATTAAAATTCTTCCTAACTGTAATAAATCCTGATATTCTGAATTTGTAGTTGAAAACGTGGTATCCTCTTAATACTGAATGTAATACTGGTTCAAATATTTGAAGATATTCTTCACTCCACTTTGCTGGCATATCCCAATAATCCATACCCCTCTCTCCTTTATCTTTTATACAAGATCTTGTTGATTAAACTGTACGATAAATTCCTCTATTTAACAAAAATTCATAAATACTCTTTTCGATATTAAAGTATCAAATTTCATCATTTTTCCTTATAAATAAAAGATTTTTCTTATTTTTGTGATTTATTTCACTTTTTAATTTTATTTTTGCCGTTTTTGATATAAAATAAAAGAAAAAGGTATTGGGAGGTAATTATAATGTCTAATGTTATCATTGATTTCAACCGTAGTTTTGATGTTAAAATTTTCGAAACTTGTATTCAACACCAAGTTCCTGAAATGACAAGAGATATCGTTTTACTTTATGATGTCAGCGATGATTCTCGAACCGACTGTAATAGCATCGTTGTCACCCGTTCTGGGCAGTGGTATATCACTCGTCAAACGACCTCTCAACTATTCAACTTATTACAAGAAAATACCCCTATTTCTTATACACTTGCAAAGGAAATAACGATTTCTCCTATTCGTATTCCATATTGTTTTCGATGATTTTCTTTTATTTTCCTATTTATACTTTCTCTGTTCATCACCACTGGTGTGGTTATCATCATTGCATTGATAAACAAAAATTGGTAACACTCTTCATTTGTACTTCGATCAACCTCTGAAATAGTTTTTGCCTTATAAATATTCGACTTCTATGATGACTACACAAACCTTTGACTCTCTTATTGTTTCTACCAAAAATTTGAAACTTCAGCTTTGTAAAAATTATCCAATTCATCCATCTTCCACAAAAAGAACAACTATCTATTACAAAATTTTGCCATTTTTCATTCCAATTATTCTAGAATATATCGATAAAATATCTCCAGATGAGTTAGATCAAAAACTTGGGAAGAAGTTATCAAACATTTTGAAACTTGTTAAGAATATTTAATATTTTTCAAGCAGATGCTTAACATATTGTTAAGCATCTTTTTACTTTTTCTCAAATCTTATTTTTACGTAAGTGTTCGATGTCTCTTGCAATTTCTACTTCTTCATTTGTTGGAATATTTAATACTGTTACTTTCGCATTGTCTGATGAAATGATTGCTTCTGAACGAGTGTTGTTACGTTCTTTGTCAATATCACATCCAAACCATGTAATTCCGCTAATAATTAAGTCACGAATTTTAATTGAGTTTTCACCGATACCTGCTGTAAATACAATAGCATCTACACCATTCATTACAGCAATATATTGACCGATATATTTTTGAACACGATCCACAAAGATTTCCATTGCTACTTTAGCATCTTTCATTTGTTTCTGAAGCATTGTCAATATCACGCATATCGCTTGATAAACCTGATAATCCTAATAAACCAGATTTTTGTTTAAAATGTCAACCATTTCGTTAATATCTGTAATGTTTAATTTGTTCATTAAGAATCCTACTAGTGAAGCATCAATGTCTCCAGAACGAGTACCCATTGTAACCCCTGCTAATGGAGTGAATCCCATAGATGTATCTACTGATTTACCACCATCAACCGCTGTAATAGAAGCACCATTTCCTAAGTGACATGTAATGATTTTTAATTCTTCAATTGGTTTACCTAATAATTCAGCTGCACGGTGTGAAACATAACGGTGGCTAGTTCCGTGTGCTCCGTATTTACGTGCTTTGAATTGTTTGTAGTATTCTAATGGCACACTGTATAAGTATGCTTTTTTAGGCATTGTTGTGTGGAATGAAGTATCAAATACGGCAACACTTGTAATATCTGGTAAGATATGTTTGAAAGCACGCATTCCGATAGCTTCTGCTTTATTGTGTAATGGAGCAAATTCTGCTAAATCTTCTACTTGTTGGATAACTGTATCGTCTACTAAAGCTGAATCTTTGAAGATTTCTCCCCCAGCAACTACACGGTGTCCAACACCAGTAATTTCATCAAATGAAGCAATAATGTTTAAAGCTACTAATTGCTCTAATAATTTTTCTACGGCTACTTCGTGGTTAGGAATATCTTCTACCACTTCATATTTTTGATCATCTCCGTAGCTACTGAGAAGATTGAATTTTCTAATCCAATACGTTCTACTAATCCTTTTGCCACAACTTCTTCTTGAGGCATGTTAAATAATTGGAATTTCAAACTTGAACTTCCGGCATTAATCGCGATTGATTTTGACATAATCTGTCTCCCTTTGTGTGATAATGTTCTACTTTTGTGAAAAACACTGTACAATCTCCCTTTAAAAGTTTCATGTTTCAGCATTTTCCATACCTCATTTATTTTTAGCATAACTAAGTACAGATTGAAATAATAAATCCTTGGTTCTACTTTCTTTTCTAGAAAATAAGTCTCTCTAACCATTTCAATCTTACACTTTCTACGAAAGTTCTTTCGCCCATTTTTCAAATGTTTGTGTAAATTTTCTAAACTTATCGATATTTTTTTCATATCCGGTATGTCGCCTAGTAATACTTGACGTGCTTGTTTTTGCACCTTTTCCTTTTTTTCTGGAAAAATAAGTAAAGACTTACTATATTGTTGATTTTTGAATAATGTTTTTAGGGAAAGCTAGCATAGCTTGAACAAAGGAATCTTTGTAAATATTCTAATAGTGACACACTTTTCTTCTGTTTCAAATAAATTCGTTGGCACAATCATCAATCCAAAACCGCCTGGTTTTTAAATAATTCAAATGTTGTTCAATCAATAAAATGATGTGCATAAGAATGTCCCTCTTTTGCATGAGTCTTGAACTCTTTAGCACGTTCATCGACTGGATAATAGCCCACCGGCAAGTCAGATAACGCAATATCGATTGGATCGACTAATAAATCACTTAATCCATCTTGTAACATCACTCGTACATCTAAACTTTCCAAAGCAAATGATTGCAACGCTAAATGCACTAATACTTCATCATTATCGATTGCTGTTGTTTGAATTGTTTTGCCACTTTCTTGTAAAAAGAGTTGAACAGTACTTAGTAAATTCCCACTTCCACAAGCAAAATCGGCAAGTGCTAATGTTTCTTGATTTTCTGTTAATCGCTCCACCATAAAAGCTACTAATAAACCAATTGAATCAGGTGTCATTTGGTGATTTGTTTGTAAGCCATCTTCTTTGGCAGCTTTCAAGAAAGTATATTGAATCATACGACGAATTTGTTCTTTTGTAAAGCTTTCTAGCGCTAGTTCTTGATAAGCTTTATTTAATGCTTCAATCGTTGCTGCATCCGGTTGACCTTCTACTTGTTGTGCTTGATTTCCAGAAGCAATATTTTGTAAAGTTTCTCCTAATGCCTCTACATATGAATACTCAATTTCTTTTTGAGTACTTGAACAGCCTCCCATAATTTTTTTCAAAACTACGAATTTCTTTTATTTTTCCTGTTCCATCAAACTCCTCCTTTCAGATAAAAAATAAGAGACAGGACAAAGTCCTGCCTCCGCAAATTCCATATTATTCAGCAGCTGCTACTGGGTAAACAGATACTTGTTTTTTGTCACGGCCTTTACGTTCGAAACGTACTACGCCATCAACTTTAGCGAATAATGTGTCATCTCCACCGATTCCTACATTGTGACCTGGATGGATTTTAGTTCCACGTTGGCGGGAATAAAATTGAACCACCTGTAACAAATTGTCCATCAGCACGTTTAGCACCCTAAACGTTTTTGATTGAGAGTCACGTCCGTTTGATGTAGAACCGCCCCCTTTTTTGTGGGCGAATAATTGTAAATTCACTTTTAACATGAGAGTGCACCTCCTTGATAGGTTAATCAACTTGAACGGTTAGATAATTAGATATTCCTCTTGAATTCCTTCTAACCCTAGTAATAGACTATTTAATAAAAATTTGTGTTGTTTTGAGCTTGAACATCCGTTACATCTCGTACAACTTCGAAATATAAATACCCACCTTCGACTTCATCAACGTCAACAATCGGTTGATAGCCTGCTAGCTTCTCGATACTATTGACAGTCGTAATCGCTAATGCAGAAACGCCTGCACTACAATATCTGTTCCATGCTCACTAAAATCAGCATGGCCTGTCATTTCAAAAAGAAACTAATTCGTGGTCCTTTTTATGAAACCTTACTCGTATCATCGTCAAAATTAAGCGTTGATTGCGTTAATCACAACTTTTTGTATAAGGTTGACGGTGACCTTGTTTACGGTGTGAGTCTTTACGACGTTTGTATTTAAAAGTTACAACTTTCTTTTGACGGCCTTGTTTTTCAACAGTTCCTTCAACAGTTGCACCTGCTACGAATGGAGCACCAACTTTAACGTTTTCTCCACCTACAAATACTACTCTTCGAAAAGTCACTTTGTCGCCAGCTTCTGCGTTTAATTTTTTTCAACGTAGATTGCTTGACCGACTTCAACTTTTAACTTGTTTACCACCAGTTTTTACGATTGCGTACATATTGCACCTCCTATATTTTTAGACTAAGACTCGCCAGTTTAAAGTGCCGATTCCGGTCTTTTGTACTCTAATCCGAGCGGTTGTAGCTGTGGTGCTTCACAATTACAACATGAATAGTTTAACAAAGATTTCTATTTAAGTCAAGCAAAAGCTCGAGCAATTAAAATGAAATTTAGCCGAACCATTCTATCAAGAACCATCCGACTAATTTATTCTTAACGATTTAACATCTTTTTCTAATTCTACTTTTGTGAACGGTGTTGCATCATCTTCATGAACACGTTCGATATTTGCTCCCTAATGCACGTAGTTTATGGTGGAATTGATAATAACCACGATTCAAATATTTTAATTCAGTCACACGTGTATAACCTTTTGCTACCATACCCGCAATAATTAAAGCTGCCGCTGCACGTAAGTCAGTAGCTTTTACTGAGCCCCTGCAATTGTGACTCTTGATTCATCACTGCAGTTCTACCTTCAATCATGAATTGTGCATTCATTCGACGTAATTCTTCCAAATGATTAAAACGATTTTCAAATACTGTTTCTGTCATTGTGCTTACACCTGAAGCTAGTAATTGAACAACCGTCATTTTGAGCTTGCATATCTGTTGGGAATCCTGGATGTGGTAATGTCTTCACATCTGTTGGCTTTTAATGTTTCCGGTCCAATCACACGAATTCCATTTTCTTTTTCAATAAATTGAACACCCATTTCAGATAATTTAGAAATTAATGGTTGATTATGTTCTGCAATCGCATCTTCAACAAAAACATCGCCAGCTGTAACTGCTGCAGCAACCATAAATGTTCCTGCTTCAATTCTATCGGGAATAATTGAGTGAATCGTTCCTTCTAAGTGGTCTACGCCTTCGATACGAATGTTTTCAGTACCCGCACCGATAATTTTTGCACCCATTTTATTTAAAATATTCGCTAAATCCACAATTTCAGGCTCTCTTGCTACATTTTCTAATAAAGTTGTTCCTTTAGCAAGAGTAGCTGCCATCATTAAGTTTTGTGTTGCTCCGACTGATGGGAAATCCATAAATTCTAGCACCAACTAATTGATCCGCATGTGCTTCTACATAGCCATCTTCTTGAGTAATTTTTGCACCCATTGCTTCAAAACCTTTTAAATGTAAATCAATTGGACGAGTTCCAATCGCACATCCACCAGGCATCGCAACACGTGCATGACCAAATCTTGCTAATAATGGTCCCATTACAACAATGGATGCACGCATTTTACTTACATATTCAAATGCCGCAGTTGTTTGAATATCTTTTGTAGCATTCAAAGTAATAGATTTTTCATTTTCATCAAATGTACTTGTAACATTTAAACTATTTAATACATTTAACATTGTATGAACATCTGATAAATTAGGAACATTTGTTAAATGTGTTACTCCATACTCTGCTAAAATACTTGTTGCTAAAATTGGAAGCACAGCATTTTTGCTCCCTCTACTTTTACTGTTCCATTTAGACGTGTACCACCTTGTACAATCATCTTTTCCATTCCACAAACCTCCAAGGTTACTTACTCATAATGAATTGAACGATAGAATTAATTCAAATCGGATATCGAAAAATTGCGTTTGAAGCTCCTGCTCCTAAAAAAATAGTGCGACTAATATGATGAATAATCTTGCTTGTTCAATTCGATTTTTAATATGATTTTTCTAAAATTTATACACTGTAATGACCAGTATGCTATAACTATTATCGCTAAGGTCATAATTAATCTAAAAACTTGTGTAAATGTTGTCATGTAGGTCTCCTTACCTCTTATTTCGATAGGGATATTGCTTCATTATTCTATCATATTTCGCTTGAAAATAAAAGATTTTTCACCTGTTACTTTCATTATTTTTTTGAAAACTATTTTTCTTTTTCATTTTAAAAATTTCTTATCTTTTCAAAATCTTAAGGAGAAAAAAAGACTGAAACTTTACGTTTCAGTCTTCTCTCATCATTATGAAGTTATTACTTTTAAATGATTATTCTTCGTCTTTTTCTTAGCTACTACTGGTGCTGCTAACCCTAATCCACCTAAGATTGCTAACACTGCTGGTGTAAAGACATTAGATTCACTCATACCTGTATTTGGTAATTCTTGTTTTGCTACTGGAGCTGATGCAGTCACTTTCTTATAGTGGTGGAATACTACACCATTCTTATCTGTCGTTGTTTTTATCAAAGACATAGCCTTCAAGCGCTCTAGGATCTTTTAATCCTTCTTCAGGAGAAGTAATATCTTTACCATTTTCATCTACAAAATGAGTAACCACTTTAACAGCTGGCGCCTCTTTTGGTGTCACTTTTACAGGTACTTCTAGTTCAATTACTTCACCTGTTGGTAATTTCACCTTCACTTTAACAGCTGTTTTATCTCCAGGTGTTTCAGTTGTTGGGATCTCACCAACTTCAATAATTTCCCATCCTGATTCTTTAGGAATATCAATGTGTTTCTTAACATCCTCTTTAGTAATCGGTGTTCCTTGAGGTACAACGATTGGTGTTACAGTCGGAGTAGCAATAACTGGTACTTGTACTTTCATTGTTTTACCATTTGGTAATTTAACTGTAACTGTTGCTGATGGTCTTACACCTGCAGGGAATGTTTTCAGGAATTCTGGTTCCCCAACAATTTCCCATCCAGTTACTCCTGGAATTTCAATGTGTTTTTGTACATCTTCTTTCGTTAATTTTGTTCTTTCTGGAACAATAATTGGTGTTACTTTTGGTTCTACCACATTAACTACTACAGGAACTCGTACAATTTCTTTACCATCTTTATCTTTAACAATTACCACAGCTTCTTTTTTTACCTGGTTTGAAGTATCTACTGGTGTATCGTATTCGAATGTAGCTCCTTCTGCAATCAGATGGTGTAATGTTATCTTTTTGGATTTGGAGTATCGCCTTTTGGTACAAGTTGTTCTTTACCTTCTACCACTGTTACAGGAATTTTAACAGTAGTTTTATATTCTTTACCATCTACTGTGTAAATAACTGGAACTTCTACTTCTCCAGCTTTTCCTAGTGTTGAAGTTTTTGGTAATGTAACATTTGTTAAATCAACTTTAACAGTTGCTCCTTCAGGAAGTTTCTTCTTGAATTCTTCGTTGTTAATTGCATTTTCTGCATCTTTACCAACTTTATCTTTCAATTCTTTTCTGAAAGATCTTTTGGTACAATTACTGAACCTGCTGTTGGTTTTGGTAATACTGTTACTGGTACTTTAACTGTTTCAGTTACTTTTCCGTTGTCGTAGTTACTGGTACATCAACTGTTACATCTGTAGATCCAGCTTTTTCCAGCTGTTTCTGGTAATTTTGTTGGTTCTCCAACTGTTCCACCTTGTCCTGGTGTTACTGAATCTTTAGCATTAGTTGGTTTTTCACCTTCAAATACTACGACTGGTTTTGGTGTTGAACCTACTACTGTTACTGGTACTTCTACTTCTTTCGTTCCAATAACATTTCCTTTGTCATCTGTATATTCAACAACTACTGTTGCTGGTTTTGGTTTTCCTGTTTCAGTTACTTCAGCTGTTGTTGGTATAGTTCCTGCTTTCACTTCTTTAACTTTTACTGTTACACCTTCAGGAACTTTATCTTTTGGTAATGCTGCGATTACTTCTTCAGCTTTTGCTTTGACTGCATCTTCTAAGTTTTTGCTTCCTTTAAGAACTGTTAATCCTTCTGGTTTCACTAATGGTAATACTTTAACGACTGCAGGTACTTCTACTAGTTTATCTTCTCCATCTTTAGCAACTACTGTTACTTTCTTATCTCCAGGTGTTGTTGTATCAACTGATTCTTTATACTCAAATGTAGTTCCATCTGGATATTGTTCTGGGTCGATACTTGCTTCAGCTGATGGTTGTGGTTTAGTTGATCTTCAAATACATATTGTGTCTTAGGATCTACTACCATTACTTTAGCTGGTACTTCTACAATTGTTTTACCATTTAATTTAGCTACAACGACTACATCTTTTTCACCTGATGTTGTTGTGTCTACTGGTTCTTTATATTCAAATGTAGTTCCATCTGGATATTCTTCTGGAGTAATACTTTTGTTTAACATCTGGTTGTGGTTTAGTTGGATCTGCAACAACAAATTGTGGAGTGCTGTCCACTACACGTACTGTTGCTGGTACTTCTACTAGTACTTTATCCCCTTGTTTAACAACTACTGTTACTTTCTTATCTCCGGTGTAGTTGTATCAACTTCTTCTTTATATTCATATGTTGCATCTTCTGGATAATCTGAAGTATCAATATTATCTTCTGGAGAAGGTTGTTTTTATCTTCACTTACTGCTACTAATTGAGGATATCCTTTAACAACTTTAACTGGAACTTCTACAGTTTCGTCACCAGTTGGGTATTTAACCGTTGCTTTAACTGCTAAATCTGTTGCTCCTACTTTAACTTTATCTGTAGGAACATCTTTATTGATGTCAGCTTCAGTTACAGGAGTTAAGTCTCCACCTTTATCAGGTGTAACTGCTTCATTAACATCTGCTGGTTTTGGTTGATTTTCCTTCCACTACGTATACAGGCTTCACTTCTGAACCTTTAACATTTACTGTTACTGGAATTTCTGAAGTATAAGTTTCACCTTCTGGAGATGTAAATGTTACTGGAACTTTTACAACTACTGGTTCACCTTTTTTATTAGCAATATCAGCAGGAAGTTCAGGAACTTCTCCTACAGTAACTTTATATCCTTCTGGTACTTTTGAAGGGAAGTCAGGAGTTTTAATTAACTCTTCTGCTTTAGCTTTCAGAGTTTCTTTAACTTTATCCGGAGTAGTTCCTTTAGGTACGTCAACTTCACCTTCTGTTCTAGGAAGAACAGTAACTGGTACTGTTACATCTTCTGTAACTGGAATTCCATCTACATTGTGAGTAACTGTTGTTGGAATCTTTAATCCTGACTCTCCAGCTTTGCCAGCAGTTTTGAAAATATCACTTGATTTTTGGTTCATTAGCTGTACCTTTTTGCCATCAATTGTAACTGGTTCAACTTTTTCTTTAACGTTTGCTGGTGTAATTTCATCACCTTCAAATACTACTACTGGTTTTGTCTTTAGATTCAACAACGTTTACTTCAATATCAACTGTTGTTTCAAATGTTTTACCATCTACTGTATAAGTTACAGGTACTTTAACAACCCCACGACCATCTTCAGCAACTTTAGTAATTGCGATATCATCTTTATTAACTACAGTAGAGCCATTAGAATCACCTAATACCGCTGTACCAGTAACGTCTGTTAATAATTTAGTAAACTCTGGAGATTTAATCGCTTCTTGAGCTTTTTGCATAAGCAATTGCTTTTTAGCTGGTCATCAGTCGTATTAATTGGCACAGTAATTACTGAATTAGTTTGTAAACTATTAATAAAGATTACTTTTACCATATTTGTAATCAGGATTATCTGAATCTGCTAAACCATTACGGTTAAATTCATTTTTCATAAGCTGGTTTTAATCCATTGGCAGTATAAGAATATAATCTATTTTCCTTCTGCATCTGTGTCTCCAAAACCACTCTTAACTGTTACTTTTAAAGTCAGCTGGTCCTACAAAAGTTATCTGCAGCTGTAAATGGAATACTTGTTGTACGAGAGTTTGTCTCTGCAGCAGCCATACGATTTCTGCTGGTACGTTATAAGTTAATTTTTCCACCTTTTTGAGTTATCACTTGGATCGTTAGGAACCCATTTGATTGAATTTGCCCAAACATTTCCTAACCAGTTTGATCCACCATTTGCATTGTAGATTTTATCTTCTAATACTACACCTTTAGGAACTTCTACTGTTACTTCAACATTTGATGCAGCATAGTAGTCAATATTCATTCCACCAGTGTTTTTAATTGTAATGTCAAAGTTACCTTTTTGACCTTTTTCATAGATTGTATCTTTTGTATAACCATATTCACCAGTTTTTACCATCTGAACGAACGTTTGTTATTACTTCAGCAGCTGGTGCAGTTGCAATACCAATACCACCGATTAAGTAACCATCTTTAATATTAATGTTGTTATCATTAATTAAAGAATTTGTTCCTTTGACTTCCTGCTTCAATCAACACTTTAATTTTTTTGTAGTTTCTGCAGGAATATCATAAATACGGTCTAAGTGGTTCCATCCATTAGCTGCTAAAGCACCTTGTTCTGTTGCTAATGGTCCATTTTTTTACCTTCAACTGGTTTAATTTCTTTACCAGTGAACGCATCTACGATTGTTAATTTAACTCTTTCACCTGAAGATGTTGATGTTGAACCTCCGTATGCAGCACTGTGAATTAAGTTAACGTTTAGACGAGAATTTCCGTTCACATCAAATTCTTTAGAAAGAGTTGTTCCTTTGCTTCCCTAATTCTAGTAGTAATCACGATTTTTAACTTCACCAAATACATTTTTCTCATTACATCAATTGTTGGAGTTACTGAAGGAACAGCACCACTACCATTAACATAACTTTTCTCACCTGATGTTTGGTATTTTTTTCAATTCTCCATCGTTTGAATAGATTTTTGATTTTGGAACTTCACGTGTACTTGGTTGTCCATCTTTATCTGTAACATTTGTTACATCAAGTGGTTTAACCGCATTAACTTTTGTCCCCTTTTTCAATTTTTCCAACCATTTAACATACCAGCTTCTGCATCAGCTTTTGTAATAGCTTTTTCTCTACAGTTATATGTTGCACTACCGATTGGATCTTTTGCATTTGGAACATTATTTACTTTATTAGTAATGTCACGGCCACTTTCGTATTGTTTAGCAATTGTTTCTGATTTTTATCAGCATCAGTGAATGTTACTTTATCTCCAAAAACCTTCTTTTTAAGCTTTCAAACACACCGTTTTTAGGGTTGTTACCGTAACCAGCATGGTTTTCACTTGTTGAGCGCCTAATTCAGTTTTTCCTTCTAAGTAGAAAAGCTAACAAGTCACGTTCAGATTTAACAGCTTCTGCTTGTTGGCTCATTGCTTTGAGCTGATGTTGCATCCGCTGCATTTGCAGTTGTAATAACATTTTCTGCTTTTTGTTTAATACCTTTTTAAAACATCAATTTTAAATTGATCTTTTTATTCTGCAGGTAGCGCTTCTTGTTTTTGCTATTTCAGCTTGAATTTTATCAATATTTGCTTGCAACTCAGTTAAAGCGCTATCTCTTACACCTTTGTATTTAGCTGCTTCTTCGGCCGAGTTAGCTGCAGTTGTATCTACTGTTCTAAATCCACTTTCACCTTGACCAGGAATCGCTTGACCATTACGTGGATCTTGGTTTTTGTTTTCTTTTTCTTCTTTCTTTTCTGCAGTTGCTTTTGGCATACTTTCAACAACGAAAGCTTTTCCGTTTACTGCTGATGTAGCTTTTGCTACTTCTTCTTTTGTTGCAGCTTCGTTTGCAGCTACAGCTTTTGCACTTGCTAATTCTGCTTTTGCAGACTCAATTGCTGAAGCTGTTTTTTCAGTTGATGCTGCTTTTTCTAAAGCTGCTTCTAAAACGAGCAATTGCTGAATTTAAGCTTGATTTATCAACTTTCTCAACTACTTGCTTGTTTTCTTTATTAGCAGTTTCTACTGCTTCTGTAGTTGGAGTTTTTGGAGTTGCTTCTTCAGCAGCTTGTACATTTACCCCACCTAATACTGCTAATCCAGATGCAATGGCAACACTTGCTACCCCTACACTGAACTTACAGAATGCTATATCGTAAAAAGCGTTGTGCTTTGAATCGCACTGAAGATTACGTTTATCGTTCATAGTTTTTCCTCCTTTTATTTAAAAGAAATCTGTTATTTTTATAGAATTCTGTATAGTCTTCTATTTAAAAAGATTTTTATATCACAATATGTGAAAAGTCAAAGAATTTTAATACCATTTTCACGGAACACATATTTATTTTAAAAAAATGTCAAAACACATTATAATAACAATATTTTTTTATCTTTTCTCATTTTTACTCACGGATTTTTTCATAAACACCTCGTTCCAAAAATATTGTGAATAGATTTTTATGTGTTTTATTGTCTCACAGAATATCCTTTTTGTATTTAAAATAGATTCGAATTTTACTTATTTTTATTTTTGCTTTTAAATATATATTTCTTTGAATATAATTTTAAAAATATATTATTTCGTGAATTTATCCTATGTTTTAATAGCTCATCCTCCCCTTCGTGAAGGATCAAATTTGCCATAAAAACTGTTCTTTCATTAATAAGATTGATAAAAATCCATCAACTCTATTTGACAATAGTATCTTTTAGATTTTTATTACAATGTTTTTCAATCATTATTCATTTATTTTTAAAAATTCATAACAAAGGACTAAAAATCCAAAAAATAAAATCCCTTGGCAATCTTTCACCAATAAGATTTGCTATGTATGGTTTTTATTCAACTTTTACTTACTAGATTCTTCCTCCTTTTGAAGTAGTCATCTTAGAAAAATGTTGCAGCTGCATGAGTTAAATATTTTTGAGGTATTAATTATGGGTAATGGGTAAGATATATTTCCCATGCAGCTACTCTTTTTCTATTCGGTAGATTGGTTTATGAACTTTGAAAAATTTCGTTTCGGACTATATATATCATTAAAAATATATTACTTAAGTTATGAAATTAGTGTGAAAAATTACTTTTCACAAAGTGCATATCAATCTTACCTGTATGGTATAGGGTATATATTATCAAATTTCAAACTAAAATCAATAGATTTTCCCCTTGAGTGAAAAATTAGATAATAAAGGGTTTTTCATTAACTGAAAATTAATTATATAAAGTTTTATATTTTAAAACTACGAATACTATACGTTTGTTAGAATTACATTTATTAATACAATTTTAATTTTCTTTTGTCGAACAACCTTAATGTTTAAACTATATACTCCACGAACCAAAAAGGAATTAAACAAACGGCGCTGCTTAATTCCTTCACTAAAAATTGTTTCATCAACCCTATTTGACTATTAGCTCCCAATAATTTGAAACGTTCTCTAGTCAGTTTACTTTTGGTGTCTATCACCCACTTAACCCTTACGTTCAAGTTAAATATCAAATTGACCATTAGACTACCACTTATCTTTGGTTTTTGTGGAAGCTTTTCTATTTATTCTTTTCAAGAAAATAATATTAATTTAAATGATTATCTTTTTCTATCTCTTAATAAGAAAATCAGTATTACTAATAAAATAATAATGACTGCTAACAATAGTAGTACTACATAAAAATCCATTTAAAAACGAAACTTTGCTGATGGTGTATCATTGAATATGATTATCGTTTTTCTGTGTTTTCTTAAAAACAGGATTTTATTTTAGCTAATAAAATATGTCTTCCATTTGTTACATCCACAAAACAGGTACTTAATAAACAGATTTTATCTTCTGAAGTTACAGATACATCTCTTTTATTGGTTGCTTTAGTCAATAAATATTGATAATACGCCTGATTCTCTTCTACATTATCTGATAAAGGGCGATAAATAGTCATATCATACGCATTTACTTCTAGAATACCGAAGATTTCCAACTCTTTTTTTCTTCACCGTTATAGAAAATTGTTCCATAGCGATGATTTTTCGAAAAAGTCTTTATCTGTAAATTTTTATATCTCCAAACATATCTCCTGTCGGAACATGATGCCCATAAATGATAGTATTAAAATTTGTAAAATCAGCTTTAAAACGATAGTCTAAAAAGATAGATCCTGTCACTACATAATCTCCAAATGCATTATGATCCAAATACTTTTATATTGTCTTCACTTTGCAATATCGGATAATCAATATGTGTCCCATCAATACTAATCCATCCTTTTTACATCAGGGTGGTTTTTGTTGTAACTGATAAAATCTTTTTCCTCATGATGGTCAATCGGATTGTAGTTTTCTAATTCATCCGCTAACACAAGTGAAGCATTCATAAAAATGAAACGAAACTGATGATAATTATCTTTATAATCTTCTTCACAAATTAACCTCTAAACCAAAAAAGGATAGATAGTTATCGTCAAACCATCCACCCTTTTGTTTTTAACGACTTCTTTCTTTACGTTGTTGTACCATTAATACTAAGAGCACGAGTAAGAATAATACAACGATAATAAGCACTAATATAATTGTATACCAAATCCATAATGGAATAGATGATAAATATTTTTCCTAAGGATGAATCATCAAATACACTATATGGGAATGGTTTTTGATTTTTTTGTATTGAATGTATTTTCAGGAATATTATCCGTAATTTTTGCAACTACGATATGACGACCATTTGTGACATCAAGAAAACACGTACTTAATAATATAATATGATCATTCTTTCCTATAGATATATCCCTTTTATTAAGTGCTACAGAAAGCAAAATGTTGAATATACTCTTGTTGACGCTCTTCTCCTACGATACCAGGATCATAAATATTGAAATCGTAAGCATCGACTTCCAACATTTCAAATATTTCAATTCCTTTTCTTGTCCATTATAAAAGATACTTCCATAATGATGTTGTTCAAAATATTCCTTATCTGAAAACTTTGCTACATCTCCAAACATGACTCCATTTTCTACATGATGTCCATAAATAATGGTATTAAAATCTTCAAACTTCGGATTATTTCTAGCATCTAGGAAGATAGCCCCCGTAGAAGCAAATTCTCCTTTTGAATCTCGTGTTAAATATTTTTCGTTATCATTTGCTTGTACTAATGGATAATCAATATTAGTTCCATAAACATTAATCCAACCAATTACTTCAGAATTTAACTTTTGAAGCTTTTCAAATTCTGAAAAGCTAGCTAATTCATCTTTTGAGACGAAGATATAGGCTGATACGCTTCATACTCACTAGAGGATGCTAATGAATAGACTTGATTCGAATCCCATAATGCGTAAAATCCAAATAGAAAAACTAAAGCTGTCACAAGCAAGAGAATATGGTTCAATAAATTATCTAGAAACAGAACAAAAATGTCTTGAAATGGTTTTCTTTGGTTTTTCAGGATTCGTCTTCATCTCTTAATTATTCCGCTTTCTCTACGACGTCTTTTTGCTACTAACATAAATCCGAATAACCCTAATCCAATCATGATAATAAATGGAAGATTATCAATTAATAATCCTGTTGGTGTAACTTCAAGCAATGTATTTGTTACAACATTATTATTTTCTTTTTCCCCAACTAACACATCTGAAACAGTGTAGGCTTGAGATTGAGTACCGGCTGTACCTGTTCTTTTGTGTTCCATTTTCTTTATAGACTGAAGATGGTGTATAACCTGAACTTGCTTCTTCTTTTAAAAGTATATTTTTGTACCTGCTGGTAAATCTGGAAATACTAAACTTTCCCCATCATGTAGTGTGAATTCTTTTCACATCTTTTGTGAAAGTAACTTGTTCTGATCCTTTTGTACCAGTATAAGTTCCTGTTTCATCTGTTGAAGCTGCTTTTAAATGTTAATTTGAAAGTAAAATTTTTTTCGTTTTACTTGCTAATCCGCCAGCAACTTTTTCGTAATTGTTAATGCATTTGCAGCTGGATTAATAACATTTGGTGAATCTCCTGTTTTACCTGCTTTTTAGTATATTTATTTTTGAATAAATCATATTTATATACTTTAGATCCAGCTTCTGTTCCTGGTTCAGTATTTCCTGCTTTTTAGCAGTAGCTGCAGTTGTACTTCCAGCAGTTGTATCTACGAAATAAACATTTGAAATATATGTTCCCTGTTCCTTGAGATTTATTCTTAACGAAAACATGCATTTCATATGTTTTTTGTATCGAATGTTAATGTATCAATATTATTAGATAAAGCTGTCCAACCAGTTTGTTCTTCTGATACTGTATACACATATTCCCCAGCATTTGCATAAGTAACTCCTGCAAAAATATCATCTGTTGCTTTTTGTAATTGCTGTTTTTCCTTGTGGAAGTGTATCGCTTGCTCCGTAAGTAACAGTTCGATTTGGAATTGTTCCATTTAGTTGCTGTCACTGTTTCGTATGGAACATTCTGCACTATTTTGTCCTGCTTTTGGTACAAATTTAAATGTAAATGTTGCTGTTGGAGTAGTAATTCTTCTGCAATATCTAGTTCTTTATTAACTTTAACAACTACATTTTTCATTTTGTGAACTAGCTACTTCATTTTCAGCTAATACATTTTGGCACTTGTACTAAAGATAAGATTGTTCCTGCTGCTACTACACCCTGATATAATTTTTCTTAATAATTGTTTTTCATTTCTTAATTCTCCTCTTTTTAAAAACCTCTTCTTCTAATAATTGTGACGACTTTTCCTTGTGTATCTTTAATTGGGATTGCCCCAAACACACGACTATCTACTGCTGACGTTCGATTATCTCCTAGCACAAATAGATTTCCTTCAGGTACTTTAAGTGGAAATTCTATTCCTTCTTTATAAAGCAAAGTTTCTTTTATAAATATCCTGTTCTTGTTAGGGGTGAACCATTGACAATTAATCCATCTTCGTTAATATCAATCGTACTTCCTGCTGTGGCAATGACCCGTGCAACACGAAATTTCCCTTTATATTCATATGTTAGCAAATCTCCCACTGAATATTTCTTATCTAATCGATAATAAACTACTAGATCTCCGTCTTTTTAAAAGCTGGTTTCATTCCATCATCATTGTGAAGGAATAATTCCAAACAAAAAGAAATATAAAAATTGCTAATGTTGCTATGACAAATACTATTTTTCCTAGAAGATAAAATGATGTCTTCTTTAATTCCTAGTGGACCTTTGCCTTTCTTTGGCTTTTCTTCTGTTTTTAGTTGTAAACTTTCTCTTCTGCTTAACATTTAGGCTCTTCTCCTACTCGTAATCATCAATAATAAACTAAGAATTCCAATACTTCCAACGATTATTAGAATCATATTAGATGAACTCAAAATATCTAATCCCGTTGCTGGAACAGAAATTCGTTTATTAATGACTCGAACTTGCTTATCACTTTGTAATTGTCCCCTTTGATTTTCATACGTTACTGTATATCCTCTTTGAGAACGAGCAGATTCTGTTACTTCATAACTGGCACCAATTGGCAAATCTTCCAATTGAATTGTTTCTCCACGTTTTAAACTTACCGTGGCACTTTGATTATTAACAAATGTAACCACACTTTCTTTATTTCCTTTTTCGTGCTTTTTATTTGTTTATTTTTCAATCCAGAAATTTGAATTTCTATTTCAAAAATCTTGTTGATAATTTGCTAATTCACCACTGACTTCATTTGTAATGGACAAGCTTGGATATTTTTGATTTGTTATTGTCACTGTTTTATCTTCTGTTAAAACCCCTTGTTTAAAAAGAGTAATCAATTTTTATAATGCCCTGCATATTTTTCATCTTCAGTAACACTATATTGAGTTTCTCTTGGAAGATAAGCTAGCTGAACCGGTGTATTTGGTCGAGCTCAATATTTGCGACACCATTTTTAAACGTTAATCCACCATACGTTCCCTGATACTGCTCGATTATTACTATCACGTAACTCAATTCTTTACAGTATATTTTTGTTGCTGAACTTCTTCCCCTGTCAATTTTTTCTGAATCGTTAAGGTTGGTTTTTGCTGATATGTTACCTTAAATGATGGCGCATCTATCGTTCCAATATTCTCAACTTTTGCATCAAATGCTGCAAGTTCTTGCGGAGCGATTTGATATTCATACCCTTTAGCAACGTTTTGAATTTCTCCTCGATTCGATTGAGAGATTGTAATTTGTCGATAATTAGCCTTATCTTGTCCACCTGTTTTATTTTTCTGTGTTAATCCTAATGTAATCGAATTTGGCTTTGTTGCAGTTACATTATTACCACCACTTGCATCTTTCCACTCTACTGTTACCGGAACATTTAATGGTGTAGAAGGACTAAAACTTGGTACTTCAGAATATTGAAGAGTTTTTGTTTTTTCTTCGCCAATCCCATAAGAATAAGTAACAGTTGCTGACTGATTTGAATATAATTTAGATTTATCTCCATTTAGAGCATCTGAAGCTGTTACTTTTTATCTCCTGTAATTGCATCTAATGCTTCTTGAGAAGATTTAACGGTAAATTTTAATGCATATCTCACTCCGTCTTCCATTCGGTAATCATCAGCAAATTGAGCTGTAACAGACATTAGCCCTTGCGGATTTTGCTCTGTCGTCCTCTTGCCTCTTCTGATGTTAATATTGTCTCAACACCATTTACGATTTTTAACGACACGAGATTTGAAGCATTGTTCGGCAATAAAGTGACAAATTTTGATAAAGTATCTGTTATTGTGACTTTTCGAATTCTAACGGCCTTATTTTCCGAGTAATATCATTCAATCCATCAATCAATTCTTGTTCAGTATTTGCAAATAATTCTTCACTTGGAATATTGCTATTTAATCCTCTAACCTGATCTCGCATCCAATTTAATGTATCAAAAGTTCCTTCATATGCAAATGCTACAGAATAAAAAACCATGAACTGCCGGAACAATCGTTCTAAGTCGATTTAACAAATTTCCATATAATCTATTATTAAACCAATTCCCTGCATTTGGGTATTTAACAACACTATGTCCCTTGTTGTTATAATACATATTCGCTTCTCCATCTGACAGCACAATAACAACTCTTTTTGCATTGGACCTTGCTTTTACCTAACTGAGTTATAGCATCTCTCAAACCAGCTTCAACATTCGTATTGGTTCCTATTGTTCCTCGTCCTTCATTTCCTTTGACTTCTCTAGGAGCTAATTGTAAATTTGAGACGACTCTCTTTAGTTGATTCGCATTATTACTCCAATCAGAATAAATAAATGAATCATCAAAGGAATTAATTCCTCTTAAAAAAATCCCCCGGATCTCTAGGCTCGACTCTCCCATTATTCCATCTAGCATAATCATTATCCACTCTTCCAGCAAATCCCACTAAAGAGATTCTATTTTGTGGATTTGAAAAGTACAGAATCAATTAAGCCTGAAGTATTTTCATTTCCCCAATGCATTTTTTAAGGCTTGAAGTCGACTTAACCTTTGATTTCCAAGCACTGCTTTCCCCATACTTCCTGATAAGTCAGCTACAAAAAAACAATATCCAATGGTTGATACGTTATATTTTGCCCACTATTAAGTGATATCCAACATCAATTCATATTGATCTGGTATAACACTTCCATTAGTATCCTTCATCGGTGTAATTGTTTTATGATATGTGACCGTTGGTTCTATTTCTTCTGCCCATATACAGGAAATAATATTTGAGAAAGTACTAACATGAATAATAAAATAATTCTTAATAACTTTCTTTTTTCACAATGACACTCCTTTAATTTGTTATGAAAAAGCTGTCTATCACATCTAGTAATAGCGTTTAACCTAATCAATGTCAATGTTTTTTTGTGAATTTATTCTTTTTATTCATTATTTATATAAAATGAATATTATAATACTTTTTACTATTTATTTTATTAGATAAAGTTATTTCTTCACATCATTCAATCTGCTCTTTTTATTTTTTTCTTTTCAAGCTCCCTTAAAACAAAAAAACCTTTCTCGAAATCGAGAAAGGTTTTGAGATTTGTCTTCTTATTTGAGACCGTATTTTTTTGTTGAAACGATCCACGTCCGTCTGCTTGTGTGAATTTTTTTGACGACCTGTATAGAATGGGTGAGAATCTGAAGTGATCTCAACACGTAATAATGGGTATTCGTTACCATCTTCCCATTGTACAGTTTCGTTTGATGATTTTGTTGAACCTGATAAGAATTTGAATCCAGTAGTTGTATCCATGAAAACAACTGGACGATATTCTGGGTGAATTCCTTGTTTCATTTTCTATTCCTCCTGCCCCTGAATTATTGCCTAATCCAGAGTTATTTATTTTTTATGCATAAAGCAACACAAGTATAATAGCACGCTTGGGCATAGAATGCAACTATTTTTATTAGGTTTGATGGATTTTCTTGGTATAAAATTCCAACCCAACTCTCCCTAATCTCCTAGTTCTAAACCAGGCATTGCATTCACATCCATTGCTGCAAAATCTTGTTCTAACCATTTTGAATACGCAGCTGCCCCAATCATAGCAGCATTATCGCCACATAAATTCATTGGAGGAATTGAGAATGTTACAGTTGGATAATAACTTTGCATCATCTCTTGTAATCCTGTTCAGAAGTCCACGATTTGCTGCAACTCCTCCTGCTAATACAAATTGTTTCACAGGATATTCTTGTAATGCACGTTTACTTTTTCAACTAATACTTCTACAACACTTGCTTGGAAACTTGCTGCAACATTTTCTGGCACAATTTCTTCGCCTTTTTGTTTTGCATTATGAATACGATTGATAACGGCTGATTTTAATCCACTGAAACTAAAGTCATAATGTTCTTCATGAATCATTGCTCTTGGAAAATCATAAATATCTTCTCCAATATGAGCTAATTCATCCATTTTCTTTCCACCTGGATAAGGTAAATTTAAAATTCTTCCAATCTTATCATAGGCTTCTCCAGCTGCATCATCTCGTGTTTCTCCAATAATTTCAAACTGCCCATCCTGTAGCATATAGACTAATTCTGTATGTCCACCGCTAACGACTAATGCCATTAATGGAAATTGTAATGGTTCAATTAATTGGTTTGCATAAATATGTCCTGCCATATGATTGACAGCAATTAATGGTTTGTTCGCTGCTAGTGCTACTGCTTTTGCAGCTGAAATCCCGATTAATAATGCTCCTACTAATCCTGGACCAATAGTCACCGCTACTGCATCGATTTCTTCCATTGTTTTGCCCGCTTGAACTAATGCTTCTTCAATCACTTGCGTAATTTGTTCTACATGGTGACGACTTGCAATTTCTGGTACAACTCCTCCAAATCGCATATGACTTTTGATTTGAGAAGCGACAATATTTGATAATAATATACGGCCATTGACAACAACTGCTGCACTTGTTTCATCACAGCTACTTTCAATAGCTAAAAATAACGACTTCCTTTGTCATTGTTCACATGCTCCTTTCTTGAGTTCTAATCGATAAAGTAAGGCATCTTCTAATGGATCTGTATAGTAATCACGTCTTCTGTGATAACACTCAAATCCTAAAATTTCATATAATTGCTGCGCACGATGGTTAAATTCTCGTACTTCTAAAAATACTGTTGCGACTTCTTGTATTCCTAAATCATAACACGCCATTTGCCATAAACGTTGGGCAAGTCCTTTTCCCTTGGAATCCTCTGTGAATCACAATATTCGTAATCGTTGCTTCATCTAATACGACTTGCATCCCAACAAATCCAATTAAAGTATCCACATGATACACTCCATAATAAGCTCCATGTTCAGAAGCAATATCTTCTTGGAAAGCTTTTGCACTCCAATGTCCAGGATGTTCATAATGTTGTTGCACTAATTGGTATAACTGTTCTGACACCTCATCTTCTACTGTCAATCGTTTAAACGAAAAACTCTGATGAGGAGAAAAGATTCTGGTGTTTTAGGGGTAATGGATAAGTCATCAGTACTGCATCCTCTACTTCATTTTTATAATATTTTTCTTTTGTATCCTGTTTGAATAAATCCAAAATTTCTCATATAAACGAATAGCCTTTTTTATTGGAAACTCTGACTTCTAGTGAAATGGATTCTTTTTCTAAAAATCGTGCATACTTTTCTAATTGCTTCATTAATAAAGTCGCACATCCTAAAAACCGTACATCCGAATGAACAGCAATATTCGTAATATGAAGATCCTCCGTTGTCACTCTTGCTCCCTATAAACGCTTGAATCTCGTTATCTATTTCAAGAACGATATAAATAGCTTTTGTATTATACGTTAAATCTTCTGCAAAAGCGTCTCTCATCCAGGGGATTTCCATATACGCTTCTTCTTCTACATAGGAAATTGCATCAATGTCTTCGATAGTAGCAAGACGAATGGTCGCAATTAATCCATTGGATAAAGGAATTCGTTTTTGATTGCTGAGGAATTTTGGTTACGATAAAGTCTCCTACAGGAAAGTTTGCTTGATCTGCTAATCTTTCTAATTGTTGCCATAAAGATTGTGTCCAATCTTTACACGCGCTCCACATAGTTTATCTCCTGTTCTTCTTGATGGATCGCTTTCCAATTTTTCTTCTGCTTCCGCTAATTTTTAAATACGTTGGCACAAAAACATCTGCATCTTCTTCTGGTGCATCTTGTGCTAATTTACCAAAAGAAACCAGCATGAGAAATAGCATCACATTCTTTAGCAAACACCACTTTATCTCCTAATTTCTCTACAACCAACTCTTTTTTGTGCATTTGTCAATTGTCCTACAAAATAAAGAGGAGCTTCATAAGCAGCTAACTTTTGTAACCAATCAACCCAAGAAATATGACGTTCTGGAGCTACCAATTGTGGAAACTGTTGGTTCACTTGATAAAGACCCGTAAAAATATTATCTCTTCGAGCATCAAAAATGGAACAACATAAGCTCCCTCAGGAATCTCTTCAACAATATTTGCTACAATCGCTTGTAAGCTTGAGACAGCTTTTAATGGAATACACAATGTCTTCGCAAGAGTTTTCGCAACTGTTACTCCAATTCTAAGTCCAGTATACGAACCTGGTCCTTTGGCAACAATAACACCTGATAGTTCTTGCATACTGACTTGACTTTCTTGAAGTACTTCTTGAATTGCCGGCATTAGTTTGACACTATGTTGTAAAGTGTCTGGAACTGTTTGTTCAACAATCGTTCCCTCATCTTTGACAATGGCAACCGATAAAGTTTTATTTGAGGTATCAATAGCCAATACGGGCATAGAGCACTTCCTTTCTAGTTTTTATATTTGAAGAAGGCAAGTAGTAGAACTTCTTTGCACTTGCTCTCTCCAACACTTGATTTAATTCACATTGTTTGAATACGGATCAGAAAGATTTAATCGACCTGCGTTTCGAAGCAATCCGGTTCGACTTTCGTTGCCCTCAGCTTCTTCTTCCAACGGTTTGATTCAGTTCATCTTTCTTCTCACCTTATTATTAGTACGCTCTAGCAATCCATACTGTTTGTGTTGCTGGTTTTGCCTGAAACGATACATGTCTCTTTTTTCACTGGTGGGTTGAATGGAATATTACGAGTCGTAAATCCAGTTTCTTCTTTGATTTTTTTGCTTCTGTTTCTTCTGTTCCATCCCAACCAACTAATACCCAACCAGGTACTTCGCCAGCTTCACGTTTTTGCTTCAATATGAGCTTTTAATTCTTCTAATGTGTCAATATTTGTATATTCATTAGAAGCACGCATTACACGAGCTGTTTCTAATAAACGAACTTGCATTTTTCTCTAATTCAGTTTGAATCGTTTCTAATAATGCATCAAAACTTACCGCTACTTTTTCATCTAAATCACGCATTTTTTTGTCATTACTTGATTATTTTTCTAAATCACGTGGCCCGCATTCGATACGCATTGGAACTCCACGTAACTCCCATTCATTGAATTTGAATCCTAGTGAATTGTCTGTGTCATCAATTTTCACACGTAAGCCCTGCTGCTTTTTAATTGTTGTTGTAATTCTTCTAATTTTTCTAAGATAGCAGGATTTTTTTCTTCCATGGTCCAACTGGAATTAAGACTACTTGTGTTGGAGCTACTTTTGGAGGTAATACTAATCCTTGTTCGTCTCCATGTGTCATAATTAATGAACCGATTAAACGAGTAGAAACTCCCCATGAAGTTGTATGTGCATGTACGTGTTCATTTTCTTTTGTTAAATATTTAATATCAAATGCTTCCGCAAATTTTGTACCCATATAATGAGAAGTTCCAGCTTGTACAGCTTTTTCCATCTTTCATCATTGCTTCGATTGAGTAAGTATCTACTGCACCAGCAAAACGTTCTGATGGAGTTTTTTGTCCTTCATACACAGGAACAGCTAAGACGCCTTCTACGACTTCTTTATAAATGTCTAACATTCTCATTGTACGACGACGTGCATCTGCTTCATCCGCATGAGCTGTATGCCCTTCTTGCCATAAAAATTCAGATGTACGTAAGAATGGTAAAGTTTTCTTTTCCCAGCGGAATACATTTGCCCATTGGTTTACTTCATATGGTAAATCACGGTATGAATTAATCCAGTTTGAGAACGCAGTTCCAATCATTGTTTCACTTGTTGGACGTAATGCTAAACGTTCTTCTAATTTTTCACCTGCTGCTTCTGTTACCCATGGTAATTCTGGTGCAAATCCTTCAATATGATCTGCTTCTTTAGTGAAGAAGCTTTCAGGAATTAACATTGGGAAGTAAGCATTACGAATTCCTTCTTCTTTAAAACGACGGTTAAATTCTTCTTGGATATGTTCCCAAATTTCAAATCCATCTGGTTTGAAAATCATACATCCACGCACTGGTGAATAATCCATTAAATCAGCTTTTTGAATGGTTTGAATATACCATTTTGAGAAATCTTCTCTTTGTAAGTTTGTTTTTTCTGCCATATTAGCACTCCTTTTCTAATTATCGTGGAACAAAAAGAGCCATTCTCCCTATAAAAAGGACGAATGACTCGCGGTACCACCTAACTAATTACATTTTCATTATTAAATGTCTCTTGGAACGTGATAACGGTACGTGAACCGGATTATTTTCATAATCAATCTATTGGTAGGTTCAATTCTAAAAGCGGGGGTTCTCTCTCAGCCATGAAGAACTTTCTGTACCCATTTCAGAACTTACTATTCCATGCATTATACTACCGAAAAAACGGCTAGAAAGCAAGTGTTATGTGTGCTTACTCTACGATAAATCCACTTTCTTTCATACTATAAACTTCTATCGCCATTTCTTGTTCAACAGTTTGCTGAACCACAAAGTCTAACACATCTTCCTCTCTAAAGAATCGAAGCGTAAATACTTCTTCTCCCTCATTGACAAATAATTCTAAACTGGAGTAATCCATCCAAGCGTTTAGATGTTGCAGAGGAGATTGTAAAGTTCTTTCTCTTGTTTCTCTTTCTCCTGTTTCCCAATCGGTACGACTGACAGATAATACTTGAGTTTCTGCATCATATTGAATAAAAATTTCATTACGTAATTGAATCGCTAATTTATCCTGAACAGCTTCTTTTCCAATTCACTGTCCAAACTTGTGCTGGTGAAGAAAAGACTGATTCAAAACGAGTTGCATTCCATTGAATTTTTGTACATTGGTTGTTAAATCCCATAATTCACGTGCAGGTTTTTGAAGATATTTTTCCATTTTGAATCGACACTTCACGTGGAATGGTTAAGGCATGAATCCAGCCATCTTGAATTGTTGGAATCAACGCTTCTTTCCTTCTGGAATTCCCATCCAACCATATTGAAGAATACGTCCATCTTCTGCTTGGAAACTTTGCGGAGCATAATAATCAAATCCAGCATCGACTTCTATTAAGTTATCCTCTTCTACAATAAATTTTCCATCAATTGTAAATTGACCGAATTGCACCACTGTTTGGTATAAATTATTGAATCGTTCTCCAGTAGCTTCAATTCCTTGTGGCGAATAAATGAAAGCATCCGTTTCTTCAAACGGAATCACATCTGGACATTCCCACATATAACCAAAGTCTTTTTCTTTAACACTAATCGAACCATTTAGTACCCAGTGAAGTAAATCTTCTGATCGATACACTAATGTATCGCCTTTTAAATCTTCCGTTTGAGCTCCTACAACCATCCAGTAATGATCCACACGTGCATCGTACCAAACTTTTGGATCACGGACATGTCTTGTATAGCTTTTCGGATGTTCGAATAAAGGCCCTTTCTTTTCAAAATGAATGCCATCTTCTGACACTGCTAAACATTGATAACTAGAAGCATTTCCTTCTTCATCTTTTACATTTCCTGTATAAAATAACCATAATTGATCCTGATGAACATATGCACTTCCAGAATAAACGCCATTTTTATCAAACCATTTGTCTGGAGCCAATGCTAGTTCTACTCTTTTCCATTGAATCATATTATCAGAAACAAGATGTCCCCAATGTTTATTAGCATGCTTTGTATCTGTTGGATTCCATTGGAAAAAAACACATGATATTGTCCTTTAAAATAAATTAATCCATTAGGATCATTCATTAATCCATAAGGAGGAACAATATGATAGACTAAGCCATATTTTTCCAGTATTACTCTTTCTTATTATACTCATTGATACTCCTCGTCTACATAAAAGTCGAAGCTATCGTGTGATGCTTCGACTTTCTTTTACATTTTACTTTTTATTTTTTTCAACATATCGTCGCTATAACCGATTGTATATGTTAAAGCAAAACTTACTGCAAATGCTACTGCGATTGCTAGTACATATAATGGGAATTGGCTATTTAAGAATAATAACATCCCGGTAGTACAGTTACAGACATACCTGTTGCTTTTTAATTGGAATAAAGCTGCTAAGAATCCTCCTGTAGCTCCTCCGATTAATCCCATTACAAATGGTTTACCAAAACGTAAGTTTACCCCGAAAATTGCTGGCTCTGTAATTCCTAATGCAGCAGAGAAAGCTGATGGTAATGCTAGAGCTTTTAATTTTTGTATCTGTTGTTTTGAAGGCAACTGCTAATGTTGCTCCTACTTGTGCAGCCATTGCTGCTGAGATAATTGGGTTAAATGGATTTAATTCTACACCTGTAGCAATTTTTTGAAGATTGTAATAATTGTGTTTCTAAGAAATTAAAGATGTGGTGAACTCCAGTTACTACGATAACTTGTTGCAATCCACCAATAATAATTCCTGCTAGACCAAATGGTAATTGTAAAACAAATTCAGTTGCATTTAATACTAATGTTTCAACTGAGTGGAAGAATGGTCCAATGATGAATAATCCAAGAACACTCATTACTAAGAATGTTAAGAATGGTGTTACTAATAAATCTAATGCATCTGGAACTTTTGTACGTAACCATTTTTTTCTAATTTAGCACCAATCATCCCAACGAAGAATGCTGGTAATACTGTTCCTTGGTAACCAACTACTTTAATGAAACCAAAAAGAAAACGATTGGCTCTGCCCCACCGGCAGCTACTACATAAGCGTTTGGCAAAAGCACTATTGACTAACATTAATCCTAATACAATTCCAAGTACTGGTGAACCACCGAACACTTTAAAAGTTGACCATGCTACTAAGGCTGGTAAGAAAGCAAAGGCTGTATCTGTTAATACTTGTGTGTATAATAAGAAGTTTTTGTCGATAACATCAGGTGTCATTCCGAATAATCCTAGGAAAATTGGGTTTGTTAATAATCCACGTAATCCCATGAATAGTCCTGTTGCTACTAAGACTGGGATAATTGGAACGAATACGTCTCCGAATGTTCTACTCATTCTTTGGAATAGGTTTCCTTGTTTTTCGCTTCTTCTTTCATTTGTGCTGTTGAAGTTTTCTGCTACTCTAAGCGAGCAACAGCTTCATAGACTTTATTCACTGTTCCTGTTCCGAAGATAATTTGGTATTGACCTGAGTTAAAGAATGCACCTTTTACTCCTTCTAATTGGTCAATCGCTTCTTTGTTGATTTTTGATTCATCTAGAACCATAATTCTTAAGCGTGTAGCACAGTGTGCGACAGATTGAACATTTTCACGTCCTCCGATATTTTCAAGGACTTCTTTTGCAATTACATCATAATTCATGTTGAACTATCCTTTCTTTTTCAATTCGGAACCAATCGTGGAACCGGTTTGCATAAATAAGATAAAAGGAAAAACAAGACACTTGTCAACTACTTCTAACAATGTAAATAATGTAAATTTCATGAAAAGGTTATTTTTCATTTTATAAACTATTTATTGTTTTTCTACCACGCATTCTAACCAATTTTTCATCCGCAATGAAATTTTTCTGCAGTTAATCCTAGTAATTTTCATATACAATAGCCTATGAGAGAAATCCTCCTTTGATTTTTTTGGTTTTAGACGACTTAATCATAACATGGATTTCTCTTTTTTTCATATAAAAATCCTGTCGGTGATTTCTCACCAACAGGATTTTGTCGAATCAACCTCTTCAAAATAGAGATCTTTGTAAATTTGTAATCTTATATATAAATCAACATTTCTATGTGTTTCAGGCGAAGAATTTTAAATAAGATTATTATCTTGTAAATGTAATCACGTAGTCAAAATCACCAAAACCACGATCTAGTATATCTGTTTGTAAGTTTGTTTCTCTTACATATTTGAAGAAACGTCCTAGTTCTGCTTTTTCATTTCTTGTTGCATCATCAATTGCTTGTTGAATTTCAGTTGCTGATGCCGTTTCTGGTACTGTAATAACATAATTTTTTTCCTGGGATTGCCAAGTGCGCCAGCAATTTCTAATCCTGCTAATTGATAGTAAAAAGTAATTGTACGTGTCTTTACAGGAGTTTCAACTACTGATCTACGATTACGTGCTGCTCTCGGTTGATTAACTGGTGCTACTCTTAAAGAAGCAGCTTTTGTAAAGTTTACTACATAATCATAACGAATCGTATCTTCTTGTGGTTTTATCCACAAAGTAATCTTCCATGAATGTATATCCACGTTTTGCTAATTCTGCTTTCTTAGCATCTATTTTTAGCTTTTCACGATTGTTCGAATCTGTTCAGAAGTTGAACCGGCTGGTACAGTTATGATTGATTCTCCCTGGATCCTAGAAGCCAGCAATATCCTTCATTTCTGCGAAGTTATAGTAAATTGCTACTTGGTCTTTTTGGTGCATCTACACTTCTTGCACGACGAACAACACGTGGTTGATATGCTGGTGCATTTCTAAATCCTGTATTTTCTGAGCTTGTATTTGAGTAGAAGTTTCAGATACTGATGGATTAGTAGCCGTTGGTGTACTTGCTACTGGCTCATTTGTTACCGGTACACTTGGTGCTGCAGACTCACTTACTGCTGGGGCACTTGCTGTTGGTACGCTAGTTGCTGTTTCAGTTGCAGAAGCAGCTTTTTGTAAAGTTTACTACATAATCATAACGAACCGTATCTTCTTGTGGTTTATCAACAAAGTAATCTTCTGTGAATGTATATCCACGTTTTGCTAATTCTGCTTTCTTAGCATCTATTTTAGCTTTCACGATTGTTCTAATCTGTTCAGAAGTTGATCCGGCTGGTACAGTTATGATTGATTCTCCTGGATCTCCTAAGAAACCTGCAATATCCTTCATTTCTACGAAGTTATAGTAAATTGCTACTTGGTCTTTTGGTGCATCTACACTTCTTGCACGACGAACAACACGTGGTTGATATGCTGGTGCATTTCTAAATCCTGTATTTTCTGAGCTTGTATTTGAAGTAAGTTTCAGATACTGATGGATTAGTAGCCGTTGGTGTACTTGCTACTGGCTCATTTGTTACCGGTACACTTGGTGCTGCAGACTCACTTACTGCTGGGGCACTTGCTGTTGGTACGCTAGTTGCTGTTTCAGTTGCAGAAGCAGCTTTTGTAAAGTTTACTACATAATCATAACGAACCGTATCTTCTTGTGGTTTATCAACAAAGTAATCTTCTGTGAATGTATATCCACGTTTTGCTAATTCTGCTTTCTTAGCATCTATTTTAGCTTTCACGATTGTTCTAATCTGTTCGAAGTTGATCCGGCTGGTACAGTTATGATTGATTCTCCTGGATCTCCTAAGAAACCTGCAATATCCTTCATTTCTACGAAGTTATAGTAAATTGCTACTTGGTCTTTTGGTGCATCTACACTTCTTGCACGACGAACAACACGTGGTTGATATGCTGGTGCATTTCTAAATCCTGTATTTTCTGAGCTTGTATTTGAAGTAGAAGTTTCAGATACTGATGGATTAGTAGCCGTTGATGTACTTACTGCTGGTGAGCTTGTCGTTGGTGTACTTGCTGTACTTGTTGCTTGTTCACTTGCAGCTGGTGTGCTTGATGCTAATGTACTGATTGCTCCACCTTCACCAATTGTAGTAGAACCCGATGGATTATGACTTTCAACTGGTTTTTGTAAAAATCTGGTTTTGGTGTTTCAACATTTGGAGTTTCAATTGCTATTAAATCTTTTTCATATTGATCTACCACTTTGGCTTGATCTTCTGATGTAGTTGCTTCTTCAATAGCTTTTTCTGCTTTTTGTAGTTAACTCTTTCACCTTTGTTACTGCTTGTTCTTTCTGTTCAGAAGTTAAAGAACTTTCATTGATTTCATGTAATTTATTTTGTTTGTGTGAATCTAATGCATCTTTATTTTCTTTAGTAACTTCTTTTGGAACTACTGTTGCATCTTTTTTTCCCTTCCTCGTGACTTGCCACTTCATTTGAATCATTATTTGCTGAAGGAGCTATTTCATTATTCTCTACAGAATCTTTTTGAAGGAGTATTTGTTGCTGGTTGTTCTATATGTTTGTCTGCTTTTTCTTCTGTTTGATTTGAAGGAGTAGTTTCTTTTGCTTCAGTTGCTACTGACGTTCCTGCTGGTTTTTCTGCAGCTGGTTCTTGCTCTTTGTTTGTGTCAGTTTGCTTCTCACTGTTGTACTTTCTTTTCCAGTTGTAGTTGGTGCTGAGCTTTCTACCTTTTCTTCTGATTTCACTGCTGGTGTTGGAGAGGTTGGAGTTTCTTCAGAAGTTGAGTTTTTCTTTATTATCTGTAGGTGAAGTTGTTTCTTTTTTTATCTACTTTTACTTCTGTATTTTCTTTCGATGTTGTTCCTTCTGTTTGTTTCTTTTTCTACTGGATTTGAAGGAGTGGTTTCTTTTGCTTCAGTTGCTGCTGGTGTTTCTGTTGGTTTTCTACAGCTGCTGATGCTTCTTCTGGTTTTGTGTCAGTTTGCTTCTCTACTGTTGTACTTTCTTTTCCAGTTGTAGTTGGTGCTGAGCTTTCTACCTTTTCTTCTGGTTCTGCTGCTGGTGTTGGAAATGTTGGAGCTTTTTCAAGTTGAGTTTCTTTTATTATCTGTAGGTGAAGTTGTTTCTTTTTATCTACTTTTTGCTTCTGTAGTTTCTTTCGGTGTTGTTCCTTCTGGTTGTTTCTTTTCTTCTACTGGATTTGAAGGAGTGGTTTCTTTTGCTTTAGTTGCTGCCGGTTTACTACAGCTGGTGCTTGCTCTGTTTTTCTCTTCAATCTTACCTGTTGTTGAAGTTTGGTCTACCTTTAGTATTTTTCCTTGCCGATTGTTGCTGTCTCTTTCTGCTGGCTGACTTGACACTAAAGTTTGATTTACTTTTGAGTTTCCTCCTTAGTAGTTACTACTGGTGCTTGCTCTGTCTTTGGTGCTGTCTTTCCTTCTTTAGTAGTTGGCTTTCACTTCAGTTACTACTGTTTCAGTTTTTTTCCAGACTGTGTATCTTCTTTTTTGTCGTTACTTCAAAGGCTTTTACTTCTTCTTGTTTATTTTGACGATTGACTACAGTAACCGTTTGTTTTAAAACAGTTTGATTTCCAGTTGTTGAGAAATTGGTTGTGTAAAACCCTAGTTCATTATGAGCATATATCAAATTAACATTAGTAATTTTATTCATTTGTGCTAAAAGCATCCATTGATATACCAGTAGCTTCACTAATTACACTTAGCGTATCTCCCCATTTAATAATATAGTTTGAATCTTTTTGCTAAGGAAGCAATATCCGCTTTCACTTGTTCAACTGTACGTGCTTCCCACACCATCTTCTTCACTGGCTTGAACTAATTGAACATTACTAGTTGCAAAATAAGAACACTCCTGTTGCTACTATAGCACCTGTTCGTAATTTTCGAAAATCCTCTCAATGATAATATACCTTTCATAGGTTCATCTCCTTAAATTCTATTCATTTTGGCATTTCTGTCGGGCATATTATTGCATAAACAATCTATATAATCAAATGATAAAACTTCTTCTTCAATCCTTCATTAAAAATTTAACATTTAAATTCATCTACTTGCAAAATCCTAATTATCACAACTAAATCTACTTTAGCAATTAACAGGACAAGGATATATGGAAAATATCAGCACAATCACAAAGAAAGTAAAAACTACTTTCAATTGATAGTAATATTAACGAAATACTTATCAATAATAATTGAAAAAGCATTTAACAAACAAATATCCAACAGTATTTAAAAATACGGACTGTGTGGAGATAAAACCAAGGAAAAGACTTTGCATAGTAGCATTAGTCCTATAAGCCAAATTGGCTTATTGGACAGGAAAAATTGAGACTACAGGCTCAATTTTTAGCCAAGAGACAGCAAAGCTGGCTACTGACGTCCTCTGCTACTATCACGCAAAAGTCTAATTTATAATGTACCCCAATTAATAAACGTCTACAAGAAAAGACTTCCCGTAGTAGAATTAGTCCTATAAGCCAACTTGGCTTATAGGACAGGGAAAATTGAGACCTTAGGCTAAATTTTTAGGCATGAAACAGCAAAGCTGTTTGCTGCCGTCCCCTGCTACTACATTTGGGAAGTCTATTTTTAAAACGTACTCTAATATATACACGTCCATAAGAAAAGACTTCCCATAGTAGCATTAGTCCCTATAAGCCAGTTTGACTTATAGGACAGAAAACGTGAGACCTTAGGCTCAAATTTTCAGCCATGAAACCGAAGGTTTGCTGGCGTCCCCTGCTACTATAATTGGGAAGTCTATTTCAAGTATTTTAACGTTTGTCGATCCTCTTCACCGCATAGTCTCCGACAAATTGAATCAAGAACACAAGAATTAAAATCGCAACCGTAGCCACAAAAATAATATCCTGCTTATTACGAGTAAAACCAATCATATAAGCCAAGTTCCCTAATCCCCAGCACCAATAACACCCGCAACAGCAGTTGAACCCACTAACGCAATCGTTGTTACCGTAATACCAGACACTAACGCAGGAAGCGATTCAGGAATTAACACTTTTGTAATAATCTGACGAGTTGTTGCCCCCATAGATTCAGCCGCTTCTACAACTCCAGAAGGAATCTCATTTAACGAAATAGACACTAAACGAGCATAGAAAGGAGCCGCACTAATGACTAAAGTAGGAATCGCACCCTTAGGGTCCTAAAATAGTCCCCATCAAAGCTTTTCGTAAATGGCATTAATAAAGCTAATAAAATAATAAATGGAACCGAACGGAAAATATTAATAATCCCTGAAAGGAATAAATTCACCCACTTATTTTTCTAAACTTCTACCAGGACTTGTTAAATATAAAAACAAACCGAGTCCTAATCCAATAATAAATACATAGAAAGTAGATAGAAAACTCATATAAACTGTTTCGTTAGTCGCTTTAATGACCTCATTCCAATCTACATTTTTAAAACTAAGCATTTCATGGAATAATTCTGAAAAACTCGTTTGAGCTAAAAACACATTAAACATTTTCTAGTACCTCCACAATAATTTCCGCTTTTCTTAAGTATGCAATCACTTCTTCAGCTTTAGCAGATTCTTCTTCAATTAAAAATAATCATACTACCAAGCACACCTTTTGCGTTACATTCACGTGCGCTTGTAAAATCGAAATTGAAACATCTAATTTACGAATGACTTCTGATAAAATTCCTCTGCAGTAGTATCTCCCTAAATATTGAATACGAACAGCTACACCAGGACGAAGTGAAGTTGATAAATGTTCAAAAACATCTTGTAAATCTTGTTCAGAACGTTCTTCTCCCACAAATTGTTTTGTAATCATTTGTTGAGGATTTTTGAATACTTCTAATACTTCTCCAGTTTCAACCACTCTACCTTGTTCCATTACAGCAACACGATGGCAAATTTGACGAACAACATGCATTTCATGCGTAATTAATACAATTGTTAACCCTAAACGTTTATTAATTTCTACTAATAAATTCAAAAATATCTTTTGTTGTTTTTGGATCTAATGCACTTGTTGCTTCATCACATAATAATACTTCTGGATCATTGGCTAATGCACGAGCAATTCCCTACTCTTTGTTTTTTTGTCCACCAGACAATTGAGATGGATAAGACTTTTTCTCTTCCAGTTAAGCCTCACAATTTCAATCAATTCTGCTACTTTCTTTTTGACGAACCTCTTTTGCCACACCAGCAATTTCTAATGAAAAAGCAATATTTTCTTCCACTGTACGTGACCATAATAAATTGAAATGTTGGAAAATCATCGCAATTTTACGACGTTCTTGTAATAATTCTTTTTTTCTTTAATGTAGTAATATCTTTATCATTAACAAAAATATGACCTGTTGTAACGGATTCAAGACCATTTAACAAACGAATTAATGTACTTTTACCAGCTCCTGAAAAACCGATAATTCCAAAAATTTCGCCTTTGTTAATATTTAATGAAACATCTTTTACCGCCTCAACGATTCCTTGTTTTCCATGATAAATTTTAGAAACTTCTTGTATTTTAATCATCATTCTTCTCCTTATATCTAAAAAAAGGTGTGGCAAATAGCGTATGCCACACCTTGTATTTTATCATTATTTTGCAGGAATTACAGATCCATCTGCATATTTATCAGAAATAAATTTACGGATTTCATCACTTTTGTAATGCTTTTGATTAAAGCTTTAACTTTGTCTGAATCTTTATCTTTTGGTTTAACTGCTACTAAGTTTGCATATGGTGAGCTTTTCATCTTCTAAAAGCAATTGAATCTTTTTAGGAGATAATTTTGCATCGATAGCGAAGTTTGAGTTGATGATTACTGCATCACCTTCATTAGCTTCATATGTTGATACTAATAATTCAGGAGCGATTTCATTTTTGATTTGAATGTTCTTTTTGTTTTTCAACGATATCACTTAATTGAGCGTCAACTGGTTTAACACCATCTTTTAATTTAATTAAACCTGCTTTTAGTGAAGAATGCTAAGAAACGTCCAACTTCAGCTGGGTTTGTTGAAGCATATACCGTTGCATTTTTCTGGTAAATCTGTTAAAGATTTATATTTTTTTAGAGTAGATAGCCATTGGTCTCGATGTGTACATTCCCAACGCTTACTAAATCTTCATTATGTTCTTTGTTGAATTTTTCTAAGTAAGGTGTATGTTGGAAGTAGTTTGCATCTGCATCTCCTCCGAATACGATTTGGTTAGGTGTTACGTAGTCATTTACAATATTAATTTGTAAATCATATCCATCTTTTTAAGAATTGATTTAGCTGCTTCTAAAAATTTCACCGTGTGGTGCTGGTAGCTACTACAGTAATCTTTTTATCTTCTACTTTTGGTGCTGCTGTTGTTGCTGAATCTTTTGATTGAGATGCTCCGTTTTCACATGCTACTAATGTTGTTGCTACTAATCCTAATGCTGCTGTTTTAATTAATTTTGAAAATGTTCATAACAAATTCTTTTTCTTTTTTTACATTGATAAATGATGATTAACGGGCGCGCATTCCGTCAATCGTCGAATCAGATAATTGATGTTATAAGTATTTGAGCCATAAAAACTCCACCTTAGTTTTTTTGACTAGAGGCGAAGGATGCGTTACCACTCTATTTCTAACAAACTTCACAGCTTGTTACTCTATAAGTACATGTTTATACCTAGTACGGTATCGGGCACCATTCGCAGAAGCTTTATCACTCCTGTTGCTCCCAGACCATTTTCAATAAAGTTCCTGCATCCTTTTTCACCAACCGGACTCTCTTTTTACGTTCGCTTTTATTTACTTATCTGTTCATTGCATCAGTTATTTATCTGTTGTAGATAATATAATATATACGAAAGCTATTGTCAATAACTTTTAAAATGAATATTTAATATAGTTTTTAACTATTACGTTCCATAGTTTTTCTGCATGGTGAAGTAATAAGCAATTGTATCAAATATTAAAGAAAGAATTATTAAGAATTCATATATGTATTGTTTTTTAAAGTTGTTGTGATAAAATTAGGATAAAATAAAGATAAAAAGAAGGTTTTTTAATGATAAATATCCGTCCAGTTTCAGATTTACGAAAATAAATTTCCAGAAATTGAAGAAACCGTAAATCAATCAAACTCCCAGTATTTTTTTAACAAAAATGGTCATGGTGCAATGGTGCTAATGAGTAGTAGAACACTACTCATTACTTACAGATTCAATCGAAAGAGAATTAGATTATGCTGATAAAATTGCGGAAGAAAATGATACACGCTATTCACATGACGAAGTGTTCAACAGAGTAAGAGGAAGAATTCATGAATAAGGAATCTTTTTCATTTAACTTATCTATCCACATTTGAAGAAGATTTAAATCAAATAGTAGATTATATTTCTATACTCTGAAAAATCCAAATGCAGCTAAACGGTTAGTAAATGATATTGAAAGAGCCATAATAACTAGATTAAAATCACCTTTTATCATTTTGCTCCCTATCGTTCTTTTAAAAAAAGAAAATATACCTATTATAGAATAAACGTACATAATTTTTCGATTTTTATATAGTTAATCAAAATAAGATGGAGATTCGTAGAATTTTATATAACAAACGTAACTTAGATAAGCTTTTTATAAAATTAAACGTACACTCATCTACTTACGTAAAACGAGAAAGACTTCTCATAGTAGCATGCGTGAAATCAGCCGAAACTCGGCTACTTTTCACAAGGAAAAATCAAGACCCTAGGCTTTAATTTTCTTTAGGGCATGAGACTCGCATTTTTTGCGAGTCTGCTGCCGTCCTATGCTACTATACAGGAAGTCTACCTCTTAAACGTATTCTCATTTCCATTCGTAAAAACGGAGAAAGACTGTTCACCGTTGCAAAAGTAAGAGTAGCCAATATGGCTACTCTTACACGGGAAATTTCGAGACCCAGGCTCGAAATTTTAGGCATGAGACTCGTTTTAACGAGGCTGCTGCCGCTTGCAACAAAAAGAACAGTCTTTCGTAGTCTAACGATAGTTTTTTAACTCTCTCTGTACATCTCGTTTGATATCTTTTTGTTTTAACGCTTCGCGCTTATCATAGTTTTTCTTACCTTTAGCAATCCCAATCAAAAGCTTGGCAACCCCATTTTTAATATAAACCTTCAATGGTACAACCGTATTTCCCGCCTGTCTTACCTCTTGCTCTAGCATTTGAATTTGCTTCTTATGCAATAACAACTTTCTCGTACGAAGCGGATCATGATTGAAAATATTCCCTGCTCAAACGGACTAATGTGAACCCCTACTAAAAAGGCTTTCCCCATTTTTAAAACTACAATAACCATCTTTTCAAATTCATTCTAGCTTGACGAACCGATTTAATCTCCGTTCCCGTTAATACTAAACCTGCTTCAATCGTATCTAAAATCGTATAATCATGATTCGCCTTACGATTTTTGCGCTAAAACTTTATTATCTGTTCCTTTTGGCATCCGAATTCTCCTTACGAATGTTTTTCTACGCTTTTGCTTTTGCTTGCGCTTTAAAAATGTTGTCTCCCTTTATTTTTAGAAGACTTCTTCGATTTTTTTACTTTGCTTTCTTTTTCGCAGCGTTCTTAGGCACTTCTTTCCCTTTAGTTGAACGTTTGTTTTGAGTAATCAAATCTGCATTATCCGCCGCTAAAAATAAAATCAATTTCATGAGCTTCTACATCGACTTTAATTAATTTTACTTTAACACGATCTCCGATTCGATAAGTTACTCCTGTTCTTTCGCCAATTAAGACCATATGACTTTCAATAAAGTTAAAGTAATCTTGATTCATATGCGTACTATGCACTAAACCTTCTACAGTATTTGGCAATTCAACAAACATTCCGAACTTAGTAACGGAACTAACAATTCCTTCAAACGCTTCTCCAATCTTATCAGCCATAAATTCTGCTTTCTTTCATCGCATCTACTTCACGTTCTGCTTGAACTGCTAAACGTTCCATTTTACTCGATTGATCCGCAATTCTTTCTAATTTAGAAGCATTTAATTCTTCTTGTTGCTTCGATAAGAAACTTCCACTTCCTTCGTATTGACGAATCATACGGTGAACAATTAAGTCTGGATAACGACGAATCGGTGAAGTAAAAGTGTGTATAATCTTCTGCTGCTAATCCATAATGCCCAGAAGGTGTAATATCATATTTGGCTTGCTTCATAGAACGTAGCATCATAGTCGATACAACTGCTTCATACGTTTCCCCTTTAACTTCATCTAAGGCTTTTTGCAGTTTTTCGGACTAATGGTGTCGCTCGTTCCTTTAATATTAATGCCAAAATGCTGTGACAAAATTCTAAGAAACGTTGCATTTTTTTCTTGTTGTGGTTGTTCATGGACACGGTAAATAAACGGAACATTTTTCGTTGATAATGCATCGCAACTGTTTCATTGGCTGCTAACATAAACGATTCAATTAATCTTTCTGCAACTCCACGTTCACGAATTTGAATATCAATCGGTGCGCCTTGTTCATCCACAATAATTTTTGCTTCATGTGTTTCAAAAGTCAATTGCTCCACGTTCTTTTCTTCGTCTTTCTAATATATGATGTAATTCTCTCATATCCAGCAACATTTTCTGAATTTCATCTGAATTTCAACTTCTTTTTCTCATACAATTCATTCACTAAACTATACGTTAATCGCATATCCGAACGAATCACACTTGGAAAAATTTCATATTGATAAAATCGTTCCACTTCGGTCAATTTCCATGCGACAAGACATCGTTAGCCGCTCTTCATGTGGATGTAATGAACAAATTCCATTTGATAATCGTTGTGGTAACATTGGAACGACACGGTCTGTTAAATACACACTTGTTCCACGTTCAAATGCTTCTCTATCGATTGCTGAATTTTCAGTCACATAATACGATACATCTGCAATCGAAACGGTTAGTTCAAAGGTTCCATCTTCACGTTTGATTAATGCAACAGCATCATCCAAATCTTTGGCATCTGCTCCATCAATTGTAACAGTTAATTGTTCACGTAAATCTTTTACGTCCTTGTCGATCTTCATCTGTGATGACTTCAGCAACAAGATTAGCCTGTTCTATCACTTCTTGTGGAAATTCTGTTGGAATATGTAATTGTTGTAAAATCATTAAAATATCCATTCCGACAGCATCTTTATACCCGATTTCTTTGACAACAATTCCTTCTAATGAAGAACGATCATTCGTATATTTTGTTAATTCTACAATAACGACTGTTCCATCTACTGGATGCAATCCATTTGGGCGGATTAAGCAACGAGTACCTGCTAATTTTTGTCTTTTAACGACTACTTCACCACAATACCCTGTATCTTCTGCAGTTTCTGAACTAAAAGCGAGTATAAATTCCTACCACTTGAGTCGTATTCCGTTGAATAATTTGGACAATCTTCCTGTTGCAGATCGTTGACGATAACTATCGGCTGATTCCGTAATGACTAGTTCTACTTCATCCCCATCCATCGCACTCATTGTATCTCCACGAGGAATGAAAATATCTGGTTCACCTTCGACTACTGTGACAAACCCAAATCCTTTTGTCATTAGCACTGATATGTTCCTTTTACTGTTTGATTCAAAGATTCAAACCAAACTTTCCGTTACGATTTAATTCTAAAATGCCTTCTTCTTCTAAAGCGGCTAATTCTTTCACTAATATTTTAAAATCTTGAGATTGATTCATCCCAAAATGTTCACTAATTTCTTTTTACATAAAAAAAACTTTCTGGTGCATATTCCTCAAAAAGGACACCAAAACTGTTCTCAATGATTCTCTCATTTCTTACCTCCATTCTTGTTGATTTAAAAATTCTAATACTGATTCTTGAAATTCTGCTTTTTCTTTTTCCAACTGTAATGACATGCCCTGATTTTTTTCAAACCAATGAAAATTAACAGCTGCGTTCACTAATGCTTCTTTCATCTCAATAGATACTTCTGGATCAACTAATCGATCTAATCCCCTTGCGCAATATAAAAAGGACCTGTCACTTGTTCTAACTTTTTCAGCAACTTTAGCTGAAAAACTCATGTAAATCTAATAATTGTTGCTTTTGCTTTTTCCTAATGTGAACATTTCATCTTCACACATCCCGGAATTAGTAACAAAAGCCATAAAACTTTTCAACAAATCAGGTAATTGCGCATTTCTTTGTGAAACGGGAGAACAAAATGTCCCCGCAATTTCTACTAATTGATCGGTTGCTAGTGCTGCTGCCATTATACCTCCCATAGATAATCCTAGTGCAGCAATCGTTGAATACCCTTGATTTCGAACAAATTGTACCGCTTTTTGCATCTTCATACCATTTTCCTGGTGTTTCTTTTTAAAATTTCACATGCATTTGAATGTTCATGCCCACTAAAAAGCCGGAACATAGACTGCATAGTCGTGACGATGCAAAAATGAAGCTAACATCCTCAAATCTGTTGGTTTCCCAGTATATGCATGAAATAATATAACCGCCCGTTTATTTGTTGTTTCTTCTAACCAAATTGCTTCCAAGTTGTTCACTCCTACCTTTGATGAATATTTTTCATAATAGAAAAACACAATGTCTTAGAGATACTCCTTCAACATTGTGCTTAATCATTTTATTTTTGATGAAATGTACGCTAAGGCTACTGCTAAAATCATAAAGATTGCTCCTAATCCAACAGTTACTCGAATTAAGAATGCTTCAAATCCACGTGCTTTTTGTTTTCCCAAATAATTGCTCAGCACCGCCAGATAATGAATTTGCTGCATTTGTTTTCGATGGTTGCATAGCTACAATAATAATTAGTAACACACTAATAATAATCATCAATGTTAAAATTGTTTGATACAAAGGATCTTTCCTCCTCTATTAATATTCTTTCCAATTCTACCATAAATATAGTCTAATTACTACCAATTGCCCTTAATTTCTTTATACGAACACACTTTTTAAGCATCCATTCCCTATTCTTTCCACTTTCGTGATATAATGAACGTAATATGAAAAAGGAGGTTTTTATGAAAGGTTTAGTATTTTTTTGACTTGGATGGAACACTCTTAAACAAAAAGGCCAAGTCGACCTTGAAGTCATAGAAGCGATTCAACAATTAAAAGAAAATGGGTATGAACCACTTCTAGCAACAGGAAGATCTCCTATCGAAGTTTCGGAAGTCATTCGCTCTACGAATATTCATTCTGGAGTTTTTATGAATGGACAAGTTGTGATTTTTAAAGGTGAATTATTGATTCATTACGACATTCCAAAAGAGACGATTGAAAAACTCTTAAAATTTGCAAAAAGAAAATGGACATGGAATCACGTGTTATAATGTTGATGCCTTTAAAATCATTGAAACCGTCCCATTTGCACAAGAAGCCTATGAATATATTCATACACCAACCCCAGATATTGTTCCAGCATTTTATAAAGAACAAGTAGTGAATATGATGCTCTTGCTTTCAAGAGACAAGAATGACGAATCTTATCAGCTAGCATTCCCAGAATTAAGATTTATTCGAAATTTTTCCTTATGCCTTGGACGTCATTACTGTTGGAAATTCTAAAGCAACTGGCATTCGAGCACTAATACATACCTTAAATCATCCGTCTATCACAACATACGCCTTTGGAGATGGTGCTAATGATTTAGAAATGTTTCAGGAAGTTGATTTCTCAATTGCCATGGGAAATGCCATTCCATTGTTAAAAGAAAAAGCAGACTATGTTAGTACAAGCCATAATAAAGGTGGCGTCATTCAAGGGTTAAAACATTATCATTTAATATAGGAGGCAGTCATGTCACTTTATGAAATAGAAGTTCCTACATTAGATGGAACAAGTACATTAGAAGCCTATAAAGGGCAAGTATTACTCATTGTCAATACCGCTAGTGGATGTGGATTAGCTCCACAATTTGCCCCAATTACAAAGACTATATGAAACATACCACGAACAAGGTTTTAGCGTTCTAGGTTTCCCGTGTAATCAATTTGGAAAACAAGAGCCATTAAGTGCTGTGGAAGCTGCTTCGAGTTGCCAATTCAATTATCAAGTCACTTTCCCAATGTTTGGAAAAGTACTCGTTAATGGACCAGAAACACATCCATTATTCAAGCTATTAAAAGAAGAAACAAAAGGACTATTAGGCAGTTCGATTAAATGGAATTTTACAAAATTCCTCGTAGACGCATCTGGAGAAGTGATTGCCAGATTTGCCCCTGACTACTTCTCCCTTATCCATTGAGAAACAAATAAAACAATTATTAAAAAGGAGTGTTAATATGAATACAGAAGAAATTTTTAAGTATTTTTAGAGGAATTAGAAGTAGCCATTTTTGCTACAGTTGACAAAGATGGAAAACCTCATTCTCGTCCAATTCACATCGGTGTTGCCAATGAACATGGAGTTTTCTTTATGACAAGTCCAGAAACTCATTTCTACAAACAATTACAAGAAAATCCAAATGTGGCAATTGCAGCATTTTCACACGATGCTTACTTAATTCAGGTAATTCGCATCGAAGGAAAAGTTCGTGAACTAGGGCAAAGAAGGATTAGAGGAAATCTTAGCAGGCAATCCATTTGTTAAAAATGTGTATCCTGACGATCAACAACGTGCTGGCGTACAAGTATTCCAACTATATGAAGGAAAAGGCTTCTATCATAGCTTAACTCAAGGTCATAAATATACTTTCAGCATTCAAGGATAATCCCTAACAGTACAAGGAATCCTCCTACGAGGGTTTCTTTTTTCTAATTTATAATGTGATACAATGAACGTATCGTTTTAAAGGAGAGATATTTTATGAAAAACTATAAAAAAATTCCTAACTCATTCCATTTTATTTGGAAGTCTATTTTTACTAACTGCCGGATGTCAATCAACATCCACTACAAATAACACTCACTACGACCTCAGCTACAACAACTGCTGCAAAGAAAAAAATCTACCACTGATTTAATTGGAGAGCTTTTGCCAAACTTCACATTTGAAGCAGCAGATGCTCAACAAAAACTCCTGCTGATTTTAAAGGTAAGAAAATTGTCTATGTTGCTTGGGCAAGCTGGTGTCCAGATTGTCAACAAGAACTCCCTATTCTAAATGAATTAAGAAAAGACTATCAAAACTCTGTAGAATTTGTTTTAGTCAACTTACTCGTTAAAGGAGAAACTCCAGAAAAGGCTCAAGCTTTTTTAAAAAGATAAAGGACTAGACTTTTAACTATTACTCAGATAAAGAAAAAGCTTCCAAAAAGCTTTTAGAAATTCATTCCATTCCAACAATGATTTTTTTGTGGATCAAGAAGGAAATATCAAAAAAATGTTATTGATGAAGTAAAGGATAAAGCAACAATTGATGAAATATTAAAAAGGATTATAGAAACATAAAAAGGATGATGGGCACTGCTCATCATCCTTTTTACTATTTAAAGAATTCAATTTTTATTTGTCTTCTTTTTACCTTTTTGGTGATACTAATCCTAGTCCTGCTAAGATTGACAATACAGCTGGAGTGAATACTGAAAACTCTGCTGTACCTGTATTTGGTAATTCTTGTTTTGGAGCTTCTGCTTTTGGAGCCTCTGGTTTTGGAGCTTCTTGTCTTGGAGCTTCTGGTTTTGGAGCCTCTGGTTTTGGAGCTTCTTGTCTTGGCGCTTGTGTGCGAGGATTTAATAATTTTGCTAAATCAAATTTTTGGTTTTTCTGGCTCAACTAAATCTTCAACAGCATTTTACTCCACCTTTAAATTCAGGAACGTCATTAACTGCAGCTTCAACTGCGTTTACTCCACCTTTGAATTCAGGTTTTTCTTCAGCAGTAGCAGCTTCAGCAGCATTTACACTACCGTTGAACTCAGGTTTTTCTTCAGCAGTAGTAGCTTCATCATCATTTGCACCCCTGCTAAAGTCTGAATGTTCTTCACCTTTAGGAACTTCTTTTTAAGTTTTCGATATAAGATAAAACTGCATTATAATCATCTGTTAATTGATCAATTTCCTCTTTATAGGCTTTTTTACTACTTCATTAACTTCATCGAATTTAGCTTTAGCTTCATCAGCATCAGCTTTTGCAGAAGCTAACAGAAGCTTCTAATTTAGTAACTGCTGCTTGTAATCCATCTAATACAGTTTGGTTTGCATTATTTTTTTCTTAGCAGTTTCAAGTGCTGCTTTAGCTTTTTCTAAAGTTTCATTTTGTTTGTTTAATTCTGCTGTTTTTCTTCTGCTACTTTAGCTTTTTCAGTAGCATCTGCTTTGTCTTTATCAGCAATGCTCGTTAATTTTTCAATTTTTTCAGCTAAATCATCGGCAATGTCTGTAAGTTTTTTTAACGATTGGTTTAGAAGCTTCTTTATTGTAAGCAGCATCTAATTTTTCTTTATCTGCAGAAGGAAGTTCAGATAGAGCTTTTGCCTTCTTGTTTTTGTAGCACCGATTTCATCTGCTTGAGGGTCTTGATTTTTATTAGCTTCAGCTTTTATTGTAATCATCCTCTAATTCTTTAGCAGCTTGCGTAGCTGTAATGACACCATCTTCAATAGCTTTTTAATAAGGCATCTTTACCAATTGCAGCTTTAGCTTCTTCTATAGCTTTAGCTTTATCTTCTGACTTAATACTATCATCTTTATTAATTCTATCTTCTGCTTCTTTTCTCAAGTTGTTCTAAAGCTGCTTTTTAAAGCTTCTTTATTATCTGCTTCTTCTTTTTAGCATCTTCTTCTTTTTAACTTCTTCTTCAACTTTGCTTTTAGCTGTTGCAGCTTCTTCTTTTGCTTTTAGCTAATTCTGCTTCAGCATCAGTCTTTAGCTTTATCAGCTTCTTCTTTTGCTTTTTCTGCAACTTTTCACATCTTCAGCTTCTTTTGTTGCTTTAGTAGTAGCTCTTCCACTTTTTAGCTTCTTCAGCAACTTTTTTCTCTAATTCAGCAACTCTGGCATCTGCTTCTGCCTTAGCTTCAGCTGCTTTTTCAGCTTCTGTTTTTCAGCTGGTTGAGCTGGAGTTTCTTCTGCTGGTTTGGCAGGTTCTTTAGCTTCTTTTTCTTTTGCAGCTTTCACTTCTTCTAGAGTCTTTGTTGTACTCATCAGTAAGTTTGTTTAATTCATCGGCAACAACTTTAGTATTTGAAGCTGCTTCATCAAAATGCATTTTGTGCCGCATCGCGTTCTTTTTCAATAGCTTTTACAGCTTTTATCTAATGAAGAAACAATTTCATCTGATAAGTTGTTATCTTTAGCAGATTGAAGAGCTTCTTTAGCTTCTTTTAATGTATCTTCTTGTTTTTAGAGTTTCTGCTTTTTATCTTCTTCAGCTTTTTAATGCTTCAGCTTCTTTTTCAAGCGTATCAAGGTTTTCAGCCAAATCATCAGCTTTTATCTTGAAGTTTTTCTGATGCCGGGACGAGCAGCATCTGCTTTTTCAGCTTTGTCAATTCCAGCTTTAATATCTGCTGGCAATTGTTCTTTAGTTGAAGGATTAGCTTGAGTTGCACTCAGCATCAGCTGTTTTAGCTTGATCTTTATCTCTTAATTTTGTTTCAGTTTCTTTATTAGCTTCAGCTTTTTCATTATCATCTGCTAATTCTTTTAGAATATCTCCAGCTTTTTAAATCACCAGATTCTACAGCTGCTAATATTTCTTCTTTACCTAATGCTTTTTAGCTTCTTCTTTATTTGTAATTTTAGCATCAGCATCGATATCTTTTTCTAATTGATCTAAAGCTTTTTGATAAAGCATCTTTTAGAATCTGCTTCTTCTTTTTAGCGTCTTCTTCTTTCTTAGCTTCTTCTTTTGCTTTTAGCATCTGCTTCTGCTGCTTTTTGTTTTTTTGCTGCAGCTAATTCATCATCAGCAGTTTTTCTTAGCTTCTTCAGCTTTTGTTTTTGCTGCATCAGCATCAGCTGCTTCTTTTTCTCTGCTTCAAGTTTTTGTATCAGCTTCTTTAGCTGCTGCAGTTGTTGTATCTACTTTGCTTGAGCTTCGTCGACTTTAGCATTTGCAGCCTTTTTCAGCTTCTTTTGCTTTTTCAACTTCAGTCTTTTCAGCAGTTGTAGTAGCAGGTTTTCCTGCTGGCTGAGTTGCAGATTCTGCAGCATACACGCTAGGGCGATACTTGATTTAATGCAACAGCAGATAAAATAGTAGCTGTAGCTAATCCCGTAATTAGAAATCTATGTTTCATAAAATAATACCTCCAAAAATAATTAAAAATAGTTAATTACCTTTATATTTTATCACTAATATGAAGCCTTTTTCAATACAATTCATTAATGAAAAAACTTTCACCCTCACTTTCATTACACTTTCATGACATTCTATATAATTCCTATGTTTTTTAAGATAAATTCTACTGGTTTATTGGGATAAATTCCTATTATTCGTTGATTTTTTTAAATATAAATTTAATATTCTAAAAATTATATCTTCTAAATTAGAATTTTTGAAATCATTTCGTTTTATTATTCACATAATCAATAATTTTATTTTGGAGTATCTATCTCCTCATAAGTCACTTCAGTAGGAGCAACTTCAAGCCCAAACTCTTCTAATCTTACCAACAATTCAACAAATGCTAAAGAATCCATCAATCCTTCTTCTCTTAAATTAATGTCTTTATTTTCATAGACAACTTCATCTTCACAAATTTCTTCTAAAATACTTAAAAATTCTCTCTTCCATACTGTTCTCCTTCTAATTTTTCTAAAACGATTTAAAATATAACTTACTTCTAATTCTACTCCAATTGGTAAGACTGCCTCATCAATATCAAATTTTTCATGATGATGTCCATATGCTGTTTCTTCTCCAGATTGACTTCTAATAGTCCATAAACTCCTGGTTTATCGACTAAATAATCTGCAAAATCATCTGCTCCCATTGACATATCATATGATGTGATTATTTTATTGATAGAATCTACCGATTGAGCAAACTGTTTGGAATTTCTCTGCTAATTCAGGTGTATTAATAACTGGGGCAGCTGCATCATACCAGTCTAACTCTGCCTCACAACGGTGAGTTGCAGCAATTCCTTTTGCAATACGTGTCACTGCCTCTTTTAAGTGCGCTCTTGTTTCATGACTAAAGGCACGAATCGTACCTTCTAATAAAGCATCATTTGCTACTATATTATAACGTGTTCCTGCTTGTAGTTTTCCAACTCCTACTACCGCTCTATCTCCTGGATCTACTTCACGGCTGACAATTGTTTGTAGCGCTACTACTATTTCACTTGCTGTAACTAATGCATCCTGACCTAAATGTGGACGACCAACATGTGCACTTTTACCGGTTACTTTAATTTTGAAAATATCACACGAAGCATTCACTGGCCCACCTTGAACTGCAAAAGTACCTACTGGTAATCCTGAATTCACATGAATGGCAAAGCTTTCATCTATACTATCAATTTTCCCTGAAGCTACAAATTGTTTAGCACCTGCTCCAATTTCTTCAGCTGGTTGGAAAGCAATATACACTGTTCCAGCAAAGGTATCTTTTAATTCATTTAACACTTTAGCAGCTCCTAGCCCCATTGCTGTGTGAGCATCATGACCACAAGCATGGTTTAAGCCTTCATTTTTAGAAGAATAAGGTTTGTTCGTACAGTCTGGCAATTCTAACGCATCAATATCTGCACGTAAAAGAACTCGTTTTTTTCCCTCTCCTTTTTTCTCCTTTAATAATCGCTAATGTTCCAGTGTCCGCAATTTTTTTCAAATGGAATATTTAATTTCGATAATTCTTCTTGAATTTTTTTCTGCTGTTTTATACTCTTTTCAAGCTTGATTCTGGATTTTCATGAAAATGTCTTCTAATGTTACTAACTCTTCTGTTAAAAGCTTGTACTTTTTATCTTTTTAATTGACTCATTAAATTTCCTTCTTTCTATTGTAATAAAGAGGCATGACTAGCATGCCTCTTTTTAGATGAATGATGATTAAAATGATTGATTCTTAGAAATTATTTTTAAAGAAGCTTTTTCCCAAACTGGTACGTTAGCACCTTTTTGAAACTTCTTCAATTTTTCTTAGCTGTTCTCAGGTGATTGGTAGTATTTAACAATAGTTTTGTATACTTCGTTATTTTCGTTACCTTCTTTAGCAGCAATTACATTGTAGTATGGTTGAGAAGAATCTGTAATTTCTTCGATAAAGATTGAATCTTTTGTTGGTTGGAATCCTGCTTCAACTGCGAAACCATTGTTGATTAATGAAGCTGCTACATCGTCTAAAAGCATCGAGCTGTTTGTCCAGCTGGTAATTCTTTAATTTCAATTTTCTTAGGATTTTCTACGATGTCATCTTTAGTCGCTAATGTGTTGCTTGGATCTTTTTAATTTGATTACGCCAGCTGCGTGTAGTAAGCGTAATGCACGAGAGTTGTTAGAAGTATCTTCTGGGATTGCGATAGTATCTCCATCTTTTAACTCACTAACGTTTTTAATTTTTTAGAGTACACACCCATTGGAGCAATTACTGTATATCCAATTGGTTTTAATATGAGTATTTTGTTCTTTTGTTGAAACGTTCTAAGTAAATAATTGTTTTGGAATGAGTTTTAAGTCAACATCTCCATTTTCTAATGCTTGGTTTGGTTGAACATAGTCTGTAAATTCTACTAATTCAACATTAATGTTTTTCTTTTTCTTTTAAGCGTTTAATAACGTCATCCCATACATCATGATTCCCTGCGTTAACTCCTACTTTAACTGTTTTTGCTTCTTTTTAGCATCCGCTGCTTGGTTTGAGTTTGAAGAAGTTTGTGAAGCTTGTCCACATGCTGCTAATGTTAATCCTGCTAATGCTGTTACAAATAATTTTTTTAATGTTCATCTATAAATTCCTCTTTTCTTTGTGTTTATATGTTTAAATATCCTTTTTATTGTGAGTTCTTCGCTCCAGTGATTCGTTTCAGAGCGTTCGACCTCGTATCTTGTTTTAATTGAACTCAGCCTCACTGAAATGACGTCCACTTCACGCCACCCCCACGCAACTAGGTTGCTTTTGTGTGCGTCGCTCCAGTGATTCATTTCAGAGCGTTCGGCCTCGTATCTTGTTATTTCGTAGCTCTTTTTTCTAGGAAGTCACCAACTGCTTGGCTGATAAATACTATTATCAACATAATAATAGTTGCAACTACGATTACATCCCCTTGGAATCGATTGTATCCTCTTGAAATTGCTAAGTTTCCGATACCACCAGCTCCAAAATGCCCCAGCCATTGTTGTTAATCCAATTAAGCTGATGGTTGTTAGAGAAGAAGCACGAATTAAACTTGGTAATCCTTCTTTTAAGTACACTCGGAAAATAATTTCCAATGGTGTACATCCCATAGCGATTGAAGCTTCAATCACACCTTTGTCCACTTCTAACAAAGCTAATTGTACTTGTCGTGAGAAGAATGGAACAGTTGCAATCACTAGTGGCACAATCGCACCAGGAATCCCAATTGTAGTTCCAACAATTAATCTTGTTAATGGGATTAATAACATCGCTAAAATGATAAATGGAATCGAACGGAATAAGTTCACCACTTTATCTAAAGTAGCATATAAAATTTTATTTTTCTAAAATATTACCTTCACGAGTAACTACTAAAACAACTCTAAAGCAATTCCCTAATACTCCTGCAATTAATCCTGTAATTCTACCATTAATAATGTATCAATTGTACTTTTAATGATTTCTTGAGTTACACGAGCATCAATATTTGGAAATAATTGGTGTAAGTTCATCTTATTCAACCTCCTTTGGTTCATCTAGAATTTCTGTTTGAACTCCTGATTGGTGAATATATTCGATTGCTTGTTGAATTTTTTTCAGCTTCACCAGATAAACCAACTAGTAAAGTTCCAACAGCAGTCTCTTGAATGACTTCCACATTGGCAAATAAAATATTCGCTGCTACTTGGAATTGAGTCGATAATTTCGTAATAAGCGGTTCTCCTGTTGAAGCACCTACAAATGAAATTTTCGCAAGAACATCTCCTGGATTTAAGTTTAGTAAATGTTCATGTTGTAGAACTGTTTCAATTCCTTTATTAATATGTGTTGCTGTATCAATGAAATCTTTTGTTAATGGTTTTTGTGGATTCGTAAAGATTTCTAATACTGATCCTTGTTCAATAATTAATCCTTGTTCCATTACGGCAACTTTATTACAAATCTCTTTTACAACTTGCATTTCGTGAGTGATAATCACGATTGTAATGCCTAACTGTTCGTTTACTTTTTTCAAAAGTTCTAAAATAGATTCGGTTGTTTTAGGGTCCAATGCACTTGTTGCTTCATCACATAATAGAACGTCTGGATCATTTGCTAACGCTCTAGCAATCGCAACCCTTTGTTTTTGTCCCCCAGATAATTGTCTTGGATAACTTGTAATCTTGTCTTCCAATCCAACTAAGTGTAGAAGTGACTCAACTTTTCCTTTAATCTCCTCTTTTGATAATCCTGAGCGTTTTTAATGGAAAAGCAACATTTTCAAATACCGATAAAGTATTCATCAAGTTGAAATGTTGAAAAATCATTCCGATTTTTTTACGAGCATCTCTTAATTGAGCTTCTTTTAAACTTGTTAACTCCACTCCTGAAACAGTTACTGTTCCATTTGTTGGACGTTGTAATAAATTGATGGTACGTACTAATGTACTTTTTCCAGCACCACTGTAACCGATAATTCCATAAATATCGCCATCTTCAATGGTAATATTTACTTGCTTTACAGCTTCAACAGTTTTACCTGATTGCTGAAATGTTACATCAATATTTTTTAATTCAATCATTCGTTTCTCCTTTCAAGCAAATAAAAAGCCCGCTCTTTGGTCTTACTCACCAACCAAAGGACGAGTTTTTCTCGTGTTACCACCTTAATTCATAGAATTCTCACAAATTCTATCTCAATCAGTTTTCTTTAACTGAAAAGCTATATCAGGGCTTTTCCCGTAATCGTTTTAATGATTCAACGATTAGCACTCTAAAGCCATCTTCAAAGTTTCAACTATTATCTCTTTTCACCCAACCGAGACTCTCTAAAATAGATTCACTTTTACTCTCCTTGTCACAGTGCGTTATGACTATGAAACTAGGATACCAACAAAGTTTGTTACAGTCAATTTCTAGATTACTATCACTTGTTATAAATTTTTACCTATATGGTTTTTCTTGCATATCTTACTCCTTTTTCTACAATAATAGTACGAGGTGATATTCATGAATGATTTAATTTCTTATAAAAAAATGCCCCTATGGACAGTTAATACTTTGCCTGAACCCTTTAAAAATGCATAATACAAAGGTAGGTACATGGGCACAACTTCACATTTTAAAAGGAGAAATCACGTTTGAATTTTTAAACGAAGATGGTAGTGTTAGTGATACTGTACTGCTAAATGCTACAACTCCTATTCCACTAGTTGAACCACAACAGTGGCATCGAGATGCAGGAACAAGTGACGATATCGAATGTTATTTAGAATTTTTCTGTAAAAAGAGGACTATTTTGCCAAAAAAATATGGCTATACAAAAAACTCACTCCGAAGTATTAGCTGCTCAGCCCCATATTCCAAAAGGGCGTGTACTTGACTTAGGAAGTGGTGAAGGCCGAAATAGTTTATATCTTGCTTCATTAGGATATGACGTTACTTCTCTTGATTGGAATGTTTCAAGCTTACAAAAATTACAAGAAGTAGCTGCTCAAGAAGGTCTTTCACTTGAAGTTGAACCGTATGATATTGAATGCGCTGATATTCCTGGAGGTCAGTATGATTGGATTATCTCCACTGTTGTCCTAATGTTTCTACATGAAGAAGTGATTCCAGATGTTATTGAGAATATGCAATCGCACACTGCTCCTGGTGGGTACAATTTAATTGTTGCTGCCATGTCTACTGAAGATGCACCTTGTCCTGTGAATTTCCCATTTACTTTTTAAAGAAGACGAATTACTAGAGTATTATTCCGACTGGGAAATTTTTAAAAATACAATGAAAGACTTTGGTGAACTCCACAAAACAGACGAAAACAGTAATCGACTTCGCTTTAGATTTGCAACATTATTAGCGAAGAAAGGGTAAGTTGGGACGCCTATGGTCTAAGAATTAACCGATTCTGGAGAACTTGCCAGGAGTTGAAGAAAAGATTAGTAAAAATGGAAATTTGAGCTTATGGTCTCAAATTTCCATTTTATTTTTACTACTATCAATACATATCAAAATATTTCTATCTATAAATTCCCATCTGGACTAAGATTGCGGCTTTTTGAATAAACGGGATAAATGAAACGATACGATGTACTACTTTCCATCGGTTTGGATATTGTGCCATTGTGTAGTCTATTTTCAATATTTCTACATGTTTACCAAACAAATCATACAACTCCTCTTGAGAAGAAAGTCCCCAATACATTTTAATCCCTTGTTCTCTAAATTCTTTTTGTTTATTTTTAGCAGCAATCATTTGATGTTGTAACGTATCGAAATAACATTCATATTGATAAAATTCTCTCTAATTTTTCCGCTAATTCCTTTATTTCATTTGTATTAAAGTACATTAACACACCTTCAATAATGAATAAGTAATCTCCTCTTGGATATTGTTCTTTTACAATTTGAATCCATTTATCATCTAATATCGAGTCTGCAATCATCTGTGCAGTAGCTGTTTCTTCAAAAATTCTTGTCTTAATGTAATAACATCCAAAAAGTCTACACTGAAAAATGGAATGTCTTCTGCCCCTAATTCTTCCTTGCCTGTCATCTAAACCACAACCTAATTGAATGATGACTGGATGTTCATGATTCTTAATAAAAATTTTTTTGCAACAATCATCAAAATATTTCGTTCTTAAACAAAACTCCAATTCGATCAAAAAGAAACATTTACCATTGTTGGAACTTGCTTCATTATTTCTTCGGCTTTTTGATCAATAAACAATCGATTCTTTTGTCCTCCTTCTAACGCTTTTTGCTTGTAGTGTTATAAGCATCGTTTTAGATACTTTATTTTTCAAATAATTCTCCCATTTTATCATCTCCTCTTTTTAGGTGTACCTAAACTTTGTTTTTATTCTACTCTTTTCTTTTTCCCTTTTCAATACCTCAATAACACAAAAATCCTGCTAGTAATTTCTTACTAACAGGATTTATCCTATCTTAATTAGTTGATTCCACTAATAACTATTCTCTTCAACTGCTTTGATTTTTAATAATTTTTTTACAATACGGCTTGTACCCTAAACGACTAGCGCCTAATGAGATAAATTTTTTCTGCATCTTCTAAGCTAGAAATTCCACCGGCAGCTTTGATTTTTCACGGAAGGGCCTACGTGTTCTTTCATTAATGCCACAGCATCAAATGTAGCTCCACCTGTTGAAAAACCAGTAGATGTTTTAATATATTCTGCCCCAGCACGTGTCACTACCTTACATAATTCAATCAATTCTTCTGTCGTTAATAAACAAATTTCCACAATGACTTTCAAGATTCTTCCTTGACAAGCTTCATGAATTTGACGAATTTCTTCTTCTACTAAGTCGAAGTGTTTATTTTTACGTCTGTAATATTGATGACCATATCGATTTCACTTGCTCCATTAGCAATAGCATCTTTTTGTTTCAAAAACTTTTTACACTTGTTGTTGAATATCCATTAGGGAATCCAATAACCGTACAAATCGGTAATTTACCTTCCACATACTCTGCTGCTTGTTTTTACATAACTTGCAGGAATACAAGCTGAAGCTGTTCCATAATGAATCGCATCATCTAAAATTTGTTGAATTTCTTCCCATGTAGCATTTTTGAGTTAATAAGGTATGATCGACTGTTGCTAAAATCTCTTTTAATTCCATCTGATTCACCTTTCCTTATGCGTTTTGACGGTCTTGTGCAATTAAGTTACGTAATGCTTGTACAGCAACTGTAATCGCTGCTTCTGTATCATGAACAATTGGATTTTTCTAATCCTGCAGCATTTCTTTTCTTGGTTTCCTACTACTAGGAATGTTGAACCAACTCTTACGCCTAAATGGCTTGCTACTACAAATAAAGCTGCTGATTCCATCTCTGAAGCTTTTACTCCTAAACGTTTCCAAGCTTCCCATTTTTGTTGTAATTCATAGCTTACTGGCATTACTTCTGGTTCATGTTGTCCATAAAATGAATCTTTACATTGTACAATACCAGCATGAGTTGTATAGCCTAATTTTTCCCTGCTTGTAATAATGCTGTTACGACATCATAGTTTTGCAACTGCTGGAAATTCGATTGGTGCATATTCACGAGTTGTTCCTTCAGTACGAATCGCACCTGTAGCAATCACAATATCGCCACCTTTTACATCGATATCAATTCCACCACAAGTTCCTACACGAACGAATGTATCTGCACCACTTCTCACTAATTCTTCTAAAGCGATGGAAGCTGATGGACCTCCAATCCCTGTTGAAGTTACACTAACTTTTCTCCATCTAAATATCCTGTATATGTTACATATTCACGATTATCTGCAACTAATTTTTGCATCTTCAAAATGTTCTGCAATTTTAGCACAACGTTTTCGGATCACCTGGTAAAATAACGTATTTTTCCTACATCACCTTTACGAATGTTTAAATGATATTGTAATCCTTCTTCTGAATAATTTTTGCATCTCTCTTCCTCCTTTTTAGGTATCTTTTTGAATACCTTAACTGTAAGATTATACCATAATTTTATGTTTTTTGAAAACGTTCACTAAAAATGACTCAGCATTTAATCATATTTTTAAAATAAATAATTCAAAAAGAAGAGCATTTACCCTCTTCTTTTTACATTTAAGATTATGCCCACTCTCCATTGGCATTTACATAATAACCATCTGGAGTAATAGTATTTGTTAATAGTGCACCTGATTTATCAAAGTAATACCATTTACCAGATACTTCTACCCAACCTGTTTGCATTGCTCTGATTTATTCATAAAATACCATTCATTGCCACTCTGAACCCAACCAGTCTGCATAGCACCCGAACTATTTAGTAATACCATGTATTACCATCTAGTATCCAACCTGTTTGCATTGCTCTGATTTATTCATGTAGTACCATGTATTCTTATTTTTGAATCAACCGGTCTCCATAGCACCTGAACTATTTAAGTAGTACCATTTATTACCATCTAGCAACCATCAATCTGCATTACACCTGAACTATTTAAGTAATACCATTTATCCTCAGTAAAAATCCAACCTGTTTTAAATCCTTTTTATCAAAAAGTACCATAATCCATTAACTTTTTGCCAACCCATAGTTTTTGGTTTTTCTAGAAATTTATTAAAGCTAATTTTGCTTTTTAAATCTGAATTTTTTTGAAAATATTTTTTTATATTCATTCTGTTTTTATCTAAAGAACCTTTTTAAAGTTGCATAATTTTTTTCTAACTCATGTAAAAGCCTTTTTGTTCTTTCGTTATTTTTCTCTATTAAATTTACTTTTTCCTTGTACAATTTTTATATTGTTCTGAATTTTCATTTTCTAATGTGTTAATTTTATTCACTGATAATGTAAGATTATTTTTTTAAATTTAAAAGTGATTCAACAAATTTATTTTTAACTATTTCTAATTCTTTTGAGTTCTTTTTAGCTAAATTAAAATCCTTAAATAAATCGATATTTTTACGATATTCATTTAATAATTCAGTATATTCTCTTTCTAAATTAGTAACCTTTTTCTTTGATTGGACCACTTCAGATTGAAGTAATTGGATTCTTTGTTCTGGAATTGTTACTTCAAGTACTGTTTTTCTTTGCTTAAATTATCAATTTCTTTTATCTAACTGTTGAATACGTACTATTTTTTTATCATTATTTTTGTAATGAAGTTAACTCAATCGATAATGTATTCAAAAAGTTTCTGCTTATTAGATAATTCTGATTTTATCTTTGTAATTTCTTTTGTATAATTGTTTAGATTTCCCTTTAGTTTTTCTATCTTTTTGCACAATCGATTTTGATGATTCAATTTTTAGGTATTTTTAGTTAAAAGTTGCATTCGGATCATTAATAACTGATTCATCAAACAATACAGTAGTATAATTTTTTTAGTATGTACAAAACCCAATATAAAACTGAGATCCGTTCTCATGGTAAAATGCACCTCGAACTACATTACGCGTATGCCCATAATTAGATCCTTTATCACGGTATAAAAATTGTGCTATTGAATCATAAATACTAGCCTTTAGTCCTCCCATAGTTGTATAATTATATCCACGATATTCGGCATATCCTTCCCCAAAAATGCTAAATTTTCAAAATAACCGTATCCATTCATAATCGTTACATCTTCTTTTCTTTTAGCTATTCCAACTTCAATAGGAATATTTGATTGGATGGTTAAAAGCTTTTGATAAATGACCTGTTTTAAAAGTATCATTTAAGTTAGCATTTTTCCTGCACGTTTTCTGGTAACTTCTTCATGCACTTCTGCAAAACGTTTTCCTAACTTATTAGTTTCTTTTTGTTGTTATTAATTGATTTTTCTTTTTCCAAATCCAAAAAGCATTACGAATTTGTCTATACAAATTAGCCGCATACTCATTTAATTCTTCTGTCTGTTTTTCAGTTAGATGTCTAACATCTGCTGATCTTTTATCACTTGAACTTATTGCAGCCAAGGCTTTTTAGTAATGGAGAATTTCCTCCTCTCAACCAAGTCTCATTTTCCTCTGGTCCAATTAAATTATTACTACTTTGTTCAATTTTATCGGCAACAGAATCAGGGATTTTTCCACTATACTTTAACGATTCTTTAATAGCTGAAATAAATTCGTCTGAAATTAACATCGGTATATTTTTATTCTTTTTCTTCTTCTCTTACCAATTCTTCTTTTGTATTTTTTCAAGTTGAACCTTTTGTTTTAAAACATGTGAAGTTTCCTTAATTTCTACTTCAACTTTACTCATTTCTTGTTTTTATAATCTACATTTTTTTGTTTTTGAATTTCTTCCTTTGTTCTTGTTTTTCTAGCTCTGCTTTTTCTATTTTTTTGAAGAAATATTTTTTGAACCTTTTCTAACTTTTTCAACAGCCGTATTTCTTTCTTCCTTTACATCCTCAATACTTTTTGTATTATCTAAAAACAATTTTTTCATTATTCTTTTTCTCTTCTTGTTTTTATCCATTTGTTCTTTCAATTCATCTGGATTTTTTAAAGAACCTAATTTATTTTTTCGTATTCAACTTTTTACTGCATTTTCTACTTTTTCTTGTATTTTTGCACTCTCTTTATTTTTCTAAAATTAATTCTTTTTCTTTTTATTTGATTCATTAAGTTTTCTTTTTCTATTTCTAGTTTTGAAATCTTTGTCTTAATTTCTTCTATATTTTTATTTCTTTTTTCAATATTGCTTATAGTATCTTTTTGTTGTACTAACCGTTTAGATTCATCTAATTTCTTAACTAAATCTTCTATCTCTTGTAATTTTCTCTACATCTTGTTGAGATTTTTTATCTTAACTTCTAAGTTTGATTTTTGTACTAATGGTATTTTTCTACAACTTTTTCTACTTCTGCTGCAGCAATGGTATTGAACATCCCAGAAACTAAGAATGTTCCACCTATTACTGTTGTTCCTAAAACTATTTTTTTGCTTTTTTCATAATTATAACCCCTTTCTAATTACCCATAATATATGTTGTATATATCACAAAGCATTATCTGATATCACCCCTGATTTTTGTCAAGTTATAAAAATAGGTTATTGATTCTATAAAAAAACATTCAATAATTGTTCAATTTTCAAGCGTTAATTTTTCTAATATATAAATACTAATTAATACTATAAATCTATTTCCATTCTATTATAGTTAGGTTATTTATGGGTTTCAAAACCCTAGATATTATATTTAGTCTTAATTTGTTCATTTTGAAATCTACTATCATCTTTATTTTTAGAAAAGTAAAATTTCTATTAGGTAAAAGAAAAACACATTCCGATTCTCCTCAGAATGTGTTTTCTTTCTCTTATTAAGCTTCTGTTGTTTCTTCCACTGTTTCTTCAGCAACAATTCCTTCTGCTAACTCTTCAGTAGCTTCAACGAATTCTTCTGTTTGAACTGGTGTAGAAGTGCTTGTTTCCATATTACGGTAACGAGCCATACCTGTACCAGCAGGAATAATCTTACCGATGATAACATTTTTCCTTAAGTCCAAGTAAGTGGTCTTTCTTACCACGAATAGATGCGTCTGTTAACACACGAGTAGTTTCCTGGAATGAAGCTGCAGATAAGAAACTGTTCGTTTCTAATGAAGCTTTTGTAATACCAAGTAATACTGGACGTGCAGTCGCTGGAACTTCACCATTCATAATTGCAGAACGGTTACGTTCAGTAAAGTCTGCGATATCTAATAATGTTCCTGGTAAAATTTCAGTTGAACCTGGATCCATTACACGAACTTTACGTAACATTTGACGAACCATTACCTCAACGTGTTTTATCGCCGATTTCTACCCCTTGCATACGGTATACTTTTTGTACTTCACGTAATAAGTAGTTTTCTACTGATAATACATCACGAACACGTAATAATTCTTTTGGATCGATAGAACCTGATGTTAATGGTTCACCACGATGGATTGTTTGTCCTTCTTCAACATTTAAGCGAGCTGTAAATGGAACAGTATACGTACGTGTATCTGTCGCACCTTTAATTGTGATTTCTTTTGTACGGCTTCCCGCATTTTCATCAATCGATACAACTTCACCTGTTACTTCTGTAATTGTTGCTCCCCCTTTAGGGTTACGAGCTTCGAAGATTTCTTGGATACGAGGTAAACCTTGAGTAATATCGTCTCCGGCTACCCCACCGGTATGGAAGGTACGCATTGTTAACTGAGTACCAGGTTCCCCGATAGATTGAGCGGCAATTGTACCAACTGCTTCCCCAACTTCTACTTCTGAACCTGTCGCTAAGTTACGTCCATAACAATGTTTACATACACCATGTTTCGTATCACATGTAAATGCAGAACGAATTGTTACTTCTTCAATACCAGCATCAATGATTTTACGAGCAATATCTTCTGTAATTAATTCATTGTGACCAACAAATACTTCGCCAGTTACTGGATCTTTTACAGAACGTTGTGCATAACGTCCAATCATACGTTCTTCTAATGTTTCAATCATTTCATTTCCTTCACGGATTGCTGAAATTGTTAAACCACGATCAGAACCACAGTCTGTTTCACGGATAATAACGTCTTGAGCTACGTCTACTAAACGACGAGTTAAGTAACCTGAGTCGGCTGTCTTCAAGGCAGTATCCGTCATCCCTTTACGGGCACCGTGTGTTGATAAGAACATCTCCATAACTGTTAAACCTTCACGGAAGTTTGATGTTACTGGTAATTCCATGATTTTACCATTTGGAGCGGCCATCAATCCACGCATCCCCGCTAACTGTGTAAAAGTTAGAGATGTTACCACAGGCTCCAGAGTCACTCATCATGAAGATTGGGTTACGAGCACCAAGTGTTTTTGTTAATGCGCTTTTGAATTTCATCTTTTTGCAGCATTCCATGTTTCGATAACACGTTCATATCTTTCGTCATCAGTAATTAAACCACGACGGAATAATTTAGAAATTTCATCAACTTGGTTATGTGCATCAGAAAGAATTGTCTTTTTATTTTCCTGCAACAGAAATATCTGCAATCCCTACTGTTAAACCAGCACGAGTTGAATATTTATATCCTAAGTCTTTCATACGGTCTAACATCATTGATGTTTCTGTAATGTGGAATCGTTTGAAGACTTCCGCAATGATTTGACCTAAGTTTTTCTTCTTGAATGGTAAAACGATTGGTCGTTTTTCAATTTCTTCCTTAATATTTGAACCTGGTTCTAAAGTATTTATCTGGAGTAGCTACTTCTAAGTTTTCCATTGATGGTTCATTTAAGTAAGAAATTCGTCAGGCATAATTTCATTGAATAATAATTTACCAACTGTAGTTACTAACATGCGTTCTTTTTGCCATTCAGTAAATGGTTTATGAGGAAGCGCACTTGAGTGAATCGCAATACGGCTGTGTAAATGAACATATCCATTTTGGTATGCTAACATTGCTTCGTTCATGTCTTTGAAGTACATTCCTTCTCCAACACGACCTTCTTGTTCTAATGTTAAGTAATAGTTTCCTAAAACCATATCTTGAGATGGAGTTACTACTGGTTTTCCATCTTTAGGGTTTAAGATATTTTTGTGCCGCTAACATTAATAAGCGAGCTTCTGCTTGAGCTTCTTGTGAAAGTGGACGTGAACCGCCATTTGGTCTCCATCGAAGTCGGCATTGTAGGCCTCACACACTAATGGGTGAAGACGAATTGCACGACCTTCTACTAGAGTTGGTTCAAATGCTTGAATCCCTAATCTATGAAGAGTAGGTGCTCGGTTTAATAGAACTGGGTGTTCACGAATCACTTCTTCTAAAACTGCCCAAATATCATCGTCTAAACGTTCAATTTTACGTTTTTGCACTCTTAATATTTCAGCAATTTCTCGTTCAACTAATTCTTTCATGACAAATGGTTTGAATAATTCAATCGCCATTTCTTTTGGTAAACCACATTGATACATTTTCAAGTTTGGTCCTACTACGATTACAGAACGTCCTGAGTAGTCTACACGTTTACCAAGTAAGTTTTGACGGAAACGACCTTGTTTCCCTTTAAGCATATGACTTAATGATTTCAATGGACGGTTACCTGGTCCAGTTACTGGACGACCACGACGACCATTATCGATTAAAGCATCAACTGCTTCTTGTAACATACGTTTTTCATTTTGAACGATGATACGTGGAGCATTTAATTCTAATAAACGTTTTAAACGATTATTACGGTTGATTACACGGCGGTATAAATCATTTAAGTCACTTGTTGCAAAACGTCCACCTTCTAATTGAACCATTGGACGTAAATCTGGTGGGATAACTGGAATAACATCCATTACCATCCAACCAGGTTTATTTCCTGATTCACGGAAAGCATCTAAAATATCTAAACGACGGATTGCACGAGTACGTTTTTTGACCTTGAGCTGTTTTTAACTCTTCTTTTAATTCTGCAATTTCTGCCTCTAAGTCAACATTATTTAATAATTCTTGAACAGCTTCAGCACCCATTGCTGCATGGAAACGAGTTCCGAATTCCATACGTTTTTCACGGTATTCACGTTCACTTAATAATTGTTTTTTCATCAATGTTGTATCACCAGCATCGATAACAACATAGCTTGCAAAATAAATGATTTCTTCCAACGCACGAGGACTCATGTCTAACACAAGTCCCATACGGCTAGGGAATTCCTTTAAAGTACCAAACATGTGTTACTGGAGCTGCCAACTCGATATGTCCCATACGTTCACGACGGACTTTTTGATCGAGTTACTTCAACACCACAGCGATCACACACTTTTCCTTTATTATTAATTTTCTTTAATTTACCACATGAACATTCTAAATCTTTAGTTGGTCCAAAAATCTTTTCACAGTATAGACCATCACGTTCTGGTTTCAAAGTACGATAGTTGATTGTTTCTGGCTTGGTTACTTCACCATATGACCATTCACGAATCTTATCAGGAGACGCTAAACCAATTTGCATACTTTCAAAATTATTTACATCTATCAAGGGGCCAACCTCCCTCTTCTTTGGAATTGCCCTACGATTCCAATAGTTATTCTTAGTCTAAAGTTTCTTCTGTATCTTCTGAACCTTGAATTTCTTCAGTTTCTTCTTCAACTGTTTCTACAACTTCTGTTTTATCCCCAGAAATTTCAGCAATACGGTCAGAATATTCATTTTAACTTACGTGTTTTTCGCTCATTTTTCAACATCATTGAAATTCATACGAGCATCATCGTCCATATCTTCTAACTTAATTTCTTCATCATTTTCATCTAGTACTCTCATATCAAGACCTAAAGCTTGTAATTCTTTTACTAATACGCGGAATGATTCAGGTACACCTGGTTTTAGAAATTTGTTGACCTTTCACGATTGATTCGTAAGTTTTCACACGACCAACAACGTCATCTGATTTGTATGTCAAGATTTCTTGTAATGTGTATGCAGCACCATATGCTTCTAGCGCCCATACCTCCATTTCTCCGAAACGTTGTCCACCAAATTGAGCTTTACCTCCAAGAGGTTGTTGAGTTACTAATGAGTATGGTCCAATTGAACGAGCATGAAGTTTGTCATCAACCATGTGAGCAAGTTTAATCATGTACATTACCCCTACAGATACACGGTTATCGAATGGTTCACCTGTACGTCCATCATATAAAATTGTTTTCGCATCACGAGCCATACCTGCTTCTGCAACAGTTCCCCAAACATCTTCATCTTGTGCCCCATCAAATACAGGTGTTGCGATGTAGATACCTAATTCACGAGCTGCCATCCCTAAGTGTAACTCTAATACTTGTCCAATGTTCATACGTGATGGTACCCCTAATGGGTTTAACATGATATCAACTGGTGTTCCATCAGGTAAGAATGGCATATCTTCTTCCGGCATAATACGAGAAACTACCCCTTTATTACCGTGACGTCCGGCCATCTTATCCCCTTCATTAATTTTACGTTTTTGAACAATGTATACACGAACTAATTTGTTTACTCCTGGAGCTAATTCATCTCCTGCTGCACGAGTGAATACACGTACATCACGAACGATACCACCGCCTCCGTGAGGAACACGTAATGAAGTATCACGTACTTCACGCGCTTTTTCACCAAAGATTGCATGTAATAAACGCTCTTCTGGTGATTGTTCTGTTAATCCTTTAGGAGTTACTTTACCAACTAAGATATCCCCATCTTTAACTTCCGCACCGATACGGATAATTCCGTTTTCGTCAAGGTTCTTCAATGCATCTTCCCCAACGTTTGGAATTTCACGGGTAATTTCTTCTGGTCCTAATTTTGTATCACGTGCTTCTGAATCGTAGTCATCAATATGGATTGAGTATATACATCATCTTTTACAAGACGTTCGCTCATGATAACAGCATCTTCATAGTTGTATCCTTCCCAAGTCATGAATGCTACTAAAACGTTTTGTCCTAATGCTAATTCACCTTGTTCCATTGAAGGACCATCTGCTAAGATTTCTCCAACTTCTACTTTGTCTCCTTTTGAAACAATTGGGCGTTGGTTATAGCACATACCCGCATTTTGAGCCATGGAATTTAGTAATATTATATTGATCTAATGAACCATCTGCTGTACGTACACGTACTTGATTTGCATCTACAAATTCTACGATACCTTCACGTTTACATAGTAAAGCTACCCCAGAGTCATGTGCAGTTACATACTCCATACCAGTACCAATAAAAGGTGCTTTTGGATTTAATAATGGAACTGCTTGACGCTGCATGTTGGCACCCATCAACGCACGGTTTGAGTCGTCGTTTTCTAAGAATGGGATACATGCTGTCGCAACAGCAACTACTTGCTTAGGTGATACGTCCATGTAGTCTACACGTTCTACAGGAACTTCTAAGTTTTCTGATACGTAACGAGCCATTACTACATCGTTTACGAAGCTTCCATCTTCATTTAATGGAGAGTTTGCTTGCGCCACTACATAGCGGTCCTCTTCATCCGCTGTTAAGTAGTCAATCTTATCTGTTACTTTATGAGTTTTCCAGTCTACACGACGGTATGGAGTTTCTACAAATCCATATTTATTAATTTTAGCGTATGTGGATAAACTGTTGATCAAACCGATGTTTGGTCCCTCAGGAGTTTCAATCGGACACATACGACCATAGTGAGAATAGTGTACGTCACGAACTTCATATCCTGCACGGTCACGAGTCAAACCACCAGGCCCCTAAGGCTGATAGACGACGTTTGTGAGTTAATTCTCCTAATGGGTTTGTTTGGTCCATGAATTGAGATAATTGTGATGAACCAAAGAATTCTTTAATCGCTGCTACTACAGGACGAATATTTACTAATTGTTGTGGCGTTACTGTCGCAACATCTTGGATAGACATACGTTCACGAACCACACGTTCCATACGAGATAAAACCGATACGGAATTGGTTTTTGTAATAATTCACCTACTGAACGAATACGACGGTTACCTAAGTGGTCGATATCATCTGTTGATCCAATGCCTTCATATAAGTTTTAAGAAGTAGCTGATTGTAGCTAAAACGTCAGCTGCTGTTACACATTTAATTTCATCTGGAATATTTGCATTTCGATTACTTTAATCACTTTTTCAGGATCTTTTTGTGAATATACTTGAACTGACTGAATTGTTACAGGTTCTTGGATAACCCCTTCACTTGAAGGATATAATGTAAATAAGTTTGCTCCTGCTTCTAATGCTTGAGCTACTTTTTCCATAATTTCTTTTTCAAGAACTGTTCCTGCTTCAACAACAATTTCTCCTGTTTCAGGATGTACGATATTTTCAGCAATTGTTTGATTTAATAAACGTGTTTTTAAGTTTAATTTTTTTATTTACTTTATAACGACCTACTGCCGCGAAATCATAACGACGTGGATCAAAGAAACGAGCTGTTAATAAGTTACGTGAACTTTTCAGCTGTTTTTTGGTTCACCTGGGCGTAGACGGTCATAAATGTCTTTTAATGCTTCTTCTGTACGTGATTCATCCATACGTTTATGAACATCTTTATCTAATGTTAAACGTAATGTTTCGCTTTCACCGAAGATTTCTAAAAATTGTATCATCTGATTCAAAACCCTAACGCACGAACTAATACTGTTAATGGAATTTTACGAGTACGGTCAATACGTACATATGAAATGTCTTTTGAATCTGATTCATATTCTAACCATGCACCACGGTTGGGAATTAATGTTGCGCCATATAAGGCTTTTACCATTTTTTATCTGGGCGGTCATGGAAGTATGAACCTGGTGAACGTACTAATTGAGATACAATAACACGTTCTGCACCATTAATGATAAATGTTCCCATTTCTGTCATTAATGGAAATCTCAAAGAAGACTTCTTGGTCTTTTTACTTCTCCAGTTTCTTTGTTCACTAAACGCATTTTTACATAAATTGGTGCTGCATAATTTGCGTCGTGATTTCTTGCTTCTGCAAAGATTGTATTTTGGAGCATGTAATTCATAATCTAAAAATTCTAATGATAAATTACCTGTATGGTCTTCGATTGGTGAGATGTCTTTAAACATTTCACGAATCCCTTCATCTAAGAACCATTGGTAAGAATCAGTTTGAATTTCAATTAGATTTGGTAATTCTAATACTTCACTGATTCATGCATAACTTCTACGCACACGGTGTTTACCGTATTTCACATCATGATGTGCCAACTCTTCCACCCTATATCATAATTTTATGAATAAATATTACAAATTTATTACATTATTAAATTTTCGTAACAAATGCTGCCTGAAAGTCGTTTTTGAACACCAAAAAGAATTTCTTTATCCCTTATTAAAAAGAGCGCTCATTCTTTTTGTTTTTCCTAATATTCATGGGATTTTCTGGACAATATTTCAGTTTCCCTGCAAGACTATAGTTACACTTATTGCGTTACATTATTTTTAGCGTGAAATTGGCGATTTGTCAAGGTTTTGAAGGACTTTCTTTGTGTATTTATAAGAAAGTGCATACATTTTTGCGGAATAAAAGAAAGAAGAAAAACACTTTTATGTTGCGGGGTCGCCAGCAGACTCGCTTGCGAGTCTCATGGCTAAAAAATCGAGCCTCGGTCTCGATTTTTACCTGCGATAAGCCATACCATTGCTTCTATCGCTTTCGCTCAAAAATTTTTCTTCTTTCTTTTATACTTTATTGCGTTTTTTCACTGACACTACTTTATAATCGAAAATAAACAAGAAGTTACCAAGCCTAGGAATTGTTATATAACTTCATAGTTTAGTTATTATGATGAACATCGTTTTCCAAAAATGGAGTAACCAAATCCATCCACTCCAAAGGCAGATAAGCCGATAGATAACCGTGATTATATCCTTTCGCTTCATATACAGTACAATTAGGATGCATTTTTGAAATAGATTAGCCGATTCCTTAACGCAACCCATTTCTTTTTCACCATAAATATATAGAACCTGTGCTTTACTTTCTGTAATAGAATATTTAGCCCTATATTCTCCCTATATGTTTGATACATAGTCACCAATGTTTTAATCGGAATCCTTGGCATATCCTCCATATAATAGCCTTCTATTTCTTGCGGATAAGCCATATTGGGATAAATTTTTTTCATCAAACTCAACTGAATTTTACTTGCAGATTTGCTAAACATAAGTTTTTCCGAATAATTTTACAATAATTGTACTAACCCTTGCCAGTTTGGCTGAGGAATACAAATGCTACCATCTATTATTGCTTTCTGAGCTACATCACTATTTAGCGATAATAACTCAATGGCAATTTGACCTCCCAAAGAAACACCACCCACAGCAAATAAATTTCCATCGCAATTATTTTTTATATAGTCCATAATTTGCTGCGCGGAATTTTCAGTTGAAATATACTCTTTTTGATATTCTTCTCCATGACCATTAAGTGTTGGTAATATCACATGATATTTATAGGATAATATACGAGCTTGCCGAAGATAATTCCATCAAGAATTACCTGCCAAAGTGTATCAATAATATATGTGGAAATTTTTATCACCAAATTCATGAAATATCATATTCCAAAACCTCTACAAACTCAAATTTGTTAGCTAATAAGTTTACTCGCTACTTATACACTTAATTTATTTCTTTGTTTCTAAACACGAGACCACCTAAAAAGTCTAATAAAAGTGCTTTTATTTCTTTTTATTAACTATATATACATAGTCATTTTTTGAAACCCTTAACCACCGTCAGTTTAACATATCTTTATTGTAACCATGGATTTTTCGATTTAAGATCTATCAAACGCCTCTTGCCCTGCTCCTAAGAATACATTTCACGCTTACTTCTGATAATTTTTTGTTTGTCATATCCTTTTGAACAGTATTTATTTTTAAAATTGTTGTACTTCGTTTTATAATTCGACTAAAGATGAAAGAAAAATTTTTGTTGCGAAAATACTGGAAGCCATGTCTGGCTTCCAGTATAGGTAAAATTGAGACCGAGGCTCAAATTTTGCTATGAGACTCAGCAGAGGCTGCTGGCGACCTCGCTAACACAAAATTTTTCTTTCATCTTTTTAACCATACGTACTTTTCTTTAAATTATTAAAAGATTGTCATACGCCTTTTTAAATATTATCAAAATTCAAAGATAAAAACGCCTGAATCTTTCTTTTCGATTCAGACGCTTTTTTCATCAATTTATTATGCTGTAAAATCAGCCATATTCTTTTTAACAACTTCCCCACTTGGTAGACGTAGTTCAATAGTTCCATCCATATTAAAGATAACACTATCTAATCCTAATCCGTATCTAGCAGCAAATTTTGCAATTTTTTCTCTTGTACTGGATCTACTGCTGGGGCTTCTTCTAATCCAGGTTCTAACATAGGATCAGCTCCTACTTTTCCTGTAGGATTTAACATTCCATTATCCGTTGAATTTTTCAGGTTTCACTGGTTTTTCACTTGGTTTTGGAGCCTCTGGTAAAGAATCTGCTGGTTTTATTTTCACCATTTCCTAGAGGTGCTTCTCCAGTAAAATCTGCCATATTCTTTTTCACGACTTCTCCACTTGGTAGTCGTAGTTCAATAGTTCCATCCATATTAAAGATAACACTATCTAATCCTAATCCGTATCTAGCGGCAAATTTTTGCAATTTTTCTTGTACTGGATCTACTGGCGGAGCTTCTTCTAACATTGGGTCTGAAATATGATTTTCATTTGGCTTCTCTGACCCTAGTGTTTCAATACCTCATCTTTTCCATTTGGTTTTTGAAGTTTCTTCTACTTTTTCCAGTTTCTTTTGGTGATTCTTCAGCTTTTTCTATAGGCTTAGAACTTTCTTCTGTACCATGTCCTTTAAATTGTGATAAAACACTGGGTTTTTCTGTTTGATTATTTTTTCTCAAAATCGGAACTTCCACGATATATGAAGATTGATTTTTCTAAATAAGCATTTGCCATGAAGGTTACTGGAATTTTATTTCCTGCTGTCATTGTAGTTCCTTGATTTAATTTTTGGAATTGGGAGTTTAATTTCACCCACTTTGTAGTTATTTTCTAAGTACGCATTTCCATGAAATTCATCAAAAACTCTGACTAAAGCATCAGTCCCTTTTGGTACTGCATATTGAGGTTTTCACTCTTAAATAAGTATCCCCTGCATGGAAAGGATAGAAAATCGTATGGCTTGCCATATTATAAGCTAATGAAGATGGAATCGTAAATGTTCCTTCATAATTAACTTCTGGATAGTCTTTTGAAGTAATCTTGTATTTAAATGTTTCTCCTGGTAAATATGACTTATCTAATTCAAAATTAGCAATATTTCCTACGCCTTCACCAAATACTTTCCCAGATAGTTTTCTCAATCACTTTCCCGTCAGGAGTGATTAATTTCACCATCATATTTGTTCCTAATTTTTCTCTAATTCTGGTGGGAAACTGAAGGATACACGTTTTTGTCCATTTGCTAAAAGTAAAGTTTTTGGTTGTTAAATGTACTATTTTTTTAATAATTTTTATAACACTTGCTAATTCTTCACCTGTATAAACTTTATTTCCTTCTTTTTCGCAACTCCTTCTTCTGGTTTGAAGAGTTCATAATTACTATGAGAGTGTCCAATTCCAACTGGTTTATGTTCATCAATTGGATCAGCATGATGGTGATCTCCATGCGGATAAATAATCGCATTTTTCTTTTATTCACGACAATACTTTCACGTTTTACACCGTATTGCTTCATAATGCCTGCAATTTTTTTCTTCGATTTTATCTAGTTCACTCATTTCTGCTGGTTTCGTTGCATCATCATGGTGATGTTCCTCTTTAGGAGTCGTTGTAGTCCCATTATAGCGCGCTTTAGCTGCTTCTAAATGTTCTTTTGGAATTAAATATTCCCATTTTGTATGGACTAATTGTTCAAATGGAATAACATGAATATCTTTCATATTTCCATTATGCGCCACTAATAAGTTTTCTCCTGATGTACCAATAACATGATTTCCATCAAATAAAAATCCGTCACTCGTTCTATAATGAATTCCAGAAAATTGTTTTTCTTTTTGGCTGTGCAGTCGGAGCTTCAGCATTTGGTTTTGTTTCAGGCTTCGTAAGAGGTGTTGCACTTCCTCCATGTAATTCCTTTTCCACTTTCTCAACTTTTTCAGTAGTTGATGCAACCGTATTATGATGTGTATTTTCATGATTCACTTGATTTTTATAAATAAAATGGAAATGATCTCCATGACGAACGATATATCCTGATTCTGTTTCACTAACGACATCTTTTTATCAAAAACATAACCATCTTCAATTTCTTCATGATGTTCATGCGCTACTGAAGTTGTAGACATTGTTGTAGCAATCGTTTGTTGGGCATTATTTTTATAAATAAAGTGAAAATGGTCTCCGTGGCGAACAACATATCCCATTTCATTTTCTTCTACAATATCATTTGGATTAAAAACGTATCCGTCATCTGCAGAACTAATCGCTGTTGCAGAAGTCTTTTGTTCATATATAGCATCTGCTGGCGGAGCTCCATATACAAAATGGTAATGATCTCCATGTTTTTAAATATCCATTTTCGAATACTTCTCAACAATTGTTTTTGGTTTGTTTTTCTTTTTACTTCTTCAGTAAATTTTTCAAATTTTTGCTAAATCAGCTTTTTGAAATTTCTGTTGTCGTAGTTTCTGATTCTGTCTTCTGACTTGTGTTTTGAGTATTAAACAGTGAACACCCTCCCAACAAAACAAGAGTTGCACTCCCAATTAGTAATGACTTTTTATGAATTTTTCATTTTATCTCCTCTCCTATAAAAACGTAATCTTTCCGTTTTATAACTTTACCTCCTTTTCTTCTTATGTCAATATTTTTGTGGACGTAATAAAAGAAAGAAAGAAAAATACTTTTGTTTGCGAGGTCGCCAGCAACCAACTAATGCTGTCTCATGGCTAAAAAGATTTTTTCTTTCTTTTATATTGTACGTTTTTCAGTGAACATACTATATAAACGAAACATATGAAAATAGTATTTAATTCCAAAAATTTGTTACACTACGTTTTAAAAATTCAGCTAAAAAGAGGAAAGAAAAATTTTTAGTTGCAAAAATAATGGAAGCCACGTTTGGCTTCCATTATGAGGTAAAATGTGAGACCCTAGGCTCAAATTTTTAGCCATGAGACTCGCTAGTGAGGCTGCCATGACCTCGCTAACACAAAATTTTTCTTTCATCTTTAGCCTATACGTAAAAAGACTTCGAAACACTAGTATGTTTCGAAGTCAATTCATCCGTTTCTATTCAGCTACAGTTTTATCTAAAAATCCTGTTAAGAATTTTTCAACAATAAATGTACCCTAAGAAGGCAAATAAAATATTTGACACTGCTACGCCAAATACACTAGGCCAGAATGGTACTTGTAAGAGTAATACAATGCTGCAGCCACTACAAAACCACACCAAATGCCATAAGCAGCACTCTTCACATAAGAATTTTTAAAAATACTGGTTAAAAATATATAAACTCACTGATTGAATTAAAAATCCAGATAAAATATCAATCGGTCCCAGAGGACTTGAATATTACTAATCATTACTCCGATTAAAAATCCCTAATGACAATTGCGGTTTATAAAACGGAACACCCATTAATAAAAGTTGATAAACGGAATTGAAACATTCCGTAAGAAATAGGGTTAATTAATGTTAAAACAACATATAAAGCACCTATTAAAGTGTTTTGTGTTAATAGTCTAATTTGTTTTTATTCACTATAAAATCTCCAATCCATTTGCTAAAAAGGCTTTTATTTCTATCAATACAAGTTCCACATTTCCCACATGGAGGATATACGCCATTGTAGCAACTATACGTCAATTCATAAGGAACTCCTAATTCGACTCCTTTAGCGACAATATCTTTCTTTTTCACTTGACCAAATGGAGCTGTCAATCGAACTTTGCCTCCACTTTCCCTGAATTGAACAGCCTGATTCATTGCTTTAATAAATTCAGGCGAACAGTCTGGATAAATAACTCCAGAATCATCCAAGTGTGCTCCAAAATAAATTTCTGAAGCTCCTTTTTGCATCGCAATTCCTGCTAAAATCGAAATAAAAATTCCATTACGGAATTCCACTTCAGTGTTTGCTTCTGTTTGAGTCGCATAATCTCCTGTACTCACTTCGATATCATTTCCAGCATTTAAAGACGATTTACTTCCTGAAAAATACAGAGCTCACCTCTAAAATTTGATGAGGAACTTTGTAATAGGCTGCAATTTTTCTAGCAGCTTCTAATTCCAATTCCTTATGCTTTTGATTATATGCAAACGAAATAGCCTCAACCTGAGGATCTTGACTCAAAGCAAGTGCTAATGCTGTAGAACCATCTACTCCACCACTTAATAATACTAATTTCATCAAGATTCTCCTTAACGGTTATCCACTTTTTCAGGATATAAATGATGATTCATCATACGGTGGTCTGCTACTTGTTCCCATTTAGTACCTGGTTTTCCATAGTTACAATATGGATCAATAGAAATTCCTCCACGTGGAGTAATTTGCCCAAACTTCAATATATTTTGGATCCATTAATTTTTACTAAATCTTTCATAATGATATTCATGCAGTCTTCATGGAAATCTCCACGATTTCTAAAGCTAAATAAGTATAATTTTTAATGACTTGCTTTCTACCATACGTTCTCCTGGAACATAGCTAATATAAATTGTCGCAAAAGTCAGGTTGACCTGTAATTGGACATAATGAAGTAAATTCTGGACAATTAAATTTTACAAAATAATCATTTTCCGGATGTTTTATTTGGGAATGACTCTAGCACTTCTGGTGCATAATCGTCACGATAAACTGTTTTACTTCCTAAGTGTGTAATTTCTCCCATTTCTTCGTTTTTCTCATTTTTCTTCCTTCTTTCCGGACTATTTAACCATAAAAATTCCTGAAAAACACCATCGTTTTCCAGGAATTGATTGATCATTCATGTTCAAATAAGCCCTAGTTTTGTTTATAGACAGGATGGTTACGAACTGTCTGACAAATATTCTACCATAAATGCAAGAATTTGACTAGTCTTGAACTAAACGATGAATCCATTTTTGAGAATAAACACGATAGAGTCCGATGACTACTTTTGTCACTTCTTCCATTCCTGCACAAATAACAACGATAGTAACTGGTAAATGCCACATCCTGCTGCTAAAAAGAGATAATGGGACGCCGACTAACCAGACACAACTCATTTCTAATTTCATTCCATAATGAGTATCCCCCACCACCTCTTTAGAAAACACCTACAACAATAATGGAATTAATAGTTTTAAGATAAAAATGATTCCCATTACTTGTAATAATTGTTGACCAAGAGTATATACTCTGGACTAATATGTCCAAATAATAATAATGTCCATTGTGGCGTTAAACTTTCAATAGCACCAATGACTACACCCGTTATAATGGATAAAATAATAAATCGATTCGCATCTTTTTGCTCGATCAATTTTATTTTTCCCAATACTTTGTCCAAGCATAATACTACAACTACTTCCTAGTCCACGAACGATGACAAAGGCTAAACCTTGAATCGCAACTGCAATTTGCACTGCTGCAGTCGCTTGCGTTCCAACCATTGCATAAGCTGCATTATAAAACACTTGTCCTAATGCCCAAAAATGTTTCATTGACAATAACTGGCAGAGTTGTTTTCCAATAGACCGTCCAAAAACTCTTTTTGGAATGTAAATGTCGAATTGGAATTTGAAGCGGACCTTGATAACGTTTAATGACAAAAACTAATACTCCAATTTCAATCATTCTCGCAACAACGGTTCCCTAATGTTGCCCTGACAACTCCCATTGCTGGAAACCCTAATTTCCCCAAAAAATAAAAATATAATTAAAGAAAAGCATTGGCGACAAAACTACTCATCGTTGCTACTAATGGAACTTTTGGATTTCCTGTACTTCTTAAAGCACTTCCTAAAGAAAAACTCCATGCAGTAATGACATAGGTTAAAAGCCGCTACACGTAAATAGTCCCCACCAGCTTGAACAACTGCTGTATCATGAGTAAATAATTCTAAAATCCGCATAAGGAAATAACATTGCTACAAGCATAAATGCCACAGAAATAGCTGTAGACAACATTAAACTTGCCTGATTAATTTTTCGAACTGAGGAACATCCCTTATACCCCAATATTGAGCGAATAAAAACTGAGGAACCTGTATTAATTCCAAAACAAATCAATGTAAATAAGAAAAACACTTGGTTTTGATAATCCCACGCCAGCAATACTCGCATCTCAAGAGAGGAAAATCATCATCGTATTCTAATGTATTCAAAATGAAGTTAGTAAACTTTGCAATGCAACAGGTATCGCAATCGTAAACATTTGTTGATAAAAACGCCTTTGAATTCATCTCATCCTCCTTTTTATAATGTATCCATTTTTCTTAATCATTTTCTCTCTCAACTATTCTATACTTTTTGATGAGTTTCTTTCAAATATTAGATAACCCTCAAACAAAAAGGATGAGTATCTCATCCTTTTTGTTTGAATTGATTAGATTCCGGGTGCTTCGTTTAGTGTGCACGTAGCATCCAAATGATTTTTTCAATATCGCCTTTGAAGCCGATGCAGATATCTTGTGATACATCATCGCCTTCTTCTCCAGCTGTTTCTAAACCTTCTTGGTATAAACCTCTTAAGTATTCATATCCTACTAATAAATGTCTTTACCCATTCATCAATTGAACGTTCGTAGATGCAGGAATATCTTGAATTTTAGTGTTATCTGCAAATTCACGTAATGTTGAATATGGTGCTCCCCCAATAGTAATTAAGCGTTCTGATACTTCGTCTAATTGAGCATTGATTTCATCCATTAATTTATCCATTGCTGGGTGTAATGTTAAAAATCCACGTCCACGCTATATACCAGTGTACTGGTGAATAATTGCTGCTTGTTGGCTTAAGTCAGCTACTAATTGATTTAATACTAATTTTGTTTTTCTTTTTGACATTTGTCATTCCCCTTTATGAATAAAAGTATATCACAGAATAGAATTATTCTAAACTAGAATACTCATAATTTTTATAAATTTTTAAATAATAAATAAATGGACTTTTTAGCAGCAGCAAACAGGCATAAAAGCGAACCTTTACTGCCATCCCTTACTACTACAGACAAAAATTTTTATCTCATTCACCTCCTCACCCCCATACATACACGTCCAAATAAATGGACTTTTCGTAGAAGGTTAGTACTAGAAGCCACACTGGCTTCTAGTATATGGAAAAATTCGAGACCTTAGGCTCGAATTTTAGCAATGAGACTCGCAACAGCGAGGCTGCTTCATGTCCTTCTGCTACTACAAACAAAGTCCAATTCATCCTCTTACTGGACTGAATAATTAGGCGCTTCTTTGGTAATTTGTACATCATGCGGATGGCTCTCTCTCAATCCAGCACCACTCATACGAATAAATTGCGTATTTTCACGAAGCTCCTCTAAATTATGCGCCCCAACATAACCCATACCAGAACGCAAACCACCAATCATCTGATAAATAATATCACTAGCAGCACCTTTATATGCTACACGACCTTCAATCCCTTCTGGAACACGCTTATTCGCTTCATTTTTCGATTGGAAATAACGATCACTCGAACCATTTTCCATCGCCGCTAAACTACCCATTCCACGATACGTTTTAAAACGACGTCCTTGATAAATTTCAAATTCTCCTGGAGATTCATCCGTTCCAGCCAATAAACTACCTAACATAACGACATGTCCACCTGCAGCAATTGCTTTAACAATATCTCCTGAATATTTAATACCGCCATCTGCAATAATCGTCTTCCCATATTCTCTTGCAACTGTCGCAGCATCATAGATTGCTGTTACTTGCGGCACACCAACTCCTGCTACCACACGTGTCGTACAAATAGAACCCGGTCCAATTCCCACTTTTTACAACATCCACTCCCACTTCGAATAAAGCGCGAGTTCCTTCAGCTGTAGCAACATTACCCGCAATTAACGTTGCATCTGGGAATGTTTCACGAATTTCTTTAATTTTACGAATGACTCCTGCACTATGTCCATGTGCTGTATCAATGACAATCGCATCTACTCCTGCTTCTAATAATGCTTTCGTACGTTCAAAAGTATCAGAAGTAATGCCGACTGCTGCAGCTACTAATAATCGCCCATGCTTGTCCTTTGCCGAATTTGGGAATTCAATTACTTTTTCAATATCTTTTAATGGTAATTAATCCTGATAAATTTCTGTCATCTACTAATGGAAGCTTTTTCAATCTTATGTCTTTGTAAAATGCTTTCTGCTTCTTTTTAAAGAAGTTCCCACTGGTGCTGTAATTAATGGTTCCTTTGTCATCACTTCTTCAATTTCAATCGAATAGTCTGTAATAAAACGTAAATCACGATTCGTTAAAATACCGACTAATTTTTGATTATCAAAATGATTCCACAATTGGAACTCCACTAATACGATATTTCGCCATTAATGCTTCTGCTTCTTGCACAGAATGTTTCGGAGTTAAGAAAAATGGATTTAAAATAACGCCACTTTCAGAGCGTTTCACTTTATGAACTTCTTCAGCTTGCGCTTCAATCGACATATTTTTATGAATAACACCTAGCCCACCTTTGTCGTGCAATCGCAATCGCCATTGTTGAATCGGTAACAGTATCCATACTAGCACTCATCAATGGAATTTTTAAACTTAAATTCTTTGCAAGTTGTACTTGTAAATCCACATCATTTGGTAGTACATGACTTTCTGCTGGAATTAATAGTACATCATCAAACGTATAACCTTCTTTTTGAAACTTCGTTTCCCACATGGACATAATGGAGACCTCCTAGAATCGATAATTTTTAATAGCTACTATACCATGAACTGAATAAAATTCAAGTAGTTTTTCATTAGAAAACAGTTAATTTATGAACATTATCTACTCTTTTCTAATAAAAATATTCTTATTTTTCTAAATTTCATTTCTACATGTTTTCATTTCGATATCTAGCTACAACAAATACTATAAATAAAGGGGATTATCATGAAAAATCATTTACATGGTGACAAGTCTAGCATTTTAACAGCTTGTCACTCTACTACAACAACAGAAAACAAAAGCAGAAACCACTCAAGCGACTGTTTCAACTGAACAAACTACTGTCACGACTCTGAAAAGTAACGGAGAAGCTGATCTATCATTAGGGATTCAAATGGTCGTTAACAAAAAACACAAACTTCCTGCTGATTATAATCCAGGGAGAAAACCCAATTGCTGGGGAAAAAGTGAGGGAGCTAATTCAAAAATGCAAGAGTTAGGTTTCAGTATTAGTAATCAATATAGTGGATTTCGTTCTATGAATATCAAACTCAGCTTTTATCAAAACTATGTGAATACAGATGGAAAAAGAGGCAGCGATACTTATTCTGCTCGTCCAGGATATAGTGAACACCAAACTGGTCTTGCTTTTGATATTTTTAAACGGAGCTGGCGGATTATTGGAGAAAAATCCTCAAGATGAGAAAGCAATTAAATGGTTACATAGCCACGCCCATGAATATGGCTTTATCGTAAGATTCCAAGAAGGAAAAGAAGCCATTACTGGGTTTATCAGCAGAAGCTTGGCATTTAAAGATATGTAGGAGATATTGCAGAAAAATCTATACTTCAAAAACAAACACTAGAAGAATATTTTGGTGTAGAAGGCTGCAATTACGCCGATTAATAGAAAACCGTTAATGCATAAATGATTAACGGTTATTCTTTTGTCATTTTAAAAATATTAATAAATCTGACAATCGGTAACAATGGAATGTTGTTTTTCTTTTAACGATTCTAATCGTTCTTGATACAAACTTGGGAAAGTAGTCATTCTTGCACGAAGAGGTCTTACTTTTAATGCGGAAACTAAATAATCTACAAAATAATAAACAATTATTTCTCCACATTGTATACAATTTAAATTGCGTTTTTCTAAATTTATAAAAAGTTACAGGCATACATTGTACCATGAAATAGGCATACATCTCTCTAACTTTTTCACTTACAGGATTAAACGAACAAATATCATCTGAGGTGACTCAAGTAAATGATTCTTTCAATACTTTTTCCAAAACGATTTTTAATTAATTGTACTTGTTCGTCAGTCACTTCTAAACTATAAATATATAGTGTTTTTGGTAATGTCTCTTACAAAATTTAAAATAATCTTCTCTTGGTGCTTTAATAATACACCTTCACCCTCTAGCTCCATTTAAAATACAAGCTAATTCATCATAATTTCCATAAGAGTATACATACCCTTCTGATACAAATATTCTACATGTCCTAAAACTCCCATGCCGATTTCCATTGCATGAACGATAATTTCTAATTTTGATTTGGCTTCGGAATTGGTCTAGCTTGACTTGTATCCACTTTTGGATAAGTCCATTAACGGTAATAAACGAATTCCTTTTTCTACAATTCTTTCTCCCAATTTTACCATATTGTAAGAGATACACCTCGATTCATTTTACAGTTTTCGTTGTCATTATATCATAACAAATCTTAATTCGTTACAAAAATCAAAAACTCCGGCAATTTTTGCCGGAGAAAAAGGATAGAGTTTATTTACTTTTGGGAGGTAAATATTATTCTTTGGGAATGACTAAAGTATAGTCTCTAATTATGAAGATTATATGACGAAACTATGCTCTTTTCATATTTTTTACCAGCTGCCAGTGCAGCATGTAATCCAGCAACATATCCTGTTACAAAAGCTGCTGTATTATAACCTCCAGTATATCCATGAATATCTAACACTCTCCGCAGAAATACACTCCTTGAGTGATTTTTGATTCTAATGTTTTAGGATCCACTTCTTTTAATTGAACTCCTCCACCCGTTACAAAACCTTTTTCAATTGGTAAACTCCCACCCACTGTAAATCTAAAAATCTTGAATAGAGTTCAATAATTTTTGCACTTCTTGATCAGTCATTTTTACCAATCACTTTTTGAGAAGACAGCCCAATTTGTTGGAGTAAAATTTCTGCGAATCGTTCAGGCATCCATTCTTTTCAACGGTGTCTTCACTGTTTTTTTGTGGATTATTTTTCTTTCCATTCTTGCCATTTTTCTGCTAATTCCTCTTTTGTTAAATCAGGTTGTATATTTAGCGACATTGTAACTTCTGAGACATTGTCTTTTTGTTGGACTTGATGAACAAAGCTTGAACAACGTAATACTGCTGGTCCACTAATTCCAAAATGAGTAAAAATCATATCCATTTGATGCGTCACAACTGCTTTTCCCTTTTTATTCAACACACTTAACGCAACATTTCTTAAAGAAAGAGCTCGTAATACGCCTTCTTTTAATAAAAGTTTCATTACTTGATAAAGGGACTTCTGTAGCAAATAATGGGTGATTGTATGTTCTACACTTCGTGCAATTCCGTATCCATCTCCAGTTGAACCTGTTTTCGGATAGGATTTCCCACCAAGTGCTAAAATGACTGCATCTCCTTCAATTCTTTCTCCATTATCTAATTCCACCGCTGAAAAACTGTCCTTCTTTTAGTCGAATCGCTTTAACTTTTACATTTGTTCTCACTTGAATGCCTAATCGTTTAATTTCTTCAATAAATGTATTCAAAATGGTTTTAGTAGAATCGGATACTGGAAACATTCTTCCATGGTCTTCTTCTTTTAATTGAACTCCTCGGTTTTTGGAAAAATTCAATGATGTCTTGATATCAATTGGGAAAAGGCACTATGTAAGAAGCGTCCGTTTCTTGGAATGTGTTTAATAATTTCGTCTCTTGAGCGGATGTTCGATTACGTTGCAACGGGTTCCGCCTGTTAAGAGTAATTTTTCGTCCTAAGCTTGGATTTTTATCTAGTAGAATTACTTCGCTGCCTGCTAATGCAGCTAACGCTTGCCATTAGTCCGCTTGTTCCTCCACCTACTACAATGACTTTCATATTTTCTCCTTTGTATCTTTATTCGTAATTTTACTATATAGGAAAAATGATACTTGACTGTCAAATCTAGACAGGATGAAAAGAGAAAATATTTTTGGATATAGTAACAAAGGACGGTAGCAGCCTCTGCCTTGCAAGTCTCACACCCAAAATTCTAGCCTCGGTCTCGAATTTTTCTTCCAATAGTAACCATTCCATGATTACTATTGGGATTGTTACTATAAAAGTATTTTCTCTTTATTCACTTGAGCGTTTCTAAGGAAATAGTGTAAAAACAAAAACGAGAAAATACTTTTTTATTATTGTAACAAAAGGACGGAGGAAACCCTGCCTCACACGTCTCATGCCCTAAATTTCTCGAGCCCTGGTCTTGAATTTTCCTTCCTATTTAGCTTGTTACTATGTAAAAAGTATTTTCTCATTTTCACTTCTGCAATTCTAATGAAACAGGAATTGTTAGAAATACTTTTGTATAAGAATTTTCTACTGAATCAAATTCCATTTTAAACTCTTCTCCAAAATATAATGCTAATCTTTCTTGTACATTTTGAATTCCAACTCCACCTAACGCTTTATTAGAAGCACCTTTTCCCTTTAAACCTCACTCCATTATCTTCAATCATAATTTTATATATAAGGAAATGATACTGAACCGTCAACTGTATTCTTCCTGGTCGATTTATTTCCTTAATACCATGATAAATAGCATCTTTCTACTAATGGTTTGGAGTACTAATTTAGGTAACAAAATATCTGGGATATTTTCATCTACTTGAATCTCATAAGATAGTTTTTCTTCATATCTTTGTTGCTGAATAAATAAATATTGTCTCCCATGGTCCAATTCTTTAGAAAGAGAAATTAAATCTTCTCCTCATTTAAAGCTAATCTAAAAATAAGTCGTAAAGTGCTTTTGTAATTGAAACTACATGAGTTGTATCTTGGAACTCAGCCATCCAAATAATCGTATCCAGTGTATTATATAAAAATGTGGATTAATCTGACTTGATAATGCTTTTTAATTCATATACTCTTGCCAATTGTTCTTGCTTTCTAGCCTCCACCATTAATTGTTCTAAATGATTGAGCATATGGTTAAAAATGATGAGCTAATTGTTGAAATTCACTAGCACCATTTGGAATAGCTCTGTAAATTAGTTTCGACCTTTTTCAACTTCCTCATTGTATCTTCCAAGTGTTGAATAGGTGATAAATGATGTCTCAAAATAACAACCATTCCAATGAGCATACATAAAACTTAAAATTGCAATACTAATAACAATCATAAATAAACTGTTCGATAATTGTTCTCATTGTGAAAAAGTACTAACCCCTACTAATACCCAATTACAATTATCAATAGAAATTTTATGTACAAAAAATTTTTCCCTAGCATAGAATCCATTGGACTTTTTAGTAATATCTTCTGCAGACATTTGCTTATCGACAGATTGAAAGACTTCGTTATCGGGATGATAAACGATTTTTCCCCTCTGTATTAATCACAAACGCACATCCATCATTCCCAAGAGAAAGTTCCTTAATATAATTTTTCAAGAGCGTGAGAATCAATATCAAATCGAACGACTCTAAACTTTCATTTGTTTTTGATAAAAATTTCTTGACTAATAGATAACACATATTTATCATTTTGCAAAAGCGACTTGTAGTAATACTGGGGTTGTGAGATAAGTCAATCAGCTTGTTGATACCATTCTTGCATCATTAATTCATCTCGAATTGGCAGATTGAAGATTTTGATCACTTGAAATGATTCTTCCATCTTTTGTCACAATCGTCATCGAAACAAAGTGTTCATTGCTTTTCATAAAGGAATCCCAACCAGTTTCGAATACTTATTACGAATTATTTTCTTGTTCTTGAGCAAATTGAACAACTTCAGCCCTCATTAGCAATCGCGTTAATCTGTATATTTTTAATTGAGAGACATACTGTTCGATATATCGAGCACTTGTATCAATTCTAGCAGTCGTTTGCCCGGATATGTTCTCTTTAAATAATTCACTACTTTTTCCAATAAAAGACACTTCCAACAAGAATCAAAAATCAAAAATAGCATTCCTAATAAATAGGTAGTTAATTTTATAAATAAAGGAATTTTCATGATTCTACTCCTTTTTGAAATTGTTTTGTGCTACTCCGACAATTTGCTTTAAATCTAACTGAAAAATAATTTATCTTCCATTCCTACTGCCAAAGCTACTTCATAAATTTTCATGGATGTAGATAATAGTAGTAATTTTGTCTTTATTCATTCGTTGAGTAATAACATAATCTTGAAATGTCATTCCTAATTTTTCTTAATCAAGACACTGACATAATTGGGAGTAAATCCTAACTGTTCTGCAACTTTTACAAGAGAAAGATCAGGATTATCTAATTGGCTATGAATGAGTTTTTCAATTTCTGTTTCTTCTGAAAATAATATCTACTTGATGAATTTGGTTTTTCTTTCCGTTCTTTTTCCAATTTACCAACGACTGTGACAAAAAGATTCAATTTCTTTTTAGAAATAGGCTTTAGTAAATAATCGTCTGCTCTAATTTTAATGCAGATAATAGGTAATCAAAGTAATCATATCCTGTTAGAAATACGATATGTGTATGTGGATAGTGTAATTTAACTTGTTGAGCTAATGTAATGCCGTCCATTTGTGGCATATTGATATCTGTTAGTAAGATGTCGGGTTGTTGTTGTTGAATCATTTCCCAAGCTTGTTTGCCATTTTCAGCTTCTTGTACATCTGAAATCCCCAATTGTTTATAATCGATCAGTGAAGTGAGTCCTCTTCTAACAAGAGATTCATCTTCAACAATTAATAGTGAATACATTCTCATCCCTCCTATTTCCATTATACTCCGCCTTTTTCAAAAATTAACCGAGGTAGTAAAGAGAAAATACTTCTGGATATAGTAACAAAGGATGGTAGTAGCCTTTTCTCCCAATAGTAACCATCTTCATGGTTACTATTGGGCTTGTTACTATGGGAAGTATTTTCTCTTTAATCATTAGGTCCTCTGTTATATATGCCCCTAACCAAAAAAGACTTGCCGTTGTAGTATTAGTCAAATAAGCCAAGTACGGCTTATTTGACTGGAAAAATTGAGACCAAGGCTCAATTTTTAGGCATGAAACAGCAAAGCTGTTTGCTGCCGTCCCCTGCTACAACAGCTAAAGTCTTATTTTACAAAATCCATTAAAAAGCCATAACCTTTTTCTTCCATATCTGCTAACGGAATAAAACGGATAGCTGCACTATTAATGCAGAAACGTAATCCACCTTTATCTTTAGGACCATCATCAAATACATGTCCTAAATGAGAATTAGCAATACGACTACGAACTTCAATTCGTTTCATATTAAAACTTGTATCTTCCTTATAAGTTACTACTTCAGAAGAAATTGGTTTTGTAAAACTTGGCCAACCACAACCGGAATCAAACTTATCTTTTGAAGAGAAAAGTGGTTCACCAGTTGCTACATCCACATAAATACCTGCTTCATGATTGTCCCAATACTCGTTAGAAAAAGCCATTTCTGTACGATTTTTTCTCTAGTAACTGCATATTGTTCTTTTGTCAAAGTATTTTTCAATGTTTCTTCATCTGGTAATGGGAATAAATTAGGATCAATCACTGGATCATTTGCTTTTATTCACATCAATATGACAATAGCCATTTGGATGTTTCTTTAAATAATCTTTGATGGTAATCTTCTGCAACAACAAAGTTTCTAAGATTTTTCTCTTTCAATTGCAACTTTCTTTCCTAATTGTTCTTCTTTTCTGCTACTACTTGTTCAACAATTTCTTTATCTTCATCATTTTGATAATAAATTCCTGTTCGATATTGACGACCCTACATCATTTCCTTGTTTTATTCACTGATAATGGATCAATAACTCTAAAGTAATATAATAAAATTTCTCTGAGGGATACGACTTTTTGCATCATAAGTAATTTTTACTGTTTCTGCATGGTCTGTATCATGAATTAATTGGTAGTTTGTTGTTTCTACTTTCCCATTTGCATACCCACTTACTGCATCTTCAACTCCATTAATTCTTGAAAAATATTCTTCTAAGCCCCAGAAACAACCACCTGCTAAATAGATTTCTTTCAACTCTTTTTCCCCCTTATTTTCTGATTTGTTAACCTTTTGTTGATTAATTAGTGAACTAACTTTTTCTCAATTGGATTTCCATTCGCCTGAGCTGTTGATATTGAAGGATGAATGAAATAATAAGAAGCAATCAGCAATACAATTAACGATACGACTCCAATCAATATTTTTATCCATTTTAAACACTCCCTAGATTTTATCGAGATATTTTAGATTTATTCATTACGTGCTCTTATATATATGCCTAACATCCCGAAAAAGACTTGCCATAGTAGCATTAGTTCAAAAAGCCACCATTGGCTTTATTGGACAGGGAAAATTTGAGACCCTAGGCTCAAATTTTAGGCCTGAGACTCGCATTTTTGCGAGGCTGCTGCCGTCCTCTGCTACTATAGCTAAAAGTCTTATTCATAAAAAAATAGTTACATTTTATCCAGTTGTTTCTGAATATCCTCATTTGATAAATGCCCTGGATGAGCTTGTACAATTTCTCCATTTTGATTAATAAAAACAGATGTTGGATATCCAATTACACCTACTTGTTTAAAAGAAATCAGGTGTTTCTGCCATTAATACAGGTAAATTTTTTTATACTCTAATCCAGAGAACCATTCTTTTAAAAATCTTCTGCTTTTTTTCTCACGATTCACTCCAGGAGCTACTACACTTAAAACAACCGTATCATCAGAATGATTAGCCGCAAAGGAATCAATATCTGCTAACCCAGCTAAACAAGTTGGACACCATGAAGCCCCATACTTTTAATATAAACTTTCTTTCCTTTATAGTCTGATAATTTAACATCTTTTTCCATCAAAGGTTTTTAAAACTAGCATCCACAGATTTTGCAGAGGTTGTCGTTGCTTTTGTTTCTTCTTTTTATCTTTCATTGTCATATCTGTTGAATTTTTTCATTGTATCTCCCCCTTTCATCCCCATTGGTTGACAAGCTCTAATAATAAACTAGCTCCAAGAACTACATATTTCCATTTCTTCATCTGTCATTCTCCTATCTTTGTAATAAAATTTGTATTTGTTGAAAAAAATAATCCAAGCTCCCATTCCTATAATGACAAGCCCCCTGATTTTCTTTAAAAGATATAATTGCTTTTTCGCAAGATTAAAAGCTTTCATCGCTGTAGTAGATGCAATGCTAAAAGCTAAAAACGGAATGGCTAAACCTAAAATATAAATCGCTAATAAAAACATTCCATAAAAAATACTTGCTTGTTGTGTTGCTACTAATGTTAGGACAGAACTTAAAACTGGACCTACACATGGTGTCCAACCAAAACTAAAACTAACTCCTAACAAATAGCTACTCCATAACGAATGTTTTGCCATCTGTTTCAAACTGTACTGTCTTTTGCTTTTTGTAAAGATGTTAATTGAAATACTTCCATTTGATGCAATCCTAGTAAAAACAATAATAGTTCCTAAAACTAAATGAAAATAAGGATTATACAATAATTGTCCTAACAAACTAGCAGCAAATCCTAATACAAAGAAAATCGTTGAAATACCTAGCATGAATAAAAACGTTCGAACGACTGGTAGCACCGCAACTTCAAATTTTTCCAATTTTAATACTGCGACTTCCTCTTTCACTCATTAATACTCCAAAATAAACTGAAACAGTGGTAATACACATGGAGAGAAAAATGATAATAATCCCGCAGCAAAAATACTTCCCCATAATAAAATATCCATTTATACACCTTCTTCTTTAATGTTTGAATTCATTATAATCATTTGTGTTCAAAGAAAACATAGAATCCCTACACAAATACATGAATTTAATATGATAATGTAAAAAGAAATGTAGAATTTCTACTTCATCTTTCAATATAACTTAACCTTCATAAACTTTTTTACCATTAATATAAGTTGCTACAACAGTTGTTTTCAAAATTTCTTCTGGACTTTCATCTAAGAAATTTTTCGATAAAATTACAAAGTCTGCATAATTCCCCTACTTCTAATGTTCCAATATCTAATCGACTAAAGGGATTTTGCTGCTCCATTAGTATGAGCAAATAATGCTTCTTGGGCACTAATTTTTTGTTCAGGCATCAATGCTGGTTCTGGAAGCCCTTCTACTGTTTGACGAGCCACAGCAAAGTACATCGTTTTCAAATGGAGTTACATTTAGTACTACCGAGTATCTGTTCCAAAATGCTAGAGTCGCTCCTTCAGTAATAAAGGAGTGGAATGGAAAACATTTGTTTTGCACGAATTTCTCCAACTTCTTCATCTAATGTTTCATACCCCACTAATAAGTGGCTTGGTTGAACTGAAACAATAAGAGATTTTTGAGCTGTAAGTGGCAAATCCTTTGGATCCATTACTTCTAAATGCTCAATCGTATTGAATTTATAAGGCGCATCAAAAGGATATTTTTCTTGCGCTTGTTTAAAAATTCAATAATGTTAATTAACTGCTCTATCTCCAACCGTATGAATACGCATTGGCCAACCTTCTTGATTGGCTAATAAAGTCAATCGTTCCATTTTTTCTTCCGTTAAAAGTGGTCCTCCCACATCTCCTTCAAAAAATGGGATTGGATAGGGTTCTTTTAAGTAAGCTGTATGCGAACTTGTCACTCCGTCATAAAACTGTTTCACGCCACCCATTTGCAACATGGGAGATTGGTAAGTTTGATAGAGACAACGGTTTACTTCCACTTCTTCACGCATCGCTGGGAAAAAGCTTACTCGAACCGTTGCATCATCTTCTACACTAGAATAAAGTTTGGGATAAACAATATCATCAGGACTTTCTCCTGTTAACGCCACATCTCCAACTGCTGTAATTCCCATCGCATTCAAATGCTTCATATAGTCTAACAATGCTACTTTAGAGTCAGGTTCATTAATTGCTAGTACTTTAGCTAAATAATAAATCGCAATTGCTTCTAAAAATACTCCTGTTAACTCACCATCTTTTTTAACAGCTTCTCCGCCAATTTCAGAAGGAATATTATCACTCGTTAACCCTAATTCTTCTAATGCTTTTGTATTCAGCCAAATCGTGTGTGCATCTCCAGCAATCAAGCAAATCGGAACTTCATTGGAAGCTTTATCCAACTCTTCTTTTGTTGGTAAAACTTGTTGTCCAAAATCACTCGCATACCAACCAATCCCAATTTTCCATCCATTATAAACAGGAATTTCTTTTTGCTTGAGCAATAACTTCTTCAATCGAAGGCGCTCCAACTGCTTTCATCTTTCCTAAAATGAATCAAACTAGATAAATATAAATGCACATGCGCATCGATAAATCCAGGAGTAACCATTTGGTCCCCTGTATCAATAATTTCTCCGTCTCACTTCTTGATGATAAGGAAGAATAGCTGCAATCTTCCCATCTTTTTATTTCTAATATTCCTTCAATTATTTCTTTAGAATCTCCAATAAAGAGATGTTTACTTTTTCACAAAAATAATGCATATTATAACTCCATTTTAAAAATTTAAAAAGGCATCATTGTAGTTAGAAATCCATTCTGTTCCAAGATATTCATAATGCTCTAAACTTTCAATGACTTCTTGTGATGGATAAAAAGTCTCATCTGAAACCACTTCTTCATCTAACAACTCTTTTGCAGCTTCATTTGGTGTAGCATAGCCTACAAATGCTGCATTTCTAGCGGCATTTTTCAGGACGAAGCATAAAAGTTAATAAACGCATACGCTCCTTCAATATTTTTCCGCATTATACGATAAAGCAAAGTTATCCGTCCAAACAGCACTTCCATCTTGCGGTAAAATATATTGAACAGCTGGATTCGCTTCTGCTACAGCAGCTGCGTCTCCTGAATAACCAATTCCAATTGGTGCTTCTTCTAATTTCATCATTGTTTTAATTTCTTCATTTTAATACAGCACGTACATTTGGATTTAATGCTTTAATTTTTAATTCTGCTTCTTTTTAATTGCGCTGCATCTTTGGAATTGAGTGAGTAACCTAATGACTGCAATGCTAATCCCATTGTTTCACGATTTCCATCTAGTAATAAAATTTTTATTACGGAATTCACTCTTCCATAAATCATTCCAAGTTGTAATACTTTTCTGGATCAATATATTTTGTATTCACTATAATCCCAACAGTTCCCCAGAAATAAGGAACTGTATATTGATTCCGGATCCACTGGACTATTTAATAAAAATGGCGAAATATTTTCTAAACCTTGAATTTTAGAATGATCTAATGGCTGTAATAAGTTTTGATTTACTAATTTTGTAATACTCGATTCACTTGGAAAGACGATATCATATCGAGTACCCCTTGTTTTAATTTAGCTTCCATCGCATCATTTGAATCGAAAGTTTCATAGACCACTTGAATATTTGTTTCTGCCTCAAATTCTTTAATCAATTCAGGGTCAATATAATTTCCCAGTTAAATAAATAGAGCTGCTGTTTTTCACTAGAAGCAGATTCATCCGCAGAAATTTCTTGTGATTGAATATATTGTTTTACTCTAATAGTAAAAAGTACAACGGCTAAAATAGATAAAATTAAAAGATACTAATTTTTTTCATGAAAAACCTCATTTCTCTCTTGTTTTGTTACAATAAGTTGATAGTAATAAAATATCGCTTTCACGTCAACTAGTACGTTCTGAATTTTAAAAAAACATCCGTTTAAGTAGAACACAACTTAAACGGATGTTTCATCAAAAACTAGTTTAGATAGGAAAATGTCACAACTATCTATACTATCCTTTAAAAATCTCCCTGTTTTTGTTTTCAATAACTTTTCATTGCCGAGCGAATGACATGAAATTCATCTATTAATTTTTCCAATTAACTCATAATTACGCTCCGTTAATCTACCGGATAATATTTTATGAGAGAATTGATGAAAATTATCTAGATGTTCTTCAATACTCATTAGCATCTCCTTAGCATCTTTTATGACGATACTTTTTAGTAATATGTGCTACTTCTTCCAGAAAAATAAAGCCAAATTATTTTTCATGAATAGTAATATTTCTTCCTTCTGGTAGTAAATCTTTCGCTTCATAGCAAGTTAAAAATTTTTGTTCAATTGTATTACAAACAAAAACAACCCCAATTTGCGAAACATATTTTTTCTCTTCTGGACGCTGTTCTTCATTCTTATTATACTCTACTAAACTTCCAAGTTGTCTACCCACCCATTTTGGAAGCTGTTCATCGCTGATTTCAAATCGCTCTAGTGCTCTTTGAGCGAAATGATCAGTCCATGTATAATTTGGTCCAAATGAAAGTCCCATAACATTACTCCTTTATATAAGTTTGTAAAGTAAGAATTCTATCCAATTTTAAAATTACCATCAATCCTAAATACACCTTCTATTTTTTTGACAAATGTCATCCATCCCACCTTTTCCTAATAATTATTTAGGAAAGAATAAAATAAAATTGTGAAATAATTCTCATGAAGATTTTATCAATCCTTTTTATGGAGTTTCAACAGAAATTGCTTCATTTAAACAAAAACTCCCCACTTGCCAGGTAAACAAGTAGAGATAGGATGGCTACATTTGTCTGGAGATTCTACTCCTAAAATTGCAAGACCTTGTTTTAAGACAACAGCTGTTGCTTCCACTAATGCTAAACGAGCATTTAGTCCTTCATCTTCTTGTAAGATACGGCTGTTTGCATAATATTTATTGAAGGCTTGCGCTAGAGAAATTACATATTTAGAAATCACAGAAGGTTCAAATTTACTTTCTGCATATTTCACAATATTTGGATAATTTTCAATTTGTTTTAATACTTCCCATGCATAGTCATCTTCTAATTCTAATGCTTGAGATAAATCTACTGAAACTCCTGCTTTTTCTTAAAATACTCATTGCACGAGCACGAGTATATTGAACATAAGGTCCAGTTTCTCCTTCAAATTGAACAACTTCTTCTAAGTTGAAGTCAAAGTTATTTGTACGATCATTTTTTAAATCGTGGAAGATTACCGCACCTACCCCAACTTGTTTTGCAACTTGTTCTTTGTTTGGTAGTTTGGATTTTTAGCTTCAATTTGTTTTTTAAAGCTAATTCTTCAGCTTCACGTAAAACTTCTTCTAATAAGACAATTTTTACCTTTACGTGTTGATAATTTTTTACCACCTAATGTAATTAAACCAAAGCCAACGTGAATCATGTTTTCTTGCCAATCACGACCCATTTCGCTTAATACAGCCTTTAATTGTTTGAAGTGGTTTGCTTGTTCATTCCCTACAACATAAATGTTTTTAGCGAAATCATAAGTTGCTTTACGGTAATGTGCAGCGGCTAAGTCACGTGATATATAATGTAGCACCATCTGATTTTTAATTAATGCAGGTGGTAAGTCATATTTATCTAAGTGAACAACTGTTGCTCCACGGTCGATTGTTGCAATTCCCATTACTTTCTAAATATTCAACAATTGGATCCATCTTATCATTATAGAAAGCTTCACCATTATAAGAATCAAATGTAATTCCTAAAAATATCATACACACGATTGAATTCTTTTAAGGATTCAGATTTGAACCAATTCCATAGTTCTTCAGCTTCAGCATCGCCATCTTCTAATTTCTTGAACCATGCACGTCCTTCATCTTCTAAAGAACTATCGCGTTCTGCTTCATCATGGAATTTAACGTATAAACGTAATAATTCTGCAATTGGATCTTGTTCAACGGCTTCTTTTGTTCCCCATTTTTATAAGCAACGATTAATTTACCGAATTGTGTTCCCCAGTCTCCTAAGTGGTTGATTTTTAATTGGGTTATAACCAACTTTTTTTCTCTAAGTTAGCAATGGCATTCCCAATAACTGTTGAACGTAAGTGACCCATTGACATTGGTTTTGCAATATTTGGACTAGACATATCCACTATAGCATTACGTCCTTGTCCAAAATCAAAGTTACCATATTCTTCTCTTTGTTCTAAAACAGTATGTAATGTTTCATCTGCAAATTTACCTTTTGAAAGGAAGAAGTTTGCATAAGGTCCCATTGCTACTGCTTGACTAATATGTTCATCAGAAACTGCTTCAACGATTTCTTGTGCAATTGCTTGAGGGTGCTTTACGTAATACTTTTTGCAAGTGAGAATGCTGGGAAAAGCTAAATCTCCTTGTTCTGCATATTTTGGAACTTCAATCATTTTATAAATTTCTTCAAACGATAAATGTTCGCTAATTGTTTTGTGAATTTGTTCTGCAACTATTTTTTTGTAATCCATTTTTGACACTCCTTCTTTTTATATAAATGATAAATAAAAAGCCCCTAATCAAGCAACCTTGACTAGAGACGAGATAACCCTGTGGTACCACTCTTATTGTTTTAAAAATCTTAAACCACTTTTAAACTTTTTTTAACGGTAAGCGACCGGATTACTCTACTACATTCGAATAATCATTTCCAAAGTGCGGTTCATTTACTTTCATCATGACTGGCTTCCACCACCCCAGCTCGCTAAAAACAGATATCCGTAAACTACTCTCTTCTTCATAAATGTTTATTATTTATAGGACGATTATAACAAGCGATAGAATATTTGTCTAGTAATTTTATAATAAACTTTATAACGCAAATCACAAAAAGACTTTGCATAGTAATATTAGGCATGAAACAAAAGGTTTGCTTCCATTCTTTATTACTATAAAGCAAAAGTCAATCTCACAAACGTCCCTCATAAATATCCGTAAAAATAGAAATGACTTTTTCACAGTAGTAACAGTCCAATAAGCCACATAGGCTTATTGGACAGGGAAAAAAATTGAGACCCTAGGCTCAATTTTTAGACATGAAACAGCAAAAGCTGTTTTGCTATTGTCCTTTATTACTATAAAACAAAGTCAATCTCATAAACGTATCCTCATAAATATCCGTCTAAAAGAAAAGACTTTGCATAGTAGCACGAGTAATATAATCTGCAAAGTCAGATTATATTACAGGAAATTTCGAGACCAAGGCTCGAAATTTAGCAATGAGACAACCTTAGCTGTCTGCTTGCGTCCTAATGCTACTATAGCAAAGTCTATTTCTGCCCTCTATCAGTTGCGGAAAATCTTAGCCTCAAGAACAAATCATTATACAACCCCTAACAACTCAGAACCTAGATTCTCATACACTTCCATATGCTCCATCTGCTCATCCGTAGGATAAAAAGTCTCATTACTTGTTACCTCTTCTGGTAACAATTCTAACGCATCCTTATTTGGAGTTGAGTATCCAACATATTCCGCATTTTTAGCAGCCACATCCGGTCTCAATAAAAACGAAATAAAACGGTATGCACCATCATAGTTTTTAGCCGTTTTTGGAATGACAATATTATCAAACCATAAGTTTGTTCCCTCTTCTGGTAAGACATACGCTAAATCTTCATTTTTCTCCAACATCTTTGCAGCTTCTCCAGAGAATGATACACCAATGGAAGCTTCCTCTTGCGCCATGTACGTCTTCATCTCATCCGCAATAATTGCTTTTAGCATTTGGCATTAGTGTTTTCAAGAATTTACCTGCTTCTTTCACAACTTCAGGATCCTTTTTCATTCAAAGAATATCCTTGAGTTTGAAGTGCAATTCCCATCATTTCTCTAGCACCATCGATAAATAAAATCGAATCTTTATAGTCCTCTTTCCATAAATCAGACCATTTCTGTAATTTCGCCTTCAGCAATATTTTTTTAGTATTGTAAATAATGCCTAAAGTTCCCCAAAAATAAGGAATACTATAACGATTATTTGGATCAAAACTCTTATTCAAGAATTTCTCATCTAAATGTTCCATTCCTTCAATTTTTAGAATAATCTAATGGTACTAATAAATCCTCTTTTAACATTTTATGAATCGCGTATTCACTTGGAATCGCCACATCATAATTCGTTCCACCTTGTTTAATTTTTTTGTATACATCGCTTCATTTGAATCAAAATGTTTCATAAATGACTTTATATCCAGTCTCTTCTTCAAACTGAGTAATTAAATTAGGGTCAATATAATCTCCCCAGTTGTATACAATAATGGTATCAGGATTTTCCTGCGATAGCTGTTTCAAAAATTTTTTCTAAAGAGTAATAATCCAAGACTTGCGACTAAAAATTGCACTAACAAACATCATTAATCGCTTCATCGTAATACCCCCTTCACTAAATCATTTTCAACATTTTTCTGATTTAATCGTTTTTGCTTGGTATTGTTGAATGAAATAATATCCAATCACTAAAAATTAATGAGAACAAGAACATTAATGTGCTTAAAGCATTAATTTGTAAACTAATCCCTTGACGAGCTCTTGAATAAATCTCAACCGCAATTGTAGAGAATCCATTTCCTGTTACGAAGAAAGTTACCGCAAAATCATCTAAAAGAATAGGTAAATGCCATAAAAAAATCCACTTAAAATACCAGGTGTAATCGAAGGTAAAATAATACGCGTTAACACTTGAGAACTTGTTGCACCTAAGTCACGTGCCGCAGTAATCATTGAACGATTCATTTCTGTTAATTTTGGTAAAACCATTAATACAACAATCGGAATATTAAAAAGCAATATGAGAAAGTAGTACGGACCAAAATCCTAATTTAAATCCAATGAATGTAAATAAAAATTAATAAACTCGCCCCTGATAATAACGTCAGGGGAAACTAATAAAATATTATTCATTCCAAGAACAAATTGTTTTCTTCTATTTGAACGAATAAAGTCAATCATAATCGCCCCAAGTGTACCAATAATGGTTGCACATAGAGCTGATAACAAAGCTAAAACTAAAGTATCAATTACAATACCAATTAATCTTGTATCTCCAAGAACAGCTTGATAATGTTCTAAAGTAAAGGATTGAAAATCATTCATCCCCCACCACTATTAAATGAGTAATAAATCAAATAGAAAATAGGAGCATACAATACTGCAAATACAAATACTAAATAGGCATTTGATAACCAATGGTTTTTCTCTAATTTCATTATGCTTCTCCTCCTTTTCTACGATCACGTGTTACAAACATTAAAAACAATCATTGCTACAATTAAGATAACCCCTAATTGTTGAACCCATTCCCCAGTTTTGTGTCACTAAGAAATGTTGCTCTACGGCAGTCCCTAATGTAATCACACGATTTCCTCCAATTAAACGAGTTAACATAAATAGTGATAGTGAAGGAATAAATACTGCTTGAACTCCACTTCTTACACCACTCATCGTTAATGGAATCACGACATTTTTTTAATGTTTGCCAAGGAGTCGCACCAAGGTCACGGCTTGCTGCAATTAATGAACTTGGTAATTCTTGTACTGCATTAAAAATTGGTAAAAATCATAAATGGTAATTCAATATATGCAGCTACTGTTAAGAAACTAAAATCTGTAAATAAAAATTCTTTTCGGCGCAATTCCAAATAATGATAAGAATTGATTTACTGTACCTGTTTGGCTAAAAATTCCAATAAAAAGCATAGGCTTTTAATAATAAATTGACCCATGTTGGCAAAAATAATTAATAATAGCCATAAATTTTTATGCTTCGTTTTACTTAAAAAGTAAGCTGTTGGATAACTCACGACTAAAGTCACTAATGTTACTAAAAAGGCATACCATACTGAGTTAAATGTCATTTCTAAATAATTACCAGTAAAAATAATTTGTATAGTTTCCAATTGTTAATTGATTATTAATATCGAAAAATGATTTATAGAAAATCATCGCCAAAGGTGCTACTACAAATAATGCTAACCATAAAAGATATGGAATGGAAAAAGACGCGAGAATTTTTAGTCATTGCTATCGTCCTCCACTTCCTCGTAGCTTTCTAGACGTGCATCAAATTCTTCTTCACTTTCTCCAAAACGCATTACGTGAATATCTTGTGGTTCAAAATATAATCCTACTTTTGATCCAACTTCAGCTTTTTTCGTTGAGTGAATCATCCATTCATTTTTATTTTCGTCATAACAAATAATTTCATAGTGAACTCCACGGAATAATTGTGTATCTACTTCAACGGTTAATTTCCCTTTATCCACACTTGTTAGAGATAAATCTTCCGGACGAATTACGATTTCTACTTTTTCATTTGGACGCATACCAGCATCGGCACATTCAAATTCTTTTCCAACAAATTCTACTAAGTAGTCTTCTTTCATCACACCGGAAACGATATTACTTTCCCCGATAAAGTCCGCAACGAAACGGTTTATTGGTTCATCATAAATATCTACAGGAGTACCTGATTGAATAATTTCTCCACCATTTAATACGAAGATTTCATCACTCATCGCAAGAGCTTCTTCTTGATCATGCGTTACGAAAATAAAAGTAATTCCTAAACGTTGTTGTAATTCACGTAATTCATACTGCATGTCTGTTCTTAATTTTAAGTCTAATGCTGATAATGGTTCATCTAATAATAGAACTTCTGGTTCATTCACTAATGCACGAGCAATCGCTACACGTTGTTGTTGTCCTCCAGACATTTGAACAATCTCACGTTTTTCGTAGCCTGATAATTGAACTAATTTTAACGCTTCAGAAACTTTTTGTTTGATTACATCTTCTGGTAATTTTTTTAAACGTAAACCGAATGCAATGTTTTCAAACACATTCATATGAGGGAATAAGGCATAGTCTTGGAATACAGTATTTACTTTACGTTTATTTGGTGGTAAATCTGTTACATCTTCTCCATTTAAAGTAACAGTACCTGTTGTAGCATCCGTAAAACCAGCAATAATACGAAGAATAGTAGTTTTACCACATCCTGAAGGACCTAATAATGTATAAAATTTTTCCTTTTTCAATTTCAAAGTTAATATTTTTTAAAACTTGAGTATCATCATAAGATTTTTGTAACATTTTCAAATGTAATAATTGCATTGTTGGACATGTTCTGTACCAATCCTTCCTTTTTATAAATAAGAATTTGTTGCGACAATTAACACCTTACTTGTTTCATTGCCAGCATTTTTTAATTTGGTGTTTAGCAGAAGCTTCAAAAATAAAAAGATTCTCCTTTAGAGACAACTTCTATTTGTTTCCCTACTTTTACTTGTACCTTACCTTCTAGAACATATCCAAAGGTTTCGGATAATGATGGTTGAAACACTTTGTATTCCCCTTGAGGTTCAAAACCCCTAATATTACAGGTTCCATTTCATGTTCATTTGAATCAGGATTTAACCAAGTCACAATTGTTTTTATGTTTTGGATCCTCCATCACGGTCATATCTTCAGGCCCATATACGGTTAAAGCTTCTTCTGGTCCATCTTCAAAGAAATCTTTGGTGCACACCCTAATACTTCTAAAATATCAAAAATGTGTCCATAGATGGTGAACTAAGGTCGTTTTCTAATTGGGAAATATATCCTTTAGATAAATCCGTCCTTTCAGCCAATTCTTCTTGAGTAAGTCCTTTTTGAACACGAAGAGCTTTCAAGTGACTCCCTATTTCCATCTTATCCCTCCATTCTTTAAACTTAAAGTTTAATAACACTATGACTCATTATACTCTAAGTTTAGTAATAGTCAACAAGTAAATCTCAAAAAATTAAAAAGAACCCTATACAATGTATAGAGTTCAGACAAGTAATATAGAACCGAAAGTAGCATTTAGCCATGAAACCGCAGGTCTGCTGCCATCCATTACTACAGTATAGAAGTCAGTTTTTATTAACGTACTCTCATTAGTTCCATACAAATGAAAACGAATTCATACAGTAGCATTGGTAATATAAGAAGTCAGTTTATTAACGTACCCTCATTACTTCCGTTCAGAAAGAAAATGACTTTTTTCATAGTAGCACTATTAATAAGTTAAATATTTTACGCTCTCTAAATTAGTTCCGTACAAATAGAAATGACTTCTTACAGTAGCATTGGAAATATAAGCCCAAATGGCTTATATTACTGGAAAAAAATCGAGACCTTAGGCTCGATTTTTGAGGCATGAGACCACAGGCTGCTGCCGTCCATTGCTACAGTATAAGAAGTCAGTTTCTAGTAATTTATTATTTTTAAAAGAGCCTTCGCCATTGCTAAGCATCCAATTGTTGCTGCATTATTACCTAAAAGCAGGAGTTTGTATGTATTCATCTACAGAAGGATATCCAACATAACCATTCATTAATTTCTCAAATTCTTGTTTAACTTTTTTCAATAAATGAGATTGTTGCATCACACCTCCACCTAAAACAATCACTTCAGGTGCCAAAATTAATGTTGTATTATAAATACATTGTGCAGCATAGTAAGCTTCAATATCCCAAATTGGATCAGTAGGCTCTAATTCAAATGCAGGACGTCCAGCTTTTTTCTTGTAAGGCTGGTCCAGCAGCTAATCCTTCTAAACAGTCAGAGTGGAAAGGACATACACATTTTGCATTATCTTCTGGATGACGTTTTACAATCATATGACCCATCTCAGGGAAGTTCATCCCACCTACAAATTCACCACGTTGGATAGCCCCACCACCAACACCGGTTCCAAATGTATAATATACTAAACTTTCTAAATCTTTTCCATGGCCAAAAATAGTATTCACCATAAGCTGCTGCATTCACATCAGTTGTCCAATTAATTGGTACATTTAAATGACGTTTCAATTCTCCAATAAAATCAAAATTTTGCCATGCTAATTTTGGAGTAGAAGTAATATATCCAAATGTTGCAGATTTTTTATTACTATCAATTGAGCCAAAAGCACCCACACCAACTGCTTCTAATTCTTGTTCATACTTTTTAAAAAATTCAAAAACTTTCGGTAAAGTTTCTTCTGGAGTTGTCGTTGGAATTGAAATTCTTTCTATAACTTCCATATCATGATTCCCAATCGCACAAACAAACTTTGTACCACCAGCTTCGATACTACCTAATACCATATAAAATTCCTCCATTATATTAATAATTATATTATATACAAAAAGACAAGTAAGCTAGCACTTTACCTGCCAATAAATCGGGAATACAGGATTTTCGAACCTACGACCCCTTGGTCCCAAACCAAGTGCTCTACCAAGCTGAGCTAATTTCCCGATAATGCACCCAACAGGAGTCGAACCTGTAACCCGCTTGATTCGTAGTCAAGTACTCTATCCAATTGAGCTATGGGTGCTAAATATTCACTTATATATAGAAAAATGCACCCAACAGGAGTCGAACCTGTAACCGCTTGATTCGTAGTCAAGTACTCTATCCAATTGAGCTATGGGTGCAAATTTTATTCAATTGTATTGAAATGCCGAGGCCGAGGGTCGAACCGGCACGGTCATCACTGACCGCAGGATTTTTAAGTCCTGTGCGTCTGCCAATTCCGCCACCCCGGCATGGGCCATGGTTTATCATTGGCAAAGCGGAAGACGGGGTTCGAACCCGCGACCCCCACCTTGGCAAGGTGGTGTTCTACCACTGAACTACTTCCGCAAATTTATTCATTTAAATGCCGGCTAAAGGACTTGAACCCTCGACCCTCTGATTACAAATCAGATGCTCTACCAACTGAGCTAAGCCGGCTGAAACTTAATAGTGCGGGTGAAGGGACTCGAACCCCACGCCTCTGGCGCTGAGATCCCTAAATCTAGTGCGTCTGCCAATTCCGCCACACCCTGCTATTTCTCTCTTGAGCTAAGCCGGCAATGAGTGATACAGGGCTCGAACCTGTGACCCTCTGATTAAAAGTCAGATGCTCTACCAACTGAGCTAATCACTCTTTATGTTATGGAGGTTAACGGGATCGAACCGCTGACCCCCTGCTTGTAAGGCAGGTGCTCTCCCAGCTGAGCTAAACCTCCATAATTTATAAAAAGCGTGGCAACGTCCTACCCTCACAGGGGGAAACCCCCAACTACTATCGGCGCTAAGAAGCTTAACTTCTGTGTTCGAGATGGGAACAGGTGTATCCTTCTTGCCATCGTCACCACACTTCTCTCTTGAAAAAGCTCTCGCTCTCTCAAAACTGAATCTATATCCAAACTCTTCCTCATTCACCTTCAACCTTGGTTAAGTCCTCGACCGATTAGTACTAGTCCGCTCCATACCTCACGGCACTTCCACTCCTAGCCTATCTACCTGATCGTCTCTCAGGGGTCTTACTCACTTAATATGATGGGAAATCTCATCTCGAGGGGGGCTTCACGCTTAGATGCTTTCAGCGTTTATCCCGTCCACACATAGCTACCCAGCGATGCTCTTGGCAGAACAACTGGTACACCAGCGGTGTGTCCATCCCGGTCCTCCGTACTAAGGACAGCTCCTCTCAAATTTCCAACGCCCGCGACGGATAGGGACCGAACTGTCTCACGACGTTCTGAACCCAGCTCGCGTACCGCTTTAATGGGCGAACAGCCCAACCCTTGGGACCGACTTCAGCCCCAGGATGCGATGAGCCGACATCGAGGTGCCAAACCTCCCCGTCGATGTGAACTCTTGGGGGAGATAAGCCTGTTATCCCCAGGGTAGCTTTTATCCGTTGAGCGATGGCCCTTCCATTCGGTACCACCGGATCACTAAGCCCGACTTTCGTCCCTGCTCGACTTGTTGGTCTCGCAGTCAAGCTCCCTTCTGCCTTTACACTCTTCGAATGATTTCCAACCATTCTGAGGGAACCTTTGGGCGCCTCCGTTACATTTTAGGAGGCGACCGCCCCAGTCAAACTGCCCGTCTGACACTGTCTCCCACCTTGCTTCTAGGTGCGGGTTAGAGGGTTCATGTAACAAGGGTAGTATCCCACCATTGCCTCCTTGGAAACTGGCGTTCCCATCTCTTCGGCTCCCTACCTATCCTGTACATGTCACACAAACACTCAATATCAAACTACAGTAAAAGCTCCATGGGGTCTTTCCGTCCTGTCGCGGGTAACCTGCATCTTCACAGGTACTATAATTTCACCTGAGTCTCTCGTTGAGACAGTGCCCAGATCGTTACGCCTTTCGTGCGGGTCGGAACTTACCCGACAAGGAATTTCGCTACCTTAGGACCGTTATAGTTACGGCCGCCGTTTACTGGGGCTTCAATTCAAAGCTTCGCCTCAGGACTAACCTCTCCTCTTAACCTTCCAGCACCGGGCAGGCGTCAGCCCCTATACGTCATCTTTCGATTTTGCAGAGACCTGTGTTTTTGATAAACAGTCGCCTGGGCCTATTCACTGCGGCTGGTATTTCTACCAGCACCCCTTCTCCCGAGTTACGGGGTCATTTTTGCCGAGTTCCTTAACGAGAGTTCGCTCGCTCACCTTAGTGTTCTCCACTCAACTACCTGTGTCGGTTTGCGGTACGGGTTCTGTCAATCTCACTAGAAGCTTTTTCTCGGCAGTGTGACGTCAGTTGCTTCTGCTACTATATTTCGCTCCCCATCACAGCTCACCCCGTGCGTGACAAGCATTTCACTCATCAGCGGACTCGCTGCTTTGGACGTACATTTCCAGTCGTACGCTCAACTTAGCCTCCCTGCGTCCCTCCATTGCTCAAACAATTAACAGAAGTACAGAATATCAACCTGTTATCCATCGACTACGCCTTTCGGCCTCGCCTTAGGTCCCTGACTAACCCTGGGAGGACGAGCCTTCCCATGAAACCTTAGTCATTCGGTGGACGGGATTCTCACCCGTCTTTCGCTACTCATACCGGCATTCTCACTTCTAAGCGCTCCACATGTCCTTACGGTCATGCTTCTTCGCCCTTAGAACGCTCTCCTACCACTCAGTTATAAACTGAATCCACAGCTTCGGTAATCTGTTTAGCCCCGTTACATTTTCGGCGCAGGGTCACTCGACTAGTGAGCTATTACGCACTCTTTGAATGATGGCTGCTTCTAAGCCAACATCCCTAGTTGTCTGTGCAACCCCACATCCTTTTCCACTTAACAGATATTTTTGGGACCTTAGCTGGTGGTCTGGGCTGTTTCCCTTTCGACTACGGATCTTATCACTCGCAGTCTGACTCCCGGACATAAAATACATGGCATTCGGAGTTTATCTGAATTCGGTAACCCGAGATGGGCCCCTAGTCCAAACAGTGCTCTACCTCCACGATTCTTCATTCCGAGGCTAGCCCTAAAGCTATTTCGGAGAGAACCAGCTATCTCCAAGTTCGATTGGAATTTCTCCGCTACCCACACCTCATCCAAGCACTTTTCAACGTGCCCTGGTTCAGTCCTCCAGTGCGTTTTACCGCACCTTCAACCTGGACATGGGTAGATCACTTGGTTTCGGGTCTACGTCAACATACTACAACGCCCTATTCAGACTCGCTTTCGCTACGGCTCCGACTCTTCATCTTAACCTCGCATGTTAACGTAACTCGCCGGTTCATTCTACAAAAGGCACGCCATCACCCATTAACGGGCTCTGACTACTTGTAAGCACACGGTTTCAGGTACTCTTTCACTCCCCTCCCGGGGTTCTTTTCACCTTTCCCTCACGGTACTGGTTCACTATCGGTCACTAGGTAGTATTTAGCCTTGCCAGATGGTCCTGGCGGATTCCGACGGGATTCCTCGTGTCCCGCCGTACTCAGGTGCTCTCTTGTGCCAACTTTCCATTTTGCATACAGGACTGTCACCTTCTTTGGTCCTGCTTTCCAACAGGGTTCTGCTACAGATTGTCATACACGTTGTCGAAAGTCCTACAACCCCAGTGTGCATGCACACTGGTTTGGGCTTCTCCCGTTTCGCTCGCCGCTACTCAGGGAATCGATTTTTCTTTCTCTTCCTGCGGGTAATGAGATGTTTCAGTTCCCCGCGTCTACCTCGTCATAAGCCTGCGCTTATGCGTAACACCCCATCACGGGTGTTGGGTTCCCCCATTCGAAATCTCTGGATCTTAGCTTACTTACAGCTCCCCCCAAAAGCATATCGGTGTTCGTTCCGTCCTTCTTCGGCTCCCTAGTGCCAAGGCATTCACCGTGCGCCCTTATTCACTTAACCATTATGGTCGCGTTGCTTCTTGTTAAAAAAACTCTTTTTCGTTAGATTTCTCAACTCTCGGTAAATTTTTGGTTTCATTTGTGATATAGTATTCAGTTTTCAAAGGTCGAGTTGAGAGTTAACCTCTCAAAACTAAACAAAGATGTCAACCGGTAGGGTTCCGTATTCATCTAACGCCTTAACATTAGATGTTATCCTTAGAAAGGAGGTGATCCAGCCGCACCTTCCGATACGGCTACCTTGTTACGACTTCACCCCAATCATCTATCCCACCTTAGGCGGCTGGCTCCATAAGGTTACCTCACCGACTTTGGGTGTTACAAACTCGTGGTGTGACGGGCGGTGTGTACAAGACCCTGGGAACGTATTCACCGCGGCGTGCTGATCCGCGATTACTAGCGATTCCGGCTTCATGTAGGCGAGTTGCAGCCTACAATCCGAACTGAGAATGGCTTTAAGAGATTCGCTTACCCTCGCGAGTTCGCTGCTCGTTGTACCATCCATTGTAGCACGTGTGTAGCCCAAGTCATAAGGGGCATGATGATTTGACGTCATCCCCACCTTCCTCCGGTTTGTCACCGGCAGTCTCACTAGAGTGCCCAACTCAATGCTGGCAACTAGTAATAAGGGGTTGCGCTCGTTGCGGGACTTAACCCAACATCTCACGACACGAGCTGACGACAACCATGCACCACCTGTCACTTTGTCCCCGAAGGAAAGCTCTATCTCTAGAGTGGTCAAAAGGATGTCAAGACTTGGTAAGGTTCTTCGCGTTGCTTCGAATTAAACCACATGCTCCACCGCTTGTGCGGGTCCCCGTCAATTCCTTTTGAGTTTCAACCTTGCGGTCGTACTCCCCAGGCGGAGTGCTTTAATGCGTTAACTGCAGCACTGAAGGGCGGAAACCCTCAACACTTAGCACTCATCGTTTACGGCGTGGACTACCAGGGTATCTAATCCTGTTTGCTACCCACGCTTTCGAGCCTCAGCGTCAGTTACAGACCAGAGAGTCGCCTTCGCCACTGGTGTTCCTCCATATATCTACGCATTTCACCGCTACACATGGAATTCCACTCTCCTCTTCTGCACTCAAGTCAACCAGTTTCCAATGACCCTCCCCGGTTGAGCCGAGGGCTTTCACATCAGACTTAATTGACCGCCTGCGCTCGCTTTACGCCCAATAAATCCGGACAACGCTTGCCACCTACGTATTACCGCGGCTGCTGGCACGTAGTTAGCCGTGGCTTTCTGGTTAGATACCGTCACACGCATAACAGTTACTCTATGCGCTGTTCTTCTCTAACAACAGAGTTTTACGAACCGAAATCCTTCTTCACTCACGCGGCGTTGCTCCGTCAGACTTGCGTCCATTGCGGAAGATTCCCTACTGCTGCCTCCCGTAGGAGTTTGGGCCGTGTCTCAGTCCCAATGTGGCCGATCACCCTCTCAGGTCGGCTATGCATCACGGCCTTGGTGAGCCGTTACCTCACCAACTAGCTAATGCACCGCGGGTCCATCCATCAGCAGAAGCCGAAGCCTCTTTTCCTTCTCGAGCCATGCGGCTCAAGAACCTATGCGGTTTTAGCATCCGTTTCCGAATGTTATCCCCCTCTGATGGGCAGGTTACCCACGTGTTACTCACCCGTTCGCCACTAGATTGACCAGTGCAAGCACCGGTCGCTCTCGTTCGACTTGCATGTATTAGGCACGCCGCCAGCGTTCGTCCTGAGCCAGGATCAAACTCTCATGAAAATACTTTTCATAAGCTTTTGAAAGCTCATTTAATTACTGACTTATTGTTTTTCTCCTTAGAGAAAAGAAATTGTTGTTTCTTCACTTTCGTGAAGTCCCTACACATTTGGTTTGTCTTCTTTGTTTAGTTTTCAAAGGTCAACGCCGCTTATCGCGACAACTCCTATATACTATCATAGGTGTTTTTTTCTCTGTCAACAACTTTTTGAAATTTATTTTAAATTTCTTTTTCGTAATCGCTTCAAATGCGAACGTTCGTTAACAGTGTTTATAATTTACCATAGCTGGAATTGTTTTTTCAAGTATTTTTTTACAACTTTTTTTATATTTTTTTACGAAAAAGTGTTTTGAAGCATTCACTTCAAAACACTCTCTCACTCACACTACCTTGAGTTATTGTTTACGATAGGTTAATTGACAATAACGTTCATACCATAAGTCAACATACTCTGGTGAAAACGGACCTTTTTATTATTAATCCAATCGACTAGAATCTCAACATTCGCCTTCAAAATTTGATCAATTTCTTTTTGAATAATGCATTTGTCGGCGGTGTTGTTCATATTCGTCGACATCTAATAGTCTCTTTTCACCATCCGGGAATATTTTTAATATCTAAATCATAATCAATGTATTTTAACGCTTCTTTATCTAATACATATGGAGAAGCTAGATTACAATAGTAGGATATTCCTTTTTGACGAATCATGGTTACTACATTAAACCAGTAATGCTTATGATAATATAATAATGCTGGTTCTCTTGTTAGCCAACGTCTTCCATCCGCTTCTGTTACTAAAGTATGATCATTACAAGCGATAATTGCTTGGTCACTTGTTTTTAGCACCATACTGTCTCTCCACGTACGATGAAGACTACCATCATGTTTATAACTCTTGACAGTGATGAATTCTCCTTCTCTTGGATTTTGCATCACGAGTCCAACCTTCTATATCGATTTTTAGAAAAGCTCCCTTTTCTTTACATTCATTCTCGATTGTAGTATAGCACATTTCATCGCGTGTGTGAATATCTACTATTTATTATTATTTTTCTTGTTGTGATACATGCTCCCATAATTTTTGTTTGCACTTTCGAAAAGGGCATTTTATAAAACTCTTCTGATTCTACCCATCTTAACTCTCTATCACTTAAACCCTCTATTTCACCATTTGATTGGACTTTGTATTTTGTCATTTCAATTTCCCATTTTTGGTGACTAAAAATATGTTTAACTTCCCCTTCAATCCTTTTTGAATCTTTAGTTGATAAATCGATTCAAATTGAGTTTCTAACGGGATATTTTTATTTGGATACTCTTCTACTTCTTCTGCTATTTCATCTAATAAACTCAATTGTTTTTCTTGTTGGTGTATAATCTCTTATTAATGGAAAATGCCAAAATCCACTTAGCAAATCTGCATACGTATTTTTTTCTAATAAATACTGTCCCTTTTCATTTTGTACTACAAATGCTTGCCACTTCATTGAACTGGCTTTTTCTTAGGAATCTTTACTGGATATAAATGCATTGTTCCATTTAAATAAGCTGCACTAAATTCTTTCACCGGACTATCCTCAGGATGCGGTGTTACTGGAGACTCAATATCTGACCCTAAATCCATTAATGCTTGGGTTAAAATCTCCTGGACGTTCTTTTTGAAATAATTTTTCCGCAACTGCTTGAAACACTTTTCTATTAGATGGATTACCAATATCTAATCCTATTTCAAATAGGCGGCTAATCACTCGCATTAAATTTCCATCTACTGCTGGTTCTGGTAAATTAAACGCAATACTAGCAATCGCACCTGCTGTATACGGTCCAATTCCTTTTAATGTTTGAATTTCTTCCATAGTATTTGGGAATATGCCACTATATTCTTCCATAATTTGCTTGGCAGCTTTTTGCATATTTCTTACTCTTGAATAATACCTAATCCTTCCCAAACTTTTTAACAATTCTTCTTCTTTTGCATTTGCTAAAGATTCAATTGTTGGGAAAGTTTCTAAAAACGATAATAGTACGGAATTACCGTATCGACTCTTGTTTGTTGAAGCATTATTTTCACTTACCCATATATGATACGGATTATTCGAATGTCTCCATGGTAAATCTCTTTTTTCTTTGTCATACCATGCTAGTAATTTTTCTTGAAATGAAGCAATTTTCTCTTCAGACCATATTTTAATTCCATATTGTTCTAAATCCATTCTTCACTCTCCCATTTTCAATTTTTCAATCGCTTCATCAATTGCAGAACTGCTGAACCCTTTTTGATATAACTTTCCTTTTAATTGATACCATACTTGCGAATCATCCGTAGCATATTTAGAAAGTAAAGTTCTTAAAATTCTCTCACCTTGTTTCATCACTAACTCTTCTTCATTTTCTTTTTGCTTTTCAAATGTTAATGACGAAATTACCGATTGAACGATATCCAAATCATATCCTCTTTGCATTAAAAAAATCCATACACCTTTTGTTTCACCGTTTTAACAGGTGCATTTCCTTGTCGATCAACATATTTTTGTGCAATTTCAATCGCCTGTTCTAATTGTACTGCCTCATCAAATTCAGCTAATGCCTTTTGAATAATAGAATCATTGACACCTTTTTTCTTCAATTCAAAGACTACAGCTTTTGGCCCCTTTTTCTGTAATGCAAAAATTTTCTCGTACATAACTTTCTGCATAAAACTGATCATTGACAAATCCATGATCCATTAATTGTTGTAGAACTTGGTTAATCACTTCATCGGACACTTCTAACTTTTCAAGCTTCTCATATACTTCTTTTGCTGTTCTCAGTTTAAAATTTAAAAATGCAACGCTTTTTGATAGGCATTTTGATACTGTGTTTCCTGTTCAATTTCACGGATTGTATCTTGCGTTAATTCGGTTCCTTTTGTTAATCCGAACTTTAATAAAGTATCCTCATCTACTCCAAAAGGCAAATTCATTATTAAGATAAATATTAAAACGATTTTGTTTTTTTCTTCTGTACTTCAATTTTAGTAATTTGCATGATATACCCCTTTCTATTTCCCAATCTATTGTATCAAAAATTTCATCAATTTCGATATGAATACCTACTATTTTCTATACTAAAAGGCAAAAAGCCCAAAATTAACGATACGCTAATTTTGAGCTTAATTTGAATCATTTATTCAATTACTGATAAATAGTATTCTAATTACTCTTCATCACGTTTTTTTGCCCTGGAACTAATAATCCAAGAGATGCAAGAATTGCTGATGCAGCAGCACCAAAAATTGATACTTCATTTCCTGTACCTGTATTTGGTAATTCTTGTTGTTTAGCTGGTTGTGCTGGATTGTTTGGAGTTTCTTCTCCTGGTTTAGCTGGCTGTGCTGGTTTATTTTGGAATTGAGTCTTTGTTTTATCAATTTTTATCTGTATTTTCTGAAGCTTTTTCTTTAACTTCTTTATAAAACATATGTCACTTCTGTTGTTTTTACCCGCTTCAACATCTCCAGTTTCGTTACCTTTAGTTGATGCTGGTACTAATTCGTATACTTTTTCCTTCTGGAGTTGTGATACGAGTTGGTTTCATGTTGTTATCAAGTATCGTATTTAACTCCTGGTTTTCCGTCTTTTGTATCAACAGCATCTGCTTGAAGAGTCTTTCCAGATTCATCTACATAGTGAACCACTCACTTGTCCTGCTTTTTTTCGTATACATAAGTGATTTCTGTAGTACCTTCTACAACAGCACCGTTTTCTGGTTTAGAATCTTTTTAAGTCCTTTAGCTGTTAAGTAGTAAACAGTTCCATCTTTTTCGATTTTCTCTGGTTTATTGTCAGTTGTGTCATATTTCTCACTTAGTGATCCATTTTCTACATCTTTAGTATCTGCAGCTAACGTGTTTCCTTCTGTATCAACGTAGTGAACGACTACATTACCAGTGATTTCTTTGTACACGTAAATTACTTCTATAGTTTCTCCAGCTTTAACTTTACCTGTTTCATCACCTTTAGTTGATTGTGGGATTAATTCGTATACTTTTCCTTCTAGAGTAGTGATACGGTTTGGTTTCATGTCGTTATCTGCAGTATTGTACGTTGTTCCTGGTTTACCGTCTTTTGTAGAAACAGCATTCACTTGGATAGTATTACCTTTTTCATCAGTGTACTTAACTACTACTTGCCCTGATTTTTCATAAACGTAAGTTACTTCAGTTTTACCTTCAACTACGTCTCCGTTTTCTGGTTTTAGAATCATCTTTAACAGCTTTTTTCTGTTAAATAGTAAACAGCTCCGTCTTTTTCAATTTTTTTCTGGTTTATTGTCAGTTGTATCGTATTTAGCGTTTAGAGAAGCACCTATAGTATCTTCTTTATCTTCAGCGATTACATTACCTTCTGTGTCAACATAGTGAACTACTACATCACCAGTTACTTCTTTATAAACGTATGTTACTTCTGTAGTTCCTTCAGTAACCTTACCAGTTTCAGCACCTTGAGTTGATGTTGGTACTAATTGGTAAACTTTGCCTTCTGGAGTAGTAATACGTTCTGGTTTCATTCCGTTATCAGAAGTGTCATATGGTGTGCTAATTGATCCATCTGTTGTATCTTTAGCATCTTCAGCAATTTTGTTTCCTGCCTCATCTGTATAGTGAACTACTACGCTACCTTTTACTTCTTTATAAACGTATGTTACTTCTTTAGTTTTACCTGATTCTACAGTACCTGTTTCATCACCTTTAGTTGATGCTGGTACTAATTCGTATACTTTACCTTCTGCAGTTGTGATACGAGTTGGTTTCATTCCGTTATCTGCAGTGTTATATTCAGAACCTGGTTTTCCATTGTCAGTGTCTTTTGCACCTGAAGCAATATCTTTACCGTCCGCAGTTCCTACTAATGAGTTCCGTCTTCTGTTTGGTAGTTAACGATTACTGATCCAGCTTTTTCATAAACGTAAGTTACATCAATTTTACCTTCTACTACATTTCCAGTTTCTGGTTTAGAATCATCTTTAAGACCAGCTTTTGTAATGTAGTATACAGTTCCGTCTTCTGCAGTGATTTTTTCTGGTTTGTTATCAACAGCAGCGTCATATTTTCGCTTAGAGATGCACCCTTAAGATCATCTTTATCAGCTGCGATTTTGTTACCTTCTTTGTCAACATAGTGAACTACTACATCTCCAGTTACTCTTTATAAACGTATGTTACTTCTTCAGTTTCTCCAGCTACTACTTTACCAGTTTCATTACCTTTGGTTGCTGTTGGTACTAATTCGTATACTTTTCCTTCTGCGGTTGTGATACGGTTTGGTTTCATTCCGTTATCAGAGTATCATAATCAGATCACTGGTCTTCCATCTACAGTGTCTTTTTGCACTGAGCTACGTTAGCACCAGCCGCATCTACACCTACTATTGGAGTTCCATCTTCTGTTTTGGTAGTTAACTACTACTTGTCCTGCTTTTTCGTAAACGTAAGTTACTGTAGTTGTTCCTTCTACCACATCTCCAGCAGCTGGTTTAGAACCGTCTTTAAGTTCTTTAGCTGTTAGGTAGTATTTAACACCATCTTTAGTAATTTCATCTTTTTGTGGTCTGTTGATCGTATTTTAACGTTTGAGAAGCATCTGTTTCGTCTTTTTCGTTTTCAGCGATTACGTTACCTTCAGTATCTTCATACTTAACGACTACGTTACCTTTTACTTCTTTATAAACGTATGTTACTTCTACAGTATCTCCAGCAACAACTTTACCAGTTTCATTTCCGATTGTAGAAGCAGGTACTAGTTCGTATACTTTTCCTTCTGCAGTTGTAATACGAGTTGGTTTCATTCCGTTGTCTGCAGTGTTATAGTCAGTTCCTGCTTTAGCATCTGATGTGTCTTTAGCACCTGAAGCTACATTTGCACCATCTGCAGTTCCTACTAATGGAGTTCCGTCTTCTGTTTGGTAGTTAACGATTACTGATCCAGCTTTTTCGTAAACGTAAGTTACTGTAGTTGTTCCTTCTACTACGTCTCCTGTTGCTGGTTTAGAATCATCTTTAAGTTCTTTAGTTGTTAGGTAATATTTAACACCATCTTTTTCGATAGATTCTTTTTTGTGATCTGCTGTATTGTATTTAACATTTAGAGAAGCATCAGTCTCATCTTGTTCGTCAGCAGCAAGTGTATTACCTTCAGTATCTTCATACTTAACAACAACATTGCCTTTAACTTCTTTATAAACGTATGTTACTTCTTTAGTTCTTCCTGATTCAACTTCGCCTGTTTCTTCACCTTCAGTTGATTCTGGTACTAATTGGTAAATTTTTCCTTCTGCAGTTTTAATTCGTTCTGGTTTTAAACCATTATCTGCAGTGTTATAAGCTGTTCCTGGTTTTCCGTTATCAACATCTTTTGTGCCTGAAGCTACAGTTTTACTTTCGTCACCAACTACTGTACCTGTAAGAGCTGTTCCATCTTCTGTTTTATAGTTAACGATAACTGATCCAGCTTTTTCATAGATGTAAGTTACTTTTGTAACACCTTCTACTACTGTTCCTGTTTCAGCTGGTGATGTAGTTTCTGTACCATTTACAGATGTCATTGTGTTTGCTTCGTTTAGGTAGTAAACATTTCCTTGTGCATCTGTAAGTTTTTGAGGTTTTTCAGTTTCATTTTTTTTAGTGTTGTACGCTACATTTTTAGAAGCTGTAGTGCTACTTACAATTACATCTTGCCCATCAGCATTAACATAGTATTTCTCAGTTACTACTTCAGCCACTGTTTCAGGAGTATCAGTGTAAGGAGCTTTTAATTCTGTTCCGTCTTCTGTTTGATAGTTAACGACTACAGAACCTTTTTTCTCTACTTCACGAGTTTTTTCTTCTGCATAAGTGTAAGTGATTGTTGTAGTACCACTTGCTAAACGATATGCACGAAGTGGGTGATTTCATCACGATAAGAGTACTCTTCAACATCCGGTGAAGGAGTATTTAATTAGAACAAAATCAGGGTATCTTCTAAAAGTACTTGAATCTGATTCAGAAACACTTTCTATATCAGCTGTTATATCAGTTGTAGGTCTTCCTTTATCATCAACGGTTTCCCTTATCAGCAATAATCGCGTTAGGATCACCGGCTTTTGCCCCTATTCCTATAGAAATATATCGTTTTGAAATTAAGGAGGTTATCTTCTAATCCTTTTTCTTGAAGATATGCAAGATATCCTTTTACAAGAGTTTTGTTTGCTACTCCTGTTAAAGTATCTGGAGCTGCTTTAAATTTTTGTACCATTGCATATGTTCTTTTTACAGTAGCCCCAGATCCATCTTTATCATCTGCTACATTATCACTAGATGTCAATTGTATACTTGCTGTTAAAGCGAAACTCTCAGTTTTAGCTGTTACATAAGTATTTTTCTCAAGGACGAAAACATAGTCTCCTTCTTTGATTCCACCATCAGCTGTTACGTTAGCTGAGTGAAGTTTTTCGCAGCTGCTTCTCCAGCTTTTAAATGCATCTCTCATTTTATCATCAAGTGATATCACCTGAATTGGCTTGACATATTTTACCATATGTTCCTTTTCCTGTTTGTTCAACGATCCAAGCTTTCCCACCAGGTTTTACAGTATCATAAGTGATTTTACCTTCTGCATTACTTAATCCTTCTGGAGTAAGTTTTGCGGTTACATCACCTAGAGTTGTGTCAGAGTATACTCCAGCACCGTCTCCAGTAGTTTCGACCTTAGGTTCTCCGATTAGATGGTAAGTTTTCCCGTCTTTTTCAATCGTTTCTTTCTTACCATTTTCTTTAGCGTCGTTTAGGTCGCTATCCCAGGCATCGCCACCTGTAGTTCCTTTGAAAAACTTCTCCTGATTTACCGTATACATCGTATGGTGTTTCGATAGTTTTATCAGCACCAGAGTTTTTGGTTTTGTTTTTCTTCTAGAACAGTATTACCTTCAGCAGTTACTATTTGTAATCTACTTTTCCTGTTTTAGTAATTGTATTTGTTCCCTCTGCAGTTGGATCAGTTGAAAATTGTCTACCTGCATCAGGGGTTCTGAATATTAGCTGTATCTACAATTACTGACCCCTTATCATTTTGAGATTGTTGTTGTGTTGTCGCGTTTTCTTTCATCGCCGCTTCTACAGTACTCGTTACAGAAGTTAACGCTACTGTCGCACCTAATAATAATGCAACTGTACCAATTTTACTGAACCTGTACCGTTTTTCAGTTTTCTAATTGAAAATTTATCTTTTTTTATTAATAAACATGTTTTTCTCCTTTTTCATAAAATTTTTATATCTTGTCAATTTTTACATAAAAATAATGTACAAGAAATATTATATACTTCTCATGCACGATTTGCAAAAATAACTATAAAAATTCCGGATATTTTTCACAATTTCGAATATTTTCTGATGTTTCCAGTTTCCATACTGTTTTTCATGAATATTTATAAAAGTTTTGATTTATCAACTACCAACCAATAGTTACCGTTTCAAAATCACAACCTAACCTTCTTAATTCATTTTGCCTTTTTCTCATAATAAGGGATAGAAATACCTTTTACTGTGATGTTTTTCACAGCGCAAAGATGCAGACTCACAGAAGAAGTAAAATGATAAATTTCGATAAATTCATACTCTTTCCACAACTCATTTATTACATCTTCTACGATATAAGGTGAATTTAGATATTGAACTCCTTCAATATGAAAAGTTTCTTTTGGATGAGGAATATAATAATCAATATTTAGCGCATTCGCGTATGTTGTAATCAAATCTTACTGAAATGGCATCATCCGTTTCTGAAAATTTCTGCCCTAATAATACTCTGACTGTTTTCCCATTTGAAACAGGCTGAATATCTGTATTAAAAGAAGTTATCTAAATACACTAACTTCTCTTTATCCACTACATGATAATCCGTTCGATACAATGTATAATGTTTTTTTCTGTTTTTGAATTAAATCATCTCTCGTTACGCCTAACTTGCCAATTTGTTCATTCTTTAAAGGTAATGCCATACATGCCATAGGATAAATATCCGCATATCCATCATCAAAACTCATTAAATGTTGATACGAAGAACTTGCTACAATATCTAAAAATAACCGGATGATCAAAACTAGCGTAAAAAGATTGTTTGTATTCACCTGAATACTTTTCAATTACTTCCTCATAATCCTCCACAGTTTGAATACAGTAAACTTCTGTAAATCCTTCTGAGTAGTAACGATGTCTATCATTCATGACAGGTGTTAAATACAAACTGACAAATGTGTCATCTGCATATTCTCTTTGGATGTACTTTGCAATTTTTGCTTGTAATGGTGTTGTTGCGATAATTAAGTTATTCACCATAACTCCTCCATTCTTTTAAGCTTCCATTCCTAATAATTCACGATAAATATTTGCTACGTTTTCGATAGAATATTGTTTGGCTAATTCTAGATTTTGTTCATTCGACTGTTGATACTCTTCTTGTTCCATTCGTTCAATCATTTCTAGCAATTCTTTTTCGTACTAAATAATTGAATACCATCTGTTTGTTTTTGCATAATAACGATGCGCAATATCAACATTGGATAATAGTGCTAATAAGCCTTCACTCATTGCTTCTACACAAGCATTGGCAAATAATTCCGAATAACTAGATGATAAATATGCTTGATGAAGATGGTACGGAACTTTTTCTACTATCCCTTTAAAAAAATAATATTTTCAGGAATTTCATATTTTTTTGTTTTAATTCTTCAATTCTTTCATCACTTCCTCCATAGAAAGTCACTGTAGCTTTTTGAACCGGATAAATATAGCGCAATAAACACTTCAATAATCCATTCCACATTTTTAACTCACTCATATTCCCAACTACGCAATAATTTGTAACTGAACCAATCACTTTGGGAGATTGTTTGACTTGTGTCGCCATTGGAGGAAGGAACTTTGTACTATAACCTTGTTTTGCTAACTCAGTTGTTAACACTTCACTTGCTACTAAGTAATCTGTTTTCCCACGTAGGTTGGCTAAAGTCATATTTCTCAAAACATTTTTCATGAATGACTTCATAATAATTTTTCTCAGTATTTTTCCATAAAACGGAAGATGCTTGGTGCTGGAACGATATGTTGATCTCGAATGATTAAATCTGTTTGCTTTGCATTTTTTGCCAAATAAGATACTACAAGATCATCTTCCGAGCAAAATTCCTCATCTTTTAGATAAATATATCCCGGATAAAATAAGCTTACTGGAGTTGGTTCTTTAAACGGATCCATAAATCTTGCTCGTAAAACTAATTCTCCATTTCCATGATACCAACGTAATTCTCCCATTTGAAAATCTTCGAATAAATAGGACCCCGAAGTATAAAAGTATCTTCCTGTTCCATCTGCAAGCGTCACAGCACTCACAAATCCTTCTTCTGTCACTTCCACTTGGTCGCCCTCTTGAAGTGTTAAATCTTCTGAGTTTAACAGACAGAGCATCATGTCCAATATCTGAAAAACTATTTGGTACATTAACAATTTCTTCTTCTAAGAAACCTAATGCCATTATTTCTTTTTCCAATCTGGCCTTACTTGAGGACTAGTTGCTAAATGGATATAATCTACTCCTAAATATCTAGCAACTTTAGCACGATATAATTGTGTCGTTTCAAATCCATAACGATGCGTTTCTTTTTACAGGATGAATCGTGATAATACGTGACATCATTTTTCCCTCACTTTCTTTTTTTATTCTTTCTATTCAAAAATCCCCATCTTCCGATAGGGATTTGAGGCTTTTTGTTTTAGTTTAATTAAAATCCAAGCGCTACATAGTCCACTAATCAAAGGGACTAGCCCATATATCCACATTTCTATTTGGAAGAAAACTCTTGTAACTCCCAAAGAAATGCACATACATAGTATAACATATAGACTCATCGTCTTTCCAAAATTTGAAAAAAATTAAGCCGACTAATACTAGACTAGAAACAATTGATAAGAAAATACCAACATAGCCTACAAAAAAATTCATATGAGAAACTCCGCCTAAAGTAACTAGACTAGATGAAATAATGATATTCAATCCAAAAATAATTGGGAGACTATACTTACCTGCATATTGTTTTTCTAAAATTTCATATCCTGTCGACAAAAGTCGTCTGAGCGGATAATAGCACTCCAATCATTACTGGAATAGCAATCCATAATCCTTCACTTTTTCGCATATTCTAATAAGACATTGCCATTAAATTGATAGCCAGACTGTTTTTAGAGAAACTCCAATAACATATAAAAATCCTGTAAATAAAATACCCTAAACTAGCATTTAGCAAAATAGATTTCAGTAACTTCACTTTTCCAACTTTTTGAAATCGCTCTTGAATATCAGGGACTCACTAAATAGGATGAAAAAGTTTGAAAAAGATGCCCCTAGCAAAATCCATGTGAAAACGAATCTCTTTGACTAGGAGCTGCTTGGTTTAATAGTCCATTTGTCATCATTTTAAAAGCAATCACTATCATAGAAAGAAATAAAATGACCGAATATAAACTATCATACCTCACTACTGCTAATAGTCCACCTCTAGCAACTCCATACGCCCATAAGGCTAATAGTAAAATCCAAAAAAATAAGCAGAAACACTAGTCAATTGTTCCAACATCACGGATGGAATATACAATACTATTCAATTCTCAAGAGTTGGTACACTGTCCATAAAGCTTTAGACAATAGAAAACTTCCACGCCCAAACCGTTGTCCAATAAAATGAAAGATATCTTCATACTCCATCATTTGCTTGAGTACCCAATATAAAAATTGGCAAAAGCTAACAAAATTCCAAAATTGAGCTATATAATTACGATATCCAGTATGATAAGCAGTATCCACAATTCCAATAAAAAGAAATCGGTGATAATAATGTTGCAAAAATCGATAAACTGTACAAAAATCCAGTTATACGTTCTATTCTTGTTCATTATTGTTGCTCCATAAATTGTGCAAATAATAAATCATTTTTATGATTAATATCGATATTACATTTTCCTTTTTGTAATACATAACCTAAGTTCCCACCATAAAAGGATTGTGTCTGACAAAAAGTTCCGACTGTTATTCCAAATAAATTACCATTTGGATAATATTGTTTTTGATTGTTTTTGACGATTTGTTTGCCAAGCTTCAACTTGTTTTAGATTCTAATTCCGTATCACTGATAGGTGTTACAAATAATGCTGGATTATATTCTAGTTCTTTTACAGTAATGACGCTATCATAGACTTCCATTAATCCCAACACTTCTACTAAATCCTTAAGCTCTCGAAATGGACTAGTTGGTTGAAGTAAGATAATCTTATCTTCAGCATCTAATCCAAAAGTTTCGATGACATCTTCTAACACTTCCACCATTGTTGTTGTTGAAGTTGCCAAATTTTCCGATCTATTACGAACTTCTATCCCTTCTCGATAAAATAAATGCTCACAATAATCGGTTGTTACGATAATTTTATCAAACATTTCTGCTTCTACAGCAAAAATCAATTGCTCGATTTAATAAACTTTTTCCACCAACCACACTTAAATTTTTTATGGGCTAATTCCACCGAACCACTACGTGCCGGAATTACGGCTACTTTCATAACATCCCCTTTTCTTATCCTCTAATTCAGACCACCAAGCTGTATTTTTCTTGATACCAGTCAATCACTTGCTTCAACTCTTCCTCAAAATGAGTATGAATCGGCTGATATCCTAACTCTTCATACAACTTATGAGCATTAATTCCATATCTACGATCATGCCCTGGTCTGTCTTCAATAAATTCAAAAATCCGTTTTTTTCTTTCCCTAGAAGTATAAGAATCATTTGTAATACTTCTAAATTATTTCTTTTCATTATCAATTCCCACTAGATAAGTTTCCCCAATTTTCCCTTTATCTATTATCACATCAATTGCTCGACAATGATCCTCTACATGAATCCAATCCCTTACATTCAAGCCATTCCCATATAATACCGGCTTTTCCTGTTTCAAAATATTAATAATTTGTCTTGGAATAAATTTTTCTGGATTTTGGTAAGGTCCATAATTATTTGAACAATTAGAAATCGTTGCTTGAACTCCAAACGAACGAACCCAAGCTTTCACTAATAAATCTGCAGATGCCTTTGTTGCAGAATAGGGAGAGCTAGGTTGATACTGAGTTTCCTCTGTAAACTTCTCCATACTTTCTATTGGAAAATCCCCATACACTTCATCTGTTGAAATTTGATGAAAACGCAATTGATATTTTCTTGCTAACTCTAATAAATGATGAGTACCTAATACATTCGTTTGAACAAAAGATGCTGTATCTATTAAAGAACGATCATTAAAAAGATTCTGCTGCAAAATGAACAATTAAATCATGCTCCTTTGTAATAACCTTTTCTAACTTATGATTATCCGCAATGTCTACTTGATAAAATTGTACTCTCTCATCTAATAGATCAGAAATCGTTGAAAAAGATGAAGCATACGTCAATTTATCTAAAATTGTAATTTTGACATTTTGGATACTGACGTTTTGATATAGCGTACAAAATTTGAACCAATAAATCCAGCCCCACCTGTTACGATAATATTTTGATACTCCACTCTAATTCCTTCTTTCTCTAGAATTCCCCATTATTCTAACGATTCACATCAATTAACAACCAATTTCGAGCATCTGCAATTTGACGTCCTTCTTCAATGAGCATCGTATTAAAAATTCAGTGCAAAAACTTGCACTTCAGGCTTTGCCATTCGTAAAACATAAAGCGACCCAATAACAATACGTTGAGTTGGCACTAATAAAATATTTCTTACAATTAAATAATTGAACAAAAATTATCTCGAATATCTTGTTCCTCTACTACAATCGGAAAAAAATGAATGAATATTTTTCTTCTAAGGTCGGAACTAATTTTTCCCTACACCATTCAACATCATCTGATGTGATACGAAGCGTCATTGTTTGAAAATCATCCGTTTCTAATGCAGCAATTCGATCTAAATAATCCTGTACATATTGCATCATGTCATAGCCATAATGTTTATAGCGATCCTGATGGAGAAAGTCTGTTCTTCTAATCGCGATCGTAATATCTTTTTCTTCAAATTCTCTTGAAAGTTCTTGAATCGGCTCTTGTAAATATCTTGCCACAAAAGAATCTACGTGAACTGGTAAATAATCTTCTCCTGATATTTGAAAATAGCCGAAATCTTCTATTTCTATCCCATTTGCTTTACTAAATAATTCAACCGTTTTAGGAAAAAAAGTTTGAGCAAAAGCATAATAACCTGTTCGTAATACAACTATCTGCAATCCCATCTAAGCGATCTTTATGAGCTTGTAATAATAAATATAATAGATTCCCTAATTGAAACCCTCTGTCATTATAATAAACTTTCACCGCTTTTCTCCTTATTCTTTCTAAAATATTGTCCTAATTTTTGAGCAGTCAGGCTTTTTGAGATAATTCTTTTTATTTGTTGTCCAGTATAAAAACCGTATCTTTTAGCTGAAAGACCATCCCTTTACTGTCAAATAATTCTTGAAGTAAAGTTTGAACTAAGTCTTTAATCGCTGTCACTTGATAAATATGATGATCCTCATATAGTGAAGAAACTGAGGTAGTTGTTCTAATAACTCTATAGGAACTTCTTGAACTCTTTTCTGCCACCTGTTCTGTCACTAGTCGATAATACTCTTGTAATGCTGGATTTTTTTCTAGCTCTTCTTTTGATACAAAACTCCATTGTCGATGGATTAAGTCGTGAACAAATCCTTTTTTCAGATTTTCTCCATATAATGTATCCATAAAATAAATCGAATGATTTGGATGGTGTTGAAGAATAGCATGACATAATTCATTTTGCACTTGCCCATATCGATTTTCAGCATGTAGTGCACTTTGAGAAGATACTAGGACAAATTGCTTTGTCTTTACTTTTACAATAGTGTCTACTAATGTTTCAATCTCTTCTGCCGGATTAGCAAGCCCAATATTAGTTTTGAATTTTTTTCAGAAGAAGGTGCTGTACAAATGACGCAGTCATATTCTTGCTGAAGTAGTTCGGATACATTATCACGATTGAACCCTATTACTTCATATTGTTTAAAAGACTTCAATTGTTCATAAACTTTTGATCCAATGCTCCCTGTATAACCAATAACTGCAATTTTTTTACGAGAAGATTCAATTTTTTTGAATGATAGACAAGTACGAATCACTTTTGCTGATCTTTTTGGTGAAATAATCACTTCTCCTGTTAAATCCCAAGGTAAATTCAATGTCTTATCAAGTGGCATAATTCCAGAATGTTTCACACTTGGATCATAATAACCTGTGACTAAATAATTCAAAATCCCTTTATCCGTTAAAGCTTGAGCTCCGTTAGAAACTCCAGCTGGAACAAAGATTGCCATTCCTGGAACGACATCAATCACATCTACAGCTTTATACGTTGGAGAACTCAATCGTAAATCTACAAAGCACATTCGAAACGTACCTGACGCAACCGTCATTAACTTCGACCAACCTTGACAATGCATTCCTCGAATCGTTCCTTTTTAGAAACGAAACATTATTTTGCAACTTTCCTTGGAAAAAGGATTCCGGAACGCCATATTTTATCAAGTCAATCTTCCGCCAATTTTCAACAAAATAGCCACGTTCATCATGATGAAGAGGACTTGATAAGATTAATAGGCCTTCAATATTAGGTTTTACCTGTTCTTCTACTTTCAAACTCAGTCCTCCTCTCTTTTTCGGGAAGCATCTCATTATAGTTCTAAAACTTGACAATACATCTCTGCTACTACTTCTTTTTGTATAATGTTTTAGCAAAAAACGGAAGAAGAATACTCTCCTTTTTGTTGAAAAGCTCTAAGTGTTTCTACTAATTCACTCAATGAACGGAATGTTTTTTTGTATTGGAACAAATTTTTTCCATAATAGGCATGCGCTAAATCTGTATGAGATAATAAGCAAACTAATCCTTTAGAAGAAGCTTCTACTGCTGAATTTGCAAAGCACTCGCTATAAGAACAAGAAAGATATCATGATACTTCTCATAAGGAACAGGTGTTACAAATCCTGCATAGGTTATATTTTTCCGGAAGTTGCTCTTTTTGTCATCCCTGCCGGTAACGTTCCATAAATCGTTAATCGACTATCTGGAACTTGTTTAAAAGCTTCAATTGCTAATTCACATTTTATAACAGTCATATTTCCGACAATACACCAATCAGTTACTGTTTCATAGGTTTCTTCTTGAACTTCATCCATATAAACGGGTGGTAAGAACTTCACAACGTCACTTCCTAAACGTTCTTCTAGTACTGGACTAGCCACAATATTGGTACACCAATTTTGCAATACAAACTTCATAAAAAGGAGCTAATATATTGTAATGAGTAAAGGCAAATAGTTCTCTTTTTCGTATTTTGGAAAAAAATTTTCTAAGTTGCAATGGATATTCATTGACCATATCAATGATAAATTTATCTTGAGGAGTTGAGTTCTCTGCTAAATAATAACTCACTAACTGCCACTGAGAATAAGTTTCTCCTGTTTCAACAAAACGATAAGCATGATAATTCTCACTAATATCACCTTCTAAAACAATACCTTTTTGAACCATACAAAGTGAAAGTATTCTGTTTATCATCTAATCGATACAATAGCTGGGAAGTATAACACTCAACTACACCATCCTCATAATGAACTAATCCTACATAACCTTCTTTTGTATATTTAACTTTTTTACACCTTCTAATGTCGAAAGAAAGTCATCTGAAATACATGGTTGAACTCTAGCTAAATCAGATAAATCAAAAAAATAACATGATAAAATTTTTTGAATCCGAGTTGTTCTAGTTGCTCTACAAAGTTAGGAACAATATTACTTAAATTTGTGAGAACTAATTGGTGCTCCACACCAAGAGATTGCATCAAGTTTTGACGAGCTAACTGACTACTCTCAAAACCATAAATACTAATTGGAACTCCTTCTTTTTATTGTGAACACTTTCATGATTATTCTCCTTCTAAAACTTCTTCGAGAGTTAACCCTCGTGTTTTAGCTAAACGAGTACGAAAAGCCATCCATTTATCATGCCTATCAGAAAGTCGATAATACGCCGTCAAATTATTTTAGTACAAAAGCATTTTTCCTTTGTCACCATTCTTGCCCATAAATGCCAATCTTCAAACCCATCATATCCTTCATGATAACCACCAGCTTCCTCGTAAGCTGACTTTCTAAAAGATAACTGTTGAGTGATTAAATACATTTTGATACGCTAATTGGAACCATAACTTTTCTCCAAATAAATGATTTTTGTTTATTTCTTTTCAACTTCTATTTTTCATCTTCCTCTGCAGTTACTCTTGAGCCCTACAATATCTAATAAAGGATTTGATTCTAATTGATGTAATACCATTTCCAAAATGCCACGGCATCCATACATCATCAGCATCTTGTCTTGCTATATACTCTCCTTGAGTCATAGTTACTCCAGAAATTAGCGTACTAGAAATTCCTTGATGTATTAATTTTTCATAATGAATACGATTATCAATTAAATACTTCTGACAAACTTCTTGAGTTTGATCTGTTGAACCATCATCAACAATCCACAATCAGAACTCTTGATGTGTTTGGTTTAAAATCGACTGAATCGATTCATCAATGGTCTTCTCTCCATTATAAACAGGCAGGACAATATCCACACAAGTATCCGATAGAAAAGATTACGATACTCGATTCCATATTCCAATAAAATATCTGACTCATAACTACTCAAAAATGTACGATAAGCCTGAACCTTAACTCCTTCAATCGCTTTAACGAATAAAAAGGCTGTTGAATAGAAGCCATATACTTCTACAAATTCATAATCTGCTAATAAAGGAATAGATTTCCTCTTCAAAACAACTTGTAGGAGTAGCTATTTTTATCCCTTCTACTTCCACTACCGCACGTGGGTGAGGATAATAGATATCTGCCTTACAATCTAGTATCGCTTTTTGTGTTAATTGTTTTTGTCAATAAAAATATCTTCTTCATCATAAACTGATCCTAACAGCTTGACCTAAAAACACTCGAATCACTTTTCCCATTCTTTTGCCCGTTTAAAGCCTTCAGGCTTTGTATTTAAAAATAAACGCACTTGTCTTTTCTTCTTCAAATAACTTTGTTTGATTAAACACGGTAAAATGTTTTTGCGAAAGTAACATCATTTGCCCTAACGTTAACCCTAATGGAGAAACTACCCTATTAAGATTTTTGTGTATACATATTTGGAACAATAATGGATGTACTACCATCATCAAAAGTAAATAATTGCATCTGATTAGGATTAAAGAAACTATACGCTATTGGATTATCTAAACTAGCCAGATACAAAGAGTAATCACTTTATCTGAAAGAAATTGTTGTAAAGATTCTTTCAATGTTTCTTCTTTTAAAATACAAACTTCTTTACAGAACTCCATCATCTTTTCTGCATAAATCTGTTGTCTTGAATCTTTCGACATCATTAAATACATGCCATAAAATTCTAAATTTGTATGACATGCTACTTCTCTAGCAACTAGCACTTGAAAAGGTGATGTACAAAAAAATTAAATTCATTTTATTTCCTACTTTCTTCTTTATAGCGATTCCCAAATCCTTATTATCTTCCATTAATCAATATCCCTATTATACCATAAGGACTTTTTGAATGCTTTTATTTACTTAATATTTAGAATAAAAAGCCAAAAGGTTCGGCCTTTTAAACCGATTCCTTTTTGGCTTTTTAGTAGTTGATAAAAATCTTTTTAAAGAATTATTTCAATCTACTCATTTTTCTTTTTTTCTTTTGGGATTACTAATCCTAAACCTGCAAAAATTGAACTTGCTGCAGCTCGAAGATGCAATTCATTACCGGTACCTGTTTGAGGTAATTCTTCTACTTTTATTTTTAGGAACTGAAGTTTGTTGTTCATTTCCTCCATTTGAAGGAGTTGTATCATTTTGTTTTGGTTCTTCAGGAATCTTTAATTCTGGTTTATCCACAACTGGAGGATCTAACGGAACTACTCCACCATCAAATTCTGGCACTTCAACTTTTTGGAGCATCCATTTGCATTACATATTGATAAACAATAGTTGTTATCCCTTCTTTAACTAGTCCTTTTTCTTCCACAGTATTTTTGAACTTATCACCAGCTGGAAGAACACGTTTTTAATCGATATGTTACTCCATCCACTTCAATCGTTTCTGGTGGTGTCACTGCATATTCTTCACCAGTCTCTTTGTAAGTCGTTTCTTCTTTATCACCAGAAACTGTAGTTGTCGCTTCAGCTACAATAACGTTGTTCTTAGCGACTACATTATCCGCAAGGAAGTTTTCATTAATATCGACGAATTTAACGATAACTGTTCCTTTTTTGTCTTTTGCGTAATCACGTTTTGTTGATGAGGCTACAGAATACTTAACAACAACCGTTGAATCTTTTTGATTCATGTGTTACTGCTAACTCCTCTACCTTAGCTTTGTCTACAGTGTAGTCTTTGATTTCTGGTGACACAACTTCGGCAAGTTTTTGTTCTTTAGTCCACTCACTTGTGTATACCACTTCACCAGTTCTGCTGTTAATTTCTGCAGTTCTTGTAAAGCGTGCTTTTTGTTCAACTGGTGCACTTGCTTCCTGTCCCGCTTTTGGTCCATTTTCATAAACATAAGTGATATTACGTTTCACTTCTTTTAATACACTAAATCTTTGTACGAACGATTTTGTGGGTCGTTAGGATTTTATCTTCTGGTTTCGGAGGAGTAGGAGTATTATTATTTGGTTTATTTGGATCATTCGGTGTTCCATCTTCTGGTTTTGGATTATTCGGAGTATTATCATTCGGTTTTAGTCGGATCTACTGGAATAACGTAATCGTATTGGTATACAACTGTTGTAGTTCCTTCTTTTACCTTACCTGTTTTCTTCTAGTACGTTGTTGAATTTATCAGAAACTTCATACACTCCACGGAAGACATATTTCTTGCCATCTTTAGTAATTGTATCAACTTTCTTCTCAGCAACATTATAGTTTACATCATTTTCTGTTACTTCATCACGATTCGACAGAACAACATCACCTGATTTAGTAGCATATGTTTTTCGTTGTTTTCACAGCTGCATCTGTTACTACAATTTCTGCATCTTTGATTTCATTACCATCAGCGTCAACATACTTAACAACTACAGAACCTTTAGTCTCAACTGTTTTAGATGGTGTTTTTCTTCTTGTTTATCTAAAGTATAACTATAAATAACGTGTTTTTCACCTTCAGTTACATTCCCTGATGCTGGAGCTGAATCAGATGTTGGTGCTACATATTTATAAACTAATCCTGTAGTTTCATCTTTTAGCGTTGGGTATTGTTTATCAGTAGTATCGTATTTTTCAGTAACTGTGCGTTTCTCTTTACGTTCAGATACTTTTTACACCTTTTGAGTAAAGTTACATAAGTATCTTCATACTCAACTGGTACTTTTATCTTTCACTACTTCTGTTTCTTTTAAGGTTTTTAACGTTCCATCTTCGTTGATCACAACGTGTTTCACATCAACGGAACCTGTCTTAGTCACAACTGAGCTAGATGGAGTTTTTTCTTCTTCACTTACTAGACGGTATTCGTAAACAACCTCTGTTGTTCCTTCTACTACTTTACCACTAGCGGCTGGAGAACCTTGTTTTAGACCTACATACTCATAAGTATAACCAGTAACAGAATCCACTAACGTTGGATATTGTTTTGGAGTCGTATCGTAGTTTTGTTCTAATGTTTTAACATCAGTACGTTCATCAACTTTTGTTTCACCTGAATATAAGCTCACGATAGTTTTTGTTTCAAGCGGTACATTATCTTTATCAGTTTCTGATTTTAATTGTTTTCCATCAGTTGTAACATGCTTAATAACGACACTACCTTGTTTAGTAGCTGTTACTTCTCCCGCTTCTTCTTTTGTAATTTTTAAGTTGTAGTAATGAGTTACGACTGGTTTTTCTTCACCCATCACTTTGTAAGCACGGATTGGAGTGATGATTTCTTTTTTAGTAACTGTAGCAGTATCCGTTGTTGTTTTCATCAGAAGGTTCCCATTCATTTACTTCATGGTTTGTTTTAGTCAACGTAGCTTGTGATTTATCATCTGATACTGTAACACCCCATGTCCCGTTAGTTGTAACATTTGAAATATTAATGTTTTGATTCAGTATTTACAGGATATTTATTCAAATAATATCATGTCCATCATTTCTATCATACTTAGTATTTGTTGTTACTACTAATCCACCCTACAGTTGTAAATTCATAAGTTTCAATAACCTCTTTAGTCACAGGAAACAGATCACCGTCAACTGCTCCGTATTTTCCAAGCCTCTTCTTTTTGAAGCAACACTCAGACTTGACCTTATCAATGATAGGTAAAAGCGTCTAAAACCGTACTTACATCTCTAACTTTGTTTTCAAATTGATCTAGTTTAGATGAGTCATTATCAGCAGAAGTATCATTTACATAAAATCCAACTTTACCATTCGATAAACCAACTCGAATATTATTTTCTTTCATATAATTAACAAGTTCGTCTACTTTATTATCTAAATTGGTTTTAACTGTATTAATCGCTTCGATATCCGTAGGTTTTGACGCATTACTAGAAAAAGAAATCAACAAGTCGATATCCAGTTGCAAAAACATCTTTCAATATATCTTTCACTGACGCATTTGACGTGTTTTAAATCTGGTGTTTTTGAAGATATTTAGAATATTTATCTTCTCTTCCTGACAAATCAAAAACATCCATTAATTTTTCTTGTTTGCGTACCATTCGAAGTTGCATTTCTTTCATTATCATCAGTAGTACCGAAGACGTTATCATCCCCAATATCTTTAATAGCTGTATAATTTTCTCTAAGAATCGCATAAGTCATACCCCAAATATCATTAGAAGTTCCGCCATAAATATTTTCTTTTACTGCAACATAAGTGACAGGTGTTCCTGTTTTTTTACTTTTTGCTTCTACAGTATTTGTGACTCGCATACGTATCTTTATCAAGAACAAGCACAGTGTCTCCTTCTTGAAGTGTTACATTTTCTTTCGTGAATTCTTTAGCAGTAGCTTCTCCAGCTTTCCATTTTGCCACTGCATCTTCATCACTAGTTACATCGTTAGCCTCTACAAATTTACCGTATTTCCCATCAGCAGTTTCTTCAACTAAGTAGACTTTACCCTTTGTTTTTGTATAGTCAATTTCCCCTAGTTTATTATGCAACCCCTCTGGAGATACTGCTGCTTCGATATTGTTGAAATTTGTTTTGTCATACTTAGGTTTGTCAGCACCTTCAATTTCAGAACGTACGTATTCATAGACTTTATTATTTGCTTCTACAGTATCTTTTTTCCAGTAGCTGCAGTAACAGTATCTCCAGTTTTAGCAACTGTTGATTCACGGTAGTCTTTTCCATCTGCATCAGCTGCAAGACCTTTTTTATCGTAAGGTGTTGTTACTGTCCCTGTTGCCGCTTCTACTGTTTCTGTTTTTAGTAATGATTTGTCAGAATCCAATTTATAATTAACAGTTGCTCCTGATTTGAAGTTTACTGTATCATTACCATCAGCATCACCAGTATTAATGTTAGCTTTTGTTGGCTCAGTTACTCCTCCATCTAAAACTGCATCAACTTTGAAAGTTTTAGATGCATCTTTATCATCTGTAAAAAGTCGTAGCCTTTTGCAGATTCAACTTTAGATGTATCACTTACTACTGTGGGTTCATTCATGCCATTGAGACGTTACTGCAGCTTCAACAGCCCCATTCGCAAAAGAATAGTCCAATCACTGCACTTGCTAATCCAACTCCTTGAATTTTTCTCAAGGAATATTTTTCTTTGTATATCTCTATTGCCCATTGTTTTTCCCTCTTTTATTCAACCAATTTTAAAAAAACTATAGTTATAGTATTTCCATGATAATTATATCACTAACAACTCTAAGAAAATATTAAATCAATGTTACAAAATTTATATATTATAATCTGTTTTCATACAAAAATAGGAGTAAATCCCAGATTTACTCCTATTTATTATTCTTTTTCTTTGCTTACCCAGTATCGCTAATCCCAGTCCAGCAAGAATTGAACTTTGCAGCAACTCCGAAAATTTCGAATTCATTACCTGTACCTGTTTGAGTAATTCTTCTACTTTTATTTTCAGGAATTGAAGTTTGATTGTCCCTTTTTCATTTGAAGGTTGTATCATTCGGTTTCGTTTCTCCAGGTTTATATGTTTGTTTTTTTCTTAAACACATGAGTAACTATACCATCCGCATTTACTGGAACTGTTCTAACAAATTCCTTACCCTTCAATGGTACCTGGTTCAAACGCATCATTTGCTTTACCTTCTACAGAAGGATTTTGGCATCTGCTGGTTTCCAAGTTATTTCCATCTTCATCTACCCATTTAGTGATAATTAATTGCGGTAAATTTAACGGTTCATCTACCTCGCCATTTTACTCCACTTTTTAAACTCAGGGACTTCCAATACTGGAGGCTCTACTGACGGTACTCCCCCATTGAATTCAGGAATATCTAAAACTGGTGCATCTTTTGGAACTTCAGATATTTTTAATCACTTCTTTATAATAATGGTTAACAACAACATTACCTTCTGACATCACTTTGTAAGCACGAATAGGCGTCATTATTTCTTTAACTACATAATCCGTTTCTTCTTTTGTACTTACCTCTTGTCTTGTTAACTCTGTTTCTGTTGTATTTGAATCTGTATGAACAACTTTTAATCTTACTTAAATCATCAGAAATAGTTACACTTCCTTTATTAGCATATACAGAATCCTCTCTTGTTTCAACTTCAGGATTCACTTTCTCCCAATCCGAGTAATGTTCTGCTTCTTTATCTTTATGATAAGATTTAATCACACCTGATTCAAAAGCCGTATATTCTAGAGTATTTTAGAACTCCTTTTGTCGTTAACTCTACATCTTTTTAATTGCTTATACTCTTTTTAAAAGTTTCTTTTGACGTTCCTAATGAGATGTTTTAAATCACTTAACACACTTTGTGCTTCTTCAATTTGAGTTCGTAGTTGTTTCAAAATTTCTTGATTTGCTTGATAGAACATTAACCCTCTTTCAGATTCAACTACAACTTTAATTTGATTTTGCTTAATCATTTCAATAGTCTTAGCAATATTTTGTTTCAACTCTTCTCTTCTCGCTAGAACCTCTTTTTATCCGCTTCATTGTGCACATTACGCTCAAAGTAATCTAATATTCCAGTTACTTGAGCATGCATCTCTTCTAAATTTCTTGTAAAGATTCATTTTTAAAATTATATTTATTTGAGCCTGTTATTCCAGGAGGAAAATTTTTAGTAATATTATTATAGTATAAGACAGTTTCATTATTGAAATTTACTTTTTCATCATCCGGTGTCCCAAATCTATAATCATCACCAATTGTTGGAAATTCTCCTGTAATTTCCTGATTCCAAAAGGCATACGTTGGTGATCAGGAATTCCTTCTGTTCTTGCATAGCCTTCAGTAAAAATTATATTCAGGTTTTGCAGGGATTTTTCTCGTCTATACTCTACTGTATTAACAGTTCTTGTCCCACTTCCATGAGCATATGTATCTCGATCCATTACAAGAACTGTATCGCCTTCTTTAAGAGTTACATTTTTCTTTCGTGAAATCTTTAGCTGTTGCTTGCCCATTTTTCCAAGCATTTACGGCATCTTCATCACTCTTAATATTTGTTGCTTCTACAAATTTTCCATAATGTCCCTCTGAAGTTTCTTCTACTAAATAAACTTTCCCAGTCATTTTTCCATAATTAATTTCCCTAGATTGTTAGTGCATTCCTTCTGGAGAAACTGGAGCTTCAATATCGTTAAATTTCGTTTTTTCAGAAGTTGCTTTTATCTTTACCAACAACTTCTGAACGAACTAATGTATATTCTTTATCATTAGCTTTAATATTCTCAACTTTACCAGTATCTTCTGTAACAGCTTTTTCCTGTTTTTCTACAGTTGATTGACGGTAGTCTTTTTCCGTCTGTATCATAAGCAATTCCCTTTTTTTATCATATGGAGTTTTTGACTGTAGTTTTCTCCCTTCTACAGTTTTTTTGAATCTTGTAGTTTCGAGTTGTCTGATTCTAATAAATAGTTAACAGTTGCTTCTGAATGATATTTTAAAGAATCTGTTCCATCTAAATCACCTGTATTATAATTTGCTTTTTTGTCGGTTGTTTATATCTAATATCGCAACTGCATCTACCGTTACTTTTTAGTAGAATCCTTATCATCCGTAAAGGTTGTTTTTAGTACTAGAGGATACTTTTAGTAAATTCTTTTTACAATTGTTGTTTCATCTTTTTCCATCAGAAGTGACTTCAGCATATACCTGCAGTATTCGCAAAAATAAACCAATCACTGCACTTGCCAAACCAATTCCTTTTAAATTTTTCGTAATGAATATTTTTTTCTGAACGCCTTTTATTTCCCATATTTTTCTCCATTATTATCTTTATTCTGAATTTTATGTTATACGATATAATTATACTCTACTTTTTAGCATAATTAAGTTTATTTATATTACATGTATATTACAATTTTCACTATTAAAAATCCTGCTAGCATCATATCTGCTGAAGTGACCTAAAAAGTTAGACTTTTTGAGACGACTTTAGTCGTCTCTTTTGATTGATAAAATGTATGAATAAGCCCCTAGGGGGTTCGCTCAAAAATTTTTGGCGCGTTTTTGATATATCATTAAACGTTCAAATAGATTTTTGTAGTTAAGCAATACTAGCAGAGTTTTGAATGATACATCCTGTATTTTACAGGACTCAGTCCGTTCAGTTTGATTTTTATACGTTTATTGTTGTAATAATCAATATAATTAATAATAGCTTTCTCTAATTCGTCAAGAGACTTAAATTCCTTTTCAAATCCATAAAACATTTCTGATTTCAAAATACCAAAGAAAGATTCCATCATACCGTTATCTGCACTGTTTCCTTTACGTGACATAGACGGCTTTATATCTTTACTTTCTAAAAATCGATGATAAGAATCATGCTGGTATTGCCAACCTTGGTCACTGTGGAGAATAGTATTTTTCGTATTTGTCATCTGTAAATGCCTCGTTTAACATTACCTTTAGTTGATGTAAGTTAGGTGAACGAGAAAGATTGTACGCAATAATTTCACTGTTAAATCCATCTAAGACTGGTGATAAATATAGTTTCTGTTCACTACTTGGAATGGCAAACTCCGTTACATCTGTATAGCATTTTTCCATTGGTTTTAGATCCTTCAAAATTACGTTGAATCAGATTACCTGATTTCTTTCCAACATCTCCTTGGTATGAATAATATTTGCGTTTACGACGAATACGGGCAATTAAACCAAGTACTTTCATTAAGCGTTGTACCTTCTTATGATTCACTTTAAAGCCACGATTTCTTAATTCTAAATGAATTCTACGGTAACCATAGTTTTTCCTTATGTTCGGTAAAAAAATGGCTTGTATTTCATCTTTAAGTTGTTGATTCTTATCTGGTTGGTTGATTTGTTTTAAATGATAATAGTATGTTGAACGAGCTAATTTAATCACCTTAAGAAGAATATCTAATGAAAAACTCACTGATTAATTCTTGAACAATTTCAGTTTTTCTTCTTTCTCTTTTCCTCCTTCAATCGTAGTTCCCTCAACTTTTTTTAGAACAGCAATTTCCGCCTTTTAAGTATAGATTTTTCTAATTCAAGACGTTCTAATTCTGTCATTTCTTCTAATTTTTTTCTTTGGCTTACGTCCCATTGAATTTGGTCTCCCTCTTGTTTTCTCAACAATAGTATACCCATTTTTCTTATATTGTGCTAGCCAATTCAAGTAAGCCACGATTCGGAAGTGCATACTCAATACAGACACTTAATTGTGAACGACCTTCTAGAAGAACTTTATTCATTATTTCCTGCTTTAGTTTTTGGTGAATAGTAACGATTTTTTTCTTTTTAACAATTTCTATTCCATATTGATCAATTAATCGAACTAAGTATTTAATATTAGAATCAGCGATATCGTATTTCTTTGAAAGATTCTTTAGCTTTCACCTTGTTTTTCTTAGTTGATAAATTTCTATTTTTATCTTCATAAGTTAATTTCATAAAAAACACCCCAAAAGTTAGATTTTTATGTCTAACTTTTTGAGGGTGCAGTACATGCTAACAGATTTCTCTCTTCATTTTATTTTTAATTTTTAATATCCTTGAGGATTATTTTTTGCCAATTCAAGAATCACGAACCATGTCGTTTTAAGTCTTTTTCAGCAACCCAACCTAGAACTTCTTTTTGCTCGACTTGCATCTGCATAACAAGTTGCAATATCTCCAGGACGACGTGGACAAATTTTTATATGGAATATCCACATTATTTTCCTTAATAAATGTATGAACTAAGTCTAATACACTGTAGCCAATTCCAGTTCCTAAGTTATAAACTTTTGCACCTGGATTTCCAATATTATCTTTCACTGCAAGAACATGTCCTCTTGCTAAATCCACTACGTGAATATAGTCTCGAACCCCTGTTCCATCATGTGTATCATAGTCATCCCCAAACACACTTAACTGTGGTAATTTACCAACTGCTACTTGTGTAATATATGGCATTAAGTTATTTGGAACTCCATTTGGATTTTCTCCAATCAAGCCACTTTCATGAGCCCCAATTGGATTGAAATAACGTAAGTTTGTTACAGACCATTCTTTGTCAGCAAAAGCAACATCATTTAAAATTTGTTCTAACATTACTTTTGTATACCCATAAGGATTTGTCGCACTTGTTGGCATTCCTTCTTTAAATGGTACTGTATTATTCATTCCATAAACCGTTGCGCTTGAACTGAAAACAATATTTTTTTCACTCCGAAGTTTCTCATGACATCTAATAACACTAATGTACCAGTAATATTATTATGATAATATTCTAATGGTTTTTACTACAGATTCACCCACTGCTTTGAACCCTGCAAACTGAATGACACAATCAATTTTTCTTTTGAGAACACTTCTGTTAAAAAGTCGTGATCTAAAATAGATCCTTCATAAAATGGAAATTCTTTTCCAGTAATCGTTGTTAATCGTCTTAATACTTCAGGTGAACTATTAGAAAAATCATCTAAAATAACAACTTCATACCCGCTTTTATCTAATTCTACTACTGTCTGAGAACCGATATAACCTGCTCCCCCTGCAACTAAAATAGCCATTGCTATTCCTCCTTATACTTTTTATAATACGTCTTCTGTATGATCTGGTTGTAATGTTAAAATACGTGGACCATCTTTTGTAATCGCTAATGTATGTTCAAATTGGCAACTTAACCCACCATCTAATGTGTGTGCTGTCCAACCATTGCTTTCCATCTCTGATTTCCAAGTTCCAGTATTGACCATTGGTTCGATTTGTAATGACCATTCCTTCTTTTAAGCGAAGACCTTTTTCCTGGCTCACCATAGTGAGGAACGGATGGACTTTCATGAATCGTTGGTCCAATTCCATGTCCTATAAATTCACGAACAACTGAGAATCCTTCATTTTTCTACATAAGTTTGAATCATGACCAATATCTCCAATACGATTACCCACTTGTGCTTGTTGGATCCCTAAATACAATGCTTTTTCGTCACTTCGTATAAACGATCTAATTCTGGGAGTACTTTCTCCAACAATATAACTCCAACAAGAATCGGATAAAGCTCCTTTTAAGTCTACACAGAAATCAACTTTTACTAAATCTCCTGATTTCAATGGTTTACGACGAGAAATCCAGACAGATTTCGTCATTAATACTTGTACAAGTAGCATATTTATATCCCTCATATCCAATTTGAGGAGCTGATCCACCTGCTTCTTCAATTTTCTTTTGAACAAATTGATCAATTTCCCAAGTTGTAACTCCCGGTTTAATAAAGTCTCGTAATGCAACGTGAATAGAGGCTAATAAAGCACCTGATTCATTCATCGCTTCAATTTCACGATTTGATTTTTAATGTAATCATACTTCAATTCCTTTCTTTTGAACTCTACAACATTATAGCATAGCTTTTTAGAAAATGTTTGAAATAACCTCAAATCTAAACATTTCTTTTTATTTCCTTAATAATTCCTTTTTAAAAAGCAAAACGAAGTTACTAAAATTGTAACTTCGTTTTACCTCTTGGGAGAAAAGATATAAGGGAAAAGCTATAGAATGGCTAAAATAATGAAGTTCAAAATAAACAATCCTGTCGCTACCCATAAAATTGGGTGAACTTCTTTAGATTTGCCGGTTAATGTTTTAATGAAGCAGTAGAAGATGAACCCTGCTGCAATTCCGTATGAAATGCTGTAGCAAAGCGCCATAAAGATTCCCGCAAAAAACGCTGGAACTGCTTCTTCTAAATGATCCCATTGAACATCAGCAAAAGATGATAACATCATAACCCCTACAATAATTAGCGCTGGAGCTGTTGCTGCTGCAGGTACAATTCCTACAAATGGTGCTAATAATGCTGAAGCTGCTAATAATACTGCTGTTGTTACAGCTGTTAATCCAGTACGATCCACCTGCTCCGATACCTGCTGCACTTTCCACATAAGTTGTTGTATTACTTGTTCCGAAAATTGCCCCGATTGAAGTTCCAATCGCATCTGCAAATAAAGCTTTATCCATTTTAGTAGAGAAGCCTGAACCTTCTTCTAACATTCTTTCATCTTCCTCAGAGAAGATTCCTGTCTTACGACCTGTTCCAATAAATGTTCCTAATGTATCAAATGTATCCGATAAACTAAATGCGAAAAATTGTCATGAATACTAGCGGTAATTTCGCAGGGGTTGGAGAATAATTTACCCATTCCTTCTGGACCAAATGCTGCAAAAATTGTCACTTGTAAATCTGAGAAGGCAGAACCTAATGAATTTTGAGACCAATTCACAGCTGATAAATCAACGACACCCATTGGAATGGCAAGTAAAGTTGTCACAACAATCCCAATTAAGATTGCTCCACGAACATTTCTAATGACTAAAATCACTGTAATTAATAAACCAATTAACGCTAATAATGCATCACTTTGAGTAAAGTTCACTAATGAAGGAACGATTCCACCATTGGAAGTAACAGAGAATACTCCCCCTTTAAAGGATTCTACAGTTGCTTGATACGGTTGGTTATTAATAGTAGCAATTGTTTTCGCATCTGATAAGAAACTTAATAAGTTCGCATTTTTTAAACCGATATAAGCAACGAATACTCCAATCCCACCACCGATGGCATGTTGCATACTAACAGGAATTGCTTGAATAATCATTTTACGAATTTTTGTCACTGTAATGAAGACATTTAATAATCCACAAATAAATACCATTGCTAATGCTTCTTGCCAACTAAAGCCTAATCCGAATACTACAGTAAATGTAAAGAAGGCATTCAATCCCATCCCTGGCGCTAATGCATAAGGTACATTGGCAAATAACCCCATCACTAATGTACTAACAACTGCTGCCACAATTGTGGATAGGAAGACTGCTTGGAATGGCATTCCGTTTGACTAAGAATACTAGGGTTTACGAAAATGATATAAGACATTGCAAAAAATGTCGTAAGCCCTGCTAAAAGTTCCGTCCCAAAAGTTGTGTTATTTTCTTTTAATTTAAAGAAATTCTCCATGAAGTTTCTAGCCCCTTTTTATTTTTTATTAAGAACGAGGTAAGTATACTTCATTATTGATAGAAAATCAATAAAAAAATACGTATATTTTTATTTAAACTTTAAATAAAATGTACGGATTTTTTAAATTATATTTTATTTTTACAGCAATATCACCTTTTTAAATGCAAAAATAAAACGAACAACTAATACCTTTTAACGGTGAAAGTTGTTCGTTTGGAAAGAGATGACTATTTTTTTCTGCGTTCCACACTGGGAAGTATTGTCCTGGTCCAATTTCATTCATTTTCTTTTTGCTACATCATCTGCTTGGAATAATTCAACAATTTTTGTATGTTGGATTATCAGCATCTTTAGCATTTGCAGCAATGATATTGAAACGATCTTTTTGGAATTGTATCTAAGTGATCAGCATCTGTGAAGATATAATCTTCAACTTTTAATCCTGCATCTTGAGCCATTGAACCATTGATTGAAGCTGCATCTACATCTTGTAACATACGAGGTGCTTGTGCTGATTCTGCTTCAATAATTTCTAAGTTACGTGGATTGCTTGTAATATCAGCTAGAGAGGCTTTTGTTCCTACTCCATCTTTTAATGTAATTAATCCTTCTGTTTCTAATGCTACTAAAGCACGACCTTGAATCGCTACTTCTTTTTGGTACTAATACTTTTGCATTTTTCAGGTAAATCTTTTAATGATTTATATTTTGTTGAGAAGTAATATAATGGCACGATAAATGTTGTTCGATTTCTTTAATATCTGAACCTTTATCTTTGTTCCATTGTGCTAAATAAGCACGATGTTGGAAGGCATTTAATTGAACAGAGCCTTCTTCTAAGGCTGTATTTGGTAATACATAGTCGTTCATTTCTACAACTTCTAAGTCAATATTTTTCTTTTTTAGCTTTTTCAGCAACAAAATCCCAAATTTCATGAGCTGCACTACCTACAACGGCAACTTTTACATGTTCAGCTGTTTTTGTTTCTTTTGTTGTTTCTTGTTTACTTGTTTTGATTTCCGCAAGCTGCTAATGTCACTGCAGCAACTGCTGTTAAAAATAAATTTCTTAATTTCATTTAATTTCCCCACTTTTTGTTTTTCTAAACGTCACGTGATACAAATGGTACTATACCGAATTATCACAATCAGGGTCAATGAAATCCGCCCAATTTCAGCATTGTTTTATTTTACTAATTGTTAAAAGCTAAAAACTATATTTCTATCACATCAACATTTACAAGCTATAAAAAGTGAGAGATTTTTACAAAGAATAAACTTTCCATAGTTCAGGAAATTTTGAGACCCAGGCTCAAAATTTAGCAATGAAACCGAAGGTTTGCTGGTGTCCTAAGAACTAAAAATAAGTCTATTATAAAAACATTGTAAACGCAAAACACTCTTATGCTCCCACAAAAATAGACTTTTCTCCATAGCTGTAGTGACAGAACCGGCAAAAAGCCGATTCTGTCACAGGAAAACCCCTGAGACCCAAGGCTCAAAAATTTAGCTAATGAGACTCAGCTCCAGCGAGGCTGCTTGCATCCTAGCTATTTTAAGAAAAAGTCTATAAAAACTATTTAGTCTTTGTCAAGACCCATTCCTCGCATAATTGCTTTTTGCAATTTCAACGAATGGAACAATTGAGAATGCTGCTGCTAACACAATTAACCATTGTTCTAAATTCAACACAGTTACACTAAACACAGTCGTTAAACCAGGAACAACTAAAACAGATAATAACATTAAAGCAGATACAACAATCGCAATATTGAACATTTTTATTTTTAAATGCCCCAACCGTTGCTAATGATTTATATACAGATTTCACATTAAATGCATGGAATAACTGAATTAAACCAAGAGATGCAAATGCCATTGTTTTCACCAGTTGGAACTCCCCAACCAGCTACATGAGTTGCATACCAATAGACGAATAAAGTAACTCCACCTTCAAAAGAAACCTTGATAGTAAATACTTGGTAATACACCATTTGATAAGAAGTTAGAACTCTTTCCACGAGGTGGATGTTTCATAATATCTGCTTCTGCATCTTCCATCCCCAAAGTAATCGCTGGGAATACGTCTGTTACTAAGTTAATCCATAAAATATGAATTGGTTCAAGAATCGACCAACCAGCCATTGTGGCAATAAATAAAAGTCATTACTTCCCGAAGTTTGCAGATAATAAATATTGAACTGCTTTTTTTGAATATTCGAGAATACTTTACGTCCTTCTTCTATTGCAACAACGATTGTTTCAAAGTTATCATCTGCAAGAACCATATCACTAGCACCTTTTAGATACTTCAGTACCAGTAATACCCATTCCTCACCGATATCTGCTTGTTTTTAGAGATGGAGCATCATTGACACCATCACCTGTCATTGAAAACAACTTTTCCATCCGCTTGCCATGCTTTTTACAATACGAACTTTATGTTCTGGAGATACACGAGCGTATACTGAGTAATCTTCAATCGTACGAGCTAATTCTTCATCAGAAATTTCATTTAATTCTGCACCAGTTAAGACACCATCTTCTTGGTCAGGACGTAAAATTCCTAAACGTTTTGCAATCGCTTGAGCTGTATCACGGTGATCACCTGTAATCATCACTGTACGAATGCCTGCTTCTTTTTGCAACTTGAATCGCTAAAGCTGCTTCTTTTCTCTCAGGGTCAATCATTCCGACTAATCCTGCAAATACAAAGTCGAACTCAACAAATTCTGAATCCATTGTTTCTGGAACCTGGTCAATGTATTTATAAGCAATTGCTAATACACGTAAAGCTTGAGTCGCCATTTCTTTATTCAAGCGAGCTAATGTATCACGGTCTTCTTGAGTAATTGGGCGAACTTGTCCGTGTTCTTCAATATGAGTTACTTTTTCAAGTAACATATCCGGAGCACCTTTTGTCGCTACTAAATAGTTTCCATCTTCTAATTGATGAATCGTTGACATTAATTTACGAGTTGAATCAAATGGAACTTCCGCTACACGTGGATGTTTTTCTAAATCAACACGTACATCATACCCTTTATCTAATCCAAAATTGAACCATTGCTGTTTCAGTTGGATCACAATTAATTTTTCTTCAGAAAATTTAGTATCATTTGCTAAATTCATCATACGAATTGCAGAAATTGATTCGTTCATTTCTTCGTATGCATCATGAATTTCATTATTAAACACCATTTTTCAACAGTCATTTGATTTAATGTTAAAGTACCTGTTTTTATCTGAACAGATAACTTCTACGCCACCCTAATGTTTCAACTGCTGGCAATTTACGAACTAATGCATGACGGCTTGCCATTTTTGAGTTCCTAATGCTAAAATAATCGTTGAAATAGCTGGTAAACCTTCTGGAATCGCTGCAACTGCAATCGCAATGGCCGATTAATAACATATGAGTCCATTCGTATCCACGAATTAAACCAATTCCGAAAATAATAACGGCAATGACTAAAATCATAATCGTTAACCATTTTCCTAGAGCATCTTGGTTTTCTTGTAATGGAGTTTTACTTTCTTCAGTGTTCGCTAACATATGGGCAATTTTACCAACTTCTGTATCCATACCTGTTGCAGTAACAACACCTAATGCACGTCCGTAAGTTACATTTGTACTCATAAATGCCATATTTGAACAGTCACCAATACCAACGTCTTCCCCTTCAGGAATGATTAAATCTTTTTCTACTGGAACAGATTCCCCTGTTAAGGCAGCTTCTTCGATTTTAATCGTATTGACTTCTAATAATCGCATATCGGCAGGAACTACATCCCCTGCTTCTAATACAACGATATCTCCAACTACAATTTCTTCTCCTTTTACATGAAGATGTTCACCATCACGTAAAACTGTCGCAACTGGAGAAGCCATTTTTGTAATGCTTCAATTGCTTCTTCTGCTTTTTGATTCTTGGATTACCCCTACAATTGCATTTAAGATAACAACGGCTAAAATTACAATGGCATCCGTTGGATCTGGAGCTCCTTCATGGGCAAAAAATGAAATAACAGCTGCTGCAAGTAAGACAATAATCATGAAGTCTTTAAACTGATTAATGAATTTTTGCAGTAAAGTAGTCTTCTCACCTGCTTGTAAAGCATTCGGACCGTATTTTTCTAAACGTTCTTTTGCTTGAGCAGAAGTTAACCCTTCTTTAGTAGATTGTACACTAGAAAGAACTTGTTCTTCCGTTTGTGTGTATGCGGCTTGTTTTTGTCAAAGTCGACATCCTTTTTATATTTTTTTATCCCCATAAAAAAGACTTATACTACTTCAAGGACTTGAAAAATAGCATAAGTCTCACTAATTAAGATAATACCAGCGAAACAGGTTCACTTGTTGTTGATATTACCACAACTTTCGTTGCAAGTTACTCCCTTATGGAGATGTTGAATTTATAAGATACTATACCAAAGGTGCTTTTAAAATTGCAAATGATTTAAGAAATTTTTAGTATATAAAATCTTTATGATTGATACTCGAATAACCTTCATAAAGGCTTCTCCATAAGTTTCTAGTTTTTTCTCCCCAACTCCACTAATTTGTAAAAATTCTCTATCCGTTGTTGGTAAATGACGACAAAATTCTTTCAGAGTTTTTATCTGAGAAGACTAAGAATGGTGGAACATTTTTGAGCAAAAGGCTAAATCCATACGAATTGAACGTAATCGGTCATACAAGACTTCATCAAACGGCGCATTATCTTGAACTTTATGTTGCTGAATCGCATCTGGTTTTTGAAGAATTTGAGCAACAATTGGTTTTCACTTCAATTTTCTCACGATTTTTCAATGCTTTCTTCCCTAAATCACTCACTTGTAAAATTGGATATTGTAATCCTTCCACTTCGATATAGCGGTCTGCAATTAAGGAAGAGATAAATTCTTTTAAGGCTTTATCCGAATAATCTTTCATAATGCCATAAGTAGATAATTGGTCAAAGTGTAGAGCCTTCATTTCAGCTCGTTTACTTCCTCGTAACACTTCAGACACTTTACTCATTCCATAGCTTTCTTTCATACGAATAATACAAGATAAAATCATTTGTGCTTGTGGTGTTACATCGCTCAACTCTACTTTATTTAAGCAATTTGTACAATGTCCACAATCTTCTGGAATATCTTTTTGCCCAAAAATAATCAACATAAAGCCTCGCAAACATCTCACTGTTCGACAATAATCAATCATCTCATTGAGTTTTGCCATGCCGACTTGATCTTCATTTTGTTTCACTAAAAATTTATTAATAATAATGTCTTTTGCCCCATATAATAAAATACATTCCGCAGGCTCTCCATCTCGACCTGCACGACCTGCTTCTTGATAATAACTTTCGATATCTTTAGGCATATTATAGTGAATCACTTTTTCTCACATTCGACTTATCAATCCCCATTCCAAATGCATTTGTTGCTACAATGACATCGATTTTTATCGAAAATAAAATCTTCTTGTACTTTACTTCTAGATTCAGGGCTTAATCCTGCATGATACCAACCCGCAGCAATCCCCTTCTTTTTGTAATTTCTCACAGACTTTTTCTACTTCTTTCCGAGTGTTACAAAATACAATCGTCGGTTCTTTTTTTCCTTAATTAACTCTAGTAGACGGCTCATTTTTATCCCTTGGTTCTTCCATTCCAAAATATAAGTTCGCTCGGTCAAAACTCGTTACTACTTCAAAAGGATGTTGTAATTTTTAATTGTTGCTTAATATCCAAGCGAACTCTTGGAGTAGCAGTTGCGGTAAAAGGCTGCCACGATAGGATGAGTAGAAAGTTGTGAAACAAATGTATCGATATTTTGATAACTTGGTCTAAAAATCTTGCCCCCACTGAGAAATACAGTGCGCTTCGTCAACTGCAACCATACTAATCTGAATTCCTTGCATCATCTCTAGAAATCCTTCTTGTTCAAAACGCTCTGGAGCAACATATAACAACTTCACTTCACCACGTTGTAATTGCTCAATCGCTTGATAATACTCAATGAAGTCATCGCACTATTGAGTAGAATTGCTTGATTCCCATTTCTCTTAAGGAAGTGACTTGATCATACATTAAGGAAATTAATGGAGATACAACAATTGTGATTCCTTCTAACATTAAAGGCTGGAACTTGAAACAAATCGACTTTCCTGCAGAAGTTGGCATAATTGCTAGGACATCTCTTTTTGGATAAAATCGTTTCAATAATTTCTGCTTGAGCAGGTCTGAAGCTATCATATCCATAATAATGTTTTTAAAATCTCTTCCTTATTCATCTACTCCCCCTCTCTTCTAGTAAGTGTATTAACTCTTTCATCTCTTCCATCGATAAAAGCATAGACATCTAATGAAAAATTTGAGGTATTATTTCTTCAATATAGGCATCTTCTAATGTGTCGATTGTTATTTCTAAGTCTAGCTTTTCTTTTTAGAAGTGATAATTGACTTCTTTCTAACAATAATTGTGTTCCGTGTAAAGTTGTTTTTCTATCGCTGATAATTCTAATAATTGTCTAAATTGTTGGGATTTCTCATGATAGTGTACCACCATTTTTTTGCCGATGTTTTTCAAATAAACCATTTTGGATAAATAATGCTAATGTTTTTTTGCATGAGTAAATTTGAGTCAAAATCCAATAATTGCTTTCGCTTCTCAAATTCCTTTATTAACGCATTTGGCAAAACGACAATTCCCATTTTAAAAGCAGAAAATAAAATCGATGAAAAAGATTTAACATAGATGACTCTCTCATTTGTATCAAAATAATGCAAAGGGTTGCCGTTCCTCGTTCGTAATCCGCCATATAATCGTCTTCAATGATATGGACTTGGTATTTTTCTGCTAATTCCACCATTTTCTTTTTAACGCTATCGGGATAACTCATTCCCAGTGGATTATGAAATCTAGAAATCGTATAAAAATAACGAATGGTACCACTTTGAAAAATTTCTTCTAACTTTTCTAACGAAATCGTATCTTCTGTCTGTTCTCGTTCAATGATTTGATAAGGAAATCCTAATTCCTTCACTAATTGATTCATGCGACTATACGTCGGCTGTTCTAACAAAAGTCCACCTGTACCAATCAGTTGGAGTAAAATATATAAAGCTTGTTGTGTACCAGTTGTAATAGATAATTGACCTTCTTTTGCATATACACCGTAACTTTCTAATAAAGGTACCATTGCCTCAATCAATTCACGGTCTCCTCGGATGGATTCTTTCTGACTACTAGTTCCTTCATAACTTGCCATAACTGACTCATTCAAACATTTTCTAAAATCTTCAATCGAAATTGCATTGGATTGGGCAAACCAATTTTTGTCGTGTTTCGAACGGGTACTCGATTTTTAAAACATAATACCCACTCTTTTTCAACTGGATAGATTAAACTTTCTTCCTTTAAGAGATGTAACGCTTTTAAAATCGTATCTTTATTACAATGATACTGTTGAATCATTTCACGAATCGAAGGAAGTCGATCTCCCTTTTTATAAATGCCTTCTTCGATTTGCTGACGAATTTGAAGACTCACTTCTTGATATTTAAACATGACACACCTCTTTATCTGTACCGGTACAATTCTTCTCGGAAAATATTGTACCTTATCCTATCCTGAATTACAATGAGTTCAACTTCTAAAAATAGGAGGTACTTTTGTGGTACAAAAAAGGATCATATTGGCCAATGATTTATCCGGCATCGGAAAAGTAGCGCTGACTCCTGCCATTCCAATTATGGCTTGTTGTCAGATTGAGACGATACTTTTACCAACCATTTTACTTTCTTCTCATACAGGAGGATTTGGGCAAATTGCTATCCAAGAACTACTAGACTTTACAAAACAAAGTTTAGAACAATGGAAAGCATTAAACTTAAAAACAGATGCTCTGTTTATTGGATATTGTAGGCAAATGGAACAATTGAAAGTTTTATTAGATTATCATACAACTCAAAGTCCAAATTCTCTACTGATCGTCGACCCAATTATGGGCGACCATGGAAAGTTATACAGTGGCTTTTACAGAAGAATATGTCCAACAAATGAGAAGTGTTTGTTCAAAGGCGGATGTTATTCTTCCCAATCTGACTGAAGCTGCGTTATTGACTCAAACAGAGTATTTAGAGGGAGTTCAACCAGTAGAAGCTTATCAAGCTCTTGCTAGGAAGTTAGCAGATTTAGGGGCTAAAAAAATCATCTTAACGGGTATTCAAAGTGAAGTTGGTTCTATCGGATTATTGAGCTATGATGCTGCAACAGAACAATTTGCAACAGCTTTTACTCCCCATTATCCGCATCATTTTTTTGGAACCGGAGATATTGTTTCAGCTATTCTAAGCGCTTGTATGTTACAAGGATATACTTTAGAAAAAGCTTTAATACTTGCCACAACCTTTCTTGATGCTACTCTTCAAGAAACCATTACTCAAGAAATAGATTTACAATATGGAGTTGCTTTTGAACCACATTTGCATCTTCTCACACAATTATTTCATTCATAGAAAGTAGGAATTATAGTATGAAAAATTATTCATTACGTGAACTAACACAAATCTCATTATTTGCCGCTTTAATTTTCTTAGGAGTTCAGTTATTTAGAATTCAATTGGGACACCAATTTGTTCACTTTGGAAATGCCCTAGTCGTTGTTGGGTGCTTAGTATTCGGTAGTAAAAAGGAGCTATTGCTGCTACTTTAGGATTAGGAATTTTCGATATTTTAAACGGATATGCAGCAGAAGTTTGGATTACGATTTTAGAATCTCTTATTGTTTGCTGGGGAATTCATCTTGTTTATGAAAAACACTTCATCGAAATGACAAAGCTGCTAATATTATTGGAATTGGTATTTTTAGCTGCTATTATCAAAAATCATTTTTAAACCTAGTAAAAATACACTTTTCTTCGTGGAATGATTATTAGCGGACTAGCGTTTACTCCTGCATTCGTTGCAGCCTTTACTAAAATTTTAGGAACATTTGGTTCAGCTGCTTTCACAGTCATTACTGTTCCAATTTTATATCCAATTTTTCAAAAAATTCATCAACAATTTAAAGCATAATCACTACTAGCAAGAGACATCCATCTCTCTTGCTAGTTTTTTTATTTTCTTCCACTTCCCGTCTGACAATAAATCCAAACAATTTGTTTCCTTCATAATTTTTCTCAAAAATTGTTCTATTTCACATTTACAAACTTTCTCTTGCTCATAACAAGAAGAAAAACAAATTTTTCTTTTTGGGTAGCTAATTTTTTTCCAAATACATATAACACTGATGAATCGAGAAAACTTGGTTTATTTTTCAATCGTTCAATTCCCCATCCATAAATATCCTTGCCAGATAAGATTATAAGTTTTTATACTCCATGAATATTTAGGGTAACTACGGCATACCTCTAATTGATCAAACATCCAAGATTGATGATAAAGTGCTTCTAAAAATTGCCTATTTTTCTTTTTTAGGATTTAACATAAACGAGCGCCATTCTTCTTTGGTCCAAAATTGCTCCTTACTTTCCGATTGGAAAATTTGTATACACTGTGACTCTTCAAAAATCTTAAAGACTTTTTCCAATCGAGCTTTTCTAAGTTACATCGACTCTCCTGAAAAAGATACTTTCTTTTTTGAAGTTGCAATGCTAGATGATGATGGATGATCCATTGCTTATCCGTATAAAAGCATAAATAATTTCCTAATTGTGGATGATATCGAATACAATATAAACTCATCTCACATAAGTTTTTTTAGTAAAAATTTCTTTCCCAGTATCCACGAAACACTTCTCTCCAAACTTTCTAAAGCTTTTAGTGCGAGTAGTCATTTCCTTTATTGGAATGACACTACATTGATATTCCAATACCCATTCCTTTTCACCTACTTCAATCGTAAGGTCTGGAATTTGTCCAATCATCGCTTCATACCGTTCTAATTCTGTCCTATATCCTTGTTGAACGAGACTCTCTTGTAATTCTTTCTTCCCTTTTTGATGTGCCTCAGTTTCTCCATCATGCCTTGCTTGAGTTACATGTCTGAAAAATACTCACCATTTTTTTCTTTTGGCAAATTTGAACAGGTTCTCCACACATCGGACAAGCATAATATTCTGACTTATCTATTTCAATTCCTTTTATACGCATATACTAATTCTCCATTTGAATCTCGAGCAATCTTCATTCAAACCACCTCAACTATATATACGAAAAAAATCTCAAAAATTATTTTTTTATTTCGAATTTTTTTAATGGATACTATTAGAAACAAAAAGATGAAAATAGAATTTACCATTCCATTTCCATCTTTCAAAGTATTTAAATCATTTCTAAATTTTTCTCTAAAACAATATCCCATGAACATCCTAGAGCGCCTTGCCCTAAATGTGTTCCAATAACTGGACCAAAATAGGCTAGAGAAGTTCTTAATTTTGGATATTTTTCTTGAATTTGAGCACGCCAAGCTTCTCCTGCTTCTGGAGCATTGGCATGAATAATGACTAATTCATATCCATCTCCATCTGTCGTTTGAGTATTTTCTTCAAATAATTGCTCAATTCGTTTCATCGCTTTTTTTGTTGCGTACGAATTTTTTTCCAACGCCACAATTTTTCTTATCTTCAAATGTTAAAATCGGTTTAATTTTTCAACATAGAACCGACTAAAGCAGCCCCAGCTGATAAACGTCCACCTCTTTGAAGATTATTCAAATCATCTACGATGAAGTAAGCTGTTGTACGATCTACTAATTGTTGAACACAAGCTACAATCTCTTTAGCAGTATATTTTTTTCATCTTTTGCCATCATTGCAGCAAGACGAACCGCACGAGCTTGAGGTGCACAGCTAATTCCTGAATCGATTGGGTAAATCAACACTTCATCTTGTAATTCTTCAGCAACTGTTACAACTGTTTGATAAGTTCCGCTAATCCCACTGGATAAAAGAATTGGAATAATAGCATCATAATGATGGGATAATTCACGGAATAATTCAATCGTTTCACCAACCGCTGGTTGAGAACTAGTTGGAAATACCTCAGAGTTTTTTACTTTTTTTCATAGAAATCGGCAGTTGTCAAATCTTGTTCTTCACGATAACTTTCTTGTCCAAAAATTACTGATAGTGGCAATACATGAATATTCCACTCACGGCGTTCTTCTGGTGTCAAATACGCAGTACTATCCGTTACGATCGCAATTTTCATTTACTCGACTCCTTTTCTTAAAATTAGCAACAGTGTTACTTTCTGTAGTATACCAAAAATACAATTTTGGGGCAAACGAAGGAAATTGAAAGCGGAAAACAAAAAGACCCCGAAGGGTCTTTTTCATTGATTTTAAGAATTGAATAGTTGTCCTAAGAAACCGTCTGTATTCTTAAGAAGTGCTTTAAAGACTTTTTGATTTAAGCTCTACAGTTTTAGCTGTTCCTCCACCTGCTAAGTCAGCCTCAACCGCCTTATCAAATAATGTTTTTAGTTCAGCATAATTGGTAATTTGTTTACCATCAATCTCAATTGAAGTAAATCCTTTTTCACCTTTTGCTTTCACTTCTTTGTAGTACTCTTTCTTCCAATCTTCAAGGTTAGTGAATCTTCCATTAGAAACTTTCTTAATAATGAAGTCATCACCTAACATCTTATTATTTTTCTTTATCAGCTGCACCTTGATATTTGCTAGAAGCATATCCAACAAATCCATTCTCGTATCCGAAGTAACCCCACATACGGAATGTATTATGTTTGAAGGATGCTGCACCAGGTGCACCTGTACTTGTATTTCCACCATAAATACCTGTCATCATATTCATATTGACATAAGCAGTTCTGAAGTCCGTTGGGTTATAAGTATCATCACCAGGAGCGCCATGTTTCGTCATTAGGTTATTAGTAATTAAATCATCAATTGTATGGATTGCTACTTTTTTCTCATCATCTGTCAACTCACGAATTTTATCGAACTGATGACCTGAATTTCCACTACGGTATTGTCGATCCATTTTCTTGAACCAGCGACTCGTATTTTCTTTTAATTGTGGTAATACAGCATCTGCTTCAAGATGATCTAACATCATAAGAGCATCATTATAGTTCTTCATATAGTGATCGATTTGTTCACGAGTTTGTAATTTTTCAGGATCAGGATTATACCATTGATCTCCATCATTTTGACGATGATAAGCCATGTTAATTCCTAATGCTCCATATTCACCATTATATGTTGATTTATCAGGTGTTTGTAACATACCTTGCGCATATGCTTCAAGATCTGTACCTTGACGATGTCCATGACCACCTAGATATGCCATACGGTCATTAATGTGAGTTGTTTCATGGGTAAAGGCTGAAATACCAAAATCTTCTAACATATTTGTTACCATGAAGAAAACTTGTTCATCTTCATATGGATTTGCATAAACTTTAGCCATAGCTCCCATATTCCAATTAATTTGATGCCATCTGTCTGTTGGACCAAATAACTCACGAATTGGTGTCGCTACCTTACCATCTGTACCATATCCACGACGATTAGCATCTTTTATACCCGCATAAGCTTGATTATCCCATACAGGTGTAGGAACCATATTTTGACTCTTAAGCAGTCTATCACGAACATTTGGAAGTGCAAGACGTGACCAGAAGTCTAAGTATGTTTGTTGAGCTTTAGCTACATAATTAATACGTTCTTTAAACGCTTCACGTTCAGCTTCCGTATTTTTTTACCATATTTTTCAAATGAACTATAAGCCATAGTATTATAGGTTGAAATCATGAAGATATGTGCTTTCTTCAAGTTCAATAATGGTAAAATCATACGTGCATGCATATTATTATTCAGACCATCAAAAGACACGATGACGTTTATTTTTGAAGTCTGGATTTGTTGTTTCAGGTTCTACAACATAAACATTTTTTTCGCTGAGTGGATAAACCAGTCATTAAGATCAGTGTCATTCGTGAAGAGACGCATATTATAGTCTAAGAAACTACGTAAATCACCTTTACCAGTATCTCCTGCAATAATTTCACGATAGGCATCTTGGGTTCTATCACCCTTCAAGTTCTTTTTCTTGCGAACCAATTCGAATTAATCTATCAATAACACTTGGTGTCTTGCCATAGAAATCTGGTTTAAACATCATTATATTCTTAATGTTTAAGTCACCATATTCAATACCATAATAACGATTGAGGTAAGTAAGTGCCATCATGATTTTAGCTTTATTATCTTCTACTTTCTTAAGAAGTGCTTTGATGGCTGCCTCATCACCATTTAACTGATGATCTTCATTTTTCAACAAGAGCTTTTTACTAATTTATCAAGATTTTTGTTTGACTTCTGCAAAACTTTCTTCTAAAGTACAACGCTCCAACATTACCTGTTATCGCACGAACTTCAGGAGATTCAAGAGTAATTGTATCTAATTTTGCTTTAACCTCACTTAGTAATTGAGTACGATCTTTAACTACCATATTTGGTGTATAAACGACTTCTCCTAAATCTGTAATACCATATTCTTTTTACTTGTTCCACGTTAGATGTAGCTTTAGGGTGATACAGATTTTTTCTTCTTTCGTACCATCAGCATAATGAATCATAATATGATCAACATCTGACAAGTCTAGTTACAAATTGTCCATCTTTCATACCTGTAACAGATAATACTTCAGTCGTTAACAATTTAGAACCAGCAGGAATTTTATTCCCTTGATTGATAATCCACTCTTTATTGTAGAACGGTTGAAGTTTTTTTCAACATTACGGTATGCAAGTTCACGTTCTGCATTATAATCTTGAATATCTTTGTACGTATCAGATTTTTGGTTTAGTATTGTTCAGTGTATCTTCAACAAGAGGTTTAATTTCGAATTTATCAGCTGTAATTCCGAATGATTCTATTTTTTATTGGCTTCTTCTAAACTGATTTCTCGGATTCGATTACTACGCGAACCGTTAAATGAGTGAGAACCTTCACTCACACCTGAAACAACGTAGTTTCTTTCAATCCAGTCTCTTGTATAATATCCACCTTCTACCTCTAAGTCTCTAGATCCATAGAATTCTTCACCGTTTTTAACTTTCATCATTGAGACTGTGTCTGCAACGCGTCCCCATGTCCAGTTTTTTTACTAATGAGATCCACCAACATCAACAGGATTTTTCACATTAATAGTTCCTTTAGTAACAGCGTTACGAACAGATGCATACTTATCAATTCCATTAGGATCAGATCCGTTATCTGTTCTGGCAACTAGTCCACCTACACGTGCTTTATCTGCGGTAATATCAGCATCTACATATGCATGTTTAATATTTCCTCTCCAAAGTTCTCCGGCAATACCACCGATATCCCAAGGTCTATTACCAACTCCTGTTAGTTTACCAATAAAGGCAACATTTTTTTAAGAAGACCACCAACATCTCCCTTATTAACAATACCAGCAATGGCATCTTTACCTAGAATACTACCTGTTACTTTAACATTTTCTACAGTACCATTTTTAAGAGTTCTTGATAATGCTGAAATATTATCGATCCAAGGCATATTAATATTAACATTTTCCTAAATTAATGTTTTTTTAACTGTTTCCACCTTCAACATTATCAAACAACTGTCGAGCCATATTATGAATAGTATAATGTTTACCATCAACACTTGTTAAAGTTCCGCTGAATTTACCAGGTACATATTGTTTACTTGAGTTGGTACGTTAGCTGCATTAAGGTCTGCACCAAGTTTAAAAGTACCACTTGGGTTAGCTTTCATAGCTGTAACCAAGTCATTAAAACTATAATATACATCACCTTCATGTAGTTTTTGTTTTTCAAAATAATGAACATATTCTTCACTTAGAGTATCATCTTCCCTACGTTGAACTAAGTCAGGAGCTTTTGCTACCACTTTATACAATGTTTTTTTCCATCAACAACTACTTCTTCAATAGAACTTACTGCAAGTCTTGTCACTTTGTTATCGTGAGTTGTTACTCGTAAATATAACGGAGAAACATCTGTCGGTTTTTCAGACAATAAGCTCTTATCTGTTTCATTACCGGCATCATCCACACTCATTAAAGCTTTGTTTCTTTAATGTTTTTGATTTCAACTTTTTAAGATCTAATTGAATTTGTTTATCTTCTAACGTTTCAGTTTCTTCGCCTTCTCCACGATTATAAACCATTGTTGTGGATAGAGTGTAGCCTTGATAATATTTCAATTTATCTAAAGTAGCATTTAAATTATTTTTCAGCTACCGTTACTTCTTTAACAAGTTGTCCATCTTTATCTTTTTAACGCTAATTTGATTGATTTAATTTCTACTCCAGCTGGTTTAGTCAATGTATAACTAGCTGTAACGCTCTTCTTCAAGACATCTTTATCTGTTTTTAGCCCATTGTAAAAGTTGGTTTTTCTAAACCTTTTGTACCTTGTAATAATTTTTTTCTTGAGGTTGTAAGACAATTTTTTTCTTCTACTTTTTGGAGCATCCTTTGTTTTTCTCCACGAATCGTTTTATAGGTTTCAGTAATTTGTTTTTACCTTCTACACCTTCTTGAGCAACTTTTTGTTGTGCCACGTTTTAAGGTATCATCCTCTTCTGTCTTTGTTTCAAAAGGAATAACTTCTTCTCGTGTTTCAACTTTTGTTCCTTCAATTGGTTTCGTACCTTTTTAATGATTTTTAGAAACAGCAGGAGTTTTTCACTTCTGTAGTTGTAGAAACAACTTTATTTGTTTCCACACCTTCTACTGTTTCATAAGTTGTTTTAGTAACTTGAACACCTTTAGAACCTTCGCGTTCAACGACTTCTTCATCTACATATTTTTGAGTCATCTGGAACTACTTCTGTTGTGAAATCTAACTCACTTTCAGTAGATTTTTTTCAACTCTACTAGTTGTCACTTTATATTCTGGATTGACTGGTTGTTCTAGAGCTTTCCCTCTTGTCCTTGTTCTTGTGTTCCTTTTGTCGAAACAGGTGCAATATATTCAGGTTTTTCCGGTTGCGTTAGTGCTTCTCCTTTTTTCCCTGTTTCCTGTGTACCTTTTACTTCTACTTTTTCAGTATGTTCTGGTAAAGACGGTTGAGTTAACGCTTGCCCTTTTTTTCCTGTTTCTTGTGTTCCTTTTGCCACTTCTACTTTTGGTGTCTCAGGTTTCACTTCTGGAGTCTTTTGGTACTTTTTTCAACTACTGGAGCTGGTTTTGGTGTTTCCTTCTCAACTACTGGAGTTGTCGATACAGGAGTTTCTTCTTTTGCTCCAATTCCAATAATTTGAGAAATTGGTTGTTTTGTTACCTCAGCACTTAAAACTTTTCTTGTTTCTACTCCATTCACTACTGTTACTTGAGTTTGGATTGTACGAACTCCTGCTTGCCCAGCATAAAGAACTCGACTCTTACCTTTTTCTAAGGTTGTATCAGCCTGCGTCATTGTCTCAAACGGAATTTCCTCAGTTGATGTTTCAATTCTTGTCACTTCATTTTTCTCTACTGTAGTTGTAGGAACTTCTGGGGTACCTTCTTCAATAGGTGCTTGTGGTGCTTCTACTGCTGTTTTCGCTTGTTCTGGATGAGAAATTCCCTTTCAATTCTCTTTCACTTAAATATCCAACATAACGATAGCCATCAATTTGTACTACACCTTCATTAGAAGACGCACGAATCACTTGGCTTAATTCCACCGCCACGGCTTGAGATGGAATAAATGTTGCTGCTCCTGAAGCAGTAATTAATAATGCCCCTAAAATTTTATGGCGTTTTTTCTTAGAAACAACTAAAACAATACTACTAGCTGCTAATAATCCAGCAGCAGTAAATGCCATATTTTCTCTTACTCCCGTCTGTGGAAGTACTTGTTCGATTTTACGGTAAATTAAATAATATACTTCTTCATCCTGAGGCGGAACTTCCGTATGAAGAAGTGCTTTTTCTTGTTCTGTTAAATTTGCTTCGTCAACATAATGATAAGTTGATGGACTTGCTGCACTTACTAGATTACCCATACCAAATAATGCAGATCCAATAACAACTGACCCAGCAATTTTTTTGATTTTTCTAATCGAAAAAAATTTCTTTTCTCATATCGTTTCCTTTCAATTTCTAAATAATGTGCACTGTAATATACCATAAATACATACTGTTTCCTATCTTTAAAAATACTTTTTAATCATCGATTTTTACAATTTGTTTTGAAGTAGCATCTATCGTTACTTCCTTTGATTTTTCCATTATGATAAACTTCTACATCCCAATATAATTGACCATTATCACGTTCTAATGTCCAATCTTTTAATTGTCCTCCTGAAAATTGATCTAACGCCAATGAAATCATCTCATCAATATCAGATAAAGTAGCTGTCTCAATCTTTTTATAGTCACGTTTATAAGAAATATCTCCTTTTTACGATCCAGTTCTGTTTGAACTAAATTTTGACTGTCTACTTGATAAATAAATTCATATTCTGTTGTATCATCCAATGCAGAAATTTCATAGACAATTGGCTGTAAAGTCTTTAGTTGAACTTTAGTGATATCCAAACTACTATACTGACTTGAAAATACTTCTACCATTTTTGTACACTATCTTTATAAGAGCTGAACTTTGAGAAGAAGACTGATTTGCGTTTGCTGTTGCTTGTTGAGTTGTTGCCTTTGTAGTTGTTTGATTACTCTGAGTTGTTTGTGCGACTGAAGTTGTCGTTGTAGGCTGAGGTGCTGTATTAATTTGAACACAGGCACTTAATAAACTTGCTGAAACAATTGAAATAACTAATTTACTTTTTCATATTTTTCCTCTTTCGAATTATTATTTTTTTAAAGCATATTAAATATATAAGAAACCTTGTCATGTTGCAAAATAAAATAGTCGAATTTTATATTATTTTTTTATCGTGCACGTTTTATGGTACAATATGAATAAATCATCATTGAAAAGGAGAGTCTATGTTAGAACAATATAAAAACCATTCATCAAGATGGGCAAAAATGAAATTGAAATTAAAGGTTCACGTTTTATAGCTCATTTCAAACGTACAGAAACAGAAGAAGAAGCTCTGAATTTATCCAAGCTATCAAGAAAGAACATTGGAAAGCTACTCATAATTGTTCAGCTTATTTAATTGGTGAAAGAGATGAATTCCAACGCGCAATGGACGATGGAGAACCAAGTGGAACAGCCGGCGTTCCAATGTTAGAAGTATTGAAAAAAACAGGCCCTTAAAAAAATACTACAGTTGTTGTCACACGTTATTTTGGTGGGACAAAACTAGGTGCAGGCGGACTTGTTCGTGCTTATACAGGAGCTGTAGCAGAAGGGCTTAAAGTTATCGGAGTCGTCCAAGCTAGCTTAGAAACGATTTTAAAAGTGACGATTGATTATTCTACCGTTGGAAAACTAGAATACTATCTTGAAACAAACAATATTTCTGTAGTCGATAAAGAATTTACAGATGTAGTAGCAATCCATTGTAGTTTACCCGTTGAAGAAGTAGAATCTTTCCAAGAATCAGTAATTGAATTATTACAAAACAAAGTTCAATTCGAAGAATTAGGGCAACAATATATCGAAAGACTCATTTCATCAGATGAGCAATAAAAAAATGTGGAGCAAATAGCTCCACATTTTTTTATTCAAATTGAGCTCTATATAAGCCGGCATAAAATCCTTGTTTTGCCAACAACTCTTCATGAGTACCCTGCTCAATCACATTCCCCTTTTGCATCACTAAAATCTTATCCGCATTACGAATCGTTGATAAACGGTGCGCAATAACAAACGAAGTCTTATGTTCCATAATATGATCCATCGCTTTTTGAATTTGCATTTCCGTTCTTGTATCTACATTCGATGTTGCTTCATCTAAAATGAAAACAGAAGGTGAAGCTAAAATCGCACGAGCAATCGTTAATAATTGTTTTTGCCCTCCAGAAATATTATCCGTTTCTTCCGTAATATACGTATCATATCCATCTGGTAATTTACGAATAAAAATCATCCGCAAATGCTTGTTTCGCCGCCTGAACAACTTCTTCATCCGTTGCATCTGGGCGACTATAACGAATATTTTCTCGAATCGTTCCTTTAAATAACCAAGTATCTTGCAATACCATTCCAACTTTTGAACGGAGAGAATCCACTTTATAATCTTGAATATTATGTCCATCAATCTCAATTGCTCCACTTGTAATATCATAGAAGCGCATCAACAGATTAATCACAGTTGTTTTTACCTGCACCTGTAGGTCCTACAATCGCTACTGTTTCTCCTGCTTTAACATCAATATTCAAATCTTCCATCAATGTTACTTCTGGAGTATAACCAAATGAAACATGCTTAAATTGAACATCTCCAACGATAGCTGGAAGTTCTTCTTTATCGCCTTCTTCTTCCATTTCTTCTGCATCTAATAATTCAAAAAATTCGCTCTGCTGCTAACATAGATTGAGTTAAGCCAATCATATTCGCTGCATCTCCCATTGGTTGACTAATATTTCTCATATATTGCAAAATTGCTTGAATACCACCGATGGTAATCATCCCTCCAGAGGCAAATAATCCACCGACAATCGCTACAAATACATAAATAATATTATTAATTAAACGAGAAATTGGGAACATCAATCCTGCATAAAATTGCGCTTTCCAAGCATGTTCATATAATTCATCATTTAACGCTTGAAATTCTACTTTTGAACGTTCTTCATAATTGAAAGCTTTTACAATCTCATGTCCGCCATAATATTCTTCAATATAACCATTTAAACGTCCTGTAGTTTCTTGACGATTGGCAAATGATGTCGAAGATTTCTTACCAATCATTCCAATAATAAAGAATGAAAGTGGAATCCCTAATACGCCAATAATTGCTAATGGAATATTTACCGTAAACATCATAATAATAATCCCAAAGAACGTCAAAACGGTTTGTAAAAATTTGATTCGACACTTGTGAGAAAAGAATCATCAATTGTTTGAATATCGTTTGTTGCACGACTTAATAAGTCCCCTCTTGATTGCTCATCAAAAATATCGAACGGGTAAACGTGAATTTTTTCATCGATTTCTTTTTGTAATCGATAAATAATATCACTGGCAACACGAGACATAAAAATATTTCCTAAAAAGTTTAATCCTGCTGCTAAAATATATAAAACCGCTAAAAGTTTTCGCAATCGCAAAAACTCCTTCTAAGTCAACAGAAGTATAATTAGAAGCAATATAACTTTCACTAATTAACGTCGTTGCATCCCCTAAAATTTTTAGGTAATTGTACATCTAAAATAACTGAAATAAGGGATACTACTAGTACAATCGTCACAATCACACGATCAGGCTTTTAAATAACTTAATAATCGTTTTAAGACAGTTTTTATTCATGAGTATCCTCCATTTCTTCTAAACTTGATTGAGAGTTCATAATTTCTTGATAGATTTGGTTACTTTTCTTTCAATTCATCATGAGTTCCAATTCCAACAACATTTCCTTCATGTAATACAATAATTTTGGTTGCATCAGTTACCGATGAAATTCTTTTGTGCAACAACAAAAATAATTGATTGTTGATTAATTTCTGATAAATTCGCACGAAGTTTTTGCTTCTGTTTTCGCATCTAATGCAGAGAAGCTATCATCATAAACATAAATCGAAGCCTGTTTTACTAGCGCACGAGCAATCGATAATCTTTGTTTTTGTCCTCCAGAGAAATTATCACCTTTTTGCTCTACGTGAGCATCTAATCCCTCTTCTAAACTAGAAACAAACTCCCAAGCTTCTGCTTGTTTTAATGCTTTGAATCATTTCTTCATCTGTTGCATGTTCATTTCGAATCTTAAATTATCTCGAATACTTCCTTCAAATAACATACGATTTTTGAGGTACGAATGCGATTTGCTCGCGTAGTTCTTTTTCGGTAAATTCTCGAATGTTTACACCATTCATTAACAACTCTCCAGAAGTTGTATCTAAGAATCGCATTAATAAATTTACTAGTGTAGATTTTCCCGCTCCAGTTGAACCGATAATTGCAATTTTTCTCCAACTTTTGCCGTGAAATCCACATTGTTTAGCATCGCTTTTTCTGCTCCTTCATATTTGAAAGAAACATCTTTAAATTCTACGGTATCAATTTTTTTCTAAACCATAATCTTCGCTCACAAATGTTTGAATATTTTTCTTGTTCTAATACTTCATTGATCCTTTTTTTGCAGCTACAATACCTTGAGGAATCATAATGAAGATAAAAGATAGCAATAATAACGCTACTAATACAAGAACAGAATATTGAATAACTGCCATTAAAGCTCCCACTTCTAATTGAGATGCTTGAATTAAATGAGCTCCTACAAGAACAACCGCTAAATTCGCAAAATTAATCGTAATCATCATTAATGGCATAATTAAACTAAATTTAATATACATACCGAAGATTAATTTACGATACTTTTTCATTCACTTGATCAAAACGTTCTACTTCATACTCGCTCTTATTAAAGGCACGAATCACACGGATACCCGTTAATGAATCACGAATAATTTGTGTTAATGTATCCGTCATTTGACGCATAATGGTAAAGTCTTTTGAGACTTTTTTTGACTAATAGTGCGCCTACAATTCCTAAAAATGGAATGGATCCTAATAATACTAATGACAATGTAAAATTCATACGAACAGCAAGAATAATAGACCCAATCAACATTAATGGAGCCATTAATACCATACTCATTGAGAACCCTAATGTTTGAGCTAAACTTTGAATATCTCTTGTTGTACGATTAATATAAGAAGATGTTCCAAACTTTTGGAAATCTTGCGTTGAGAAATGTTGAATTTTTGTAAACATACTCAAACGTAAATCTTTTGATAATCCCGCAGAGAACTTTCCGATAAATCGAACGACTAAAATTGATAACACTAAATCTAAAGTCGAAGTCAGTAACATGAACCCCCTGTTGTAAAATCACCGCTTGATTTTGTTTTAAAAATCCCATTGCTGACTAAAGAAGCTAAAATCGTTGGAGATAATAAACTCGAACCCACTTGTAAAATCGTTAAAACCACAATTCCTGCTAATAATGCTCGATATTTACGAACATGATTCATGATTTGTTTCATTCATTTTCTTCCTTTCTATATGAGAGTGTTTTCGATTGGAATGCTTTCAATTGAATTGATCATTTTATGTATCACTTGAAATGCTTGTTCAATTCTTCTTTTTCTTGAGTTACTAATATTTTTTTGAACCATTTCGTGATTTCTTTTTTTGAAATAATTTCTCCAACTTCTTTTCCATAATCTGTCAAAGTTACTAGTGTTACTCGTTTATCTTTTTGGATCATTCATACGAACGATATATCCATGTTTTTCTAATGAATTGACGAACTGGATGGCTGTTGAAGATTTAATTTCATAGAAGCAACTAATATCTTTGATGGTTAGAGTTTTATCAAATTCTGATTCGTAATAATATAAGAGAACTAAGACATTGTTTTCCCGTATTGTGAGGTTAGGGGCAATACTTCTGAAAAACATTTAGATGTTCAATTCTTAAAAATAATTTGATAATATCATCAAAAATTTGTTTGGTTGTCATGTAGTCTCTCCCTTCTATTTTTACTTTATTAAAGTGTAACAAAGAAAAGATAGGTAGTCAACCTACTTATATCGTTCAGGAAATACTTTTTGAAGTTGCAAGGTCGGCAGCAGCCCTGCGAGTCTCATGCCTCAAAATCCGAGCCTTGGTCTCGAATTTTTCCTTAAGTATTTCCCTCTCTTTTTCATGCAAAAAGGACAAGAACTGTTGTCCTTGTCCTTTTCTTCTTTATTTATTTTCTACGAGTTGCTATATGGACGGTTATAATCCCATAATATAGCTAACAAGCCTACTAGAGCTACTAACATTGTGGCAACTCCTGGTTTTCCAACCATTTGATGACCTTTCACTAAGACAACTAAAAAAATCACCATTAAGACTACTCGTATCCATATTCTAACTTTTGGATTCATCACATATGCTCCCATCTAATTTCACTTGGATTCATGATGACTGTTTCATGATTTCCATTGCCATCAAAAACTTCTGTTTCTTGTGTTTCATTTGTGTTATTAACAATTGCATATAAGCCTTTTTCAGGATATGCATGTACTTCAACAGATAAATTAGAAGAATACCATTTTTTGAATTCTTGTTCTTTAGCGGCTGCATAATATAATGCACGAAGTAATAATCTTGTATTTTCTGGGCTATAAGGTAGACCTGCAAGATATACTCCACGTCCTTTTCCATAAGGATTAGCTGCTAAATGAATTTCTCCAAATTCTTTTCCTTCAGCATTTGCTGGCATTACAATACCTTCTACTTCTTGAGAAACTTTTTGGATTACTGAATTCTAATACTTCTGTATGTTCAGTTAGTCCATAGACATTCTTCATTCCTTCTCCGAAATCGATTTTGCGTTTATCTTTAATATCTTCTGTAATGAAGTGAGTGTCTAATTCTTTTGTAAAGTATTTATCAGTAGATAAGCTATATCCCATTTCACGTTCTACTCCTAGAACATCTGCTAATTGGAAATATCTACCTTGATGATGAACAGCTGTTGGTTCTCCTACTCCAACAAACCCTCCACCATTGTATACAAATTTACGAATTTTAGTTAGCAGTTCTGGATTTTTCCAAACCTCCCCACCACTAAATGCAGTTCCTGCATCACCAGCATTAATAATTACATCCACGTCTTTTAAGATATCTGTCGTTAAAACATCTTCAAAGCTAATGAATTGAACATCAACACTAGCACCACTTAAGGCTTCCATAATTCCTAAATAAGAATAAATTTGTTTATATGGTAATTCATGTGCCACCATATGAGATTGCCAAGTACGTAATTTACCCCAAGCATTTAGAATAGCAACTTTTAAACCAACATATGGTTTTGTATGTTTTACAACATCGTAAATCTCTAAATTCATCCGTTACTTGTTCAATATAGTCAACAAATTTAGGGAATTGATAAGCTAAACTCAAGTAACCGCCATATCCAATACGATCGACTGGATTTCTCATAATTGCACGTCTTGCTGATAACCAGTTTTTATTCGCTTCGATTGTTGGATCATTTCCTTCTCTAAATACATCTGGGAAGAAGTATGGTAAGAATCTTCCTTCAGTGTATTTTACATGAGGAATATCAGAAATCATACGTAAAGTTGCTCCGCCCCCTACGGACCCAACTACTGCGTCTAAGCCAATTTCTTTGAAATATTTTTCCATAAGGCTCTGTTCCAATCCAGTTATCCCCTAAAAACATCATTGCTTCTTTTCCTGCATCATGTGCAAGATCCACTAATTTTTTCGCTTCTGTTGCAACAAATTTTTGAATAAAGTCGATATAATCTAAGTAAGCTTTACTTGGTGTTCTGAATGTAGAATTATAATATCCTTCATCCACAATATCTTCCGCTCTTAAACGATAGCCTTTCTCTTTTGCAAATGCTTCTAAAGCTGCTACAGAAACGCTAGCTCCATATCCAAACCAATCTACAAACTTTTCTTTTCCTAATTGATTGAAAAATCAATGTGAAGTGATAGAAGAAAGTTGTAAAACGAACAACATCTGTATCCGGATTTTCTTTTAACCAATTTTTTAAATAAGTTTGCATATATTCATTAGATGCCGGTTGACGGACATCAAAAGGAATATCGTGTGGAACATTTCCCCAATTATTTGTAATATGATTATACATTTTGAGTTGGATCCCAAATAGCATATACTAAAAATGATACTGTATATTCATGAAAAAGCTTCTGCTCCATAAACTGTAACAATATTTCTTTCTTTATCTAATACCCAATTTTCTACACTAACCACTTTCCCCGTTGTACGGTCAATGACTTCCCAATATAATTTTTCATCATGAACGTAATCTGGTTGAACTTGATCTGTAAAATATCCATCCATGAATGGAATTTCTAATTCACTTGAAGTTGCTAGATGGAATTTAGACATCACATAAATTTGTTGGCATTCTTCCATATGCTTTTCAGCAAATTCATTATGATTTCTTGCAACAAAATATGTTGTATAAATTTTTGCATCTAATTGTTTTGTTGCTTCATCTAATTTAGTACCATCACTATCTCGAATGGCATCTGCTCCCCAACGTTCAATCAATTCTTTTGTTTCTTTCAAAAAATTAGCTTGACTTGGTAATGTTAAACGTCCCTTCGTTTTGCTCATGGTGTTTCTCCTCTCCTACTCTTTAGAACCACCTAAGGTCATTCCTTGTGTTAATTTATTTTGAACAAGAATATATAGAATCAATGTTGGTAACATTACTAATACCATCCCTGCGTACATTTGACCATATTGCGCTGCACCACGTTGTGCTTGTAATAAATTTTTTCAACCCTACTGGCAATGTTTGATTTTTACCGGGCATTAATGTTAATGCAATAATATATTCATTCCAAAATGATAAGAAGTTAAATAAAATTACTGTATAATACTTGGTCTAGCCATTGGAGTCATAACTTTGAACATTGTTGTGAAATATCCTGCACCATCAATAGCTGCTGCTTCTTCAAATGTTGTCGGTAAAGTTTTGAAGAAGTTTGATAATAAAGTAAATCGTAAATGGTAATGATGTAGCAGCATAAACTACTGCAAGTACAAAAAAATATTATTTAAGAAGAAGCCATTTGCGATTCCAAATGATTTTAATCCTTTATCCCAATCTAGTAGCATTAAAAAGATTGGAACAACAATATAGTTTACGTTAATGAATAATCCACCTTTTAGAAGTGTATTAATGAGTTTGCTTCCAGGAATTTAAATCTTGCTAATACATAAGCAGCTGGAATCGCAACAGCTACTAAAATGATTAATGCTAATGCTGTTCAATAACAGAATTTAACATATAATCTCCATTTTTGCACTTGTCCAGGCATCAATAAAGTTTTTGGAAATAAAATCCTTTTGGAGCAGTCCATGGACTACCATAGAATTCACTATTTTGCTTAATGGATGCGACAAATACCCAACCAACTGGCACAATAATGGAAATGGCTAATGTAATTAACGCTACATAAATAAATGCTTTTATAAGCGTTCAAATGAACGAGTTTGCATTTTCATAATATGCCTCCTAATATTCTAGAATGTCACGTTTTGTAATGTGACTAACGATACCTGATAATCCAAATGAGAAGATAAATACTACTACCCCAATTGCCATACCATAACCAAATGAAGAGTTTGTATGTACTTGAGTAAACATGTAGCTTAAGAATACTTCTGTTGAACCATCTGGACCACCATTTGTTAAAATTTGTACTAATAAGAAACTTAAGTTAATCGTACTAATAATGAAGAATGTTAATGTTGTACGAATACTTTCCAAATTAACGGCAATGTTACATTGAAGAATTTACCAATTTTTTTCCTGCACCGTCTAGATCAGCTGCTTCATATAAGCTAGATGGAATATTTGCCATCCAGCTATATACATTACCATATAATACCCAATTGCTTGCCAAATTAAAAGCAAAGGCTAAAGAATAAATGACAACTCCTTGGTCTCCCAACCATAAACGTTCCAATGCTTTTTGGTAAAATGGCATTTAATAAACCACCATTTGGATCATAAATCGCTGCAAATAAACCGGCAATAACTACAATTGATAAAATATTCGGAATATAGAAAATAATTCTAAAGAAATTATTTCACGAATTTTTCTCAGTTGTTAAAATTGATACAAATAACACTGCTAAAACAACTGTTACAATCGTTACAATGACAATTAATAAAATTGTATTTTTGAATTGTTCTTGAAAAATTCTCATCTTTCCATAAGGTTACAAAATTATCAAATCCTACAAATTGTTTGTTCTTTTGAAAATCCACCCCAACGATACATGGACATTCTGAACACTTCAATCGTTGGATAAATTAAAAAGTAAGAAATAATATAATGGCAGGTAATATACATGCTAGATAAATCCTGCACGTTCTTTTTCCGACGATTATTCATCTTCATGCTCCTATCTTTTTATTTAAGTATAAAATAAAGCTGGGAATGGCTGCCTCCTGAAAGAAAACTCTTGGAACTTTGAAACTACTTAAAACTGAGTTTATCTTTCCGGAAGAGCCCCTTTTCCCAGCTCCTTTTCTATCCATTCAAACTAGTCGAAGAATTATTTTTCAACAGCCGCACTTAATTTTTGGCTAACTTCTTCAACTGATTTTTGCCAATCTGCTACAGATTTTTGACCAGATGCTACAGAGTCGATTTGACCGTATAATGTTTCTTTCATGTTTACACCTTCAACTGGTTTTGTAGCAATAAAGTTACCATTGATAACTCCGTCCACTTCATCTACAACTTTGTATAAGCTTTGTAATTCAGCAGGTAATTTGCTTGTTACACCTTGAATTGGTTGAGCAGCATTATGTTTAGCAAAGATTGCTGCTGCTTTATCAGAATATAAGAATGATAAGAATTCTTTAGCTTCTTTTTTGTTAGTTGCTGCTTCTGGAACCCAGATATGTTCGAAGAATGAGTAAACGAAACGTTTGCCACCTTTTTCGATTGCTGGAGCAGCGTTCATAGCCCATTTGAATCCATCAGCACGAGGAGCATCTTTCATTTCTCCAACTACCCATGTACCATTTGGCATGAATAAAGCTTTTATTGTCTAATATTAATTGTTGGTTCTTAGTAAAGCTTTGTGGGTTAGCATTCGCTACTGTTGATGGTTCAACATTTTTCACTAATTCGCCTAATGCATTGAATGCTTTAGTTGCTCCTTCAGAAGCAAAAATTCCTTTTTCATAGCTCATTGCTTTGTTGAATAAATCAACACCACCAGCATTTGCTAATAATGCAGGGAAGAAGCTATCTAAGTATCCAGTTGTAGGATAAGTGAATAATGAAATTCCTTCTGCTTTTTGCTTTTTCTGCTAATTCTTTCATAGCTGGCATATCTTTTGGAACTTCCCAGCCTTTTTGTTCGAATAAGCCTTGGTTATAGAATAAACCAGTTGGTGCATAGAACATTGGTGCTAAATAGTGTTTTCCATCACGATATGGATCTGTAACTGTAGAACCTAATACACCGTTTAATAATTTTTCAGAAACTTTTTTATCTTCTCCGTATACTTTCATATCGAATAAGTCAGAGATATCTGCTAAAGCTTTTTCTTTAATTAATGTTTCTGGTAAAAGCTTTTTACGTCCTAATGCAAGCATTACAACATCTGGGAAATCTCCGCTTTCATTTTTGGTGAAAGTTCGTCTTCTAGTTCTTTACTAGATTGTAATTCAACTTTAACATTTGGATTTGCTTCTTCATAGCTTTTAATTAACTCAGGCCACATTTCTTTACCATATCCTGATTCAAGAGCAGCTAATTTAATTGTTTTCTTTTCCCCCAGATTTAGTTTCTGCAGGTTTATCAGTAGTTGTTGCTTTATTACAAGCTACTAAACCAACAGTTGCTAAAAGAGCTGCACTTGATAAAACTAATTTCTTTTTTTCATAAATATTCCTCCTGTTTTTCTCGAAAAATTCTTCATTTTCGAAAGGTTATTCTTTTTACCTCGGATCATAATACTATTAATAAAACGTTTACACAATCATTTTATTGCTATATTTATAACAATATTGTTTTTATATGGAGAAAAATAGGAAAGAATCTGATTATGTTATAAATCGAATTCTTCCCTATAAATCTTTTATATTTTTATCTATATTTTTATTCAATTAGCAAAATTTACATCTTTAAAATGTTTACCACTCTTTTGGGACTCCATAATTGTCCTGTCTAATTGTGCCTTATAATGATCCACTCGCTCTTGTTCTTCCAACAATAATTGCTTACAAGCTTCTAAAAAGGCTCGTTCTTTATAATCTTGACATTCTTCTTGCCAAGTAGCAATTTGTTCTTCCATCCATTTAGAATCCATCTGCTTCATTCCCCATTTCTGAAAGCATCATCACTAATTCTTCTCTTTCTTGTTTCAACTCTACAATCCAATCTCTCACTTGCCTTGTATAAGTAGTTGAATATTGCTCTAATTTTTCATACATCCATTGTTCTTTTTCACTAAAAGAATGCGAACCATTTTCTAAATAATACAGATAATCTACTAGTAACTGCTGTTTTTGTGTTTCAGGTAAATATGGAAATTGATAAATAACAAATGGTGTTTGATAGTTCCACCTAATTGATTTGCTAAGAGCTGATAAGGTCTCAGTAACTCTTCAATTCCAAATCCTACTGAACCACCCGCTGTATATCGATCTTTCTTAGCTCCTACTGTAACTACTAATTCCCAGTTCTTTCTTCTTATTTTTGAGATAAATTCAACGTCAGCACTTCATCCATCCATTGCTTCATCACACTGGACATTGATACCAATAAAATGGAAATTGAAAATAATTCTGTCTGCTTTCTAGAAGACAAGCTCGTTCTTTTTCTCTTATCAAAATGATTATTTTTCTTGTTCTGCTAAAATCGATTCTAAATGACGAATTTGAACCTGTTCTTCCCTTTAACAGCGGCTAATAAAAATTGCTGAGAAGAAGATTGAGCTGACATCAGGATGACTCATAATAATTAGTGTTTTAGTCATTAAATTTACCCTTTCTGATATTGATTTAGTAAAAGCTTGACTATTTTCTACAAAATAAGAAATCGCATATTGTAACGCTGTATCATCTACTACAAAAGATGGATGATGCCATTCATAAGGACAACCTGTGCCAATAAAAGCAAAACATCCTGGAACATATTCCATATAATTCGCAAAATCTTCTGCTCCTAATGTTAATTCAGGAGTCACTACTGTTGCAAATTGTTCTGTTATTTTTTTTACAATCCCCGTCACTTCTTCATCATTATCTACAACTGAGGTGTCATAATCCACTCGATATGTGCTTCGGGCCATATAGCAGTCATTTGATGCACCATATGATCCATTAAACTGCGAATTTTCTCTTGATCTTTTTTATAAAAAGTACGAATCGTACCTTCGAAGAAAACACGCTCTGGAATAACATTCCAAGTATTTCCGCCTTCGATATGGGAAATACTTAATACGGCAGGTGACAACGGAGACACATGACGACTCACAATCGCTTGTAAATTTGTAATAATTTGACATGCTGTAACAATTGGATCATTCCCATTATGTGGAGCTGCTGCGCGAGTTCCTCACCTTTTAATTCCACAGAAAATTGTCACAGCTGCCATTAACGGCCCATTTTTAATCCCAATCGTGCCAACGGGCAATTCAGGCTTATTATGGAATCCAATAATTGCATCCACTTTATCAAGAACTCCTTCAGCAATTAAAAGCGCGAGCTCCTCGATTCATTTCTTCTGCTGGCTGGAAAAATAAAAACGAATTTTCCCTTTTAAACTATCTTCTTTTTCTTTTAAAAATTTTCGCAGCCATTAATAAACTAGCTGTATGAAAATCATGCTCACTGGCATGCATCACACCATCATGTTCTGAACGATAGTCTAAATCCGTTTTGTTCATGAATCGGCAATGCATCCATATCTGCTCGAAGCGCAATGATAGGACCTTCTTTCGTACCAATTTCTGCCACAACCCCCGTTGGTGTTTGTAAAGGACGATAGAAAATCCCCCATTCTGTTAATTTTTCTTGAATATATGCAGTTGTTTTTAAATTCTTGTTCTGATAACTCCGGATAGCGATGTAATGTCCGTCTAATTTTTCACCGCTCTTGAATCCATTCTTCTTTTCATAACAATCACCTCTTGAAAATCACTTATTTTCATTTTACTACAAACAAAAGTAAAAACATGAGGAAAAAGCCTAAAACTTCCTCATGTTTACAATAAATACTACGGAATAGAAATAAATTTTTGTCTGATGTACTGGCATCCAACGCTACATCAGACAAAGTCTTAAACGCACTCTCATATTCTTCCATCAGGAAAAGAATAGACTTTTCAGTAGAGAATGTACTAGAAGCCAACAATTGGCTTTAGCACTGGAAAAAGTCGAGACCTTAGGCTCGAATTTTAGCCAAGAGACCCGAAGGGCTACTGGCGTCCAACGCTCACATCAGACAAAGTCTCAAACGTCCTCTCATATTCCTCCGTCAAGAAAAGAATAGACTTTCCTACAGTAGCTCGAGTACCATCAGCCAATATGGCTGATAGTACTGGAAAAATGAGACCCTAGGCTCAATTTTTAGCCCTGAGACCGAGGCTTAGGGCGTCCATAGCTACTGTAAAGGAAGTCTAATTCTTCAGTCTGCATGCGGTACATCTGAGCGTACACTCGTCTTGCTCAACTAATTCAGCATGATTCCTTGTTCAATAATCTCACCCTTATCCAACACAAAAATCTTATCCGCATGAACAATCGTAGACAAACGATGCGCAATCATAACCGTCGTACGGTCTTTTCGACAGCACTTCCATCGCCTGCTGAATCATCCCTTCCGTTTGCGTATCCACGAGAAGTCGCTTCATCCAACACTAAAATCGTTGGATTAAACGCTAACGCTCGCGCAAAAGAAATCAACTGACGTTCCCCCAGATGAATACTCTGCTCCTTTTATCTTGAATCAGCATATTCAACCCTTCTTCTGAACGATCTAAAATATGCTGACCACCCACTCTGAATTAGTGCATTTTCCATCATTTCATTGGTATAGAAGGATTCTCTAAGCCAATATTACTTCCCTAAAGTTCCAGCAAATAAGTATGGATCTTGCAACACAATCCCCATCTTCTCACGCACTTTTCGTTGATTCGATAACGCAATATTTTTGATCATCAATCCAAATTTCTCCATCCGTTGGGTCATAAAACCTAAATAACAAGTTCATAATCGTAGACTTACCAGAACCAGTATGCCCTACAAAAGCAACACTCTCACCCGCTTCAATTGTGAAGGAAATATTTTTCAATACAGGAGTTTTTCCATCATAAGAGAAAGATACATTTTTAAATTCTACTTTTCCATCTTCCATGACAAAATCAGCAGCCCCTGATTTCTCGATTGGTGTTCCATTAATTCAATCACACGACCCCCTGCAGCAAAAGCATGTTGCAATCCAGCAAAAATTTGTACTAAATTATCAATCGGATCATAGAGACGATTAATATAGTCCACAATCGCATAAATAAATCCAGCCGTTAACCCTAATGTTCCTCCTAAATATTTCACACTTAAATATAAAACGGCAAACATTAAAGTAACATTTCTTAGAAACCCGACGACACTCCAGGGCTAAGAAAGACTCTACCTTTAATTCTTCAAGACCTATCCAATCTTGAACAATGTCCTCATACTCTTTATCCACTAGTTTCTCTTGTTGAAACACTTGAATTATGGACATTCCTTGAATGATTTCATTCAATTTTCCGTTCATATTACTAAAGCTCTCACGAAGAGGACCTGTAAAAGCTCCTGCCTTTTTACTAAATACCACTTGCCATAAAAGAATAGCTGGAATGACTAATAATAAAGCAGCTCCTAAACGAATATTAAGAGAAAAATAACAACATAAATTCAACAATAATAATAATACTATTTAAAAACATTGGCAGTTGCGGCAACAAAAGAAATTTTGACGAATAACTTCCGTATCGTTTGTAATTTTTGAAACAACTTTTTCCTGCTGGTAAGGAATCAAAAATAACGGATAGGCAAATGTTGAATTTTATCGAATAACTCATCTCTTAAACGTTTTTGTTAAACGATTCGACATTATACTTAAGATAAAGCGTCCAAAATAAGCCGATAACGCTGAAATGAGCAATAAGCCAAAATATACTGCGGCAAATTGAGTAATCTGCCCCCAATTAATGACTCCTGAATTTTTCTGATGGTGTAATCACCAAATCAATAAATTGTTTTGCAACAATCGGAGCATACACCCCTGAAGCTGAAGCGAGTAATAATAAAATAAATCCAATGAAAAAGGAACGTTTTTCATAACGAATATAGCTTAATAACCAAAAATTGTTTTTAGCATTCTTCGCTCACCTCTCCTTCTTCTAATTCTTGTTTCAAGTATTGTTCATAATACCAGCCTTTTTGTTCCAGTAACTCTTCATGAGTTCCCCTTGCAACAATCTGACCCTCTTCAAATACTAAAATACAGTCTGCATGTCGAATTGCAGATAACCGGTGTCTGTAATAATATTGGTTTGAGCAAGTCTTTCTGATTTCAGATGACCTACAATTTGTTTTTTCTGTCTTTGCATCAACAGCTGATAAGGCATCATCAAGTAATAAAATTTCAGCATTTCTTAATAATGCACGGGCAATGGATAATCGTTGTTTTTGTCCACCACTTAGAGTAATCCCTTTTTCGCCAATCGTTGTTTCCAATTGTTCTGGCATTCGACGAATATCTTCCCGCTATCGCAGCTTGTTCTAGCACATCCCATACAACCTGTTCTGTAATTTCCTTATTAGCAAGTTTTAAGTTTTTCTAAAATGCTCTTTGAAAATAACACATGTTCTTGTGCACATACGCCATTAATGCATCCACTGCTTGACGTTTCCAATGAACTAATTCCTTCTGATTCAGTAAAATCGTTTCATTCTTATAAGGATATTGATGTAAGAGCTGTTTTAGGAAGGTCGTTTTCCCTGAACCTGTTTTCCCGACAATTCCAATCGTTTGTCCTATACTGACCGTAATATTTTTCAATGTTGGGCTTTCTTCACCAGGATAAGTAAAGGAGAAATTCTCAAAACGAATTTCTTCGAATTGTCCTAAGTCTTCCTGTCCATCTTCTTCTAAATCATCGCTTGTTTCGAATAATTCAAAAATTCTCTCAAATGAAACTTTCCTTGTTGAATCATTACAACAAGGTCTCCAATTAAAAGCCAATGGGAAGACTAATAAACCGATATAGATTGGAAACGAAACTAAGCTCCCTAATAAAATTTTCCCTTCTTGAACAAGTCCTCCACCATAAATCAACCCAATCAACATACAAATTCCTACAACAACTTGTGCTAATGGAATAAATAACATTCCCAATTTAGCTACTGCAATATTTTTGAAAAGAATCTTCTGTTTTTCTGCTGGAAAATTTGACTCATTCTCTTCCTGCCCATATGCTCGAATGACATAAGTTCCATCAATCATTTCTAATACTTCTGCATTCATATCAGAAATAGCCTTTTTGAGCATCCCATACACTATTTCAATTTTTATCCGTTAAACGATACAGTGCATAGGCTAATCCGGCATCGGTAAAACGGAAATAAGGGTCAACTCCCACCAAACATTTATCACCATATTCGACAAAACGGATAAAGTAATAAAGAATGCATTCAGAAAAGCAAATACTCCAAATCCTACTAAATTCCCAATTGTTTCAAGGTCTTCACTTGAACGAGTTACAATATCTCCAACTCTAAACTTTGTATAAAAAGGTGCTTTTTTCCAAAGTAATTGTTTCATCGTTCCTAATCGTAAATTGGTAATATAGTCAAAACGTCCAAACCATATCCAATACATTAATGCAGAGTCTAATATATAAACTCCTACTAATGATAAGAAAAAGAATCCCTATATATCCTAAAAGTTGTTCTTGCGTCAACGATTGATCCACAATCGCATTGACAATTTGTCCTAATATTTTTGCAGGAACAACTAATAAATAACTATTTAAAATTGCACTACATACAATAATGACATATCTCACCCAGTGCTTTTTAAAATAAACGCCCTAGGTGTTTCATAATGACTTTCATATTTCCTCCTTACTCCACAGAAATTTGACAAAAAGACTAGTTCCGTATACATATATACACAACTAGTCCCTCCACTTTTATCTATGAAAAAGCTAACCACCTACCACAGCAGACAGTTAGCCTCATTTCTGCAAAACCAAAAATAATTAAAGTGAGTATATTAATACATTGTCATATTCTGTAAGGAGATTTTAGTTGTTTTGTTCAATTGTTGATGTTTTTCCATTTAAGTTGTTCATTACAACTACCTCCTTCATATTATTTGTTAAACACTTTTGCTTAACACACTCATCGTACACCTAAATAAGATTTTTGCAAGTGAATTTTTTACACGCTTATACCATATAAATGTAAAAATGATAAAATTCTTTCTTCATGTGTTAGTCGATTAAACGTTGGTAAGTTATCTACATACTTTATTTTAATAGACATTCTTTTTGCTAATGGTGATAAAATATTACTCAAATATATTCCAAATAATCCAGAAACTAAAATTGTTGTTGGTTTAAATTGAAACTCTACAAACATTTCTAAAAATTCTTCTTGAATTGTTTTTGGATCAATCGCATGTATTAACTTGGTATGAGGCAACAGCATCTTTTATCTGCCATTTCAATCACAAATGGGATATTATGTTTCGATAATTCCGAACTCACTAATTCTTGAACTCCAATTCTAACTTGCATTGAAACATTCACTGTAGCTTCAATTCTCTCCATAAATTTAGCAAATTCAAACTCTGAAATTTGTAAATCAGCTGGAGTATTTTGGACATAATAATGATATTTTAGAATATCTTTTAACGTCAACATTTTTCTTGCTGAACATAATTTACTTGTTTTTGTACGTTGGTTATACGTAAATACTGGAAAGGATTGATACTAATGTTGTTTATTCCAAAACTAACTCTAATTTTTGAAGATTTCCTTCTTGTAAAACTAGTGTTAATACTTGTTCTACAAATTTTCTATATTGATTTGTAACAGAAAACACTTCTCCAATATTTTCCTCTATAGAAATTTAAAATATTCGGTAATACTTCAATTTCTCAACGTCAATTCCCTAATCTTTCCATTCTTTTTGAATTTCAGTATCATCCAACTCAGATTTAGAATTGTATCGGATTTGAATTCCTTTTTGATATACCATCTTAAATCCAATTCTGATTGATGTATGTCTCTTTCTAATCGACATTTCTTTTCAATTGTTGTTAGAAACGCTAAATCTTCTTCATTCTTTAATAATTGAATTACTAAACCTTTAGTATGATTCTTCTCAAATTGAAATACGAATTTTGTTTCACCTTTTTAATGTTCTAAATACAACATGACCTTTTTGGATGAAATCTTATTTAATTCTTGCTCTATTTGCAAAGCTACATGCATACATAGATGAAGTCATCTAATCCTTCTCTCTTCAATAAATTTCCTACTAATATTATCATAGTTTTAAATAAAATATCATGGTATTTATAAAATTACTTGCATAAAAAGGATTAACGGTAATTCCGTTAATCCTTTTATCTCTTAATCTCTAATAAAATTAGCCAGCAACAACTTTGTGTACCGCCATCACCTTTTAATACTTCAGCGATATTTTTCTAATGAAGTAATGATAGCTTTACCTGCTGGATAGTTTTTCAACAAATGCAATTGCTGCTTCAACTTTTTTGGTAACATTGAACCAGAGCAAATTGATTTTTCTCAATATATTTTTCAATTCACTAGTTGTTACAGTTTCTAATTTTTGTTGATCTGGTTTATTGAAGTTTACATATACATTGTCAACACCTGTTAACACGATGAATAAGTCTGCTCCAACTAATTCAGATAATGTTTGACTTACAAAGTCTTTATCGATAACTGCTTCAACACCTGTTAAGAATTTAGTTTCTGGGTCTTCAACAACTGGGATACCTCCCCACCTGCTGTAATGACAACAGTACCTGAAGCGATTAAGTTTTTAACTGTATTGACTTCTTTTAATTCCAACTGGTTTTGGTGATGGAACTACTTTACGGTAAACCACGACCTGAATCTTCTTTAAATGTTGCACCAGTAGCTGCTGCTTGTTCTTTAGCTTCTTCTTCAGTTAAGAATGGTCCAATTGGTTTAGTTGGATTTGAGAATGCTGGATCGTCTTTAGAAACGATTACTTGTGTTACTACTGCAGCTACATCTTTTTAATGCCACGTGCTTGTAATTCATTCACTAATGCATTTTGTAACCAGAATCCGATTGATCCTTCTGTCATCGCACACATGTATCTAAAAGGCATTGCTGGATCTGAATCAGCTGCTGCTTGTTGTAATAATAAGTTACCAACTTGTGGTCCATTACCATGAGTAACAACTAATTCGTCGCCATTTTTCAATGAATTGTACTAAGTATTTTGCTGTTTGAATTAATGCTTCTTGTTGTGCTTTTGCTGAAGCATCTGATGATAAAATTGCGTTACCGCCTAACGCTACTACGATTTTACGTGACATTTTTATAAACTCCTTTATGATTAAAACTAAATCTTATACTATTTTTACTTGCTAAACGATATACTGCTTCCGCATAAATATCCATTGAATCAAATATATCTCTTAACGACATTTTTTTCATTTTCCATATGGAATGTAATTGGTGAATCGAGAATACTGCTCCATAAGCAACACAATTTTTCATAGTACGAGCAAAAGTTGCTCCTCCTGAAGATTGTGGTAAATGAGTTCTATCACCAGTTTTTCTTGGTATACAGCCATTAGTGTATCCACTAGAACGCTATCTAACGGAACATACAATGGTCCTAAATAATCATATTCTTCATACTCTAATCCAAATTCTTTAGCTTTTTCAGATAGAGTTTTTGACAATTGCATCTTTATCTGCTAATACTGGAATTCGGATATCAATACGAATTTCTGATTTTTCTGGTGTAATCGTCACACCTGCTACATTAAATGTTAAACCACCTGATGGTTCATCTTCAATTTTTCCTAAAAATACTACTACCTGTAGCATCTTCTCCAACTTCTTCTGAAATAAATGCTAATGCTGGAATGATCCACAACTGAATAAAGTCCTTTTTACTAAGCGAACTAATGCATTCACACCAAGTGGTGCATCTTTTGCATGTTTAGAAACCCCAAGAACAGTCACTTCATCATTCTACGTTTCATATTCAAATTTTTAATGAAGATAATTTTTCTAATACTTGAGAAAAATACTCTCCTTTATAAGATGCTTTTTCCTGGAACTACATTAAAAGCATCTCCTGAATGAAAGTCTAAAACATCGCTTCCTGGTCCATGCAATTTTACTTGTAATAAACCTTTTTTCAGCATATGTTAACGGAAACTCTGCATCAGGTGCAAATCCCATTGTTGCTACTTCTTCTAACTCTCCATAACGAGCTAAACAACGCCATAATGTTTCTTCATCAGTCCCAAAAATGAATCGAATTCGCTTATCAAATTCAACCCTCAGCATCCATTAATGCTTTTTACAGCATACAAAGCTGCCATTGAAGGACCTTTATCATCTTGAGTCCCTCTCCCATATAGAAAACCATCTTTTAGAACAGCTTCAAATGGTGGGGTATCCCAATTATTTAAATCTCCCGCTGGAACAACGTCCAAGTGACATAAAATAGCTAATGACTCTTCGCCACTTCCAACTTCAGCATATCCATAATATCCTTTCGGATCAATGTATGTGCTAAAGCCTAATTCACGACACAAAGTCAATGCATCTTCTAATGCGAACTGAATATCTTTTCCAAAAGGAGTATCTCCTTCACCTTCATTTAAGACAGAAGGAATACGGACCAATCTTTTAATTGATTCAATACATTCTTCTTTATGTTTTTCTGTAATAAATGTGCTCATCGTATCCTCCTTAAGAATAAGAAATCCCCTTTATTACGAGGGAGTTCTTAAAATGTTTATTTAACTTTCCATTAAATATTAATGAATGTTCCTAAGATTAATAATAGGATTGAAACGCCCATTACAATACCTACTAATTTAGCAACAAATTTCCACCAAGTTGTAATTTCGATACGTCCTAATGCTAATGCACCCATAACGATACCAGAAGTTGGTGATAGTAAGTTTAGTACCCCATTTGCTGATTGGAAAGCAGTAATTACTAATGATTGAGATACATTTACGAATTCTCCCTAAAAGGAGCTAAGATACCAATTGTAGCACCTGCTAAACCCTGAAGAAGAAGGAATTAAGAATGATAATGGTAAGTAGAAGATGTATGTTAATCACAATAAATACTTGTGCTGATAAACCTGACAATGCATGTTCACCAAAGTTCAAGATTGTAGCAGTAATCATACCATCGTTCATAATTACTTGGATACCACGAGCTAATGCACAAATTAAGGCAACACCCAATAAATCTGCAGCACCTGTCATAAATACTTGAATGAATTTTTCTTCTTCATTCTATAAGTAATACCAACTAATACAGCCATCATTAAGAATAACATCTGTAATTTCTGGGAAGTACCATTCACCTAAAAGGTAATGATTGACCAAACACTTGTCCAACGAATGAAGACCTACAATAAATTCATTAATTTTTTCAAATACATGAATATTAAATTTAGCCCATGGAATTAAACTTAAGATCATAATAATGAATGTTAAAATAAATACTGTTAATACAGCTTTTTGTTTTCCGCTTAACTCAGCATTAGTTTGTTCAACATTGAAGTAAGTTAAATCAGCTTCACGAGTTGCATATGTGTAAGACTTAGAATGATCTTTTTCCACTTTACTTGCATAGTTATATACATAGAATGCTGAAATTGCCCACATTACAACGAAGAAGATTAAACGTAATCCAATACCTTCTGCAACACTAATACCAGCAGCATCAGAAGCTACCCCTGTTGCGAATGGGTTAACAGTTGAAGCTAAACATCCGATTTGAGAACCAACTAATACAATTGCAACCCCAGTAATTGTATCAAACCCTACTGCTAACATTACTGGAACGATTAATGGATAGAATGCCATTGTTTCTTCACCCATACCATAAGTTGTTCCGCCTAATGCGAATAAGAACATTAATATAGGAATTAACGCTTTTTCACGTCCTTTATATTTACGAACGATAGAAGCAATACCTACGTCAAGTGCTCCTGTTTCAGTTACAACTCCTAAGAATCCACCTACCATTAAAATAAAGAATGATACCTGAATAGCACCTTCAGTTTTAATGCCAATTTCATTTGGTTGACCTTCATTTAATTTATGATCACGTCCTAACATACCATAAACCGGAGCCATCACAACATCATAAAAACCTTGAGGGTTTGAATCAACTTGTTGATAAGTACCAGCGATTAAGTTACCATCTTCTGTTTTATCATATTGTCCAGCTGGAATAATCCAAGTAAATAAAGCCATAATTGCAATGATAATGAATAAAACAGTATATGAAGAAGGCATTTTTAAAACCTCAGCTACTTGTTCAGCCATAATAATATCCTCCATCTATCTATAAAAAGGCCATTCTGATTCTGATTCAACATCAGAACCAGAATGGCTTTCATGTTACTTTTGTTATTAAACTTTGTTTACAAATAAGTTACCTGCAGTTAAAAGCCATGATTGCTTTAATTGAGTGCATACGGTTTTCTGCTTGATCGAATTGACGAGCATATTTACTACGGAATACTTCATCAGTAACTTCCATTTCTTTAATACCAAATTCTTCAGCAATTTTTACCGTATTCTGTTTCAGTATCATGGAATGCTGGTAAGCAGTGTAATACGATTAAATCTTCGTTTTTCAGCTTTACGAACTAAGTCCATGTTGATTTGGTAAGGTTGTAATAAGTTTACACGTTCAGTGAATTTGTCTTCTTCACCCATTGATACCCATACGTCTGTGTATAATACATCTGCGCCTTTAACAGCTTTTTCAGCTTCATCAGTAATTAATACACGAGCTCCGCTTTCTTTAGCATATCCTTCAGCTAAAGCAACGACTTCTGGCTCTGGGAATAATTCTTTTGGTGAGAAGATATGAACGTTTACACCTAAGATTGCACCTGTTACTAATAAGCTGTTTGCAACGTTGTTACGTCCGTCACCACAGTAAACTAATGTTAAACCTTCTAATTTACCGAAGTTTTTCTTTAACAGTTAAATAGTCAGCAATCATTTGTGTTGGATGCCATGCATCTGTTAAACCATTCCATACAGGAACACCAGCGTATTTCGCTAAGTCTTCACAGACTTGTTGGCTGAATCCACGGAATTCGATTCCATCAAACATACGGCCTAAAACTTTAGCAGTATCTTCCACTGATTCTTTTTACCCTAATTGGATATCGTTTTTACCTAAATATTCTGGGTGAGCACCTAAGTCGATTGCTGCAGTTGTGAAAGCTGCACGAGTACGAGTAGATGTTTTTCGAATAATAAGGCAATGTTTTTACCTTCTAGGAATTTATGTGGAACACCACGTTTTTCAAATCTTTAACGTGCGCTGAGAAGTCGATTAAATATTCGATTTCTGCACGAGAAAAATCTTTTTCTTTTAAAAAGCTACGGCCTTGGAACACTTGTGTCATATTTGGAATGACTCCTTTCAAAATTGTAATTCTAAATTAATTATATCATATAATATTCTGTTTTAAATTATAAATTTTTCACGTTCGAATGGCATTGACATACAACGTGGGCCACCACGACCACGAACTAATTCACTACCGCGAATTTTGTGTAATTTAATACCATATTTTTCTAGGATTTCGTTTGTAACAACGTTACGGTCGTATACAACTACTTTCCTGGTGCAATTGTTAATGTATTAGAACCATCGTTCCATTGTTCACGAGCAGCTTCTGCAGGATCGCCGCCACCACAAAGGGATTAATGTTACAGAAGGTAAGCCTAATGCTTTAGCTAATACATTTTCTAATTTATCTTCAGTTAATTCAATATTAAGCGCACCATTTTCTCCTTTTGTAATAGAGAATACTTTTAATCCGCCTTGAATTTCTGGATGGATAGTGAATTTATCATAATCGATATGTGTAAATACAGTATCTAAGTGCATGAATTTACGGTTTTCACCAATTACGAATGCTAATACTTGTTTGAAATCAGTTTCAGCAAATAATTTTTTGAGCAATTTTTCAATTGAACGAGCATCTGTACGTTGAGAAATACCTACAGCTAATACTTCCTTAGAAAGAACTAACTCATCTCCACCTTCGATACGAGTATCTTCAGTACGGTTGTAGAAGAATGGAACTTTTCCATTTCCATATACTGGGTGATAAGTGAAAATATATTTACCGTAAATTGTTTCACGATTACGTGTATCTGCATACATGTGATTTAATGAAACACCGTTTGCCATTGTAGCAAATGGATCACGTGTGAAGTATAAGTTTGGCATTGGGTCTACTACAAATGGATAATCTGTTTCGTACATACCTGCTAAAGTTGTAGCTTCTGCTTGAACTTCAGTTTTACGGAAACCTTCCATTGTTTTTAATACCAAATCAAATGTTGGTAATGATAGTAAGTGTTCTTTAATCGCTTTTTGAGAAGCAACACTTGCTACACCTGCTTCTGATAACCATTCATCTACAAATTCTTCGCGAACACCTGCAGCATCGATTGCTTCAGCTGCTAATTGCTCTAAGTATAAAACTTCTACTCCTGCGTTACGAAGAGTTTCTGCAAATGCATCATGTTCTTTTTGAGCATCTTCTAAATATGGAATATCATCGAATAATAAACGCTCTAAATAGTCTGGCATCAAATTTTTCTAACTCTTTACCCAGGCGATGCAAACAAACTTTTTAAGCGTCCAATTTTCAGAAAAATACGTGAATTGGGTTTGACATATTAGCCACCATCCTAAATAAAAATTTGAACAGTTATGAATTCATAGCTTAGGAAACAGAACAATAAGTTGATCGGACTTATTTTTAAGTTCCATTTCCTTATGCACCTATCTTACTGCTAAATGAATTCGTTTTCAAGTTAGTTTTTTTAGTTAAAATATCTTTTTATGATTTTATTCTGACATTTTAAATTCAAATGATTTTTCACTTTCTATTTTTCATTTTTCTTTCATTTTAGTTCCCTTATTTTTCTTGCCAATTAAGCATTAAAGTTTAATTGTTTATCTACTTTAAATATAACTTTCACAAGAAAATATTTTCTTTTTGTGAAATGTTTTTCACGACGTTTTTATATTTTTTTATTTTTGAAAACTCTTATTTTATATAATTTAACATTAATTTTTAATCCTTTTTAATCTTAATCAGTTACATTCTTTATTTTTTCTCTATTTACTGATATTATTTATTTAGTTTTATTTTCTCTGAATAAATGGTTACGATAGCCTATTCTTCTATCGTCTTTACATTCTTAAAATTATTTTTCGATCATCGATTTTTCGAATGAAACTTCCTAATAAATTCCCAATGAGAGAAATTACTCCATATACTCCTATATAAAAACTAGCTGTTTCAGTATAAAAAAATAAAATCGTTGGAATAAAAAGTACCATTACCAAAAATAGAATACACTAAAAGAAAACAAATATTTTTATACCGTATACAATAGCACTCAAAACACACGATAGGAAATAGTATCCATAACATTAACATTTCACTTTCTCGGTCGATTAAGGGTAATCCATAAAAAGTTAACGCAATGATTATTAGATAAGCGAATTGATTTTTTTATCTTTTTCATATCCTTCACTCCTAGTTTTTATTGTTCTATTATAAATTATAAAAAAATAGTTTTTCAATATAATCTTATACTTCATCCCTTCATCTTCACCACCCAAACCATTCCACACCTAAAATCATCACTAAAAGTTGGGCTATCACAATAAAAGGAACAAATGCAACTCTTTTTATTCGCTCTTTTTTAATAATTAGCAGCAACCCCAATACTCCTCCACCTACTACAAATGTAAGTAATCCAATAAGTACAATTTCTTTGATGGGATACCACAAGGCAACTGTCGCTAAATAATAACAATCCCCAACCCAAACACTTCTTCCTTCCATAGCAAATAACCTAAAATATAAATACCTCCATAAAATACTCCTGCCACTAACATAGACTTTAAATGTATGTTGCCCAGCAAACTACTAATTCCAAATAAAATATGCAGTAATCCAACTATCACTAAGCTTTTCGGATAAATCACTTGCTCTTGTAAATCCGTTAAACTACAAAAAATTGCTAAGCTTATTAATAGCCAAAGATCCAATAGACCCGTCCATTCTTTTTCCATTCCATATTCCCATCATTAATAAAAACATTAAACCAGTGATTACTTCTACAATCCAATAACGTGATGAAATATTTCTCCCACAATAACGACATTTTCCTCTTAATCCTATCCATGACAGTACAGGTATCAAATCTTTCCAACTTAATTCGTGCAAGCACTCTACACAATAAGAATGACCTCGAATAAAATCTTCTTCCTTTTGTAATCTTAAAGCGACTACATTCAAAAAACTTCCGATACTGACCCTCACTATAAAACTTATAAAGCACATAAAAAGCACTCCTTTCGATTTCAGCTCGTTATTATCCCTTCCATAATATAACTATGCTTTTTCGAAAAATGCTTTTTATTTTTAACTTTCTATTATAATTTCCTCTTTTACTGTTTCTTCTTTGTACAAACCTGAATAATCTTATACTAATCGAAAAATATGACTAATAACAACTTTTCAAAAACAGCATAACCAGAACTCCTAATAATAGTCCTACTAACCCAAAGATTTTACCAGTCGTTAATAGCACCACTAAAATTGTTACTGGATGCATTTGTAAAAGAATTTCCTAAAATTAATGGTGAAACAATTCTTCCTTCTAATGTTTGCTCAATGACAAAAACAATAAATACTTGGACAAACATCCAGGTGAGATAACAAAACCGACGATTAACGCTGGTAAAATCCCAAAGAACGACCCCATATGGAATCACATTTAATGCACCCGCTAAAATTGCAATAGTAATTCCATAGGTAATCCAATAATCGCATATCAATCGAGAACATAATCGCTACCGCAATCGCTACTATTAATTGTCCTCTAATATAAGAACTAATTTGTTGATTCATTTCTGTTAAAAACGATACTCATTCGTCTACGAGAACGAGTTGGAAAAACCTGAAGTACTGCAGGTAAATTTTTCTCCATCTTGTACTAAGTAGAATAACAGAATTGGCATTGTAATAATTCAATCATAAATTCTCCAACAGCTCCAACAACATTTCCAATTCCGCTAAACGTTACATTCAATAGTCCATTCACTCTAGTCCCTAATGACTGCAAGAAATCCATGTTAATTCCATTGAGTTGTTCTTGCACTGCTGAAAAAGTATTACTTTAGCACAACCCGTTCAACGTTCACTAATAATTTTGTAATAAATGGGTAATTGAGTCCTAATCTCTCAACTGTTTTTCTACAATCGGAATAAAGCTAAAAATTGCTGCCAATAACAACACAATTAGTAAAATAAAGTTCAGTAAGTTGCAATCGATTTATGAACTCCTTTTCACTATCCTGAATTGGTTTAATCATATAAAATAAAAATTCAGCACCTACCATTGGAAAACCAATAATGGAAAAATTCCTTCAATGGAGATATAGGCAATTTTAGTAAATACAAAAATATTAATTAACAGCGTAAAATAATTAACAATGTACTCACTAATTGATTATTTAAAACCCATTTCCAAAACCATGATTTTGATGAGTTGGTGTTCTGATTCTTCCATTCAAGGCACCTCGTTTTCTAAAATTTAGTTCTAGTGTATCACATTTTTATCTAAATAAAAAGTTTTTTGAGAATAAATTTTTTTATTTTAAAGAACCGTGCTACTATATTTTTCAATGATACATTAAGGAGTTGATTTATATGACTGAAAAGTTCTATTTAGGTACTTATACAAAACGTGAGTAAAGGAATTTATGCTGTTCAATTAGATACTGAACAAAAACAATTAGCCAATTTGTCTTTAGAAGCAGAAATTGAAAACCCAACTTATCTTGCTTTAAACGCTGACCATTCACTACTAGCAGCAGTTTCAAAGGAAGAAACTGGTGAGAAATTACCGTGTTTAATACACAACAAGCAGAAACTTTAACCAAAAGTTTCTCACTACCATGATACAACAGCCGTTCCTTGTTATAGTGCATTTAACAAAGAATCCAATCATCTATTAGCTGCTAATTATCATGAAGGACATGTTTCTTCTTACAAATTTGATGCAGCAGTCACTTCATGCAGATCGCATCACTCATCCTTCTCTCTGAAGATAAACAGCCTCATGTTCGTTATACTGACTATACGCCTGATGAAAAATGGATTGTAGTCTGTGATTTTGAGGAAGTGATATTGTAGCTACTTATCAACAAGACGGAGAAAAACTTCAACGTGTTTCTACCTATAATAGTAGAAAAGGAGCAGGACCTCGTCATTTAGCTTTCCACCCTACACTACCAATTGCTTACTTAATCTGCGAATTGAATGCTAGTATTGAAGTGTTAGGGTATGACGCTGAAAATGGAAGCTTTACTTTTATCGAACAACACTTAATAGCAACAACTGAGCAACAAAGCGCATGTGGTGCGATTCATCTGACAAGCAATGGGAATTTCCTATACGCAAGTAATCGTGGTTATGATCGTATTTATGTTTTCCAAGTGCACGAGGAAACAGGCTCATTAACATTTGTAGCTGATTATGATACTTTTGGAAGTGTCCCACGTGATTTCCATTTAAGTAAGGATGAACGCTTTATAGTAATTGGACATCAAGAATCCGACAACTTAACTCTTTATGAACGTGACAGCCAAACAGGAACATTAACACTTTGTCAAAAAGACTTCTTCGCTCAGAAAGTTGCTTTTGCGTCATTCCAGTTTAAATTAAAAGAAGACTTTTTCTATTGCTAGCATACTTTGCTACTTTAGAAAAGTCTTTGTTTATGCACTCACCAATTAGCACACGCCAAAATGAGAAAGACTTTTCTATGTAGCATGAGACTCGCATTTTGCGATGTTGCTGCCGTCCTTTACTACATTAGGAAAGTCTTTCGAATACTCGTATATTATAAATTTAACTGTTGCTCACCAATTTTAGAAGATGCTGATGCATTTCCTGTTGTAATTGATAAGTTTGTAATTTTATCCATATTTATTAAAAGCTACAATCATAGGAGTATCTTTACCAGCTGCTTTTTACAGCTTCTAAATCTACAGTAGAAATCACAGTATTTTGATCTACACGTTGTCCAACTGTTACAACTGTATCAAAAGGCGCTCCTTGTAATTCAACTGTATCGATTCCCATATGTAATAATACTTCTACGTCATTATCTGTTTTAATTCCTACAGCATGTTTTGTTGGGAAAAACATTAATCACTTCCCTAACTACAAGGTGAAGTAATCACTCCAAGTTGGTAATACAACATAACCGTCTCCCATGAATTTTTGAGAAAATACTGGATCATTAATTTCTGTGATAGCCACTACTTCTCCTTCTGCAACTGCAAAACAATTCTAATTCAGGAGTTACTTTTTTTGCTTTCTTTTGAAAAATCCCGAACATCTAATCATCCTCTCAACTTATTTACTCGCTAGTATATCATATTTTGTATGAATAAAAACCTGTATTCCTTTTATCTATATATAGAAATTTTACTCATAAAACCTTTATACTTACATTCAGACATTATAAAGGAGTGATTTTTTGATTACGATGATTGAAATCATTAAAACAATAATTTTAGGAATTATTGAAGAGTAACTGAATGTGTTACCGATTAGTAGTACAGGACATTTAATTTTCAGCGAATGAAATTTTAAAATTGGATGTTAGTCCAAAGTTTCAAGATATGTTTAATGTAGTCATCCAACTTGGTGCAATCTTGCTGTGGTGATTTTATACTTTAACAAAATTAAATCCATTTGAAGGTATCATAAAAAGAATTTTTAGCGACAATTGAGCTATGGAAAAAGTTATTATCAGGTTTGTATTCCTGCTATCGTTGGAGGTTATTATTAAAATGACTTTATGGATGAATACTTTAATAAAGCAATTGTCATTGCAACAACTTTAATTGTTTACGGGATTGCATTTATTGTTATCGAGCGTCGTCATAAAAACAGTTGAACCTCGCATTCATTCATTTGAAGAACTAGATTATATAACAGCTATTAAAATTGGTTTATTCCAAACTCTAGCTTTAATCCCGGAACTTCTCGTTCTGGTTCTACCATTTTAGGGATTATTAGTTGGAACGAATCGTTTTGTTGCGACTGGGTTTTCTTTCTTTATGAGTATTCCAATTATGTTTTGGAGCAAGTGGACTTAAATTATTAAAATTTGGATTCCACTATACAAGTGCAGAATTGATTATTTTTATTAGTAGGATCAGTAGTTTCTTTTCTTCGTTTTCACTAATTGTGATCAAATTCTTATTGAGCTATTTAAAACGAAACGACTTCCAAGCATTTGGTTGGTATCGAATTATCCTAGGATTATCGTATTAGCTAGTTCATTCTTTTTGAAATAGTATTTAGAAAACAGCCAGCAGAATTATCTGCTGGCTGTTTTCTTTTCCATTATTGACAAGCGACTGCTTGGACTTCTACTAGTGCATTTTTGGGTAGTACTGCTACTTGAAAGCAGCACGTGCTGGGCAGTTTTCTTTTGAAATAAGTGGCATAAACTTCATTCATTTGTTGGAAATGAGCAATATCACTTAAATAAATGGTTGTACTTACTACATTTTCTAACTCATACCTGCTTGTTCTAAAATCGCTTGAATATTTTTTAATGATTGATGTGTTTTGGCTAACAATATCTTCCCCTACAAATTCTCCTGTTTCTGGCACAATTGGTACTGCCCTGAAACATATAAGAAATTCCTGAACATAATACTCCTTGAGAATATGGTCCAATTGCTGCTAGTGCTTTATCTGATATGAATTTTTTCATCTTTCTCTCCTTTAAATAAATACATATTTTTCATTCTCTCACAAGCTTCTTGAATTCTTGTAAATGGTAATGCTAAGTTTAATCGAATATGAGGTTGGGCCATTAAAAATTCTACCATCTTGCTGCACACCCTCACATCTGATCCTCTTTTTGTAATTCATCAATTGTAATACCATTTTTCTAAATCTCTTACAATCAATAAAAATCACATAGGTACCTTCTGTTATTTGTTACGGATACTCCTTCAAAATGATCACAGAATGTAGTCGCAAACATAGGTCATATTTTGATATAATACTTGTCTTAATTCTTCCAGCCACTCATAGCCTTCTGGTTGATAAGCTCCATTAGTGCATGCATTGATAATACATTCATCACATTATAATGAGGACTTACTACCTTTTGCATTCACTCTATCACGTAATAAATCACTATAAATAATATGATACAGCGGCTACTAAGCCAGCTAAGTTAAATGTCTTACTTGGTGCATAAAATGCTATCGCTGATTCTTAGCATCTTTAGACACACTTTGAGTTGGAATATGTTTCACTCCTGAGCATCACTAAATCCGACCAAATCTCATCAGAAATGACCGTAACATCATGTTTTGATAAATCGCCATTACTTTTTCTAATTCTCACGATTCCAAACACGACCTGTTGGATTATGGGGCGAACAGAAAATGGATACATGAATATGATATTTGCGAATTTTTGCTTCCATATCTTTATAATCGATACGGTAAACACCTTCTTCATCTTTTACTAATGGACTTAATACAATATAGATAGCCATTATTTTTTAAAACTTCTGTAAATCCTCCATAAGTTGGACTATGCACTAAAATAGAGTCACCTGGTGAAGCAAAAGAAGTTAATGCTGAAACAACTCCTCCTAACACACTATTGTGATAACCAATATGTTTTTTGCAGTTAATCCTTCAACTTGATGGTGAAATTGGTGCCAACGAATAATGGCATTATAATATTCTTTTGGTTGCATGAAATATCCAAAAACTGGATGTTCTAAACGTTCTTTCATCGCTTGAATAACGGTTGGAACTGTCGCAAAGTTCATATCTGCAATCCACATAGGAATTACATCGAACCCTTCCTTAGGTGGGTTTGGTGCTTTACCTGGAATCAAACCTAATCCGTCAACAGCCATCGCATCTTTTCCATGACGGTTTATTTCTGTTGTAAAATCATATTTCATCATATTTCTCCTTTACCCCTCTAGTGTAGTAGTACTAGTATAGCAGAAATCTGTCATTGAACAAAGAAAAGCTACTATCTTCTACCAAACAAAGAAATAGACTTTCCCAGTAAGAAAAGCCTTAGCCTCTTGGAAAAGTCTATAATTTATTCTCTATTTTCTCATTGAAGAGATAATTCTATATCCTCTTTGTGCGATAAAGTCTGCTACTTCATCTGGATTTTCAGAATCCACGTGAAGAACAACTTATGCTTTTTCCTTCACGGTGATACACAGAAATTGTATCTACATTGACATTATGATCTCGTAAAACATTTGAAATTTTCTTCCTAATGGACCAGGTTTATCTTCATTAATTTCGATAAATCAAACGAGAACCAGGAGTGTTATAACCTGAAATATCAATGAACACATCCATAATATCTTTGTCAGTAATAATTCCACTAAATTTCCTCTTGATTCAAGAACTGGTAAAACACCAATCCCTTGTTGTCTCATAATAGAAACAGCTTCTTCTAAGACAGCAGTTGGTTTTACAGTAATCACTTGTTTCAACATAATATCTTTAGCAGTTGTTTTTATTTAATAAGTAGTTTAATTCATGCACACTTAAACTTGTTGCCATTGAAGGTGAGTTTTTGAGCTGACTAATTCAGCTGTTAATAAGCCTACTAATTTGTCTCCTTCAACAGCTGGAAGACGATGCACATCATGTTCTTTCATTAAATCTAATGCTTTCATAACAGTTGTATTTGGTTCAACTAGTTATTAAGTTTGTTGACATATAATCTTTTTACTTCCATGATTATCCCCCTAAATATGCTTTTTGAACATCTTCACTTTCAAGTAATTCCTTACCTGTACCTGATAATACACATGATCCTGTTTCTAATACATACCCTCTTGAAGCAATTGATAATGCCATTTTCGCATTTTGCTCAATTAGTAATACCGTAGTTCCTTGTTTTTGAATTTCTTGAATGATATTGAAGATTTCTTTAATGAAAATTGGTGCTAATCCCATTGATGGTTCATCTAATAACAATAGTTTTGGACGAGTCATTAACGCACGTCCCATTGCTAACATTTGTTGTTCCCACCTGATAATGTTGCAGCATCTTGATTTTTACGTTCTTCTAAAATTGGGAATCTCTCAAGATGGCTTTCATATCTTTTTGAATTTCCTCTTTATCATTTCTTAAAAATGCTCCTAAATCAAGGTTTTCTTTTACTGAAAGTCCTCTAAATACATGACGACCTTCTGGAACTTGGGCTAAAACCTAATGAAACAATCGCAGGTAATTTCGTAATATCTTGACCTAAATATTCAATCGTTCCAGCACTTGGACGTACCAACCCCTGATAAAGTTTTTAAAATTGTTGATTTTTCCAGCACCATTAGCACCGATTAGAGAAACAATTTCTCCTTCGTTAACGGTAAAAAGCTACATCTTTAACGGCTTGAATCATGCCATAATGTACACTTAAATCTTTTACTTCTAACATGATTACTCTCCTCCTAAGTAAGCTACGAATAACATCAGAGTTTTTCTTAATTTCTTCTGGTGTTCCATGTCTAATAATCTTCCATATTCTAATACATATAAACGTTGTGAAATTTCCCATAACCAATGACATATCGTGTTCAATTAATACAACTGTTAATCCGAATTGTTCTTGGATTTGCGCAATTAATTTTGTTAGATTTGCTGTTTCTTGTGGGTTCATCCCTGCAGCAGGTTCATCTAAAAATAAAATTTTTGGTTTTTGTTGCTAAGGCACGAACGATTTCTAATTCACGTTGTTGCCCATAAGCTAAGTTTTTCGCTTTATCTTGAGCAAATGATTCTAAGTTGAAGATTTTTAACAATTCTAAAAGCTTCTTCTTTTCATCATTTTTCTGTTTCATAATAAGCTTTTGTTCTGAATAAACTTGAAAATAATGAATTTCCTTTATGAGCATGCATCGCTACCATTACATTTTCTAATACTGTTAAATCTTTAAATAAACGAATATTTTGGAAGGTACGTGCAAGTCCTAATTCTGTAATTTTTATTAGGTGCAATTCCATTTAATAATGTTTTACCATTTTCAGTTTCTAATTCAATGGTTCCTTCTGTTGGAACATATACCCCTGTTAAAAGGTTGAAGAATGTTGTTTTTACGGCACCATTTGGTCCAATTAATCCAATTAATTCTCCTTTTTCAGCTTTAAGAAAACATTTGAAACAGCTGATAATCCACCTGAAATTTTTGTTGAAAACCTTTTTACTTCTAATAAACTCATTCTGTTTCTCCTTTCTCTTTTTCTTCAATTTATTACTTAAGAATGTGCCGAAAACGGAATTCCAAGTTCCTAATAATCCACCTGGACGGAAAATCATAATTAAAATTAATGCTACTGCATAAATAATCATACGTAATTGTCCAAATGGTTGTAAGAATGTATTAATAATTCCAAGTAAAATTGCTGCGACAAATGAACCAGTAAAACTACCGATTCCTCCAAAATACAACAATGATTAATACATCGATTGATTTCATAAATGTAAAAGTCACTTGGCGTTACAGTTCCTAAATAAGTGGCTGTTAATGTTCCACCAATACTTGCTGTAGCTGCTCAATGATGAGCTAACATTTTTATAACGCGTTACATTAACCCCCATAGATTCGCTGCAATTTCATCTTGTAATACTGCATAAGTCGCACGACCTGCACTACTATTGGCATAGTTTAATACTAAAATCGTTGTTAAAACTAAAGCAATATAAACAATTGTCCATGTTGTTGTTAATGGAACCCCACTAATCCCTGCAGCACCATTTGTAATTTTCATATTATTTAAAGCTACACGAATAATTTCAGCAACCCCTAATGTTGCAATCGCTAAATAGTCTCCTTTTAAACGAAGTGTTGGTAAACCAACTAAATAAGCAATTACAATTGAAATGACTACACCGACTGCCATTCCAGCAAATAAGCCTGCTAAACCACTAACCGCTTTACCGATAATAGCAGCACTATACGCACCAATCGCAATAAATCCAGCATGCCCTAGTGAGAATTGACCTGCAACCCCAAGATTAAATTTAATCCGACTGCGAAAATAATATTAATCATGATATTAATAAAAGTACTTTCATAATGAAATTAATCACACCTACTTGAACTAACACTTGAAGTAATAAATACACTACTACTGCAGAAGCTAACCAAATAAGATTTTTCTGATGAAATCGTTGCATGTTTCACCTACACTTTCTCTTTAACATTTTTACCAAACAAGCCTGCTGTAATACTAATAAAATAACAAATAATAGGAAGTAAAGCTACTCCATCTTTATATGGAGAGAATCCTAAATAGCTAACTATAGTTTCTAATAAACCAATGACATAGCCACCAATCATGGCACCCGGAATACTACCATCCCTCCTAATACTGAGCTACGAAAGCTTTTCAATCCTGGTACAATCCCCATTGTTGCATGAGAAATGTATTATAATATAACGCAACTAATACCCTGCAATCCCTGCAAGACTTGAACCTAATGCAGAATGTAAATGAAATCACTGATCCACATCAATCCCCCATTAATTGCGCTGCATCTTCGTCCACTGCAACTGCACGCATAGCTTTCCCCATTTTTGTGTAATGAACGATAAATTGTAATAGTGCCATTAAAATTACTGTTGTAGCAAAAATTAATACTTTGTTTCCATTAATCGTAATATTTCCAAATAAAAGTGTAGTTTGTTGTTCCAAAATCAGATGGGAATGGACGGATTTCTGTCCGAATAGATAACTCATTACATTTTCAAGTAAAAATGAAACCCCGATTGCTGTAATCAAAGCAGCAACATGAGTTGAACGTCTTAAAAGGTTTGTATGCTACTCGCTCAATAACAACTCCTAAAACCGCACAGCTGACCATTGCTAATAGAAGAGATAAGAAAATATTTAACCCCAATCCATTCATTGCATAGAAACCAACAAAAGCACCCATCATATATACATCACCATGAGCGAAAGTTGATTAATTTAATCGTTCCATAAACCATTGTATAGCCAAGTGCCACTAAAGCATAAATACTTCCTAAGGCAATCCCATTGACTAATTGTTGTATCAATAGCTCCATTTTAAGCTCCTTTCTCTTTAAAACCAAATTTTTCTAATATTGTTGTTAATTTGCCTATCATGTGAAAAAAGAGGCGGGTCTCCCCAACTGCCTCTCTTTCCTCAATACTTTATCTATTATTGTGCTGAATATTCTTTAGCACTTACTTCTTCACCATTTTGGAATTCGATAACAACTGTTGATTTAACAGGAGTATGATCTTTACCCATTGTGAATGTACCAGTAACACCGTCAAAATCTGTAGATTCTGCTAATGCTTTTTTGATTGCTTGAGCATCAGTTGAACCTGCTTTTTCAATAGCTTTCATTAATAATTGTGCTGCATCATATGCTAAAGCTGAGAATGAATCTGGTGTTGTACCATATTTTTCTTTATAAGCTTTGATGAATTCTTGAACATCTGCATCTGTACTCTTAGCAGAGAAGTGAGCTGTATAGAAGACATTTGTTAAGTTTGCTTTGTTACCAGCTAATTCTGCTAATTTTTCACTTGATAATCCATCTCCACCAACGATTGGTTGAGTGATTCCTAATTCACGAGCTTGTTTTGATGATTAAACCAACTTCTTCGTAATATCCTGGGATATATAATACATCAAATGATTTTGATTTTAATGAAGTTAATACTGCTTGGAAATCTGTATCTTTTGATTGATAAGTTTCTTTCGCAACAATTTGTCCACCGATTTTTAGCATCTGTATAAGTTTTTCGAAATGCTTCTGATAAACCTTTTGAGTAGTCACTTGCTGAGTCTTGTAGTACTGCTACTTTAGCATTTGGGAATTTTTGGCTTACAAATCCTGCCCCTACAACCCCTTGATAATTATCAGAGAAACATACACGGAAAATGTAGTCATATACTGATTCCGGGTTTTTCGCATCTTTTAATGTAATTCCATCCCCTGTTGTTGCTGGGAATACTGCAGGAATTTTTCGTGCTTGTTCCATGATTGGAATAGAAACTTGAGCATCTCCTGTTGTAGCTGGTCCGACAACCCCAACAACTTTTTCAGAAACTAATTTTTTAGCAACAGAAGCTACTTCTGTTTTTTCTGATTTATTATCGTAAGATACATATTTTAATTCTTTATCTAATAATTTACCTTTTTGTTCAACGGCTAATTTAACAGCGTTATCCATAGCTGAACCATAAGCGGCAACATTACCTGTTAACTCAAAGTTACCACCAAGTTTTACTGTGTTACCATTTGATGCGCCACCTGCACTACATCCTGCTAAAATAGCTGCTGATACCAATCCTAATCCAAATAAATTCATCATAATCCCTCATTTCATAATCTGTTTTTAAGTGATGAAAGATTATATAATATTCTGACAATTCATGCAATTGTTTTTAAATGAAATTTATTTAAACTTTTTTTAATTGTTTTTAATCCCATGACAACTTAGCGCTTACATTTTTGTCAAAATAAGTAATTTTTAATGAATAATTGACTCTCTCGTAGTGAGATTTTCCTAGCTATTCAGAAAGTCTCATTTTTCGAAATCTCCCTTATACAAAAAGTAGAATAGACTTCCGTAGTAGTAAGTAAAAAGCCACACACGTTGTGGCTTCTTTTTTACTGGGAAAAATCGAGACCTAGGCTCGATTTTTAGCCATGAGATTCGCAATAGCGAAGCTGCTGGCGTCCATTACTACTACATTTGGAAAGTCTATTCCTACGCATCCATTTCTACAAAAACAACCTTCAAATAATCACTCAACGGTGTATGTGGCGCCACTGGGAAATCCATCGGCAATTTCTTCTGATGAGCTATTCGATACCTTCTCCCAGAAGAATGAAGCCCTTTATGAATCATCTCTAAAAATTGCTTTTTCTGAAACATTTGCCGCATTCGTCGACAAAATTAGAGTCCCCTTCTTAGCCGTTAACGGAACTAATTGCTCCACTAAACTAGCATAATCCTTCGCAACCGAAAAAGTTCTCTTCTTCGTACGAGCAAAACTAGGAGGATCTAACACAATCGTATCGAATGTTAAAGATTTCTTTGCAGCATATTTAATATAATCAAATACATCCATTACATAAATCTTTTGTTCTGTTGTATCAATCCCATTCACTTCAAATTGTTCTCGTCTTCTTCTAAACTTCGATTGGCAACATCCACACTTGTTGTTTGAATCGCACCACCCATTGCTGCAGCTATAGAAAATGCACCCGTATAACTAAATAAATTCAAGATAGTTTTTTCCAGCACTATAGTCATCTCTTAATAATGTACGAACTTCTCGTTGATCTAAAAATATACCCGTCATCAATCCTTCATCAAGATACGTTGCATAACGAACTCCTTCTTCTTGAACAATCAATGGTTCATTCTGCCTTAACTCCTCTTACAAATTGACTTTCCGGGAGTTTATTTTTGAAACATAACGAATCTTTTCATAAATCCCTTGGATACTTGGAATTGCTTCTTGCAATTGATCTACTATCAACTCTTTTCCATTGATAAATCCCTGAACTATACCATGAAACAACTACAAATCCATCATACCAATCAATCGTAATTCCACCTAGTCCATCTCCTTCTCCATTAAACAGACGAAAAGCTGTTGTACTGTCATCCATCATTAAAGAAGAACGTTTTTGTGCTGCTTTTTGGAATAAGCCTTTACCAATTGAGGGGTTAGTTTTTCACCATCTTTTTAGAATAAACCCATCCAATCCCTTTTATGTTGAAAACCCTACATAAGCCATTGCTAAAAATTCTTTCTTTTTCATCACAAACACGAACATCATTCGCCTTCTTTTTGTTTCTAGTGGTTTTGCTAAATCCTCTTGATTTAATAAAGGAGAGCCTTTTTCACTAATTTTGCGGCTTTTCGTTTTTTAAAATGATTTCTTTCATAATTCTAATCTCTTTTTCTTTCTTGATATTTTTTGATAACACCAATATCCCAAAACGCTTCCTAATACATTACAGATGACATCATCAATATGAGTCACACCGTTGAAAAACAACCATTGACTAATTTCTATTAAAAAGTGAAATGAATAAACCTGCCCAAAATGATAATTTATAATGGCTTTTCTCCTTTAATAAAATCCTACAAAAATAAACCAATTGGCATAAACCAAATAATATTCTGAACACATTATAATAAGCTGCAAATAGTGATCCATGTATAAATAGTTTTACACTATCTACAAAAAGGTATCCAATAAATGTCTTGCAACGGTCGTGGCGAAATCTTCATCAATTTAAAAATACTCGATTGACGAAAAATCGTAATATTTAATAATACGAGTAAATAGAAAATAAATAGATGAAGATAACCTCTAGTTTCAAATAATCTTTTGTTTGTAATATTTTCTATATAACAGAGAAATCGACCATACTCCCTAGCCATCCAATAAAGAATATGAGAGCATGATCGATACTATTCATTAAAAGACGAATCAAAGGGAAATGATTTATTCGTCCGTCCAACGACTGTTCTAGCCATTGATAGATTGGTTCTAAAAAACATTTTCCCGATTCATCCCTTTCCTTATTCTTTTTCTTCTTTTCCAGGGAATGTAAGTGTAAAATGTCGTTCCCTCTCCAAGTTCACTTTCTGTCTGAATTGTTCCATGATGACTATTCATTAATGAATGAACAATGGCTAAGTCATTCAGACTCCCTATATTTTGTACTCTTTCTTGAAACATCAGCTTTATAAAATCTTTCCCAGATTGCTTCTACTTCTTTTTACTTGTTCCAATTCCCATCATCAATAATTTGCACAATGGCTTTTCGAATCTTCATTTCCAGCCTTTTAAGAAGAATATGTCCCTTTATCTGTAAACTGATTCGCATTTTTTGTCATATTCACTAAAATTTGAATAAAGTCGATCATAATCCGCATAAACTGTAAAGTCTTCTGGGCATTCACAGCGTAAGTCATTCCCCTTATTTTTAGCTAATTCTTGCAATTGATCGACAACATTTTGTAAAGCTTCTGCACCTGAAAAATTTTGCTTCACTAAAACAATTTGATCTGAACGGATCTTTTCATAATCTAGATTTTCATTCACTAATCGGATAAGACGTTGTGTTTCATTCGTGATTAATTCTAAACTTCTCTCACGGCGAGACTCTGGTATCATATGGTGAATTAATCCTTCCAATAATCCATTCATCGTTGTTAGTGGTGTTCTCATCTCATGAGCTACATCCATCATTAATTGACGTCTTAAATTCTCTTGTCGTTCAATTTCTTGTTCAGACCTCTGCAATGACTCTGCCATCTTATTAAAGTCCATTACTAAATCATCGAATTCATCTCGTTTTTGAGTTGGAAGAGAAATATCATATTTCCTTCTGCAATTTCATGGGTTGCTTTTTCTTAAGCGATTAATTCTTCTTGTTTGATAGTTGGCAAATATGACACTTAGAATAACTCCTGCCACTGCTGCTGATGAAAATCCTACTAAAATAGAATTTTTCAGTTCTGCCATTTCTGTTTCAATACGACTTAATGGACTAGAAATTGCTAGAAAACCAGTATAAGTTTTGTCTTTAAAAATTGGATAATAAATCGTCACTAAATCAGCTGCTTCACCAACAAATTATGCTTTGTTTGCTTCATATTAATGGCAGAACCATCTTGAAGATGTTGTAATTCTTCATCAGATAATGAACTTTTACATTTAATACTGTTGTTGGATAGGTCATTTTATTATCTTTATCAAAATCATAACTCCTAAATGTTCATCTTTCAACAAGGATAAGCTGCTATTAATTTGTTCAGCAGTTAAATCATTTTACTAAAAATCGCTTTGGCATATCCAAATAGTTGTTGCGAACGCTGTAAGAATATTTTATTCGTCATAACATTATAAAATAATAATCCACAAACAACAACGGATACTAATACAACTGATAAAAATCCCTACTAATTGTTGGTAAAAATATTTCATCTTCTAAATCCCACTATCATCAAATTTATATCCCTACACCCCATACAGTTTGAATGACATGAGGGCCTACTGCTTCAATTTTTTGACGTAATTTTTTAATATGTGCATCAATCGTACGCTCATCACCAAAGAAAGGATCTTCCCAAATCTTCGTTAATAAGTGTTCTCTTGAGAATACTTGACGAGGATGATTGTGCCATTAAAACTAATAAATCAAACTCTTTAGGAGTTAATCCATCAATTTTCACCCCATCAATAAAGGCTTCATGAGTTTTTGTATTAATCGAAACATGTTTTGTTTCAATATCAAATTGTCCTGAACTTGTTGGAGCTTCACTAGCAACTCCTCTACCAATGCGACGATGTAATGCTTTAATACGAGCCATCATTGTTAATGGACTAAATGGTTTTGCCACATAATCGTCAGCACCAATTTCTAACCCAATGACTTGGTCACTTTCTGAATCTCTTGCTGTTAACATGACAATTGGTACTTGCTCATTCATTTGACGAATTTGGCGACAAATTTGCATGCCATCCATTGAAGGTAAATTCAAATCTAAAATCACTAGATCCCATTTATCTTGATCATTAACAAATGCCTCATACCCTTCTTTTACCATCATGATAAAACTCTGCTGTCCAACTTCTTTTTCAAAAAACATTTCCATCATTTCACATACTGCTTCTGTATCTTCAATCATTAAAATATGCATCTTACTTCCTCCTTTTGGATGATTTCATACTTAGTATACCTCAATTTTTATGAATCCGTTAACTAGAAAGTATGAAGATTTTATGAAGATAAAAGAAGACGACTGAAGTCGCCTCAGAATTTTCGTTTTATTTGAGCTTTAGTAGTAATTTTACTGACGTTTTTGAAAATTTTTCCAACAAATGATCCCAACAATAATAACGAACACTGTTCCCACAATCATCATCGCTCTATAATGCTCGACGAAAAATAACTCCACATGGCCTTGGATCTGAATTTTCACCTGTTCGTTCTATATATTTTTCATTTAAGTAAGCAGCTAACACCTTTTGCGCTGTTTCGTATGGATAAAGTGTATCAAATTTTAATGTTCCTGCTTCACTCTTCATCTGAGTTTTCTTCAAATGGTAGTGAGTGAATAAGCATGCGATATTCATTATCTGCTAACTTCACTAAAACAATTGGATCTCACCATCACTTTTGTGGTGGATATAATAAATAGCTTTTGGGTTGATTGATTGCTCTTTTAACACCTTTTCTATTGTTTGAGCAAATGGTTCTGCTCCTTCTTCATATTCACCTACGGAAGTAATATCCCATTTCCCAATTTGTTTTTCTTGTTCGGCAACACTCTCTGCACTCGTCAATCCATTTGCCACAGCTTTTTCGCTTCTTCTCTGTCAAAATCCTTTTACAATATCAAATCAATTTCTACTTTTTGGTTGACGATGAGAAGTTGGTACAATCAATAATACTCTGTTTTTGCAATTCTTCTTAAACTTGCATCATTAATCTGAGGAACAGTTTCCAAAAACGATGCTTCTTCATACACTTTCACCGCTTTATCCCATTGAATATCTGAAGATAAAAATAATTGATTCAACCTCTCTTCTGATTTTTGTTGCTAAACTCTCAAATTCACTTTTGACCGATATCAAGCCATATTCTCACTTTCCATTGCCAACACAGTCGAACTTCCTAAAGTTAATAACAACATTCCTAGTAATAAAGTGATTATTTTTCATGTTGTTCTCCCCAATCTTCATGTTCACTCATTGCATCTTACTATTTTTATATCGTGTATATAGTTGTCATTTAGCGTATGAAAATTTCGTTATTAAAGCATTCTTCCTAGGTCAACAATCCACACTTATGTTTTTCATCTATCCTCCTGTTATACTAACTTCTATATTTCGATTCAATTGTACTGCAAACAAACAAACTTTGTAAACGATTACTTTTCAAAATGAAAAAGAGCTAAGTTCAACCACTAGCTCTTTCTCATCTAAAACTTTCAATCTTTTTCTTGTAATTTGAATCGTAAAATATTCAATTTATCCATTTGTTCATCACTCCATGGTGAACGACGTCTGGAGATTTCTTGATATTGTCTAGATAATTGATCTTGCTTTTTCTTACTTCTTTGAATTTCTTTAAAAAAATTCTCTTGCAGATTTTTCTTAAAAAGCACCCTTTTGAAAAATAACCCATTGTTCCGCTAAATCACTCGTTGCTACAGACACTTGAATAACTTGCGTATTCATCCCACTCACTGTTCTCTCAATGGATCTCATCTGCTGTTTCATCTTCTGCTGTAAAAATAACTTTCACTTGAGAAGATTCAAATGACTGAGTAATTCCAGGAACAAATTGTGCATCAAAAACAATCCACACTTCAACATGTTCAAATTTTCTAAAATTAGCGCAATGATGGATGAGTAAATCTCGAGCACTTTCTAAATCACCTTGTTTTTTTAAACTCACTAATTCCGGCCATGCACCAATCATATTATACCCATCAATGATATATAATTGTTTCTTCATAAATCACCTATTAATGACGAGAACGGAAAACTTCATACATCATTAAAGCACTTGCAACACTCGCATTTAAACTTTGAACATGTCCGGTCATCGGAATGGTAATCATCTCATCCACGGCATCTTTAACAATGCGAGATACTCCTTTTCCTTCATTTCCCATGACAATTGCAATTGGCCCTTTGTATTCCACTGACGATAATCCGTCCCTTTCATATCTGTTCCAAAACACCCAAACGCCACGTTCTTTTAATTGCTCAATTGTTTGAGTTAAATTCGTTACACGAACAACTGGAACATACTCAATAGCCCCTGTAGAAGCTTTCGCTACAGTAGATGTTAAAGAAACACTTCTTCTCTTTGGAATAATAATGCCGTGAACTCCCGTAGCATCTGCAGTACGTAAAATATTTCCTAAATTATACGGATCTTCAATGCCATCTAAAATTAAAATAAATGGATCTTCATTTTTTCCTGAGCTTTTTCAAAGACATCTTCTAAAGTTGCATATTCATAAGCTGCAATTGAAGCAACCACTCCTTGATGGACAACTTCACCCACAAGATCTTGTAATTTAGCTTTCGACATTTTGAATTTGAATCCGGTGTTCTTTTTGCTAAATCAATAATCGGTGTAATTTCCTTTCCAGATAAAGCTTCTTGAACCCATAATTTATTCACGTTCTGGTTGTTGTAATGCTTCTCTTACTGCATGACGTCCATATACAAAATCTGTAGGCTCTTGCTCATTTGAAGAACTTTCCGGTGTATATTTTGGACGAGGTGCTTTAGCCTCTTTTTTGAATCCCTTTGGTTGACTTCCTTTTCTTCTATTCGAGTTTCTTTCTTGTCTAGCCATGTTTTTCCTCCACTTGTTGAATACACCATGCGATGACTTCTCTAATCGCTCTTTTTGTCCACTTAAATATAAGTAGCCAATCATCGCTTCAAATCCTGTAGACATACGATAAGTAATGACATCTGCATTTTTCGCCTTTGTATGACTCTTAGCATTTCTTCCACGTTTGAAGTATTCTAATTCTTCTTCTGTTAAAAATGACTCATTATCCAACATTTGTTGAATTAAATTTGCTTGAGCCTTGGCAGAAACATAACGAGTAGCTTCACGATGCAAGATATTTGGCTTCGTCTTTCCTGTTCTCAATACATGTTGACGAATATATAATTCATAAATACCATCACCCATATAAGCTAATGTTAAGCCATTTAATAAATGCCAATCTTTAATGATTTCCATTATACTCTTCTCCATCTTGTTCCTTGTGCAGTATCTTCTAACACAATTCCTTGAGCTTTCAATAATTCTCTAATTTCATCACTTCGTGCAAAGTTTTTCGCTTTTTCTTGCTTCTAAACGTTCATCAATTAATGCTTGAATTTCATCATCTACTAATTCTTCTTGAACTTCTTTCATTCCAAAAATCGCAAATAATTGTTCAGCTTTTTGTAATAATTTTTCTAAAATAACACGTGATACTGCTTTCACGCTCTAAATAAACATTCCATTCTTTTAGGAATTGATATAATACTGTCATCCCGTTAGCTGCATTAAAATCATCATCCATTTCTTCTTGGAATTTTTCCTTCTAATGCTTCAAAACTAGCCCATACATCTTGATCATCTTCTAATGATTCAACTGCCTGTTCTAAACGATAACGTGTATTGCTAAAAGTTGTTTGAATTTTTGACACATTGGCTGTTGCTTCTTGCAGTGAAGATTCACTGAATTTTAATGGTCTACGATAGTGAGCACTTGCCAAGAAGAAACGTAAATTTGAGGGTCAATTTCTTTAATAATATCGTGAACTAATACAAAATTACCAAGAGATTTACTCATTTTTCTCATCTTCCCCCATTGTTACAAGGCATTATGCATCCAATAACGCGCAAACGGATGACCTGTTTTCGATTCACTTTGCGCAATTTCATTTTCATGGTGGGGGAATGCTAAGTCTTGTCCACCACCGTGAATATCAATAGTATCTCCTAAATGTTTTTGTCGCCATTACGGAACATTCAATATGCCAACCTGGACGGCCTTTGCCCCAAGGAGAATCCCAACCAATTTCCCTGGTTTAGCACTTTTCCATAGAGCAAAATCTAATGGATTTCTCTTTTAGCATCATCTGCACTTTCCGTTCTTTGGCTAGCTCCTACTTGTAAATCTTGGAATACTTTGATCACTTAATTTTCCATAATCTTTGAATTTTTCAGTGATAAAATACACATCTCCACCAGATTCATAGGCAGCTTCTTTTTCGACTAATGCTTTTACAAAAGGCAATAATATCATCCATTGTATTCATCACTGTTGGATTTAAAGTTGCTTTTTACATTTAATGCAGCTGTATCTTCGTAGAAAGCTTCAATATATTTTTAGAAACTTCTTCAGGTGTCATCCCCTGTTTCATTCGCTGCTTTAATAATTTTATCATCCACATCTGTAAAATTAGAAACATAGTTCACATCATAACCACGGTATTCAAAAATAACGACGAATCAGTATCAAATGCAACCCGTACTTCTCGCACTTTCCAATATGAATATAATTGTAAACAGTTGGTCCACAAACATACATTTTTACAATGCCAGGTTCTAGTGGTTTAAATTCTTCTTTTTGACGTGTTAAAGTGTTATATACTTGAATCATAATTTCCTCCATATAATTCTGTGATTTCGTGTTCTTCTTTTGAATGAATTCGAACAACTTTAGTAGAGTAATCCTACCCGCTGTTGTATGAGCTGGAATATCTGATAATACTACTGCTGCTGCACCAATTTTGGCACCTTTCCCAATCGTAACTGGTCCAATTACTTGAACATGCGAGACAGTAATACCCCCATCTTCAATGGTTGGATGACGTTTTCCCGTTTGCTTTCCTGTTCCTCCTAAAGTAACTCCGTGGAACATTTTTACATCATCTCCGATAATCGCAGTTTCACCAATTACGATTCCCATACCATGGTCAATAAAAAATCTACGACCAATTTGAGCTGCAGGGTGAATTTCAATTCCAGTAAAAAATCGACTAAATGTACTCAGCATTCGAGCAAGAAGTCTACATCGGCAAGTAGTATGTAAATCAATGTGCTAGTCGATGCAAAACAGTCGCATGATAGCCTGGATACGTTAAAATAATTTCTAAACTACTTCGTGCAGCTGGATCGTTCTTTTATAGGTTTCCATATCCTCTTGAAAACGCCCCATCTCCTCACTCTCCTTTACTTGTACTATTTTTATTATAGCATATTTTTCTAATCTTTTTCGCTTTCTAAAATTAAGAAACTAAAAGCCTTTTTCCATACAGAAAAAGCCTTTTTATACTCCCTCATAGACTAACGGTCAAACAAATAGACTGATTAAAATAAATTTTTTTAATGTAGCGTACATGAGATCTCGCTTTTACGAAGCTGCTGGCGTCCTTCGCTATATTACGGAAATCATCCTTGTATATATCCCTCATCAAAAAAGTAGAAAACAGAAAATGATTTTTTGAAGTAGTATTAGCAATATAAGCCACCATTTGCGGCTTATGTTGCTGGGAAAAATCGAGACCTTAGGCTCGAATTTTTGAGGTATGAGACTTGCAAAACAAGGCTGCTACCATCCTTACTACATCACAAAAATTATTTTCTATTTTTCATACGGCAACACTAGGTTTAAAATAACCCCTGCTAATGCACATAATGCTGTACCTGATAATGTCACAGGACCTAATTCTAAAATTGCTCCACCTAATCCTAAAACTAACATCGAACTAGCAATAATCAAATTGCGCACTTCTCTAAAATCTACTTGCTTTTCAATTAACACTTTCAATCCATTACTAGCAATAACTCCATATAATAAGATAGCCATTCCACCAAGAACTGCATTTGGAATAGTTGAAATTAACGCTGTAAATTTCCCAAGGAAACTCAACCCAATCGCAAATAATGCTGCATTACGAATCACTGAAACACTTGCAATTCTTGTCATCCCTACAACCCCAGTATTCTCACCATAAGTTGTATTCGCAGGGCCACCCATAAACGCTGAAACTGCAGTCGCAACACCATCTCCAATTAATGTACGATGTAAGCCCGGTGTTTTCAAAAATTGTCTTCCACAAATTTGACTTAAAACTGTATGGTCACCAATATGTTCTGCAATTGTTACAACAGCTACTGGTAAGATTGCCCCAAGTTTCAGGTCCAAAATACCAATGATATTCTTTTGAAAAATCCATTTGTTGAAAATGGTAAATATAATTGCGGAATCGCAATCCAATCTGCTTCTAATACTGGAGTGAAATCAACCAATCCAAACAGTACAGCTACAATATATCCTCCAATAATTCCGAATAAGAATGGAATAATTTTTAAAAATCCTTTGGCTTTTTGTATTAATAAATGCTGTAATCAAGAAAAGTTACAATCGCTACTGTTATTTGTTGAACTGTACCATCTTTAATAAATCCTGCATTCGTCACTGCAGAATTTGCTAATCCTAAACCAATTACCATAATCATCGGTCCAATAACAATCGGTGGTAATAAACGATCAATCCATTTTGTTCCAATTAATTTAACGAGTAATGCTACTACTACATAAACAAGACCGACAAGAACAACCCCTGACTGTGCTGCTGAAACATCTCCATTCATTTGTTTCATTGCAAATGCCATTGCTGAAATAAAGGCAAATGAAGAACCTAAGTACACGGGCACTTTAAATTGAGTCGCTACCATGTAAATCAAAGTTCCTAAACCTGATGCAAATAATGCTACAGAAACAGGCATCCCTAAAATTAATGGCACTAAAATCGTTGCCCCAAACATCGCAAACACATGTTGCAAGCTTAGTAATAAGCCTTTGGCAAAAGGTGGATTTTGATCCACATCGAGTAATAAGTTGACTTTTTGAAGTTTGTAACTCCATCATTCCCTCTTTTCCGGGCCTTTTTGTGCATACAAAAAGCAACCCTATCAAATTTTGTTTGCAAAAGGGCTGCTTTCATATAGAAGAATTCTCTCTATGCATAAAAAATTCTCCCAGAAATATAAACTTGAACTATGATCGCCTTTTTCACCTCACGGGATGAATTTAAAAGCCCTCGCTATGCGAAAGTATACTAGACTTTTCATGAAATAACAAGTGAATTTTTTTGGTTTGTTTGAAAATTTATCAAATTTTTACACCACGAGTATATCTGTCTCTTAGGTTTAATATTCATTGTATTTTGCTTAAAAATAAATTAAAAATACAAACATAAAAAGAAAGCGTTTTTCAGCACCTTTTATGTATAACTGTATAAGTTATATTTTGTAAACTGTTCTAATCTAAGAAATACAATAGTAAGTGTTAGAAGATAAAAATGTAGAATAAGAGGATAAATATGAAAAGAGAATTTTGATTAGTTTAATAACGGCTTTTAGGAATAGCCTTATTTTCTTATCTAAAAATTATATGAATGTCACTAGTAATGAGCGTAATAACTTCCTCTGTTTTTATAATTTTAGGTGTATTAATGATAGAATTTCGTTATAACAAATAATTCTGAAAAATGTGTATCTCATCTCAAAATGAGAAAGTTATATAGTGAGCTTCTCTTGGCTCTAAAAATCAAGAAAGTTAGCAGTAATTTTTGCTACTTAAAGTGCGTATACAACAACAGGGACAAAAATACTTACCCCTGTATCTTTCTATACCTTCTAATTCAAAAATTTTCTGTTGTCCATAAATACTATCATTTCCATTTACGACAAATGCAACAATACAAACAATCGCTGCATAGGCATCATGCACTATATCCGAATACTTTCACCAATAATAAAAATAGGGCTAACCAAGTGTTTGTTGCACTTCCAAATACAGCTCCGTAACCTAATGCTGCTGCTACCATTGGAGAAATTCCTAACCACGAACTCATCACGATTCCTAGTGAAGAACCAATTGAAAAATAGTGGTGTTACTTCTCCACCTAGAAATCACTGCACTAAGAGAAGACTGATAACCCTAATTTTAACAACCAATCTTGGACATAAATCGTCTCACTATAAAAACTAGCATGAATTAAATTCGTCCCTAATCCTGCATAACGACCACTGCCAAGCTGCAATTAAAATACTGACAACAATTCCTAATAAAAATATTCTTAGGGTAGGACTTAGATTTTAGTACTCAATATTTTTCAAATACGCTAAACTCACACTAAATGGTCTTCCTGTTAATCCAAAAGCAATTCCCAATACTACCATCTTGACTAAAGTTTCATCGAACTGAATTTCTGCAGGAATACCACCATAAATTTCTCTAATCCCTAAACTTTGGAGCTACATTCATTGAAATAAAACTAGACAATAATGCATAAAATAAGGCATCAATTTGTAATTGACCTACAATCATTACTTCAATCGCAAAGAAAGTCGCTGCTAGAGGTCCCAAATAATCCAGCAAAACCACTTGCCATCCCAATCATTAATAAAGTTTGATGATTTCTTGAAGAAAACCATTTTTGAAACTGATTCGCAACCGTTGCTCTAATTGAACCGCAACTCCTTCACGCCCCACACTTGCTCCAAATAAATGAGCTAATCACGTTCCAATCATCGTAAAAAGGAATTAACCATTTTGAAATGCGATTATCCTCTCTTGCCCAATTCGAAAGACAATATTCATTCCTTCAACCGCATCCCGTATTTTACTAAACCTTATGAAAATAAAAATCCTACTACTGCTAAAAAGGAATGAAAATATCCAAAATACTCTACCCGTAATTCGGATACTTTTAATAATACTTGCCCGAAAAGACGTTAAAACTCAGTGATTACTCCGACAATGATACTAACTATTCCTAGTAAAACTTTTTCGCTTTATTTTTACGAGTTCACCAAATAACCTCCTTGAATAAAAAGACTGGAGAAATTTCTCCAGCCTCCGATTATCCTTCAAATTTTTAATCTAAAATTGTGAACTTTTCAATAAAATAATGGACTTACTGAACGATTTTCATGAATACGTTTGATAGCTTCTGCCATTAATTGATCCACACCTAACTTGAACAATTTTTCCACCTGTTTTTTCTTCAGGAACTTGAATTGAGTCAGATTACTACAACTTCTTTAATAACAGACGCATTTAAACGATCTAATGCTGGACCTGATAATACAGGGTGAGTACAACATGCATAAACTTCCAATGCACCCGCATCTTGTATAGCTTGAGCTGCTAATGTAATAGTTCCAGCAGTATCAATCATATCGTCGATTAATACGGCAACTTTTCCTTTAACATCTCCAATGATATTCATCACTTCTGCAACATTTGCTTTTGGACGACGTTTATCAATAATTGCAATTGGCGCATGTAAGAATTCTGCTAATTTACGTGCACGAGTTACCCCGCCATGGTCTGGTGATACAACTACGATATCTTTATCTTTGAAATTATTTTCTAAGAAATAATTAGCTAATAATGGAGCTCCTAATAAGTGATCCACTGGAATATCAAAGAATCCTTGAAATTTGAGCAGCATGTAAGTCTAATGTTAACACACGGTCTGCACCTGCTTGTGTAATCATAGTTGCCACTAATTTTGCTGTAATTGGTTCACGTGATTGAGCTTTACGATCTTGACGTGCGTATCCATAGTACGGTAATACAACGTTAATTGTTTTCGCACTTGCACGACGTAGTACGCATCAATCATAATGATAACTCCATTAAGTTATCATTTACTGGATACGATGTGGATTGAACAATATAAACATGGTCTCCACGAATACTTTCATCAATGTTAATTTTAATCTCTCCATCACTAAAATGAGTAACGGATACTTTTTCCCTAGTCTACCCCGACTTGATCTGGCAATTTTTGAGCTAATGGACGATTTGAGCTTAGATGCAAAAATCTTTGAAATTTGATCGAATAATGTTCCACAATGATAACCCCGAAAATTTTATTTTTGTTTTTACTACTATAATAATAAACGTTTTTCGTTCGTTTTTAAAGAACTAAATGTATTTTTCTATGATGAGCAGCCGGTAATTTTTCAGCATAGTTTTCTTTATTTTCTTGACGAGAACGAGTAATGGCTAACGCTCCATTTGGAACGTCTCTTGTAATTGTGTAGAACCAGCTGCAATAAAGACATCATCTCCAATTGTAACAGGTGCTACTAAATTGCATTACAGCCCTACAAACACACGATCACCTACAGTGCTCTATGTTTATTTTTACCGTCATAGTTTTACGAAGATTGTTCCACAACCAACATTAATGTCTCTTCTAAATCAGCATCTCCTACATATGTTAAGTGACCAACTTTTGTGCCTGTTCCCAAAGTTGCATTTTTCACTTCTACGAAGTTTCCAATATGAACAGAATTTCCGATGACAGATTTTTGGACGAAGATGTGCAAATGGCTCTGCATTGCTATAAGCCTTCATTAAGATTCTTCAATATTTGAACTAGTCACGGTCACATAATCTTCTAATACAGAATCACGAATCACACTTCCTGAAGTAATATGGCAGTGTTGACCAATCATTGTATTCCCTTTTAACTAAACTCCTGGTTCCAATGACCGTATCTGAACCAATCACCACTTCTGAGTCGATGTAAGTTTGTTCAGGGTCAATTAATGTGACACCATTTCTCATATGTTGTTCATTATACGTTGGCGCATCGCTTTTTCTGCTTTTTGATAAAGCAACTCGATCATTAACACCCATTCCTTCATCTACATTTGGCATTTGATAAGCAGAAATAATTTCTCCACGATTTTTCAAAATCTCTAATACATCTAGTAGTAATATTCCCCTTGAGCATTATCATTTCCAACTTCGCTTAATGCGCTGAATAAGGATTGATTATCAAAGCAATAAGTACCTGTATTAATTTCTTGAATCGCTGCTTCTTCAGAAGTAGCATCTTTATGTTCTACATTTTTTAAAACTGTTCCATCTTTTCTCACGAACCACATGTCCATATCCAGTTGGCTGCGTCACCCAAGCTGTTAAGATAGTTGCTTTTGCGTTTGTCTCTTCATGAACTTTTGATTAATTGTTCAAATGTTTCTGCATGGTTAATAGAGGTGTATCTCCACAAACAACTAAAGTTGTTCCTTCTTTATCTTTCAACAATTCTTCTGCTTGTAAAACGGCATGACCTGTTCCTAATTGTTCTACTTGTAATGCATAAAAAACACGTTCTCCTAATTGTTGTTGCACCATTTCTGCCCCATGTCCAACAATGGCTACAATCGTTTTCAGCTCCCTGCACGTTCTACTTGATCTACTACATGCTCTACCATTGGTTTTCCACAAACTGGATGCATGACTTTATAAAGTTCCGATTTCATTCGTGTGCCTTTTCCAGCTGCATAAATTATTCCGTATTTTTGATTCATATTATCCTCATAGGTTCTATTTTTACTTCTTTATAATAGTAAACTATGATGTTTTGCAGAAAGTGTCTTGAATATTGAAGATTTTATAAAAAGATTCGAACGACTTATTTCTATCATTCTGAATCTTTTCTTTTTATTAACATATTTTAGCGTTCTTTATATAACTGAATTAATTCTTTTGAAAACAATTGAACCATTTTCAGTCATCGCCATTTGATCTTCAGCATGAATGAACAGTAGAGAGTTCCGTTTTTCTCTCCGCAGCTTCTTTTTTTGAATTAAATCTGCATGAATTTTATGCTTGAACAAAAGCATTCTTCCTGCTTCAGTTACTTTTTCATCAGCGCCTTTGAAATCTCCTTTTTAGCCAATTCACAGCTTCCATATAAGAAGATTTTGCTGACCCACTATTCATAATTAACTGAAAACATACTAATTCCATATCTTGAGACATATTACCTCCACTAATGCCAGTAGCAGTCTAAAACTTTTGGACCATTCGTCATACCGTAATCTCTCATATCAATTGCAGCAACTGGAACATCTCCTGCTAAAGATTTTACATTTTTCAAGTTCTTATATCGAATTTGAGGGCCAATTAAAATAACATCTGCCTCTTGTAAATTTTTCTTAGCTTCTGTTAATGATTTGGCTTCGATATGTGCTTCAACAGAACGTTCTTCTGCACTTAATTGCATTTTTTTCACTAACATACTTGTAGACATTCCTGCATTACATACTAATAATATATTTTTCATATTAATCACTAACCTTCGTATTGATTTTCCATGACAGCGATCATGAACTTTGATAAATGGAATATAATTAGAACTCCCTAAAACTAGGATAATTGCTTGAACAACTTCTGCTCTCCAGTCACCACCAGTTGATAAGAATGAGCTAGCAAAATTGGTGTGAGTCCATGGGACTTGTACTACACTAGGACTCATTAATCCAAGACTTGTAGCAACATAACTAATTAAAAATACCTAAAAGCAGGAACACCGATAAACGGAATTGCCATAGATACGTTATAAACGATTGAGGTGGCAAATAATAGCTGGTTCATTAATATTAAATAATCATGGAGCAAATGCTAATTTTGCAACATTTCTACTTGCAGCATTTTGCTTACTAAGAATGTAGCAATTAATAAACAAATTGTTGAACCACTACCACCCATTAATGCATATGTTTGTACTTGTGATACATTAATAATATGTGAATTGCTTCTCCAGCGTTATAAGCTGCTGTATTTTCAAGAATGTTGATAATTAATAATGGTTCTAACAGAACTATAAATAACGAGCTTGGTGAACACCAAATAACCATAACATATTTCCTAATGAGGTAAGAATGATTGCTCCCCATAGACCTGTACTTACGTGACGTAATGGTTCTTGAATAAATGTAGTAATTAATGTAATTAAGTTAGTTCCCCAAATATTGAATAATAGTGTTGAAACTAAACCAAAGACTGCAACTACTAAAATAACTGGTACTAAAACGTTAAATGATTTTTCAACTGCTGGTGGAACATTGTCCCTAAATGAATTTTCAATGCTTTTAACACGTGTAATTTTTAATAAATAATTCTGAAGCCAATAAAGCAACAGTTACCCCAGCAAACATTGCACCAGTACCTAAATTAGAAAATGTTAACACTCCGAGATACTGAAACAGGGTCTTTTGCTCCGTTTGCCACTACTTGAACAGCATTTGGCATCATCGCAATTAATGAAACTGCTGAAATCATAGCTGCCGCTAATGGATTTTCATAATCACGATTTTGTGCTAAATAATAACCAACCATTACTGCAATTAAAAGACTTGAAATATTCAATGTTCCATTTGCTACAGTAATTCCCCAATATTGAACATTTGATAATGTAGCTGGATCTGAAATAATCCATTTAAACACTGTATTATTTAGTAACACCACTAATCCTGCAAGAATATAAAGTGGCATTACTGTTGCAAATGCATCTCTAATGTTTTAGATGAATTTGGTTTCCAAGTTTCCCAGCAAACACTACAAATTTATCCATACGAATTTTGAATTTTCCATGTTTATTCCTCCATTACAAATATTTGTTACGTCAATCGTAAATCCATTTTTATTACTTACTTTTTGTACCAATATCCCGATTTTTAATCGTTCTTTTTGTGTTACTAAATCTACCGAAATAAATCCGTAACGATTTTTGTAAGCATTATTCCAAGACCAACAATCAAAAGCAGTCCATGTATGATAACCGAAACAGTTATTTCTTCTTCTATCGCTTTATGCAACCACAATAGTACTCTTCATAAAACTCAATACGATAATCATCTTGAATCATTCCTTGACTATCAATAAAACGTTCTTCACCTTCAACACCCATTCCATTTTCACTAATAAACCATGGGATATTGTATAATTATCTTGAATATTTTTGGCTATATCATGGATTGCTTTAGGATAAATTTCCCATCCTCGATAAGGTTACTCTACGTTCTTCCCACTCATAATCTGAGAAATATTTATCTGGCATCCATTTTTCCTTTAAAGGTCTCAAAACATTAGGAGCTTGAACTCTTTTGGATGATAGTATTTACTCCTAGAAAATCAACCGTATTCTCTTTTAAAATATTGAGTTCATCTTCTGTATGTTCCCAAAGTACTCCATCCTGTTCTAATATTTCTACTAACCTTTCTGGAAATACTCCATTCACGCTGGTTCTAAAAATGAACGGTTGAAAAAGTCATCCGCAAAATGCCCTGCCTCAATATCCTCTTTTTAATGAACTTTTTGGATAAGCAGGCGTTAAATTTAAAATAATACCAATTTTTCCCTTTAAATTTAAGCTGCGATATAATTGAATCACTTTCGCACTAGCTAAATTTAAATTATAAATAATTTGCACTGCTTCTTTTTCCATAATATTTTTATTTGGATAATGAAATCGTATAAATATCCTGCTTCTGGAATTACCATTGGTTCATTAAAAAGTAGTCCAATACTCTCACTACATCTCCGAATTGTTCAAAAACAAGTTCGAGCAAAATTTTACAAACAAATTGACTACATGCTTACTTTTCCCAACCGCCATATTTTTTTCAATAAATCAATTGGCATATCAAAATGATGTAAGTTTAGTGCTAATGTAATTCCACGCTCCTTAGCTTCTTGGATTACATTACGATAAAAACTCTACTGCTTTTTCATCTGCTTCTCCGTTTCAAAGTCTTTAATCAATCGACTCATTGAATTGAAGTTCTAAAAGAATTAAATCAATTTGCTTCATTCTCTCAAAATCTTCTTTGTAGTGATGATAAAAATCACTTGCTACTCCTGGACCAACTTGATTAAAAATATACTGGAGATTTTCTATACCAATAATCCATTACATTTTTCATGACTTTTATCATATTACCTTCTGTTTTGAGGTCCACTAGTAGCAGCTCCCCACCAAAAATCTTTTTGGAAATACAATATTTTTATCCATATTTATCCTCCTTCCTAAATATTTTACCATTAGTATATCACTTTATTTTTATTTGTCTAGACATATTTTTAAGTTTGTTATAGTCATATTACTTTATTTGTTGATTGTTGATTATGTGTTTGTTATAATTTTTCTTATTAAAATTAAAGGAAAATAAACATAGTACAAAAATATTTAAAAATATATCAACAACTACGTGAAGAGATATTACATCAAGATACTCCTTCTAATGCGCAATTACCGGATGAAATTTCATTAACAATTCCATTGTAGTCGTATGACCGTAAAAAGCTTTTAGATATATTAGTGGATGAAGGATTAATTTATCGCAAACGTGGGCAAGGGACTTTCATCATGCCTCAAGTAGAACAAAAACATAAAAATTATTGTCCCAGAAAAAGAGATATTCAAAACTAACAAAAAATTTCTAAACAATCGCATGCACAAGTACGTTCAGAAATTATTCATTTTTAAATTAGAGTTCACTACAAAAAGTATCTCTGAAAAATTACAAATTCCTGAGTCTTCTCTCCTATATCAATATTTTTCGATTAAGAATTATCGATGATAAGCCATACGTTTTAGAGCAAACTTATATGAGTACTGATTTGATAAGTGGTATTACTGAAGAAATTCTTCACCATTCCATTTATTCTTATATCGAAAAATACTTTAAAAATTACGTATTGCTAGTGCTATGAAGATTTTACGAGCATCTATTAGTACTGAGTCAGATCAAAAATATTTACACTTATCTCCTACTGAACCTATTTTTGAAGTGGAACAAATCGCCTATTTAGATAATGGAACACCATTTGAGTATTCTATCTCAAGACATAGATACGATTTATTTGAATTTGAGTTCATACGGATTATCATAAAGGAGCCGACATCATGCAACCTATCTTTTTAAAAGCCAATCCTACAAGAAAAATTTGGGGCGGGATTACAAACAGAATTTAACTTAACCTTACCAAGTGATAAAGTTGGTGAATCTTGGTCAATTAGCGCTCATCCAAATGGACAATCGACTGTTCTTTTCACCTATTGAATTTCAAGGGATGACATTAGCAGAACTATATGAAAAACATGCTGAATTATTTCATCAACAAACATTGCCAACTTTCCCTTTATTAATCAAAATTTTAGATGCAAGTGATGATTTATCTATTCAAGTACACCCAGATGATGCTTATGGATTAGAACATGAACATGAATTAGGGGAAAAACGAATGTTGGTATATTATTTCTGCTGAACCGGGTTCTAAAAATTATTTACGGACATACTGCACAAAACAAAAAGAAGAATTTGTTCAATTAATCCAAGAAGAAAAATGGAACGAATTGTTTACAGAAGTTCCTGTCAAAGCAGGAGATTTCTTCAATGTACCAAGTGGAACAATCCACGCTATCGGAAAAGGTATTGTCATTTTAGAAACACAACAAAACTCAGACACTGCCCTACCGTGTCTATGATTATGATCGAAAAAGATGACGCTGGAAATCCTCGTCCATTACATATTCCACAAACAATTGATGTCACTACAATTCCACATCAATTACCAAGTTTTTGAACAAACAATTGAAAAAGGTGGATGATGCAACGATTACTCATTTCATCACCAATCATTATTTTTTTCTGTTTGGAAATGGGAAATTGATGGAACTTATCCTACCACACTAGATGACAACTACTACTTAGCAACTGTTATCAAAGGTGAAGGAACATTAGAAGTAAATGACGAATCATTTGCACTTAAAAAAGCAGATTCCTTTATTTTACCAACACCTATTCATGATGTAACTGTAAAAGGAAATCTAACACTAATCGTTTCTCGTTCTGAAGAATAAGACAAAACAAAAGAGTGAAATCAACTTTCATCGATTTCACTCTTTTTACTTTACCCTAATAAATACAAAATCACTGCAACAATAGTACTTGTCAAACCTACCAATGCTTCGTAAGGAATTAATTTCATACGATCTTCAATACTCATAAAAACTGAGCCTCCTGTAGCGTGGAAGAATGAGCCATGAGGAAGAGAATCTAACACTGTTGCCCCAGCATGAATCATTGCTGCAGCTGCTAGCAGGAACTCCAGAAGAAAACTAAAAGGAGCTGCAAACGTTTGAGAAGCAATCGTAGAACCAGCTGTTGTAGAAGCTGTAGCTGCTCCCATTAAAAATACCTGATAATGGTGCTAAAACAAAGGATGGCATATTCAAAGCTTCCAACACATGAATCATATCCACTTGTAGAGAAGAAGCTTTTAATAATCCCTGCAATCGTTCCTGTTCCAATTAATAAAAATCGATACACCAATCACTTTACTCAATCCAAATTCTGTATATTCTACGGTATGTTTTGAATGTCCTGTTACTAAAAATCGTTACTAATCCACCAATTGGTAATGCAATTAAAGGATCTACGCTTACTCCGACTAATGAACGTAAAGCTAATAGCGCAATGACCACAACTGGTCCAAGAATCGCTTGGAAAAATGGTACAGAAGTGTGATGTTCTGTTTCTTCTTCCATATCGTCAAAAGCATGATCGACTTTCTTTGCTAGAAATCCTGCTAATAAAATGCTAACAACTAATGCTACTAATGCTGGAATAATATTTTTAGCCATTAAAGCTGTTAAATCTAATTGAAATGCTTCTGAAGCAGCAATCGTATTTGGATTTGGAGAAATAATATTTCCTGCTTTTCCTCCACCAATCATTGCTAATAAAATACCTGCTTTTGATAAATTTGCTTTTTGCAATTGCAATCGCAATCGAGTGCTACTGTAATAACAGCAATATCAATAAATACTCCCACTGCACAAATAATCATTGTAGCAATCGAGATCGCTGCAATGGCTCTTTTTTCCCCTAACTTCTTCACAATTGTTTCGGCAATCGTTTCAGCAGAACCTGTTTTAATTAAAGCTCCTGCTAAAATACCGGAAGTCATAATTCTTAATACTGGAGACATCATTCCTTGTGCACCAGTTACCATTGCACTAACGGAACCTGCTAACCCTGCTCCACCAATTACCCTCCTACTAAAGCTCCTAAAATTAAACTATAAGCTGGATGAACTTTTTTTAATAATTAGTATAATTGCAAGAATTAATCCAACTAAAGCTCCTAATGTACTAATTTGACTAACCATTTTAATTTCCTTCTTTCATCATTTCTACTACTCTAAAAACTTGTTCTACGGTATCCACCATATTTTTGATGAGCAACTTCTTTATTCATCGCTTCTTTAAGTGTTACAACTCCTCTTAAAATTGGGAAAAATGCATCAATGCCATGTTGATTACATTCTTTTTGCATCTGGTGTAACAGCTCCTGCAAAAGTTAACACTTTCTTTTGATGCTTTTTAGCTAAAGGCTGCTACTCTATTGGAGCTTTTGCCTAATGCCGTTTGACCGTCAAGTCTTCCCTCACCTGTTACAACAAAAATCAGCAGTTGCTATTAATTCTTCTAATTTCGTCTCTTTTTAATACAATTTGAATACCAGAATCTAATATGGCATTAGTATAAGTTAAAAAGGCAAATCCCATACCACCAGCTGCCCCTGTTCCAGGATAAAATCGATCTGCATGAGAATTAATGCTCTTAGACAATTCAGCATAGTGTAATAATAATTGATCCAATTCTTGAACCATTTCAGGAGTTGCTCCTTTTGTGGACCAAAAATAGCACTGGAACCATTTTCTCACATAATGGATTCGTTACATCACAAGCTACTTTGAAGGTACATTCTTTTAATATTGGATGTACATTGCTCTCTTCAATACACGCTAATTCTCTGAGTCCATTTCCTCCATAAGAGATAGTCTTTCCTTCTCGTGTTAGGAAATCATATCCTAATGCTTGTAACATCCCAACTCCACCATCATTTGTCGCACTTCCACCAATTCCAACAATAAAATGTCGACAACCTCTTTCGATGGCATCCAGAATTAATTCACCAACTCCATAAGTAGTCGTATTCATCGGATTACGGCTTTCTTCAGGAATTAATGTAATTCCTGCTGCTGCTGACATTTCAATAATGGCAGTTTTACTTAAATCATCCTTCGATTCAATAATTCCGTAGATTGCTTCTACTTTTTCTCCTAATGGTCCAGTTACTTCTTTAGTAACAAAGATTCCTCCCATTCCTTCGACTAATGCTTCAACGGTTCCTTCTCCACCATCTGCTAACGGACGAACTACTACCTCTGCATTTTGATAAACACGTTTTACGCCTTCTGCTATCTCTTGACCAGCCTCCATAGACGACAGACTCCCTTTAAACGAGTCAATGGCACAACAACTTTCATATTGAAACTTCCCTTTTCATAGTTTGATACATTATTATAGCAAACGCTACATGTTTTCATAGTACTTTTAGAATATTTCTTAAAAATTCTCCCTAAATTTCTTTTTAAAATAAAAAAGACGACCGAAGTCGTCTAAACATGAAAAATCTACATAGTAGATGTGATAAGAAAAATAAACTTGAAAGGAAAAAGTAAAAACTTATCACGCTCTGTATAGTATCACTAAGCTCTATCAATTTCAGCACAAAAACCACCAGTGAGATTAGGTGGTTTTCAGATATTCTTCATATCTATCTTTTTCGGAGATAGCTCATGAAAAATAAAATATAAAAAGAAATAAGTGATAAGAAAATGAAAAACTTATCACACTGAATAATAACATAGATTACTTTAAATTTCAACAGGATGAGGTTAATCATCCTTCATTAAATTTCATTTTATTATTTGTTTGCTAATAAATCACGGATTTCACGTAAGTAATCTTCAGCTTTTGGTTCTGCAGCAACTTCTGCAACTTCTTCTTTTTCCAGATTTAGCTAAACCTTGAACAGCGTTCATACCTTTAACTACCATGAAAAGAACAAAACCTACGATTACAAAGTTAATGATTGCAGCAGCAAAAAGCACCTACACCTAATGTAGCTGAACCGATTTTTAACTGATACGCCAGCGATTGAATCTGCTTTAAATACCATTGCAATAATTGGTTCTGAAAATGTCTTTTACTAATGAATCAACGATAGCTTTGAAAGCTGCCTGATGATTACCGCAACTGCTAAATCAACAACATTTCCACGCATTAAGAACTCTTTTAAATTTTTAACATTATAATTCCTCCTAAATTTATAATATTTTACCATAGACATCATACAAGATTTTATTTCAATGCAACAAATATGATTTCTGTTATATTAGTTTTTGGATATAATTTTAGGATGATAAGAATCAACGTCAAATAAAGTGTATCACCAACTGACAACTGTGCTAATAATGTACCAATCCATACTCCTGAAGTTAAGCCTCGAAGATCCTAGACCACTAGCAACAAATATCGAGTTTTTCTTCTGAATACTACCGAAAAATGGTAAGAAGTCAGAAGTGTATGCTCTTGTTCCAATTCGACTCTCTACCCATTTAGCTTGTTTTAATGGTGGAAATACGTCCATGCTTCCTCATACATTTTCTGTTGTAACTCTTGGCTATCTCTTAAATCAAACCCTTGGTCATTTTTCATGGGTTGCACCTACAATAATTTTCCCATCTGCAAATGGTAAGATATCAATCTCCCCGTGTAACATACAAACGGGCCATTTCCCAGTTTCTTCCGTAGTCTCTAATTCTAATTCAATTAATTGTCCCTTTTGTGGACGAACATCTACATAATACCCTAGTGGTTCGATTAATTCTTTTACCCAAGCTCCACTTGCTACTATAATTTTGTCAAACTGTTCTAAACCGCTATTTGTCTTTACGACTACCTTTCCTTCTTCATCTCGTACTAAACTCACTTTTTCTTGTTGAACTCTAGCCCCATTTTGTTTAGCTAAAAACAATTGCTGTTCGACTAATAGTTTCCCATCAACTCTTCCTCCACCTGAACAATGAATTGCTCCATGTGTTCCATCCCATCCTGGAACATAAGAAGAGATATTTTCTGCTTCAATTTTTGTTAAAGTCCCAATTCTATCCTCTTCTTTTTCTTCTTTTCAGCAGCAATTTTTCAACTTTTCTAGTAATTCAGGAGTCTTTTTAAATACTAGCGCTCCTACCTGTTCATACGGTAATTGCGATACACCATCTTTTTGTAACTGTTCCATCAATTCTGGATAATAAGATGCTCCTCTTGCGGTCAATCGATACCAATCTTTATTTCGTCTTTGTGATAACCAGGGCAAATAATTCCTGCAGCAGCTTTCGTAGCTTGCCCAACTCCATCATCATAGACAACTAATTCTACTTCTTTATTTTTGATAATTGATAAGCAGCCGTTGCTCCCACAATCCCTGCTCCGATAATTGCAATTTTTCATCCTAACTCCTCCTTAATCTTTTTTGATTCCATTGATGTTCTTGTTCAAAATCTCTGCAATTTGTAATAATAAATCTTCTCGTCCTTTTGCCGCCATCACTTGTACTCCAACTGGTAATCCTTCTTGTGTGCCATAAATTGGAAGGTTAATCGCTGGTTGTCCAGTAATGTTAGCTAATTGAGTAAAAAGGTGTTAACTCCAATGTTTTCTCAAACATTTTCCAAATAATTTCTTGTTGCTCCTTTACTGAAAATTGTTCGATAGATTCTAGTGCTACTCGAATAGATTCTTTCATTGGATACTGATTATGTTTTTGGAGCGACATCATTCACACATGGCGTTAGAATCATATCATATTCTTCATGACACTCTTGCATTTTTGGTCCAATAATCCCACTGGTTCAATGCAGCACTATAATCTTTGCTAATATATGTTGTCCAGATTGATAAATTCCCCATGTCATTAGTTCCATATCTTCTTTTTGTAAGTGGACGTTTTATCATTTTTCAATTCCATCCATCATCGCAGCAGTTTCACTATTCATCACATAGTAATTTTTCATGACTGATGCCATCTACTGGCCATTGAATTTTTTTCAATAGAATATTCTTTTTCTTGTAAAAATTTTACTGCTCGTTTCAAAGCATTCTTTGCGGAATTTTCTACTTTATTTCAATGGGTGAATCTTCTATAACCGCAATTTTTAATGGTCGTTCAATAGATGCGTATAGTTGATGTTTCGATAATTTCGGTAGTATAAACGGACTTTCCATTTGTTCCACTTGTAAGACTTCTAATAATCTTCTTGTATCACGAACCGTTTTAGTTAAGGCAAAATTTACTGATGCTCCTTGCCAGCCACGATAGCCATTTGGACCAACTGGAATTCTACCACGACTTGGTTTTAACCCAACTAATCCTGTAAAACTAGCTGGGATTCGAATCGATCCTCCACCATCACTTCTGCCATCGCAATAGGGAACCATTCCACCAGCTACTGCACTTGCAGCACCCCCACTCGATCCACTCTGCATACGACTGATATCATAAGGATTTGAAGTGACTCATAAACTAGGTTCTGTCATATTTTTTAAATCCAAATTCAGGTGTATTGGTTCGACCGATAATAACAAATCCTGCTTCTTCTAATTTAGTCACTAATGTATCTTGATGTTGTTGAAGGAGATTTTTGAATAAACGTGAACCTGCAGTAGAAGTTCGCCCTTTTGACATTGCCCTAAATCTTTTAATAACAAAGGAACCCCTGCAAATGGTTTATCTCTAAAATTACGTGATTGAGCTTCTTTTAATGCTCGTTCTTCTTGCAAATGCACGACTGCATTTAAAGTTGGATTCAATTGTTTTACTTAAACAAGGCATCTTGAACTAATTCAACAGAAGAAACTTCCCCATTTCTAACTGCTTGTGCCATCGCTGTTGCATCTTTAAACTCTTGCATGTTTATTCCTCTCCTTCCATTCACACTTCTTTATTGTACACACCTATTTTCTATTCGTAAACCTTATTCTGTTAGTGTTTTAGATATCTTTTGATAAATTACCAACTCCTTTGTTATACTACATCTAAACTAATAAAAAGGAGTTCTATTTATGATCTCATTTACTACTAGGGCTGGGAATCTCTATTAGTTTATTAACAGCTTGTCAAAAACAAGAAACAACTACCACTTCTAATACTGAAACATCGATTACAACTATTGAACAAAAACGGTGGCACCAAAAACCTGTTACTGACTATACGTTATACAATTCTGTTCTTCAAGACTACAAGGAAGCTTTGAAAAATAAGGGTGGTACCTTTAACAAAGAAAATATCAATAATTTTATTTTAATCGCAAAAACAAATCCCGATTTACAAGGGGCTTCTTATATTTTATATGACTTCGATAAAAACGGAGTTGAGGAATTATTAGTTGCGACTACATCAAGAGACAATAAACATGCAATTTTGGATATTCGCACAATCGTTAATGGCAAAGTTGTTCAAGTAACCAATGCAGAAAATCAATTAAGTTTTTATCGGTGAAAGAATGAATATTTTTCCATTAGAAGATGGAACTTTCACTTATATTGGAGCTGCTTCTGCAAAAGATCATCTATATGCACATTACAAATGGAATGAAACAGGAAGTACATTAGAAAAAGTAAAAGAAGGAACAACTCCAGATGTTATCGAAGGACTAGCTCCAAAGTTGAACATCCTTGATAAAGACTGGTATCCAGTGCAATGGTATATCACTTCTCCAGAAAAAGCAAAAAGAAATGGCTAAAGCAAAACTAGATATTCAAGCAATTCAAAAGGTGATTATACTACTTTTAACAGGAACTTGGGTGAATCGTTTAGGGTATACACTTAAATTCAATAAAAATGGACTTGTCAGTAATACTGAGACTATAGACCTTTCACGCTTTAAAGAAGACAAAGGTATTTTAAAAAGGAGGAATCCAATTTAAAAATGGAACAGGTGCTGCACTTGCAATTATTCCAGCTAGAATACCACTTTCTTACTCTACCTCTGACCCTTCTCAAATTGACCGTGATCGCTTGTGGCAGGACAATCTATTGCAGATAACCCAGCAGACTTCTATTATAAAATTGATGAATAACGAAGTTCTGGAAGACTTCAGTAGAAAATTTCTACTGAAGTTTTTAGTACTGAAATTCAAACGATATTACTTTTGTTCGTAAATTCACAGGGTATCTTTTTGATATTCTGAATCCTTTTTGCTATACTTTAACTATCAATAAAAAGGAGTAAATACATATGAAAAACTCATTTGCTATTAGGGCTGGGAATCTCTATTAGCTTACTAACCGCTTGTCAAAACTCAAGTTCTAGCTCTGCTACAAAAGAAGCAGAAACAACTACTCAAACAACCGTTGCACCAAAACCAGTGACAGATTATACATTGTATAATTCGGTTCTTAAGGATTATAAGGAAGTTGTTGAGAATGTAACTAAACATTCAAATGACCATTCTAAAATAAAGCATAATGATAATGTGAACTCTATCTCCTACTTATTGAAAAAGACTTTGACTCCTGGTATCAGTTATACTTTATATGACTTTGATAAAAATGGTGTAGAGGAATTAGTAATCACTATGAGTCCTAGAAAAGATGACCATGGTATTATAGATATCTACACTATTTCAGATGGAAAAACTAATTCGAGTAACAAATAGAGAAAATAAACTAGATATGATTGGGGAGCGAATGAATATTTTCCCATTAGAAGACGGAACATTCTCATATATCGGAGCGGGAACTGCAAGAGATCATCAGTATATTCATTACAAGTTTAATGATAAAGGGAGATGCTTTTTGAAGAGATTAAAAAGGGAACCACTGAGGACGTTATTAAAAATCTTCCTCAAAATTAGATTTAAAACAAAAGAATGGAAACCAACACAATGGTACATCACTTCTCCAGAAAAACAAAAAAGAAGTTGCTAAGAAAAATTAGATATTCAAGCTCATTCAAAATGGAGATTATTCAAGTCTAAAAGGAACCTGGGTAGACGGTACTGGTCACACCTTAATTTTTGATAATAATGGACTTGTGGATGATAATTATGAGATGAAATTATCTACTTTCAAAGAAAATAAAGGCACATTAATTAGTGGATACGGTCCTAAAAACTCCCCTGTTGGTGGTGCAGCTGTTTATATTATTCCTAGTGGAGTTCCAATGACAGCGTACAAAAATGATAATTTCGTAGACCCTGCACCAACAGATAAAGATCGTATTTTTGCCGGACAACAATTTCCACGATTCGCAGATGAGTTTCATTATCGAATTGATGATTAACTAAATACATCATATAATCCCGTCAGACTCAAAAACTGACGGGATTTTTATCTCACTAAAAATGCCCTATAAAAGGGACATTACAATTTGAAACTTATTCATCATTAGAATAATTCTTTATAGAAAGCAATTGTTTCTTCTAATGTTGGCATGAATGGGTTACCAGGTGCACAAGCATCGATTAACGCATTCTTAGATAGATATTCGAAATCAAAGTCTTTTTCTTCAATTCCTAATTCAGTTAATTTCTTAGGAATACCTACAGTTTCAGATAATGTTTCAATTTCTTTAATAGCATAAGCTGCACATTCTTCATCTGTTTTACCAGCCGGATCTAATCCTAAAAGCTTTTGCTACATCACGGAATGCTGCAGGAACACGTTTTGCATTTTCACGTTCAATAACTGGTAATAACATTGCACAACATACACCGTGTGGTAATTTGTAAACAGCACCTAATTGGTGAGCCATTGAGTGAACATAACCTAAACCTGCGTTGTTGAATGACATACCACCTAAGAAGATAGCATTTACCATTCCTTCACGAGCTTCGATATCGTGACCATCTTTTACAGCACGTGGTAAGTATTCTTTAATTAATTCAATTGCACCAATTGATAATTTTTAGTTACTCCATAAGCACCTGGTGTTACTAATGCTTCAACAGCGTGAGTTAAAGCATCCATACCTGTTGCTGCTGTTAATGGAGCTGGTTTAGAAACCATTAATTCTGGGTCATTAACTGAGATTAATGCTAAACTATTTTTTTATCAACCATTACCATTTTAACTTTACGTTCTTCGTCAGTAATAACGTAGTTAATTGTAATTTCTGCTGAAGTACCTGCTGTAGTGTTGATAGCTACTACTGGTAAACCTTTTTTAGCTGATTTGTGTAATCCTTCATAATCTTGAGGTTTTTCCACCATTTGTTGCGATAACTGAAATACAGCTTGCAGCATCTTGTGGAGATCCACCACCTAAACTAATAATGAAGTCACAGTTGTTTTTCTTTTAATGCGCTAACACCATCTGTTACGTTTTTACAAGTTGGGTTAGGTTCTACATCTGAGAATACAACATAATCAATTCCTGCTTCATCTAAAGGTTTTGTAACTTTAGGAAGAATTTCACTTGATTGGATAAATTTATCCGTTACTAATAAAAGCTTTGTTATAACCTAAATCTTTTTACATAAGAACCAATTTCGTTTACTACTCCTCTTCCGATTAAGTTAATTGCTGGTACATAAAATGTTGACATAATGTTTCTCCCCTTAAATTTGTTTCATTAATTTTTGTATTTTTAGTGCTCTATAAAACACCTTTTTAAGAATGATATTGCCATACAAGGCACTTTTCGCCCGTTTGAATCACTAGATAAGCTTTTTCAGCTTGATCATAAAATTCAAAACGTTCAAATTCTTTAATCGCTGCACCGGATGACTTTCTTCTAATAATCTTTTATATTCGTCCCAAATAACTGGAACTGTTGTATCTCCCGGCACTACTTGCATAAGTCCTGCTTGATATGAACTATATGTGTCTAATGGTAATAATTGTAGAATTGCTTCTAATGCTACTGGAACGCCATGTCCGTCCATACGAACAACACGTTGTCCGAATGCGGTGAGCTGGAAAATTCGCATCCGCGATTACCAGCTCATCACCATGACCCATTTCCATTAAATATGCCACTAAATCAGGACTCAAAATTTTTGGAATTTGTTTTAACATGATGAAATTCCTTTCTTAATTTGTTTGAATTTTTGTTGAATATTAGTAAATCCTTCAACAGGTTGAGGCTCATAACGAGTCACAACTTCTGAAGCTTTTAATTAGATTTTGTGCTTCTTGACGTGATTGAATCACTTCTAGTGTCAATAATTGAGAAAGGATATTTCCTAACGCACTAGCTTCTACCGGTCCTGTAATAACAAGACGATTTGTGAAGTTTGCAGTAATTTGACACAATAGTTTGTTTTGGATTCCTCCACCTACCATTTGTACGGTTGTCATTTTTGTTTTGTTAAGTCTTCTAATTGTTCAATTGTTTCTAGATGATTAATGCTAAACTTTCAATTACAATTCTTACAATATGTCCTTTTTGTTTTAGGGACAGCTTGTCCAGTTACTTTACAAAACTCTTTTATTTTACTTTCCATATCTCCTGGCGAAGCAAATACTGGATCGTTTGGGTAAATCCATGTTTGATTATCCGTTACTTTTTCAGCTAATTGTACCATTTCAGCAAAGCTTACTTCTTCACCTTGACTTCTCCAGTCACGTTGTAATTCTTGGATAATCCACATGCCAGTTGTATTTTGAAGTAATCTGTATTTACCATCGAAACATCCTTCATTTGTTAATCCTGATTCAAATGCTTCATCAGTAATAATAGGTTTATCAGATTCAATTCCTACTAATGACCAAGTACCACATGAAATAAATACAGTACCTTTTTCATTTTCATAAGGAATTGCTAAAACTGCTGCAGCTGTATCATGTCCAGCTCCTGCAATCACTTTAAACGGTTCAACTTTTAATTCTTGAACAATTCTTGGTGATAAATCTCTTAATACAGATCCATTTTTAACTGGTGATGAGAACCATTTGGTTTGGAATTCTAGCTTTTCAAAAATTTCTTCTGAAAAAAATCTTGTGTGAAAAATATCGAGTAAACCACTCGTACTTGCGATTGTATATTCGTTTGCAAGAACACCCGCTAATAAGTAATTAATTAAATCTGGGATAAACAAAACTCTTTGTACGACTTCTTTTTAGCTGTGGCTTTTCTTGTAAATCTGAATAAATTTGCAAAAATCGTATTATACGTTGCAGGTTGAACTCCTGTTTTCTTAAATAATTCATTTTTAGAAATTAATTGATAGAACGATTCCTCATAACGTCCCATTCGATTATCTCTGTAACAATGCGGTTGATAGAGCAAATCTCCATTGTGATCTCAGTATGCATAGTCCACTCCCCATGTATCAACAGAAATGGAACGAATCGGAATAGAATCATTTGAAGCTTTTTTTAATTCCTTGTTTGATTTCACCAAATAAGTGTAACAAATTCAATACAATCCATCGTTAAGATTCACCGGTTCATTTTTGAACCGATGAACCTCTGATAACTGGAGGAGCTGCCATTATAAACGGCTTGCATGACACGACCTGAACTTGCACCTAAATCAATAGCTAACACTTTCATTAAGCTCATGCTTTTTCCTCCAAATTCTTTATATTTTTATTCATATAATAATGCTTTTGATTTCTTCTTTGTCGATGTTTGAAGCATCATACCATTTAGAACCAGTATCTACGTCTTTAACTGTTTCACCTTTAGCTGAAGCAATTGCTAATTTAACAGCTTGGTAACCAATTTGAACTGGGTCTTGAGTAACTGAACCTACAAATACACCTTTACGGATAGCGTCTTGTTGTAAAGCACCTGAGTCAAAACCAACAGCTAAGATTTTTATCTTTGCCTAATTTAGATTCTTTGAAACCACCGTTTGCGTTGATGATTGCTTTAGCAGCAAATTCATTTGAACCATAAATTGCGATAGTATCTTCTTTTTTTCTAATACTGTTGAAGCTTCTGTTTTACCAGCAGCATCATCTACTTGTGCAGGAACACGAACTTCAATGACAACTTTAGCATCTGCTTCTGAAACATTGTTTTTGAATTTGTCATGTCCAACTACAGCTGTTTTAACACCTTTTTTCTCCAATAGTTCAACCATTTTATCAATGAAACCACTTGTTCTTTGAGTGATTGATAGAGAGTTTACTTCTTGAGAAACAACCCCAATACGAGCTTTTTTATCTCCAACTTTACTTTCTAATAATTTGAATAAGTTTTCTGCAGCATTTCAGCAGCGTGGTTGTCAGTTGAAGCTGTTGCCTTAATAGCTCCTTCTGGTGCACCAGGTACCCCTGAGTCAAACCCGATAATTGGAATATTTTTGCTTTGAGCTTGTTTAATTGCATCTAATTCAGCTTCTGTATCTAAAGCTGCTAATGCAATAGCTTTTTGGATTTTTGTTGATTGCGTTGTTTAATTGTTCTAATTGTTCAGCAATAGCTGTTTCATTTTGAGGTCCTACGAATGTAATTTTAGCACCTAATTCATCTGCTGCTTTTGAAGCACCTTTGTTAACTGCTTTCCAAAAGTCATGTTGGAAACCTTTCGCAATTACTTCAACTTTAAAATCTCCACCTTTAGAGCCTCCGCTACCTCCATCACTTGATTTTTGATGAACAGCCTGCTAAAATCGCAGATGCACAAGCAAAAAAGTGGCAATTGCAAATTTCAATGATTTTTCATAAGATTTCTCTCCTTTTATTTATCCTTTATAGGATTTATACTAAAATTTTGAAACACTCAATACTTTTTAACGCTTATTTTTTTCTTGTTTTGACGGATTAAGATATCAGAGTAAACTGCTACAATTACTACAAAGCCTGTGATGAATAATTGATAGTGTGGTTGCAAGTCGATATATGGTAAACCAATCTTCAATACTGACATGATGAATACCCCAATAATTGTACCAATTACTGAACCAACACCACCAGCTAATGAAGTACCACCAACTACTACCCCTGCGATTGCATCAAGTTCCATACCGTTACCAGTACCAGGAAGAATTGTTGAGTAAGTTGCTGCATATGCAATACCAGCTAAACCTGCTAATAATCCACTAATCACATAAGCTGTACCTTCCCATTTGATAACATTTACCCCAGAAAGTCTTGTAGCTTCTTTATTAGAACCAATTGCAAAGATATAACGACCAACTTTTGTTTTATTTAAAACAACTGCTGCTAAAAGTGCTACTAGAATCAGAACAATTAAACCTGTTGGAAGATTATCTTGTGTTCTGAATAAGTCTTTATACCAACCTTCACCTGTTCCACGTAATGGGAAAGTGATACTTTGTACATTAGATACGATAGAACTTAAACCACGTGAAATCATCATTGTACCAAGTGTTGCAATGAATGGTGGTAAACCAAATTTTGCAATTAATACTCCGTTGAATAATCCAAATACACCTCCAATCACTAAAATTGCTAAAAGTGCTAACCATAAAGGCCAACCCATTTTTGTATGGAGACACCACCAGTAATAGCAGCACATCATTACTGTACCGATAGATAAGTCAATCCCACCAGTGATAATAACGAATGTTACCCCAATAGCTAAAAACCCAATGTAATAAGATGCATCTAAGATGCTGACTGCTGTATCAAATGAACGGAATGATTCACTTGATACTGCAAAAAATTCGAAAATAACAATCAATGCGATTATTGCGATTAATTTTTGTAGCCCAACTGTTTTTACTAGTTTAGTCCAGATGGAGTTTCTCTCTTCATATTTATACCCCTCTTCAATTATCGATCTGTAGCTAAAGCTAAGATACGTTCTTGTGTTGCTTGACTAATGTCAAGTTCTCCTGTTTTACGTCCTTCACACATAACAACAATACGGTCACTCATACGTAGTATTTCTGTTAATTCTGAAGAAATCATAATGATTGATTTTCCTTGAGCAACTAGCTCGTTCATCAATGTATAAATCTCACTTTTAGCACCAACGTCAATTCCTCGAGTTGGTTCATCAAAGATCAAGATATCACTGTCTTGTTCTAGCCATTTTGCGATAACAACTTTTTGTTGGTTACCACCTGACAAGTTACGAACTAATTGTTTTTGAGGATGGTGTTTTTGTTCTTAATGATTGAACAAATTTATCACTTGCTGTAACAATTTCTGCATCATTGATTAAACCACCATGTACATACTTATCTAAGTTTGTCATTACTGTATTATTAGCAATTGTCATATCAACAATACATCCATAACGTTTACGGTCTTCTGATAAGTATCCAATCCCTTCACGAATAGCATCTTGAGGATTTTTAATATCAACTTCTTTGCCATTAATCTTAATGGTACCGCTATCTTTTTGTCTGCACCAAACAGTAAACGTGCTACTTCTGTACGACCTGCACCCATTAAACCAGAGAATCTAAGATTTCACCTTTTCTAATACAAAGCTTACATCTTTTACAGAACTTCCTGCATTTAAATGTTCAACTTCTAAGACTACTGGTGCATCTTCTGCTACTGCTGATGCTGCTTTTGGATCTTCATAAATTGTACGTCCAACCATCATCGCAATAATTTCATCTTTAGTTGTATCTTTTGTATTTACTGTACCAACATATTCACCGTCACGCATAACAGTTACACGGTCAGTAATACGAGCAATTTCGTCCATACGGTGAGAAATATAAGTAATTCCTACACCTTTTTGACGTAAATCATCAATAATCACGAATAATTCATTGATTTCTGATTCAGTTAAAGCTGCAGTTGGTTCATCGAATACGATTACTTTCGCATCCATTGATAACGCTTTTGCAATTTCAACCATTTGTTGTTTCCCAACTGTTAAATGACCCACTTTTTCTTGTGGATTAATATCCAGTTTTAACAAGTTAAATAATTCTTTTGCCTTTTTATTAGCCGCATTATCATCGATAAAGAATCCTTGATTAATTTCTTCACGACCAATGAAAATATTTTGTGCTACTGTTAAATCATTCATCATATTTAATTCTTGGTGAACAATAACAATACCATCATCCATTGCTTCTTTTTGGTTTTGAATATTCCACTTGTTTTTCCATTATAGTGAATCGATACCTTCATTTTGGTTTATGAATCCCTGTTAGTACTTTCATTAATGTGGATTTTTCCTGCACCGTTTTTCACCCATTAGGGCATGTACTTCTCCAGCTCTTAAGTCGAAATCTACACCTTTTTAAAGCTTTTACGGGTCCAAAACTTTTAACGATTCCCTTCATTTCAAGAATAACTGGATTACTCATGCGTTTCACCTACCTGTTCCAGTTTTATAACGCGCTCCTGTAGCGCTTTCATTTGTGTTTGTTGTTCAACGACGATGCCTACCATTTCTAAGAGTAAGTGACTATTCATAAAATGATCTTGTGCATGCACTGCAAGCAATGTTGGAGAACTTGCTTCTCCTTTAATTTCTAATTGAATCATTTCCGTTTGAATATTATGAGCTTCTACTCCTTTAGCTTTTTGCTTCATCGAGTAATTCTCTTGCAGATGATAAATCACCTGCAAGAGCACTCTTCATTGATTGCATCGCTAAAGATGTTGCTACTACTTTTTTTACTATGAGTTGCATCAACCGTTGTGTATCTGCTTTTTTAGTATCACTCATAAGTTTATCCCTAATAATTCAATCCCTTGTTTAAGAACTTCTTCTCCACGCATATTTTCAAAAATCTTCATCTGAAATTACTGCAACTGGAATATCAAGGTTTGCTTTTTGCTTTTTCTTCAAGATAAGCTAATTGAGGTGATAATAGTAGAACATCTACATTTTTAAATTATCAACACCTGTAATTCCTACAGAGTAGAATGAATAATCTAATTTATCACGATAAATCACTTCATGAATTCTTTCTACTAACATACTTGTTGTTAATCCACAACACAGGCTAAAATAATTGTTTTTGTCATTCTAGTTACCTCTTTTATTTATGAATTGGACCTAATAATTGACAAGCACGGTAATCAGCTGATTCTAAATCTTCTGTTCCGAATAATGACCAATTTTTCGGTCTGAAAATATCTTCTTCATCCACATTGTGCATATTTACTGGAATACGTAGCATAGAAGCTAATGTAATTAAATCTGCTCCAATATGTCCATAAGAGATTGCACCGTGGTTAGCACCCCAGTTGTTCATTACATCGTATACAGACTTGAATGCACCTTTTCCTGTTAAGCGAGGAGCAAACCATGTTGTTGGCCAACCTGGATCTGTACGATTGTCTAATGTATGGTGAACTTCTTCTGGTAATTCTAATGTGTAACCTTCAGCAATTTGTAATACTGGTCCTACACCTTTTAATAAGTTTAAGCGAACCATTGTTACAGGCATATTTCCTTTTGTTAAGAATCGAGTTGAGTAACCACCACCACGGAAGTATTCTCTGTTTGCTGCTGGGAAATCTGTATTTTCAAGCATTGCATCTACTTCATCTTGAGATAATTCCCAGAATGGTTTCATAACAGCTTCTCCATCACGAGTAGCTTGACCTGTACCATCTAAAGTACAAGAACCTGAGTTAATTAAGTGTAAGAATCCATTTTCTGCATGACCTTCTAATTTATGACCTGTTACACGTTCAACTGCATCTGGACTCCAGTAAGTACGAACGTCTGCGAAAATTTGTGGTGTATTTGTTAATAAGTAGTTGAATAACATTGACACACCATTTAATGCATCATTTTCTGTAGCGAAAATGTAAGGACGACGGATACCATTCCAGTCAAATTGTGTATTTAAGAATGTTTCCATAAAAAGGTCCCCATTAGGGAAGTGGTCTGTCCATTGACGTTGACCTTGGAATCCACCAACTAAAGCATAGTGACCAACAGCTTCTTCCTCAAAACCTAGTTCAGCTAAGCGAGGGTTACCAACCATTAAGTCACGTCCAATCATGAACATTTTAATAACAAATTCCCATTGTTTATCTTTTTCTTCACGACTTAATACTAAATCTTCACGGTTACGGTCAAAGCCTTCTTTAACATTTTCTTTTACCCAAGCTAGAGCACGTTCAAATTCTTCATGGTCATAAATACCACGGTCGATACGACGAGTAAATTCTGTCATATCCACTGATTCATTACGCATTCCTAAATATTCTTGGAAGAAATCAGGATCTACGATTGAACCACCAATACCCATTGAAACACTACCCATTGATAAGTAAGCTGTGTCTCTCATTAATCCAGTTGCTAATGCTGCTCTCGCATAACGTAAAAGTTTTTCTTTTACATCTTCTGGAATTTCTGTAGTAGATGCTTCTTGAACATCTTTACCATAAATACCAAATGCTGGAATTCCTTTTTGAGCATGAGAAGCAAGAACTGCTGCTAAATATACAGCTCCTGGTCTTTCAGTTCCATTGAATCCCCAAATAGCATGTGGAATATCAGGTGACATATCCATTGTTTCACTACCATAACACCAACATGGAGTTACTGTAATTGTTGCACAAACATTTGATTTTTTGAACAGTTCATGTGATGCAGCTGCTTCTGGAACACGTCCAATTGTTGATGGTGAAATCACACATTCAACAGGTTGTCCATCTGGATATTTCAATGTTGACTCTAGCAAAGCTGCCACACTTTTGGCCATATTCATTGTTTGTACTTCTAAAGATTCGCGAACCCTTGACGACGGCCATCGATCGTAGGACGAATCCCGATACGTGGATGTTGTATCATTTTTTCCTTCCTCCTTGTTTATACCTTTTTATCAGTACGATTCCTGTAAAATTTAGAATACATTACTGAATTTTAATAACTTCCCTACCATTTAAAACATTTGTTTTAAGTATTTCACCCTCCTTAATTTTATTGATACCTGTTGGCGTTACGATGATGGAATAATCATCAAATCGAATCGAGATATTTTAAACTGTTGTACAACTCTTTTTAGTCATCCTTCTAACAATTCATATCACAAATTCGGTTTTAAACTACTTGTTCATCAAAATGTCATAATAGTATCCTCTTTTTCTTGATTTCATCATACCAACATTAGAAAGCGTATACAATATATGAAAGCGCTATTGAAATTTCGCCAAAATTTGTGCTATAATTTGTTCATAATTGTTCATAATTATTCAAGGTGTACTATATCAGGAGGGTTTATTATGGTTTCATACGAAAGAATGTCCAAAATCCTAGATATTTTATCGAAAAGAAAAATGATATCTACGATACAATTGGAATCTCTTATGTACTGTTCAACTTCAACCTTAAGAAGGATTTAATCCAGTTAGAAAAAGATGGAAAGATTATACGAACTCATGGTGAAGTTAGACTAGTTACAACCAATAATGTGGAATATACTTATGATAGTCGAAAACAAGAAGAAACTTCAGGGAAAAACATATCGCCGAAACAGCTTCAACTTTTTAACAGACAATCAATCTATTTTTATTGATAGTTCTTCAACAGCTGCTATGCTCGTTCCGTATTTTGCAAAGTTACAAAATTTACGTGTTATTACAAATGGGATTGAAATAGCGCGTCAATTAAATAATTATGATAATATTACTTTGTTTTTTTCTGTGGAGGCATATTGATTATGGAACAAATTCGGCATTGGGAGATTTTTGCTATCCATTTTATCAATAATTTCCATGCGGATATTTGCTTTATGAGTTGTAGAGGACTTGATCGTTTTGGTGCTTATGAAGCAAACTATAATCAAGCTTTACTAAAACAACAAATGATTGCGAATGCAGATCTTACTGTATTATTAGCAGATTCTTCAAAGTTTAATACGAGTCACTATTTTAAATTATCTAATTACAATGTGATTGACTATATTATTACAAATGAAGCACCTGTTGATTCATTTCAAGACACTATTACTAAGGAATGTGAAATTCTTTTGGTAGTAGGTATTAAATAGTTCTCAACATCATAGACCTTTTTTGTATTTGATTGTTTCAGTGCAAAAAAGGATTTTTTAGATACAAAAAAACTTCCCATAGTAGCACAACTACAATGAGCCTCGCTTTTGCGAGGCTACTTGCGTCCTCCTGCTACTATAACAGGGAAGTCTATTCGTAATTTTATTTTACAGCTCTCTTCGCCCTTCAATTGCTTTGAATAAAGTCATTTCATCTGCATATTCAATATCACTACCCACTGCAAGACCATGAGCTAAACGCGTCACTTTAATACCTGCTGGTTTAATTAAACGAGATAAATACATCGCAGTTGCTTCTCCTTCTGCAGTTGCATTAGTAGCAATAATCACTTCTTCTACAGTAGGATCTTGAAGACGCTGAATAAGAGAAGCCACATTAATATCATCAGGTCCTGTTCCTTCCATTGGGGAAAGAACACCATGAAGAACATGATACAACCCTTTATATTCCTTCATTCTCTCTAAACTCATTACATCTCGACTATCTTCAACAACTAGTATTTTTGTTCTATCCCTAGAAGCATCTTGGCAAATCTCACAAGGATCTTCTTGCGTAATATTCCCACAAACAGAACACATCGTTAAATCCCGTTTACAACTAATGAGTGCATTAGCAAAATTCATCACTTCTTCTTCCGGCATTTCCATGCTGAAAAAAGCTAGACGAGCTGCTGTTTTCGCCCCGATTCCAGGAAGTTTCATATAACTATCCATTAATCGAGCAATTGGTTCTGGATATTGCATCCTCTCACCTCAACTCATTAAAATCCAGGATATTTAATCCTCTAGTAAATTGTCCCATTGTTTGTTCATTTGCTTTTTCAGCTTGTTCTAAAGCACGATTTGTTGCCATTAATACTAAGTCTTGTAATAATTCAACATCCTCGCCATCAACCGCTTCTGGCTTAATTGATACAGAAAGAACTTGACGTTTTCCATTCACTGTCACTTGTACTAAGTCACTTTGAGAGCTTCCTACATATTCTGTTTGGTTTAACTCCTCTTGAGCTTGTGCCATTTGTTTTTGTAATTTTTGCATTTGTTTCATCATGCCTTGCATATTTTCCCATTCCACGCATGTTGATTCCTCCTTAATTATTTTCTGTTTCTTCTGAAATATGAACAATTTCTTCTCCAAACAAATCAATCGTGTTTTGAACTAATTGTTCTACTTCGTTTTTTTCTTCTTCATCAGTCGGGTGTTCTTCCATTTCTGTTGCATGAGTCACACCTTCTGCTTCTTGTTTTTCTTTCTTGTCTCGTAAATAATCTTGTCGAATTTGTACCCATTGTTCTCCTGTACACTGACAAAATTCCTGGATACTGCGCTAACGTTTTTACAATGACGAGCAATATCTTCATGAAGTTCTACACTTTCCTGCGCTCTTTGGCATAAAATTTCATAATCGAATTTTAAGACAAATCCATTTGGACTAGCTGCTACAGGTTCACTTGCTTTCAATAGCGCTCTTTGAGTGGTCGAAAGCATTTGTAATAAATCGCCCCACAATTCTCTAATAAAAATTAAATCTTTACGAGTTGCAGCATCAAGCATTTTATAAACTTCACCAATATTTGGTTTATACGTACTTGCTTTTGCTTGTGGAGTTGATGTCGCTTTTTTAGGAGTTACTACTCCTTGTCCTTGTAATATTTGAGACATCTGTTGCTGTAAACTTTGTAACTGTTGTTCCAATTGTGAGACATATTCCTGATTCGCTGGGGCTGTTTGCCCGGCTACCGCTACTACTGGTTGAGCCATTTTAATCGTAAAGACTTCTAAACTAATGGTTGGTTTTGTTGTAAATCGCATTTCTTGTTGCACTTGATTTAAAGCATCCATAAAGCGATATAAAAAGGCTTCTTCGACTTCTTTTGCAAATTCCACAAAAGCTTCACTTCTACCAATCATATCTCCAGTTTGTTTAGCCACTAATAAGTCTCTAGAAAATTCTAACCATTCTTCAATTAAACGAGACGCTTCTTTTCCTAGCAATAATAAGTCTTGCAACTGTAATAACGCTGCTTGTGCTTGTTGCTGAGTCAATAAGCGAACAAATTCAATCATTAAATCATCTGTTAAACTTCCAGAAACTTGAATGGCTTGTTCAAAACTCACTTTGTCATCACTAAATGAAATAACTTGATCTAATAAACTTAACGCATCACGCATTCCACCATTAGCACAACGAGCAATAACACTTAACGCTTCTTCTTCATATGCAATCTCTTCTTGTTCTAAAATATAACGAAGTCGTTGAATTATTTCATCATTTGTTATTCTTCTAAAATCAAATCGTTGTGTTCGTGAAATAATTGTTGCTGGAATTTTATGCGGTTCAGTTGTCGCTAGTATAAAAATGACATTTTTGGGCGGTTCTTCCAATGTTTTTAATAAAGCATTGAACGCTCCCGTCGATAACATATGCACTTCATCAATAATATAAACTTTATACGTTGCTTGAGTTGGAGCATAACGGGCTTTATCTCGAATATCACGAATTTCTTCTACCCCATTATTACTCGCCGCATCGATTTCAATAACGTCCCCAATCGTTCCTTCTGTAATGCCTTTACATAATAAACATTCATTACAAGGTTCTCCATCTTGAGGATTTAAACAGTTAATTGCTTTAGCAAAAATTTTCGCAGCACTTGTCTTTCCTGTTCCTCTTGGACCAGTAAATAAATACGCATGACTCGTTTTATGATGGATAATGGCATTTTTCAATGTTTTCGTAACTGCAGTTTGCCCCACCATATCTTCAAATTTTTGTGGTCGCCATTTTCGGTATAACGCTTGATAAGCCATCGGTCTTCTCCTTTTGACTTTATACTAAGAAAACACAACACTACAATTGTAGGTTATGTTTTCTATCCTTTACTATTTTACATTTTTTTATAACATTTGACTACCGGAATGTTCCAAAAATAGACATTGGTGCTTTAGAGTTTGCAATAAAACTTGTCACATCTGGAGTCGTAAAAATATTCAAGCGATGTTTTGCACGAGTGCAAGTTGTATAGAACATAAATCGTTCTTTCATTGTTGCATAGCGATCTTTCGTAGCTTGCCAAACAAATACTTGGTCAAACTCTAGTCCTTTTGCAACTTCAATCGTCGTCACTACTAATCGACTACCCTAAAGATTCACTTGTATCTTCTAATAATTCAGCATCATACTCTACTAACTCTTTTTGTAAAGCTTTCGCTTCATCCATTGTGCGACAGAAAATAGCATTTGTATGATAACATTCAGGTGTATCTTCGACTAATTTCTTCAATCGTTCAATTGAAGGTTCTTCATCAACAAATACTCCTACTTCTTCACCTGTACGTGGGAAGACATTTTTATCTAATTCCCAACCTAAAATACCATTAGCAAAACGAGTAATTTGCGCTGTACAACGGTAACTAATTTCTAATGAACGATGTTCTAATACACGTTCTTTGAAAAAGGCTGCTACTAACTCTGGATGACGTTCTTCTAAAGAGAAAATCGTTGTAGCTGTTGAGAATGATTGGAATGTATCTCCAACTACTGTAAATTTCGCACGGAAATAATAATTGGATAATGCTGCCATGAATAATAATGATACATCTTGAACTTCATCAATAAATAAGTGAGTATATCCTTGATAATCACGAATTGGAGCAATCATTGTTGCTACATAAAGTAACACTCTTACTCCTTCTGCTGTTACTTGAAGACGTCCTTCACCTGTATCTTTTAAAGGTAATTGAGCATTATCTACTTTTCCTAATTCTTCTCTACGCTGTTTAGCTAACGGCATCCAGTCTTGTAAATGTTTTGCAAAATTCACAAATGCAAACATTTCTACTTGTTGCTCTGCTTCTAATGATTGTTTTTCAAATACTCGTTGTCCTAGCATTTGATAATACTCTGTTTCACTATTAAATTCTTCATTTTTCATCAACACTTCAATTTGCATAGGAGACATTTCTTCGTATACACGTTTAGCAACTTCAGAAACATAGAAACGATTCAAACGACGTTTTAAGTTCTTTTCTAAGACTTCCTGAATTTGTACCAATTGTTGATATAATGTTAATTTAGGATTTACTTGTTCAATAATTTTTGATAATCTTTTTCACCAAAAATTCTGAATCCTTTAATTGAAATCGGACGGAAATGTAAATTCGCTACCGATAAAGCTGGCAATTGTTCAACAATAAGAGCTGCCCACTCGCTATCTGTTAAATACGCTCTTCTCGTTTTAGTTGGTATTAACATGCTTGTTTTATTTAAGAAAAATTTCTTAAATAATTCTACTGTATGTTGTGCTAGTGTTTGTTGATATAATTCACTACCGGTTAAATTAGGAATAACGTGTGAAATATATTTAGCAAATAATTGATTTCGTGATAATAACAACATATCATTATGACTTTGATCTTTAGATTGATACATCAAATACGCAATTCGTTGTAATAAAATTGTTGTTTTACCACTACCTGCACAACCATTAACAATGAGCCAATCTTTTTGTTTTATGACGAATAATTTCATTTTGTTCCTTTTTGAATCGTAGCTGTAATCCCTTCTAAATGTCCATCACGATTCGTTGGGGCACTTAATGTTTCCATTAATAATGATTCTTCATTTTCAACATCATAAACAGATTGAATTTTTTTCCTTTTTTTAATAACAATATCACGCTTTAAAAAGGCTTGTCCATGTTGAATTCCTGAAGGTGTTTGATACGTTAAATCGCCCAAAAGTTCCTTCATAAAATAAACTTGCAATCGGCGCTCGCCAATCATATACTAGCACTTGCTTCTCTTCATCAAAAAAATGTTGATGAACCAATATACATTTTTTTCAACTTCGGTTCACCTTCAAATTGAACATCAATTCTTCCAAAATAAGGAGATTCTTTTTGATTTTCTAATTGATGAATCGAAAAATCAATAAAATCTTGACGTTGCTGATCCAAATTTTCATCTTTTAATCTTAGTTTTTTTCAGATTGTATTTTTTTCTTCAAATTTTGATTGAACTTCTACTAAGTGCTTTTTCTTCTTCTTTTGAACCCTTTTATTTTTCACTAGAGAGCTCCTCCATCTATCCCAAAAATACTGATTTATAAAAACAGGCTGGAACACTAGCCCCAGCCTGTAATTTCTTCTATGTACATACAGCACATAACGAACGATACTTATAGCTGCTTCCTTCCGGACCTGACTCGATTCATATGTTCGCTATTGCCATATGGCCTAACGGCAGATATTATTATACTCTATTTCTTTATATTTTGCAATAGTTCAAAAAGATTTTGTTTTTACCTGTCAAGCGTAAGTGGAAATGCCCCAATGAAACACAAGTAAAAAAATGTCTTCAATCATATAAACAGCCATTCTATAACCATTCACGATACTTCTTAATATACACCTTTTTAACAATTGTTACTAATAACATATAGCTTACTGTAATGAGAATTAAAGCTAAGAAATACATTCCATTTAAAGTAGCAAGTTTTAACGAAGCTGCTAACGGTGTATACAGTAATACTGTCACAATAAATAAGGCAAATAGTGATGTCACTAATAGTGAAAAAGCTGGTTTAGATTGAATAAATGGTAATTTAGGAGAACGAAGCATATAAATTACCATTGTTTGAGTCCACATAGATTGAATAAACCAACCTGTTTGGAAGACCATTAAGAAGAATGCTGGATTTGTTGACTCAGAATAACTACTTCCTGTAATCATTGGTGCAATTCCAAAAACATTACTGCAAATGTAATAATATCAAAAAAATAGAACTAGTTAGTCTAGCCATGACATAAATCTTGTAATCGATTTAGCTGTCCATGCACGTGGTTCTTTTAAGAAATCATCATCTACATTATCAAATGGCAACGCTACACAACTCAAGTCATAAATTAAGTTAAGTACAATTAAATGTACAGGAGCCATTGGTAAAAATGGTAAAAATACACTTGCAAATAATAGTGAGAAAAATATTTCCAAAATTAGATGAAACTGTCATTTTGATATATTTCGTCATATTCGCATATACTTTACGTCCTTCAATCAGTCCTTTTTCTAGCACTAATAAGTCTTTATCTAAAAGAATGACATCCGCTACTTCTTTAGCAATATCTACTGCTGTATCTACTGAAATTCCTACATCTGAAACTTTTTAAAGATGGTGCATCATTAATGCCATCTCCCATGTATCCTACCTTATGCCCATTCGCTTTTTAATAATCGAATAATCCGAGCTTTTTTTGTTCTGGAGAAAAGTTTTGCAAAAATCGTTGTCTTTTTCAGCTTCAACAGCTAAAGTTGCATCATCCATCTCTTCTATATCTGTTCCTAATAAAAATATAATCAACAGGTAATCCCACTCGTTCACATACCGTTTGTGTTACTTTTTCGTTATCCCCCGTTAAAATTTTTGTCATAACTCCATGTTCTTTTAATGCTTGAATCGCTGGTGCTGCAGAAGGTTTTGGTGGATCTAAGAATGCTAAATATCCCATTAAAATCATGTTTGCTTCATCTTCTACCTCAAATCGATGTGAAGCATCATCATATTATTTTCGACTAACTCCTAATACACGAAGTCCTTGTTCATTTAATTTAGAAACAGCTTCTAAAAATATTTTGACGAATCTCTTCTGTTATTGGATGAATTTCTTTTTCCATCTTGTACATAAGAAGAAATACTGAGCATTTCTTCAAGGGCGCCTTTTGTTACTAATAATGCTCCCTCTTGCATTTCTTCTTTAACAATCACACTCATACGACGACGTTCAAAATCAAATGGTAATTCATCAATTTTTTTGATAACGAGTTGAAAAGGTCTCGTAAATCTTCATGCTCTATCGCTTCTTTTTTTCTGTACGTGTAATAATGGCACGGTCTAATAAATTTTTAAGTCCTGTTTGGAAATAACTATTTAAATAACCAATTTTCAAAACTCCTAAGTCAAGATTTGCATGAATATCTAGTGGATATTCTAAAATAATTTCATCTTGAGTTAATGTTCCTGTTTTATCGGTACAAAGAATATCAATAGCACCTAAATCTTGAATCGCATTTAATTTTTAATGACTACCTTTTTCTTTCGCCATAATAACTGCACCTTTAGCAAGACTTGCTGTAATAATCATTGGCAACATTTCAGAGGTCAATCCAACCGCAACACTTAGTGCAAATACTCCGGCTTCTAACCAGTCACTATCGGTTAAGCCATTAATCACAAAATACAACTGGAACAAGCACTAACATTAATCGAATTAGTAACCATGAGATTGTATTCATTTCTTTTTCAAAAACTTGTTGGCTCATCAAAAAGTATTTAATGTCTTTTTCAATACGACCAATCATCGTATCATTTCCTGTCACTAAAAATAACCGCTAGTGCACTACCGCTCACAACATTCGAACCCATAAATACGAAACGTTCGCTTTCTAATACAGGTTTTTGAGTCTCTTCTTCTGACGGAATCCACATTGCTTTTTCTCAATGGATTCACTTTCACCCGTTAAACTAGATTGTTGAATAAAGAAGTCTCTTGTTTCAAGTAATAAAGCATCTGCAGGCAACATATCCCCAGCACTTAATTTAATAATATCTCCTACTACTAATTCTTCAATAGGAATTTCTTGCTGAACTTTATCACGAATTACAGTAGCCGTATTTACAATTAAACTAGATAAATTACTTGCTGCTTTGTCACTTTTTAGTTCTTGGACAAATCGAATACCTCCTGAAATTAAGACTAAAACAACAATAATGATGGATGTTGTCGGATCTTCTTCACCAGGTTTAGCTAAATCACATTCGTCATTAACGAAATAACGGCAATGACTAATAAAATAACTGTAAATGGATTAATAATCGATTCATAAATTTTCTTCAAAGTGGCACTTCTTTTGCTTTTTGTTAATTTATTTTCTCCATAAATTTCACGAAGTGTTTCCACTTGTTCTTTTCGAATTCCAGTAATAGATGTTTCTAAAAAGTCTAGAACATCTACTACTGAATTTGTCATTGCAAAAATCAAATCTTTCTTTTTGCTGTTTTCATTTCACTTCACCTCTTTTGTTAAGTTAGATGAAGCAATGGTGATTATCATGCAATCGCCTTTGTTCATCTGCTAAATTCTGTTTACTATCCGGTTCCTGCATTTCTAATCACCCCTTTTAAAAAATTTTGGCAAATGAAAAAACATCTTATTACGTGCTTAGACGTGACAAGATGCCTTAAAATACAATCTTATTATTTTTCCCGTCCAAGCTTTTAACATCATGGAGCAATGAAATGACATTAGTTTCTGCCTTCACGACAGGAACTGCTAACCAACGAATAGTGTCTCCACTACTTTGCGGTAGCCATCCGTATCTCCATGGTAGTCTCACCTACCGATTTACATGTTCAGTATACTGAATTCATTTATCTACTGTCAAATGAAAAGACGGAACAACTTCTCTCTAGAATTCTAACAGTTTATTTTTATACTCTAAACAACTAACCTTCATATCCAATCTCAAAAATGCTAACTCTAAAGATACCGCATGATTCCAACGTTCTTGAAGTGCTGAAATCGTTACTTTATCCCTACAAATCCGATTCAACTCATCAACGAGAAATTGAACCCATTCTTTAAAAAATTCTCCTCTATGAAGATGAATCCACTCCAGATGAACATATCGTTCTGGAAGAGGTAATTCCTTGAATCCCCAATCTAAATATAAACCTTCTGCAATAACTAACATCACTAAAAAGCTGAGCATAATCAGATGAATCTACCGCTGAATACATTAGTTTTTGAAACTCTTTTTGTCACAGGATGTAACGTTACTTCTAAATATTCGTTTTCTGTCACTCCTAATTCTTTAAATGCTTTTTGAAAAATACCCATCTTCATCCGCTTCTAAAAAGCCTAATTGTTTGGCAAATCGTAGTTTGGCTTCAAGTGTATCAGCATGTGCCCACAAGCTCCTAGCATTGATAAAAAAAGCATCATGATAATCTTGAATCAGATATTTTGTTAAGACTTCATCCTCTATTGTTCCTCCAAAAAGCTCCTGTATAAAACGATGATTGATTGCAGCTTGCCAATCTTGCTAGCTATTTTTAGCAATTCTCCCACAGCATCTCCCTGTTTTAAAAGCATATTTTTCCATATATAACCATTCCTTTCCTTTTCCATATTTTTGTCTAGAGGACAAAAATCCTCTTTCATTAGCTAAATGATATGGCAAACAAAAGAGGATATTAGATGATTATTCAAATATAAGTCTTTTTCCCTTAATCTTCCCTATGGATTAGACATAAATAGCGAATCATTTCCCTTCGACAGTACGAACTGCATCAGGTTCAATGGGTATCATCTCAGCCATAAAGGCACCCCAAATGTTCTCTCATTTCATTTAAAAACAGTATAACAATACAGAGATTTAATGTAAAGGTTTTTGAATTTTGAGTTTTATAAAACCTTTATAATACTTCTTCATAATTCTACTCCAACTTGAAATTTTTCCAAATAAAAAGTTTTCATTTATTCAGATTGTTCATTACCTAAAATGTACAATTTTACTCATTACATTTATAATAATGAATAAGTAAATTTATTTAGGAGAATATTATGAAAGAAATAAGACCTGATTTTTAAAGATATCCATTCATTTGAAGAATTTAATAAATACTATTGGTACCAAGAGGAACTATCACAGATTTGCAAATCCTTTGGATTAGAGTATAGAGGTACAAAACAAGAATTAAACGATATCATTCATCAATATTTTTAGGAAATAAAATAGAGAAAAGTGTGAACAAAAAGAAACCAAAAACAAGTCGAAGTTATAACTTTAAATACTCCATTACTTCACTGTGGTTTTTCTTTTCAACCAAAAATTTCGTGATTATTTTTCAGCTGTTACAGGTATTAGTCCGTTTAAATTTAATGCTGATATGGCAACAGCTTGGCGAAAAGTAAAAAAAGATAAAGATATAACATTCACGATTCAAGATATGATTAAAAATATATTATGGTGAATCAAATTATGCCAAAATATGATAGCTCAGCTTGTCAATGGAATCAGTTTCTAAAAAGATTTTTTTGCTCAGATGAATGTAGCAATGTTTATTCTAATAAATTAAAAGTTGCATCTATTCTTTGGAAAGAAGTTAGAAATTCGACAAATGATTTATTCTAGAGAACTTTTTAAAAAGAAAATGAAAATAAACTAATGGAATACCGTAAGAATACAGATTCCAACTTATCAAGTTCAATATAATAGAATAATTCATTACAATAGAAAGGTAACAAAAACGATGAATATCCTAAAAGGCATTCATCGTTTTCTAATTTCTTTTGTTCTTTTCGTCTTTTATTTCGTTCTCTTAACCCCTTTAAAGAAGTCTTTTAAGATTTGTTGACATTCTTCTTCTAACAAGCCATATTCTACTTCTACTTGATGATTAAACCGTTCATCTTGTAATAAATTCATAAATGTTCCTGCTGTCCCCGCTTTTTGGATCAAAAAGCTCCAAATGTTACTTTTTTTCAAACGAGATAAAATCATGGCTCCACTCACATCGGACATGGTTCTAATGTAACAAATAATTCGCAATCTTCTAATCGCCAACTACCTAGAACTTGGTTCGCCTGCCGAATAGCTTTTGATTTCAGCATGTAAAGTTGCATCCTGTTCTTTTTTCTCTTAAATTATGTCCACGTCCAATAATTTCTCCATTTAAAACCACAACTGCTCCAATAGGAACTTCTTCCTTATCATACGCTTTTTGTGCTTCCTTTAAAGCTTCTCTCATGAACATTTCTTTTTCCTTTTGTTCGATGATTCTCACCTCATTTATCCAAAAGTTTCAACGTTTCTTCTCGTTTAATGACTAATTCTTTTACAAGATGATAGATGACTGCACACAATGGTGTGAAGAAAATTAACCCTAAAATTCCAAATAAATTCCCACCAATCAAAGCCGCTGCTAATGTTAACACAGTTGGCAATCCAATAGAATTTCCTACTACACGAGGATAAATAAAATTCCCTCAATTAACTGTAATCCATAAAAGACTCCAATTGAAATTAACGCTTGGATAGGACTTACTGTAAAAATGAAAATAGCTCCTAACATACAAGCTGAAAACGGTCCAATATATGGAATAAAAGATAAAACAGCAGCCAATACACCTGTTATCGCTGCATAAGGTAATTGAAATACACTATAAGTAATAAACACTAATGATCCAATAATCATTGCTTCAATTAATTGTCCCATCAAAAATTTATCATACGTTTCTAAAGTGATTTCTCTATATATCGAATAAGTTTAAATCTTTTTTTCAGAAATACATACTTTTAACAATCGAGTGATTAAATATTGTAATTGTTCTTTGCTTCCTAAAATATTTAACATTAAAAATACTGCCATTAAAATCGTAAATACATTAGAGAATATTCCTGTAATATTGAAGTAAAACCACCTAGTAGAGAAACTACACTAGAAACAATATTACTTTTGATTAATAAATCCTGTAACTCGTTCTACATCAGCTGCTTGTAACCATCCAGAATTTTTGTATCCAATTCACACAAAAATCCATTAAGTAATTAAAACTTTCTCCTAATTGAACAACGGTTTTTCGCTAAAGTTGGAACAATAATCCAAGAAATAGCTACCACAATCGCAATAAAAATGAATAATACTCCTAAAATAGCAATCCCTCTTCTGAAAGACTTTGGAACTTTAATCTTTTCTAATTGTTTTTCCATATGTTTCATTGGAACATTAAAAATGAATGCCAATAATAATCCTAAAACAATCGGAGATAGCATTCCTAAAAAGCATTCACCCCTGTATATAAATGGCTAATATTTAATACGAAAAAAATAAACACGTAGCATCAACTGCAATTAATATTAATTGTTGTTTAAAATTTTTTTCTCCATTACTTGTCTCCATTTTTCTGTAATTTCTCTTGAATTTCTTCCATTAATGCTTCGCAACCTAAACAAATATCTTGATACGTTTGCTCAAAATCTCCGGTATACCATGGGTCTGCAATATCTCGATTACTTCCTGCAAAGCTTAATAAAGACGCAATTTTTGCACCAGTCTTTCCTTGCATCATTCGTTTAATATTCTTCATATTTTTCCGAATCCATTCCTATAATGTAATCTGCATCGGCATCTACTAAAGATAATTGTCTAGAATACATTCCATCTGTCGAAATTCCTACTTTTGCTAATTGTTTTCTACTACCTGAGTGAACAGGATTACCTTGCTCCCAAGAGCTTGTTGCTGCAGAATCAATTACGACTTGTTGTTCCAAACCTTTATCTTTCACCATTTTTTCTAAACACGGCTTCTGCCATCGGTGAACGGCAAATATTTCCTAAACATACAAATACAACTTTCATCTGCAACTCTCCTTTTCTCTTTCTGCCAGTATATCATATTTTAGAAAAATCGTCCTTTTCAATTCCATAACAAAAAGCACACGAAAGATATTTTTGTTATCTTTCGTGCGCTATATATTCTTAACATTATTCTACTGTTACAGATTTTTGCTAAGTTTCTTGGTTTATCAACATCTAATCCTTTACCAAGAGATGTGTAGTAAGCAATCAATTGTGTTACAACAACACTTAAAATTGGTGCTAATTCCATTTGTACTTTTTGGTAATACGATATCGTCTCCTTCACGTTCGCTTCCTTCCATGGCAATCACCATTGCTTTAGCTCCACGTGCTTTCACTTCTTCAATATTTCCTCTTGTATGGCTTCAACTACTGGTTCACTTAATAAAAGCAATAACAGGTGTTCCTTCTTCGATCAAGGCAATTGTACCATGTTTTAATTCTCCAGCAGCGAAACTTTCCGTTTGTACATATGAAATTTCTTTTAATTTCAATGCTGCTTCCATTGCTACATAATAATCTAAATGACGTCCAATATAAAAGGCATTCGCTGTATCTAATAAGTTTTGATCCACTAATTCTTTGACAACAGATTTTTTTCGTCTAATACACCTTCGATTGCTGAAGCAATAACGGCTAATTCATGACTCATATCAAATGTTTGAGGACGTCCTTTTGTGCGACGTAATACTTCTGCTAATACAGCCATTACTGTAATTTGTGCTGTATAAGCTTTTGTTGAAGCTACGGCAATTTCTGGACCTGCATGAAGTAATAATGTATGGGTTGCTTCACGCGATAAAGTTGAACCTTTAACATTTGTAATTGTTAATGAAGGATATCCTTTTTCATTTACTTTTACTAATGCTTGACGCTATCTGCTGTCTCCCCACTTTGTGTTAAGAAAATGAAGAATGGTTTTTCTGATAAAATTGGTTGATGATATGCAAATTCACTTGCTAAAAATACTTCAACAGAATTCCTGCTAATTGTTCTAATAAATATTTTCCAATCCAACCAGCATGGTAACTTGTTCCACAAGCTACAACGTAAACACGATCACTTTGTCCAAGTTCTTCTAATAATTCGCTAGGAACGTCTAATTCACCAGCTTCATTCGTATATTCTTTAATAATACGACGTAAAACGGCAGGTTGTTCATCCATTTCTTTTTAACATGTAATGAGGATAAGCACCTTTTTCAATATCATCTGCATCTAATTCTGCTTTAAATGGTGCACGTTCTACTGCTTTTCCATCAATTGTTTCAATTTCCACTTTGTCTTTTTGTAATGGTAATTAATTCTTCATCTTTAATTTCTAAATAAGTATCTGTTTGAGAAATAGTTGCCATCGCATCTGAACAAATAACATTGAAGCTCATTTCCTACTCCTACTAATAATGGGCTTTTATGTTTTGCAGCATATAATACCCTGGAGCTTGTTCATCTAATAAACCGAATGCAAATGATCCACGAATTTCTTTTAAGGCACGACGGAAAGCTTCTTTACCAGATAAGGCTTCTTTTTCTGCAAAATATTCTACTAAATTCACTGCAACTTCTGTATCTGTTTGAGATTGGAAGTTTACATGTGATAAATAAGTTTCTTTTTAATTCAGAGAAGTTTTCAATTACTCCATTATGAACTAATGTAAAACGTCCATTTTGAGAACGATGTGGGTGAGCATTATTTTCTGTTGCTGGTCCATGAGTTGCCCAACGAGTATGCCCAATTCCTGCAAAAGCTGGAACTGATTCATCAACTGCTTCACGTAAGTTTGCAATACGTCCTACTTTTTTACTAATTGTGTTGTACCATCAGCATCTGCAATAAATAATCCTGCTGAATCATATCCACGATATTCTAATTTTTCTAATCCATCTAAAATGACCGTTTGAATACGGTTATCTCCAATACATCCTACAATTCCACACATATATATAGTCTCCTTTACTGAAGGGAGTTCCTTCAAACAAATTTTTCTATGTTTCTGGTGCTTGCAATTTTTTTGTATCCCCGCAGAGATTTTTGTATATTGCTGTAGACTGCACTGCCTTGAGTCACCCGCCGAATCATTCGATAAACTCAATCTCGTCACTTATCATTCTTAATGATAAGCACTAGCGCTATCCTATGTTGCTACCTTTCTTAGCAATTTATTTTTCAGAAACATGATTTATCATACACGATTTTGTACTTATTTGTCAAAATTTCGAATTTTTATGTTTAATTTTATATATTTTTACAAAAAGCCATAAGTCACTCATTAGTAACTCATGGCCTTGATTACTTACAAAAATAATTGGCTAATTGATAATTGTCCTTCAACCACCAATTGTCTCTTTTTATATTCTTATAACCTTTATTTACGAGTATAGGTAAATTTTACTATTAGAACTCCGCAAGAATATTGTAATTCTCCTCTAACCAGTTTTCGTCATCAACATGTCTCTTACGTGCAAAGTGTCCAATCGAGAATTCATACGGAACATCAGAGTTTTTATATTTCACTCGTAAATAATATTCTGAAAATTCTTTATAACTCTTCTTAAACTTATGAATTCCACGAATTTTATTCAATGATTCCACATAAAATTCATCCGCATGAATAATAATATGCCCTTTATAAACTAATAAAGCAAAAATCCTTTGAAACATACTCGGCATTTTTCCACTAAAAGATTCATATGACCTTGAACTTCTGGGAACAGTTCGAATAATTCTTTATAACTCTTATAGTTATGATAAATAATTTTTCCAGCTGCTACTAAAAATCCTAATCCCACAATAAGAAAAATTAAATCTTTTCCCATTTCAATCCATAAATCAAACTTATCAAATTCATCAAAATAGATGTCTGTTCTTAGTAATGAAAACTTATAGATATCACCTAAAAATTGTATCATTTTTCGCTTCTTTCTTTTTTTCTTCGCTAAATTACTTTGTTGAAAAACAGTTTCAAAATCCTGCTGCATTTCCGGAGAAATCTTTACAATTTTTTCTTCCTCTTCTGCCCCTGTGTAATTTCAGGAACGACTCTTATTTTTAATAAAATTAATTTATTATCAAATGGTCTTACTTTTTGACAATTTGCTTGCTTCCTCTGCAAGCTCGTCTAATTTATCATTTACTGATTTTTAACATATGATAACCTAATTCATCTTCAATGATATAAAAAGACTTCGTGTTCATTTGGTAATTCTACTTTTTCGATATCATAAATTCGAACCACTTGAACCTCATCTGTTTCCTTTTCATTAAAAAGGCTGATTAATATAAATCTCTTCAATTGGTTCAGTATAACTACCAACATTTTTTTAGCATAGTAATAGAAGATATGAAAATGGTAACCAAACTAAAGAGTAAATAAAATCTTGCCCCTTTTGTAATTCTACTTTCATTTCTAACTCCTTTTTATTGTAAAATTTCGTTTCATTTAGCAATATTTTACTCTAAATACTCTTAAAATACCACTTTTTCGAACAAAAAGGCGAGATTTCTCTCACCTTTTGAATCTCTTCACTAATTAAAATTAAGCTTTACCAGTTGAACCGAAGATATCCATAGTTTCTTTTGTTACTTTTAACAATTGCATCAAAACCAGGTTTGATTACTTTACGTGGGTCATAAACTTCAGCATCTGCGTTCAATTTAGCACGAACTGCTGCAGTCCATTGTTGTTGTAATTCAGTGTTAACATTGATTTTAGCATGTCCACGTTCAATTGCTTTTTTGATTTGATATTCTGGAATACCTGATCCACCGTGTAATACTAATGGAGCACCAGTAGCTTCAGAAATAGCTAACATTTCGTCAAATCCTAATACAGGTTCACCTGCATAAGTTCCGTGAACTGAACCTAAAGCAGCTGCTAAAGCATCAATTCCTGCTTCTTTAACCATACGTACACATTCGTGTAAGTCTGCATATTGGATTCCTCCAGTAACGCCATCTTCAGTACCACCTACAGTACCTACTTCAGCTTCTACAGAAGCACCTTTTGGATGTGCATATGCAACAACTTCTTTAGTTAATTCAATGTTTTCATCAATTGGATAATGAGAGTGGTCAAACATTACTGAGCTGAAACCAGCATCAATATATTTTTTACATACATCTACAGATGAACCATGGTCTAAGTGTAATGCAACTGGAACTGTGATATCCATAGTTTCTAATAATGCATTTACCATAGCTGCAACTACTAATGGGCCACCCATGTATTTACCAGCACCTTCAGATACTCCTAAGATGATTGGTGATTTTGCTTCTTGAGCAGCAGTTAGAACAGCTTGTGTCCATTCTAAGTTATTGATGTTGAATTGACCTACGGCATATTTACCTTCTTTAGCTTTGTTCAACATTTCTGTCATACTTACTAAACGACTCATTTTAAAATTTCCTCCTTATACCAGTTCCCTAGTATTTATTTTTACGTCATTATTATACCCCAAAATTTATAGGATAGCTAGTTTTTTTAGAACATTATTATGAAATAATTTCATAATCTATTTTTTTCTTTTTCATGATATTTCATTTATTATCATTTCTATAAATATAAGAGTTTTCTTAGAAATTTTTATAGAAATTTCCCTGATTTGTTTTATAATAGTGATAGTATAAACAATTTGGGAGGGATTGATATGAACCAACGTCAAAACAGTTCACATCATAAGCGTGCTGTTAGAGAAGCTCGTTTTAGCAAAACTATTATTTGCTTTTTATCGTAATAGCCTCACTCGCTATTGTTATTTTCATTTTAAATATTCCATCAATTATTAATAATGAAAAATAAACTATTAACTAAAAATGTATCTACAAATCAGCAAAAGTTCTTCAACCACTTCAAACAGTCAAGAAGTACATACGGCTAGAATTACTGCAAGTGGTGATATGCTTTATCACGACGTTGTTTATGGTAGTGCTTTTGATGGTCAAAGTATGATTTTAAGAATGATTACGACAAATTACTCCTCTCGTTTCCTCTGCTGATTTAGCTCTCGGAGACTTTGAAGGTACTATTAATCCTGATAGACCTTTAGCAGGTTACCCTATTTTTAACGCTCCGGAGGAAGTTGTTCAAAGTATTAAAGATGCTGGATATGATGTGTTAGATTTAGCTCATAATCATATTCTAGATACAGGGATTAGTGGATTAAAAATATACTGCTACTGCTTTTTAGAAATGCTGGTTTAGACATATTCGGAGTTAAAGTCAATCCAGATGAAGGAATTCTAGTCAAAGAAGTAAACGGAATTAAAGTAGCTATATTAGGTTTCTCATATGGATTCAATGGAATCGAAGCAACTATTTCTCAAGAAGACTATAACAATCATTTATATGATTTAAATATGGATAAAGTAAAAGAACAAATTGAAAAAGCTGAACAAATCGCAGATTTTTACAATCATTATGCCTCAAATGGGAGAAAGAATATCGTCTGTCTCCTACTGATGCAAGTCGACACTTATCATAAAATGATTGAATGGGGCGCAGATGTAATCTTTGGAGGCCATCCTCACGTTGCTGAACCTACTGAAACAATTGAAAAAGATGGACATTTATTATTTACTCAATGGGAAATTTATTATCCAATCAGCGTTTAGAAACATTAGATAATATTTGGACTGAACGTGGAGTAATTATGGACATTACTATTCAAAAGAAGGCAGTCAAACTACCTTAACAAGTGTACAAGCTCATCCAACATGGGTTTCTAGAACTCCAATCAATCGTACCTTCTTAGGTTACCCTGTTATGATTACCAAGTATTTTTAGCTGAAGATTATTTTACCGGCGCAAAATATGCCACTAGTGTTGACGAAACAACTCGTCAACGAATTGAAAAAGCATATCATGAAATGTTAGATTTACTAAATATCAAATTCTAAAAATTCCACACAAAAACGTGTGGAATTATATTCTTTAAAAAGCACTGTACACAAATTCTGCTACATTTGAGAAATCTGCATGAATTAGATATAAGCCTAATACTACAAACAAAACATAAAATGCTATTGTCCATAAAATAGCTGATGCTTTTCACTAATCTTTCTGATAGAATTTATACATTTCTTCAGCAACTTCAGGCCATCCTTTCCATCCTGGATGAACCGTATCATACATATAATAAGGTTCATATTCTTTTTGATGTTAAATTCATAAGTTTATAACCAAATGAGTTTGTAATTTCTGTTAATTTTTTCGAGTAAATTGCTCGTTGTTCTGGACCAATACCAATATAATCAGACCATTTACCATTCACAGGAAACTTACAACCTCAACATCAAGTCCCATTTCTTTAATCATTTGTAAAATCAATTCATAATCTTCATATTCTTTTGATTTATCATATTTATAATTTGAAGCATAACCTTTTTAACTTTTTGAAGATCTGAACCAATCATTGAATCAAAATAACCTTTTTCAATCCCAAATTCATTATCGTTTGTTAAAAGTTTTGCATCATCTAAATATTTAGTTTTTAACTCTTCCCAATCATAATTTGGAGTAATTGACCCGCTCGAAGGAATTGGTGTAAGATTTGCAGTAAAGTAAAACTTAATTTTTATTATTTAACGCAAATTTTTTAACATCAAACCAATTCAACCAGTCATCTATTATCGTACCTTTATTGTCTAACAAACGACGTTTATATCTTTGAAACATATCATAATGATACTTTACTTCCTTTAGATAATTCTAGTACTCTATTCATAAATTTCTCTTTTGTTTCATGGCTAATTTTAGGATTCTTCAATGTATAATAAACATGCTCATTTGAAACACGACTTAAAAAAACAACTTGAGGCGGCATTGCATTTTGATCAAACCATAAAAAGATTCGCTTAATACAAATTTTTCTTTGGAAATTCATCTCCCAGCGATCCTAATATTGAAGCATGAATAATATTTTGAAAATTTCCACCACCAATTGGCATCAAATGAAAAATCATCGTAATTAAATAGTTGTTTAAAATGAAATGGCTGATTACTAGCTTTTTGCCAATTCAGATGAGCCTAAAAACCACTAAAGTTTTGTCATCAATATTATCCTTTAATATATCTCGTCCTTTATATTTTTGTATACTCAAAAATTATATCGAACACTATTATCACTCACATGATAGTAATCTGCTAACTTTTGATTCAGTACATGAACATATAAAACAAGAGTGAGTATCATAAGTACCAAAGGCTATTCCTAGGGCCTTTATTTTCTTCATTATTGTTTCACCCTAGATTCGATATATTGAATAATTTTTATTTGGAGTATCAATCTCTTCATAAGTGACTTCAGTTGGAGCCACTTCAATCCCAAATTCTTCCATTCGAACTAATAATTCAACAAAAGCTAATGAATCCATTAACCCTTCTTCTTTTAAATTAATGTCACGTTCTTCATAAATGACATCATCTTCGTAAAATTTCTTCAATAATTGCTAAAAATTTTTTTCTTCTAACATGATGTTCACCTCTTATTATTTCGTTAATAATTTTTATAATAAATTCATATGGTTTCCCAGAGAAAATGAGTAAACCAATCATTACTAAATGCATGGTTTACAAACCAACTTACAAACTTATAAGCTGTTTTCTGTTTATATTTCTTATAAAATTTAGATTTCTTTTTGATACCATTCAAATGCTGCCATTAAAAACTCCATGATAAATTCCATAAATAATATAGCTCCATGAAAGTCCATGCCAAAATCCCATAAATGTCATATTCAGCATATAGGCTACCATTGCTGTTGTCAAACGAGTTTTAAACCATTTATATCGCATTGACTTCATTACAATTCTTGAGAAGATAAAATCTCTTAACCATGTTGATAATGAAATATGCCAACGATTCCAGAAATCTTTAATATCGATACTTAAAAATGGTTTATTAAAGTTCATGAGTTTGAATCCCCATAATATTACTTACACCGACCGCCATCAAACTATATCCTGCAAAATCAAAGAATAAATAAAATGTATACAAATACATATAGAAATAGTTGTAAATAAGAATCCTCTATGTGGAATATGATTCATGGCTAAATACAATAATCCAGATAAAACTACTTTTATAAACTAAGCCTAATAGTAGTCTAAATAATCCAGTTCCTAATAATTCAATATATTCTTCTTTTGGAATAATTTGATGAATATCTTCCATAAATCTTTTTACTTCTATCAATCGGTCCCGAACTAATTGTTGGGAAGAATAATAAAAAATTGAAGATAATCAATCAAACCTATTGGTTCTTTTATAATTCCATCATATGTTTCAAATATAATTTGTAACACTTTGAAAAGTCATATAAGAAATACCTAAAAATCCTAAAATGGATACTTTCCAAATAACCACTGTTTTTGCTGCAATCAATAATAAACTCATAAAAATATAATAGGATATTTCGTAGATTTCTTATCTCTAAAATGAAAGACTAATCGAACTAATAAATAAGTTTCTACAATGAAGACGACTAAGTTTATAAAATGGTTTGGTTGCTCTTTAAATACTGCTATCGCAATTCCAATTGATAAAACAAAAAGTAATCCAATAAACTGATTTTTCAAACAATCGCAATAGAATTACTGGAATCAGTGCAAAAACAATGTTCCAAAGAAATCTAAGCCTTCAAAATACTCCATTCTATAACTCCTTTAATTTTTCTTATCAATCTTACCATTATTATTTAATGGCATTTCATCTAAAAAGACGATTTTTAGGAATCATATATTCTGGAACATATTGCGCTAAATCTTTTTAATCAATTTACCCGTTGCAAATCGGCTTTCAACTTCTTCTGTATAAACAACATAAGAAATGATAGATTTAATTTTCCCATCTTCTGCATAAGATGGAACCGTTGCAACCTGCGAATTTTTGAATTTTTCAATAAATTATTATCAATATCCTCTAATTCAATACGATGTCCATGTAATTTGATTTGGAAGTCAATACGTCCTTCGCAGAATAATAATTCTCCTTCAAAAATGACCTAAGTCTCCCGTTTTATAGCTACGTTCTCCAACTTCAGGGATAATAAAACTTTTCTGCGTCATTTCTGGATTTTGATAGTATCCATTCGCTACTGTATCCCCTTGGATAATAATTTCTCCACTCTGTTCTCCATCAATCGTAACGGTTGTTCACGGTTTAATCACACCCACTGGTAAATTATTTGGATATTGTTCCAAAATTTCTCTTGTAATCGATACCCATGTAATCATTACAGTAGATTCTGTTGGCCCATAAGTATTTACGACTTCTGCATTTGGGAAACGATCTAATAATTTTTGCGCAGTTGTTGCAAATAATTTTTCACCACAGAAGACAAATTGATTCACTTGTGGCAATAATTCTTGATTAAAGCTTGGATCGACTAAACACATCTCTGCAAATGACGGTGTTGAAATCCAAACCGTAGCATTTGATTCTTTTTAATGTGTTAAATAAAACCTTAAAAATCTTGTAAATGCTGTTTATCAATTTGTATTAATGGCGCATTCATATAAAGCGATGGCCATAAAGACATTACTGACAAATCAAATGAAAACGGCGGATAGCCCTAAAAAAATACTTGTGGACCTTTATTTGTATAGTAACCTGTATACCATTTTAAGAAATGATTTAAATTATCATACGTAATCAGAAACCCCTTTTGGTTTGCCTGTGCTTCCTGAAGTGAAAATAATATAAAAATATCTTCATCTTTTACATAATATTTAGGGTCGATACTTCCAGAAGTTGTACGAAGAATTTCTTTAGTAGCTGAAACATCTAATAATGGAGTTTCTAACTCAATTCCTTCACTTATTAATACAACTGGTGACTCTACGGTTGCAATAATATCTTGCACTCGATCAATGGGTGTATTTACATCAACTGGACAAAATGCACGTCCTGATTTTACACAGGCTAAGAAATAGACAAGCATCATTGGATGCTTATGTCCATAAACAACGATTGGTTGACGATTATCTTGCAATCGTTCCTGTAAATAATAGGCTAATTGTCCGAGTATTCCCCAATATTGCGCTGGAGATAATTCCTCTTCTAAAAACAAATCATGACGATAGATTTTTTCAGTTTTTCCCTTAAAACTTGATAGTCGATCTAATAACTTTTCAAACACCGTATTCATTTCCCTTCTTTATCATCTAATCACCTAACAGCCAATGTCTATACTGTCACATAATAGAAGTATACCATATTATAGATTTTTCTGAAAATCTTAATCGTTAAAATAACAAGATTTTATAAGGAAAAACTCTAATTTTTCTTCACATATTAATTTTTCCATTAAAGTTCTCCTCTTCTTTTTAAACAAATAAAAGGTTGGACATAATTTCCAACCTTTCATCTGTTATAGAACTAATAATCCTGCACCAATAATTCCATTATCTCCTTTAATCGTAGAAGTAACCATACGTTTTAAGCACATGTTTTTGTTCAGCGTGTAAACGAGTTTCTAAGATTTCTTTTACTAATTCGATATAGTCCGGATTATAATTGGATACACTTCCTCCAAATACAATAACATGTGGATCTAATAAGCAAATCATCGCATGCAAACTACTTGCAATTCCAGATGCAGCCTGACGAATAATATCTGTTGCAACGGTATCGCCTTGACGCCATCTTTCGAATACATCTTTAGTTGTCACGGAATCATCTTGATATAATTCTTGAGCTTTCTTTTGAATCCCTACCCCTGAACAAGCTTCTTCTAAACTCATCCATTGATCAAAAGAAATGAACCGGAATAAATCCAATTTCACCTGAAAATCCTGCCCCTCGAAGAATTTCATTATGAACAATATTCGTTGCGGCAATTCCTGTTGATAAAGTGACATACGCAAACATTTCTTTTTCTGTTAAATTTTGAAGACGATATTCTGCATAGGCAGCTACTTTTTACATCATTATCAATTTTTACTGGAATATTTCCATAAACTTCTTGTAATCTTTTAACAATTGGGAAATTTGGCCATGGAATATTGTTTTGGAAAGACTGCTATTCCATTCTCTACATCTACTTTCCCAGGCAACCCAATTCCAATTCCTTCCATCTCTTGAATTGAAAATGGATGTTCATTTAACTCTTCATTTATTAATCGAACAACTTGTTCAAATAATGTTTCAGCATTTTCGACTTCACTAGGTGCTTGCCTGCGACTTACAATTTCTCCCTTTTTCATTAATAATAGCAACAGCTACTTTTGTTCCCCCAATATCAACACCAATCGATTGTTTCATTAAAAACCTCTCCTTTATTTAATCGTTTTTCATCGTTATTTTAGCCTGGTTTGAAGTTTTTGCAATGTAAATTTTTTTAAATAAAGAAAAAGACCTTCTATAATGGGAATATTATAAAACAGTCCTTATATAGAAAGTCAAAATTTAATCATTTTTCTGAGATTTAATTTCTATGATTAAGTCATTTAAATCATCTTCACTAAATTGATATTTTTTTCACCGCAGAAATGACAAACAATTTCTGCTCCATGATCTTCATCAATTAAATGTTGTAAATCCTCTACCCCAATTGATAATAAACCTGCACTAAATCTTTCTCTAGTACAAGGACAATGAAATTCTACAGGTAATTCTTCCAATACTTTAATATTTTCTTTCCCTAATAAACGGTTTTAATAAATCAATTGGCTCTTCTTGTTGATCAATCAATTTCGAAACAAGAGGCATTTCACTAATACGGCGTTCAATTTCTACAATTGTTTCTTCACTAGCTCCAGGGAAGTAATTGAATCATAAATCCACCTGCTGCACGAACAGATTCATCTGGATTTACTAAAAACAGAAACACCAACTGCCCCATTAATTTGCTCTGAAACAGCTAAATAATAAGTGAAGTCCATTCCTAATTCACCATCAACAATTGGAATTTGTCCAGAAAAAGGTTCCTTCATTTGTAAATCCTTTATAACAGTAATCGTCCCGTTTGTCCCCACAACGCCACGCACATCTAGTTTCCCTTTTTCATTTAAATGCAAGCTTACATGTGGATTGGAGATATAACCTCTCATTTGACCTAAGCCATTCGCTTCTGCCACGATTTTTCCACTGGGCCATCTCCATTTACTTGAACCGTAATTTTTTTCTTTTTCCTTTTAAACTAGTCGCTAATAATTGAGTTCCAATCATCAGTACGACCTAATGCTGCTGTAGCTGCACTCCAAGTATCATGACGTTTTTGTGCTTGCGATACTGCTTCTGTAGCTACTATCGCAACTGCTTTTAACTTCGTCATTAAAAAGCTAATACTTTTTAATAAATGATCTTTCATTTTTCATTCCTTCTTTCCTTCATAAAAGAAAAAGTGGAAAGAAAAAGCTTTGACTTTCCCTTCTCACTTTCTTGTCATTATTCTAAATCATCTTTTGAATCAGATTCTTCTTCATTATCATCTTGTTTTGCTGCTTCACGTTTTGCTAAAAGCTTTTTTAGATTCTTCAAAACTTGCTGCTTCTACTTCACTTGGATACTCTTCTTCAACATCTTCTGTTGGCATTTCTCCAGTTTCGAATAAAAGCCTTGATTGTACGTTCATCAAGAGTTTCTAATTCTAGTAATTTTTCTGCAATTAGCGTTAATTGATCTTTATGTTCTTCTAAAAATTTGTAATGCTTGTGCATAAGCTTCTTTCATAATGAGATCGAACGGCATTATCGATTTCAAAAGCCACTTGATCAGAATAAGCTTTCGTTTGACCATAGTCACGTCCAATAAAGACTTGATGATTTCCTTCATATTGAACTGTTCCTAATTCATCATACATTCCGTATTCTGTAATCATACTACGAACAATTCCAGTTGCTTGTTCAAAGTCGTTACTTGCCCCAGTTGTTTTCTCGTTAAAGATAAACTCTTCAGCAGCACGTCCACCAAGTAATCCAACGACTTGTTCGAACAATTCTTTTTTAGTCATTAGAAGCGATCTTCTTTTGGAAGCATAATCGCATATCCACCTGCACGTCCACGAGGAACAATTGTTGCTTTATGAACGACACGTGCATCACTTAATACCATACCAACGATGGTATGTCCTGCTTCGTGGAAAGCAACCATTTTACGTTCTTTTTCACTAATTGCACGATCTTTTTTCGCTGGTCCCGCAATGACACGGTCATGTGCTTCATCCACATCTAACTTGTCGATTGCTTTTTTATCTCTTCTTGCAGCGACTAATGCAGCTTCATTTAATAAGTTTTCTAATTCAGCACCAGAAAAACCTGGTGTTTGTTGAGCAATAACTTTTAAATCCACTTCTTTTGCTAGTTTTTTATTTCTAGCATGAACTTTCAGAATGGCTTCACGCCCTTTAACATCTGGACGACCTACTAAAATTTGACGGTCAAAACGTCCAGGACGTAATAATGCTGGGTCTAATACATCAGAACGGTTTGTTGCAGCAATCACGATAACGCCTTCTGTTCCTTCAAAACCATCCATTTCAACTAATAATTGGTTCAGAGTTTGTTCACGTTCATCGTGACCTCCACCCATACCTGTACCACGTTGACGACCAACAGCATCAATTTCATCAATAAAGATAATAGCTGGAGCATTTTTCTTCGCATTTTCAAACTAAATCACGAACACGACTTGCCCCTACCCCAACGAACATCTCAACAAATTCAGAACCCTGAAATTGAGAAGAATGGAACATTTGCTTCACCGCAACGGCTTTTCGCTAATAAAGTTTTACCTGTCCTGGAGGGCCTTCTAATAACACACCTGCTGGAATACGAGCTCCAAGAGCTGTAAATTTACGAGATCTTTTTAAGAACTCTACTACTTCTACTAATTCTTGTTTTTCTTCTTCGCACCTGCTACATCAGAAAAACGAACTTTTACTTTTTGTTTGTTTTGATCTGTAGCTTTTGAACGACCAAAATTCATCACGCCACGTGGGCCACCTTGTCCCATTTGACTCGATAACAAGTTAAACATTAGAATCCAAAAATCCCTAATGGTACAACTAATTGTAAGAAAAGTGATAACCAAATTCCTGATTGACTTTCAGGAAGAGTAGTAATTTGAGTACCCGCTTGTTGTGCAGCATTATTAATTTCTGTTACAGTTCCATCATTTGGTAAAACTGTTGTTTTGAAATTTGATGTTTTAGATGATCTCTTATCAAAGATTGCTAATCCTTTAGAGGATGTATTTGTATTTTTCTTTTGCTTCTTTATATTCTCCAGTAATCGTATATACGGAGTTTGCATATTGCATTTTTTATTTCTTTAATGTCACCTTTTTTTAATTCTTGAACGAATTGTGTATAACTAACTTCTGTCGTTTGTCCATTAGAACCTTGATTAAACCAAGAAACTAATCCAATAATTGCCACAAAAATCAAAATATACATTAGTCCATTACGAAATATTTGACGATTATTATTTTGTATTCATTTTGCCTCCTGCAATTCATAAATGGTTGTATAAAACAGTGTATCACACTTAAAGGGCTTTGACCATTTTTGATAATTAACTTAACTAAATCTTATGATTCATACACTTCAGGGTTTTAATACTCCAATGTATGGTAAGTTTCTTAATCCTTGTTTGTAATCTAAACCATAGCCTACTACAAATTTATTTGGAACTTCTACTCCAACATAGTCTGCATCAATTGCGATGACACGACGTTCTTGTTTATCTAATAATGTTACGATTTTAACGCTTGCTGCTTGACGATGTTTTAATAATTCAACAATATGAGCTAAAGTACGGCCTGTATCAATAATATCTTCCACAATTAATACGTGACGGTCTTTTACACTTTGATCTAAGTCTTTCAAAATACGAACTTCACCACTCGATTCAAATGCATCCCCATAACTAGATACATCCATAAAATCTACTTCTAAATCACAGTCCATCGCACGAACAAGGTCTGCCATAAAGAAAATAGCTCCCTTTAAAATACAAATTACTAATGGATTTTTATCTTTATACTCTGCAGTTAATGTTTTCCTAATTTTTCAATTGTTTCTTCTAATTCTTTCTTACTGACAACTACTTCTGCAATATAATTATCTAACATGATAGCTACCTCTTCTTTTTCTATAGACTATTCTTATTCTATCAGTTTCTTTCCTTTTTGGACAATGATTGTGTTTTACGAAAATCCCTAATATTGCGATGATTTCTTTTAAAGAATTTTCTACAATCCACAATTTTCTCTCTCTTCTTTTTGAGATTTTTGATTAATACACCATCTTCTAATACTTTGATGTTGATTTTTCTTTTTAAAAGAAATCGATCATTTGGTTTTCTTCTACGAATGGTTAATGGAAAATCTTCTAAGGAAATAAACATTTCCCATCCTTGTTGATCTGTAAATGATAGGCTTTCGTTTTTCTGATAATATAATATCTGCTATTTGAACTTCCTCTACTCTTATTTCTTGATAAGGAATGTCTTTTTCAGTTCTTTTATAATCGATAATTGATGATATCTTTTTGGAAACTCCATCCTTTTGGTAAATTCAAACTCATTTGAGAAGTATCAGATATAATTGCCTCTTGAATATCTAACACATGTTTAGCGCTCAATAAACCTCCAAGTTTTTAGATAATTCAACTAAAAATAACTTTTTGTAACACTACTGGTTGATTGATATACCTTTCCTTATTCCAAGACCACCCATTATATAATTCCAATAGTTCCTGTTCCATCCATTGGTTCGCTAACATTAAAAATTACTTCTTGTTGTTCTTGTAACGTTTGTGTAAATACTTGAATTTTTGATTAAATTTAGTATTTTCCTGTTTTTAAAAAGTGGAATGATTTCCTGTCTAAATCGGTTTCTCGTATATTCTAAACTTTGGTTCGTTAGATCTTCTTTAAAAGGTATTTGATGAATCGAAGCATACTCATATAAATCTTCTTTATCAACCGTTAAAAAAGGCCGAATGAGATATCCTTCACTGAAAGGGCGAATGGGTTTCATTCCAGCAATCCCTTCAATTGTACTTCCTCTTGTTAATTTCATTAATACCGTTTCTGCTTGATCATCTGCATGATGAGCCACTACAACATAGCGGGCATTATTTTTTTTCATAGAATCTTTCAGTTTTTGATATCGAAACTTTCTTGCTTTTTCTTCAACCCCTGCTGTCTGTTCACTCCCTCGTTCCCCAATGATAAACTTCTGAGAAATATTTCTTTCACTACAAAAATTTCTGACCATCTCTTCTTCTTCATCTGATTCTTTTCGAAGATGATGATGAATATGAGCAACTGAAAAATTGAGTGTTTTAATGAAGTTTAAAAACTCTCTAATAACACCATCGAATCTACTCCACCTGAAACAGCTAATACAAAAAGATTCCTGTTGCCAATTAGGAACAAATTTCGTTAAAAATATTTCCACTTCCTTCATTCAAACACCTCCATTCTTATTACGACTAACAATGACAAAAATGAGACTGGATATTTCCAGCCTCATTTGAATACTTTATTATGAACGACGTCCGCCACGTCCGCCACGTTTACCTTCTGTATTACGTTTTAACGAAGTTAAACGATCTTCAGAATCTTTTAGAAGGAACTCATCATTGCATCAAAATCATTCACTTTTGCTTGTGATGGAATTTTTCTCAAATGACGGTGCTGATTTAGCTGAATAAGTCTTTTTAAATCCTTGACCTTCTTGATTACGTGGAGCTGATTTTTGGAATTTTGGTTTATCTTCAATAGTTTCTTCAGAAGAATCGCTACTTGCACGACGAATTGATAAACTTACTTTTTCCATCTCCAGCAATTTCCATTACTTTTACTTGTACTTCATCTCCAACTGTTAAGACATCTTTAATATCTTTAATATAAGAATTAGATACTTCACTAATGTGAACTAAGCCTGTTTTACGGTTACCTAAATCCACAAAAAGCCCAAAATTTGCTAATACCAGTTATTTTACCAGGTAAAATATTTCCCTACCTCAATTGACATATAAAAAGCGTTCCTCCTTCAAATTTCCCCTTTTATACACACGCTTGACGAGTATAAAAGATTATTTCCAATACTTCATAACTCTATACAAAAATTAATGACGAGATTGATTTTCTTTTGCTTGTTGAATTTTATTTTGTGCAGCATCATCAGGTGTATTAAAAATAATCTCTCCTGATTTACTTAAGTAGTATTCACTACGTGCAAGTTTTGCTACATAATCATCTTGTTGTAACAATTCAACTTGTTGAACTAAAGATTTTTGTTCTTGTTTTACTTTGGCTTCTTCTTCTTTTGCTTCAACAATTTGTGCTTCAATCTTACCTGCTTGGTTAGTTGTCCAACAATTTGTAGTATTAACGAACCAGCAATTGCTATCACTACAGCCATCAGTAATGAGATGCCACACAGCTACTCGTTTCCAAACAGCTACTTTTGGTAAATGAACATTGGTATGTAATTTTTTCCTTTTTGATTCAAACGCAATAATTTTGCTGTTTTCTTCTTGCTGTTTATTCACTACACTGACTCCTTTAAAGATTATATGACGAGTATAACAAAGAATATGATATCTCGTCTATGCTTTTTGAAAAATTTTATAAAACTCTTTCTTAGCTAGCATTTTCTAGCTAAGAAAAGAGTTTGCTATTCAGAAAAGTCTTATTCGTTAATATTCTTCTGTCTTAAACTTTATTTTCTTCACTTCTAAATCAGAATGTTGTTCTTCCATATACTCTTGAATTTTTCTCAATCACGATTTCTTCATCATGTTCTACTCGTAAAATTAATTCATATTGACCATCTTCCAATTCCTTTGCTTCAACTTGAATTGATTGATAATCCTCTAAATGACAAAAATCATAAATTTTCTGTACAAATCGTTACATCTGGAACTAAGCAATGAATACTTACTTGACGATTTTGTGCCTTCAATGGAGATTCATGTGTCAATAATTGAATAATAACGACAACTGCTGCACAAACAACTCCAAAAATCCACATTCCTCCACCAATTGCTAAACCAATTTCCTGCTGTAGCCCAAATTCTGAAGCCGTTGTAATTCCGCTGATTTTCTTATCTCTCATAAAGATAATCCCACCACCGATCAAAACTGATACCACTAACTACTTGAGCAGCCACACGTGCTGTATCATAATCAGGCGTATCTAGAAAGCTTCTTTAGAAATTAACATCATTAACGCAGAAGTTAACGCAACAATGACGTGAGTTTTAATTCCTGCTTGTTTATTTCTTGACTTTCGCTCATATCCAATGGCCAATCCACATAAGCAAGCTAAAATTATGGCTATTAAATGTCTAACTTCTAATATTGCATCAAAATTTCTGCTTAAAATTGTTTCTACCATACTTGCTCCTTTCATGAACATTGAATTTTTGTACTATCATCAAAAATGATAACGTGCCCATTATTCTATGCTTTTCTTCCATAATTGTCAAGAAATCTTATCTTTTCAATTTTGGAATCATGAATTGGAGTAAATAGTATGATCATTCATGAGACAAACTCATGATTGACTCTTTCATGTTCTTCACCATAAAAATATCATAAAAACATCTTCAGTATGCTTCCTAGTACAATCAAAAATTCCAAAAGCCATCCATAACATTTGAAGATTCATCGTTCCAAGAAACATACTTCTAACTACCTGTCCAATTTGAAGGGCACTCGCATGATCCATCACCTCTATTCAAATGAGAAATGATCATGAAAAGTATGAATCATCATAATGATTTGAAAAATAATAAAGATGGAATCTATCTTCATTTCTTTATTCTGATGAATTTTTCTAGTACTTATCCATAATAAAATTATTAATAGAACTGTAAACACAATCGTCAAGTCTGAAATTACACCAAAAAGGTAATGAATGAAAATTTAGAATTGTGCCCTTCAAAAATCATTGGACCAAACAGAGCTGTCAATAATAATAATTCTAGTACTATAATTCCTATGTTAAAGGTAGTTTCATCATACTTATCAAAGTCAACAGAAAAGTTAAACAACTGACTCCCATTTGATACTCCACGATTCATACGTCACTTCACTGATTCCTTTCTGTACTAAAGTACAAAGCCAAATAAAAATAAGAACTGACGTAACTATTGCAACACTTATATAGATTTTACTCACTTTATTCATCTTCCTCATCCTTTCTCTGATAAAATACAATTTCGTTATTTTTCTTCACATATAGTATAATGAAAAATATTTTTTTCTTTCTCAATATTCCCTCATCTAATTTTTATTTAAATTTTTCTAAAAATAAGAGAGGGGTTGACGAACCAACTCTCTCTTATCTATTTTAAAACTCTTCTGTTCTTACTACTTGTTTTTCTTCTAAATAGTAAACATTTCTTTTGCATCTTCTTTTTTCTTGTTGAATCTAAAATTGCATCCACTCGAACGGTTACAGTTTTATTTCCAAATTGAATAGTAATAATATCCCCTACTTTTACTTCTGTTGAAGATTTTTGCCACTTTATCTTGTACTGTAATTCTTCCTTTATCAGCTACCTCTTTTGCGACACTTCTTCTTTAATTAATCGAGACACTTTTTAAATATTTTATCTAATCTCATCCTTTTCTCCTCTTTTTCTTCCATTTTCTTGTAAAATCTTAATAATGATTTTCCTTTTGGAATCATCAACCATTCACGAATGGTAAACAACTTTATCTGAATTGCTCCAATTATAAAATATAATCATCCCAACACTTACTAATAATAGAGAAATCAATGTATCCTTTGTTCGAGAATCTCCGGCTGGAAAAATAGCGTTCAAATAGGCTGTTCAGAATTCCTACAACAATTGCCATTCCTATTGTTACGATCCTAATTTTATTATCGTTGACTGTTGATGATTCAGAAGACTTCACCCTCTCCACTCAAAAATCCACATCATTCCTAGCATTACGAATAAGCCTAAAATCGTCGCAAAACTAGCACCTAATGTTTTGAAATATTGGAATGAACCATAAATTGGCGACTCCTTTAGCAATCAGTCCAACAAATAAGGCTATAAGCGTAATCGAATATTTTCCAGTACTTTGTAATAATCCATGATAAGACATCATCATAGACGCTAACACAATACTGATAATATAAACACTAAGCACATCGTTACCTTGAATATCCCCAAAAAGCATATGATTGACTCTTGGTAAAACAACAAGTAATCCTACTGTTGCCACAACTGAAAATACCATTGTCATTTTTAATAGAGACTGTTTCAATTGTTCAAATTCTTCTAAATGTTGCTTAGTATAACTACGACTAAGTAATGGTAAGTAACTTGAAGAAAATCCCACTCCTACAACCATTCCTAATTGCACCAGTGGTTGTCCTCTATCAAAAATTCCTTTTAAATCTTTAGCGACTTCTTGATGGATTCCCTGTTCTACTAGACCTTTAAATAGGTAAATGAATCTATTAACTGGAACAATACTAATATCGAACTTAATAAACATAAGTTCCACCTTCAATCACTAATCTCTTTAGCAATACTCCCCATTGAATCTTATGAGGTTCAATCACTCGACTACCATTCCAAATTTCAAAAGAGTCAGATTTTTTAAAATAGAATAAAAACCAAAGTTGCCATTACTGCTGCAATCACTGCACTTGACATTGCCCAAGTTCCAACTGCATATAAATCATTCGTAGAGACTTCCATAAAAACTTGCAGCTAATAAAAATAACACTCACTCGAACAACTTGTTCCATTACTTGAGAAACAGCTGTCGGAACCATTCGATTTGTTCCTTGAAAATATCCTCTTGCAATCACAAGAAAAGGCATCATTAAAAACATCCAAGAAACGCTTTGAATAACAGGAGATAATAAAGAATCTCCCATCCATAAAGCAATGATTTCTGACTGTGTATATAGAAGTAAAAGACTCAATCCCTAATCCACTTAAAATCCAAAATAATCGTTTTAAGAGGGGAGATAATTCATAATCCGAACGATACTGAGCAACTAACGCTGAAACAAATACCGGAAAACCAGAAAGAGCAAAAGTCATTCCAATTCCATAAATGGGATATACTTGCTGATAAACGTAAAAACCAGTATTCCCAACCATATTTTGGAAAGGAACTCGATAAACGGCACTTAATATTTTCGCGATGAAGGCTGCTAATGACAATATCAATGCTCCTTGCATCATCTGTCTATTCGATTTGTCCATTGGATCCCCCTCTCTGTTTTTATTCATTTTCCTCTTTTTGATTTGCTACAACTTCACAACACTTTTCTAAGAAAAGTTTTATTTGCTCTAACCATAAATCAGTTGGTTGATTTGTTACATTGAGCAATACTTGTAAAGTCGTCCCTTTTTAGTGACTTGAGCAGGTAATTTCACTGCCCCAAAGGGCTTTCAAAAATAGCAACTCCTTCTAATCGTTGAGCTATCGGTTGAGCAATGGATACAATGATTGAATTTTGTTTTTTCTTAATCGAAGTAATCGATAATTGCTCTGCAAAATATTTTAACATTCCGACTTCTAATAAATAGCTAACTTCATCTGGAAACTCTCCAAAGCGATCAATAAAATCATCTAATAATTCATGATATGTTTCCATACTATCAATTGATCGAATACGTTTATACATTTCAATTTTGACGTTCATCTTGAATATAAGTAGCTGAATATAAGCATCTACTTGTAAATCAATTTCAACAAAATCTTCCATTGTTGGAACAGCTTTTCCTTGTTTTTTTCAATACTGCCTCACTTAACATTTGAGAATATAAATCAAATCCAACAGAATCAATAAAGCCATGCTGTTGTTTTCCTAATAAATTTCCTGCACCACGAATCGATAATCTCTCATCGCAATTTTAAACCCCAGAACCTAATTCTGTAAAATCACGCATCGCTTGTAGACGTTTTTCTCCAACTTCCGTTAAAGTTTTATCTGGTTGATACATTAAATACGCATACGCTATACGGTTTGAACGTCCTACCCTTCCTCGTAATTGATATAACTGAGACAATCCCATATGATCTGCATTTTCATGAATAAGGTATTTACATTCAGGGATATCTACCCTGTTTCAATAATCGTCGTTGTCACTAAAACATCATATTCTCCTTCAATAAATTGATATAAAATATTTTCTAACGTTGTTTTCACTCATTTGTCCATGAATGACTCAACTCTTACTTCAGGAACCACTTGACGTAATTCATCTGCTTTCTTCTCAATGGTTTCAACACGATTATATAAATAGAAGACTTGTCCACCACGAGCTAATTCGTTCAATTCCATCTTTAATCGTAATCCCTTGTTGCTCCATCACAAAAGTTTGGACAGGATAACGGTTTTGAAGGTGGTGTTTCAATCACGGATAAATCACGTACGCTAAGCATTGACATATGCAAGGTTCTAGGGATTGGAGTTGCGGTTAACGTTAAAACATCGACTTGAGATTTTAATTGTTTCAATCGTTCTTTATGTTTGACCCCCAAATCGTTGTTCTTCATCGACTACTAATAAACCTAAATCTAAGAAATTCACATCTTTTTGATAAACACGATGCGTTCCAATAACGACATCTACTTGCCCTTTTGCAATCCTTCAATCGTTTCTTGTTGTTCTTTCTTCGTTCTAAATCGACTTAACAAACCTATTTTGAACGGATAATCTGCAAAATCTTTGAATAAAAATTTTCATAATGTTGTTCTGCTAAAATCGTTGTTGGCACTAATACTGCGGCTGTTTTTCCATCCATTAAAAGCTTTGAAAACGGCACGCATCGCTACTTCTGTTTTCCCATAACCAACGTCTCCGACAAATAAGCGATCCATTGGTTTATCTTTTGCATATCTGCTTTGATTTCCTCAATACTTCTTAATTGATCTTGAGTTTCTGAATAAGGAAAAGGCATCTTCGAATTCTTTTTGTTCTACGGTATCCTTGCTAAAAGCATATCCTTTTTCTGCATCACGTTTTTGCATATAATTCAATTAATTCATCCGCAATATCTTCTATTTTTAGTTTCAACTTTACGTTTTTGTTTTTTGCTCCATTCGGTACTTCCTAATTTATTTAATTTGGGAACTTTTGCATCCGAAGAAACATATTTTTGAACTAATTTAATTTGATGAACAGGAACATAAATGACCGCCATCTTGATAATGAATTGACATGTAATCTTGGTGGACACCATTAATTTCTAGTGTTTCCATCCCTTGATACACACCCACCCCATGATTGACATGGACAACATAATCTCCAACTGCTAATTCTGTATAACTCTTCAATCTTTCCGCATTGGAAATTTTTGAGTTCTTGGAGCACGTTTGGTTAATTTATTAAACAGTTCCTTTTCTGTAACAATCACAAATTTATCTTGTGGTAATTCAAATCCATGACTAAAGGAACCTACCATAATTTGAAGAATTCCTTCTTGTACTTCTTTTGTAATAATCGCTGGAATATCAAATCATGGAAAGTTTGTTCTACTTTTGAAGCTCTCGTTAAATGATCTACCACTACGATAACCGTAGCCTTTTGTTTTGCCCAACGATCGTGCTTCTACTTTTCACCATTGGCATTTGCGAGAAGAATTGTGTCATCGAACGTTCTTGAATATTATGAATGGCTTCAAATGTTAATCGACCCAAACCTTTTTGAAATAATGAAAAATAGGTTCTTGGTAGCATCGAATCTTTTAATACTTTCTTCCTTCAAAAATCATATCAATCGAACTAGCAATCATTCCTAATTCTAATTGATGAATTTTCCATAATCCTGCTTCTTCATGAAGTGAACGTTGTTTTTCTTGAATACAGAGCATAATCATCAATTAATAAATACCTTTTTAGACACATAATCTAAAAATAGTCGTTTTCTCTTTTATAAATAGTTCAAGCCAATAAGAAATTTTAGGAGGAATCTCTCCTTCTTCTAATTGTTTCAACAAGTGATTCATTTGATTCGTTAATAATTGAGTACGTTCATCTGATTCACTACTCTTTATATCTTTTTCATACGCTTTTTGAATTTTTCGATTTTGCCTCAAATACTACCTCATATTCAAATGGAATATCTGTTGCTGGTAAAAGAATTATATTTTCGACCATTTCAAGTGAACGTTGCGTTTCTGCATCGAAATAACGTAACGAATCTAATTCATCATCAAAAAAATCTAAACGGATTGGATGTTCTTGATCTAATGGATAAATGTCGACAATTCCGCCACGAACCGAAAAATCTCCCGGAGTAGCTACCATCGCTTCTCTACGATAACCCATTCGTCCTAATTTATCGATTAATTCTTCCACTTCTAAGTTTGTTTCTCCAACGACTAATTCAATAGTACTTTTCTTCCAAACTTCTAGAGGGACTAATGGCTTTTGAATCCCTGATAATGGAACGACTACAATTCCTTTTTCTCCAGTTGTTAAAAACTGTAATGTTCGAATTCGATTACTCACCACTTCCGGAGAGTGAATCGAATATTCTGCAGCTAAAGATTCCTCTACTGTAAATAAATAGACTTCATCTTCATACCACTGTACTAATTCTTCATATAATTGAGTCGCTTTGTAACATTGTTGGCGTTACAACAACTATTGGTCCCTTCCAGTTTTTCATAAGCATTTGCTACAGCAATGCTTTTGCCGCTCAGTTAATCCTAAAACTAACTGACTTTTGCATCATAGGAAGGTTTTCTATCCATTCTTTAAAGCTATGGATATGTTTTTACTAATTCCCTAACGGTAACATATCTTTTCCTTTCTCTTTATACAGGCACTAAAAAGGTTGAAACTTTCGCTCCAGCCTTTTTAAATTTTTATTTAATTATAACGATTCATTGTTTGAATAAAGTTATCACCTTTTATCCAATCTCTTAGCGCTTCTACACTTTTATCCACAGAAGCTAAAAATTTCTTCTTGTTCTTCCTTTTCAAAAATTAGCTAATACATGATTAACCACACTTCTACACGGAGCAGGTCTCTACGCCAATTTTAATACGATTAAATTGGTCACTTCCTAAACAACTAATGATACTCTTAATCCCGTTATGTCCACTGGCACTGCCTTTTTGACGTAACCTAATTTTTCCAACTGGAAGATCCATATCATCATATAGAACAACAATGTCTTCAATACCAATTTTAAAATAATTCATTAATGGACGAACCACTTGACCAGATAAATTCATATATGTCAACGGCTTCATTAAAATGACTTTTTTCTCCATTAACATGTGTTTGAGTAAAGGTTGCATCAAATAAAAGTTTGATTAAATTCTAAATTTTCTTGATAAGCAAATTCGTCAACGGTAATCATCCAATATTATGACGAGTGCCTTTATATTTCGCTCTGGATTTTCCTAATCCAATAATTAATTTCATAATGTCACACCATTTCTATCTTGAGTCCTACTGTATATCATAAACCACTCCAAAATCGAAAAATTAATGAATTAATACCACTGTGAGAAGTTGTTCACATATGTTTTTATATTTTTACTTTTTGAAAAATATATAAATCGCTATTTGTTCGCAAATGAAAACGTAAGAAACTCGTAAACATACCCTTTGATTCATTTTTCCAAAACTTCGGATGAAGTATCACAAATAAAATCGTGCTATACTATGAATAGTTATTCCACGAAAGGAATAGGAGGTAATACAATGGAAAAACAATTAAATCTAGTAATAAGGTGATTTTAGTAGGGACGGTGCTGTTGGTTCTAGTTATGCATACGCACTTGTACTTCAAGGAATCGCTGAAGAACTTGGTATTATTGATATCGCAAGAAAAACTGAAGGAGATGCTTTTAGACTTATCACACGCTCTAGCATTTAACTCTCCTAAAAATCTACGCAGCAAATTATGAAGACTGCCATGATGCAGATGTTATTTGTATCACAGCTGGTGCTGCTCAAAAACCAGGTGAGACTCGTATTGACTTAGTACACAAAAACTTAAAAATCTTAAAAAGGAATTCATTGATCCTATTATGGCTGAGTGGTTTTGATGGAATTTTCCTAGTTGCATCAAACCCTGTAGACATTTTAACTTACGCTACTTGGAAATTCTCTGGATTACCAAAACATCGAGTAATTGGTTCAGGAACAGCCTTAGATAGCGCTCGTTTCCGTCAAGCAATTGCTGAACTAATCGACGTTGATGCTCGTAATGTCCACGGATATATTTTTAGGAGAACACGGAGATACTGAATTCCCTGTTTGGTCTCATGCAAATGTCGGTGGATTACAAATTTATGAATGGGTTCGACAAAATCCAGATACAGATGAAGAAAAATTAGTTGAAGTATTCTTCCAAGTAAGAGATGCTGCTTACGAAATTATTGCGAAAAAAGGTGCTACTTACTATGGTATCGGAGCTACTTTAGCAAGAATTACAAAAGCTATTCTAAATAACGAAAGAGCCATCTTCCCATTATCTGTTTATCTTGAAGGACAATATGGACAAGACGATGTTTTATATCGGAGCCCCAGCCATTATTGGCCGTGATGGTATTCGTCAAATTATCGAAAATCCCATTAGCAGACTCTGAACAAGAAAAATAGAACTTGTCAGCTACTGCCTTAAAAACAAGTCATTCACGATGCCTTTTGAACGTTTAGAAAACGAATAATGATCAACTCTAAAAAGCACAAAATTATGGTTACGCCTGTGATTTTGTGCTTTTTATTTTTGCGTAAACATTTCTCATTCTCTATTATCCAATTTTTAGTCCATAAATATGAGGCATAGCTCTTCCCTAGAGGAGTTAAGCCATAATATGTCTTTTTCCTGCAGAAGATTCCCTTTTTGTAAATAATATGAATTTCCGTTAAATCATTTAAGGTTTATGAGCATTTTTTTCTTGAAACTATTCCAATTTCACGCTCTAATTGTGCAAAATACATTTCCTCTTCAGCTAACGTTAACACAATAAATATACTCCATTTCCCAAGCAACGGCAAAGCTAACTCTCGTAAACATTTTTTTCTTTTTTCCATAGGCACCTCAAAGTAACTTCTTTTCTAATAAGCTTTAATCTGATTATCATTATACCCATAACTAGATACGATTGCTATAAAAGGAGTGTTTCAATGTTTTTTTAAAAACTTTTTGAATTTGAATTTGAAACAAGACGATTAATGTGTATTGCCCCTATGGTGGGAAGTGATTTGCTGAAGTTCAATCTACTACAGAAAAATTAAAGAAAAATTATGAATCTTGGTATATCGAATGGTATAAACTCGGTAGTAAATTAACAACAAAAACTTTAACAGTTCTATTTCTAAAGGAAAAGCTTACTTGAGAGCTAGTCGATATTTTCAAGCAGCTGAATTTTTCTTATCTCCAAAAGACAGTAGAAAACTAGATTGCTATCAACTATCTGTCGATTATTTTTATAAAGGTCTTAATTTATTATCAATTCCTTATAAACAGAAGAAGTCCCTTTGAAGATTATTCCTTACGAACCTTATTTTTAAAACAAATCAAACTCCTAAAGGAACATTATTGATTTGCGGTGGTTTCGATGCTTTATTAGAAGAACTTTATTTTACGAATGTAAAAGCATCTTTAGAGAAGGTTATCATGTCATTTTATTTGAAGGTCCCGGACAATCTAGAGCTATACGAACTTACCAAAAAGGCTTTTACTGCACGTTGGGATTTAGTTGTAGAAGCTATTCTTCAATCTTACCAAGAAGAGATTATCTTACCAAAAATCGGAATCGGACTATCATTAGGAGGATTATTAATGGCAAGAACATCTGCACTAAACGAGCATTTATTCGATAAAGTTGTTTTATATAATTATTTTTCCAAATATGTTGGATTCCTTTAAAACGAATATCCCGAAAATACTTTCATCCCTATTTAAAAAGTCAATTCCCTCAACTTTTTAGAAAAATGATTGAAATATATCTTTCTCATGTCCCCTTTTTAAATTGGCAAATTGAACATGCAAAATGGGTTTTCGGATGCGATTCACTCAACCAACTCATCATTCGATGTCGAGATTTTTCAGAACTTCCTGTAAAAATCCCTGTTCTTCTTTGCGTTGCAAAAATGATAACTATTATCCTTCTGATTTAGCGACACAATATTTTGAACAAGTAGATGTTAGCAACAAAAAAATGAAAATTTTTGACCAAAGAGCAGGACTACAGTGATTTTCATTGTCAAAATGGCGCTGCATTTGATACGAATGATGTTATTTTTGATTGGCTTTCGAAGGTTAATGTATCGTATACAAATCGAATTAGTGATTAACATTGTACGGTAAAAATACTTCTCAACAATTTGACACAAGTGTTACACTTGTGATAGAATTATGATGAGGTGAACAAATGGCAACTGATAAAAATCGAATTATGATTAGCTTGGATGATAAAAAAATCTCGAAAAACTTGAAAATTTAATAGAAGATGCTAGAGATAGAAGAGGAATGCGATTAATCAAGTCTCAAATCATCGAATTACTTCTAAATACCGTCGATTATTTCGATGATATTATGAGAGCTATTTATTCAAAAATAATAGCATTTTTGTTATTATACTCCCAAGTGTAACACTAGTGAAAAGAAGGTGAAGAAATGGTTGTTTATATACGAGAAAGCAGAATTCCAACTGAAGTTTCAATTAACAAATATAACGCTCAAGTAGGATCACATTTACTAGGGTGAAGAAGTTGTTTTTATACCACTCCTTCAATGAAATCCAACAATTAACAAACGAGGACTTAGTTGTAGATTATATAACAGAAACTAGATTTCTATTAAAACATGATGAATCTAACCATACCAATTTTTGGACTATCCTAAAGAATTGGAAAAATTTTATGGTCGAAAAATTTTACGAAGGAATTTTTAGGAGAAATTGTCAATGACCCCTAACAATTGGGGAAATTTATTAAACCTAAAGCAGGGTCCAAAAGTGTTTACAGGAAGAGTTGTGAATAGTACCCGTGATTTAGTAGGAATCGGTCTACCTTTTGATTATCCTATTTGGATTAGTGAAGTTGTAGAATTTATCGCTGAATGAGCGATGCTTTATTTTAAATAGTAGTGTTTTAGATGTCCGCTTTTATACAGGTGATTATCATGCACAGTTTGATGCAACTATTATTGATGAAGCCATAGCTAGCTGGAAAGATTCACCCTCGGCTTACGGACTAGATATTGGTGTAACTCGTGATGGTAGAACACTCATTGTTGAGGTCAATGATGGTTATTCATTAGGTAATTATGGTCTATCCCCTATGAAAGCCATTAAATTTTTACAAAAGCCAGATGGCAAGAAATGGTAAAACCTTATTTTTAATCAAAATGAAGTCTTTGAAATACCTAAATCTAACTTCTAGGGGTCGGTATTTTTTTATGGTAAAATGTGATTACTGTTTTATAAAGGAGTTAATAAAATGATTAAAACTAATTGCCATCGATATGGATGGAACGCTGCTAAATTCTAAAAACAATTACTGGAAGAAACAAAACAATATTTCAAAGAATTTCATCATAAAAGATACAGAAACGTTATTAGTTCTATGTACAGGTAGACCTGAAACGGGAATACGCCCTTATTTAAAAAGATTTAGGCTATCTTGAAGAAAATCATTATATTATTAGTCAAAACGGCGCTAATATTTATGAAAGCCAAACAGGAAATCGCATCATGGATGCATTTGTAAATTCAGCTGCTATTCAAAAATGGATTCAACTTGGAAAAATCACGATATTAGTGTAATGGGAGGCGGAGTTGATTATTACTACTCCTTTGACCAAGAACCAACAAAATGGATGGAATATGACGTAAAAATCATCAATGGAGAAATCAAACGAATTTCAATGGAAGAATCTCTAACAACAGATTTTTTTATAAAATTTTTACTACTTGGAGACGAAGAACAATTAAACAAGTTTGAAACAGTAATTCCAGATGCTTGGAGAGAAGAATTCTATGTAGTTCGTAGCCAAAAATATTTAATCGAAGTCCTAAAAAAAGGCGTCAATAAAGCATATGGACTAGAAAAATTAGTTCAAAAACTCAACATTAACCGAAACGAAATTGCCGCGATTGGAGATGCTGCTAACGATATTGAAATGCTTCAATACGCTGGATTAGCAATTGCAATGGGAAATGCCACAGAAGAAGTGAAAAATCTATGCGACATTGTAACAGACACGAATGAAAATAATGGTGTTATTAAGGCAATTGAAAGAGTGATTAGTGAGTCAAAATAAAGAAAAACGCCTTTACTTTCTAGTGCAAAAATCATCCTAATAATACAATTCTTAGAAGCCTCGTTTCTTACGCTCCCATGTCACCCCTAAGAACAGAAAAAAGACTTCTCAATTGTAGTATGAGCACTAGAAGCCAACCGGCTTCTAGCGCAGGAAAAAATTTGAGACCCAGGCTCAAATTTTAGCCATGAGACCGCAGGTCTGCTGGCGTCCTAATACTACAATTCTCAGAAGTCTTATTTTTTACGCATTCATGTCATTCCAAGGAACAGAAAAAAGACTTCCCATTGTAGTATGGGCACTAGAAGCCACCGGCTACAGCGCAGGAAAAATTTGAGACCTAGGCTCAAATTTTGTAATGAGACTCGCATTTGCGAGGCTGCTTGCGTCCTAATACTACAATCATAAGAAGTCTTTTTTCCTATTCTCCCTCAACCGTGAAAATCGAAGCAAACTCATCATTTTCTTCTGGTTCACTTTCTTGCGACTTAGGCTCTAGAAAATAACATTCCTCAATAATTACCTCTGTCACATAAACATCCTGCTGATCACGATTCTTATAATGTCTCGAATGAATACGACCCTCAATTCCTAAACGATCGCCCTTCTTTACAAAACGTTGAATGCGATCTGCCATTTTACCAAAAAGCAATCACTGAATAAAATCTGTTTGCTTTATCCCCATCATTCTGTCTATAAATATTTTGCACTGCTAAAGTATTACGACACACGAATTCCCCTTCTCAGATTGATGAACAGCCACCCTCTTTAATCAGACGACCAATTAATGAAACATGATTCATTTTTCCGTACCTCCATTGAATTATTAAAGAACAAATTGTCCTTCATTCTATAAGTACGAAAAATCATGAAAAATATTTTATGAAATATTTTTCTTAAATTTTCTGCAAATTCAGATATTTTTCTCAAACGATGATTAACTCCAGATTTTGAAATTGGACCTGATGGAATAATTTCCCTAAGTCTTTCAAACTAATATCCGGATTTTTCTTTTTCTAACTGTGCTAATTCAAATAATTTTACTGGCATAGCCTCAAGTCCTACTGTCTCCTCGATTAATAAAAATATCTTCCATTTGGCGAGAAGCTGCTGTAACTACTTTATTAATATTAGCATTTTCACAATTCACTAAACGATTCACCGAGTTTCTCATATCTCGTACAATTCGAATATCCTCAAATTTCATCATCGCATTCGCTGCACCATGAGCGCTAGAAAAATCTGCAATTTTTCTGCTTCTTTTTAAATAGGTAATAAATCCATTTTCGTCTCTCAATCATCCTTGCATTTAGACCAAAAGCATTCATCATATCGCAAAATATCTTCATTATGTTCTTCATAGTTTGAATAAATTTCTAAATGATAGCGACTTGTTTCTGGATTATTAACAGAACCTCCTGCTAGAAACGCCTCCTCTTAAATAAGAACGCATTTTTCTTCATTATCACGAATCTCTAGTGGAATATGTAATTAATTCAAGTCCTTCCATAATACCTAAATCACTTAAAATTTCTTTAGTTCCTTGTTTTAAAACGTACAATATACACATTATTTTTCTTCAATTTCATTTTACGGCGAACAAAGTAATTCACTTTTCAATTTGATAATGTTGTTTTAATAATACGAAAAATACGTCTCGCAATCGCAGCGTTTTCCGTTTGGATATTTAATACAAACCGACGATTAAATAAACTTAAAGAACCATTCATACGAATGAGCGCTGCTAATTCAGCTTTTGCATGTTCGATATGGACTTCTAATTGTGTTAATTCTGTTTCAGATGCAAACGACATAATACCCTCCTTTCTCATACAATAGGAGTGGGAAAAGAACATTTGCTCTTCCCCACTTCTTTTTCATTAATCATGTTTTACACTTCGTAATAAAGTAAATAATTCATCAATGACTTTTTGTCCGTCATGATACACACCATTTTTCTCTTAATTTAAGAAAATCAGTAGAAATCACTGACATCCTTGGTCACGTAATCCTTGGAAATCATATTTTACTTGATACAAATATTCTTCATGCTTTTTGTTGATTCAAATATTCATCTGGAACAGACTCAGTATTTACTAATACCGTATCAATAAAACATTCTCCTAAATGCTCATGCAAGACACGAACATGATCACTATCTGCAAAGTGCTCCGTTTCTCCTAATTGCGTCATAATATTACAAATATAAACAACTTCTGCTTTTGTTTCACAGACAGCTCGTCCAATATCTTCAATCATTAAGTTTGTGCAAAATACTCGTATATAAGCTTCCCGGTCCAATAACAACCATATCCGCCTCCATAATAGCATCTACAACTTCTCTAGAAGCAATCGGTTTACGATTTTTCATCATAAGTATGAACACTAACATGTTTAATCTTTTTACGATACTTCACTAATTGAGACTCTCCATCTACAATCGTTCCATCTTCAAACTCTGCTCTTAACAATAATGGTTCTTCTGCAGCAGGATAGACATGCCCTTCAATACTCATCATTCTAGACAGAAGACGAATGGCATCAAAAATATTATTTCCATGCATTTCTGTTAAGGCCGCAATAATTAAATTTCCAATCGCATGACCTGCAAAAAATTGATCATCCGATTTAAAACGATATTGGAAAATATCTTTTTGCAGGAATTCATTGGAGATAACGCACATAAGCAGTTTCGAATATCTCCAGGAGGCACAACATTAATATAATCACGAATAACACCTGAACTTCCTCCATCATCAGCAACCGTTACAATTGCTGTTACTTCAGCATCTTGCTTTCGTAAATTTCTTAATAAAACAGGTAAGCCTGTTCCTCCACCAATAACAGTAATTTTAGGACCTTTCTTTCGCTTCTTTTCTTGAGGCTCTACTTCAAAAATCACGAACGACCATTCCCTTCTTTACGTTTATCTTTATCGCGGTGAGAAATCGTTACATGATAAGAATCAGACATTAATTCTCTTCCTGTACGTTCTGTTAATGCAACGGAACGATGTTGTCCACCCGTACATCCAATCGCAATCGTTACACTTGATTTTCCTTCTTTTTTATAACCAAGAATTACAAAATCTAGTAATTCCATAAATTTATGATAGAAAGTTTTCGTTTCAGGTTGACTCATCACATAATCATAAACGGCATGGTCTTGCCCTGTTAATGGTCGTAATTCTTCAATATAGTGAGGATTCGGTAAAAATCGAACATCCATTACGATATCCGCATCAATTGGAATCCCATATTTAAATCCAAAAGATACGACTTGAATCGTAAAGATATCAGTATCTCCATTTGAGAAAAGTATGCATAATTTCCTCACGTAATTTTCTTGGAGAAAGAGTTGTAGTATCAATGACTTTTGAGCACGAACTTTTATATCTTGTAATAATCGACGTTCTGCAATAATCCCATCATATACGCGTCCGTCACCAGCTAATGGGTGAGTACGACGAGTTTCTTTATAACGAGAAACTAATGCATCATCACTCGCTTCTAAAAATAAAATTTTCGTAGTAATAAACGAAGTATTATCTAATCCACTAATCGATGTCATAATTTCATCAAAAAACGCTCTTGAACGTAAATCGATTACTAATGCAATTTTTGTAATTTTTCCAGATTCTTTTACTAATTCCCAAAATTTTTGGTAATAAACTTGGTGGCATATTGTCAACGCAAAAATAGCCCTATATCTTCAAAGCTTTGCATTGCAACTGTTTTTCCAGCACCACTCATTCCTGTAATGACCACTAATTCTAATTGATCTCGCCATGTGTCATTCACCTCTCCTATTTCATTCTCTTTATCATAACATATCCGGGTGTTCCATGGGAAATTTTTAAGCGATTTTAAGTCACTTTCTTTCCTTTTTAAACCCTAGTATCCAGTTTATCTTGTTGTAATAAAAATTTTTTAAAGTTGTTCCTTCTCCAACAGTTGATTCTACTGATAATTCTAATCCTAAATTTTTCGCAATTTCATTAGATAAATATAAGCCTAATCCTGAAGAATGATAATTCATTCTCCCATTAAATCCACTAAATCCTCTTTCGAAAATACGTTGCTGGTCAGATTTAGCAATTCCAATTCCTGTATCTTGAATACATAAATAAGCCCCATCTAAATAAATAGAAATCTGTCCATCTTTATCTGTATATTTTATGGAATTTAGTAAAAATTTGTTCCAAAAATAACACTAAACCATTTTTGCATCCGTCACAATGACTTGATCAATAGATTCATAAGATAATCGAAGATTTTTATAAATAAAGAACGTTGCAAATTTCTTCAAAATTTGACGAATAATGCTATCTAAAGAATGTTCTCTCAATACTAAATCTTGATGAAATGTCTCCATTCTAACATAATGCAAAACAAAGTCTGTATAAGTTGTAATTTTTATTAACTCTTGTTCTAATGGACTCTTTTCAGGGAAGAGTTGGTAAAGCCTGAATTAATAATTGACTTGAAGCAATACTCGTCTTAATTTGATGAATCCACATTGTATAGTAATCTAACTGCTCTTTATAAGATTCTCTTTGTTGAAATTCAGTTTGCGCTAATTGAGAGGCATAATCCTCTAAATTCTCTAATAAAAACTGTTCAGACGTTGTCCACGCTTTTTCACTTTGAAGTAATTCTTTCCAATTTGGATTTTTCCTTTATTATACTGTAGAAAATCCTTTACACACCATGAAGCTAAAAATAAGCCTGAAAAATTAGCACTAGTAATATTAAATACAACATCCATTCAAGTGCATTAAAAGCAAACCCAAAAGATTAGCCATAAGCATAGAATAAAAGCGATATAAACTAAAAAAATTTTTATGACTGAATAGCCACTGTTTAATGAACTTTTCTTCTCTTTACTCATTGGTATCCACCAATCCATAACCGATTCCTTTTTAGTCGTAATAAAATTCACTAATCCGCATTCTTCTAATTTTTACGTAGACGGGCAAACATTAACGGTTAACGTATTATCATCAATGAAGAAATCACTATTCCATAATTCCTTCATCAATTCATCTCGACTCACAAAACTTCCGACTCTTTCAAATAAAACCCGTAAAATTTGAAATTCATTTTTCGTCAAATCAATCACTTGTTGTTTATAAGTAAATTGAGTCGTTTTCAAATGTAAAAGTCGCACCCTTATATTCAATCCAATCTTGAGTTCCAACAAATTCATACGCACGACGGAAAAGTCCTTGAATTTTTAGCCACTAATATCGGCATTTCAAAAGGTTTAGTAATATAGTCATCTGCCCCCATATTGATTGGACATGACAATATCCATCGGTTGTTGGTGAGAAGATAAAAACAAAATTGGTACATTCTGAAATTTTACGAATTTCCTGACACCAATAATAACCATTAAAAAGGAAGAGTAATATCTAATATCACTAACTGAGGATTCACTCTTACAAAATCATCCATTACTTTATTAAAATCTGTTACACATTCAACTTGATAATTCCATTTGCTCAATTCCTGAGCTACAGCGTCACGAATAATTGGTTCATCTTCCACAATCATCACCGTATGCATCCATTTCACCTCAATTTCTAATTATTCTATCCTCTTGATTGTATCACGGAATAAATAAGAAAAACACCTTCCTTTAGTAGCTAGTACGCAAAGAAAAATGTTTTTCTCCTGATTGTTAAAAAAATTTATTTAATAATTGTCTTGAAGTTTTTGGTTTGTTGTGGCTTCTAATACAGGATGTTTTTCATATAATCCGCAATTAATTCTGTCATATCAATTTGTACTTCTCTTACAATTTTTTCTGGTTTAAACATGGCATAGTTCCCGCCACCTACTGCACGATATTGGTTTGTTACAACTTCTAATTCATCTGTATCTTGAACAGGAGCTCCATGATAGTCTAGTCTTGTCACTGTTCTCCAAATGGTTTTGTAAAATCAAGTGTATACTCAATACCTTCATACATATCATAATTATAATATTGTGGTTTTGGTTCAATATTTTTGGATTAAATTGAACTTCTCCATCTTTTACAATAAAAGTAAGTTGCTACTCTTTCTAACGCTAAACGTAAATCTTCTCCGGAAATTTTTAGCACTGCTAAAGTATTTTGGATAAATGTGTTTGTAATCACATCACGCATTGCAATTTTTAGAACCAAAGCCTCGTCCTTCATTATTGAATAAGCTGTTCCTGAAATATCTGCACCCGTTGCTTCCATTTGAACTTTATTAATAAATTCAATATAAGGATGCTCCACTAATCTTGCTTGTTGAGGATCTGTAATAGTCATATCTCCAACAACAGTTCCTACTGGTGTACCTAACCAATTTTCTACATCAGCTTGTAATTCTTCAAACATTTCTAACACTTTAGGATCTGCTTTAACTTCTGCTGTTTCATGTAATTTCGCTTGACTATTAACTGACAACATAACGGTCGCCTTCTTTTTCAACTTTTTAAACTAATCTCACCTACATAAGCTCCACGATATCCTGGTTGAATTACTGGAACTCCATTGATTTTTGTTGCAATATACGGTGTTGGTGCCCTGTTACAAGAGCATCAATTCCAGGTACTTTAGTCGCAATCGCATACCCTTCATTTTCTCCTGTTAATAACTCTGTTGGTTCACCAGTTTCTAAATCTGACTCAAATCCTCCATGGTAAGTCACCACTACGATATCCGCTTTTTCACGCATTTCTGGTACATATTTTTGTGCAGTTTCTAAAGCACTAATAAAAGGTTAAATCTTTAACCGTTGCAGGTTGTTCCCATTTTGGAATATATGGTGTTGTTAATCCTAAGACAGCAATTTTAACACCTTCTTTTTCGATAATACGATAAGGATCACCAAAAACTTGTTCTCCTGTTTTAGAAAGAATGTTCGCACAAATAATTGGATGGTTGTATGATTCAATTGCTTCACGTAAATACTCTAACCATAGTTAAATTCATGGTTCCCCAAAATCCCTAAATCATATTCTAAATAGTTTAAAACTTTTGTTAAGTCATTCGCTATATGATGACCTTGTTTACGAACATAATAACTTAATGGAGAACCTTGAATGAAGTCCCCATTTTCATTTGAATAGCAGCCCTTTTGCTTCAGCTTTAATTTTTCTTAATAATGGTTGCTGCTTTTAGCTGTACTAAATCCCAAATCTAAATTTCTTTCAGCATAGTTTGTAGGCAATACATATCCATGCATATCACTTGTTTCAATAATTTTGATTTCCATTATATCCCTCATTTCTTCTTTAGTCACAGTCCATTGTATCATATAAGCCATAAAATATATAGATTTCTATCATAAACAAAAAGAGTTCGTATAGAACTCTCCTTCAGACGTATCCTATTATACTTCCGTAAAATAAGAATAGACTTCCTATAGTAGTATGAGCAGTATCAGCCACATCGGCTGATACTGCAGGAAAATTTGAGACCTTAGGCTCAAATTTTAGGCATGAAACCGAAGGTTTGCTGCCGTCCTAATACTACTCTATTAGGAAGTCTCCTCACAGACGTACCCTATTATACATCTGTTAAATGAGAATAGACTTCCCATAGTAGCAGTACTGAAGCCACTCTTCTGGCTTAGTACAGGAAAATTTGAGACCCTAGGCTCAAATTTTAGCAATGAAACCGTCAGGTTTGCTTGTCCTTGCTACTATATCGGGAAGTCTAATTCGAAATTATTGTTCCAAACTGATTGGAATTCAGCTTTAGAAGCTTCTAATACTTTATCAACGCTTGAACCATTTACATCACTGTAAACTTTTTCTTGAATCTTAGTGATTTCTGAATATGCAGAGTCAGCATTTTCAATTACAGGAATTGAGAATAATTCTTTTTACCTTCAGCAATTGCTGCTGGAACTTTAGAATTTGAGTTTTTGTATTCTGCACTTTCTAACACTTTAGAAACTACTGGAATATAACCTGTAGCTTGTGCCCAAGTTAATTGAGACTCAGGAGAAGCTAAGAATTTTAAGAATAAGTAAGCTGCAGTACGTTGTTCTTCAGAAGCACTTTGGAACATGTAAATATCAGTACCTTGTTGGATGTTAACTTTCTCAGGACGAGGAGCTACACCATACTCATATCCAGCTTCTTTAGCACCTTTAGCTACGAATGATTCACCCGCAGTTGAACCTACATACATTGCAATTTGTTTATTAGCGAATGGTCCTGATAAGTATTTATCTGAACCAGCTGTACGGAAGTAACCTTCTTTAATACCATCAGCATAGTAAGAAACTACTTCTTTTGATTCTTTACTAGTAATGTCTCAATTCTTTATTGAATTGAACACCTTTGTTAATCATACCAGTTGCATAGTAGTTATTTAATGAGTCAAAACCAGCACCTACAACTTGGTGATTTGATTTTTTTCATAAATTGTTTTTAGCTGCTTTTAATTCATCTAAAGTAGTTGGTACTTTAACACCATACTCTTTTTAATAAGTCAGCATTGTAGAATAATACTTCTGTTGATTTGTTAAATGGAATACCATATTGAACTCCATTGATTTGAGCACCTTTTAATAATTCTGAACGAATAGCAGCATCATCTTTGATACCAATAGTTGAATTTTCTAAGTAAGGTTTTTAAATCAACTAATTGATCTTGATCTGCAGCATTCCATAACCATCCTGGTATGCTTGAGTAATCGTTGGTAAATCTTTTGGTGAAGTTAATGTAGAGTTAATTTTAGCTTGTAAATCTTTATATGAAGATTGGTTTTGTAACTCAATTTTTCACATTAGGATTTTTAGCCATGAACTCCTCAGTTAATTTTGTTAGAGTTTCCTCTAATTTACCATTTAAGGCATGCCAGAAAGTAATTTTTGTTTCCTCTTTACTTCTGTTTGAATGTCTGCTTTAGTTTCTTTTTGTGAGTTTGATGCGCTATTGCCGCAAGCTCCCTAAAACTAAAACTGATGTTGTCGCAAGTGTCGCTTTTTACTAAAGATTTGAATTTCATAATTGTTCTCCTTTTTCTTTTATAGTTTTACAACACACTTTTTCGCCACGATGTGGCAATATTCTTTCACCATACGGATTTTTCCAGTAATTCTGGTTTTTAAAAGTATGGATAGGAACCAAAAGTTGAGGGTTCGATCATTGCAATAATACGGTCTAAATCCGCAGGTTTTGCATGACCTGAACAAGCGATTTTCACAAATTCGATGTGATGTTTCGCTAGTAAATCGAGAAACACTTGATAATTCGGATCAAAGTCACCTAATGGTTGAGCATCACAGTGAAGGTATAGTGTTCCTCCCTTGTAGTTTATCAAAATTATCTACAACTTGCCAGAAATACCCCCTTGATCTTTCTATTAGTGCTTGATAGGAAACTTCTAAATTATGATTTAATTCTGGAATACGTTTTGCTTCATTTGAATAATAAAAATGAGCGTGAATTCCAAATACTTTGTAGCAATGCTCCCATATGAGCCTCTAATACTACTGTTCGTGGAGATTCTTCAACAATTTTTGCGAAACGTTCCACATTCGCTGGATAACCATTAAAAGCTATCGGACGGTTTGGATTTTCTTGTTGGAATTGAACCACTTTTTCAATTACTTCTAATTCATTGGATGGTTTAATTTCAGTTGGATCAACTGGTCTTTCAGGAAACTAATCGTTACCCCTTCCATCATTAGCATCTGCGTATGTTTCGCTTTTTTACAAAACTCAACAGTTGCTTCTGGAATATAACCATGTAATCGCAAATCTCCAGTATACGTAATGAAATGATCTGGAGTTCGAATTAATAAGGCACTTGCACCATATGCATCATGATCTACTGGAACAACTTCAATTGTAATATCTCCAACAGTTACGATTGCATTTGGTTCTAAGTCAATCATTTCTTCTCGTAAAAAGGAGATTTTTCAAACGGTGTTGGTAATAAAAATCTCCATTACGATTCAAACTATTTAAAAATCATTTTTGTTTCTTTTAAAGTATACAACGGAATAGCTGGATCTAAATATTAATCATTCTTGAATGATCTATGAGCATGTGATAAAAATACTGCTGTATTTTCATACTCTTCCGTTTCTTCTCCATCGTACTCATATCCCAAACGTGGATCATAGACATGATTTAGTTTTGGGATGATTCCATATTGAATCAGTGTTTGTAACTGTTCATCTGGTAAATCTAATTCTGGACGAAACTCTGTTCCGAAGTCAAAGAAAATATGTGAATTCCCATAACTGACTTCGATAACCGTTCCTCCGATTGTTAGAATTCCGCTGTGGAATGTAACAACGGTTTTATCCTTTGATACCATTCTTAGCAACCCCTCTAATAATTTCTTTTCTAAATACGAAATAGATAATCAAAATAGGAACTACTGTCAATGTTGCGGCAGCCATTTGTAATTGAACATCACTACCACTTTCAGTCGTGAAGGCTGATAACCCGTTGTTTAATAAACGATAGTATTTAGTGTTTGTTGCAAGTAATGGCCATAGGAATGAATTCCAGCTCATAATGAATGTTAAAATCCCAACTGTTACAAGCGCTGGCTTACACATTGGCACTAAAATTCGACGAATATATTCTAAATCTGATGCACCATCAATTTTTAGCTGCTTTGTAGAATGTACTTGGAATTCCACGAAGATAACCATTTAGATAGTAGATATAGAAAATACTAGTTAAAAATGGAAGGATTAAAAGCTAGATAAGTATCTAATAATCCTAATTGTGCAATAGTCTGATAATTTGTAAAGATAATTGATTCATACGGAACCATTAATAATGAAACCATCACTAATGTCACAACTTTTTATATTTAAATTCTAAACTTGTTAAAGCAAATGCTGCTAATAATGAAGTAATAACTGTCCAGCAGTTGTAAATAATGATACAAATAATGTATTGGCAAAGTAGCGTAAGAATGGCGCTCTTTTGGAATACTTCAAAATAGTTTTTGCCATTGTAATGATTTAGGGAATTAATGTTGGTGGAATGCTTGTTGCTTCCGCATAAGTCATTAATCCTGTCAAAATCATATAAATAAATGGGAACACGGTAATGATTGATAAAAATCACAATCAGTGCTAATAATAAATAATCGATCACTTTTTTCATGATTAACCCTCCGCTCTTCTCAAGAATTTATTTTGGAAGAAAGTAGCAATCAGAATAATCACAAATAAGATTACAGTTGCTGCCATCGCAATCCCTGGACGACCAGCTACATGGAACTTGTCGTAAATATAGTAAACTGCAGTTGTTGCACTATTGGCTACCCTGCTGTTCCTCCAAATAATGCATATACTTGAGTATATACTTTGAAGGCACCAATTAAGTTCACTGTAGATAAGAATGCAATTGTAGGAACTAATTGAGGAATGTAATTCTCCAGAAAATTTCTTTTTCTGTAGCTCCAAACATTTTTGCAATTTTAAAGTGTTCTGGATCAATATTTCTTAAACCTGCTAATAAAATGATGATATTAAATGCAAGCCCTGTCCAAATACCAAAAATAATTAAAGTTGGCATGCTCATATTAACATTATCTAACCAGTTCACTGCAGGAATTCCTACTAAACCAAGTAAAAAGTTAATTAATCCATAACTTCCATTAAAGAAATAACGGAATACAATCCCAATCGCGATTGTACTTGTAACATATGGCATGAAGAAAAATTGTTTCAAACACGCTCTTATGTTTTTACCTTTTCAAAGATAATCCAAGCAATGACAACTGAAATACATAAAGCAATTGGTACTACTACAAATGCATATAAAGCCGTATTTAGTAATGCTTTATGAAACACTGGATCTGCTAAAACTTTTTGATAGTTCGATAAACCAGTAAATTGAAGTTTTAACAATGAACCCTTTTTGGAAACTCATCCAAAATGAACGAATTAACGGGTAAATATTAAATAGTAAAATCACACTAATGACGGAAGAAGGAATAACCACGCCTTTTGGTTGATTCTCAGGATTATATTTTTTCATTAGTATACACGTTCTCCATTTTTGATCGAATAAGAATAATTTATGTCTTAGAAGGTCAAATGAAAAGTGTCTCCTTCTTCAATCTTATGTTCCACACTTACGATTGATTTAATATCTTGTTCTCTAATGTAAAGTGTAAAATACGTTCACGACCGATTAATTCTACAGCCGTAACAGTTACTGTAAATAGTCCATTTTTCACTTGGAACTAAATCTTCTGGACGTAATCCTAAATAGTAATGTCCATTTTCTAAACCTTTACGGAAACGACTCTCCACTAATTCACTTGCTTTGTAAAATAAATGCTGGATGAGTAATTAAACCATCTTTTACTTCAACTTCGAAATGTTGATAATTGAGTTTCGATAAATTTAGCCACAAAATAAATTATTTGGTTCTAAATATAAGTTTTGAGGGTCATCATGTTGTTGAATAACACCTTCATTTAATAAGATAATTTTATCACTGATTGATAAAGCTTCTTCTTGGTCGTGAGTTACGAAGATTGTTGTAATTCCCACTTTCTTTTTACTAAACGACGAATTTCTTCACGAATTTTTAAACGTAAACGAGCATCTAAGTTACTTAATGGTTCGTCTAATAATAATACTTCTGGTTTTTGAACTAACGCACGAGTAATCGCAACACGTTGTTGTTGTCCTCCTGATAAAGTACCAGGTTTTTCTCAGCTAATTCCTCAATATTTGTTAATTGCATGTATTCTTCTGCAACTTTTTAGCTTCTTCTTTTGAGATTTTTCTTTTCTCCTACTGTTAATGGGAACATAATGTTCTCTAACACTGTCATATGAGGATATAATGCATAGTTTGGAATACAGAATCCAATATTTCTATCTTTTTGGTTCTGTATTAATCACAGAAGATTTTTAAATTGGATATCTCCACCAGTTGGTTGTAATAACCCTGCAATCATATTTAAAATAGTTGATTTTTTCCGCAACCACTAGGCCCTAATAAGCAAACTAAATCCCTTGTTCAATTGAAAAGTTAACAGATTTTTAACGCTTCAAAGCCATTATCGAATACTTTATTTAAGTCGATAACATCAATCATGAGTAAACCTCCAAATTTCTTTACTTGAATACATTCTAGTATACCATGTTTTACGCTTTCATGCGATACAAATATTAAGTATTTTTTAAAAATATTTTTATACGAAATTTTTTTCGCATAATTCCCTGAAGAAAAATGCGTAGTTAAAAACGCCTCTAGCTATCGCTAAAGACGTTAAATTTTACTATCGATTGATAATTTTGAGTATTCTCTTGAAGTTATTTTTGTAAACCAAGAAGTAAGCAATCATAAATACTCCAGCTACTGCTAACATCGTCAACCCAATAATGCTTCCTTTAATACCAAAGATTAAGACTATTTTACTAACCATATTATAGGATAATGCAGTGTAAGAATGCTGTTAATAGCGGTAAGAAGAATACAATTAACACTTGACGATTAATCGATTGATGAATCATTGGTTGATCAATTCCGATTTTCTTCAAGATAACATAACGTTCACGATCTTCATATCCTTCAGAAACTTGTTTGTAGTAAATAACTAAAACGGCTCCCTACTGAAAAGGCAATTGCTAATAAAATTCCTAAGAATAATAAAGAACCATAAAATTGGAATAATAATTGAGCAATTTCTATTTTTCCCATCAATTCCTCCAGCAATGTCTGATTGTTGATACAATTCTAATTCTTTTTCTTCTCATCATCGGTTTGACTAGATGTATTCCATAATGCCACATAATTTCTTGTATAAGAACGATGCCCTTCATCATTGTCTTTACTATAATATGGAACAGCTTTTTACCATATCTTCTTCATTTAAAAATTCCAATATAGGAGTGATCCGTAATATTTGGATTTGCCACCGCAATTTTTGAAAAGTTTTTTTAACATCAATAACTTGCGCAACTGAAATTGTATTGTCTCCTATAGATACTTGATTAAATGTAGGATTCTTTTTTAAAACTTTCTTCTCCAAGTAGCATCTCACCTGATTTAACAGTAAGATTTTCGCCTGTATTACGATTATAATCTTCCACTGATACAAGAACGATCATAGCCTCTGGAAGACCACCTAGATTTTTAAAATTTGTATTTAGCACATTTCCTTCATGATTTCCTGCTGTTAAAATATACGAATACTCATAAAAATCAGTTACTTTTTGAAGCAGTTCCTGCAGCTAATTGTTTTGCTTCTTTTTGAATATTCTGCTGCTTCTTCAGGATTACGATACATATTTCTAAAAAGTAAAATCAGTTGGGCTTGTTCGATTAATTACTTCCTGTGCCCCAAACTGCAGTGAACCTGTCGTTCCCAAGAGTCACAAGCACCATTGTTGATAAAATACAAATACTTGCTAAACCCATCGCATTTTTCTCATTCTAAAGATCAAATTAGAAACAGAGATAAAGTTAATTGAGCGATAATAAAAATGTTTTATGATTTTTCAAGAAGCGTAACAATGCAATACTGCCAGCATCAAATAAAATATAAGTTGCAATGACTACTAATAATACTGCAACAAAGAACCAACCTAACGCTTTAATCGGACTTTCGATTGATTGAGAAATATAATAAGCATATCCTAAAATCACTACCCCAATTAGTGCACGAATACTTAAGAAACGACCTGTTTTTTCACCCGATTTCTTCTCACGCAATAATTCTAATGGACGACTAACTCTAATTTTAATCGCATTTAAAAATCATCAAAAATACAAAAATTCCACTAAATAAAATTCCAATCATAATGACTGAAGCAATTTGAAATTCATATGAAATAGGAACGGTAAAAGCGCATTGCTTTTCAATAATAAGGCAAACGCTAATCGATTTAATAGAACTCCTAATATCAATCCTACAATAAGATTCATGACAGCAAACAACGTCATTTCAATAACTTGTAACAATTGAATTTGTGAGCGCCTAATCCTAAAATACTATATAATCCAAATTCTTTTGAACGGTTTTTCATTACAAAACCATTGGCATAAATCATCGTTAAGGTTGAGACAAGTAACATGATAACAACACCAAACCCTAGTGCCATAACTACCGTACTTCCACCACTACTTTTGTAAAATCGTTTTATTAGTAGATAGTGCTAATAGAATATAGGTAATCACCATCATTGTAATGGAAGCAATTGAAAATGGAATATAAAGTGTTCGATTTTTCTTTAAATTAGATACTGCTAATGAACTAATTAATTTAAACATGACTCTCACCTCGATTAGCCATTACTGTTAACGTATCAGAAATAGCTTCAAACATTTCTTCATCTGTACGTTCACCTTTTAAATAATTGATGATACAAGATTCCATCTTTAATAAATAACACTCGTTTAGCTCGACTAGCGGCTAATGTACTATGCGTTACCATTAAAATAGTTTGTCCATTTTCATTTAAAGTATCAAAAACATCTAAAATATTGCTAGAAGATTTTGAATCTAGTGCTCCTGTTGGTTCATCTGCTAGTAAGATACTAGGATCCGCCATCATTGCACGTCCAATGGCTACTCTTTGTTGTTGACCTCCGGATAATTCATAAGGATATTTTTTCTAGTAATTTTTCAATTCCTAACATAGTAGCAACAGGTTTTACTTTTTCTCCATTTCTTGAACAGTTTTCTTCGCTAGTACTAATGGAAGTAACATATTATCCTTAACAGATAATGTTTCTAATAAGTTGAAATCTTGGAAGACAAATCCTAAAATGATCTCGACGAAATGCTGCTAATGTTTTGTCAGGTATATTTTTGAATATCTAATTGATTCAATAATACTTGTCCTTTTGTTGGACGATCTAATGTCGCTAAAAATATTTAGTAGCGTCGTTTTACCAGAACCAGATTCACCCATAATGGCAACATATTCTCCTTTTTCAACACTAAAAAGTAATATCTTTTAACGCCTCTACTTGCATCGCTCCAAATCTTGTATGGTAAATTTTTGTACTTGTTTTTACATCTAATAATGTCATGTCAATTCCTACTTTCTCTTTGATTTGTATTTATTCTATCAAATAAAAACGATGCATTCCTATATTTTTAGCTATCATTTTTCTGTTTTGTTTCTACATTTTTGTAAGAAAGAAATTTATTAAAATTTCAATGTTTTTACTTTTTAAAAAGCAATAAAAATCGTATAATATATTTATAAAAGTAATGATTATTCATTGCTTAAACAATATAATAAAATGATTAATTTAAACAATCATTTTTACTTATTTTTTCCTTTTTTTATTGATGTGATTTCCGAAAAGAACCTCGTTCTTTTCGTTAATCTTCGCTTTGATTGGCAGAGGTATTCTAAAAAATAATCAACCATCATACACTTATGCCAGAAACTCTGCCAACGAAGTTCACCCACCCTAGCAAATCAGACGAAAGTTTGAATAGTTAGGTGGTTTTATATAAAAATACTATTAATTTCCTAATGAAAAAGACGAGACTCTCGTCTCGTCCTTCAAAATTCTTATTATTGTACTTTTTAAGATTTGTTCTTTTGCATGAATTAATTGAGTAATCATAGCACAATATGGAGTTGGAATTCCGTACTCTAATCCACGTTTTGCTACAAATCCATTTAAGTAATCAATCTCAGTAAAGCGATGATTTTGCATTAAATCTTGGTGCATTGATGGATAGTGTGCACGCACTTTATTTGAAGCTGTATAAACATAGTTTTTCATTTCAGCTGCATCAATTTTCACACCTTCATGATGTGCCACTTCCACAAATTCATGAATAATTTGCTCAACAATTGCTTCTGCTGTAGTTGTATCAAATACTTCTCCAATATTAGCATCTAAAATTGCACACGTTGCATTCATCGTTCCATTAACACATGCTTTTCTCCAAATTGAGAATAAAACATCTTCACTATAACTAGCATTTAATCCTGCTTTATTCATAACAGCAACTAATTCTTCGGCAATCGCACGACCGCTTGCTTCTTCTACTGCTTGAATTTCAACAGTTCCTGTTCCACCTAAACGAGCTACACCAGGAGCATTAATTCCTGCTGTCCAAATCGTTACACCCATAATAATGTTTTTACGTGGAACATATTTTTCCATTGTATATTCATGACCTAAACCATTTAATAAACATACAACTTTTGTATCTTCATGAATAATTGCTTTAATTTTTTCAAGCATTTCCCCTAATTTCATTGATTTTGTAAATGCGATGACCACATCTACTTCCTCATGAACTTCTTCAGGTCTGTAGATAGGAATTTGTAATGTATCTGTTGTATCTCCATCTACTACTTGTAATCCATTTGTACGAATTGCTTCAATATGCGCTGGCATTCATCGATTAAGACAACATCTTGTCCTGCTTTTGTTAACATATAACCAAAGCGACATCCCATTGCTCCAGCACCTGCAATTGCAATTTTCATTTTTAATTCCTCCTTAATTATACCGTTAATTTATAATCTTCCGGTTGAATCCATTGTACCACTTTTTTTCGAATACATGGATAAAGAAAATATTGAAAATAATTGGTGCAACTACGAAAATAACTGCTACTAATAAAATATTTCCTGCTGTCCATCCATTTTCCATTAAGTTTAAAAAGCATAAATAGGGGCCTACTAAACCACTAAATCCAAAACCGGCACTAGCAGGAGTTCCTTGAATTGAAAAAGACTGCTGCTAAAACACCTAATAATGCTGAAGAGCATAACATTGGTAATAAAATTTTTGGTTTTGCAATAACATTTGCCATTGACATTTTAGGAGATCCAATAAAGTGTGCAATACAAGTTCCTACTGAATTAACTTTTAATCCTGCAACTGCTAAACCAAAACCTGCCGCACAAATTCCTAAGTTCGCTGCACCAGAACCAATCCCTGATAATCCAATTGCTAATCCAATCCCTACAGTTGTAATGGTGAAACAATTAGAATACAGAATGTCATCGCACTAACATACACATAATGATTGGTTGTAAGGTTAATAAGAATTCTACCCTTGACCAATTAATGCTGTAATTTTAACAATGTATGGTTGAGCAAGTCTTCCAATCCCACCAATAACGACTAATGTAACCGTTGGAATGACGATAATTGAATAAGCTTTTGCTTTATCTCCAATCCATAAAATAAATGCAGCTGCTACTGCCGCAGTTACACCCATTGTAATAATATCTCCAGTACCAGCGAACACTACACCTTTAACATCTGGATTAAAGCCTGGTGCACCTCCTGCAAAAACAGTAGCTAAAGCAATAGCTCCTGCTTGAATTGGAGTAAATTTTAAAGAAATGTCCTACCATTAAACCAATAATAGCACCCATCATAGTATTAGCCACTTGAGTCGCTTGAATAATTAATTGTCCTTGAGGAAACACTGGTAATAACGCTTTTGTTAATTCACCTAAAATTGCCCCAGGAATTAAAGTTACAACTACTCCTAATGCTAATGCATTTAATACGGTCATCGTAAACTCTTTTTACTGAATAAGTTTTATTTGTATCCATATTCATTCCCCTTTCTTTTCAATGGACTCATTATATCATAATCTTTTTGAAAACAAAGCAATATTTTCAACTCTCACTCTAATATTTTTCATTATGATAGACTTCCTATAGCAGTATGGCCATGAGACCGCTAGGGCTGCTGGCGTCCTAATACTACTATCACAGGAAGTCTAATTAGCATAAATTACACTTGAAATACAAATATAACACAAAAGCACTTTGCCACAAAAGTAGGATAAAATCCAATAAAATGAAACAATATACAAATTCAATAATAAAAATAATCATTGAAGTGAATGTAGGAAAGACCTTACTCCAGTTCTAATGTCTCTTTTAATATCCTTACGAATCCATTCATTAGTATAAGATTCTATAATTTTTGGATGAATCAATCCATAATAAACTTGAGAACTACTTAATATAATGCAAAAAGTAAGGACAGCAAATGATATAAATCTAATTCTGTAGTATTTTCAAACACTAAACTTGCTAATCTATTAGATAGCATCATAATTGAAATAACAAAACAAATAATCACTAAGCAAACCCACCAATACATCTGTTTTGAAATCGAAAAATTTTTACAGTATCTTTATCCGAAACTAAAAAAATCCAAAAATTTCATTTGCCAATAAAAGCCCAGCCATATTTAAATACCATTGCACTTGATTTCCCAACTGCTGAAAAACAAACAATAACAATGTAACTCCAAACAAAGTCCATAAAAATGCCGTTTTATCGGATAATTCTTTTTTATTCATAAAAAACTCCTCACCCTAACCTCATAATTGTCCGTAAAATGAAAAAGACTTCCTATAGTAGTATGAGTAATATCAGCCATTGCGGCTGATATTACAGGTAAATTCGAGACCTTAGGCTCGAATTTTAGGCAAGAGACTCGCTTGGCGAGGCTACTGCCGTCCTAATACTACTATCAAGGAAGTCTAATTCGAATATCTAAGCTTGGATTAAAGCCAACGCTTCATTTAAGTGTACAAGGCTACGTTCTTTCCCTAATAATTCAATCGTTTGGCCTAAAGATGGACCATGAGTTTGACCACTTGTTGCCACACGAATTGGCATAAATAAGTTCTTACCTTTTACACCAGTTTCTTTTTGAACAGCCTTAATAGCTGCCATCACACTAGCTTCATCAAACTCTTCTAAAAGCTTCTAATTGAGCCTTAAATGCATGAAGTACAGTCGGTACAGTTTCACCTTGAAGTACTTCTCTTGCTTCATCATTTTCTACAACAAAATCTTTTTGGAAGAATAAACTTGAAATAGAAACAATCTCATTCATGTAGCTCATTTTGATCATGATATAATGCTACTAATTTATTCGCCCAAACTTGTTGCTCTTCACTCAATGTTTCAGGTAATAAACCTGCTAATTGTAATTGGTGAATTGCTAATGGTGCAACTTCTTCTAATGGAGTTTTCTTCACATAAGTGTTGTTAATCCATTCTAATTTCTTAGGATCGAATGCTGCTGGAGATTTACCAAGACGTTTTTTTCATCAAAAATTTGAATAAATTCTTCTCTTGAGAAAATTTCATCTTCCCCTTGTGGAGACCATCCTAATAAAGTAATGAAGTTGAACATTGCTTCTGGTAAATAGCCTAAATCTTTATATTGTTCAATAAATTGTAAAAATAGACTCATCACGTTTTGATAATTTTTACCAGTTTCTGTATTAATAATTAATGTCATATGACCAAATCTAGGAGTATCCCATCCAAATGCTTCATACACCATCATTTGTTTAGGAGTATTGGCAATATGGTCATCCCCACGTAATACATGAGTAATTTCCATATAGTGATCATCCACTGCTACTGCAAAGTTATATGTTGGCATCCCATCACGTTTTAAAATAACAAAGTCTCCACCTACACTACCAGATTCAAAAGTAATTTCACCTTTAACAATATCATCGAATGTATAAGTTCTATTTTGAGGAACTCTAAAACGAACAACTGGAGTACGTCCTTCTGCTTCAAAAGCATCACGTTGTTCTTGTGTTAAATGAGCATGTTGTCCACTATAATGTGGCATTTCTCCATTTGCACGTTGTGCTTCACGTTCTGCTTCTAACTCTTCTTCAGTCATATAGCATTTATAAGCTTTTATCTTCAGCAATTAATTGTTCAATTAATGGATTATAAATATGTTCACGTTCTGATTGACGATATGGGCCTACATTTTTGGCTTATCTGGGCCTTCATCCCAGTCAATTCCCTAACCAAGTTAAGTTTTTCTAATTGACTTTTCTTCACCGTGAGCGATATTTTCTTTTACGGTCAGTATCTTCAATACGAATAATAAATTCTCCACCGTAATGTCTTGCGAATAAATAATTAAATAGAGCTGTTCTTGCATTACCAATATGCAAATGCCCTGTTGGACTTGGTGCATAACGTACACGCACTTTATCTGCCATTTTTAATAACTTCCCTTCTATTTTTGTCTATCGTTTCTATTGTAAAACTTTTTAGTTAAAATTGCTATGACTTTAACATTTTTCTTTAAAAATTCCTTCATTGATTCACTATTGAACTTTCTTATTTTTGTTCCTTAATAAATTTAGCAATTTTTCACTTGTAATTTTTGTTGTCTACGATCACTCATCGATCTTTTCTCCATCACCCTATTTGTTTTCCATATGATCCAAATCCACTATGATTTCCTTCAAAAATGAATTCTTGTTCAAAAAGTTTGAGGAAGGCGATTTTTACTTTTAATATACTTTGTCCAATTCAAAAACTTTATCATTACTTGCAACAATGGATAAAACTGGGACATCAGTATTACTAAAATCCACACTTTTATCAAAAATAACTTGCTAATAAAATAATACCTGCTAAATGATTTTTCCTTTTTCAATTTGACAGCATCTAAAGCTTGCCACAACTCCTCCTAATGAATGCCCTGCAACATAAACTTTATCCAACTTTTCCTCTTTTATAATCGATTCCGTTGTACCTCTTTCTAAAATCGGTAAGTTAAGAGAAGATTCAATGACATAAGTCGTAATGCCTTGATTGGATAATTCCATTGCTAAATTTACATAAGCTTGAGGTTCTACTAATGCTCCCTGTATAAAATAATATCGTTGCTATTTCATCGCCCTTTGCCTCAAATCGATAAGAGTGATTCTTTTTTCATAAGTTTTTAAATTCCATAACCCAATTGCTTCAGGAGTTCCATGATAAGTAAACATGAGAATTAATCCATAAAATAATAAAAATTAGTGCAAAATAATACTCCAAAAATTCCATAAAACCATTTTTCTTTGTCGAGTCATACTTTCAACTCCCTTCCTTCTAATAATTTTTAAATAAAAAAACATCCCATCCATCTAGGATTAACAATGGATAGGATGCTTTCAATGTCATTAAATAGCCCAGTCTCCATTACGGAAGATTGGTACAACTGTTCCGTCTTCACGAATACCGTCAACATTCATATTTGGACCACCAATCATGAAGTCCACATGAACGTCTGAACGATTTAAGCCAGCAGCAGCTAATTCTTCTTCAGTTTCAAATTTTTCTCCACCTTTAACACTTGTCGCATAAGCAGAACCAATTGCTAAGTGATTTGAAGCATTCTCATCATACAATGTATTAAAGAATGTAATTCCTGATTGAGAAATTGGAGAAGGGTCGCTTACTAACGCAACTTCACCTAATCCACGAGCACCCATATTTTCGAATACTAAATCTTTCATTACTTGGTCACCTTTTTCAGCAGAAACTTCTACAATTTGACCATCTTTAAACGTAACTTTGATTCCTTCGATAATATTTCCGTTATAACTTAATGGTTTTGTACTTGTTACATAACCATCAGCTACACGATAATCTGGAGCTGAGAACACTTCTTCTGTCGGCATATTTGCAATAAAGTGTTCACCTTGTGCATTATAGCTTCCAGCACTTTCCCAAACATGGTTTTTAGGCATTCCAAGAGTTAAGTCAGTTCCTGGTGCTGTGTAATGTAATTTAACAAATTGTTCTTTATTTAAAACAGCCGCTTTTTTGTCTAATTTTTCTTCATGTTCTTTCCAAGCAGCAACTGGATCATCAGCATATACTCGGCAAGTAGTGAAGATTTGATTCCATAATAAATCTACAGCTTCTTCTGTTGATGTTGCTTCTGGGAATACTTTTTTAGCCCATGCGCTACCTGCTGCAGCTGCTACTGTCCAGCTTATTTTATTCGATTGACCTGCAATACGCATTGGTTTTAAAGCAACACTAGTAGCTTTCATTGATTTTGCAAGACGATTTGTATCTACTCCATTTAACGCATCTGGATCTTTAGAGACAATGCTTAAACGACTTGCTTTTGTGATCTAATAAATAGTGCATTTCTTGTACTTTATATTCTGGAACAGTCGTAATACGATCTTCCGCAGCATATAATAAACGATTACGGTTGATTTCATCATCACTCCATTGAACGATAACTTCACTTGCTCCTAATTGATACGCTTCTTTTTACTAATAAGCGTGCAAATACTGCTTGCTCCACTTCCGCATAAATGACTACCGTATGTCCTGGTTGAACATTAATCCCAGTAGACACTAGCAATTTTTGCATATTTTTTGTAAAATTTACATCAAAAATTTTTCTAATACCATCGTATCTCTCCTTTAAATTAAATACGTTTCTATTGTAACATACTCTTGATAAAACTGCATTATTCCTTTTCTTCATAGAAAACTTCATCCAAATACAAGCCTTGAGGAGGAGCGGTTGGGCCTGCTTTTTGTCTATCCCTTGCTTTCTAAAAATAGCTTTCATATCTGAAACAGGTCGTAAACCCATCCCCTATTTGAAGACTCGTCCCCACTAATATACGAATCATATTGTATAGAAATCCATTTCCCTTCAAACGTGAAGACTAATACCCCATCCTGCTCTACTACTTCTGCTTTCGTAACAGTTCTAACCTTTGATTCCTTTATCTGTCTTTGTAGAACAAAAAGCTTGTAAAATCATGTTCGCCAATGACCGCTTGTAAAGCTTCATTCATCTTATCCACATTAACTCTATAAGGATGGTGAAGAGTATATAAACGATTAAATGGATTGACAAATTTTTGAATATTTACACGATAAATATATCGTTTCCCAGTCACACTATATCTTGCATGAAATTCATCACTAACTGCTACCACTTCTCTAGCGGAAATATCATCCGGTAATAAACTATTGAATGCTCTTTGTAAATCTTCAATTTTTGTCGGATAATCAAAATGAATGACTTGACCATTTGCATGTACGCCTGAATCTGTTCTGCCCGAACCACAAACCGGAATATACAATCCCTTTGTCATTTTTCAGTGCTTTATTTAATTCTGCTTGAATACTATTGCCATTTTTCTTGCACTTGAAACCCTACATAATTCGTTCCATCATAACTTAAAATGACTTTATAACGAAATCCCACTCGATTTCCTCCTTCATGAGTTCTTCGATTTATTGTACCACATTCCCATTCGAAAAGTGGAAAAGACTTTCCCATAGTAAGAAAAAAATACTTCTACTACGGGAAAGTCTTTTAATTTAATTGTTGTTTAATTAAGCGGACAACTACCACTTTTAGCGTATCTAAATTTCTCGAAATCTCTTGTACATTTTTAAAAATCATAAAATCTACGACAACATTATCTAACCACAAATCAAAAATATAATCCCATGTTGAATTTGAGATATGTAAATTTGAGTTTGCTAATAAATAAGGATAGTCTCTTTGAAGTTTTTCTAACTCCACGTTGGATTTCAGCTAAATCCTTATTCAACGCTGAAATTTGTCTTCTTTTGAACCAATTTAAAATGAAACTATCACTAAAAAATCAAAACAGCATCCATGATTTTAGTTTCTTCATTCGTGTTTCTGCATGATAGATTTTTCTTAATAAATATCTTAATAGTGTTAAATCATTTTCCATATCCATTACTGTCCTCTAAAAACAACTAAAGCAATGGTTAACACAACTAGTGTAAGAGCTGTTACTCCATCTTTCTTACCGTAAGTTAACACACGATATTTTGTTCTACCAGTTCCACCTTGATATCCTCTAGCTTCCATTGCCGTTGCCAAATCTTCTGCACGATTAAATGAACTTACAAATAATGGAATTAAAATCGGAATAATGGCTTTCATTTGTTCAAATAAATTACCTTCTCCAAAATCTACTCCACGAGCTCGTTGTGCATTCATAATCTTTTGAGCTTCATCCATTAATGTAGGAACAAAACGTAAAGCAATCGATAACATTAAAAGCAATCTCATGAACAGGAACACCAATTTTTCCCTAAAGGTTTCATAATCGATTCCATCGCATCAGCAATTTGCAAAAGGAGGTGTTGTTAATGTCATCAATGTAGAAATAAAAATAATCAATACAAAACGTAAGAAAATATAAATCGCATTAATAACACCAAATGAAGTAACTTTAATGAAGCCCCATTCAAAATAAACATCCCCACCAGTTGTAAACAACATTTTGCAATACAACGGTAAATAAAATAACCCAAAGTAATGGTTTTACACCATTCCAAAAGAACTTCATTGGAATTTTTAGAAGCTAATAAAAGCTACCAATGTAAAAAAACGCTAAAATTAAATACGTTAACCAATTATTCGCAAGGAAAATAATAATAATAAATACAAATGTAGAAATAAATTTAGTGCGAGGATCCAATTGATGCACAAAAAGAATCCCCTTGTAAATAGCGTCCTAATAATAATTTATCTAACATTTATTCATTCACCCCACGTTCTTCTAAGATAGCATCCGCTAACTCATCTAAAGTTAAAGGCATTTTTATCGGTTGACCAACCTTTTTCTTTTTAATTTTTCAACAAAAGCTAAAGTCGTTGGAACACCCTAATTGTTTTTCTAATAACCAAGAAGCATCTGAGAAAAACTTCTTTTAGGTGAACCTTCCTTTACAACATTTTCCAGATTCAATCACAATCACATGATCAGCATAATCACTTACATCATTCATTTGATGCGTCACTAAAACGATGGTCATTTTTGTTCTTTATTTAATTTATAAAAACATCTCCATCATTTCTAAACGACCTTTTGGATCCAGACCTGCTGTTGGTTCATCCAATACTAACACTTCTGGTTTCATTGCTAATACACCCGCAATAGCAACACGTCTCATTTGCCCGCCTGATAAGTCAAAAGGTGATTTTTTCAAAACATCTTCAGGTAATCCTACCGTTTTAACGACTTCAGCAGCAATTTTTAATGCTTCTTCTTCACTAACTCCAAAGTTTTTTGGGCCAAAAGCAATATCTTTTTCTACAGTTTCTTCAAACAGTTGTGCTTCTGGAAATTGAAAAACAATTCCTACTTTTTTACGTAAAGGTTTTAAATCTTTATTTCCAGTAGTTGAATCAATCGTTTTATCCCCTAATTCAACAATACCTTCAGTTGGTTTTAACAAAGCATTTAAATGTTGAAGAATCGTGGATTTGCCTGAACCAGTATGACCAATAATAGCTACATAAGAACCATCTTTCACTGAAAAGGTTACATCATGTAATGCTCTCATTTCAAAAGGAGTACCCGCTTGATAAGCGAATCCTACTTGTTTAAAACGGATGTCCATAGCCATTCCACCAACCCTTCTTCATCTAAATACTCATTTGGAACGTCCAAACCTTTTTCTTTTAAAACAGCTTTTAATTTTTCTGAGAAAGGAACATCTAACCCTTTATCTACTAAGGCTGTTCCCATTTCAAAAATTTCAGAAGGCTTTCCAATACGATTGACTTTTCCACCTTCCATTAATAATACACGATCAGCTTGTGCTGCTCATCTAAATCATGAGTAATCGAAATAACAGTGATTCCCTTATCTTTATGAAGTTGTTGAATTGTTGAAATCACTTCAAATCTTCCTTGTGGATCTAACATGGAAGTAGCTTCATCTAATATAACTACTTTTGGTGCTAAAGCAATCATTCCAGCAATCGCAACACGTTGTTTTTGACCACCAGATAAACGTGCTGGTTCTTTTTTTCTTTAAAGGGTGTCATACGAACCATCTCTAAAGAAGCATTGATTTTTTTGAATCATCTCTTCACGTGGCATCCCAATATTTTTCTAATCCAAAAGCAATATCATCTTCTACAGTTGTTCCAACAAATTGATTATCTGGATTTTGAAATACCATTCCTACTTTACGACGTGCTTCATAAACTGTTTCTTCCGTTAATAATTGACCGTCGATATAAATTTCTCCACTTGAAGCTTCTAATAAGCCATTCATCATTTTTGCAAGCGTTGATTTACCTGAACCATTATGACCAATAATAGCTAACCATTCTCCTCATAAACGTCTAATGATACATTTGATAATGCTTCTCTCGTATCTTGATCCTGATAATTAAAATGAATATTTTTAATTGAAATAACTGGTTGAGTCAATTCCTTCACCTCTTAACCTTATATAATATGTATAAAAAAACAAAATATGTATATAAACAAAAAGACACCTTTCATGATGAAGTGCCTTCCCGCCAACGCTGGCGGGGAGACAGCGAGCTAGACTAAATAATCATGAGAAAGAATAAGGCTACTTTACAGTAGCCTCAGACTTCTCATCTCACAACCGCAAGATGATTATTACCATCATGACGCTCATTTCAACCATCGAAAAAGTGTTTGTTTATTTATTAAACTAATTCAATGATAACCATTGGTGCAGCATCGCTACGACGAGGTTCAGTTTGAGAATACGAGTGTATCCACCTTTGACGTTCGCTGTAACGTGATGCTAAACCATTGAATAATTTTTGTAATGCAGTTTCAACAACGATTCCTTCGCCTTCTTCACGTACATCTGCTACCTCGTTACGAACATATGCAGCTGCTTGACGACGAGCATGTAAATCTCCACGTTTACCCTAAAGTAATCATTTTCTCAACAGTTGAGCGAATTTCTTTAGCACGAGCTTCTGTTGTAACGATGCGTTCGTTAATAATTAAGTCAGTTGTCAGTCACGTAATAACGCTTTTACGTTGTGAACTTGTACGTCCTAATTTACGATAAGCCATTTTTTTAATATTCCTCCTTCTTAAGAGTTTCTATTAGTCTTCACGACGTAAATCTAAATTTAATTCGATTAATTTGTGTTTAACTTCCTCAAGCGATTTACGACCTAAGTTACGAACTTTGATCATTTCAGCTTCAGATTTATTTGTTAACTCTTGTACAGTATTAATTCCCGCACGTTTTTAAGCAGTTATAAGAACGAACTGATAAGTCCAATTCTTCAATAGTCATTTCAAGCATTTTTCTCTTTTTGAGTTTCTTCTTTTTCGACCATAATTTCTACTTGACGAGTTTCATCTGTTAAATTAACAAAAATATTTAAGTGCTCTGTTAAAATACGAGCTGCTAAACTAATTGCTTCTTCTGGAGAGATTGAACCATCTGTCCATACATCAAGCGTTAATTTATCATGAAATATTCTTTTTGACCAATACGAGTATTTTCTGACTTGGTAGTTCACTTTACTAATCGGAGTATAAATAGAATCAATTGGGATAACACCAATTGGCATATTATCAGATTTATTATAGTCAGCACGAACATAACCACGTCCATTTTTAGCGTTCATACGAACATGGAAACGATGGCCTTCAGCTACTGTACAAATGTATAAATCAGGGTTAGAATTTCAATATCACTATCATGTTTAATATCTCCAGCTGTTACAACAGCAGGACCAACGATATCGATTTCTAACACTTTATCATCTTCGCTAAAAAGATTTTAATGCAATTTTTAATATTTAAAATGATTGCAGCAACATCTTCTACCACGCCATCTATTGTTGAAAATTCATGTAACACGCCATCCATTTGGATATCTGTTACTGCAGTACCAGGGAGTGACGATAATAGAATACGGCGTAATGAGTTCCCTAATGTAGTACCATAACCGCGTTCAAGTGGCTCAACAACGAATTTACCAAATTTAGCATCTTCGCTGATCTCAATCGTTTCAATTTTTGGTTTTTCAATTTCGATCATTATTTTTACCCCTTTCAAAACGTACATGTACAATGTGCGATTGTCCAACAAAATTCAACAATAACAATCCATTACACACGACGGCGTTTTGGAGGACGACATCCATTATGAGGGATTGGTGTTACGTCACGAATTGCTGTAACTTCTAAACCAGTAGCTTGTAATGAACGAATTGCAGCTTCACGACCCTGAACCAGGACCTTTTAACTGAAACTTCAACTGTTTTCATACCATGCTCCATTGAACCTTTCGCAGCAGATTCAGCAGCCATTTGAGCAGCAAATGGTGTTGATTTTTTAGAGCCTTTAAATCCTAAAGCACCTGCAGAAGACCATGAAACAGCATTTCCATGTACATCTGTAATCATAACAATTGTATTATTAAATGTTGAACGGATGTGAGCTACACCAGATTCAATATTCTTTTTCACGCGGCGTTTGCGTACAACTTTCTTTGCCATGAAGAATTAACCTCCTTCTTCTCTAAATTATTTTTCTTACCTGCAATAGCCTTTAGCTGGGCCTTTACGAGTACGAGCATTATTTTTAGTATTTTTGACCACGAACTGGTAAACCACGACGATGGCGAACACCACGATATGAACCGATTTCCATCAAACGTTTGATGTTTAAGTTCACTTCACGACGTAAATCACCTTCAATTTTTAGTTTATCCACTTCTGCACGGATACGGTCTAATTCATCATTTGATAAATCACGTACACGAGTATCTTCACTTACATTAGCAGCAGCTAATACTTGTTTAGAAGTCATAACACCGATACCGTAGATATAGGTTAAAGAAATAACACGTTTTTTCACGTGGAATATCCACACCTGCACATGACGCCATACTTTTTAAGTACCTCCTTATAAATTATCCTTGACGTTGTTTATGTTTGGGATTTTTGACAAATCACCATAACTTTTACCATTGCGTTTGATTACTTTACATTTTTCGCAAATTGGTTTTACTGATGCTCTAACTTTCATTTAAGTTCCCTCCTTTATATCATTAACGGAGTCCATTATTTAAAGCGATATGTGATTCTTCCGCGCGTTAAATCGTAAGGTGATAATTCAACCGTTACTTTATCGCCCGGTAAAATCTTAATATAGTGCATCCGGATTTTTCCAGATACATGCGCTAAAACCTCATGACCATTTTCAAGTTCGACCTTGAACATCGCATTTGGTAATGTTTCATGTACAATACCTTCAATTTCAATTACGTCTTCCTTTGCTATGCTTCATCCTCCTCACTTTTTAAAAAGTTGTTACGGATTTTACTGACGGACTTCTACCGTTATCTAACTTTCTAATTATACCATTTCAGCTACAATAAATGCAAGATAACAGGTTAAGCTTGGTGCGGTTCGCCCATAATTGATTGAATTGTGTTAAACAAATGATCAATCCTGCTTTCACCATCTACATTATGTAAAACTTCTTTTGCATTGTAGTAGTTTAAGATTGGTTTTGATTGTTCAATATTAATTTGAATACGATTTTCAACAGTTTCAGGTTTGTCATCTTCACGTTGGTAGAAATCGTGCTCTCCACAACGATCACATGTACCTTCTACTTTTAGTTGGTTTTATTTATTTTGTGATAAGTAGCTCCACAGTTTCTGCAAAATGAAACGTCCAGTTAGACGTTGCATTAAAATTTCTGGATTCACATGGATATTGATAACAGCATCAATTTTACGACCTAATTCATCCATAATTTTGTCAAGTGCTTCAGCTTGAGCTTGAGTTCTTGGAAAACCATCCAATAAAAATCCGTTTTTAGTATCGTCTGCTTGTAAACGTTCCTTAACAATTCCATTTGTAACTTCATCAGGAACTAATTCACCTTTATCCATGAAAGATTTAGCTTTTAGTCCTAATTCTGTTCCTTGTTGCATTGCTGCACGGAACATGTCTCCAGTTGAAATATGTGGAATGTTGTATGTAGCAACAATTTTTTCTGCTTGAGTTCCTTTACCTGCTCCAGGTAAGCCCATTAAAATAATATTCATAATTTCTCCTTTACATTGTAGATGAAGAAAAGACAAAACATTCAAGAATATTTTTGTCAATCTTCCTCATTACTCTTGGATAAACCCTTTATACTTACGTTTAATTGCTCGTCCTTCAATTTGACGACTAATTTCAAGTGCAACCCCAACTACGATAAGTAAGTTTGTTCCACCTAACATTAAACCACGTGGTAAGTTCCACAAAGTTGCAGCAATCATAGGTACTAATGAAATACCCCTAAGTAAAGTGCTCTACTGTACTTAATCTTAAAAAGCATACCAGAAATATAATGTTCTGTTTCTTTACAGGTCTTACACTTAGGATGTAACCACCTTGTTTTTGTAAGTTTTCAGCAACCTTTTCGGGGTTTACTTGCACAAATGCATAGAAGTAAGTAAATACTACTATTAAAAAGATATATAAACTTGCACCTGCTGGTTTTTGGTAATCAAATATATTTGTTGCAACTTGATACCAACTTTCCTCACTGTATTGGCCATGAACAGCACTTAGTACAGTTTGAGGTAATGCTATAAACGAACTTGCAAAAATTACAGGAATTACCCCTGCAGAGTTAATTTTCAATGGTAACCATGAAGCTTCGTTTGCTCCTGTCGGACGTTTAGAGTAAGAAATTGGTAAGCGACGTTGTGCTTGCTCAATATATACAACTAACATTACAACAAGAATAATGGCAACTGCTAACGCAGCTGTAAAACCATACGCACGATATAACTCTTCATCAGCTTTTTCCTTGTAATTGATTAACATAAAATTCATAAATATCATGTAGCATACGAGCTACAATCCCCGCAAAGATGATAATGGAAACCCCATTACTAATCCCATTTACAGTGATCATATCTCCTAACCATGTAACAAACATTGTTCCTGCAGTTAAAACTAACGCAATCAACAAGTATGTTGAAATACCAGGATTGTTAATTAATCCATAGTTTGCATAAGCATTGAAACCAAATGAAATCGCAAACGCTTGGAAGAAACCAATTACGATTGTTAAATAACGAGTGGCGGTATTTAATTTACGACGACCAACTTCCCTTGCTTAGACCATTCTACGAATGTAGGAAGAATATCCATTTGTAATAATTGGACTACGATTGACGCAGTGATGTGGGCTGAAACTCCCATCGAAAAGATTGAGAAGTTCGATAGCGCCCCACCACTAAAAGTATTTAAAATACCAAAGAAACCCGTTGATGCAAATGTTTCAATAGCTGAAGCATTAACACCAGGAACTGTAATATGCGTACCAATTCGGAATACCACTAATACCATTAGTGTATATAAAAGACGTTGTCTAATATCCTTGGTTGTAATCGCATTTTTAGTAGAGAGAACATTAAATCACCTCTACAGTTCCACCTGCAGCTTCAATTGCTTCTTTTGCTGCTTGAGAGAATTTATTTGCTTTTAACAGTTAACTTACGTTCAAGTTTTTCCGTTTGCTAATACTTTGATACCGTCTTTCTCGTTTTTAACGATACCAGCCTCAACTAGTACAGCAGCAGTCACTTCTTGTCCATCTTCGAAACGGTTTAATGTTTCTAGATTTACGACTGCGTATTCTTTACGATTGATATTTTGGAAACCACGTTTTGGTAAACGACGGAACAATGGAGTTTGTCCACCTTCGAATCCTAATCTAACGCCACCGCCTGAACGAGCTTTTTGACCTTTGCTACCGCGTCCTGCAGTTTTTTTCCGTTTCCTGAACCTTGACCTCTACCAACACGGTTACGTTCTTTACGTGAACCTTCAGCTGGTTGTAATTCATGAAGTTTCATGTTTCGGGCACCTCCTCTTATAAGTTGATTAATTAAACTTCCTCAACATCCACTAGATGTGATACTGTGTTAACCATGCCTTTGATAGCATCGTTAGCTGGTTTTACAACTGTTGAACGAATTTTTGTTAAGCCTAATGCTTTACAAGTATCAATTTGGTTTTGAGGACGTCCAATCAAGCTTTTCTTTAAAGTGATCTTTAATTCTGCCATTTTCTATGTCCTCCTATCCTAATAATTCTTCAACTGATTTGCCACGTAATGCAGCAACATCTTCAACACGTTTTTAATTGTTTCAAACCTTCGATTGTAGCACGAACCATGTTTACAGGTGTGTTTGAACCTAAAGATTTTGAAGTTACGTCAGCGATACCTGCTAATTCAACAACGGCACGAACTGGTCCACCTGCAGCAACTCCTGAACCGGCTTGAGCTGGTTTTTAATAACACATTACCACCGCAGAAACGTCCGATAACTTCGTGAGGAATTGTAGAACCACTTGTTGGTACTTCAATTAAGTTTTTCTTAGCATCTTCGATTGCTTTACGGATAGCTTCTGGTACTTCTTGAGCTTTACCAGTACCGAAACCAACATGTCCATTACGGTCACCTACAACAACTAAAGCAGCAAAAACGTAAACGACGTCCACCTTTTTACAACTTTTGTAACGCGGTTAATCGCAACTACACGATCTTCTAATTCTAAGTTTCTTGCATCAATATTAACCATGAATTGTGGGTCCTCCTTTTCCTAGAATACTAGTCCATTTTCACGTGCTGCTTCAGCTAAAGCTTTTTTACACGTCCATGGTATAAGTATCCACCACGGTCAAAGACTACTTTCTTAATATTTTTTTCAAGTCCACGTTCTGCAATTAATTTACCAACTGCAACAGCTTCCTCTGTTTTTTTGTTCCATTTTCTACATTTGTATCTAAAGTAGAGGCACTTGCTAGCGTCACACCCGCTACGTCATCAATTAGTTGAGCGTAGATGTTTTTGTTAGAACGAAAAACGTTCAAGCGTGGGCACTCAGCAGTACCAGAAATTTTGCGACGAACACGTGCGTGACGGTTTTGACGCACTTTATTTTTTGTCTGGTTTTGTAATCACAATTTTCACCTCTTATAATATATTTTTATGCTACTAATAGCGCAACAAAAGGTAAATAATTACGAAAATTATTTACCTGTTTTACCTTCTTTACGACGTACAAACTCATCAACGTAACGAATACCTTTACCTTTATATGGTTCTGGTGGACGTACGCCACGAATGTTAGCAGCTAATTCGCCAACTTTTTGTTTGTCATAACCTTTAACGATTACTTTAGTATTTGAAGGAACTTCGATTTCTAATCCTTCTTCTGGAGTGAATTCCACTGGATGAGAATATCCAACGTTTAATACAAGTTTTTACCTTGTAATTGAGCACGATACCCAACCCCTGATTAATTCCAATTCTCTTTGGAATCCTTCAGTAACACCAACAACCATGTTGTTGAATACTGCGCGAGTTGTTCCGTGGATTGTTTTGTTTTCTTTTGAGTCATCTGGACGAGTGAAAACAACTTCACCTTCGTTTTGAACTAATGTGATATTTTGGTTGAATGTATATGATAATTCACCTTTTGGACCTTTAACAGTTACTGTATTGTCCTTTAAGTCGATTGTTACGCCTGCTGGGATAACAACTGGTTTATTTCCGATACGGCTCACTTGGCTGCACCTCCTTGTTTTCTAGATTACCAAACGTATGCTAGAACTTCTCCACCTACGTTTTTAGCTCTTGCTTCTTTTGTCTGTAATAACACCTTCAGATGTTGATACGATAGCGATACCTAAACCGTTTAATACTTTAGGAACTTCGCCTGTTTTAGCGTACACACGTAAACCAGGTTTAGAAATACGTTTCAATCCTGTGATTACACGTTCGTTATTTTTTCCATATTTCAAGAATACTTTCATGACACCTTGCTTGCCATCTTCTTCAACAGTGAAGTCTTTGATAAATCCTTCAGATTTTAAGATGTTAGCAATAGCCACTTTCATATTTGATGACGGAACTTCTAAAGATTCGTGACGAACCATGTTCGCATTACGAATACGAGTTAAGAAATCCGCGATTGGATCTGTCATAACCATTAATGAGTACCTCCTTTATCAAGTAGTAATGATTACCAACTTGCTTTCTTCATTCCTGGGATTTGCCCTTTATAGGCAAGCTCACGTAAACAAATACGGCAAAGTTTGAATTTACGATAAACTGAATGTGGTCGACCACAACGTTCACAACGAGTATATTCTTGTGTTGAATATTTTTTTGGACGTTTGTTCTTTGCGATCATTGATTTTTTAGCCAAACTACTCGCCTCCTGTGAGTTTTATTTTATTTTTGGAAAGGCATTCCAAGTTGAGTTAATAATTCTTTAGCTTCTTCGTCTGATTTAGCAGTAGTTACGATAACGATATCCATACCACGTACTTTGTCTACGCGATCGTAGTCAATTTCAGGGAAGATTAATTGTTCTTTCACACCTAAAGTGTAGTTTCCACGTCCGTCAAATGATTTTTTTAGAGATTCCACGGAAGTCACGTACACGAGGTAATGAAACTGTTACTAATTTATCTAAGAAATCATACATACGTTCACCACGTAAGAGTAACTTTAGTTCCGATAGGCATACCTTCACGTAAACGGAAACCAGCGATTGATTTCTTAGCTGTAGTAACAACTGGTTTTTGACCAGAAATTAATGTTAATTCTTCAACTGCTTTTTCTAAGTTTTTAGCGTTTGATGTTGCATCACCAACACCCATGTTAATAACGATTTTTTTCTACTTTTTGGTACTTCCATAATTGATTTGTAGTTAAACTTTTTCCATTAAAGAAGCTACCACTTCGTTTTTTTGTATTTTTGCATTTAAGCGATTCATGCAGGATGGTCCTCCTTCCTAAAAATTACTTATCTAGTACTTCGCCTGTGCGTTTAGACACGCGAACTTTTTTACCATTTTCAACCTTGTAGCTAACACGTGTAGCTGCACCTGTTGAAGGGTCAATTAGCATTACGTTTGAAACATGAATTGGTGCTTCCATTTCAACTACGCCGCCTGTTTGGTTAGCTTGAGATGGTTTTTGATGTTTCTTAACAATGTTCACACCTTCAACAAGAACTCGGTTTTGTTTTGGAAAACTTTTTAGGATTACTCCTTCTTTCCTTTGTATTTACCTGAGATTACTTTTAACTTTATCACCAGTTTTTACGTGCATGTGTTACACCTCCTTCGATTTTGATGAGAATTATAATACTTCTGGAGCTAATGAAACGATCTTCATATAGTTGTTATCACGTAATTCACGTGCAACTGGTCCAAAGATACGTGTTCCACGAGGGCTCTTGTCATCACGAATGATTACACATGCGTTTTCGTCGAATTTAATGTAAGAACCGTCTTTACGACGAGCTCCTGATTTCGTACGAACGATTACAGCTTTAACAACGTCACCTTTTTAACAACCCCACCTGGTGTTGCTTGTTTAACAGATGCAACGATTACGTCACCGATGTTAGCTGTTTTGCGGCCAGATCCGCCTAGAACTCTAATTGTCAATACTTCACGAGCGCCTGAGTTGTCAGCCACTTTTAAACGAGTTTCTGTTTGAATCACTATTGGTTCCTCCTTTCAAATGTATACACAATTTGAAATTAAATAATTACTGCTTCTTCAACAATCTCAACTAAACGGAAACGTTTTTGTTGCTGACAATGGACGAGTTTCCATGATCTTAACAATATCACCGATTTTTAGCTGAGTTATTTTCATCATGAGCTACAAATTTTTTCGTATATTTAACGCGTTTTCCGTAAGTTTTGTGACGTTTGTAAGTTTCAATAGCAACTACAATTGTCTTTTCCATCTTATCTGAAACAACGCGACCTTGATATACTTTACGTTGGTTACGTTCTCACAGTCATGTTCATTGCCTCCTTTGCTGATGATTATTTTTGCAATTCTTCTTGACGCAATGCAGTCTTGATACGCGCAATTTGTTTACGTACTTCACGAATGCGTGCTGTACCTTCTAATTGACCAGTAGCAAGTTGGAATCGTAAGTTGAATAGTTCTTGCTTTAATTCTTTTTCTTTTTCAACAAGTTCAGCAGTGGATAACCCTTTAAGTTCTTTTCTAAGTGCATTAACCTTCATTCGATTCACCACCATTTTCTTCGCGTTTCACAAATTTTGTTTTAACTGGCAATTTGTGTGATGCCAAACGTAAAGCTTCACGAGCTACTTCTTCTGAAACTCCAGCAATTTCAAACATGACTTTTACCACGTTTAACTGGTGCTACCCAACCTTCAGGTGCCCCTTTACCAGAACCCATACGTACCCCGATAGCTTTTAGCTGTGTATGATTTGTGAGGGAAAATTTTAATCCATACTTTCCCACCACGTTTCATGTAACGAGTCATTGCAATACGAGCTGCTTCGATTTGACGGTTTGTAATCCAGTGAGATTCTGTTGCTTGTAAACCGTATGTACCGAATACTACTTCTTTACCACCTTTAGCTTCCCCGCGCATTTTTTTCCACGGAACTCACGACGGTGTTTTTACACGTTTTGGTACTAACATGTTTATTTCCTCCTTTCTCAGAGTTGTTGTTCTTTCTTGTTGGTAATACTTCGTCACGGTAAATCCAAGTTTTAACACCTAGTTTTCCGTAAGTAGTATCTGCTTCTTCCCAAGCGTAGTCAATATCTGCACGTAATGTGTGTAATGGAACAGTTCCTTCAGAATAGCTTTCTGAACGAGCGATATCTGCACCGTTTAAAACGACCTGATACCATTGTTTTAATTCCTTTAGCACCTGCACGCATTGTACGTTGGATAGCTTGTTTTTGTGCACGACGGAAAGCGATACGACGTTCCAAATCGCGAGCAATTCCTTCCAGCAACTAATTTTGCATCTAAATCAGGTTTTTAATTTCCACGATGTTGATGTGTACTTTTTACCTGTTAATTTGTTTTAAGTTTGTACGTAATTTATCAACTTCAGATCCACCTTTACCGATAACCATACCAGGGTTTTGCAGTGTGGATTGAAAACATTAACGCGGTTAGCTGCACGTTCAACTTCAATTGTTGAAACGCTAGCGTCGCTTTAATTGTTTACGGATATAATCACGGATTTTTAAATCTTCATGCAAGAATTCTGCGAAATCTTTTTCTGCGTACCATTTTGAATCCCAATCACGGATGATTCCGACACGCATTCCAATTGGATGAATTTTTTTGACCCACTGATTATCCCTCCTTCTTCTGATACCACTACAGTGATGTGGCTTGTGCGTTTTTAAGATTTGTGAAGCTGAACCTTTAGCACGTGGACGGAAACGTTTCATTGTTGGTCCTTCGTTCACGTATGCTTCACTTATATAAGTTTTCAACATCTAAGTCGAAATTGTGTTCAGCATTTGCAATTGCAGACATCAACACTTTCTCTACGATTGGTGAAGCTGACGTGGTGTGAATTTCAAGATTGAAATTGCATCACCGATTTTTTTACCTCTAATTAGATCGACAACAAGACGAGCTTTTACGAGTGCAATACGAACTGTTTTTAGCAACTGCTTTTGCAGATGTGATTTGTTCTGACATAGTTTAAGTCCTCCCCTCGTTATTTACGTTTACTCTTCTTATCATCATTTGCATGACCACGGTAAGTTCTTGTTGGTGCGAATTCACCTAGTTTGTGTCCTACCATGTCTTCTTGAATATAAACTGGAACATGTTTTCTGCCGTCATATACAGCAATTGTTTGTCCAACAAAGTTTGGGAAAATTGTTGAACGACGAGACCAAGTTTTTGATCACTACTTTTTTTGTCGCTTCCTTGAGCTGCTTCAACCTTTTTCATCAAATGTTCATCGACGAAAAGGTCCTTTTTCAAACTACGACCCATTGTGGAAATCCTCCTTCCAAAAATTTTAATAGAATCAGATTTGTTTTTAATAATTATTTTTACGACCACGAACAATAAGTTTGTTTGAACGAGCTTTCTTGCTGCGAGTCTTGTATCCAAGAGCTGGTTTACCCCATGGAGATACTGGTGTTGGACGTCCGATTGGAGCACGACCTTCACCACCACCGTGTGGGTGATCGTTAGGGTTCATTACAGATCCTCGAACTTCTGGACGTTTACGTTTCCAACGAGCACGACCAGCTTTACCAATGTTAATTAATTCATGTTGTTCGTTACCAACAGTACCGATTGTTGCACGGCAAGTTGCTAAAATCATACGAACTTCACCTGAGTTCAAACGAACTAAAGTGTATTTACCTTCTTGACCAAGTACTTGTGCACTTGTACCAGCTGAACGAACTAATTGTCCGCCTTTACCTGGTTTTGTTTCAATGTTGTGGATAACAGTACCGACTGGAATGCTTCCTAATGGTAATGCATTACCTACTTTAATATCAGCGTTAACGCCTGATTCGATACGTTGTCCTACTTGTAAACCTTTTGGAGCAATGATATATGCTTTTACACCATCAACATAGTGAATTAAAGCAATGTTTGCTGAACGGTTTGGATCGTACTCGATTGAGTGAACAACTCCTTCAACGTTATCTTTGTTACGTTTGAAGTCAATCACACGATAAGCACGTTTGTGTCCGCCACCTTGGTGACGTACAGTGATTTTACCTTGGCTGTTACGACCAGCGTTGTTTTTTGATGATTCTAACAAAGTTTTTTCTGGTGTTGACTTTGTAATTTCGCTGAAATCATAACCTGTCATATTACGACGGCCGTTTGAGGTTGGATTATATTTTTTAATCGCCACGTCTAATTCCTCCTATATAATAGTAGTTTTGCTTCGAAGATTATGCTTCTTCAGCGAAGATTTGAATATCTTTTGAGTCTTTTGTAAGCTTCACGATTGCTTTACGACGTTTGTTTGTGTAACCAGCATAGCGGCCAACACGTTTGAATTTAGCACGTACATTTAAGATGTTAACTTTTTCTACTTTAACACCAAAAATTTCTTCTACGGCTTGACGTACTTCGATTTTGTTTGCGCGTACGTCTACTTCGAAAGTATATTTCTTTTCGTCAGTAGCAAGCATTGAAGCTTCAGTAATGATTGGGCGTTTGATTACGTCACGTGCATCCATTATTGAAGTCCCTCCTCTACTTTAGAAAGAGCAGCTTGTGTTAATACTAATTTATCGTTGTTTACAACATCTAAAACAGTAACTTGTGTTTCGTCAACAACTGTTACGTTTGGAATGTTACGTGCAGCTAATTGTGCAAATTCGTTTGAAGATTCAACAACTACTAACACTTTTGTGTCAACTTTTAAGTTAGCTAATACTTTTGCAAACTCTTTTGTTTTTGGTGCGTCGAATTGTAATGCTTCCACTACAACAAGCTTTTGATCTAATACTTTTTGTGATAATACTGATTTAATCGCTAAGCGACGTACTTTTCTTGGTAATTTGTAACTATATGAACGAGGTGTTGGTCCGAATACAATACCTCCGCCACGCCATTGTGGTGAACGGATTGATCCTTGACGAGCACGACCAGTTCCTTTTTGGCGCCATGGTTTACGGCCGCCTCCGCTTACTGCACTACGGTTTTTAACTGCGTGAGTTCCTTGACGTAATGAAGCGCGTTGCATGATTACTGCGTCGAATACTACATTTTTCATTTGGTTCAATTCCGAAGATGTCTGAGTTTAACTCAATTTCTCCATTTGTTGTTCCATCTTGTTTGTATAATGTAACTTTTGTCATTCTCTCGTTCCTCCTTCCTTACTGAATTATTTTTGATTTAATAGCTGTTTTAATTTCTACTAATGATTTTTTTAGATCCTAGTACATTACCTTTGATTAAGATAACGTTACGTTCTGCATCAACTTTAACCACTTCAAGATTTTTGAATAGTGATACGGGTTGCCACCCATTTGTCCAGGTAATGCTTTTACCTTTGAATACGCGTGATGGGAATGATGCTCCACCCATTGAACTAGGACGACGGTGGTAACTGAGAACCGTGAGCCATTGGTCCGCGAGATTGACCATGACGTTTGATTGCACCTTGAAACCTTTTTCCTTTAGATGTTCCTGTTACGTCAACGATGTCACCTGCTTTTAAATACATCCACAGTGATTTCTTGTCCCTACTTCGTACTCGCTAAGCTCGACATTGTTGAATTCACGAATGAAGCGCTTAGGAGTAGCATTTGCTTTTTGCTACATGACCTTTTGCAGGGCGATTTGATAAAACTTCACGTAAGTCGTCGAAACCCTAATTGAACAGCTTCGTAACCGTCGTTTTCGATTGTTTTTAATTGAAGAACAACGTTTGGAGTTACTTCTACAACTGTTACAGGAATAAGTTCACCTGATTCTGTAAAGTATTGAGTCATCCCTACTTTTTTGCCTAAGATTCCTTTGGTCATGGTTACACCTCCATTTTTCTATAAATTATAATTTGATTTCGATGTCAACGCCACTTGGTAAATCAAGTTTCATTAAGGCATCAACTGTTTTTGGTGTTGGATTGACAATGTCAATCAAACGTTTGTGAGTACGCATTTCAAATTGTTCGCGAGAATCTTTATATTTGTGAGTCGCACGAATAACTGTATATAGCGATCTTTCTGTAGGCAATGGAATTGGACCAGCTACGCTAGCACCAGTTCTTTTTGCTGTTTCTACGATTTTTTCCGCTGATTGATCAAGCGCACGGTGTTCGTAAGCTTTCAAACGGATACGGATTTTTTTGTTTTGCCATTTTCTTTCCTCCTTCGTCTAATGTTGTCATAAGACTAGCTCCACGCGAATTTCCGACGTTTCCCTTTCGTAGCAAAGCGTCCGGGTGTGTCGCAACCTCTCGTTTCATAGCTACCCCTGTTTCCTTTTATAGGGGTATCGCATGTGACATACTTATCCTCTGCGACACTTTTAATAGTATACATGCTAATTTAAAAAAATGCAAGCTTTTTGTTGATTTATCAATCTTTTTATACAAACGCCTCCGTGTGTTTCATTTTTAGTTTAAAAACAGCTAAAAACATTATTATATCAACGTTTCTAGCTGTTTAATTTAAAGTTTTAAAAATTATGAAAACCAATACAATTTTTTCTCTAAAAAAATTTATTTTTAAAAATTTTATTTTTCTTCTTTTTTCTATATTAGCTGTCACTGCCAATAACAAGAATATTGGTATAATTGACATCAAATAGGTGAAATTAAATTCTTCTCCAAATGAATGTTTAAAAGTAAAAACATATTAAATAATTTAATCAAAATAGGAATGACATTTATAATAATCGCTGCAATCCAAATTGTTTTTTCCTGTAATAGTTATTTGTTTTTCTTTAGCATTTTCATTTTTCTCATTGTTATTTCTCCTCAATCTATTTCCAAAAATTGTTTATTTTTCCATTTTCTCTTTTTTTCAATATTAGCTATCACCATAAATAAAAAGAAAGTAGGAAACAGCGACATCAAATAGGTGAAATTAAATTCTCTCCAAAACGAATGTTTAAAGTAAAACATATTAAATAGTTTAATCAAAATTAGAATTACATTTATAATAATTACTGCAACCCAAATTGTTCTTCCTGTAATATTCAGTTGTTTTTTTCTTTACCACTCTCATTTTTACTCATTGTTATTCCTCCTTAAACTTCTTCTGAAATAACTCCCTAATAGTATCGGAATGAATAGTACAAACTTTTCTCCTGTTACATAGTCAACGACTGATTCTCCCACAACGAATACTTTTACCATTAATATCGTTAACACTACGAGATAAAAACCAAAATAAATTCTTAAATATTTTTTTCTCATCTTGTTAGTTTCTTTTACTTCTGTCATTCCAATCACTTCCTTTACGTTTTTTTACATTTATAGTATATCTAATTCTATTCTTCTTGTTGAGTGCCCAAAAGTCACTACCTAACATGACTAAAGTCATTAAAAACACCCTAAGCATTTGCTTAGAGTGTTTCGTTCCAAATTAACCTTGGATATCAAATTTACATTGACCTGTTTCTTCGTATTCTTTAATATTTTCGAAACTTGTTTTCAATCATGTTTAATACTGCTTCATCTGTATAGCTTCCCATATGAGGAGTCACTAATACACGAGGATATAATTCTACTAATTTCGCAATTGCAGAATCTTCAATTGTTTGACCTTGTAAGTCTTTAAAGAATACTGCACTTTCTCCTTCTAATACATCTAAACCAACACCTGATAAGTGTCCAGATTCAACAGCTTCGATAATAGCATCAACATCTTGTAATTCACCGCGAGCTGTGTTTACTAAGATAGCACCTTTTTTCATTTTGCTAATAAATTCTTTTGTAATTACCTTGCCATTTGCAGGAATGTATGGCGCATGAATACTGATTACATCTGAATTTGCTAATAACTCATCTAAAGATACTTGAGTACAAATATCTTCTACCCTTCCTTAGGAAACGCATCGTAAGCTAAAACTTTTGCACCTAATCCTTTGAATAAGCTTTGCAGTTGTTAAACCGATACGGCCAATCCCAACTACACCTACTGTACAATTGCGAATTTCTTTTAGCAAACATTTGAGCATCTACAGGAAATCTTGTTTTACTTGTTTTTTGAAACTGTGTATGCAACATTTCTTAATAATGTCATCGCTAACGTCACTGCTAATTCACTAATTGCATTTGGTGAATAGAATGGCACATATCCTAATTTAAATCCTAATTCACGTGCGTAAGGTGCATCAATGTGGTTTACTCCCTACTGTACGAGTAATCACATATTTTACGCCTAATTCTTTATAAATATCTAAGTTTTCTTTATTTGCCCAGCAATTTCCACGTAAAATAACTGCTTGACATCCTTCTGCTAATCGTGCTGTTTCTGCTGAATTTAAATATTCAGGTGTTGTTACTAATTCATAACCAAATTTTGCATTCACTGATTCAAAATTGGTTTTTCTACATCACGAACTCCGTATGCTAATACTTTCACGTTTTTTTCCTCCATATCGAAATGGAAAAGTATCCCCGTCTTACATGGTTCTACTTTTTCCATTCCCAAAAATTTTATTTCATTTAAACTAGATTATAAACCTTTTAAAAATAACTGATCCTAATACAATCCAGAATACTACTGCTGCAACACTTAATACTGTTGCTAATAATGACGCGTTACTTGCTAAAACGGCTTCACGATCATATTTAATCGCATAAGCTACTGCTACTGTTGCAGGTGGTGTTGCAAGCATAATAATACCCATTGCAGCTTCATAACCCATTGGTAAGAATGGACGTACTGCAAAAATAATTGCCACAAAGATAGCTGGAACTACTAATAATTTCACTAAACTATAGAACCAAACTGCACGTTCTTTTACAGCATCGCCTAAAAGAAATGTTACCTAATGTGATCCCGATTGCTAACCAAGCTAATGGTGAGCTTAAGTCCGCTAAATAAGAAATAGCTTTAAATAACCATGGAGCTGTTTTATCGATACGTAAGAAAAGCTACCATAATTTCTTTTATCTTTTTCCATTACAGCAACTTGTGGTAATGAACCTGGAATACCCAGATTAATAAACCAGCAAAAGTTGCGATAACGATAATATTTCCAAAAATTAATTTTAAGTTTTTCTTTTTCAAATTTCATACCACTCATACGAATTAAAACCATATGAATATAAAAATACACGATAAGCTAAATTGAAAATGTTCGCATATAATGTACCAGTTGCTCCTAGCAATCCGTTAATAATTGGAATACCGAAGAACGTTGTTGAACCAAATGTTGTTAAAACAGAAAGAGTCGTTTTACGATCCCCTTTTCTCTTTCATGAAGAATAACTCTCCTAAAAACAATTAAAATTGCATAAGCGATAAAACCAAAAAAATAAATACGTTTAATCCTGTTGTAAATGTTTCTTGTTTAATATCTTGCATGAACGCTTTGAACGCTAACGCAGGAATCGCAACAGATAACGCTAAGTTACTAATGACCTTTTCCACTATTTGCATCAACAATATCCTTTTTACGAATAATATATCCGACTAAAATAATAGAAATTGTTGAAAAAGATTGCTGCCACAAATGTTGGCGCAGTTAAAATTTTTCAGAATTTCAGCTGATGACATCTAAAAATTAACCCCTTTTCTATTTTTATTTTTATGTACCTTGCACATACATCAGCATTTTTACCATATTTTTCATTTTTATTTGCAAAATATTTCTGATTTTGAAAACGATAATTCTTTATGAAAAATATTTCATCTACATTACCATAACCCTTATTAAACTTATTTTTCTATTTTTTTCTATACAAATTCGAATATCCGGTTGTTCTGGAAAAAGCTTTTAACAGCACCGTCAACAAATTCGTACTACTCGTAACAGCTGCTGCTTGATTTCCCATTCTACAAAAATAATATTGTCGATCTTTTTAGAGGCTCTACCTCAAAAACTCTTACAACTAATTTCCCTAATGGAGAAAGGCCTTTTTTTCACTTCACTTAAATTCTCTTCTTCCAACGCTTCTAATATTCCTTTAAATTCATCTGGAGGCAACTGTATTTGATTCGTATTTAATAGATGCGTCAACATTTTAAAAGCATAATAGGATTGATTCACTTTTCTTGCCTCCTATCGATTTTTCATCTAACCATTGTTTTAGCTACTTTTTAAAATCGGCAACTCACGATTCGTCAATAATCTTCCTAATTTTTTATCTGTTTGACTTTCATACAATTTTACCGCTTCTTCATACCCAAGCATTAATACCTTCATTTGAAAAATCATTTTTCATAATCTAGTAACTCTTGCTCTCCACGACTCTTCATTTTACATAAATAATAATGATTTATATTATGACGATTCACTGCGTGATAATAGTCACTCACAATTCCGATTTTACATAACAGTTCACTTTCAATTCCTAATTCTTCCTTCACTTCTCGTAAAACTGCCTCTTCAGCATTTTCACTTTCTTCTATACCTCCACCTGCAGTTTCGATATAAGTTCCCAGTCCGAATAAATCATCTCTAGTAATTTGAACAAAATAAAAACGATCCTGTTCATCCACAACAATCGCTCTAGCACAATGACGATCCTTTTTGTTTTGCCTGTTCTTCCCCACTCCTTATCTTCTAATTCTAAATAAAAATGTAAGTCTTTCATGCATCTTCCTCCAATCGCACTTACTATTATATCTCTTTTTCCTGAAACACAAAAAAGAGAAGATCTTCAAGACCTTCTCATCACATTTCAAAATAAGTTTCTCTAATTTTTTTCTTTCGATTTAAAAACAGTATTTAAGAAAATTGCTACGACACTCGCTACTACAATCCCATTTGAGAAGAACATTTGAACTGCAGTCGGCATGCTAATAAATAAATTACTATTATTAAACCCAACACCCATACTAATAGAAATCGCTGCTATTAAGAAGTTATGTTCATTATTAACAAAATCTACAGTTGATAACACTTGCATCCCTTGAAGCGATACAAATCCAAACATTACGACCATTGCTCCCCAATGACAGGACTAGGAATAATTTGAGCCAACGCTCCAAACTTCGGCAATAAACCTAAAAACAATTAAAAAGACTGCCGCATAGTAGATTGGAAGACGATTTTTACTCCAGAAATTTTTTTACTAATCCCACATTTTGAGAAAATCCTGTGTATGGAAATGTATTAAACAACCCGCCAAGTAACACTGCCATCCCTTCAGCACGAAGCCCATTACGAAGACGAGTTGCATCAATTGTTTCACCTGTAATATTTGATAAAGCCATATAAACACCTGTTGATTCAACCATTGAAACTGTTGCAATAATACACATCATAGCAATAGATGACAATTCAAAAGTCGGCGTTCCAAAAATAAAATACAGACGGAACATGAACAACAGCCGCTTGCTGTACCGGTGCAAAAGTCAACTAATCCCATACTAGCTGCAACAACTGTTTCCAACAATCAGCCCAATTAAAAATCGAAATTGATTTAATAAATCCTTTTTGTAAAAATATTAATCAAAAGAATAATAACAACCGTAATAATTGAAAGTAATAAACTTTTGCGCCGTTGGCTCTGGAGAATTATTTCCCATATTTCCAATCGCTACTGGTATTAATGTTAATCCAATTGTTGTAATAACAGAACCCGTCACAATCGAAGGGAAATAATTCGCTAATTTAGAAAATATACCTGAAACTAAAATGACATAAATCCCTGAAACGATTAAAGCACCAAACATCGCTCCACTACCATGACTCTTACCGATTATAATTAAAGGTGCCACCGATTGGAACGCTACCCCTAATACAATTGGAAGACCTACACCAAAGTGTTTGTTTAATTGAAGTTGTAACAATGTAGCAATCCCACACATGAAAATATCTGTAGAAATTAAATACGTTAATTGTTCACTAGAATATCCCAAAGCTGTAGCAATCATTAGAGGAACAAGAATAGAACCTGAATACATTGCTAATAAATGTTGTAATCCTAAAACTGCTGCTTGCGAGTGTTTTTGTTGTTGCATTATAAGTCTGCCTCCTTAAAAATAACATTCCCATTTTCAAAACGTTCAATACGAGCTAAAGATAACACTGGATATCCAGCTTCTTCTATCAATCCACGACCATCTTGGAATGATTTTTTTCAATGACAATTCCTACTGCTTCTACTTTGGCACCAGCTTGTTCGATAATTTCAATCAAACCTTTAGCAGCTTGCCCATTGGCTAAGAAATCGTCAATGATGAGCACTTTATCTTCATTAGACAGATATTTACCTGCAATAGATACCGTATTACTTACTTTTTTAGTAAAGGAATACACTTCTGCAGTTAATACTCCTTCATTCATCGTAATGTTTTTAGATTTCTTTGCAAAAATCATTGGAACATCTAATTTGTCAGCAACATAAATCGCTGGAGCAATACCGGACGCTTCAATCGTGACAACTTTTGTAATTCCCGCATTCGCAAATTGTTCTGCAAAAACTTCTCCAATTTTATGCATCAGACGAATATCCACTTGGTGAGTTAAAAAGGAATCCACTTTTAAGAATATTCTCACCTAAAACATGACCATCTTTCAAAAATACGTTCTTCTAGTAATTTCATAAGTCCTCCTATAGCCAAAATAGTTTTTCTTACTTCCTCACAACAGTTCACCCCAAACAAAAAGCATACATTTCTTTTTACCACTTGTTCGGAATATATGTATTTTAATACTAAACGTTTATAAAATCAATAGTTTTCATTATGAAATTTCAATCAAAAACGAACAATAGTGATGAGATCTTAATAAAAATATTCATTTTTAGGCAACAAAAAGGCCGGACATAATCGTCCGACCTCTAAATAGTCATTAAAAATTATTTTAATGTTACAGAAGCTCCAACTTCTTCTAATTGAGCTTTTTAATGCTTCTGCTTCTTCTTTAGCAACGCCTTCTTTTTAAGATTCCAGGTGCGCCATCAACTAAAAGCTTTTAGCTTCTTTTTAATCCTAAACCAGTAGCTTCACGAACAACTTTAATTACTTTAATTTTTGTTGTCGCCTGCAGATGTTAATTCTACATCGAAGTCTGATTTTTTCTTCAGCAGCTTCACCAGCGCCACCAGCTACTACAGCTACAGGAGCTGCTGCTGTTACGCCAAATTCTTCTTCGATTGCTTTTACTAAGTCGTTTTAATTCTAATACAGTTGCTTCTTTTAATGTCAGCAATGATTTGTTCAATGTTTAATGCCATTTTAAAATTCCTCCATTTTGGTTAATTAATTTTTATTATTTTTTTGATTAGCTAGCTAGCCTTAAGCAGCTGCGCCATCTTTTTGATCTGCAACGGCTTTGAATGCCAATGCAGTGTTGCGAACTGGTGCTTGTAATACTGATAATAGCATTGATAGTAAGCCTTCGCGGTTTGGTAATTTTGCAAGAGCTTCGATTTCTTCTTTAGAAGAAACTTTACCTTCGATTACACCTGCTTTAATTTCTAAAGCTTCAACTTTTTTAGCAAAGTCAGCTAAGATTTTAGCAGGAGCTACTACGTCATCGTTACTGAAAGCTACAGCTGATGGTCCTTTGAAAATGTCATCCATTCCTTCTAAACCAGCTTCTTTAGCTGCACGTGATAAGATGCTGTTTTTTTACAACTGCAAATTGTACACCTGCGTTACGTAATTCTGTACGTAAGTTTGTTGCTTGTTCTACTGTAATTCCTAAATAATCCACAACTACAACAGATGTTGCGTTTTTGAATTGTTCAGCAACTTCAGAAACTTGTTGCGCTTTTTTAGCAATAATTGCTTCACTCATCTTCGTGTTTCACCTCCTGAATTTTAGGTAGGGCATAAAAAAACTCTATGCCCACAAAGACATAGAGAAATAAGATCAACTTGTTCTCCCTCGGTAGGATATTAAGGCTAACGCCCCTACTGTCTTCGGTCGCATTCAACTAGAAAATAGTTTACAGGAACCAAAAAGCCCTTGTCAACTATTTTTGCAATTTTGAATATTTTTTTACTTACTCACCTAAAATGAGTTTTTGTTAACTCTTCAGAAGTGACTGCTCCAAAATATTCTGTTAACTCAAATGTGTCTAACACAGCTTTAATATCTTCTTCTACCATACGAACACCAATTAATTGAGTTTCTACATCTTGAATTTCTCGTTTAGAGAAGAAGTCTCCACGAATACTACATTTTGTAATTCTTCCTTGTTCTACTTCTAAATAAACTTGAATTGTTCCTGCTTTTAAATCTTCCATCACGATAGTCGCTATATTGTGGAGATTCTCCATAATTCCAGTCCCAATTTTTATACTTTTTAGCTGTCAATTCATCAATCGCTTTCCAATCTTCTTCCGTTAACACATAACGTTTCGCTTCATCTATTGAATCAATTCTAATAACTTGCAAGTCATTAAGTTTTTAAATTCATCAATGGTAATTTCTTGATATTCTGGTGCTAAATGCGGACGTATTGAACCTACTCTTGCTCTTGTAGATTGAATCCCTTTTTGATTGTAATTTCTTTTTGTTTGGATTCAAAACTTTTTCCATTGCATCATAATCCACATCTAATAGTAAAGAATAGCCTCCATAAACACGACCATTACTAATCGTCATTGCAGCTCCAGAAACTTTCTTCCCATCGATAGTTAAGTCATTTCGACCAGTTTGTTCTACTCCAGTTGCCCCCTAACTCATGCAGCGCTTGAATCGCAGGAGCGTATGTTCTCTTGAAATCTCCAAATACTCCATTATCTTGAATTAAATAACAAACATTAACAGCACCTGAATCTACATATACGGCACCACCACCCGTATCTCTTCTAACGACTTGAATATTATGTTCTTTTAAATATTGTTCATTCACTTCTGCAACTGTATTTTGAAATTTTCCAATTTCCACTTTTTGGATCACAGTAATACGGAAATAAAATATCATCATCTAAAAAAATACATTTTGTTGGACATATACTTGCATCGCAAGAGCTACTGCTCCATCTGTAACATACTTTCCATTTCTAATTGGCTCAATCAAATACATAAAGCTTTCCTTCTTCCTTTAATAATTGATGTGTTTCGTGATTAATGTTGCAATATTTTCCGATAATAATAGGGTGCGATTTCGAATGGCTAAAGGCACTCGATAATGTTTATGGTTCATACTTACATAAACCGCATTTGGATTTTTCTGTAACTTTCTTCTGGAATGGTGTTTTTAATAAATTGTGGTGTTGTAAAATCCAATTCAATTTCTAAATATACTACTTTTCCTGTTTCATATTGCTTCAAAAAGCATCATAACGAGCTTTTTGTTCAAAGAAATCTGCAGACTCAACCATCCCTTTTTCAGCATTACGCTTATTAATCTCTAATGGTGCACCACATTCTGGACAAAACGGAATTAATTCATACGGGACTTTCATATCTTTTTGCTGAGCAATCATTTCACGAATTAGCTCATCTTTTCGATAAGTTTTTGGATGACAATGTTGGCTACATTGTAACAGTCCGTATTCTCCTTGAATATGAAACACTTTTCGCCATATCAAATCCAGCTACTTCAAAGGCATTATCAGCATTCGTAGTAATAATATGATACGGTTTTTGTTTCAAGCATTTCTTTCAACTCTACATAAGCTGCTCCCACTGGTTGATCTAAGTAATTCAGTGCAATAAAGCGACTTTGAAAAGACCAGTACTCTTCCCAACTGGCAAATTGAAATAAACTTGCTTGTAACATATCTAATAATTGATACTTTTTGATAAAATCTGAAAAAGCTAACTCAAAAACGTTCTCAATATAAGTAAAGCCATCCGCAGCAGACATTCCTGCTCCAATCCCTACAATAATAGCATCCGCTTCTTCAAACAAACTTTTTAATTGTTGCGCCTGACTTTCCATCTTTTGTATTGGTGTAATCCACTCCACTACTTTCCCTCCCTTCTATCATAATTGTAATAATTTTTCATAAGCCATTTGTTCTTCATTTGTATACGTTGATAAAATAACCATTTCTGGAAAGATGTTGCTTAACCCAGTCTTTTACAACCGAAACTGCAATTTGTGCAGCATCTTCTATCGGAAAACCAAATTGACCCGTTGAAATCCCACAAAAAGCAAGACTCTCTAGCTTCATTTCTTCTGCTTGCTTCAAAACAACTCATATAACATTTCTCTAATAATTGTTTTTCGAATAGGCGTAACGGGCTTTCCACTTGGAATAAACGGTCCCACTGTATGAAAAAACATACTCACATGGCAAAATGAAAACTTGGTGTCACCTTCACAGATCCTACCGGTTCTTTTTCCCTTGAGCAAGTTGAATTTGATGACAACATTCTCTTAACTTGACCCCTGCAAACGTATGAATTGCATTATCAATACAACGATGATTTGGAATAAAACATCCTAACAAATCACTATTCGCCGCATTTACAATTGCATCCACTTCTAAATGACATAAGTCTCCATGATATAATTTTATTCTCTCTTCATTGGTATCTTGGCAACTTTCCATTCCAACAATTGCCCCCGTATGGTATTGCTTTAAATAAGCCTCTTCCAATTCTAAATAACGAATATCCGCTGGACTAGCAGGTCGAATATTGACCAACCCTCGCCAAATTTCTTCTAATTCTTTTTCTGATTTTCGAGAGAAATCTGGAACAACCTCGCCTTTTTCCTCCATCAAAAAAGCAATCATTTGCTGTAATCGATTAACCTGTGTATCTTTATTCATCTTCTAATGCCATAAATTGCGCTTCATCAACATCTGTTAATACGACTAACCAATGTTCTTCTGGCTTTTCAGAGTTTAATAATGTTGGCTCATCTACTGCAGCTTTTATTATATGCCACTACTTTTTCCTCCAATTGGAGTCACAATAGACATCACTGTTTTAGAAGCTTCAATACTAACAATTTCTTCTTCAGCTTCTAACACTTCATCTTGGCTAAATTGAACAAAGCCAATTGTACCCACATCATCTTGTAATTCTGGTGTCATACGAATCGTATAACGGTCTCCTTCCTTATCAATCCATAAAAAATTTGCAAATTTTCTCATTTTATTCATCCTTTCTACTGATACAATTGTGCGAATAATTCTAACGCACGTTTACGGTTTTCAAATCCTCCAACTAATGGAATCATTAATAATTCATCTGGATTACAAACTTGGCATAACTCATCCAGTTGCGCTTTTACCGCCTGAGAATCTCCAACAATTAACCGTTGACGATTGCCTTCGATTGTTTTTCTTTTCCGTTGAAGTTACTTCTCGAGTCTTCACATCCTTATTAGTTGGGAATGTTTCAAATTCACTAAAATCTTGTTTTCCTAACATCCATAAATCTAACGTTTGAGCCATCTCTTCTGGCTTTTTCCTCAGTATCTGCAATTACTACAAAAACTGCTAAAATAAAGCGCGAATCTGTTCCATTTACCGATTGAAATTCTTTACGGTAAGCCTCTGATAATTCTTTTGCTAACATAAGAGGTTCTTGCGGAATATACGGGAAAATCCATAAACAAATCCTAAGCCATTTTTGCAGCAATATGAACGGATTCACCACCCATTCCTAATAAAAATTGCTCTGGAGCCCTCTTTGTATAAGGAACAGTTTCATTTGTTTGAATATTTTCCTGTAAATCAGCTATCCATTCACCAAACTGAGGTTTAGTATAATGACTTTTTCAAAGCTGTTGAAACAGCTTTTGTCCCAATTGAATTTCCTAATCCAATATCGATTCTTCCAGGAAATAGCACTTCTAATGAGTACATCACTTCAGCTACTTTATACGATGCATAATGCAAACCCATAATACCACCTGAACCGACATGAATATTCTTTTGTTTGAGAAGCAATCGCTGGAATTACCACTTCAGGTGCACTAATTGACAAAGCTTTTACTTGATGGTGTTCTGCTACCCAAAAACGTGCATAACCTAATTCTTCTGCCATTTTAGCTAATTGAATCGTCTCTTGAATAGCTTCTTCATTTGTTTTTTTCCAAAATCAACAACGCCATAATCCAATACACTAATTTTCATCGACAGCTCTCTCCTTATAGTTAACTTCCAAACTTCTAAAGAAATCTCTAGCATCTTTATGAAGCGACTTCCAAAATCCATTAATGGCACAATATCTTTAAATGCCGCTTTGAGGAATCGCTAATTCTTCTAAATCCTCTGGTTTAATCGATAATTGTATTTCTTCTGATTTACCTTCTCTAATTTTTTTAGCAAATTCAGGATCTGTAATAAATGGAGTCGATAAACCAACAAGGTCAGCATGTTCTAACGCTTCTAACGCTTTTTTTGACTATTAATCCCACCAGAAGCAATTACTGCAACTTTTCCTTTTAAAAGCTTTTATAAATCACAGCATTCACTAATTCACCTTGATAAGGACCTTTTGCGCAATTTTTATTTCGAAATACATCATGTCCCCAACTCGCAATCGCTAAATAATCAATCGAAGCAATTGTTGAGAGCTTGATGGAAAAATTCTAAAAACTCATCAATACTATAACCAATCTGATTCCCTCTAGTTTCTTCAGGAGTCGCCCTAAACCCTAAAATAAAATTCTCCCCAGCATATTGCTGAATGGTTTCTTGAACGACTTTCAACACTTCTATTCCAATGCGAGAACGATTTTCTAGAGATTGTGAGCCATATTCATCTGTTCTCTCATTTGAAAAAGTAGAGAAGAATGTTTGAATTAGCAATCGTTGAGCAGAAGAAATTTCACCCCATCAAATCCTGCTTCAATCGCAATTTTAGTTGCACGACGATAATCTTTAATCACTTGATGAATTTCTTCAATCATCATCTCATGTACTTCATGTGGAAATGGCGATTGTAATTTCATCGCACTAGGACCTACAACCGTTTTATCTCGATTCAATGCATGACTGGCAAAACGTCCCGCATGGGTTAATTGTAAAATAGCCGTCGCTCCTTGAGATTTCATTTCCTGAGCTAATTTCTTCAACCCTGGAATAGCCGCCTCATCCATCGCACTAAATCCAAATTCAAACAGTTGTCCTTGTTTATTGACGTACGCTGCCCCTGTAATTTGTAACGCAGCAGAACCTGCACGTCTCTTTGCATATAATAAGTCATCTTGCGTAATATACCCTTCTTCCGTTGAAGAATTCGTCACCATTGGCGATAATACAAAACGATTGTCTAATACTATATTTCCCTTCAATGTAAAAGGTTCAAACAATGCGTCTATTGTTTTCATTTTTAAAACACCTTCCTTAACCACACATACTTCTATTGTATCACTTTTCTGACTTCATGCTGGAATTTTTTCAACTTTATTAAAACTTCCATAACTCATCTTGTTCCCACTGTTCAGCAATGGCTAGTAATACATCTTCTCTACCTTTTGCTGCAACTAATTGTACTCCAATGGGCATGCCTTCACTTGAATGACCAACCGGGAGACTAATCGCCGGTTGACCTGTAATATTCATTCGTTGTGTAAATGGAGTATCTTCCACACTCGACTCAAACATTTTCCACACAACTTCTTGACGTTCTTCATGTGATAACTCATGAATATGCTCCATATTCTCGATTAAGTCAGCATCTAAAGAATACGCATCTTGTTTCGGTGCAGTATTCGCAACCGTCGGCAATAATAACACATCATATGTATCATGAAGCTGCATCATCGCTTCCGCATAACGATCCCAATCACCCGCAACTCGTGCATAATCAGCTCCTGTGACCATTAACCCACTTTGATACATCACCCATGTCATCAATTCCGTATCAAAACGAGTCAATTGACGTTGCAATTGTTTCTCCATTTTTTGAAACATCACAACAGTCTCTGCCCCACTAATAAGATAAAATCCTTTTTGAAGTTCAATTCCATCAATCGGATCTTCTGTTATTTCGCCGACTTCATGTCCATCCAATTCAAATTTCTGCGCCATTTGGCGAACAACTTGTTCCACTTCACTAGAAACGTTTCCCCCAATCGGATGTTTTAATAACAGCCCCACTTTCAACGGACGATTCAGTTTAGGAGAATATAACTGTTCTTTCTGCAACAAAGGTAACGAAATGGACTCTCTAATTGACATGTTTGCAAATGCTATAACAAATTCGAGTATCTCTCACCGTCTTAGTTAAAGCAAATTGAACCGTCGCTCCATTCCACCCACGATAAGAACCAGGGCCCACTGGAACACGACCACGAGTCGGCTTCAAACCAATTAACCCATTATGACTAGCAGGAACACGAATCGACCCACCCCCATCACTGGCAGCTGACATTGAGAAATCCCTGCAGCAACAATCGCAGCAGATCCCCCACTAGAACCACCTGCATTTTACAGTTTCATCTAAAAATGATGAACAGGCCCATGTAACTGAGCATCACTGACCATTTTATACCCAAACTCAGGTGTATTTGTTCTTCCTAAAACAATGAACCCTAATTCTTCTAGACGCTTCACAAAATGACTCGTCTCATGACAAATATAATCTTTAAACAAACGAGAACCATAAGTACAAGGTGTCCCTTTTTTCTCTTGCCCTAAGTCTTTTAAAAATAATGGAACTCCTGCAAATGGTTGATCCTTCACTTGAAACTTCTTTTGCTTCTTCTATCGCTTCTTCATAACGTGTCGAAACAATCGCATTCAATCTTGGATTCAATCGTTCTGCTTTTTCAATTGTTTCTAATACTAATTCCAACGGACTCACTTGCTGATTACGAACTGCTTGCGCCATACTAGTCGCATCTCGAAACATCTCCACACCCTCTTTCACAATCTTTCGCATTGTCATTATATACATGTACGTTCTTTATTGGCAATGAGAATGCATGGGAAAAACTTCCCATAGTAGCATTTATACATGAGACTCGCCTAGCGAGGCTGCTGCCGTCTTTCAGCTACTATATCAAGAAGTCACTTGTTAACTTATCTCATTTACAAAACAAAAGATAGAAAGGATTTTTTTCCCGTAGCATGAGCGCTAGAATCTGTTACGACAGATTCTAGACAAGAAAAACTTGAGACCTTAGGCTCAAGTTTTAGCAATGAGACAGCTTTAGCTGGCTGCTTGCGTCTTAATGCTACAATTAGAAAAAACCTTTCTATACACAAAAAAGAGCCGAGATATCTCGACTCTTTTCGTATTGTTAAAATTATAGAGAAGCTACGTCTACTTTAACCCCAGGGCCAAAAGTAGTAGTTACAGAAACGTTACGTACGTATTGACCTTTAACTGTAGCAGGTTTGATACGTAATAATGTTTCGTGAATTGTTTTGAAGTTTTCTACTAATTTTTCGTTTTCGAATGAAACTTTACCGATTGGAACGTGGATGTTACCAGCTTTGTCAACACGGTAAGTTACTTTACCAGCTTTGATTTCTTCAACAGCTTTAGTTACGTCCATTGTAACAGTACCTGTTTTTAGGGTTTGGCATTAAACCTTTAGGGTCCCTAATACACGACCCTAAACGACCAACTTCACCCATCATGTCAGGTGTAGCTACGATAACGTCAAACTCAAACCATCCACCTTGGATTTTTTGAGCTAATTCGCTATCACCAACGTAGTCTGCTCCAGCTGCTTCAGCTTCTTTAGCTTTTTCACCTTTTGCGAATACTAATACACGTTGAGTTTTACCAGTTCCGTTTGGAAGAACTACTGCTCCACGTAATTGTTGGTCAGCTTTCTTTGGATCTAATCCTAAACGATATGCAACTTCTACAGATGCATCAAATTTAGCGAAAGTCTGTTTCTTTTTGCTAATGCGATTGCTTCTTGAACTGAATAAGCTTTTGAAGAATCGATTTTTTTAGCGGCTTCTAAATATTTTTTGCTTTTCTTTGCCATTGTATAATTTCCTCCTATTGTGTGGTTTTAACGGTTCTACCTCCCACAAAGTCCATGAGTGAAACACTCGTGTTAGGGACTTTTGGAAGCTGCATGTTTGTTAGCCTTCTACTACAAATCCCATTGAACGGGCTGTACCTTCGACCATGCGCATTGCAGCTTCAACATCTGCTGCATTTAAGTCAGGTGCTTTTTAATTCAGCAATTTCTCTAACTTGATCACGAGTTACAGTAGCAACTTTTTTCTTGTTTGGTTCGCCTGAACCTTTTTTTCTACTTTTAGCAGCTTTCTTTAATAATACTGCTGCTGGTGGTGTTTTACAGATGAAGTCGAATGAACGGTCTTCATATACTGAAATCACTACCGGAATGATTAAACCAGCTTGATCTGCTGTACGAGCGTTGAACTCTTTACAGAAGCCCATGATGTTAACTTGTGCTTGACCTAAAGCTGGACCCTACTGGTGGAGCTGGTGTAGCTTTACCTGCAGGAATTTGTAATTTAACTAGTTTTACAACTTTTTTTAGCCACGAGACATTACCTCCTTGATTGTTTCGTGCGTGGTTTAAATGGAGATGAAGATTTCTCCTCCCACGTTTTTGTTCCAGTGCACACAAATGCACCTTGATATTCTAGCAAGAATTCTTGTAAAATGCAAGCTATTTTTGCAACTTTTTGATATATTTTTTTGACGATTATTGATGATCTCTAAAATAACATACTTTAAGATCAATAAAAACGTTGTAAATCTCTTAATAACTGAAATAATGTTGCACGATATTCAAATTCATCTCTTGTTTTTTTGGTAGCTCTAAGTTTCTAAATTCATCAATATAATCTTGAATCTCATCCATTAATGATACACCTGTATTTGTTAGATGTAATTGTTCTCCTGTTGAATGGAACATTTCTGCTAACAAATCGGCTTCTCTAACAGGACAATGGAAATCATTTAAATTTTTGCCATTACTTCTAATAATTGTAATTGTTCCGCACGCATTTCAAAATAGCATAAATCTTTATTAAATTGACTAAATAATTGATTTTCACTCTCGATATACAATAATTTTTGCGCTTTCAGTTAATGTTGCTTTTGCTTCTGAAAATTAATTTAGCATCATTTGTTCCATTACCTTCTCTTAAAAATGAAGCCATTAAACAGAGAATCTCACGAAGTTTTGCTTCAATTTCTTCTCTTTTCTTTTCAATCTCTTGTTGGTAACTCAGCATATACCAGTTGACTAAAAATTGCTACACCGGCTCCAATAAATAAAATTAATGCTTCATTAGTAATAAACTTGGAGTTATCTCACTTTAACCAAACATGAATTGCTAGAACCGAACTTGGTGCAATCCCTACTTCACTTTAAATAAAAAGGCTAGTGGAATGAAAAATGAGTAAATAAACTCCAAAACCAACTGTCGAATGTCCGAGTAGCAAAAAAATACACACACTGCTATTGTTAAAGCTAAGGACATAGAAATAATTCTTTTTCCAAGCAATGACAATCGAAGACTTTCTTGTATCCACCACACTCAATATCGCAATAATAGAAGCAACAGAAGCTGAAGATAATCCTATCGCTTGTGCAACTACTAAAGCTCCAAATGCCGCCAATATCATTTTTAATTCCTTTTAATACCATTTATTTTTCCCTTTCTAACTTTAACAATCTTTCTTTTCTATGTACTCCGCCTGCATATCCAGTTAATGCTCCACTTTTCCCTAGCACTCGATGACATGGAATGAGAATACTGATTGGATTTTTTCCAACGGCTTGCCCGACTGCTTGAGCAGAGTATGTTGCTACACCTTTTTCTTTTGCGATTCTCTGCGCAATTTCTCCATAAGTCATTGTTTCTCCATACGGAATTTCTTGCAAAATCTTCCAAACTCTTTCTTGAAAAAAATGGTTCCTTTCGGCTGCAACGGAAATGTAATCGGCGTTTGCTTTCCAGAAAAATAACTTTTTAACCAACTTTCGACTTGCTGGAAAATCGGTAAATCATTTTTCATCTCAATATCACGGTTGTCCTTAGCATCATTCACTTGCCCTACAAACCATAACCCTATTAAAGATTCACCATCACTTCTAACCGAACTTCTCCTAAAAGGGGTTTGTATAATTCTTTTCAAACACTTCTCAACCTCCCATTTCTCAGAATAAAAATAGTATACTCCATTTACTTACAGAAGTGGTATGTTTGTATTACTAATATTTTTTTAAGGAGTTCTTATGATTTTACACCAAGCTTATTTACACATTTTCGATAAAAAAATAGTGAAACTTACTGTTATCCCAAAAAGAATTACCTTTATCGAATCCCTATATTACAGAATATTTTTACAAAAATAATTGAAAAGACATTGAAAAGCGACCCTCGTCATGGTGTCTTACCTCCAGAAGAACCACTTCTAGGATTTTTAGCAGACGACAGTATCCCTTTTATTGAAAAAACTCAACAACTTGCTCATAAATTATATGAAATTATCGCTCCAGCAGAAGATATTCCTGCTGCTGATTATGTATTCGCATCAGGCATTAATGATCAAGGTGGAAATTTCTTTGCGATTTTTACGTTTTAGACTATAGCTCTAAATATACGCATTTTTTAGATTATGAAGATGACCAAGTATTAAATACTGTTTTGCAAAAATCATGCGATTTTACCAAATCCTTCTCAAAAATTATCAGAAGCATTCATTGTGGATACAAGTAATGGACAGTACCAATTAATCGAACGAAAATATATTGTAGAAGGTAAAAAAATCCCGTATTTCTCTGAACAATTTTTAGAAATTACACCTCCTACAAGTACACAGGAGCAAATAAAGGAAATTAAAAAGACAGTCACTCATGTTGCTAAAAATATGATGAAGAAAATTATCTTGCACTCGCAACAACACAACAGGCAATCTTAACACAATTAGAAGAAAGTGATGAAATTGATGCAGGAATTATTTTCGATACGGTCTTCAAGGATAAACCTCTTGCAAAAGAAGCAGCTTACCAAGCTATTGCGACTGAAAAATTCCGAGAAAATTCCAGTTACAAATGTACCAAAAATATGAAAAATATAGCAAACAAAAATTCAAACTCGATAACGGGTTGAAATTACCATTCCAAGTGACATTTACGAAAATAAAGAAATGGTGGAGTTATCAATAATCCTGATGGATCCATTTCTGTATTAATTAAAAATATCGATTCAATCATGAATCGATTCAATGACATAAAAAGGCGAAATGAAGTTCTGCTTCATTTCGCTTTTCTAGTTAAATAATGGTTGCCAATTAAAATCTTGATAATCAATAATATTATTTTTTTATCTAGCCCCACATCTTCTAACTCAAATTCTAATCGTTCAAATTCCTTTTTAGCAATCAGTTCTCGCTTAGAATCTTTCGTTAATTGATAAACAAAAATCGATCCATTTCCTGTTCCAGATGAAAAACCCTACTTCTGAAAAGTTTTTCCTTCCGGAAACACATTAAATCTTGTCTAGCTCCACCTGAGCCTACATATCCTTGTACAGCAAGTTTTAGGGTGTTGTTCCATCCTCTAAATAATAAACCGCATGCATATAATATTGAGAATCAGTACCTTTTCCTTTATGAGCTAGTAGTAATTCATTAACACCGTCTTCATTTTAAATCGCGAAAATCAACATAAAAATTCATTTGGATTTTTATTCATCGATTCTTGAATAACTGGTGCTAATCCCAAAGGAGATTTTGTAATTTGTACACCCTTTGCCTTAATCTCTTTGAAATAATCTAACACATCTCGATATAATTCTTTATCACTGGGTTTTGTAACAGTCGTTGAACTTTCTGTAGTAGACTCTGCTACTTGTGTTGTCGCTGAAGAACGATTTGATGAAAAGTTTGTAGTAGAAGAATTTAATCCACAAGCCGTTAATAATGTAATGAAACTTGCAACAATTCCTATAAGCTTTTTATTCATAAAACTCTCCTTATAATGGTTTCTTCAACGGAATCCCTGGTTTTCGTGGATATTTATTTGGAGTTTCTTTTGTTTTTAGGATGGTTACGACATGACGATTTCCACCTTCATACGGTAAATCAAAGGACACATCACCTTCCACTTTTCCACCTAAAATGGCAATCGCCTTTTTCGCTTCTTCTAACTCCACTTCTGTATGAGCAGCTTTCAACGCTAAAAGTATCCTTGTTTCTTCACTAATGGCATACAAAATTCGCTTAGTACGCTTAATTTTGCTACCGCTCTAGCTGTTACGACATCATAAGATGCTCTGAAATTTTTATTTTGTCCAAAAGTCTCTGCACGATCATGGAAACATTGCACCTCTGTTAATCCTAACGTTTCTACTAAAGTGTTTAAAAACATAATTCGTTTATTTAACGAATCCACAATTGTCACTTTTAAATCTGGAAATACAATTTTTAATGGAATACTTGGAAATCCTGCCTGAGCTCAACATCACACAATGTTTGATTCGATAACTCATGATGAAATCCTAACGCTAAAAGAATCATAGAAATGTTTCAAATACACTCCTTCTTCATCTGTAATCGCCGTTAAATTCATCTTCTCATTCCATTCCACCAATAATTGAAAATATTGATGAAATTGTTCTTTTTGCACATCTGTTAAAAGTAATACCATGCACTTCTTGGAGTCTTTGATAAAATTCTTCTGGTTTCATACAATCCTCCTATTCTTGAACTTTCGCAATTTTTCCTTGTTCGATATACACCATTAAAATAGATACATCGGCAGGATTTACCCCACTAATACGACTTGCTTGTGCAATCGTTTCTGGTTGAATTAATTTCAAACGTTGACGTGCTTCTGTGGCAAGTCCATTAATGGCATCATAATCAATATTCGATGGAATACGTTTTGCTTCCATACGTTTTAATTTTTCTACTTTTTCAATAGCTTTTGCAATATAGCCTTCATATTTCACAGAAATTTCTACTTGTTCTTTCACTTCACGAGAAACAGACACCTCTTCTTCTGCAAAGCCAATTAAGTCATCATAAGATAACTCTGGACGTTTTAATAGATCACTTAATAAAATACCGTCTTTTAATTCTGCTGATTCTTTTTCTGCTAAAAATGCTTGAAGTTGTTCCGTTGGTTTCAAACGGATTGATTGGATACGTTTAATTTCCGCTTGAATAGCTGCTTGTTTTTCTTGGAAAGCTGCATAACGTTCGTCTGAAATTAAGCCTAGTTCACGACCTTTTTCTGTTAAACGTAAATCTGCATTGTCATGACGTAATAATAAACGATATTCCGCACGAGACGTTAATAAACGATATGGTTCTGTCGTTCCTTTTGTTACTAAATCATCTACTAATACTCCAATATACGCATCACTACGACCTAAAAATAAATGGTTCTTCTCCACGAATTTTACGAACGGCATTAATTCCGGCGTAAAGTCCTTGGCCAGCAGCTTCTTCATATCCACTTGTTCCATTCATTTGTCCAGCTGTAAATAAGTTTTCAACAATTTTTGTTTCAAATGTATTTTTTTAATTGATGAGGAATGACAACATCATACTCAATCGCATAACCCGTTCTCATCATTTCAGCTTTTTCCAAGCCTTCTACCGTATGAATCATTTGAATTTGAACATCTTCTGGTAGAGAAGTCGACAATCCTTGAATATACACTTCTTCCGTATTTTCCCCTTCTGGTTCTAAGAAAATTTGGTGGCGAGGTTTATCGCTGAAACGTACGATTTTATCTTCAATAGATGGGCAGTAACGAGCTCCTACTCCTTCTACAATTCCTGTAAACATTGGTGCACGATGTAAGTTCTCACGAATTTTTTCATGAGTTCCTTCATTTGTATATGTCAACCAACATGGAATTTGATCATAGCGATAGTCTTCATCTTTAGAAGTGAAACTAAATAAGTTTGGTGTTTCATCTCCTGGTTGGATTTCTGTCTTACTATAATCAATGGAAGAACTTTTCACTCTTGGAGGAGTTCCTGTTTTTAAAACGAGCTAATTCAAATCCTAATTCTAATAAGTTTTTCTGATAATTTAATCGAAGGTTGAGAATTATTAGCTCCAGAAGAATATTTCAATTCTCCAATAATAATTTGCCCACGAGAAGATGTTCCAGCTGTTAAAACGACTGCTTTTGAACGGTAAATCGCTCCTGTATGAGATACGACTCCTTTACAAACCCCATCTTCTACAATTAAACGTTCCGCAATCCCTTGTTTTAAATCAAGATTTTCTTGTCGTTCAATTGTTTTTCATTTCTTGCGCATATAGATGTTTATCTGCTTGCGCACGTAAAGCACGTACTGCAGGACCTTTCCCTGTATTTAACATACGCATTTGGATATAGGTTTTATCAATATTTCTGCCCATCTCTCCGCCTAGTGCATCAATTTCACGCACAACAACTCCTTTGGCAGGACCTCCAACAGACGGATTACAAGGCATAAATGCCACCATTTCTAAATTCATTGTTAATAATAATGTTTTAGCACCCATACGAGCACTGAGTGCAGCTTCACTTCCAGCGTGACCTGCACCTACTACGATAACATCATAGTTACCAGCTTCATAAGTTGTTACCATACTTCCTCCTACTTTCTATTGTTCATTAGTTGTATAAAATTCCACTTGATGACGAATGTATTCACCATTTTCGTATATAAATTTAGCCGAGAAAAATGGACGATTCTCTAATAGCCAACTCATAAAAATTAAATCACCTTGCCAAGTTGGCTTCGTCAATACTTCGATCATAAGGAACCCACTCTAAAGTCCCTTCAGGAGAATCAATTAATTCCCCAGAAAAATCCGTTACTCGAAACACATACGTGTACCAATCATGTTCGGGAGTAAATTCAGGAAAAAGTAATAACCCCTTTTAATGCCATTTGATGAACCGTCAAACCTGTTTCTTCAAAAAAATTTCACGAATGGCACATTCTTCCGGAGATTCACCCGCTTCAATTTTGCCACCCTACTCCGATGTATTTACCTTCATGTACATCATTTAGTTTCTTATTTCGCTTTAGTAATAACAATTCTTTTCCATTATCGATATAGCAAATCGTTGCTAACTTGGTCATACGAAACTCCCTTTCTCCAACAGTGGCTTTCTCTTATTTTCCTAAACAGAATTGGCTAAATAATTGAGTTAGAAGCTCATCTTGAACGCTGTCTCCTGTAATTTCTCCTAATAAATCCCATGCTCTTGTAAAATCAATTTGAATTAGATCAACCGGCATTCCCATTTCAATCCCATTTTGCACTTCGACTAATGCTTGTTCTGCTTTTTCTAATAAGGCAATATGACGAGTATTTGATAAGTAAGTCGCATCTCGCTCATTCATTTGTCCTTGGAAGAAATATCCCGCAATTTTTTCTTCTAATTGATCGATTCCTTCTTTATTTAACATAGAAGTTGTGACAATTTCTTCTTCCTTAGCATAAGGAGCGATGTCCTCTTTTGAAAGTTTTGAAGGCAAATCTGTTTTATTGAACAAAAATAATTCGCTTCATTCCCTTTGTAGTTTCTAGTAAACGAATATCTTCCTCTTGTAATGTTTCGCTTTGATTTAATAATAACAAGACAAAATCCGCTTCGTTTAACGCTTTACGACTACGTTCTACCCCAATTTTTTCTACGACATCATCCGTTTCACGAATTCCTGCTGTATCGATTAATTGTAAAGGCACTCCACGAACATTGACATATTCTTCAATCGTATCCCTTTGTTGTCCCTGCAATATCCGTTACAATGGCTTTTTTTCTTCTTAATAGCACATTTAATAAACTAGATTTTCCAACATTTGGGCGACCCACGATAGCTGTTTTTAACCCATCTCGCAAAAATCTTCCCTTGACTAGCTGTATTTAATAAGGCACGAACTCCTTGCAATACTTGTTGCGTTTTTCTCGTAATAATTGCAAAGTCATCTCTTACATCATCATATTCTGGATAGTCAATATTCACTTCTACTTGCGCCAATGTATTTTAAAAATTTCTTGACGTAAAATTTTGAATTAGATGTGATAATTGACCATCTAATTGACGCATTGCTAATTGCATTGATTTATCCGTTTTTGCACGAATTAAATCCATCACTGCTTCTGCTTGAGACAAATCGATACGTCCATTTAAAAAGGCACGTTTCGTAAATTCTCCAGGCTCCGCTAATCTTGCTCCCATACGTAGCACTAATTGCAACACTCGATTAATCGCCACAATCCCTCCATGACAATTAATTTCAACAATATCTTCTCGTGTAAAAGTTTTTGGAGCTCTTAAGACACTTACCATTACTTCATCATATACTTCCCCAGATTTAGAATCGACAATATGACCATAATGAATGGTATGCGTCTTTTGTTCTTCTAATTGTTTTGTTCCACATTGATAAATCGAACTTGCGATTGAAATCGCCAAATCACCACTAATTCTGACAATTCCAATAGCCCCTTCACCAGGTGCTGTCGAAATCGCAGCAATCGTATCAAATTCTGTTTGCATACTGATATCCTTTCTTAGCTTCATTGCACAAAAGTGCACACTCCACCCTTTATCGATAAAAGGTGGCTCGCACTTTGACTGCTTACCCATATTTCAGTGATATTATACAATACTTTTTGAACTTGTGCTAGTAGAAGGAGTCTTCTACCCCTAAAAAGAAGCCACATTTCTATTTAAAAATAAATTTCCATAAAAACAGCCAGCACTTTATCATGCTGGCTGTTTACTCTTTCTTACGCAATATTCTTTTTTTCTTTCTTTCAGAAATACGATTTCTCTCAATTTCAATAATTTTACTTTGTACTTCTTTTTCTGTCATTTTCTCTGAAGCGACAAACGCCTCAGCCACGAGAGAGTCTTTCGCATACTTATCAAATTCTACTTCTTTTTTATGAATTAACGCCATAATCGGTTCATCAATACTATCTTTCGTTAGAAGTCTATAAACTAGAACATCTCTCGTTTGTCCCATTCGATACACCCTACTAATCGCTTGTTGTTCCGTAGAAGGTTTCCATTGAGGTTCACATAAAATAACAATATTAGCACTTTGAATATTCAATCCTACTCCACCAGCTTCAATTTGAGCTAACAATACCGTTTGATTACTATCTTGAGAAAATTCATCGATTACTTCTTGTCTTCTAGCAGGGCTAAGATCTCCAGATAGTATGTCACTAGCAGTATTTGGTACAAGTTCTCGTAATCTATACAAAACATCTGTTTTTAAAATATGAAAATACGAGTACTTTCATACTATTTTCTCGTGCCTCTTTACAAATATCTATAATTTGTTTAATTTTTTCAGAGTCTTCTCCTAAGAACGCCATACGTCTTAACTTCATAACACTACATTTTTTCGCTAAAGGCTTCTGATTCATATAATTCAATTTGCTTATCCGAAAATTCTGACCATAGATTAACAACTTCCATTTCAGGTAATTCATCCAACACTTCTTCCCTTTTTCTTCTCAAGTAGACATTGGCTAGATCCTTCTTGAAACTTTCTTCATCTGGTCGTTCTCTAAACACACTTTCTGGTAAATCAGGATTTAAAATACTCACTAAATGTTGCATCTCTCTTACATTATTTTTCCAACGGAGTTCCGTCATAAATAATTTATAATTAGCTCTTTGTGCAAGTGCAATCGAATTTCGTGCTCTTATAGTATTAGCATTTTTAACATAGTGAGCTTCATCTAGAATTAATGAGATCAATTTGTAATCCCTCTATTTCTTGAACAAAGTAACTAGCTTGTTCATAGTTTGCTAATATGATTCCACCTTCTTGATTCCACTTTATAAAATCTTCCTTTTTTATTTTTTTGTTTGAAGCAGAAAATCGATATACTGGTAATTCTGTCCACTTAAGAATTTCCTTATTCCAATTCTCTAATACACTTAAAGGTAATAAAATCATACATTTTCTTTGATGTTCTTGGAATAAATGATTCACAACTGCTAACGCTTGAATCGTTTTACCAAGACCCATCTCATCTCTAAAAGAATATTTTTGATAGAGTAAAAATTTCGCTCCAAATTCTTGATACGGACGCATTGTTACTTTTAATTGATTTTTCATTAATTTGAACTTGATTCACTTTTTCAATAATAAATTTAGGCAAGTCCGAAGTACTATTATCTAATCCTTTTCCCAGTAATTTTTTTCTAACAGAGCATAATACGTGGCTGCTTCTTCTTTAAACTCCCGTTCTGCTGCGTCAAAAAGTATTTCATTATATTTAAGAGTCGTAAGGGCTAATAATTTGTTAAAGTTTTTGATTAATTTCTAAGATTTCCTGATATAACCAATTTTCTAACTGACACCATATTGAAAAATCTTTTTCATCCAACAAAGTATCTGCAATATAACGATTTTTCGCTAAGATCATTAATTTATCATATTCTTCAAACCACTTAGTCAGTTGCTCAAAAAAATTTTTCTTCAGCTTCTTCTCTTTGTTTCGAATAATTTTTATAAACAAATAATTCTGTGATTAATTTACGTTGTTCAAAAACTCAAATTACTAACGCGAATTTTTTTGGACGAGTAGACTGTTTTTACTTTATCAGCTATATCTTTTAATACATCTGATAGAAACACGTACTCCTCTTCAGTTAAAAGCATACTTATCTTTTAGTTCTTCTCCAGATTGTATCATTGTAAATACTGATTTATAGCCATTTTTGAATACTGATTGGAATGACTTTTTTGCTCTTTTTGATAATAATCTTCAATAGTCGAAAAGTGAAAGCATCGATAAATCTTTTTCAAACTGTTGATTAAATAAGATTTCCCAATCTTTTTATAATTTGTTTTTCTACATATCGTTTACTATCCCTTCCAATAATTCTTGTTTTTCTTTTTGCTTTTTGATAGAATTCTTTTAATATATCAGACTCAACACTATGATTCTTAATATCTTCTTCAAAAAAATGAAAATAAATATTCTGCATCTAGCACAAATCTTGCCATGGATTCGTTAGCCCACTACTTTCTTTGTCTAAATATCCCATTTTAAATAAAAACTCATCTAACAAACTTTTTATTTGTATCTACTAAATATTTAGCTTCAGATAATTTCGTTTTTTTGTAGCTTTTATTTTTAAATAGCATCAATAAAAACATGGCATCCTGTTCAACAATAAAGGATAGCTTTTCTTCTAATACTTTTTAATTTATGTAGATTGTCGCTTTTATACTGCTTCAATTCTTTTTAATGAAGAAGCATAGGATACAAATAAATCCCTAAAAGCTTCATCCTTCTCATGAAAAAAATAGAAGGATAAAAATTTTCTTTTTCACACTATTTTTCTTAATAATCCATTATATCTTTCTAATAAATCCAATAATCCAAATGGTAATTGACTTTTCCCATTCTTCAAAAAAATAATTTCTGCTTATTTTTAATAATAGATTTTATTTTTTCCCCTAATACTGAGTAAACTTTCTTCTTCTAATTTCTTTATATTCGGTTGAATAATTCTTAATAATTCTTTTGCCTCATTTTTTATTCAATTAGAATTTCCCCTTTTATTCTATTACTTCCGTTAATCAACAAATTTCTTTACAATATCAAATGATTAAAAACATCATAACACATTCTTCACAAAGTTTCTTTTAAATTATTTCAATCTAAAGAAAAGAGATTCCTTCGACTTTTTCGTTTCCATATTGCTAATGTTTGATAAAAAGGTACAATTTATCTATCTATAACACAGGGGGTTAACAAATGTTAGAACATCCATTCAATCAAGTCGTTGAAAAAAATTGCCGTTTCAGATATTCGTCAATTTGATGCAGAAGTTTCTCAAATTCCTGGAATCATCAAATTAACATTAGGTGAACCAAATTTCAACACACCAGAACATATTAAAAGAGCTGCTATTCAAGCAATTCGTGATAATCATTCCCACTATACTCCAAATGCTGGGATTCCTGAATTACGTCAACAACAGCAGAATACTACAATAAAAATTCAATTTAAACTATACAGCAGAACAAGTTATCACTACTATCGGAGCTACTGAAGCGATTAACGCTAGCTTCCAAGCGATTTTGAATCCTGGAGATACAGTGATTGTTCCTACTCCAGTTTTCCCATTATATATGCCAATTACAATGGTGAACCAAGGGAACTTTATTACAGTAGACACTAGTGAAGATGGATTTATTTTAACTCCAGAAAAATTACGTGCTACTATCGAAGCTCATCCAGAAAAACTTTTTAAAGCAGTTGTATTAGTATATCCAAGTAACCCAACAGGGGTAACTTATTCTAAAGAACAATTAGAAGCTTTAAGCGTTGTCTTAAAAGAATACGGACTTTGGGCATTATGTGATGAAGTTTACGCTGAATTAACGTATAGCGGTACTCACACTTCATTAGCTTCATTCTTACCAGATCAAACAATCGTAATTACAGGTTTATCTAAATCTCACGCAATGACTGGATGGAGAATTGGGTACATTCTTGGACCTGTTCCATTTATTAAAGAAGTTGTTAAAACTCACCAATATATGGTTACTTCTCCAAGTAGCTCAAGCCAATATGGAGCTTTAGCTGCAATGTTACACGGACAAGGTGACTGCGATATTATGAAAGTAGAATACCAACAACGTCGTGATTATCTTGCAAAAGAATTACGTCGCTTAGGATTCGAAGTAGCAAGTCCTGATGGAGCTTTCTATCTATTTGCTAAAATTCCTGCAAAATGCGGAACAGATTCATGGGCATTCGTTCGTGACCTTGCAAAAAATGCTAAAGTAGCATTAATCCCTGGGGTTTCATTTGGACCTGGTGGAGAAGGCTACGTTCGTTTCAGCTACGCTGCTTCAATGGAAAACTTAACAGAAGTAGTCGCTCGATTAGAAAAATATTTAGCTTAATACAAAAGGCTGGGATTCACCCCAGCCTTTTTACTTTATATTCATAATCTTACTACAACTCTTCCACAAGAGTACAAACTGCCTCAAACGCATGTTTTGAAGCTAGTTCAAGAGTTGCCTCAAATGTATCTGGAGCTTCTCCCCCAACATGATCACTTACCCCACGAATATTCAACACAGGAATATCATAGAAATGAGCAACTTGAGCTAATGGCGTTGATTCCATATCACTTGCTACAATATCCGGTAAATGTTCACGAATATTTTGTACAGTTTCAATCGAGCTCATAAAAGAATCACTCGTTGCAATAAAACCACTGTGAATCCCAAATTCTGTAATACGCTCCTGTAAAATGCGAACAACTCTTTCCTTCAATTCACTATCTACGGGATACGATTCTGGCATTTGAGGAACTTGACCCCATGCATAATCAAAACCTGTCGCATCCACATCACTATATCCAAATTTCGTTGAAACAATGACATCTGCAAGCGCAAAATCTTCATTAAAACTCCCCGTAGTTCCCGTATTAATGATAAGTTCTGGTTGAACTTTATCACAAAGCAAAGCTGCTGTAGCAGCAGCATTCGCTTTTCCAATACCGGATTGAACAAGATAGAGATTCTCATGAACTTCAAGAATTCGAATCGGACCTTTTGAAAACACTTCTTTTTTTGGTGCGTAGTGTTCTTCAAAAGGATGAAGCTCTTCTTTCATCGCAGCAACAATCGCTATTTTCATCGATTATTTACCCCACACTTCAGAAATAGGTTTCTTCACTTCTACTTTTGTTCCTTGAATTTATCTGAAATGAATTTTTTTGAACATCTGCATCATGATATAAATCTACTAATTTCTTATAATCATCATTAGATTCATTTCCACTCTTCACAACAATCACATTAATACTTGTAATAGTAGATTCATCTGCTTTTTCATAGAATAAAGCATCTTTCAATACATTTAATCCACCTTCAAAGGGCAATAGTATTTCCGATAGCAATTAAATCTGCATCATCTAATACACGAATACTTGTAGTATCATCAATTAATAAAAATTCAAAGTTTTTCTTATTTTTCTACGATATCACTTGGAGTACCTGTACCTTCTTTGAAATCTGCTGATAATTTAATCAATCCAGCAGTTTCTAGTAAACGAAGCGCACGTGTTGTATTGTAAGGATTATCTGGGATTGCAATTTTAGCACCATTTGGTAGGTCATTTAATGATTTTACTTTTTTAGAATAAAGTCCCATAGGTTCGATATAAGTTGTTCCAATCGGTGTTAGTTTAGAACTATTGGAGGCGTTAAATCCTTGTAAATATCCAATTGATTGAAAGGCATTCGCATCTACGGAACCTTCCGCAACTGCTTGGTTTTAATAGCTACCACCATTTAATTCTTCGACTTCAATTTTTAATCCTGCCTTTTTCGCTTGATCTGATTCCGCAATATGTCTCCAAATTTCAGCATCAGAACCAACAGAAGCAACTTTCACTGTTTTTAATGCTGATTTTGAATTTGAAGTTGTTAAGTTTGATGTAGTTTGATTGCTACAAGCAGCTAAAGTTATAACTGTTGAAAATGCCAATAAAGATTTTGTAATAGTTTTTTAAGTTCATATGAAATCCCTCCGTTTAGATATTTACTAATTATTGAATAAATGTCATTAAATCACTTTACGTTCAAATGGATTAATACTGATTCCTTGCTCTAATACTTGTTTAGCATATTCTTTTGCTCCAAATAAAAGTGATCACAGTAATTTCGCATTGAACAGCAGAAATACCTTGAATATCTTCAAATTGAATCTTTTCAACAATTTGTTCTAAAGTTGATTTTTAATGCACGAGCAATATCTTCTGCGGAACGTTCTTCCCATAAAATTAAGTGGAATCCTGTACGACAACTGAAAGGTGAAATATCGATAATCCCATCGATACGATCACGGAGTAAATCTGCCAATAAGTGTTCAAACGTGTGAATCACCCGGTCGGCATTTCTTGTTTATTTTGGTTGTAAAAGCGAATATCAAAAATTCGAAATGACATCTCCTTTTTCCCGTATTCGTTTGAAATTAATCTCACGTAAGGCGCAATCACCTTGTTGTGATCTAATGTAAAAGCTTTCTACTTCAGCCATATTGAATTCCTCCTGTCATGATAAAAAGAATAAAATTTCTAGTTAAAAGAACTGTTCCCTATTCTTTTTATAGCATTTCAATTAAGTTATATCGAAATGATACAGTAGAAGCCTTTGAAATTCAACGTAAAAACGAACTTTTCCCTTATACTAAATAAATATAGTTCGTTATTCATATTAGTTATACCTATATCAAATCTATACAAATCCGCTATAGAGGTTATTTGTGAATGATACTGAACATAAAAATTAGTTTATCTCTAACCTTATCGACACTTTCTTAAGTAAGCGTAGCCTGGAATAAAAATCCCAGACCTTTTCTCTCTATTATCCTAAAGTTTGCACTTTCCACCATCCGGCGTTCCAATTAAAACTGTTTCTGTCATATTTGTAAATAATCCTGTTCCACTACTCCCGTTAGAGCTTTTAATTCTGATCCAAATGTCACAGGGATCTTTAATTGGGAATACATCTAAGTCAATAATATAATTCTGACTATCTGTTAAATAACGTTCTCCGTTTTCTAATACTCGGAATTTTTGGACGATAGCCTTTTGCTTCGAATTTTTGAATAATTGTTCTGAACCATACGGAATCACTTCTACTGGAAGTGGGAAGCGTCCTAAATAATCTACCATTTTAGATTCATCGACAATCCAAATAATACGTTTTGATTGTTCTGCAACAATTTTTTTCAAATAGTAAGGCTCCACCGCCCCTTTAATTCCTGAAAAATCAGGAGCAATTTCATCTGCTCCATCAACTGTTACATCAATAAAATCTACTTCGTCTACACTCTTCAATGGAATTCCTAACTTTTTCAGCTTGTTCTTTTTTGTACGTTTTTAAGTTGTTACACCAATAATGTCTAAGCCTTCTTCTTTTACACGTCTACCAATTTCTTCTACAAAATAATAAGCTGTAGAACCTGTCCCTAGACCTACTGTCATACCTGATTCAATATAAGTTGCGGCCTGTTTGCCGACCATCTCTTTCATGTTCACACGCATACCCTCCAATATGATTCAACTATCCTTATTATAGCATAAATTCTTTTACTCGTTTCAAATCTTCTTGTAATTGTTCATAGATTTGTCGCATTTTCTTCAACAGATAAACTCAATTCCACTTCAATCGTTTTCGTTTGTTCCTTCTCCTCTTCTTCTTGATAAAGAAAGATTTCTTCTTCATCCAATTGAGCTAGGGTCAATTCCAATAACTGAGAAGCCGTTGTTAAAAATATTTTTCTGGAGCAACAACCCATGTCATAAACATACTCATCTTCTAATTTTTCTAATAATACAGCTAATCTAGATTGTTCAAATTCTGAAGAATACTCTTCTCCTTTTCTAATAAGTTCTTCATCGCCACCAGACATTCTTCCAATTGATGCTACAGATAATAAGTCTATTAGTTCTTGATAGACTTGTTCTGATGAGAAACTTGTAAGAAAACATCTGTTTGAATATTGTGAGTTTGAGGATGGATAGCTAAAAAGTTTAATTCAAATATAAAATCCCCTTCTGAAATCTTCATGCGCTCACCTCTTTCATCGTTTTATTGCCATATCTATAGTACAAGTTTCTCTTTCTACTTTCAATCATTTCATAGAAAAAAAGGCTGAGTTTCTCAACCTTTTAACGTAATATTTCAATGACATCTTTATTGGCAGCAGACTTAGCAGGAAATACGCTAAATACAATTCCAATAAAGACAGATACTCCAACTGTTAAAGCTACTGCTGTCCAGTCGGTATAAATTTTAAATGGTAGGAAATTCGAAATCAGCATCGCAAGCAACACCCCTGTTACATATCCGATTATTCCACCAATAGAAGTCATAATTCCTTCTAATAAAAAAATTGTAATTGAATCGAACCTTTAGTAGCTCCCATTGCACGACGAATCCCAATTTCTTTTGTTCGTTCAGATACTGAAATATACATCATATTCATTACCCTCAACACCGGCAATGAATAAAGAAATTCCGGCTACTGCTGAAACGAAAATAAGTTAAAGCCATCTAATACTTTTCCCAATAATATCCATTTGAGCCGCTACATCGATAAAAGTATACTTCCCTGAAGTATGTTTTGAACCCACTTCATTCAAATGAGTTTCTACCTTTTTAGCAACATCTTTAGCTACATAGCCTGGTTTAACAAACACTTTTAGTCCATTCACATTTTCTTCTTTTTTTATGATAATGTTGATGAGTGGTAGAAGGAATATGTACTGCTTTATAAGGATCTGCACCAGAAAAATAGCTTGCAAAGCATCTACTTTACTCGTTGGTTTAACCCCTTTAATATAATACACTTCTCCATCAATCGTTACCCCATTTCCTAGCGCTTGTTTTGGACTAGAAAACAACAATTTTGCTAACTCTTCATCAATAATTGCTACTTTTTTATTCGCATCAATATCTACTTGGAAATATTTTCTCCAACCGTCAAAGATTCTTTTTGTTGCAGCTTTTTTTCTAATCCAAGTACAACATGTTCTGTCGATTTCTTTGTTGGAATCGAAAACACCGAAAATATAATTTTTGTTCCTTTGTTTCAGAATTTCTGTTCCCGAAACTCCTTCAATACTTTCTACACCAATACGGTCTTGTTTTGAAAAAGCTTTTTCTACTTTTTGAACAGATTGTGGATTATCAGGTTGATAGAAAAATTGTACAGTTACTTTCCCATTATCTTCACCAGCTAATCCTGAAACAGCCATTTTTTTGGAATCCTTTCCCAAGACTCATAATCGTAATAACAGCTGCAATTCCGATAATAATTCCCTAACATCGTTAAAATTGTACGACGAGCATTTCCTTTTTAAAGAATGCAGAGCGGATCCTAATAATACACTAAATTTCATGTGGAATCCCTCCTTTTGTTCATGAATCACACCATCAATTACATGGATAACACGAGAACAATACTTCGTCAAAGTCGGATCATGCGTCACCATTACAATCGTTACACCATCTTCACGATTTAAACGATATAAAATATCCATAATACTGGTAGAAGTTTTTACTATCTAATGCTCCTGTTGGTTCATCAGCACAATGAATTTTGGACTATTCACTAATGCCCGAGCAATTGCCACTCTTTGTTTTTTGACCACCTGAAAGATGGCGAGGATATTTTTCTAATTTATCTCCTAGACCTACTTTTTCAAGCGCTTGTTTTACTTTTTGAATGAGTTTGTCGAGGCGTTAATCCACGATATAATAAAGGTAGACGAACATTTTCTTCGACTGTTGCTTGTTCAATTAAGTTAAAAATCTTGAAAAACAAATCCAACCGTAGAATTGCGAACTTTGGAAATTTGATTATCACTCAAATTGGAAACAGACTCATCATTGAAAGAATATTTTTCCTTCATATTTAGAATCTAGGAATCCTAATATATTAATGAGGGTAGATTTCCCAGAACCAGAAGGTCCCATTATTCCAACAAATTCTCCTTGAGTAATACGGACAGTCACATCATTTAATACATGTAACTGCTCATCTCCAACTTTATAATATTTTATGAATATGTTCTAGTTTAATCATGGGACTTCACCGACTCTTCCAATTGTGTAGAAGACACCGCTGCTCCATCTGTAATGTCTGAATCTGGATTTGCAATCACTTTATCTCCAATACTAATCCTTCTTGAACAATCCATTGGAATCCTTTTTTCACACGTTTAATATTTTTTGCGTTTAGCTACCCCATTATCATATAAATACACATATTCTTGTTCTCCATCTTTTTGAATGGCTTGTTCAGTTAATACTAAGCCTTTTTGAGGATTTTCACTTGAACCGTAAAGCCATTCGGAAGAGAAATTTCTGGTTTTACAATTACATCATAACGAGCAACACTATGACCTCCACTACTAGAAGCTGAACTTGGAGAAGTTGGCAATGTTGGCACTGGATTAGCACCACTTCCTGACGGATCAGTAGAAACAAATGAAATCGTTCCTTTAATCTCTCGATCTTGAGCTTTCACATATACAGTTACATCAGTTCCTTTTTCAACAGATTCATAATCATATTCAGAAACTGTCGTTTTCACTTCGCTATCTTTACTTGTAATTTTAATGAAGGCTAATTGTACATTTGTTTTCCCTTCTGGATTAATACTAATCGTTCCTGCAATATCTGCTGTTACACTTGAGCTTGTTTTTTTAGAAAGACGTTCGATTTTTGTGTTTACATCTTCAATATTATTGTTCATATCACGAATGGCTTTTTGAGTTCCCTCGATTGCTTGGTCAAAGGCTGTCGTATCCATAGCTCCTACATGAGCTGTTTGATTCGCTGCTCCTTGTTGGTTTTGAGCAGGAACCTCTTTTTCTAACTCTTGTTTTGCTTGAGCTTTACGATTCTTTTGTGTTTCTAATTCTTGATATAGACGATCACGTTCAGCAACTAGACGACTCACTTGTCGATTTAAATCGGCAACTTCGTCACTAAGCGTTTCATTATCATATTCAAATAACACATCGCCTGCTTCTACTTCTTGACCATCTGTTACTTTTACTTGAGCGACTCTGCCCTTTTTGAGGATCCACATGATAGCTTTTGCTCTTTAGCCGTTTCAATATTTCCATCTAATACTAAAGGCTCCTGTTCCGTTAACTCCATAATTGTATAATGGTGTTCTTCTTTCTTTTCTGGAGAGCGTAATTTTTAAAAATCCTAATACGATTACAATAACAGCTCCTAATACCATTACGCTAATCATGCTCCATTTTAATGTTTTACTCATTCATAACTCTCCTTAACGTTTCGCTACTTCTTGTGCCCATTTTTGATAAGTTACATATAACCACGCTAATAAACCGGCAATAATCGCTGGGACAACATAAGTAGCTACACTGAATTTTTGATGATTGAAAATATCATTAGCAATTTGCATTAAAAATTGAAAAGACGTGAATTCCAATCGCATAAAAGAATAAATTCTTATCTGGTAATGCTTGAGTTTTAGCACTCTTTCCAATTTTGTGGTATAAAAATCGTTGCAAAAATACATAATGGGAAGAATAATAGAAAAACTGCTACTCCAACCCCAGCCGTTTCAGAACTATGTTCTACACCTTTTTGGCTAATTCTTCTTGCACACTTGGAACAAATGTAGACGCTACTCCAAATTAATACAAAGAGATTCCCAAAAATTCCAATAATATTCCAAACTTTTAAGCCAGTAGCTATTTTACTACTACTCCTGCATATTTTTCAATTTTTGTGTATCCATGTTTCATTCCTCCTAACGGTTGTTTTTCAAACTTCTAAATATCACATCATTTTTATTTTTGATACTTCTTGTGCCCATTTTTTGATAAGTCACATATAACCATGCAAGTACTCCAGCAATAATCACAGGAATAACAAAAGTAGTTATACTGAATTCTTTATGATTGAAAAGATTACTACAATTTGCACTAAAATCGAAAATGCGTGAATGCCAATCACATAGATGAATAAATTTTTATCTGGTAATGCTTGAGTTTTAGCACTCTTTCCAATTTTGTGATATAAAATTGTTGCAAAAAATACATAATAGGAAGAATAATAGGAAAAAGTGCTACCCAAACTCCTGTCGTTTCAGAACTATGTTCTACACCTTTTTAGCTAACTCCTCTTGCACACTTGGAACAAATGTAGACCTACTCCAATTAATACAAAGAGATTCCCAAAAATTCAATAATATTCCAAACTTTTAAGCCAGTAGCAATTTTACTAACAACTCCTGCATATTTTTCAACTTTTTGTGTATCCATGTTTCATTCCTCCTAGCGATTATTTTACAACTCCAAAAATCACATTTTTTTATTTCGCTACTTCTTGCTCCCATTTTTTGGTATGTCATATACCCATGCTAGTAATCCAGCAACAATCGCAGGAAAATATATGCAGTAATATCAAATCCTAATCCACTCATCAATTGATTCACAACTTGCATCACAATTGAAAACGCAAAAAACCCCAATCGCATAATGTAATAAATTTTTATCAGGTAATACTTGAGCTTTTAGCACTTTTTCCAATTTTGTGGTATAAAATTGTTGAAAAATACATATTAATAAAACACTACAAGAACTGCTATTCCAAATCCAATATTTTCTTTTGTGAGATATGGATTTTTTTACTTTTACTAATTCTTCTTGAACTTGTGGTATTAATAATATTGCCATTCCTAAAAAGACCAAAAGCATTTCCAACAATCCCAATAATATTCCAAACTTTTAACCCCTTAGAAACTTTTCTTATAACTTCTGCATATTGTTCAACTTTTTGTGTATCCATGATACATTCCTCCTCAAAAACTTTTTTAAAAAGAATAGGTTAGTTACTCTTTTAGCTAACTATATACTCAGCATTCTTTTTGTCAATAAGTTTCTTTATTTTTTTATACGCTCATTATACACCGGTTGTTTCCGTTTTCATATCAGAATTTTTCGTATTTAATCATTCTAGGATCTATGATTTACAATAAAAACGCTCTTCCAAAAGAGCGTTTCCTTCAATCTATTAATCTTCTAATTCACAGACAAGCGCTTGATAGCCAGCAAGAGAAAGTTGATCTCCTTGTCCATTCATTTGTGCTGGAATATTGGCTAGCAATACTTTTTCTTATCGGTGTTGGTAAAGTTACCGTTTGAGATTCTGCTTGATAATTGACTAATACAAGCACACGTTTTTTCCCCACGTCGCTCATAAGCAATCATATTTTTCACTTCTTCTAAAACAGGAACAAATTCCCCTTCACGAATGGTTGATCCATAAACTTCATCACGATACAAAGCAGTTAGCGTTCTATAATAGTTCAAGATAGATTGTGGGTTCTCTTCCTGTTCCTCTACATTAATCTCTCTTTGTGGTTGTTTTGAAACAAGCCAAGCTTTTCCAGTTGTAAACCCTAACTTCTCTTCACTATTCCATTGCATTGGAGTACGAGCATTATCACGACTATATTTTGAAATAGCCTTCAACGCTTCTTCATCCGTTAATCCCGCCTCTTTTGCAACATGATATTCATTTAATGTATTAATATCGTCAAACTCATCAATCGATTCGAAAAATTTGATTTTTCCATCCCAATCTCTTGTCCTTGATAAATAAAAAGGATCCCTTTTCGAAGCATTTGCACGGTCGCAAGAGCTTTTTTACTAATTTCTGTTACTTCTCCTTCAGGAATATAATGAGAAACTCCACGTGGCTCATCATGATTTTCAATAATCGTTGATAATACACCAATGGAATCCGCACGACGATGCGCCTTGAAAATACTATCTTTTAATTCTTCTGCAGTAGGCAAATCATGCTATACCAACCATTTCCTTTTTGTCCCTAAAATCGTTTGTTTGAAATCAAAAATAGACGAGAATACTCCCTCTTCACCAATAAAGAAATGTAATTCTTCATCCGTTTCATTAAATACTTCTCCTACTGTAAAAGCATTATAACGTTCAAATGTTTTTCCTTCATTTCTTGTAAAAAAATGGTTCAATTGGCTGCGCATTTACTAATGAATAACGAACAGGAACAAGCCCATTTTCTTGTTCAGATGGTAATGAACGCCATTCTAAATCCTTTTTAATATTAATAATGGCATCAATACGGAATCCTCCAATTCCTTTTTTTAACCACCAATTAATCATCGTATAAATTTCTTCTCGCACGACAGGATTTTTGCCAATTTAAATCAGGTTGCCCTTTATGGAATGAGTGTAAATAATATTTATTCGTTCCAGGAACTTTATCCCACACACTGCCTCCAAAAATAAGTTTCCCAGTTATTTGGTTCTTTTTCACTTTCAATAAAATAGAAATAATCTGCATAAGGGCCATCTGGATCTGCTAATGCTTTTTGAAACCATTCATGTTGATCAGAGCAGTGGTTCACTACTAAATCCATAATAATTGAAATACCACGTTTTTTCGCTTCAGCAATTAGTTCTTCCATATCTTCCATTGTTCCAAACTGTGGATCAATCGCATAATAATCTGCAATATCATATCCTTGGTCGACAAACGGACTCTTATACACAGGAGACAACCATAAAATATCAATTCCCAAACTTTGTAAGTAATCGAGTTTTTCAGTAATTCCTTTTAAATCTCCAATTCCATCTCCATTACTATCATTAAAACTTTTTGGATAAATTTGATAAGCTACTTTGCCTTTCCACCAATCTTTTTCCATCATTGGTAGCCTCCTTCACAATCGTTAATGACTTTATTCTGATACAATTCCCTCACACTGTCAAGCAACAAAAAGAGATAAACGATTGTTTCCGTCTATCTCTTGAAAATAATTGCTGTCTTATAAACGCTTTGCTATATTTACGATATTGATAATATCTATAAGCATAAACGCTAGTACGATATAAATAGAAAATCACTAAAATAGCAAATAATTTATTATGTACAACCGTTAATATAACACAAGCACATGCTATTATAAACATGATTATTGCATAAACTAAATCTTTCATTCTCACACCTCCATTACTTCTCTTCTTTTTCTGTTTATCTTTAACATATCGATACGCATTAAAAAGCACTAGAAATTCCAAATAAAGCAGCGACTAATGCACTACCATTTATTATCGATCACTGCTAGTAACGCAAACGAAAAGGGTACTAATGCACAAATAATCGTATTCCATAAATACAAAGAATGTTCTTCATCTGCCTGTCTCCTTATTTCAATTTATCATGTTCATAAGTATGAACTAATTCTAAGCCTTTAAACCTTTGCTGTCTTAATGCTTCATAAACAACAATTGCTGCTGTATTCGACAAATTTAAGGAACGAACGTGAGTGTCATTCATCGGTAATCTTAAACAACTTTCTTCATGTTCACGCATAAATTCTTCTGGTAATCCTGTTGTTTCTTTTCCAAAAATGAAAAATTGCTCTTCATCCTTTGCCAAATCGACTTCATCATAAGTATGATTCGTAAATTTTGTAATTAAATAAATGGGACGATTACTAAATATTCCATAAATGCTTCTAGTGAATCATGATACGTAATATCCACATCATTCCAATAATCTAGACCCGCACGTTTTAAATGCTTATCATCTGTTGAAAAACCCTAGTGCCCCACTAAATGTAGCGGTGAATTCGTTTGCTGCTGAAAGTACGCGCAATATTTTCCAGTATTCGCTGGAATTTGTGGTTCAAATAATACAATATGATTAATCGTCATAAAATCACTCCTCAGGATTTTTTGGTAGTTTTTCGTGTAATGTTTGAATTGCTTCTTCTAATTCAACAACTAAATCGGTTTCTTCTTTTCGTTGTTGCTTCAACTTTTCGAGCTTTTTCTAACATTTCTGTAAAATAATGAATCAGTTCTTCACTCGATTCTGAAATAATCTCACTCACAGCCCAAGCTGCAGTTCCTTTAATAACAGGTCGCATATCTTCCTTCATTACTTTCAATAATAGAGGAACAGCTGTTTTATCACGGTAATTTGCTAGCGCAATAATCGCATTTCTCTGCAGTGGCTTCTTTCCACGCCACGAACCAGCCATCTTTCCAAATCGCTCTTTGAATTCCTTATTCGAAATCGTCACTAATGGTTTTAACAATGGATGCGTTTCTTCCACAGATGGTTCCATTTCAGGATGTAAATGAAAATCTTTCCCTTTATTATACGGACAAACTTGCTGGCAAATGTCACAACCATAAATAACATGCCCTATTTTTTTACGATATTCCTTCGGCATAAAGCCCTTCGTTTGTGTTTGATAGGATAAACAACGTTGGGCATTCATTTTACCATTTCCTAATAAAGCATTAGTTGGACAAAAATCTACACAGCGTGTACAATCTCCACAACCGTAATCAACGGGACTATCCACTGGAAATTCAATATTCGTAATTAATTCGCCTAAATAAACATAGGAACCAAATTCCTTTGTCACTAATAAACCATTTTTTCCAACAAAACCTATCCCAGCACGTTCAGCAACACGGACATCGATTAATTCTCCCGTATCCACCATTGGTTTAAACGCAACATCTTCTTGATTCACTTCACTTTTAATATAGTCAATTCAAAAGCTTCCATTCTTCTAGATAAAATAAAATGGTAATCTTCTCCCCAAGAAGCTCTCGCAAAAGCTCCACGTCGCTCACCTTTTACACGTTCAGGCTTTCTACTCGGTAAAGTCGGATATGCCAAAAGCAATCGAAATAATCGTCTTAGGAGAATCAAAAATCTTCTCTGGATAAATTCTCTCTTCTAAAATTGGATGCTCAAATCCCGTTGTATGTCCTAACTCTTTAGATTCTTGCATCCCTTGAGCTAAATGATCAAAGGTGCAGCAGAAAGCAAATCCGATTTTATCGATACCCAGTTCCTACTTTTCTTTTGAATTTTTCTTTTTAAAAGAGCTGTATCCATCGATTCACTTCCTTTCACTTTCATTGATTACTCTTCTTATTGTAACTCATTTTCCATAAAAAAACGATAAAAAAAAACGCTAGCCTTCGGTGTCAATCACGGCGAAAGTTAACGTTAGTCTAGAGAGTCGATTATTTGCAAATACTTACTAAATAAAAGCGATGAACTTATCTTAACTTTTTTATAAAAATCAACATTTTTATAAAAATCTTTGCGATTTTTGAAAAATTCACTCACTCAAATTCCGTAACTGAGACCATATAAAACCGCTAGCACCTCTTCCATAAAGACAAAAAGGATGAATCCTTAATGAGATTCATCCTTCATTCATATTATAATCCAAAATTGATATACGTTGCTTGAGCAGCAATGTTTGCAGGGATTGTACGAGTTGAAAGTACGTTTACACCTTGTACGTTCATTTCTGAGATAAATAATGATCCATCAGCATTTACACGTTCAACGAATCCAACGTGACCATATACAGGGTCTGCTCCTGCTAAACCTCTTTGGAACACAATTGCTGTACCAGCACGTGGAGTTGATGAAACTCCATAACCTGCTGCTGCAGCATTTCCTGACCATTCAGCAGCATTTCCTAATGCTGGAGTGCTAATTGGTGCTCCTAATTGTGCAAAACGGTTATATACATAATATGTACATTGTCCAAAATATCCACCATTTAAAGCTGCTACAAACGATGGGTCTGGAGCTGCAAACGAGCCACCAACCACGATATTTGCTGCTTTTAGCTGGTGCTGGAGTTGATACAGTTGTTGCTACTGTTGAAGTTGTAGAAGCTGCTTCACTCTTAGCTGCGATTGTCGCTGGAGTTGATGCTGTTGCCGCTGCTGGAGTAGCTGCTGCTGTTGCAACTGCTTCTTCTGTTGCTTTTAACATTGCTTCTTTAGCTTCTTCTGCTGCTTTTTTTGTGCTGCTGCTTTTTCAGCATCTGCACGAGCTTTTTCAGCAGCCAATCTTTCTTTTTCTTGAACTAAACCATCACGAGTTGCAATTGCTTCTAATTCTTCATTTGAAAGATTTGCTAAAAGTAACTTTATGTTTTGTAAATGTTGCATAATTCAGATTGTAAATTTTGTAATTGCGCTTCATTCGCTTCTTGTTTTGCTAAATTAGCTTTTTGAGCTTGTTCTTTTCGTTTCAACTTGCTCTTTATCACGAGATTGTTCTTGCATTAATTGACGATTTGCACCAACTAAGTCATCAATAACTCCCAATACGATTCACTACATCTGTAATAGAATCCGCATTTAATAAGAAGTCTACGTATGAACGTGCTCCATTCACTTGTACTGCACGAGCTTGATCTTGTAAACGTACATTACGTTCGGCAATCAATGTTTCAAGTTTTGAAATTTCTGATTTTAATACTTCTAAGTTTGCTTTTAGCAGTTTCTTGTTCTGCTTGAACTGAATTAATTCTTGATTGTACATTTGATAAATCTTGAGATAATTGTTCTACTTGACTTGCTACTGCTTGTTTTTGATTATTTAAATTTTTGAATTTGAGAATTTGCTGAGTTAATTTGTGTTTCAATATCTTGAGCATTTACTGATGGTGCTAAAGAACCTAATGCTAATACTGTTCCTGTTACTACGAAAGTTAATAACTTCTTATTCAAATGATTCCTCCAAACGGCTTTTACTTTATATAAATGGCACTAAATGAAAGTGCTTATAATTCTTACTAGTAACATCATAACATAGGACTAAAAACCCCTATGTTGATTTTTCATAGAATTGTATCGTCATTGTAACAAAACTGTAACATTCCGTTTTTTTGTTGAAATCATTCACTATTTATTATTTTATTTTGTCATGAATCTCATGCCATAGACATACTTCTAACATCAAAAAGGCTAGATTTCTCTAACCTTTTAGCAAATACTATTTTAATTTGACTAAGAAATATTTTTTTCTTACCACGACGAACTAATACAAAACGACCTTCAAAAGGATTGTTCTGGAGTCCAGACATGTTCTAAATCTGTAATTTTTTCTCCATTAATCGAGATTGCACCATTTTGAATATCTTCACGAGATTGACGACGACTTGGCTCAATTCCTAGGGTCTACTAACCAAGTTGCTAAGTTTTGTTCTACTTTTTCACTTTCAAATGTTGGCATATTTTTGAATCCTTGTTCAATTTCATCCGCATTTAATTGTTGAACATCACCAGTGAATAAAGCATTTGTAATTTTTAAGGCATCTTGTAATGCTGCTTCACCATGTACAAAACGAGTTACTTCTTCTGCTAAACGTTTTTTTGTGCTTGACGTTTATGCAGTTCTTCTTGCACAGCTGTTTCTAATGCTTCAATTTCTTCTTTTTCTAAGAATGTAAAGTATTTAATATATTTAATCACATCACGGTCATCTTGGTTTAGCCAAAATTGGTAGAATTCATATGGAGTTGTTTTTCTGGATCTCAACCATACTGCACCACCAGCTGATTTCCCGAATTTTGTACCGTCAGATTTTTAACATCAATGGAATTGTCAATCCATACGCACTGAGCTTCTGCTCCTTCTACTTTACGAATTAATTCTAAACCGGCTGTAATATTTCCCCATTGGTCAGCTCCACCAATTTGCACTTGAACATCTTCTTTACGGAATAATTGTAAGAAATCGATGGATTGTAAAATTTGGTAAGAAAACTCTGTAAATGAAATCCCTACTTCTAAACGACTTGCAACAACATCTTTTTGCTAACATTGTATTTAAGTTGAAATGTTTCCCATAATCACGTAAGAAGTCTAATAAAAGATAGTTCTTTTGTCCAATCATAGTTATTCACTAATCGAACAGCTTCTTGGTCTTCTTGACTTGTTAAGAATAAACGTTTCATTTGAGCAGTTAATTTTTCAACATTATGTTGCACTTGTTCTTTTGTTTGTAAAACACGTTCACTTGTACGTCCACTTGGATCTCCAATCGAACCTGTTGCTCCCCAATTACAATAACTGGACGGTGACCTGCTAGTTGGAAACGACGCAAAATCATAAACGGAATTAAATGTCCAATATGCATACTATCTCCTGTTGGATCCACACCACAGTATAATGAGACTGATTTTTTTCTTGCGTTAATTGACGCAAACCTTCTTCATCTGTCATTTGATTAATGGCACCACGCCACATTAAATCATCAATAATATTCATACAAATCCTCCTTATATTGTTGCAATTTTTCTTACACAGTTTTCTAGCAAATAAAAAGCCCCTAATAGCTAAGAAGCTATTAGGGACGACTTCTCGTGTTACCACCCATTTTGTAGTTAAAAACTACCTCTCAAATCCTTATCGCGGATAGACGCTGTTTGTCACAGTTTGCTCTCAAGTGTACTTCGATTCTAGGTTGGATTGTCTTGCACCTACCGACAATTCTCTTTTTGCTCGATGCTAGTCTCTACTGCGCTTGATCATTGCTCTCGATTTAATTGTTATCAGTATACTGACAATCCTTAAAACTGTCAACTGCTTTTTACTAGCGAACCCACGCTCCAGTTGCATCTACTTGATAACCATCTGATGTTTTTCTGAAACAGCCATTTTTACCACTGTCTTTTTAGAAATACCATTTTCAGATGACTCAACCCAGCCTGTCTTCATTTCACCTGATGGTGCAAAAATAATACCAATCATCATTCCATTGCACCCAACCTGTTTCCATACCACCTGAAGTGTTGAAGTAATACCATTTTTCCTTCCACTTGAACCCAGCCAGTTTCCATTGCGCCAGATTCATTTTAAGTAGTACCAAACTCCATTGAGATTTTTTCCATCCTGTTTTGCATACTTCCATTTTCATTCAAATAATACCATTTTCCTTTTACTTGAACCCAACCTGTTTCCATTGCACCAGATTCATTTAAGTAGTACCAAACTCCATTCAAATTTTTCCATCCTGTTTGCATTTTTCCAGATATATCGAAATAATACCATTTATCTTTTACTTCTACCCAACCTTTTGAAACAACACCACGTTCTGGAATGTAATACCAATGTCCATCATCGAATACCCATTTTTCTTGTAAATAGCCTTGTTCATTAAAGTAAAAATACCCTTTATCTGGCACAGATGTATGAATATCATCACCTTCAACAACATTAATCAAACCTTGTTGAACAACTGGTAATACTTGCCAACCTTTTAATGGTTTGAAGTTATCTCCAATAAATACCCAAGTATTATCGACTGCTTGCCATTTTAACGCACGTTTTCCATCACGATATAATACTTTGCTGCCGTCTTTTTCAACTTTCCATTTAGGCGTACTATATCTAAATGGTTGTCCACACTTCGATACAGGTACATGTGCATCCCCTTTAACAAGAGCGTTCTCTTGAACTACACATTTTGGAATTATCCCTTCATTTTCAGCAGCTTGAACATTGTTTGTTGCTACAAAAGTTGATAACGCCATCGCACCTAATAAAAACTTCATTTTACTCATTATTTTCACTCCCCTTTACTTGTGTGAATATCTTAGCAAACCCACCTTTTATTTGTCAATATTTCGGGGGGTATAACAAAGATGTATAAAAGAAGGTCTGAAAGAACAAATATTTATAACCAGAATAACAATTCATCTTCCGGTCATGAATGCTAGAAAACAAAAATAGGGCTCGCCCTCAGATAGAAATCTATCGTCAGACGACTGCCCTATTCAGTCAAAAATCGTTATTATTTATTAACGTTTTCCCATTTCCAGCTTACTACTTCTGGAATATCTTCACCGTGTTCACGGATATAGCTGTGGTGGAATTCCACTGTTTCATCCATTTTCGCAGCAAATTCGCTAGCTTTGTCACCATATACAGCAACTGCAGCATCTTTTGCAACGTGGAAGCGGTCCATTTCAGAAAGAACACGCATATCGAATGGAGTTGTAATATCTCCGTTTTCACGGTAACCGTGGATATGAACATTGTGGTTGTTACGATCGAAGAATAAATCACGAATCATACCTTCATATCCGTGGAAGCAGAATACTACTGGTTTGTCAGCTGTAAATAATTTATCAAATTCTTCATCAGATAAACCACGAGGGTCAACTTTTGGAGAACGTAATTTTAAGATATCTACAACGTTGATGAAGCGGATTTTCAATTCTGGGAATTGTTTATGCAAGATTGAAATACCTGCTAATGCTTCTAAGTTTGGTTCAGTACCTGCAGCAGCAATTACTACATCTGGTTCTTCGCCATCTTTAACAGTTGAAGCCCAGTCAATGACTTTATATCCTTCGCTTACTAATTCTTTAGCTTCTTCTACAGAGTAGAATTGAGGACGTGGGTGTTTAGATGAAACGATTAAGTTGATTTTATCTTCTGAACTTAAAGCTTCAGCCATAACTGCCATCAAGCTGTTTGTATCTGCTGGTAAATATTCACGTACGAATTCTGGTTTTTTCTCAGCTAAGTGAGTTAATAAACCTGGATCTTGGTGAGTATATCCATTGTGGTCTTGTTGGAACACTGTTGATGTTGCAATCAAGTTTAATGATGGATAGTTTTTACGCCATGGAGCGTGAGTTTTAGATTTACGTAACCATTTGAAGTGTTGAGTAATCATTGAGTCTACTACACGTAAGAATGATTCGTATGAAGCGAAGAATCCGTGACGACCTGTTAATACATATCCTTCTAAGAATCCTTCTGCTTGGTGTTCTGATAATTGTGAATCGATAACACGACCAACTGGTGAAATCCATTCATCATAGCTTTCATCACGACGACCAACCCATTGACGGTTCGTTGCTTTGAATACTTCGTTTAGACGGTTAGATTTAGTTTCATCTGGTCCGAAAATACGGAAGTTTTCTGGGTTAGCTTTTACTAAGTCAGCTGCAAATTTACCAAATTCAATCATATCTTGTTTTTGGATAGCACCTGGAGTTGAAGTATCAACTGCATGTTTAGTCCAATCAGTAATTTCCATTGGTTTTACAACCCCTGCATTAGTGATTGGGTTCATGCTCATACGACGGTCACCTTTTGGTGAAATAGCAGCAATTTCTTCTACTAATTTTCCGTTTTCATCGAATAATTCTTCTGGACGGTATGATTTCAACCAGTCTAATAATGCATCGATGTGTTCCATTGATTCACCTGATACTGGAATTGGAACTTGGTGAGCACGGAATCCACCTTCGATTGGTTCGCTGTTCCATTCTTTTGGACCAGTCCATCCTTTTTGGTGTACGTACTACTAATACTGGCCAATGAGGCATTGTTGCTTCTTCAGCTTTTTTAGCACGAGCTTCTTTTTGGATTGCTTGAATTTTTTCAATTGCTTCGTCTAATTTTTCAGCCATTAATGGGTGAACTTTTTCAGGATCAGTTCCTTCAACGAAAATTGGATCCCATCCTAAACCGTTAAAGAATTGAGTTAATTCTTCATCAGTACGACGAGCTAAAATTGTTGGGTTGTGGATTTTACCACCGTTTAAGTAAAGAATTGGAAGTACAGCACCATCATTTACAGGGTTGATGAATGTGTTTGAGAACCAACCAGCTGCTAATGGGCCTGTTTCTGCTTCTCCATCTCCGATAACTGCAGCAGCAATTACATTAGGGTTATCTAAGATAGCACCTGTTGCATGAGATAATGAGTAACCTAATTCTCCACCTTCGTGAATAGAACCAGGGTTTCCGGAGCAGCATGTGATGCAATTCCTCCTGGGAATGAGAAAATTTTACACAATTGTTTGAAGCCAGCTTCATCTTGCGTAATAGTTGGATATAATTCAGTATAAGAACCATCTAAGTATGAGTTAGATACCATTACTTGTCCACCGTGTCCAGGACCTTCAATGTAGAACATATCTAAGTCATATTTGTTAATCGCACGGTTTAAGTGTGCGTAAATAAAGTTTTGTCCTGCGATTGTTCCCCAGTGTCCGATTGGATGTAGTTTAACGTCTTCTTTTTGTACAGGACGACGTAATAGTGGATTATCTTTCAAGTACATTTGTGCTACTGAAATATAGTTAGCTGCGCTACCACGCATCCACTTTTGCTAAGTATTCTGGTGTATCAAATTGTGTCATTTATAATTCTTCCCTTCTAGTTTTCTCTTCCAAAGAAAATTTGAAAAATGGCGTTTCAAAAATCCTTCAAAAAATAACCGTCAAGTATTTAACATATCTTTTTCTTGTCAAGAAAATTTTAAAAATCAATCATTATTTTATACTATTTTTATAAATATTTTGGGATTTATTCGAAAAACAGTTATCATTTTGAGTTTTGAAAAACGTTCATAACCACTTTTTATTTGACTGTTTGGCTACAAATTTCTTTAGTGGAATGATACAATTTTTAAAGACCTTTGTTAGAGTGTTCAATATAAATTTACATAATTTTTAAAACAAAAATCTAATCGAAAAATCTATTAACTCCCATAACAACAGGTATTCCATCATATCATTTAAACGCTATCATTGCAAAGAAATTATAAACTGCAATTTTAGATTTAAAAATTGTGGATACACTATAAAAATCCCTCCATCATTCGACAGAGGGAAAAATTTTTCAATTATTCTTCTATAAATTCAGCATCGATTACTAAAGGAGTTGATTTTTCTTTTATAAATTTCAACATTTGCTAAATCATCTTTTTGCTAAGTGTTTTCTTAATTTTTCTGCCATGGCATTGAAAGTAATGTACGTCAATGCACCAGAGGTTACAGCGCCGACAACTGGAACAACTTTGGACACTCCATTGGCAAACATGAGACATTTGAACACCAAGAATAGATGCAATTTTTTAACGATTGGATAAACGAATCCTTTTGTAAAATGCATGCTGAGGTAATTTTTTGCAACTTGTTTTCGCAATTTGGGCTGACAAAGCATGAACCGTGTTTACTGACTATTAACCCCAAACATGAGTTCCGATGAATAAAATGAGTAAATTTTTCGTTTCTTCGTTCATTTCTTTTGGCATCAAAATTCAGTTCACTCCAACCATATAAATAAATTAACTTTTGCAACACTCGTAAAAATATGAGCAAAATATTGCGCTAAATCTGCTGGAAGAGATCCAAGAATCGCAAAACCTCCGGAAGTCCTGCTGCTGCAGAAATTATACTTGCGGGTAGCCTCTCCTTTAATACAACTTTTGGCAATTTTATTAATGTCTTCTACTGGAATTCCTGCATATGCTGGATTATATTGAATCGCTAATTCAACTACTTCTGGACGATATCGATTCCTTAATTCTTTTCTTAAAAATAATTCTCTATCAATTTTTACCATGGGAAGTTTTTGTCGTTTCCAATAGTAATCGATCAATTTTTAATAATTTCAACATGAATTCTCCTAATTTTATTCAATACTTTTTGCTTGATTATAGCATAGGTTAAGGTAGGCGTACACTAATGGCGTAATAAACCAGACTTTTCTTTGAAATTGTGGCAAGGTACGATAGCAGCTACTATTTGGAAAAAGTCTGGTTTATTCCGTTTTTGACGTGAAAATTGATTGATAAGTGTCTTTTAGTATTGATATAATCTGCTTATAAGGAGGAATGTTTGATGACAAACAGCGCATTTTTATACACTCTTAATCCAGATGGTTCAGCAATCATTGGATACGAAAGATTATGATGTCGATATTTTTGACGGGGACGATTATGAAGTCACTTACTTATTAGATTCAGAAAAACTTTACTAGTCTCTTGCATCATCTCAATATCCCATTGAATTGTGATACTAAAAACAATTAAAAAGAATTTGGGCAGCATTTTTGACTCTAGAAAATTCGAAGAGTTTTGTAAGGAACACAATATTAGATATGAGACGTAATGTAAGGATTGGATAAACCAGTAAATATTTTTACGTGGAATGGAGAAGGATAATAATATGGGAAACAAAATTTATGTAGAATTTAATTCAAAAACCAGGACGCAAAGATAAAGCATATTTTAAAGCTGTAAATCAAAGATTAAAAAGTTTATAACAGATAAAAGCATGGAATAAAAATATTCCCGAAGACGAAAACAGAAATCACGATGTTCATGTAGAAGCTTCCTACCTTTGCCATGGAATTTGGACTAAAATAATGAATAACAAAGAGTAACAAAGGAAACCCTACTCCTCTAATTATTTTTATTGGAAAAAAAGAATAAAAGACAAAATGAAATTTTATTTCATTTTGATATTATGAACAACCCTAAAAAAACAAAGTTGTGGACTAGCAAATTGTTGTAGCGATCCAGAATTAGATGAATGGACTAAAATTTTACCATACAATCGGTAATATGACTCCCATCCCTTGGTTTAAAATCGACAATCCTACACCAGGAGACAAAGAACCAATCAATCGTTATATAAACAGGGCAGATGCTTCACCTCGCCTTAGATGAGCGGTGGGATTTATTTTTAAATCTCTTAAAAACAACTGGAGTCATTGGTGCGATGAAAATCATTTACATTTGAAGCCTATATGTTATTGACTTGCCAGCAAATTTACTATTCAGATGTTTATAATAACTTTAAAAAGAAATTAAAGATATCCACAAAATCAATTTAGAAACATTGGAACAATGGGAGAAAATGATTACGAATAAAAGTAAACTTATTTCATTTTCTGAAATTCAGATGATGAGTCTATAGGAGGTTAATCATCAATCTCATAAAAATAAGATGCCATGTCATTGGATTACTGCTAAAAGCCTTTTCACTGATGAAATGACCCCAAAAAGTCTAACTTTTTGGGGTCATTTTCACTATTCTGGATTTTCTTATATTATTTTAAATTTTAAACCTTTTTAATTACCTAATATTTTTGCTTTTTTTATCCAACAGATAATTCCGGCAACTAAGATTGCTATCAAAATTACCATACCTGTTAAAAACATATAGGCCAGTATTCATTAATTCCACCTCCTGATATAGTTTTAATTCTACAAATAATCTTCAGCAAACTCTATTCTATTAATTTTATGATTCGTTATTTAACCGCTTTCACTCATTAATATTATACTCCTACTTTTTGAAATTAATAGAGTCAAGTTAAACTTTTTAACATTATTCTAAATATAATATATATAATCTGACTACGAGATTATTGCTATCTTATACAAAAATTAAAGCCCAGAAACGATTTGTTTCTAGGCTTTTTTATAAATTCTATTTCTCTCCCACTCAATCGTGCAGGTGGTTTACTTGTAATATCACACCACTCGATTCACATGTCCGACTTCATTAACAATTCTTGCACTAATCGTTTGTAAGACTTCCCATGGGATTCTAGCGAAGTCACTTGTCATACCGTCGATACTTGTCACTGCACGAATGCCGATTGTGTAATCATAGGTTCTTCCGTCTCCCATTACTCCGACACTGCGGATTCCTGGTAAGACTGTGAAGTATTGCCATACGTCTCTTTCAAGTCCGTTTTTAGCAATTTCTTCTCTTAAGATAGCATCACTTTCTCGTACGATTTCTAATTTTTCTTCGAGTTTACTTCTCCTAGTACTCGAATGACTAGTCCTGGTCCTGGGAATGGTTGGCGCCATACGATTGAATCTGGCATGCCTAATGCTGTTCCTAAGGCACGAACTTCATCTTTGAATAATGTATTCAGAGGTTCAATTAATTCAAATTGCATATCCTCTGGTAGTCCTCCCCACATTGTGGTGAGACTTAATGGTTTGAGCTGTTTTTGTTCCGGATTCGATAATATCTGTATATAAAGTTCCTTGTGCTAAAGAAATCCACATCCGTTAGTTTTGCGGCTTCATCATCGAATACATAGACAAATTCATTTCCAATAATTTTACGTTTTTGTTCTGGATCACTCACGCCTTTTTAGTTTAGATAAGAAGCGTTCTTGAGCATTCACTCGGATAATATTTAATCCAAATTTTTCCAGAGAGACTTTCCATTACTTGGTCGCCTTCGTCTTTTTCTAAGTAAGCCGTGGTCTACAAAAATACACGTTAATTGGTCGCCGATTGCTTTTTGTAATAGAACCCTACAACGCTTGAGTCAACTCCGCCTGATAAACCTAATAATACTTTTTTATTGCCAACTTTTTCACGGATTTTTTCAATTTCCATCTCAATGAAGTTTGCCATTGTCCAATCACCTGTTGCGCCACAAATATTGAACACGAAGTTTTTCAACATATCATTTCCATGAATACTGTGACGTACTTCTGGATGGAATTGTACACCATAAATATTTCGTTCTGGATTTTCAAATGCTGCAAATGGTGTGTGGTCATTTGAAGCTGTGACAGTGAAAACCTTCAGGGATAGCTGTAATTCTGTCACCATGGCTCATTAAGACTTCTTCTAAAGTAGATAATCCTTGGAAAAATTCCTGAATCTGTATTAAATACTTCTACTTTAGCAGGACCATATTCTCTTGTCGGTGAAGATTCAACAGTTCCTCCAAATAAATGAGTTGTCAACTGCATTCCATAACAGATTCCTAATACTGGAATTCCTAATTCAAAAATTTCAGGATCTGCCATAAAAGCTCCTGATTCGTAAACACTATGAGGTCCTCCAGAAAATAATCCCTTTTACATTGCCATGCTTTTTGATTTCTTCAGCCGTAATATCATTATGAGTAACTCACTGAATACTCAAACTCACGAATACGACGTGTAATCAATTGATTATACTGACTTCCAAAATCTAATACAATAATTTTTTTCTAACGAAGTGGTTCTTGTTGACATAAAAAGCCTCCTTAGTCTTATTATCTATATTGTAGCAGAAAATCACGAAAAATTACCTTAAATATTTATAAAATTCGTTCAGGGTTTTTATTAAATTTTCTCATTTTTTCAAGTGTTATTATTTCTATTCCAAAAAGAACCCACAGAGACATCTATCCTGTGAGTTCTTCTTTCATTCTTTAATATTTCTTCACTTGGACATAGTCAATATGATGTCCAAATGTTTTATGCAAAAATAAAGTCTGCACGTCCTTTTGTTGGTAAGATGTATTCCTTTTAAATTCTTCAAATTCGTTTTTCCATACATCTTTTGCCATAGCAATCGCTTCTTCTCGGTCTCCAATCGCAAACTGGTAATAAAAATTATCAGGTTGAGTTTTTGCTCGTTCATTAATAATTCAAAACGTTCTAAGTACCATTTTTCAATCAGATTTTTCTTCCGCATCCACATAAATCGACCAGTCAAAGAAATCACTGACGTAAATTTCTCGATTCGGTGGTAATTGTAATACATTAATCCCTTCAACAATTAAAAATATCAGGTGGATAAATGACTTGTTTTTCATTTTGGAATAATGTCGTAAATTTCATGAGAATAAACAGGTGCTTCAACAGCTTCTTCTCCTGTTTTTAATATCCAGTAAGAAATTCACTAATGATTCCATATCATAACTTTCTGGGAATCCTTTTTCGGTGTAAAATCCTTTTTCCACTAAATCCTTTGTTGGCCATAAAAATCCATCCGTTGTCATCAACTCAATCGTTAATTCTGGATATTTTTTTGTTGGAGCATTGTTTGCATTAAACGTGCCGTTGTACTTTTTCCAACTGCCACACTTCCTGAAACTCCAATAATAAACGGAACTTTCTTCTTCGGTTGTTTTAAGAAATATTGTTCTTGTTCATGAATTTGTCCATGTTTTTTGATAATAGATATCAAAGTAATCTAATAAAGGGTGCATATACTTCTTGTACGTCAATTAATGAAATTCTATCATTCAATGATGTTAAATGTTCTAATTCGTGTAATGTTAGTGCCAAGTGATGAGCATTTTGATATTGTTTCCATTCATCTCGGCTAATATGATAATACGTCGATGTGTCTGTCACAACGATTCTCTCCTTTTATTGAATTGCTTTTCTTGCGTATTTTACCATAGTTTTTTTAGGATGACTAACGATTGGGTCTTTAAATTTCCTTTAAATCCTCGCTTGTTCGTTTTACACCTTTAGTGGTTTTTAGTATGATAAATAAGAGAAATTATGAAGGAGTTTTATCATGGAATATACAACAGCTTCCGGTATGGGACAGTCTACTGGAAAAAGTCATTTTTAATGGGGGAACATGCAGTCGTCCATCATCAACCTGCGATTGCCATTCCTTTTTTCCGGTGTATCAGTTCAAGCAAAAATTCAACCAAGCTCTCATCCGCTAAGTATTCATTGCGACTTTTATAGTGGATTAGCTTATGAAATGCCGAAGTATTAAAAAGTTTAAAATTTACAATCCATGAAGCATTGAATCAAATTGAACAACTTCGTCCTGAATTAGGAATTACGCCCACCACTCGTTCGTATTGGAATAATGGGAAAAGTAGAAAAAGGAGAGCGTCCTTTGTACAAGCACCTTCTATTGAGATTACGATTACTTCTTCAATCCCTGCAGAACGTGGCATGGGATCAAGCGCAGCTGTTTCAGTAGCAGTAGTGAGAGGATTATTTGATTATTACAATGTTCCTTTAAGCGATTCATTATTATTCGAGATTGTACAAGCTTCTGAAAAAATCGCTCATGGAAATCCAAGTGGTATTGATACAGCAACGACTAGTGGAAAAGAAGCTGTGTTTTTTATAAAAGGAGAAGCTTTACAACCTCTGTCTATTCAACTAAAAGGTACTTTAATTGTGGCAGATACGGGTATTACAGGACAAACACTAAAAGCCGTTCAAGCTGTACAAAAAAAAATCCAACAAGAACCCATTTCTACTCAAAAAATTATTGAAGAAATTGGAGTATTAGTACACACTGCTAAGAATTGTCTATCAAAAGGAGACGTTCATACATTAGGAAGTCTTTTAACTCAAAACCATGCACTTCTTCAACAATTAGAAGTATCAAATGAAACATTAGACCATCTTGTTCAAACGGCTCTTGAAAATGGAGCGATTGGTGCCAAAATGACAGGCGGCGGACTAGGTGGCTGTATGATTGCTCTTGCAGCAAATCTTGAAGAAGCAGAAAAAATTGCTGAAGCTTTACAACAAGCAGGAGCTGTACAAACATGGACACATTCATTTTCCAATAAATAAAAAGGAGCTTATATGAAAACAACAGGAATTGCACGTGCGCATACAAATATTGCACTGATTAAATATTGGGGAAAAAAAGATAAAGCATTATTTCTTCCAATGAATAGTAGCTTATCCCTTACTTTAGAGGCTTTTTTATACTGATACAAAAATTACTTTAGATGAAACTTTAGAAAAAGATGAATTTTTATTTTAAATAATGTTTTGCAACAAGAAGCTGAAACACAAAAAGATTTCAAAATTTTTAGATTTATTCCGTATTCCTGCAAAAGAAACACGATTTGCACGTATTGAGAGTTATAACTTTGTTCCTACTGCAGCTGGTTTAGCAAGTTCTGCTTCAGCTTTTTGCTGCTTTAGCAGGAGCGATGCATCAAGCAATGGGATGGAATTTATCAGAAGTGAATTATCAACATATGCTCGTCGTGGAAGTGGAAGTTCTACGAGAAGTTTATTCGGTGGCTTCGTTGAATGGAATCAAGGAACGAATTCAAAAAGATAGTATGGCGATTCCTGTTGACGATGCTTCTTGGGATATTGGAATGCTCATCGTCGTTGTGAATGGTGCTGCTAAAAAAATCTCCAGCCGGGTTGGAATGGAACAAACAGTTGCCACTTCTCCGTTCTATCCTGCATGGGTAGAAAGTGCAAAAACTGATTTAGAAGAGATTAAAACAGCCATCCAAGAAAAACTTTACTCGAATGGGAGAAATTGCCGAATTTAACGGAATGAAAATGCATGCGACAATGCTAGCAAGCCAACCTCCGTTTTGTTATTTTGAACCAGATAGTCTGGTTGCTCAGCAACAAGTCGTGTACTTACGTGAAGTATTAGGAATTCCTGCTTATTACACAATGGATGCTGGTCCGAATGTAAAAAGTGCTTTGTAAAGCGAGTGATTTTAGACAAAGTCCGTGACCATTTCAAACAATATTTTTGCTTCTGAAAAACTCATTTCCTCGCTTTCAGGAGAAGCAATGAGAACTTTAACAGAAGAAGAATGGCAAGAAAGCATTCAACATTTCAATCAAAAAGGAATTTAACTATGAATATACAAGCTACAGCTCTGGAAAACTATTTATCGCTGGTGAATATGCAGTCGTCACTCCAGGACAACCGGCACTCATTGCAGCTATCAATCGCTATTTAACGGTTGATTTAACTCCTTCCATTGAAGAAGTTGGAACGATTTATTCCACTCAACAACCGGATTTGACGCTTCATTGGAAACGAGAACAAGGACTGTTACAAATAATCGAAGAAAATCATCCATTTACATTAATCACAACTGCGATTGAAGTTGCCGAAACTTATGCGAAACAACGAAACTATTGGAATGAAGAGCTCTATCATTTGAAAGTGACAAGCCAATTAGATGATGTTCACTCGAATATCAAATTCGGTCTTGGCTCTAGTGGAGCTGTCGTTGTTGCAACCATTGACGCTATTTTTACAATGGCATCATATTCCTGTTGAACCTCTACTCGTTTATAAATTAGCAGCTATTACCAATACTCTGCTTGGTAGTAATGGTTCCTTAGGAGATATTGCTTCTAGTGCCTTTGGAGGTATCATTTTATATCAACGAATCGATGGAACATGGATTCAAGAACAATTACAACAGCATTCCATTTCAGAAGTTGTCAAAAAAGAATGGACTGGCTTAGTCATTCAACCATTATCTTTACCAACAGCGCTAAAAATGCTTGTTGGATGGACAAAGGAAAAAGCCGACACTTCTTCGTTCGTATCATCTGTCACTCATACAAGAACGCACGCGGAAAAGGATGCGTATTATCAACAATTTTTAAAACAAAACACAACCATTTTAAACCAGATAACGACTGCTTTAACAAACGAAGATACAGAAGCATTTCTACAAGGAATTACGGATAACCGAGCTCTCTTATTAGACTTTGCTAAAGAGATGAATATTGTACTCGAAACTCCATCCTTAACAAAACTTTGCCAAATTGCACTTCAAGAAAATGCAAGTTCCAAAACTTCTGGAGCTGGCGGAGGCGATTGCGGGATTTGCTTTATTACAAAACCACAACAAGAAGACACCATCACAACCCAATGGGAAAAAGCTGGTATTCTTCCACTAAACTTAGAAATAGCCCCTTCAAAAGGCGCTATTAGAAAAGGAGCTCTCATGACACAAGCCTATACACAACAAATGAAAAGAAAAGATGAACATGTGGGGCATGCGACTCAACAATATCAATCACAGTCGAATTTAGAATTACGACAAACTCGTTTTGTCCATCATCCTCTATCTGAAATGGCTGTAGATGAAGTTTCTCTTCAAACAAAAATGGCAGGATTCACTTTAGAAACTCCATTTTTCATTAATGCGATTACTGGCGGAAGTCCTCGAACAACTCTCATTAATCAACGCCTAGCACAATTGGCACATGAAACAGGAATGCAATGGCAGCTGGATCGATGAGTATTGCCATGAAAGACCCTTCTACTGCAGAAAGCTTCACCATTATTCGAAAAGAGAATCCTAACGGAATTGTATTGGCGAATTTAGGAGCACATTATACCGTTGAATCTGCTAAAAAAGCGATTGACCTCATTGAAGCAAATGGGATTCAAATTCATGTGAACACGTTACAAGAATTAGTAATGCCTGAAGGAGATCGCTCTTTCCATCATTGGTTAAAAAATATTGAGGACATCGTCTCTCATGTAGACGTTCCTGTAATTGTCAAAGAAGTGGGATTTGGATTTAGTAGAGAAGCCATGCAAGAACTAATCAATATCGGCGTTCAAACAATTGATATTAGTGGACGTGGAGGCACAAATTTTGCAGCCATTGAAAATGCTAGAAGAAGATGATTTATTTGACGAATTAGAAGACTGGGGACAAACAACAGTGCAATCCTTAGTAGAGGGCTATGATTTATCTTGTGAACTCATTGCTTCTGGAGGCATTCATTCACCATTAGATATCGTAAAATGTCTCGCTCTAGGAGCAAGTGCTGTAGGAATGTCTGGAGAATTTTTACACTTAATTCGCCCACAAGATTCCCTCCCAACAGCCATTCAAACGGTAAATGACTGGAAGAATCAATTAAAAAACATCTACACCCTATTAGGCGTTTCAAAAACAGAAGCATTATGCCAAACAGACATCATTCTCCCAAACACCACCGCTCACTGGTGCAACGCCCGCCACATAGACTGGACAAGCTTCGCAAACAGAAGTAAAAGAAATAAACAAGGGACAAAGAACTTTTCTTATTAACTTTTTGCTGAAGCTACTAGCGTCCGTTATTACTCCTTCAAAAATAAATAGAAAACAAAAAGATTTGTTTTTAATAGCAGAAGCAACCAAAACCGCAGTAGCAGTTTTGTTGCCGGAAAATTTGAGACATTAGAGCTCAAATTTTAGCCATGAATTCGCTTTTGCGAAGCTGCTGGCGTCCGTTGCCATTCAAAACAAATCTTTTTATTTTTCTACGTCTCCTACTCCACAAAGGAATGATAAATAAAGAACTTTTTCCTTAATAGCAGAAGCAACCAAAACCGCAGTAGCGGTTTTGGTTACCGGAAAAATTTGAGACCTTAGGCTCAAATTTTTAGCCATGAACCACAGGTCTGCTGGCGTCCGTTGCTATTCAAGAAAAGTTCTTTATTTTGTTTTTACTGTACAAATAAGAAAATGTGTGATTCTTAATAGATAGGGCGAAAAATCCGATAATCAACAAGCAAATCATCACCACATGTAAATAAACTCCAACCATCGAAGTATTTACAAACGACTGAACCGCATTTACCTTCGAAAAAATCAAAATATAAATCAAACCTATCCAAAATCCTAAACTTAATAGGCGTTTTCATAAACTCTCCTTTATTCAGGGATTACTTCATTACAAAATATTGAATAAATAAACTAGTCGCTCCTACTACAAACCAAGTTGCCAACCCTGTAGCAATCGGTTTTAGTTCCCCTTCACGGAAACTCTTAAATGATACTTGGCAACCAATTCCTGCTAATGCCATTGCCATTAACCATTTAGAAGCTAATTTTTGCATATGGGATAAATTCTTTAGGGAAAAATTCCCACACTTGTCACAATCGTTGCAATTAAGAACCATAAAATAAACATTGGGAAAATCTTTTTCCAATTCACAGGTTCTCCTGATTTCTTTTGACGTCTCGCTTCAACAAGTGACAATACTAAACAAGCTGGTAAAATCATCAACGCACGTGTCAATTTTACAATTGTAGCAATATCTCCTGCTCCACTACTATAACTATAACCAGCAGCGACTACACTTGAAGTATCATTAATCGCTGTTCCTGCAAATAATCCAAATTGTGCATCGTTCATTTGCAATACATGCCCTAAAAACAGGAATAAGAAAACAGCAATAATGTTAAATAAGAAAATCGTTGAAATCGACAAGGCAATTTCTTCATCATCTGCTTTAATAATAGGAGAAGCTGCTGCAATTGCAGAACCTCCACAAATCGCTGTTCCAAATCCTACTAATGTACGTAAATGATCTGACAAACCTAACCATTTTCCTACAAGAGCTGCTGTTAAGAAAGCTGCTACAATCGTAACAAGCGTTACTTGTAAAGACTCTAATCCTGTTTGTTGCACTGGGCAAAATGACATTGTAAACCCTAATGCAATAATCGAATAATGTAATAATTTTTAGCGGAATAATTAATTCCTGGTTTAAAATCACTTGGTAATGTATAGAAATTACTCACTAACATTCCAAAAAAATAATCGTAAATACCGCACTTCCAATAATCGGCATTGCATCCCTAAAATAACAGCTAATACTGCTAATCCAAAGGTTAATAAAATTCCCTTTACTTCGTTGAACCCATTGTTCCATATTTCTCCATCCTTTCAAAAACAATTACACACAAATGTATCACGTTCCATTTGATAAGAAGTGAACAATTGTTACTCTCCTACAAATTGTTGTAATTGATTTGATAAGGCTGCAAATTCTTCAATGGTTAGTGTTTCTGCTCGACGACTCGGTTCAATTGAAACAGAGTCCAATGCTTCTTGAATTTGTTCTTTTGTTAGTTTTCCTGGCACATAAGCTTTGACCAAATTATTCCATAATGTTTTTCTACGTTGGACAAAACTATTTTTTACTAAATCAAAGAAGAACGCTTCATCTTTCACCGTTACTAGAGGTTCTTCTCTACGTTCCAATACTAAAATGGCTGAATCTACATTTGGTGCTGGATTAAAAACTGTTTTAGGAACAATAAATCCGATTTTGGCATGGCACCAATATTGAATCGCAACCGTTAATGAGCCATAAGCTTTTGAATTTGGTTGAGCAGTCATTCTTTCTGCCACTTCTTTTTGCATCATCATCGCAAAACCATCAATCGGTAACCCAGATTCTAAGAGATTCATAATAATTGGTGTCGTAATATAATACGGCAAGTTTGCAACAACTAGTAATCTCTCCTCCACATTGAGTGTTCTTGAATCACTGTTTCTAAATCAACTTTTAAAATATCTTCATGAATCACCGTCACATTATCTTGATCAGACAATGTATCTGCTAAAACAGGGATTAAGCGTCCATCAATTTCAAACGCTAATACTTTTTTAGCGGCTCTTGCTAAGCGTTGCGTTAATGCACAATTCCTGGCTCCAATTTCAATGACATTTGTTTCCTTGTTAACATCTGCCACATCTAACATTTTCGTTAAAATATTCGGTTCAATCAAAAAGTTTTGTCCTAAACTCTTCTTCACCTTAATACCATGACGTTCCATAATTTCACGTGTTCGAGTCGGTGTGGCAATATCTTTTTCAAACATCTTTTTAGCTCCTTCCCTGTACAATCTGTACCGCATTTCGTAATTGTTGCTCTGAAATGCCAAATAATTTCAATCGTTTCGTTAATTGTTTTCCATTTGTATGTCCAATTCGTAATTCTTTAGACACTTCTTTTCTTAAATAAGACGAGTGAGGATAGCCAATCAGTCCTAGTTCTAAAATCACCGATTGAGAAATCTCTTCTTGAAGGTCTGCTACTGGTTTATACACATGCTCCAATGCTTTTTGAATACTTTCATCGCTAGCATGTTCCACTCCAAGACTTTTATGATTCGTTTTTCGAACCGCTTCTTCTCTTTCGATAAAAGCATGACTAACCGTCGGAATCGCTTCTTGAATAATCGAACGAATTCTTTGTCCTGGATAATCTGGATCTGTAAACACAATGACTTCTCGAATTTCACTTGCCTTTTTAATTAATGCAAGTGTTTCATCATCAATAGCTGAACCATTCGTTTCAATCGTTTCAATTTCTGGAAAAACTTCCTTTAATCGACGAGTGTCATCTCGCCCTTCTACTACTATAATTGGATTCATTTTAATCCTCTTTCTTCAAATCGAAATAGCTTCATTGCATTTGCTGTCGATGCTTTAGCAATTTCTTCCCAAAGCCATTTCTCTTTCCTTAGCAATTGTTTTCAACAACATAGCGAGTATAACCTGTTTCGTTTCTCTTTCCACGATAAGGAACAGGTGCTAAATAAAGGGCATCTGTTTCAACTAAAAACGATCTAGTGGAACGATTTTCGCACTCCACGTACTTGAGGAGCATTTTTAAATGTCACTACTCCACTAAAAAGAAATATGCATTCCTAAATCTAAAAAACGTTTCATATATTCCACATCGCCATTATAACTATGCATAATGCCGCCGATATCTCGAATATCTTCTTCTTTTAAAATACGATAACAATCTTCTGTCGCATCTCGGTTATGAATGACAATCGGCAATTTCATTTCTTTAGCAATGGCAATTTGACGACGGAATACTCGTTCTTGTTCTTCGGGTGTAGAGTCATCCCAGTAATAGTCTAATCCCATTTCCCCCATTGCCACTACTTTTGGATGGGTTAATTGAGTGATTAATTTTTCTCAATTTCTGATGTATAGGCATGTGCTTCAACCGGATGCCATCCTACAATCGCCACTACTTCTTCAAATGTTTCACTTAATTGGAGAGCTTTTTCAATCGTTGGTGTATCAAATCCGACAACCGCAAAACGTGTAACGGCTAATTCCTTTGCACGCTTAATAACATCTGCTTCTTCTCCTTCGAATTGCTCTACATTTAAATGTGTATGTGTATCAAAAATCATTTTGAATTCTCCTACTGAGTTCTATCTAGTTGCTCCATTTAAAAACGGGTTACTTGCAATTTCATCTTGTAACGTTGTTGGTTCTCCATGTCCTGGGAAAACAACCGTATTTCCTGGTAAAGGTAATAAATATTGTTCAATCCCTGCCATTAATGTCATATGACTACCATATGAGAAGTCGCTACGTCCAACGCTCCTTTAAATAAAACATCTCCTCCGATAACAAATCCATTGTCTTTGAAGATAAAAACTGTACTACCTGGAGAATGTCCTGGAATTAATGCTAATTCAGGTTCAAAACTTCCAATTTCCCATTTTTCCTAATTCTGCTGGATAGTATCCGTCAGCAGGCTCTACCGTAATATTTTCGTTTGAATATAATGAACGATTGAAATCTGTATTCGTTAAAAATTCTTTTTCAATTTCATTCATATACATAGGAATATTGTAAGCTTTTTCTTAATTCGTCTACTGCTCCAATGTGGTCTCCATGCGCATGGGTTAACACAATCGCAATTGGTTTCAAGCCTCTTCTTCAATTAATTCTTTAATATCCTCTGCTTGTGCACCTGGATCAAAAATTAATGTTTCTTTATTTTTCATCGATTAAAAATAAACATTTTCTTGTAGGCGCCCTACTGTTAAACTCAATAATTCCATCGAAATTCCTCTTTTCTGATTCATAGTCTACTATAGTTTAGATGCTTTTATGCTTTTTTACAAGTCAGGAGGTTACGAAATACCTTTTTAAACGATTTTACTCTTACTAACTTCACACTACTCTTTCCTACAACAATAAAAGGCATACTCGATTTCTCGAATATACCTTTTTAAAAACATAGATTATGCATTCATTTGTTTTGTAAAAATCAATTGCTTTGTCGTCTGCTAACATCACTGGAATTCCCACTAACATAACTACAATTTCACCAACAAAAGTTTCAAAGTAGCTTAACCAAAATGGTAATTCTAATACAATTTTTTTAGCTCAATGGCTACTAAGAAAATCATCACACTAAATACGATGGATAACAATAACATTTTACCTTTTAAATCTTTGGCAAATCGGAACACTAATGAACCAATCACTAAAGATAAAATAGAATGTCCTAAACCAAATACTAAATCATACCCTCCTAAACCAGAGCTAGACATAAAAATAGTATTGGCTAAAAATAACACCCGCAATAATCCCGTACCCATATTTTTTTATCAAAAACAAATAAATGGTTTAACATTTCTGAAATACGGAATTGTATATTTCAAAAGGACATAAAAGGCAAATACTGTTGTAATCACCACATATAGTGCTGCTACAATCGCATTGATAATCAACACTTTTACATTGTTTTTGTTTCATTTCTTTTCCTCCTAGTTTTTGAATCGAGGATGGTTGCGAACCTCGAGCGTTCAAAACGCCCTACGAACGATTATACTATAACTACTTTGAAAAATACTAGGAATATCGTGCGGGAAACATTGAAAGAGAAGAAATTCAGCAAAACCCATACTCTTAAGAACTAACTACGCAATAGGTCCTAATAAAATATTTGCCCATGCATCATGAAGAGATTCTTGATCAGATGGTTGGAATAAACCAGCTAATACATCACGATATAAGCGTGAAAGTTCTGTTGTATTGTAATAAGAACTTCCTCCACTAGCACGTACAATTTCTTCTACTGCTTTTTTAGACACTTCAACAGAACGATTCTTAATAGAAGATAAACGTGGTAACCAAATAAAGCTATATTCTTCGCTTGATTCCAATGTTTGACTTAATTCATTAATTTGTGGTTGAATGCCATCTAAAATAATAGCTGCTTCGGCAATTCTCCAACGAATATTTTTTTATCTTGAGAATATGGCGCATCATTTGATACAGAATGACGAGTTTTTCACCGTTTCAATTCCGATTTCTAACGCACGTTTTCCAATTCCATGATAAGTAGCGGCTAATAAAATCTCAAAAATAAGCAAAAATACCGAAAAACAACTGGGTCAAAGCTTGGTCCTGGAGCTACTTTTGTTAAAATTTGCTCTTCTGCAGCATAAATACCCTTTAATTCGACCGTATTTGATTGAGTTGCTTTCATTCCTAATGTATTCCAATCATCTTTTACTTCGAATGTTTCTGCATCAGGTGTTAAATAAGCAAAGACAGACAATGGAGATTCTCCAGATGTGTCTGAACCAAATGAAACTAATTTATCGCAATATTTCCCCATCGATAGGAAAACTTTCTTTCCATAAAAACGATAGCCTCCATCTTCTTGTGGCTCCGCTTTTGAAATGGATCCAAATAAAACTCGGTCATTACTTGGTTCAGAAATACCAAATGCTAACAACTTCCCATCAGCTGCATCTCGTAAAATTTGTTCACCCTTCTTATTGCCAAATCGAACCATATGCTTTGCTAATCCAACAATAATTTGGTGCATATTAATACCAAGAGCTGTTCCTGGTGCTGCCATGGCTAGTCTTGTTTGTTCTTGTGCAATTTCTTGAAGAGACAAGCCATATCCCCCATATTCCTTTGGTACAAAAGCTTTATAATAACCGGCTTCTTTTAATGCCTCATAATCTTCCTTCGGCCACGCATTTTCCAAGTCATATTGCGCTGCTCTTTGATGAATTTGTGCTAGTAATTCCTCTGATAAAAACATAAAACCCCTCCTATAAAATCGTGATTACGCTTTAAGTATACGGCAATCCCTATACGGATACAACGAATCAAACTTGCATTTTCTATGATATTCAACTTTTCTTCATTCTGTGCTACAATATTCTCAATCTTTCTATAAGGAGGGTTTTATGGAAAATCAAACTTTACCTATTTGGAAAACCGTTCGATTTGTATTGAATAATTTATTTTCCAATAAATTCATGTATGTTCGAAATGCCGCCTTCTTACAATTTTTCGTATCCTTTGTTGGCTTTTCGAATTTTTATCAACCTTATTTAAAAGGCATTATTTTTATCGGGAGCAAAGTAATTTTAATTTCAGCAATATGAAATTATTCTTCTCCTCACCCATAATTATTTTAGCGTTTGTGCATATTTATTTGCCGTCATTTTATTTGTCTTTATTGAATTTTCGATTCTTACGTTTATGGTTTATGGAACCATTTCTAAGACACATTTTTCATGGCGAACAAGTTTGAAAAATGCTTTCGGTGAAGTGAGGAATTTTTCAGCCCACAATTTATCTATTTCTTATTGTATTTATTGACCCTATTACCATTAGGAAAATTTGGAATAACTTCGTTTTTAACCGAACAATTATATATTCCAAAACTTTATTACAGAAGAAATTCAAAAACAACTGCTGGAGCCATCGGGTCTATCATTTTTTATATTGTGCTGACTATTTTCATCTTCGATTCATTTACGCTATTCCACTACAAATTTTGACGAATCATTGTTTTTAGAAAATATGAAAACAAGTTGGGCGCTCACCAAAAAGAAATTATGGAGGCATATTGGAATCTTCTTACTAGTTGAGGTCGTCCTATCCCTTATAGGATTTTTAGTGACGTTTATTCTCACCATTACTTTAGGATACTTATCTTCTATAATGGATAATGTCTTTATCGTAACGAGCCTGTTTGTCTTATCAAAACTAGTCATTTTCTTTATGACCATTTATACGAAAAATTTCTCTAATTATTATTTTTAGTAAAACTAGCAGATGATCAAGATGCAGTAGATGTTTTCGATTAAGCATCATATTCCTGAAATCCCCTTTAAAAAGTACCCTTATTACACTGGCTGCTTTTATCGGTTTAACAATATACTATTCAGAAGAAGCTATTACAAAATATCACTGGGAAAACTCTTCTTCAGCTGCTATCATCGCTCACCGAGGATTTACCGAAAATGGGGTTGAAAATTCTCTTGAAGCTTTGGAAGCTGCAGCAAAAGAAGGTGTCGATTATGTGGAAATGGATATTTTACTCACAAAAGACAATCGCTTTATCGTCATGCATGATTATAATTTGAAGCGATTAGCACGCCTCAATAAAAAAGTTAAAGATATGACTTATGATGAAATCGTTGGACTTCCAATTTACCAAAATGATTATGAAAGTCGCATTCCTTCTTTTGAAGAATTTGTTGCCAAAGCAAAGGAACTCAATGTCAAATTACTCGTCGAATTAAAACCTCATGGCTTTGAAGGAGCTGACTACACCGACCTCTTTATTACAAAAATAGAGAATTAGGGGTTGAAAAAACTACAAAGTTATGTCTATCAACTTAAACGTGATTGAAGAAATTGAACGCAAAGCTCCTGAAATGGATACCGGATATGTCATCCCACTCCAATTTGGTGGATTTGGAAATCCTGCTGTAGACTTTTTATGTGGTGGAAGATTTCTCTTATCATGACTTAACAGCTATTGCTGCAATACAACAAAGGTCATGAAGTTTATGTTTGGACGATTAATGAACCTGAAGAAATTAATAAATATCTACATAGTTCGGTTTCAGGCATCATTACTGATCACCCTGATATTGCTAAAGAAGAACAAAAACACTTACTCGAAGAAAGCACCCCTGTTGAGCGTGTGTTAGATGCGATTAATGTTAGTGTGAAAAATAATGAAAAGTAACAGGCAATCATCTCCTCAATTGGAAGTGATTGCCTTTTTCTCATCCGAAAAAAATCCAATTCTACTCTTTAATTTCATGATTACAAGGTATTTTTTGTCTAAAATCATCGTATATAAGATTTTTATAACGGACATTTAGAATTATTTTTAACTTTTACTTACATTCACTTTATTTTTTTCTCTTTTATAGTAAATACATACAAAAACTTAGGAGGTTTTACTATGATATACAAGAGAAAGTTACTCGTTGGTCAATTCGTCGTTTTAAGTGTTGGTGTAGCATCCGTCATCGTTGCTAGTGGATTCTTTATAATGAGTTCACCGGCAAATTCAGTACTAGCTAAAGAAGAAACTGGCACACAAGTTGTTCAATCAACACCAGATAAGCCTGTTAAGCAGGAAGAAAAAGCAACTGTAACACCAGATGCTAAAGCTAAAACGGATGTACTAAAGGGAGAAGAAAAACAAATAATAGGGAGAAAAATAATCCTGAAAATATTAACAAATTAATTAAAAATGCCGCAGTTGATACAGCCTTAGCTAACTCAAAAGATTCAACTACTTCACCAAAACCAACTGAAGGCTCTACAAATAAAGCTGAAACAGAAGATAGAGCTGCAACACCTGCAGAAACTACCCTGAACAAGTAAAAGCAGCTGTTAAAGATAACGTTAAAGAAAATATTGATGTTCCTGCTGCTTATCTTGAAAAAGCTAAAGGAGATGGCCCTTTCACTGCCGGTGTAAACCAAGTAATTCCTTATGAATTCTTCGCTGGTGACGGTATGTTAACTCGTCTATTACTAAAAGCTTCTGATAATGCTCCTTGGTCTGACAATGGTACTGCTAAAAATCTGCTTTACCTCCTCTTGAAGGATTAACAAAAGGTAAATACTTCTACGAAGTAGATTTAAACAGCAATACTGTTGGTAAACAAGGGCAAGCTTTAATCGATCAACTAAAAGCTAATGGCACTCAAACATACAATGCTACTGTTAAAGTTTATAGTGACAAAGACGGTAAAAATCTAATCACTTCTAAAAATGTTGGCATTAACATTAATGGTGTAGTGGATAAAGAAAAGGTTCAAAAAGCTGTTCAAGATAACGTAAAAGACAGTATTGATGTTCCTGCTGCTTACCTTGAAAAAGCTGAAGGCAAAGGTCCTTTCACTGCTGGTGTAAACCAAGTAATTCCTTATGAATTCTTCGCTGGTGACGGTATGTTAACTCGCCTATTACTAAAAGCTTCTAATAAAGCTCCTTGGTCTGATAATGGTAAAGCTGAAAATCCTGCTTTATCTCCATTAGGTGAAAATGTAAATACTAAAGGTCAATACTTCTATGAAGTAGACTTAACTGGTAATACTGAAGGTAAACAAGGGCAAGCTTTAATCGATCAACTTCGTGCTAATGGTACTCAAACTTATAAAGCTACTGTTAAAGTTTATGGCAATAAAAACGGTAAACCTGACTTAAATAATCTAGTCGCTACTAAAGATGTAAACATCAACATTAATGGATTAGTGTCTAAAGAAACTGTTCAACAAGCAGTTGAAAATAACGTTAAACCTTTCATTGATGTTCCTGCTAGCTATCTTGAAAAAGCTAAAGGTGATGGTCCTTTCACTGCCGGCGTAAACCAAGTAATTCCTTATGAATTCTTCGCTGGTGATGGTATGTTAACTCGCCTATTACTAAAAGCTTCTGATAAAGCTCCTTGGTCTGACAATGGCACATCTAAAAACCCTGCTTTATCTCCATTAGGTGAAAATGTAAATACTAAAGGTCAATACTTCTATGAAGTAGACTTAAATAGCAATACTGTTGGTAAACAAGGTCAAGCTTTTAATCGATCAACTAAAAGCTAATGGCGATTATACTTATGATGCAACTGTAAAAGTATACGGTAATAAAGATGGTAAACCTGACTTAACAAATCTTATTGCAACTCGTGACGTGAAAATTCATTTAAATAAAGTTTCTGTACCAGTAACACCTTCAACTTCTACAAATACAACTCAAGATATGAAGGTAAACGAAACTAAAAGCGAAAGAAGATATGATGAAGAAAGATAACATGTCTACTCTTCCAAAAACTGAGAAACAGCTACAAACACTGCAGCATTAGGAGCATTCTCAGCAGCATTCGCCTTCATCTTAGGAACTTTAGGATTAAAAGCGAAAAAAAGAAAAGAAACTAAGTTTAATTCAAATAAAAAAATAGTGTTATACTGAGCGAAAGTATAGCACTATTTTTTTATAAAAGGAGTCTCTAATGGAAAGAACAATATTACTCGTCGATGATGAATTTGAAATTACAGATATCCAAAAAACGTTACTTATCTCAAGCCGGTTATAATGTTTTAGTTGCCCATGATGGTATCGAAGGACTAGAATTATTTAAAAATAAATCCATCGATTTAATTATTACCGATATTATGATGCCTAAAATGGATGGCTATGATTTTATTAGCGAGGTACAATACTTATCACCAGATCAGCTTTTCCTCTTTATGACTGCTAAAACAAGTGAACAAGATAAAATTTTCGGACTTAGTATGGGTGCAGATGATTTTATCATTAAACCTTTCAGCCCTAGAGAACTTGTTCTTAGAGTGAATAATATCTTCAAGAGAATTTATAGAGGGGGAGAATCTACTCAAGTGCAGCTTGGAAATCTCAATATGAATCACGAAACATATAAAGCTTTCATCGGAGACCACCCTACTGAATTTAACGGTAAAAAGCATTTCGAACTTCTCTGGATTTTTATGTAAAAATCCTGAACGTGTTTTCAAAGACTGAACTATATGAAAAAGTTTGGCAGGAAGAGTTTATCGATGATACGAATACACTTAATGTCCATATCCATGCTGTAAGACAAGAATTAACCAAACACTCCAGTATTCATACCCCAACGATTAAAACTGTTTGGGGATTAGGTTATAAAATTGAAAAACCACGAGGTACATTATGAAATTAAAAAGTTATATTATCATTGGTTATTTGGTATCTACTCTTTTAACTATTCTTGCAGTTTTTGGGCTATTCCAACGAATGCTAATTGACAAAAGAGAAGTATATTTTTAGTTGGAATCACACTCATTGCTAGCTTTATTGGGGCTATGATTAGCTTATTTCTTCTATCACCTATCTTTCTTCTTCAAGCTCTTTAAATTAAAGGCAAAAATTGCCAATAAAGACTTCGGAGATCCTGTAACTAGTAAAGGTCCTATTGAATTTCAAGAATTAGGGGAAGCTTTTAATGATATGTCTGCTAACTTGCAACAATCATTCTCCTCACTTGCAGAAAGTGAAAAAGAAAAACGATTAATGATTGCGCAACTTTCCCATGATATCAAAACACCGATTACTTCCATTCAAGCAACGGTCGAAGGGATTTTTAGATGGCGTCATTACTCCAGAAGAACACACACACTATTTAACAACCATTAATCGTCAAACAGAACGTCTCAATAAATTAGTAGAAGAATTAGATATCTTAACTTTAAATACATAAGAAAAAGCTCCTGATTCACCATCGAAGTCATCTTTTTAGACTCAATTATTCATTCATGCAATGAATGAATTTCATCTATTAATTGATCAAGAAAATAGAGATATCAATATTCAAGTGAATCCAGAATCTGCTAAATTTACAAGTCAATATGATAAGTTATTACGTATTCTTGTTAATTTATTAAATAATGCTTTTAAATATTCCGAACCTGGAACACTGGTTGATGTAAAAGGTCACTTAACGGATCAGACCTTAACAATTAGTGTAACAGATAAAGGAACAGGAATTGATGAAAAGAATTTGAGCATATCTTTAAAAATTATATAGAGTAGAAGGCTCCAGAAATATGAAAACAGGTGGACATGGACTTGGTTTAGCGATTGCACAAGAATTGTCTCATCAATTGAGCGGAGAACTACCGTTCAAAGTCAAAAATGTAGGAAGTACCTTTTACTCTTTCACTTCCTATTCATCATGAAAACTCGATTAATTAATACACTATTTTAAAATTTATAGGGTTGATGGAGAAAATCCACCAACCCTATTTTTATATATACAAAAATTTCCCCAACAGAATTTGTTGATGAGCCTCAAAAAGACTCTTTAACACAGATTGCACCAAAAGACATAGAAGTCCTCTGGCAAACGCTCCATTATTAAAAGTCTTTTCTTCATCTATTCATTATTTTTAGTAATTTTTGTAACTCCACCCCATATATGGAACTAATGCTTCAGGGATTGTTACACTTCCATCTGCTTCTTGGTAGTTTTCTAAGATGCTGCTACTGTACGATCAACTGCTAAAACCAGATCCATTTAATGTGTGTAATAATTCAATTTTTCCAGTTTCAGCTTGACGGTAACGAATTTTCGCACGACGAGCTTGGAAGTCTACACAGTTTGAGCATGAACTAATTTCACGGTAAGTATCTTGTGCTGGAATCCATACTTCAACGTCATATGTTTTAGTAGTTGAGAATCCCATATCTCCTGTACATAATACAATTGTACGGAATGGTAAGTCTAATCCACGTAATACATCTTCGGCATTATCTGTCATTTTTTCTAATTCATCAAATGATGTTTCAGGAGTTGCGAATTTCACCATTTCTACTTTGTTGAATTGGTGTAAACGAATTAATCCACGAGTATCTCTTCCGGCACTACCTGCTTCTGAACGGAATGAAGGACTTAATGCTGTGAAATAAATTGGTAATTGTGCTTCTTCTAAAATTTCATTTGCATAATAGTTTGTTAATGGAACTTCTGCTGTTGGAATTAATGTTAAATTACGTTCGTCTGTTAATTGGAATACATCCTCTTTAAATTTAGGGAATTGTCCTGTACCATACATTGATTGTTCGTTTACTAAATATGGTGTAATCATTTCTGTGTAACCATGTTTTTCTACATGTAAATCTAGCATGTAGTTGTAAATGGCACGTTCTAGACGAGCCCCTAAACCTTTATAGTATAAGAAACGACTTCCTGATACTTTAGCCCCTCTTTCAAAGTCTAAAATATCTAATGCTTCTGCTACTTCCCAGTGTGGTTTTGGTTCAAAATCAAAGACACGTGGAGTTCCTTCACGACGAATTTCTACGTTTTCATTTTCGTCTTCCCCTACAGGCACATCTGCTGCAGCAATGTTTGGTAAGCGTGAAGCGATGTATTCTAATTTTTCTTCTACTTCTGCTAATAAAGCATCTGTTGCTTTTACATCTTCCCCAACTTGTTTCATTTCTGCGATTTTTGCACTAGCATCTTCCTTATTACGTTTTAATTGAGAAATTTCTTCCGTAACTGTATTACGGTATTGTTTTTAATTGTCCGTTTTTAAAATTAATTCACGACGTTTTTTTCGTCTAAATCACGTAATTCTTCTACTACTTGACGTTCTACTCCACGGTTTTGTAATCCAACCACAACTTCTTCAAAGTGATCTCACTCGTTTCATATCTAACATATTGATTCCTCCAATTTCTTTTGTTTTGCCTGTTGAAAATTTGTTTAAACCATTGTAAAATACACACAACTCATCCCCTGACAAATTGTCACTGGGACGAAGTTGTGTGTTTCACTTTTATCTTCGCGGTACCACCCGTATTCAATGTTTCCATTGCACTCATTTGCGATAACGGTTTGCTCCGGATGGCTTAATCAATGCTTTCACCATGCATCATAGTATGTGGATTCGCTTGTCATACTTTTTACTAGCTTTCACCAAAACGCTAGCTCTCTACAAAAGACTTCAAGTTACTATTCATACAGTTTTATATGTCTGTATTTTTACAATATTCTCTATAGTTGTGCAACAGGTAATCCGTAAGAATTAACGATTCAACACTAAACGTGTTTTAATACCATCTAAGTCTGTAAAACTAGCTTCCTGTTCTCCAATTTCTACATTTTTAGCAAATTTCTTCGCTCTTTCAATCGTATCTTGATACAATTGTTCATCCTCGAAAATAACTGTATAGTAAGCTAGCCTCGCATCCCTTCAGTTCTAGCCGCTAATTGTCCACCCCACTCATTAACGGCCAAATGATGGTGTAATTTCCAGATGCTAACCATGAAGCAGAATGAACAGAGAATTTATCTTGCACTTTTAGTACATTTTTGATAAAATCCACTCGAAATATCACTCTTACGAACCGATAGATGAACATGCCCCATTCGGCTACCTTCTGGCATTTTATAAGGGCCTTCTAAAGGAGTTGCTAAACGATACAATCCTTCTGCATCCATCGCTTCTGTTGTCCCAATAATACGTCCATCTTCCTTAATATCCCATTCAGAAACAGGTCTATCTCGATAGATTTCAATTCCATTTCCTTCTGTATCTTCTAGATAGATAGCTTCGCTATAATCATGATCACTCGCTCCAATTAATGGAACAGAATGATCTCACAAAATGTTTGAAAATCTGTGCTAAAGCTTTCTAGAAGGAAGTAAAAATAGCCAAATGATAAAGTCCATAACTATCCGCAACATCTAATGCTTCCTCTGTTTTAATTAATCGAACTAAAACGGTCTTGCCCACACCTAAGTCAATCATTGACTCCTCTTGATGAATCACGCTAAGTCCAAGAACTTGTTGGTAATATTGACTTTGTAAATCTAAGTTACGTACATTTAAGGCAACATATCCTAATTCAAAATCTGATTGATACATATAATCACAACTCCTCTAATTTTTATAAATCCTTCTGTTAAGCTCCAAATACTTTGAAACGATTTTCTGTTTGAACTTCTTTTTCACTAGCAGGTGCAACAATCGCTCCAAATGGTGCTTTCGCACGTAATTTCCAGTTTGCCGGAATATCATATTTTTTTCTGCTAACTGTGCATCTACTAATGGATTATAATGTTGAACATTCATTCCAATATTTTTTTCTGCTAATGCTAACCATGTTGCGTATAATGAAATTCCATGAGCTTGTTCTGACCATAATGGGAAGTTTTCAGCATAACTAGGAAATTGTTCTTGAAGCCCTTTTTACGACATCTTGATCTTCATAAAATAAAATCGTTCCTTTTGCTTGCGCAAATCCTGCTAAACGTTGTTTTGTAGCTTCAAATGCTTCTGCAGGTGTTACTTTTTCTAATTCTGAATAAGCAATTTCATTCCAAAATGCATCTGATTCTTTATCTAATAAAATCACCACACGAGTTGTTTGTGAATGGAATGCTGATGGAGTTTGAAGAATCGCTCCTTGAATTGTATCCACTAATTCTTGATTAGAAATCTCCACATTTTTCCCTAAAGCGTAAAATGGAACGGCGTTTTTGTTTGTAATTCTGTAAAGTTTGTCATATTGATTTCCCTTTTTCTTATTTGTTAAATAATTTTTTTATAGTTTAGAATTAGTCTTCTAACTCTTCACTTTTATATATTTATTCTATATAGAAATAAATTATTTGTCAACAAAAATATTTCTATATAGAAATATTTTTATCCATAAAAAAAGAGACGATCTATGTCGTCTCCATTTTTAATGAATAAATCTCTACGCTTCTTCTGCGTGTAAGAAACCTTTTACTTTTTGGAAGAGATTTCCAATAAACTCTTGGATTCGGTGAATAATCTTTTCAACAAATCCTCTCACTTGTCGATAACCATCTGTCACAATATTCGATGGATCAATTTCATATCCTGCGAATGCTGGTACATGTCCTTCTACCTGACCATCTACATAACCTAAATCTTCTCCAGGAATTTGAAAATATAAATCTCCAATTGTTTTTTTCCTGCAGTTATCGGTGCTTTTAAGAGCATTATTTTCATCTAACAATTCTTTAAATGGTTCAAAACGTACTTTTATTTTGACTCATAGCAGTTCCTTTTTGGAACAGCTGCTACAAAATTATCTCCATAATCCACACTAATCTTCTCATCAGCCCCACCATTTACTGGATAAGGTTGAATATTTTGAACAGATTTACCTGGAATCCCTGACAACTAAGCCTTCGTATTTCTTGAATAATTCATCTAACATTTTTGTAGTTACTTTAAAACGATTCAATGGTTGTTTAGATCCCATCGTAACAACAATGACTGAGAAATTATTACGTGTTGCTGTTGTTGTAATTGAGGCTCCACTTGTTTTCAGAAGTTCCTGTTTTTAATCCATTTACTCCATCATAACCAAATAATAATCCTGGAATTAAATAATTAAAATTATCCATCTTAGTGACACCCTCAGTTCCTGGTCGAAACTCCTTTGTCGCGACAGAAGAAATTTTTAAAATTTCTGGGAAATCTAATACTAATCTTCTTGCTACAATCGCAAACCGAGCGAGCAGACATACTATTTTTCTGCTTCATCTCCAAAATCTGGATTTTTTTCTGCTTCACCATATTTATTTGGTAATCCTGTAGCATTCACAATCATCGCATCATGAATCCCCCAAGATTCAAGTTTTTCTTTCATTCGTTCAATCCATTTAGCCTCGCTACCCGCTAAATATTCTGCCATCGCAATTGTTGCAGCATTTGCAGAATAAATCGAACTAGCTTCAAATAACTCTTGAATACTATATTTCTCATTCGGCCATAAAGGTACATTTGATAAAGAATAATTTGCACTTAATTTACTTGCTCGTTCACTAATGGGGATTTTTGTTTCCCATGTAATTTCTGAATTTTTAATTGCCTCTAATATTAAATACTGACTCACCATTTTACTCATCGAAGCAATGCCCTCGAACATCATCTTGATTTTTCCATCAAAAATTTTTCCACTTGTTTGTTCGATAGCAATATAAGATGCTACATCTTCTAAAGCTGCGATTTCTTCTGCAGTCTTAGGCTTCTCAACTTCTTCAGCGTGAACCATCGTTTGCATCGGACTTGCTAAACAACAAGCGATTAAAAGTTGTCACAACGGCTTTCATCCATTTGATTTTTTCATAAGTTTATCTCCACAATTCTCTCTTTTGCCTATCCATCGTATCGAATTTTCACTTAAAAACAACTCTATTTATATTAAGGTTTTATTACTTTTTTTAATGCGTTTTACATACCTGTTCTAATTAAAATCCTGAATGATTTCGAAGAAATTCCAACTCTTTTCAGTGGATTTTCTTCCTAAAATTTCATTACGATATGGATATCGTCCAAACTGTTCAATAATTTTTCGATGCATCTGTTCATATTTCGCACGCTTTTCCATTCCAGGTTCAGAAAATAATTTTTCAGCTGCTTCGTGAATCGCTAATGACTCTGAATGCATAAATGGCATATATAAAAACTTCGTTCAATGACCGTTAATTCTTTTTGAATACGGTAGGGCTTCTATGCTACTACAAGTGCCATGCCATCATATAAAAAGCTCTCGTATCATCACGATATAAATTTCTAGAAAATTGATCTAATACAATAATTTCTGCTAATCTTCCTTGAATCGTATTTCTCCAATGACTTAATTCTCCCGCAATGGCTGCTTGATGAATCTTAAAAAAACGACTGTATATTTCTTTGTCCAGTGCAATGGATTTTACAAACCAATCCTTTGGTTCTAATTCCTCAAACCAAAATCGTAATACTTCTTGAGCTTCCATACTCTCCTCATTTCTAGGCAAAAGAAAGAAGAACTCCTTATCAAAGTTCTCCTTTATCTCTTATCCAATTTTTTGCTTTTTCTTTATCAGTTAACACTTGATTCATTCGTCCATACTGGTAACCTGCTAAGTCTAATGCAACATAACTAAAACCAATCGAACGTAATTTACTTTCAATTTCTTGACGATGGTCTAATAATGTAGATACTAAATCAAGAGATACTTCGATTCTTGCTAAATCTTGGTGAACACGTACACGCACTTGTTCAAATCCTAATTGAATTAAATAAGATTCTGCTTCTTGTACCCAACGAACTTTTTCTGCAGTAATCTTTGTTCCATATGGGAAACGGAAGCCATACTACAAGAAGGAACTTTATTCCAATTTTTCTACGCCAAGTCTTTTTTGGCTAATTGACGAATTTCACTTTTATATAATCCAGCTTCTTGTAATAAACTACGAACGCCTTCTTCATTACGAGCTTTTACTCCTGGACGAAAATCATCTACATCATCCATAATCGTTCCATCGGATAACACTGTAAACCCCTTCTTGTTCTACATGTTGTTTAATCGTTTTGATACAATAATTTTTTTACTATAGTACCAAATTTTAGGGTATTTGCTGCAATTCGTGGATCTGATAATTCTTCCATTTCTAATCCGATAACACGAGCTCCCATTTCATTGGCCAAATCAATTGCCATATCAAATTCATAATCCGGAAATAATTCAGAATTCACTACAGCTGCTAAAACATTTTTCACTTCCAAGAGTGTCTAGTGCTACTTTTAATAGGTAGCTACTATCAATTCCTCCTGAATAAGTAACAATCTTACCAATTCCTTCAATAATTCTTTTTAGCTTTTAGTTCTTTTTTCATCCATATTGATTCTCCTTAACATTGGCTCTTATTAGCCTTCTCTTCCAGTAAAATCTGCTAAAGTAACTAATATCTTTTACAATAATTTTCTGATTTTTTGATTTCCACAACACCTTCAGCTTTTTAAATCATGAATAATACGATTCACACTATTGCGCGTAGAAATACCACAAAATCCTGCAATATCTTCATTCGTTACTGCAAAATCAATCAGTATGCCTTCTTCCGTTTGTACTCCAAACTGCTTTTACTAATTTATAAATAAATGCACATACTGCACCTTTTTTCCCATTCATCGTCATATATTGTAAAGATTCGATATTTTTCAGATAATTTTTGACGATAATATTCTCGAATATAGTCTTGCAATTTTTCGATCTTCTTTAACATATTCCCAAAAACTTAATACGCTGAATTCGATAAAAACTTGCTTCATCTGATTCTACTCGTACATTAAAGGGTGCAGAAGTATAATTGATACTTCGTCTCTTAATAATGAAATAATATCGATAGGGGTAATATACGCTAAGTTAAATTCTCGACCATCTTTTTAAGATGATACTTGTTTTAACAACCCTTCTTTCAATACATATGTATAAGACTCTCTAATCCGTGATACGCTAAATACATGTGCTTCTTCTTTTTAATCACAGGTGCATTATGCGCTTCAAGAAAGTTTTACAAGATAATTTTTCTTCCATTTTTATACTCCTTTTTTCAAAAATTCACTTGCATTTCTCAAACATTATTATCCTCTTGATAAAAATATTTTTGTTAACATATGTTAACACCATTTGTATTCACATACAAAGATAATATACTATATTGTGTTAGCTATTAACAAAGGAGATGTTAAAAATGGTAGACATTAAATTACCTTATGACAAACAACTAATCACTGCTAGCATTCCTGATAAAAATTTTGCAGGATTGTTAGAATCAGAAGCAGAGAATTTTTCAAATCCTCTATCTGAACAAGAAACTGTTGAAAAATCAATGGATAATCCTATTGGTAGTAAATCATTAGAAGAATTGGCAAAAGGAAAAAAAGACATTGTTTTAATTTAGTTCAGACCACACTCGTCCAGTTCCTTCTCATATTATTACTCCGATTATTTTACGTCGTATTCGTAGTGTCGCTCCAGATGCTCGTATTCGTATTTTAGTAGCAACAGGTTTCCACCGTCCTTCAACTCGAGAAGAATTAATCAATAAGTACGGTCAAGAAATTGTAGATAACGAAGAAATCGTAATGCACATTTCAACAAATGATGAAGATATGGTAAAAATCGGTCAATTACCTTCAGGTGGTGACTGCATTATTAACCGTATTGCTGCTGAAGCAGACTTATTAATCGCTGAAGGATTCATTGAATCTCACTTCTTTGCTGGATTTTCAGGTGGACGTAAATCTGTATTACCAGGTATTGCTTCTTATAAAACAATTATGGCAAACCACTCTGGTGAATTTATCGACTCTGATAAATCAAGAACAGGTAACTTAAAACATAATTTAATCCATGAAGATATGGTTTATGCAGCTCGTACTGCAAACTTAGCCTTTATTGTTAACGTAGTATTAGATGGAGAAAAACATATTATCGGTTCATTTGCTGGTGATATGGAAGAAGCTCACCATGTTGGATGTGAGTTTGTACGTAAATTAGCTCATGTTAAAAATCCCTTGCGATATCGTTGTTTCAACAAATGGTGGATTCCCACTAGACCAAAATATTTACCAAGCTGTTAAAGGAATGACTGCTGCTGAAGCTACTAATAAAGAAGGCGGCGTTATTATTATGGTTGCAGGATGTCGTGACGGACATGGTGGTTCAGGATTCTATCATAACTTAGCTGATTATAAAGAACCAAAAGACTTTTTAGAAAAAGCGATTAACACACCACGTTTAGAAACAATCCCAGATCAATGGACTCGCTCAAATTTTAGCACGTATTTTAGTACATCACCGTGTCATTTTTGTTTCTGATTTAGTAGACCCTACATTAATTACAGATATGCACATGGAAATTGCTAAAACATTTGACGAAGCATTAGCTCGTGCCTTTGAAATTGAAGGTCAAGATGCTAAAGTTACCGTTATTCGTGATGGTTTATCTGTTATCGTTGAAGATTAGGGAAATTATTATGAATAAAAAGAGATTCTTATTCGCTTTCAAGAGGGACAGCTTTCACTAGAGGAAGCTGCCTCTCTATTAGAAGGCATCGACGATATGGGTTTTGCTTTTTAGATCTTTCTCGAAATAAAAGAAATGGATTTCCAGAAATTATTTATGGAGAAGGAAAACAAAAGAGCAAATCGAGAAAATTATTGCTTCATTAGAAAAAGAAAATCTTCCTGTACTAGCAACTAGAGTCGATAGCGAAAAAGGACAATACTTTATTAGAAAAAAATTCTCACGGATTTTTATTACGAAACTGTCAAGATCTTTTGTCGTTAATCCAACTCCTATTCAATCTGAACATTACATTGCTGTAGTAACGGCAGGAACAAGTGATATGCCTGTAGCAGAAGAAGCTGCTATTACTGCTGAAACATTTGGAAATCCTGTGAAACGTATTTATGATGTTGGAGTTGCTGGTATCCATCGACTATTCAATCGTTTGGATGATATCCGTGGCGCTAGCGTCATTATTGTCATTGCCGGGAATGGAAGGTGCTCTTGTGAGTGTAGTCGCAGGATTAGTAGATGTCCCTGTCATTGCAGTACCCCAAGTGTAGGATATGGAAGTAACTTACAAGGTCTAACAACTCTGATGAGTATGTTAACTTCTTGTGCTTCTGGTGTGACAGTTGTCAATATTGATAATGGATTTGGCGCTGCTTATTCTGCTAGTATGATTAATCAGATTCGAGGTGCTTCATCATGACACATTTATATTTAGAACCTTTTATCTGGCATAAGTGGAGATATGCTGAATGGTCTTTTTAATTGATTTAGGAGCTAGTTCAGACTATTTACAACAAGAACTTAAAAAGTTAGCTGTAGATGGCTATCATTTACATATTCATACAAAATTGCTAAAAAGCAGTATTTATGGAATTGATTTTGATGTTCATTTAGAACATGGCGAAAAAGATCATGGAGTCCATGGAGATTTCACGCATGAGCATGAGCATCATCATGAGCATGAGCATCATCATGAACACGATCATCATCATGAACACGATCATCACCATGAACACGATCATCACCATGAACACGATCATCACCATGAACACGATCATCACCATAAACACGATCATCACCATGAACACGATCATCACCATGAACACGATCATCACCATGAATACGATCACCATCATGAACACGATCACTATCATGAACACGATCACTATCATGAACATGGACATCATCATCACGATGACGTTCGTGGATTACAAGAAATTATTGAAATTTTTTGAGAATAGTAGCGTTTCTGACTTTGTAAAAGAAAAAGTATTGAAGTATTCCGTGATATCGCTCGTGCAGAATCTGCTGTTCATCAAGTACCAATTGAACAAATTCATTTCCACGAAGTGGGAGCAATTGATTCTATTGTAGATATTGCTAGTTTCTTCATCTTGTTTGAAAACTTAGGAATTACAAAAGTGTATAGCGCTCCTTTAGTCGAAGGTAGTGGTACTATCAAAGTCGCTCATGGTGTTATGCCTGTACCTGTACCCTGCAGTCATGCAATTAAGAAAAGGAACTCTATTTTTAATTCATCAAGATTTTTGATATTAAAACAGAATTAATTACACCAACAGGAATTGCCTTACTTAAAGCGATCCATCCAGACTTTTACTGTTCCAGAAAAACTTGGAAATTACTTCTGTCGGTTATGGATTTGGGAAACGCGATACTGGAAAATTCAATGCTCTACGTGGAAGCTCATGTCAACCAACCACTCACTCATTCAAAGAAGTCCATCAATTGAGACGATGATATTTATCAAATTGACACTACAATCGATGATCAAACACCTGAACAAATGGGTTATTTAATGGATTTCCCTATATGAAAAGGAGCACTAGACGTTACTTATTTCAGTGTTTTAGCGAAAAATCGCCCAGCAATTCATGTAACTCTTCTAATTTCTCTCACACAATTAGAAGAATTTACTAACATTCTATTTGAGCAAACAAGTACGATTGGATTTCGTTATCAAAAATTTCCCCGAAAAAGTGATGAAACGAACTTTTCAAGAAGTAGAAAACTAGTTTAGGGATGATTCTGCCCAAAACAAAACACCTATCAAAACATCTCTAAAACAACTCTCGAGTACGAGATTGTGCCAGACTAGCATAAGAACATCAATTGCCAATTGGGAAAAGTCTATCAACTATTAGAAAAAGAACTATTAATATAATTTATATTAAAAATAAAAAGGAGTCTTATATGTTTACACAACAATTTATTCACTTATTATTATCAGAATTTATGGAACTGCCCTAATGATTTTTATTCGGGGTTGGCGTACACTGTGACGAAGTATTGAAAAACAAAATACAATGGTTCAGGTCACTTATTTGCCATCACAACATGGGCATTCGGTATTACTGTTACATTATTCATCTTTGGTGGAGTTAGTATTAACCCTGCAATGGCATTAGCAAAAGTTGTATTAGGATTATTACCTGCTGAACAATTTATTCCTGTAGCAATTGCTGAATTTTTAGGAGCTTTTGTTGGTGCTGTTATCGTATGGTTCATGTATGCAGACCACTTTACAGCTTCTGAAGGTCAAGTAGATGGAATTGCGATTCGTAACATCTTCTCTACAAACCCTAACTGCCGTAACTTACCTCGTAACTACTTCGTCGAAGCATTTGCAACATTCATTTTCTTAACAGCTATCTTAGCTACTGAACAAGTGAATAAAGATCAATTAAACATTATTGTTGGTTTACTTGTATGGGCTGTTGGTATGGGTCTAGGAGGTACTACAGGATTCGCGATGAACCAAGCTCGTGACTTAGGTCCTCGTTTAGCTTATCAAGTATTACCCATCAAAAATAAAGTAAATAATGACTGGCAATATGGATTATTAGTTCCAGGTACTGCTCCATTTATCGGTGCTGTAGCTGCTGCATTATTTGTTCGTTATTACTTAGGATATTTCATGTAAAATAAAGCTGCTAACGCAGCTTTTTGATTTGCTCTTATTTTGACATCTCCAACACATCATCTAAATCTTGTTGAATAATTTGATTTGGATCAATCGATGGATTGTTCCCAAATCGAATCGCTAATCGTAATCTTAATTTCTCATTGAAGTTACGAATCCAACGTCCATTACACGGTCATTCTGTACGAGCATATGCTGTTGCAACAGCCTGACGATAAGCTTCTTCATCTACTGTTAAGGAATCACTTCCTAATTCATATAATCCAATTTGTGCAATTTCTTCAGATGTATAATCTTCAAAATCAAAAAGTATTCGGAACACGACTCGCTAAGCCTGAATTTGTTTCTAGAAAGGCACTCATTTCTTTATGATATCCTGCAAAAATGACAACCATATCATGTCGATGATCTTCCATAAACTTCAAGATTTCATCAATAGCCTCTTGCCCAAAATTATCATTAGCCCCATGTTTTAAAGAATAAGCTTCATCAATAAAGAGTACGCCACCTAATGCAGCATGTAATTGTTCTCTTGTTTTAATGGCTGTTTGTCCTTGGTAACCACCAATTAAATCTCCACGAGAAACTTCTACCATTTTATTCGTTGCAATCATACCTTTTTGATACAATAGTTCACTCAATAATTCTAGCAACAGTTGTTTTTACCCGTTCCTGATTTCCTAAGAATAATGAATGTAACGTAATATTTTTTTGTTTCAATACCTTGTTCTTGTCTCACCTTTGATAATTCCACTTGATTAATAAAGGCGCTGACTTGTTCTTTTACTTTTTTTCTAAACCAATTAATTGATTTAATTGCTTCCATGCATCAACTTTATGCTCGGATTCTTCATAACTTCCTTGTGACAATGCTTTTTCAATATCTTGATTTTTAATTAAAGTCATATCTTCACCATCTTGTGACATCACACGGAAAATAAATTCTTGCATAATTTGCTCATTTTGATTACGAATCCATCGTGCATTACTCTTATCTAAGGAACGTTTATACGCTTCTTTAATTTTACGAGCATAAAATTCTGGATCTTCAACTTTTCGAGCTTTTCCTTCAAAAATTTTAAGCCCCATTTGAACAATTTCATTGGGTGAATAATCTTCAAATGTTAATTGATGAGGCACACGAGAATTAAATCCTGGATTAACATCGAAAAATTGTTCCATTTCTTTTGTATATCCTGCAAAAATCACCATAATATCATCACGATGGTTTTCCATATACGTTAACAATTCATTAATCGCTTCTTCCCCTGTACTATTCGAACCTTTTTTATTCAAAGCATACGCTTCATCAATAAATAATACGCCACCTTTAGCTTCTTCTAATTTCTTACGAGTTTGTTCTGCAGTTTGATTCACATATCCAGATAATAAATCAGCAGCTGATACTTCTACAAATTTAAATTCTTCCCCTTTTAAGGCTCCGTATTGGAATAAGATTTGTCCCATTAAACGTGCTACGGTTGTCTTACCCGTTCCTGGATTTCCTAAGAAAGCTGCATGCATCGTCATCTTTTCAGGAGGTAATCCTTGTTCGATTTGTAATTGATTATATCTTGCTTGTTGAATTAATTTATCTACTTTTTCTTTGACGGTTTTAAGACCAATTAACCCTTTGTAATTGAGCATAGTAATCAGTATTCGTATGATGAGCTTTTGAGCATCTTCAGTTCGAATAATCTCCCCTTTTTCGCTTCTTTCTGGAGCTACTTTATGTTTTCTGAGCAATGCTGCATTGACTCGTTTCATCTGTTTCATAATTCAGTTTTGTGGCATCCCCATTTAAATGAATAAAGTCATTTACAACGAAGCATGAACCTTCTTTTACACGGATAATGGAAGAAGTTTCTTTTTCTACTTCTACACTGTCTCCTACAAATAATGCATTTGTTATTAAAGTAATAGGAATATGTTGACTTTCTTTATTTAAAAATCGTAATCTTCCTCGTGAATATAAAGTGGAGTCTCCATCAAGCGAAATGTTATTCTTTACAGTCCCCATTCACCATACGAATATGACTATTTTTAGCTTCATAAAATCTACGTTTAAATTTTTGAAAATTCCTGTACAAGATTTTTGTAAAAATTGTATAGTAATCCTTTCCAACACCTTGTATTAGACTATCTTCAATCAACACTTCACTTTTTACTAGCATTTAAAACAGCTTGACTTCCACCCTCAAACGTTCCAGAAACTTGACTTGAACTAATCGATAGTTTTGAATCTTCAATCCATAAAGAAGTAGGTCGGCTACACTCCATTTTTGAACGTACAAATTCTAATTCAGAATTTTCACGAATCCATAATCGATTTTTGAATCGTAGAATCTTGAATAGAAACGGTTGAATGAACAAATTTCATCCCTAATTGGTGTTTGTCTGGTAACTTTGTCGTAAAACCCCTTAAAATTGACTTTTACTTTTTCTTCTGAAAACAACAAGAAATGCTCATTTTCTGAAATTCACTTTGCAGTACACAATTTTTCAAAAGTTACTTCTGCTTTCTCCTGTAATACGAAACATATTATTATTTTTCTACTACTGACATCCACAAGTTTTTGAAAAGTAACTTTAGCCTTATTAGAAACTCTAAGTTTTCCCGTAATCGTATTTAAAAATGTATTTCCTTCTACATGACCGATGATTGTAATATTTTTTTGTAATTTCAGTAAAAGGCTCTTTTGTAAAATTCATTGTCAAATTAGGGAGTAAATTCAATAATATCTCCATCCTTAGCTGCTTCATAAGCTGCATCAAAAATCCCAAGTATCTACAGTTGCCCCAACAAGAAATCTTGGCATATTCTCACTCCTTTGTATGTTTTTATTTCATCAAATTTTTCTACATATAACAGTTTTATTATACCAATGTTAATTTGAAAACTCTATAAAAATAAGGTTTTGTTCACGGAACATGCAAGGAACAAAACCTCTAGAAACATTGATATATCTAACATAAAAAGGAGAAGAGAGATTTGAACTCCCGCGCGCTTTCACGACCTATCGCATTTCGAGTGCGACCCCTTCAGCCTCTTGGGTACTTCTCCATTATTAATACTAGTATATTCTCTTTTCTTAAACTCCTCAAGATTTTTTCAAAAATATTATAAGAAACTAACAACTTATCCACAGAGTTATCCACATGTACACATGTTCGCTACTAAATTTTGTTTATGATTTTCCTTCTATCCCCTATATATTGGTCAATACCTTTTTTGTAATTTTTTGTCATATCTTGTTCGATTACTTTTATCCACAATTTTTATTCTATTATCCAAAAGATATCCAAAATGTCTAAAAACGTTGATGTAAAAGGTTTTTTCAGGGACTCTAAACTAAACTTATTCACAACTGTTCATTATCCTGTGGATAACTCTCCTTCTTAAAAAAAGCTTATTATTTCAATGATTTTTTTAAAAAACTTTTTTTATTTTTCTACACAACTAAAATAAATATCCACATAGTTATCAACATTTTTGTGGATAACTATGTGGATAGCATCATCTTATTCTATTTTTTTATAAACTTGGACTATCTGAGCTTGTTAATTGAATCGTTGTTGTTTGTTTTTGTCCGTTTCTATAGTAAGTGACTTCCATACTAGAACCAACGGTTTTTACTATACAATGCTTTTTCTTAATGTTTGTACTCCTGTAACTGGTTTACCATCAATTTCTGTGATGACATCGTATTGTTTTAATCCACCTTTACTTGCACTACTATTATCTTGGACATCCGCGACAACGACACCTTCTTTAACTTCGTTTGATAAATCTAATTGTTGACGACCTTGAGAAGAAACAGAGGTTAAATCTACCATTGAAATTCCTAAAACTGGACGAATTACTTTTACCAGATTTTTTTCTAACTGATTAATAATAGAAACTACCTCATTACTTGGAATCGCAAATCCAATTCCTTCTACACTAGATTTACTAATTTTCATTGAGTTAATTCCAATAACTTGTCCTGCTGCATTGACTAATGCGCCACCTGAATTTCCTGGATTAATCGCTGCATCTGTTTGAATAGTATTGACAACCCAGTCTTGTTTACCATCTCCATCTACATCTGTTGGAACAGAACGATCTTTTGCAGATACAATTCCTTGAGTGACACTTGTAGCAAACTCTGTTCCTAAAGGAGAACCAATCGCAATTGCTGTTTGACCTGCTTTCACTTCATCAGAATTAGCAAACTCTGCTACCGTTGTAACTTTATCGGCTTTAATTTTTAATACAGCTAAGTCAGTCCATTTATCTGCACCAATTAATTCTGCTTTTTCACGAGTACCATCTGCCATTAATACTTCTAATTCTTGAGAACCAGAAATAACATGGTTATTTGTTACGATATAAGCATATCCGTTTTCAACTTTATAGATTACTCCACTACCTTCAGAAGCAGTTGTTAAATCACTATCTTCTGTTTGTTGTTTTTTGTCTACGACTTTGTCCATTATTACCAAATAAACTATTTTGATTTAAACTTTGTTTATTAATAACAGATACAACTGCATTTTTACATTTGAAAACAACATCTGAAACATCTCCAGCACCCTTATTTGATAAAGCTGTTGAGGCTTGTTTTTACAGTTGTTGTACTTGTTGCAGTTGATTTTGCTCCTGTTAATTGGTTTTAAAGTTCCTGTTGCACTCATGGCACCAAATCCCAATACTAACAGCTAACAATCCTCCTGTGACTCCTCCAACAAAAACCTGAACGAAACGCTTTTTCTTCTTTGTATTTCTGACTTCACTTGGAGTAGTCTCCTGTGTTTCTTCATTTAATACGTTATTTTTCTTGTGTGTTTTCTACTTCTTCATGGAATTCATTTGTCATGAATATCCCTCCTTCTTCACTTTAGCAATTTCCTTCATTGCTTTCTTTTGACACTTTTATACTAATCTAGTTTTTGAAAAAGTTTGAAGATAATGTAATTAAATCGTTATAAAGTTGTTAAAAATCCCATTATTTTTTTGAAAATTTAATTAAACTCTAAACAATTCCGTCGGTTCATATGGATCTGTATGATACACTTCAAAAGTTTCATGAATTCCACAATCATGTTGTAATAAAAATCGACTCAGCTGTTTGATACGCTAATTCTTTCAAATTATTATCTTGACTTAAATGTCCTAAATAAATTCTCTTAGTCTTATCTCCTAGCATTTCACACATTGCTAATGCACCATCTTCATTAGATAAATGCCCTTTATCACTAAGAATTCTTTGTTTTTAAATGCCACGCATAATTCCCCATACGCAACATATCAACATCATGATTACTTTCCATTAAATAAGCATCTGCATTATACAATAATCTTCTTAATTTCTCACTAACATAACCTGTATCTGTTAACATTACAAATTGTTTTTTGATCTTTTTGAAATGAATAAAATTGAGGCGAAGCTGCATCATGAGAAACAGCAAAACTCATCACATCAATATCTCCAAAAGTTTTTGTTACTCCTGGTTCAAACAAATGCTTTTGCTCTTGCTTAATCACACCGATATTTTTATTTTCCATGGCCTTCCACGTTTTCTCATTTGCATAAATATCCATACCGTATTTTCTCGCTAATACTCCGATACCTTTGATATGATCTACATGTTCATGCGTAACTAAAATCGTATCAATATCTGCCACTGATCGTCCAATTTTTTTCCATTTGTGCTGCAATGGCTTTTCCAGTTAACCCACAATCGACTAAAATTTTTCTCTGTGGTGTTTCAATATACGTTGCATTACCCGAGCTTCCACTCGTTAGTAAACTCACTAAAAAACTTGATTCACTCATATTGTCTTCCTTTCTATTGCAGCTACAGTTCTATTAAGGTGTTGTTGTATTTACCGTTTCTGTTGCTTCATTCGTCAATACAGTACCTCTTATCGCATCTACTCTACGAACGAGAGTTTGTCCATCTGCTTTGTTTTAAATTCTACATACCAAGCTGGAGAATAAATAGATAAATCTTTTAATGCTAAAGATTTATAGTAAGATAATCGAACGACAGAAACCGTCGAACGAGTTGGAATTCTCCTGCTAAATATAATACTTCCATCGCTTTTTTTGAGATGTAATTAAAGTACGATTAGTTCCAAGTACTGATACATTCCCTGCAAAAGTCTGTTCATAACTAATAACTTGATTATTAGCATTTAATGTAAAAATAATTTGACTACTTCCATCCATGACTGGAATTTGATTAGCACGTTGCGCATAAATTACTTTACGTGTAGTCGGATTATAATTAAAACCATCTATATTGATTTCCATTAATAATAGAACCACTCTCTACATAAGTTGTTAATTCAGCAAAATTTTCTATTGTAGCTGTAGTATTAGCATCTAATGTCAATTGAATCGGTGCTAATAATTGTGAAGAAATAACTCCTTTATCATATGTAGCAACTTGACTAGGTAATGTATTAACTAAATGTTCGATATTAGTAGGACTAATTTGAATAATCGGTAGAGATTCTACGGTTGTATTCACACCAGTCACTGTTATCCCATCCAGTTCTCATTTGCTCCATAACATTAATACTTGTATTTAAAGGACTCTTCACTTCTTTTTCATTTGCCAAAAGTTCCAAACAAAAAGATATCTAAGAAGAAAACTAATAATTAATACTAAAGTCGATCGTCTAAAAATCCATCGTTATCTCCTCCTTGTTCAAGTGTTGGCAGTAAAACTTCTGTAGAGTTTTCCATTTATGGTCTATTTTAATAAACCAATTTGGTACAAACTCAACAATTTGATTACTTTCTCGACTTAATTGCCAAGCATAGCCTAAACGAATATCTTCTAACGTATCTAATGCAATTCCTTTCCCTAAAATTTGATCCATTAACTCTTTCCCACTCATTAAATTAACAGATTCATTTTTGAAGGAATCAGAGTCTCCACAATTAGAGAAGAAACACGCATTTTTCAATTCCTGTTGCTGTAATAATAAATTGAGATAACCCTTCTTTTGCATTTGAAAAGATTGGATAAGTTCCTACATAACGCATGTACTCTACAATTTTTCGATCATTATCAAAGTCTGAGAAACTCATCCCTAATTTCCATCCACCTAATTTCTTCATTTGCGCAAAAGATTGCTGTAAATGAACGGTTGTTATTAAATCGTTCATCATCTACTCGATTTTTGGTAATAGGAAATAACATTTGTTGACCGATCCATTTTTTTAATTGGGAAAGATTATCATATATATAATTGATTGTCCATCACTTCTATTTCTCAATTCTGAAGGATTGGCAAATAACTGAGTAATATAAAAACTCATTGGAATTTGTCTCCATCAGATAAGTTTGTTTTTCTAATGATAGATTATTCACTTCAATGAAAATCTGTTTATTTTTTAAAAATATAGGACTCTACTAAGTGAAATTTTGCATCATCATGATATTTGGATAACTCTAATTGAACATCTTGATCTGTTTTAGCTTGAAATACTTGCTTTGTATAATCATTAATGAAGTAAACATTTTTTTGATCATCATAACGATAAATAATTCTACTAAAAGTTTTCTTGCTTATATTCATCAGGTACATCATTAAAATATCTCGTCATTACTCCAAATGTCACTGGGCATCAAATAATAATTGACCAAATGATCTCTTAATACTAATTGTTCATATGCTTCTTGACTCAGTACTTCTTTTTTTGAAATATCTTTATATTTACCAACTAAATCTTCATTAACAGAAGCAATGATTGTAGAATCACTCGTCATTTTTTTCCTTTATTCTCATAAGAAATAATAAAACGCGTTGGTCTAAAAACATCTTCCAATGAATAAGAAACTCTTGGTTGAGTACTAGCATCTTGGTTTGTTGAAGCTACATTTCTTGTAAATCCATTTTGAGAGAAAATTTCTACAGGTCGGAATACAACAGCCATCGTTAATACTAAACTAATAATACTTAATAGCATTAAAATGAATACTAAATATCTTAAAACGAATTTTTCATTTCCCATTCACCATCCTCTTCAAATGGAATATATGGTAGGAAACAAAGAAGTTGAACCTTTGTTTTTCAATACTATTAACCCAAATTTTTCCACCATGTAATTGAACAACCTCTTGCGCAATCGCTAATCCAAGTCCACTACCACCCATTGCACGAGAACGTGCCTTATCTACACGATAGAATCGATCGAACAAATGAGGAATATCTTTTCTGGCAATTCCTAACCCTTCATCACTCACACTTACAATAATATCCGTATGAGTTTCCATTAATCGAACAATAATTCTTCCTCCATCTGGAGAATACTTAATCGCATTATTAATAATATTATCTAATACTTGCGTTATCTTATCTTGGTCTAATTCAACCCATAAGTCTCGCTGCGTAATATCTGTTAAAATACGATAATTTTTTTCACGATACGGTTCAGACTGCAACACCATTTCGAATCGGTTCACAATATGAACTACCAATTCATTCATATTAATAAATTCTTTTTCCAAACCTAGACGATTTTGGTCCATACGAGATAAATTCAGTAAGTCCGTAATCATTCGCATCATACGATCCGTTTCAGTTTCAATAACTTTTAAAAATCCTGGAGCAATTTCTTTATTTTCCCAAGCTCCATCCACTAATGCTTCAGTATAACTCTTAATACTTGTTAATGGAGTACGTAATTCATGGGATACATTGGATACGAAATTTCTACGCTCTCTATCAATCTTTGTTGCTCAGTAACGTCTGTTAAGACGCAAACTAATCCACTAATAAATCCTGATTCACGCTGAATAACAGAAAATTCACATTGAACAATCGAATCTCTCCATCTTCTTCTAAATGAATTAATCTTTCTTGTTGCGTTTCTAATAACTCTCTAAAAAGTTACTTTTTCATCTAAAGGTAAAATAGATAATAAAAGGAATACCTATCACTCTTTTTCTAGACTTCAAATTTAAAATATCTAAGGCTGCTGTATTCATAATTACAATACGACCACGTCTATCTGTTGCGATAACTCCATCACTCATATGACGTAAGACACTATCTAAAACGTTGACGTTCTGATTCTGTACTTTCTTGAGCTTCCTTAATTTTTAAAAGATAAATCATTAATTGCTTTGCCCTAATTGACCAATCTCATCATCACTATAAATTTTTACTTCACCAGTATAATTTCCTTCGGCAATTTTTCCGTTTGTTTTTCATTTCAGCAATCGGTTTTGTAATTCCTTAGAAATTAAGAAAGTAATAATCACTAAAACAATCGCAATTAAAGATGAACTAACGAAAATAACCCCTGATATCTTTTTACTTGAGTATACCTCGACTCGATATTAGTCGTAACAGAAATAATTCCTATAGGATTTCCTGAATTTCCACTACTAGACGAAATTGGAGAGACTATTTTCCAATAACGAGTATCATGTTCTGTATAATTATAAGCATACGTTGTATTTGTTAATAATACTTGTTGTGCATCTGCTTCTGTCGTTCGAGTTCCTACAACTGATTGTTGCGACTGATTCGTCGTCCCTAAAAATATATCCCTGAGAATCTAATACTCGAGCTTCTACAATACTACTTCCTGTCGGATAATCTTGCAGTATTTTTAGAAATTTCTGCTATTTTACTTCATCCTTATCGTCTTTTGACACTATAGGTTGAACACTATTTTTTTAAAAATCCAACTTGTAATTGAATTTGTTCTTGGAAGTTTGAAATCATCTGTGTTTCTAATTGACGAAGAAAGTTTGCAACAATCAATTGCAATGAAATCATCAGCATAAAATAAATAACACAGGGATTTTTAAATTGAATGGAACGAAAAGAATCGTTTCACTTTTTGCATAGCTTTTCTCCTTTATTAAAAATAAATGCGCCTTTCTTCCCAGAATATTTCTTGGTAAAGAAAAGCGCATCTTTCTAAGCTTCTTTTTCTTGTTCTGGAGTTTTAATATAGTAGCCTACTCCACGTCTTGTCATAATCCATGTAGGATGACTCGTGTATCTTCAATTTTTCACGTAAACGTCTAACCGTTACGTCTACTGTACGAACATCTCCGAGTAATCATATCCCCAAACCGTTTGTAATAAGTGTTCTCTCGTAATGACTTGACCAATATGTTTTGCTAAATAGTGAAGTAACTCAAATTCACGATGTGTTAATTCAATTTCTTCGCCTCGTTTAGAAACCACATAGGCATCTTCATGAATAATTAAACTTCTAATACAATTTCGTTTGCTGCTTTTTTTCTTCATCCGGTTCACTTGGTGAAATATGTTGACGACGTAAATTAGCTTTCACACGAGCAATTAATTCTCGATTTGAAAATGGTTTAGTCACATAGTCATCGGCTCCTAATTCTAGTCCTAAAACTTTATCAATTTCAGAATCTTTCGCTGTTACCATAATAATCGGAACATTACTTGTTTTACGAATTTCTCGACAAACTTCTAATCCTTCAATTTTTGGTAACATTAAATCTAAAAATCACTAAATCGGGATTTTCAGCAGCAAAAACTGCTAACCCTTCTTCACCATCAAATGCAGTAACAACTTCAAAACCTTCTTTTGATAAACTAAATTTGACAATATCTGAGATTGGTTTCTCATCATCTACAACTAAAATCTTTTTCATAACTAGCTCCTCTCTTGCGATCGAGCGTTTGGGAAATATTATTTACTATCCCAAACATCTTCTAAAATGTTAGTTTGGTTTCTATCCGGACCTACTGAGAATGTTGAAATCTTCACTCCTACTAGTTCTGAGACTCTACGAACATAGTTTTTGAGCTTCAATTGGTAATTCATCCAATGTACGGCATCCTGTAATATCCTCAGTCCAACCAGGAAGTTCTTCATAAACTGGCTCACATTGTCCTAATTCTACTAAACTTGCTGGATAATGACTAATTTCTTCTCCATTTGGTTTACGATAAGAAACACAAATTTTCACTGTTTCTAATCCAGTTAATACATCGATACTATTTAAGCATAAATTTGTAATACCAGATACGCGTTTAGAATGTCTCATAACAACACTGTCAAACCATCCTACACGGCGTGGACGTCCTGTTGTTGTTCCGTATTCACGACCAACTTCACGAATACGGCTTCCAATTTCATCAAATAATTCTGTCGGGAATGGGCCATCTCTACACGCGAAGTATATGCTTTACAAACACCGACTACTTTTGTCACTTTTTGAAGGACCTACGCCACTACCAATTGTAACTCCACCTGCTAATGGATTAGAAGAAGTTACAAATGGATAGGTTCCTTGGTCAATATCAACATCACACCTTGTGCGCCTTCAAATAATACTCGTTTTCCATTATCTAAAGCATCATTTAATAAGACAGAAGTATCGCAAACATATTGTTTAATTTGTTGTCCATATTCATAATATTCTTCGAAAATTTCTTCAAAACTCATTGATTTACATCATATAATTTAGTAAATTGACGATTTTTTTGTCTTCTAAATTCAAACGCAAACGTTCTTCAAAAACTTCTCGATCTAATAAATCCGCAATACGAATCCCCACACGAGCCGCTTTATCCATATAAGCAGGGCCAATTCCTTTAATCGTTGTACCGATTTTTCTTGTCCCCTTTTAGCTTCTTCTTGTAAACGATCCAATTCAATATGATATGGCAAAATTACGTGCGCACGATCTGAAATTCTTAAATTATCAGTCGTAATATTTCGTTCATGTAAATAGGCTAACTCTGTTACTAAAGATTTTGGATTTACTACAACCCCATTTCCAATAATACAAAGTTTTTTTCTGGTGAGAAAATTCCTGATGGAATTAAATGTAATTTATATGTTTCTCCACCAAACTGAATCGTATGTCCAGCGTTATCGCCCCCTTGATAACGAGCCACATACTCTGCTTTTTTTCACTTAGGAAATCAGTAATTTTACCTTTTTCCTTCGTCTCCCATTGTGTACCTACTACTACTACTGATGACATATCCGCACCTCTTTAATTTATTTTTCTACATTGGTGGCATTGAAGCTTCTAAACTTTTCGATGCTATCGATGTAAATTATTATATTCTTTAATAAACATTAATTCTACGGTTCCTCGTGGACCGCTACGGTTCTTTTTCTATAATGACTTCAATAATATTATTCGATTCTTGTTGTGGAACATTTCCATCTTCATCTGGTTCTTGTCGATAATAATCATCTCGATATAAGAATGCTACAATATCTGCATCTTGTTCAATCGAACCTGATTCACGAATATCCGACATCACCGGACGTTTATCTTGTCTTTTGCTCTACTCCACGTGATAATTGAGATAAAGCAATCACTGGAACACTTAGTTCTTTTAGCAGTTTCTTTTAAATTTCTTGAAATTTCTGAAACTTCTTGTTGACGACTTTCTCGTCCATTTCCTTCAATTAATTGTAAGTAATCAATGACAATTAACCCTAAATTATTACGTTCTTGTTTTAATCGTCTGCATTTTTGCACGAATTTCTGATACACGAATCCTGGAGTATCATCAATATAAATTAGTGCATTCGATAAAGTACCTGATGCTACAAAATAACTACGAAGTTCTTCTTCCGTTAAACGACCATTTCGCATATTACTTGCATCAATACTGCCTTCTGAACACAACATACGATTTACAAGAGATTCTGCACTCATTTCTAAACTGAAAATCGCTACCGTTTCATTTGTTTTTGTCGCAACATTTTTTAGCAATATTTAATACAAACGCTGTTTTTACCAACAGATGGACGTGCTGTTAAAATAATTAATTCATCCGAATGAAGTCCTGAAGTCATTCGATCTCAAAATCAATATATCCTGTTGGAATTCCTGTAATTTCTCCCGTATTTTTCATACGCTCTTCAAGAGATAAATAGGCTTCGTTCAAGACTTTTGTAATATCTACAAATCCTGCTCGATTTCTCTTTTCAGAAACTTCTAAAATACTTCGCTCAGCTCTATCCAACACTGCTGCTACTTCATCTGTTTCACCATATGCATCTGTTGCAATATCTGTAGAGTTCGAATTAATTTTTCGTAAAGTTGATTTTTTTCACTAACGATTTTAGAATAATACTCTACATTCGAAGCGGTTGAACTTTTTCAGCTAATTCTAGTAAATAAAATTGTCCCCTGCATTTTTCTAATTGTTTATTTTGATTTAAACGTTCTGCAACCGAAAACAATATCAATGGGCGAAGAATCATTATTTAATTCCACCATCGCTTTAAAAATCACTTGGTGGTTTACCTCGATAAAAATCTTCTGGCATTAAAAATTCCATTACAGACACAATTGAATCTGGATCTCAGTAAAATTGCTCCTAAAAACAGATTGTTCTGCATCTAAATTCTGCGGTGGAATTCTTCCTTCAAATTGTTCATCCACTTGTCCATTGACACCTTCTTTCATTCAATACATACGGTGTCATTTTACCATAAAATCTACAAAAGAAACAGACAGAACCTTTCGTAGAACAGAAAAAATCCAAGACGGTTTCTCCGTCTTGGATTTTCTAAAAAGTGCCTTTTCTAATGATTAATCTTGATGTTTCATTGTTGGGAATAGTAATACGTTACGGATTGATTGGCTATTTGTTAGTAACATAACTAAACGGTCAATACCGATACCTACTCCACCAGTTGGAGATAATCCATATTCTAATGCTTGTACGAAATCTTCATCTAATGGATGAGCCTCATCGTTACCAGTTTCTTTTTCTTCTACTTGTTTCATGAAACGTTCACGTTGATCGATTGGATCTGTTAACTCTGTAAATCCATTTGCATATTCTTTTGTACAAATGAAGCATTCGAAACGATCTGTGAATCGTGGATCTTCATCATTTTTACGAGCAAGTGGAGACACTGCTACTGGATGTCCATAAATGAATGTTGGTTGAATTAATGTTTCTTCTACAAATGTTTCGAAGAACTCATTTACGACGTGACCATAAGTCATTGAGTCTTCAACTTTCACACCTTTTTCTTTAGCAATTGCACGAGCTTCTTCATCTGTCATTTCTACCCAGAAGTCTACTCCTGTTACTTCTTTAATAGCATCTACCATATGAACTCTCTTCCAAGGAGCTTTTAATTCAACTTCATATTCTCCATAAGGAACTTTTGTTTTACCTAAAACTTCTTGCGCAACACTTGATACGATTCCTTCTGTTAAGTCCATAACATCTTGATAGTCAGTGTAAGCAGTATAGATTTCGATAGATGTAAACTCAGGGTTGTGAGTTGTATCAATTCCTTCATTACGGAATACACGACCGATTTCATAAACACGTTCCATTCCACCTACTACTAAACGTTTTAAGTGTAATTCTGGAGCGATACGCATGTATAATTCCATATCTAAAGCATTGTGGTGAGTAATAAATGGACGAGCATTCGCACCCCCAGCTAATGTGTGTAATACTGGTGTTTCCACTTCTAAATAATCACGAGAATCTAAGTAATGACGAATTTTCACGGATAATTTTACTACGTGTTGCAAACGATCCATACTGTCACGATTACTAATTAAATCTAAGTAACGTTGACGATATTGTTGTTCTACATTTGTTAATCCATGATATTTATCTGGTAGTGGACGTAAAGCTTTTGTTAAATGAACAAATTGAGTAGCTTTAACAGATAATTCACCAGTGTTTGTCACCATAACTGTTCCTACAACACCAACGATATCTCCTAAGTCAGCTTTATCAAATAATTCATAAGCTTCGTCTCCGACAACATCTTTACGAACATAAATTTGAATTTGACCTTTACCATCTTGAATATGAGCAAAACCAGCTTTCCCTTTTCCACGTTTTGTCATAATACGACCTGCGATTTGAACAGTCGCTTCTTCTTGTTCAGCTAAGCTTTCTTTTTGCACCTTCAAATTGTTGATGAATTTCTTCAGTGGATTGTTTTTGTTTAAATCCTGTTGAAAAAGGCTCTACTCCTTTTTCACGTAATTGATGCATTTTTTCACGGCGAACTTGTAATTGATCATTCAGTGTTTCTTGTACTTCTACTTCGTTAGACACTGTATTTCCTCCTTTTTTGTGACATGAGCCACTGTATTTCTAGTCTATTGTACCAATTATTGACTGATAAATAAAGCGTTTATGATTATGTTTATTTTTCTTTATTAAGCCTTCCTAACATTCTGGTCTTTTTTCTTTTATCTGCGTCAATATTTTTTTAAACATACATATAAAAAGACGATAGATTTTTCATTTTCTATCGCCTATTGCGTCTCTATTTCACATGATAAACTGAATTCTATACTCCATTCTCATGAGCCAATTTATGTTCATAACTATTGATAAAAACCTTCATGTTTATGATGATGGAACTCTTCATCTCCAAAATGATAATGCTCATGAGTATGCATAACCACATGAGTATGTGTAACTCCATTATGTGTATGAACAATCGTATGCATATGCCCATGAAGATGATTTTTATCATAGTATCATAAACGACAAACGCCGTTCCAATGAACATAAAAGCTAGTCCCACAAAAATATTCTACAGCTAGTTTTTCTCCATTTACTGCAAACGCTAAAAATGAGCCTACAAAAGGTGCCACTGCATAATAGGCACTCGTCTTAGCTGCACCTAAATTTCTTTGTGCTCGTATATATAGAAAAATACTTAATCCATATGAAACATAGCCAAGCAACATAATCATGACAATATATTTCATTTCTGGAATCTTTTCACCAAGTAAGACAGCAATAACAAATGCGCCTCCCCAGAAAAATTCCTTTTAACAAAACAATCTGATATGTACTTTTCTCTGATATCTTTCTTGTACAGTTGTTTTCAGTCCCCCAGCAACAAGTTGCTAATATAACGAAAAAGAGAGCCTATAGAAAAACTGAAAACTACCGATTCCCTCAAATGACAAAAACAATACTTGATAATGTAATAAACCCTATTGCAATCCACAGTTTTCCTGATACTTTTTCCTTAAAAATAAGTAACGCTATTAATGTAGTCGCTACAATTTCAAAATTACCAAGGAGTGAGGCATTAGATGCTGTCCCCATTTTTATTCCTATCATTAAAAAAATATAGGTGCAACTATATCTAATAGAATCATTCCAACCGTATAAGGTAAATCCTGTTTTGTAAGTCTCTCTGATTTATCTTCTTTTTCAATGTGAAATAAATACATTATTCCAACTCCAACACCCGCTCCAAGATACAGAAAAAGCTGCTAAAAAGTTGGTGGAACATTTTCCAATAGAACTTTTTGAAAACGGCGTATTAATGGCATAAAATGCAGCTGCTAACAACGCTAATATAATCGCACTTGTCTTTATTTTTCCCTTCAAAAATATCTCATCCCCAATACTAGAAAAATATAAGAAGCTATTCTTAATCAGAACAGCCTCTATTTTTTTGTGGTAATAGTAAATTCGATAAAGTCTTACTCTACTTCTTTTCCCACGTTCTAATTGTCTTTCAACACGTTCTAAATGTTCTTGAACAAATTGATCTAAAAATTTGTTTTCACTTGAGATACTGTTGTAGACTCATTAATCGCAACTTTTGTTTTCGTTGCACGGGGAATTCCTTTTTAAGTAATAAGCAGCTAATTTACGGAATTCTTTTTGTCGCTACTGACTCACCTTTTAGGTTAGCTAAACGATCTAAATGAGTTTTAGCAATTTCAATTTTTTCAGGAACTGTATTTTCTGGTAATAATTCTCCCGTTTCTAAATAATGAACGGTTTGTTTAATCATCCATGGATTTGCTAGAGCAGCTCTACCAATCATGACTCCATCAACACCCGCTATTTCAATCATTTTCTTAGCATCTTGAGGAGAACGCACATCTCCATTTCCAATTAATGGGATACGTGTTAAGTTTTTCTTCACCTCACCAAGAATTTCCCAGTTTGCTTTTCCATCATACATTTGTACACGAGTTCTACCATGCATTGCAACAGCACTCGCACCTGCTCGTTCTGCTGCAAGGGCATTTTCAACGGCATATAAATGTTCGTCATCCCAACCGGTACGCATTTTAACCGTTACAGGTTTATCCACTGCATCCACTACTGCAGCAACCATTTCATAAACTTTATTTGGGTCTAATAACCATTTTGCACCAGCTTCAGCTTTAATCACCTTATTAACAGGACATCCCATATTAATATCGATAATTGCTGCCTCTGTATTTTCAGCTACATATTTGGCAGCTTCTACTAATGTATCTTTATTCCCACCCATAATTTGGACGCTCAATGGATATTCATTTGGTTCAATATGCAACATACTTAATGTTTTTTCATTTCTAAATTGAATCCCTTTATCACTAATCATTTCGCAAACAACTAAGCCTGCTCCAAATTCTTTTACCGTTACACGAAAAGCTGAATTACTAATCCCTGCCATCGGTGCAACGACTACTGGATTGTCAATTTGAATATTGCCAATCTTAAAACTCATTTCATTTCCTCACTTTCAATCATTCTGCTTAGCTATTGTACCATAGATAGCTATCATTCGTGTATTATCATGGTTTATTTCAATCATAAAAAGAAAAACTACAAAAAGAATCTCTCCTTTTGCAGTCAATCTAACTTTCTTTAATCTTTTTCTTGCTAAATCTGTAATATAATTAAAAAAATGCATCACGGTCTACATGATAAACAAGATCTACTGGACGACCGTCTTCTACACGAATCGTTCTACCAGAACTTGCACCTGTTGTAATCACATCTGAAGGAACCACTTCTCGTTTCACTAAATCTTCCTTTCCAAAAGAAGCTGTTGTTAATACATCCCATAGGAAATAGGTTGAATTCGTAACATAATGTGTCAATGGAGGAACAATGGCATAACATTGTCCTAAGAAATCAATACCTTCTACTTTACGTTCTCTTGCCCAACGATCACGGACATCTAACGTTAATGGAACCATACGAGTACTTTCTAAGGCAACTAATTCAATAGGAATCGATGATTCCCAAACACGTTTTGCAGCAAATGGATCCCAATAAACATTCCATTCAGCTGTTCCATCATGTTCTGGTTCTTCAATATTTCCTTGTTCTAAAAATGTACCACCCATCCAGTATAATTCTTCCAATTTTTCTTCAATACTTGCATCCAACTCTAATGCTCGAGCTAAATCCGTTAATGGTCCTACAAATAATAAATCCACTTTATCCGTAGATTCCTTTAAAACATGTACTAAATCTTCATGTGCTTTATAAGGTGAATCTTGTACTAAAATCGGTTTTATGTTCATTTAAAATTGGTAAAGCATCTACCGTAAAAAGCACGCATACGCCACTCTTTTTGGAAATGGATGAACCAGTCGAATTTGAAGCAGCCACACGAATTTTTGATCTTTTGTAGAACCAAATTTTTTGAATAATTTTTCTTACTTGCTTCAACTGCAGGCTCTAAGTAACAATCTGCTTCAATAACACCTACACCAACTAATTCAACATCTTCCATTTTTAATAATAAATATAATGATACTAAATCATCTACTCCACCATCATGGTTTAAATATACTTTTTACAAAGCACAACCCCTAACAAATTGTTTTTCCTACTAACATTGTAATCAATAATGCTTTTTAAAAATCTACTCGTGAAAAATTATACATAAAACTAGCAATCCTGAAAAAGAAATGGTACACTGTTTATAATTGTTTTTTTAATCATTTTTAAGAATATGCAGGAGGAAATTTATGTCTCGAAAGAAAATCACCGATATTATTATTTGTGGATTTGCATTATTCGCCATCTTCTTTGGTGCTGGCAATTTAATCTTCCCCTTACTTAGGAGTTATTTCTGGAAATAATTGGGGAATTGCAAATATTGCCTTTTTACTTTCAGATCCACTGTTACCGATTCTCGGAGTAATTGTAACAGCTCTATTAGGAGGACAAGCAACAGACTTAGGAAAAAGAGTGAGTAAACACTTTCTATGATTATTGGAGCAATTTTCATTATCTTAATTGGACCATTATTTACTGTTCCAAGAACCCGAGCTACTACTCATGAAATTTTTGTACAATCCTTCGTACCCACTGCTCCACAATGGATTACCTCTTATCTTTTTCGGATTAACCTTATATATTGCGATTCATTCACACACTGTTATAGATGCAATTGGAAAATATTTAACTCCGATTTTATTATTTATTCTATTACTCGTTTTTATTGCAGCTGTAATTCAGCCAAATGCAGGCTTTCCAAACAACAACTTCTGCAGGATTATTTTCTCAAAAGTTTTAAAGAAGGATACCAAACAATGGACGCACTTGGGGCAGCTTTAATGGCAGGAGTTGTGATTTCGGACTTAACTAGACGAGGGTATACAGATAAAAAGAACAACATCAAATGATGTTTGAGTCGGAATTGTATCTTTTCATTTTTACTAGCATTAGTGTACAGCAGCTTAACGTATGCTGGAGCTACTGTAAGTACGGTTTATGATTCAACGGTTCAAAGACCGGCTTTTATTAATTAGTTTAATTGAACAATTATTAGGATCATTTGGTAAAAGTCTGTTATGGGGATTGCTGTATCCTTTGCTTTGCTAACAACATCCGTTGGGACTAATTACAACTTGTGGACATTATTTTTCAACCTTTAACAAATGGGAAAATTAGAATATAAAAATTGTTGTCGTTTCAGTCGTGATTTCATTCCTTCTATCCCTTTTAGGAGTAGATGCCTTTATTACAATTAGCAGTTCCAGTATTAAGCGCTATTTATCCAATGGTCATCGCCTTAATCTTCTTATCCATTTTTTTGACCGCTACATTGTTTATAACTGGACTTATACAGGTGCAGTTGTTGGAGCATTCTTTATTGGAGGAATTCAAGCCATTCATCTATTCTCTCAAATGCAAGGTGGCAACTTCCTATCAAGATTAGCCGCTTGGACAAATACCTTGCCATTACACCAATTCGGATTTGAATGGTTAGTACTTGCTATTATCGGATCAGTTGTATTTACTGTCATTAGTAAATTTACTGGGATGGGTCATAAAAAGAATTGAAAGGTAACATATGAGAAAAACCGAGGAATTTCGAAAAATGAAATTCCTCGGTTTTTGCTGTATATCTACTAATTATTCTCCAATAATCACAACTCGATATTTTCTTGTTCTTTCTCGAGTTTTTATCGAAGTCTGCAAAATAAACATAACCTGTTTTTCCTATTGCCAATTTACCATCCACAGCAGCTAATGTTTCACTAGAACCAATAATTGTTGCCTTTAAATGGGCATCTCCATTCCATAATGCACTTCTATCACCGTTAGGTAACCATTCTTCAGGATTTGGCCAAGATTCAACTTCTTGATAATGTTTTTCACTAGGATAATGATAACTATCTGCACTTTAAATGAGATGGAATAATTTTTTTCTAAAATAGTATTTAAATCTAATTGTAAATAATCTACACCATTTTCATCTTTATCATGTGTATCCTCTTCAAAGAAAATAGAACATGTTGTATGTGCTGTGATAACTGTACATATTCCTGTTTGAATATTACTTTCAGTAATAGTTTGATGTATAAAATTTGTAATATCAATATATGATACTTGACCTTCTTTTGTATCTACTTTTAAATTCTTTTTGAAATACAGTCATTTTTCTCCTCATTCATTGCTTTTTGTCAATAGCTTCAATCATTAATTTTAACATTAGTTTCGGATCTTTTTGCTTTTAATAATTCCACTTGTGCAGCCTGTACCATCTGCACCAAGCTTAATTATACGATAGACATCATTCTCATTCATAATTCCAGCACCTTGCATCATTAAAATATCTGAATTAACAGATTTCACTTGATGATTAGTTTCTAAAATATATGAATCGTCACTTGTTTGTCCTGTTCCTATCAACTCTGTAGGTTCACATAACATGATTGTTGGATTTAACATTGCCAACATTCGTGCTTCTTTAATAGAATCTGCACACAAAATCGTTATAAGTCCCAATTTTTCAGCTTGATTGATTGAAGCGACTACTTGAGATGTTGTTAGATGGATGTTCAGCATGATTTAAAAAAGTAGCTCTTGCTCCAGCGTTATATAATGAAGCTGGCAAAACTGCTCCCATTCCTCTACCACAATCAATTCCATCTAAGTGTTGAGCTGTCACAATAATATGTTTCGTTTCGCTGGATACTTTATGAATATCTGCATAGGGCACGTCACAAAAATACTAATTTCTGGATACTGTTCAGCTAATCGATCAGCTTCTTTTTGCTAATTCCAATAATTCATTTCCAAATAAATATGACTTCGGATTAAAAATAAAAATTTATCTTTAATAGTTTCCATTTGTTTTTCTCCTTTTATTTAGTCTCAAACACACGATAATAATGTTTTAAAGTAGTTTTCATACCTCTCTTGAAGATTTTAATACATCAATATAGTTTGTAAATGATTTTTCAGAAACCGATTTTTGCACCAGCGTCCATAAAAATCACTATAAATATTAATTTTGAAATTCCTTCTCGTGCACAACGGTTCAAATTATCATCTCCTGAACCTGATCCACCATGTAAAAACTAATGGAATATTTAATACATTCCGTAACTCAGATAATCGTTGGAAATTAATTTTTGGAATACCTTTTATACAAGCCATGAGAAGTCCCTATTGAAACTGCTAAAGAATCAACATTAGTTTCTTGAAGAAATTTTTCAGCATCTTCTACATTTGTATAAATAGACTTTTTATTTCGTCTTTCGATACATCTCCATTTGCTCCAACAAAACCAATTTCTGCTTCAACATCAACTCCAAATTCATGAGGCAACTTCAACAACCTCTTTTTGTTTTTCTAACATTTTCTTCAAAAGAATCTAAAGATGCATCAATCATTACGGAATTAAATCCTAATTGAATTGCTCTTTTTATAAATGCTAAATCTTGTCCATGATCTAGATGTAACACAACTGGAGTTTTTGCTTTTTCCTGAAAATATTTTCCAATACTAGCAGCCTCTTCTAAACTTAAATAAGGAGAATGTACTTGTGCAAAAGCTAAAATTAGTGGAAGATTCAATTCTTCACTCATTTCTACATACGCTTTGGCAGAATTCCAATCAATAAAGTTTGTTGCTGGAATTGCAAAATTACCTTGTTTTGCTTTCCTAATACATCTCTCATATATGCTTTCATTTGACTAAGCCTCCAACGCTGCTTTCAATTCACTCCATAAAGCGTCAATTCTCATACCTGTCAATAAAGGTAATCCCATAATCACTTTATCTTTAATTGAATCAGGTACAACTGTTGTAGAAATTACAATATCATATTCATCAATACGATTAACTTCTTCTGAAAACTTTGGATTGAAAAACTTGAATTTTTATCTGAATAATTATTATCAGCTAACCATTGTTTTTATCTTTTTCCAGCAACAACTGTTGATGTTGCAATTCCCAGAACCACACATAATTAATAATTTTTCATAATCTTATTCTCCTATTTCTCTGCACGAACTTTATTTACATAATATAATCCCTGCTAATGAAGCTACTAGAACGACTGACAGAATTACCCAAGGTGCAGTTTTTCCTGCAAACACAAACAACCACGTTGGCCATAATCCACCTTCTGCTAAAGCGGTAATACTTGTATTTCCACCTAAATCAAAGTTTGCTGCTTGAGCTGCTTTTTGTTACTAATGGAGCTACCCATGAAGTAATGTAGAAAATACTTAGCAATATAAATTGTTCCCCCAACAACTGTACGAACAATATTTCCTCTAAATACAGCGGCCATTAAACATACTACAAATGGAATTGTAGCTAAGTCACCAAATGGTAATGTTTGGTTTCCTGGTAAAATTACTGCTAATAAAATTGTAATTGGAACTAAAATTAATGAACTTGATAATACTGCTGGATGACCTACTGATAAAGCAGAATCCATACCAATATTTACTTCACGACCAGGGAATCGTTTTTGAACAAATTCATTTGCAGCCTCAGAAATTGGAGTAAGACCTTCCATTAAAAGTGATACCATACGAGGCATAATGACCATAACAGCTGACATCTTAACACCCTAATTGTAAAAACACCTTTTTGGATCGTAACCTGCTAACAATCCCATAACAATACCAATTACAAGACCTAATACTGTACTTTCACCAAAAATACCAAATTTCTTTTTGAATACTTTCTGGATTTGCTTCAATTTTATTAAATCCAGGAATTCTATCAAACACCCAATTTAATGGAATAGCTACTAAAAACCCAGGTGCTGATGTTCCACGTGGGAATGTAATGTTAGGGAATCCATAGAATTTTTTTAATAGCTGGAGCAATAATATCTGCTAATAAATAAATCATTACTAAATATACAATTGTTGCATATAATCCTAATGTAAAAATCTTGAGTAAGTGCATAAACTAAAGAGGCTACAAAAAGCTGCATGCCAGAAATTCCACATATCTACCATTAATGTTTTTGTCAATCCTAAGAATAGTAATAAAACATTAATCCCAATACCAATTGGAATAGCTAAACTTCCTAATAATGTTCCATAAGAAAATTGCTGCTGCTGCAGGCCAACCAACGTCAATTGTTGTTAAATGTAATCCAAATCTTTCAACCATTGCTTGAGCTGCCGGTCCTAAGCTACCTCCTAATAAATCAACTACCATATTCAATCCAACAAAACCAACCCCGACAATTACACCTGATACAAATGCTTTTTTAGGTTTAGTTCTAAAATCATACCAAAAATAAATATTAAAATTGGTAATACTACTATTGCGCCTAAATCGATAAATTTTTTGAAATAATGCCAACATAATTTTGTCCTCCTAATAACTTAAATATTCAGATTAAACAGTCTGATTCTGTTTGTTTAGTAAAATTTCCTCCTTTCTTTTTTTACTAAACGTATTCCTTTATTATTTTTATATTTTTGATTGCTAGCAATTCTTTTTACTTCTTTTGGATGTTGTATATTCATCCATATTCATTAATTTCTCCATGATTTCTTTATCCTGAAGAATTTCTATTAATTGTTGTAAAATCGTTAATTGACTATGAGCCTCTTTTCAAAGCAAGCATAAAAATTACTTTTACAGAAACTTCACATCATTTGTCCCCATTTGATAAAATGAAACTGGATTTTCTAACGTCATTACTGCTATTTGTTCCTTATTAACATGTTCTACATCTGTATGTGGAATAGCAATTCCATATTTTTTTCAAACTGTAGTCCTGTTGGGAATACTTTTTCTCTATTTAAAATAGCTTCCTTATACGATTCTTTTTACAATTCCTTTTTTTCAATCAATTTATCTGACAAATAAGTCAATGCTTCTTCTTTAGAACTAATGTTTTTAACATTAATTTCAAAAATTTCTTTATCTAGCATTTTGACTCACCTCCTCAAGTATTTTTACTTTTTAATTTTTCTCCATCTGACATCAACATTAATTCCGACATCAAGTTTTGATTTTCTATTACAGAATATAACGCTATTAGACTATCTTTAAACACTGAAATATCCTGTTCTGCAATTGCTATTAATAACACTAAACTGACTAAATTTTTCCCCATTCAATAGGTTTATCTAAACTTATTAAAATCAGTTCAGATTGCTTTTACAACTTTAGGATCACAGTGTGGTAAAGCTATCCCTGTATAAACACTTGTACTTCCTAACATCTCTCATGAATGATAGACTCTCTAAATTCTTTTAGTTTGATTTCCAACATTACATTCAAGCATTAGTCTTTCTATACATTCCTGTTTACTTTTTACATTTATCTTAATTAAATTTGGTTTTTTAATAAAGTATTCAAAGATGCTACATTAAATTCTCTTCCATTTAAAGATGTTTTTCATCATTCTATAATTATCTGTACTTTGTTCAGCATAAAACTGTTGAATCATTCTTAGTTCTTCTTTTTGTAATAATAGGACTAACTTCTATAACAGGTATATTTAATTCTGGTAATCCAATAGTAGAAATTACTAAATCGATATTTTTAAGTCATAGAAATCTAAATCTCTTAAACTAATAGTTGTTAATTTTTTTCATTACTAGAAAAATTCTGCGTAGCTTATTCATGATTAATTCAGAAGTTGCATTCCCATTTTGACAAATTACGACAATGTTCAATGGTTTCATTATTTTTTCAATGGCAACCTGAAAAATGAATAACAATAAAAAGCTAACTCTTCATTCGGTATACTTAGTTCGTAATACTGAGATAATGTTCTTATAGACAACCAAATAACATTAAATAGACTAGAATATTGTTTTTATTTCTTCAATGCAGGGTTAGAAATATAATTTTTGATTGCGTAATCTGATAATCATTTTTGAAATATGAGTACTAAGCATCATCTGTAAATGCTCGTCTGTTGTAAGATTTAAGCTTAATAAATTAGAAAACCTTTTGTATCAATGTTTTTACTTGCTCGTTAACATTTTTCATATATTCAACAGACTGGATATTAAACCCAAAAGGCTAATAAATTATATGCCATCGCTTCAATTTCATAGGGAGAAATTTTTTCAAGAGGAAAATTTAAAAATAGTCTCTAGCAATTCTCCAGCGAAGAAATATACTTCTAAATGATTTACATCATTAACTAAGTTACTTAATCTATTAGTTAAATTTTCATTAGCCTCGTTTCGTTTTTAAAATTAAACAATCCAGTAATAATGAATATAAGTATTCATCTGTAAAAATGAAATTGATACTTTTCTGATAGTTTAACAATAGATTTTTGACAATTATTTATATCTTCTTTCGAAAAATAATTCCAAATTTTTAAAACGATCTCTATCGTTTGATACAAATTTCACAATAAAATATTTCAAGAGCCTTACGTATATTTCTTTTCATTTCCTTTTAGAATTATCTCATCCCTTTTTATTTTTAACTTCACGTCAAAGGAAACAAATATACTATTTAATTTATCAATCAGTCTATGAATCGTAGAGTCAGTTACAAACATTTCCTCTGAAAAATTCATATAAGTCTACTTTTTCATGAGTAACAAATAATTTCCTTATAAGCTCTTTTTCACGATATTCAGGAGAAAATGATTCTTTCATTTCTCCATTCAGTTTTATTATTTTCGTATGAATCTTTTTGTTTTCCAATTGTGATAATAATTTAATTCCTTTTCTTGGAATTTTTATTACTTCTGTTTCTATTAAATTATCCTTCAAAAACTCATTAATTTTTATCAATATCTTGATAAACAGTTTTTGCCGAAAACCTTATATCTATCAGCCAATTGATTAGCAGATAAATACTCTATATTTTTCATTAGGTACTCTAATAATAATACTTGCCTTTTTATTCATCTCTTCACCCCTAACTCAAGGTTTCATTGAATTTAATGGTATCGTTTAACTTACTATTAGTATAAAGTAAGTAATTACCATTTTTAGTCAATGTACTTCCATATTAATGTGGAAGTGTTTCTATTTTTATCCCCTAAATCTAATTGTCAACAACATTTATTCCTATAATTTTTCGAATTTTTCACTATTTTTAAAGATTTTTTATAGCAATGCAAAAACAACCCGCTTACTTCCTAAAAAGTAAAACAGGGTTGTCCACATTCTTATTTTTCATTTTTTTAAATAATTTCAACTGAAATACTATTTCAACTTTCTTCAATAAATGTATCACGTCCAGACATACCACGGTAACGATAGTAATGATCTGGATTTTTCTTATAAAAATCTTGGTGATACTCTTCTGCTGGATAAAATGTACTCGCTGGTTCGATTTTTTGTAACAATATCTTTTTAAAACGTCCGCTTTCCTGTAAAGCTTTTTCGAAGCTTCTGCGATTGCTTTTTGTTCTGGAGAGTGATAGAAAAATCACTGGTCGATAAGAATCTCCTCTATCTACAAATTGTCCCATCGCATCGGTTGGGTCTGTTTGTTGCCAATAGACTTCCACTAATTGTTCATAGAGAAGATTTCTGGATCAAAAGGTAATTTGTACAGCTTCCGTATGTCCTGTTGTTCCTGAACAAACTTCTTTATAAGTAGGATTTTCCTTATGTCCCCCTGTATAACCTGCAATAACAGATTCAATTCCTAGCTGTGTATCAAATGGTTTAATCATACACCAGAAGCATCCTCCTGCAAATGTTGCTACTTCTTTTGCCATCGTTATTCCTCCTCTTTTTCTAGCGAAACATCTTGTCCGAAAATTTTCATTTTAATCGCTAGTCCTGTTCGTGTACCAGCAGTTCCACCTAATCCTGTTTCTCTTAATTCACTTGGCATTCTTCTACCGATAGAACGCATTGCTTCAATTGTTTCATCTGCAGGAATAACATTTGTAATCCTGCTAATGCCATATCTGCGGCGATTAGTGCATTTCCTGCTCCAATCGCATTTCTCTTCACACATGGGATTTCTACTAAGCCGGCAACAGGGTCACACACTAAGCCTAGCAAATTCCCTAATGCAATCGAAAAAGCTTCGGAACATTCTCGGCGTTCCTCCGGCAGCTTCAACAGCAGCTGCTGCAGACATCGCACTAGCACTTCCCACTTCTGCTTGGCAGCCACCCATAGCGCCCGAAAATCATCGCATTATTGGCTACAACCATTCCAAATGCTGAAGCAGTGAATAAGAATCTCACTTGTTGCTCTATGAGTTAACTGCATGCTATCTGCAATGGAAAATATAACTCCAGGCAATGTCCCACTAGCTCCAGCAGTTGGAGTTGACACACAATTCCCATTGCCGCATTCACTTCATTTGTTCCTAGAGCGTACTGCACTCCTGCTAAAAATATTATCTCCAGATAAAGTTTTTCCCTTTTCGCGATATTTTTTTCATTTTTACAGCATCCCCACCAGTTAGTCCTGTTGGAGAGAATACACCTTGACCCTGTACACTTCTTTCTACCGCATTTTTCATTGTTTGAAGATTTTTTCCATCTTCTCCCAAATAAATTCTCGACTTTGTTGGTCATTTCCATTTCTTGTTCAATCATTACTTCAGAAATAGATTTATTTTGGCTAGTTGCTAATGCGACTAATTCCTGTATGCTAACAAACATCACGAAATTCCTTTCTTAACTTTATGTAAAGACATAGATTGTTTTTCTTGTTGAATGAATTGTAATTTTTCTTGAAGAGTTGGAGAAATTAATCCATTCAATTCATAACTAATAAAGCGTGATGAACCTTCCTTTAATTCTTTTTGTTTCCCAATCGAAATACCAAATTCTTCTAATAGAGGTTCCACTGTTGAGTTTCTTCAATTGGTAGAATTTCTAAAATAATCGGTAGTGGTCCTGAAAGATTGGAGATAAATCCATCTACTTCCACATATTTGATTTCCACAGTTCCTCCACTAATAGAAGTTCCAATTAAACGTACTCGTCTTGTTGCAGACATCAACGTTAAATCAGCTGTATTCGCATGAGCTACTGGACTTGCTCATCTCTTTCGATAAATTCAATTGAAATCCCTTCTTTAGTAGCAATTTCAACTGCTTGTGGAACACGTTCATCATCTGTTTCAAAGCCCAGAACTCCACTAATAATGGCAAAATCTGTGCCATGTCCTTTATGAGTTTGAGCAAATGATTCATAATAAATACATTGGACACTTTTTGAGGTTCCACCAAACAATTTGCACTAGCGCATCTTCCAATCACAAGCGCTCCTGCCGTATGAACTTGATGGTCCAATCATAATAGGACCGATAATATCGAAACAACTTTTATAATTGAACACTTTATCCACAATGATACCCCTCTCTTTTGTACCCTTTATTGTACTTTTTCTAGGAAGCTCGTCAAGTTTCCAACCATTTTACCTTATTCAAAAAGTACGAACAACTAATCATTTTTTCTATACCTAAACTTATGATTTCTTAGAAATCTCTCCTTTTCTTCAATTCAAATTATTAGTTATACAATTATTTTTCAGTGTCTTCTTGACTTATCTCCTTAATAAACTTACAATATAGTTAACTGGTAATGACCAGTAGACGTTACATGATTTCGAAAGGAGGAAAGAACATGGTAGAAACTGAACAAGTGCCACTTTATTCCAAACTTAGCTTTGACTTATTAGAATATATTACGACACATGGACAGGTTCACCAAAAATGTTGTCGGAAAGAGAAATCTGTAAAGAATATGGAGTTAGCAGAACCACTGTCCGTACGGCATTAAAAGAGTTAGAAACATTAGGCTACATTTATAAACGCCATGGAAAAAGGCACTTTTATTTCTAGTCAATGGAAAGAACGTCAAAATTTACTAGAAGGTTACAGTTTTACAGAACAAATGAAAGAATTAGGGCGAACTCATCTACTATCATTACAGCTTTTCATTACTATAAAAGCTGATAGTTATATTGCTCAGCAATTAGGAATTCAAGTAGGAGAATATATTTATCGACTCAAACGTATTCGATTTGCAGATGGTATTCCAATGATGAAAGAGACAACCTTCTTACCCGCTAGACTATTCCCTAACCTCACACAAGAACAATTACAAAATCGTTCTTTATATGAAGTTTTCTCAGATGATTTTCAACAAAAATCAATTATGCAGATGAAGAATTTTCAGCGAGTATTTTAACAAAGGATGAGGCACCTATATTGGAAGTCCCAATGCATGCTGCTTGCTTGCGTTTAAAGAGGACAAGTGTCAATAGCGAAAATCATGTGATTGAGTTTACATTAACGTTGCTAAAGTGACCAGTTCTTTTATAAAGTTCGTTATCATAGAAATACACATTAAACAATCAAACATGGGAGGTTTTGAAATGTTTCAATTTTCAAAAGAACAACTAGAAGCACTAACTGCGGAAATCACAACTCGTGAGATTCGTCAACAACCAGAATTATGGCAGGAAGCATTTGACTATTATGCAGAAAACTTAGATCGTATTCAAACGTTCTTAAAATCATTACCACATGAACGTTATCGCGTAATTTTCACTGGTGCTGGTACATCTCAATATGTAGGAGATACAATTTTACCTTATTTAAAAACGTCATGGTCGTGAAGATCGTTTTGAATTCCAATCAGTAGGAACAACTAATTTAGTGAGTAATCCATTAGATTATTTCAAAGCAGACATTCCTACAATTTTAGTATCTTTTGCACGTAGCGGTAATTCTCCAGAAAGTTTAGCCAGCGTTCAATTAGGACAACAAATTGTCAAAGACTTCTATCAAATTACCATTACTTGTGCTCCAGAAGGAAAATTAGCTCTAGCAGCACCTGGTGATGACCGTAATTTATTACTAATGATGCCTGCTCGTTCAAATGATGCTGGTTTTGCAATGACTGGTAGCTTTACTTGTATGACTTTAACAGCTTTATTAATTTTTGATGAAGGACATTCTGTTGAAGAAAAAGCTGCATTTGTAACAGCTATTCGTAAAATGGGAGAAAGTGTTTTAGAACGTGAACATGTATTACAACAATTTGTGGACTTAGACTATAATCGTGTGATTTATCTTGGTTCTGGTCCATTAGCAGGTCTAGCTCGAGAAGTACAATTGAAAATCTTAGAATTAACAGCGGGTAAAATTGCAACAATTTATGATTCATCTATGGGATTCCGTCACGGTCCTAAATCATTCGTTGACTCTCGTTCATTAGCATTTGTATTTGTTTCAAATGATGCTTATACACGTCAATACGACTTAGACATTTTAGAAGAAATGTATGGAGACAGCATCGCACCTCTAGTATGTGCAGTCGGAGTATCTGTAGAAAGTAAATATGAAGGAACTAGCTTTGATTTTGCAGAAGAATTTTCATCTATTCCAGATGCTTACTTAGCTCTTCCATATGCTATTTTTGGTCAAACGATTGGTTTACTATCTTCTATTAAAGTTGAAACAAACCAGACACACCTTCTCCAAGCGGAACAGTAAACCGTGTTGTAAAAGGTGTAACAATCCATCCGCTAAACATTCAATAAATATAAATTCATAAATGATTTAAAGGAGGATATTATGACTACTTATATTTATGCAAAACAATTTTTATTTTGAAAACAAAGTAAAAGGTCCCAGGTATTTACCAATATTAGATTCTGGAGTATTCGGAGAATTTCAAGAAGAAAAACCAACGGACGGTTCTATTGTAGACTATTCGGCTTATAGCATTGCACCTGGTCTTGTTGATACACATATTCATGGATATAAAGGCGCAGATGTAATGGATAATGATGTAGAAGGCTTAAAAACTATTTCTGATGGTTTACCCTGGTTGCGGAGTTACTTCTTGCTTACCAACTACTTTAACAGCTTCTAGAGAATTATTAAATGATGTCTGTCAAACAATCGGAGACAATGCAACGTCGATTCCTGGAGCTAAAATTAGAGGGATTTTCTTAGAAGGGCCTTTCTTTAGTGAAATCCATAAAGGGGCTCAAAATCCTAAATATATGGGGGATCCAAAAACAGAAATTTTAGATGAATGGCAACAAAAAGCAAATGGTTGGGTGAAGAAAATTGCGATTGCTCCTGAACGTGATGGAGCCGTTGACTTTATCAAACATGCTGTAAAAGAAGATATCTACGTTGCCTTAGCTCATACAGATGCAACATATGAAGAATGTAAAAATGCAGTTGAAGCAGGTGCAAATATTTTCGTTCATACTTATAACGGCATGCGAGGACTTCACCACCGTGAACCAGGTGTAGTTGGAGCAGCCTTAACTCTTCCAAATGAATTTGATGTGTTTGACGAATTAATTTGTGATGGTCACCATGTTCATCCAGTTGCTGCGAATATTGTCATGAATTGTTGCGGCCGACACCGTACAGCTTTAATAACAGACTGTATGCGTGCAGGTGGATTAGGTGAATGCGAATCTACATTAGGAGAATTTGACGTTATTGTAAAAGAAGGAACAGCTCGATTAAAACATAACGGTAGCCTTGCTGGAAGTATTTTAGAACTAATCCAAGGAGTACAAAATGTTGTAAAATGGGGAATTGCAACTCCTCATGAAGCTTTATTAATGGCTAGTTTAGTCCCTGCAAAATCAGTTGGAATTGATGATGTTTGTGGACATCTAAATCCAGGATACGCTGCAGACTTTATCGTATTAGATGACGACTTACAATTACAAGCTACTTATTTAGACGGTAAAGCTTATTTTTGAAAAATAATAAAAAGTTAGACAGAGAAATTAAGGCGTGAGAAATCCTTAAAAACAAGTTTAGGAGTGTTAAATATGTCAAAACATACAATTACAAAAGGAAAATACGAACATCTACGTCGTTTATCAAATGAAAATCATGTCATCGGTGCATTAGCTATCGACCAACGTGGTTCTCTTAAAAAAATGATTGCTGCTGGAAATCCAGACCAAACAGGTGATGAAGGAATTATTCATTTTAAAGAATTAATTTCTGAAGAATTAACAAAATATTCAAGCTCAATTTTATTAGACCCAGAATACGGGCTACCAGCTGCAGAAAAAGAAAATGCAGATTGTGATTATTAATTTCATATGAAAAAACAGGTTATGATGCTACTGAAGTTGGACGCTTACCTGATTTATTACCAATCTGGTCAGCAAAACGTATTAAAGAAATCGGTGCAGATGCTGTAAAAGTATTACTATACTATGATATTGATGAAGATCCAGCCATTAACGATATCAAACATGCATGGGTAGAACGTGTTGGTAGTGAATGTACTGCTGAAGATATTCCTTTCTTCTTAGAAATCGTTTCTTATGATGCAAGTAATGAAGATGTAAAATCTGCTCATTATGCAGGCTTAAAACCTCATAAAGTAAATGATGCGATGAAAGTATTCTCTGATCCTCGTTATCAAGTAGATGTCTTAAAAGTTGAAGTTCCTGTAAATATGAACTTTGTAGAAGGCTTTACAGCAGAAGGTGTTGAACCAGTTTATACTCGTCAAGAAGCTTTAGCATACTTCAAAGAACAATCAGAAATCACTCACTTACCATTTATCTTCTTAAGTGCTGGTGTATCTGCATCATTATTCCAAGAAACTTTACGCTTTGCTCAAGAAGCAGGTTCTAAATTCAATGGAGTATTATGTGGACGTGCTACTTGGAAAGATTCAGTAGCAGTTTACGCAACTGAAGGCGACGAAAAAGGTCGTGAATGGTTAGCATCAACTGGTCGTCAAAATATTGAAGACTTAAATGTTGTTTTAGATGCAACAGCTACTTCATGGTTAGAATCGTAGAAGTAAAATAAATTCATAAATACAAAAAGGTTGGGTTATTCTCCAACCTTTTTAATTGGTTTTTATTTTTCATTCTCAGTTTTTGAATCCACTCATACAATACAATTAAAATATATCCTATTGAACCTAATTCAATTAATAATATGCTTAATTGTATGTTAGTCCATAAATATACTCCGAAGAAAAATGGAATAAGCTAAGATTTGTCTAACGCTATCTGGTGCTTTTCTTTTAATATACCATTCACAAAATCCTTCATGATATGAACGGCTAACATTATAATCTTCACGTAGTTCTCTATACCATTCTCTCATTCCATTCACCTACTTTTGTTGTTTGTTGTATTCTACTCAATTCTTATAAGCTTGTCAATAGGGGATAACTTATATTCAAATACAAAAAACCACCTAGCCGATGGCTAGGTGGTGTAAATTCTATTTTTATGCTAATGCATCGTCCATAGATAAGATTTCGTGGAATACACGTTGAGTTAACTCAGCTTTTTGTTCTGGAGTTAAATATTTAGTGTTTACACAGTATCCAGAGATACGTACGATAACGTCTTCACCTGATAAGATTTTATCTTTAACATCGTTTAAGTCCATTACGTTTAAGTTAACGTGTTGACCGCCGCTTTCGAAGTATCCGTCTAAGATTGCTACTAAGTTATCTACTTGTTCATCACGAGTTTTACCTAAAGCACGAGGTGAAACTTGAGTTGTTAATGAGATACCATCAGCTGCATAACTGAAATCTAAGCTTGATAATGATTTCAAGTTATCTAACCAACCACCTTTAGCTTTGTTAGATGGGTTAGCACCTGGTGAGAAGAATTCAAGTTTAGATAAGTTTACAGTACCATCTTCGTTTAAGAATACCCCTTTATGAACTGGAGAGTTACCAGTTTTGTTTAGAGTAAGCAACGTTAGAAGTAATTGTTAATAATGAAACTGTAGCTTCTGCGTCTTTATATAGTTTGTGGCTACGTAGACGAGTTGTATAAGCTTCGATTAACCATTCTGCTAATTCGTTTGAACGAGGGTCATCTTCACCCCAACGTGGGTATTCACCAATTGTTTCGTAGTCATAGATGTATCCATCTTCGTCACGAATTGGTTTAACTGTAGCATATTTAATAGCTGCTAATGTATCAACTGTATTAGCAAATCCACAGATACCGAATCCCATGTTCGCACGTTGTTTAGTTGGTAAGAATGCCATTTGAACAGCTTCGTAGTTATATTTATCTGTCATGTAGTGGATAATATTTAATGCATCTACATAAGTGTCTGTTAACCAGTCTAGAGATTTTTCGAAGTTAGCTTTAACTGATTCGAATTCAAGAACTTCGTCACGAATTGGTTCGATATCAAATACTTTGTAGTCTTTGTGTACATCGTCGTAACCACCGTTTAAACCAGTTAGAAGAGCTTTCAACACGTTTACACGAGCTCCAAAGTATTGGATGTTGTGACGTTGTTCTTCGTTTTCTGGGTCAAGAGGTGATACACAGCATGAGATACAGCTCATTTCACCATATCCATCTTTAGCCATTGTTGTTACACCTTCATATTGAATTGAAGAGTGTTTGTGGCTCATGTGCATGCAGTAGCGACGGAAGTTGTATGGTAATTGATCAGTCCATAAAACTGTTAAGTTTGGTTCTGGAGAGTTACCAATGTTGTCTAATGTGTTTAAGAAACGGTAGTCCATCTTAGTAACACGGTGACGACCGTCATTACCCATACCAGCCATAGAAGTTGTGATGAATGTTGGGTCACCAGAGTATAATTGGTCGTAAGCTTTTGTACGAGCAAATTTAACTGTACGTAATTTCATAACGAAATCATCAACAAATTCTTGAATTTCTGATTCTGTAAATGTTCCACGAGCTAAGTCACGTTCTGCATAAACGTCTAAAACGATTGGTACACGTCCTAGAGATGTAGCAGCACCATTGATAACACGACATACTGCCATGAAAGCAATGTTTACCCATTGGATAGCTTCTTTAACGTTCATCGCTGGTTTACGAACATCAACTCCGTATAAGTCACCTAAGCGAACAACTTGTTGTAATGCTTGGTATTGTAAGCTGATTTCTTCACGTAAACGAGTTGTTTCTTCATTGATTTCTTCAATTGAGTTCCAGTCGTTTAATTTTTCTTGCATTAGTAGTCTGCACCATATAAAGCAAGACGTGCGTAAACACCGATAATACGTCCACGTGAGTAAGCATCTGGAAGACCAGTTACAGTGTGAGCGTGGCGAGCACGACGAATGTTTGAAGTATAAGCACGGAAGATACCATCGTTAACTGTTGTTACATATTTTGTAAAAATTTCGTGAACAGCCGGATCTGGTTCATATCCATTTTCTTTCAAAGTAGTTTCCGCCATACGGATACCACCTTTTGGCATGAAGTTCAATTTGAACAATTCATCATTTTGGATACCGTAGATTACTTCGTTTTCTTTGTCGATATATCCAGCAGGAATATCAGCAATAGAAGTTGGACGAGTGTCCATTGGGAAACGAGTTGCTTCATAGTGAGCTTTAGTTTCTTCTACTACTTTTTTAATGTGTAGTGAACGTTCTGTTGGCCCAGCAAGGAAGCTTTCATCTCCATCATAAGGTGTGTAGTTAGCTTGAACGAAGCGAGATACACTTGCTTTTTCTTTCCAATCTACACCCTTGAAGCCTTCCCAAGCTTTTTCAAAAAGTTCTTGGGATTCTACAACTGCTTTATTAACCATTTATTTTCCTCTTTTTCTTTTTGGGTTTTGTTTTTGTTTTCTTTTTAACAAGCATTATACATCGTTTCTCAATAATTATCAATGGAATAATCACAAAAATCTGTACTATTTTTCACATAAGTGATATTTAATACAAAGCAGTTTGTTAATTTTTTATAAAGAAAAAAACTATTAAAAAGCCTATATTTAAAAAGCTCTCCACCTTAAAATAACTAATTTTTCAACAAAATAGAACACCTTGAACTAACTGTATTAATACAGTTTAGTACAGATAAGATTTATAAAATATTTGTATTCATCTGTTAAAATTATTATTATTTAAACCATTCAATTTCAAAAAGCTTGATTCAACTGTATCCGTTGCATTTCCCTTTTATTATTTAATAGGATCATTAAAAATTATTGATTCTCAACTATTTTTACAGTATAACTTTTTACTGTTGTAATACATCCTGTGATTTTTTTCAACGATTTAAAAACAAACTAAAAAGGGGATGGAAAAACCATCACCCTATAAATAATTTCTATCTCTTAATAAAGATTTTTAGTCATCAACAACAGCAGTACCAGATGCCATTACCATTAACATACCACCTGTTCCTACTGTCTCAGCATCTATTTTCACTCCGACAACAGCATTCGCTCCCAAATTAGCTGCACGTTTTTCTAATTCACGAAGAGCATCTTCACGAGCTTTTAATAATTCTTCTTCATACCCTTGAGAACGGCCACCAAAGAAATCACGAAAACTTGCTCCAAGGTCTTTTAATACATTTACCCCTGAAAATGACTTCTCCAAAAGCAATTCCCTTATATTCAACAATATTATGTCCTTCAATTGTTGGTGTTGTTGTTATAATCATCCTAACCACTCCTTTTGTGATTTTTTTATCAATTTTATTATACACCCAGTTTATCCCGTAATCAATGGGAGAATCCAATTAACCCATCCCCAACTTATCGGCATTACGATGAGCATTGCAGGGAATCATATCAGCTACTGGAAACATTTTAACCTTAATGATTCGAAAGCCTGTTGCTAACATAATCATGCCACCATAAGCTCTAAAATCCGCTAACATCACCGGATTGGTCAAAGGTAAAAATTTGTGTCCCAAATAAATATAGCGAAAAGAACGTTATAAATTGTGGTACTGCCACTAATGAAACAACATATCCAACATTACAAGCAAAAATAGCAGCCGTGAAAAATCTAGAATAGATTTTTGCAATTAAGATACTATGATCTCCCTGTCATTTCCAGAATCAAGCGAACCATAAATTCCTGTTCCACTAAAAACAAAATAATACGATTACTGTTACTAATTGCATCAAAAATTCTTCCTGACTTAATTCCCCATGACCTCCACTGCTAAATCTCGCTGGACGTTCCAATAATTGTCCCCAATTGATTGATTCTTAATCCTACTTTACAAGATATTCCCACAATCGTTCCTATAATCATAGATAGAATGACTGCTGAAATATTTTTTTACTAATCCTATGGAAGTGATTCCTAGCATCATAGCAGATAATCCAAAAATTAAATTTAATTGTATTTTGATTTTCGAAGGGATTTTATGTCCGGCAAATCCCCAACAATTCCTCCTAATAAAATGGCAAATGAATTGATAATAATTCCTACTGGCATATACTCTCCTTAGTTTGATAATTTTCTATTCATCCCTACCATTATTCAAAAATTGATGCAATACTTCTTAATCGACATAAGTTTCTAAACGATAATTCCCTGCCGTAAAGAATACAAGTGCCATCACTAATACCATTGGAATACCTGGAAGTAATTCTTGGCGATCAACGATTTGTACAAACCAATAAACTGGACTAAAATGAGCCGCAATATCAATGAGTCCAGACTGAAATAGTTTTGGTGCCATTCCAAGTCCTGCAAGGAAAAGGGTCCCGAAAACTCCTACTTGTTGAGCCATCATCGGATTTTTAAATATTCTAAATAAAAATAATCCTAGACTCAAACTATAAATAATCCCACTTGCCACTAATAGACAAACATTAAACCAATTTGGAATACCTACATTCATCGTTCTATCCATAAAAGAAAATAATAAATAAATTCGCAACAAACATCACTATAAAGTATACCCAAAAAGCTCTTTGTAATCCACGCATTAGAACGTGGCGCTAATAATGAACGTTTCAATACATAATTCTTCTTAAAGGTAATTAAGTCAAACGAGATAGAAGCGGCATTAAACAAAAATATAAAACATCACTAACAATAACAGTAATACATAGCTTACAGTTGTTGCATTTTTCTTCTTCAAAATGAACAGAGTTGATTTTCACTTTGCTTGAATAATTCTCCCTTTTCTAATATTCCTTCTTTTTGAAGAGCTGTATGGACTAATTGCTTTTGCAAGATTCTTGCACATCTTGTTCTAATAAAACTTCTTTTTTGTTTTTGACGACTATACACTTCCATCTGTTTATTTTGTCCATTTCTAAAGATTGAACAAAATTTTTAGGAACTACATATACACTGCGAATATATCCTTTTTCTAAATCGTTTTAAAGCTTTTTTCTTTATCTGTATAAAACACATTTTTAGAATATAAACTTTCTAATTCTTGTTGAAACTCTTCATTTCCTTCTTCTAACACAATCGCTAGTGAAGGAGTTGATGAAAGAAGTTGTTGTGTTGTTTTTATTTGTAGTCGATAATTGAATGAATACCATAAAAAGTGTCACTATTGTTGGAAGAATCACCATTTGACCTATCAATGCTGGACTCTTTACAATTCTTTTTAATATGAAACCAGATTCCTCTTAATAAATCCATTAGTATTCCTCCCTTCTTTGTAAACAACGAATTTGTAATTCAGCAATTATTATTGCCACGATGACAATTACAGCATAGATAATCATAAAATCTCCTACTGATTCTTGTTGCATGATACGAATGATTGGTTCAATCAATACTCTTCTAAATGGATTATCTCCAAACCAATGGAACATTGGACTCATTTTATCAAGTGGAAGAGCTCCTGAAAAAGAACAAATCCAATTGAGATAATAGAAGAAAATAATCCTAATGTTTTTCTCCGTAATAAATATACTTACAAATCCTGCTATCGATAGCATCGCAAATAGTTGAATGGCTAAAATTCCTGCAATCCCCAATAGATTGCCATTAAAAGGTTGATGGATTAATCACTTTTCCAAACTCCTACATATAATAAGGTGAAAATATAAAATTGGATAAAAATTAGTGATGAATCCATAAGTTTCTCTTTGACGAACACTAAGTGGTAATAACATCACTCGTTTATTTAACCCTCTTAATTCCGGCTTCACACCACTTGCTGCCACTATTGATAAAAACCATCGCCCAGATCATCGTTAATTGCGCAGTAGAAAATATTGCTCGCTTGTCAGCATTCGACTCGTTTGATAATCATTTCTTTGATAGAGTTCTTTACTAAGAATCTCATTTGTTTGTTGAAGAATTTGTGCAGACAATACGGTTGCCGTTGCATCATCCACTTGTTTTTATTCTTCACCAATTCTTTCAATTCCACTTGTTCAAATAATTGACCTGTAATATTTTTCAAGATAACTTCATACGTCAATTGATTACTAGTTGAAACTTTTGATTTCTTTTGGACTTGAATCGGATTTGTTTGCTGCCCCTCTGATACTGTTTTAGAAAAATCTGTTGGAATGGTAGCAATCAATTCTGCTTTTTCTTTATCAGTTGTAAGAGATAATTTCTCGTTCATATAATTGTTCAAGTGTTTTTTTGGACAATATTTCCTAGCCTTCTTGATCTTGATTTTTCCACATATAATAATGTATCTACTTTATGAGGTTTACGTTCAATCGTACTTTTCCTGAAAAATTAATAAACAGTCCTATTACTAAAGGCGCTAATACAATCATAAAAACTGCAAATGAAACTGTTTGAACATCATCTGAAGATTTGCTTTTTAAAAAAATACCAAAATTTCATATTACTCTCCTTTAATCTCGTAATGCTTTTTCCTGTTAATTTCAAGAAAGCTTCCTCTAATGTTGTTTCATTCACTGAAACCTTTTTTTAATGACTAAGTGATTTTTCTTCTACTAAAGAAATAAATTTCATCATGGAGTAAATCGAACGATCCACGACTAAATTCATTTGACGATTTTCAACCGTCACTTCTTGAATACCATTTTTCACTATGTAGTACCACTTGATCGAATCCTTGTGGAATACGATCAGTACTACTTCAATAGAATACGTTAAACCTACTAATTCTTTTACATATTCTTTTTGTTCCATATGCCACTTCTTCTCCAAGATCCATAATAAATACACGGTCACATAATGCTTCCACTTCTTCCATATAATGCGAAGTGTATAAAATAGTTGTTCCTTGTTGATTTAAAGTTTCTAAAAAGTCAAAAATATGCTGTCTCGATTGTGGGTCAACACCAACCGTTGGTTCATCTAAAATTAAAAATTCTGGTTGATGTAAGAGTGCAATCCCAATATTCAATCGTCTCTTCATCCCACCTGAAAAAGTTTTTACCTTTTCTTTTTTTCTTTTTCTTCTAAGCCAGTTACTGCTAGAATTTCTGCAATTCTCTCTTTTAACGTATTCCCATATAAGCCATATAGTCCACCAAAATACGTTAAATTATCAACTGCATTTAATTCTTCAATAATCGCTAATTCTTGTGGAACGACTCCTAATTTTTGTCGAATCGTCAACGCGTCTTCTTTAATCGAACGCCCATCAATCAAGACATCTCCTTGATCTGTTTTCTTTAATCCAGTAATAATATCAATTGGGTTGATTTACCAGCACCATTAGGCCCCTAATAATCCAAAGCATTCCCCTTTCATAATTTCAAAAGATACTTGATTTAATACTTTTTCATCAAATGATTTTGTAATAGATTGAATTTCAACGTATGCCATATTTGTTCTCCTTTATCAGTTAGTACTCATTAATGTAAGAAAAATTTATAAACGACAAGAGCTAAGAGTATTCCTAATATGACGATTACAATTTTTTTCTTTTCCTTTTTGATAAGTCATCATACTCTCTCTTCCCTTCTCTTTACTGTATCCTTATTATACAAATTATTCCTATCCCCGCCTACTGACTTTCGTCACCAACTAAAAATGACTTTAGTCATTTTTCAATACAAAAAAAGTGAGAAAAACATTTTTGTTTCTTCCCACTTTTACAAATCCATAGATTCTATTCTTCTGGTTTATTCATTTTCTTTTGCGAATGAGCAGGTTTTGCAAAAATCATTCTCCCTGCTGCTGTTTGCAACGCACTTGTTACAATAACTTCGAGTTCTTGATTCATATAATGCTGACCATCTTCAACTACAATCATTGTTCCATCATCCATATAAGCAACCCCTTGTTGCCTTTCAGTTCCAGCTTTAATCACTTGAATTTTCATCATTTCCCCTGGAATCACAACAGGTTTAATCGCATTTGCTAATGCATTAATATTGAAGACAGGAACATTTTGAAATTCACTAACTTTATTCAAATTATAGTCATTCATGTTGATCACTCCATCAATCGCTTTTAGCTAATCAATTAACTTACGGTCAACTTCAGTAATATCATCATAGTCTCCATCATATGTTTCAACAGGAACTTTTGATTCTTTTTGTAAAGCATTTAAAATATCTAATCCTCTACGACCACGAACTCGTTTCACACTATCGGAACTATCTGCAATATATTGTAATTCATTCAGTACAAATACTGGAATGACTAACACTCCTTCTAAAAATCCTGTTTGCGCAATATCATAAATTCGTCCATCAATAATCACGCTAGTATCCAAAAATTTTTTGTACTTATGGAAAGCATCATCCACTTTTCTTTCAAGCACTTGAGGCTCTTCTGTTTTTCTTTAAACTCAATAATTTATGAAAGTCCCTCTGCGACTTGTTCCAATATAAAATCCTAAATATCCAAAAATAATACTCAATACTACTGGTGCCACTTGTGTAATAGCCGGTATTTGTAAATTTGTTAGTGGTAAACTAATAAATGAAGCAACTACTAATCAAGTAACATCCCTAATAATCCAAAGACTAAATACGTAACAGATAATTGATTCACTAATTTTTTTCTAATTTTTAAATCCTGTCATGATAGGTTTTGTTAATATTAATGAAATAAAAAAAGAAAATAATAGCTCAATCACTACACTATCACAGCAGAATTTAACCATTCATTTGAAATCCCTATTAGTTCCCAAAATGATGGTAAATAGGTCACTCCCCAAACTACCTCCCTACAATTACAAAGATGAGGCTGATCATTCGTTTGGCAAAAAGTTGACCTTTTAAAAGATAAATCCATTTTGTTTCCCTCCTTATCTAATGGATTTCTTAAAATGCTTTTTGAATGAGCTTCTTTCACAGAGGAAACTCCGATAACTTCAATTCCCTTTGAAACTCCCATCCATCAATATTATTTTTTTGGAATAAAAATTCGTTTGAATCCTAATTTTTGTGCTTCTTTCACACGATCGCTAATACGATTTACGACGAATTTCTCCCGTTAAACCAATTTCTCCCACGAAACAGTCATCTACTGCTGTTCCTTGTTCTTTATAGCTCGAAACAATACTCATCGCAATCGCTAAATCAATTGCGGGTTCATTTAGTTTCAATCCACCCGTAGATTTGAAGTAAGCATCTTGATTTTGTAATAATAATCCTGCTCTCTTTTCTAAAACTGCCATTAATAAGGCTACTCGATTATAATCTAGTCCACTCGTTGTTCTTCGAGCATTTTCCAAATACTGCTGGAGATAATAAACATTGAACTTCTGCTAATATTGGACGACTACCTTCTAGTGATACAACAATTGCTGAACCGGTTGCTCCTTTTAACCGTTCCTCTAAAAAAACTTCTGACGGATTGATGACTTCTTTTAATCCATCTTGCATCATCTCGAATACGCCAATTTCATTAGTTGAGCCAAAACGGTTTTTCACCGAACGTAAAATTCTAAAACTATGGTGTTTTTCTCCTTCAAAATACAATACAGTATCCACCATATGTTCCAACATTCTAGGACCTGCCAAAGCTCCTTCTTTTGTCACATGCCCTACAATAAAAATTGCAATTTGATTTAACTTTGCTAATCTCATCAATGTTGCAGTAGATTCTCTTACTTGAGAAACACTTCCTGCAATTCCTGTTGCTTGTGGATGAGCCATTGTTTGAATTGAATCAATAATGACATAGTCTGGTTTAATTTGTTCGACTTGTGTCACTACAGCTTGTAAATCTGTTTCCGGATAAATATAAAAACCGTCTGCTTGCATCCCTAAACGCTCTGCACGCATTTTTACTTGCGCAGCACTCTCCTCACCTGAAACGTATAAAACACTGCCTCCTGCTTTTTGTAATTGACTCGATACTTGTAATAATAAAGTAGACTTCCCAATTCCAGGGTCTCCTCCAATTAGTACAAGAGAACCAGGAACTACTCCACCACCTAATACACGATCTAATTCTTGCATTGAAGTTTCTACACGCTTTACACGTTCATAGGCAACTTGATCAATACGCAGTGGTTTTGCACGATTTTCTTCTTCTGAATGACTTACTAAAGATTGTTTTTTAGTACTACTCGTAGCAACTTCCTTATATTCTTCCATTGTACTCCACTGTCCACAATTCGGACATTTCCCTAAATATCTAGGGGAAACATATCCACATTCTGAACATAGGTAACTAACGGTCGCTTTTGCCATAAAAACTCCTTTCTAGCGAACACCTGATGAACCAAATCCACCTGTTCTTTCATTCGCTTCTTCTACATTATCTTCATCTGCTTTCAAGAATGAATGGAAAATTCCTTGACCAATACGATCACCTTTTTGGATTTCTTATCAAATAATCCAAAATTCAATAATTGAAATAAATATGTCCTTCATTTCCTTCATTATTATAGTAATCACTATCCACAACTCCCTACCCCATTTGGTAATACTAAGAAGTGTTTTAATGGATTACTAGAACGATTTGCTAATTGTAAGTATTCATCTTCTTGCATATACGCTTTAATTCCTGTAGGAACTAAAATTGGTTTTAATACTTTTTTTGTTCTTTTTCTAATTCTGCTTCTACTACCTCTCTATCACTACGGTAAACCCATTGTTTTAATTGAACAGCACAATATTTAAAAATCATCTTCCAAATACTTGGTAATACAATTGTTTCTGCTGCTTCAAAATCATATCCTGCTGAATGTTTTTGTAGAACGTTTTGGGATATTAATCCCTTTATCTTGATAACTAGTAATAATTTCAAATCCACGTCCATTTCATCACCTTTTCTAATCATATTATTCTCTTCTATCATAACATTCAAAGCGTAAAATTACACTAGAAGTCCCTTCATTTTTTTACAAAACCTTATATCATAATAATAAATTATTCAGCAACTTGCACAAAAATGAAGAGGATTTTTTTAGGCAAGGACTGTAGGTTTTGAAAGCTTTTTCATGTATAATGAATTTATCCAATAAGAAACAAAGGGAATTATAAAAATGGTACAAATTGAATTAAATCATATTCACAAAAAAATACGACAATGCTGATTTCTATTCAGTAACAGACTTTAACTATATATCAAAGATCGTGAATTTATCGTATTCGTAGGACCTTCTGGATGTGGTAAATCTACAACTTTACGTATGATTGCTGGTTTTAGAAGATATCTCTGAAGGAGAATTAAAAATCGGTGATACTGTAATGAACGATGTTGCTCCTAAAGATCGTGACATCGCAATGGTATTCCAAAACTATGCCTTATATCCACATATGAGTGTTTATGATAATATGGCATTCGGATTAAAATTACGTAAATATGACAAAGCTGAAATCGACAAACGTGTTAAAAATGCAGCTGAAATCTTAGGTTTAGCTCAATACTTAGATCGTAAACCAGCAGCTTTATCAGGTGGACAACGTCAACGTGTGGCTTTAGGTCGTGCAATCGTTCGTGATGCTAAAGTATTCTTAATGGACGAACCTCTATCAAACTTAGATGCTAAATTACGTGTTGCTATGCGTGCAGAAATCGCTAAATTACACCGTCGTTTAGAAACAACTACTATTTATGTAACACACGACCAAACTGAAGCGATGACAATGGCTGACCGTATCGTTATTATGAAAGACGGTATCGTTCAACAAATCGGTTCTCCTCAAAGAAGTTTACAACACTCCAAACAATGTATTCGTAGCTGGATTCATTGGATCACCAGCAATGAACTTCTTCAAAGTAACATTACAAGATGGCGTAATTTCAAACGGTAAAGGTTTATCTTTACAATTACCATTAGCTAAGCAAAAATTATTAGAAGAAAAAGGATACAATGGTAAAGAATTAATCTTCGGTATCCGTCCAGAAGATATTAAAGGTTCACAAATTGTTCTTGAAACATATCCTTCATCTTCTGTAAAAGCTGAAGTTGTTGTATCAGAATTATTAGGTGCTGAAACTATGTTATATACTAAAGTAGATGACACTGAATTCGTATCTAAAGTGGATGCTCGTGACTTCCACAACCCAGGAGAAATGGTTGATTTAGCATTTGACTTAAATAAATCACACTTCTTCGATGCAGAAACTGAAACAGTTATTCGTTAATGCAAACTCAAAAAGAAAGCTCCCTAAAAAGGGAGCTTTCTTTTTATAATCTTTCATTCAAAAATCGGCATTTTCTAATTGTTTACTATCGATAATCGCCACTAACATAACATTGTCTTGAATTTCAAAATCCGCACTTAACTGAGTTTTAACGGTGCATTTTTCTTCTTGGCGATAGCCAATTAGGTTTAAATCATATTGTTGACGTAAATGTAAATCTTTTAATGATTTTCCAACCCATGATGATGGTGGATAAAATTCTACTAAGGAGATATTTTTCATCTAATGAAATTACATCTGATAATTTATGATGCAAGATATTTTTAGCAACTCGAATTCCTGTTTCTTTTTCAGGATTAATAATTCTTGTGGCTCCCATTTTCATTAAAATTTCTGTTGAAGTTTTACTTTTTAGCTTTTTGCTACAATTTTTTTGGAACTCCTAATTTATGACAATGCATCACTGCTAAAATACTCGCTTCTAAATTACTTCCTGTTGCAATGACCACTACATCACAATTACTAATTCCAATCTCTTCTAACACATGATAATCTGTAATATCCGCAATAACTCCCTTTGTAATATAAGGTTCCATGCGATTCACATTTTCTTCTTGACTATCTACTGCAATAATATCACAGTCATATTGACTTAGTTGTTTTGCGATCGTTGTACCAAATAAGCCTAATCCTAAGATTCCTACTGTTTTTGTCATACTTAATCCTACTTTCTATCCAATTAATAATGGAGCTTTCGCATATTTTTATTTTTTTAAGTCTTGTTTCTTACGATTTGAGAAACTTAATAATACCGTTAAAGGTCCAATTCTTCCGATAAACATTAATGTCATAATAATGATTTGTCCAAGCATCGATAAGGTTGGTGTTAAATTAGCTGTTACACCTACTGTACACATAGCAGAAATCGTTTCAAATAATGTATATAATAATGGAGCTTGTGGATCTGTGATACTTAACAAGAATACACTACTTAATGTTAATACTGTAAAGATGATAAAAATCATTAATGATTTTTCTAGCCATTTCATAAGAAATCGTATGATGTCTAAAAATTAATGGACTTCTTCTCATAAATTTCTGAGCGAATAAATAATAAAACGACTAATACAGTTGTTGTTTTAACACCACCAGCAGTTCCGCCTGGAGAACCTCCAATAAACATTTGAATACAATAGAGTAGTAAAGTGGATGGATTAGCTTTTGTATAATCAATACTGCAAATCCTGCTGTTCTCATGGTTACAGTTTGAAAGAAACTAACTAATAATTTCTGCCCAAAATTTAAATTTCCGATTGTATCGGGATTATGCCACTCTGTAATAAGAGTTAATACAGTTCCTACTACTAAAAATCCCTAATGTTAATAAAATAACCACTTTTGTATGATAATGTAATCTTTTTATAAAATGTCTTATGATATTTATTATTTTTGAGAACGACGATAACATGAAATAGAATTTTTCACATCAAACCAAACTGCAAAAACCAATACCACCTAATATAATTAATGCTGAAATAACAATTGATAATAATGGGTCTGTTGCATAATCAACCAAACTATTACTTCCTAAATTATCAAATCCAGCATTACAAAAAGCAGAAATCGCAAAAAAATATTGAAGTAAATATCCCTTTACCGACTCCTAACATCGGAATAAATCGATAAGAAAACAAAATAGCTGCTATTCCTTCAATGATAAAAAGTATATTTAAAAATCGTACGTAAGTAATCTTTAAAAATCCTTTGTATCATCTCTGTTCAAACTATCTTGTAGCGCTAAACGATCAGTTAAAGATAGTTTCTTTCCTGAATCAAAGAAGAAAAAGCAATCATACTCATTAACCCAAGCCCACCAATTTGCATTAATAGCATACAAATCATTTGACCAAATGTATTATAAGTAGTAGCAACTGGTTGAGTAAATAATCCAGTTACACAAACCATAGAAACTGTCGTAAACAAATGATCAAAATATGTTTGCCTGTGAAGTATCTAATTGTGAGATAGGTAAGTTTAATAATAAAGAACCCACTAAAATAACAATAGCAAAACTAGCTGCTATTCTTTTTAGGAATGGATTGTTGAAATAAAAAAACGAATCATTTAATTCCTCCATTAATGATAAAAATCTATTCTTGAAAATTATAATGCTTTTCAGCGATAAAATAAATGAAATTTTATCCAAATGTTTAGTATAATACTAACGTAAACTTTTTAAAGGAGATTTATATAATATTACTATTATTAGTGTTGGGAAATTAAAAGAAAAATATCTGAAACAAGGAATAGATGAATATGCCAAACGATTAGGGAGTTATTGTAAACTCACAACTAATTGAAGTCCCAGATGAAAAAGCTCCAGAAAATCTAAGTGAAAAAGAAATGGAACAGGTCAAAGATAAAGAAGGAGAAAAAAATTCTTGCTAAAGTAAAAGATTCTGATACCGTTATCGCTGTGCAATTGAGGGAGATTTAATTAGTTCAGAACAATTAGCTGAAAAGATTGAAAATTATGGAATAAAATGGAAAAAGTTCTATTATTTTTCATTATTGGTGGTTCACTTGGACTAAAGTGATACTGTTAAAAACGTGCGAATGCTAAAATTTCATTTGGTAGAATTACTCTTCCTCATCAATTAATGAGACTAGTTTTTAGTAGAACAAATTTATCGTTCTTTTCCGAATTACTGCAGGGCATGCCTATCATAAATAATTTTTTTATAAATATAATAAAATCTATAAATTTATTTCATAATTTCTTCATAATCTTCCTCTATACTTTAGTCATTCCCAAATAAGAATATTTATCCTCCCAAAATAAATATTTCTAATCCTTTTTCCACCGATGAAAATCGGTGGTTTTTATTTATCAAACTTTGTGATTTTTCTTAACAAATGATAATAAAAAGCTGTGGAAAACTTATCCACAGCCCTTTACTCATTCAGAATTTATTGAGCAACAATATTCACAGTTAATGTTGCTTCTACATCATGATGTAATTTTACTGGTACTCTAGCAAATCCTAGAGCACGAATTGGTGCAGCTAATTCAAATTTACGACGATCTAATGATACGTTAAATGTTTTTATTGAATTCTTCTGCAATTTGTTTTTGCTGGAATAGCTCCAAATAAACGACCATCTTCACCAGCTTTTTGCTTTAATCGTTACAACTGTTTCTTCTTTTTCTAAAAATTTTTTTAATTCTTTTGCTTTTGCTAATAATTCAGCGTTATGTTTTTCTTCAGCTTTCTTTTGACCTGCTAAAGTTGATAAGCTAGCAGTTGTAGCTTCTTTTGCTAAACCATTTTTAATAAGGAAATTTTGTGCATAGCCATCTGCTACGTTTTTACATCTCCTTTTTTCCTTTACCTTTAACATCTTGTAGAAAAATAACTTTCATTTTTCTTACCTCCTATAAATCTATATCATTTCCTAATTCAGAAATCACTTCTTTTAATTGAATAACAGCCTCTGCAATCGTAGTATCACTTAATTGAGTAGCTGCATTTGAGAGGTGTCCACCACCACCCATTTTTTTCCATTACACGTTGTACATTTTTTTATTTCCTAAACTTCGACCACTAATACCAATACGTCCATCTTCACGTTTTGTAACAACAAATGAAGCATCAATATTTTTCCATTGAAAGCATCATATCTGCTGTTTGTGCAGCCACCACTGTTGGATAAGGAGTATCTTCTTCTCCTTGTACAATACCAATATTATTTTCTAATAAAATTAATGAATTTAATAAATGACTTCTTAATAAATAAGTTTCGACATTTTCTTTCAATAATCTTTTGAATTAATATTGTATCGGCACCAACTGATTTTAAATAACTTGCTGCATCAAAGGTTCTAGATCCTGTTCTTAAAGTAAAATTCCTTGTATCTACAATAATACCACCTAACATGGCAGTTGCTTCAATTGGTTGAATACTTTCTACATTATCATTTTGATATTCAAATAATTCTGTAATCAATTCACCAGTTGAAGAAGCATATGGTTCAATATAAACTAATACTGGATTTTTTAGGAAAATCTTGGCTTCTTCTATGATGATCAATGACAACAATTTTATTTGCTTGCTCTAATACCTCAGGAGCAGCAGCAATTACTGAGCGACTAACATCCACCAATATGACTAATGTATTTGACGTTAGTTTTTCTAAAAGCTTCTTCAGGAGAAATAATATCATCTCTTAAATCTTCTTTTTTCTTGAATCACATCCATCAATTTATGGATATCATGTGAATATTGATTTTTCATTCGTCACAATCCAAGCTTTTTTTATGATTCATATTTGCGATTCTTCGAATTCCTAAACAAGCTCCAATTGCATCCATATCTGGGAACTGATGTCCCATTACAATAATTTCAGATGCCTCTTCCATTAAATCTTTTTAATGCTTGAGAAACCATTCTAGCTCTGACTCTTGTACGTTTTTTTCCATTGGTTGATTTTTCCACCATAGAAACGTGCATCCTCATTTTTGAGAACGAACTACTACTTGATCACCACCACGTCCTAAAGCTAAATCTAAGTTAGCTTGAGCATACGAAGCAATTTCTGGATATTTTACATCATTATTATTTTTTTATCAGCATAGGAGAATCCCATACTAACTGTTAATGGAAAATTTTGTTTTTGCTGTAGTTTCACGAATCTTATCCATAATATCAAATTTTTCTTTTTTTCCAAAGTTTCTAATGATTTACGATTTAAAAATGCAATAAATCGATCCTCGTCCACTCTTTTTCATAAAGATATTATGATTGATAGCCCAACTAGATAATTGATTCGTTACGAAATTATTTAAATTTGATTTTCTTCTATCATTTAATGACTGGGAAACTTCTGAAAAATTATCTAAAAATATTTGTCCAAATACAATTTTGTTCTTCATGATATTTTTTTCCTCAATACTTGCATATTCTGTAATATCCGTTAAATATATCATTCGAATATCTGGATGTACGATTACTTGGTATTTTTTATCTATATGAGTAAAAATATCATTTTTCTTTTTGATTTTGAATTTGTCTTTTTACTTGATAATATAATCGTTCATTTAATTCCTTTTAATGGAATCCCTGATAACATCCTTTCTCTGGAGTTTTTCTGAAGATAAGGATTTATCCATGTAATATTTTTCATTCATATCATATAAAATCATACCTATTGGCATTTTTAAATAGGCATCTTGCTCACCTTTTACGTATTTTTGTAAGCTAAATCAATTGTATATTGATTTATTTGTTTACTGATATGCTGAACAGAAAAATACACTAATATGGCAAATAAACATAACCAAAAATAGAAATATAAATCCTAGCCATATATGAGTCGCAAAACTCATGACACATAGAATAGTTAAAAAGGATTATAAAGGATCCTCCATAATATTTTTACAGAAGGAATCTTTAGATAAGATGGAAGTTTTTTTCATACCATTCTTTAAAATGATTCAACATATGTTTATCACCATCTTTCTATATACATTTTAACATATTTTTAAAGCTAAGGAATACCCTTCATGCTTTTTCAAAATGTTTCACGTGAAACATTTACTACTCGGACATCAGAGGAAACTTCTAATGTTTCACGTGAAACATTTTGATATAAAAAGGACTGAAATCAGTCCTTTGTCTTTATTAGTCTACTGTTGTGAATGGTAATAATCCCATAATACGAGCACGTTTTAATAGCAACTGTTAAAAGACGTTGATATTTAGCACAAGTACCTGTTACACGACGTGGTGAGATTTTTACCTTTTTCAGAAATGTAGCGTTTTTAATAATTCTACATCTTTGTAATCGATATATGTAATGTGGTTTGCAGTGAAGTAGCAAACTTTTTACGACGACGAGCGCCGCCACCTCTACGTTGTTGAGCCATTACGGTATCCTCCTTTTGATTAGAATGGTAAATCATCGTCAGAAATATTAATTGCTTCACCATTAGCTAAGAACGGATCTGCTGGAACATTTCCAAATGATGATGTAGGAGCACTTGGTGAGTTAAAACCACCTTGTGATTGATACTGATTTTGTTGTGAATAACCATTATATCCATCATTTCCTGGACGTTGTTCAGTAACATTTTTTGACTCTAAGAATGAAAAATTATCAACGATAACTTCAGTTACATAAACCTTTTGTCCTTGTTGATTTTCATAGTTTCTAGTTTCAATATGTCCTTCAACACCAATTAAAGAACCTTTACGAGTAAACTTTGCTAAATTTTCAGCTGATTTTCTCCAAACTCTACAGTTAATAAAGTCTGTATCTCGAGTTCCTTGTTGATTTGTATAACGGCGCTCACATGCAATTGAAAAAGTTCCAACTGCTACTCCATTTGGAGTATATTTTAAGTCTACTGGTCGAGTTAAACGACCTACTAACACAACATTATTGATCATAGTATCTGCTCCTTTCAAGATTTGTTTTACTTAATATTAAGCAAATGCTTCTACTTTAACAATCATATGACGTAAGATATCATTGCTGATTTTAGCTAAACGGTCGAATTCGTCAATTGCTTTTGCATCTTCAGCAGTGATATTCACTAAATGATAGATACCTTCGTGGAAATCTTTAATTTCGTATGCAAAACGACGTTTCGCCCAGTCTTTGGATTCAACAACAACAGCGCCATTGTCTGTTAATACAGCATCAAATCTTGCAACCAATTCAGCTTTAGCAGCTTCATCGATGTTTGGACGGATGATGTATAAAATCTCATATTTTGATGTTTGACTCATTGACTGTCACCTCCTTATGGTCTTTTGGCTTATTCTTTTGAATAAGCAAGGAGAGTATTAATACTAATACTCACGTTCTATTATTATAGCAGAGAAATTGCATTCTGACAACGATTTTGTATTAATTTTTTTATAAAAAAACAGTATGCAGAAAATCCATACTGTTCAATATTTATTTCCAAACTTCACGAACAATTTGATCAATTGGTTTTAATTTATCCCATTGTGCTTCAATCGTTAAAAATATTTCCTTCTTCTGTTGAAGAGAATCCACATTGAGGACTTAGACATAATTGTTCAAGAGGAACATATTGACTTGCTTCATTAATACGAGCAATCACTTCATCTTTATCTTCTAAGTCACCAGATTTAGAAGTAATTAATCCAAGTACTACTTTTTGGTCTTTAATATAGCGTAATGGAGTAAAGTCTCCGGCACGGTCACTATCATATTCTAAGAAGAATCCATCTACACGGCAATGACCGAATAAAGTCTTAGCAACTGGTTCATAACCACCACTAGAGAACCATGTTGAACGGAAGTTTCCACGGCAAATATGCATATTTACTACTAAATCTTCTGGTTTCCATTCAATTACACGGTTTAATACGTCTACATAATCACGAGTAATTTGTTCTAAATCAAATCGACGTGCTTCATAGACTTCACGCTTATCTAAAGCACAAAATTCTCCCCAACTTGTATCATCTAATTGAATATTACGACATCCTAAGTCATAGAAACATTGTAGAGCTTTACGATAGGCTGCCACAACATCATCATAAAATAATGCTTCATTATCTTTGTAACGATCAATTGGGACATAATTTTTCTCACGTACTTGAGTAATTAAATGCAACATACTTGGTGAAGGAATTGTTAATTTTACGGGTGTATCTCCTGCATATTCTTTTTAAGAATTTGAAATGTTTTACGAATGGATGTTTTTCAGAAAAATCAATTTTGCCAACAATGCGTAAAGTTTTTGGTTTTACATCTTTATCTTTAAATTGAACAGAGAAATGTTCTACTTCTACTAGTTCCACTCCATCTAAGTTTTCTAAAAAGTCTAAGTGCCAGAAAGCACGACGAAATTCTCCATCTGTAATGGATTGAAGACCAAGCTCTTTCTCTTTTTCTACTAAAGTAATGATTTCTTCGTTTTCTACGCGTTCTAGTTCTTCAGCAGTAATTTCTCCAGCACTAAATTTTTGCACGAGCTTCTTTTTAAACGCTCTGGGCGTAAAAACTTCCTACATGATCTAAGCGGAAAGGCGCTTTTTGACAACAATTACAATTTTCATAATTTGACATATATCTTCCTCTTTTCTTTTATTCAGCTTCTGGTAAATAAGCAATAGCACGCACAGGTGATCCTGAGTGTTTGTTGAACTCCATTTTCATCAAGAAAGCCTCCACCTTTTTAAAAATGGAAGGCTATGGATTAACATAAATCTCCCCATAGCCCTTTGTTTGTTTTTATAATACTATATTTATTTTTCCCCAAACTTCTTCTGCAATTTCACTAATTAATGCAATTTTCTTCCATTGATCTTCTTCAGTAAGGATATTCCCTTCTTCTGTTGAAGCAAATCCACATTGTGTACTTAAGTATAGATTTTCTAATGGAACATATTGACTAGCTTCTTTAATTCGAGCAATGACTTCATCTTTGTCTTCTAAGTCTGCAAATTTTGAAGTTAAAAGACCAAGAACCACTTTCTTACCGTCAGACACTTTTGCAAGAGGCTTGAAGTCGCCGGCACGGTCTGTATCGTATTCTAAGTAGTACGCATTTACGTGTTCACCTGCTAATAATTCATCTTCTACTTTTTCGTATCCCCCTTGAGCAATCCATGTTGACTGGAAGTTACCGCGGCAAACATGTGTGTTCACTACTAGGTCTTTTGGTAATACATTAAGAACTGAATTGTTCAATTGTAATGCACGACCTGCAAAGTCACGACGAACTTCTTCTAATGGACGGTCTGCGTTGAAATGTTTTACAAAACCATCGTCTGCTAAAGCGCCCCATGTACAATCATCAAATTGAAGCGTACGAAGACCTTCGTTGTATAAGTCTGTAATTACATCTACATATGCGTTTTTAATTGCTTCGAAAAGCTCTTTTTCTGTTGGATACACAGATGTCCAAGCTGCAATATTTTCAGGTGTAAAAATTAATTCGAAATAGAATTGTGATGGAGAAGGATTGTGAATTTCACAATAACATCTTCGTTTTTCACTAAGTCACGTAAGAATTTGAAATGTTCTACGAATGGGTGGTTATGTCCATCAATTGGAGCTGTTAATGTTGCCGTATCAGCTTTTGTTTCGACACCGTTAAATTTTAAACCGTGTTCACCTACCCTATGTTCTATGCCGTTGAATCCCCAGAAGAAATCTAAATGCCAGTATGCACGACGGAATTCTCCGTCTGTAACGCCTTTTAATCCAGCAACGATTTGTTTTTTTACAAGTTCGCGAATTTCTTTATCTTCTACTGCTGTTAATTCTTCGCGTGTGATTTCGCCGTTTGCAAATTTTGCGCGTGCTTCTACTAAGTCTTTAGGACGTAAATAACTTCCTACGTGGTCTACTCTAAATGGTGCATGTGTTGTCATAAGTTTATTTCTCCAATCTATATTCGAATTTCTTCTTGCGGGATAATTATTCTCCCCATACCTCACGAGCGATTTCGCTAATTAAGGCAATTTTCTTCCATTGATCTTCTTCTTTAATTACATTTCCTTCTTCTGTTGAAGCAAATCCACATTGTGTGCTTAAATATAAAATTTTCTAATGGTACATATTGACTAGCTTCTTTAATACGAGCAATAATTTCATCTTTATTTTTCTAAATCAGCAAATTTTGATGTAAATAATCCAAGAACCACTTTTTTTCTCTGTTCCAACTTTTGCTAATGGTTTAAAGTCCCCTGCGCGGTCTGTATCAAATTCTAAGTAATAGGCATTTACATTTTCCCCACCTAATAACTCATCTTCTACTTTATTGTATCCTCCTTGAGAAATCCAAGTAGAATGGAAATTACCACGGCATACGTGAGTATTAATGACTAAATCTTTAGGAGCATTTGCAATGACACCATTATTTAATCGTAATGCACGAGCAGCAAAATCTCTTCTTACTTCTTCTAATGGACGATCTTCACGGAAACGTTTTGTAAATCCATCATCTACTAAAGCTCCCCATGTACAGTCATCTAATTGTAATGTTTTTAAGTCCTGCATCATATAAATCTTGAATAACTTCAGAATAAGCTTTAATAATAGCATCAAATAATTCATCTGTTGTTGAATAAACAGCTTCCCAACAGCAATATGCTCTGGTGTACGAATTAATTCAAAATAAAATTGTGAAGGTGAAGGAATCGTAAATTTAACAATTACATCTTCTTCTTTTACTAAATCTCTAAAAACTCAAAATGTTTAACAAATGGATGATTTTTTTCCCATTAATCGGTGCTTTAAGTACTGCGGTATCAGCTTTTGTTTCAATTCCGTGAAATAAATAGCCACGTTCCCCCACTACATGTTCTACTCCGTTAAAGCCCCAAAAGAAGTCTAAATGCCAGTAAGCACGACGGAATTCTCCATCTGTTACCCCTTGTAATCCAGCAGCAATTTGTTTTTTCACAATTTCTTGAATCGTTTTATCTTCTACTGCTGTTAATTCTTCACGTGTAATTTGACCGTTTGCAAATTTTTCTCTTGCTTCTACTAATTCTTTTGGACGTAAGAAACTTCCTACGTGATCTCACTCTAAATGGTGCTTGTTGTTTTTGTCATGATATATTCCTCCTAAAATAAAAAATCCTTACAGTTTTTCACTGCAAGGACGAAATTTCGCGTTACCACCTTGGTTTAGAATTATTTCGCAATAATCCCCTCTTTGAGTATTTTTATACTCTTGCTATATCGGGCTACCCGTAGATATTTAATCATTCAATATCTAACACTCCAAGGCCATCTTCAAAAATTCTCTCTGATCTCTTTTCACCTACCGAGACTCTCTAAACAAGTTTCCTTCTCTACTCACCTTTTCATAGTGCGTTTCTTTTAACTGAACTTAGAATAACAGGAGAAACTGTTCTAGTCAATTATCTAATTATTATCTTAAGTTATAGTTTGAAACTATATTAAAAACTATAAAAACTCCATAGTTTTCACTATGGAGTCAAAAATTATAAAGCTTTTTCAATTTTTCTTAAATAAAATTCACCGAAAAATATCCCTAGTCCATTCAGAATGATAAAAGCTGCAGCGCCTATGATATATCCAATTGTTTCTGGAAGGAAGTGAATAATTGGGGAAAAGAGGCCACTATACAAAGGATTAAAAGGATAAATAAAATAAACATTAAGAATCCTAATAAAAATTTATTTCCTCTACTTTGTAATTCGACAATATTACTCCAATTAGGAACACGTAGGGCGATAGTCTCTTTCAAAGCCCCAAGCTGATAACCCAAAAACTAATTGAAAACCAAGTAACTATTATTGTTAATACTAATAAAACTGGCATGCGTAGTACTAATAATACAATACTTAATAATAAAATCGGTACAGAAGATTGCGTTAAAAATAATACTTTAAATTTTTTTCACTAGCATATTTTTTCATATCAATTGGTAATACTTTTAAATATTCAAAATTATCTCTTTCTAAAAGAAAAACCAATACTTGTTAAGTTATTTCCACTGAATTCGTCGTTGCAAATAGTAATGCAACTAATAAATAAGAAATTAAAAATCGGAAGGTAAAAAAATTCTGTAACAGTAATTCCTTCTCTCATTATTCCAAAAATCATGGGTAATAACATCAAATACGGTAAAATACTTGGTGCAATGATTCCTGAACAATAATTGACCCTTCTTTCATTAATTGGATATGGTATTTTTCTCACTAATTTTGAAAAATTATCCAATGTAAAGCTACGAACTCTTTTTAGAATATTGTTGAATCGAACTAACTTCCATCGCTTTTTCATAAAAAGGTTGGCAATACTTTATAGTAAATATTTACCAATAAGAGATGGTAATTCCAATCCAACCAATATAGCCAATCATTCCATCAAACGATAATGGATGAAGAATCATTGCATAAAAATGCTTCAAATGGAGGAATAAAAGCCCTCTCTTGTTTTCGTTAGTATTGAAACAGTATTATGATTAGAAATTAAAATATAGAGTAAGCCTGAAAAATAGAAACAAACCCTAATAATATATTTGAAATAATATTTTTATACTTCTTAAAAATGACAAACTTGTCAAAATAATGTACGAGTGTAAAAATAAATACTCCTAAAAAAGACTAATAAGATAAAGCAGTTAATAATCATTAAAGGAATGGTATGCAAAAATCTTTTTCCATATTGAATCGGTAAAACAATAAAAATAAGCAATAATAGGGCCTAATCCCATTAAAGCGACCATCATAACAGAAATAGCTTTTCCAAGAATAATCTCTACTTCTCTAAAAGCATAAGGTCGATAAGAAGTTAAATCTTTACTTTCGTAAAATACATTATAAAAAGCAATAAAACTTTGAGAAAATGTAAAAAGCACTAAAAATACTAATCATATTCACAAATAGGACAGGATTGTTTCCAATAGGATTCACAAATGAATTAAGAACCCCAAAAAGCAATATAAATTAATCCAATCATAAGTTGAGAACGAAGGATTTTTTAGGAATATCGATTTTTTCAGTGGATTTTTCTTGTTTTTGTCGATACGCAGCTAATTGAGCAGGAGCAACTGCATATAATAAATTCAACTTTACTAATTTTCTAACAGCTTGTAGATTCATCGACATTCTCTCCTTCCTTACGTCCCGCTAAAGATAAATAAATACTTTCAAGAGACTCTTGAGGATTATGTTCTTTTAACTCTTCAATTGTACCGTAAAATAGTAATTCACCTTTTTCAAAATGGCAATACGATCACATAATTGTTCTGCTACTTCTAATACGTGGGTGAGAATAATACTGTTTTTTCCTTTTTTTCGGCATGTTCACGCATCATTTTTTTCAAATCGTAAGCAGCTTGTGGATCTAAAACCAGTTAATGGTTCGTCTAAAATCCAAATATCTGGGTCGGATAATAAAGCCCCAATAACGAATACTTTTTGTCTCATCCCATGAGAGAATGATTCAATCACATCATAACGATAAGGAGTAAAGTCGAATAACTCTAATAAATACGTTAATCTTTCTTCGATTTGATTCATTGTTAATTGATAAGAAACTGCAATTAATTCCCAAAATTCATTAGCCGTTAAACGTAAAAAAACAAATCTGGAGAATCTGCCACATATCCAATTTTTCGCTTAATTGTTAATGGATCTTGTGATAGAGGAACGCCATCTACTTCAATCGTTCCACTTGTAAGTGGCAAAATACTCACTAATGATTTAATCGTTGTAGATTTTCCGGCACCATTATGTCCAATTAATCCAACAATTTCTCCACTTTCAATCGTTAAGTTTAAGTTGTTTAAAAGCTACCTTATCTCCATATGTTGCTTGTTTAAATTCAATCATGATAAATTTCCTCCCATCCTGTAATTACGCTGATTATACACCTAAAAATAGCGCTTTACTAGTGACTAAACTCTGATTTTTTTCTAAAGAATTGCTTGATATTTTGTATTTTAATCACAAATAGAAAAAGACTTTTCCTCAAAGCATGAAAAGATATTTAACATCTTTTGCTAATCTAGAAAAAGTCTAATTTTAATGTTTTATTCTTGTTCGTCTACTAATTCTTGTGCGAAATTTTGTAAGTTTTCTGTTACTTTTTCAGAAATAACTGTTTTTTCTGATGAAGTGACCATTTCTTCTGCTTCTTCTTCACGATCAACAATGGCTAATGAACTTACAATAGCATCTTGATCTAAACGCATCATACGAACTCCAAGAGCACCACGACCTGTTTGAGAAACATCTGAAGCGTGGAATCGAATGATTACTCCTTTATTCGTCATAATCATTAAATCTTCCTCACCCGTTACAGTTCTTAAGCATACAAGAGGACCATTTTTTTCAGTAATACGAAGAGTTTTAACTCCTTTACCACCACGACCTTTTAAGGCATATTCGCTGGCAGCAGTACGTTTACCATATCCTTTTTCACTAACGACTAATACTTCACGTTCAGGTGTTAAAATATCCATTCCAATCACGTAATCATCATCACGTAAAGATACGCCTCGAACCCCTGCAGCTGTACGACCCATTGCACGAACTTTTTCTTCATGGAATGTTACAGCATTTCCATGGTATGTTCCAAGAATAATACCATCTTGACCACTTGTTACTACTACAGAATTAATTGATCATCTTCTCGTAATTGAATCGCACGTAATCCATTTGTACGAATATTTTTGAAGTCTGATAATTTCACACGTTTTACAGTTCCACGTAAAGTTGTAAAGAATAAGAATCTTTCTGTTTCTTCAGATTCCGGTACACTAATAATCGCTTGAATTTTCTCAGTTGAGTCAATATTCAATAGGTTAATAACTGGTAATCCTTTTTGCAGTACGGCTGTATTCTGGAATTTCATATCCTTTTTGCTTGATATACTTTACCTGTATTCGTGAAGAATAATAATGAATCATGAGTTGAACATGAAATCATATTTTTCTACAAAGTCATCATCATGGACGCTCATTCCTTGTACACCACGCCCACCACGACGTTGTGTTTTAAATTCAGAATTTGCTAATCGTTTAATATAACCATTCTTCGTTAAAGTAATGACTACATCTTCTTGTTCGATTAAGTCTTCATCTTCTAAACTTAAAGCTTCTCCAACTAATAATTCAGTACGACGAGGATTATCAAATTTTTGTTGAATTTCTAATAATTCTTGTTCGATAATCTCATAACGTCTTTCTTCGCTTGCTAAGATTTCATTTAATTCCTTGATAAGTGCTTGTAAATCTGCATATTCTGCATCAATTTTCTCACGTTCTAATCCTGTTAAGCGAACCATTCTCATATCTAAAATAGCTTGAGCTTGTTTATCACTTAATCCATATTCATTCATGAAACGTTCTTTGGCAATATCACCACTAGCAGAACTACGAAGAATCGCCACAATGGCATCGATATGATCTAAAAGCTACTTGTAATCCTTCTAAAAATATGAGCACGATCTTCTGCTTTTTTTCTTTTCAAAAAAATACTGCGACGACGAATCACTTCTTCTTGATGATTTAAATAGTATCGTAAAATTTCTTTTAAGCTTAAAATTTTTGGTTCTTGTCCCACAATCGCTAACATATTAAATCCAAAGTTCGATTGTAATGGCGTTAATTTGTATAAATTATTTAACACAACTGAAGCAGAAACATCTCTTCTCACTTCAATAACGACACGCATTCCTTTACGGTCAGATTCATCATTTAAGTACGTAATTCCTTCAATTTTTCTTTTCATGATGCAATTGAGAAATACGTTCAACTAAACGAGCTTTATTGACCATATATGGTAATTCCGTAATAATAATGCGTTCTTTTCCATTTTTTAATTCTTCGATTTGTACACGACCACGAACCGTAATAGATCCACGACCTGTTTCATAAGCTCGACGAATTCCAGATTTGCCTAATACAATTCCACCTGTTGGAAAATCAGGTCCCTGGTAATACTTCCATCAATTCAGCTGTTGTAACATCAGGATTTTTCATTAATAAATGTAAAGCAGAAATAACTTCCCCTAAATGATGTGGAGGAATATTCGTTGCCATCCCTACTGCAATCCCTGTAGCTCCATTGACTAAAAGGTTTGGAATACGAGATGGTAAAACTTCTGGTTCACGTTCTGTTGAATCATAGTTATCACGGTAATTAATCGTATCTTTATTAATATCACGTAGCATTTCTAAAGCAATTTTACTCATTCTTGCTTCTGTATAACGCATTGCGGCTGGACTATCTCCATCAACAGAACCAAAGTTTCCGTGACCATCAATTAATGGATAACGATATGAGAAATCTTGTGCCATACGAACCATTGCATCATAAATGGCAGAGTCTCCGTGTGGATGATATTTACCCATTACATCCCCAACAATACGAGCAGATTTTTTATGGGAGCTTATCTGGCGTTACTCCTAATTCATGCATTCCATATAAAATACGACGGTGAACAGGTTTTAACCCATCACGAACATCAGGAAGCGCACGAGATACAATAACACTCATGGAATATTCCAAAAATGATTTACGCATTGTTTTAGCTAAATCCGTTGGTTCGAATTTTTCTTCGAAAAATTCTAAATCTTTTTCCTCAGACATTTTGTCTCTCCTCTTCTTCAATCATTAAATATCTAAATCATTCACGTCAATAAATTTCGCATTTGCTTCAATAAATTCTCGACGTGGTTCTACTTTATCGCCCATTAACATATCTAACACTTGATCAGCTTCAGCAGCATCTTCAACTGTCACTTGTAACATCGAACGATTTTGAGGATTCATTGTTGTTTCCCATAATTGTTCCGCATCCATTTCTCCTAAACCTTTATATCGAGAAATTTGTGGTTTTGGACTAGCTGGAAGTTCTTTTAATTTTGCTTCTAATTCCTCATCATTTTGAATATAAAACTCTTGTTTTCCTTGTTTTAATTTATAAAGAGGTGGTTGCGCAATATAAACATATCCTGCTTCCACTACTGGGCGCATATAACGATAGAATAATGTTATTAATAATGTTCGAATATGTGCTCCATCGACATCCGCATCGGTCATAATCACTAATTTATGATAACGAGCTTTTGATAAATCAAAATCTCCACCAAATCCTGTTCCCATTGCAGTAAATAGGGAACGGATTTCATCATTAGCTAAAATTTTATCTAATGATGCTTTTTCAACGTTTAAGATTTTCCCACGAATTGGTAAAATCGCTTGGAAGTGACGAGAACGTCCTTGTTTTGCAGAACCTCCCGCAGAATCTCCTTCGACGATGAAGATTTCTGAAACGCTTGGATCATTACTTGAACAGTCCGCTAATTTCCCTGGTAAATTAGAAATTTCTAAACCAGATTTCTTACGGGTTACTTCACGCGCTCTTTTAGCAGCTAAACGCGCTTTAGAAGCTAAAATCCCTTTTTCAACAATTTTACGAGCGACTTGTGGATTTTCCATTAAGAATTTATCAAAATGAGTTGCAAATAATCGATCTGTAATCGTTCTTGCTTCAGAATTTCCTAATTTTGTTTTCGTTTGACCTTCAAATTGTGGATCAGGATGTTTAATAGATACAACAGCCGTCAATCCTTCACGTACATCTTCCCCACTTAATTTTTCTTCGTTTTCTTTCATTAATTTTTGACGACGAGCGTAATCATTAATGACACGAGTAAGGGCAGTTTTCATTCCAGATTCATGTGTTCCACCTTCATAAGTATGGATATTATTTGTAAAACTTAATAAATTCGTATGGTATCCTGAAGTATACTGCATAGCTACTTCTACTTGAATACCATCTTGTTCTCCTTCAACATAAATCGGTTCTTCAAATAATACTTGCTTAGACTTATTTAAATGTTCAACATAACTTTTAATTCCGCCTTCATAATAAAAATGTTTTTATAACAGGCTCTTCTACTCGCAAATCAGTAATCGTTAGTTTTAATCCTTTATTTAAAAAAAGCTAGTTCTCGTACACGATTCGCTAATTTTTCAAAGTCATATACAGTTGTTTCTTGGAAAATTTCTGGATCTGGAACAAAATAAACACTAGTTCCATGTTTATCCGTTTTTCCAATTACTTTTAAATCTTCTAAAACAGCACCACGTTTATAAGACTGTTCATAAATATTTCCATCTTTAAAAACTTGGACGGTTAAATCAGTAGAAAGTGCATTTACAACAGAAGCACCTACCCCGTGAAGACCACCGGAAACTTTATAACCTCCGCCGCCAAATTTTCCCCCAGCGTGTAGTACTGTAAAGACAGTTTCTACAGCAGGACGTCCTGTTTTTTCTTGAATATCAACTGGAATTCCACGTCCATCATCAGTAACACGGATATGGTTTTCAGGTGTAATCTCAATTTCAATATGAGTCGCAAATCCTGCTAAAGCTTCATCGATTGAGTTATCAACAATTTCCCATACTAAATGGTGTAAACCGGCACTACTTGTAGAACCAATATACATCCCTGGACGTTTACGTACAGCTTCTAATCCTTCTAATACTTGAATCTGACTGGCATCATATTGTGCAGCAAGAATTTCTTTATTTTTCTTCTGTCATTTTCTATTCTCACACTCCATTTTTCATTGAACTTGACCTTGATGAATCGGATATACAATTGGTTCATTAATAAATTGCTTACGAATTCCATCTAAACTAGTCGTTGTTATGAATGTTTGTACTTTATTTTTCAATTGCTTTAATCAAATGTGTTTGTCGATCATCATCTAATTCAGATAACACATCATCTAATAATAAAATTGGATATTCTCCAGTAGCGATGTTCATTAATTCTATTTCTGCTAATTTTAAACTTAATACAGTTGAACGTTGTTGCCCTTGAGAACCAAAAATTTTGAACAGGTTTATCATTTAAGTAAAAATCAAATCATCTCGATGCGGACCTACTAAAGTACTCGCTTGTTCTAATTCTCTTTTTGTACAACTTCAAATTGTTTTTGATACAATTCTTTTACTTCATCTTGAGATATTCCTTTTTTTCAATCGAAAGGATGTTTGATATTTCAATGAAAAACTCTTCTCTTCCTAATGAAATTTGTTCATGAATTGGTTTTGCTAAAGCTTCCAATTGTTCCATAAATTCTAAACGATGGTTTAAAATTGCACTTGCCTTTTTCAATGACTTGTTCTGTTAAAAACTTCTAAATAAATATCAGCCGTTGATTTTTAATGGCTAATTGTTTTAAATAATGATTTCTTTTGCTTTATAAGGCGTTGATATTCTACTAATTCATGTAAATAAATAGGATTCATTTGACCTAGTTCCATATCCATGAATTTTTCGGCGATTTGCTGGAGCACCTTTCACTAATTCTAAATTTTCAGGTGCAAATAAAATGACATTTAATTGTCCTAAATAGGAACTAAGTTTTTTGTTCTAAATGATTCACTCTTCCTATTTTTGCCTTTTATTTGAAAAACGAATTTTCCAAGGAATATTGCTAATTTTTCTTTTCTACTTTTACCTTTAATAGTAGCAGCATCTTGATTCCACATAATCAATTCTCGATCTTGATTTGTACGATGACTCTTCGTCATTGCCAAAGTATAAATAGATTCCATCAAATTCGTTTTACCTTGAGCATTTTCACCGATGAAAATATGAACTCCTTTCCCAAATTCAAGAAAAAGTTCTTCATAATTTCTGAAATGATTCAGTTGTAATTCAACTAATCTCATCCATTACTTCCTCAGATTTTTCTTCTCACAACAAAAATGCCTTCTTCAGGAATTTCTACACGTGTTTTTATCATAAAGTTTTTCTACCGACGATTTTTCAATTTCACCATCGACAAATACAACTGTTTCTTGCAAATACCATTTTTGCTTGTCCACCTGTTGTAATGACATCAATATGTTTTTAAAAATTGTCCTAATGTAATAAATTCTTCTGTAATTGTTACAATCTTTGTCATGATTTTCCTCTTTTCTCTCATTTGGGTATACGCATACTACTGTATTATACCTTTTTTGTGAGAATTCTCAAAAGATTTTGAAAAATTCCGCCTATTTTTGCATTTTTATTAAATAAATAAAAAAACCTTTTTAAAGGTAAAAATGAAATTCAATAGGATTTTTTAAAATTTTAAAAATAAACAAAAATCCATGATGACTAAAATCATCATGGACTATTTTTATCCATTAAATGTACGAACTGGTGTCACTAATTGAATAAAACTATATGGAATATCTGAATGATTATCTTTTTAATGTCAATGTAAATGGACGATTCGCTTCTAAAAATTGAATCATTGCTTCTGAAGAACCAAATAAACGAAGCGCATCTTTTTAAATAATCAGGATTGAATGAAACATCTAATGAAGCACCTTCATAATTTTTCTACCATAATTTCTTCTTCAACTTTTCCGATTTCTGGAGAATTACCTGTTAATAAAAATACGATTTTCATTAATTGATAATGTCGCAATATTATTTTTATCTGTATGTGACATTAATGAAGCACGATCTACAGCTGCTACTAAATCACTCGCAACAACCGTAATCGCTGTATTAAATTGATCATTGATTAATCGATCTGTATCTGGATAACGTCCTTCTAATAAACGAGAGTAGAAAGAAAGAGTTTCTGTTTGGAAAAGAACTTGATTTTCAGTAATTGCAAAATCAATCGTTTCTAAACCATCAATAATACGTGATAATTCAATTAATGTTTTACCTGGTAAAAGTAATTTCAAATGTTAACGCATTACTTGTTTCAGGCATTTCTAAAAGGAATAATTCTTTGACTCAAACGGTGAGAGTCTGTTGCAACAGCTTTTTAATTGATTATTAGCAATAACCATATGAATTCCCGTTAAAATAGGGCGAGATTCAGCAGTAGAAACAGCAATAGAAGTTTGTAAAATCACTTGTCTAAATAATGGAACAGGTAATGTTAATACATGATCTTTTTCAACTTCTGGAAGTTGTGGATAATCATGAGCCGATAAGCCATTTAATGTAAATGCAGCACTTCCTGCTGTAATCGTTGCTTGTAATTGTTCATTTGTTTCTAAAAGTAAATGTATTTTGAGGTAATTTTTAACAATTTCACCAAAAGAAACGAGCAGGTAACACAATTGAACCTGTTTCATGAATCGATAATTGTAATTCTTCATGTTCTACTGGAAGAAAAAAATTTCAATAGAGACTTCAGAATCACTACCTGTTAAAAAGTAATTCCTTCTTGAGAAACAACTAATTTAATTCCTGTCAAAATGGGAATCGTTGTTTTAGAGGAATAGCACGTTGAACGTCTGCTAAATTTTTAAAAATGCTTGACGATTAATTGAAAATTTCATTTTATGCCTCCTAATGTATGTGTGTCTTAAATTTAATTTTATTTATAATAAATATAGTAATAGTAGTAGGGACCTGTTAATTTTGTGGAAAACTATTATTTTTACTTTTTAAATTCATTATTTTTTTAATTGTGAATAAGTATTGTGGATAATAATTTAATAACTAGAGTAGTTATCCACATCTTAAAAACCAAGTTTTTTTCTTTAAATCATTAACAGCTTTTGTAATATCACCTTGAAGCTTATATTCTTCATTAATTTTATCATAGGCATGTAATACAGTAGAATGATCCTTGCCAAATTCTGTTCCTAATTTTGGAAGAGAGCTATTTGTTAATTCTCTTGCTAAAAACATGGCAATTTGACGGGGTTCTACAATGGATTTTGTTCGTTTCTTACCTTTTAAATCTTCTAAAGAAATATGATAATAGCGAGCTACTGCTTCTTGAATATCTTGAACTGATACAATTTTTTCTTTACTTCCAGGGATAAAGTTTTGTAGAGCTTCAGCAGCTAAATTTGTTGTAATATCTTCTCCATGAGTCACAGAATAAGCTTGAACTCTAACAAGAGCACCTTCTAATTCACGGACATTGGATTGAATTTGTCCAGCAATATAGCTTAGTGTATCAGTAGGAATATCAATTCCAACAGCTTCTGCTTTTTTAGATAAAATGGCAATTCTTGTTTCTAAATCTGGTGGAGTAATATCGACTGGGAGACCAGAAACGAATCTTGAGACTAAGCGCTCTTGTAAAGCTTTGATTTCAGTTGGCTGTCGATCACTCGTTAAAACAATTTGTTTTTGGTTATTAAAGAGTGCATTGAATGTATGGAAAAAAACTCTTCTTGAGTTGCTTCTTTTTTTCAGCAAAAATTGAATATCATCTACTAATAATAAATCAACATTACGATAATAATCTCTGAATTCTTGTTGAGTATTTGTTCTCAATGAAGTAATCATTTCATTTGTAAAAAGCTTCACTCGTTACGTATTTAACACGTGCATGTGGATTTAGCAATTTATATTGATTCCCAATAGCTTGCATTAAGTGAGTTTTCCCGAGACCAACACCCCCATAGAAAAAAACAGGGATTATATAATTGTCCGGGTCTTTCGCAAACTACTAGAGCAGCAGCATGTGCCATTTGATTTCCTTTACCAATAATAAATGAATCAAATGTATATTTAGGATTTAATAGAGAATCATCTTCTAAATAAATATTTTGATTAACTTCTTTAATTTCTTCATTTGTAGAAATATGTGGGGTAGGTTCTGTGAATGTTTGTTTTTTTGAAAATCTTGCTCATCTGAAATAATAAACTTTGGTTCAAATGACTTTTCTAAAATAATCATATCCACGTTCCATTACATCTGTTAGTAGATTATCTTCCCAGAAATTAGCATACGTTTGAGAAGGAACTTGAATATAAAGATAATTTTGGTCAAATTTTAATAATTTAGCAGGCATAATCCAGTGTTTAATCGTAAAATCTGAATTTGTTTTTTTCAAAATGAGTTAATAAAATTTTCCAAAATTCATCTAACAAATCCATAAATAACACCTCCTTGTGTATAATAATTATAAAAATCTAAGAGTAAGTGTAGCATTTTTAAAAGTTTTCCACAGAAAATCTGTTTTTAACAAATTTTAGTGAATTTGTAATAAGTTATCCACAAAAATGTGGATAATTTGTAAAAAAATAACGATAAAATTTATTTATTCACAGAAATTGTTGATAGAATAAATCCAATAAACATAGAGGTTTAAGAATGATATCCACATTATCCACAACTTGTGGATATGTTTTTTATAAACATGCTTTGAATTTGTTAAAAAAATTGTGGAAAAATTTTTGGAAAAGTTTAAATTTTTGAAAAAAATGTTAAAAAAATAATTGTGGATAACTATGGAAAGATAAATAATTTTTACTAGGTATTTTTGAATAAAATATGATATGATACTTCAGTACAGTGATGCAAGAAACAAAGTATTGACTTTGTTAAGGAATATCATTATAATGATGTAGACTGTCTAGGATAGTTAGACATGACACAGAACTAGGAGGTGCAGAAGTTATGAAAAAGAACATATCAACCAAATAAACGTAAACGTCAAAAAGTTCACGGTTTCCGTAAACGTATGAGTACAAAAAAATGGCCGTAGAGTATTAGCAAGCAGACGCCGTAAAGGTAGAAAAGTTTTTAGCAGCTTAGATCACTGAACGTCTCAGTGATCTTTTTATAAATGTTTTAAAAACTTAGATAAAGGTGAGTGTATGCGTAAGTCTTATCGAGTAAAGAAAGAGCGAGAGTTTCAACGAGTTTTTCATCATGGAAATTCAGTAGCGAATCGTCAATTTGTAGTTTATCAAATTAATAAATTGAATCAATCACATTTTAGAGTTGGAATTTCTGTGAGTAAAAATTAGGAAATGCAGTTGTTAGAAATCGTATAAAACGATTAATACGAAGTGTATTAACAGAACTAAAAGCCACAATTACAAAAAGAGATTGATTTTATCGTGATAGCACGTAAACCTGTAGTATCTATGAATTATCATGAAGTAAAAATGTATGATGCATGTATTAAAAATTGGGAAAGATTTTTAATAAAAGATGATTATAATGGAGAAAGTAGGGAATTAAGTGAAGAAAAAAAGCATAAATTAGCTTTAACATTAGCAGTTTTAACATTATTTTTTTAGCAGCATGTAGTACAACACCTGTAACAGCAGAAAGTACAGGGATTTGGGATCGGGTGATTATTTATAATTTATCTCAATTTATTATTACTTTATCTCATATTTTTTGGAAATAGTTATGGTTTAGGAATTATTGTTTTTACAATTATAACAAGAATTGTATTAGTACCAATTATGCACTTCCAATATAAGACAACAAGACAAACAGCCATTTTACAACCAGAAATTAATAAGCTTCGTGAAAAATACTCTGCTCGTGATCATAAAACGCAAGAAATATTACGAGAAGAAATTTCAGCTTTATATGAAAAGAGAAGGAGTGAATCAATATGCTGGATGTTTACCAGTAGCGATTCAATTGCCAGTAATGATTGCTTTATACCAAGCAATCAGTCGTACAGAAGCTTTAAAAACAGGATCATTTTTATGGTTTAATTTAGATCAACCAGATCCATTTTTTTATTTTACCAATTTTTAGTGGTTGCTACAACTTATGCAACTTCTTGGTTAACTATGAAAATGCAAGACAGCGGAGCAGCTGGAAAAATTATGTTATTTGTATTACCAGTAATGATTGGGTTTACAGCATTAACATTCCCAAGTGCATTATCATTATATTGGGTTGTAGGGAATATCTTTATGGTTATTCAAACTTTAATTATGAATAATCCATTTACATTTATTGCAGAACAAGAAGCTATTCAACAGGAAAAACGTCGTCGTGAGAAAGCTTTGGAAAAAGCTAAGAAAAACACGGTAGAAGTTAAAAGAATTGACTTGTTCAGATCAAAAGAACATGAGATAATACATGTAAATTTGCAATATGGAGGATATAGAAGATGACACAAACGATTCGAGTAAATGATGCTTCAGTAGAAAAGGCAATCCAAAAAAAGGATTACGACAATTACAATTAACACAAGATGATGTAGAAATTGAAGTAATTGATGAAGGTAAAAAGGATTATTTGGATTCGGACAAAAAGATGCGGTAGTATCAATTACTGTTAAAGAAAAATTGAACAAGAAGAAGTAGTTGTTGAAGAAGTCGAAGAATCTTATGAGGAAGAAGAATTTGATATTGAAGATAACTCATGAAGAATCTGATGAAGCAGTTGAAGTATTAGATAATCATATTGAAGAAGCTGCTCATGTTACAAAAGCTTATTTAGAACAAATTGCTGAAATTTATGGAGCACCAAGTGTAGTTCATGTTGAAGTACAGAAAGAAAAAATGAATTTTTGTATTTGAAACAGATAAACCAGGTTTATTAATTGGTAAATATGGTAAAATTTTGAATGCATTACAAGTATTAGCTCAAGTATCTGTTCATCGTTTTTGTAAAAGGAAGAATGTCCGTACAAGTAGATGTAGGAGATTACCGTTTACGTCGCACAGAAGCACTACAACAAATTGCTGAAAAAACAGCACGCCGTGTGTTAAAAACAAAACAACCGGTATATTTAGAACCATTACCTGCATATGAAAGAAAACAAATTCATGCATATTTAAGTAAAAATAAACGAATTTCTACTCATTCAGAAGGTAAAGAACCACACCGTTATTTAGTTGTAGAAATTGCAGAATAAAATAGTTAAAGACTGGAACTAATTCCAGTCTTTTTATAACTTAAAAATCAATTAGTATCGGATTAATAAAACAATATAAACATAAATAGTAGAAATAAAATACAATATAATAGAAAGAAACTTGATAAAATCCTGATTTTGAGGTTGAAACTTTTCATAAAAAGCGTTAAAATGAGTTGTCGCAGTGTCTTTATGGAGAAGACAATAAGAAATATGTATTTTATATAAAACATACAACAAATTTTTATATAAGGAAAAAAATAAATAAAAATATTGGAAAAATTTCCCAAAAACAATGTACAATAATAGTGAAAACATATAGTTAGGAGAATCATTATGGATATTCAAGTGTTTATAAGGCGTCGTAAAGAAAAGGCTTATCTCAGATTGAATTGAGTCATGGAATTTGTACTGCAGGCAACTTTAAGCCGATTTGAAAAATCATGGACAAATTCCTTCAATGAAAAATCTTAAGTCAATTGTGTGCACGATTGCAATTAGATGTGGGGACTTATTTGCGAGTGTCAATACTAAAGAAGTTGCTACAAACAAACTTTTTAGATAAAATTGAAGAAAGTATTGTAACAATGGATTATGAATTGTCTGAAAAATTGATTGGAACAATTCATAAAGATCAATTGAATGATGAACAAAAAAATTCACTTGTTATACTTAAGAGGATTCACACAAGTTTTACAAGGCAAAAAAATGGAAGATGATTTATTCTACTTTAATAAGATTTTTAGCAGAACAATATGAAAACCAGGATACATATCTACATTTAGCTTATGCTGGACTAGGTTTAGTATATCAAAAAAACAAAACGATATAGAAAAAGCAGAATATTTCTTTACAAAAGCTATTCAAGAAGTTGAAAAACATCAATTAGAAAAAAATGGAAGATGTTTGGCGTGTACTAATGGTTTTTATATCATAGTGCTATGTTCTTTAATAAAAATAATAACTATAAAAAGAGTAACGAGTTACTAAAAAAGGAATTGAATTATGTAGTCAATTTCATATTACTTATATTTATCAAGATTATATTATCAATTAGCAATGAATTCATTAGAGAGCAATGCAGATAAAGAAGAAGTAAAATTATACTTAAATGATGCTGCAGCTTTTTGCAAGAATTAATTCAAATGATGAATTATTGACTGAAATTGAAAAAAATTAATGATTCTTTATAATAAAATAGATAATTAGAGTTTAATAAGCAGGAAGAAAAATCTTCTTGCTTTTTTTAGTGAATAAAATATTGAAAAATAAATGAGGTCATTATAATAGAATAAAGGAGTGATTAAAATGGGTTTACGATTAAATAAAGATGAATTTCTAAAAAAAGAAAAAAAGTAATTTTACCAGAGGATATTCAGTTACCCTCATTAGAGGAAGAATATGATTTTGACAGTTTTTGGAGATACATTCATTATGATGCCAAAAATGGAAGAAAATCAAAGACAAAAATCTAGAAAAAAATATCAAAAAAAGAATGGTTAGAACCAATTGATAATAAAGAAGAAAAAAATAGCTATTATTCCTGAAGAAATTTTTATATAAAAGACTTTGCAAACAAAAGCTAGCTATGGTAAATTATATACGTTGTTAACGAACGTTCGCTTTTGAAGCGATTACGAAAAAGAAATTTTAAATAAATTTCAAAAAGTTGTTGACAGAGAAAAATGCCTATGATAGTATATAGGGAGTTGTCGCGATAAGCGGCGTTGACCTTGAAAACTAAACAAAGAAGACAAACCAAATGTGTAGGGACTTCACGAAAGTGAAGAAACAACAATTTCTTTTTCTCTAAGGAGAAAAACAATAAGTCAGTAATTAAATGAGCTTTCAAAAAGCTTATGAATTTATTTTCATGAGAGTTTGATCCTGGCTCAGGACGAATGCTGGCGGCGTGCCCTAATACATGCAAGTCGAACGAGAGCGACCGGTGCTTGCACTGGTCAATCTAGTGGCGAACGGGTGAGTAACACGTGGGTAACCTGCCCATCAGAGGGGATAACATTCGGAAACGGATGCTAAAAACCGCATAGGTTCTTGAGTCGCATGACTCGAGAAGGAAAAGAGGCTTCGGCTTCGCTGATGGATGGACCCGCGGTGCATTAGCTAGTTGGTGAGGTAACGGCTCACCAAGGCCGTGATGCATAGCCGACCTGAGAGGGTGATCGGCCACATTGGGACTGAGACACGGCCCAAACTCCTACGGGAGGCAGCAGTAGGGAATCTTCCGCAATGGACGCAAGTCTGACGGAGCAACGCCGCGTGAGTGAAGAAGGATTTCGGTTCGTAAAACTCTGTTGTTAGAGAAGAACAGCGCATAGAGTAACTGTTATGCGTGTGACGGTATCTAACCAGAAAGCCACGGCTAACTACGTGCCAGCAGCCGCGGTAATACGTAGGTGGAGCGTTGTCCGGATTTATTGGGCGTAAAGCGAGCGCAGGCGGTCAATTAAGTCTGATGTGAAAGCCCCCGGCTCAACCGGGGAGGGTCATTGGAAACTGGTTGACTTGAGTGCAGAAGAGGAGAGTGGAATTCCATGTGTAGCGGTGAAATGCGTAGATATATGGAGGAACACCAGTGGCGAAGGCGACTCTCTGGTCTGTAACTGACGCTGAGGCTCGAAAAGCGTGGGTAGCAAACAGGATTAGATACCCTGTAGTCCACGCCGTAAACGATGAGTGCTAAGTGTTGAGGGTTTCCGCCCTTCAGTGCTGCAGTTAACGCATTAAGCACTCCGCCTGGGGAGTACGACCGCAAGGTTGAAACTCAAAGGAATTGACGGGGACCCGCACAAGCGGTGGAGCATGTGGTTTAATTCGAAGCAACGCGAAGAACCTTACCAAGTCTTGACATCCCTGACCACTCTAGAGATAGAGCTTTTCCCTTCAGGGGACAAAGTGACAGGTGGTGCATGGTTGTCGTCAGCTCGTGTCGTGAGATGTTGGGTTAAGTCCCGCAACGAGCGCAACCCTTATTACTAGTTGCCAGCATTGAGTTGGGCACTCTAGTGAGACTGCCGGTGACAAACCGGAGGAAGGTGGGGATGACGTCAAATCATCATGCCCCTTATGACTTGGGCTACACACGTGCTACAATGGATGGTACAACGAGCAGCGAACTCGCGAGGGTAAGCGAATCTCTTAAAGCCATTCTCAGTTCGGATTGTAGGCTGCAACTCGCCTACATGAAGCCGGAATCGCTAGTAATCGCGGATCAGCACGCCGCGGTGAATACGTTCTCGGGTCTTGTACACACCGCCCGTCACACCACGAGAGTTTGTAACACCCAAAGTCGGTGAGGTAACCTTATGGAGCCAGCCGCCCTAAGGTGGGATAGATGATTGGGGTGAAGTCGTAACAAGGTAGCCGTATCGGAAGGTGCGGCTGGATCACCTCCTTTCTAAGGATAACATCTAATGTTTCGATGTTAGATGAATACGGAACCCTACAGGTTGACATCTTTGTTTAGTTTTGAGAGGTTAACTCTCAAAACAATTAGTCTAAATCCGAACGGGCCTATAGCTCAGCTGGTTAGAGCGCACGCCTGATAAGCGTGAGGTCGATGGTTCGAGTCCATTTAGGCCCATAAGTTTCGAATTTAATGGGGGCTTAGCTCAGCTGGGAGAGCGCCTGCTTTGCACGCAGGAGGTCAGCGGTTCGATCCCGCTAGTCTCCATACTATCCGAAAGGATAGAAACTCGACCTTTGAAAACTGAATACTATATCACAAATGAAACCAAAAATTTACCGAGAGTTAGAGAAATCTAACGAAAAAGAGTTTTTAACAAGAAGCAACGCGACCATATATGGTTAAGTGAATAAGGGCGCACGGTGAATGCCTTGGCACTAGGAGCCGAAGAAGGACGGAACGAACACCGATATGCTTTGGGGGAGCTGTAAGTAAGCTAAGATCCAGAGATTTTCGAATGGGGAACCCAACACCCGTGATGGGGTGTTACGCATAAGCGCAGGCTTATGACGAGGTAGACGCGGGAACTGAAACATCTCATTACCCGCAGGAAGAGAAAAGAAAAATCGATTCCCTGAGTAGCGGCGAGCGAAACGGGAGGAGCCCAAACCAGTGTGCATGCACACTGGGGTTGTAGGACTTTCAACAACGTGTATGACAATCTGTAGCAGAACCCTGTTGGAAAGCAGGACCAAAGAAGGTGACAGTCCAGTATGCAAAACGGAAAGTTGGCACAAGAGAGCACCTGAGTACGGCGGGACACGAGGAATCCCTGTCGGAATCCGCCAGGACCATCTGGCAGGCTAAATACTACCCTAGTGACCGATAGTGAACCAGTACCGTGAGGGAAAGGTGAAAAGAACCCCGGGAGGGGAGTGAAAGAGTACCTGAAACCGTGTGCTTACAAGTAGTCAGAGCCCGTTAATGGGTGATGGCGTGCCTTTGTAGAATGAACCGGCGAGTTACGTTAACATGCGAGGTTAAGATGAAGAGTCGGAGCCGTAGCGAAAGCGAGTCTGAATAGGGCGAGTGGAGTATGTTGACGTAGACCCGAAACCAAGTGATCTACCCATGTCCAGGTTGAAGGTGCGGTAAAACGCACTGGAGGACCGAACCAGGGCACGTTGAAAAGTGCTTGGATGAGGTGTGGGTAGCGGAGAAATTCAATCGAACTTGGAGATAGCTGGTTCTCTCCGAAACTAGCTTTAGGGCTAGCCTCGGAATGAAGAATCGTGGAGGTAGAGCACTGTTTGGACTAGGGGCCCATCTCGGGTTACCGAATTCAGATAAACTCCGAATGCCATGTATTTATGTCCGGGAGTCAGACTGCGAGTGATAAGATCCGTAGTCGAAAGGGAAACAGCCCAGACCACCAGCTAAGGTCCCAAAAATATCTGTTAAGTGGAAAAGGATGTGGGTTGCACAGACAACTAGGATGTTGGCTTAGAAGCAGCCATCATTCAAAGAGTGCGTAATAGCTCACTAGTCGAGTGACCCTGCGCCGAAAATGTAACGGGGCTAAACAGATTACCGAAGCTGTGGATTCAGTTTATAACTGAGTGGTAGGAGAGCGTTCTAAGGGCGAAGAAGCATGACCGTAAGGACATGTGGAGCGCTTAGAAGTGAGAATGCCGGTATGAGTAGCGAAAGACGGGTGAGAATCCCGTCCACCGAATGACTAAGGTTTCCTTGGGAAGGCTCGTCCTCCCAGGGTTAGTCGGGACCTAAGGCGAGGCCGAAAGGCGTAGTCGATGGATAACAGGTTGATATTCCTGTACTTCTGTTAATTGTTTGAGCAATGGAGGGACGCAGGAGGCTAAGTTGAGCGTACGACTGGAAATGTACGTCCAAGCAGCGAGTCCGCTGATGAGTGAAATGCTTGTCACGCACGGGGTGAGCTGTGATGGGGAGCGAAATAAAGTAGCGAAGCAACTGACGTCACACTGCCGAGAAAAGCTTCTAGTGAGATTAACAGAACCCGTACCGCAAACCGACACAGGTAGTTGAGTGGAGAACACTAAGGTGAGCGAGCGAACTCTCGTTAAGGAACTCGGCAAAATGACCCCGTAACTTCGGGAGAAGGGGTGCTGGTAGCAATACCAGCCGCAGTGAATAGGCCCAGGCGACTGTTTATCAAAAACACAGGTCTCTGCAAAATCGAAAGATGACGTATAGGGGCTGACGCCTGCCCGGTGCTGGAAGGTTAAGAGGAGAGGTTAGTCCTTGAGGCGAAGCTTTGAATTGAAGCCCCAGTAAACGGCGGCCGTAACTATAACGGTCCTAAGGTAGCGGAAATTCCTTGTCGGGTAGTTCCGACCCGCACGAAAGGCGTAACGATCTGGGCACTGTCTCAACGAGAGACTCGGTGAAATTATAGTACCTGTGAAGATGCAGGTTACCCGCGACAGGACGGAAAGACCCCATGGAGCTTTTACTGTAGTTTGATATTGAGTGTTTGAGTGACATGTACAGGATGGTAGGAGCCGAAGAGATGGGAACGCCAGTTTCCAAGGAGGCAATGGTGGGATACTACCCTTGTTACATGAACCTCTAACCCGCACCTAGAAGCAAGGTGGGAGACAGTGTCAGACGGGCAGTTTGACTGGGGCGGTCGCCTCCTAAAATGTAACGGAGGCGCCCAAAGGTTCCCCTCAGAATGGTTGGAAATCATTCGAAAGAGTGTAAAAGGCAGAAGGGAGCTTGACTGCGAGACCAACAAGTCGAGCAGGGACGAAAGTCGAGGCTTAGTGATCCGGTGGTACCGAATGGAAGGGCCATCGCTCAACGGATAAAAGCTACCCTGGGGATAACAGGCTTATCTCCCCCAAGAGTTCACATCGACGGGGAGGTTTGGCACCTCGATGTCGGCTCATCGCATCCTGGGGCTGAAGTCGGTCCCAAGGGTTGGGCTGTTCGCCCATTAAAGCGGTACGCGAGCTGGGTTCAGAACGTCGTGAGACAGTTCGGTCCCCTATCCGTCGCGGGCGTTGGAAATTTGAGAGGAGCTGTCCTTAGTACGAGAGGACCGGGATGGACACACCGCTGGTGTACCAGTTGTTCTGCCAAGAGCATCGCTGGTAGCTATGTGTGGACGGGATAAACGCTGAAAGCATCTAAGCGTGAAGCCCCCCTCGAGATGAGATTTCCCATCATTTTAAGTGAGTAAGACCCCTGAGAGACGATCAGGTAGATAGGCTAGGAGTGGAAGTGCCGTGAGGTATGGAGCGGACTAGTACTAATCGGTCGAGGACTTAACCAAGGTTGAAGGTGGATGAGGAAGAGTTTGGATATAGATTCAGTTTTGAGAGAGCGAGAGCTTTTTCAAGAGAGAAGTGTGGTGACGATGGCAGAAGGATACACCTGTTCCATCTCGAACACAGAGTTAGCTTCTTAGCGCCGATAGTAGTTGGGGGTTTTCCCCTGTGAGGGTAGGACGTTGCCACGCTTTTCAATATTCCGCAATAGCTCAGTTGGTAGTAGCGCATGACTGTTAATCATGATGTCGTAGGTTCGAGTCCTACTTGCGGAGTTCTTTTTTTTTACCCAAAATTTGGTAGCTTGCTGCTTTAGCTCAGTCGGTAGAGCGTCACCTTGGTAAGGTGGAGGTCGCCGGTTCAATCCCGGCAAGTAGCTTACAAAATATATAAAATTAAGTGAGACTGGTGAATACCAGTCTTTTTATTTTTAGGTATTTCCAACATGATTCTACAAGCTTTTTGAAACTTTGTAGTATGGTATAATCATCGTATGTTTAAAGAGGAGTTGTAGAAATTTATGAAAAAACATATTTTATTATTGGAGATGTTCATGGAGAGGACCAAATGCTCGATGAAATGTTAAAAATTGGGATGAAAGCACTCAACAATTGGTTTTTCTTGGAGATTTAATTGATAGAGGACCAAATAATAAAAAGTGTTTTAACAGCAATGGAATATGTAAAAAGAAAAATGCATGGTATGTGATGGGAAATCATGAAGTGATGTTTTTAGCGTGGATTGATAATCCAGAAGAACGTTTTGATCATTATATGAGAAATAACGGAAATACAAACCATTAACCATTTATTAAATCGTCCTGTAGATACAGAAATTGATTCTTTAAAAGATTGCGAATTAGTAAAAGAGCAATATCCTGAGTTAATTTCTTTTTAAGAGAACGTCCTTTATATATTGATGAAGGAGATATTTTTATTTGTTCATGCTGGAGTCGATTTAAGATTAGATCATTGGTTAGACACTGTTCCAAAAGATTTTTATTGGATTCGTGAACCTTTCCATACTGGAAAAAAATACAACAGGAAAAACAATTATTTTTGGTCATACTCCATTAAAAAGGATTAAATGAAGATGGAGATTATATGAAATTATGGCAACATGATGGAAAAAAATTGGAATGGACGAGTGGCGCTGTTTTTGGTGGGGCTTTTACATGGTGTTGTTTGGCATAATGGTAAAATTCAAAAAATTTATAGTTTAGAACATAAAGATTTCCATTAATGGAGGTAAAGAATGAAGAAAAAGGCAGTATTATTATGGTTTTGTTTATTTTTTCTAATTTAATGATTGTTCCTCGATTTTTCTTACACAAGCTGAAGATGGCACATTACATGTGGACAGAAAAAGTATATATTTTAGTTCAATTGATTACAGCAATGTATGCAGTTTGGTCTTATCGAGAAGTAATTCAAAAGAGGATTTGAAAAATTTAGTAAAGCGTAGATTTGTTCGTGATATTGCGATTGGATATGTAGTTCGAGTTGTACTGACTATGTTTTTAGCTCTTGTTGTTCCATTACAGCAAACAGATAATCAAGCGAATATTGAATCATTATTAAATTCTACATCTATTGTATTGATGCTGATTTTAACTTGTGTGGTTGCACCGATTGTGGAAGAGTTAGTATTTAGGGAAGCAATTATTGGAGCTTTTAAAGATAAAATGAATTCTTGGATTTTAACGGGAATTTCTATTTTCCTTTTTGTTTTACTGCATTCAATTTCGAATAGTGGTGGAATTGATTGGAATGCTGCTTTGATGTATGTTCCGTTAACGATTCCTTTAGTAGGAATGTATCGTTATTATGAGGATAATGTTGCGGCATCTATGTTAATGCATTTTGTAAGTAATAGTGTTGCGATGATTTTTTTAGTAGCTAGAGGTTTCTATCATGAAAATAATTCAAGAAAATCAACTGAAATTTTTAATTCGTTATGGGTTGTTAATGACAGCTCTTGTAGAATGGGCATTATATCATCCGGTAAATGCCTATCATTTGCTACTATTTCTTGTTATTGTTGTTGTAGCTCAATTAGATTACTATTCGATTCAATATCCTTGGGCAGTTTTTAGCTCAAGGTATGGCAGTTTTAGCATTTTGTTATTTTATAGGAAATATTTTTATTACTTTAATGCTTTTTATTATGTTTTGAGATTAGTTTTCGATTTTTCATCTTTACATGCCATTATTCTTCAGGGATGATTACTTTAGTGAGTTATTATTTTAGGAATCAAGCAACAACAATGGTGGTCGATTCCAGTAATGATTTTTGGAAATGTATTATTTTTATTATGGAGCACAGCTTGTTTTAAAATTAAATTACCAAGAAAATTTATTAAAAGAGCAAGAAAAATCAATTATTTGAGCAGAAAAAGGAATTACAACAAGCACAATATACAATGGGAACGATGAAGGAATTATATACTTTACAGAGAGAAATCGTATTTCAAGAGAAATTCATGATTCAGTTGGGCATAGTCTTTCAACGATTATTATTCAACTAGGAGCGATTAGTAAATTAAGTGAAGAAAAATAGTCCTCAAGTTTTCTCAAATGAGTGCACAGTTAAGAGAATTTGCAGTTAAAGGATTACAAGAAGTGCGTACTGTAGTTCACGATTTAAAAACCAGAACAACTAACGAAACAACAACTAAATGTAGCTTTTAGAAGAATTTAGTTTATGAAACAAAAACAACATAGTGGAGTGGAATTTGTATTTCGACAAAATAAACCAACGTTTCAACTATCTAAAGAGCAAGAATTAACAATTTTTAGAGGGTACAGGAAGCTACGACAAATGCGATTCGTCATGGGAAAGCAACTAAAAATTACGCTATTAATGATGTATTCTACAAATGAACTTATTGTTACAATTATGGATAATGGAGTAGGCTCTTCAGCTATTTCACTAGAAGGTGGATTAAAAAGCATTAGAAGAGCGACTGCGAGACAACAGGCGCAATTAGAAATTAAAAATACTGAACAAGGATTTTACAGTGCAAATGAAAATTGAAAAGGAGAAGTCAATGTCTGAAAAATTAAAGTGATGTTAGTAGATGATGAGCAATTAATTCGTTCTGGTTTTAAAAATTATGCTAGAAACTTATCCTGATATTGAAGTGATTCATCAAGCTGGAAATGGACGAGAAGCGTTTGAGTGTTGTCAAAAGAAGTTCCAGATGTAGTATTAATGGATATTCGTATGCCAGTAAGTACGGGAATTGAAGGAACTAAACTCATTAAAGAAGCTTATCCAGAAGTGAAGATTGTAATGGTGACAACCTTTCAAGATACAGAATATATTGTAGAAGCAATGCAATATGGAGCGTCAGGTTATTTATTAAAAGATAGTAGTTATGAAGCTATTTATGATGGAATTAAAAAGTGGCTTTTATCTGGGAAAAGTAGTGATGGATGCAACAGTTTCTGAGAAATTAGTCATGCAACCAAAAGTACTCGACTACTATAGAAAAACAGATATTTCTTCATTAGGTTTAACAGAAAAGGAAATCGAATTAATTCGACTCGTCTCTCAAGGGTTAAATAATAAAGAAATTTCAGAAGCTTTATTTTTATCTGAAGGAACAGTTAAAAACAATATTAGTACGATTTTATCGAAATTATCCTGAGGGATCGTACGCAATTAGTAATTTTTGCTTATGACCATCATATTCGTTAATAAAAAAGTATCGATAACTTTTCTTCTCATTGGAAACATGTTATACTGAACTCAATTCAATAGAGAAGCATTTGGGTGCCGAAAGGCTGAGATCATACCCATTGAACCTGTTCTGGATAATGCCAGCGAAGGAAAAATGACGATCAAGTATAGAAGAAGGATAACTACAGTTTTTAAACTAGTATTTTATTCCAGTCTATGATTATGCAATGACTCCCCTTTTTGTTTGTAATAACGAAAGGGGCTTTTTATAGTTTTAACGGATTGTTTCTGTTAACAGGAAACATATGCTTTCGAATTGAGTAAAACACCAATTTGTTGCCATCATTTTGGTGTGTTTTTCCTTTTCTCCACTATCAGAGTTGTGCCTGATAGTGGAGTTTCTCTTATAGGCTATTAGTTGATTTTTATAGAAGATTCGGTACAATAACAGTAAGGAATAAAGGAGGCACTTTATGAACAAAAACAATTATTTCATTACTAGCAACAGTTACTTTTAACAAGTCTTACTGCTGTACATGCAGAAGAAACTTCAAAAAAAGGTTGGATTAAAGAAAATAATTCATGGTATTTTTATCAAAATCAAAAACCTCTAAAAATCAGTGGCTAGGAGGTATTATCTAAAATCTGATGGGAAAATGGCTACATCAGAATGGGTATACGATAAAAATTATAAAGCTTGGTATTATTTAAAAGGGAATGGAGCATATGCTCAGAATGAGTGGGCAGGTTCATATTATTTAAAACCAAATGGAAAAATGGCTACATCAGAATGGATATATGATAAAAATTATAAAAGCTTGGTATTATTTAAAAGGGAATGGAGCGTACGCTCAAAATGAGTGACAGATTTATATTATTTAAAAACCAAATGGAAAAATGAGCTACATCAGAATGGATATATGATAAAAATTATAAAAGCTTGGTATTATTTAAAAGGGAATGGAGCATATGCTCAAAAATGAGTGGGTAGATTTGTATTATTTAAAACCAAATGGAAAAATGGCTATTTCAGAATGGATATACGATAAAAATTACAAAGCTTGGTATTATTTAAAAAGGGAATGGAGCGTATGCTCAAAAATGAGTGGATAGATTCATACTATTTAAAACCAAATGGAAAAATGGCTATTTCAGAATGGATATACGATAATAATTATAAAGCTTGGTATTATTTGAAATCAAATGGAACTTATGCTTATGATGAGGAAGTAGATGGTTACTATTTAGAATCAAATGGTAAAAGATCTTATTTAAAAAAATAGAGTAGATAATTCTATTCAAATTCAACGTCAAAAAGAGAAAAGAAAGCATTAGAGCAAGCGATTCGATGGTTAGAATCAGAAGATTCAATTTCAATAAATGAGGAATATGCGAAACGCTTAAATCAATATGGGTCAACCGCTCAAGGAAAAATCAAGCAAATATCTCTGCTTTAAATTCAATTAGTAAGTATTATTAAGAAAAATCAAAAAGAAACAGGGGTATACCTAATACATTATTGGAAAAATACAATCTTCGTTCAATGCCAGAAGATATGAAAAATCCTTAAACTTATAGTAGCTTCATTAATTAATTCAGTGAAAATCAAATGAAGAAAGCTCCCGTAAAAGTGACAGAAACAATGCTGACCATTGCAGAAAAAAATAGCTAAAGAATACATTAATGATGGAAGATTTGTTGCAGATGGAAAAGGCCATGATGCGAATGCTATTAATAAAGTAGTAAAAACAATATGGAATATTGACATCTTCGGATAATTCAAAAGTAGAAGGTAGCCAATATTATGAGAATGCAGTTAGTACAGATTTCCAAAATCTAGATTACTTTACAATTCGTACTGAATTAAGAGAAGCGATCTTATTATTCCTATTTAATGGAATTGAATATGATCATGCACAAAGTATAGCAGGTGTGAATTTTGGAAAAACTTATAAGGATAATTACTTTGGAGTAGGATTGGGTCTCGTCTGGCCACTTTATTCAAGTAGAAGATTCTTATATAGAAAAACAGGTGCTTTACCATTTTCAAAACAAGAAATTTCTCAAAAGTTCGTAAAGATTATGAACAAAAAGTGATTAAACGCTTGAAAGATCATCTAGCAACTTTTAAAATAACTCGATTAAAAGTGGGCAATCGTCATTGCCTGCTTTTTTTGTTCATAAATTTTCGTGCACATTATCGTAAATTCTTGATTATTCGTACTAAAATATGCTATCCTAACAAACGTACATAAAAAGAATTACTACGATTTAGAAAAGGAAGGAGTTAGTATGAGTTACGTTTCAGTTGAGAATTTATCATTTTCGTATGATAATGAGCCCGTTTTAGAAAACATTAGTTTTACTGTTGAACCGGGAGAGTTTGTCATATTAACAGGTGAAAAATGGTGCAGCAAAATCCACTTTATTAAAAAATATTTTAGGATTATTAACTCCAAAACAAGGAAAAGCAACAATCGCAACCGTTAATACACAAGGAAAAACATTATCCATTGGATATGCTCACAACAAATTTCTTCTTTTAATGTAGGATTTCCTTCAACCGTTTATGAATTAGTTGCTTTCAGGTCGTTATCAACAAGGTCGTTGGTTCCAACGATTAGATAAAGAAGACCATGAACATATTGAAAGAGCCTTAAAATCTGTTGGAATGTGGGATGAACGCCATAAACGAATTGGGGAATTATCAGGTGGTCAAAAACAAAGAATTTGTTTAGCGCGTATTTTTGCGACAGATCCAGACTTATTTGTGTTAGATGAACCAACAGCAGGAATGGATAAAACAAGTAGAGAGCGCTTCTACCATCTCTTACATCATAGTTGTGCACATCATGGAAAAGCGATTTTAATGGTGACGCATGAGGAAGAAGATTTGGAACATTATGTAGATAAACATATTCATTTGATGAGAAAGGAGGATTCTCCATGGAGATGTTTTTCTATGGTTTCATGCAAAGAGCATTCATCACAGGATTAGCAATGGCGATGATTACACCTATTTTTGGGCTTTGTTTTTAATTTTAAGAAGACAGTCATTATTGGCAGATACATTATCGCATGTTTCCTTAGTGGGAGTTTCTCTAGGCTTATTATTAGGCTACAATCCTACCTTTATGACTTTAGTAGTGGTAGTTTTAGCAGCCATTGTATTAGAAGTAATTGGAAAATATTTTTAAAGGTTATTCAGAAGTGACTGTTGCGATATTAATGTCCGGTGGGATGGCGATTGCCTTAATTTTAATGAATTTCCAAAAAGGTCGTTCAACCATTAGTGTGGATCAATTTTTATTTGGTTCTATCGTAACGATTACACAACAGCAAATGGGATTGATGATTACCTTAGCGGTTATTGTAGTCGTTTTTATATTTGATTTTTAGACGACCATTATATGTTTTATCATTTGATGAAGATACTGCTTATACGGCAGGATTACCTGTTCGTTTAATGACACAAGTTTTCACGATTATTACAGGTGTAGTCATTTCAGTGATGATGCCGATTGCCGGGGCTTTATTAGTTTCAGCGGTTATTGTGTTACCAGCCTCTATCGCGATTCGTTTGACGAGAAGTTTTACAGGCGTTATTGTGTCGGGTATTTTAATTAGTATTTTTGGTATTTTTACTGGTTTAAGTATGTCTTATGAATTTGATACACCAAGGTGCCACCATTACTTGTGTATTCTTAATAATTTTAGTCATTAGTTTATTTGGAACGATTATTAAAAATCAATTGAAGAAATAAAGATGAAGTCTCGGAAAGTTTGTTTAACAGATTTTTCGAGTTTTTATATTTTTATAGGATGTTGACAGGTAGAGGAAAAGCAGAGTATAGTGACTGTACTAAGAAATTGGAGGATTAAAATGTTAGGTGAAATCTTTTTCAAGTATGGCAACGATAGTCATCATGATTAGTTTAGGATATGTATTACAAATAAAGGGATGGTTTGATAAAAATTTTTCAACAAGTATTGCTTCTCTTATTATTAAAATTGCTTTACCAGCTTCAATTATGATTTCTGTTTTTAAGATTTATTTCAAGGGAAAAAAATGATTGAATTTGTTGGAAGTTTTAGGAATTCCACTGATGAGTGTTATTATTGGATATTTTGTGGCTTGGATAATTGTTCGAGTATTTCGTATTCCTAACGAGCGTAAGGCGACGGTAATGAATACGATTGTCAATCGCAAATACGATTTTTATGGGATTGCCGTTGAATTTATCTTTATTTGGTGAAGAGGCTATGCCTTATTTTTTTAGTGTAGTATGTAGTGAATACTTTTATCGACTTTTACAGTAGGCACTTATTTATTTGCTTATTATAATCAGCAACATGTTGGAAAAAGGAATTCAATGGAGTCGGATTTTCTCGCACCATTAATTGCCTTTTTAGGAAGTATGATTTGGGTATGGTTTGGATGGACACTCCCTGACTTTTTGGATGATTCTCTGATCTATATTGGTAGTTTAGTAACTCCGTTATCGTTAATGTATATTGGAATCCATTTAGCACAAGTGGGGCTTCGTTCGTTGACATTCGACGGAGATATGCGTTTATCGATTTTTGGACGTTTTGTATTGTTTCCGGCAATTCTTTTAATCATTCAAGGGAGTGATTCAGTTACTTTCAATTGAATTACCAATAAAAATTACAAGAAACGTTCTTCCTTCAATCAACGATTCCTACATTGGTCATTATGCCATTATTAGCAACGGAAGAAAATGCTGATATTGATTTTGCGACATCAGCTGTTACGATTACAACTTTACTCTATATCGTGATTTTACCCGTATGGATGATGCTATTTTCGATTGCATTCCAGTCGTAGAATCTAATAATGTTAACGTAAGCAAAAATAATAGAAAAACTCTCTTGAATAGCAGGTCGCCAGCAGCCTCGCCAAAGCGAGTCTCATGGCTAAAATTGATCCCTGGTCTCGACTCCCCTTGTAAAATAAGACAAATCCGACTTATTTTTACTGCTGCTATTCAAAGGGAGTTTTTCTTTTTATTTTTGCTAGATAAAAATGTTTCTTTAAATTTTGTGAAGTAATAATATTAAAACTAGTTCAAGTTACTAATGAAAATGAAGAAACAATGGAAGAAATAGTAACTCGTAATAAATGGCAAAAAAATACCGTCATTGATGGATATCAATTGAATGAGAACAGTGAATGGGTTTAATCCATTTATCTACGTAAGAAAAACAGAAAAACTTTTTATTAATACCAAAAGTACATGAGACAGCATTTGCTGGCTGCTAGCGACCTTGCTATTCAAGGAAAGTTTTTTCTGTTATCTTGTGTTAATGGTTAATTAATGTGTTTCTTCTAAAAATGTATGTGTATCGAAGAAGTTGCCGAGTTCGGCTTTGATGTGTTGGTTTTCGGTGTTGATTTCTGTGATACGAATAAGAAGAATAATCTTGTAATTGATGTCCAGAGACTCCTGATTCACAGAAAACGACTGCACCCACTGCATGAGAATCAAATTCTTGGATAAGACTTCTCATCCCATTAATAGTACCACCGGCTTTTAGGAAGTCATCGACAATCAATACATTTGATCCACTTGGGAGAGTACGTTTAGATAATTCCATTTTTTTCAACACGAGAAGAAGAACCAGATACGTAATTAATACTTACAGTAGCTCCTTCTGTAATTTTTGAATCACGGCGAACGATAACAAATGGAACATTTAAATAATTGGCAACGGTTTGAGCAATTGGAACACCTTTTGTTGCTACGGTCATAATGACATCGACTTTTTGGTCTTCATAGGCAGAGGCAATCATTTTTCCTAAGTGATGAAGAACGTCTGGTTTTCCTAGTAAATCAGATAAGTAAATATATCCACCAGGAAGTAGACGAGTTGAGTCATTCATTTGGTCACAAATTTTTTGTGCTGCTTCTAATGCTTGTTCTTTTTTAATTTTTGGAGTAAAAATCACACCTCCTGCAGCTCCAGGAAGTGTATTAACGATACCAATTCCTTGAATTTCAAAAGTGCGTTTAATAATGGCAATATCTTCACTGATGGAAGACTTTGCAGATTGGTATAAATCTGTAAAAGTTGTTAATGAAATCAATGTATGAGGATTATCGAGTAATCGTTGTGTCATATCGATTAAACGTTCGCTTCTCTTTAATTTCATCGGTTAGCCTCCTTTAATTTGAATCAAAGCTTATAAGACAGCTCTGGCTGAAGAATGCTCCAGTAAAACTATTATACAGAAATTTACGAAAATTACAACAAAAAATAAGGCGAACATTCGTTAAAAATCGATTTCTCTTTCAAATTTAATCGTTAATAATCGTGTTTTGTGAAAGTCTATATTACTTTGTAAATAAAAACCAAAAGGAGAATGAAGAGTCTCCTTTGGTTTTTCGCTTTTATTGTTCTTATTTTTTTGAATTATAGAGAGTTCTCCGTGTTTAAAAACATGAGTTTCTACAGCTACTGCAACGCCATCTTCATCACAGGTAGTTGTAATGAAGTTTGCGAGTTTTTAATTTCGTCAATCGCATTTCCCATTGCAACGCCCATTCCTGCATATTCGATCATATCTCTATCGTTTTCTTGGTCACCGATACACATGACTTCACTGGCATCTAATCCTAATAATTCTGCTAGTTTAGCGACTGCATGTCCTTTACTTGCTTGTGGGTGTAGGACTTCTAAGTAAACAGGCATACTACGAACGATATTATGGTTTTCTTTAAATGACTCACTTAAATTTGGAATAAGATTTTCTAAAATTTCTGGTTCATCTACAAACATCATTTTTGAAAAAGTAGCGTTTGGATCAAATTGATCCAGTGGTTGTTGTACAATTGGCATACCAACAAGGTCATGTTCCATATAAGAGTATTTTTCCAATATCTGGAGTTGTTACGTAAATATTTTCATCGATTACGTGATAGTGAACGCCGTATTGTTGATGGTAATCATCCATTTGTTTAAAATCATCCATCGTCATTCCAAAAGCGTACTAAACTTTCTCCAGTTCCTGTTTTTTGAACAAGTGAACCATTATAAGTAACGACAAAATCACGATCATTAATTAAGTTTAATTCTTTTAAATATCCTTGAACTCCTGGAAGTGGACGTCCTGTACAAAGAACAACATAGACACCTTGTTCTTTTGCTTTTGTTAATGCAGCATGAACACGAGGAGTAATTTCGTGTTTTGAGTTAATCAAAGTTCCATCGATATCAATGGCAATTAATTTAATCATAGTTAGTCTCCTTTTATTTTTGTATCGTTGTTATTATACCATATTTCACAACTGAATGAAAAAGTACAAAGACTTCCCTTTGTAGCTGAATTCTATGGTGAGTTCACTGGTTTAGAAAAGTCTTTTTGCTATTATTTCATTTGATTTGAGTAGACATCAAGTTTTGAAGCTAATGCTTGGAATTCTTGATAATCTTCGCTAAATAATTCCGATGTTCCTTCTGCAAAACATTTCTCGAGGGAAGTATAAGCGTTCATCTCCACGAACTCTTCCTGAAATAGCAGATACTATCGAACTAACAATAGATAATTCGACCATATTTCCATTTCGTTCCATTAATTCAATTTGAGTTCTTGGTTTCACTGAATCTGGACGATAGAAATCATATGGTAAATCATAACTATTATTAATTGCAGTATAATACTCGGTATTATAACCAACATTTTGTACTAGTTCTTTCATACGTTCAATTGTTGCCACGTCATTGACAGGGTTAAATGGTACGGATTTAAATGGTCTACGATTAATAAAACGATCGGCTAAATCACTTAAAAATCGAATCGTCTTCAATTTGCCAATGAGCAAAAATAAGTATTTAATACACTATCATCTAGACGTAGATAGTCTTCCAATGTCCAATTTTTTTCAAAAAAATGGTTTTAAGAAAGAGGCGGTATATTTTTAAAGGGATTAGTCGTTGAATGATAACATTCTGTAGCACGTTTTAATAAGTGATTTAGTACTACTTCCATACCTCTTGATACTGGATGGAAATAAACTTGCATATACATTTGATAACGGCTAACAACATAATCTTCTACTGCATGCATTCCTGAGAAGTTAAAGGCAATCCCACCTTTATAAGGACGAATCACACGTAAAATACGAGTTAAATCAAAGGTTCCATAGTTTACTCCTGTGAAATAAGCATCTCGTAGTAAGTAATCCATACGGTCAGCATCAATTTGACTAGAAATTAATTGAACCACTTGTGGATTTTGATGTTTCTTTTGAATGACACTGGCTACTTCCTCAGGAAAAGTAGGAGAGACTGTTTTTAAAATTTTGTTCACTTCTGTGTCTGGTGACAAAATAATATCAATCGTAATTTGTTCATGGTTTGTATCGAAAATTTTTTCAAAAGCATGAGAATAAGGGCCGTGTCCGATATCATGTAATAGAGCGGCACATAGGACAACAAGTCGGTTAGAGTCATCCCATAATCCATCTTCTGGGGTTGTAGAAGGGTAGTTACGAACAAATTTGTCGCAAATTCTTCTAGCAATTTCATAGACGCCTAGTGAATGAGAAAAGCGAGAATGTTCAGCTGTGTGGAAGGTGAACATAGAGGCACCAGTTTGTTTAATTCGGCGTAATCGTTGCATTTCTCGGCTATTAATTAAGTCTAAAATAACACGATGTTGAATGTGAATGTAATCATGAACAGGGTCACGTAATACTTTTTCACGGGATAGTTCTTCAATATACATCAATCTTTTCCTCCTTATATTGTCTGGATTTACCGTTAAACTTTTTCGAAGGTTTAAACGCTCCATGGCTTTTTGATAACTTGCTTCCGTTGCAAAAATTGAGTTCTGACTCTAATAATTCGCATTGCCCATCTAATAGAGCTGTTAAAATGCGTTCTTTGACTTCTTGAACCGTTAGAGTTAAGTCTAATAATTGAGATAAATTCGCCATACTATTGGCATTAACAGTTGGATAATGCCAACGAGTTTCTTCTTCTTTAATACTTTCTTCATAAAAATCATGGATTAAGTTTCACGTTCTTCTTGATTTCCATTAATGCTAAGATAAATAGAGACACAAATGGAATTTTTTGAAACGTCTTTTGCGCAATTCCAGCGAATTTTTCCCTTGATACTTAAATCATAGTCTCCTGGACAATAGGGAATCACTCACTTCAAAAAGCTTGGATTTCTTTTTCCCCAATGGCTTCTGGAAAGGCACGTGTAATCAGTTCTTGCATCCATTCATAGACTTGAGCAATCGTTTCATTTTGTCTAGAAAATAATAAACTAATATTTAAAACGCCTGAGTTACTAACAACGGCTAAGCCTCCAGCATGACGAACAACTGGTGTGTAGTTTCGTTGTTTTAATAAAGCAACTCCCTCTTCTAAATAGGGTGTTTTAGTATCTGTCATTCCTAAAATCACAGTATCTTCCATTTCCCAAAAATGTAGAAAAGTTTCGATGGGAATTGCACTAGATGGTGAAAATGGATTCATCCAATGCAAAATGGAACAAAATAATCTTGTATTTGTTCTGATGAAGAGACAATCGTTTCTAGTAATTGTACTTTTTGATTTGTAATAGGTGTTTGTATCATAAAAAAATCCTTTTCCAATAAATTAGAATACACTTACATTATAGCAAAAACGTGTATTCAGGCATAAAGAAGCGATTTTTTTGTCAAATTATTAAAGAATTTTCAAGATTTTTAAGAAATGGTGGAGTTTTTGTTGTAGATTGAGTAGGATAAAGTTGAAAATAATACGAAAAGAGGGATTTTTATGAAAATTTTAGTCGTAGATGACGATCATGAGATTGTTGAATTATTATCGATTTATTTAAGAAATGAAAAATTTGAAATTGTAAAAGCATATGATGGAAAAACAAGCATTAGAAAAATTCAAGCTTATCCAGATATTGATATGGTGATTTTAGATATTATGATGCCACGCTTAGATGGAATTTCTGTTGTGCATGAAATTCGTAAAACGAATGATGCTTTGCCAATTTTATTACTTAGTGCCAAATCAACAGATATTGATAAAATTCGATGGATTAACAAATGGGGCGGATGACTATGTGACGAAGCCTTTTAATCCATTAGAAGTCATTGCACGTGTAAAATCATTACTACGTCGGACTTCAGTTCTAACAAAAGAAAGTGAAAGTACAGAAGAAATTACGATTGGACCATTATTAATTAATAAAGGCTCTCATCAAGTCACAACATTAGATGGTTCAGAAATTCAATTAACCGTATTAGAATTTGGAATTTTTATTCTTACTAGCAAGTCATCCAAATAAAGTGTTTTAGTGCAGATGAGATTTTTGAAACAGTATGGCAACAAGAGAGTATTGTTTCTACTAAAACAGTGATGGTTCACGTGAGCCATTTACGTGATAAAATTGCTGAAGCAACAGGGTGGAGATAAAGTAATCGAAACCGTATGGGGAGTTAGCTATAAAATTGAAAGTAAATAGCAATCTAAAAAGGTAGCTAGAGAAGAAAAGGCCAGCTGCACTTTTTGAAATTAACAACTAGAGAAATTAGTGAATTGTTTTTTTAGAAGGCGTTATTACGCTTTGTATCGTCTTTTGTCTTATATTTAGGGGCATTAGTATTGTTGAATCAATTTCTAGATGCTCCTGGATATTTTGTTGACGGTAGTCGTTCGATTCGTCAAGCATGGAATGTTGAATCGAGTGAAATTCAATTATAAAAAAATATTTTCTCCATTAGCTCGATTATTTTTTGCGATTGGATTCACCTATTGGCGTTTAATTCGTCGTTATCATCAAATGCAATTGTCTCATGTTTTAGAGGAATTACATTTAATTGCGCAAGGGACTATGATCGAAGAATTCCTTTTCCAATTAGCAGGAGACATGGGAAAAAGTAGTAACGAGTATTAATCGATTAGTAGATTCAACTGTAAGCGCTATGGAAGATGAACGGATGATTGAAAAATCAAAAGATGAGTTGATTACAAATGTTTCTCATGATATTCGTGCACCTTTAACCTCTATTATTGGATATTTAGGATTAGTCATTAATGGAAAACCTAAAACACCCGAAGAAACAAAGCGTTATACAGAAATTGCATATCATAAAGCGCAACAAATGAAGGCATTAGTAGATGATTTATTTGAATATACAACAACAAGTCCAAATGGAGCACCGTTAAGATTGAATGATATTCCAGTAGCGAATTTTTCTTGAACAAGTAGCAGTGGATTTTTGAATTAGAAGCACAAAAACGTCAAATGACGATAGAAGTGATTCCACCAAAGAGAAAAATGGTCTTAGAAATGGATGCGGAAAAAATGGTGCGTGTCATTCATAACTTACTGTCAAATGCCATTAAATACGGTCGTGAAAATACAAAAATTACAATAGAAGTATTGGAACAAAAAGACATTATAACAATTGCTGTTCGTAATATTGAGAACCTATTTCTAAAGAAGTGTTGGAGCATTTATTTGCAAGGTTCTATCGTGCAGAAGGTTCTCGTTCGAAAGAAACAGGTGGAACAGGTTTGGGTTTAGCCATTGCGGATAATATTGTTCGAAGTCATGGTGGAAGAATGTTAGCTGAATCCGTTGGAGAAGTGATTAGTTTTTATATTTGCTTGCCGAATGATGCGGATGAGTGATAAAAAGTATTAAAATTATCAATTATTCTGAGATACTGATTCCAAAAAGTTAGACTAAAAATCTAACTATTGGAGGTCGGTATCTTTTGCTAATCATCATTTTATAAAATTGTTATGATAGAACAAAAATGAACGTGGAGGAAGAAGTATGAAATTAACAACATGGAATGTGAATGGAATTCGTTCGGTTTTAAATAAAGGAGCTTTTACAAGAATACGTATTAGAAGCTCAACTAGATATTTTATGTTTACAAGAAACAAAAGGCACAGCCTGAACAAGTGGATTTAGGAATGGAATTTGCAGGCTATTATACCTATTGGAATTCAGCAGTGAAAAAAAGGATATTCTGGAACAGCCATTTTTACAAAGGAAGAACCGATTTCTGTTCAATATGGATTAGGAATTGAAGAACATGATCAAGAAGGACGTGTTATTACGGCAGAATATGCGGATTATTATTTAGTAACAGTCTACACCAAATGCAAAACGTGATTTAACTCGTTTTAAGTTATCGCCAAGTGTGGGAAGATGATTTCTTAGATTTTATTAAAAAGTTAGAAGAAACAAAAGCCGGTTATTTTTCTGTGGCGATTTAAAATGTTGCGTATAAGAAATCGATTTGGCAAAATCCAAAAACAAATACAAAAATGCAGGATTTACAAAAAGAAGAGCGTGAAAAATTTGATCAAATTGTAGAAAAATGGATTAGTAGATGCGTTTCGTTATCGTTATCCAGATACAGTAGGAGCTTATACTTGGTGGAGTTATATGGGTGGCGCTCGTGCAAGAAATATTGGATGGAGAATTGACTATTTTGTTGTATCAGAATCACTAACAACTCGTATTCAAGAAGTGAAAATTCGTGCAGATGTAACTGGAAGTGACCATTGTCCGGTGGAAATGGAAATCAACTAAGGATTTACTAGAATAAAAGAATTTGTCTGAATTTTGATAGTGTAGAGACTATGAAGATTCAGACTTTTTTTCAGTAAGAATCTGCTCACATTCTGCTCAAAATTTGCTCATTTTTTTGAATTCACTTAAAATGAAGATGTATGATTGAGCAAGAACGTTTGTTCGTAATATAAAAGAAACTATGCTATACTAAGGTGAACGCCTAAGGGCAGAGTTTTTGATTTTAGATAGAAATAGAGGAAGATGGAATGGCGAAAGATCAGATTATCGTTCGTGGAGCGCGCTCCCATAATTTAAAAAATATTGATGTAACGATTCCAAGAGATCAATTAGTAGTAATTACAGGATTATCCGGTTCAGGGAAGAGTTCACTAGCTTTTGACACATTATATGCAGAAGGGCAAAGAAGGTATGTAGAGAGTTTATCAGCCTATGCACGACAATTTTTAGGGCAAATGGATAAACCAGATGTTGATAGTATTGATGGATTAAGTCCAGCAATTGCGATTGACCAAAAAACAACTTCTCGTAACCCTCGTTCAACTGTTGGAACAGTAACGGAAATTAATGATTACTTGAGATTACTATATGCACGTGTAGGAAAACCGTATTGTCCAAATGACGGCACTTTAATTGAAAGTCAGTCGATTGAACAAATGGTGAATCGTGTAATGGAATTGCCAGAAAGAACAAAAATTCAAATTTTAGCTCCGATTGTAAAAGGAAAAAAAGGAGAACATAAAAAAGTTTTTGAAAATATTCAAAAAGACGGCTATATTCGTATTCGAGTAGATGGCGAAATGATGGAAACAACGGATGAAATTTCATTAGAAAAAAATTAAAAACATTTGATTGAAATTGTTGTCGACCGTATTATTGTATCAGATAAGAGCCGTTCAAGATTATTCGATTCATTAGAAGCCGCGCTTCGTTTAGCAGAAGGATATGCGATTGTCGATGTCATTGGGCAAGAAGAAATCTTGTTTAGTGAGCATTATGCTTGTCCTCATTGTGGATTTACTATTGGAGAATTAGAGCCACGTTTATTTTCATTCAATGCACCTTTTGGAGCTTGTCCGGAATGTGATGGATTAGGAATGAAATTAGAAGTAGATATCGATTTAGTCATTCCAGATAAAGAGAAAACGTTAAATGAAGGAGCATTAGTGCCTTGGAATCCGATTAGTTCGAACTATTATCCAGAGATGCTACGCCAATTTTGTGAGCAATTTAAAGTTCCAATGGATTTACCTTTTTGAAAAATTAACACAATCTCAGAAAAAAATCTAGTGTTATATGGTTCTGGGGACGCTACTTTCCATTTCCATTATGAAAATGAATTTGGTGGTGTTCGAGATGTGGATGTGCCTTTTGAAGGGGTCATTGTCAATGTGAAACGTCGTTACCATGAGACGAATAGTGATTACACAAGAGAACAAATGCGTCAATATATGACGGAGTTATCGTGTAAAAGCTTGTCATGGACATCGTTTAAAATGAACAGGCATTGGCAGTCAAAGTGAATCATAAACATATTAGTGAAGTGTTAGAACTATCCGTTGATGAAGAAATTGAATTTTTCAAAGACTTAACCTTATCTCCACAAGATGAACAAATTGCTGCCCCTATTTTAAAAGAAGTGCAATCTCGTTTAACATTCTTGAAAAATGTTGGTTTGCAATATTTAAACCTTAGCCGTGCAGCAGGAACTTTATCAGGGGGAGAAGCGCAACGGATTCGTTTAGCGACACAAATAGGATCGAATTTATCAGGAGTATTATATATTTTAGATGAGCCATCGATTGGATTGCATCAAAGAGATAATGATCGATTAATTCAATCGTTACAAAATATGCGCGATTTAGGAAATACATTAATGTAGTAGAACATGATGAAGACACGATGAGAGCAGCGGATTACTTAATTGATATTGGACCGGGAGCAGGAGAATTTGGTGGTCAAATTATTGCTGCTGGAACGCCAAAAGAAGTGGAAAAAAATCCAAACTCATTGACGGGTCAATATTTATCAGGGAAAAAATCAATTGCAGTTCCAACTGAACGTAGAACAGAAGATAAAGGATGGATTCGCCTAAAAGGAGCAAGTGAAAATAACTTAAAATCTGTTAACGTTGATATTCCTTTAGGAAGATTAGTGGCAGTTACAGGAGTTTCAGGTTCTGGAAAGAGTTCTCTTGTCAATGGAGTATTGAAAAAAGCTCTAGCAAGAGAAATTTCAAAATCAAAAGAAAAGCCAGGAGCCTTTAAATCGATTGAAGGATATGAAGGATTAGATAAAATCATTGATATCGATCAAAGTCCAATTGGTCGTACCCCAAGAAGTAATCCAGCAACTTACACTAGTGTATTTGATGATATTCGTGACTTATTTGCAACGACAAATGAAGCGAAATTACGTGGCTATAAAAAAGGACGTTTTAGTTTCAATGTCAAAGGTGGACGATGCGAGGCATGTAAGGGAGACGGTATTTTAAAAATTGAAATGCATTTCCTACCAGATGTATACGTTCCGTGCGAAATTTGCCATAGTAGTCGTTATAATTCAGAAACATTGGAAGTCAAATATAAAGGAAAAAGTATTGCTGAAGTACTAGAAATGACAGTAGATGATGCGGTAGAATTTTTCCAAGCTGTGCCAAAAATTAAACGAAAACTGCAAACGATTAAAGATGTTGGTTTAGGCTATGTGACTTTAGGTCAATCTGCTACAACTTTATCGGGTGGAGAAGCGCAACGAATGAAATTAGCAAGTGAACTGCAACGAGTGTCTACAGGAAATACTTTTTATGTATTAGACGAGCCAACAACAGGGCTTCATACAGATGATTGCTCGATTATTAGAAGTGTTGAATCGATTAGTAGAATCAGGAAATACAGTTTTAGTGATCGAACATAATTTAGATGTGATTAAAACAGCAGATTATATTATTGATATGGGACCAGAAGGTGGAAGTGGTGGAGGACTAGTTGTCGCTACTGGAACACCTGAAGAAGTGGCTCAAGTTAAAGGAAGCTTTACAGGTCAATATTTGAAGAAAGTATTGAAATAATGAAATACTTTAAAGTTTTTTTAGGGACTGTTTACAACAATAATGCTCCTTTTTTGAGAACTCAAGCAGAACTATTGTCATGTAAAAAAAAGTGTGGTACTCTTTGTTTATAAAATAACATTTTCGGGGCAAGGTGTAATTCCTTACCGGCGGTATAGTCCGCGAGCCGAATAGGCATGATCTGGTGCAATTCCAGAACCGATAGTGATAGTCTAGATGAGAGAAAATGGTTATATTTCACGTTCGAAGATACCAATCAATTTGATATATAAGAATGCAGCGATGAAAATGTAGACCATTTTGTTGCTGCATTTTTTTGAGTGCAGTTATACAAATAAAATGGAACAAGAGCGTGAGAAACCATCCGATCCTTCACCCGGTTAAGGAGGAGATGTACGATGAGTACAAATGCAAAAACAGTGTCACGTTATGCGACAAAACAATTAATATTAGTAGGCTTATTTGGTGCGTTAAGTACGATTTTAATGTTATTAGAATTTAGTCTGCCATTTATTCCACCATTTGTTAAAATGGATTTTTCTGAATTGCCTGTTATTTTAGGAGGTTATTTATTAGGACCATTATATGGTGCATATATTGCGATTGTAAAGTTGCATTGAACTTTGTTTTTAAATGGAACAACATATTTGGAATTGGCGAAACAGTGAACTTAATTGGAAGTTTAAGTTTCATGTTACCAGCGGTATTTTTTATTATAAATATCACCGCACATTCAAAGGGGCGATTACAAGTTTAGTCATTGGTACAGCTACTGCAACAGTAGTATTGTTAACAGCAAATTATTTTTGTCATTTTCCCATTATATGCAACAGCGATGCATTTCCCAATTGAAAAATTGTTGCCCTTTGCAGCTACTACAAAACCCATTTGTGACAAATCTATGGACATTAATGCTCTTTGCTTTTATTACCATTTAATGTATTAAAATTTGGTTTAAGTAGTGTACTATCGTTAATGCTTTATAAAAAAAGTTGAAAAAGTATTAAAATTAGAAAAACAATAAATTTAATAAACCCACTACTCCAAAACTTGTTAGAAAATAACTGCCATTTCTAACAAGTTTTTTATATGAATAGTATATATGAATTGAGAGTTGAGATTTTATGAATAAAAGGTTAGATTCCATTCAATAGTTTTTGGGTGTACATAGAAGATTTTAAGATGTTTTAGAATTTTTACTGTTTAAATAGTATATGATATGGTAAAATAATTATGCAATCTTTTGAACAAAAAGGAAGTATTTGTTAAATATTAGATTAAAAAGAAATTATTTTTAAAAATAAAAGGAGTCCATTTACGTATGAATTATTTTGAGGGAAATGAGTTTTTTTCCTTTTTTTATTAGCTGTGTTAATCATTGGTTTTATTATAAATTATTTTTGAGAAAAATAAAGAATATTTTATAATATTCGTTTCACTGTTTTTAGTAGGAATATTTATGGTAAAAAAATATTACTATGTTACTGTATTTAATGTTATTTCTAATTTTTTTCAATATAGTTTAATTGTTTTTCACAAAAACAACTAAAAGCTTAGCAGACTGTTTTAGTAGGGTTATCAGTTGTACCATTAATTTTTGAATAAGTTATTTGCTTTAACACAGTTTCATTTTATGGCATTTATAGGAATATCTTACATGTCTTTTTAAAACAATACAAATCATGTTAGAAATATCGGATGGTTTAATCAAGAAAAATCAATTTAAAAAGATTATTTACAATTTTTATTATTTTTTTCCCGTCAGTTAGTTCAGGACCTATTGATAGAAGTACTAGATTTTTTTAGAAGATATAAAGAGTAGCATGACTAGAAAAGATTATCTAGAATTAGCAGGGACAGGAGTTTTTAGACTTGTATTAGGGATGTTTTATAAAAATTGTTCTATCTACGTATGTGTATCAATTCTTGTTTTCACTCACGAATACTGGAACAATAGTATACTCCATCAAGTATATGTATTTATATACTTTATATTTATTTTTTTGATTTTTGCAGGTTATAGTTTAATGGCGGTTGGAACTAGTAATATTTTAGGAGTACAAACTCCAATGAATTTTAATGCCCCTTTTTTTAAGTGTTGATATAAAAGATTTTTGGACTAGATGGCATATTACTTTATCAACATGGTTAAGAGATTTTTGTATTTTTCAAGAGTTTTTAATGAGGGCTATAAAAACAATTGTTCAGATTACATAATGCAGTTTATGCTTACATAGTAAATATGTTAGTGATGGGATTCTGGCACGGTATCAGTGTCAGTTATATTTTATATGGTTTTTATCATGGTGTGTTAATGGCTGCTTTTGAAATCTATCAAAAGAAAAGCTCATTTTATAAAAAGAATAAGAATAAGAATTGGTATAAATTATTAAGTTGGTTTGTAACTATAGAATTTAGTAGTGATAGGATTCTTTATTTTTCTGGAGAACCATATAAATTATTGAAAGTCATTTTTAAGAAAAGTAATGGTAATCAGTTTAAAAGGATAGGATATAAAAAGATGATTAAATTAAGAGCATTTTTATCATTAGTGTTAGTAATCTTGACACTTTTTGGTTATAAATCAAACATATGTTAAAAATATTGAAGATTATTATAAAGTAAATGATAATAGTATTCGTTATGGCACATCATACGAAAAAAATATAAAAGTAAGATATTTTTAGCAAATAATATTACCCTAATACACTTGTTTTATTAGGATCATCTGAGTTAGTTGCTACAAAAGGATCAAGTATATCATCCTAATAGAATTTTTTTAATTATAGTGATTTTAATAGTATGCAAATTGGAACAAGTTATTCTCAAAATATTGTTCAAGCTTCTACGTTAGGTTCGATAGAATCAGCAATGACTAAAAAGAAAAGTAGCGATTATTGAATCTGTTCAATGGTATGAAAAATGGAATACATCAAGATGCATTTTTAAATAAAGCATCTCAAGAACATATTTTTAACACTTTAGCAAATGAGGAAGATCAGTAAAAGAAACTAAAGAAAAAATTAATTAATAGAGTAATTGAGATTACTAAAGGAAATAAACAGCAAAAATGATATTTACAAAAAATTAAAAGAAGTTTTTCGTTGAAAATAAAGGAAATATTCTTGAAAAGAATCTGTTAGAACTAGAAACTAAGCTATATGCAGTTTAAAATAAAACAAAAATTTTTATATGGAGAAAGGAAAAGCTGACTATCCATTGACAGGAGAATTGACGTCAAAATATAATTGGGAGCAGATGACAAATGATTTTGTAAAAAGAAGTGGTGAAAAACAGATAATAATGATTATGCTGTAGATAATCATTATTATGATACTTATTTGAGAAATCGGTATGATTCTTTAAAAAAATTCCAACAAAGATTTAAATTATCTAGAATCACCCTGAATATTCAGATTTTGAAATTTTTCTTAACAGTAGCTAAGGAATTAGGGATAGAAGTTGAAGTTATCATTTTTCCTGTTAACGGGAAGTGGAATGATTATACTGGAGTGTCTAAAACCATGAGAGAGCAAACTTATAAGAAAATTGAAGAAATAGCAAATCAATTTGGAGTAAAAAGTGCTAAATTATGGGAATAAAGAGTACGAAAATTATTTTTCTTTTTGATGTAATGCATGTTGGAGTGAGAGGATGGATGGAAGTTGAAAAAGAACTTTATAATTTTGGCAAATAAATTGACAGATAAACATCGCTTTATTTTATGGACTCTATTTTTTTATTTTATTATTTTTAAGTATTATTATTTACTGTTTCGTAACAGATTTTTCGAATGTACAAGAATTTATTTATAGTGAATTTTAAGAAATTAGTAGGGATGAATTAATGAAAGAGAAAATATTTCTAGATTTATGAGGATGGAAAAATTACTGTTCTTCCTAAAAAAACAGAAAAAAATAAAAATAGAAATTTTTGAATTTATTTATGCGCATTTAAAGAGTTATTCAGAGACTTATACTGAGAAAGAATTAAACGAAAAATTAAGGAACTATATGATGATTTTTGCTACAATGCGTCGTTATTTAGTGGACTATAAATTTGTCATTAGGGATAATTATGGTCAACATTATCAATTAAATCCAGAGATTGAATTAGAAAATTAAAAACAAAAACAGGAAACGGTAGAGGAAAAGTCTCTATCGTTTTTGTTGTTCTAAAGATAGTTGGTGAACTGCCATAATCTGATAGCCAATCGATAAAAGCGTCGGAAATGATAGCTTTACTAGTATTTTGGAAAAAAATACGGTAGGATGGATAGCGGAATAAATGAAAGTTGAGGAGTAGAATATGAAAAAAAGAAACCCGAAGTTTGTTTCAGACAGGGCGCAATCGTGTTAAGTATCCTTTTTATCGTTCTTGCAATGGTTAACTCGCATTTTGATTGGCAATTATTAGCGATACCAGGAAGTGCATTTGCCTTATTATCAATTTTTATGAGTTGCTTATTATTATGGTTAGTTGTAGGAATCGACTGGCCAAGTATTTTATGTTTAGTCTTATTAGGACTTGGGTGGCTTCCAAAAGTAACGTATAGTCAAGTGTTTTCTCTTTCTTTTGGAAATAGTACATTTGTTTTCTTATTATTTACGTTTATAGTGACGTATGCTTTAGAACAGACCCCTGCTTTGAAACGGTTAGTGGGATGGTTTTTAAAAACGAATTTTGCTAAGAAAAGTCCGAGTCATTTTTTTAGGAGCCTTTCTAGGAGCGGTACTAGTCATTAGTTGGTTTATTTCACCAACAATTTTATTTATGATTGTCTTTCCAATTTATGAAGAAATGATGGAAGTATTTGGATTAGAAAAAAAGGAGTCGACAAGCATCCTTTATTTTTAATTACATTATTTTTCGACTATTGCGATTGGAACTGCGATGACGCCGATTAATCATGTATTTGCCATTACGGCAATGGGCTTGTATCATACTGCTACTGGTGTAAGTATTTTCGAATATCCAATATATGGGAATTGCGATGCCTGCAGGAATTTGTATTTTTGTTGGAATGTTGGCAAGTTTACATCGCTTATGGAAATTAGATTTATCAGAAGTGACTTTCCAAAGTCTAGAATCCTTGGAAAATTTACCAAAAGTAACAAAAAAAGAAAGATGGATTGTTTCTATTTTTTTCAATTGTGATTGCTTTATGGATTATTCCGGAATGGTTAGGAATTGTTTCGCCTAGTGTGGCAGCTTTCTTAAAATCTGCGGGGATGGCATTCCCACCAATGATTGGAGCTGTATTATTAGCTTGTATCCGTGAAGATGGAAAACCGCTAATATCGATTCAAGAGGCGTTAACACGTGGCGTTTACTGGCCAAGTTTATTATTAGTAGGGGCAACTTTGAGTTTAGGAACTTTATTAACAAAACCAGAATTAGGTGTATTACCTTTAATTGAAAGTGGGTTAACTCCATTATTCCATCAATGGAGTGCAATGATGATTGTGATTGTCTTTGTCATTTGGGCGGGACTTCAAACGAATTTTTCATCGAATTTAGTAACCGTTTCGGTTGTGACGACTGTGTTAACAACGATTGCTGCTAGTACGGATTTAGGAATTCATACAGCAGTTGTCGCTTGCTTAATTGGTTTTATGGCAAGCTTAGCTTATATGACTCCACCAGCAATGCCTTATGTAGCCATCTCCGTTGGTAGTGGTTGGACAAGTTCAAAAGATGCCTTTTTATATGGTGGATGGTTATTAGTGTTAAGTATTGTAAGTGCAGTAGCGATTGGGTATCCATTAGGAACTTTATGGATGTAAGAAAGGGGAAAAATGATGTTAGAAGAACAACGTCAAAAAATTGATTCTATTGATCGCCAAATTGTTGCGTTATTTGAAGAACGTACGAATGTAGTAGAAGAAGTAGCAAAAATTAAATTAGACAATGATATTCCGATTTTTAGATAGTGGACGTGAAGAACAAGTGATTTTGAAAGTTCAATCTTATTTAAAAGATGAGTCTTTAAAAAAATGAGTTGGCAGAACTTTATACCGAATTAATGAGTATTTCTCGTGAACATCAAAAATGGATTGAACAACAAGGATAATTGAAAGCAAGAATCCTCCAATCACTTTGAAGGAAGTGGTTGGAGGTTTTATATAAAAATAAATATTTTTCAAAAAAGGTATTGCAAAAAGTTAAGGTCTAGTGTACTATGTATGAGTACGTTATTTTAATAACAGCTGGAGGGGTAGCGAAGTGGCTAAACGCGGCGGACTGTAAATCCGCTCCTTAGGGTTCGGCAGTTCGAATCTGCCCCCTCCACCATTGGGGTATAGCCAAGCGGTAAGGGCAACGGACTTTGACTCCGTCATTCGTTGGTTCGAATCCAGCTACCCCTAGTAGGATAGACAGCTTCGGCTGTCTTTTTTATTTCCTAAATTTTTATTAAATTTTCTCAGATACTCTTGATTTAAAGTGCTTAGTTAGTGATGATGGTCGTAAAGGTGGGGGGAGAGAAAGGAGCAAAGGTGATGAAAAAGTTTAGTACATATTATTGGAAGTTTATATTTGGAATGATAGTACTAACGAGTGTCATAACAGTATTTGCGATGAATCAAGAAGTCCACTATTAGCTAAAGATGGGGAAGTCGTCTTATTCGTTTTTTTCTAATGGCTTTATTGATTATGGTTGCAGAACAATGGAATGGGAAAACGTGGAAAAGTTCTCCGTTAATCGTATTAGGAGAGATGATGTTTTCGATTATGTTAACGCCAATCTTTTTTTATGTCGTATTGTTATATGGTAGAAGCATTAAGTTTAGGATGGATTCTTCATTTATCTAGTCCAATGATTTTTATTAATGAGATTACTTGGAATGATGCAATATGTATTAGTATTGGTAAATCCAATTATGGCGGTTTTAAAAAGCTATTCAATTTGTGAAGTATCCTTATGAAAAGAAAAATTAGTTAAAATAAACTCTCAGAATGATAGAAGTTCTATTGTTCTGAGAGTTTTTCGTTCATACTTTGTGAATAAATAGAATAATTTAAGATAAAAAGACTAGGATTTTTTGGGAAGACAGTTTATAATAAAAATATGTAAGAAAGCGTTTTTAAAAAAAGCTTGTGAAAGGAGGAACAATAATGAATGGAATAGAATTAGTGTGCTTTTAAAATGATTAGCGCATTAGGAGCAGCTCGTTCCGCTTTTATGGAAGCAATAGTAGCTGCAAAAAGGAAATTTTGAAGAAGCTCAATCTCTGATTGAGGAAGGTCAACAGCAACGATTAAAAGGACATGAAATCCATTTTGAATTATTACAAAAAAAGATAGTTCAGGAAATAAAAGCACCTTTTTTTCGTTGCTTTTTATTACATGCGGAAAGATCAATTAATGAGTGTCGAGATTTTACAAGTAACAAGTGAAGAGATTTTAGCTTTATATCAACGATTGGATAAAATTGAAAAAGCCTAATAACATAACAAAAATAATTGGGGGTATATGTATGAAACGTGTGTATTTATTTTGTAATGCAGGAATGTCTACAAGTTTAGTGGCAAGTAAGATGCAAGAAGTTGCAAATCAACATCAATTGCCAATTGAAGTCAAAGCATTTCCTGATGTTCAGTTAGATTCTGTAGTTCAAGAATTTCATCCTGATGTGATTCTTTTAGGACCTCAAGTGAAATTCAAATATAATGCTACTCGTGAAAAATATGAGCCTACTGGTATTCCTGTTGAAGTCATTAATTTGGAAGATTATGGGAATGTTAATGGGGAACGTATTTTGAAACGCGCGATTCAACTGATTAAAAATAAAAAATAGGAGGAATTGTTATGTTTGCTTCGTTAGAAAAAATAATGGGAAGTTCTGCGGAAAAATTAGGCAATAATAAAGTCTTAATTGCGATTCGTGATGGTTTCTTAGTATCCACACCATTAATTATTGTGGCTTCTATTTTCCTTGTAATTGCGAATTTTCCAATACCAGGGTATGTTGATTTCTTAGCTCAATTTTTTGGTCAAGGTTGGCCAAGTAAAATGGATGCGGTCATTGATTCAACATTTAGTGTTTTAGGGCTATTAGGAGCAGTTGGGATTGGTTATGCATATGCTCGTCAATTAGAAAGCGATCCAATTGCGGGTGGAGCTGTTTCTCTAGTATGTTTCCTTATTATTACACCAAAAGTTCATGCTGATTTTGTAAATGCAGCTAATGGAAAAGCATTTAATGGTTTTGCGTTAGGACATTTAGGTTCAGCAGGAATGTTTTTAGCCATGTTAACAGCTATTATTTCTGTAAAAATTTTTGTAACGATTAAAAATAAAGGCTGGGTTATTAAAATGCCTGACGGTGTTCCACCAGCTGTAACTCAATCATTTGCAGCATTAATTCCAAGTGCATTTGCAATGTTCTTCTTCTTTGTAGTGTATTTAGTATTCTCAGCAACAGATTATCAATACGCTCATAACTTTATTTATAAAATTTTACAAGCGCCATTAATGGGATTCGGACAAAGCTTAATTTTTGAACCAATTTATCAGTTCTTATCTACTTTATTCTGGTTCTTTGGTATTAATGGCCCTGCCGTAACAAATACGGTCTTTAATCCAATTCATTTAGCTTTAACAGCAGAAAACTTAGAAGCCTTTTAAACAAGGAGCAACACTTCCTAATATCTTTACAGGTCCATTCGGAGATTTCTTTTGGAAACTTTGGTGGTGGCGGTAGTACATTATCACTTGTTTTTCTTAATGGTATTCTTTTGGAAAATCAGAACGTATGAAAAAAATTAGGACGTTTAGCTATTGTGCCTCGGTATTTTTGGGATTAACGAAATGATTATTTTTGGATTACCAGTTGTATTAAATCCATTAATCGTGATTCCATTTATTTTTAACACCATTAGTAAATACAATTTTAGCGACTATTGCAACTCTAATTGGATTAATTCCATATACTACAGGTGCAGCACTTCCTTGGACAACACCATTCTTCTTCTCTGGCTGGTTATCAACAGGAAGTATCGTTGCAGGTTTATTCCAAATTGTATTAATTATTATCGGAATGGGAATTTACTATCCATTCTTTAGAGTGATTGATAAACAATATCTTCATGAAGAACATCAAGCTGCTAATTCATTAAGTGATGAATTAGATGAATTGTCATTAGATGATTTAAGTTTTGATGATTTATAAAAAGTAATAAACAAATAGAAAAAGTTGAACGTGCGGAGGTGGGAAGACAACAGAAATGAGAGAATTTCTGTCGTTATTCCCACTTTTTGAAGGAGAAAGCATATGAGTAATATTATTTTTTTGAATCAAATACAAGCGGGTTATGGTGGAAAAGGAAAGAGCTGATACTCCTCTTGGGTTAGAAAAAGGAGGAATTGGCTCCTACTTAATGTATAAAGATTACTTTTTGAAAGAAAATTTACAAGTATTAGCGACTGTTTACTGTGGTCCAGATTATTTTTGCGAACCATAAGGAAGAAGTGCTTCATAAAATTCATAATTTGATTTTGAAAACAAAAAGCAGAAGTGTTATTTGCAGGGACCATGTTTTAATGATGAAACATTTTACAGAAATGGCAGCAAATGTAGCTTCGTTTATTGAACATCAAACGGATTGTAAAACGTATGTAGCTTTGTTCGAAAGAAAATGAAGAAATCATTCAACAATTCAAGGAACATACGACAATGATTGAAATGCCTAAAAAAAGGAGCGGTTGGTTTGAATGAAGCGTTGAAAGACATTGCACTTATTATTGCACATGATCAACAAGATTCAAATCGGATTTATCGTTAGAAAGGAAGCGAGTGAAGTGGAGTTAAGTACCTTATGTAGTCTACCTGGAGTTTCTGGAGACGAGTATGAAGTCCATCAATATTTGTCTAGGGAATATCAACAATTGAATTTAGACTTGAAAAAGATAAATTAGGTTCGATTTTTAGCGAGAGACAAGTGGAGACTAGTCCTTTTAAAGTGATGATTAGTTCAAATATTGATGAATGTGGGGGAATGATTGATGATATTCATGAGGGTGGATTATTGTCTTTTGTGACCATTGGAGATGTTGCGCCAAAAGATTTTCTTCACCAACGAGTTTGTCTGTTAACACGACATCATCAACGAGTCTATGGTTATGTACTACAAAAACAAGAACACTATTGGATTCATATAGGAGCTAGCTCTCAACAAGAAGTGGATAAGTTTGGGGTTCAAGTAGGAGATACTTTTGTATTAGAAATTCCAGTGATTGATACAGAACAAACGATTTTAAGTAAAAATATCTCCAATCGAGCTGGAGTTTATGCTGCTTATCAATTGATGAAAATAATGCCTTCTCTACCGTATACACTTAGCATCGGAGGAATTGCTCAATCCATTGTGGGATATAGAGGAGCGATTACTGCTACCAATACAATATTGCCAGATGTATCGATTGTATTAGATGTAGCACTCGTTAGAGATTATGCAGAAAAAAACAGTCTATATTCGCTATTTTGATAAGACATTATTACCAAATGTTTCGTTAGTGAAAGAAATCAAAACAGTTGCTCAAAGTTTAGGATACGAAGTGAAGGCAAATGTCCAAGAGAAAGGGACGGATGGATCATTTTATTCATAAATCTCTAGCAGGAACCCCAACGGTTGTTGTTGTGATTCCGTTAAAAGAAGAAGGAGAATTTATCCAATTATTGAAGAAGGAGATTTGAAACCTGTCATTCATACGCTTCAAGTATTTTTTTAGAAAATTTAACTCTCCAAAAGTTCAGCAACTTGCTTTCCAAGAAAGTTGGTGAAGCAATGTTAGAACATCATCAAATAGAATTATTAAAAACATTAAGTAATCTTGTAGGTGTCTCAGGACATGAAGAGCAAATTTTACAATTCGTGTCAGAACAACTTCCTTTTTGTACGAAAGAACAAGACAAATTAGGTTCAGGATTATTTTCGTTAGAGAGGAGACCTTTCTATTATGTTTGCAACTCATATGGATGAAGTGGGATTTGTTGTTTCTTCGATTAATGAGAGAGATATGTATCGATTCAACCTGTCGGAAATATGTGGGCGCATACGTTATTACAACAATTAGTGACCATTACAACGAGTGATGGTCGACAATGGACGGGAATTATTGGGGGACCTCAAACGCATGCGATTTCTCCAGAAGCTCGTAAAAAAGTTGTTGCAATGGAAGAGTTATTTATCGATTTGGGTGTTGATAGTCGGAAGTCTATTCAAGAAATGGGCATTGAAGTAGGAGATGTCGTTAGTTTAGTGAGTACTTGCCAAACGATTGGTTTGAATCAGGAATATATGATTGGGAAAGCTCTTGATAATCGAGTGAGTGTTTCGTTAGAATTTGGCTTATGAAAGCTTTTAGAACATCAAAAATATGTCTAAAAGAGTGACATTAGCAACAACGATTCAAGAAGAAGTTGGATTAAGGAGTGCACGTACGACAGCTTTCCAAGAAAAACCTTTAGTGGCTTTTTGCAGTTGATACAACATTAGCAGGAGATACTCCAGCAAATCAAAATAATACGAAACTTGGAAAAGGAGTATCGCTGACTGCCATTGATAATATGACAGTGACGAATCGTGGTTTGCTTATTTATTTGGAAAATCTTTGTAAGAAACATCAAATTCCTTATCAAATTGGTTGTTTTTACAAAGGGCGGAACAGATGCTGGAAATATTTATAAGTCTGAAACAGGAATTTTAGCGACAACTTTATCAATTCCAATTCGTTATATGCATACACATCAAAGTATTGTGCATTTAGGAGATATTGAAAGCAACTCTTCGATTAATTTGTAGCGATTTGCGAAGATTTAACGATGGAAAAATACCATCAAATATTAGAATACAATTATCAATATGGAATGGAGGAGTGAGTATGTGGGGAATGATTGCCACTTGGAGAATGGCGCTAGAAGGAGTTCAAGAGGCTGTGCAGTCATTAGAACAACAGGCATCTTCTGGAGATGCAATTGAATTAGCGATTAAAGCAGTTGAAGATTTTCCCTATTATAAATCAGTCGGTTATGGAGGACTTCCTAATGAAGTGATGGAAGTGGAATTAGATGCAGCCTATATGGATGGTACAACTCTTGATTTTGGAGCGGTATGTGCCATTCAAGATGTGGCGAACCCTATTTCAGTGGCTCGTCAATTGAGCTTGCAATCGGTGAATAATGTATTAGTTGGAATTGGTGCTCAAGCTTATGCACAAAAGCAGGGCTTCGAACGGAAAAATATGTTAACCGATCGCGCGAAAATTCATTATCATAATCGTATTAAAGATTTACAAACGGAATCTTTAGTCCCTTATGCAGGTCATGATACCGTTGGAATGGTTAGCTTAGATACAACTGGGAAAATGGTTGCCGGCACTTCGACAAGTGGACTATTTATGAAAAAAAGAGGACGTGTTGGAGATTCACCGTTTATTGGTTCTGGCTTATATGTGGATAGCACAGTTGGTGGGGCAACTGCTACAGGTTTAGGGGAAGATTTGATGAAGGGAATTATTTCCTATGAAATTGTTCGATTAATGGAACAAGGAATGCATCCTCAACAAGCGTGCGAAACAGCAGTGAAGAATTTATCTAAAAATTAATCCAACGAAGAGGAAATGCTGGAGATTTATCAGTTGTAGCGATGAATCACAAAGGAGAATGGGGAGCAGCGACAAATATTGCCAATTTCTCTTTTGTAGTAGCAACAGAAAAAGAAGCATTAACGGTTTACCGAGTACATCCACAAGAAGATGGCACAATGCTTCATGAAAAAGCCACTCAAGAATGGTTGGATGAGTATTTAAGAGAACGGATGAAACCACTCGAGGTGAAGTAAATGGGAATAAGAGAGGATTTAGTCAAAGCGTTGGAAGACATTCAACCTGAATTGCATAAAGCTATCGAGCGATTAGTCGCCATTGAAAGTGTTCGGGGAGAATCATTACCAGAAGCTCCTTATGGACAAGGCCCCAAACAAGCTCTATTAGAAGTATTAGCACTTGCTGATGAATTAGGATTTGAAACGAAAAATTTAGACAATAAAATTGGCTATGCACAATATGGAGATACTCAAGCAGATGGGGAATATTATGGTGTTTTTGGACATGTCGATGTCATGCCGTTAGGAACAGGATGGGAAAGTCCAGCGTTAAAAGCAACGAAGCGAGATGGGAAGATTTTTGGACGTGGCGTGTTGGATAATAAAGGACCGATTTTGTCGAATTTATTTGCCTTATATGTATTAAAGGAAAAGGGAGTTCAATTTGACCGTCCGATTCGAATTGTATTTGGAACAAATGAGGAAACGGGATTTGGCTGTGTAAAACATTATTTAACAAAAGAACAGTCCCCTACTTTTGGATGGACTCCAGACTGTAAATGGCCAGTTGTTTATGGAGAAAGAGGACGATTGAAAGTTCGCTTGAGTACTTCTTTAGAACAGATTTCAGCATTATATGATTTTACCAATCAGTACTTACTTCATACAACTCATCAAGGAGTAGAATTAGGAATTAACTATTCCGATGAAGATTTTGGGATGATGCAATTAAGAGGATATACAGTTGGAATAGAGGAAGGAAGACATTTTGTGGAATGGACGATGAGTTACCCAGCCTCTGTGACTAAAGAACAATTATTGTTCGATATTCGAAAACATATTCCAGAAGGAAGTCGTTTAGAAGAAATGAGTTCATGGCAGCCAGTTTTGTATGATAAAGATTCGATTTATGTGCAAACTTTACAAAAAGTGTATCAAGAAGTGGTTGATGGCAATGCTACACCTGTTACAACAACGGGTGGAACTTATGCCAAAATCATTCCAAATATTATTGCTTATGGCCCAAGTTTTCCAGGGCAAAGAGATATCGCTCATCTTCCAAACGAGTGGATAGGAATCGAAGATTTAAAAGTGAATACCATTATTTATGGATTAGCATTGTATGAATTAAGTTTCATAACAATTAAAAAGATAGGAGGGAAAGGATGACAACTTTAGAAATTTGTGCAGGAGGTATTGAGGATTGTATCAATGCTCAAGCTGCAGGAGCCAATCGAATTGAATTAAATAGTGCATTACATTTAGGAGGATTAAGCCCATCATTAGCTGTTTTAACTCAGGCTGTTAAAAAAATCGATATTCCTATTATTTGTATGGTTCGACCAAGGGAGCCGGTTTTTGTTATAACGAATTGGAAAAAGAAGTGATGTTTGAAGATGCGAAAATTTTCTTAGAATCAGGCGCAAAAGGGTGGCTTTTTGGTTTCCTAACTCCAGAAGGAAATATGGATTGGGATGCTACAAAGAAAATGATTGAGTTATGTAAAGAATACGGAGCTGATAGCGTCGTTCATCGTGCCTTTGATTGTGTGAAAAATCCGGAAGAAACACTAGAAAGATTAATAGAATTAGGATGCACTCGTATTTTTAACAAGTGGGCAAGGAAAAAAATATTATGTCTGGCTTGGAGAATTTAGCGAAATGGCAAAAACAATATGGAAAAACAAATCGAATTTTTTTAGGGGATGTGGCGTTTCTCTTAACAATCTAACAGAAATTCTAGAAAAAAACAGGATTAGAACAACTTCATGGAAGTTTTTAAAGCTTGGGCAGTGGATCCAACGACAACGAATGGAGAAGTTTCTTATCGCTATTCTGATAGCGGAGACTATGATTTGTGTCATTTAGAAAGTATGAAAAGAAGCAGTTACTATTTTTAAAAATAAAGGGGACTTTATAATGGGAAAAACGAATTTTTAAACTGTGTGGCAAGTGATTTTAGAAAATTTTCTGCAGAAGAATTAAAACTAGCTATTCAGGCAGGTGAGGGTAGAACGGTATGTTGTGAAATGGCCATTCGTCATCGTCCAATTATTCCGGAGTTAACACATGCGGAAATTGCTAGTGCTTTTGGGGGAGACTTAATGCTTTTAAATGGATTTGATTGTTTAAATCCAAAGTTATACGGAGTAGAAGGTAGCGCAAATCCAATTGAACGATTAAAAGAATTATGTGGACGTCCAATTGGTGCAAACTTAGAACCAGTCGATTTAGAAGCAGAAATGTTAGAAACTCGACTAGTCATTCCAGCAGGAAGAATTTGCTCGAAAGAAACATTGAAGTCAGCAGAAGCATTAGGATTAGACTTTATTTGTTTAACAGGAAATCCTAGGTACAGGAGTGACGAATCAAGCGATTGCTCAAGCTGATTCAAAAAGCGAAAAAATATTTTACAGGAGTTATTATTGCTGGAAAAATGCATGGAGCAGGCTCAAAAGAACCAGTAATGAATCGAGAAATTGCAAAGGAACTGATTGAAGCGGGAGCGGATATTTTATTGGTTCCAGCAGTAGGAACAGTTCCTGGATTTACAGAAGAAGCGTTGATTGATATTGTCCAATTTGCTCATGAACATGAAACACTTGTGTTATCTGCCATTGGAACTAGTCAAGAAGGTTCTTCTAAAGGAAGTCATTGAACAAATCGCTATTCGCAATAAAAATTTGCGGGGTAGATATTCAACATATTGGAGATGCTGGTTATGGCGGTTTAGCCGATGTGAATAATATCTTTGCTTTATCCGTTGCGATTCGAGGAATGAGACATACTGTTGCAAGAATGGCAAGTTCGGTAGTCCGTTAATAGAAAGTAAGAATAGAAAAACGAGCATTTCCAATTTAGGAGGTGCTCGTTTTATGTTTAGCTTCGAAAGCTTAAATTAATATTCCTTGTAAATGATCAATCTCATGTTGAATGACTTGAGCCGTAAACTCTGTAAATGTCCCTGTGTGAGTTTTCCCCATAGTATCTTGATAGCGAACTTCGATTTTTTGATAGCGAGTGGTGTTCTTCATTCCTGTATGAGAGAGGCAACCTTCTTCCGTTTGGTACGGTTGAGATTTTTTAGTAATGACTGGATTTACCATTACGATGTCAAATGGACCAGCATTAACAATAATAATGGCTTTATGACTTCCAATCATATTCGCAGCTAAGTCGACACAACAATCACGATTGGCACGTAAAGTATCTTGTAAGTCAATAATGACTTGCTTTATCGGTAATAGGATTAGCAGGGATTGCTTTTTGTGATAAGAAAAAAATGGGTCTTTTATAATTTCTTTTTTTCATAGGAGTCTCCTTTATTCTTGGCACATTCCAAGAAATATTTTTAGTAATTTCTTCAGGGATTCTACCCCCTTTTAAAAATCCAGTGGAAAATAATCGCGCTATTGCTATAAATAAATACTTCTCTAGCATAGTCTTCTGGAATGGGTAGTTCTTGTTTTTAAATTTTGCTTAATTGAATCCATTTTTCCATTAGTTCCATTAGAAACTTTCGAACGAGTTGGTTCGTGTACGTGAAACGGCTCGTAGCGATTGCGTGTATAAATTCAAATTCTTCTTTTAAATATTCGAAAATTTGGACAACTGCTGGATAGGCTTCTTGCTTTTGAGTAATTGAATGATGATGCAAAATCGTTAAAATATGATGCAAGATTTCTTCTTCTAACTGATTTATCATATCGAATTTATCTACATAATGTAAATAAAAAGTTCCTCGATTCACGCCTGCTGTTCGAGAAATGTCACTAACTGTAATGGCTTCAAACTCTTTTGTTTGAAGAAGTTGAATTAAGGCTGTTTTTAAAATTTCTATTGTTTGAGTTTGTCGTTTTTGAACTTCCATCGTTTCATCCTTCTTAAAATCAACACACGGCTTTGTAATTGCGCATTGAATTTTCTGTAGCGCTATTATATAGTAAATGTAAACAATAATCAACACGTTGTTCATTTAATAAGTAGAGGGAAAAATGATGACATATATACAAGTAAAAATAGTTTTAAACGATATCAAGTAGGGGAAACTGAAATAATTGCGAATCATGATGTGAATTTTGACATCGAAAAAGGCGAATTCGTGATTATTCTTGGAGCGTCTGGAGCAGGAAAATCCACCGTCTTAAATATTTTAGGGGGAATGGATACAAATGATGAGGGAGAAGTATGGATTGATGGCGTCAATATTTCAAACTTTGATGAAAAGCAATTAACGTATTATCGTAGGGATGATGTAGGGTTTGTCTTTCAATTTTATAATTTAGTACCAAATTTAACAGCAAAAGAAAATGTAGAATTAGCAGCTGAAATTGTGAAGGATGCTTGGGACGCAGAGGAAGCATTGGAAGCAGTAGGATTAGGACATCGCCTTCATAATTTTCCTGCACAATTATCGGGTGGAGAACAACAAAGGGTATCGATTGCTAGAGCAATTGCGAAAAAGCCGAAGATTTTACTCTGTGATGAGCCAACAGGGGCCTTAGATTATCAAACAGGTAAGCAAGTATTGAAGATTTTACAAGAAATGTCAAGAGATTATGGAGCAACCGTTATTATCGTCACACATAATACGGCATTAGCACCATTAGCGAATCGTGTGATTCATATGCATGATGCTAGGGTGAAAAGTATTGTATTAAATGAATCTCCACAAGCTATTGAGGAATTGGAATATTGAGAGGAGAAGAATCGTGAAAAAGAAAATATTGAATAAAGCGATTCTTTCTTCATTGAAGGAATCGAAGGGAAGATTTTTATCGATCTTATGTTTAATGATGCTCGGTTCATTTGCATTAGCGGGATTAAAAGTTTCGGGTCCGGATATTCAAGAGACGGTTCATCAATATTTGGAAAAATATCATACAGCTGATATATTTGTATTGGCAGATTATGGATTAAGTTCAAAAGACCAAGAAGAATTACAAGAAGAAAATGCCGAAGTTGAATTTGGATATTTTGTAGATACCGTAATAGCAGAAAGTCCGAAAGCCATTCGAGTATTTTCTAAGACTGCTCAGCAATCGGAAGTAGAATTAGTGAGTGGAGCTTATCCAAGTCATCTGGATGAAGTCATATTAGATGAACAGTTATCCAATCGTTATCAAATCGGGGATTCCATCAGTTTAAATGAAGTGAAATCTCTGTCATTATTAAAACAGCACCAGTTTAAAATTGTGGGATTTGCTCATTCGAGTGAAATTTTATCGAAAAATAGTAAAAGGAGTCTCTACCGCAGGAAGTGGAGACTTATCCGGATTTGCCATTGTCCCACAAGAAAGTTTCGATAGCTCTGTTTATACAATCGCTCGTTTACGTTATCCGAATTTACGAAATTTGAAAACATTTAGTCAGGAATATGTAGATGAAGTGGTCAGTATTCAAGAATCCATCGAGGAAAAATTGTCTGATAATGGAACAGTAAGGCTGAATGATTTAAAGCAGGAAGCCGATGGGAAAATTCAAGAGGGAGAAAACAAATTTCCAAAGCTCAAAATCAACTCGAAGAGGGAAAAACGAAGCTCGAAGATGGAAAACAACAAGTCGAAAATCAAGAAGGTAAATTAGTTCAAAGCCAAAATGAACTTGCCCGAAATCAGAATTCTATAAATAGAGGAAATCAAGAAATTCAACAAGCGAAACAAAGATTACAAAGTCAGTTTGAATTACTGGAAGCTACTCGAGTACAGTTAGAAACTTCCAAACAAACGTTGGATCAACAAAATAGCGCCTTACAAGAAGGAAAAAGAAATTAGCGGAAGCAGAAAAAGAATTCGAATCCCAAAAAGAAAAAGGGATTGCTCAAACAGTATTATCTGCAATGCAGGAAAAAATCCTTCAACAAAAACAAGAATTGGATGCAGGAACGACCGCTTATGAACAAGGATTAACCCAATACGAGAGTGGTTGGGCTAGTTATCAAGAGGGATTGAAACAATACCAAGAGGGCTTAGCAACTATTCAGGCAAAACAAGATACGCTGGAAGCTGGGCAAAGAGCGTTAGCAGAAGGAAAGAGACAAATTTCTGCTGGCAAGGAAGCTATAGCAAAAAGCAAAACAAGAAATTGAAGAAAAACAAAGCCAATATACAGATGAAAAGAAAAAGCCGAAGAAAAAAATTAGTCAGGCTGAAACGGATTTAGAAGATGCGAAAGTCAAAGCTTCTAAACTAACGAAACCTCGTTATTCTGTTTATACTCGCTCGACGATGCTAGGTAGTGAAGGGTATTTAAATATGAAGTCTACTGCAGATGGAATTATTTCTGTAGCGAATTTATTCCCGGTTGTGTGCTATGCTGTCGCAGTCTTTGTGACAGTGACAACGATGACTCGTTTTTGTCAATGAAGAACGAATGAATGCCGGCATTTTAAAAGCGCTAGGCTATAGTACATTTGATGTGATAAAGAAATTTGCTTTTTATGGCTTTAGTGCGGGGATGATTGGAACGATTATAGGAATCGGATTAGGAACTTACTTTTTACCAAGTATATTAGGGGTTACTTTATTAAAAGAAAACAATCCTTCCTTCGATTTCTCTCCTGTTTAATTTCCCAATTACTTTAGTAGCTCTATTATGCTCGATTAGTTGTACTGTTATTCCACCTGTATGGATTGCGTATCGAGAATTAAAAGAAAGTTCAGCAAGTTTACTATTACCAAAAGCTCCAACTGTAGGTTCTAAAATTTGGTTGGAGTATGTACCGTTTATTTGGAAGAGATTCAGTTTTACTCAAAAGGTAACGGCACGAAATATTTTCCGTTATAAACAAAGAATGTTGATGACGATATTTGGAGTAGCTGGTTCGGTGGCTTTATTATTTGCCGGAAGAGGAATTTTATCTTCCTTATCAGGAATTTCTCATCGTCAATTTGGGGAAATTATTACGTATGATGCCATTGTTGTCAAAGATGCTGTAATGACTTCAACAGAACAAGAAGCGTTGAATCAGTTATTAGCAACAAAAGAAATTGAGCATTATAGTGATGTACATAGTGAAACGATTGCTACTAAAATTGCTGGAGTACATGAGGAACAATCTCTAACACTATTAGTAGGAGAAGAGGCAGAGTTAAGTCGTTATTTACAGTTGTATGATGCGAAAACGAAGCAACAGAAATCTCTTACGAATGATGGAGTGTTCTTGTCGAAAAAATTAGCCCAATTATTGAATGTTCATGAAGGTGAAACGGTTCGTTTACCAATTAAAGACGGTGTGACGAAAGAGATGGTTGTGTCAGGCATTATTGAAATGTATGCAGGGCACTTTATGATCATGTCACCAACGGTTTATGAAACACTGGCTCAAGAGACTCCAACAAAAAACGCAAGCTTTGTTAGTTTTAAAGAAAAAGATGCGGATAGTGTACGTAAGATGTCTGCTCAATTATTAGCTCAAGATGGAGTGAAGGCCGTTGTTCAAAATACTTCTATGATTCATCGGATTGAAACAATTGTTGGTTCATTGAGTCGAGTGATGATTTTATTAACGATTGTGTCGGTTCTGTTAGCTATCGTTATTTTATACAATTTAACAACGATTAATGTGACGGAGCGGATTCGGGAATTGTCGACCATTAAGGTGTTAGGTTTTTTGAATCGAGAGGTGACTTTATATATTTATCGTGAAACGATGGTTCTTTCTTTGATTGGGATTGGAGTAGGACTATTGTTGGGGAAGGTATTGCATCGTGTGATTATTGAAGCGGTGGCTCCTGCGTTTGTACGGTTTAATCCACAAGTAGGGTTGGATGTTTATATTTGGCCGTGTATTTTTATCGTTTTGATTTTAGCAGTGCTAGGAATATTAGTGAACCATATACTGAAAAAGGTTGATATGTTAGAGGCTTTGAAGTCTGTTGAATAAAAAGAAAAAAATAGAAATAGAAAATAACTAAAACTAGTTGTAGCAATGGACGCCAGCAGCTTCGCTTTGCGAATCTCATAGCTAAAAATTCGAGCCCTAGGGTCTCGATTTCCCAGTGATATAAGCCAATCTGGCTTATATCACCAATGCTACGGCTATTAGTATTTTCCTTTTCATTCACTGTAGAAATAAGGTGAAGGAGGGCGCGAAAAAATAAAGCAGAAAAAGATTACGCTTTGGTAGCTAAGGACGCCAGCAGCCCTACGGTCTCATGGCTAAAAAAACGAGCCTCGGTCTCGTTTTTCCTGTAATATAAAGCCGAGAAAGCTTATATTACTCAAGCCTAAAGCGCCATCTTTTCTGTTTTATTTATATAGAACGACCTTTTATGATAAATAACTCCTTTTGAGTAAAATACTAATAAAAGGTTTCTAGATTGTTTGACTAAAATAACTCATTCAGCGTACTGTCAAAAAGATAAGTGTCAAAAATGTAAAAGGCACGATGTAAGTCGTTTTTACAGGACATGAGAGGAACTATGGTTATGATGGGAGTCAGATGTACTGAAGAAAAATAACTTTTAAAGTTGAGATAGCTCAAAGGAACACAAAAATAAAAAAACAGAAAAAGTTGGAGCGCTGTAGCTTTTGGTACTATAAGCCGCACGGGCTTATAGTACGGGAAAAATTGAGACCGAGGCTCGATTTTTAGCTAAGAGACTCGCAAAGCGAGGCTACTAGCGTCCCTAGCTACTCAAGCGTAGACTTTTTCTGTTTTTATTTTTTGTCTAATTGTCTAACCGTCTGGTAGTCGTTCAAATCTTCCACTTCAGCAATTGAGAAATCTTTTTCTCTAGGGCTGCAACAATTTGATTCAATGTTTCGTTTGAAACTCCTGCTGGAAGAGTAATTAACAGACGACGAAGCGAACGATCTTTCTCTGTATCTAATGTCATAACATTGGCAATAGAAGCATATTGATTAATAATCTTAGAAATTTGAGCTAATGATCCCTTTTTCACCACCAGAAATAATCGTTAAAACATAAGAACCATTATTCACACTCCAAGACTCTTGAAGCATATTTAATAAACTACTATGCGTTAAAATACCATAAAAACGTTGCGAATCATCTAATACAGCAATATAAGGTAATTCTTTAATAGTAAAGAACACTTTGAAGAACGAACTCGTAATATTGATAAATTTCGTAGTGTTTTTAATTAAATGAGTAACTAGTAGCTCATATCGCTCCCCATTTGCTTTTATGACGATAGATGTGCATTTTATAAATATTTCCACGGAAGAAAGTTTCTGTTTCATCTAAAACTGGAACGCAACGATATCCAGAGTTTTCTAAAATAACAATGGCTTCTTCAAGAGTACAAGATTCTTTACAACCGTTAAACTCTTTTTAGGAATAACAAGTGATTTTAATAGCATAGACATGCCCTTTCTTGAAATAAATTTTTCGTGCTTTGTAAATTATAGACACGTTTTCATTATTGATAATACCACTTTTTGATTAAAAAGTAACGAGAAATTTATTAAAATAAGGAGCAAAAATCTCTATATAATGGACATATCTTGCATTTTACATAAAAGTGAGTATGATATTTGTATATTTTTAAAAATTTAACAAAGTAAAGGGATAACTGAATGATGACAGCAGATTCTGATGGGAGTTCGCTGGGAATCCATATTTTAATTATTGTACTATTAACTGCCATAAATGCATTTTTGCAGCAGCGGAGTTGCTTTTGTATCGGTCAATCAAGGAAAGATGAGTCAAAAAGCGAGTGAAGGAGATAAGAAGGCGCAACGAGTGATGCGTTTGTTAGAAAATTCGGATGAATTTTTAGCAACCATTCAAGTAGCGATTACTTTAGCAGGATTCTTCTCAAGTGCGTCTGCAGCAACAAGTTTTGCTTCAGTATTCAACCATTATTGGACAATGTACCGGGTGCAGAAACGCTAGCAATACTAATTGTGACCGTAATCTTATCGTATTTAACATTAGTATTTGGGGAGCTATATCCTAAGCAAGTAGCACTGCAATTGGCAGAACCGATTGCCTTACATACGGCAGGAATTATTTTATTTGTCAAAAAGTTTCCAAACCATTTGTATGGATTTTTAACCGTTTCAACTGGTTTATTAAAAACGCATGACTCCTATTCAATTTAATAATGAACAAGGAAAAATTAACACGTAGTGAAATGAATTTTCTTCTAGCGAATAGTCGCAATGATGGTGCGATTGATAAAGAAGAATTCACCGTAGCTTCAAGGGTCTTATCTCTTGATTCAAAATTAGCTAGAGAAGTGATGGTACCAAGAACGGACACATTAATGCTTGATGTGGAAGATGATTTAGCAGAAAATATCGAAATCATTTTTAAGTAGTTCTTATTCACGTTTCCCAATTTATGAAGAAGATAAAGATAATGTCATTGAGTTTTTACATTCTAAAAGACGTTTTTAAGAGCGGCAAAAGAACAAGGTTTTGATCAAATCCAATTAATGGATTTAGCGCATCAGCCATTATTTGTTCCTTCAACAATTTTCGTAGATGATTTATTAGTAGAATTTAGAAAACACGTCAACATATGGCGATTTTAAAAGACGAATATGGTGGAGTTGAAAGTGTTGTGACATTGGAAGACTTAATTGAAGAAATCGTCGGAGAAATTGAAGATGAGTATGATGTGGAAGAAATGAGTTACCGTGAAATTGATGAGAAGAATTTCTTAATTGATGCGGGAATGACATTAGAAAAATTCAATCAAATATTCCAAACAACGATTGATTCAGATGAAGTGGATACGATGGCGGGAATTATTTTTAGAAGAATTAGGGTATTTCCCAGAAGATGATGAAGTTGTGGAAGTTCGTAACGAGAATGTCTTATTAAAACCAACATTAGTAGAAAATGGAAAGAATTCGTCGTATTCATGTTCACTTACTAACTCCAGAAGAAGTAGAAGCGTACGAACAAGAAGAAAACGAAGAAGAAACAGAAGAATAATATATCGTAACTATCGGGTCAACGGGCTCGGTAGTTTTTGTGTTTTGAGAGGATAATCTCACCAGTTTTCGATTTTTTCTACGCCAAAACGTTAAAAAAATGGCGTAGAAAAATTGTATCATTAAAAAAATATTTTCTTCCTCTCAAAAAGCAGTGAAAAAGAAGTGTTTACTAAGTGAGCACAAATGTATCTAATCCGTGGATTTTTATTGACAGAATAGGGTTTATTTGTGTATGATTGTCGCTATATTAAGAGAATAGGGGCAAGAAGATGAAACAAGCATTAAATTTTTGGAATCAATTAAGTTTGATTAACCGAATCGTCATTGGTATGATTATCGGTATTTTATTAGGAATTTTTCGTTCCTCAAGCAGCAGCGGTAGGAACTATCGAACAGTATTCGTAAGTGCGTTAAAAGCAATCGCACCATTATTAGTATTCTTTATTGTGCTAAGTGCGTTAGCACAACATAAAGAAAGGACATGAAACAAATATGAAATCAATTGTGGTTTTTATATTTATTTGGAACTTTGCAGCAGCATTAGTGGGAGTTCTTGTTAGTTTTGCATTTCCAATTACATTAACACTAACAGATACTGTATCAGAGATTAAGGCGCCAGAAGGAATCCTTCTGTATTACAGACATTAATTTTAAAAATTAGTAGATAATCCAGTGAATGCTTTAATGAGTGGGAACTATATTGGTATTTTATCTTGGGCAGTTGTATTTGGTTTTGCGTTTCGTAAAAGCAGATGAAACTACAAAATCATTTTACAACAAGTAGCAGATGCAACTGAGTCATGTTGTTAAAGTAGTCATTAGTTTTTGCTCCATTTGGGATTATGGGATTAGTTTATACAACTGTTTTCAGAAAATGGAGTAGGGTATTTGCGAATTATGGTGAGTTAATTTTAGTGTTAGTTGGAAGTATGTTCTTTGTAGCATTAATAATGAATCAATTATTGTATTCTTTATGATTAAAGAAAATCCATATCCATTAGTATTCCGTTGCTTGAAAGATAGTGGAATTACAGCATTCTTTACTCGTAGTTCAGCAGCAAATATTCCAGTAAACATGGAATTATGTAGAGATTTAGGATTAGATGAAGATAGCTATTCAGTATCTATTCCTCTAGGGGCAACGGTTAATATGGCGGGTGCAGCAATTACAATTACAGTATTATCATTAGCAGCGGTTAACACATTAGGAATTCAAGTAGACTTCTTAACAGCCTTAGTACTAAGTGTATTATCAACAGTAGCAGCATGTGGTGCTTCTGGGGTAACAGGTGGATCATTATTATAATTCCAGTTGCATGTAGTTTATTCGGAATTTCAAATGATATTGCGATGCAAGTAGTTAGGTTGGATTTATTATTGAGTAATCCAAGATTCTTGTGAAACTGCTCTTAAATTCATCAACAGATGTTCTATTTACAGCAGCGGCAGAATTCCGTCAATGGAAAAAGAAGGTCGAGGTAATTAATATTCGTCCTGAATTAGCAGAATAACATTTTTAGGGAAGACTTTTTTTGGTCTTCCTTTTTTATATTGACATTTTAAAAATAAGAGGTATAATAAACTTGTGAAGTTTACAATTGTAAATTTAAGAAAGGCGGTTTTAAAAATGATAAAAAGAATTTAAAAGTAGAAGGATTAAAAATGTTCAGGTTGTGCGAAAGCTGTTGAAAATGCAGTGAGTACTGTTGAAGGTGTTGACAAAAGTAAGTGTTGATTTAGAAGCTAAAAAGCTGACTGTAGAATTTTACAAGATAAAGCAGAGGAACAAAGAATTGTTGAAGCTGTATCAAAAAGCAGGATATCAAGCTGAATTAGCATAATGGTAAGAGGTGTTTTTAGTAATGAAAAAGGAAGAATTTGTATTAGAAGGCTTACAGTGTGCAGGGTTGTGTCAGCACGGTTGAGTTGTCAGAGAGCTTCCAGGCGTTAAAAAGCCAATGTAAACTTAGCGACTGAAAAATGATGGTCCAATTTAATTCAAATGAAGCAGATGTACAAAAAATTATTGAAACTGTTTCTCTAGCTGGATATCAGGCTATTTTAATAAAAGATGAGGATGATGTGTTAGAAAAAACATCGGTTAAAAAAGAAAAACAATTACATTCGCTTAAAGTAAGAGCATGGGTATCGGTGTGTTTGCGTTGTATTACTCTATATATTGCGATGGGAGAAATGATTGGACTTCCTCTTCCACAAATCTACAGCCAATGGAACATCCAATTGTATTTTCTGTAACGCAATTAATTTTAGTAACTCCTATTTTATGGGTGGGGCGTAGTTATTTTGTGAATGGATTTAAGGCATTGATTAGAAAGCATCCGAATATGGATTCGTTAGTCGCATTGGGAACGAGTGCTGCGATTTTATATAGTGTATGGAGTACGATTCGTATTTTAGCTGGAGAGTATCATTATGTGATGCATCTCTATGTAGAATCAGCAGCAGTGATTCTAGCTTTTATTACCGTAGGAAAATATTTTGAAACTTTAACAAAAGGAAGAACTTCTCAGGCGATTCAATCATTAGTCGCTTTATCCCCAAAAGTAGCAACAGTTATTCGTGATGGAAAAGAAGTAGAGGTTCCAGTAGAGGAATTACAAGTTGGGGAAGTAGTTTTCGTTCGACCAGGTGAAAAAATTCCTGTTGATGGTGTCATTCTTTCTGGAGAAAGCTTTGTTGATGAGTCAATGATTACAGGAGAAAGTGTACCAGTCTTCAAAAAAGAAGGAAGCAAAGTGGTTGGAGCAACGTTGAATACAACTGGTCTCTTTCCAAGTGAAAGTAAAGCCAAGTTGGGAAAGATACAACCTTATCTCAAATTATTCGTTTAGTAGAAGAAGGCAAGGCTCTAAAGCTCCCATTGCTGCCATTGCAGACCGTGTAGCCAGCATTTTTGTTCCAATTGTGATGGGATTATCTTTATTAGCAGGTCTTTATTGGGGATTGATTGTGGAGAATCTGTTGAATTTGTCGTAACCGTGATGATTTCTGTGTTAGTCATTGCATGTCCATGTGCGTTAGGATTAGCCACTCCAGCAGCCATTATGGTAGGAACAGGTTTCGGAGCTAAAGAGGAATTTTTAATTAAAAGTAGTGCAGCTTTAGAAGAAGCTGGACATATAGAGTGTTGTTTTACTAGATAAAACAGGAACGATTACAAACGGTAAACCTAAAGTGAGTCGATATTCAAGTATTCAACGATTATTCAAAAGAAGAAGTACTAAACATAGCAGCATCAATTGAAAAACATTCTGAACATCCATTAGGAAAAGCCATCGTGGAAGAAGCTGAAAAACGAGAGTTTGACGTTTTACCAATTGAACAATTCCAATCTATTTCTGGTATGGGAATTCAAGGAACTGTAGATGGAAAAGAAGTGTTACTAGGAAATCATTTATTATTACAAAATCAAGGAATTGCGGTAGATGATTATAATACAGTGATTGATGGAGTCGCTTCTCAGGGGCAAACAGCGATGTTCGTAGCCATTCAAAAACAAGTAGCCGGAATTATTGTAGTTGCGGATACGATTAAAGTAACTAGTAAAGAAGCAATCCAACAAATGAAAGCATTAGGGCTTCAAGTTAGAATGGTAACAGGAGATCATGAAAAAACAGCCAAAGCAATTGCGAATGAAGTAGGAATTGAGACAGTATATAGTCAAGTATTACCAAATGAAAAAGCAAGTGTTGTCCAACAATTATTAGACGAAGGCTATCAAGTAGCTATGGTTGGAGACGGCATTAATGATGCACCGGCACTTGCCAAAGCAACAGTCGGAATTGCGATTGGTTCTGGAGTAGATGTTGCCATTGAAACTGCCGATATGGTGATGATGCAAGATGATTTAAGATTAGTGGCTAAAACGATTCAATTAAGCAAAATGACAATGATGACGATTAAGGAAAACTTATTCTGGGCATTTATTTATAATGTGATTGGAATTCCAGTAGCGATGGGTGTCTTACATTTCTTTGGAGGCCCATTATTAAGTCCAATGATAGCAGGAGCTGCGATGAGTTTCAGTTCCGTATCAGTTGTACTAAACGCATTGCGATTGAATCATGAAAATTATCTAAATTGGAAAAATAAAAAGATGAAGCGACCCCAAAAAGTTTAATTTTTGAGGTCACTTCAATAGTCCTTCATTATTTTATATCCATGTCTTTGTTTCTTGGGAATATAACATTGTAGTAAAACTAGCAATACAAAAATATAACAATTACTGGTTTAAGAAATGGAAATGAATCGAGAATATTGGTGAAAACCAAACTAATAAGGCTAAAAATATAAAAAAGTAATACAGATGATTATTTCATAAAATTTCATATCAATCCCTCCAAACGTTCATATTACATCTATTAAGTAAAATTTATTCAAGAGTTACTTCAATGTTGCATTGAAACTACAGCTAAAATAAATATTAATATTAATACAAATATTAAAAACTCATTGGATTAAATTCTTGAATCTTCTTTTTATGTACTAATACAATACTTATTGTCACTGAAATCAAACCCATAATAAACTACAAATACTGTTATCATTTATAATCACCTTGAGTAGCAAGTAAATTTGACGATTAATTCAAATCTAAAATAACACCAACACCATCTAAGCTGGTATGTTAAGTAACATTTTTAAGGTTTATATTTGATCTTTTTGTACACAAATTTTTAAAAAGCATACAATGCTAGATAAAAACAAATAGTCGATAGATGAACAAATAACAAGAAAAAGTCAGTCAGAAGTAATAAATAAAGTAATGTTGCTACTCCGAAAACAGTACCGTAAAATAAATAATTACCAATTAAAACTTACTCATTTTGACTCATCTCCACTCAAATCAGGTGTCTAGGTTTCCTTATTTTATTCATATTCTAACCTATCATTTCTGAAAAACAGACTTATATTTTAGAAAAAGTGATGTATAATTAAATTTTTGTGAGGGCTTTATCGATGGGTGATAAAGGTGAAATTGAATCTTAAACTAGTAAAATTAGAAAAATGAATAGGACACGAGAATAAGAGAAGCGAGTCATTTATGATAAAAATGAGTTATGATACATCCTGGACTTTGGAAAGAAACTGTTAAAAATATGGATTTGAGTCATCTCAATTATCAAGAAAGAAAAATAGCTGAATATTTAGGATGAGGGACATCTCTATATTTTAACTCACCCTGCAAGTACGACCTGATTGGAAGGAGGATATGAAAAAATAGGTTTTCAGCGGATGAATTGATATCGTGTCTCATTATCAGTCAGATATTGGACATGATGGATTAAGTGTTCTCCCTTCTGATATTATCGACAAATATCCAAATGGGAAGATGACTGTTATAAATGGTTTTGTAGCAAGTATGAATTAGAAGAAGAAAATTATATTTTACTTCGGGATTATTTTTAAAGAAAAAAATAAAAGAAGAACTAGAGTGGCTTAATCGAGATGGAACGACAGTGATGAGAGCTAGATATTATAAACCAAAGGAAGAACCGACTCCCATTTATATGATGGAGGATAATTACTTATATTACAAAGACGGAGAATGGTTAACGTATGAAGATTTATTAATTCAAGTGTTAATTAGCTTACGGATAAGAAGGATTTTCTTTAATTCGAGATCAACATAATATAGTTACACCAAAGCTATGAGCGCTTTTGTGGAAAATACGAATCGAAAATATTTTGAATATATTCATAATAATGTATTGAAAGATCCAGCACATAATTTAAGAAGAAAAACACGATACTTTAGTCGCTTCTGAAGTGTTATCAGATATTTTGCATGATTTAGGCTATCACACATAGTTTATGCACGCAATCTATGCTCCTCAAAATGCTTCTGCAGTTACGAAAAGAAGCAATCCTCGTTCATATTGTTATGTAGGGAAATATGAGTAGAAATAAAAAGAGTAGAATGGATTATTGAAGCATTTAGACTATTGGAAACAAAGAAGGTACTAATGTTGAAGTATCTTTTATACGTGGGAGATTTGAATCAAATTAAAGAGAAGTATGAGAATTTACCTACTAATATAGATATTGTTGGTTATGTAGATGAAGTACCGTATTGGAAACATGATGGGTATATCTCCACTTCTCAAAAGGAATTATTTGCGAATGCTTGTGTTGAAGCAATGAGTTTTGGGTTAATTCCATTACTTTCTAATGTAGAAATTGCCATCAATATTATGCTACAAAAAAATCAGATGTTTGCTTGTTTGATTCACCTGAAGAATTAGCAAATATTGTTAAAAATATATATGAATCAGAAAATGAAATTATAGTAGAATCATACGATTTCTTTTGTGAAAGTTTACTCAATAGAAGAGGTTTTCAAAATATTTATTAATAAACAAATCATGATAATTATTTATAATACTAATTTAATATTGATTTTTTAGGAAAAATTCTTTTTAAAAAGTAAAAATATATTTGTGAATTAATTATACAACTGTTTGATAACTAAAAATTAGAATGCTATGATTAATAGGGATACAGTATAAATTTTATTTAACAATGAAGAATTGGAAAAAGAGGATTCTATGAAAAATTAGGTTTAGAAAAAATACAAAAATATTCATTACGTAAATATAAAGGGATTGGTGCTGCTTCTGTTTTGTTAGGGATGATGATTGTTGGAGCTAGTCCGGTATTGGCTGAAGCAAACACGCCTAAAGAAAGCACAGTAACACCTGCAAAAGATAATGTGGAAATGGAAACATTGAGTAATAGTGCTGGTAGCTATACAATGCCGAAAATGCATGTGTTTAGTGGATTGAGTTACACTGGAGCAGATACGGAAGATGTGTATAAAATAAATCATAGTAGAAATGAAGATAGGGCTAAATATAATTTAGATACAGTTGAAAAAGGAACATATAAAACAAGGAGAAGATACCTTTTAAGGATTCAAAAATTTCTTATGTCACAAAAGAAGGTGAAGTTCTAAAAAGAAGAATCGGATGTAGAAATCTCTGTTGGTGATAAAAAAACTCTAGTAGCACAATGAACTATAAAATTCGTGGACTTTTGGGAAACGTTATGAAGGAAATATAGCAAATTTAAATAATGATGTTTTAACTAAAAATCAAAGAAGCTGATAAAGTTTTAGAAAAGAATGGAGAAAAATATCATAAGATTGATACAGAAGTAGATAAACATGAAGGGACTACTAAGGAAACAACTTTCAATGATATTACAGTGCATGCAAATCTGGTAATTTGCATAATGAAGATGGAAGTATTCGCTACAATAATATTAAAGAAGGTAGCCGAGTTTGGTTAGTTTCTGAAACAGATGAAGGAAAATACGGAAAGTATGTTTTAGCTACAAAACCAACTACAGCAAATGATTCTTGGGCCGTTGAAACATTTAAAACAAGGTGAAAATGATGCTAAAGATTTTACTAAAGAAAATATAACAACTGATGGTGGAATTAAAGAAGGAGATACTATATTAGTTGTTGAAAAATGAGGTAGCATTAAAAGACTCTGTTTCTACAGCAACCGAAAAAGCAGCTTATACAGCTGGTGCATTTTTAATGAGAATCAATTAGAAGATGGGTTAAATAATCTTTTAGATGATAGATTAAGAGATTTAAAAGACGAAGATGTCATGAATCCTGCAAAAAGAAAAAGACATGGGAAGAAATCTATAAGATTACATTAGCAAATAAAGCTGTAGTTGATAAAAAGAACACGTCCAACTTATTCTGTACATCAAAGAGTTTAATGGTTATATAAGAAAACAGGGCAATTTGTAGAGTATCATGATGTGACAAAATATATTGCTAAGTTAAAAGAAATGTTTGGTGAAAAAGGAAATCACAGTAGGATGGAAAAATTCTCGAGATAAAGTGGAACCAAAATTTGTTGGAAATATTGAAGAGTTTAAAAGGAAACTGCTAACTATGAGGTGAAAAAGCAAATGTTACAAAGTTTAAAGAGAATCATAAAGCAATTCAGTATGTCGACCGAGTTCCAACAAATGCAACTTTTGTAAAAAATGTGTTTGAAGTAAATATTGATTTTAAATTAGGAGATAAGAGTACAGATTCTTATTATCCTAGTGAAGATGATGATTCTAATCAACCAGCGAAAAACTTATTTAGCTTATATATTGGGATACTCAGATTTTAAATATTCTGGTGATGATACTAGATTTCAATATGGATTAGGTCAATTATATAAAGAATATGAAAAAGATGGAGTTCGATATAGAATTACTGCACCTACTAAATATGATGAACATGCGTCAGTTTCTGCTCCTATTTATAGTGAAATTCATTATTACAATTTATCAACCAACTCAGTGCCTATCATGTTGGTGATCAACTAACTAACATTAAAAATATCTACGCTAAAGAAGAAAGCAGAAACTACTGAAAACAAAGGTAGTGTCAATGTTAAAATATGAATTAGCGAGATGGAACTTCTATTAAAGAAACTGCAGCTGTTGTTAAAGATGCAGTGATATCATCTACAGAAACTAGATATTACCTAGATAAAAACAATCAAAAATAGCAGTAGGAACGCCAACGACGACAAACAAAGATGTTTCTATGATGCTACAACGGAAAAACTAGCAGAAATCATAAAAGATGGTAAAAAAATATAAACTAGTAGGATTGAAAGAGGGTTTCCCCTGCAGAAAAAGGAAACGTAGGATCAGGGAACTACTGAGTACCTATGTTTATAAACTAGCAACTGGTGAAATGTATTTGAAAAATATATGTTAGAAAGGAACAACTACTGAAATAGCTGAAGGAAAGTCTTAAAACAAGATGCTTCTATTGGTGAGGAATATACGTCTGTTGCTCCAAAAGTGGGAACACTGCTTCAAAAAGATGGGAAGACTTATTTCTATAAAAGGACATCGTGCTACTTCAGCTCATGAAATAGGTGCAGTTGATGAAAATGAAAAAAACAGTTATTTATGACTTTGTAGAATACTCTAGTGAAAAAGGTGAACCAGAAGTACAGCCGGAATTACCAGAAGGAAGTGTGAGCGAGAAAGGTGAACCGGAAGTTCAGCCAGCGTTACCTGAAGGTGTCGTGAGTGAAAAGGGCGAACCAGCGATTCATCCCGTAGCTCCACTATTAATTACTCGTCATATTATTATTGGTTCAAATGAAGAACTAGTTCCAACTGAGGGTGGGTCATTTTGGTCCAAAACAAGGACTGATTACTAAAAATGGTAAACAATATCAATATGTATCGACTCATGAAGAGGATGGAATTACACACACTATTATAAAGAAATGACTAGTGAGTCTCATACGAATGTACCAGAAGGGAATGGAACGCCTTCTTCTCCTTCGGTAGAAGTAGAGCAATCCTCTGAAGAAACAATAGTATCTCAACAAGAAACAACACAAAATAATACTGAAGAAATCCATTCAAATGAACTACCAAAAACAGGACAAGCAGAGTTACTTCCAACATGGTTAGGATTCCTAAGTTTAATAGGTGGGGTTTTCGTTAAAAAGAAAAACAATAAAGATAATTTTTAAATAATCTCTAACAATCAGTCTGTCACAGGAGAACCTCTCCTAGGACAGACTTTTTGTTCTATTCTGAAACAATCAACAATGATTAGTCTTCTAAGTTTGCATTGTAGTAAACTTTTTGAACGTCTTCATTATCTTCTAAAGCGTTAATCATACGTTCAAATAAAACGTCATCGCCTGTTAATCTACTTCTGATTGAGGAATCATTTCGATTTGAGATACTGTAAATTCAGAAATTCCTAATCCTTCTAATGCTGTACGAACAGTGTTGAAGTCGTTTGGTTCAGCATAAACGATTGCTTGGTCGTCTTCTTGTACAACGTCACGAACGTCTACTTCTGCTTCCATTAATTGTTCTAATAATTCATCTGCATCTTTGTTTGCGATACCGAAGATTGCTGTATGATCGAATAAATAAGTAACAGAACCTGGTGCACCCATGTTTCCGCCGTTTTTGCTATAAGCAGCACGAACATCTGCAGCTGTACGGTTTACGTTATTTGTTAGTGCATCTACGATAATCATAGAACCGTTAGGACCGAATCCTTCATAACGTAATTCTTGGTAATCGCCATCGCCGCCACCTTTAGCTTTTTCAATTGCACGTTCGATAATATGACGAGGTACATTATAAGTTTTTGCACGGTCAATTACGAATTTTAATTTTTGGTTAGAATGTGGATCTGGTTCGCCTTGTTTTGCTGCTACATAGATCTCAATTCCGAATTTTGCATAAATTTTACTGTTGTTAGCATCGAGTTTAGTTTTCTTTTCTACGATGTTAGCCCATTTACGTCCCATTTTCTCACTCACTTTCTAAAAATATCTATAAGACATTCTTCATTATACAGATGGAAACTAGGTTTGTTAGTATTTTCTGTTAGATGCATTTTACAAGAAAATTTTTATAAAAATGTTACACTATAAGGAGGTGAGTTTGTAAAAACTATTAAAGTAATCTATTTAGGAAGCGAAACTTGTGGGGTGTGTCATGCATTAGCCACGAGTAGAAGAAGTCACGGAACAAGAAGGAGTAACGTTAGAAATCATTAATGTAACGCAACATCCTGAAGTGGCAAGTCAGTATCAAGTGCTAACAGTCCCAGTTGCGATTGTGTTTGTAGGAGATAGAATTTGCTCGTCAAGCGAGATTTATTGATATGGAATTGTTCGAAAAACAACTACAACAAGCGAAAAATTTGCTCAAATGGAAGACTATTCATCATAAAAATGGAAGAAAATTTAGTACTTTGAATTTAATAATTTCATAATAATTATTCAGTTGTATTTAAAAAGGAAAGTGCTATAATGATGGCAACGAATGAGGGTGGTCTTTTGTATAGATACTTATTACTGTTAGTAGCTGCTTTTGGTATTTTTCATTCTTTGTTCTCCAAATGGAACGTATTAGGTAGTGTTATAACAGTAATAAGTTTTTCAACCTACATTTTTCTTTTATCCATACTGGAATTTCTTCGTCATTATCCTATTTGTATTTGGATTCTTATTTTTAGGATTTTAAGTATTAATTCCCAGGAATTGGGGCTTTAGGAGTGTTAGGGACAGTATTTGTATAGGAGGGATGTACTGGGCAAACCAGAGCTGTCATGGATTTAGTCGTTTTAATGTTAATGTCACTATTGTTGGCAATAGCCTTGTTAGTTTTATTGGTGAAAAGGGGAAATCATTTTTTTCTCATAAGAAAAGGATTAGTATTACTTTCTTCTCTAAAAAATCAAAAGGCTATTCAACCTCAAAAAGTATATGATGATTTAGTGAATAAAACAGGAAAAACATTGACGTGTATAGCCCAAAGCGGAAAGGCTGAATTAAACGGCGAAATCGTTGATGTTGTCAGTACGGGATTTGTCATTCCAGAAGATACAATGATACAAGTTGTAAAAAGTAGAAGGAAGTAAAATCGTCGTACAAGTTTTGGAGAACAATAATAAGTAGGAGGGAGTAAAATGTTGAAAAAGGTTTATTCAATAATCCAACAGGGGTCATTGGACTCATTGTGATACTATTTCTAATTTTAACAGTAGTCATGTTATTTTTAGATTTGTACCAATTGGGTTATGGATCACAGCGTATTTTTCTGATGTAAAAATTGGAGTGGGCACATTAGTAGGGATGAGATTACGTCGAGTAGCTCCTCAATATATTGTGCGTCCAATGATTAAAGCAACAAAAGCAGGATTAAAAATCGATATAAATGAATTAGAAGCCCATTATTTAGCAGGTGGGAATGTCAATGTAGTGATTGACGCGTTAATTGCAGCACAACGTGCGAATATTGACTTAGAATTTGAACAAGCGGCTGCCATTGATTTAGCAGGTCGAAATGTATTTGAAGCAGTTCAAGTGTCTGTTAATCCAAAGGTTATTGAAACTCCGGTTATTGCAGGGGTTGCGATGGATGGGATTGAAGTTCAAGCAAAAGCAAAAGTAACAGTACGTGCCAATATTGAACGATTAGTTGAGGGGTGCTGGTGAAGAAACAATTATCGCCCGTGTTGGTGAAGGGATTGTTACCACAGTTGGTTCAGCAGCTCATCATAAATTAGTCTTAGAAAATCCAGATTCTATTTCCCAAACGATTTTGAGAAAAGGACTAGATGCAGGTACAGCATACGAAATTCTATCCATTGATATCGCAGATGTTGATGTAGGTAGAAATATCGGAGCAAAAATTACAAGCAGAACAAGCAGAAGCTGATAAGAAAATTGCACAAGCTAAAGCTGAAGAACGTCGTTCTCTTGCCGTAGCGCAAGAACAAGAAATGTTAGCAGAAGTACAACGCATGCGTGCAAAAGTTGTAGAAGCTGAATCGCAAATTCCATTAGCGATGGCAGAAGCTCTTCGTAATGGAAAACTTGGAGTCATGGACTACTATCAATTGAAAAATATTCAATCAGATACAGATATGAGAGAAGCGATTAGCAAATCTTCTGTTGAGAGTGAATCATGAATATTGTACTTTCTCTTGCATATATTGATCCTCGTGATCATGTCTGCTGCCAGTTATTTGAATTTAAAAATAAAAAGTAAAGAAAAGGGATTTAACCAACTGCACGATTGGTTTGAATCATTCTTTTTCAAGAAAAATCTGTTTCGCCTAAACGTCATCATCCCAAAAATCAAAAAGTGGTAGATGTTGTTGTGGAAGAAATGCCGGAAACAAAAAGCGACATTATCTCATACAGAGAAAATGAGACAACAATTTTTAAAAATTGTACAAGTCTTTCGACAATTTTCACCAGAGGACTATTCTTTATCCGTATTCGATAAGGAACTTATTCAAAGAGTATCGATTATTTCTTCAGAAGAAATTGATACTATGAGAAGAAGTGCACTATTAATTCATACTGAAAAATTAAAAGATTATATTTAAATAATCCAAATTTACCAGAAGAAATATTAGAACATCTTCGATCTTTTGTAGAAGAAATGGAAGCAATCCAATTACAGGAAGAAGAAGTTCAACATATGGGTTCAAAAGGTGAATTGGTGGTAGAAGCCGTAAAAAGTGCAACAAACTATACAAAGAAAAATCGAGTATTGAAACATCACTTACAATGGAAAAAGCGATTATCGCAAGTGAAGTGTTGTCAAAACCAAAAGGTATGCGATAGTAATCGTAGAAGAAGGCTAGAGCAGAAATGCTTAGCCTTCTTATTTGTGTTAAAATATACCTAGTAGAGAGGTGAATATCATGTTAGAACAAGAAATGGTTTCTCAGTTAAAAATAAAACAAGTGAATAATCTAGCATTAACACAAGAAGAATTAGAATGGTTATGGGAGAATATAGAAATCCTAATCCAGAAATTCGAGATGACTTAGTCTTTAATTTATTTGGACAAATTATTTTTGAGCAATTAATTACAAAAGAACAATTACGCTGGGCTCATTGAAAAAAATAAAAGTCACAAATCCTTTGGAGTATAGAATCGAAGAAGGTGGTAGTGCCACAGCGTATCGATCATTTTCAGCACTTGTAATGGGCATGATTTTACAAGTAGACGGGGATAAAACAAGTGGCTATGACTCTTGTTTAACAACTTCAGAGAGAACAAATTGGATGCAAAAATGGAATTCGTTATTTGAACAGAGAAAAGACAGAACAGGATATGATGAGAAGTTAGGATGGGTACACGCATTTGCTCATGGAGCAGATTTATTAGGGACCATTATTTCTTATCCGGCTTGTACCCAAGAATATGTACTAGAAGTATTAGAAGTCATTAGTGATATTTTTCAAAAGAGCAAACAACCATTTATAGATGAAGAAGAAAGAAGATTAGGATTAGCAATCTTTTTGGAATAGAGTCTGAAATCTTTCTCAAAAACTGTTGTGTGAGTGGATTAAAAAGCAAAGATTTTGAAGAATTAGATGGAAGCCGTGAAAGTTATCAACGTTTAGCAATGTACAAAAGTTTTTAGCGACAATCTATTTTAAAATGGAATCATTGAACCTTTGGGAAAAATTCTTTAAAGGATGAGATGATGATGATCCTCCAAGAATATTAAAAACCACCGACACAATGGTCGGTGGAAAAAGGATTTTGAAATATTTAACTTGGGAGGATAATATTTCTTATTTGGGAATGACTAAAGTATAGAGTGAAATTTTGAAAAATAATATGAAGACTCCAATAAGAAAGTAAGAAGATTTGTGAAAAATATATTTTGTCAGAGAAGGAAAAATAAAACAGAAAAACGATCATAGTAAAAGTAGTATAGCCTGAGGCTTATATTACAGGGGAACTTCGAACAAGGCTCAAGTTTAGCCATGAGACTGCAAAGCGAGGCTGCTGGCGACCTGCTACAGTGATAAAAAGTTTTTCTGTTTTTATTTACGTATATTGTTTTAAGAATTTATCTATTGGTACAAGCAACGAAACTTTCTCTTAATGTATCTTCTGGTAAGTTTTTACCAATAAACACTAAAGTCGACTTACGCTCTGTATCGTTCCAATCACGTCCACGAGAAATATCAAAACTCATTTGAACCCCTTGGAAAATGATTTGATAATCTAAACCTTCTACGCTTAAAATCCCTTTATAACGATATAATTCAGGTCCGTAAATATAAACTAATTCATTCAACCATTCGTTAATATGAGCTAAAACAAGGGGTTTCTCTGTTTCAATGACAAATGAATTAATGCCACTGTGGTGGTGATGTTTGTGATGATGATGTCCATGATGGTGATGATCATGGTCGTGGTGATGTTCTTCATCATGATGGTGGTGCTCATGATCGTGTTCGTGTTCCCCATGGGCGTGAGAGTGTCCACATTCTTCACAGTGTTCTTCATCGTGATGATGGTGATCATGTTCGCCGTGAGCATGAGTGTGTCCACACGCTTCACAATATTCTTCTTCAGAATTTTTCTTGCATCTAAAAATTTTCTTTTTCAGAAGCATAGAATAATTCAAGACCAAACATATCTTTCATTTCTACTGGACGAGCATCTAAATCTTGAATTTCTGCAAAAGGATTGATAGAACGAACTTCATTAATCACTTTTGTATAAATCGTGTCGTCTACTAAACTATGTTTAGACATAAAGATTTTGTCTGCAAAACCAACTTGTTTTGCTGGTTCAGTTTGATGAGTTGTTTGATATAAGAAATTTTTTGAATCGACAACTGTTAAAAACAGCGTCTAAAAATAAAATGTTCATTTAAAAATGGTACATTGATAAATGTTTGAGCAATTGGTGCAGGATCTGCTAAACCAGTTGTTTCAAATAATACACGGTCTACTTTAATCCCGTTTTGTTCTTTGACCATTAAAATAGATTTTAACATGTCTGCAATATCTGTACGAAGAGTACAACATAAGCAGCCATTATCCATTTGATAAATTTCTTCTTCTACATCTAATACAAATTGATGGTCAACATCAATTTCTCCAAATTCATTAATAACTACAGCAATATGTTCGCCGTGTTTTTCTTTTAATACTTTGTTAATGAGCGTTGTTTTACCTGCTCCTAAAAATCCGCTGACAATGGTTACTGGAATTTTATTACTCATCATGATTTCCTCCATTCATGTAATTAAATCGGCATAATTACGATTCTATTCTATTGTATCATTGCATGAAAAATGTCAAAAATAAAAAAACTGGTAATTTTATAGAGAAAGAAAATCAAACAGAAAATCAATTTTATGGTATACTGACAATTGAGAATAAATGGAGCAGGAGTGTGCATGATGCAAAAGAAAAATCGACTGGAGTCGAGACTTTATACAAAAACATCAACATTTATTTGCATGTCCCTATTGTCATGCAGCTATTGAAGCGTTAGATGGGTATAGTATGGTTTGTACGAACCGTCATCGTTTCGATATTAATAAAAAAGGGATTCTCCATTTGATGAAACAAAAAGCGAATGAGGATTATGATGCAGAGTTATTTATGCATCGCTATGAGTTAGCGCAAAGTGGATTTTTCAATCCTTTATTAGACGAAGTTTTGACACTCATTCCAAAACAGGAGAATCAACTAATTGTTGATATTGGCTGTGGAGAAGGAAGTCCGCTTGCTTATTTATCGTCATTTTTAGAATCGATTCCCTTAGTAGGAATGGATATTGCTAAAGAAGGAATTCTTGCTGCTAGTCATCATCATGCTCAAAAAGCTTTGTGGATTGTTGCAGATTTAGCACAGTTACCTTTTGAAGATGAAGCTTGTGGTACACTCATTAATATGTTAACTCCTTCGAATTATAAGGAGTTCAACCGTGTATTAGCACCAGAAGGAAATTAATCAAAATTATTCCTGAAGTAATTATTTAATTGAATTAAGACAACAATTATATAAAAGTAATGAAGAAAAACAGTACTATTCTAATGAGGATATTGTAGAACGATTTAAACAAGAATATCCATCTATGAAGATGAAAGAAGTTTTCTTATCAAGTGACACTTACAAAAGAAATGTATGGACACCTATTACAAATGACTCCTTTTATATTGGGGAGCGAGTATTGAAGATCAGAATATAGTAAAAATTATCCTTTAGAAGCCATAACGGTACATTTATGGATATTAGTTGGAGAAAAGAATTAACGGAGGAAAGAAAATGGGATTAAAAGATTTATTTAAAAACAAGAAACAGAAGAAACAGCTCAAGGCAAAACCAATATTCAAACTAGGGTAGAAGATGCCTATAAAATTAGCGATGATTCTCTAGATTTAGTAGTAACAGGGAATCTTGAAGGAACGTTAAAAGTAGGGGATTTTGTTTGGTTGACAAATCTTGGGGATGATAATGGAACTGTAAAAACTTCTGCGATTTATGCAATGGAAAAATGCTCAGCGAGAAAAAGTGTTTGAAGTAACAGATGAACCAGTGGCTCTTTGGTTAGAAGATGCAATGCCTTTAGGTATTAAAAAAGGAACTGTGTTACATGAAGAAGGTGCCAACAAGGAAGAAATTTATAAAACTTTTGTTAACACGTTAGGAAATGTCTTTGTGGGACGTCAAGAAGGTGTTTTAACACAAAGAGATATTGATACATTAAGCTTAGCGGATTTATCAGAAATTGCACGTGTATTTTACTATACTGTCATATGAATGCTTCACAAGAAACACCTGAAGAGCATGCTGCAAATGTTGGAAAGATTGAACAATTAATGATTGCTGTACGAGATAAATTATTACAAGCAGATGAATTAGTAACGGTTTATTCTAAAAAAACAGAAGAACCTTATTTATTCTCTCAAACACAACAAAGAGAAGAAGGAGGATTCATTTGTAGTTCTCCAATGATCTTTATTGCTCCAGTAGCGTATGAAGAAAGACTAGCTTCTCGATTTGCAGATGCAGAAATTTTTGAATTACGTCGTATTCAAAAAGGAGAAGATGGAAAAGGAATTGAGAATTTCTTCTTAGAAACTTTCTATCAAAACGGAGCGACAGGTGTCCACCTTGTAACAGAGCAAAACATCTCTTGCAGAAGGAATTATTGCAGCACCTGATTATACAGGAGTAGCAGAAGAAGATATTCCGGTTACAAATCCTGATGCTATGAGATGGATCTTGTTATTAGGCCAATTAGGATTTCCGCAGACTGAAGAACAAAAAATTATGCACGGATTATACTATCGTTTCTTATGTTTAGAATTACCAAAAGCAAAATTCTAACACCAATTAAATTGAAAATGCAGATCAAATGCTCAAATTGACTTACAATCTGGAGAAAAATTAAATGTTGCGATTTTTACCAGGAAAAAGATGAAAAAGAAGCAATGGTTTTCTATACAGATTGGAAGAGATTGAGACAAATTTATGATGAAAGCTGGAGTGGAATGATTCAGACTTTATCTCAGTAACAAAAAGCTTTCGATGTAGTGATTAACCCATCTGAAAAATCCAGCTCTAGGTTGTTATGTCAATGATGAAATGTTTGAAGAAATGAAAAAGTAGATTAATGATTCAAAGAGGAGTGTTCGAGAAAAGAACGCTCTTTTTATTTTATTTTTAAAAATTCTATATAGAAGTAATTGACAAAAGTGGATAAAAGGAATATAGTTCTACATAGAAACAAAAATTCAAGGAGTTGTTTTTATGGAATGTAAAAAGAATGGGGATATTTAATTCACCATATTCGTTTATTGAATGGGAGACTTTATCAAAAACTATTGAGTAAAGAACCGGATGCTCTTTTTAGAAGTGAACAAGGAAAAATAATGTCTGTTTTATGGAATGATACTGAAGGGTATATTACATGTACAGAATTGAGCTGTAGAACAGGTTTAGCGAACAACACATTAACAAGTATGTTAAAAATTAGAAGAACAAGGCTTAGTTTGTATGCAAAGATTGTCCGAAAGATAAACGTAGAAAATATGTGAATTTAACGGAATTAGGAAAATCTCAAAAAGAAATTGGAGAAAAAGTTAGCTGAGAATTAGGAGAAATCTTCTATGCAGGATTTAGGAAGAAGAAATCGTACAAGTAGAGAACTATCTAAATAGGATTCTACAAAATTTTAAAAGATGGAGAACGGGAGTAAAATTAGAGGAGGCGTTTGTTGATGCAATCTGCCTTTGATAAAAAGGAGAAGTTAAAATGATTGAATATAAAAATGTAGCATTACGCTACGATGAAAAATCTGTCTTAAAAGATGTCAATTTGCGCATTGAAGACGGAGAATTTATGGTGTTAGTAGGGCCATCAGGATCAGGGGAAGACAACGATGATGAAAAATGATTAACCAATTAATCGAACCAACAGATGGAAATATTTTACTTGAATCAAAAACGTATTAAAGATCATCATCAAAGAGAATACGCTTAGAAACAGGATATGTTTTACAACAGATTGCGCTTTTTCCAAATTTAACAGTAGCAGAAAATATTGCTTTAATTCCTAGAAATGAAAGGTTGGAAAAAGAACAAATTCAAGCGCAATCAAAAGAATTATTAGAAAAAGTAGGGCTTTCTTTTTGAAGATTATGCGCATCGTTATCCAAGAGAATTATCTGGAGGAGAACAACAACGAGTAGGAATTGTTCGGGCTATTATTGCGACTCCAAAAATTTTATTAATGGATGAACCTTTTTCAGCATTAGATGCCATTAGCCGTAAACAATTACAAGATTTAACGAAGCAATTACATCAAGAATTTAAAAATGACAACATTATTTGTCACACATGATACAGATGAAGCCGTAAAATTAGCAGATAGAATTGCTGTATTAAAAGATGGAGAAATTGTACAAGTAGCTACTCCTCACGAAATTCAAACGCAACCGGCTAATGAGTTTGTCAAAGAATTATTCAAAGGGGGAGAATATCATGAATGAATTCATTCGAACATTTCAAGAGAGAAATAGTGAGTGGATGTTAGCTCTTGGACAACACCTTTCAACTTTTCGTTATTAGCGTTATTATTAGCAGTAGTAATTGCTATTCCTGTTGCAGTGTTAGTGAGTCCGTCGAAAAAGATTTCTGGATTTTTATTACAAATTGCAGGAATTATTCAAACATTACCATCTTTAGCGTTAATTGGATTATTTATTCCATTAATGGGGATTGGAACATTACCAGCTTTTAACAACATTAGTGTTATATGCTTTATTTCCAATTTTGCAAAATACAATTACAGGACTTCAAGGAATTGATGAAAGTCTAGTTGAAGCAGGAATTGCTTTCGATGACAAAATTCGAGCGTCTTAAAAATTTGAAATTGCTATAGCGATGCCTGTAATTATGTCGAGGATTCGTACCGCAGCAGTGTTTTATTATTGGGACAGCAACTTTAGCAGCATTAATTGGTGCTGGGGGATTAGGAAGCTTTTATTTTATTAGAATTGACCGAAATAATTCAAGTTTAATCTTAATTGGAGCTATTTTCTGCTGCGATTTTAGCGATTTTTATTTAATTTCTTATTGAAATGGATGGAAACTGCAAAATTAAGAACGATTTTGGCAGCCTTTGAGTCTTAATTATTGGCTTAGGAACTTGTATGCTCCAACCATTGCTAAAATGCAAAACATCAGATAAACTAGTTATCGCAGGAAAAATTAGGGACCAGAACTGAGATTTTGATGAATATGTATAAATTACTAATCGAAGATCAAACAAACTAAAAGTCGAAGTGAAACCAAACTTCGGAAAAACGAACTCTATATGAGGCATTGAAAAAGGGATATTGATATTTATCCAGAATTTTTCAGGAACGATTACAGAAAGTTTATTGAAAAATAAACCAAAAGTAAGTCATGAACCTGAAGAAGTGTACGAAGTAGCTCGTAAAGGAATTTTAGAACAAGATGGTTTTGTATTTTTAAAACCAATGGCGTATCAAAACACTTATGCAGTTGCCGTACCAAAATCATTAGCAGAATCTGAGAATTTAACAAAAATTTCTGATTTGAAAAAGTAAACCATCCATTAAAAGCTGGATTTACACTAGAATTTAATGACCGTGAAGGAAACAAAGGATTGCAAAGTATGTATGACACAATTGGATGTAGCTACAATGGAACCTGCATTACGTTACCAAGCCATTCAATCTGGTGATATTCAAGTTACAGATGCTTATTCAACAGATGCAGAAATTTCACGTTATCAGTTAAAAAGTTTTGAGAGGATGATAAACAATTATTCCCACCTTATCAAGGAGCTCCTTTAATGAAACAAGAATTGTTGAAAAACATCCTGAATTAGAAGGAATCTTAAATCATTTAGCTGGAAAAATTTCTGAAGAAGAAATGAGCCAAATGAACTTTGAGTAAGGGCAAATGGAAGACCTGCTGAAGAAGTTACTGAGAATATTTAGTGAAAGTTAATCTTTTGAAACATTTAAAAAGACAAGATCTTTTTGTTTGTGAGGGTCATAGCAACCTCGCATGCAAGAGTCTCATAGTTAACTTTCACTACAAAATTTTTCTTCTTGTTTTTAAAATATCAAAAGGCATAAATCATACGCTCATGATTTATGCGCTTTTTACTGATGAAATATTCACTGATAGCATTAGAGGTGGAGATAAAAAGTCTGTAGTTCTTGAGGACTTTCTTTTTCCTCAGGCAATCCATTTTGACAAACCCCGAATAATGCGTTGGAGAGATAGCACTATAATATTCTAATTCTATTATATTTAAAGAATTGGTAGAAATTCTTTTTCGATATCTGTCTTTAGAAGATAAGCAGTTTATTTCGAAGATAATTTTGAATTTCTTTTGTACCATTTTTCGGATAATAACTTGCTGCTAAAAGGGGTTCAGATTGTAAATATTCAAATACTTCAAAAATAGCTTTGTTGTTTATCGTTGGCATACTTGCTAAAAATATATTCTAGTGTATGGAATAGTCTACTTGTACAGAATCAATCATATCGTATTTATCTTTGTAATGCGTATAAAAACTAGATCGGCTGATTCCAGCTGCTTCTGCTAATTTTACAGTGCTAATTTGGTCGAAAGGTTGTTCTGCTAACAATTGTACCATGGCATTTTCAATCGCTTGTTTTGTTTTTGTCTTTTATTACTCTCTGTCATAATATCTCCTTTATGTACATTTTTATACACGGTGTCCAAAAACGATTTTTAGAACTTGCTATCTGTTTTATTGATGTATAATCTATTTTTATCAAAATTAGACAGTATGTACAGAAAAGAGGGTTATATGTTTAGAGAATGGAAAGCTATTTTTGAAAAACCAACTTTTATCATTGTGATGGTAGGAATCGCGTTGATTCCTGCTTTGTATAACATTATATTTTTATCTTCTATGTGGGATCCATATGGAAAATTATCTAAATTACCGAGTGGCAGTTGTGAATAAAGATGAGCTACTTCTTGTAATGGAGTCAATGAATATTGGCGAAGATATGGTCTCGAATTTGAAAGATAATGATGCGTTGGATTTTCATTTGTAACAGAAGAAGAAGGGAAGGAAGGGCTAGAAAATGGTACTTATTATATGGTTGTGACCTTACCTAGTGATTTATCCCAAAAAGCTTCGTCAATTTTAACGAATCATCCGGAACAAATGAATATTGATTATCAAACTTCTAGTGGGCATAGTTTTAGTGCTAGTAAAATGAGCGATTCAGCGATGGTTCAATTAAAGCAAACTGTTGCGAAAAACGTGACAGAAACTTATACAAAAAGCTTTGTTTTATGGGTGATTTAAAAGATGGAATGGAACAAGCTTCGCAAGGAGGTCAAACTCTTGCTGATGGATTCAATCAATTAAAAGATGGGAGCCAACAATTAGCGACTAATTTACAAACTTTAGCTCAATCAAGTGTTACTTTTTCAAATGGTGCAGAGCAATTTACAAGCGGATTAACGACTTATACAGATGCTGTGAAAAAAATTGATGCAGGTGTAGCGACATTCCACATAATGGATTACTAACATATACAGGAGCTGTTTCTCAATTAGATAATGGCTAGAAATCAATTATCTTCTAAAACTCCAGAGTAGCTTCGGAATCAACAATTCAAATGATGGAGGTTCAAGCATATGCTGGTGGAGTGGCAGAAACTAGGACTCAGGGTTGAATCAATTATCTAGTGGGAGTTCAAGCATATAGCATCTGGGTGGATAGTTTATCTTCAGGTGCAACTCAATTGGCAGGTCAATCAGACAAATTGCGAAATGGAGTTCAACAATTGAATCAAGGAATTCAGCAATTATCGAGTCAATTAGAGGCATCTGCACAAAAAAGTAGTCAAATTTCTCAATTGGCAGCTGGGTTGAATCAATTAAATCAAGCGATTCAAGCAACAAATGTAAATGAAAGTACAGCTTTAATGGGTGAGGTAACCAATGCTTTATCTACAATCGCAGCTTCAGCACAAAGTGTAATAGTAAATAGTCAAGCTTCTAAACAAGCTGCATTAACAGCTATTCAATCAACAAAAGCGTATAGCACTTTAAGGGGTGAACAGCAAGCAGAATTAACAGCAGCTGTATCAAATCAAGCAAATACAACTGTGCAATCTGCAAAAGAAATTTTATCGACGATTCAAGTATTAAAAGGGAATTTGGGAAATGCAAAATCTCAAGCGGAAAGTATCGCTAAATTACAATCCGCAGCAGGACAAGTATTGCCATTAGCTTCTACTTCATTAACACAATTATCAGGAGGAATTGGAACACTACAATCGGCAGTAAGTCAACAACTAGTTCCAGCTAGCCAAGCGATTCAAAGTGGTGTAGGTGCTTATACAAGTGGAGTGGATAAAGTTGCACAAGGAGCCAATGCTTTAAGCTCTAAAAACAGTACTTTAAACGGTAGTGTCAGCCAGTTAGCATCAGGTTCTTCTCAATTGGCCGAAAAATCTTCAACTTTAACTTCTGGAGTCGGACAATTGGCGCAAAAAGCTCCTGAACTAGTCACAGGTATTGAAAAATTTCTTCTGAAGTAACCTATTAAATCAAAAATCTTCAGAATTAGTATCTGGAATGACTACCTTACAAGCAGGAACAAACCAGCTAAATCAAAAATCTGAACAACTTCTTTTAGGTTCTTCTAAATTAACAGATGGATCACAAAAAATTGCAGAAGGTTCAGAAAAACTTGCTGATGGCGGAAATACTCTTTCATCTGGTTTAGAAACTTTATATGGAGGAGTTACTACATTAAGTACTGGATTAATGGATGCAAATGAACAATTAGCTACTAAGCTTCAACAGAAGAAACAAATGCGAAAAACTTTATCAAATCCATTAGCATTATCGAAAATAGAATCATGATGCCGTAGCCGTCAACGGAATTGCGATGGCTCCATATATGATTTCTGTTGCTTTATTTGTGGCAGCATTATCAACGAATATGATCTTTTGCAAAACTTCCATCTGGAAGACATCCAGAAACCCGTTGGGCTTGGTTCAAAGCTCGAATGGAAATTAATGGAATGATTGCGCTATTAGCAGGAGTACTTGTTTATGGTGGAGTACATTTGATAGGATTAACAGCGGTATATGAAATGAAGACACTATTATTGATTCTATTAGCGAGTGTAACATTTATGTCAATGGTAACAGCACTAACGACATGGAATTCTCGAGTGGGTGCTTTCTTCTCGCTTATACTATTATTATTACAATTAGCGTCAAGTGCAGGAACTTATCCGCTTGCATTGACGAATGATTTCTTCAAAACTATCAACCCATGGCTTCCGATGAGTTATTCAGTATCAGGATTACGTCAAACGATTTCTATGGCAGGGACGATTCAAGAGCAGGTTGTATTCTTAATGATTACACTGTTAATCTTTATGGTGCTAGGAGTTATTGCATATCGACCTGGTGTGGGTGAAGAGTAGAATTTAGGAAAAATTAGAAATGGAAGAAGCTAGTGAAAATTATTGCTAGCTTCTTTTTTGTAGCAGTAAAATCAAAAAAAGGGAAAAAATAATAATCAACACCGTATTGCTCCACTGTTAATAGGAAATCACGCATAAATTATTAAAAATTAAACAAATTCGGTTGACGACAGTCAAGAAAAACAGTTACTATTATGTTGGATAAACAAAAATTTTTCAGGTACGGCTGAAAAAAATATTATAGTTAAAGAAGGGGAATAATTATGGGGTATCCTAAGTTTATTGAAGGATTATGTCAAGTGACATATGATATGTGGAATAAAGGCTGGGACGAATATAACGGAGGAAATGTTAGTTATCGTTTAACAGTTGAAGAAGCTGAAAATCTTGAAAGCAGCTTAGCTGGTACAGAATATACGTACTATGCTGATAATAGAAAAGAAGTGGAAGTTTTAGATGTTCCCAGAACATGTGAGAGGAGAATATATCTAATTACTGCTTCTGGAAGCCATTTTAGAACATTACATTCTCAACCACATGCGGATACTGGTATTATTCAATTAACAGATAAAGGTTATCAAGTAGTTGCAGGTTTTGTTACAGGAAAACGTCCTACAAGTGAAATCTTTATGCATGTATTATCTCATGCGGCTAGATTAAAACAAAATCCAAATCATAGAGTAGTGATTCATAATCATGCAACAAATGTTGTAACTTACTGCTTATTAAATGATGTAACAACTGAATCTTTATCATTAGATTTATGGTCAGTGTTAACTGAATCAATCGTAGTATTCCCTGATGGAATCGTTGTTCTACCTTGGGAAGTACCAGGAACTCAACAAATTGGTTCTGCTACAGCTAAAAGAATTGGAAACTCATCGTTTAGTTGTTTGGAGCAAACATGGAGTTCTTTTCTACTGGTGTAGATTATCAAGATTGCTTCGGATTAATTGAAACTGCTGATAAAGCAGCCCATATTGCATTAGATGTTCAACGAATCAGTGGTAAGAGCATTTATGAAAGTAATGTTCTATCTAAAAGAAGATTTGAAGAAAATCTGTGCTGTTCTAAAAGTACCAGAAAGATATTTAGATTAATTTGAACAAATTAGTAACCTGTTGGTGGATCCAACAGGTTTTTAGTTTTTTGTAAATTTAAAAAGTGCAAAAACTGTGAAAATAGTAACAAAATGATAACAATTAGATTTTTTCACAGGAATAGAATGTAAACAATAAATCAAAGGAAGTGATTTTTATGAATTTTTTTCAGGAAAAGTTGCTATCGTGACAGGTGGAGCAAATGGGATTGGAAAAGAAGTAGTAAGAGGAATTGTTGAAGGTGGAGGTTTTTGTAGTGATTGCAGATATTAATGAAGCTGCTGCTACGAAAACAGTAGCCGAGTTTGGGGCAGAACATACCGTGTTTGAATACATGGATTTAGGAAATTATGAATCTATTGTTGCAAGTATGAATAAGATTCTCTCTGAACGTAAAGTAGATATTTTTAGTCAATTGTGCAGGAGTGATTAGTGCAAAAAACCTTTTAATCAATTGACCTATGAAGAATGGGAAAGAACAATTCGTATTAATCTTTCAGGATGCTTTTCAACTATTAGCACGATTTTCCCTCACTTTATTGAAAATAAAGGGGGCAGAATTGTAAATGTTTCTTCTGTTGCTGCCAAATTAGGTGGAGGACTTCTTGGAACAGCAGCGTATGCTTCTTCTAAAGCTGGGTTAAATGGTTTAACAAAAGCAGTTGCTAAAGAAGGTGGAAAATACAATATTGCTTGTAATGCAGTATGTCCATCATTTACAAGAACAGATATGACAACGGTGCTTTCTGAAGATAAAGAAAAGAGTCAAAAAGTTATTAGTATGATTCCTTTAGGACGTCGTGCAGAACCTGTTGAAATTGCTCAAATGATTTTATTCTTCGCCAGTGATTTAGCAAGCTTTATTACAGGGGAAATCGGCGACTGCGATGGCGGTATTACATTAGATGGTTGATTTTTCTTCCAATCGATAAAATTTTAAAAAGGTATGTGAATGCAATGAAAAAGATTAAAATTCCTAGGGATACTATTATTGTACCAATGTTTATTGGATGTTTTATTAATACATTTATTCCTCAAATCTTGTAAATTGGTGGGATTTACAACACCTGATTGTAAAGGTGCAGGTCCATTGGTTGGGAGCGTTCTTATTTGTCATTGGTGGAACGATTTCCCTTAAAAATACACCGAAAGCTGTTGTTCGTGGGGCGTCCATTATTATTGCCAAAATTATTGTATCCATTATTCTAGGATTATTGGTAGCAAAAGTTTTTAATGATAATTTCTTAGGATTGAGCGCAGTAGCGGTAATTGGAGCAATTTCAGTAGCGAATAATGCGATGTATGCTGGAATTGTAGAAGTATACGGTGATGAAATTGATGCTGGTGCTGTTGGGATTACTACTTTGAGTGTTGGTCCAATGGTAACAATGGCGGTGTTAAGTACCGCAGGATTATGGAATATTTCCATTTGGAACTTTGATTGGAAACGATTTTACCACTCATTATTGGGATTATTTTAGGAAATGCCCTTATATGAAAAAGTTCTTTCAAACGGAATTACAGCGATTATAATTGTTGTAGGATTTTGTTTAGGGGCAAATATGAATTTTGGACAAATTCTTGAAGGTGGATTACCTGGTATTTTACTAGGTGTGATTACAACCTTAATTGGTGGGGTTGCAGCGATTGCTGCAGATAAATTGTCTGGAGGAAATGGGGTTGCAGGTGCTGCGATTTCTAGTACAGCTGCAAGTGCCATTGCAACACCAGCTGCACTTTCTGCGGTGGATGCTTCTTTTAAAGCAATTGAAGCGACTGCTACGACTCAAATTACAGCTTCTGTTATTGTGACGGCTATTTTAACACCAATTTTAACGATGTATATCGCTAAACGAGTTCAGCAAAAAGATAAGAATGTGGCATAATCAAAAACCACTCCGTGACGTTAGGCGGAGTGGTTTTTTATTTCTAATCTAAGAAATACGTATGTTCAGCTTTCCATTCTAGTATTTTAATATGGACCCAGAAGTCATAGATTCCTAATGTGATAATACATAAGAAAAACCATTTGACCCAGTTTCTAAATAATTCAAGTGCAGTGCCATTAAATCCAAGTCGTCGTCCTTCAACGACGGTATGTTCATTCCATTTATACATGATGCAGATTGCCCAAGGAGTTCCTAATCCAAAGGTAAATGTGATAATAAAAATGAAAATAATGCAACTTAAAAATATATGTTAGCATTCCTCCATCAAAAATAACTTTTTGCATGATAAATCCTCCTTAATCAGTTGAGTCTAGTGTAGCACGAGAGAAATTTACTGTCAAAAATAAAATATACATAAGTTCATGCTAGGGGCAGTTGTAATGTTTTTAGAAAAGGTATAAACCAAAGAAGATATAGAAATGGGAGGGTTGAGGATGCAATTTAATTGGAGTAGTTTAGGTGCTTGGAGTAGTATCTGTAATATTGTCGATATTGTGATTGTTTGGTATCTATTATATAATCTATTACTCATCATGAAAGGTACTAAAGGGCTGTACATTTGATGAAGGGATTGGCAGTCATTGCTGGGGTAAAATTCATCAGTTATATGTTTGGGTTAATTACCTTGATTGGATTATGAATTTAGTAATTCAATGGGGAGTTGTTGGAGCCATTGTGTGTTCAACCAGAAATTGAAGAGGATTAGAACATATCGGTCGTTCAAACTTTTTTTCTCAAGGAGATCTTCGGGAACAAATCAGGCTCAAAGAATGATTGAAGAGTTGAATATTTCTGTACAATATATGGCAAAAAGAAGAATCGGTGCGTTAATTTGTATCGAACAAGCGAATTCTTTTGGAAGAATATATTAATACGGGGAATTGCGTTACAATCACGAATTTCAAATCAATTAATGACACAAATTTTTATTCGAATACACCTCTTCATGATGGGGCGGTTATTATTCGTGGTCATGAAGTGGAAGCAGCGGCATGTTATTTACCATTATCTGAGAGTAAATTTATTCCTAAAGAATTAGGAACAAGACATCGCGCAGCTATCGGATTAAGTGAAGTAACAGATGCTTTAATTATTGTTATTTCAGAAGAAACAGGAAAGTTAGTGTCGCATTGCGTGAAAAATTATTACGTGAGCTAACGCCGGATGAATTCGTAGAAGTTTTAGTGAACATTTAATTACAAAAGAAACTTCTCAAAAAGATTCGACAATTTTAACAATGATTATCGATTTCTTTAGAGGAGGTCGTATCAATGATTAGTAAATGGATGACTAAAAAGTCATTTTTGATAGTAATATCCTTTGTTTTGACGATGGCTATTTGTATACGCAAGTGAATCAAGTCCAAGTAGACAATCGTCTTCAGTGTCAGTTCAGACAACTTCAAATACAATTGGAAATGTCCCTATTTACGTTGATATGGATAGCCAATTATACACGGTTACTGGATTGCCGGAAGCTGTTACTCTAAGAATAGAAGGATCTAGTAGTTCATTATTAACCGTTGTAGGAAATGGTTCCTATCATGTGAAAACCCCTAATTTAAATGAGTTAGGTCCTGGAAAACATATGATTACTTTACAAGTGACAGGTTTGCCTTCAGGAGTAAAAGGTACAGTATCTCCTGAAACGGTTGAAATTATGATTGAAAATAAGGCGAATATTGAATTACCTGTTTCAGTAAATGTGAATCGTGCGAATTTACCAGGAGCTTATAAAAATGGACAAGCTTTAGTGAGTCCTGCTAGAGTAACGATTTCTGGATCAGAATCACTTATTAACCAAGTAGAGAAGGTTATCGCAAATGTTACAGTGCCAGAAAATACGAAAGCAGATTATACATCTTCCGTTGCAGTACAAGCGTTGGATGCAACAGGAAAACCTCTGGCACTAAAGGTAGAACCAGAGCAAGTTCAAGTAAGAGTACCAATTACAACAAATAGTAAAAAAGTTCCTATTATATTAACAACAACAGGAAGTGCAGGTACGCAATATTCCTATCAGTTGAAATCTGATACCAAAGAGGTTACAATTTTAGGAGCTCAAGAAGTGTTGGGTCGATTGACAGCAATTCCAGTAGTCGTAGATGTCAGTCAAGTGACAAAAACAACAACACAAGTTGTGAAGATAACTCTTCCAACTGGAGTGGATAGTATTAATCCAGAAAATATTTCTGTTGAAGTAGTTGTTACATCTACAACACCAGAAACAACAGAAACTACGCAGACAACAGAAACTACAGAAACTACACAGACAACAGAAACTACACAAACAACAAGACAATAGAAAATGATTGAATTTTAAAGGAGATTGAACATGGGCAAATATTTTGGAACAGATGGTGTAAGAGGAGTAGCGAATGCTGAATTAACACCAGAATTAGCGTTTAAATTAGGACGTTTTGGTGGCTATGTCTTATTACAACAAGCCGGTGGAGATAAGCATCCACGTGTTTTAGTCGGAAGAGATACTCGTATTTCAGGACAATTATTAGAGCATGCTTTAATTGCAGGGTTATTATCTGTAGGAATTGAAGTGATGCAATTAGGCGTTATTCCAACACCAGGAGTTTCTTATTTAACACGTGTGCAAGGAGCAGTAGCAGGGGTAATGATTTCTGCATCTCACAATCCAGCACAAGATAATGGAATTAAATTCTTTGGAGCAGATGGTTTTAAATTATCTGATGAAACAGAAGCAGAAATTGAAGCTTTATTAGATAGTCCAGAAGATACATTACCACGTCCTTCTACAGATGAATTAGGAACTGTGGATGATTATTTAGAAGGAACAATGAAATATAGTCAATTTTTACAACAAACAATTGATGGTCCTCTAACAGATATGAAAGTAGCGTTAGATGGTGCGAATGGAGCAACTTCAGCAGTTTTAAATCGTTTATTTGCAGATTTAGAAACAGAATTTTACACAATGGGAAATAAACCAAATGGCGTGAATATTAATGATGGAGTGGGTTCAACACATCCGGAAGCTTTAGAGAATTTGTGAAAGAAAATGGTGCAGATTTAGGATTAAGTTTCGATGGAGATGGAGACCGTTGTATTGCTGTTGATGAAAATGGAGAAATCGTGGATGGCGATAAAATTATGTTTATCTGCGGAAAATACTTACGTAGTGTAGGTCAATTGAATCAAGATACAATTGTTTCAACAGTCATGAGTAACTTAGGATTCCATAAAGCAGTTGAAGAAGAAGGAATGGTTGCTCTTCAAACAGCTGTAGGGGATCGCTATGTTGTAGAAGAAATGCGTAAAAATGGTTATAACTTCGGTGGAGAACAATCAGGACATATTGTATTCTTAGATTTAAATACAACAGGTGATGGATTGTTATCAGAATTCAATTAATGAATGTTATGAAACAAACAGGTAAGAAATTATGAATTAGCCAGTGAAGTACCAACTTATCCTCAAGAATTAGTCAATATTCGAGTGAGCGATAAAAACGGAGCAATGGAAGTTCCAGCGATTAAAGAAATTATCGATACAGTGGAAGCTGAAAATGGCAGGAAATGGTCGTGTTTTTAGTTCGTCCAAGTGGAACAGAACCATTAGTACGTGTTATGGTAGAAGCACCAACAGATGAACTATGTCATGATTATGTAACGCGTATCGCGGATGTAGTTCGTCAAGAAATTGGCTTAGACTAAGAATTGAAGTTTGAGTATGAGAGAGTAACGAAAGTTGCTCTTCTTTTTGTGTACAATATAAAAACTTAGTTACCTATAAAATCAAAGCCATACTTTTTGAAAAAGAAAAGGAATGGTACAATAACCTTATCGAATATTAGAGGAGTTATTATGAATACAACCATTAAAACTTGCGCACAAACACGTGCGATTCAATCTAGAAGAATTTTTCCATTTGATGTGAATATGCATCAAACATTATTTGGAAGGAATTTAACACGAATTATTGATGATTGTGCATCGATTACAGTATCTCGTCATTGTCGTCGTTTAGCAGTGACTGCTTCTGTTGATGCAATGAATTATTTAAAACCTTTACCATTAGGACATTCTGTTTGTGTGGAAACTTATATTTCTGGTGTTGGAAAGAAAAGTATGGAAGTTTTTGTAAAAAGTGGTAGGAGAAGATGTTTTAACAGGTGAACGTTATTTGGCGGCAACTAGTTTTTGGACGTTTGTAGCTTTACCTCGAGAAGGGGAGACAGATTTTGCAGTTCCAGCGATTGAGCCGGAAACGGCAGAAGAGAAATTTATTTGTAGTGGCTATGAAGAGAGACGTTTAGCTCGATTAGAACAATTGAAACGACAAGAAGAATTAATGAATCATGTTTCTATTCATAAACCTTGGATGGAATCATTGTGACAGTAATGTAAGGTTATTACTGTTTTTGTTAGAAAAAATCAAGGATTTTTCATATTTGATTTGTTAAAGTAATCTTGTAAAATGATTCAAATGGAAGAAGATTACTGGAGGAAATTATGAACAAAACAAATGCAATTGCACTAAAACCGAAAAATAATTCAAGTATTGACGATAGCAGGAATTATCCTTACGATTTATTTAGGATATATCATTGTGAAACATCATTATTTTTGAAGTTGGAGGAGCATTCCAGCAGTTGGTTGGTAATTGGGGATTTATGGGAGTGTTATTCTTTATATCCATTCAAATTGTACAAGTTGTTTATCCGATTATTCCGGGAGGCTTAACTTGTGTAGTAGGGCATCTTGTGTTTGGTCCATTATATGGGTTTATTTATAATTTTATTGGGATTATGATTGGATCTATGATTAATTTTTGCTAGCGAGACGGTATGGAGAGACAGTCGTTCAAGCATTTGTTTCTCAAGAAACTTATGATAAATATATTGGCTATTTAAATGATGGAAAGAAATTCGAACGATTCTTTTTCTGGGCATTAGTGTTACCTAGGGTTTCTGATGATTTTTATGTATGGTAGCAGGATTAGGGAAGATGACGTTTAAGAAGTTTGTAGCAATTTGTTTAGTGGCAAAACCTGTTACACTATATGTTTATACATTAATCGCAGCAGAAGGAGTACAAGTCCTTTTTAAATGGATTCAAGGGTAGAGGTGTTTCAGTGAAAAAAATAATGATTGAATTGGTTCGAGGATATCAAAAGTGGATTTCACCATTATTTCCACCATCTTGTATTTATCGACCAACTTGTTCAACGTATATGATTCAAGCAATTGAAAAACATAGCGTTATTAAGGGTGTAATAATGGGAATTGCCAGAATTATGAGATGTCATCCATTTATTTTAGGAGGACAAGATCCAGTTCCAGATGAATTTACAGTAAGACGACATAAAGATTATCGAAAAAGAGAATTTGTGATTGTTGTCAACCAATAGAAATAAAAAGAAGGAGATTGAACGGCATCAATCTCCTCTTTTGTATTACTGAAATTTAGTTTGATATTTTTGAATAATACGTGGCAATATTGGTGATAAGATTATCCAAAAACCAATATTTCCCAATGCATGTAGCGTATCAAATGGTAATCCTTGTAAATAATATACCCAAAATTTAGGGATGTGATAAAAATATACAGAAAAATCGAAATGACAAATCCGTATAAATAGCCCGTCAAACCAGCCATGATTGTAAAAAGGCTAATTTCAATAAGGGTTGTTTCAAGTTTGTCTCCAGAAAGGTTTCAAACAAAAATACAAGAATGACAATCGCAAAACTAGTAATTTGATACAAGGTCCATGGCCCCATTCCTAAAAAGATATTAGACAAAAATCATGGATAAACTAGCTGTTAGAATTCTTCTACTAATCCCATTTTCTAGGGTAATGATTAATAGAATCACCGTCACCGGTTGAACATTTGGAATCCAGGCAAAATAGGAGTCTACCAACATAGGCTAAGGTTGATAGTAATGCGATGAGTGTAATTTTTTCTAATAGAAAAATAGTAGTATTTTTTTCATTATTGTTTAAAGGCTTCTAATTTCCAATCGATAACGTCACCTTGTTTTTAAATCAACTTTGGTTAGAGCCGACTTGGCTCATTTTCTCCGTTGACATCAAATAACCAATATTTTTGGCTTGCTGGGTCTTGCTCGATTCCGTTAATTGCAGAAATAAAACCATCTTTTTCAACGATTTGCATTTGTTCTTTCATGACTGTTAATAATTTATCGCCATCTTTGAAAGTTAATGTAAATGGGCTACCTGAAATTGGTTCTCCGTCTTTTTTAACATTGACAGTAATGGTTTGTTCTACTTTTGCTGTAGTTGTTGTTTCTTGAGTTGACTGTTTTGCAGGTGCAGCTGGTTGTGCGCATGCTCCTAAAGATAGGGTTAATAAAGCTAATGCTAATAATTTTTCATAAAATCCTCCTAGAGTGTTTATTTAAACCTATATTATCATAGCGAAAGCAAGTTAGAATGTAAAGTTATTTATATTCAAAGAAGAAATTAAAAATATAAAATCTTATCTTCTACATTGTGAAAAAAAGTGGTATACTGACAAAGTATTATTCCAAAAAGGAAGAGTAATTAAAAGGAGGAAATGACCTATATGGCACAAGGTTATGAATTTTTCAGAAAAAGTAGCAAAAAGCTTGTCAGAAGAAAGAGGCGTTGTTTGACGAAAGTAAAGCACGCTATGCATTACGCTCAATGTTTGCAGGAGCTTTTTCAACAATGAGTACAGCAGCAGGAGCAGCAGCAGCACAAGTGATTGCAGGATTAAATCCAGCGTTAAGTAAATTTTTTCTTTGCATTTATTTTTACTTGGGGATTAGTTTATATCTTATTCTTAAATTCTGAATTAGCAACATCTAATATGATGTATTTAACAGCAGGAGTTTATCAAAAAATATTCGCCTATCAAAAGCTGTAACAATTTTATTATACTGCGGAATCTTCAACTTGATTGGAGCGATGATTATCGTGCAGCATTTGCGTATAGTTCAGCTTTTTAATGCAATAGATGTTCAACTACTTCATCGTTGGTCTTGTTAAAGGGAAAGCATTAAGAGGAAATGGACAAGTTCTTTTAGAAGCTGTTTTAGCGAATATCTTTGTTAACGTTGCAATCTTAGCATTCTTATTAATTAAAGATGATGCTGCTAAAATGTGGATTATTATTTCAGCAATTTTCATGTTCGTATTTTTAGGAGAAGAACACGTGGTAGCAAACTTTGCTTCATTCTCAATTGTTAAATTCTCAGCAGTTTCTCCATCTCTAGAATTTATGAACTGGTTCAACTTAATTCGTCACTGGGTAGTAGCGTTCATCGGTAATACAATCGGTGGTGGCGTGATCGTTGGATTAGCTTACGCATTCTTAAATAAAACAAAAAGCGTTTATCATGAATAATACAAATTAGGGTTGTCTTTAAAGACAGCCTTTTTATTTTTCAGAAAAATTTTTCAAAACCGTGAGCAGAATAATTGGGGAATCGGATAAAATCTGTTACTATAGCTCTATCGTTATAAACGATGAATGAAATGAAAAGGAGAATTGTTATGAAAACAACCAAAATGTTAGCGACCAGTTTATTAGTGGCGGTAGGTTTGGCTGCTTGTGGCAGCAATTCATCATCAAGTTCTACGAATGCTGCAAATCGCTTAACAATGACAACCTTTTGGGGAATTAACAACATTAGATAGTGCCGATTATGATGATGTTCCAAGTTCAGATATGATGGGACAAATTTTTGAAGGATTATATCGTGTAGCTGCGAATAATAAAGTGGAATTAGGAATGGCTGCTCAAGATCCAAAAAGTGAGTGAAGATGGTTTAGTTTACACATTTACATTACGTGATGCAAAATGGTCAGATGGATCTGCTGTAAAAGCACAAGATTTTGTCTTTACTTATCGTAAATTAGTGAATCCACAAGAAGGACATGTAGCACAATCAGCGGATGTGTTCAAAAATGCGAAAAATTCGTAGTGGAGAATTACCAGTGGAAGAATTAGGAGTTAAGGCTCTTGATGATAAAACATTAGAAATTACACTTGAAAATCCAGCTCCATATTTACCAAAATTATTAACAGGCTCACGTTTTTTACCACAATCTGAAGCGGTAGCTCAAAAATTAGGTGATCAATATGGTTCAAATGTTTCGAATGTAGTTGTAAAATGGACCATTTAAATTAGAAGGATGGACAGGTTCAGAATTAACTTGGAAATTAGTGAAAAATGCTGATTATTGGGATGCAAGTAATGTTGCTTTAAACGAAGTAACTGTAAATGTATCAAAAGAGGTAGCAACTTCTGTTCAATTATTTGATTCAAAACAAGTTCAATATACAACGATTAGTGACCAATTTGTGGATCAATATAAATCTCAATCAACATTCCATGCGCAACCAAAAGCAACAATGGGATATATGAATTTTAATACATTGAAACCAACAACAGCAAATCAACACTTCCGTCGTGCCATTGCGATGGCTTATGACAAACAAGCATTAACAAATAATGTCTTAAAAGATGGATCAATTCCTTCAACAGGATTAATTCCAAAAAGTTTTGCAACAAATGAAGCAACTGAAAAGATTTTTGTAGATGAATCAGGCGATTTCTTGAAGTTTGATGTACAAGAAGCTCAAAAAGAATGGGAATTAGCGAAAAGAATTAGGTGTTAGTGAAGTAACGGTTACTTTATTAACTTCTGATACAGGAACTTCAAAACTTGTAGGGGAATATTTACAAGCTCAAATTCAAAAGAACTTGCCAGGTGTAACATTTAAATTACAACCTGTTCCATTGAAAAATCGTTTAGAATTACAACGTGCAAGCGACTATGATATTTTTTACGGAACTTGGGCTCCAGATTATCAAGATCCATTGAACTTCTTAGAGCAATATATTACAGGTGGCGGTATTAACTTTGGGAAATACTCTAATCCTGAATATGATAAAGCAGTAGATGCTGTGAAATCTACTTATGCGACTCAACCAGAAAATCGTTGGAATCAAATGCTAGCTGCAGAAAAATTATTATGAATGATGCAGTAGTAGTCTAATTTACCAAGCTTCTCAAAAGCTATTTATTAGCTGAAAATGTAAAAGGCTTTGAAGTATTGCCATTTGGACGTACGGTGAACTTACGTCAAGCAAGTGTGCAATAACATCCTATAAAAAAACGAAAAAACTTGAGTGACTCAACATCACTCAAGTTTTTTTGTCATATGATAATAAGAATGTCCGCTTAGGATTTTTATACTAGTTGCAGAATAGCCTAGTTTTTGATAGAGCTGATACGCTTTGACATTCATCTCATCACAATTCAAAGCAATGACACTAGCGCCTTGTTGTTTGGCTAATTCTTCAGCTTCCTGTAGTAATTTTATCCCAATTCCTTTTCTTCGATGATTTTCATGCACAGAGAGAATATCAATATACCATTCACCGGCTTGTGTTTCAGAATCTTCATAGAGACGAATGGAAGAAGGAATATTGTGCTTTTCATACAATTGATAAAATGGGTCATCGATCTTTTCTTCTAGATGTCCATGGTAGCCAAAAATTGCTCCTTCAACGGTTCCGTCTTCAATATAAACAAGTGTATTGGTTAGACTATATCGGAAGTCTTCGTAGCATTGCTTCTTCTAGCATCGCATGAAGAGTGCTGAGGATATTTTTGTTAAAATAGGCAATTCCATATCATCGATAATGGTTTGGATGAGCGGAATGATTTGTTTTCTTTCTTCTGGGTTGGGGTGTCGAATCATTGTTTCACCTTATTCTAGTTGAGATTTGCGGTATGCGAGTGAGTGTCATGCCCATTTTTTTGTTTAAAATTGTTTTGAAAAATAAAGCTTGAGTTGAAAATCCTACAATGGATGCAATTTGTGACATCGAATAATTCGTTGTAGAAAGGAGTACTTACTTTCCTCAATTCGAATATCGGTTAAATATTCCATTGGAGTTTGTCCCATTTCATTTTTAAAAACTATGAGAAATATAAAATCGACTTAAATAGGGTTAAATCTGCTAAGTCTTGTAAAGAGATTTGTTCTTGGTAATGTGTCTTTAAATAATGTTTGATGAGACTAATATCTTTTGTCGTTTTATTAATCGGGCTTACATCAATTTCAAAAGATTTATTGCGAAGAATTTTTAATCAGTAATATTTCTAATAAATTATGACAAACTAACTCATAGCTCATCGAGTGGTTGGTTGCTTCTGTTACCATTGCGTTTAAATACACTAAAATATCTTTTTGTTCATCTCGTAAGTTAAAAAAATGAAAAAGGTTGTTCAACATTAGTTTGCGTATTAAAAAAAGTTAGAAAAAGAAAGTCCAGTAATTCCTAATACAATATATTCAAGAGGTTCTTCAGGAGAAGAAACTTCTGTATGATTCTACTTGAGGATTAATGATAACAAAATCTTGTGCTTTTTACAGGAAAACGACGGTTTTCAATTAAAAATTCTCCCTTTCCATCTAATACATAAAATAATTCCATAAATGGATGAGAATGGATAGTGCTGTGCCAGTCGCTATCATATTTTGATTTTGTAATAGATTCTAAATGGAAGGATAAACTTTGCATATTCGATTCAATCACTAAATAACGTTCATTACTCATACTTTTCACATCCTTATCTATTACTTTCATTATACTTGAAAGCGCCTTATTCATCAATTCCTTTTGGAAAAGATAGAAACAAACGGAAGTACGACAGATTCATTGACGTTGTTCTTAAAAACAGGTATGCTATTTCATGGTAGAAAGGAGTGCATGGAAAAGGTTTCGTCAATCGAAGAGATGAACCACTACAAATCAGAGTAGAATATATTGCGTTAAGTGCCAAACGGATGGGATGTTGCCGATTGGACGAAAAAGAAAAATTCTTTGCGGTAGTGTATTCGCATTCGCTGCATTTAATGACAGACCATTTATTAAATGGAGCAGCTCTTTATGACAGTTAAAAAGGAGATGCTAATATGAACAAACAAAACACAATTAACAAGAACATTAACGGTAACCGCATTAATGATTGCCATGCGTTTAATCATTGAGATGATTCCATCGATTAAAATGGGGAATCTCGTACAAATCGGATTTGGATTTATCGGAGCGGCACTTGCTGGGGTAATTTTAGGACCTTATCGAGCAGCTGTTGTAGGCTTTTTTGTAGATATTTTAGGAATTTTCTAAGAGGGGAAGCGAGTACCTTTTTCCCTGGATTTACTTTAACAGCCGTTTTAGGAGGATTAATTTACGGATATTTCCTGTATCGTAAAGAATTAACACTTTCACGTATTTTTGTGACAGTACTCATTATTACAGTTGTGATTAATTTAGGATTTAATTCGCTTTGGGTTTATATGATAACGCAAAAGCTTTTTCAGCCTTTATGGGACTTCGAATTTTTGAAAAATATCATCAGTTTACCGTTGAATACTGTGATTTTATATGTGCTGTTTCGTAATCAAACCATGCAACAGATCATTGAGAAATATCGAGTATAGGCGTATACTATTCTTAAAATAAGGAGGGATAGTATGCCGTTTATTCATATTGAAATGTTAGAAGGACGTACACGTGAACAAAAAGAAGCAGCTTGTCAAAGAAGTGACAGAAGTTGTTTCGAAAAACACGGGTGCTCCTACAGAACATATTCACATTATTATTCAAGAAATCAAACATGAAAACTTAGGGCAAAATGGTCAATTACGTGGCTAATGCCTAATGAAAAACTTTTAGATGGGAATTTCCTGTCTAAAGTTTTTATTGTCAAAATCGCTATCCGATCGACAAATCTATCAGCCGCAAAAAGAATTTTTCGGATTTTTATAAAAATATTTTCAAAAATGATTGACGAAATGAGTGTATCAAGCGTATAATACAGTCAAGAAGCTAGTGTATTAATGCATTAACACAATAGTACAAGGAGGGATGAAATGTTATGATTCAATTTGATAAACGATTGCCGGTATATGAACAAATTATTGACTATGTTAAAAAGCAAATTGTATCGGGTGAATGGGAATTAGGAAAAGAATTGCCCAGTCGAAGAGAATTTGCTAGTCAACTGCAAGTCAATCCGAATACTGTTCAAAGGGCATTTTCGAGAAATGGAGAGATGGGGTTGATTTCAACAGGAAATAATGTCATGAGTCGAGTGACAGACAATCCCCAATTAATTGGGCAATTAAAGCAAGAAATGTTACAAGAAGCAATACAAATTTTTGCAGATTCGATTTATCCATTACATGTTTCGAACGAGGAAGTCATGGAACAGTTGGAACAAGCGATGAAGAGAAGAGAGGGAGAGTAGCATGTTAGAAGTGAAACATTTACATAAGAGATTTGGCAACAAAGCGGTGTTAAATGGAATTTCTTTCACAGCAGAACGTGGAGAAATTACCGTATTAATCGGAGTGAATGGGATTGGGAAAACAACGATTATGAATATGATCATGGGGTTAATTCCAATCAAAAAAGGGGAAGTAAGTATTGATGGACAAGTGATCAAAGGAGATCGCTCGAAGAAGTAAGCGTACATTTGTGATCAAATTGTCGTCAATAAAGGTGAAACGGTTTTTGAAGCGATGGCTTTTATGAGAACTTTTTATCCGAATTGGAATGATGACAAAGCTAAAAATTATTACATTTCTTCAAATTCAAAGGAAATGAAGATTCAACAATTATCAAAAGGAAAATGTTGCAAAAAGTTAACTTGTTATTAGGTTTATCCCTAGATGTTGATTTCGTATTAATGGATGAACCATTTTCCGGAATTGATATTTTTCAAGAGAACAAATTGTACAATTATTTACTTCAGATTTATTAGAAGGAATTGGAGTTATTTTAACGTCTCATGAAATTGAAGATATTGAATATATTGTTGATAAAGCTATCTTATTAGATGAAGGAAAAGTGATTAAAAGAATTTTATGCAGAACAAGTGCGTGAAGAAGAAGGTAAATCTATTGTAGATGTGATGAGGGAGGTGTATCAATCATGAAAAAGATTTTTAATTTATGGTTGTATGAGTTGGGAAAAAGTAAATTTATGTTAGGATTTCTAATGATTGTGTTCTTTGTCATTCAAGTATTAGTTCATCTGATGCGTATTTTAAGAATAGATCCTAAAAATCTTAATGTCGAAGATACAAGAAGCGTGACGGATTTAGTTCAATCAAGATTTGGTATGAATTTAGCACTGATGGCAGCTTTTATCATTATTATTATTGCTTCGGTTTATATTTGGGTCAAAGAATTTCGTAGTAAGGGGAATTTTATTAATCGATTATTCCTATTGCCGGGAAATCGAATGCAAGTGTATTTTGCAAAAATTTTTAACGATTTTTGTCTTACATTTTAGTACTTCAAATAACACAATTTATTATTCTTGGAGTGAATAAGGCACTATTAATTTGGAGATTCCCAGTTTTAGCAGACCAACTTCATTACACGGACTTCTTAAATTCAGGTTCAATGTTACAATATTTATTACCGTTAAATGGAACTGCATATTTGTGGTTGATGGCATTTATAATGGTTGTCATTGTTTTCTTCTTCCAATTAGCCATTTTAGAAGAAGGATTGAAAGCGTATGGTTGGGCTTTGATGGGTGGCGTCTTTAGTCGTTTACTTTGTTATTTGCTGTGGTATTTTAGCAAGTTATATGCAATTGATGCTGCATTTATCTCTTACTCAAACGGAACAATATTTCATGACAATGTTGTATGCAGTTGGATTTTATAGGCATTCATTGGTTAGTTGATTATTATTTATTAGAACATAAGGTCAGTGTTTAATGGGGGTGAGCATATGAAATCAATTAAATTTGCATGGGGATTATTGGTTATCGTTGTTGGATTTCTAGTAGTAGGAATTGGGAATATGGTTTGGACGTCAATGTCAGATGCTCCTTACACCATAGAAACTTCTGCAGAAGCTGGTCAATATTTAAAAGGGACGGTTTTTGAAGTCGGAAAAGAAGGTACAGGAAAAATTAAGTAATAATGTTTCAACATCAGCCATTGTTGATGGGAAAGTGGAAAAACTTTTTCAAACATTAGGAACTTGGAATGGACAAGCGAGAGAACAAAGCTATTTTGAGCCGAATCCCTCTTTTGGAACGTTCATTATTAGTCAATCATAGACATTTATTACAATTGAGACAAGTATTCACTATTTTTATGATATTCGTTGGGATTCATATTTTTAGCAATAGAACAAATTTTACGTTTAATTATGTTCTGTATTCTAATGAAAACAAACGAATTATTGAAAAACAAATTCAATTCATTTAGACAATTCATTGGTTGGGGAGAAGAGCCAATCTTCCAACGTAAGGGGAAAAGAGTTAGGGGTCATCATTCCTTTCGTAGATCTAGTGAAAGAAAAATACTTGAAGTTTAGTTTATCTTTTTGAAGAAGGTACTGTGAAAGATGTGGGAGAATTAAAACTTGAAAAAGAAGGTTTGTTGCTCAATGCTGCATTTGGGAATCACTCTTATAATCCAGAAACAATTGTGTTTAATGTCCTTCCTATAAAAGATGGTCCAAAACCATCTGAAAAACCAGAGGAAGAAGAGTATTATCAATATGATTTATTTACAAATACATTCCGTAAATTGGATATTAGTTCACTAAAAGAATTCAGCAAGCTTCTATATTTCAGGTTCTCAAATTTATGCAGTGAAACAGCTCATCCAAGAGTAAGTGGTAGAAAAATCAAGAAGAGACCATGGGTTGAGCGTCCAGAATATATTGCAACGAAAAGACCGTCAAGCAGAGTTAGAAACAATTTATCGTGCTACAGCGACTTATCTTTAGAAAAAAATTGGAACACTTCAACGTGATCCATATTCTACAGAAGAAGAGCTAAACAAAGATACATTAGTTTATGTCGGACTTGAACAAGGTCAAAATGACTTCGTGTGTTTGATTTGAATAAGAAAGAAGAAGTTTTTCTCAGCAAAAAAATCACACCAAAAGCAGATGCAAAATTATATTTCCAAAGAAAACGTGAATATGTGATTTACTAAAAAGTAATGTTGTTTAAATAAATAGGTTGATTGTCCAAGAAGGATGACGCCTTTCTAGTAATAGAGAGGAGATGGCGGTGCGAGTTCGTTCGACTATTTATTGAAGGCACTCCGCATGGGGTGCCTTTTTGATTATCATTAAGGGTTTGATGATGAAGGTGAATTAAAAAGGTTTATAAAATTGTTTGAAATTTCATTAATAGAAGATATAATAGCTTTGAACATACAAAATGGAGGAGAAAAATGCATAAAAATTATTATGATGGACCACCTGAATATAGACCATTAAGTGCATGGGAATATTTTGGGTATGGGCTCTTGTAGCAATTCCGATTGTGGGTTTTGTGATGATGTTATATTATAGTTTTGATAATTCTAATATTAATCGTCGAAATTTTGCTCGTTATCTATTGTGTAACGGTATTTTAGTGCTTGTATTTGGGTTGTTCTGGATTGGAATTAATTATTATCCGAAAATAGAAAAATTTATAGAAAAATTAGTTGATAAAAAGAGCATTCCGCTTTTGGGATGCTCTATTTTTCTCTTCTAAATGCAGGCTCGGTAATAGTCGATTGACAATCATCGCAATGACTGCTCCCATTAAAGTGTCTAATACCCGTTGAATTGCATATTCACATTAACGGCTGCTTCAATCGTATAAAAAGATGACTAAGAAAGTTGCTGAAGAATTAATCACAGCTGTTTTATTGAATCGATTGCAAAAATAAAATTAATAAAAATAATTCCAAGAGGAACTAATAGTAAGTCGGCATAATCTGGTAGAGTAAAATATCTATATGATTGAAGAAGAAGAATGGCTAATACCCCACCTGACATGTTTCCAAAGAAACGAGCAATTCCAAACTTCCAAGTTTGTTTATGATCCGTTCTTAAACTAAATACTGCAGATAACACAGCTAACATTGGAGAACCTCGATGAAGTACTTTAAAAAGTAAAATACAGATAAAATGCAGATACTGCTGTTTTAAAAGTTCTGAGTCCAATATGAAATGGATTTTGTTGTTGATTAGGCACAGTTTCACCCTCGCTGGTTAAAATTCTTGAATATCATATCATAAAATGCATAAAGCGACAACGAGTAAAGAACTGTATAAATAATTGCTATGTTATAAAAATTAAGTAATTAATTTTATAAAAACAAGGAAAATTCAAGCGTAAAATTATGGTTTTATGATAGAATTAGAGTTATGTATAGAAAGTGGTGTTGCTGTGGGAAGACGAAAATCAATGAAATGGAAATCGCATATGAAATTAGGTGCTAAGAGATTAACGCTTGGAATTATTTTGGTGTTTATAGCTATATGTAGTGTCATTATTATGGGTACATTACAGTTTCAAGAAACAAGGCAAGATCCTACAGAGATTGCACCAACAATTTATTCAAAAGCTTGTCCCGTCTTCTCAAAAGCTTATCAATTATATAAAGTTTTACCAAGTATTAGTTTAGCTCAGGCTATATTAGAGTCTGATTGGGAGAAAGTGGATTATCAAAAGGATTACTATAATTTATATGGAATGAAAGCTGGTGTTGCAGAACCAAGTGTCCAATTAGAAACAAGTGAATTTGTGAATGGTCAATGGATTACCATTATGGCTCCTTTTCGAGTCTATAATAGTTGGGCAGAATCTGTAGAAGCACATGCCAAGTTATTGACATATGGGTGGATTGGAATCCTAAATTATATGAACCAGTTTTAAAAGCAAAAAATTATAAAGAAGCAGCAAACGCCCTTCAAAAAGCTGGATATGCTACAGATCCAACTTATGCACAAAAATTATTACGGTCATTGAAACGTATCATTTAGAACAATATGATTAACTTCATGAAAAATCTGTAAAGGAGTAGATAACATATGAGTCAATTATTACCAGGAGTATTATTGGAATTATTGGTGGAATTTCTCAAATTTCATCTATTATTTTAATGGCAAAACGATTGGGATATCGTATTTATCATTTTCGTGAAGAAGATGAACCTAGTGCTTTATTAGCAGATAAAGAAGTGATTGCTCGTTATTCTGACAGACAAGCATTATCAGAATTTGCAGTACAAGTCGATACGATTTATGTTTTAACAAATGCAATTGAAATAGATACCATTATTACTTTTAAGTGGGGAAAAACACGTTATTATCAATCATTTGAATTAGCAGAAATTTCTCAAAAATCGTATGGTTGAAAAATTATTTTTAGAAGAACATGCGATTAATGTAGCTCCTATGGAATGATTACAAGTATTGGAGAATTGCCAAGTTTATTATCAAGTATTGGATTTCCTGCTGTGTTAGAGACGAATCGTTTTGATAAAAAACATAAGAGGATTATGATTTATGATCATGATATGGATGATCATGTGTTCCAACTAGTAGAGGAACAATCTTGTATGGTGACAGCATTTGTTCCCCGGTCAACGTCATTTTAGTATGACGATTTTTACGAGATTATGAAGACCATATTGCGATTTTTACCAATTACGGAAGATGTATATGTAGATGGAAAAATTAAAATATGCGATTGCGTCTAAACGAATGAATCCTGAATGGGTTGGAGAGCTTCGTACGATTGCATCAAAAAAATAATGCGTTCCATTTCGGGATCTACTCTAGTATCGATTCAAGTAGTAATGGCAAAAAGTGGAATTTTTTTATGTAAGTGGACCAATTACCACTTCTTCAACATCAGTTTAGTGCAAGACAAATTCAGCAATCATTTAGTGAAATTGTTTTACGATTAGCAACAGGATTAGGCGTTTTAGAAAGTGGATTGATAGAGGAAGGATTAATTGTTCCGATTTATCAAGAAATGTTAGAAAAAGCGCATATTTTAACAGTAATTAAACCTCATTGGGAATTTGAATATTTCCAAGTTGAAGGTGGAAATCCAAAAAGAAGCAGTTGGAGTGATTCGGTTAACAGGGTGCTTCAAGTGTGGATTTAGTCAATGAATTAGAATTAAGTGGATTACACGATTAGAATGTAACAAGAGAAGAAAGGATGACTTTGTGAGTATTTCGGCGAAATTACTAGAAGGAATGAATGAACGTCAAAAAGAGGCGGTTCAACATACTCAAGGCCCCTTACTGATTATGGCAGGTGCTGGTAGTGGAAAAACAAGAGTATTAACACACCGTATGGCGTATATTTTAGCAGAAGAAGATGTTCATCCTTGGAATATTTTAGCGATTACCTTTACGAATAAAGCAGCACGTGAAATGAAAGAGCGAGTAAGCCAATTAGTTGGCCCGCAAGCTGAAAGATATGTGGGTGTCTACTTTTCCACTCCATGTGTGCGTATTTTTAAGAAGAGATATTGAATTATTAGGCTATCAACGTTCTTTTACAATTTGTGATCCAAGTGAACAACAAACGGCAATGAAGCGAATTTTAAAGAAATTAGATATTGATAGCGAAAAAGTATGATTATCGCATGATTTTAAATCGTATTAGCCGAGCTAAAAATGATTTAGAAGATGTGAAGAATTTAGTGAAAAATATACGGGATATGCGGAACAAATCATTGCGAAATGTTACCGTGAATATCAAAAAGAACTAGCAAAAAGTATGACATTGGACTTTGATGATTTAATTATGTTGACGGTACAATTATTCCAAAAATATCCTGAAACATTGCACTATTATCAACAAAAATTCCAATATATTCATGTGGATGAGTACCAAGATACGAACCATGCTCAATATCGATTAGTAACGATGTTAGCAAAAATTCAAAAATATTTGTGTTGTCGGGGATGCAGACCAAAGTATTTATGGTTGGCGTGAGCTGATATGAGTAATATTTTAGAATTTGAAAAAGATTATCAAAACGCAAAAGTTGTTTTTATTAGAACAAAATTATCGTTCTACAAAAACAATTTTACAAGCAGCTAATCATGTGATTGAGAATAATGTTAATCGTAAAAGTGAAGAAATTATGGACTGAAAACGAAGAGGGACAACCCATCACGTATTACCGTGCTCAATCGGAGCAAGATGAGGACGTTATGTATTGTCACAAATTCAAAAGTCTATTAAGAGATGGCTATCATTATGATGATTTTTGCCATTTTATATCGTACAAATGCGCAATCTCGTGTCATGGAAGAAAATTTATTAAAATCAAATATTCCATTCCGACTAGTAGGAGGGCAACGATTCTTCGAAAGACTTGAAATTAAGGATTTATTAGCGTATTTACGTTTAATTGTAAATCCTCAAGATGATTTAAGTTTTAGAAGAATTGTCAATAGTCCGAAAAGAGGAATCGGAGCAACTTCTTTAGATAAATTAAATGATTTTGCTTCTATGCATCAATTCTCCTTATTAGAAGCCAGTTCACAAATAGCAATCTCTCCTCTATCTGGGAAAGCAGCAAAGTCTTTAGAAAAATTTGCTGAAATGATTGAAGATTTGAGAAAAATGCAAGAATTTCTATCAATCAGTGACTTTGTGGAACAAGTAATTGAGAAAACAGGCTATCTTTCTGCTTTAGAGCAACAACATACAATGGAAGCTGATGCGAGAATTGAAAATATTCAAGAGTTTATCTCAGTTGCAAAACAATTCGAACAAGATCGTTTAGAAGAAGAGTCGGAAGATTCTCCATTATTACAATTTTTAACAGACTTATCTTTAGTTTCTGATGCGGATAGCGATGATGGGGATGGTCGTATGGTGACATTAATGACGCTTCATGCTGCTAAAGGGTTAGAGTTTCCAGTTGTATTTATTATCGGTTTAGAAGAAGGAATTTTCCCAAGTTTAAGAAGTATAATGGAACATGATGATGTAGAAGAAGAACGTCGTTTAGCATATGTAGGAATTACTCGTGCAGAACAAAAATTATTTTTTAACAAATGCATATTCAAGATTATTATATGGCCGTACACAAACGAACCGCCCATCGAGATTTGTATTAGAAATCGGAGAAGAATTATTTGATTCGAAACAACAGCAATCCTACGGCCATACAAGTAGAGAGTCTTCTCCATTTGTTTCAAAAATTCTTCATCAAGTTCGTTGTTTGATAAATATCGATCAAAAATCTCAGGCAACTGCGTATCAACCAAAAACAGTTCAGCCTTCAAGCATCCAACCAGTACGTAAACAAACCGTTATTACCGAAGACGCAGCTGTATGGAAAGTTGAGCGACAAAGTGATGCATAAAAAATGGAATGTTGGAACAGTTGTAAAAGTGACAGGAGAAGGTACCAATCAAGAAATTGATGTAGCTTTTGCAGGAATGGGTATTAAACGCTTGTTAGCAAGTTTTGCCCCCAATTGAAAGAATAGAGGAGTCGTAAATGGATACTAGTAGAACAAAAAAATCCAACAATTAAGAGAACAATTAAATCGTTGGAGTCATGAATATTATGTTCAAGATAGTCCAACAGTTACAGATCATGAGTATGATGAAACGTATCATGAACTAGTACGATTAGAAACGGAGTATCCACAATTGATTACTCCAGATTCTCCAACTCAACGTGTTGGAGGTGTTGTTTTAGAAGGTTTTGAAAAAGTTACTCATCAAAATCCTATGTTGAGTTTATCAAATGCTTTTTCAAAAGAAGACTTACAAGCATTTGATGATCGTATTAAAAATTAACCAATCTGCGATTGACTATGTTTGCGAATTAAAAATTGACGGTTTATCTGTAGCGCTAACTTATCAAGAAGGAAAATTAGTGTTAGGTGCTACAAGAGGAGATGGTGTAATAGGGAAGATATTACGCATAATATTAGAACGGTTAAATCCGTTCCTCTTTCGTTAGATCAACCATGGTCGATTGAAGTTCGTGGGGAATGTTATATGCCAAAAAAATCATTCCAACAATTAAATCAATCAAGAGAAGAAGAAGGATTAGAAGTATTTGCTAATCCTAGAAATGCAGCTGCAGGAAGTTTAAGACAATTAGATTCTAAAGTAGCAGCTAGTCGAAATTTAGCAGTGTTTCTCTATCAAAGTCCTAGTGTTGAAGCTTTAGAAGTGGATTCTCAAATAGAATTGCTAGAAAAAATGCAAGCATTAGGATTTGTCACGAATCAAGAAAGCGTACTTTGCCATTCGATTGATGAAGTATGGGCATTTATTGAAAAAATGACAGTGGAAAGAAATAATTTGCCTTATGAAATTGATGGGATTGTGATTAAGGTAAATGACTTTAAAGCACAAGAAGAAATAGGGTTCACTGTAAAAGCTCCAAAATGGGCAATCGCTTATAAATTCCCTGCTGAAGAAGCGCAGACAATTGTGCGAGATATTGAATGGACAGTGGGACGTACGGGAGTAGTGACCCCAACAGCTGTGATGGATGCGGTATTTCTTGCGGGAACTACTGTGAAACGTGCCAGCTTACATAATGTCGATTTAATACGAGAAAGAGATATTCGAATTGGAGATACGGTTGTCGTTCATAAAGCCGGTGATATTATTCCTGAAGTCACTCGAGTGATTTTAGAAAAACGTCCCGAAGGGATAGAACCGTATGAGTTTCCAGCAAAATGTCCTTCTTGTTCGAATCCTCTCGTGCATTTAGAAGAAGAGGTTGCTTTACGTTGTATGAATCCAAAATGTCCAGCTCTTTTAAAAGAAGGGTTAACTCATTTTGTATCGAGAGATGCGATGAATATGTCTGGAGTAGGGACAAGAATTATTCATCAATTATTTGAAAGTGGATTGGTCCAAGATGTAGCAGATTTATATCACTTAACAATGGAACAGTTAGTGACACTTGATAAAATTCAAGAAAAATCAGCGCAAAAAATTATACAGGCAATTGAAATGAGTAAACAAAACTCATTAGAGCGTTTATTAACGGGGCTAGGTATTCGAAATGTTGGATCAAAAGCGGCAAAAGATTTAGCAATGCATTTTGAAACAATGGAAAACCTTCAAAACGCGACTGTGGAAGAATTAGTTTCTATTGAAGGATTAGGATTAGTAATTGCGCATAGCGTTTTAGCTTATTTTAGTCAAGAAACGGTTCAAGAAATGTTAGAAGAATTAAAAGAAGCGGGCGTTAATATGCGTTATTTAGGAAAAGATAAGACAGTTATTTCAGAAAACTCACTATTTGCTGGAAAAACAGTTGTATTAACAGGAACGTTAGAGCAGATGACAAGACAAGAAGCAAAAAGAAGCAATCGAGTCTTTAGGGTGGAAAAGTGACAGGATCTGTTTCTAAAAAAACAGACCTAGTCATTGCAGGCTCTCAAGCAGGAAGTAAGTTAACAAAAGCTGAATCTTTAGGGATTTTAATATGGGATGAAGAACAATTTAGAACAATGATTGAAGGAAAGGAATAGTTATGAAGATTATCGCTCTCGCTAGTGTCACAATGATGTCATTAGCAGGGGTGTGCGAATATTAATCAAGCAACACAAAAATGTTGAATCAGAATCTTCACGTGCAAAAGTTGCTCAGCCAACAACGAACCAACTTTCAAATCAATATTATAGAGCATTGATTACAAATGGAAAGTATCAAGTAAAGTAAGACTCATGGTGCAACTTAAGTTTAAATACTGGATTCAACTTGAGGAATTTTTGAATCAGGTTTTAATTGAATTATCACGTGCAGTTTTTTCCAACGAATCAATATTTCTTTAGAGAAGGACAAGTCATTGATTCAAAAACAACGAACCAATGGGTAGCCTGTAAATCAGAGAAAAATCCAGATGGATTAAACCCAGAAGATAATGGCGAGACAGATGCAAGTAAAAGAAATCCATATTATTTAGCCCAAATTTTAGAACAAGATTTCATGATTCAAACAGAAAATAATTATGAGCTAGGTGGAATCAGTATTAGTCTTGCAATGAATTCAGTGGATTATTATACTGCGGGAGATAAAGATGCGAGCAAGAAATTTCGAATGAAGAGATGTTAAAACAAGCAAAATCAATTGCGAATACAGTGTTGACTCGTTTACGTCAAAATGATGCTCTGAAGACAGTGCCAATAGTGTTTGGTATTTTTAAACAAGCTCCAAAAGATGATATTGGTGGTGGAGTCTATATTTTAGAAGCTACCTCAGTAGAAGGAACTGAAGTGACAAATTGGACAAATATGAATCAAAAAAATAGTTGTATTACCATTAGTTGATGGCAATCCAACAGAAGAATCATCTGCTTTTGAAAACTTTAGAACAGAAGTTCAAAACTTCTTCCCTGAATTTATCAGAGTAACAGCTAAAGTTTATTATCAAGAAAATGCTCCTAAAAAAATGGTTGTTAATATTATGACTCAATTTTATGGAGAATCAGAAATTATTGCTTTAGCACAACATGTGACAGATGTTGCCAATAAATATTTACCAAAAACGACACCAGTTGAAGTTCGTATCTCATCGATTAATGGGATGGAAGCATTCTTAATGCAAGATACTGCTCAAGGTGTATTTACGTATCATGTTTTTGATTAAAGATTGACATAAAAGGTACGTGCCTTTTACAATAGGAACGAAAGAAAAGTTGAAAGTGAGGAACAGTCATGGCAATTGAAGAATCAGAAGTACGTCACGTTGCAAAATTAGTGAAATTATCATTTGCAGATCGCGAAATTTTACATTTCACAGAGCAAAATGAGTGATATCATTGATATGGTAGAACAATTAAAAAGAAGTGGATACAACAGGAGTAGAAGTTACAACTCACGGATATTCATTAGTGAATGTTTTACGCGAAGATGTGCCGGTAAAAGGAACAGATCGTGATTTATTAATGAGAAATGTAAAAACAAGCGAGGATGGATTTATCCAAGTACCTGCAATTATGGGTGAAGGAGAGGAGTAAGACGCATGAGTTTATTAGAAAATCAAACATTAGTAAGCTTGCATGAAGGTTTAGTTCAAAAAGAAATTTACTTCTCAAGAATTAACAAGTGCAACATTCGAAAAAAATTCAAGCAGTAGATGATAAAGTTGGAGCTTTTCAGCTCTAAATGAAGAAGAAGCAATGGCTCAAGCAAAAGCTGCTGATGAAAAAGGTTATGATTCAACTCTTTCTCTTCAAGGGTTACCAATCGGGATTAAAGATAATATTGTAACTCGTGATTTAATCACAACAGCTGCAAGTCGTATGTTGGAAGATTTCAATCCAATTTATGATGCGCATGTGATGGACTTGTTGAAAAACAGGAGCTGTGAATGTCGGAAAAATTAAACATGGATGAATTTGCCATGGGTGGTTCAACAGAAAATTCTTATTTCAAGAAAAACTAGAAATCCTTGGGATTTAACAAAAGTTCCTGGAGGGTCTTCAGGTGGTTCTGCAGCAGCTGTAGCAGCTGGAGAAGTGTTAGCCACTTTAGGTTCTGATACAGGTGGTTCGATTCGTCAACCTGCAAGTTTTACAGGAATTGTAGGTATGAAACCAACTTATGGTCGTGTATCTCGTTATGGATTAATTGCCTTTGCATCAAGTTTAGACCAAATTGGACCATTAACTCGTACGGTTAAAAGATAATGCATTAGTGTTAGAAGCAATTAGTGGATACGATCACCGTGATTCTACAAGTGTGAATGTACCTGTTCCAAATTATTACCAACAAATTAATGGAAATATTAAAGGATTAAAAATTGCTTTACCAGTAGAATATTTAGGAGATGGAATTGATCCTGAAATTCGTAAAGCAGTCTTAAAAGCTGCAGAACAATATCGTGCATTAGGAGCAACGGTAGAAGAAGTAAGCTTACCTCATTCTAAATACGGTATTCCTGCTTATTATATTATTGCTTCTTCAGAAGCATCTTCTAACTTACAACGTTTTGATGGAATTCGTTATGGACACCGTTCAGCTGAAGCGAAAACTTTAGAAGATTTATATGTTATGAGCCGTACTGAAGGATTCGGTATGGAAGTAAAACGTCGTATTATGTTAGGAACATTCTCATTAAGTTCTGGTTACTATGATGCTTACTTCAAGAAAGCAGGACAAGTTCGTACATTAATTAAACAAGATTTTGCGAATGTATTTGCAAACTATGATTTAATTTTAGGACCTGTAACGACTTCAACTGCTTATGGAATTGGAGAAAGAAATGATGATCCAATTGAAATGTATATGGCAGACTTATTAACAGTTCCTGTAAACTTAGCAGGACTTCCAGCGATTTCTGTACCTGCTGGATTCTCTAGCGAAGGTTTACCAATTGGTATTCAATTAATCGGAAATTACTTCCAAGAACAAACCATTTATCAAGCAGCATTTGCATTTGAACAAGCAAATGACTCATTACTTAAAACAAGCAAACGTATAAGGAGGAAAATAAGATGAATTTTGAAACAATTATTGGGCTAGAAGTTCACGTAGAGTTAAAAACAGATTCAAAAATCTTCTCTCCTTCACCAGCTCATTTTGGAGCAGAGCCAAATACAAATACAACCGTTATTGACTGGGGTTATCCAGGGGTACTTCCAGTTATTAATAAACGTGCGATTGAATTTGGAATGCGTGCAGCATTAGCATTAAACTGTGAAATTTCACAACACACTAAATTTGACCGTAAAAACTATTTCTACCCTGATAATCCAAAAAGCATATCAAATTTCTCAATTTGATTACCCAATCGGTCATGATGGATGGATTGATATTGAAGTAGAAGGAAAAACAAAACGTATCCGTATCGAACGTGTTCACTTAGAAGAAGATGCTGGTAAAAATACTCACGGAACAGATGGATTCTCATATGTAGACTTAAACCGTCAAGGAACGCCATTAATTGAGATTGTATCTGAAGCAGATATGCGTTCTCCTGAAGAAGCGTATGCTTACTTAGAAGCATTACGTCAAATTATTATGTTTACAGGCGTATCTGATGTAAAAATGGAAGAAGGATCAATGCGTTGTGATGCGAATATTTCTCTACGTCCTTATGGTCAAGAAAAATTCGGTACAAAAAAACAGAGTTGAAAAATTTAAACTCATTCAATAATGTTCGTAAAGGGTTAGCATTTGAAGAAGTTCGTCAAGCTCAAGTATTACGTAGTGGGGGCGTTATCGGTCAAGAAACAAGACGTTTTGATGAATCAAATGGTCAAACCATTTTAATGCGTGTGAAAGAAGGGTCAAGTGACTACCGTTACTTCCCAGAACCAGACTTACCAAACTTAGAAATTTCAGATGAATGGGTAGAAGAAGTCCGTCAATCAATTCCTGAAATGCCAACCGTTCGTCGTGAACGTTATATTCGTGAGTTTTGGATTACCAGAATATGATGCAATGGTCTTAACATTATCAAAAAGAAATGTCTGATTTCTTTGATGAAACAGTTGCAGCAGGTAGCGATCCAAAATTAGCTTCCAACTGGTTAATGGGAGATATTTCTGCTCACTTAAACAGTAAAAAAATTAGAATTAAAAGATTTATTATTAACACCACAAAGTTTAGCAGAAATGATTCAATTAATTGGAGATGGCACTATCAGCTCTAAATTAGCGAAAAAGTATTCTTATTATTAGCTGAAGAAGGCGGAACTGCTCGTCAAGTCGTTGAAAAACACGGCATGATTCAATTAAGTGATCCATCACAATTATTACCAATTATTCAAGATGTGTTGGCTAATAACGCACAGTCTATTGAAGACTTCAAAAATGGTAAAGATCGTGCAGTTGGCTTCTAGTGGGGCAAATTATGAAACAAACAAAAGGAAAAGCAAATCCTGGAGTTGTAAAACCAATTATTACAAGAAGAATTAGCGAAATATTAATAACTGAGAGGACTGAAGCGTAGCAGAAAGAGATTTTCTATGATGCGTGAAGTTAAATAACCGCTGGGGTGAATAGAAAACGGAATTTCCGACTTCTTATTCACTCCTTCTCTCTTTTTCATAAAGAATGAATGGAGGTATCAAAATGATCCGAGTTCACACAAAAATTATTCAAGCCGGAGAATCTTTTACAAAACGGAATTAGAAGCACCGATTGAATCCATTGAATGGAAAGTTGAAAACAAGCAATTAGCGTTATCTTATCAAGAAAGAGAAACTCAGACAAAAGTTGATTTATTAGTGTCAAATAGAGAAATTCAATTATTCCGTAAAAGGTGAAGTAGCTAGTCAATTACTGTTCCAACATCAAAAAGAAAACGAAGGGTCGTTATCAATTAGCCCAAGGCAAGAAATTTTATTTGAGATTCAAACGAAAAATGTTGAAAGTCTCATCTGATTGGAAACAAATTTCTTTTGAATACCAATTATCTCAATTAGGAGAAAATTTAGGTGAATTTACAGTAAATGTAGAAATTCTTAAAAGAAAACATTGTGCAATAGTAGCGTTCTATAGCTTTTGTGTGCTATACTGTTAAAGAATATGTGGAAAGGAAGTGTATCCTTTGGAATTAAAAGCACTAGATGGAATCAATAAAAATGAATTATCAATGGTTGAAGTAGCTCATGCTATCTTGGAAACAAAACAAGTAATGGACTTTAATCAATTGTTAGTAGAAATTCAATTATATATGGAGCTAAGTGATGCGCAATTAGAAGCGCGTATGGCTCGTTTTTATACAGACTTAAATATTGATGGAAGCTTTATTTCTCTTGGAGAAAATCGTTGAGGGATTACGTTCATGGTATCCAATTGATTCAATTGATGAAGAGAATGTTTCATCAATTGATGATGAAGACTTGAAAAACGTCGTAAAAAAACGTAAAAAGTTAATGCCTTTCGGTACTGAAGAGGATCTTATTGACTACAATGATGATGATCCAGAAGATGAAGATGGCTTTGTTAGAAGATGAAGATGAAGACGATATTATTGATTTGGATGATGATGTAGATGATGAAGAAGAAACTGAATTAGATGCATATCGTTCAGATTTAAGCGAATTAGGTGCCGACGAAGATATAGATGAAGACGTTAGTGCAGATGAAGATTTATCAATTATTAATGATGATGAATTAGATAGCGATTATGATGACGAAGAGGATGAATTATAATCTTTCGTTTCATTTAAGAAACATAATTATTACATTAAAAGTGGGAGTGCTTTTGCACCCCTCTTTTTATAGGAGGAAAAAAATTTTTGAAAAATCTTATCATCATTTTTGATGTGACTTTTTCTAAAAATTTATTCTGGTAGGAATCATCAATACAGTAGTAGGAACAGCAATTATGTTTTTTGTTTTAATGTATTAGCGTGGAGTTATTAGGTTTCAGTGCATCAAATTATATTGTAGGAAGTATCGTGAGTTATTTGTTGAACAAACGATATACATTTGAGCAAAAAGGGTCATGATTGACATATAATTTGGAAATTTATCATAAATATTACACTTTGTTATGGGCTTAGCTTATGGATTAGCTAAGCCATTTGTGGCTTGGGTACTATCAGGAATTTCTACTAATGTTCAAGGAAATGTTGCGTTATTGGTAGGAATGGTTTTATTTGTTGGATTTAATTATATTGGGCAAAGATTTTGGGCATTTTCACCAAAGAAAGACTGAGAATAATGACTTGTTCATAAAAGAGTTAGTGGTTTAATTCTAGGAATCGTTATGGTAAAAATAACACTATCTATAGATTTAGGGGGATACTGCCAAATGGCGGAAGATAAGAAGACTTTTTATTTAACAACACCAATTTATTACCCAAGTGGACAATTACATATCGGACATGCATATACAACTGTAGCAAGTGATGCAATGATTCGTTATAAAAATTACAAGGTTTTGATACTTATTTTTTTAACAGAACAGATGAACACGGACAAAAATTCAACAAAAAGCTCAAGAAGCAGGTGTGAGCGAGATTGAATTTGTCGATAATATTATTTTTGGTATCCAAGATTTATGGAAAAATTAGATGTTTCTTATGATGATTTTATTCGTAGCAACTCAACCTCGTCATAAAAAAATCTGTACAGAAAATTTTCCAAAAATTAATCGATAATGGCGATATTTATTTGAGGTGAATACGAAGGTTGGTATTCTGTTAGTGATGAAGAATACTACAGAATCTCAATTAGTCGAAGTTTATCGTGATGCAGAGGGGAAAATGATTGGCGGAGTGGCTCCAAGTGGTCATGAAGTCCAATTAGTGAAAGGAAGAATCTTATTTCTTCAGAATGAGTAAATATGCAGATCGCTTATTACAATACTATGAAGAACATCCAGAATTTATTCAACCAGAATCTCGTAAAAATGAAATGATTAATAACTTCATTAAACCAGGTTTGGAAGATTTAGCCGTTTCTCGTACATCATTTGACTGGGGAATTCAGTACCAAATGATCCAAAACATGTCATTTATGTATGGATTGATGCTTTATCAAACTATATTACAGCTTTAGGCTATGGAAGTGATGATGAGACATTATTCAATCGTTATTGGCCAGCAGATGCATTTTCATCGGAAAAGAAATCGTTCGTTTCCATACGATTTATTACCATTATGTTAATGGCATTAGATTTACCATTACCGAAGAAGATCTTTGCTCATGGTTGGTTATTAATGAAAGACGGTAAAATGTCTAAATCTAAAGGGAATGTTGTAGACCCTAATACATTAATTGAACGTTATGGTTTAGATGCTTTTACGTTACTATTTATTACGTGAAGTACCATTTGGTTCAGACGGTATTTTTCACTCCAGAATCATTTGTAGAAAGAATTAATTATGACTTAGCAAATGACTTAGGAAACTTATTAAATCGTACAGTAGCGATGATTAATAAATATTTCGATGGAACAATTCAGCATTTTCTGCACCTGTTTCAAGCTTCGATCATGAATTAGTAGAAACTTCAAAAAGTGATGATTGAAGAAGTAGAAGCTGCTATGGAAGAAATGCAATTCTCAGTGGCATTATCTGCGATTTGGAAATTTGTTTCTCGTACAAATAAATATATCGATGAAAACAACTCCATGGTCGGCTGTAAAAGATGAAGCTCGTCAAGAAGAATTAGCTCGTACAATGAGCTACTTAGCAGAAAGCTTACGTATTATTGCGGTAGCTTTACAACCATTCTTAACACAAACACCGTGAGAAAATTTTAGCACAATTAGAATTCAAGAGGAATCATTACGTGATTATCCTTCGCTTCATACATTTGGAGTGATTCCAGCTGGAACAAAAGTTGTTGAAAAAGGGCAACCAATTTTCCCATGTTTAGATATGGAAGAAGAGTTGCTTATATTCAAGGAAAAATGGGTGGATCTGTTAAAGAAGAAGTAGCAACAGAATGGAATCCAGAAGAAGTAGAATTGACATCAGAAAAAGAATCGATTAAATACGATGATTTTGATAAGTTAGAATTAAAAAGTCGCAGAAGTCATTGATTGCAAAACCAGTGGAAGGTGCAGATAAATTATTACACTCCGATTAGATGCAGGAGATGCTGGCGGACACCGTCAAATTCTATCAGGTATCGCTCAATGGTATCCAAATCCAGAAGAGTTTATCGGTAAAAAGTGGTGATTGTCGCAAACTTAAAAACCACGTAAAATGAGAGGACAAATTAGTCAAGGAATGATTTTATCGGCAGAAAAAAAGATGGAGTCTTACAAGTAGTCTTAGCTCCTCAAGAAATGCCAAATGGTTCATTTGTTTCATAATCAATAAAAGACAGTTATTGTAGGGAGAGTACGTTGCGTTACAACGTGCTCTTTCGTATATATAAGAAATAAAAGGAGAGTGTAAGATGAAGAAGGGCTTGTTAACAGGTTTATTATTGTTTGGTTTCTTTTTTGGAGCAGGGAATTTAATTTTTCCTCCTTCATTAGGTTTATTTTCTGGTGAGTATTTCTGGCCAGCGATTGCAGGATTTATTTTATCAGGCGTGGGTATTCCCATTATTACATTAATTGTAGGTGCAACAAGTAATGGAAGTTTTAAGTATGAATTAGAAACTAAAGTTCATGCGGTATTTGCAGTGGCCTTCTTAGCCATTTTATATTTATCGATTGGACCATTCTTTGCGATTCCAAGAACTGCAACGGTTTCCTATTCGATTAGTATTCAGCCATTCGAGTCAGCCTTAGCTTCAATGGGGATTTCAGGCACTTTATCATTATTTATTTATACAGTATTATATTTTTGCTGCAGCATATTGGATTGCGATTCATCGTTCAACGATTTTAAATAGTATTGGGAAAAGTTTTAACGCCATTATTTGCAGGGTTAATTTTAGTCTTAGTATTATTAGGAGCGATTAAATATGCAGGAGTAGCACCAATGCAAGCAGCAACGGCTTATCAAAATGGTGGTTCATTTGCAAATGGATTTATTGAAGGATACAATACATTAGATGCCCTAGCATCTGTTGCCTTCTGTGTGGTAGCGGTAAATACGTTGAAAAATTCCATTTTTCTTCAAAAGAAGAATTTACAAAAACGATTATTGGAGTAGGTTTAGTAACCGCTGTAGGATTTAGTATTTTATATTTAGGACTAGCAAATTTAGGGAATCATTTTTTACAGTCCCAGCAGATGTATTAGCAGATAAGGCAATTAATAAGGATCTTATATTTTTAACAGCTGCTTCAAAAGATATTTTTTGAGTATTTGGACAAGTATTTTTAGGTGCAATGGTTATTTTAACGTGCTTTACAACAACAGTTGGGTTAATTGTTTCAACTGGAGAATTCTTTTGAAGAATTATTCCCTAAATATTCTTATAAAGTGTATGCAACAGTTTTCTCTTTCATTGGATTTGGATTTTTCTAATTTTAGGATTAAATACAGTAATAAGTTCTCATTACCAGTACTATTAATTTTATATCCAATTACCATTATTATGGTTGTATTAATTCTTTTAAATAAATTTGTTCCTCTTCTAAAGTTGGAATGCAGTTAACAGTTGGGTTAACAGTTTTAGTATCCGTATATACAGTATTAGAGACACCTTAAAAATTAACGGCATTATCTACAGTGATGACTCAATTACCATTCTCAACCTTATCGTTAGGATGGATTGTTCCAGCATTTGTTGGAATAGTAATTGCTTTGATTTTAAGGGATAAACAAAAAGGTGAAGTTTTTTTGATTTTGAAAAAAATTTTAGCAGAGTAAGAAGGTAGGCTATGTTTTTATATGGAGTTACGATTTTCGTATTAATTGCCTACTTTTTCTATGTGGAAAGATAATCGCAGTTTATGGAATCCAGCTTTATTAGTGATTGAGGTATTTTTTTCTTTATTTATCCATTGCAAATTTCTTTTTAGTTTTGGATATGAAAATGTTCATTTTTGATGATATTAGAATTTTACTCATCCCTGTTCTGATTCTTTTAGTGGTGTATTTTTAATCGTTAATGGATTTATTTTGTTGAAAAAAAGAAGGTTTTTCTAAAAGCGAATCTTTTTATCCTCAATTATGGGGATTGTGATTTTTATTTTTCTTTGTTTTTATGTGGATTCGAGTGGGACTCTGTAAAAAATGAATTTTTCTTTTTCAATCTCTGGATCGATATCTTATTATGTTTATCATTTATTCTTATATTATTTTTTGGCTTTGCATTTGTAGGATTTATGATGTACTCATTTGTCTATTTATGGTTACCGAAGAAACAGCATTATGATTTTATTATTATTCATGGTGCCGGATTATTAGATGGGGAAAGAGTTACGCCTCTTCTAAAAAGAGAATTGATAAGGCTGTACAAGCATTTCATCAATCAAAAATCCTCATATTCGACTTATTGCAAGTGGTGGACAAGGTAGTGATGAAAAATATCTGAAAGCATAAGCGATTTTATAACTATTTAGTGGAAAATACAGATGTGCCAAAAGGAGCTATTTTATTAGAAGAAAAATCTACAACAACTTACGAAAATTTATTGTTTTTCAAAAGGTTAGGCGAGCAATTTATTGAAAAATCCACGATTTTTATTTGTAACAAATGACTATCATGTATTTCGTACGAGTACTATGCACGTCAAATTGGAGATGCAAGGAGATGGTCTAGGTTGCTCCACTGCGAGTTATTATATTCCATCAGCTTTTATTCGTGAATATGTAGCGATGTGTAAAAATGAAAAACTTTTTATAGGGTTTGAATTACTGTATGCTGTATTGGTTATAATGGCGTATAGAGGCATATTGTGGTAAAAAGTTTGATAACACTAGGAAAGGCATACCGATTTCGGTATGCTTGTCGTGACGATTGGCATGAGAAGTCGTGACTAAAGTCATGGTATGTAGTGACTCGTAGGCACTACTGAGAAGAAAAATTTATCCTATAATGAATTCACTCAGTTAGGAAATAAGTAAAGAGGGATAAACATGATTAACGTAAAAAAATGTTACAAAAAATTTAATCAAAAATAGCTTTTAGAAGAGATTTCTTTTGAAGTGAATAAAGGAGAAATTTTTGGATTCTTAGGAACCGTCTGGTTCAGGAAAAACAACGATGATTAAAATTTTAACGGGTCAATTAAATGCCGATAGCGGACAAACAGAATTGTTAGGAAAAAGTATCTGAAAAGCTAACTCCAGCAGATTTAGAACAAATCGATTAGTAAGTGACACGAGTGGATTTTATGAAAAACTAAGCCTGTATAAAAATTTACAAGCTTATGCAAAAATTATATGGAAAACCAAATTCACGGTAGATGAAGTATAAAAACAAGTTGATTTATATGATAGTAAAAACTTAGCAGCAGAGAAATTATCGACAGGAATGAAACAAAGAATGTTTCTAGCAAGAGCTTTTAATAAATAAGCCACAAGTATTATTTTTAGATGAGCCGACAAGCGGATTAGATCCAACTACTTCTAAGAAAAATCCATGAATTATTATTAGAGCTGAAAGAAGCAGGAACAACGATTTTCTTAACAACACATGATATGAACGAAGCAACATTATTATGTGACCGTCTAAGTTTACTAAATCGAGGACATCTAATTGAATATGGCACACCTTCTTCGATTATTCAAAAATATAATCACGAGAAAAAGTTCACTAACATTCGCAGATGAAACACAAAACAGAAATTACTTTTTGAAGAATTAGGACAAACAGATTTAGCTACTAAGTCGTTGCGATTCACTCATGTGAACCAACTTTAGAAGAAATATTATTCAATTGACAGGAGAAATTAAATGATTAAACGATTAACTGCCTTAATTTGGCTACGCACACAAGTATTATTAAGTAACAGCACTTTATTAGCAACGATTTTGTACCGTATGGATTATTAGTCTTATATAACCAATTTATGAATGCAGATGGACTCATATTCTTCGTATATGGTATTCGCATGGTTTATCATTAGCATTCTCAGTTTCATTAGGAAGTTTTAACTTTAACAATTGCTGAAGATAAGGAAAAGAAAAACTTGGAAATCTTTATTACTCAGTGGTGTTAGAAATGGAGAATATTTATTATCTGCACTATTTTACCCAGTCGTTGTTGGGCTTTGTAACAATTGTAAGTTTCCCAATGATCGTAGATGCAGACTTTGGAAAACATTCAGGTGAATATTATGTAGTAGCGATTGTTGTAGGGCTATGTATTGTTTTATTAAACTTATTGATTGCCTCTCTTTCTAATACTCAATCTCAAGCGCAAGTGAATGGTTTAGTTCCTATGATGGCTATCTCATTCTTACCATTGTTCTCTGGATTAAGTGAGACTGCTTCTAAAATTGCTCATTATACATTTATGGGAGTTTATGTAGACTTCTTTACTAAAAGAAAGTTTCGAATTAAGTTTTGAAACAATTGGGGTAGCATTAGCTTGGTTAGTAGGGTTATTCTTAGTAAACTTAATTGTATTAAATCCAACACGAAAAGAAATCTTTTTAGCAAAACTAGCAAGAAAAGCGGTATAGAGAGTGGACTAGACTTTCTTACTGTAGTAAAGGACGGCAGCAGCTTCGCAAGCGAATCTCATGCTATTAATGCTACGGTGAAAAGTCTCTTCTTTTGAAGAAATATAATAAGAGAGCGTTATGAATTAGGTATTTTGACTGTATGGTCAAAATACCTTTTTAGTAAATTCTCAATTTAAGTTCTAGTTTTGATACTTAACTAGAAGTAACTTTGAAACTTTTACGCAAGAAAAATAGAAGACTAACACAGGTAAAGAGGAACGAGTTAGACCCATAAAACTGGGCTGAAATATGGTATAATATTATAAATGTCGAGTGAAAACAAACTTGAATTTGTTGAGGATAAAGTATCTTTGTAGAATTACTAAAAAGCTAAAGTAGATAAATAAAAATTAGAAGTTGTGGGACTAATGATAATTTTCACACCACATTAAGGATGTTGAGATGAAAAATATAGATATTTTTGTACATGAAAAATATAACAAAGCTGATTACGAAAAGGTAGCAGAACATATCTATAAAACGTATGACGATTTTATGAAAAGTGATTGCTTTGTTACTTCATTAAAATTTGTTCAAGAACCAGAATTAGAGAAGGAGTTAGTCCGAGGGACATTTCCCAATATCCATTGGAAGATGTTTTAGAAAAATTTTATGTGGCGATTCAGGATTTTTATGAAGATTTGAATTATACCAGTGATGAGACTTGTTATTTGGAATTTTCGGCTTCAGATATGGAAGATATACAGAAACTACTTGGAATCGTAAATAAGCATGTATACAATAAGGAAGATGGGGATTATGTAGAACTGATAATTGAATAGTGTATTAAAATAATTACGATATAATTTCAGGGGTTCTGATAGTAAATGTACAGATATTTGTTCAAAAAGATAGTTACAAATCCCAGTTTGTTAAAGTAAAACAATAAAAACAATAATATAGCAACTTATAAAACAGTAAATTGAAAAAAAGGTTTACTGTTTTTCTTTGTCTCAAAAATGGAAAAGGAGGACACATGAAGAAGAAAAAGAGATATAAAAACTACAATATAAACAGCTAATAATCGATATTGGAAAAACAAAATATACTGTAAATCTATATTTTAAGAAAGCACAGGCGAAACATACAAAGATAAAATACTGAAGTTAATCAAGAGAGAAACAGAGAAGATATAAATTTATCAAAGAAATTTTTGTTTATGTCCTTGACAAATCTTTCCAAATTATTTAGTTTGAATTTCTACTCACTATAAAATTATCCAAAAATAAGCTATAATAAGTCAGATAAATAGTAGTGAGTGAGGATAGAGATGAAAAAAAATGACCGTATAGAAGTACAAATTGATGATTTAACGTATGAAGGAATGGGTGTTGCTAAAGTCGATGGATTTCCTCTTTTTATTGAAAATGCTCTACCAGGAGAAAAAGTAGAAGCATATTTTTAAAAATTGGGAAGAAATTTGGTTATGCTAAAGTTGTAGAATGGTTATCGACAAGTCCTGACCGTATTCCATTAGTTGATCTAAATGGAACTCGAGTGGGAACAATGCCTTTACAACATATGAAGTATGAAGCTCAATTAGCCTTTAAACAAAAACAAGTGAAACATGTCATGAATACTATTGCGAAAATGCCAGAGTTAGAAGTACGTCCAACAATTGGAATGGAACATCCATTTGGATATCGTAATAAAGCGCAAATCCCTGTGAGAATGGTAGATGGCTTATTAACGACAGGATTTTTTAAGAAAAACTCACACGACTTAGTTCCAATGGAAGATTTTCATATTCAAGATCCGGAAATTGATCGTATCATTTTAGTTGTTAGAGATATTTTTACGAAAATTTGCAATTGAAGCTTATGATGAAGAGAAACATAAGGGTGATTTACGTCATATTATTGTTCGTAGAGGATTACGTACTTCTCAAGTGATGATTATTTTAGTAACGCGTACAGAGAAATTCATTCAAAAAGAGGCAGTCGTAGAGCAAATTACTCAGCAATTACCTGAAGTAGTGTCGATTGTCCAAAAATATTCAACCTCATCAATCGAATGTCATTATGGGTTCTCAGAAGAAAGTATTATTTGGAGAAGATGCTTTTCAAGAAGAATTAATGGAATTTACTTTTACGATTAGTTCACGTTCATTTTTCCAAGTTAATACGATTCAAACAGAAGTGTTGTATCATGAAGCTATTCAAGCAGCAGGATTAACTGGGGATGAAACAGTAGTAGATGCTTACTGTGGAATTGGAACAATGAGTTTAGCATTTGCTAAACGTGCTAAAAAGTTTATGCCATGGAAATTGTACCGGATGCCATTCAAATGGCGAAAGAAAATGCTCGAATGAATCAGATTGACAATGTAACATTTGAAGTGGGGGCAGCTGAAAAAGTTATGCCAACTTGGGTAGACTCAGGATTACAACCAGATGTGATTGTAGTCGATCCGCCTAGAAAAGGATTAGATGGAGCGTTTATTGATGCAGCGGTTAAAAACCAATGCTAGAAAAAAATCGTTTATGTAAGCTGTAATCCTGCAACGTTAGCAAGAGATTTAGCCTTGTTTCAAGAAAAAGGGTATCAGGCACTATATGCTCAACCAGTGGATATGTTCCCAATGACGACAGCGATTGAGACAATTGTGTTGCTTTCCAAACTAGATTCAAAAGAAACATATTAGTGTAGAACTTCCGATAGATGATATGGAATTAACAAGTGCCGAGAGTAAAGCAACCTATAAACAAATTCAAAAACTATGTTTTGGAAAAAGTTTGGGTTTAAAGTATCTACTTTGTATATTGCACAAGCAAAGAAAAAAAGTATGGTTTTAGAAGTTAGGAACACTATAATATTTCAAAGAACGAGAATCAGAAAGTTCTACAGTGCCCAATTGAAAAAGAAAAAGCTATTTTGGATGCATTGAAGTATTTTTCATATGATTAAATAAATTTTACGACAAATTTCTATATAAATAAACTGAGGTTAGAAAAATGAATAGAAAAGCAATTGTTGAAAATGTAAAACGTAGATTATGGGCAGAATCTATGGGAAGATGTATGAATCCAGATTGTCGAGCAGGAATTATTTATAAAGAATAGTGATATCATGGAAAAAGCACATATCGGTGCATATTGTGAAACAGAAGATAATTCATATGAAAACTTGATAGTCTTATGCCCTAATTGTCATAAGAAATTTGATAAAACTGGTTTTATAGATGAAAAACATTGTTAAGCAATGGAAAGAGATTAGAAGAAATGAATTAGAAAAATTTTTCTGTAGAACTGAGCTCTTTTTGATCAACTTAAAGAAAAAGTTGTTCCTCTTTTGAGTGAGAACTATAGCATATATAAAAGTTACTACCTGAGTGGTAATAAGTTTTTATGGGATAAATTTGAGCCTCAAATATTATCAAATAATGAAAAGCTAAAATTATTATTTGAAAATAATCGTACTTTATTTCAGCAGCATTCGTATAAGGAATATTCAAATTTAGAATTGATTCAAAAGTTTATAACTCATGTTGATGAATTTAAAATTACCAGAGATGATGGAGAAAAGTTGAGAGAGGTGCTTTTTCACAGGAAATTAACTCTATTTTTGGAATCATGCCAGTAATCGATTATATTCTTCCATCCACAGAGTCGATGGAAGAACTGATAAAAGTATTGAGAAAAGAAAATTTAATAGACGAAGTTATGCTAGGAATAGATAGACCGTATATATTACTGAAAAAAATAGAGAAAAAAATATTTATGGATGATACTCCTAGAGTAAGGCAACTATATTATGATAAGAGTTGTTTTAGAAAAACGGGTGTTAGATTAGAAAGTTTAAATTTTTGCTTTGAAATATTTAAGATCTCGAAATATAAATTTTATATGTTAATCAAGATTCATTAAGAGAAATTAAAGTGAATGACATTAACATAGTTTTTGTTTATGAATATTGCTTAAGTAGGACATTTTTTTATCTAGCATGTCGTTAAAAACCTAATTATGTAATTGTAAATTTACATAATTGGAATGGGTCATGCTGTATATCAAGAGAAGCATTAAACTTAGCTGATAATTTTGAAGTTAAATTACTTACAATGGATGAGTTTTATGGATATATCAATGAAATTAAATAAAATAGAAGCAATTAATTTAATTAAAAATATAGATTTGTTTTGCTTTTTGACAAGTCTTATATTTTTGGTTCCATATTGAAACCAGATAAATATTCAGAAGATATTGATGTTTTGTTATTATATTCAACCTTCTCTTATGATATTCAAAAAGTGTAAATGAAATTATAGAATTCATAGAGCAAAAACGTTTTATCCTGCAGATATAACTGCTCTAAGTTTTTGAAGAAGAAAAGAGATGGGATTTATAGATAAGTTAGATAAGAAATATATCTGTATAAAGTGATTATAAAATGGGTAATAGTATTCGATAAAGAAAAGGTGATAAAGGTAGCGTTGAAATATTTTCATATGATTAAAAAATTTGTATCAAGTAAAAATGATTTGAAATTTCTTGTTCAGAGTTATTGATTGAGGTTGATGAAATGTTTCACCCATATAGAAAAAGATAGTTCGTATTTACGTGCAGCTATGTTTAAGTCGTATAAAGAAAAGTGCGTGTATTGTGGGAGAACAATTCAGCAACGTGATATGCATATAGATCATATTATTCCTTCTAATCAGCGAGAAAAATTGATGATGAAGTAAGGGAATATCTTATCGAGTTAAATGAAAAAGGTTTTATTGTAGATTCAATTGAAAATTATTTTGCCTTCTTGTCCAGCATGCAATATCGGAAAAAAACAAATCAATTTTTACTGCTGCTAATTTACGCTTTTTATCATGAAAAAGCGCGTGGACATATAGAAGAAATATTAAGAATAATTGATGGTCTACAAAAACAAAAAGAAACGTTTTTATGAACCAGTTAATACAGAAATTTGGAAAGAGTTAGATTTTTCTTATCAACGAGATTTGTCACATGCAATTATGGGATATCGATTAACTCCAGCAGATGTTGAAGCTTGTCCTCGTTTTTCCACAAGTTGAGAAAATAAAACAACAATTATCAATTGTGGACTACACGGTGTTGGAAGGTGAAACTGGCTGTGGAAAATCTATATGTATTTATCAAGTGGCTTATGATTTCTACAAAAATAATTGGAAAGTTTATGAACTAAGGCAATAGAAGATATTGATGTAACTGGTATTAGAGATAATGGCGAATTATCTTGTACTTAATTGATGACGCACAGCAATTGTCGGAAAAAGATAGTCGATGAATTAAAAGAGACGAGCAGGATTAAATGTAAAAAGTCTTGTTAGCAAAGACAATTTCATCAGTTGTTAAGCAGGATACAATATTATTAACTAATAAAGAAGCAGTTGCGCTTATATACACTGATTTTTAAAGAAAAAGAGAAAATAAGTTCAATCGTACACAAGTATGACAAGAGTGTTGAATTAACTTTTTGGATCAGCCGATTGAACGACGTTTGAAACTTGCAAATGATGCAATAACTCCTTGGCAGTTTAACTATATATTGCGAGGTGGCTGGAAAAACATGAAAGAGCGTTATCAAACATTTTTGCTCATACAATAACCGTAATCTATTGGCAGCAACGATTGCAGTTTTTCAAATATTAAGATTAGATCACAGTGTTGACTTTCAGTTGGGTATGTAACGAATTAAAAAGTTTGATGCTTCGTTAATTTGGAGTAAAGAAGATCTGTATTACTTAGTAAATAAAATGATTTTGCTTTCTGAAGATGATGTCAGGATTGTTCATATGGAAAGCGCAAAAAGTGATTATTGCATTATTTTTCAAAGATAGTAAAGAAAATAATTTTACTACGTTTTTTATTGAAGAGAGTTTTTATTAAAAAGAAATTTCTCCACTGAGGGCTTTGTTTGGTTGTGTAATGGCATGAGTAGTTATAATTTGTTTTATAGTGCAAAGTAAATTTTTTCATTACTGAGAAAATGGTAGTTTCTATTTTTAGATGATATAAGTTGTATTAATTCTTCTCAGGAACGGATGGAAATAGCTTATTTTATTGAAAAAGTTTTTTTGATTTGCAATATGAAAGAAACGGGAGATATTATTTTTACAAATACAATGAGTTGTTTCTGACTGGATTCAAAAATTCAGATAATGAAACGGCATATGCATATTCAAATTTGATAAATACTTTGAGAAATGTAGATATGAATCTGCATAGAAAAATTGCTAGAAGAATTAATTGGACATGTCTACAGGAATCAATGTTAATAGAAACAAACCCTAAACTATATTCTTGGGGAAATTTATATAATCGGTTGACTTGCTCGCTTACTAAAGAGGAATATTTGCTTTGTAGGAAAAATGTTGGAGGATGCTATCGATAAATTTTGTGAGTCAGCTTCAATTTCAAATATTGAAGATATAACATACTTTCTTTGTTCTGTAATGCATACTAATCCAGAGTATATCCATAATAAGGTTCAAAAATTGATTCCTGTATATTCAGAATACTTTATAAAAGATATGTCACAGGCAATTTATTTATTTGACTTTGAATTCTTGGCATATATATGTGGTTTTAGCTTGTTGGGTAGGCATAGAACTACAAGTATGGAAAAGAAATCTGCCGAGTTGATAGTATCGGTGATTCCGGAAAAGGAATTTTCTGAAGTTATTGTGAATTGTCAGCCCTAGAGATTGGCATACTATACAACCAATTATGGACCTTGTAGGTAATTATGATATAAAAAGCGAGAAGAATCATCAATTCTGTTGATTTTGAATAAATTGACTGAAAAAGGCAAAGGATAGCTGGGGTTATAGCCATGAAATAACAGAATTATGTGATATTTTTGTACATTGGTAATCGTAAATTGTAAGAACTTTCATTGAAAAACAATCTTGATAAAATTTCAACTATGTATTCATCATTAATAATGATGGCACCTGAATGTGGTATAGATGCATTTGATAAAAGGAATTAAGATAGATTTGTTAACGGAACATTGGTGGATGTTAGTTTATACGCTATAAAGAAATTATATAAAACGGATGTAAAGAAAACAAAGATAATACTTTTGGAGAACATCTTCAAATTATCGAAAGAATAAATTCTGTTACAGCGTTAGATTTTAATGAGAGATATTTTTTTAGAATTCATGAAATTGATACAAGAGATAGATGGTAAAATTTTTGAGATAATTGTTTATAAATTGATTATGTAAAAATTGAAAACAACTGGAATAGAGGTGCTATATATAAAGGGAAAGAAAAACAGGTGGAGAAAAGGAGAGCTCAATTCTATAAACTCGCAAAACGATAGTTATATTATAATTTAAGTCAGAGTGAACCGATAGTGGATTCAAGAGATTTTTATTGTGAGTTTATTTGATTATAAAGCGCAATGGCAGATAAAAATGCGTATTTATATCATACTTTTAAAGCTGGAGACAAAAGGTACTATCGGTGGATGGAAGGTAGATATATTGAACAAATCAGAAAAACAACATTAGAGTATATGAAATATTAGGTACCAAAAGCTTGCCACTGATTTAAGAGGAATTAATGGAAGAAAAATTACATTATTTTTAAATAAAAAGTAAGAGTTAATTATAAAAGTATATTTATGCATGACAAGGCTAAAATATTTGAACATGTTGGGTATATGTAAGTTTGGACAATGCTGAACATGTGGAAACAGTAGCTGTATTAGAACGAATGAATTGAGGAGGAAATATGAGAGGATTTTATTTTGTTGTAGCTTGATTTCATTAGCATTAGGGATTATAGGAATCGTCCTTCCTGTGTTACCAACGACCCCATTTTTGATACTGACAGTAATTTGTTTTTCAAAAAGTTCTAAAAGATTTGAAAAATGGTTTTCGAATACAAAATTATATCAAATTTATGTAGCAGATTATTTAGAAACAAAATCGATAGACCGTTCACGTAAAAAGAAAATTATTATTTATATTTACATATTAATGGCGATTTTCATTTATTTTTGCTCCAATTATTTTTGTAAAAATTGGTTTAGCTTTTATTAACGGTATTTATTACGTATTATCTCTTAAAGTTATTCCAGATAATAGGATATAAAAACGCATCTCAATTGGGAATGAGATGCGTTTTTTAATGATTGAATAATCGGTTGATGTTTATACGAATAATATAACTGAATCGTCATTGGAATCCAAATCAGTGGTTCATAGAATATGACTCCATATATCTCGTTGACGGAATAATGAATAGAACAAACTAATATTTTTCCAAATAATTCAATGAAGCTTGAAAACTAAAGGGTGATTTTTGCCCTAATCCTTGCAAACTATTTCGTAATACTAGTAAAACGGCTAATACTGGATAAAATGACGAACTAATTCGATTATAAAGAGACGCATTAGAAATTAATTCTGGATCATTTGAACCAGAAATTAATTCATTCAATGCAGGACTTGCAAAAAATAATGTAATGGCGATAAAAATTGTCCAACTGATCGCAACCATACTTCCTAAATAAATCCCTCGTTGAATTCTCTGAGGACGATTTGCTCCTAAATTTTGAGAAGTAAAGGTTTGTTAAGGATGAGGCAATCGCTGATACAGGTAGCATCGAAAATGACATAATTCTTCTAGCAGATGTTTGTGCACTAATGATTGTTGCTCCGAGTGCGTTAATCGATGTTTGTAAGGTTACTGTTCCAATAGAAACAATCGAAGTCATTAACCCCATAGCCAGACCTTGTCCTAGTAAGTCAAGATATAATTCTTTATCCCATATAAAGTGTTTTTTTTGTGGGAGTAAGAAACTGGCTCTTCTTCGAATATAAAAGAAACAAAGGATAGCAGATATTCCTTGAGAAATAATCGTTGCTAAAACCGGCAGATTGTACTCTAAATGGAATTGAGTAATAAATAAAATATCTAAAATAATATTAATGATGGCAGAAAAATTAAGAAATATAATGCTGCCTGACTATCCCCTAACAGCACGAAGTAAAACCTGCACAGAGATTATAAGCGAATGTAACTCCAACGCATAAAACAATCATATGAATATACTGGTAAGATAAATCAATGATTTCAGGTGGCGTTCCTAAAAATTCTAGTAGTGGATACATTCCAAAATGACCCTAAAGTAGAAACCATTAAGCTAAGCCCAAAAACCTATGACTAATGTTGAAGCTACAGCTCGTTTTAATTGAGCCATATCTTGTGCACCAAAACAGCGTGCAATAACGACTCCCATCCCATTTCCCTACCCGAGGGCAAACCCAATTACAAGTTCAAAAATTGCAGCTGTTGCTCCAACTCCAGCAAGTGCATTTGGTCCCAAATAACGACCAACAATCATAATATCTGCTGTATTATATAATTGTTGGAAAAATATTTGAAATTAAAATGGGGATTGCAAAGGCAATGATAGAACGTAGTATGGGCCCATCTAATAAATTAACGGATGTTTTTAAACATAATCATATCATACAAGTAGAAATTTATTTCTCTACTTGTTTATCAGCTTCCTCCTTATTTTCAATGAAATTTTCAATCGTTTTGTTTTTAATTGATTGTTTAATGCTACGAGTTCCCTTTGCTTTTTCAAAATCAAAACCTTCCACATTAGCAAAAACAAGATCGTAAATGTTGTTCTAATTCATCATGAAGTCTCTTTCCGTTAGCACTTGAGACGAATGTTTAATTGACGTTTATTAGCAGCAGGACGTTTACGAATAATGAGTTTTTCTTCTAATCGTTTTAGTAGTGAGTCAGTGTATTACTTTTCCAGTCCTACTCGTTGACCAATTTCGTTTAGGAAAGTTTTTCCTCTTCCCATAAAGTTTCTAAAACTATAAATTGTGTGTAAGTTAAGTGATAAGGTGCTAATGCGTGTTGATAATATTTATTTACAAGTTTTTGAGTAGAATAAATAGAATAGCATAGTCTTTCAGATAATGGATTATCAGTTTTCATAAAAACTCCTGTCTTTTTGAATTGGTACTATTTTATCAAAAACATTATGTTTGACAATGGTTATAGTAATGTTTAATATAAAAATCAAATAACATACGTTGGAGGAATTAATCATGTCAATGATAACAACAATCTTAGGAACTTTAGTAGCTTTAGAGTTTTTATATTTTTTATTTTAGAAACAATGGCGACAACATCTTCTAATACAGTAAGAGTTTTTAAAATGGAGGAAGAAGAATTAAGACGTCCATCAGTAACTACATTATTTAAAAAAATCAAGGAGTATATAACGGATTGATAGGAGTTTTAATTTCTGATTGCAATTTTTGTAGTTCCGAGTATTCCTTGGCTTGTTCTTTTTATTAGTGTATATCATTTTAGTAGCATTATATGGTAGTTTAACGAGTGATAAAATGATTCTTTTTGAAAACAAGGCGGATTAGCCATTTTAACATTGATAACATTATTATTTTAGTAATAAATAAAAAGCATGAAAGTTCGTTATAGCTTTCATGCTTATAATCGAACAATAGAATGTTCTACAAATGTTCGATAACACATCATTTGTTTATCGTTATATGAGTCGATGACTTTTTAATAACATTTGAAAGGCACTTCTACCAAGTTCTAATGTATGAATATTGACGTAGGCAGTCATTGGAAAGTAGAGGTGGATTTGAATCAAATGTAATAACAGGAAGACTTATGTTTTTGTTCATTTAAATATCTTAAAAGCCCCTTCTGTAATTAAAGCATCGGTTGTTACAACACCATCAATCGATTCTCGTTCAAGGATTGATTTCATTGTTTGATATCCACGTTCTCTTGTAAATTCCCCAACATGTGAAATTAAACCTTCTTTGAAAGGAATATGATAATGTTCTAAAGCGCGTTGATAACCAATTAAACGATCTTGCGAAACGAATAATTGATGACGACCGCTTACGAATGCAATAGAAGAACACCCTTCTTGAATCATGTATTCTGTAGCGTCGAATCCAGCTTTTTCATTATTGTTATCAACAAATGAAATAAATGGAGATAAAGATTTCCCGATAACAACACTAGGAAATTCTTGTTCAATTGCCAATTCCACTAAAGGATCATCTGTTTCCCCATAAAGAAAAATAATTCCATCGACACGTCTCCCTAAAATAGTGTCTTTTAAAATGCGTAATCGTTGTTCATCATCTTTTTCCTGTACATAGCTGAATCAAATAATGATGATCAGCAGCAATTTGAGAAATCCCTCGAATAACTTCTGGGAAGAAAGAGTTTTGATAAAACGCATCTGTATCCCTTGGAAGAACTACACCAATGACATTTGTTTTATTACTAGCTAAACTTCGAGCATTGAAATTAGGATGATAATTAAGAGTTTCCATTGCTTGACGAACTCTTTTTTTAGTTGCTTGGCTAATGCTTGGTTTATCTTGAATCACCCTTGTAACTGTTGAGGGTGATACTTCGCTAGACGTGCAACATCCTTAATGGTAACAGCCATTTATGTTCCTCCTTTTAAAAAGTTAACTATAAAAAAATCTGGGCAGGAAAACAAAGTTAACCAGCCCAGAGTAAAAATCATCTTAAGATTTGATTGCTCCGTCAACCATACCTTTCATGATATGTTTTTGAGCGATTAAGAATAGGATAATAACTGGTAACATAATTAATAGAGTAGAAGTTAAAATCATATCCCATTGTTTTTGTAAATGATCCATGAAGTTAGATACTGCGATTGGAAGTGTTTGAATCGCATTTCCTTTTACCTAATAATAATAGTGGTAATAGAAGTCGTTCCAAATCCAAATACCATTTAAAATTAAAATTGTTACATAGATTGGTTTTTAAAATTGGTAATACAACATAGAAGAATGTTTGCATTTTATTACATCCATCTAATTCAGCAGCTTCTTCGATTTTCTAGCGGCACACCTTTGATAAATCCATGGAACATGAATACTGATAGAGACATCCCGAATCCAGTATAAGCGAAGATGATACCTGGATAAGTACGTAATAAGCTGAATCCAAATAATGGATTTGTAATTGTGTCACTAAAATTTTGAACCAAGTAACTAATGGATACATTACAACTTGGAATGGAATTACCATTGATGCTACAAAGATAAAGAATACAACAGTTGATAATTTAGAACGATAACGAACTAATCCCCAAGCAGCTAATGCTGAGAATAGAGTGATTGTTACTAAAGAAATAATTGTAATAATTGTTGAAGCAAAAAGAATGATGATGGGTATTTAATGGAAGGTTATTCCAAATTGTTACTGCATTTGTCCATAGTTGACCGAAACTTGCAGGCCATGATAATGGGCTAGCTAAGATTTCAGCAGAACTTTTAGCTGAGTTGATCACTAGTAAAAAGATTGGACTTAAGAATAATAGGAATAAAAGAACTCCAAAATTTCTAAAAGTAATAAGCCGAGTTTTTGGTTTTTCATTATAAGTCAATCTCCTTCCGTTTAGTGATTGTTGTTTGAACAACACTAATAACTACTAAGATGAAGAATAGAATAACTGCACGAGCTTGACCTTGTGCCATTAAGTTATCTCCTGAAGCAGTGTTATAAATGTTCATTGTAATAAACTCTGTACTTTGGATAGCTTTATCATGCCATAATAGAGATGGTCCACCACCAGTAAGTGAGAAGTTTACATCGAAAATTTTTAAATGAGTTTGTAATTGTTAAGAATAGTGATACCGTAAACGCAGGCATTACCATAGGAATAATAATATGTTTTAATCTTTGTAAAGCATTTGCTCCATCAAGAGAAGCTGATTCTACTAAACTGAAGGTACATTTTGTAATGCTGCAAAAGTAAATCATCATAATATAACCAGCATATTGCCATGTGTTAGTAATAATTAAAGCTAGTACAGCTAATTTAACGTCACCTAAAAATAGATTATCAACTAAAAATTGGCTGCTGATTGCAGTTCCTAAAGCAGGGAATACTGAGTTATAAATGAATTGCCAAATATACCCTAATACAAGTCCCCTGATAAGGTTAGGAATAAAGAATCCAGCTCTGAAAATTTCACTTAATTTAATTTTACTAGATACTAGTAAAGCTAAACCGAATGATACAAAGTTTACAACGACTACGTTAAATAATGCGAAAATTACAGTAATCATTAATGAATATTGGAAACGAGTATCAGCAAAGCTGGTTGTAAAATTTTTTAATCCAACAAAGTTAATATTAGTTTGAGTAACACTCTTCCAGTCTGTTAGGGGAATAGTAGAAACCTAAGAAGAAAGGTACAATAATTACGAGTGCGAAAATGATAAATGCCGGTAGCACAAGCCAGTAAAACGTACGTCTTGCGCGATCGTCACGACTAAGAGCTTTTTTATTCTTAGACATGTTAGGGGTTCCTCCTTTTTATGTATTACTGAGGTATTAATAACATAAAACCCACAACGACCGTTGTAGTAGTTGTGGGCCTGTGTTACTATACTTAATTGTTATTTTTGAAGTAAGCTTGGTACTTCTTTGATTTGATTTGTGATCAATTCTTGGAATTTAGCTTTGTCGATTGAACCTTGAGCGTATTGTCCATAGATTGGTCCTAATTTACCCATTAAGAAGTTGTCAGGCATGAAGTATGGGTTATCAAATGAATAAACTGGTTTTTTAGCAGCAACCCATTCAGCTAAGAATTTAGATAATGGAGCGCTAGGCATTTCTTTAGAAGTAGTAAATGCTGAAATCATGTTAGCTTTGTTTACTGTGTATTCTTGACCTTCTTTAGTATCAACTAAGTCATTAAAAGAATTTGTTGATTGAGTCTAAAGCTTTAGTATCTTTGTTAACTACATAGTAAGATGGAGCACCGATGAATAATCCATCAGCATTTTTATCTTTACCTAAAGTTTGGTAAGGGATGAATCCCATTTCGAATTTAGCGTTTAATTGTTTTAAGTTAGGATCTTTCCAGTTACCTTGGTGTAAGAATGCTGCTTTACCACTAGCAAATGCAGAGTCCATATCTTCTTGAGTACCAACAGTTAATAATTTTTCTCAGTGTGTTTGAATAATAATTCAAACCCAGTCAGCATAGTTAGATAAACGAGCTGGATCAGTTTCACCTTTAACTACTTGTTGAACAATTGTACGGTCACCATTTGGTAAACCAGAACTTAAGTAAGCAGCGAAGTCGTGGATACCCATGATCCAAGTTTCACCTTCTTTAGTAGCAGTTGCTACTACTGTAGATAAACCCTAATTCGTCTTTTTTGCTTTCTAATGTATCCATTGCTTTTTGAACTGCATCAAATGAAGTTAATGAAGCAGGGTCGATACCAGCTTTAGATAATACTTCTTTATTGTAAGCTAAACCGTAACCTTCAACAGATACTGGGAATCCGTAAACATCGTTTCCTTGTTTGAATTCGAATTCTGTTTTGTCAATCCAGTCACCTTTAAGTGGTTGTAAGTTATCTTTCCATAAGTCGTATCCAGCTTGTCCTTCGATTACGAATACGTCTGGAGCAGTTCCTGCTGTAAATTCAGTTTTTAATTGGTCAGAGATTTTACATGAACCAGAACATGTTTTAATGTTTACTGTAACTCCGTTTTTGTCGCCCCATTCTTTAGCGTATGCTGTTAAAGCATCTTGAATTTCACTCTTGTTACTATATAAAAGTGAATTCTTTTTACCTTCAGAAGATCCTCCTTTGAAGAGTCTGATGATTTGCTGCCGCAAGCTGCTAATGCTAAACCAGCTAAAACCAACAACGAATGATTTTTTTAAGCCATGTGTTTGCCATAATTTTTTTCCTCCCTTGAGATATATTCAGTTAACGCAAACGATTTCTTAACTGGCTTTAGTATACCCCTTTTCAGAAATCGTTTGCAAGACTTTTTTTATAAAAATAAAAAATTTAGCGTTTACATTTTTTGTGTCGTTTTGGGATTATATACGGATATAATATAAATAGGTAAAAAGTAGAAAAATAAGCGATTTTTCATGTAAAATGTTTTTATAAAAATTGAATTTATACTTGCATTTTTATCTAATAGTATTAAAGGCAAAACGGTTGCGTAATTTGGAAAAACTACGTATCTAAAATTAATAAAGAAAAGAGGAGTAATACTTATGAAGGAAAGACAATCTGGTGTTAATGCATATTTCATCTTTACCAGGAAATATGGAATTGGTTCATTCGGAAAATCTGCTTACGATTTTGTTGATTTTTTTAGTACGTAGTAAGCAAACTTATTGGCAAATTTTACCATTAGGAACAACTAGTTATGGAGATTCGCCATACCAATCATTTTTCAGCGTTTGCTGGGAATACACATTTTTTTAGATTTTGATACTTTTTCTAAAAGAAGGTTTATTAAGTCAAGATGAATTAGCAGGAAATTGGGGAGATGATTCTACTACTGTTGATTATGCTTTGATTTATGAAAAAGAAGACCTATTTTTAGAAAAAAAGTTGTTCAACGTTTCTTAGAAAAAGAAGATTTAACAGATTACCATCGTTTTGTGGAAGAAAAAGCAGAATGGTTAGAACCATTTGCTGAGTATATGGCGATTAAAGAGAGTTTTTGATATGAAGAGTTGGTCAAAATGGACTGATGAAGATATTAAACGTCGTAAACCTGAAGCTTTTAGCTACTTATCGTGAAAAATTAGCAGATAAATTAGAGTATCATCGTGTGACTCAATATTTATTTGATAAACAATGGAAAGCATTAAAACAATATGCGAATGAACATCATATTCAAATTATTGGAGATATACCGATTTATGTAGCCGAAGATAGTGTAGAAATGTGGGCTACCCCTCATTACTTTAAAACAGATGAAGTTGGAAATGCTGCTTGTGTAGCAGGTTGCCCGCCAGATGGCTTCTCACCATTAGGACAATTATGGGGAAATCCAATTTATAATTGGAGAGCGATGAAGTTAGACGGCTTTACTTGGTGGATTAAACGATTGAAAGCGAGCTTTTGAATTGTTTGATGTAGTCAGAATTGACCACTTCCGTGGATTTGCAGCTTACTGGGAAATTTCCAGCAGGTGCAACAGATGCTACTGGTGGTGAATGGGTAAAAAGGCCCAGGATTTGACTTGTTTGAAGCGGTGAAAAATGAACTTGGTGATTTACCGATTATTGCTGAAGATTTAGGTTTTATGGATGATGCAGTTATTGAATTACGTGAAGCGACTGGTTTCCCTGGAATGAAAATTTTTAGAATTTGGATTCATGGGTTCAGAGCCAAGTAGCACGGATTTACCTCATTATTATCCAGTAAATTCTGTTTCTTACACAGGAACGCATGACAATGATACAGTACTAGGATGGTATGAATCTGCATCGGAAGAAGAACGCGATTTCTGTAATCGTTATTTAAACCGTACAGAAGAACCAATTAGCTATGCTATGTTAAGAAGTCTATACGGTTCAGTAAGTAAGATGACCATTGCAACAATGCAAGATTTATTACAATTAGATACAACAGCTCGTATGAATATTCCAAGCACTCTTGGTGGAAATTGGGTGTGGAGAATGCAAGAAGGAGATATTACACAAAAGTGGAAGATTTTCCTATTAGAGATTACAGAATTGTATGATCGTTCAAACGAACAGTTGTAGGGTAAACAAATAGAAGGAGACAAAAATGCAAACATTAAAACAATATGTAGAAAGTAATTATCATAAATCATTAGGAGAATGTTCAAAAGAAGAAGTATATGTAGCGTTATTACATTATACAAAAGAAAAAAAGTTCAGCATTACCATTGAATGAAGGAAAAGAAAAAGTATATTACATTTCTGCAGAATTTTTTTAATTGGTAAATTGTTGTCAAATAATTTAATCAACTTAGGAATTTATGATGAAGTTAAGGAAGAATTAGAAGCTGAAGGTCATACTTTAGCAGAAATCGAAGAAATTGAATTAGAACCATCATTAGGAAACGGTGGATTAGGTCGTTTAGCAGCATGTTTCTTAGATTCTATCGCAACTCTTGGTTTAGCAGGAGATGGAGTTGGATTAAATTATCACTTTGGATTATTTGAACAAAAATTCAAAGATAATCAACAAAAATGCAGTGCCAAATAACTGGTTAACTCCAGATAGTTGGTTAGTTCCAACTTCTGTTTTCATACGAAGTACCATTTGCAAACTTTACATTGAAATCAAAAATGTTCAATATTGATGTTTTAGGGTATGAACAATCTCATAAAAATCAATTACATTTATTCGATGTAGATACAATTGATGAATCATTAGTACATGATGATTCAATCGCATTTGATAAAACAAAAATTGCTGAAAACTTAACATTATTCTTATATCCAGATGACAGTGATGAGCAAGGTGAATTACTACGTATTTATCAACAATACTTCATGGTAAGTAATGGAGCTCAATTATTATTAGATGAAGCAGTTGCTAAAGGAAGTAACTTACATGACTTAGCAGAATATGCAACAGTTCAAATTAATGATACTCACCCATCAATGGTAATCCCAGAATTAATTCGTTTATTAGGCGAACGCGGCATTGAATTTGATGAAGCAGTTGAAATTGTTCGCTCAATGACGGCTTATACAAACCACACAATTTTAGCAGAAGCATTAGAAAAATGGCCTTACATTACTTAGAACAAGTAGTACCTCACTTAGTGCCAATTATTAAAGAATTAGATGCTCGTGTAAGAGCTCAATTTGATGATGCAAGTGTAGCCATTATTGACGAACATAACCGTGTTCACATGGCGAATATGGATATTCACTATGGATATAGCGTCAATGGTGTAGCGGCATTGCATACAGAGATTTTTAAAAACAAAGCGAATTGAAGAATTTCTATGAAATTTATCCAGAGAAATTTAATAACAAAACAAACGGTATTACTTTTCCGTCGTTGGTTATTACACGCTAACCCAGAATTAGCAAAATTATTAGATCGTACAATTGGAAAAAGAATATCGTCATGATGCAACAAAAATTAGAAGCGTTAAAAAGCTCATACGCATGATTTAGAATTCCAAGAAACATTAAAAGGTATTAAACGTAACAATAAATTACGTTTGAAACACTTCTTACAAGAACACCAAGGTGTAATCTGTGAAAGAAGATTCAATTTTTGACGTTCAAATTAAACGTATGCACGAATACAAACGTCAACAAATGAATGCATTATATGTAATTTACAAATACTTAGACATTAAAAAAATGGAAACATTCCTGCAAAACCAATCACAATTATCTTTTGGAGGAAAGCTGCTCCTGCCTATGTCATTGCGCAAGATATTATTCATTTAATTTTATGTTTATCTGAATTAATTGCAAATGACCCAGAAGTAAGCCCACACTTACAAGTTGTGATGGTAGAAAACTACAATGTTACTGCAGCAACTCATTTAATTCCTGCAGCAGATATCTCAGAGCAAATTTCATTAGCTTCAAAAGAAGCAAGTGGAACAGGAAATATGAAATTCATGTTAAATGGTGCTTTTAACATTAGGAACATTAGACGGAGCGAATGTAGAAATCCACGAATTAGTTGGAGATGAAAACATTTATGTTTTTGGTGAAGATAGCGACACTGTTATTAAACATTATGAAAATAGTGATTACCATTCATATTCATACTATGAAAGAGAAGCGATTCGTCCATTAGTAGACTTTATCGTAAGTGATGCTTTAGTTTCTTTAGGAAATAGAGAACGTCTTGAAAGATTATTCAATGAATTAAGAAATAAAGACTGGTTCATGACTTTATTAGACTTAGAAGACTATATCCAAACAAAAAGAACGTATGTTAGTAGATTATCATGATCGTGAAAATTGGATTGCAAAAGTAATTACAAATATTGCAATGGCTGGTTTCTTCTCAAGTGACCGTACAATCTGAAGATTATAACCGTGACATTTGGAAATTAAACTAATAGAACAAAAAAATGAAGGAGTAAGAAACAACGAGAGTTGTTTCTTGCTTCTTTTTGAGTTAGAATAAAATAAAATAAATTGAAATGGAAAGGAAGATCTGATGAAAGTTATTATGTCACCCTGCAAAAGAAATGGCAACAGATGTACCTGTGCAAAAAGATTGGGGTTAACGGAAGATAGTCAAAAATTGTATCTGTATTAGTGAATTATAGTAAGGAAGAACTAAAGAAATTATTGAGTAAGTGATGCTTTTATTAGAAGAAAATTGGGATAAAAATTCAAAAAGTTTCAAGAAAGTATTACTTATCATGCAATGGATTTATATCAAGGATTAGCATTCCGTAGTTTTAAGCAAGTAGTTGATTGGAAAGAACATAAAAGCTTATGCAGTGCAACATCTTAGAATTCTTTCAGCATTATATGGAGCAATCAGTCCAGATGAATGTGTGAAGCCGTATCGCTTAGATTTAACGATGAATTTAAAAAGTCGAAGGAGAAACTTTGAAAAATATTGGAAAGAACGAATTGTAAGTTCTTTTGAAAAAGAAGAATGCATCGTCAATTTAGCAAGCAGTGAGTTTTTCTTCGTTATTTAATAAAAAAACAATATGATTGGTTAGATGTTGACTTTTATGAGAAAAAAGAAGGGCATTAAAAACAACATTCTACTATTTCAAAAAAAGCTAGAGGAAAAATGGCAGCTTGGATAGTGCTTCATCAAATTCAAGATAAAGCTGAGTTACGAAATTTTTGATGTAGATGGATATACATTTGTTGAATCAATTTCAAAAGAAAATCACTATTGCTTTTGTAAAAGAAGTTTAAAATAGAGTATAATCTCTATTCGAAAAACGGTTTAGAATATACACAAAAACTATAAAAAGAAATAGTTTAGACCCATTGACGAACTTGAATAATTATGGTACTATGTCAAAGGTGCTTTTATACCTGATTCCTGATTAGAAATCATATCAGTCGTGCTGACTGGTAAAAAGGCCACTGAGAGAGACATTTATGTGTCTTTTAATTTTTACAAAAAATGGACCACCAGGATGTGTGGACCAAGAAGAACCCGATAGGGAAGGAGGAAGAGCTAAATGCCAACAATTAACCAATTAGTCCGTAAACCTCGTAAATCAGCAGTTGAGAAATCAGCTTCTCCAGCGTTAGGTAAAGGATATAACAGCTTTAAAAAAATCACAAACGAATACAAACTCTCCACAAAAACGTGGTGTATGTACTCGTGTAGGTACTATGACACCTAAAAACCTAACTCAGCGTTACGTAAATATGCCCCGTGTACGTTTATCAAACTTAATCGAAGTAACTGCGTACATTCCAGGTATCGGTCACAATTTACAAGAACACAGCGTAGTATTAATCCGTGGTGGACGTGTAAAAAGACTTACCAGGGGTACGTTACCACATCATCCGTGGTGCATTAGACACTGCTGGAGTTAACAACCGTATGCAAGGTCGTTCTAAATACGGTACAAAACGTCCTAAAAAATAATTTAGGTTAACAAAACAAAAATAATAATTAATAACTCAAAATGATGAAAGGAGGATTATAAATGCCTCGTAAGGTCCTGTCGCAAAAACGTGATGTTTTGCCTGATCCAATTTATAATTCAAAATTAGTTACTCGTTTAATCAACCGTTTAATGGTAGATGGTAAACGTGGTAAAGCAGCAACAATTTTATACAATGCATTTGACATCGTTAAAGAACAAACTGGAAATGATCCAATGGAAGTGTTCGATCAAGCTATGAAGAATATTATGCCAGTATTAGAAGTTAAAGCTCGCCGTGTTGGTGGTTCTAACTATCAAGTACCAGTTGAAGTTCGTTCAGACCGTCGTACTACATTAGGTTTACGTTGGTTAGTAAACTACTCACGCTTACGTGGTGAAGACACTATGGAAGTTCGTTTAGCTCGTGAAATCATGGACGCAGCGAACAACTCAGGTGCTTCTGTTAAAAAACGTGAAGATACTCATAAAATGGCAGAAGCAAACAAAGCGTTTGCTCACTATCGTTGGTAAGATTCAAAAAGCCTTCGGGCTTTTTTTAATCTATGCATAAATTAATCATAAAATAAAGAGGTGTAGAACGAAGATGGCAAAGAGAGAATTTACTCTTGAAAACACGCGTAATATCGGTATCATGGCTCACATTGACGCAGGTAAAACTACAACAACTGAGCGTGTACTTTATTACACTGGTAAAATCCATAAAATTGGTGAAACTCACGAAGGTGCTTCACAAATGGACTGGATGGAACAAGAACAAGAACGTGGTATCACTATCACATCTGCTGCTACAACAGCACAATGGAAAGGTCACCGTATTAACATCATCGACACACCAGGGCACGTGGACTTCACAGTTGAAGTAGAACGTTCTCTACGTGTATTAGATGGAGCTGTTGCGGTACTTGATGCACAGTCTGGGGTTGAACCTCAAACAGAAACTGTATGGCGTCAAGCTACAACATATGGTGTTCCTCGTATCGTATTTGCTAACAAAATGGATAAAATCGGTGCAGACTTCTTATATTCTGTACGTACAATTCACGAACGTTTACAAGCAAATGCTCACCCAATTCAATTACCAATCGGTGCTGAAGATGAATTTTCAGGTATCATCGATTTAATTAAAATGAAAGCTGAAATCTATACAAATGACTTAGGTACAGATATCCAAGAAACAGATATCCCTGAAGATTTACAAGATTTAGCAGAAGAATGGCGTGAAAAATTAGTGGAAGCAGTAGCTGAAACTGATGAAGAATTAATGGAACGCTATTTAGAAGGCGATGAAATTTCACAAGAAGAATTAAAAGCAGCTATCCGTAAAGCTACATGTGCTGCTGAATTCTATCCAGTATTATGTGGATCAGCTTTCAAAAACAAAGGGGTACAATTAATGTTAGATGCAGTAGTTGACTACTTACCATCACCATTAGACGTACCAGCAATTAAAGGTATTGACCCTAACACTGATGCAGAAGTAGAACGTCATTCTTCAGACGAAGAACCATTCTCAGCATTAGCATTTAAAGTTATGACTGACCCATTCGTAGGTCGTTTAACATTCTTCCGTGTGTACTCTGGTACTTTACAATCAGGTTCATACGTTAAAAACTCAACTAAAGGTAAACGTGAACGTGTAGGACGTATCTTACAAATGCACGCTAACTCACGTCAAGAAATTCCTGAAGTATTCTCTGGAGATATCGCTGCAGCAGTAGGTCTTAAAGATACAACTACTGGGGACACATTATGTGATGAAAAAGCAGAAGTTATCTTAGAATCTATGGAATTCCCTGATCCAGTTATCGAAGTAGCGATTGAACCAAAATCAAAAGCTGACCAAGATAAAATGGGTATTGCATTACAAAAACTTGCTGAAGAAGACCCAACATTCCGTGCTTACACTAACCAAGAAACTGGTGAAACAGTTATCGCTGGTATGGGTGAGTTACACTTAGATATTATCGTAGACCGTATGCGTCGTGAATTCAAAGTTGAAGCTAACGTAGGTGCTCCTCAAGTATCTTACCGTGAAACATTCCGTGCTTCTACTCAAGCAGAAGGTAAATTCGTTCGTCAATCAGGTGGTAAAGGTCAATACGGTCACGTATGGATTGAATTTGCTCCTAACGAAGAAGGTGCTGGATTCGAATTCGAAAATGCTATCGTCGGTGGGGTAGTTCCTCGTGAATACATCCCAGCTGTAGAAGCAGGATTGAAAGATGCTATGGAAAACGGGGTATTAGCTGGTTATCCATTAGTTGACATCAAAGCTAAATTATATGATGGAAGCTACCATGATGTCGATTCATCAGAAACTGCCTTCAAAGTTGCTGCTTCAATGGCATTGAAAGCTGCTGCTAAGAAAGCACAACCATCTATCTTAGAACCAATGATGGCTGTAGAAATTACAGTTCCAGAAGAATACTTCGGAGATGTAATGGGTCACGTTAACGCTCGTCGTGGACGCGTTGAAGGTTCTGAAGTTCGTGGTAACGCACAAATTGTTAAAGGTATGATTCCTTTATCAGAAATGTTCGGTTACGCAACTACATTACGTTCTGCAACACAAGGTCGTGGTACATTCTCAATGACATTCGACCACTACGAAGATGTTCCTAAGAGCATTGCAGAAGAAATCATTAAGAAAAATGGCGGAAATGGCGAATAATGAATCGCTAAAAACGCAACTTCATCAAAGAATCTAGGTCGACTGGTTACCTAGTGTAACCAGTTGATTTTTATAGGTATTCTTTGGTATAATTCAAATCGGTAGATACTGTTATAGAATCTAACAAAAATACTCAAATATTTAGGAGGAATTATTTAAAATGGCAAAAGAAAAATTTGACCGCTCAAAACCACACGTTAACATTGGTACAATTGGCCACGTTGACCACGGTAAAACAACTTTAACTGCAGCTATCACAACTGTTTTAGCTAAGAAAGGTTTCGCACAAGCTCAAGATTACGGTTCAATCGATAAAGCTCCAGAAGAACGCGAACGTGGTATCACTATCAACACTGCTCACGTTGAGTATGAAACTGACACTCGTCACTATGCTCACGTTGACTGCCCAGGACACGCGGACTATGTTAAAAACATGATCACTGGTGCTGCTCAAATGGACGGTGCTATCTTAGTAGTATCTGCAGCTGACGGTCCAATGCCTCAAACACGTGAACACATCTTATTATCACGTCAAGTAGGTGTTCCTTACATCGTTGTATTCTTAAACAAAGTTGACATGGTTGACGATGAAGAATTATTAGAATTAGTAGAAATGGAAGTTCGTGACTTATTATCAGAATACGATTTCCCAGGCGATGACACTCCAGTTGTTGCAGGTTCTGCTTTACGCGCTTTAGAAGGCGATGCATCTTACGAAGAAAAAATCTTAGAATTAATGGCTGCTGTTGACGAATATATCCCAACTCCAGAACGTGACACTGACAAACCATTCATGATGCCAGTTGAAGACGTATTCTCAATCACTGGTCGTGGTACTGTAGCTACAGGACGTGTTGAACGTGGACAAGTTCGTGTTGGTGACGAAGTAGAAATCGTTGGTATTTCTGAAGAAACTTCTAAAACAACTGTTACAGGTGTTGAAATGTTCCGTAAATTGTTAGACTACGCTGAAGCTGGGGATAACATTGGTACATTATTACGTGGTGTTACACGTGACAACATCGAACGTGGACAAGTTCTTTCTAAACCAGGAACAATCACTCCACATACAAAAATTCAAAGCTGAGGTTTACGTATTAACTAAAGAAGAAGGCGGACGTCACACTCCATTCTTCTCTAACTACCGTCCTCAATTCTACTTCCGTACAACAGACATCACTGGTGTTTGTGTGTTACCAGAAGGTACTGAAATGGTAATGCCTGGTGACAACGTAACTATGGAAGTTGAATTAATTCACCCAGTTGCGATCGAAGAAGGTACTAAGTTCTCTATCCGTGAAGGTGGACGTACTGTAGGTGCTGGAATCGTAGTTTCTATCGAAAAATAATTTTTATTAAATTGATTTTTCAATCCTCCCTTTTATGGGAGGATGTTTTATATATAAAAAAATCTAATTGAAAACTGTTCTCATTCTAGATTACTGGTTTTTGGTGGCGATATTTTGAATTTTATGCTACTCTATATCAGTATATTTTAATGAAAAGAATAGGAGGCGTTTGGAATGATAGAGCTGATTGCAACAGTTGAATCAATCCAACAAGCGCAAGCACTACTTGAAGCAGGAGTAGATGTATTGTGCTTTGGTGAAGACTTATTTGGTTTAAGATTACCAATGTCGTTTTCACGTGATGAACAAAAAGAATTAACAGAATTAGCACATCGCTATGGTAAAAAAAGTAAATGTAGCGGTGAATGCGATTTTTTTCATAATGAAGGAATTGCGAAAGTTCCGAATATTTACAATTTTTAAAAATCTATTAATGTAGATATGATTACAGTAGGAGATCCGGTGTTGTTCAAATTATGAAGAACCCAGAATACTCAATTCCTTATTATTATGACGCTGCTGTGTTAGTAACAAGTAGCAGACAAGTAAATTTTTGGGCTAAACGTGGAGCGATAGGTGCAGTGATTGCTAGAGAAATTCCAAGAGCAGAAATGGAAATTTTAGCAAGCCAAGTGGAAGTTCCAATTGAAGTGTTAGTTTATGGTGCAACATGTATCCATCATTCTAAACGTCCATTATTACAAAAATTACTTTTAACTATATTGAGAAAGAAGAAAGTGTTCAGAAAAAAACGTGGATTGTTCGTGAGTGAACCTGCAGATGAAGATTCTCATTATTCAATCTATCAAGACATTAATGGGACATATTTTTCGCGAATAATGATGTTTCTCTTGCTCCTTACTTATTAGAATTAAGTCAAATGGGTGTTCCTCAATGGAAATTTGATGGAGTTTTAACTCCTGGCGATAAACTTTGTTAAAGTGGTTCAATTATTTGATAATGCTCGTAAAGAAATTGCAGCAGGTACTTGGACAGTTGAAAAGAGTGCTAGCTTAGAATTACAAGTAAGAGAACTTCATCCAGAACAACGTGGTTTAGACGCAGGATTTTATATTTTAAATCCAGAAGATGTGAAATAGGAGGAGACAAATGGGAAGAAAAATTTTGAAAAAACCAGAAGTTCTTGCTCCAGCAGGAACACTTGAAAAATTAAAAACAGCGATTTTATATGGCGCAGATGCAGTATTCTTAGGAGGAGAAGCTTTACGGACTAAGAAGTCGTGCTGGAAACTTTGATTTCGAAGAAATGAAAGAGGCAGTAGAATTTGCACATAGCCATAATGCTAAAGTATATATTGCAGCGAATATGGTAACTCACGAAGGAGACGAAAAAGGTGCGGGAGAATTTTTCCGTACAGTTCGCGACCTTGGAATTGACGCTGCGATTATCAGTGATATGGCTTTAATGGATATTTGTGCTTCAGAAGCTCCAGGATTACCAATTCACCTTTCAACACAAGCTTCTGCAGCAAACTGGGAAACGTTAAACTTCTGGAAAGATGAGGGTTTAGAACGTGTTGTATTAGCACGCGAAGTTTCTATGGCAGAAATTCAAGAAATGCAAGAAAAAGTGGATGTTGAAATTGAAGCATTCATTCATGGTGCAATGTGTATTTCTTATTCAGGTCGTTGTGTATTATCTAATCACATGGTACGTCGTGATGCAAACCGTGGAGGTTGTGCTCAATCTTGTCGTTGGAAATATGGTTTGTTTGATATGCCATTTGCGAATGAGAAAAATATGGTTGGTGCTGGTGAAGAAGGTATCGAAGAGAAATTCTCTATGAGTGCGGTTGACTTATCAATGATTCATAACTTACCAGATTTAATTGAAGCTGGAGTAGATAGCTTGAAAATTGAAGGACGTATGAAGTCTATTCACTATGTTTCAACAGTGGCAAATGTATACCGTGCTGCAGTAGATAGTTATTGTGAAGATCCAGATAATTATGTATGTAAACAAGAATGGGTAGATGAATTATGGAAAGCAGCTCAACGTGAGTTAGCAACAGGATTCTATTATCAAATTCCTACAGAAGAAGAACAATTATTTGGTGCTCGTCGTCAAATTCCGCAATATGCCTTCGTAGGCTCAAGTGTTAGAATATGACCCAGAAACTCAAATTGCTACCATTCAACAAAGAAATAACTTTAAAGTTGGAGATCATATTGAGTTTTATGGACCAGGTATGCGTCATCATGAAGAAGTATTAACAACTTTATGGGATGAAAATGGTGAAGAAATCGAAGCAGCTCCTCATGCAATGATGATTTGTAAGATGAAAGTAACTGAACCAGTGAAACCATTAGACATGATTAGAAAAAGAAGGTAAAAATAGATACAAAATAAAAATTGAGAAAGGAGACGATTATGTCATTACCAAATTGTCCAAAGTGTAATTCAGAATACACATATGAAGATGGTGTATTATTAGTTTGTCCAGAATGTGCTTATGAATGGGAGCCAGGCCAAGAACTAGAAGAAGATGGAGAAGTTGCCATCGATGCAAATGGAAATCGTTTAGAAAATGGAGATACTGTAACAGTAATTAAAGATTTAAAAGTTAAAAGGTGCTCCAAAAGATATTAAACAAGGAACTCGTGTAAAAAAATATTCGTATCGTAGAAGGAGACCACAATATTGATTGTAAAAATTGATGGTTTTTGGTGCGATGAAATTAAAGTCTGAATTCGTAAAAATCTAATTCATTAGCAAAGCTGAGGAGAAATCTCAGCTTTTTTATGATTTCTTAAAAATCTACAAAATATTTCAAAAAGAGGTTTGACGGAAATTTTTCTAGAGAATATAATGAAGAGGAATATAAGTTAAAGGATGGAAAAATTTCACGTGGCTCAACAAAATGTGATGCAAGAATCTCAAAATAATTCTAAATATAAACGTGTAGCAGCCCTTGATGGTTTTAAAGGAATGATGATTCTTGCAATTATAGGGTATTATTATTTTTCAAAAATTATTTGCCAGGTGGTTTTTGCGGTAAATGCATTTTTTTGCGATAGGTGGATATTTAGCATTTCGTGATAATAAGCATTTGTTTCATAAAAAAACCAGTAGAATGGCATTTGTCATCAAAAACTATCTCGATTATGGCTTCCGATGTTATTTATGATTATTGGGACGGTAGCATTTTTTTATTTATTGTATTACCAGAACAGTTAAAAAAATGTTCGAATGATGTCATTATCGTCTTTAGTATTTTTTCAATAATTACTATCAAATTATTAATCAACAATCTTATTTTTGTACAATCGATTAATCCAAGTCCATTTGTTCATTTATGGTATGTATCCCTTTATTTACAATTAATATTTATATCCGTTGGTATTAGGAAAATATTTAATCGTTTAAATTTATTACGAATGCAAGAAAGTTTAGTATTATTAATTCTAAGTATTCTTTCAGCAGTATTAATGAGTGGAATGTATGTCATACAAAAAGATCCTTCGTATATTTATTATGCAATTTCAACAAGAATTTTTTTCGTTTTTTTATTAGGAGGAGTTTTTAAGTTATTTTTACTGAAGGAAAACTATCTCTATCTTTGCCGAAAAACAATTTTGTATTATTGTGTACTCAATTACTAGGAATTATAAGTCTCTTATTAATGGGGTGGATGACGTTAAAATTTAACGGTGTGCAGGATGAAACTTATTTGTATGGAATGCAATTATTTTTCTATTGTTTCTGTTATCTTTTTATGGAGTATCTTATATGAAAATTCTGCATTGAACTATTTTTTACGATTTTAGAGGATTTACGATTTTTGGGAGAAGAAGTTTTTTCTATTATTTATGGTTTTTATCCAGTGCATATGTTTGCTCCATATTTTCAAAGAGGAGAAGAATCTAATTTAGTTTATTTAAGTGTTCAAATTTTTCTGTATTGTAGTATTAGCGGAAGTAACTTATAAGGTTTTTTTGAAACGAAAAAAATGGTGGGTGCCTTTTGGGCAATCGTTTAGCTTAAGAAGTATTTATCAGTTTACTGTGAATGATTTATCACCCGTTAAGAAAAATGATAGGAATAGTATTTTCATTTACTTACGTTATTTTAATAGGGTTAGCATTTGTTGGATTTTTCCAATCTTCGAAAGAAAAACAATTTAGTAGCGCAGCAGTTGGAAAGTGTTATTAAAGCGAAATCAAGAATTGATTGAGCAAACGACGCAAGAAGAAAGCACAACTGTTAATCCAAATAAAAAATTGAATTAAAAAGAACAAATAGCTCAGGAAACAGTGACTTTTATTGGGGATTCTATTTTTATTGGCGGCAGCAGATAAGGTTCAAGAATTATTCCCTAAAGCGATTATTGATGGAAAGGTAGGAAGACAATTATATTCTAGTCCTACAACTTTAAAAAGAGGTAATTTCTAAAGGGAAAATGGCTGATAAAGTTGTTACTGTTTTAGGGACTAATGGTACTTTTTCTCAAAAAGCAATTAGATGAATATATCCATATATTAGGGGAAGATAGAGAATTGTATTTTTGTAACGATTTTTGCTCCAGTGAAATGGAATAATGAAGTTAATCAGCAATTACATGAAGCTAAAAATCGATTTTTCAAATGTACATATCATTGATTGGTATGAATTTGCAAAAATCATGCTGAATGGTTTTTATGAGGATAAAATTCATCCGAATAATCAAGGTGCTGAAGAATTTTGCTAAATATTTATTAGATTCTATGACGCACATTAAAAATGAGTGAATAATATTTAACATCATTAAAATAGTTTATAGACTATTTTTAATGGTGTTTTTTTGTTTTTTGAAAACATAAAAACAGATATCTTAATGTGTACTTATTTTATATGAGCAATGTGAGGGAGTGAGCTAAAAGACTTGAGAAAATATTATGGTTTTTGGTATATTAGTGATAAATGCAAAAAGGAAAGAGGAAATTGTTTGCAAAAGTGCTAGTCACAGCCTTCGATTAATGGGAGCTTCTATTACGTTAACGATTTTTCATGAAGATGCACAGAATTTATTGTTACAGAGTGAACAACTGTTACATCTTTTATAAAAATCGTTTCAGTGCTAATGATGCTGATTCAGAACTAATGGAGATTAATTTACAAGCTGGAAAGAAAGCAGTTCAAGTTCATCCAGAATTGTTTGAATTGATTGAGTTAGGGAAGAAACATAGTATTGCAGCGAATAGTCATCTTAACATTGCGATTGGCCCTTTAGTTCAAACGTGGAGAATTGGTTTTTCAGATGCTAAACTTCCTTCAGAAGAAGAGATTCAAAGGTTATTAAAAATAACAGATCCTGAAGAAATAGTTTAAATGATTCAAATAGAGAAGTCTATTTGTCAAAAGAAGGGATGAGAATCGATTTAGGAGCGTTAGCAAAAAGGATATATTGCTGATAAATTAAAAAGAATTTTTGATAGAACAAGGAGTTCAATCAGGAATTATTGATTTAGGAGGTAATATTCTTACAATTGGTGAAAATCCAACTTTTCATAGACCATGGAGAATTGGAATTCAAAAATCCTGCATTAGACAGAGGAGAACATGTAGCAGTTATTGAGGTATCTGATGCGTCTGTTGTAACTTCTGGGATTTATGAACGTCAATTAGTGGTAGATGGCAAAACTTATCACCACATATTTGATCGAACAACAGGTTATCCAATGGAAACAGAACTAGTTAGTATTACAATAGTTGCTGAAAAAAATCAGTAGATTGCGAAATATGGACGACGCGTTTGTTTGGACAAAAATCCATATGACATTATTGAAGAAATCGAACAACAACCTGGACTGGAAGCATTTGTGATTACAAAAAAATCAAAAAAATGATGTATACATCTGGAATTCATTTCGTTTAATCAGAGATGTATAGAAAGGAATTATTATGACAAAAATTTATTGCACTTGTAGGAACAAACTCACAACGTTCTACAAAACCGTACTTTATTACAATATATGCAAAAACATTTTTGCAGATAAAGTTGAAATTGAATTAGTGGAAATTAAAGATATTCCATTATTCAACAAACCAGCAAATAAACAAGTACCAGAACTTGTAACAGAAATTGCTGCTAAAATTGAAGCTGCTGATGGAGTAATCATTGGTACTCCAGAATATGACCACGCTATTCCAGCTGTATTAATGAGCGCATTAGCATGGTTATCATATGGTATTCATCCATTATTAAATAAACCAGTAATGATTACAGGAGCATCTTATGGAACATTAGGATCTTCTCGTGCTCAATTACAATTGCGTCAAATTTTGGACTCTCCAGAATTAAAAGCAAATGTTATGCCGTGATCTGAGTTCTTATTATCTCACTCACTTCAAGCATTTGATAAAAAGGTGATTTAATCGATTTAGATACAATCAAAAAAATTAGATGCATTATTTGATGATTTCCGCTTATTCGTGAAAATTACTCAAAAATTAAGAAGTGCACAAGATTTACTACACAAAGAAGCAGAAAACTTTGATTGGGAAAAATATTTAATATCACAATAAGAGAGGAAAAAGACATTATGAAATTTGTAGGGATTGTAGGTTCAAATGCTGAACTATCATATAACCGTAAATTATTACAATTCATTCAACGTGAATTTAAATTAAAATTTGAATTAGAAGTTCTTGAAATTGATGAAGTTCCAGTATTCAATCAAGATGAAAAATGGGACGATTGCTTCCAATTACGTTATTTGTATAACAAAATTACTCAGTGCTGACGGTGTTATCATTGCAACTCCAGAACACAACCATACAATTACAGCATCACTAAAAAAGTGTTTTAGAATGGCTATCATTTAAAGTACATCCATTTGAAAATAAACCTGTTATGATTGTAGGTGCTTCATACCATGATCAAGGAACATCACGTGCACAAGTACATTTACGTAAAAATTTTAGATGCTCCAGGTGTGAATGCATATACATTACCAGGAAATGAATTCTTATTAGGAAAAGCTAAAGAAGCATTTGATGCTAATGGAAATATCACGAATGAAGGAACAGTGAAATTCTTAGAATCTTGCTTAGATAACTTTGTAAAAATATGTGGAGGTCGTTTCTAAATTGAAAAAACCAAAACCAATTGCTCCGGAAGATTTATATTGTACTAACCCAATTGCAACTACTATTCAAGGTGTTGACCCAGATGATCCAGAATGGGTTGAAAAAGCAGCAGAAATCGTTGGTGCAGTATCAGGAGATACTTATGTTAAATTAGATCATGGTATCTTAACAGTAAACCAATTGGATATGTTCTTAAAAGCAATGCCGTTTGAATTAACTTTTGCAGATGACAACAACCAATTCTTATACTATAATAACGCTCACCAAGAACCAAACACAATGTTTGGTAAACGTGTACGTGCTCAATCAGGTAGCAGATTAGGAACTGTACATGGTTCATTACCGCCAGCAAGAATGAAAAACGTTGAGTGGGTTGTAGGCGTATTACGTAATGGTGATCAAGAATACGTTCGTACAATTGTACCTGGAACACCAGAAGGTGTTATTAATACTCATAATTATCAAGCAATGTACTATCCAGATGGTTCATATGCTGGAATTAATGAAATTATCTTTAACTTCCAACCATGGTTAGATTGGTATTTACAAACAACTGGTCAACGTTTAGTTGGAGGAAATGCTCCAGCTGCAGGAGGACATGGTTCTCATGGAAGTGCAGATGCAACATCAGGAGCTTCATCAGATACTCCAAGTCATGGTGCAGCAGACGCAACTTCAAGTGCAAGTAACTGTAAATAATAATAAAAGGCAAGCGAAATTTTCGTTTGCCTTTTTAGTGTTAAAAATATTGTTTTAAGATTTGGAGTTCGGAAACATTTAAAGGCCGATACTCACCCTGGGGAAAGAGATTCATCTAAAAGAAATTCACCAAAACGAATTCTTTTAAGGAAAGTGACTTTGACTCCAACACATAAAAACATCTTTTTAATTTGATGAAACTTTTCCTTCTGAAATCGTAACAGTAGCTTTACTAAAGAATGGAGAAGATTCAAGAATAGATAATTTAGCAGGTTTACAAATTGTACCATCATGAAAGATAATTCCATCGTAAAATCGCTGAATACAGGAATCGTCTAAAGACCCATTTACTTCTACATAATATTCCTTTTCAATATGTTGAATGGGATTTAATAAACGATAGCCTAAAGGTCCGTTATTCGTAATGATCAAAAAGCCCTTCAGTATCTCTATCTAATCGACCAATTGGATATAATCCTTCGACATTTTCATTTTTAAATAAATCAATAACTGTAGGAAGTTGAGAATCGGTGGTAGCAGTGATGACTCCTTTAGGTTTATTTAATAAATAATACTTTTTGGGAGTTATCTTCCATTCGACTTCCTTGAACGATAATCACTTGAATTTGTGGATCGACATTATTACTTACATGAGTTGCGGGAATTGAATCGATTAGTACTTCACCAGAAGAAATTAATTTTTTTCATTTGCTTTCGAGAAATATCAAAAATGCTTCATTAATAAATGCTCCAGACGCATAAAAACCTCCTTAATAAATATTCGAAAAAAATTATAGCATATTTTTTATAAAAAAAGGGTTGACGATGAAGTGTATCTATGATAAATTATTAAACGTTGTTGCGAAACAACAAAAGCGGCTCTGAAACAATTTTTCAAAAAAATGAAAAAAAGTTGTTGACAGAGAAAAACACCTATGATAGTATAGGAGTTGTCGCGATAAGCGACGTTGACCTTGAAAACCAAAACAAAGAAGACAAACCAAATGTGTAGGGACTTCACGAAAGTGAAGAAACAACAATTTCTTTTTCTCTAAGGAGAAAAACAATAAGTCAGTAATTAAATGAGCTTTCAAAAAGCTTATGAATGAATTTTCATGAGAGTTTGATCCTGGCTCAGGACGAACGCTGGCGGCGTGCCTAATACATGCAAGTCGAACGAGAGCGACCGGTGCTTGCACTGGTCAATCTAGTGGCGAACGGGTGAGTAACACGTGGGTAACCCTGCCCATCAGAGGGGATAACATTCGAAACGGATGCTAAAAACCGCATAGGTTCTTGAGCTGCATGGCTCGGGAAGGAAAAAGAGGCTTCGGCTTCTGCTGATGGATGGACCCGCGGTGCATTAGCTAGTTGGTGAGGTAACGGCTCACCAAGGCCGTGATGCATAGCCGACCTGAGAGGGTGATCGGCCACATTGGGACTGAGACACGGCCCAAACTCCTACGGGAGGCAGCAGTAGGGAATCTTCCGCAATGGACGCAAGTCTGACGGAGCAACGCCGCGTGAGTGAAGAAGGATTTTCGGTTCGTAAAACTCTGTTGTTAGAGAAGAACAGCGCATAGAGTAACTGTTATGCGTGTGACGGTATCTAACCAGAAAGCCACGGCTAACTACGTGCCAGCAGCCGCGGTAATACGTAGGTGGCAAGCGTTGTCCGGATTTATTGGGCGTAAAAGCGAGCGCAGGCGGTCAATTAAGTCTGATGTGAAAGCCCCGGCTCAACCGGGGAGGGTCATTGGAAACTGGTTGACTTGAGTGCAGAAGAGGAGATGGAATTCCATGTGTAGCGGTGAAATGCGTAGATATATGGAGGAACACCAGTGGCGAAGGCGACTCTCTGGTCTGTAACTGACGCTGAGGCTCGAAAGCGTGGGTAGCAAACAGGATTAGATACCCTGGTAGTCCACGCCGTAAACGATGAGTGCTAAGTGTTGGAGGGTTTCCGCCCTTCAGTGCTGCAGTTAACGCATTAAGCACTCCGCCTGGGGAGTACGACCGCAAGGTTGAAACTCAAAGGAATTGACGGGGACCCGCACAAGCGGTGGAGCATGTGGTTTAATTCGAAGCAACGCGAAGAACCTTACTAAGTCTTGACATCCTTTGACCACTCTAGAGATAGAGCTTTTCCTTCGGGGACAAAGTGACAGGTGGTGCATGGTTGTCGTCAGCTCGTGTCGTGAGATGTTGGGTTAAGTCCCGCAACGAGCGCAACCCTTATTACTAGTTGCCAGCATTGAGTTGGGCACTCTAGTGAGACTGCCGGTGACAAACCGGAGGAAGGTGGGGATGACGTCAAATCATCATGCCCCTTATGACTTGGGCCACACGTGCTACAATGGATGGTACAACGAGCAGCGAACTCGCGAGGGTAAGCGAATCTCTTAAAGCCATTCTCAGTTCGGATTGTAGGCTGCAACTCGCCCTACATGAAGCCGGAATCGCTAGTAATCGCGGATCAGCACGCCGCGGTGAATACGTTCCCGGGTCTTGTACACACCGCCCGTCACACCACGAGAGTTTGTAACACCCAAAGTCGGTGAGGTAACCTTATGGAGCCAGCCGCCTAAGGTGGGATAGATGATTGGGGTGAAGTCGTAACAAGGTAGCCGTATCGGAAGGTGCGGCTGGATCACCTCCTTTCTAAGGATAACATCTAATGTTTCGATGTTAGATGAATACGGAACCCTACAGGTTGACATCTTTGTTTAGTTTTGAGAGGTTAACTCTCAACTCGACCTTTGAAAACTGAATACTATATCACAAATGAAACCAAAAATTTACCGAGAGTTAGAGAAATCTAACGAAAAAGAGTTTTTTAACAAGAAGCAACGCGACCATAATGGTTAAGTGAATAAGGGCGCACGGTGAATGCCTTGGCACTAGGAGCCGAAGAAGGACGGAACTAACACCGATATGCTTTGGGGAGCTGTAAGTAAGCTAAGATCCAGAGATTTCCGAATGGGGGAACCCAACACCCGTGATGGGGTGTTACGCATAAGCGCAGGCTTATGACGAGGTAGACGCGGGGAACTGAAACATCTCATTACCCGCAGGAAGAGAAAGAAAAATCGATTCCCTGAGTAGCGGCGAGCGAAACGGGAGAAGCCCAAACCAGTGTGCATGCACACTGGGGTTGTAGGACTTTCGACAACGTGTATGACAATCTGTAGCAGAACCCTGTTGGAAAGCAGGACCAAAGAAGGTGACAGTCCAGTATGCAAAACGGAAAGTTGGCACAAGAGAGCACCTGAGTACGGCGGGACACGAGGAATCCCGTCGGAATCCGCCAGGACCATCTGGCAAGGCTAAATACTACCTAGTGACCGATAGTGAACCAGTACCGTGAGGGAAAGGTGAAAAGAACCCCGGGAGGAGTGAAAGAGTACCTGAAACCGTGTGCTACAAGTAGTCAGAGCCCGTTAATGGGTGATGGCGTGCCTTTTGTAGAATGAACCGGCGAGTTACGTTAACATGCGAGGTTAAGATGAAGAGTCGGAGCCGTAGCGAAAGCGAGTCTGAATAGGGCGAGTGGAGTATGTTGACGTAGACCCGAAACCAAGTGATCTACCCATGTCCAGGTTGAAGGTGCGGTAAAACGCACTGGAGGACCGAACCAGGGCACGTTGAAAAGTGCTTGGATGAGGTGTGGGTAGCGGAGAAATTCCAATCGAACTTGGAGATAGCTGGTTCTCTCCGAAATAGCTTTAGGGCTAGCCTCGGAATGAAGAATCGTGGAGGTAGAGCACTGTTTGGACTAGGGGCCCATCTCGGGTTACCGAATTCAGATAAACTCCGAATGCCATGTATTTATGTCCGGGAGTCAGACTGCGAGTGATAAGATCCGTAGTCGAAAGGGAAACAGCCCAGACCACCAGCTAAGGTCCCAAAATATCTGTTAAGTGGAAAAGGATGTGGGGTTGCACAGACAACTAGGATGTTGGCTTAGAAGCAGCCATCATTCAAAGAGTGCGTAATAGCTCACTAGTCGAGTGACCCTGCGCCGAAAATGTAACGGGGCTAAACAGATTACCGAAGCTGTGGATTCAGTTTAAGACTGAGTGGTAGGAGAGCGTTCTAAGGGCGAAGAAGCATGACCGTAAGGACATGTGGAGCGCTTAGAAGTGAGAATGCCGGTATGAGTAGCGAAAGACGGGTGAGAATCCCGTCCACCGAATGACTAAGGTTTCCTTGGGAAGGCTCGTCCTCCCAGGGTTAGTCGGGACCTAAGGCGAGGCCGAAAGGCGTAGTCGATGGATAACAGGTTGATATTCCTGTACTTCTGTTAATTGTTTGAGCAATGGAGGGACGCAGGAGGCTAAGTTGAGCGTACGAATGGAAATGTACGTCCAAGCAGCAAGTCCGCTGATGAGTGAAATGCTTGTCACGTACGGGGTGAGCTGTGATGGGGAGCGAAATATAGTAGCGAAGCAACTGACGTCACACTGCCGAGAAAAGCTTCTAGTGAGATTAACAGAACCCGTACCGCAAACCGACACAGGTAGTTGAGTGGAGAACACTAAGGTGAGCGAGCGAACTCTCGTTAAGGAACTCGGCAAAATGACCCCGTAACTTCGGGAGAAGGGGTGCTGGTAGAAATACCAGCCGCAGTGAATAGGCCCAGGCGACTGTTTATCAAAAACACAGGTCTCTGCAAAATCGAAAGATGACGTATAGGGGCTGACGCCTGCCCGGTGCTGGAAGGTTAAGAGGAGAGGTTAGTCCTTGAGGCGAAGCTTTGAATTGAAGCCCCAGTAAACGGCGGCCGTAACTATAACGGTCCTAAGGTAGCGAAATTCCTTGTCGGGTAAGTTCCGACCCGCACGAAAGGCGTAACGATCTGGGCACTGTCTCAACGAGAGACTCGGTGAAATTATAGTACCTGTGAAGATGCAGGTTACCCGCGACAGGACGGAAAGACCCCATGGAGCTTTACTGTAGTTTGATATTGAGTGTTTGTGTGACATGTACAGGATAGGTAGGAGCCGAAGAGATGGGAACGCCAGTTTCCAAGGAGGCAATGGTGGGATACTACCCTTGTTACATGAACCCTCTAACCCGCACCTAGAAGCAAGGTGGGAGACAGTGTCAGACGGGCAGTTTGACTGGGGCGGTCGCCTCCTAAAATGTAACGGAGGCGCCCAAAGGTTCCCTCAGAATGGTTGGAAATCATTCGAAGAGTGTAAAGGCAGAAGGGAGCTTGACTGCGAGACCAACAAGTCGAGCAGGGACGAAAGTCGGGCTTAGTGATCCGGTGGTACCGAATGGAAGGGCCATCGCTCAACGGATAAAAGCTACCCTGGGGATAACAGGCTTATCTCCCCCAAGAGTTCACATCGACGGGGAGGTTTGGCACCTCGATGTCGGCTCATCGCATCCTGGGGCTGAAGTCGGTCCCAAGGGTTGGGCTGTTCGCCCATTAAAGCGGTACGCGAGCTGGGTTCAGAACGTCGTGAGACAGTTCGGTCCCTATCCGTCGCGGGCGTTGGAAATTTGAGAGGAGCTGTCCTTAGTACGAGAGGACCGGGATGGACACACCGCTGGTGTACCAGTTGTTCTGCCAAGAGCATCGCTGGGTAGCTATGTGTGGACGGGATAAACGCTGAAAGCATCTAAGCGTGAAGCCCCCCTCGAGATGAGATTTCCCATCATTTTAAGTGAGTAAGACCCTGAGAGACGATCAGGTAGATAGGCTAGGAGTGGAAGTGCCGTGAGGCATGGAGCGGACTAGTACTAATCGGTCGAGGACTTAACCAAGGTTGAAGGTGGATTGAGGAAGAGTTTGGATATAGATTCAGTTTTGAGAGAGCGAGAGCTTTTTCAAGAGAGAAGTGTGGTGACGATGGCAAGAAGGATACACCTGTTCCCATCTCGAACACAGAAGTTAAGCTTCTTAGCGCCGATAGTAGTTGGGGGTTTCCCCTGTGAGGGTAGGACGTTGCCACGCTTCAGATTAGAAGGAGAATTTCTGGAAGGAAATTCTCTTTTTGTATACTATTTTTATAAACGATATTGGAGAATATGACATGAAAAAGCAAATTTTTGGATGACTTGTTTACTAGGAGTTTTTTTCTAGTAGGCTGTAGCAAAGTAGTTGAAGATAAAGGTTTACAAGATAAATTAGTACAACAAGAAACACAAGTTCAAAAATTATCATTTAACATTAAAACAAAATGAAGTAAAGAAAAAGATGTAACAAGTTCGACTCAAGTTATTGCTAATGCTTCTGTTTGGAGTGATGGTACAGGCTTTGGAACTCGAATTGATAAAACAGATGGTAAAGCTACCAATCAAATTGAAGTGATTAGTGAAGGTAGTAAAGGAGCTATCCGTTATTATCAAGATAAATGGGAACCAACTATTTCTGCTCAATCAAGCTTACAAAATGTTATAGGATTTTTCGTATCACAGCGTATTACAACTAGCTCAAGATTTGTCAAATATTGCTACTTGGCAGTCAGATGGAAGTTTTTGAATATCAAGGTAGTGATTCTGTTGTACGATTAGCATTAGCTTCTATGAATATTCAAGTTCATGAGAATACAAAAATTACGGTGAAAATGAAAGCTGATGTTAAGACAAACTTAATTCAAAGTTTCTCATTAATGTTAAATGAAGAAGACGAAACGATTCAAAAAAACTTACGAAGTGATTTTTTTAATGGAATAAATCAACAGCATAAAAAGAATTACCACTATAGTAAGTTTCAAATTACGAATAAATTAGTGAAAAAGATATTTCATGTTTCAATGGATTTCCTAGGAAAAGACTACTCATATTCCTGTTTTTGTTACAATAGGAATGGATAAATTTAAAGATTTGCGAGAAATGGAAAAACATTTTGTAGACATGCGAGAGGGAGAATGCTTGCATTCTCCTTTTTTTATGAAGATTGGAGGTAAGACAATGGGAAGAATTATTTCAGTTGCGAATCAAAAAGGTGGAGTTGGTAAGACAACAACAACTGTCAGTTTAGCAGCTTCCCTAGCAAAAACTTGGTCAAAAAGTTTTTAATTATTGATAGTGACCCTCAAGGTAATGCAACTAGTGGGTTAGGGGTGCAAAAAGCTGAGTTAGCTTATGATGTTTATGATGTTATTGTAAACGAAGTGAATGTTCATGAAGTAATTGTACCCTACAACACGTGAAAAATTTAATGATAGTACCTTCAACTATTCAGTTGGCAGGAGCTGAAATTGAATTAACAAATCAGACACATCGTGAGCAAAAGATTGAAACAAGCATTAACAACGATTCGTGATGAATATGATTATATTTTTTTATAGATTGTCCACCTTCTTTAGGACATTTAACAATGAATGCTTTTACTGCTAGTGATACTGTTTTAATTCCCGTGCAATGTGAATATTATGCATTAGAAGGATTATCACAATTGATGAATACTATTACGATGGTTCGTAAACACTTCAATCCACAATTAAAAAAATTGAAGGTGTTTTTACTAACAATGTTTGATGCACGAACAAACTTAGGTAATGAAGTAAAAGATGATGTCATCAAATATTTCAGAGAAAAAGTTTACCGTACCATTATTCCGAGAAATGTTCGTTTATCAGAAGCACCAAGTTATGGACAAGCCATTGTGGACTATGATCCTCGTTCAAGAGGAGCAGAAGTTTATCTCGAATTAGCAAAGGAAGTGTTATCAAATGGTTAAAAATCAAAAATCAAAAGGCCTAGGTCGTGGAATTGATGCACTTTTTGGTGGGAATTTTGATAGTATCGAAAATTTAGAAAAAGTAGATACAACGAATGAAACGGTTGAAGAAATTTCCATTAGTGAAATTCGTCCAAATCCGTATCAACCTCGAAAAGATTTTTAATGAAGAAGCTTTTACAAGAATTAGCAGATTCCATTCGTGAACAAGGAGTTTTTTTCAACCAATTATCGTCCGTAAATCGAGTATTAAAGGCTATGAACTAGTAGCAGGAGAAAGAAGATTACGAGCTTCTAAACTTGCTGGAAAAAGAAACTATTCCAGCGATTATTCGTGAATATAGCGAAGAAATTATGATTCAAGTAGCTGTTGTCGAAAAATTTACAAAGAGAAGATTTACGACCAATTGATGAAGCGTTAGCATATAAATCTTTAATGGATGCATTAAAAATTAAAACCAAGAAGAAGTAGCAAAAATTGGTAAAAAGTCGCCCATATATTGCCAACTTCCTTCGATTATTATCATTACCATTAGAAGTACAAACACAATTACAAGAAGGTCAATTATCAGTAGGGCATGCTCGTGCTTTATTAGGGTTTGAAAAAGCGGATAAAAATCATTCCTTTATCTAAAAAAAGTAATTGAAGAAGGAATGACGGTTCGAGCGCTAGAAGAATTGATTCAAACAATGAATGAGCCCGTTGAAAAAGTGAAGAAAAATCAAAACAATTCAACAAAAACCAGCGTATATTGTCGAATCAGAAGAACGATTAATGGATAAATTTGGAACATCTGTCCAAATCACTCCGAAAAGGAGAACGTGGGAAAATCGAGATTGAATACCTTTCTCAAAAAGATTTAACTCGTATTTTTAGATGTATTAGAAATTGAATTAGATGATTAGGAGTGAATAGAATGGCAGTAGTGGAATATGGACTTGGGGATTGTGTCGAAATGAAAAACCTCATGCATGTCAAACCAATTCATGGACGATCATTCGAATGGGAATGGATATTCGTATCAAATGTAATCATTGTGGGCAAATGGTCTTAATGCCAAGACGTGAATTTGAACGCAAAATGAAAAAAAGTAACTTTGAAGAAAGAAAATAATGAATAGAAAGAGTGTGAAAAATACATGGCGTTAACAGCAGGAATCGTTGGATTACCAAACGTTGGGAAATCAACATTATTTAATGCAATTACAAAAGCAGGAGTAGAGGCAGCAAACTATCCGTTTGCGACGATTGACCCAAACGTTGGTGTAGTAGAAGTTCCGGATGAAAGACTTCAAAAATTAACAGAATTAGTAAAACCTAAAAAGACAGTTCCAACAACATTTGAATTTACGGATATTGCAGGGATTGTAAAAGGTGCTAGCCGTGGGGAAGGTTTAGGAAATAAATTCTTAAGCCATATTCGTCAAGTAGATGCAATTTGCCAAGTTGTTCGTTGTTTTGAAGATGAAAATATTACACACGTTGCAGGTAAAGTAGATCCAATTGCGGATATTGAAACAATCAATTTAGAATTAGTATTAGCAGACTTAGAATCAGTTGATAAAAGAATTGCTCGTGTTGCTAAAATTGCTAAAACAAAAAGATAAAAGATGCAGTTGCCGAATTAGCAGTTTTAGAAAAAAATTAAACCAGTACTAGAAGATGGTCAATTAGCTCGTACAATTGAATTTACAGATGAAGAATTACCAATTGTAAAAGGTTTATTCTTATTAACAACAAAAACCTATGTTATATATTGCGAATATTTCAGAAGATGATGTTGCAGAAGGTGGACATAATCAATATGTTCAATTAGTAGAAGAATATGCTGCAAAAAGAAGATGCAGAAGTAGTTGTTATTTGTGCACGTGTAGAAGAAGAAGTCGCTGAATTAGAAGAAGAAGAAAAACAAGTTTTCTTAGAAGAAATGGGAATTGAAACTTCAGGTTTAGATATTTTAATTCAAAAAGCTTACCATTTATTAGGACTAGCCACTTACTTCACTGCTGGAGAACAAGAAGTTCGTGCTTGGACTTTCCGTAGAGGAATGAAAGCTCCACAATGTGCTGGAATTATTCACTCTGATTTTTGAAAGAGGATTTATTCGAGCTGAAACAGTAGCATATGCAGATTTATTAGAATTTGGTAGTATGGGTGCTGCAAAAGAAAATGGAAAAGTTCGTCAAGAAGGAAAAAGAGTATATCGTACAAGATGGCGATGTTATGCTTTTTCAGATTTAACGTATAATCATCATATCTTGTGGGGATTGAATCATGACAGAAAATCAAACTGAAGTAAAAAAGTCGATATTGCTACATTACGTAGTCAATTAACGAAAAATGAACAATATATTTTACAATTAGAACGTTCACTAAAAAGAAGCTCAAGTTTCTAAAGCAAAAATCACTTCAACTTTAGAAGAAATGCTTCCTGTTTTTAGTAGAAAAATCAGAAAAAAAGGTTTAACAGCTCGCCAATTATTTGGTACTGTAACACAACAAACACAATCTGTATTAGAAGGACCTAAAAAGATCCAACGGTGAAATCACCAGATTGGCAGATTGCTGTAGATGGTGGATTAATGATCGGAGGATTCTTCGCATTAATTGCTGGAATTACTTTATTCTTAAATCCAGAACAATCAGAAGCAATGGAGTTATTTCCTTAATCATGAACTTTGTTGTAGGTGGTTTAGCGTTGTTAGTTTTTATCTAAAGTAACTCCAGATATTAATCAACCAAAAAGGAAAAACGTGGCTATATTCGTTATTTAGTTGTTAGCTCATTAGTGATGCTAGCATGGTTAGTTCTTGTAATGGGTACACAATTCTTGATTCCAACAAGTATTAACTATGTTTTTTTCCAGCCATCGTTTACTTATTTATTGGTTCGGGTGCACTTGTTTTAAAAATGGTATTTGAAAAAAATATTGGATATTCGAGGCGGTATTTTTATAAGCAAATTTTTGATGATTTATAGTTAATGAGACTTGATTAGGATAATGGAAGTGGGAGTAGAAAACTGTTATTTCATCCCACTTTCAATGTATCGGAGGGAATATAATGAAACCATTACGAAAAAAATAATAGTAATGATTATGTTTTTAATGCTACCTCTATTTATTTTTACTTCAACAATTGAAGCTAAAAGTTTAGAAGTAACAAAATATAATATCGATGTTGATGTAAGACCAAATGGGGATGTTCGTTTTAAAGAAGAAATGACCTTTACTGCAAATGGAAGTTACAATGGTATTTTTTTATAATTTAGATTATTTTTGGAGAAAAAAAGAACCAAAAAGATGTAACCGTTGATTTTAAAAACAAGCGATGGAGAAGTTGTTACACTATTAAAAAGTGATACAGGGCATAATAGCACTTATTTAACAGAAACTCTTGGACCTTTATTGAAGTTTAAGGTATTCTTACCTTTCTCAGATAGTTCGAGAACCGTTGTTTTTTAATTATACAATTCCACAATTGATTAAAAATTATAAAGATACAGCGGAATTAAATCGACGAGTAGTTGGACAAGAGTGGGAAGTTACGCAAAAAAATATTTATGTTCACGTTAGTTTACCGGGCGCTGCAACAAAAGAAACATTAAGAGCTTGGGGACATGGCGGAATTGGTGGTAGGGTAGAAATTGATCCGGATTACAAAGGGCTACATTTACCGTTAAGAGAAATGAACCAAAGAGTTTTGTAGAAACTCATATGGTATTTCCTGTAGAATTAACAAAAGATAATCCCGTGACGGAAGATTTTAACGCTTTTGCTGCAATTGTAGACAGAGAAGAGCAATTAGTGAAAAGAGATCAAGAGGAACGTTCTGTAAAATGGGGTGTAGCAGGTCTTGGTGGATTACTTAGTTTAGTTGCTTTTAGGCTGGGCATGGGTGAAAGGGCATTTAGCAGATAAAAAAACGTCTTGAAAAAGTACCGTTTGTGCCAGAACATTTGTATGAATTGCCAGAAGATTTAACACCAGCCATTATGTCTGCAGCTATTTATGATGGTGTAACGATTGATGATTTTAGTGCAACGATAATGGATTTAGTACGTAAAAAAGTTCTAACGATGACGAGTGAAGAACCTTATATTTTTAGAGTTGAAACAACATTCGTATCATTTACTACCACATGAACAATTAGCTTTTAGATATTTTATTTAAAAATTGCTAAAAGGAAACACTTTTAGACTTAGAGTTAGTTTCTGAATTTGCAGAGAATTGCCCAGAAAAATATACGGATATGCTAGATACTTGGTATGAAGGAGTAGATGATGCTGCTGAGGAATATAGTGTTTATCGTTTCGAGGAGGGAGAAACAGCTCCAAAAGCCGTTGGTGCAAATCTTTTAGGGATAGCAGGACTTCTTCTGTTTGTAGGTAGTGTATTTTGGGCTACTAAGAATCTGATTTGGACTATTATTGCAGGGATTATTGGTTTCATTATTTTTCATGTAACGGTTCGTTTTAGTAAATCAAATACTCAACAAAGAAGCTTAAAAGGTGAATATGAATATCGTCGTTGGGAAGCATTCCGTCAAATGTTAGTTGATATTTCTAGTTTAGATAGAGCAGATTTACCAAGTATTCAAATTTGGGATCATTTATTAGTTTATGCCATTTCTTTAGGAGTTGCTGAAGAAGTCATTGAAGTATTAGAAGAAAAAAATTCCTGATTGGATTCAAGAAAGTGTATTCTATTCACCAACTTATGGTTGGCAAAATGGCTGTCTATAATGAGATTCTACAGGATTCATTCACTGATAGTTATCTTTCAGCAGTGGATGAAATTAGTTCAAGTTCTGATTCATCGAATAGCGGTGGATTTGGAGGAGGATTTAGTGGCGGTAGTTCGTTTGGATCTGGTGGAGGATCCGGCGGCGGAGGTTTCTAATTTCCCTCATGATAAATGGATAAAGGAGCAAGTATGTTAAATGAAATGATGTTTCGACCAGTCGTTAAACCTGAAGTGGTCGAATATATGAGAAAAAGTCAACGATTCTTTCCTGGTAAATTAGGAGAGCTAGAACAAATGGCGAATGATTTAGGAATTCCAATTATTCCTCATGAGACAGCGGTGTATTTAGATTTCTTATTAGGACTATATCGTCCAACTCACATTTTAGAAAATTGGAACAGCTATTGGTTTTTCTGCTAGTTTAATGGCACAATATGTACCAAAAGGCGGTTCTGTGACAACGATTGACCGATATGAATTAATGTATTCAAGAGCAAAAGAGAATTTCAAAAAATTAGGCATTGATGACATTGTGACTCAAATTGAAGGGGATGCAGCACATGTATTGCCAACTTTAGAGCAACAATATGACTTTATTTTTATGGATAGTGCAAAAGCGAAATATATTGAATTTTTCCCTCATTGTATGCGAGTATTAAAAACAGGTGGCGTACTTGTGGTAGATGATATTTTCCAAGGTGGAACAATTTTACAAGATGAAAGTGAAATTCCACGAAAAGTTCGAAAAATTCATCGCCGTCTCAACCTATTTTTAGACTTTGTTCAAAAAGATGAAGCATTGAAATCCACTCTAGTTCCATTAGGAGATGGCATTATTATGATTCAAAAGTTAGAAGAAAAAGATTATCTTCCAATCATTGAAGCATTATTATAAAACAGACTCTTTCTTTTCTATTAAATTAGAAAAGGAAGAGTTTTTATGTTTTGAAATGAGAAAACAGATTATGCTAGATTTCAAACAATTTGTGATAGTAAACTATAAAAATTGTCTAAAAATTGATAATGTATACGTATACAAAAAGTTGGCCACTTTAAAAATTAAAAGGAGCGTAAGAATTATGAATTTTAGTTATGAATTGTCAGGATTAATGGCAACATATATCGGAATAAAAATCAGGCACGTTTGTACAATGGACATTAGCTATTGTAAGTGCTGTAACACTATTGATTTTGGGGGTATTTTTATTTAAAGGATGTAAGCAAAAATCTTTTAATAAGAAATCTAAGAAAAGTATTTTTATTTTTTTATTAATGCTATTATCCGTTATTACTGTTGGGGCAAACGTTGCAGTGAATGTATTTGTTAATGTTATTGATACTTATTTTGCACCCTAGCTTTTGCAAACCAAGAAAAAAATTGCTAGTGCAGAAGAAACTTCAAAACAATTAGCAAGTAAAAATTCAAGAAGAAGGTTCAGTATTATTAGAAAATAAAAAAATCATGCATTACCACTAGAAAAATTCAAAAGTGAATGTATTTGAATTTCATCTGTTGCTATTACATATGGAGGTTCAGGTTCAGGTGCTGCAGATGAATCAAAAATGTTACTTTACAGCAAGGTTTATCCAATGCGGGGATTGAAGTTAATGATAATTTAACTAGTTTTTTATAAAGAACGTCTTCCGAAGAAAGAACAAAACTAATATTTTTTTCTTTAAATGGTGGAGATTATAATTTAGAAGAAATTTCTTCAGAAGAATATAGTCAAGATGTATTAAAACAAGCAAAAAGAATTTTCTGAAACTGCTATTGTTGTTTTTCACGAAATGGTGGTGAAGGTGGAGACCTTCCTATAGATATGAAAAATTATAAAAATGGAAATGAAGGTCGACACTACTTACAATTACAAAAAGTAGAAGAAGAGTTATTACAGACTGTTAAACAAAAATTTTTAAAAAAAGTAATCGTATTAATTAATTCAAGTAATGCTATGGAATTAGGCTTCCTAAAAAGAAGAAGGTATTAATGCAGCATTATGGATTGGAGGACCAGGTTCAACTGGTTTATCAGGAGTTGGGAAATTATTAGTAGGTGATGTAAATCCATCTGGTCGATTAGTAGATACATATGCTTATGATTTACGTACTAATCCAGCTTTTTATAATCAAGGAGAGTTTAATTATTCGAATATTACTTATGAAGAAAAAGAATTTTTAAAGGTGAAACTGAAACTAAACCTTATACATTTGTAAATTATAATGAAGGAATTTATGTTGGATATCGTTATTATGAAACAAGATTTGTAAACAATGAAACCGGAGAAATGGATGAGAACGCTTATAATTCTGTAGATTCAATATCCATTTGGATATGGATTAAGTTATACCAACTTTAAAAAGACCATTAAAGATATGAAAGTTTCAAATGGAAAAGTTGATGTAAATGTTGAAGTGAAAAATGAAGGTAATGTAACAGGAAAAGATGTTGCACAAATTTATTATACAGCTCCTTATACAGTAGGTGGAATTGAAAAAAATCTCATGTTGTTTTAGCAGGTTTTTGCAAAAACAAAACTTTTACAACCTGGAGAAGTTGAAAATGTAACAATTTCCCTTTGATAGAGATGATATGGCTTCTTATGATTATGTGAATGAAAAAGGCATATGTACTAGAAAAAGGTGATTATCAAATTAAATTAATGAATAATGCCCATGATGTATTAGATTCTCGATCAATTTCTGTTGAAAAAAACAGAAGTATTAAATCAAAGAAAATCTGATAAATCAGTTGTTACAAACCAATTTGCAGAAGCAAATGGTGGATTAAATTATGTAAGTCGTGCAAATTGAAGGTACACTTCAACTTCTAAAACATTAGACAAAAGAAGCAGATGAAACATTATCAAAAAGAACTTGATATTAAAATCCTCCTATCAATAATAATCAATCTGATGAAGATATTGTAATGAAAAACACGGATTACAGTTTAAAGATATGGTAGGATTAGATTATAATGATCCAAAAATGGAATCAATTACTTGAGCAAATTTCTGTTCAAGAAATGAAGGAGTTAATTAGTTTTTGGAGGATATGCTACTAAAGAAGTAGCTTCTATTGATAAACCTGCGGTTGTCGATTTAGATAGCCCAGCTGGAATTAATGGCATTTTTCAAAATATTAAAGGTATTCAATATAATTCAGAAGTAGTTATCGCTTCAACATGGAATGTTGAATTAGCAAAAGAAATGGGTGATGCTTTTGCTGAAGAAGCTTTAGCTCATGGAGTTGTTGGGTTATATGCTCCAGCAGTTAACATTCATCGTCAACCTTTTGCAGGTAGAAATTTTGAATATTACTCAGAAGATCCATTGATTTCTGGTAAAATGGCAGCAAGTTTAGTGAAATCAGCGCTTGATAAAGGGTATATACTTTCACAAAACACTTTGCATTAAATGACCAAGAAACAAATCGTTCAGGAGTAGCAACGTGGTCAAATGAACAGGCTATTCGTGAAATTTACTTTAAAAGCATTTGAAATTCCAGTTAAAGAAGGAAATGCAACAGCTGTTATGTCATCGTTTAATCGTATTGGAACAACTTGGGCTGGTGGTCATAAAGGATTATTAACAAATGTGTTACGTGATGAATGGGGATTCAAAGGAATGGTAATCACAGATTTCGCAGGGCAGCTCATATGAATCCTGATCAAGCTATTAGAAATGGAAATGATTTGATGTTGACTCCATTAGGATCACTTGTGACAGAAAAATCTACAGAAACAAATACTGGTAAACAAGCAATGAGAAAAGCAACAAAAATATATTGTATACCGTTGTTAATTCGAAAGCATTGGATATTTATAAACCTAAATTTAAATGGTGGTTATTTTTATTGGTAGTAACAAATGTTTTATTACTAACTAGTCTTACTTTTGGTTTATTTAAACTAACAAAAATAATGTGAAAATATTCATATATTGGAATAAATTAGATAAGAAAAGGATTCTATTTTATGAATGAGTGGATTAATAAACATCCGCAGTTATGGGAATTTATTAAATTTAATGTTTTATCGAATGTAGCAACCATTACTAATTTTGTTGTGTTGTGGATTTCAACAGGTATATTATTTTCTGCATTTAAAAAAATATAGATTTTTAAATGGTTGATTTTTGATTATCAAGTTCAGAATAGGTGGATTAGCAGGTTTCTTAGGATTTTTACTAGCATATATCTGTGCTCAAATTGTAAAATTATGTGGTACAGCGAAAGTATGTTTTAAAGCGAATAATGAAATTTCTAAAACAATGGGATGGTATATATTTACGATAGTAGTCATGGTATTTTATCAATTGTTTTACCACCTTATACGACTAATCTATTTTTTTGAAATTAGGTTTTAATCTAGGACTCTCTCAAACATTTGCAAATATAATTAATATAGCAGTTCAAGTTATCATTAATTACCCTATGTTGAAATTTGTAATCATGAAATAATTATATATAAAGGAAAATCAGTTGAAGGATAATTCTTCAACTGATTTTTTAGTTTATATTTTTTGGTAGTAATATAGTTAGATGTATCCACTTATTTTTGCTGCTTAAAATTAATATTTCCATTATACTTTTGAACAATATATTCCATACTTTTTAATCCCGTAACCATGATATTCTTTGTTTTGTTTTGAAGTAGTTGAAACTGATTGTTTTGAAAATTAATTTCATCTTCAAAATAATTATTTAATCGAATGATAATAAAATTTGATTTTGATGTTACCTTTAAGGTAATTAACTTTTTATCAATTTCATTAATCTTCTCAACAGCTTCTATAGCATTATCTAGTGCATTTCCAAATAAAAGTACATAAATCTATGGTGTCAATTTTTTTCTAGCAATTCCCTTGTACTAAAGCAAGTGAAATTTATTTTGATGTTGTATACAATATTGATTTTTCTAGTAAGTACTGTATCCAATACAGCATTTCCCGTTTCAATTTTAGCCTCAAAATTTTGAATCATTTCTTCCATTTCTTTAATATAAAAGTTCTTTTTATGTTCATTAGATTCATTTTTAAGAAAAGTAAAGTTGATGTTTAAGATCATGCACTTTTTCTTGATTAGTTCACTATTTTCGTTAAATGCTATGTATTGCTCATATTGATTTTTGTACTACATTTTGAATGGCTGTAAGTTCATTCTGTAAATATATTTCTACAAAATGTTGTTCTTGAGTATATAATAGTAAAAACCACTAATATTAACTAAACTACGAATAATGAAAATTGTATTAGAATCATAACTAGTAACAATTCCACTAATTGTCATTAAGAAACCTATATTTCAACTGAAAAATGATAATTCCAATTAAAAGAGAAATAATAACTTCTTTTGTTTGAATGATTTTAGGGATAAATTGATTTTTCTGATATTTTTCCACTAAATTTATGATGCTATAAAGTAGTAAATATATCATTGAAATTAATATAAATTGTAAAAATTTCTGAGTTCTTATTGGAATAAATAAGGATATAACAATAAGATTGCCACGCGATGGCTGCAGTCATTTTCGGCAACAATAAACGCTTTTGCAACCATAAATAGAATTGTATGAAATGTAGTTTTAGACAAAAACATAATAGTTATGAACATCCAGAGAATATTTAATAACATTCCACTAATCCAAAAATAAAGGAAATGTTCCGCTAATATTTGAAGGATAACTTGAATAACTCCTGTTATCAACAATAAAAGGAATAAAAATTTTTTTCTTGAAAATCTTTTGGAAGTAAATTGACATATAAAATACAAGCTAGCCATTCTGCAATTCCTGTATATAGGCGTGGAATGTCTGGGAAGATAATGCCTATCATAAGAGCTCCTCCCCGATGAATTCTGTTAATGATTGCATAAATTCCTTTTTTTCTAGGACGGCTAATTTGTAAGGGAGTTTCACCAATATATACAGTATTACCTTCAACACGTTCTACATAATTTAAATTTACTATATAACAGTTATTTGAACGGAAAAAAATAATCTTTTAATGTCGATTCTATATATTTCATAGAACTATTAATTTCAAAAGTTTCTTTATTAGTATGAATATATATTCGGTGTCCTTCATTTTCTATATAACGAATTTCTTGTTGTAATAGTTTAATCGTTTTATTTCCTTTTTATAAAAATTGAATCTTTTTATAATTAGAAAAGTTTTTACAATTTTTTTGAAGTGCTCACTAAAAGAAAAAGAAAAGTCAAAGGTTTTAATAAAAATCTATGGCTTTCTACTGAGTAACCTTGTATAGCAACTTGAGAATGGTTTGTAACAAAAACAATTAAAACTTGTGAATCGATTTCTCTAATGCTGTAATTCCATCCATAATACTCATCTCTACATCGAAATATAACACATCATATTGAGAATGGTAATTTTTCAACGATATTTATGCCATCTTTATAGCTATCGATTGTAACAGGTAAAGATAGTTGAGAACAAAAATCTTCAATGTATGACTCTAATCGTTCTTTTTCTTTTTTCTTGATCTTCTATGATTGCAATTTTCATTTAAGCACCTTCTTTTTGAAATTACTGTTATCATCAAAATAACATATAATTAGTATAATGACAATAAACAGAATACGCTTGAAAATCACAGTTTATGAACGGAAAAAGGTTTTTGAATGAAATTATTTGGTAATATATAAATGAAGAATATATACAATAATAGGAGAAGTTATATGAATAATTATGAAATAGTAAAAACTTTCATTGAATCAAAAAGCAGCACTATTATCAGGAAAAAAATACCTGGGAAACTTATAACATTGATGAAGAATCAATCCTCTATATTTTTTTATCAGATGGTCCTCATGGGTTAAGAAAACAAGAAGGGGCTGGAGATCATTTAGGGATAAATCAGAGTATACCAGCAACCTGTTTTCCGACTGCTGCAACATTAGCAAATAGTTGGAATATTGAGTTATGTGAAGAAAATAGGTTCGGCTATCGCTAAAGAATCTGTAGCTAATAATGTTCATATTTTGTTAGGGCCAGGTTAAATCTAAAGAGGAATCCTTTTATGCGGTAGAAATTTTTGAATATTATAGTGAAGATCCTTTACTATCAGGAAAGTTAGCTGCGGCTTTTGTAAATGGTGTTCAAAAAGAAGGAATGGCTGCTTGTCCTAAACATTTTGCTGCAAATAATCAGGAATTACGTAGAATGTCTAGTGATTCTATAGTGGATGAAAGAACATTAAGAGAATTATATTTAACAGGGTTTGAAATTGTTGTTAAAAGAAAGTAATCCTAAAACTATTATGTCAGCATATAATAAAATCAATGGAGAGTATGCTAATGAAAACTCTCATTTATTAATGGATATATTAAGAAATGAATGGGCTTTTGAAGGGATTGTTGTTTCAGATTGGGGAGGAGACAACAATAGAGTGAAAAGCCATTGAGAGTGGATCGTATTTAGCGATGCCAAGTTTAGGAATAGCAGGACAAAAAGAAGTTGTTACAGCGATTCAAAAAGGGATTTTATCAGAAAAAGTATTGGATCAACGAGTTGAAGAGTTATTAAATGTAATTTTTAAATATTAGCAAAAATAAAAAGAAAAGATGTAGATTTAAAACAGCATCATAATTTAGCAAAAAAAGCAGCTGAAGAGAGTATTGTTTTAATAAAAATGAAGATAATATTTTTACCTTTATCTAAAGGAAAGAAGATTGGTGTAATAGGTGAATTTGCAGAAACACCTCGATATCAAGGTGCAGGCTCTTCTTTAGTAAATCCAACACAAATTGATTCATTTTTAGATTGTTTAAAAGATTCTACATTAGATGTTGTAGGTTTTGCTAAGGGATATCATCGTATTGATCGTGAGGATAATGCTTTAATTGAAGAGGCTGTTAATTTAGCAAAAATCAGAGGCTGTAGTTTTATATTTAGGATTAAATGAAATTAGTGAAAGTGAAGGCTTAGATCGTTCTACTTTGTCAATTCCTAATAATCAATTACAGTTGTTAACTGAGTTGAAGAAAGTAAATTGTCCTATTATTGTTCTTTTAGCTGGTGGAAGCGTTATTGATATGAGTTGGGATGAATCAGTACAAGCTGTTCTTCATGGTTATTTGAATGGTCAAGCAGGGGCAGAAAGTATGGTAGCAGTATTAGAAGGTAGAGTAAATCCATCTGGGAAATTAGCAGAAACTTATCCGAGTAATTTGTTAGAAATTCCATCCTCTAAAGGGATATCCTTCAAGTGATGCTTATTCTTATTATCGAGAAGGAATTTATGTAGGATATCGCTACTTTGATAAATCAGAAATTCCAGTTAAATATCCTTTTGGTCATGGATTAAGCTTTTACAGAATTTGGCTATGAATTGTTAGAGGTAGATTCAAGTGGTATACGTTTATCAGTAACTAATAAAGGTGATTTTTTTCAGGTTCAGAGATTGTACAAATGTATGTAAGCTTGCCAAATTCCAATATATATCGTGCAAATAAAGAATTAAAAAGGATTTATAAAAGTAAATTTAGAAGTGGGAGAAACAAAAGAGGTTAAAAATTCCTTTTGATGAATTTACATTTCGTTATTTTTGATGTTGAAGAGAATAAATTCCAAGTTGAAAAGGAGAATATCAAATTTTAGTTGGTTCTAGTAGTCAAGATATTCGTTTAGCGACTACTTTGAATGTGGAAGGTGTATCATTAGATAAAAAGGATAATCACTTACAAAGTTATTGGACAGGAAATGTTCTAGAAGTTTTCTGATGAAGAATTTGAGTTGTTGTTAGGAAGAAAAATTGCCAAAAAGAAAAGTTAGAAAAAGGTTTAGACTTACAATTGAATGATCCTATTTTTAAAAATGAAATATGCTAAAAGTTTTCTAGCAAGAATTGTATATAAACAACTTTATTGGATGCTAAAAAAAGGCAGAAAAGAAGGGAGTTCCAGATTTAAACTTATTATTTTTATATAATATGCCATTTAGAGCGTTGGCTAAGATGACAAATGGGGTTCTGGATATACCAATGGTTGAAGGAATTTTAAAAATTGTAAATGGAAGATTTATAAAAGGAATGAACGATTTATTAAAAATCATGGAATAAGAAGCGAAAGTATGAAAGAAGTATTCATCATTCTTAAATATAATATTATAGTTATTGGGTGTAATTTTATGACTAAAATGGTAGAATAGATAAAAGGAAATAGAATCTTGAAAGGACTTAGAAATGAAATTACTAACAATAGCAGTTCCTTGTTATAATTCACAAGAATATATGCATTACTGTATTCAATCATTAGTGACAGGTGGCGATTTAGTAGAAGTCTTAATTATTAATGATGGATCAAGTGATAATACACAAATAATTGCAGAAAAGTTTGAACAACAATATCCAGGGCATTGTCCGTGCGATTTCTCAAGAAAATAAAAGGGCATGGGGGTGCTGTCAATACAGGGATGCAACACGCAACTGGGAAATATTTTAAAGTTGTGGATAGCGATGATTGGGTCGATGTTCGAGCTTATTTAAAAATTTTAGAGCATCTACAACGATTAGAAGAAGCACAAGAAGATGTGGATGTAGTCATTACAAACTTTGTTTATGAAAAAGAACAAGCTCGAAGAAAGAAAATTATGAGATATCAATCTTCCTTCCCAGAAAATAAAGTGTTCACTTGGGATGATGCAAAAGCCACTTCGAAAAGGTAAGTATGATGATGCATTCTTTAATGTATCGATTAGATATTTTTAAAACAATCAAACTTACAATTACCAGAACATACTTTTTATGTAGATAATTTATTTGTGTTTATTCCACTACAATATTGTAAGAAATTGTATTATATCAATGTTGACTTTTTACCGTTACTTTATCGGACGAGAAAGATCAATCGTTAATGAACAAGTGATGATTCGCAGAATTGATCAACAAATTAGAGTGAATCAATTATTGATGGAAGCTTATCATAGTGATTGGGAATTTCCAAAAGTTTTAAATGATTATTATTGAATCATTTTGAAATTACAACCTTGATTTCATGTGCTTTACTCAATAAAGCAGGTGAAACGGAACACCAAGAGAAAAAGAAAAGCTTTATTAGAAACATTAAAAAGAAACTAATGCAACAGTTTATAAAGAGATTCGAAAAAGATGATTAGTAAAATTGCGATGAACGACAATGCACCGGCTAGACAAATGTCGAATTTGATTTATACTGTGACTCAAAAAATAGTTGGATTTAATTAGAATAGAAAATCCCCAACGATTGGACTGCTTTCCAATCGTTGGGGATTTTGATTGTTGTTTTAATTATGAACTACTTTGAGTAGTAGGTTCAGTTTCAGTCGTTGTAGTAGGTTCAGGTTCGGCTTCAGGTTCAGTTGAGTTCCTGCAGTAGTTTCAACTGAAGAAGATTCAAAAATTGGTTCTTCCATAGTAACTTCAATTGAAGGTTTGTCATGAATTGGAGCTTCATTTGGAACTACACCACCTTTAAATTCTGGTTTTTCATGCACCTCTGGCATACCAGGTACACCACCATTGAATTCAGGTTTCTCATTCACTTCAGGCATACCAGGTACACCACTATTAAATTCAGGTTTTCTCATTCACTCCAGGCATACAGGTACTCCACCATTGAACTCGGGTTTGTCGAATACTAAAGGGTTACCTTTTACTAGTTTCGAATTTAGTAGTTTCACTTGAGTTTGGAATAATAATATAACCAACTAAACAATGTTCTTTAGTAGGAACAAATGTAGTAACTAGAGCAGGTGTTACTTTTTGTTTCAGTTCTGCCATAACATTTCTTAAATTATAAAAGAGATGTTACAGAAGTTGTAAGAATAGTACCATCCATACTTTTTTTCTTATGATATTTAATCATAAGAAAAGCTAAAAACAACTAATATTCCGGCAGTTAAAAACAACCGCAACTGATTTATATGTACCTGTTTGTGGTAGTGATTGTTTTACTGAGCTTTCATAGCAGTTGTATGTGTTGTTGAACTATCAGGGAGTACTTTTAGTTGTTTTCTCTGATTCATCTGGTAATGCACAGTGTTGTTTTGAATAAACAAGAGTATAAGTAGTATTATCTTTGGTAATTCTTCTTCAGAATTTACTTGGATAATATTTTTTATTTGCTCTTGATTTAATCTTTTCTAATTCGACAGCGTTTGGAGTTTGAGCATAAATTGAATCATTTAAAACCACTAAACAATGCTGTTGTTAGAAATATAACTAATAAAAACAGTTTTTTATCATAATGTCCTCCTTTTAATACATATAATATTTTAAGGAAAATATGAAGCGGTGTCAAGGTGCTATATTTGATAAATTATGTTAAAATAAATCTAATATAATATATTTTTAAAGGAGAAGAAAAATATGACATTTGATTATTTAGTAGTAGGTGCCGGTTTGTTTGGAGCAACTTTGCACGTGAAGCTGCTAATCGAGGATTTAAAGTAAAAGTAATTGAAAAACGTTCGCATATTGCAGGAATATTTATACAAAAGAGGGTTGAAGGAATTCAAGTTCATCAATATGGAGCACATTTTCCATACAAGTGATAAAAAGAATTTGGGATTACGTGCACACATTTGCTACATTTAATCGCTATACCAATACTCCTGTTACGAATTTTAATGGTGAGATTTATAACACCATTTAATATGAATACATTTAATAAATTATGGGGTGTTGTTACTCCACAAGAAGCAGCTAAAATTGAAGAACAAAGAGCTGTATTAAAAAGGAAAAACGCCTGAAAACTTGGAAGAACAAGCCATCTCTTTAGTTGGAGAAGATGTCTACTATAAATTGATTAAAGGCTACACTGAAAAACAATGGGGACGTTCTGTACAGAATTACCAGCTTTTATTATTCGTCGATTACCTGTTCGATATACGTATGACAATAATTATTTTCAATCGACACTTATCAAGGGATTCCAATTGGTGGATATACTCAAATGGTTGAAAAATATGTTAAATCATGAAAACATTGAAGTAGAATTAAATGTCGATTTCTTTGAAGAAAAAGAAGCGTATTTACAAAGCGGCGTTAAAATTGTTTTTACTGGAATGATTGATGAATTTTTCAATTATGAATTGGGAACTTTAGAATATCGTAGTTTACGCTTTGAAACAGAGGTGTTAGACGTAGATAACTTTCAAGGAAATGCAGTTGTGAATTATACGGATCGTGAAACTCCATATACACGTATTATTGAACATAAACATTTTGAGTTTGGAGCACAAGAGAAGACAGTTATTACTAAAGAATATCCGTCAGATTGGGAAAAAGGGCAAGAGCCGTATTATCCAGTTAATAATCAACAAAAATAATGATTTATATTCTCAATATAAAAAGTTAGCTCAATCAGTACCTCAAGTAATCTTTGAGGACGTTTAGGTCAATATCGTTATATGATATGCACCAAGTGATTGCAGCATTAGAAGTAGTCAAACAAGAATTTAATGAAAAATAATAAACAAGGAGGACGTTTTTCTAGAACGCCTCCTTTTTGAAATTATCGACTTTTTAAGTGTGGTATTTTTCATAAGTTGCAAAAAAATGAAAATATTGAATGAAACATGAAAGAAATTATTGATTAGATTGAAATGAATTGTTATAATCGATGACACAATCGTTCTTTATCATTTGATAGAGATTGATTATTTTAATGAAGAAGTGGTAAGAAAAGGTAAAGGAATATAGACTTTCAACAGCTTGTTCTATCTTTTAACATCATGGATTCGTGTAAAGAGCAAAAGTATGAAAGCTCATTAATAAAAAGGTAGAGAAAGTGTAGAAAATGATTTGTGAAATGTTTCTAAAAAGTTTCAAAAAGCTTTTATAAAGGAGTAGACAAAAAGAAAGAAGGGTTATATGGAGCTCAAGAAAAATGACTGCAAAAAGTCTTTATGAACAAAATCTTACAAGGAACTGCATTAGGTAATTATCGGTTTAATTCCAAACGCTGTATTATCTGCAATTTTAAAATATTTTAGTCAATATCCATTAGCAGTTCAAATTACACAAATTGCTGTAATTTTTCCAATTAGCAACACCATTAATTATTGGTGCATTAATTGCTTTACAATTTGGTTTTAAAACCAATGCCAATGATGGTGACAGCAGGAGCAAGTTTTGTTGCATCAGGTGTCGTGAAATTCAATCCAGAACTAGGAAAAATATGTTGGAGCAGGTACTGGAGACTTAATTACATATATGTAACAGCTGCAATTGCGGTATTAGCATTAATGTGGATTAAAGATAAATTCGGTTCTACAGCCGTAGTTGCGATGCCAATCGTTGTTGGTGTAGGTGCTTCATTTATCGGTTTACAATTATTACCATTCGTTGCGAAAATTAACAGCTGCAATTGGAGCGGTTATTAATGAATTACTCACTTACAACCAATTTTAATGTCTATTTTAATTGTATGTTCATTTGCATTCTTAATTATTTCACCAATTTCAACAGTTGCAATTGGTTTAGCGATTCAATTAAATGGTGTGTCTGCAGGGGCTGCTGCAATGGGGGTTGCTGTTACAGCGGTAGTATTAGTTGTTCATTCATGGAAAGTGAATAATTCAGGAGTAACTTTAGCGATTGCTTTAGGAGCTATGAAATTAATGATGCCAAACTTATTCAAGTATCCAATTATTTTAGTACCAACTTTAACAACAGCTGTTATTTCTGCGATTCCAGTTGCATTATTTAGTGTCAGTGGTACTCCTCAATCTGCAGGTTTTGGTTTAGTAGGTTTAGTAGGACCTCTAGCTTCTATCGATGCAGGATTAAAATGTTGGTTTTAGCAGTAGTTGTTTGGTTAGTTGTACCAGTTGTTGCAGCATTAGCAACTAAATTTGTTTATGAAAGAATGTTAAAATTATACGATTCTAATATGGTATTTAAATTCAACAATAAAATAAATGATTGAAAAGAACTGGGCTTTAAGCTCAGTTTTTTATTTGTGAAAACTATAGGGTAGCATGAAATTAAAAATCTCATTTATAATAAAGGTAAGATGGCAAAAGGAGAAAAAAATATGCGTATTCAACAATTAATTTATTTAGAAAAATTGCAGAAAAAGGATCCATTAATGAAGCCGCAAAAGATTTATTTTTAACTCAACCAAGTCTATCAAATGCCATGAAAGATTTAGAGCAAGAAATGAATATTCAATTATTAGTTCGGCATAAAAATGGAGTTTCTTTAACCGAAGAAGGTCGAGAGTTTTTAGTATATGCTAGACAAGTATTGGATCAAGTGAACTTGATGGAAGAAAAATATAAACGTAAAACAAAAACGGAAACGTGATTTCTCAGTTTCAGCGCAGCACTATGCGTTTGTCGTTCACGCTTTCGTAGCATTAATCCGTCAAGAAGCTGGTGATGAATATCAATTTACGTTAAGAGAAACAGAAACTCAAAAATATTTTTAGAAGACTTAATGAAATTCAAAAAGTGAGTTAGAATTTTTATATTTAAATAATTTTAATCGCCAAGTCATGAAAAAAATTATTTAAAGAGAAAAATTTAGAATTTACGCCATTATTTTACAGCAAAACCTCACGTATTTATTAGTAGAGAAAATCCATTAGCTTCTCAATCTAGTATTACACTAGAAGAATTAGAAGATTATCCTTACTTATCTTATGAACAAGGTGAAGAAAATTCCTTCTATTTTGCTGAAGAAATTTTTAGCACAATGGAACATAAAAAGAGTATTAAGGTAAGTGACCGTGACGACAATTTTCAACTTAATGGTCGGATTAAATGGGTATACGATTAGTTCGGGAATTATTAGTAGTGAATTAAATGATGATAAAATTGTGGCAATTCCATTAGCCATTGAAGATGAATTAGAAATTGGATATTTAAAACATCATCAAATGGAATTATCACCTGTAGCACATATCTTTTTAGAATTATTAATTACTCACATTCGTGGATATGGATTTGAAGTAGCAACGGTATTAGAATAAAAAAATGTTTAAAGGAGAATAATGATATGAGTTGGCAAGATATTGCATTAAAATGGGAAAAGTTCGAAGGTTTAGAAGATTATTTAAAAACACAATTAGAGAACTTTTTCTGAAAAAGAAAAAGAAGAAGCATTTTACGCTCCATTAGAATTTGGAACAGCAGGAATGCGTGGAATTGTTGGTCCTGGGATTAATCGTATGAATATTTATACGGTTCGTCAAGCGACAGAAGGGTTAGCGCGATTAATTGAAACATACGGAGAAGAAGCGAAAAACGTGGGGTAGCAATTGCTCATGATTCACGTCATTTCTCTCCTGAATTTTGCATTAGAATCTGCAAAAGTTTTAGTAAAACATGGAATTAAAGCTTATGTATTTGAAGATTTAAGACCAACACCTGAATTGTCTTATGCGGTACGTCACTTGCATACATTTGCAGGAATTATGATTACAGCTAGTCATAATCCAGCTGCCTATAATGGGTATAAAGTATACGGTGAAGATGGAGGACAAATGCCTCCAAAAGATGCAGATGCTTTAACAGAATTTGTTCGCCAAGTTGAAAATCCATTAGCAGTAGACGTGGTGACAAAAGAAGAATTAGAACAATCAGCATTATTTGAATGGATTGGTGAAGCAGTAGATGCTGCTTATTTAGAAGAAATTAAATCAGTTTCTGTAAATCCAGCTTTATTATCTAATACAAAAAGACTTATCAGTTGTTTATACTCCATTACATGGAACAGGATTAATGTTAACAAAACGTGCATTAGATCAAGCTGGATTTACAGGATTACATGTTGTATCTGAACAAGCTACTCCAGATGGAGACTTCACAACTGTAAAATCTCCAAACCCTGAAGAAGCAGGTGCATTCGAATATGCGATTCGCTTAGGAGAAGAGACAAAAGCAGATGTCTTATTAGCAACAGACCCAGATGCAGATAGAATGGGTGCTGCTGTTCGTCAACCAGATGGAACTTACCAAGTGATTACTGGAAATCAAATTGCAGCGATTTTTATTAGATTATTTATTATTTGCTCATCAAAAAGCAGGAACATTACCAGCGAATGCAGCTGCTGTAAAATCAATTGTATCTAGTGAATTACCAACAGTCATTGCAGAACATTACGGTGCGAAAATGGTAAATGTATTAACTGGATTCAAATTTATTGCAGAACAAATTAAAAACTATGAAGAAACAAATGCTCATACATTTATGTTTGGTTTTGAAGAAAGTTATGGATATTTAGTTCAACCATTTGTTCGTGATAAAGATGCGATTCAAGCAGTATTGTTATTAACAGAAGTAGCAGCTCACTTCAAGAGTGAAGGTAAAACTTTTATATGATGGTCTTCAAGCGTTATATGAAAAATATGGTTATTTCTTAGAAAAACAATTTCTGTAACGGTTCAAGGATTAGAAGGCCCTAGCTAAAATCAAAGCTTTATTAGATGGATTACGTAAAGAAGTTCCTTCTAACTTTTGGTGGTATTAAAGTAGCATTAGCACAAGATTTTCGCAGTGAACCAACAAGTAGATGCAGAAGGTGTTACTTCTGAAATTGGCTTACCAACTTCCAATGTATTGAAATATATTTTAGAAGATGGTTCATGGATTGCAGTAAGACCAAGTGGAACAGAACCTAAAAATTAAGTTCTACATGGGTGTGAAAGCTGCTACTCAAGAAGAAGCAGAAGAAAAACTAGCAAAATTCCAAAAAGATTTAGATGCTTACATTTAAAGTGAAAAAAATTAGAATGAGACTTCTCTGAAGTGGCAAGGAACGGTAGGTTTTATAGCCTTGAGTTTAAAGTTACTGTGAGAAGTCTTTTTATGTACGATACATACATTTCTCGTAACGGAATTTTTAGGATTTTTCTTAAAAAACTCTTGCTACTTTGTGAAAAGAGGAGTAAACTAATAGTAGAAAGAATACATTGATAAATAAAGAGATTAGATAAAATAGTTTATTTATTTTGAAGGTATTTTAAGTGTGGAAATGATGGTTGAAAGAGGACTAGGCAACTAGTCCCTTTTGCCATAAAAAGAGTTTGGAAAGTTTGTAGCAAACTATGAAAACTGGTGTACAATAAATGTAATTATAATGAAAAAGAGGGTTATGGAACCATGAAATTCCGTTATCATGATGATAGTTTAACGCTACATACTGATTTGTATCAAATTAATATGATGAAGACTTATTGGGAAACAGGTCTTTATGAGAAAAAGCGATTTTTGAAGCATATTTTAGAAAGTTACCTTTTGAAAACGGGTATGCGATTTTTGCAGGATTAGAACGTTTAGTTCACTATATTGAAGATTTAACATTTAGTCCAACAGATTTAGACTATTTAAGAAGTTTAGAGATTTATCCAGAAGAATTTTTAGACTATTTGAAAAACTTTAAATTTAAAGGGAATATTCATTCTGCTGTTGAAGGAGAATTAGTATTTGCAAATGAGCCATTAGTTCAAGTAGAAGGAAGCCTTGCAGAATGCCAACTAATTGAAACAGCTCTATTAAATATTAAATTTCAAACACTTATTGCGACAAAAGCTTCTCGTATTCGTACTGTAGCAGGAGATGATCCTGTATTAGAATTTGGAACAAGACGAGCACAAGAGTTAGATGCAGCATTATGGGGAACAAGAGCGGCGTATATTGGGGGCTGTAATGCAACAAGTAATGTTCGAGCAGGAAAAATGTTTGGAATTCCTGTTTCTGGAACTCATGCGCATTCTCTAGTCCAAGCGTATCGTGACGATTATGAAGCCTTTAAGGCTTATGCTTCTAGCCACCGTGATTGTGTATTTTTAGTAGACACGTATGATATTTTACGTTCAGGTGTTCCAAATGCGATTCGAGTAGCGAAAGGAATTTGCGATAAAATTAATTTCTTAGGCGTTCGTATTGACAGTGGAGATATGGCGTATATGTCGAAAAAAGTTCGTCAACAATTAGATGATGCTGGCTTTACAGAAGCAAAAATTTATGCTTCAAGCGATTTAGATGAAAAAACAGTTTTGAACTTAAAAATGCAAGGTGCTAAAATTGATGTTTGGGGAATTGGAACACGTTTAATTACAGCTTATGATCAACCAGCCTTAGGTTGTGTTTATAAATTAGTAGCGATTGAAGATGAAAATGGTGAAATGGTTCCAACCGTAAAAATTTCTAATAATGCAGAAAAAGTTTCAACACCAGGTAAAAAACAAGTATGGCGTATTACTCGTAAGAGTGATGGAAAATCTGAAGGGGATTATGTTGCTCTATGGCATGAACGTCCTGATGAATTAGAAGAGTTATATATGTTCCATCCAGTATACACTATATTAATAAAACAGTAACGGATTTTGATGCTCGTCCAATTTTACAATCTATTTTTGAACAAGGGAAATTAGTTTATACATTACCTTCATTAAAAGAGATTAAAGGTATAAAGATGAACGAGTTGAAGCGTTATGGGATGAATACAAACGTATCTTAAATCCAGAACAATATCCGGTTGACTTATCTACAGAAACATATCAACAAAATTAGCTAGTATTGAAGCTACTCGTGCAGAAGTAAAAAGAGAAAGCAAATCGTTTAGGGTTAATCAGATAGAAAAGGAAAAATCATGAGACCATTACAACAAAAAAATTATTGAAACGTTAAAAAGTACAACCGAAAAATTGATGTTCAACAAGAAATTGAAAAAACGATTCAATTTTTTAAAAGACTATCTAGTGAAACATCCTTTTTAAAAGGTTATGTTTTGGGAATTAGTGGTGGGCAAGATTCTACTTTTGGCTGGAAAAATTAGCTCAGTTAGCGATTGATAAATTGAACCAAGAATATCCGGAAAAGAGTATCGTTTTTTACGCAGTTCGTCTACCTTATGGAATTCAAGCAGATGAACAAGATGCGATGGATGCCATTGAATTTATGCAAGCAAGCGATATATTGCGTGGATATTAAAGCCTGCAGTGGATGCTTCTATGAATAGTATTACAAGTTTAGGATTACTGATTAGTGACTTTAATAAAGGAAATATTAAAAGCAAGAGAACGTATGATTGCGCAATATGCGATTGCAGGGCAAACAGGATGTGCAGTGATTGGTACGGATCATGCAGCGGAATCTGTAACAGGCTTCTATACAAAAATTCGGTGATGGTGGAGCAGATATTTTACCATTATGGCGATTAAATAAACGACAAGGACGTCAGTTATTAGAATATTTAGAGCTCCAGAACATTTATATTTAAAACAACCAACGGCAGACTTAGAAGAAGAACGTCCATCCTTCCTGATGAAGTAGCTGTAGGCGTGACGTATGAAGCAATCGATGATTATCTTGAAGGAAAAGAAATTTCAGAAAAAGATGCTCAAACCATTGAAAGTTGGTATATCAAATCAGAACATAAACGTCATTTACCAATTACAATTTATGATGATTTTTGGAAATAATATAAAAAGTAAAACTCTATTAGACAGCATGATTCCGAGTCTAATAGAGTTTTTGTTTTGAAAAATATTTGATTGAAAAATTGGAGCTTAATATTTATTCTTTTGAAATTTTCTGTTACAATACTGGTAATGACAAGTTGAGGGAGGAAGCGTTATGGATATTAAAAATTGTAAAAATCAAGAAGAAGGCGCTAAAGTTGCATTTGAAGTTTTTAAAGAAGCTTATGAAAATGGAGCAAAAGTTTTTGAGTTAGCAACAGGTTCGAGTCCTCTTGGTTTATATGAAAAATTCGACAAAGTTCATTAGATTTTTCGGATAGAGTATCGGTAAACTTAGATGAATATGCGGGGCTATCAAGTGAAGATGAACATAGTTATCATTATTTTATGAATGAACAATTATTTGCAGCAAAACCATTTTCAAAGAACTATTTACCTGATGGTTTAGCAGAAGATATTGATGCTGAAGTGGAACGTTATGAAAAAATTTTACAAGATAATCCTGTGGATTTCCAATTATTGGGAATAGGGAGTAATGCCCATATTGGATTTAATGAACCGGAACACCTTTTACACAAAGAACACATAAAGTAGCTTTAGCACAAGCAACAATTGAAGCTAATAAACGTTTCTTTTGAACGTGAAGAAGATGTACCAAGATATGCTTATTCAATGGGATTACAATCGATTATGGATGCAAAACAAATTCTATTAATTGCATTCGGGGAAAAGAAAGCAAAAGCGATTTTAAATACGGTAAAAGGAGACGTTACAACAGATGTTCCTGCTAGTATTTTACAGAAGCATCCAAATGTAACAATTATCGTTGATGAAGCTGCTGCAGCATTATTAAATAGATAATGAAATAGGGTATACATTTACTCGGGAAAAGGTTTAGAAGAAAAAGGAGAGCGATAAGATGGTAAAATTAGTTTTTGCTCGCCATGGCCAGTCAGAATGGAATAAGGCCAATCTCTTCACTGGTTGGGCGGATGTTGATTTGTCTGAAAAGGGGATTCAACAAGCGATTGATGCAGGAAAATTAATCAAAGAAGCAGGAATTGAATTTGATCAAGCCTATACTTCAGTGCTAAAACGTGCCATTAAAACAACGGATTTGGCGTTGGAAGCTTGTGATCAATTATGGATTCCTGTTGAAAAAACATGGCGTTTAAATGAACGTCATTATGGTGGATTAACGGGGAAAAATAAAGCGGAAGCCGCTGAAAAATTTGGAGATCAACAAGTTCATATTTGGCGACGTTCTTATGATGTGTTACCTCCAAAAATGGATCGTGATGATGAATATTCAGCACATGGTGATCGTCGGTATGCAAAGCTGGATGATTCTGTAATTCCAGATGCAGAAAATCTTAAAGTGACATTGGAACGTGTACTTCCATTTTGGGAGGATAAAATTGCTCCAGATTTAAAAGCTGGTAAAAATGTTTTTATTGGTGCACATGGAAATTCTATCCGTGCGTTAGTAAAACATATTAAAAATTATCAGATGATGAAATTATGGGAGTGGAAATTCTAATTTTTCCGCCATTAGTTTTTGAATTTGATGAAAACTTACATGTAGTTTCAGAATATTATTTAGGAAAATAATCTTCAAATCTTTGAAACTGAATAGTGATACCCTTAGGGACTTATCGATTAAACGGTAAGTCCTTCATTATTTTATATAATCTTAAAAATTGTGAAAGTAATTTCTAATTTTTAAGAATGGATTGGAAAAACAAAAGAAATTTGAAAATACTTTCTAAAATGACGTCTAATATTGAAAAATGCTTTCGCTACAATTATACTAATAAATGTAAAGGCTTTTATAAAAAGAAAAGGAGGCTGAATATGAGTATTCAAGGGCAATTAATCGTATCTTGCCAAGGTTGCCACATGAACCGTTGCATAGCGATTTTTATTATGGCTCGTATGGCAGTCGCAGCAAAGGAAGGAGGAGCAAGGGATTCGTGCTAATTCTGTCATAGACATCAAAGCTATTAAAGAAGCAGTTGATTTACCTGTAATTGGAATTATTAAAAGAGATTATGATGATGCGAGATGTTCATATTACAGCTCACTATGAAAGAAGTGGATGAGTTAATGGAAGCTAAACCAGAAATTATTGCATTAGATGCAACGATTTCTAGTCGTCCTAATGGACAAACTTTAGATGAATTTTATCAAGAAATTCGTCAAAAATATCCAACTCAAAAATTAATGGCAGATTGTTCGACAGTTGAAGAAAATGATTCATGCAGATGAATTAGGGTTCGACTATATCGGAAGTACATTAGTAGGATATACCAACCAAAGTAAAGGGGATAAAATTGAAGCAAACGATTTTGAAATTCTCCGTGAAGTCTTAAAGGTTATCAAACATCCACTCATTGCAGAAGGAAATATTGATACACCTGAAAAGGTAAAACGTGTACTTGAATTAGGGGCTTATAGTGTCGTTGTTGGATCAGGATTACAAGACCTCAATTAATTACAAAAAATTTGTAGATGCGATTCAATCATAAAAAGGAAAATGATTAGGGGAAACCATATGTTTAAAGTATTACAAAAAATTGGTAAAGCATTTATGTTGCCGATTGCTATTTTACCGGCAGCTGGTTTGTTATTAGGGATTGGTGGTGCACTGTCAAATCCAACGACAGTAGCAACTTATCCAGTGTTAAATAATAGTCTTTTACAAGCAATTTTCACAGTAATGAGTTCAGCAGGGGAAGTTGTATTTGCGAATTTAGCATTACTACTCTGTGTGGGCTTATGTATTGGTTTAGCAAAACGTGACAAAGGTACTGCTGCACTTGCAGGGGTAACTGGTTATTTTGTTATGACAGCAACAATCAAAGCGCTTGTTAAATTATATATGGCTGAAGGTGCTTCAATTGATACAGGTGTAGTTGGGGCTATCGTAGTAGGTTCTGTAGCAGTTTATTTACATAATCGCTTTAGCAACATTCAATTACCTCAATTCTTAGGATTCTTTGGAGGTAGTCGTTTTGTTCCAATCGTTACTTCATTTGCTTCAATTGTAGTCGGAGGAATTTTCTTTGTAATTTGGCCTCCATTCCAACAATTATTAGTATCAACTGGTGGTTATATCTCACAAGCTGGTCCATTTGGAACATTCTTATATGGATTCTTAATGCGTCTATGTGGTGCAGTTGGTTTACACCATATGATTTACCCATTATTCTGGTATACAGAATTAGGAGGAGTTGAAGTTGTAGCAGGTCAAACTGTAGCAGGAGCTCAAAAAATCTTCTTTGCTCAATTAGCGAGATCCAACACATGTTGGTCTATTTACTGAAGGAACTCGTTTCTTCGCAGGTCGTTTCTCTACAATGATGTTTTGGTCTTCCAGCGCCTGCTTAGCAATGTATCACTGTGTTCAAAAAGATCGTCGACCAAAATATGCTGGTTTATTCTTTGGGGTAGCTTTAACTTCATTCATTACTGGTATTACAGAACCAATCGAATTTATGTTCTTATTTGTAAGTCCAGTACTTTATGTTGTTCACGCATTCTTAGATGGTGTAAGCTTCTTTATTGCTGATATTCTAAATATTTCTATTGGTAATACATTCTCTGGTGGGGTTATCGACTTCACATTATTTGGGAGTATTACAAGGAAACGATAAAACAAATTGGTTATTACAAATTCCATTTGGCTTAGTATGGAGTGTTTTATACTATGTTGTATTCAGATGGTTTATCGTTCAATTCAATGTTGCAACTCCAGGTCGCTTAGATGAAGAGTTAGTAGATGATGCACAACCTGTTGTAGAAACAAAAGATACATTAAAACAAGATAGCGTTCGTATTATTGAAGCTTTAGGTGAGCAGAAAACATTGAAGATGTAGATGCATGTATTACTGTTTACGTGTAGCAGTTCGTTCTGTAGATAAAAGTAGATAAAGCAACTCTAAAATCTATCGGTGCAGTAGATGTACTAGAAGTAAATGGTGGAGTTCGACGATTTACGAGTGCGAAAAGCCATTCTTTATAAAAATAATATTAATGAAATTTTAGGAGTAGACGACTAATCGTTGTCTAAAACTATCAAGCTTAGGGGATGAATGTCTCCTAGCTTTTTATTTTTTGAAACACGAGAGATGAAAAATATGATACACTAGCAGTAATGAAAAAGGTTAAGGGAGTAAAAACATGATATCTTTTGAGAAAAAGTCACACCATTAATTGAATCGATTTATGATACATTAACCCCTAATGAAAAACAATTGCGCAATATTTTTTAAAAGCAAAGTTCAGCTGAAGAATCTTTGTCAGCCAGAGCCGTATCGGAAAGATTGTTTCGTCAATTCCATCATTGACTCGTTTTGCGCAAAAATGTGGTTATAAAGGATACAGACAATTTATATATGACTTTCAAGAAAGTAAAAGAAGGAGAAGTCATCCATAATGATTTAACGAAAAACAGTTTTGTCAGACTATGAAGAATTGTTGTCAAAAATCTTTTTCATTAATTGACGAGAGTCAAGTCATTAAAGTGTGTGGATTATTGAACACTGCTAAACGAGTTTATATCTACGGTCAAGGAAGTTCGGGGTTAGCGGCTCATGAGATGAAGTTTCGATTTATGAGGTTAGGAATGATTTGTGAGGCAATTACAGATTTGCATACAATGCTGATGAATCGGGTGCTTGTTGACGAGCAGTGTTTAGTCATTGGGATTTCAGTTTCTGCTAATGCAAGTGTAGTAGAGGCAGTGCGACAAGCGAAAAAACAAGGGGCAAAAACTGTTTTAATTACTTCGAAACGAAGTGAAGAAAGCGAAAAGGTTTGTGACGAATTAGTATTAATTGCAATGAAAAATGCGTTAGATCAAGGGGGGCTAATTTCTCCACAATTTCCACTTAGTCATGGTAGATATTTTTTATAGTTATTATAAAGAGATTGATAAAGATTATAAGCATCATTTGTTCTCTAATACATTAACCGCTTTAGGAGCAAAAAGAAGATAAAAAGAATAGGCTTAAAAAGAGATAAAGAACATGAAAAACGTTTCACTCTTTTATCTTTTTATATAAAAATCGGAATTTTTCAAAAATATTTTGAGTCCCCTAAAAACTCTTGACGAGAGAAAGTATTTAGGGTAACCTAATTATTGGCATAGGATTTATGAGAGAAAGAAGGAGGTAGATTCATGATTAAAGTCGAAAATCTGGGAGTATCTTACGCAATGCAGCCAGATGTTTTTAAAAAGATTGTCATAGTAAAGTAAATGGCCCAACGATTTTGGGAATTATTGGTCCTAATGGGGCAGGAAAAATCTACTTTATTAAAAGCAATGCTAGGATTAATTCGCATACGGGAAAAGTGACATTTGATGGAGAAGCAGCAGAGTCAATCGCTAGGAGAATTGCATACGTTGAACAAAAAAGTAATTTGGATTTTACATTTCCAATTACGATTCGTGAATGTGTAGCATTAGGAAAAACCGTAAAAATGAAACCATTTCAACGTTTAAACGCTCAAGATTGGAAAGATGTAGATGAGGCTATTGAAGAAGTTAGTTTAACAGAATTAGCCAATCGTCCAATAGGAGCATTATCGGGTGGACAATTCCAAAGGGTTTTATTGGCACGTTGTTTAGTCCAAAAAGCAGATTATATCTTCTTAGACGAACCATTTGTGGGAATTGATATGATGAGTGAAAAAGTGATTATGACTTTAATTCGTCAATGGAAAGAAGAAGGAAAGACTATTTTAATGGTGCATCATGATTTATCTAAAGTACGTGATTATTTTGATCAAGTGATTTTTAGTAAATCGTGGAATTGTAGATAGTGGAAAAACTGAGGAAACATTTGTTCCTGAAAAATTAGAAAAAAACTTACGGTGGAGAAGTTTTCGTAGCTCAAGGGGGACAAACTCATGAATAATTTTTTACAAGGATTAATGAATTATCATTTTGTGCAAAATGCATTAATTTCTTCCGTTTTAATTGGAGCCGTTGCCGGAATGATTGGATGTTTTATCATCCTTCGTGGAATGTCGCTAATGGGAGATGCGATTTCTCATGCGGTATTGCCAGGGGTAGCATTATCTTATATTGTTGGCGTTAATTTCTTCTTTGGAGCTTTTAGCGTTTGGATTATTAGCGTCCTTTATTATTGCCTTTATTAATCGGAATAGTGTCGTAAAAAGTGATACTGCGATAGGAATTACCTTTAGTTCATTTTTAGCTTTAGGAATTATTTTAATTGGTGTTGCTAAAAGTTCGACAGACTTATTCCATATTTTATTCGGGAATATTTTAGCGGTACAAGATTTTGATTTATTGATTACAGCAATTGTGGGAGTATTTGTTTTTGTAACAATTATTTCTTACTTCAAAGAATTACAAGTAACAGAGTTTTGACCCAGTTTTTGCTCGTTCAGCAGGATTGAATGTATCATTCTATCATTACTTATTGATGTTTCTTTTAGCACTAGTTTCGATTACAGCAATGCAAAAGTGTCGGAACAGTTATGATTGTAGCGTTACTGATTACACCAGCAGCAACAGCTTATTTATATTCGAAGAGTTTAAAAACAATGTTAGCTTTATCAGCAATATTTGGATCACTTTCTTCGATTGTTGGTTTAGTAATCGGCTATACGTTTAATATTGCAGTAGGTTCAACCATTGTATTAACTGCTGCAGCATTCTTTGTGATTAGTTTATTGTATCACCAAAACAAAGGGAAGGTAGGAAAAAGCATGAAAATCGGGAAATTATTAACAGTCGGTTTTATTATCATTAGTTGGTTTTTGCAGGATGTACAAGTAATTCATCAACTACAACTACAACTACAACAAAAAAAGTAATGAACCTAAAAAGAGTACAAGTAGTAGCAACAAACTCTATCATTTATGATATTACTAAAAATGTTGCTGGGGATTTAGCGGACATTCACAGTATTGTTCCAGTTGGACAAGATCACACGAATATGAACCATTACCACAAGATGTACAAAAATTCATGATGCAGATTTAATTTTCTATAATGGAATTAACTTAGAAAATGCAGATGATGCTTGGTTTACAAAAATGGTTAAAAATGCTGGTAAAGTAGCAGATAAAGACTACTTTGCAGTAAGTGATAAGCGTTGATGTGATTTACCTTGAAGGAGAAAAAGAAAAAGGTAAAGAAGACCCTCATGCATGGTTAAACATCGAAAATGGTGTGATTTATGCTAAAAATATTGCAAAACAATTAATTGCAAAAGATCCAGAACATAAAGATACTTACCAAAAGAATCTTGATAAATATGTTGCTGAATTGGATAAATTAGATAAAGACGCAAAAGAACGTCTTGCTAAAATTCCGGAAGAGAAAAAATTAATTGTTACAAGTGAAGGATGCTTCAAGTACTTCTCTAAAGCTTATGGAGTTCCATCAGCTTACATCTGGGAAATTAACACTGAAGAAGAAGGTGCTCCTGAACAAACAACTCGTTTAGTAGAAATTCTTAAAAATCTAAAGTTCCTTCATTATTCGTTGAATCAAGTGTTGATGATCGTCCAATGAAGACAGTTTCACAAGAATCAGGTAAGCCAATTTACTCAACAATCTTTACTGACTCAATTGCTGAAAAAGGTAAAGATGGAGATAGCTACTTAAGCATGATGAAATGGAACTTAACAAAAATCATTGAAGGTTTGAAAAATAATTAAGCAGTCTAATAGTATGGTGAGCTATAAAACTGCAAATAAGCTAGGGTTGAAAACCCCGGCTTTTTGCTGATTAAAATGATAGTTAAATAACTTTTAATAGCGCTGCCTGAGGATCAGAACCCCCATTATAAGAACCGGAATCTTATGTGATATCCATTACACTAAGGCAGCTAAACAATGTAAGAATATTTTTATCTAAATTCATATAAAAAACAAGAAGAAAACCCCTACAAAAAGAATCGGATTGATTTAGAAAAAGCAGAAAAAAGTCAACTTTAAAAGAGAAAAACGAAAAAGAAAGGGACTCAAAAAGTCCCGATTTGATAATTTTTAGAAAATATTAAACACTTTCAAGTTGCATTTTACAAAGATTGTTGGTACAATATTTGTGTAATTAAGAAAATTTTCTAAGTATAGATAGTTGGTTTTTAGGGACGGTTTTAGCCCAGTAATGAAACGAAGGGAATCGGAATTATGGATTGTATGACATTAATGCAACTTCTAGTCCCCGAAAAGCAATCAAATGTTAAAAATTCGTTTCAAATTTTTGCGAGCGATACAACGAACACAAACTGATTGGTCGAAGAGGGCTTGCAAAAACAGTTGGAAAATATCAGAACGGATTCTTCGTTCTGAAACAGATATACTAAAAGAACAAGGTTTAATTACATATTCTGCAAAAAGGAATGTTTGTTACTGAGTTAGGAAAAGATACTTACCTTGGATTAACTTCAATCATTCAACAGTGTATCGAAAATGACTGATTTTGAAAAAGAAATTTCGGATAAGCTAGGAATTAGATTTTTGTAAAGTGGTTACTGATACTGGTCCAAATAAAGGAATGCAAATTAGTCATCAAGTACAGGGAATTGATGAAATGGATGTTGCCGGTTGATCAATCAATCGTTACAGTGACGGGTGGTAGAACGATGGCAATGGTAGCAGAATATTTTTCAAAAGAGATTTTACAACAACGTGAAATTTCATTTGTACCTGCTAGAGGAGGAGTGGGCGGTTCCACTTTGATTCAAAGCAAATAGTGTTAGTGAAAAGATGGCGACAAAAACAGGTGGAGAACATTTTTCATTATATGTTCCGGAACATGTTAGTAAAGAGACGTATCTTCCGTTATTACAAGAACCATTGGTTTCACAAACATTGACAATGATGAAACAAGCGAATTGCTTATTGTATAGCGTTGGAAATGCAAGTGTCATGGCTGAACGAAGAGGGTTGTTACCTCAAGAAAGTCAGTTTATTGCAAGCAGGCGTGCTGTAGGGTGAAGCGTTTGGTTGTTTCTTCGATGCAAAAAGGAAAGGTAGTTTTTAAACTTCCACGAGTAGGTTTGCATCTTAGTGATTTAGAGTCCATCCCACATAGTATTGCTATTGTGGAAGGTGCTCAAAAGGCAGAAGCTTTTAATGGCTTATGCCAAATTAGCTCCTATCGATCGAACATGGTTTGTGATTGATGAGAGTTTAGCAAATATGGTTTTTGAACAGGGGTAACCCGCTAAAAATAAAAAAATATATTCCTAGGAGGAAAAACTATTATGACAGTTAAAGTTGGTATTAACGGTTTCGGACGTATTGGACGTTTAGCATTCCGTCGTATTCAAGAAGTGGAAGGGTTAGAAGTTGTTGCAATCAACGACTTAACAGATGCTAAACAATTAGCACACTTATTAAAATACGATTCAACACAAGGACGTTTCAACGGAGAAGTTGAAGTATTAGAAGGCGCATTCCGCGTAAACGGTAAAGAAGTTAAAGTATTAGCTAACCGTAATCCTGAAGAATTACCATGGGGAGAACTAGGCGTTGATATCGTTTTAGAATGTACTGGTTTCTTCACTTCTAAAGAAAAAGCTGAATTACACTTAAAAGGTGGAGCTAAACGTGTTGTTATCTCTGCTCCTGGTGGTAACGATGTACCAACAGTTGTATACAATGTAAACCACAACATTTTAACAGGTAAAGAAACAGTTATTTCTGGTGCTTCATGTACTACAAACTGTTTAGCACCAATGGCTAAAGCTTTAAACGATAACTTCGGAATCGTTGAAGGTTTAATGACTACTATTCACGGTTACACTGGTGACCAAAACACATTAGACGCTCCACATCCAAAAGGAGACTTACGTCGTGCTCGTGCTGCAGCTGTAAACATCGTTCCTAACACAACTGGTGCTGCTAAAGCTATCGGTTTAGTAATTCCAGAATTAAAACGGTAAAATTAGATGGAGCTGCTCAACGTGTTCCTGTACCAACAGGTTCATTAACAGAATTAGTAACAGTATTAGAAAAACCAGTTACAGCTGAAGAAGTTAACGCTGCTATGAAAGCTGCTTCAACTGAATCATACGGATACACTGAAGAACCATTAGTATCTTCTGATATCGTAGGTATCACTTATGGATCATTATTTGATGCTACTCAAACTAAAGTAATGACTGTGAGGCGATAAACAATTAGTTAAAACAGTTTCTTGGTACGATAACGAAATGTCATACATGCACAATTAATTCGTACTTTACAATACTTTGCAAACTTATAATATAAAAGTTTTGATATAGCTAATCGTATCAATTTTTTCAGGGCGATGGAAGCATTCACTTCCTCGCCCTGTTTTCATAATAATGGGTATTACACTCGCTCCAAATAAATTTTTCTAGGAGGCTATTCTATGGCTAAAAATTGTGACAGATTTATCTGTTAAAGGTAGTATTAGTACGTGTTGACTTTAATGTTCCATTAAAAGATGGCGTTATTACAGATGACAACCGTATTGTTCAAGCATTACCAACTATTCAATACTTGATTGACAATCATGCAAAAGTAATTCTTTTCTCTCACTTAGGAAAAGTAAAATCTGAAGAAGATAAAAGCTCGTTTAAGCTTACGTCAGTTGCTGTACGTTTATCAGAATTATTGAAAAAGACGTAACATTTGTTCCAGAAACTCGTGGTGAAGCATTAGAAACAGCTATTAATGGTTTAGCTGAAGGAGATGTTTTATTATTTGAAAATACTCGTTTCGAAGATTTAGATGGTAAAAAAGAATCTAAAAACGATCCTGAGTTAGGCAAATATTGGGCATCTTTAGGAGAGTTGTTCGTAAATGATGCATTTGGTACAGCTCACCGTTCTCACGCTTCAAACGTAGGGATTGCTAGCCAATTAGAAACTGCTGCTGGTTTCTTAATGGAAAAAGAAATCAAATTCATCGGAGGAGCAGTAGATACTCCAGAACGTCCATTCGTAGCTATTTTAGGTGGAGCGAAAGTTTCCAGATAAAATTGGTGTAATTGAAAGCTTATTAGATAAAGCTGATAAAGTATTAATCGGTGGAGGAATGGCATATACATTCTTCAAAGCTATGGGTCGTGAAGTAGGTCTATCATTATTAGAAGTAGATCGTATCGAATTAGCAAAACAAATTATGGAAAAAGCTGGCGACAAATTAGTATTACCAATCGACAATGTAGTTGCAAAAGAATTCTCAAACGATGCAGTTGCAACAATTGTACCATCTGACCAAATCAGCTGATCAAGAAGGATTAGACGTTGGTCCTAAGACTGTAGAATTATTTGCTAGCTACTTAAAAAGATGCTAAAACTGTTGTATGGAATGGACCTATGGGTGTATTCGAATTACCTAACTTTGCTAAAGGAACAATCGGCGTATGTGAAGCTATTGCATCTTTAGAAAATGCTACAACAATCATTGGTGGTGGAGATTCTGCAGCAGCAGCAATTTCATTAGGATATGCTGATAAATTCACTCATATCTCAACTGGTGGTGGAGCTTCATTAGAAGTATTTAGAAGGTGAAAGAATTACCTGTGTAGCTTCAATTAGTGATAAATAATTAAATAATTTTGAAAGAGACTCACTGAAATGATGCATTCATTTTTGTGAGTCTGCTTCACTCTAAAATTTAGGAGGAAAAATTATGCGTAAACCAATTGCTGCGAAACTGGAAAATGAATAAAAATCCTAAAGAAACTCAAGCATTTGTTGAGGCTTTAGCAGGAAAATTACCATCATCAGAAGTTGTTGAGTCTGCTGTAGCAGCTCCAGCAGTTGATTTATCTACTTTATTAGCTGCAGCTGAAGGTTCAGAATTAAAAAGTAGCTGCTCAAAACTGCTATTTCGAACAAGAAGAGTGCTTATACAGGAGAAACTTCTCCAAAAGTATTATCTGAAATGGGCGTTCACTATGTTGTAATTGGACACTCAGAACGTCGTGAATATTTCCACGAAACAGATGCTGACATTAATAAAAAAGCAAAAGCAATTTTCGCAAATGGCATGTTACCAATCATTTGTTGTGGTGAAACATTAGAAACTTATGAAGCTGGTAAAGCTGCTGAGTTTGTAGGAGCACAAGTTTCTGCAGCATTAGAAGGATTATCAAACGAACAAGTTTCATCATTAGTGATTGCATATGAACCAATTTGGGCAATCGGAACTGGTAAATCAGCTTCTCAAGATGATGCTCAAAAAATGTGTAAAGTAGTACGTGACGTTGTAGCAAAAGACTTTGGTCAAGAAGTAGCAGACAAAGTTCGTGTACAATACGGTGGTTCTGTTAAACCTGAAAACATTAAAGAATACATGGCTTGTCCAGATGTGGATGGAGCTTTAGTAGGTGGAGCAAGCTTACAACCTGAATCATTCTTAGCTTTATTGGAGGCAGTAAAATAATGTCTAAATCACCAGTAGCGATTATTATCTTAGATGGTTTTGGATGGAGACCAAGTAGAGGGTAACGCTGTAGCACAAGCAAAAAAACCAAATTTTGACCGTTACTATAATGAATTTCCTCATACAACATTAAAAGCATCAGGCTTAGATGTAGGTTTACCAGATGGACAAATGGGGAACTCAGAAGTAGGTCATACAAATATCGGTGCAGGTCGTATCGTATACCAAAGTTTAACTCGTATTGATAAAGCAATTTTAGATGGTGAATTCGATACAAATCCAGCATTAAATGGTGCATTTAATCATGTATTAGAAAATGGTTCTGCACTACACTTGTTCGGATTATTATCTGATGGTGGTGTACACAGCCATATTAATCATTTATTAGCATTAATTGAAACAGCAAAAGCAAAAAGGTATTTCTAAAGTTTATGTTCATGCATTCATGGACGGACGTGACGTGGATCCACATGGTGGTCCAGCGTATATAAAACTTTAGAAGAAAAAATTGGCAGAAGTTGGAGTAGGTCAAATCGCAACAGTATCAGGTCGTTACTATGCAATGGACCGTGACAAACGTTGGGAACGTGTTCAATTAGCTTATGATGCAATTGCACATGCAAAAGGACCTCAATTCGAATCAGCTCAAGAAGTAATTGATCACAGTTATGCTGAAAATGTAACAGATGAATTTGTCATTCCATCAGTAATTGTTAAAGATGGACAACCAGTTGCGAAAATTGAAGAAAATGATGCAGTTATTTTCTTTAACTTCCGTCCTGACCGTGCAATTCAATTATCAAATGCATTTACAGATAAAGAGTGGACAAACTTTGATCGTGGTGAACATGCTGCAAATGTTAAATTTGTGACAATGACATTATACAATCCAAGTGTGGATGCAGAAGTTGCATTCCCACCAATTCCTATGACAAATGTTTTAGGAGAAGTTTTATCAAAAGCAGGACTTGCACAATTACGTATTGCAGAAACTGAAAAATATCCACACGTTACATTCTTTATGAATGGTGGACGTAATGAAGAATTCCCAGGAGAAAACCGTATTTTAATTCCTTCTCCAAAAGTTGCAACATATGACTTAAAGCCTGAAATGAGTTGTTATGAAGTTGAGGGATGCATTATATAACTCTATTCAAAATGATGAAAATGATGCAATCATCTTAAACTTTGCAAATCCAGATATGGTTGGACACTCTGGTATGTTAGAACCAACGATTAAAGCAATCGAAGCAGTAGATGAAAACTTAGGTAAAGTAGTGGATGCAATTTTAGCTAAAGGTGGTACTGCAATTATCTTTGCTGACCACGGTAACTCAGAAACAATGATTACTCCAGAAGGTACACCACATACTGCTCATACAACAGTTCCAGTACCAGTCATTGTAACGAAAAAGGTGTTATATTACGTGAAGGTGGTCGTTTAGCAGACGTTGCACCTACAATGTTGGGATTTATTGAATGTAGCAAAACCTGAAGAAATGACAGGAGAAAAGCTTAATTCAAAAATAATCTTAAAAAGGCTTTCAATTTAAGGAAAAAGATTGCATATAAAGCATTTTTTTCGACTAAAATAGAAACGTACAAATAAATATAAAGGGAGTTAATAAATCATGCCATTTATTACAGATGTATTAGCAAGAGAAGTATTAGATTCACGTGGTAACCCAACTATCGAAGTTGAAGTTTACACAGAAAGCGGAGCGTTCGGACGCGGTATGGTTCCTTCAGGAGCTTCTACTGGTGAATACGAAGCAGTTGAATTACGTGATGGCGACAAATCTCGTTACTTAGGAAAAGGAGTTCAAAAAGCTGTTGATAATGTAAACAACATTATTGCTGAAGCAATCATCGGTTTTGACGTTCGCGAACAAATGGCGATCGACAAATTAATGATCGAATTAGATGGAACTCCAAACAAAGGTAAATTAGGAGCTAACGCAATTTTAGGCGTATCTATCGCTGTTGCTCGTGCGGCTGCTGATTACTTAGATCAACCATTATACCAATACTTAGGTGGATTCAACACTAAAGTATTACCAACACCAATGATGAACATCGTTAACGGTGGATCTCACTCAGATGCTCCAATCGCATTCCAAGAGTTCATGATTTTACCAGTTGGTGCACCAACATTCAAAAGAAGCTTTACGTTGGGGTGCTGAAGTATTCCATGCTCTAAAATCTATTTTACACGACCGTGGTTTAGTAACTGCTGTAGGTGACGAAGGTGGTTTTGCTCCAACATTTGAAGGTACTGAAGATGCTGTAGAAACAATCTTAGCTGCTATTAAAAAAGTTGGTTTAGAACCAGGTAAAGATGTATTCTTAGGTTTTGACTGTGCTTCATCAGAATTCTTCAAAAGATGGCGTATATGACTCACAATTTTCGAAGGTGAAAAGGTGCTAAACGTACTCCAGCTGAGCAAGTAGAATACTTAGCTGAATTAGTTGAGAAATACCCAATCATCACAATCGAAGACGGATGTGACGAAAACGACTGGGATGGATGGAAATTATTAACTGAACGCTTAGGCGGTAAAGTTCAATTAGTAGGTGACGATTTATTCGTAACTAACACTGAAATCTTATCTCGTGGTATTGCACAAGGCGTTGCAAACTCAATCTTAATCAAAGTTAACCAAATCGGTACTTTAACTGAAACATTCAACGCAATTGAAATGGCTCAAAAAGCTGGATACACTGCAGTTGTATCACACCGTTCAGGTGAAACTGAAGATTCAACAATTGCTGATATCGCAGTTGCTACAAATGCTGGACAAATCAAAACTGGTTCATTAAGCCGTACAGACCGTATTGCTAAATACAACCAATTATTACGTATTGAAGATCAATTAGGTGACTAGCTGTTTACCAAGGTCTTTCAGCATTCTACAACAAAAAATAATAACATTTTAGGATGTTTTTAGAGGGCTAGCATTTTGCTAGCCCTATTTTACATAGAAAGTAGGTGAGAATATGATTTATACCATTACATTTAATCCAGCAGTAGATTTAGTGATACAAGTTCCAAATTGTCAATTAGGAATATTGAATCGTTCCATAGGTGAGGAATATGTAGCAGGTGGTAAAGGGATTAATATGTCAATTGTATTAAAACGACTAGGAGTTGATAATATTGCAACGGGATTCCTTGGAGGGTTTTCAGGGAAGTATATTGAAGAGTTTCTAGAAAAAGAAGGGATTACCCCTCAGTTTATTTTTTTGTTGAAGGTACTACTAGAATTAATGTTAAAGTTAAAGGCGAAGTAGAGACAGAAATTAATGCAGCTGGTCCTAGCGTGGGTGTAGAGCAATTTCAACAATTAACGAATTATTTTAAAGATGTTTTAAAAGAAGGAGATATTGTATTTTTAGCAGGAAATGCTGCTCCAGGATTAGATGAGACGTCTTATGTTGAAATTGCAAGGCTTTGTCATGTAAGAGGGTAAAGTTAGTGCTTGATACTACAAAAAAATTCATTATTAGCCTGTTTAACTTATCAGCCGTTTATGATTAAGCCGAACCAACATGAATTAGAAGAATTATTTGGAGTGAACATTCAAACACAAGAAGAAATGTTGAACTATGCCTTTCAATTACGAGAAAAAGGAGCTCGTAATGTCTTGATTTCTTGTGGAGGTGAAGGACATTTCTAGTCAATGAAACAGGACAAGTATTGACTTCAAATACTCCCAAAAGGCACATTGGTCAATTCTGTAGGTGCTGGAGATTCGATGTTAGCAGCTTTTATGGCGAAATTTATTGAAACAAATGATTATAGAATGAGTCTGAAGCAAGGGGCAGCGTCTGGTAGTGCGACAGCTTTTTCAGTGGGAATTGCTACCAGAGAATTTATTGAAGAGTTAATTCCACACATAAAAAAATAGAGGAAATACAAAGAAAATAAAGGATTTATTGAGATTAAGTATTGAAACCGATGCGAGAAGAGCGTATACTAAATTCATATTTTTAAAAAGATACAAAAAGAGGTGCCGTTGGCTGAGATGTCTTTACAAACTCTTAGAACCTGTTACGTTAATGCGTGCGTAGGGATTGTATGAATAACTGTCTGCAATTGGGTCTCTTTGTACAAGGAGGCTTTTTATGTCTGTAAAAAGAATTGCGTGGGTGGAAGGAGCAATTGTAGCAGCTTTAGCGATGGCATTATCATTTATTCCTCATTTTATGGGTTGGTTTTCTCCGTCGTTTGGAGCAATTGTTTTAGTAGTGTTTTGCATTGCGTAGAGGATTGTATCCAGCGTTATTCTCTGGTTTAGTATGGGGAGTGTTACATTTTCCACTTGGAAAAAGTAGTCTACTTATCATTCTCTCAAGTCCTTTTTAGAATATATTGTTGCGTTTGGAGTAATGGGATTTGCTGGATTGCTATATCATCAATTCCAAAAGGCTATTCGCAATGATAAACAAGCGTTATCAATTTTTTATATTTTTATTTCTTCATTCATCGGTGTTGGAATTCGCTATTTCTGGCATTTTTGTAGCAGGATTTTTATTCTGGAAATATGCACCAGAAGGAGTATCATGTATTGGTATTCATTTACAGTTAATGGAATTGCTGGATTACAAACTTTAATTGTAACGATTGTTGTTGCAATTTTATTATTGAAATATCCAAAAATTTACAAAACTAGATAAGCCATTTGAAATATTAAAAAGCTCTTATAGAATGTGATTTCTATAAGAGTATATCGATATATAGTTTCAAGCTATAGTTAACGATAGTAAATTAGTATGTGACAATAACAGAACCGTCGGTTACAATGTAATTACGTTAGTTAGAGAAGAGAGGTAATCAATATGACAAAACATGCACCATTTAGATTTGATACAGTAGGAAGTTTTTTAAGACCAGAAAATTTAAAACAAGCTCGTGAAGAGTATGAAAAAGGAAACTTTAGTTACCAAGAGTTAAAAACTTTGAAGATGCCGCAATCCGTGATTTAGTAAAAAGAAATCGAAGCTGGATATAAAGGGATTACTGATGGGAGTTCCGTCGTGCCTATTGGCACTTAGATTTCTTCTGGGGATTAGGAGGAATTAAACGAGTTCAAGCTAAAACAGGATATCAATTCCATGATGAAGTGACAAAACCAGACTCAGCAACAGTAGTAGGAACGATTCACGGACGTAATCATCCATTTGTAGCTCACTATACATTTTTAAGAGATCTAGTAGCAGATAATGATGAAGTTGAAGCTCGTATTACAATTCCATCACCATCTCAATTATATTTAGAATTAATTCGTGATGAAGAGCATGTGGAACAATTAAATAGTGTTTATTCAAACTTTGATAATGTTGTTGAAGATATTTCAAAAGCATACTTAGAAGTGATTCAACAATTATTTGATGAAGGATTACGTACATTACAAGTTGATGATTGTACATGAGGAATTTTTAGTTGATGATAATTTCTTAACACTTTTTGGACAAGGTCGTGATAAAGAAGAAGTGAGACGTGAATTAGCAGCAACATTTTTACGCTTAAATAATGCTGTTTATAAAAATGTTCCGGAGGGACTAGTTGTAAACACTCACGTATGTCGCGGAAATTTCCATTCTACTTGGGCTGCAAGTGGTGGTTATGCATCTGTTTCTGATGAATTATTTGGAGAAGAAGAAGTAAATGCTTATTACTTAGAATTTGATACAGACCGTGCAGGCGACTTCACTCCATTAGCGAAAGTTTCTGGTGATAAAAAAGTCGTGTTAGGTCTAGTTACTTCAAAATTTGGAGAACTTGAAAGTAAGGAAGAGCTAATTGCTCGTATTAAAGAAGCGAGTCAATATGTTCCATTAGACAGATTATCATTAAGTACTCAATGTGGATTTGCTTCTACTGAAGAAGGAAATATCTTAACAGAAGAACAACAATGGGCAAAATTAGCGTTAATTAAAAGAAGTTGCCGAAGAAGTTTGGAGAACTGAAAAATTAATAATAAAATGGAAAGGCTGGGAAACCTGGTCTTTTTGTTGAAAAAGAAACTCATGTTAGAAAATATAACATAAAAAGTAAGAGAAGCCTTGACTTTTTATGTCAGTTATTTTTACAATACAGCTATCATAGAGAATAAGAGAGGTGTTTGAGAATGGGAGAAAAAGAATTACGACGTTCTTTAGCAGTGTTTCCAATAGGAACAGTCATGAAATTGACAGATTTAACTGCAAGACAAATTCGCTACTATGAAGAACAACGTTTAATTACACCAGAACGTTCCGACACTAATCGCAGAATGTATTCACTAAATGATGTGGATCGACTATTAGAAATTAAAGACTACTTGTCGGATGGATTGACGATTGTTGCGATTCAAAAAATTTATTCGAATGAAAAGAAAAATCCGTTAGAAAAAAATAACAACTAATGATGGTCTAACGGATGAAGATGTTCGACGAATTTTATATAACGAAATTATGCATATTGGAAGATTATCTGGACAAGAGAAATTGTTATAGGGGTGGAGAAAAATGAGAATCACACAAGAAGAAATTTTTAAAACAAGTTGAGGAAATGGACGTTTCGTTATTTGCGTTTGATTTTTACGGATATTTTAGGAACGATTAAAAACGTGGAAGTGCCAATTACTCAATTAAAAAGTATTATCGAATAAAATGATGTTCGATGGTTCATCCATTGAAGGTTTTTGTTCGTATTGAAGAAAAGTGATATGTATTTATACCCAGACTTAGATACATGGGTTGTATTCCCATGGAGTAGTAAACATGGAACAATTGCGCGCTTAATTTGTGATGTATATAAACCAGATGGAACACCATTTGCAGGAGATCCACGTTCAAACTTAAAACGTATTTTAGAAGAAATGGAAGACTTAGGATTTTCTAATTTTAACTTAGGACCAGAGCCAGAGTTCTTCTTATTTAAATTAGATGAAAAAGGAGAACCAACGCTTGAAGGAAACGACCAAGGAAGTTACTTCGATTTAGCTCCAGTCGATTTAGGAGAAGAATGTCGTCGTGAAATCGTACTAGAATTAGAAAAGATTGGGTTCGATATTGAAGCAAGTCACCATGAAGTTGCACCAGGACAACATGAAATTGACTGGAAATATGCACCAGCTGTAGCAGCGTGCGATAATATTCAAACCTTTAAATTAGTTGTTAAAACGATTGCTCGTAAACATGGATTGCATGCAACCTTTATGCCAAAACCAGTATTTGGAATTGCAGGTAGTGGGATGCACTTTAACTTATCATTATTTGATAAAGAAGGAAATAATGCCTTCTATGACCCAACAGATGAACATGGACTAAGCGATACTTGTCGTTATTTCATTGCAGGTGTTATGAAACATGCGAAAGCTTTAACGGCGATTTGTAATCCTACAGTCAACTCTTATAAACGTCTAGTGCCTGGTTATGAAGCACCTGTATATATTGCGTGGTCAGCTCAAAATCGTTCTCCATTAATTCGTATTCCTGAAGCGAGAGGACTTTCTACTCGTATTGAATTGAGAAGTGTGGATCCAGCAGCAAATCCTTATTTAGCAATGGCAGCTATTTTACGTGCTGGGTTAGAAGGGATTCGTGAAAAATTACCAGTTCCTGCTCCAGTTGATCGTAATATTTATGCAATGTCAACAGCAGAAAGAAAAGAAGTAGGAATTGATGATCTTCCAAGTAGTTTAGCAGAAGCGATTGATTGCTTGAAAGCTGACACTGTTGTAAAAGATGCATTAGGTGGACATATTTATAGCAACTTTGTAGAAGCGAAGAAATTTGAATGGGCAGCGTATCGTTCACAAGTCACACAATGGGAATTAGATCAATATTTAAAACTATTTTTAAGATAGATGAGAAGCTGAGCGAAAGCTCGGTATAAAGTGTAAAGGGATGTTAACAACATCACTTCTAACATTTTTTGACAATCCATTGTAGAAGTGTCATACTGTTTAATGACAATAGTTGAGAGGAAGTTAGAGATGTATATTAAAGATATGAGAAATTCTATTGCAGAATATCATGAGTTTTTACAAACTCAAGGAAACTGTACTCTTTTTCAAACTCCAGAATGGGGAGAAGTGAAAACAAAGGGAGAATGGAGTAATGACATTCTCTTTGTGATGAATGATCAAGATGAACCAGTTGCAGCGACGATGATTTTATATCGTGCCCTTCCTGTTGTGAAAAGATATTTAGCATATGCACCTAGAGGAATTGTGACGGATTATCATAATGCAGAACAATTTAAAGAAGTGATTCAAGCTTTGAAAGCTTATTTAAAAACAAAAACAAGTATTTGGATTGAAAATCGATCCTGAAATTATGTGGAGAGAACGATTGAATGACTTTTCCATTGTAGAAGGTGGAATCAATCAAAGAAGCCATTCGTCAACTATTATTAGAATCAGGATTTGTAAGTCAACCACTTGATTTAGGGTTTGATGGAATTCAACCGAGAATGACAATGATTGTAGAACTAGAAGATAAAGGGAAAGGAATTTTAGATACTTTTCTCTTCTAAAGAAAGATATAAAGTCACAATGGCACAAAAAAACGTGGAGTAGTTTGTTATAAAGGCTCTATCGAAGATATTGATGACTATGAAGTGTTAAATCGTATTACTGCTGAGCGTGATCAATATATTGCCAGAAGTAAAGAGTATTTAACAACTATCTATGAAACATTACATGCTCACGATATGATGGATTTATATTTTTCAAAAATTGATTATCATGTCGCAAAAGAATCAACAGAAAACAGAATTCACCAAGCAAAAGCTGAGGTGGAAAAAAATTGCTTCACAAGTTGAAAGTACTCAAAACGAGAAAAGAAGACAAACTTATTGAATCAAAGAGAAAGCTTTGTTGAAAAATATTGAAAAATATGAGCAAGAAGTAATTGAGTTAGAAGCGCTATGTAAACAATATCCAAATGGAAAAAGTGTTAAGCGGAGCGTTTCTAGTAACTTATAAAGAAACGGCGTATTATTTATATGGAGCGAATATTACAGATGATGCAGGCTTAAATGCAAATAAAGCTTTACAAACATGGATTATGCAACAATTGTATGATGAAAAAGGTATTCGTCATTATGATATGTTTGGAGTTTCAAGTAATGCAGAAGATCATACAGGTATTACTAAGTTTAAACAATCTTTTGACCCAATATTAGTGGAGTATATTGGAGAATTTGATTTACCGATTAATCGTTTCTGGTTTACAATGTTTCAAGATGTTGCACCAAAAGTGATGGGATGGAAGAGAAAATTATTGATGCGCCGTTCGTAAATGGCGTACTACCCTCAAAGGTTTGCATGAAGGCTGCTTTTGGGGTCTTTTATGTTCAGTTTTTAGATATCTTTTTAAGATTTTTGAGAGTTATGGTACAATTATAAGACGAGTTTGAAGAGAGGTGGTAGGTAAATGAAACAAAATTTAACCTTGAAAAATGTTATTTATTTCATTGTTAACGGCTCAAGGAATTATTTTAAGTTTACTAGAACAAGCGATTCCTTTTCCTTTTGCGTTTGCACCGGGAGCTAAATTAGGAGTTGCCAATATTATTACAGTTATTGGGTTATATACCTTGTCACTCCAAGAAGTTGTATTAGTAGTGTTACTCAGAACGTTGTTGACTGCTTTGTTAGGGGGGACTTTTTCTACTTTATTGTACAGTAGTGCAGGAGCGGCGTTTAGTTTATTAGGAATGTTGCTGGTTAAACAATTAGGACCGAAGCGTGTGAGTTTAATTGGCGTGAGTGCAACGGGAGGAATCTTACATAATCTTGGTCAATTAATCATCGCAAGTTTTATTGCTAAATCTTGGACAGTACTGTTATATTTACCAGCCATGTCAATTGTAGGGATTTTTGCGGGTATTGCAATTGGGATTGCGGCAAATTATGCTTTAAAACCATGTCAAAATATTAAAAAGCATATCGTGAAAAACAAGAAATGTAAGTTTATGAAAAGTTGTGAAAAGGTTAAAAAAACAATTAGACAAAACGCTGATTTTATACTATAATGCTTAAGTGAAAAATTACAAAACGAGAGGAGATTTCTAATGACGAAAACAAATATTGTTGTTATCGGTGCAGGGTTTGCAGGAGTAGCAGCAACTAAAAAAATTATCACGTCATTTCAGAAAAGATAAAGATGTCACAATTACATTAATTGATAAACATCCATATTTAACATACATGACGGAGTTACATGAAGTAGCTGGAGGTCGTGAGAGCCTGAAGCAATCCAATACGATTTACAAAAAAACTATTTGCACGTTCAAAAAAATGTTCAATTAGTAACGGACAAAGTAGTAAGCTTAGACAAAACTAAAAAAAGTTGTAACAACAACTATAAATCTTTCCACTATGATTATTTAGTAATCGGTATGGGTGGAGAAGCGAATGACTTTGGTGTACAAGGTGTGAAAGAACACGGATTTACATTATGGTCAATGGAAGATGCGATTAAAAATGCGCGAACACATTATTCACTGTGTAGAACGTGCAGCTAAAGAGCATGTGACTCCAAAACGCCGTGCTTTATTAACATTTACAGTATGTGGTGCTGGATTTACTGGGAGTAGAATTAGTCGGTGAAATCATGGACTGGATTCCAGTGTTAGCTAAACAATATAACTTAGATGAAAGTGAATTTCATTATACATCGTTGAAGCAGTTCCAACTATTTTAAATATGTTAGATGAAAAAGATGCTGCTAAAGCAGAAAAATTCATGACTAGCCGTGGCATTAAAGTAATTAAAGGAAACGGAATTGAAGAAGTAAAAGAAAACAGCATTCGTTTAGTAGACGGTACTGTTATTCCAACTTACTCATTATTCTGGACAGCTGGTGTTAAAGCGAATACTGAATCTGAAGTGTTTGGGTTCAAAGCTGCTCGTGCAGGTCGTTTAGTCGTAAATGAATTCATGCAAGTAGATGGAGAAGAAAATATTTATGCAATCGGGGACTTAGCTTATTACGAAGAACCTGATAAAGAAAATCGTCCAACTCACAAATCGTTCAAGCAGCTGAACAAACTGGACATACAGCAGCGAAAAATATTATTGCAGATGTGGAAAATGCTGCAAAAGTTGCTTATAAAGGAAAATACGATGGATTCATGGTTTCAATTGGATCTCATTATGGTGTAGCTTTCTTAATGGGCAAATATCACTTAAGTGGTTTCTTTGCAATGTTGATGAAACATTTAGTAAATATCAAATACTTCTTAGAAATCTTCTCATTATATTATGCAATTCAATATGTATTCCACGAATTCTTCCACATTAAAGATCGTCGTAATATTTTCCGTGGACATCTATCTCGTTACGGAAATGTTCTTTGGGCATTACCATTACGTTTATTCTATGGTGGAATGTGGACAATCGAAGGATTGAAGAAAATCTTTGGTCTTTGGGGTGCATAGTTGGATTGATGGAACGCATTTAGCATTCCCATTCCCTTGGTTAGTTGAACCAACAAGTGCAGCAAGTGGTGCGGCTGAAACAGTAGCTGCAGCAAGTGGAGCAGCAACTCAAACAGTAGCGGAAGTAGCAACTTCATTTGGATTTAACTATTCATATGGTGAACAACCAATGATGGTATTAGATAAAATGCCAGACTGGTTTGCTTCAATTATGCAAATTATGATTCCAAATGTTGAAGTAGCTCATGTGATGCAAACAATTATGTCATTTGTAGAATTAGCCATTGGGTTAGCAATTATGGCTGGATTCTTAACATGGATTGTTAATGCAGTAACAGTTGGATTAGTAATAACATTTGTATTGTCAGGTATGTTCTACTGGGTAAATATGTGGTTTATCCCAGCAGCCATTGCTTTAATGAATGGCTCAGGACGTGCATTTGGTTTAGATTACTACTTCATTCCATGGTTCCAAAAACTGCTGGTAAATGGTGGTATGGAACTGAAACATATTTATGGTTTCGATTCAGATAAACAAGAACGTTAAATAAGATAAAAGTCGGCTTTGCCGGCTTTTTGTCTATAGTGATTGGAGAAAAAATTATGGAAATGATTCATTCAATGTGGAATGAATACCCGTTTTTAAAACAAGAATTATCAGACATTCGTCAGTTAATGTTAGAACAGTGTTGAAATGGAAGATGAAGACATTCATCAAGCGATAGTAAAAATGTTACAGCAAGGTGGAAAAATGATTCGTCCTGCTTATCTAACATTATTTGCTAACTGGACTAATAATGGGAATCAGCAACAAGTAAGAGCTGTTGCAGCTGCTTTAGAATTACTACATGTCGCAACATTGCTCCATGATGATGTCATTGATGAAGCAGATATGAGGAGAGGGCAAGAAACGCTGAATACTCGTTATGGGAATCGTGTAGCGATTTATGCTGGAGATTTTGTTTTAACAAGTTGCTATCAACTTCTTTCCACTCATTTATCTGATTTAGAAGGAATTACACTTCCAACTAATGGAATGGCAAGAGTTGTAGAAGGCGAATTAGCACAAATGCGAAATCGTTATCGCTATGATTTAGGGCTTCAGGAATATTTGAAACGAATTGAAGGGAAAACAGCTCAATTATTTATGGTTAGCTGTTATATGGGCGCAAAATTAGGACAAATGGATGATGCACTTAGAGCAAAGAAAATTGGTCAGCAAATTGGTATGGCGTTTCAAATTTTAGATGATATTTTAGATTATCAAGTAACTTCTCAAGAATTTGGAAAACCTGTTTTTAGAAGATGTTGCGCAAGGGATTTATACAGCACCATTAATTTATGCATTGGAAAAGAATCTCATAAAATGATTCCATTGCTACAGAAAAACAAGTAATCTCTGAACAAGAGAGTATTACTAAGAAAATTAGTGCATGATTCTGGTGGGTTGCAAAAGCACAACAATTAGCTCAGCAATATACGAAACAAGCATTATCTCAAATTGATCGTTTGCCAGAAAGTGATATGAAGGCAACATTAACTCAATTAACAAAACAATTATTAGAACGCACGATGTGAAAGGAGAACTCCAATCAATAGTAACGTAAACTATTGATTGGAGTTTTTAGTAAAAGAGGAATTTTGAAAAATAGAAGATACCAATCTTATGAAGATTTTTGGGAAGATGTAGAAAAATATTGACAGGTAAATGTTCGTTCAGTTTAAGTTTGCAAAGAAAAAGGAACATGATATAATAGTACCTAAAGAATTTACTAAAAATTCTAAAAATAAAAGCGAAAAAGGATGGATAAAATGACATTCAAAAAAATCATTAGCAACAGCAGCTGTATTATTATCATCTGTAGTTGTTTTAACTGCATGTGGTGGAGGTTCAAAATCAACTACTTCATCAACTTCTTCTGAAAAACTACTCAAGCAGCAAAATCAACTGCTTCAGGAGAATTAAAAGATGGTACTTACAAATTAGTATCTGAAGCTGATAAACGTGGTTGGCATGTGGAGTTTACTATCGTAGTTGAAGGCGGAAAAATCAAATCTTCTGACTTTGACAACTTAAATAAAAGATGGTAAACGTAAATCAGAAGATGCTGAGTATGAAAAACAAATGAAAGATAAAAGTGGGTACAGGGACCCTGCTGAATACTTCAAAGCTTTATAATACTGGTTTAGTAGAGAACAAAAACCAGCAGATGTTGAAGTAGTGTCAGGAGCAACTCATGCTCATACTTCATTCGTAGAATATGCAAATAAATTAATTGAAGCAGCTCAAAAAGGTGACACTAAAGAAATTAAAGTGGCAGCACCTCAAGGCTAATTTAAATGTGACGATGAACCGAGCTTAGGCTCGGTTTTCTTTTAAAACAAGAGTTTCACTTGAGTTATTGTGAAAAATTTAGTAGACTATTTGAATGGAATTTATACAATTAAGGAGAGATATATGAAAAATCAATAAATGGTTGTTAGTGACAACTCTTGCTTTTAGTTCAATTGGATTAGTGGGTTGCCAACAAAAGAAAGTTCAAGAAGCAGAAGTTGTTTCATCAGCTTCCGTGAAAACTCCAAGAGAAATTATTAAGTCTCCCGTTAAGAAAACAGATTTCTTATTAGGGATTGCAGTAGCATTATCTGTATATCATCCAAATACTGAAGAATTATTAACGCGTGCATTTGCAATGGTGAAAGATTTGGAAGCTAGAATTACAGTTAATGCTAGTGGGTCTGAAGTCGATGCGATTAATGAGGCTGCAGGAGACCATGCAGTTGCAGTTAGTGATGAAGTATATGATTTAATTAAACAAGGTCTAGCTTATAGCGAAGAATTTGATGGTAGCTTTTGATATTACGGTAGGTCCTCTAACAAGTTTATGGAGAATTGGATTCCCCGATGCTAGAAAACCATCCCAAAAAGAAATTGATGATGCATTACCATTAGTAAATTATAAAAAATGTCATTTTAAATGATGAAGAAAAAGTGTTTTTTAACGCAAAAAGGTATGTTATTAGATTTAGGTGGAATTGCGAAAAGGATTCATTGCAGATCAATTATGGGATTTCTTTTAAAAAGAAGGAGTGACAACAGCTGTTCTCGATTTAGGGGGAAATATTGTCGTAATGGGTGGTTCTCCTGCACGAGATGGGGTAGCTTTGGAATGTTGGGTTGCAAGATCCATTAGAAAGTCGTGGTAAAACTTTAGGAACAATTTTAGAAAAAGAAAAGACAATCGTAACTTCTGGGATTTATGAACGATATTTAGAAGTAGATGGTAAAACATATCATCATATTTTAAATCCAAAAACAGGGTATCCATATGAAAATGATATTGCTGGCGTTTTCGATTATTGTCTCAAGTTCTACAAGAGGAGATGCGTTGTCGACATCTATGTTTTCAATTGGTGTAGAAGAAGAGTTAAAATATGTTAATCAAAAAGATGATGTAGATGCAGTGTTCATGACAAGAGATAAGAAAGTCTATGTTTCTAATTCAATTAAAAATGCGTTTAAACTAACGAATGATCAATATACATGGAAGGAACGCATTAATATGAAAGATATCATTGAATTAGTGGAGTTAAGAACGAAAATTGCGAGTGTCATTCCTTTTGTAGTTGGATTACTCTATTCGATTTGGACATTTGGAAATTTTTAACGCTGTGAATATGATGTTGTTCTTTATTGGAATGCTGTGCTTTGATATGGCAACGACTGTTATGAATAATTTAATGGATTATGTCAAAGCCAAAAATGAAACATATCGTCAAGAAGAAAATATTATTGGAACTTCATCTTTAACGGTAAAACAAGCTTCGATGATTTTTCGGAAGTTTAGTAGGTATTAGCAACAATTGTTGGAATCATTTTAGTGATGAGAACAAATGTTATTTTATTATTTGTTGGTATGTTGTGTTTTGTGATTGGAATTTTTATACTTTTGGTCCAATTCCAATTTCAAGAATGCCATTAGGGAAGTGTTGTCCGGAGTTACAATGGGATTTGGAATTTTTGGATTGTAATTTTCTTAAACTCTCCAGAAGCCAGTTTTGCTTGGATGGGATTAGAAGAAGGATGTTAATCGTTCGATTATCGTTGTTAGATCACTTCAAGGTAGCACTACTTTCATTGCCGTTAGTATGTACGATTGCAAATATTATGTTAAGTAATAATTTATGTGATTTAGAAACAGATATTACGAACCACCGCTATACATTGGTGTATTATATTGGAAAAGCAACAGCATTAAAATTATATCAAGGACTTTATCTGATTAGTTTTATCGCTATGGTGTTAGTAGTTGTATTTAAAATCGCACCGATTTTAATGTTAGGAACTCTAGTAGTAGGCATCCCAGTGTATAAAAATATTCAACTTTTTATTCAAAAACAAGAAAAACGAACAACTTTTTGCATTAGCCATTAAAAATATGTTAATGATTCATGTCATGCAAGTGTTATTATTAGTCATTAGTGTGATATTTTTCGCTAATGCTTGACAATTGTCACTGAGAATTTTATGATTGAGAAAATAGGATACATGTAGAAGAAAGAGAGTAGTGAAAAATATGGCACAAAAAGAAAGCAGCGTTGGCATGTAGTGTATGTGGCTCAAGAAACTATACACTTACTTTTAGGACAAAAACAAACGTGTCGAACGTTTAGAGTTGAAAAATTCTGTAAGTTTTGCAATAAACAAACACTACATCGAGAAACTAAATAATCGAGAGGAGCGGTTTCGAATGCGTTTTTTTAGTAAATGTTGTTAAAGAAATGAAAAGAGTAACATGGCCAACTGGTAAAGAAGTTAATAAATATACATTAACAGTTGTAATGGCAGTATTACTTGCGTTAGGATTTTTCACAGTAGTGGATTTTGCGATTGCAAGTGCATTTAAATTAATTATTAAATAATTCACAAGAGTTATAAAATAGTGGTATAATGAATTCAAGCAAAAAAACCTTCAAGTAAGAAGGTTTTTGTATGAACAAATAATAGGAGGAATTGCAATGAGTAATGCAGCAAAAGAATGGTATGTATTACATACTTATTCAGGATATGAAAACAAAGTAAAATCAAATATTGAATTACGTATTAGTTCGATGGGGATGGAAGAAAATATTTTTAGAGTAATTGTTCAGAGGAAGAAGTAGAAGTAAAAGATGGGAAAGAGAAAGTTACAATTAATAAAACATTTCCAGGTTATGTATTAGTTGAAATGATAATGTCTGACCAAGCGTGGTATGTTGTACGTAATACTCCAGGTGTAACAGGATTTGTAGGATCTCACGGAGCAGGTTCTAAACCATCTCCATTATTACCGGAAGAAGTGGATACATTATTAGGTCGCTTAGGAGTACCAACTCATGCGCCGATAGATTTACAAGCTAAAGTAGGAGATTATGTCATTATTACTGAAGGTGCTAATGGTATGAGTGGTAAAAGTAACAGAAATCGATGATGAAAAACAAAAAGTTAAAGTAACGATTGAAATGTTTGGTCGTGAAACTGTTGCAGAATTAGAATTCTATCAAGTGAAAGAAGATGACTCTTACTAATGCGAGAAAGCATGTTAAATCGTTTTGTACGATATGCAAAAAAATTAATACAGAAGTGATTTAAAACTCAATTGCTGTTCCAACAACGAAGAGTCAGTTAGATTTTTACAAATGTTGGAACAAGAATTGAAGAAATTAGGCTTTTTCAAATATTTCTTTAGATTTAGAAGATGCCTATTTAGTAGCTTGTATTCCAAGTAATTTGCCAGAAGGTAAGACAGCACCATCAATTGGATTTGTAGCACATGTCGATACTGCAGATTTTAATGCTGAAAATATTCAACCTCAAGTACATTTGAATTATGATGGCAAAGATGTATTATTGAATTCTGAATTAGGAATGATGATGCGAGTAGAAGAGTTTCTAATTTGAAAAATTATATCGGTCAAACTCTTATTACAACAGATGGGACAACATTGTTAGGAGCAGATAGATAAAAGCTGGATTAGTTTCAATATTAGAAGCAGCCATCGATTTATTAGTTAACCCAGAAATCGAACATGGAGACATTTGGGTAGCTTTTTGGACCAGATGAAGAAATTGGAAAAGGTGCCCATCGCTTTAAAGCAGAAAGAATGCCAGCTCAATTTGCTTATACATTAGATAGTGGTGTAGTCGGAAAATTAGAGTACGAGACTTTTTAATGCAGCAAGAGCTGTTGTAAAATTAATGGAACAAGTGTACACCTGGTCAAGCAAAAAGATGTCATGGTCAATGCACTTGCAGAAGCAGCTAAACTATTTTCAAAATTACCAGAACAGGAAGTTCCAGAAAAACAGAGTGGCTATGAAGGGTTTTATAGACGCTTCTAAAACAATCTGAAATATTGGAATGGTAGAAGCGGATATATTATTCGAGATCATTCAATGAAGAAATTCCAAGAGCGAAAGAAAAGATTTCGCAAAAATTGTAGAAGAACAAAATGCAACTTATGATGTTCCAAGAATTGAATGTCACATTTTATGATGGAGTACTTTAATATGTATGAAGTGTTAAAAAGAAGATATGACTTCAGTAGAAGTAGCAAAAGAAGCATATCGACAATGTGGAATTGAACAGATATCCAACCTTTTAGAGGGAGACAGATGGTTGTGTATTGACCTTTAAAGGAATCTCAACGACGAAACTTATTTACAGGTGCAGAAAAATTTGCATAGGACAATATGAATTTGTTACATTAGAAAGCATGGAAAAAGCAAAAGAAGTTGTATTAACGATTATTCAAAAACGTAATCAAATAAAATATGGACCTCAGAAGGAAAAAGTCTGAGGTCCATTCGTATCTATGATTCAGTTGTTCCGAAAATGTTCCGTAAAGTAGGAATCTGAAGAATATTAGAAAAATAAAACATTGATTTAGTAATGTTTTAAAACGTTAAAATGAAATAAAAACTAAAAATGCCGAAAGCAGGGTTCCGAACCTGTGACCTACGCGTTACAGAGTGCGTTGCTCTACCAACTGAGCTATTTCGGCTTTACAAATATAGTATACTCCTCTTAGAAGTAAATAAGAAAAGCTTTTAAAAATCAGTATTTTTAGTAAACGAAGAGAAATAACGAAAAAATTATTGCAAAAATATAAAAGTTACTAAAAAGACTTGCACAAAGAATAAAAAGCTATGGTAAATTATAAACACTGTTAACGAACGTTCGCATTTGGAAGCGATTACTGAGAAATTTTAAATAAATTTCAAAAAGTTGTTGACAGAGAAAAACACCTATGATAGTATATAGGAGTTGTCGCGATAAGCGACGTTGACCTTGAAAACTAAACAAAGAAGACAAACCAAATGTGTAGGGACTTCACGAGTGAAGAAACAACATTTCTTTTTCTCTAAGGAGAAAAACAATAAGTCAGTAATTAAATGAGCTCAAAAAGCTATGAATGAATTTTCATGAGAGTTTGATCACAGCTCAGGACGAACGCTGGCGGCGTGCCTAATACATGCAAGTCGAACGAGAGCGACCGGTGCTTGCACTGGTCAATCTAGTGAGCGAACGGGTGAGTAACACGTGGGTAACCTGCCCATCAGAGGGGATAACATTCGGAAACGGATGCTAAAACCGCATAGGTTCTTGAGCTGCATGGCTCGAGAAGGAAGAAAGAGCTTCGGCTTCTGCTGATGGATGGACCCGCGGTGCATTAGCTAGTTGGTGAGGTAACGGCTCACCAAGGCCGTGATGCATGAGCCGACCTGAGAGGGTGATCAGCCACATTGGGACTGAGTACAGGCCCAAACTCCTACGGGAGGCAGCAGTAGGGAATCTTCCGCAATGGACGCAAGTCTGACGGAGCAACGCCGCGTGAGTGAAGAAGGATTTCGGTTCGTAAAACTCTGTTGTTAGAGAAGAACAGCGCATAGAGTAACTGTTATGCGTGTGACGGTATCTAACGGAAAGCCACGGCTAACTACGTGCCAGCAGCCGCGGTACATACGTAGGTGGCAAGCGTTGTCCGGATTTATTGGGCGTAAAGCGAGCGCAGGCGGTCAATTAAGTCTGATAGTAAAGCCCCCGGCTCAACCGGGGAGGTCATTGCAAACTGGTTGACTTGAGTGCAGAAGAGGAAGTGGAAATTCCATGTGAGCGGTGAAATGCGTGATATATGGAGGAACACACAGTGGCGAAGGCGATCTCTGGTCTGTAACTGACGCTGAGGCTCGAAAGCGTGGGTAGCAAACAGGATTAGATACTAGTAGTCCACGCCGTAAACGATGAGTGCTAAGTGTTGGAGTGGTTTCCGCCTTGCAGTGCTGCAGTTAACGCATCAGCACTCCGCCTGGGGAGTACGACCGCAAGGTTGAAACTCAAAGGAATTGACGGGGACCCGCACAAGCGGTGGAGCATGGGTTTAATTCGAAGCAACGCGAAGAACCCAGTAAGTCTTGACATCGCTTTGACCACTCTAGAGATAGAGCTTTCCCTTCGGGGACAAAGTGACAGGTGGTGCATGGTTGTCGTCAGCTCGTGTCAGCGAGATGTTGGTTAAGTCCTGCAACGAGCGCAAACCCATATTACTAGTTGCCAGCATTGAGTTGGGCACTCTGAGTAGAGACTGCCGGTGACAAAACCCGGAGGAAGGTTGAGGGATGACGTCAAATCATCATGCCCCCTATGACTTGGGCTACACACGTGCTACAATGGATGGTAGCAACGAGCGCTGAACTCGCGAGGTGAAAGCGAATCTCTTAAAGCCATTCTCAGTTCGGATTGTGGCTGCAACTCGCCTACATGAAGCCGGAATCGCTGTAGTAATCGCGGATCAGCACGCCGCGGTGAATACGTTCCGGGTCTTGTGACACCGCCCGTCACACCACGAGAGTTTGTAACACCCAAAGTCGGTGAGGTAACCTTATGGAGCCAGCCGCCTAAGGTGGGGATAGATGATTGGGGTGAAGTCGCAACAAGGTAGCCGTATCGGAAGGTGCAGCTGATCACCCTCTTTCTAGGATGACATCTAATGTTAAGGCGTTAGATGAATACGGAAACCCTACCGGTTGACATCTCTGTTTAGTTTGAGAGGTTAACTCTCAACTCGACCTTTGAAAACTGAATACTATATCACAAATGAAACCAAAATTTACCGGAGAGTTAGAAATCTAACGAAAAGAGTTTTTAACAAGAAGCAACGCGACCATAATGGTTAAGTGAATAAGGGCGCACGGTGAATGCCTTGGCACTAGGAGCCGAAGAAGGACGGAACGAACACCGATACTGCTTTGGGGAGCTGTAAGTAAGCCAAGATCCAGAGATTTCCGAATGGGGAGACCAACACCCGTGATGGGTGTTAGCATAAGCGCAGGCTTATGACGAGAGTAGACGCGGGAACTGAAACATCTCATTACCCGCAGGAAGAGAAAAATCGATTCCCTGAGTGGCGGCGGAGCGAAACAGGAGAGAGCTCAAACCAGTGTGCATGCACACTGGGGTTGTAGGACTTTCGACAACGTGTGATGACAATCGTGGCAGAACCCTGTTGGAAAGCAGGGACCAAGAAGGTGACAGTCCAGTATGCAAAACGGAAGAGTTGGCACAAGAGAGCACCTGAGTACGGCGGGACACGAGGAATCCCGTCGGAATCCGCTCAGGACCATCTGGCAGGCTAAACACTACCTGAGTGACCGATGGTGAACCAGTACCGTGAGGGAAAAGGTGAAAAAGAACCCTCGGGAGGAGTGAAGAGTACCTGAAACCGTGTGCTTACAAAGTAGTCAGAGGCCCGTTAATGGGTGATAGCGTGCCTTTGTAGAATGAACCGGCGAGTTACGTTAACATGCGAGGTTAAGATGAAGAGTCGGAGCCGTAGCAAAAGCGAGTCTGAATAGGGCGCATGGAGTATGTGGACGTAGACCCGAAACCAAGTGATCTACCCATGTCCAGGTTGAAGGTGCGGTAAAACGCACTGGAGGACCGAACCAGGCACGTTGAAAAAGTGCTTGGATGAGGTGTGGTAGCGAGAAATTCCAATCGAACTTGGAGATAGCTGGTTCTCTCCGAAATAAAGCTTTTAGGGCTAGCCTCGGAATGAAGAATCGTGGAGGTAGAGCACTGTTTGGACTAGCCCATCTCGGTTACTAGAATTAGATAAACCCGAATGCCATGATGGCTATGTCCGGGAGTCAGACTGCGAGTGATAAGATCCGTAGTCGAAAGGGAAACAGCCCAGACCACCAGCTAAGGTCCCAAAATATCTGTTAAGTGGAAAAGGATGTGGGGTTGCACAGACAACTAGGATGTTGGCTTAGAAGCAGCCATCATTCAAAAGAGGTAATAGCTCACTAGTCGAGTGACCTAGCCGAAAATGTAACGCTAAACAGATTACTGAAGCTGTGGATTCAGTTTAAGACTGAGTGGTGAGAGAGAGCGTTCTAAGGGCGAAGAAGCATGACCGTAAGGACATGTGGAGCGCTTAGAGTGAGAATCTGTGACGAGAGTGAAAAGACGGGTGAGAATCCTGTCCACCGAATGACTAAGGTTTCCGGAAGGCTCGTCCTCCCGGGTTGAGTCAGGACCTAGAGCGAGGCCGAAAGGCGTAGTCGATGGATAACAGGTTGATATTCCTGTACTTCTGTTAATTGTTTGAGCAATGGAGGACGCAGGAGGCTAAGTTGAGCGTACGAATGGAAATGTACGTCCAAGCAGCAAGTCCGCTGATGAGTGAAATGCTTGTCACGTACAGGGTGAGCTGTGATGGGGAGCGAAATATAGTAGCGAAGCAACTGACGTCACACTGCCGAGAAAAAGCTTCTAGTGAGATTAACAGAACCCGTACCGCAAACCGACACAGGTAGTTGAGTGAGAACACATAAGGTGAGCGAGCGAACTCTCGTTACGAACCTCGGCAAAATGACCCCGTAACTTCGGAGAAGGGTGCTGGTAGCAACACCAGCCGCAGTGAATAGGCCCAGGCGACTGTTTATCAAAAACAGCGGTCTCTGCAAAAATCGAAAAGATGACGTATGGGGCTGACGCCTGCCCGGTGCTGGAAGGTTAAGAGAGAGGTTAGTCCTTGAGGCGAAGCTTTGAATTGAAGCCCCAGTAAACGCGGCCGTAATCTATAACGGTCCTAAGGTAGCGAAATTCCTTGTCGGGTAAGTTCCGACCCGCACGAAAGAGCGTAACGATCTGGGCACTGTCTCAACGAGAGACTCGGTGAAATTATAGTACCTGTAGAAGATGCAGGTTACCCGCGACAGGACGGAAAAGACCCCATGGAGCTTTTTACTGTAGTTTGATATTGAGTGTTTTGTGTGACATGTACAGGATGAGGTAGGAGCCGAAGAGATGGGAACGCCAGTTTCAAGGAGGCAATGGTGGGATACTACCCCTTGTTACATGAACCCTCTAACCCACACCTAGAAGCAAGGTGGAGACAGTGTCAGACGGGCAGTTTGACTGGGGCGGTCGCCTCCTAAAATGTAACGGAGGCGCCCAAAGGTTCCCTCAGAATGGTTGGAAATCATTCGAAGAGTGTAAAGGCAGAAGGGAGCTTGACTGCGAGACCAACAAGTCGAGCAGGGACGAAAGTCGAGCTTAGTGATCCGGTGGTCACCGAATGGAGGGCCATCGCTCAACGGATAAAAGCTACCGCTGGGGATAACAGGCTTATCTCCCCAAGAGTTCATCATCGACGGGGAGGTTTGGCACCTCGATGTCGGCTCATCGCATCCTCAGGGCTGAAGTCGGTCCTCAAGGGTTGGGCGTGTTCCGCCCATTAAAGCAGGTACGCGAGCTGGGTTCAGAATCGTGAGACAGTTCGGTCCCATCCGTCGCGGGCGTTGGAAATTTGAGAGGAGCTGTGCCCTGGTACGAGGACCGGGATGGACACACCGCTGGTGTACCAGTTGTTCTGCCAAGAGCATCGCTGGTAGCTATGTGGACGGGATAAACGCTGAAAGCATCTAAGCGTGAAGCCCCCTCGAGATGAGATTTTCCCATCATTTTAGGTGGTAAGACCCCTGAGAGACGATCAGGCATGGGCTGGGAGTGGAGGTGCCGTGAGGTATGGAGCGGACTAGTACTAATCGGTCGAGGACTTAACCAAGGTTGAAGGTGGATTGAGGAAGAGTTTGCATAGATTCAGTTTTGAGAGAGCGAGGCTTTTTCAAGGAGAAGTAGTGGTGACGATGGCAAGAGATACACCTGTTCCCATCTCGAACACAGTTAAGCTTCTTAGCGCCGATAGTGGTTGGGGGTTTCCCCTGTGAGGCTGAGGACGTTGCCACGCTTTTTATAAATTATGGAGGTTTAGCTCAGCTGGAGAGCACCTGCGCTTACAAGCAGTGGGTCAGCGGGTATACGATCCCGTTAACCTCCATAACATAAAGAGTGATTAGCTCAGCTGGTAGAGCATCTGACTTTAATCAGAGGGTCACAGGTTCGAACCCTGTATCACTCATAGCCGGCAAGCTCAGTTGGTAGAGCATCTGATTTGTAATCAGAGGGTCGAGGGTTCAAAGTCCTTTAGCTGGCATTTAAATGAATAAATTTGCGAAGCGTAGTTCGGTGGTAGAACACCACCTTGCCGAAAGGTGGGGTCGCGAGGGTTCGAACCCCGTCTTCCGCTTTGCCAATGATAAACCATGGCCCATGCCGGTGGCGGAATTGGCAGACGCACAGGACTTAAAATCCTGCGGTCAGTGATGACCGTGCCGGTTCGACCCCGGCCTCGGCATTTCAACACAATTGAATAAAATTTGCACCCATAGCTCAATTGGATAGAGTACTTGACTACGAATCAAGCGGTTACAGGTTCGACTCCTGTTGGGTGCATTATCGGGAATTAGCTCAGCTTGGTAGAGCACTCTGGTTTGGGGACCAGGGGTCGTAGGTTCGAACCTGTATTCGATATGGGGGCTTAGCTCAGCTGGGAGAGCGCCTCGCTTTGCACGCAGGAGGTCAGCGGTTCGATCCCGCTAGTCTCATCTTAATTTATATGATGGCGGTGTAGCTCAGCTGGCTAGAGCGTCCGGTTCATACCCGGGAGGTCGGGGGTTCGATCCTTCGCCGCATAATTGAGCTTGGACCTTTAGCTCAGGTGGTTAGAGCAGACGGCTCATAACCGTCCGGTCGTAGGTTCGAGTCCTACAAGGTCCATTGACCGATATTTTATGGAGGATTACCCAAGTCCGGCTGAAGGGAACGGTCTTGAAAACCGTCAGGCGTGTAAAAGCGTGCAAGGGTTCGAATCCCTTATCCTCCTTTTTAATATTATCGCGGGGTTGGAGCAGTTGGCAGCTCGTCGGGCTCATAACCGAAGGTCGTAGGTTCGAGTCCTACCTCCGCAATTCTACCATGGTTCCGTGGTGTAGGGGTTAACATGCCTGCCTGTCACGCAGGAGATCGCGGGTTCGATTCCCGTCGGGACCGTAATTTCAGGCTCGGTAGCTCAGTTGGTAGAGCATTTGATTGAAGCTCAAAGTGTCGGCAGTTCGATTCTGTCCCGAGCCATTATATTATGCGGGTGTAGTTTAGTGGTAAAACTACAGCCTTCCAAGCTGTTGTCGCGAGTTCGATTCTCGTCACCCGCTTTTGGAAGTTTAGGGCCTATAGCTCAGCTGGTTAGAGCGCACGCCTGATAAGCGTGAGGTCGATGGTTCGAGTCCATTTAGGCCCATAAATATTATTTATTATAGTATTTTATTGGATATTGGGGAAGTACTCAAGAGGCTGAAGAGGCGCCCTGCGTAAGGGTGTAGGTCGGGAAACCGGCGCGAGGGTTCAAATCCCTCCTTCTCCGTTCTTTTTTAATTCTGGCCCGTTGGTCAAGCGGTTAAGACACCGCCCTTTCACGGCGGTAACACGGGTTCGAGTCCCGTACGGGTCATAAATGGAGGTTTAGCTCAGCTGGGAGAGCACCTGCCCCTACAAGCAGGGGTCAGCGGTTCGATCCCGTTAACCTCCATTCCAGAAATATGGTTCCGTGGTGTAGGGGTTAACATGCCTGCCTGTCACGCAGGAGATCGCGGGTTCGATTCCCGTCGGGACCGTTTATATTATGCGGGTGTAGTTTAGTGGTAAACCACAGCCTTCCAGCTGTTGTCGCGAGTTCGATTCTCGTCACCCGCTTTAAATTTAATTCTGGCCCGTTGGTCAAGCGAGTTAAGACACCGCCCTTTCACGGCGGTAACACGGGTTCGAGTCCCGTACTGGTCATCCTAAGCACTCTACGAGTGCTGTATATTAAATAAAAGGAGATTGTTCAAATGAAAATTTTATTAACTGGTTTTGATCCATTTGGTGGAGAAAGTATTAATCCTTCTTGGGAAGTTGTCGTCGTATTCCAGAAAAAATAGAAAATGCTGAAATAAAAGGGATTCAAATTCCTACGGTATCAAAAATCATTTGCAGTGTTAAAAAAAGAAATTGAAAGTTTCAATCCTGATGTCGTTATTTGTGTAGGACAAGCTGGTGGAAGACAAGGCATTACTCCTGAACGTATTGCGATTAATGTAGATGATGCACGTATTGCGGATAATGAGGATAATCAACCAATCGATTTTCCTATTCAAAAAGGATGGGGAAGCGCGTATTTTTCAACTTTCACCGATTAAAGCAATGGTGGATAAAATGACTTCTTCGGGTTATCCTGCTTCTGTTTCGAACACTGCAGGAACCTTTGTATGTAATCACATTATGTATCAAGTACTTTATTATGCCTCAAAAAATTATCCATTATTAAAAGCAGGATTTATTCATGTACCATTCTTACCTGAACAAGTAAAAGAAAATAATCAATATCCTTCTATGGAAATTAGAAGAAATGGTTCAAGCTTTAATACTATGTGTAGAAGCAGTTATTGAATATCAAGATAAAGAAGATTTAAAAAAATAATTGGTGGGGCGATTCATTAATCAATATAAAAACAGGGTGAACGAATATTTCGTCACCCCTGTTTATGTTTAATGGCTATAATAGAAACTATTTCGCAAAGTATGGTTCACTCTGTAGTGGTAATTCCTAAATCACGATAAATTTCTTCATCTGCTTTTTGTAAAATAACAGTACTATGAGCTTGTAAATTTCTTAAAAAGGATTAATTGATTTTTAGCTGCTTCTGCTGATGGATTTGTAACAGCTGACATACTTAAAGCAATTAAAACTTCCTTACTATCGAGTGAACGACGTTGTTGGTGGAAAGACCTCTTGTCTCAATTTTGTAATGGATTCTAGAATAACTGGTGGCAATAGATGCAAATCTTTTTGAATACCAGCTAATTCTTTAATCGCATTTAATAAGCAAGCAGCTCCTGCTGTCATCGTTTCACTTTTGTTTACCAGTAATCATTTTGCCATTTGGTAATCTCGATGGCAACAACTTCTGTGTTTGATTCTTTTGCTTTACTCAATGCTTTTTCTACAACAGGACGGTCGTGAGGAGTTAGTCCCATTTCATCCATAATGTATTTTTCCTCGTTGAGCAGTTTCTAAAGTTCCAATTCCACGTTTGTAATCGCATTGTAAGTGGTAATATCTGCGAATAATTTCTTGTTTAGAAGCTTCTTGAACAACTGCATCGTCTGTAATGGCAAATCCTACTCGGTTAACTCCTCATATCAGTTGGTGAATAATAAGAATTTCTTGATCTTTGTATATTTTCTTAAAATTCTTCTTAATAGGGAAATGCTTCAATATCGCGATTGTAGTTAACAGTCGTAATCCCGTATTTTTCCAAATGATAAGGATCAATCATATTTACATCTTCTAAATCAGCTGTTGCTGATTCATAAGCGATGTTAACCGGGTGATTCAGCGGTAAATTCCAAACAGGGAATGTTTCAAATTTTGCGTAACCTGCTGAACGTCCTCTTTGAGTTTCATGATATAGCTGGCTTTAAACAAGTCGCTAATTTTCCACTATTGGCACCTGCAGGTGCTGTTACAACGACTAATGGACGAGTTGTTTCGATGTATGCATTGGATCCGTATCCAGCATCACTGACAATTGTATCAACATCCATTGGATAGCCTTCTGTGTGACCGTGAGTATAAACGGTCATTCCTCTACGTTCTAACATATTTTTGAATTGTGTGGCAGCTGGTTGACCAGTATATCTTTGTAATCAATACACTATTAATTTTTAAATCCCAGTGGTGTAAATCATCAATCATTCTTAAGACATCTCTGTCATAAGTAATGCCTAAGTCTCCACGAACTTTATTTTGTTCGATATCCCCAGCATAAACACAGATGATAATTTCGGCTTGGTTTCTTAGTCGATAGAGTAGTTTGACTTTTCCATCTGGGTCAAATCCAGGTAACACTCTCATTGCGTGGAAGTCTCCAATGAGCTTTCCGCCAAATTCTAAATAGAGTTTGTCATAACTATTTACTCGCTCTAAAATATATTGACTTTGTTCTTCCAGGTATTTTTCGCTATCAAATCCTAATTGCATTTTTAACGCCCCCGTTTCACTATTTTCAAGTCCAAAGTATAGCACTCTCCTTGTAAAAAAGGAAGGAAAAATTTTTCTTGTTCAAGTTTTATTTTGTGATATACTGAGTTTGTAATAAAAAGGAGGATGTAAGATGAAAAAGTTAAGGGTTTAGTCGTATTAAGTACAGCTGCTACATTATTAGCTCTTGGATTAGAACAAAAAGTAGATGCTCGTGTGTATTTCCGTAGCTGTAAAGGAAGCTTGGGCTGCGGGATATGGAAATATTGCTCGTGGTGAAGAAGGATATTCTGAGCATTTAGATAAAAACCATAACGGAGTAGCGTGTGAAATTGGTCGTTCTAAAGGAGCCTATCGCTCTCAAACTGCTAATGGCACACCATTAAATAAACAAAAAGCATCTACTTTTATCAGGTTGGAAATCAAGTGGTGGAAATTGGTATTATTATAAAAATAATAGTGTAGTTACTGATTGGAAAAATATTAGCGGAACTTGGTACTATTTTGATAGAAGTGGTGTAATGAGTACTAACTGGCAAAAAGTAAATGGTACATGGTATTATTTCAATACGGATGGAGCAATGCGTACTTCATGGCAAAAAGTAAATGGTACATGGTATTATTTCAATACGGATGGAGCAATGCGTACTTCGTGGCAAAAAGTAAATGGTACATGGTATTATTTCAATACAGATGGAGCAATGCGTACTTCGTGGCAAAAAGTGAGCGGTTCTTGGTATTATATGGATAATAGTGGAGCAATGCAAACAGATTGGAAGAAAAATTAGTAACGCATGGTACTACTTCAATGCAGATGGCGTAATGCAAGAAAAATCGTTGGGTTGGAGACATTATTTAGGGTTCATCTGGCGCAATGTTAGTGAATACGAAAACACCAGACGGTTATCGTGCAGATGCCACTGGAAAATGGATTCAAGATAAATAATAGAAATATGAAATAGACTTTCTGTCGTTATAAGAATGAGAAATTTTCAAAGACTTTCTACGATAGAAAGTCTTTTTTGTTTTCTAATTTTGCATTTTTCTAAGTGAGGTGGTACACTACTGAAAAGAATACAAGAGTTAGAAAGGAGCTTTTATGGGAAATTTAATCACTTATGTTCAACAATACGGATCTCAAACATTTGAAGATAAATTACTCACAGATATCGATGCCTTAGTTCTCTAGAGATTGCTTTATTTACCATTTGATGAGATTGTTTCCTCAGTCATTTGATATAATAGATGCAATTTCTCTTAATCAATTAGGAAAAAGAATTTGATTAAAGAAAAAAGAACACGAAAAATCCGTTTATGATTACAGAAGAAAGAATTCAATTACTAGAATTAGTGTCTAACAGTCAGCGTTATAAAGATATAAAAAGTATTTGGATTTATGAATGATATTGATGATGAACTTACAAAAACAATTTGCAGCAGTTTGTTATCAATGGGAAGAAGAAAATCGTTGGATTATTTTTAGAGGAACAGATGAGAGTTTAACAGGTTGGAAAGAAGACTTTATGATGACCTATTCTGACTTGATTCCTGCTCAAACAGATGCGATAGAGTATTTAAAGAAACAAGCAGAAACCTTTTCTGGAACACTGAATGTATCCGGGCATTCTAAAGGAGGGAATCTTTCTTTATATGCGAGCGCAATGCAAAATGAAGCCGTTCAAAATCGAATAGAGAAAATTTATTGTTGGGATTCTCCTGGAGTTCATCGTTCGATTTTAAGCACAGAAGGCTATCAAAGAGTGGTTTCAAAATCCAAAAGATATATTCCACAAGATTCGATAGTAGGATTGATGTTAGAATCTCAAGTTCCTTATCATATTATTGAAAGTCAAGGAAGTGGGATTTCTCAGCATAGTGCTTTAATGTGGAATATTGAAGAGGATCGTTTTGTTGAACTAACCGAATTAACGAGAAATAGCCAATTAACGGATCAAACTTTTAAACAATGGACAGAAGTAGTTTCGGATGAAGATTTAAAACTCTTTTTTGATACTTTCTTTGAATTGTTTTTTGAAATGGGCGTAGAGACAGTTAATGATGTCTATTACAATTTTAGAATGTATGTGCGAAGTTTTTCGAAAAAGCCTATCAAATGGATACAGAAAAACGAGAAATCTTACTAAGAGTGGGACGATTATTATTCCAAATTCGATATGAAATCTGAGAGATACATTGTCCATTTCCTGAGAACTCCCTACATTAACACTACCGAGTGTAGAAGAACTAGTCGAAAGTTGGACAAGTGAACATCGAATTTCAGTGACTTATCAGTCTCACAGAAGAAAACGAGAAATTCACTACTATTACCAAGATAGACAAAAACAAAAATAGAAATTAGAATACAAATGCAGCATCCAGAGTAGATGCTGATCTATTTGGATAGTATTTTGTTGGTTTTTCAACTTTTTCAAAACTTAAAGCTACACCCATTCCTCCACCAACGCATAAAGAGGCAATTCCGGTTTGTACTGACGTTGTTGTAAAGCATGAATTAAAGTCACCACAATACGCTCCTGAAGCGCCAATTGGATGCCCTAATGCAATTGCACCACCATTGACATTGACTTTTCAGGATTAACTTTAAATCTTTAATAACTGCTAAACTTTGAGCAGCAAAAAGCTTCGTTTAATTCAAATAAATCTACTCGATCTCAATGGAAGATGAGTTCTTTGAATTAACTTTTTCACAGCGAACTGGTCCAATACCCATCATAGAAGGGTCGACTCCTGCTTCAGCATATCCTGTTAAAGTAGCTAAAATCAGTAAATTTAAAGTATTGGCAACTTCGCATGTTGTTAATATAGAGCAGCTGCTCCATCGTTAATTCCGGAAGAATTTCCATGTTACAGTACCATCTTTTTAAAGGCAGGTCTCCAGAAGCAGAGAGATTCTACAGTTATTTCTGGACGAATAAATTCATCCTTATTGATAGAAATCACTTGTTTTGTTTTTTTATTTGTGATTTCAATTGGTGTAATTTCTTTGTCAAAAGCACTCATTTTGTTGTGCTTGGTAAGCTTTTTGTTGAGAATAAGCTGCAAATTCATCTAATTGTTGACGAGTAAATCCGTATTTTTCAACAAGATTTTCGGCAGTAATGCCCCATTGCTTCATTTGAAAAGGCATCTGTTAAACCATCGTGGAACAAAGCATCAATCATGGTACAATTTCCACTTTTGGTAGCAAAATCTATTTTGTAATAAATGTGGCGCTAAAGACATATTTTCCATCCCGCCGACTAATACGATTTTTGCATCGCCTAGACGAATGGCTTGAGCTGCTAATAAAATAGATTTTAATCCAGAACCACAAACTTCGTTTACAGTTAAAGCTGTACTAGTATGAGGTAATCCTGAATTTAGCGCAACTTGACGGGCAGGATTTTGACCGATTCCTGCTTGTAAAACTTGTCCAAAAATGACTGTGTCAATTAAAGTTGGATCTACTTTTTCCTTTTTCAATCGCAGATTTTGCAAACGGCTGTTCCTAATTCAACAGCACTGATAGAAGCAAATTGACTCTCCAAATTTTCCAATAGCTGTTCTTGTAGCACTAATAATAACAATATCGTTTGAATTCATATCATTCTCCTTAAAATTTCATTTTCTTTTACTATTGTAATCGAAATTGTTTCAGAAACCTATTAAAATACTATATAAAAAGGTAAAGATTTTAAAATTATAGCTTTTAACAGGGATTATCGTTGTAGCTTTCGTCTTTTTGCTACTATGGTACGTGCAGACTATTAGGATAGATACTTATTATATTAAGGAGTTAGAAATGAATATCGGAATTGATAAAATTGATTTTATACACCACCATTTGCATTATCCATGGAGGATTTAGCAGTAGAACGTGGTGTAGATCCAGCAAAATATACAGTAGGAATTGGACAAAGTACCATGGCAGTAGCGCCTGTGACTCAAGATATCGTCACAATGGGAGCAAATGCTGCGATTGGAATTTTAGATGAAGTAGATAAAGAAGCCATCGATATGATTCTTGTGAACAGAAACAGGAATTGATCAATCAAAATCTGCGGGCTGTTTATATTCAGAATTTATTAGGATTATCGAATCGAGTTCGTAGTGTGGAATTAAAACATGCGTGTTATGGGGCAACTGCAGCATTACAATTAGCAAAAGGGCATATCGCTTTGAATCCTGAATCAAAAGTATTAGTTATTGCAAGTGACATTGCTAAATACGGCTTGAAGAGTGGTGGGAACCAACACAAGGGAGCTGGTGCAGTGGCAATGATTGTTTCTGCCGAACCTCGTTTACTTCGTTTAGAAAATGAAACTAGCTTATTTACAGACGATGTAATGGATTTTTGGCGTCCGAATTATGAAGCATACCCAATGGTAGATGGAAAATTCTCAATGAACAATACATCCGTTTCTTCAGCAGAAGTTTGGAAGGATTATACAACACAAACTGAGCTACTTTTTGCAGATTTAGAGGCGATTTGCTTCCACTTACCATATACGAAAATGGGTTTAAAAGCTTTTAAACCATTTTTAGAAGCATTACCAGAAGAAGAACAAGAACGATTAACGACTCGTTATCAAGAAAGTACAGCTTATAATCGTCATGTTGGAAATATTTATACAGGATCATTATTTTTAAGTTTTATTTCTTTAATTGAGACAAGTTCAGTATTAGTAGCGGGAGATCGATTGGGTTCTTTAGTTATGGATCAGGAGCAGTTGGAGAATTTTTGTTGGAGAATTAGTAGAAGCTTTGAAAAACAATTGCAGTAGAAGCTCATCAACAATTACTAGATTCTCGTAAACAAGTAACAGTAGCGGAATACGAAACATTATTTACTCAAATGGTGGATGAAAGTGGAGACAAACTTTTCCAAGTGGAAGATGCAAGTCCATTTATTCTTTTCAGGAGTTCACAACATCAAAGACAATATAAAAAAACAATAATTTGTACGAGGAAAGACTTGGTTTTCAATCAAGTCTTTTTCTTTTATAATCTAGATTATGGTAGACTAAGATTATAAGAAAAATGTACTATGAGATTTTGCATAAAAGATGAGGAGGGTTGAAGGATGGCAAAAATTTTAATCATTAATACAGGTGGAACAATCGCAATGAGCGAAGACCATTCGACAGGGAAAGTATCTCCTAATGGAGAAAAATCCTTTATTATCCAGTGCGCATTTATTTGATTTAATCGGAGATATTCATACAGAAGATTTATTTGATCTTACCTTCTCCTCATATGCAAGAATCTTTCATATGATGCAATTAAGAAAAAGAATTTTAAAGCTGTGGATGAGGGATATACAGGAGTTGTGGTCACTCATGGAACAGATACTTTAGAAGAAACAGCGTATTTTCTAGAATTAACGACGAATTTATCCATTCCTATTGTGGTGACTGGAGCAATGAGATCAAGTAATGAAATTGGATCAGACGGCTTAGCAAATTTACGGAGTTCCTTAATTGTTGCTGCTTCTCCAGAATCGAAAGATAAAGGAGTCGTAGTTGTATGGATGATGAAGTTCATACAGCTACTTATGTGACAAAAACTCATACTACAAATGTTGCGACTTTCCAAACACCAACTTTTGGCCCCATTGGATTAGTTTCCAAAAGTGAAGTGATTTATTTCCAACGTTTATTAAAACAAGAATACTATCCCATTGAAGGAAGTTCAAACGGGAGTTTACTTATTAAAAAGCTTATGCGAGGAATGGATGGACTTTTACTTGATGCAATTTGTGAACATCACGCAAAAGGTGTGGTTATCGAAGCTCTAGGAGCAGGAAATTTACCGCACAGCAACATTGCCAGCTTTACAAAGATGTTTAGAGGCAGGATTCCCATTGTATTAGTATCAAGAGCCTTCAATGGTGTCACTGCATGATGTGCATGACTATTTAGGTGGAGGAGAAAACAATTAAGACAGTCTGCGTCATATTGACAACAGGATTAAGTGGGCAAAAAGCCTCGTATAAAACTAAGTGTTTTATTAAGTTCAGGGAAATCATAGAAGAAATTGAAAAAGCATTGCATGCTAGAAAGAGGATTAGAGATGGTAAACAAAATCGGAAGATGTTCGTGAATATGAAGGAAACCAATTATTTATGGATATCCATACGAAGATTTAGTCGCATGGTTTTGAAGAACATGGAGAGAAAAATTCAGAGCAGGACAATTATGGGATTGGTTATATCTAGAAACGTGTCACAAGTTTTTGAAAAATGACAAACTTATCAAAAGATTTAATTGCAAAATTACATGAAACTTTTTACATTTGTGTATTAAATGATTAAACAACAATCAACAGACGGTACTCGTAAGTTCTTATTTGAATTAGCAGATGGTTTATTAATTGAAACAGTATTAATGCCACAAGAATATGGACTATCTATTTGTGTAACAACACAAGTGAGGATGTCATATTGATTTATACTTTCTGTGTAGCGGTGTATGTGCCCAAACAACGTGACTTTAGTTGTGGAGAAATTGTGCTGAAGTGATGCACGTGCAACGTACTGTTAGATGAGGTGGCTCTGGAGACCTGTAGAGCCATATTGTTGTAACAGAATTGGTGAACCATTTGACAACTATGATAATGTTATAAGTTCTTTAAAAAGTGAGTAAATTCAGATACAGGGTGGGCACAGTGGGGCAACGTCATATTACGGTATCTACTAGTGGACTGCTCCGAAGATCTTAGATTTTGCTAAAGAAGGTTTACAAGTAAACTTAGTGTCATGTTACATGCTCCGATAATGATACTCGTTCTAAAATTAGCGTATTACACCGTAAATATCCAATTGAAGTGGTAATGGAAGCTATTAATGAATATATTCGTACAACAAATCGTCTGTGACATTTGGAATATATTATGTTGGATCATGCCCAAGCGATTCAGTAGAGCAAGCAACAATTAGCGGATTTATATAGCAGATAAGAAACGTTTTATCGTAACGTAAAACTTGATTCCGTATAATAAAAGTTCGAGAACATGAGTCAATATGAACGTAGTAGTAAGGATCGTGTAGTGGCTTTCTATGATGTGTTGAAGAAAAATCATATTAACTGTGTGGTTCGTAAAGAATTTGGTCATGATATTGAAGCAGCGTGTGGTCAATTACGTTCAAGCCAAATGAAACGTGATCGTGACAGAAAACGTAAAACGGAAGAAGATAAATAAGGAAAGAGATATTTGAATAGACTTCCTCTGTTATAGTAGCAAAGGACGCAAAGCAGCTTCGCTAAAAAGCGAATCTCATTGCTAAACTTCGGGCCTTAGGTCTCGAAGTTTCCTGTAATATCAGCCAATTGTGGCTGATATTACTAATACTACTATGGGAAGTCTTACTGTTTTGAATGATACTAATGAGAGTACGTTAAGAAATAACTTTCCTTGACTAGTAAAAAGGATACAACATGTAATATAGGAAGTCTTTCGTTATGAGACGGAAAAATTAGTCATTTACCCTCATCTTTTTAGGAGAGATGGGGTGTTTTTATGTTTTTAATCATGAAACTCATTTATATATATAAATCGCTTTCAAAGTTGTAATATTTCAATTTTTTATGAACAAAAGTTAAAAGAGAAATTTAAGTGAATGTTACAAAAAGATGACAAATATAACAAAAACGTATGTTCGCTCTTTTTTGTAATCTAAATATCAAAAAGTCAATTTATTTAAAGAGGATTAACAAAAACGCGAGAAATCAACATTTTGCTATTTTTTCATGTTAGAGTAGTTACATCAAATAAAACCGCATTTGGAAATTTTTAAACGGTAGATTCTCGAAATAGTATTTTTGGTAGAGAGTCGGAAAAGGATTTTTATGAAATTTACATTAAAAAGACGGTGTGGGCAACAATCGCAGTAGCTTTCTAGGAATTTCAGGAATGACAACTTCAACAGCTAAGGCTGATGAATGGGTAGCACGTACTATAGAAGTAAGTAAAAGAAGGAATCGTTCATAATGATGAAGGAGTACAAGAGTACACAGTAAAATATGGTGACACATTATCTGTTATTGCTGAAGCGATGGATGTATCATTAGATGCTTTAATTCGTGTTAATGATATTCAAAACGCTAACTTAATTTATGCAGGAACAACGATTAAGTTTTCTGCTGATAAACAAGAAGTAGTCGTGAAGAATGAAGAAGAAGAGCATACTTACAAAGTACAAGATAATAAAGAAGTTGTGAAGTAAAAACCAGCAGAGCCAACTCGCATAGCTACTTCACAAGAAGTACAAACGACTACAACAGCTCCAGCAGCAACAGAAGGATATACATTAACTGTTGAAGCAACAGCTTATTCATATGCTGAAGCAGGATTATCTAGTTATACGGCTGACGGAACAAACTTAGTGAATGATCCAATGGTCATTGCAGTAGACCCACGAGTAATTCTATTAGGGAACTATGGTAGAAATTTCAGGATATGAGTATTCCGTGCAGCAGATACTGGTGGCACTGTAGTGGAACAAAATTGATGTTCACTTCCCCAACAGTAGCTCAAACGTATAATTTTTGGACGTCGTACCAATTACGATTCGCATTTTTAAAATAAGAATGATAATGAAAGATTGGATGAAAATCCAGTCTTTTTCTTTGTTTGTAAATATAATAAACTTAGAAATATATGAAGATTTTAAGAAAAACTATTGTCTCAAAAAGCTAGGAAATAAGCTGAAAATATGGTATATTGTGGGAAATGCAATATTTAGTAGTACGACAGAGTGGAAAGAATGAAAAACAATGATGGGGATGTTAGCAGTCAGCATCAACTTTGAAAGGTTAGCAGCTGTTCAAATAATCAATCAGCTGTGGCGACTTCAAAAGCAGGTAATGTTACCCAGGAAGAGTTTATAAAGCTTTAAAAACAACATCAGGAGAACAAACATTACAACGATTAGTGTTACAAAAAGTTTTAGAAAATGATGCAAAAAGATAGCTTTTAGAAGAAGAAGCAAAACGGAAGTTGCAAATCAAGTGAAACAATATGGTGGAGAAGATGCTTTTAAAAGCTGTATTAGCTCGTGGTGGATTCACTTCAGTAGATGCTTACCGTGATACAGTTTACTTAAATAAATTAATTACTGCAGCGGTCAAAAAAGCTACTACTTTCAGTGATGAAGAAGTTCAAAAATACTATGATTCATGGGAGCCAAGAGCTACTGCTCAACATATTTTAATTGGGGTAGCACAAAAATGCTTCGAGATGAAGAAAAAGCAGAAGCAAAGAAAAAGCAGAAGATTTAATCAAACAATTAAAAAGATGGCGCTGATTTCGATACTTTAGTAAAAGAAAATTCAACAGATAAAAGTCTCTGCTGAAAATGGTGGTAAAATTGGACCATTCAGACGTTCAGAAATGGTTAAAGAATTTGCAGATGCAGCGTACGGTCTAAAGTAGGGTCTATTACAGAAGAACCTGTTTTAACTCAATATGGTTATCATATTATTAAATTAGTTGATAAACCTGAAAAAGGTTCATTAGTGATGTACGTTCTACATTAGAAGACGAGTATTAGCTGAAAAATTAAAAGATACAGCTACAATCCATTCATGTAGTTTCTTCATTAGTAAAAGATGCAGATGCAAAAATTACGGATGATACATTGAAAAATGCGTTAAAGATTTTTCTGATAATACACCAAATGTTGCAGAACAATCTCAAACAACAGGAAATTAGAAAGTTAATTAGAGTAGGCTAAAAATCAAAATAGTATTTGATTTTTCCTACTTTTTTATACATTCATCTGACAATGAACAGAAAAATTGTAAAGTGAAAATAATTTAATAATTGTTTTTACGTTATCATTTTTGAAAAGTTATGAAACTAAGCAAGTAGAAAAGGGAAGGATACCATGAAATCTTCATGGAAATTAGTGATAGTTTTATTAGCGATTGGATTAATGGGCTAGCAAGTCGTACAGAAACTTTTAACTCAAGCTGATATGGTGAATGTTTCTAAAAATGGCGAATCAGCTGTAACAACAAAGTTGAAGAAACAACTACAACTGCTTCTTCTACAAAAGAAGGAACGACTACTACCGAACTAAATGCTTTTAGCAAAAGAAGCGATTAAAGAGATTGAAACGAAGAAACAAGTCTCACTGGATAATCACTATGCCGATATTAGTTCAAGCTCAGACGAAAAGATTCCACTGATATCCATATTCGTCATCAAGAACAAAGTGGATCAAGTAGTTTTGGATATTTCGATATACACAAATCGACAAAACTTTTAGAAGAGATGGACCTCGGTAACAGGTGATTATAAAGCAGTAAAATAATTTTTAGGGAAGTGTTGTTATGACAAAAACAGTAGACTTAGATTGGAACAATTTAGGCTTTAGTTATATTAAAAACAGACTATCGTTATATTAGTTATTACAGGGATGGTCAGTGGATAATGGAGCATTAGTAGAAGATAATGTATTCATATTAGTGAAGCGTCAACAGCACTTCATTATGGGCAACAAGCATTTGAGGGATTAAAAGCTTATCGTTGTAAAGATGGTAGCATTAATTTATTCCGTCCTGATCAAAATGCGGCACGTTTTGCACGTTCTTGTACACGTTTATTAATGCCAGAATTTCCACAAGAACGTTTTGTTGAAGCGATTAAGGAAGTTGTTCGAGCAAATGCACATTGGATTCCACCATATGGAACAGGAGGAAGTCTATACATTCGTCCATTAATGATTGGGGTAGGCGATACTATTGGAGTAAGCCCAGCTCCAGAATATATTTTCACAATTTTCGTAATGCCAGTAGGAGCTTATTTTAAAGGTGGCTTAACACCAACTAGCTTCGTAGTAAGTGAATATGACCGTGCTGCTCCTGTAGGAACAGGTGCTGCAAAAGTTGGAGGAAACTATGCCGCTAGTTTATTACCTGGTAAAGAAGCTAAAAAACGTCAATTTAGTGACTGTATTTATTTAGATCCATTGACTCATACTAAAATTGAAGAAGTTGGAGCAGCGAATTTCTTTGGAATTACTAAAGACAATCAATTCATCACTCCGTATTCTCCATCTATTTTACCAAGTATTACAAAATATTCATTATTATGGTTAGCAGAACACCGTTTAGGAATGGTTGTAAAAGAAGCAGATGTATTCATTGATAAATTAGATGAATTTACAGAAGCTGGTGCTTAGTGGTACAGCAGCGTTATTTCACCAATTGCTGGAATTCAAAATGGATGATGACTTCCATGTATTCTATTCAGAAACAGAGGTAGGGACCAGTGACTCGTCGTTTATATGACGAATTAGTAGGAATTCAATATGGAGATGTGAAGCTCCTGAAGGTTGGATTCAAAAAGTATAATTTATATATAATATCAGAGCCTTATTTAGTGATTTTGTATTACTTTATAAGGCTTTTTATTTTTAGAGTAAGAAGAAAAATATTTCACCAAGACTGATAGAATTCGCTTTCAGTTTTTCAAAACAACCATTAAAATGAATTTGATTATCTAGAATGGGTAAGTACTATGTAAAATTAATATTTTCCCAAAGATAAATATTGAGGATAACCGGAAAATAATCAAAAAATATACATGATGACAAAGGAGTGTACTTATGGGCAAAAATAATAAACAACAACCAGTGAAGCAATTCCAGCGATATGGTATTCGTAAGTTTAGCCAAGGTATCGCTAGTGTAATGATTGCAAGCGGATTATTTTTCTTAGGAAGTGGAGCAGTATTAGCGAATGAAGCTACTCCAACTAAAACCTGAAGTACCACCAACAGGATTTTTGTTTTTAGTTATCGAGAGTAGTAAAAGATAAGATGTTGAATAAAAACATAGATAATTTCTCCAAATGTTTGCTTCTTTCCGAAACGGACATATATATTTAAATTGATAAAAGGCTAAATTAGTAGTATAGTAGACTAAGAGTGTTGTAAATAAATTAGATTAGTGGAGGCATATTTTTTTATTTCCAACACAAACAAGAGATGTTATTATGCGTAGAGATAAATATAGAAGAAAAACGTCAAAAGTACTCGATTGGATCAATTACATATTGTTAGCTGGATTTGTAATTCTGGCTGGAAGTGTTCTGTTTCAAATGTTTTCGACATAATTTGCTAGGCTTTTTCGTAAATATCATTGTTACATTGTTAGTACTTTCCCATCAATTGGAATAGGAGCTAGTATAAAGAAAAAGCACAAACATTTACAATACTATTTTTAATTTTTGGAAACTCATGGTAACTTCATTGGGAGTTTTTGAATCCAACAATTTGTTTCTGTTACAAGTAAATTAAATGAAACAGCAACAGCTCTCCAACTATACAATGAGTATTGCAGTGTTAAAAGATAGCGGAATCGAATCTGTTTCTGAAATTCAATCTGTTGCAGCTCCAGTTGGAAATGATCAAGAGAATATTCAAAAATTAATTGATGATATTCATCAACAACAAAAGATTAGAGGTAACATCGGTAGATTCTTATCTTGAAGCGTATAAACAATTGCAATCAGGAGAAGTGAAGGCGATTGTTTTAACTGAAGGATTTGAAAAATATTATTGAGTCTGAATATCCAAACCATGCAGCCACTATTATCTAGCAATGGGTTAGAAGAAAAATTAAAGGTCCTAAAGCAACTAAAGGAAATGCAATGACAATTTTATGTCAGTGGAATTGATACTTATGGTCCGATTAATTCAGTTTCTCGTTCAGATGTGAATATCTCAATGACGGTGAACAGAGATACCAAAAAGTGTTATTAATAAGTACGCCACGTGATTCTTACGTTCCAATTGCAGATGGTGGGAATAATCAAAATGATAAATTGACACATGCGGGTATTTATGGGTAGATGCTCAATTCATACCTCGAAAATTTATATGGAATTGATATTAATTATTATGCACGTTTGAATTTTACTTCATTCTTTGAACTTGATAGATTTGTTAGGTGGTATTGAAGTTCTATAATGATCAAGCGTTTAGTGCTCATACGAATGACGGAAAATATTATCCAGTTGGTACACTCCAATTAAGTTCAAAAGATGCTCTTGGATTTGTTCGTGAACGTTATTCTTTAGCAGATGGAGATAGAGATCGTGGACGTAATCAACAAAAAGTCATAATAGCGATTATTCAAAAATTAACATCACCAGAAGTGCTTGCAAATTATTCTGCAGTTATCCAAGGTCTACAAGAATCTGTTCAAACAAATATGCCTGTAGAAGCAATGATGGAATTAGTGAATGGGCAATTAGAAAAAGGTGGAAAATATGAAGTGAAATCACAAGATCTTAAAGGGACAGGAAAAATGGGGTTACCTTCATACGCGATGCCGGGAAGTCAACTATATATGATGGAAGTTGACCAAAAATAGTTTAGCAAATGTAAAAGCGGCTATGACAGCTGTGTTAGAAGGAAAATAAGAACGATTATTTTTCGTCTTGTAGCGATTGATGACGACTCAAAAACAATAAGAAAAATATAAGAATTGTTAGAGCATACTTTTCAATAAAGAATTTGAAAAAGCGCAAGAACTTATCATCAAAAAGGAATATTTGGGACTTTCAAAACAGTAATGGCAGAAAATTTTTAACTAGAATGAAAAATTGCAAAGAAGTAGCGGAATGCTTGACGCTACTTTTTGGCGCAAAAATCTATTTTATGAGTAATGCACCAGAAAGACCTGTAGATGATAGTTTCTATCCTCACAGAACTTGAAAAGTAGTAATTAAATTTAGTAGGAGCACTATTTGTTGAGATATACATGTGCATTAACAATTTTTTCTAATACAAGATATCTTTTTCGTTCCTTTCTTTTAATAAAAATTGGTCTCATGTAGTATGCACAATTTAGATAAAAGACCCATATACGGAGAATCGTCTGAAAATTATTACGTCGAAATATGGGAAATAATATTAAATCTATTAGGAATTTTTATTAGAATGAATTAGCCGTTTATCTATAACACAATTGTTGTTTTATGCTTAAATAGACACTTATTTTTAGGAGTGGTATTAGATAATATAAAGTCTAAACAGACTCGTATATGTTTCATATGTAACCTAGGGAATTATGGGAGAAAAGAAAGTAAAGGATTGAGAAAAATGTATTCAGTTATAAAAAGAAATATTGATCGTATTTATAGTATGTATTCTGTACTATTATTAATCATTATTCCAATATATCCCAATTACATGATGTTTGCTATTTGGATAGAGGATCCGGGGGATATCTTTTTAAACAAAAAGAATTGGAAAAATAACACTGAGTTTGAAATGTTTAAATTTAGAAGTATGTATCATAATGCTGAAGTAAAAATGAAACAACGGATGCAAATGGCGAAGTGGAATACTTAAACTTTAAAGATGATGGAAGTACAATGATAACGAAAGTTGGAAAAGATTATTCGTAAACTATCAATTGATGAACTTCCTCAACTAATCAATATTATTAAAGGAGATATGTCAACTGTAGGGCCAAGACCTCTCCAAAGATTTGAAATTAATCATTATATTGCATCGAATGAAACTAAAGGAAGCGTTGAATTAATGGCAAAGAGAAATTGGTAAAACCAGGTCTCTGTTATTGGCAAATTACTCTGATGAATTACCATTTGACACTAGAATGCAATTAGATGTTACTATATTAATCAAATATCGCTAAAAACAGATATTTGTATAATTTGGAAAGGAGCCCAAGTTGTTCTTCTTGGAAACAATAGTTAATGAAAAATATTAAATATTAATTGCAACACATAAAACCTCATGTGATGCCAAGTGATGCAGAAATTTATTTTCCAATCCATGTTAGCAGAAGGGAATCAGGATATTGGCTGTACCGAGATAACACAGGGAGAATATTTCAACACTGAATCCTTATTACCTGAATTGACGGACTATATTGGGCTTGGAAAAATTTAGAGGTTGATTATTTAGGACTAGTGCATATCGACGATACTTTACGGAAAAATGTGAAAGATACTATGAAGGTATTAATATTGATAAAGTGGTATTGACTAAAGAACAAATTGACTCACTACTGAATGAAAATCAAGTTATAGTACCGAAGAAACGAAATTATTATATTGAAACATTATATTCTCATTATGACCATACATTTGATGGTATGCACTTAGATATAGCTAGAAAAATTATTGCTGATCAAACTCAGAATACTTGAATGCGTTTGATTTAGTAATGAAACAAAAGAAGTGGATATATGTTTAATATGTTTATTATGCCAAAGACATTGGTTAATGAATATTGTGAATGGTTGTTTAAAATTTTTGAATGGTATGTATGAACAAATTGATTTGCCAAATTATACAGCCTTTTGAAGCTAGATTGTTTGGACGTGTAAGGAATTGTTATTCAATGTGTGGTTAAATAAGAAACAGATAAAGCTTAAAGAAGTACCATTTATGTATAGTGGCAAAAGTTGATTTAATTCAAAAAGGAATCTCTATTTTTGAGGCAAAATTTTTAGGTAAAAATATGAAAAAGAGTTTTTAGGAAGAGATAAAGGAGAAGATAATGAAAGAAATAAATATCATTCAAAAAGAAAGTATTATCATATATCGATATTTATTGAAAATTTGTGATAGACATAATCTTACTATTATACTCTTGGTGGAACCTTGCTAGGAGCAGTTCGACATCAAGGCTTTATTCCATGGGATGATGATATCGATATTGGAATGCCTCGGAGAAGACTATGAAAGAAATTTAAAAAATAATTCATGATGAATTAACGTTGCCTTATGTGTTTTGAGGAAGATACACCTGGATACAGCAGAGGCATTTTCAGTTATTAGAGATACTTCTACAAAAATTATAATGAATTATAGTAACAGTGAACAAGAGGAAAGTTTGTGATTGATATTTTTCCGTTAGATGGTATGCCAGAAAATAGACTCGAAAGAGATGGATACATGATATTTGTATAGAAGAAATGATGGTACAACTTTCGCAGTTTCATTCTATTGTGAATCAAAACAAATCCAACCGTCCTACAATTGAAAAAAAGTAATCATTGGATTAGCAAATAGATTACTCAGTAGAATCAATTATTTCTTTTAACAAAAGCTCAATCAAAGTACTTGGAAACTATTAAAAGTATTCTTTCGATGAAAAATTTGCCGGAAATTTAACAGGTCATAAATTATGAGAAATTGTACTCAAGTAAATATTTTGGAACACCAATTGAATTAACATTTGAAGGGTTACAGTCAAAATGTCCTCAATATTTTAAAGAGTATTTAACAGCTATATAGCGAGATAATTATATGGAATTGCCACCAATTGATCAAAAGAATTCCACATCAATATGAAATTGTGACTTTAGGAGAATAAAATTATGGGAAATTAAAAGAAAGCAGTAGGATACTACAAAGATGTAAAAAGAGAAAGAAAATATTTCAATTCTGTATTAAATTGGCAACTAGCTGGAAAATTTTTAGGACAAGTACTCTATTTAATTGGAGAAAACAGCAAGTATTTTTACGAAAAGCGTCACAAAGTAACAGTGAGACTTTTTAGTAAATAATTTCCATGAATTTATAAATCAGTATGATTTTTGAATCGAATACTGGAAAACAGTAAAATTATTTTGGACATTATGGTGGCAAGGGTACGAAAATGCACCAGAAATAGTTAAATATTGCCTCAGATAATACGAAAATACAGGCGCAGAAAAAGGGTTTGAATGCTTAGATCAACAAACATTCAAAGAATTTGTTGATATTCAGATTATTTTAGAAGATAAAAATTAAAACAGGGAACATTTCAATTGCTAATATATCTGATATTATTCGAGTTTCTCTACTTGCAAAGTACGGTGGAACATGGATAGATTCGACAGTTTTTATTCAAACATCGTTTGATTGGACAGTTTTTACAAGATCATATTTCACACTAAAAACAGGGAGAAATAACTGATTATTCTCCAAATATTGCAAAAATCGTTTGAAAATCATTTTTACTATCGGGGAATAGTTCATTATATGCATTTACTCGTGATTTCTTTTTGAATATTTTTAAAAAGTATGATTTTGTAGTGATTATTTATTAATTGATTATATTTTTGAATTAGCTTTCCAAAGAAATAGTAATATTAGAAATCAAATGTTGAACCTAGAGATTACGAATCAAATCTATTTTTGGTTAGAGAAACATTTTGATGATACCTTTGAAGAAAGTTTGTAGGAAAGAAATTTCTAAAGAAACAAAAATATTTAAAACAACTTATAAGTTATCAGAACGAACGAAAGAAAATAAAAATAATTTTTATACGGCTTTAATTAATAAGAAACTTTAAATTGAGGTGAAAAATGAAAAAATAGCGATAGTAAAATGGATTGATTGATCGAACAGATGGTGGGCTCAAAGTTGCGGTAAATTTATCGAATGAATTATCTGAGATTTATGAAGTCCATTTGCTGTCAATGATTACTACAGAACAAATATTTTTCAGTTAAAAGATGAAGTGATTTTATAGAAATTTGTCATCAAAGAAAACTATCGATGAATAAAAACTTCTTCAAGCTGTACATAAATTAAGAAACTATTTTAATAGAAAACGAAATTGATATTGTTTTTGGTGTTGGAATGAGTATGAATAGTAGTAGGATTGATGAGTACTTTTAGGCTTAAAGACTAAATTTGTATCTTGAGACCATACAAATTCAATTGTGGATATAGATACAATAGTGAAAAAAAACACAAAGATGGGTTGCTTCAAAAATTCGCTAATAAAATTATTACTCTAACAAATCAAGATAAATTAAATTACATAAATAAATATAAAATGAAAAAGACAAAGTAGAGTTTATCTATAACTGGATAGATTCATTAGATAGTGTTAAAGAATATAATGTAGATTCAAAAATAATCACCGTTGGACGTTTTGATTTTCAAAAAGGATTTGACTATCTCAGCAAAAAGTAGCAATTAATGTATTATCCAAACATTCTGATTGGCAATGGGATATTTATGGTGATGGTGATGAGAAAATTAAACAAGAGTTGAGAAATGAATTAGAAGTAGGTGGGGTTCTTTCTCAAGTTCATTTTAAAGGAAATGTTAAAGGAACAGAAAAATATTTATCCTGACATGGAATGTACGTTATGACCTCACGCTACGAAGGTTTTACCACTTGTATTATTAGAAGCTAAACAATATGGATTACCAATTGTAAGTTTTAATTGTCCAACAGGTCCATCTGAGCTTATTTTAGATGGTAAAAATGGGTATTTAGTTGAAAATTATAATGTAGAACAAATGAGTCAATTAATTAATAAATTGATTGAGAATAAAGAATTGAGAATCAATTTTTCTAAAAAAATTCCATGTTAGATACTGATAAATTTAGTAAAGAAAAAATTATTCAACAATGGGTTGAATTAATTGAAGAGATGACAGGAGAAAATCATGCAAAATAAATTATTGAGTATTGTAATTCCCTGTTTTTAACATTGAACAACATATTACAAAATGTATTGAGTCTTTTGAGAAAGTAAATGAAAAATACTATTCACTATTTGAACTTATCATAGTGAATGATGGAAGTACAGATTCGTCTTTACAAGTAATTGAGGAAATGTTAGAAGGTAGCTCTTTTAACAGTACGTATAATTTCAAAAAGAAAAACGGCAGGGCATGGCTCAACCATAAATGTCGGAATAACTGAAGCGAAAGGGAAATATTTTTAAGGTTATTGATGGTGATGATTGGATTAATATTGGTGAATTCGAGCAGTTTTTAGATTGTCACGTAGATGTAGATATGATTATTACAAATTATTCAGAACAGCATATCTATAATAATGAAGTATTACCGATTTCTTTTTTAAAGGTAAAAATACAAGAAAATGTTGTGTTAACAGGATTACCTGCTAAACGAATTCCGATGCATTCTTTTAACTTATAGAACATCAATATTATAATAATATTCAGGTAAGTGAAAAAACATTCTATGTTGATACGGAATATACGCTGTTACCTTTAAAATATGTAGAAAATTATATTTATTTTGATTTTTGATTTATATCAATATTTTTAGGACGTCCAGATCAAAGTATGAATATAAATATACTGAAACAAAAATCAGACCATCATTTAAGAGTAACTAAAAGAGTTTTAGATTTTTATTTAGAAATATTTGAAGAAAAATCCAATTAAACAGATAGTGCGAGAATCTTTGGATTATTTAGTTAATAAACAAATTCAATTGTTGATTATGAATATGCAAGTTGATGAAATTTATGAATTACTTTCATATGTGATAAAAAGAAATTACCAATGGAGATATGATAAAAGTAAGAAGACTATTTCTTAGTGGCACTAATTATAAATTAAGTAGATTATTAGATTTTATTTAAATCCATTGTTAAGAAAAGCAACAAAAAGAATGGAGTGAATCCAGTGCGTAGTTAGTATGTATTATCCCAGTGTATAATGTAGAAAAATTATCTTCATTATGCAATGGATAGTCTTTTTAGACAAACGTATAAAAAATTTTTGAAGTGATACTAGTGAATGATGGTTCGACTGATAATTCTGGAAAATTGTGTGAGGAATATGCACAAGAATATGATAATGTTTTTGTTTATCATATGCTGGATTATCAGATGTCGTAATTTTGGGAGTAGAAAATGCAAAAACAGATTGGATCTTAGATCCAGATGATTATATTGAACCATTTACTTTAGAATTATTGGTAGAATTACAAAGAAAATATAACGTTGATTTGATTTCTACAAAGGTACAATCGACAAATACATTTAATAATTACAATGATTTTTAAATTTACTGATTTGGATTTAACCTCAACAGTAAAAAGTAACAAAGAAAAAGCTTTAGAGTTCATGTTAGAAAATAGAATTGCTATGGTTTCTGGCATGTCAAAAATTATATCATAAAAAGTACTGCAGGAGGTGCCGTTCCCAGTTGGGAAAAATTTATGAGGATTTTTGTAGTAGCTGAGCACTTAAAAAATTGCAGGAGATATCGTTATTTGTCCTATTGTTACTTATCATTATTATAGCCGACTATGGAAGTATTGTTAATTCAAAAATTTTCTAAGAGTCAGTATGATTTTTGATGCTGCAGAAAATAATCGACGTTATTCAAAAGTATTATGAAGACCCAAACCTTGAAAAATTTTTAACTTAAAAATTGTTAAAAGTGGCATTTACTATATCTTCATTGGTCAGCTAACTCAGCGGTTTCGGAATTAACTCAAATTCATAAAATAAGTCCATATTATTTTGAAATCATATCCAACAGAAAAAGAAAAATTAGGTTTAAAATTACGTATAGCTAATTTTACTCATACCGAGGATATTTTATAAAAGTTAAAAGTAAATCAAGAAAGGAGAACTACAAAATGGAATTAGTAAAAATTTATTGGATTATTGTTGTTGACACTAATCTTTATTTCAACAAATTCAATTTATGTTAATTCTGGCTATAAATTTACTCCCTTTACAATAGCTGTTGCTGGAATGTTAATTGTTATTAATTTATTTGACAACCAAACCATCTATTAGTTATTTTATTTGCTTATTGTCAGCAGTTATTATTTGTGATAATAATGTTAATGTTAATCATAATAAAATTTATAGAATTTTTATTTTTGTATTGTTTCCTGTAATAATAATTTTTGTATTATTGAAGTTATAGGAATCACTTGTTAAGTTTTTTTAGACAAATTTGTGCAAAGTAATTTTGTATTAGTAACTATTTCATTATTCTTTTGGTTTTTGAAGTATTTTAAAAATAATTTCTCCAACTAACTATGTTGTAAACGAGTGATGAATGGTAGTGAAATAAAAAGTTATTTTAACTTGTATTTTGAAACACAAGGTGTTAAATTTTTAGACTTCATTTTTATTCGTAATAGTGGAATCTATATGAAGGTCCTATGGAATTTAATACTTTCATTAGCATTAATGATTCAAGTTTTACTCTTACCTAAGAATCATAAAAGAGAATTAATCTAACATTTACGATTTTTACAGTTGCCTCAACAACAGGAATATTTATAGTTGGTGTTTCTATGTTTACAAAAATATTACACCATTTTAATAGAAGACAAAAATTCATTGCGTTCTCTGCAACACCTTTTATTGTATTTCGGAATGATGAGAATATTTAAAAAGTAAGGCTAATTTATTTCTACTAGTATTCGTATAGATGATTTTTGTTGCTGGAATATCCGCATGGAGGAATCGATTGTAGTTTGATCAGGATTATCAAATGGTTTGAAAAGTATTGAACTTATATGAATACAACAATTAGACCAAATATGGGAAATAGTGATAGCTTTTGTTTTAATTCTGCTCAAGGTGGAATATTGTTAGGCTTGTTGTATTTTTTATCCTATGTTCAAAAATATTATTTTCAAAAAGCTTTAGTCTTAATTTGAAATCAATATTATTTTTTTATTATATTAGTAACCTCTATTTTTTTGTAACAACACCATTATTTGCGCTTTATGATTGCAGTTTTTATGCCAGTCTTTTAGAAAATAATGATTTTTGATACAAAAATGAGAAATTATTATGTATGAAGTTTTATTTTAAACAATTAAAATTATCATTATTAAAAAGCAGTAGTGAGTAATAAATTTATTTTTTATAGTATATTATTCATGAATTGAGTATTTATTTTTAGGAAACAGATTATTTGATAAATAATTTAAATAACTATTGAAAACCCTTGGAGAAGCAAAATTTGAGTGGAATATAATAATTTAAAAGTAATTGCGATTTTATTAGTATTGTTGAGTCATTTCTACTTATTACACAATCATGACAAATTTTGGTGGTATTAATTATGAACAATGGTTGTTAAACGATAATAGTATTTTTATATAAAGCTATAGATAAATTTAGAGAAGTAATCTATTATTTCATATGCCATTATTTATATAATATCTGCAGTATTTTTTCAATGCAGTAAAAAGAATAAATGGGTAAATTTATCATCTTTGATTCTTGCCAAGAGTAAAAAGATTAATGATACCATTTATTATTTTTCACTTTATTTTTATACAATTCCTGTGAAATATATTTCTAACTATTTCTCACATACTGATATGATTAGTGCAGTTGTTGGGCAATTATTTTTGCTTGGGAATAGTCATTTGTGGTACTTGTATGCTTTTATTTATTATTTTTATAATAGCTGTACTAAAAAGATAGTGAATTGGGTATTACTCTTTGTAGGTTTACTTCATGTATAGTTATAAAAATTGAAATAACACTCATTAAGGCACCAATTCAATTTTATTTTATTTTGCATTAGGATTTACATTTTGAACAAAAAGAGAAGTATATAATAAATTTTTGGATAATAAAAGAACCTTATCGGGATATTAATGCTTGATTTATATTGCTTACTTTTATTTAATTGGCAAATAAAAATATTCAAATTTTTCTTCAAAATTAATCGTAGAAATATTAGCAGTTTATGGTAGTTTATTAACCCTATACTATTGCTTATTACTTATCAAAATGCACAAAATTAATGAATACCAAACTTTATCAATTAATTTTGAAAATGGCTTTAGGGATTTATATTTTCTCAGATACATTAAATTATTTAATTTTTATATGTAGTGTTTAATGTGGGTGGTGATTTTTATGTTCACATCATATGGTATTATTTTAATGGGGATTATTCGATTTATAGGGACATTATATTTAGGATTAGGATTGACGATTGTTTTTAAAAAGCTATTTCCTAATTATCAATGGTTAGTAAATTAGTAATCTTGTAGTTTAAAAAGGAGAAAATATTATTTATCAGTATGAAATTGTTAAAAATTATTCTTATAATTTATCATATACAGTTGTTGGTAATCCTGTTACCATTTATTACAACACCTTATGTGACACGTGTGTTTACGAGTTCAGCTCTAGGAAGTTATGGTTATTATAATTCCATTGTTGCATATGTTTTATTTTAGCTGCAACATTAGGAATTAATACCTATGCTACAAAAAGAAATTTCATCTCATATAGTGGATCGTTCTAAAGTTTTTGGGAAATTTTATACGATTCAATGGATTGCCTCAGCAATATTTTTAGTATTATACTCTATTTATTTGTTGGTCACTGCTATGAATGCAGAACCAATTGCATATATTTTTAGGTGTTAGTCTGATTTCTAAAGGCTTAGATATTTCTTGGTTATTTCAAGGAGTAGAAGATTTCAAAAGATTACGATTCGTAATATGACAGTTCGTGTAATAGGGGTTATTTTCGATATTTTTGTTTGTTCGACATGAGTCAGATTTGATATTTATATGTGTTTTTACTTACTATGAATTATTAGGGCAATAAGTATGTGGATTCCTGCAAGGGAATGGATTCAAAAAGCCAACTATATCATTTAATGGGGTTAGACGTCATTTGTTGCCAGTTGTAACGCTTTTTACCTCAAATTGCAATTTCACTTTATACAACATTAGATCGTACATTTTTAGGTGCATCAACAAGAGATGTTGGACTCTATGAGCAGGCATTTAAATTAGTGAGTATTTTATTAACGATTGTAACTTCATTGAGCTGTTATGTTACCTCGTGTATCTCAACTCTTATCACAGAATCAGACAAAGAAGTTTTAAAGTTATATGAATTTTCTTTTACTTATATAATATGATTATTTTTCCTGTTATTGCAGGAATGATGATTGTAAATGATAATTTTGTTCGATTTTTCTTAGGCATCCACTTTCAAGATGCTAAATATGCCATTATGCTTATGGTCTGGAGAATGTTTTTATTGATGGACGAATATTATGGGAATCCAGATTTTAATTCCTCATAATAAGCATAAAGAATTTATGGTGTCTACTACAATACCGGCATTTTTCAGTATTATATGTAATTTAGTAATGATTCCATATTAGGGGATATATTGGAGCAGCTATTACTTCTGTATTAACCGAAAAGTGTTGTATGGTTTATTCAACTATACTATGCAAGAGAAGTAATGAAGGAATTGACTATTTTTACTGCATGTTATAAAAAGTAGCGATGCTACAGGAGTGATGAGTGCGATTTTATTAATAGTGAAATCATGGATTCATTTTTCTCCGATATTAAATGTTATGATTTTTAGCTGTAATTGGAATTCTTATTTACAGTATAATTCGTGATTGGATTTAAAATGTTGATTTAAAAGAGTTAAAAATGAGATTAAAAAGGATAGTTAGTATAAAAATTTAAGGAGGAAACATGAAAGAGAATAGAGTGGGTTGATTTCGGTGAGGATTTTACGATATTTCTAGTTGTTGTCGGGCATGTATTTTCAGGAATGTTTTCAATCCAGGAGTTTTATAGAAAGTAAAAATTTGAATTTTATTTTTAACTCAGAGTATGTATATTTTTCATATTCCTGTATTTTTCTATTATCAGGATATTTATTTAAACCGTTGAATAGTTGGAAAGAATTTTTTCAATGAAGTAATTAAAAAGTTAATAATATTAGAATACCATATGTATTCTGTAGTGCAATTTATTTTACAAAAATTGGTGGATCTTCTGTAAGAGCTGCAGCAAGTTTTTATGATCTTTTGAATATATGGAGAATACCTTATGGAGTAGCATGGTATTTATTAACATTATGGTGGATTTCTATTATTTTTGGAGTAATTTCCATAAAAATTAAGAATCACTTTGTATTGTTCTTCATTTCTTTCATACTATTGATTAGTAATTTATGTTAAATTATGATATTTATTTAATGAATAAAATAACGTTATGGTCTTCTTTTTACATTTTAGGTTATCTTCTTCGTAAAAACTAAAATTATTGAAAATATAAGGTTGTGCTTGGAATTGTTTTCAGAGTCATACTTGTAGTTTATTTATTAATATGTATTCAATATGGAATAAAAAGACATTATTTTTATGTCAAACCTGGATTTGCAGGATTACTGTTTTTGCTTCTGTAATTTTGGCGGCTTCTATTTATCCAAAGTTAAATCTTATTCCAATATTTGGAGACTATTTTTAGAAATTTAGGGAAAGATAGTTTGGTAATCTATCTTGTACATGGACCTATTAGCTTCCGTTACTAGAATTTTCCTTTTAAAATTTGGAGTAACTAATTTATTAGTACATATAGTGATAGGAACAGTTTTTGCATGGTACGGATCTATATTTGCTATTTATTTGATGAACAAAATTCTTATATTGATTTTTGTATTTTATCCGATGAAGTATTTGAAGAAAAGAAATATATCAATTAAAAATCTAAAAATCACTGTTGGTGATTTGTACTGCACCCCAAAAAGTTAGACATAAAAATCTAACTTTTGGGAGTGTTACTATGAAATTAACTATGAAGATAAAATAGAAATTTATCAACTAAGAAAACAAGGTGAAAGCTTAAAGAATCTTTCAAAGAAATACAATATCATCGGATTCTAATATTAAATACTTAGTTCGATTAATTGATCAATATGGAATAAAAAATTGTTAAAAGATCGTTACTATTCACCAAAACTAAAGCAGGAAATAATGAATAAAGTTCTTCTAGAAGGTCGTTCACAATTAAGTGTATGTATTGAGTATGCACTTCCGAATCGTGGCTTACTTTCGAATTGGCTAGCACAATATAAGAAAAATGGGTATACTATTGTTGAGAAAACAAGAGGGAGACCAAATTCAATGGGACGTAAGCCAAAGAAAAAACAAGAAGAAATGACAGAATTGAGAACGTCTTGAATTAGAAAATCTATACTTAAAGGCGGAAATTGCTGTTCTAAAAAGTTGAGGGAACTACGATTGAAGGAGGAAAAGAGAAAGAAGAAAAACTGAAATTGTTCAAGAATTAATCAGTGAGTTTTCATTAGATATTCTTCTTAAGGTGATTAAATTAGCTCGTTCAACATACTATTATCATTTAAAACAAATCAACCAACCAGATAAGAATCAACAACTTAAAGATGAAATACTAGCCATTTTTACCGAACATAAGGAAAATTATGGTTACCGTAGAATTCATTTTAGAATTAAGAAATCGTGGCTTTTAAAGTGAATCATGAAGAAGGTACAACGCTTAATGAAAGTACTTGGTTTAATGTACCCGTATTCGTCGTAAAGCACAAAATATTATTCATATCAAGGAGATGTTGGAAAGAAATCAGATAATCTGATTCAACGTAATTTTGAAGGATCTAAAACCAATGGAAAAATGCTATACAGATGTAACGAGAGTTTGCCATTCCAAGTAGTGAACAGAAACTATATTTATCACCAGTCTTAGATGGATTTAACAGTGAAATTATTGCGTACAATCTTTCTCGTTCACCTAACACATCAACTAAAGGTAATGTTAAACGAGGCATTTACAGATGACAAATACGAAAAATACTATTCTCCACAGTGACCAAAAGGTTAGCAATACCAGAATGATTCTATCATCGATTTTTAGAAAGTAAAGATATAAAGCCAGCTCTATGTCACGTAAAGAAACAGTGCAGAATAACGGTATGATGGAATCTTTCTTTTGGTATTTTGAAATCAGAAATGTTTTATGGATTTGAAAAGGAATTTAAGTCTCTTGACGAATTAGAAAGCCATTATTAATTATATTGATTATTACAACAATAAACGTATAAAAATCAAACTGAACGGACTGGAGTCACTGTAAAATACAGGATGTATCATTCAAACTCTGCTAGTATTGCTAACTACAAAATCTATTTGAACGTTTAATGATATATATCACGCGCCAAAATTTTGGCGCGAACCTAAGGGGGTTGTCATACATTTTATCAATCAAAAAGAGACGACTAAAGTCGTCTCAAAAGAATCTAACTTTTTAGGGGTCACTTCAATTTATTAATCACTAACAGGATTTTAATGTATTTACGTATTTTACATTATCTTGCAAAACCGACAGCTTTTTCCATTTTACGAAGAGTTTTAGACGCAACAGCGTTTTGCTTTTTAGCTCCTTCATCTAAGATTTCATCTAATTGTTTTAGGAGTTTAATAATTCATAGTAACGTTCTTGGATTGGTTCCATCACTGCTACAATCGCTTCTGCTAGATCAGTTTTGAATGCTCCATATCCTGAGTCTTTATAAGTTTCTACTAAATCTTCAATGCTACAGTTTTGAAAAAGGCGCTAAAGATTGTTAAAAGGTTCGAAATTCCTGGTTTTTCAGTTGGGTTGTATTCAATGACACCACTTGAATCCGTTACAGCACTCTTGATTTTTACGAATTGTTGCGAGTCATCTAACATGCTAATATATTCTTTGACATTTGCATCGGATTTACTCATTTTTTTCGTTGGTGTTTGTAAGCTCATAACACGTGCGCCAGCTTTTGGAATAAATGGTTCTGGCATTTTTAATAATTCATTCCCCATTTCCATAACGGCTGTTAAAACGAGCTACGAAATCACGTGTTAATTCCATATGTTGTTTTGGTCTTCTCCAACAGGAACAACTTCAGCATTGTATAAGACAATGTCTGCTACCATTAGAGGTGGATAAGTTAATAAACCTGCAGATACTGATTGTTGTTTTTGAGATTTATCTTTGTATTGTGTCATACGTTCTAATTCACCGACCCCTACATTACATTGTACAATCCATGCAGCCTGAGCATGTGCTGGAACTTCAGATTGAACGAAAATTGTAGATTTTTCAGGGTCTAGTCCAATGGCTAAGTATAACGCAGCTAGTGAACGAGTTTGTTCTTTTAATTTTTTAGGATCTTGTGGAACTGTAATCGCATGTTGGTTAACGATACAGTATGTGCAGTCATATTCATCTTGTAAAGCAACAAAGTTTTTCATCGCACCAATGTAGTTTCCAATAGTTGGAATGGCTGAAGGCTGTACTCCAGAGAAGATTTTCTTTTTGTCATTTTTATTCTCCTTTAAATTTCAATCAATTAGTCTTATTATACTCGTATTTTTTGAAAAATTAACACAAAAAATGTTTTTGTGTGGGGCTCATAAATGAAAAATATAGTTATCTTTTCAGTAAAAATCTGTTATCATATGCTTAGTTTTTAAAATTGGATAAAAACAAAAAGGAGTTAATAAGAGATGCCAAAAATCTTTTTAAAGAATTGGAAAAATTAGAACAAGTAGAAGCGATTGTTTTGGGAGGATCAAGGGCTGAGAAAATTATGATAAAAGATTCTGATTACGATGTCTATGTCTATTTGACAGCCCCTATAAACGAAGAGAATAGAAAAAGAAATTCTTAGTAAGTACTGTTCCTATGTAAATTGAAATCAATTTTTGGGAATTAGAGGATGATTGTGTTTTTAAAAGAATGGGATAGATTGAATTGATTTATCGCTCATTAGATAATTTTGATAAAGAATTAGAAAATGTGATTCTTAATCATCAAGCTCAAAAATTCATATACAACGTGCATGTGGTATAACTTAATGCACAGTAAAATACTTATGACAAAGAGGAACGTTATAGTCAGTTATAGAGTAAATATCATTTACCTTATCCAACAGCGTTAAAAAGAAATATTATTTATAAACAAAGGTTATTACTAGAACAAGGGGATGCCTGCTTTTTCTAAACAAATTCAAAAGCTATCAAACGTCAAGATTTGTTAAGTATGAATCATCGAAGTAGTGAATTTTTTGCGTCTTATTTTGATTTATTGTTTGCACTTAACGAACAACTTCACCCGGGTGAAAAACGTATGTTACAGTATGCTAAAGAACGCTGTACTCATTTACCAAAAGATTTTGAAGTGAATATTCAAGTCTTATTTTCAATCTCTTTACAGCCCTGATGGGAAAGAGGAAGCAATAAAAGTATTGGATACTCTATTAGTTCATCTGAGAACATTAGTGGATGGGTATGAGTAGAAAATGAAGGAATCATAGCCTTCGCTCCTTTATAAGGTAGATTGCTTTTGAGAATTATGGTGAAAAATAGTTGTAAATAAGTTGTGAAAATGGCTTCTAATCGAAATAAAACGGAAATGTGAAAAAGGATATTCTGGACAAATCTTAAGAAAAGATTAAGCCTTGAAATAATCGTATTTTAATGAAATAGGTTTAGAGAATCTTAAAAATAATTTGTGAAAATTTTAAAAATTACGAAAATTGTATAGATTTTATTCTAAAAATAATATATAATATAAAGCGTGATGAGCCCATCTAAACTAGCTCATCGAGAAAGGACGATTTATGGTTACATTATACACATCACCAAGTTGTACTTCATGCCGTAAAAGCACGTGCATGGTTGAAGAACACACTATCGCATATACTGAAAGAAATATTTTCTCGGAACCATTGACAATTGACGAGTAAAAACATTTTAGCATGACAGAAGATGGTACTGAAGAGATTATTTCAACACGTTCAAAGGCATTCAAGAATTAAACTTAGATTTAGATGAAGTTCCTTTGAATAAATTATTTGTTTTTAATTCAAGAAAACCCAGAGCTTTATTACGTCGTCCAATTATATTTGGATGAAAAAGAGTTCAAAGTAGGATATAACGAGAGATGAAATTCATCGTTTCTACTCTCGTGAAGTAAGAGCTTTTGAATTAGATCAAGCGCAAGATTAGTGAATTTTTAAGAATGAGCACTGTAGAAATTTCTACAGTGTTTTTATTTTTAATTTATTAAATTACTCTCCTTTTTGCTTGAAAATAATAGCACAAGAGGTATGATGTAAAATACAAAGGAAAAGGAGATGAGTATATGTTTTTAACAAAAAGACATGATTGATGACTTCGTCAAAAATTTAAAAGCTGACGGATAGAAAGTTGCACAACATGCAACTGTGAAAAATGGGATTCACGCTTCTAGCCAAAATGTGAAACAATCGTGAAAAACCCACCGTTTATTCCATTGATTTGGAACATGGAAAGGTGGCAAACCAAAAACAATCTGGGAGATGTTGGATGTTTGCTGCACTAAACACGTTCCGTCATAAAATCTTCTAATGAGTTTAAGCTAGAGGAATTTGAACTTTCTCAAAACTATACTTTTTCTGGGATAAATATGAAAGGCGAATTTCTTCCATGCAGAATATTTTAAAAACAGCTCATGAGACCAATTACTAGTCGTAATGTTGCCTTCTTACTTCAAACACCACAACAAGATGGTGGACAATGGGATATGATTGTTTCCATCTTTAATACAGTATGGTGTCGTACCCTAAGGCAGTAATGCCAGAAAGTTTTATGAGTTCAGCTTCTGGAGAGTTGAGTAATGCTGACAGAGTACGTGAAAGATGAAGATTTTAAAGATTTGGTAGCAGGGGGCTACTGAAGATCTTGGAAGTTCGTAAACAATTGATGAAGGAGTCTATGATTTACTATGCCATCAGTTTGAGGAACTCCACCAGAAGTGTTTGATTTTTCTTATCGTGATAAAGATAAAGAATATCATCACTATGAAAAATTTAACACCACAAAGCATTTATAAACAGTTTGTAGGCTTGAATCTGAACCAATATGTATCGATTATTAGCGCAACTGCAGACAGACATATAATCGCTCTTATACTGTTGAAATGTTAGGAAACGTTGTTGGAGAAATCTGTCAAAATACTTAAATGTAGAATGGATACTTTCAAAGAAGCTTGCGATTCAACAATTGAGAACAAGGCGAATCAATTTGGTTTTGGTTGTGATGTAGGTCAATTCTCAGGTCGTGATACTGGTTTAATGGCGATGGATCATTATGATTTGAAAGGTTTATTGGGGTTAGATTTCAAGCTGTCTAAAGCGGAACGCTTAGAATATGGCGAAAGTTTAATGACTCATGCCATGGTATTAACTGGGGTAGATTTAGTAAATGGAAAACCAACTCGTTGGAAAGTAGAAAATAGTTGGGGAGAAAAATCTGGGGTCAATGGATTCTGGATGATGTCAGATGAATGGATGGATGAGTTTACGTATCAAATCGTAGTTCGTGAAAGATTTTAACACCAGAGCAGTTAGCTGCATTTGATTCTGAACCAATCGTATTGGCACCATGGGATCCGATGGGTTCGTTAGCCTGATGTAAGGTCGGAAATGACTTTTTGATATAGTAGCGGAGGACGCCAGCAGACCTGCGGTCTCATGGCTAAAATTTGAGCCTTGGTCTCAAATTTTCCTGCACTAGAATCCAGTGTGGATTCTAGTGCTTGCGCTACTATAAAAAGTCATTTCCTTTTTTGCGTGGAAGAATGAGGGTACGTATAAAAATATGACTTGTCTGAAGTGGTAAATGGATATAAACGGGTAGAAGTTTGACTTCTACTTTTTGTACTGTCTCAAAAATCCTAATAAAAATTTAACCTTTTAGATACAAGAGTTTTTCAGGAGAATATGGTATGATAATTGCGTTATGGAAGGAGAGAAGATAGTGGAAGTGGTAAATATTTTTCAAGAAGCGTTAGAAAGTCAATGGCAACAATTGCCAAATGTATCGTCTGTTGGTCATAGGCGAGACTGGTGTTGGAAAAACAACGTTGATTCAATCTTTATTTGATTTAAAGAAAAACGAAAGTATTCCACAATTTCAGGTGGAAGAGTATTCACTATTAGATGAACTTCCTGCGACATTCAGTATGATGCATGTATTTTTGCCTGAAAAGGTTCTGGTGATGAGTTTTCTCTTGAGACGAAAGAAACGTTATTGCAAATTACAAATCAACTTCCTACGATTGTTGCTCTAACTCAATCCATTGGAACAAAAGGCGGAACAATTTCAAAAGTCAATTAGTAGATTTGTCTCTTCCTGTAAAAGGAATTATGAATGTTATGGCAGTACCTTTATCCAATTTATGAATCAGTTCATCTGCCATCTTTTGGATTAGAAGAACTACTAGATGTATTATTAGAATGTGCAACAGAGAACACTGCGGAAACATTGGTGAGTTTGCAAAAATTGATTGTGAAGAAAATTATATTTAGCCAAACAGACGGTGGAAGAGGAAATAAATCGTATTTTTCAAGCTTTCTACAGATGCACGTCAAGTGTTCAGACAGATAGTCGAGGTTTTTAGGAAGAGCTTTTGCATATTTTGGAAATCGAACAGAAGCGAATCGAATGACGGAGTGCTGGAAAATCTTTATCAGCGGAAATTTCAATCGTATCAAGAATTATGTTTTGTACATCAAGAAGCTTATTATTTAGCAATGGTACTGAGTGCGTGTTGCTATAGTGGAATTGAAATGATGGCATTATTATCGAAAAAGGAAGAATTCCTTTTACGATTCAAGAGAGTAGTATTTTATTAGAAACGAAAATTGCCAGTCGTATGAGCAAGGAAAACATAATGTAGAAGTTCATGCATTTATTATGAAGAATGGATTAGAAACTGAAGAACAAATAATGCAAAAAACCTGTTATTCATATGCTGATGAAAAAGAAACCTTTACTCGAGACAATTTTCAAAAACAATCCCGTCAGTGGTTTACATCACTCACTAGATGCATTTAGTAAATGGGCTAGAAAATAAAAGAATAGAAAAATTAATAAAAGCATTAGTTTTTTGAAGAAAGTAGTATACAATAGGGAAGATAGATTTCTTTCAAGAAGAGAATCAGTATAGGAGGAAGAAATATGTTCAAAAGATGTAAATGAACAAATTTTAAAATTAATCGATAGTCGTTTATCTACTGAAGAAATCGCGACTTTTATTAGCGATTGAACCCGAAGAAGTTCAAAGAAGAATTCAAGAATTAGAAGACCAAAAAGTAATTTGTGGTTATCATACATTAATTAACTGGGAAAAACAGATGATGTGAATGTGTCAGCTGTTATCGAATTAAAAAGTAAATCCTCAACGAGGAATGAGGTTTGATCGTATTGCGGAGAAAAATTTACCATTTCCCAGAAGTCGAAAGATTTATATTTAATGTCTGGTGGATATGATTTTATGGTGAAATTGAAAAAAGCACCAATAGAGATATTGCAGCATTTGTTTCTAGTCGCTTATCAGTGATTGATGAAGTACAATCAACAACAACTCATGTTGTATTAAAACAATATAAAAGATCATGGCACAATGTTTGTTGGTAAGAGTGGAGATAAACGGATGGTGGTTACTCCATGATTGAATCATTATTAAGTCAAAAAGTAACAGGAATTAAACCTTCGGGGATTCGTCGTTTTTTTGATATTGCTAATGAATTAGAAGATGTCATTAGTTTAGGGGTAGGGGAACCTGATTTTGATACTCCGTGGCATGTAAGAGAAGAAGGATTTATTCACTTCAAAAAGGAAGAACTTTTATACAGCCAATGCCGGTTTGAAAGAATTACGTCAAGAAATATGTCGTTATATCGAACGTAAACAAGGAGTTACTTATAATCCAATGACGGAGGCTCTTGTAACGATTGGGGGAAGTGAAGCAATTGATTTAGCAATGCGTGCTTTATTGAATCCTGGAGATGAAGTAATTTTCTGTGAACCTTGTTATGTGTCATATTTACCATGTATTGTGTTGTCGAATGGAGTACCTGTAAGAATTCCTCTAAAAGAGGAAAATCAATTCCGTTTAACTCCGGAAGAATTAGAAGCTGCAATTACTCCAAAAACAAAAGCCATTGTATTGTCATTCCCGAATAATCCAACAGGGGCGGTGATGAGTCGTGAAGACTTAGAAGCGATTGCGAAAGTCATTTTGAAACATAATATTGTTGTGATTTCAGACGAAATTTATTCAGAATTAACGTATACAGGAAATCGTCATGTAAGTATCGTGGAAATTGAAGGCATGAAAGAAAGAACGGTTTTAATTAATGGGTTCTCAAAAAGCCTTTGCGATGACTGGATGGAGAATGGGATATGCTCTAGCTCTGAAGTGTTGATGAAACAAATGATTAAAATTCATCAATTTACGATTATGGCAGCACCAACGACAAGCCAATATGCGGGAATTGATGCTTTGAAAATTGGTGATGATGATGTGATTGAAATGCGAGAAAGTTATAATCAACGCAGACGTTATTTATTGATGGAAGAATTAGGGATTCCATGTTTTGAACCATTGGAGCGTTCTACATTTTTCCCAAATATTTCTCAATTTGGCATGACTTCTGAGGAATTTGCGACGAAATTAGTGCAAGAAGAACGTGTAGCGGTTGTTCCGGGATCTGCCTTTGGTGAAAGTGGAGAAAGGATTCGTTCGAATTTCTTATGCCTACTCATTGAGATAGTTTGAAAAAGCAATCGAACGTCTAGAAAGTTTTTTATTCATAAATTAAGAAATGGTGAAATTTCTAAAATAAAACTCCTGTCATCAATGAATTGACAGGAGTTTTTGATTGTAAAAGATTATTCTTGATTGAAAATGCCTGTTGATAGAATAACGTTCACCAGTGTCTGGTAGAAGTGCAACAACAGTTTTACCTTTTTCCAAGTTTTTAGCAACACGTAATGCGGCAGCAACAGCAGCTCCTGATGAAATTCCTGTTAGAATTCCTTCTGTAGCAGCTAATTTTACTCAGTTTCAATGGCTAATTCACTTGGGATTAGTTCAAAATCATCGATAACTTCTTTATCGATGATACTTGGTAAGAATCCAGCGGAAATTCCTTGGATACGGTGTTTTCCTTTTTGACCTTTTGAGATGAATGGAGCTTCTTCAGGTTCTACACCAATGATTTGAACAGCAGCATTTTTTTCTTTTAAGGCACGACCAACACCTGTAATAGTACCACCTGTTCCGATTCCGGCAACAAATGCGTCAGGTGTTTCACCATCGAAGGCTTGAATAATTTCTTGACCTGTTGTTTGATAGTGAATACTTGGGTTAGCTGGATTGTCAAATTGTTTTGCCCAGAAGTAACCAGGTTGTTGGGATAATTCTTCTGCTTTTTGAACGGCTGCTCCGAACCCTTCAGCAGCAGGTGTTAATAGAACTTCTGTACCATAGGCTGTCATTAATTGACGACGTTCGATAGACATTGAATCTGGCATAATCGTAAAGACTTTGTAACCTTTTAGCTGCTCCAACTAGGGATAAAGCCGACACCAGTGTTTCCAGAGTTGCTTCGATAATCGTATCTCCTGGTTTTAGCTGACCTTCTCTTTCAGCAGTTTCAATAATATTTAGTGCAATACGGTCTTTGACAGAACCACCAGCGTTAAAAAGCTTCCACTTTCACGTAAATATCTGCACTATCTGCATCTGTTAAACGATTTTAGTTTAACAAGGGTGTAATACCGATTAATTCAGTAATATGGTTTTACTCTTTTTGACATAAGAATACCTCCAAAATATTTTATTGGGCAACTTTGAAGAGGCTGTAAGGGGTATTTTTAGACCTGTATTTTGATAAAAACAAGAGTTTTGCTTAAAAAAAATTTAAAAAGAAAGGGGTATTTTTATGAAAAATATCCGAAAAACAATGAGAAAAGATTCGAGAATTTATGGAAATTGGTGTTTATCCAAGTTTAGTGTTGCGTTTATTGAAGGAGAAGAAGTAGAAAAAGATAGTTGAAGGGACGCTTACAAATGAGGCGAACAGTAAACTTGTTGAAGATGGATTATTTTATGACCTTGCGTCAGTTACAAAAGCATTTGTAACAAGTACTTTTATATAGTACAAAATGGTTGAAAAAACAGGAAATAAATTTGGATGAACCGATTCTCAAATGGTTTCCAAATGCTGATGAGAGAGTTACGCTTCGCCATTTAATCACTCATACTTCAGGATTATGGGGATATATTGAAAATCGAAATGAATTAGCGTCAGATGCTTTAATTGAAGCTTTATCCACTTTACCTGTCACAGAAACATTTCACCATACGGTAAAATATACAGATACAGGATTTGTGTTGGCAGGAATTATTTTGGAAAAAGAATTTGGCAAACCGATTGCAGATTTATTTGAAGAAAGAATTGCTCAGTCCATTGAAATTAACAGCAACATATGGACCACTGGCTAGTGAAGGTTGCGTGCCAACAGCTTTTGAAGAAAGACGTGGAAGATTATTGCAAGGTGAAGTACACGATCCCAAAGCAAGCATTTTACAAAGAAGATGTGGAAGTGCAGGACTATTTGCAACATTGGATGACTGTATTACGTTAGTGCAATTATATTTACACGATGGAAAATTGGGAGATTTTGAATATTGTAGTGCAGAGATGATGCAAAGTTTATTGAAGGACTGGACACCTACAAGACAAGCGGGAAGATCACTTGGATGGGATATGGATCAAGTGGATGAACAAATTTGGTTAAGACATACAGGATTTACGGGGACAACGGTATTAATGAATTTAACAACAAAACAAGCGATGATTTTATTAACGAATCGTATCCATCAATATGAAGATACGCCATCTTATAATCGACTAAGAGAAGAATTGATTCTGCTTTACGAACAGGAAGCGTTGTATAATATGACTTTTTAATATAATAGCTATGGACGTCAGCAGCCTCGCTTTGCGAGTATCATGCTACCATAAGAAGTCTACTTGTGCTTAGGTGGAGTTTTATGGGAGTACGTAAAGATACTATGATATAGTTTTTTATACCTTTTTAAAATATGATTTTTAATAACCCAGGAAGAAGTTACTTTTGTGGGACTTCTTCTTTTGTTTACTTAATCACAAATCTCAGACTATCATAATTAACAGTGATAAACTGATGAGCTAGGGATTCAATCAGTTAGGAGTAGGGGAAAATGGGGTGGAGAACAATTGTAGTTAAAGCACATGCTAAACTGTCGTATAAAAATAATTATTTAATTTACAAAGACGCAGAAATTGTGGAACAAATCCATTTATCAGAAATTGATATTTTATTATTAGAACGAACGGATATATTAATTACGACCATGTTAATGAAGCGGTTAATGGATGAAAAAAATATTAGTTATTATTTGTGATGATAAACGATTACCAATCGCTCAAGTAGTTCCTTATTATGGAAGTCATAATAGTGATCTACAATTATCTAAGCAACTTCAATGGGAGACAGATAGAAAGGTAGAAGTTTGGACAGAAATTATATTGCAAAAAATGATGAATCAAAGCAAGTCTTCTATATCAACAGATTATACAGTAAAATCAGAATCATTAGGTCGATTAATTCGCATGAATTACAATTAAATGATCCTACTAATCGTGAAGGTCATGCAGCAGAATTTATTTTACAACATTATTTGGAAGTAAGTTTACAAGGACGATGCGAGTGATATTAATGCTGCGTTAGATTATGGATATACGTTATTATTAAGTTTATTTGCAAGAGAATTGTTTTCAAATGGGTGTTTAACACAATTAGGATTAAAGCATGCAAAATCAATTTAATTCCTTTTAATTTAACAAGTGATTTAATGGAACCATTTCGATCCATTGGTTGATCAAATCGTTTATCAGAATCGTTATAAAGTTTTTGTGAGATCTTAAAAGAGATTTATTTCAATTATTCTGTAAAAACTTATCATTATGATAAGAAAAGAAATGTATTTATCAAATATTGTGAGTGAGTATACAGTAATTAAAGTTTTAAATGGGGAGAAGGCGGAAACACCGGTGTTTCGTCTATGAGTGAGAGATATATGCAATGTTGTTAATGTTCGATATGCCTGTAGAAACTGCAGAAGAAAGAAAAAGCTTATCGACAATTTCGGAAAATTTTTAATTAGTGAGGGTTTTATTAAACATCAATTTTCTGTTTATAGTAAATTATTGTTGAATGGAACTGCCGAATCAAAAGATATGATTGCACGATTAAAAACAACATAATCCTAAAAAGGGATGATTACAATTTTAACTGTAACAGAGAAGCAATTTGCTAGAATGATTTATTTATCAGGTGAAAAGAAAATCAGTCAGTTGCCAATACTGAAGATCGATTGGTATTTTTGGGAGATGATGAAAATGATTAGAATTGGATTACCTTTAGCAGATGAAGAAATTTTTGTGGAAGGTGCAACATTATTAAGTATCGAATCAAGAGAAGCACTTGCTCAGAACAGTTGAGAATTTTTATCGTTATGATGGTGAGGGAGTTTGAAATTAGCAGATAAAAAAATTCAAACCGATTAAAGAATCAGAAGTAATGATTGTAACAGATATGCTTGGATATGATGTCAGTTCGACAGCTATGTTGAAACTAATTTATGGAGATATTGAAAATCAATTAAATGAAAAAAGCCAGAGTGAAATCAATGATAGAAAAATTAACAGATGCGATTACTGAATTAATTAGTTATGAATTAGTTGAAAAATAATTAGATTTAGAATATGACGAAATAACGATTCAAGAATTAATTAAAGACTTTAGGAGTTCAAAATTAGAAACAAGAAGTGATAGTTTGATTAGATAAAATAATGGAAATTATTCAAGTTTATAAATATTTGAGTAAAAAGAAATTATTAGTTTTTGTGAATATACTAGTCTATTTTTCAAAAAGAGAAGTAGAAGAAATTTTAGATTATATTCGTTTGAATCATTTGAGATATTTGTTTTTTTAGAAGGAAAGATAGTAGAGGATTTCTCCATGATAGGTTATAAAATCGATAGAAGACTTTTGCTTGTTTACAAACAATGTATAAAAAGATGTCGAATCGACATCCACGTATGAAACGTTGTTTACGGACAAAGCCTTATTTTAACTTGCTGTGTTGTTCTGAGATAGTTCCACACTGAAAGTATACAACAAACAGTTTAAAAATGTAAACGTTTTTGATAAAATAAATCTGTAAAGTAATTTCTTGAAGAATTGGGGAATATGAGAAAAATTACTCTATTGGATTAGATATTGGGACAAATAGTGTTGGGTATAGTGTTATTTTTGATGACAATTATAAAGTTCAGTAAAAATGCAAAGTTTTAGGAAACACCAATATCCATTCGTAAAAATTTAATGGGATCAGTACTGTTTGATAGTGGTGAAACAGCGATGGCTCGTAGAATGAAACGGACAAATCGTCGTAGGATTGAACGAAGAAGAAATCGAATCCGTTAGTTACAAGAAATTTTTGCGCCATTTATGATGGAAGTGGATGAAAATTTCTTTGCAAGATTACACGATTCATTTTTATGGGAAGAGGATAAACCACATAGTAAATATCCATTTTTGGGAATGTAGAACAGAAGTTGCATTTCATAATCACTATAAAAACGATCTATCATTTGAGAAAAGAATTGGCAGATGGAAAAGAACAAAGCGGATTTACGTTTAGTATATTTAGCTTTAGCTCATATCGTTAAGTTTAGAGGGCATTTTTTAATTGAGGAAACGTAGATGTTGAAAATAATGATATCCAACAGTTGTTTGATGATAGCTGTTTATAGTGCTTATTTTGAAGATAGTTCTGTGCTAGAAAAGAAAATAGAAGTAAAGAATTTTTAACAGAAAAAAATTAGTAAATCTGCTAAAAAAAGATAAAAATTGTACAAGTGTATTCGATTGATAAAAGGCCCGTTAGTTGAGTTTTTAAAAATTAGTGTAGGTAACTCAGGAGAATTTAAAAGATTTTTGACTTAGAAGAAAAATCTTCTCTTCAATTTTCTAAAAGACTACTGAAAGAAGAACTAAGTGCATTATTGGAACAAGTAGGGATAGTAGCTGGATGTATTCCTAAGCTGCTAAGAAAGTTTATGAGTAGTGTTGTTTTTGGCAAATATTTTATCCATTAAGGATAAAAATACAAAAAGCTACCTGTCTGCTGCTATGATTGAAAGATATGAAAATCATCAAGAAGAGTTAGCTGAATTAAAACAGTTTTCAAAAGCAACTGCTTTGAGAAACATATATAGAATTCTTTAATGATTCTAAAAAAAGATGGGTATACTAGTTATATTGATGGTAGTACGACTCAAGAAGCTTTTTATAAGCAATTGAAGAGTTAGTTTGAAGTAACAAGCTCCAAATTGTTCAAAGAAAAGAATTAGAACAGAAGACTTTTTAAAGAAAACAACATACATTGTGATAATGGATCAATTCCGCATCAAATTCATCAGAATTCGAAGCCATTATTGAACGACAAAATGTATTCTATCCATTTTTAGTGAGAGAATAAAGATAAATTAATCAAAATTTTTGAATTTAGAATTCCATATTATGTTGGACCATTGGCGAAAAATCAACAAAGTCCATTTGCGTGGGCAACTTATCATACGGATGAACCGAGTGACGTCCATGGAATTTTTGAGAGACATTGTAGATACAAAAAGTTGCTGACAGAAAAGTTATTCATCGTATGACAAATTATGATATTTACTTACCAGATCAAAAAGTATTACCAAAACATAGTTACTTATATGAATTATTTACAGTTTATAATGAATTAACAAAAAATTCAATTTGTGATGATCAAAATCATAAATCTTATTTTAATGACAGCTAAAAAGATATTATTGATAATGTCTTTTAAAAAGAACGAAAAGTTACGTATGAAAACTAATGAACTACTAAGAGTTGCTTATGCTGATTTTAGAATAGAAAAGTATTATTGGTTTGAGTAAAGGATACAAAGGCTTTTAATGCTTCATTAGAGACGTATCATGATTTATTAAAATTAAAAAGTGGATAAGGACTTTTTAGACAATGAATCTAATCTTCCAATCATCGAAAGATATTATTTTAACATTAACGATATTTGAAAGATCGAAAAAAATGATTCGTGAGCGTTTAAGTAAATATGCATCTTATTTTGATGAAAAAGTGATGAAACGTTTGGAAGAGACGCCATTATACAGGATGGGAAGACTCTAAAAAGATTGATTGATGGAATTAGAGATAATAGGAAAACAATTTTAGATTATTTAAAGAATGATCACATGAAATCGTAACTTCATACAATTAATTCGAGGATGATTATTTAACATTCAAAAACAAATTGCAGAAGCTCAAGTAGTTGGCGAAGCAGATGGTTTAGTAGAACAAGTACAAATCTCTTGCTGGAAGTCCTGCTATTAAAAAGGTATTTTTACAAGCAATGAAAAATTGTGAGATGAACTCGTGAAAATAATGGGTTATAAACCAACGAGCGTTGTAATAGAGATGGCTAGAGAAAATCAAACAACCGCTCAAGGTTGAGAACAATCTAGAACTAGATTTAAGATTATCTGAAAGCTTGAGTGTATCTAGTAAACTTTTAGAAGAACATGATGATTACGAATAAAGAATTGATGAAGGAAAAGCTATGCTTATACTGTTTTCAAAATGGAAGAGATATGTATATAGATGAACCATTAGATATTAATCGATTGAGTGATTATGATGAGACCATATTATTCGCGTAGTTTCTTACAGATGATTCTACTGATAATAAAGAGTCTTAGTTAGTTCAAAATTAAATCGTGGTAAATCAGATGATGTTCCTAGTATTGAAGTTGTAAATCGAGATGGATTCATATTGGAGACTTTTTATTAAATGCAGAAATTAATGAGTGAAGTTAAATATAATCGATTAACAAAAAGCACGTCATGGTGGGTTAACAGACAAAAGATAAAGAGGATTGTTCATAGACAATTAGTTGAAACAAGACAAATTACAAAACATATCCAAAGAATATTAGATGAAGATGGAATTCAAGCGTAGATGATTCAGGGTAAGAAAATCTATGAGTAAAAAGTGTAACCTAAAATCTAACTTAGTATCTAATTTTAGGAAAATGTTTAATATTCCTAAAATTCGTGATTTAGATCATTATCATCACGCTCATGATGCTTATTTAAATGCGGTGGTGTGAAATCTTTTTAATTAGAAATATCCTAAATTAGCTCCTGAATTTATATATGGATAACATGTTTATATATAAATCGTAAGTGAAAGATGAAGAAAAAAGCTACTAAAAAGACGATTTTATATTCAAATGTATTAAAATTCTTAAAGATGATGGAAGAACAGAAAAGATTTTTCAAAGGTAATTTAATTTGGAATAAGAATCAACATACAAGAATGATTAAGAAAAGTTATTTTATTAACCAAATAGCCGTTGAAGAAAACAGAAATTCAGTCCGGTGGATTTACAAATGAAACAGTTGAAAAAGAACTTCCGACAAGTTAATTCCACGTAAAAACGGATGGGATACCAGATAAATATGGTGGTGTAGGAAGTCCTAAGATTGCCTATTCTGTTATGTTTGAGTATGAGAAAACTAGGAAAAAACTATTAAAAAGTAAAAGATATTATAAGGGTATCTATTATGAATCAAAAACGATTTGAAGATAATCCTAATATCTTCCTTGAGGAATGGCTACTCAAATGTTCAAAAGATTCTATCATTATTCTTCCAAAATATACTTTATTTGAATTGGAAAATGGTAAACGTCGTCGACATTGAAGCCATCAAGAATTACAAAAGCAAATGAATTAACTGTCATGGATACTTTTACTATTGTTATATCATGCATTGCATGAGAGATGATGTGAAAATAGAGAGAACATCAGTGCATATTTAGAACAACATCGTTCCAGATTTTAAAGATTTATTCGATGTTATTATTGAAAAATCTGAGACAATGGTTGTTAAGCCAAAAGTAGTGAGAAAGATTGAAAAAGTGATGGAGAATAAATTTGATAATGCTAGTATTGATGAGATTTCCAGGATCATTTTTATCATTATGACTTTTTATGAGAGCTGGTGCATCATCTGCATTTAACTTTTTGATGAACAAATTAAATTAGAAAATCAACGTTATCAAACTGTTTCTGAATGTTTGACTGAAATAATTTACCAGTCTGTGACAGAGCTTTTATGAAACAAGAATAGATTTAACTCTAGAAGTAATTTATTTTTCGATATAATATAAATAATTAAATATAATAAATGGAATCGTTCAGGAGCTGAAGTCTAGCTAGGACGAATAGTGCGATTACGAAACAACGCGAGAATTTTTAATGTGCGAGGGTTTTTAGAGCTGTGTTGTTCTGAATGGTTCCAAAATATACTAATCATTGTTCATCCTCCTAGACTAGTTTTTAGAGCTGTGTTGTTCTGAATGGTTCCAAAAATAGATTAGACGTTCAAAATAAATATGATTATGTTTTAGAGCTGTGTTGTTCTGAATGGTTCCAAAAGTAGCTACTATTTTTAGATGGTATGGCAAGTAGTTTTAGAGCACGTGTTGTTCTGAATGGTTCCAAAAATAGAGTTCCTCAGTATCTTCGAAACCTCGTGTTTTAGAGCTGTGTTGTTCTGAATGGTTTCCAAAATACGACATTAGGATAGTAATATTTGGGCATAGTTTTAGAGCTGTATGTTGTTCTGAATGGTTCAAAATAATTATTTTGATAAAATTCAAAAACATTTTGTTTAGAGCTGTGATTGTTCTGAATGGTTCCAAAATTTAAACAATTTCTCAATTTTTGGTTCTATGTTTTCTAAGAGCTGTGTTGTTCTGAATGGTTCCAAAATTTGCTCTTGTTCATCATCTAAACTATTTAGTTTTTAGAGCTGTGTTGTTCTGAATGGTTTCCAAAATAAAAAGGACAAAGGTTCTGAAGTTGTTTCCAGTTTTAGAGCTGTGTTGTTCCTGAATGGTTCCAAAATTAAAATTACCTCGAATTCTTTTCATCTTTTTGTTTTTAGAGCTGTGTTGTTCTGAGATGGTTCCAAAATGGTTCGGAGAATACACGATTCGACATTCCTGTTTTAGGCTGTGTTGTTCTGAATGGTTTCCAAAATTACTTCCATAAAACAACTTCATACCAGTGTTTTAGAGCTGTGTTGTTCTGAATGGTTCCAAAAATTGATTTCAACGCATAATCAGCTAGCGATTGGTTTTTAGAGCTGTGTTGTTCTGAATGGTTTCCAAAAATATTAAGTTTAAAACTACACCACAAACCTCTTGTTTTAGAGCTGTATTGTTCTGAATGGTTCCAAAATATAATAACTTTCTAGGTTGCATAATTCTTCGGTTTTAGAGCTGTGTTGTTACTGAATGGTTCCAAAATTTCTGAGTAACATTAATGAATTTAATAATGGGTTTTTAGAGCTGTGTTGTTCTGAATGGTTCCAAGAATTTCATAATGTTAGGTATAATAATAGTTTTCGTTTTAGAGCTGTGTTGTTCTGAATGGTTCCCAAAAATTAAAACAAACCACTAAAAACGTTCGTAGTATTTTAGAGCTGTGTTGTTCTGAATGGTTCCAAAATCACCAGAAATCATCGTAATCAATGTATGGTAGTTTTAGAGCTGTGTTGTTCTGAATGGTTCCAAAATGTTAACGAGTTGGTGTTCTTTCAGATAACCAGTTTTAGAGCACTGTGTTGTTCTGAATGGTTCCAAAATCAGAGACGGCAGAAATCGACGAAAAGGAGGTTTTAAGCTGTGTTGTTCTGAATGGTTTCCAAAATTATCTTCTGATCATATCAAAATATACTCGTAGTTTTAGAGCTGTGTTGTTCTGAATGGTTCCAAAGTTACATCTTTAGACTTCAGTTGGAGAAACACTAGAGTTTTTAGAGCTGTGTTGTTCTGAATGGTTCAAAAATGTTTTCCGTTGAGAAACATTAAGCTATCTTCAGTTTTAGAGCTGTGTTGTTCTGAATGGTTTCCAAAGAATTGAGTTATAGCGAAAAGAAGTCTGTGTTTCTGTTTTTAGAGCTGTGTTGTTCTGAGATGGTTTCCAAAATACTATAATAAATATGGTGTATTTTGCTGCATAGTTTTCGAAACTGTGTTGTTCTGAGATGGTTCCAAAATGATATGCAAGATGAGATTTGGAGTTATAATCAGCTTTAGAGTTATGTTGTTTTGAATAGTAATTAAGTGATAATGTTACAAAACTAAATAGTTTTAGGAGTAAAATTATGGCAAATAAAATGATGCTTGTAAGAAAGAAGAAAGCGTATGTAAAAGGGATGACAATTCGATAAGAGCACTAGAATCTATCTAGGTGTCTCTGTTCATTAGTAGTATTACTAAAGCTTATGAAATTCATTCAACAAGACTCTAAAGAGTATACTAAGTATATGTTGTATAGTTAAAATCAAAGAAATTAGATTATAAAGGGTTAGGAAGATGAAAAATATTTCAGCAGTAGAATTTCAAAAGGTAAACAAAACAGAGGAAGTTGTTTTAATTGATGTTCGTGAAAAAGATGAGTATCAAGCTGGACATATTCCAGGAGCAGACAATTTTTCCATTAAGTGAATTAGGGAACATCCTATACAAATTTAGATAAAAATCAATCTTATTATGTCGTTTCTGTCAAGCAGGGGGCGTTCTGCCAGAGCCTGCGAATTTTTAGAGCTCAAGGTTTTTGAAGTGGTGAATGTAACTGGTGGAATGAATGCTTGGCTAAAGATGAAGTTGTTAAATAGATTAGTAATGTAGAAACACTTTCAGGTTCTAAAAATTTCTCTCAGTATTCAGTTTTGAATTTAAGTTCCATTGGAAAATATGATAAAATAAAATAGAATTTGCGAAACTAGGAGGAGTATTGTGCCCGGGATTATTTATTACGATGGAAGGTCCAGATGGAGCAGGAAAAACAACTGTGATTGAAAAGCTTATTCCATTATTAGAAGAACGAACAAATGTGACCATTACTTCTACTCGAGAACCTGGAGGAAGTCGAGTGCTGAAGATATTCGACAAATTATTTTAGATGTTCAAAAATGTAGAAATGGATGTTCGAACAGAAGCAATTTTATATGCAGCTGCAAGAAGACAACATTTAACGGATCGAATTTTACCGAATTTAGAAAAAGGTGGCATTGTATTTTGCGACTGCTTTGTAGACAGTTCATTAGTTTACCAAGGAGTAGCTCGTGGAATTGGTGTCGAAGCAGTGTATCAATTAAATCAATTTGCAACAGCGGGAAAAACACCAGATGTGACGCTTTATTTAGATGTTCCAGCTGAGATTGGATTAGAAAAGAATTCATTTTAGCGAAGGAATCGTCAATTTGACCGATTAGATCAAGAAGGATTACAATTCCACAAAATGGTTCGACAAGGATATTTGGATATTATTCCAACAGATCCTGAACGTTTTATCCAAATTGATGCAACTAAAACAGTGGATGAAGTTGTGCAAGAATGTTTAACAGCTTTAGTAGACCGTTATCCAGAATATTTTTACGAATGGAGAGATAATATGAGATTAATTATTGCGATTGTACAAGACAAAGATAGTCATTTATTAAGCGATGAGTTTGCGAATGCAAATGTTCGTGCAACTCGTTTATCTACAACAGGTGGATTTTTACGAGCAGGAAACACAACATTCTTAGTAGGGATTGAAGAAGAACGTGTGGAAGAAGTTTTAACAATTATTCGTGAAAACTGTGAATCAAGAGAACAATTAACAACTCCTCCAGTACACTTGGATACAACATTAGAAGCAGGAATGTCAATGCCAGTTCCAATTCGTGTAGGTGGTGCAACAGTATTCGTTGTTCCAGTAGAAGCTTTCCATCGTTTCTAATATGAGCATGTTGAAGCAATCTTTTATTCATGCAGTTCAAAAAAATCGTTTAGGTCATGCGTATTTATTTGAAGGAATGCAAGGGAGTTGGAAAAGAGATTTAGCCCTATTTCTTGCCAAATTAGTATTTTGCCAAGAACGAGCTGAGGATGAAGAACCTTGTTCCCAATGTGATTATTGCCGAAGAATTAATGAGGGAAATTTCCCTGATGTTATGGAGATTACTCCCGAAGGGCAATCGTTAAAAGTGGATCAAATGCGAGAATTAAAGCAACAATTATCGAAGACAGCGATGGAAGGACATATGAAAGTCTGTATCATCCATGATGTGGATACATTAACAACGGGTGGTAGCCAATAGCTTTGTTAAAATTTTTAGAAGAACCAGAGTCTTCGATATTATTTTTATTACTAACAAACCGACTAGTAAAAAGTGTACCAACAGATTCAATCTCGTTGTCAAATTATTCATTTTGCAACGCCTGTTATGGAAACTTTAACGAATCAATTGAGGAAGCAGGAGTAATTCCTTCAGTCTCTCGTCTATTAGCAACACTGACGAGTGATTTTTGATGAGGCATTAGAATTAGCCAATAGTGAATCATTCCAACAATTGCGTCAAGATAGTTGGCAATGGTATACACGAGTATTTCAAAATCGTTCGATGGCATTTGTAACGATTCAGTCGCAAATGATGCCGTTATTGACTTCAAAGGCTGAAGGTCAACGTTTTTAGAATTATTATCCATTTATGTGAGAGATTCTCTTTATATAGCAATCGGTGCTAAAAGAGCAAAGTATTCAAAAAGATAAAGTAACGACTTTACAAACTATTGCGAATCAGTTAATGGTGCAAAAAGTGGATTGAATTGCATGAGAAGACGACTAAAGTGTTAGAAAAAGTTCAATCAAATGTAGGAATACAGGCTGCCCTAGAACAATGGGTATTAATGATTCCTTAGTAAGAAAGGAGAGATGGTATGACGAATCGTCAATTATGACCGAGTAGAACAATTAAAAAGACAAGTTCATCAGCAATTAGAATTGTTAGAAGAAATTAGTCAAGAATTACAAGTGGTCATTGAAGAAATCATAATTTAACGATGGAAAATCTTCACTTAAAAGAACGATTAGATACCATCGACGAATCTGTTCCAACGGATCAATCAAATGAGCAGGTGGAACAAAAAGAAAAACGCAGTCAGTCATTGATTAATTTGGAAAATATTTACGACCAAGGGATTCCATATTTGTAATTTTTATTATGGAAAAACGTCGTGATAATGATGAAAAACTGCATGTTTTGCACTGAAATTTTATTTAGTGAAAAACAATAATAGAATAACAGACTAAAAATACTTTTTCGAATAGTAGCAAGGACGTCAGCAGACTCGCAAATGCGAGTCTTATATCTACTGCTACGAGAAAAGTGTTTTTAGTCTGTTTTCTATTTTCCATCATAATATTTGTTGGATATGTAAATGATGTAGAATACTAGCAACTGATGTATTTTTCTCCGTAGCAAAAAGTAATATAAGCCGAGTGGCGGCTTATGTTACAGGGAAATTTTGAGACCGTGGCTCGAATTTTTAGCCATGAGCCTCGCTGATGAGGCTGCTGGCGAGCTGCTACTAATAGAAAATGCAGGCAGTTATATTCTTTCTCATGATAAAAAACAATATCCTGATAAAAAGAAGCAATATATTATATGATATACACTTTTCTATCAAAAATATAATCGTTTATAATGAACATACGTAAAAATGGGAGTGAAAGATATGAAACAGAAACCAAATGTTATTTTATTAATGGTGGATCAAATGAGAGCCGATGCGCTATCTTTTAATGATCCAAACCATTTTGCGATAACACCAACTTTAGATATGATGGCTCTTTGGGATATAATTTCGAACAAGCCTATTCTCCTGTTCGAGTTGTGTACCACACGTGCAGCCCTATTAACCGGAATGGATCAATCTTCTACGGGTCGTGTAGGGATATGAAGACGAAGTTCCTTGGAATTATACGAATACATTACCTCAAACATTTAGAGATTGGGGATACCAAACAGAGTGTATTGGGAAAATGCACGTTTACCCCTCAAGAAAAAGAATGGGATTTGACCATGTAGTATTACATGATGGGTATTTACATGTTGATCGAAAATATGAGAAAGCTTATGGACAAAACTTTTTGAAGTTTTCTAGTGATTATTTAGAATTTTTGAAAAAAGAAATTAGGTCACGATATTGATATGATTGATGATGGTGTCAATTGTAATTCTTGGGATGTTCGTCCATGGGAATTGCCAGAAAAATATCATCCAACAAACTGGGTCGTTAGCGAGTCGATTCAATTTTTAAAACGTCGAGATCCTTCTGTGCCATTTTTCTTAAAAATGTCATTTGAAAAACCTCATGCACCTTTAAATCCTCCAAAATATTTTTATGATTTATATATGGATGCATTGCCAGATGAAACAATTTGCATATTGGAAACTGGGAACGACTAGAAGAAAAATACCAGACTTATATGTCATCATGGAAAATTAAAAACCAGACGCTACAAAAAGAATATTGTGGCTGATTATGGATTAGTTTCTCATATCGATAATCAAATTAGCTGTTTCTTAACAGCGCTTTGCAAAGAATTTGATTTAGATAAAAATACGATTATTTGGTTCGTATCCGATCATGAGGGATCAATTAGGAGAACATTATTTGTTTAGAAAAGCTGTACCTTATCAAGGAGTATTAAAGTTCCATCGTTTATTTACTGATCCAGGAAATATTATTGCAGCCAGTCATAAAACGATTAAACAATTAGTAAAAATTACAAGATATTTTCCCTTCATTAGTGGATTTAGCACTTGGAGAACATGTAGAAGTGGATGGAAAGAGTGTGAAACAATTATTATTTCGGACATTATGAAGGTTGGAGACAAGATTTCCATGGGGAACATAGTGAGGTAGTCGATTCTTGTCAATTTGTCTTAACTCAAGATTGGAAATTCATTTGGTATCCTGTAAAAGAATGAATATCAATTATTCCTATGCCAACAGATCCAAATGAAATGAAGAATCTAATAACAGAAGAAGTTATGCTCCATGTTATCGAAGAGTTAACAGCGAAAACTAGTTCAATATTTACAAAATCGTCCGGAAGGATTTGTAAAAAGATGGACAATTACATCAAGTGCCAGTAGAAGCGATTCATGCGACTCTTTATAAGGAGAGCATAATGGAATTTGTTCAAATACCAGCAGGGAAATTCTTAATGGGAGATTCTACTCATCAAGGATTTGTAGAAGATTATGAAGGTCCAGCTGTTGAAAAAGAAGTTCATGCATTTGAAATGGCAAAAACTCAGTGACAAATGCAGAATTTTTAGAATTTGCTACAAACCACTGGTTATCAAACTTTAGCGGAGAGATTAGGAGATTCCTATGTATTCCATTTATTGTTACCTGAGGAAAAAAGGGAGAATTATCCTCATGTAACAGGATCTCCTTGGTGGAAAGTCGTGCCAAATGCTCATTGGGCGCAGCCATTTGGAGAAGGTTCTAGTATAGAGGAATTGAAGATCATCCAGTTGTTCATATTGCATTAGAAGATGCTATTCATATTGTCGATGGGCTGAGTGCAATTGCCAACTGAAGTGCAATGGGAATATGCTGCTAGAGCAATGAGTACAAGTACATATCCTTGGGAGAGGATTTAGTACCTGAATCAGGCTATCGTGCGAAACACATGGCAAGGAGATTTTCCAAATGTCAATGACGCATTAGACGGATTTGTTGGAACAGCTCCTGTGTATTCTTTTGAACCGAAATGATTTTTGGATTAGTATCAAAATGATTGGAAATGTTTGGGAATGGTGTAGTCATCCAGAGGAATTGTTTTACCTTTAGTAGAAGAGAGAATTTCCTTGGATTCAATAAAACCTAGTGGAGAATTTGCCATTCGTGGGGGATCATTTTTATGTCATTGTTCTTATTGTAATCGATATCGAGTAGCTGCTAGAAATGGCGCCTTTGTAACGTCTACAACAAGTCATATAGGGATTTCGTTGCGTGCGTTTTGAGGAGGAATCACATGTACGTAGCAATTTATAGCATCATCGTCTGGATTTGTGACCTTTATTGGCGCAAATAACAGGGATTAGGTGGAGGAATTATTATTAAACCGGCTTTTTGATTTTGTTGGGTTGAGATCAAGCAGCGATGATTAGTGTGTATTCGACGATTGCAGTATTTTTCCATGTGCATTGAGTTTCAGCTCTATAAAGATGGGATGATGTAAAAATAGTCAGCGAAAATTGCATTAGGTCTTTCGATAGGTTCGATTGTAGGTGTGACCATCTGGGAACAAATTTTCCAGATGGCTTTACATATGAAATCGATTGAGAGTTTATTCAATCGATTTTATTAGTCATCATTCTTTGATGGGATTATTGTATGCGTTTTCCAAGAGAAAAATTGTGACACACTCCTTAAACCAATTATTTGGGACTATGGTTTTAGGGTGGAGTAGGTTTAATATCGGTTTTTCTTGGAATTGGGGGAGGTCCTTTGAATATTGAGCTGTTAGTATATTTCTTTTCGATGAAATCAAAAGAAGCAGCTTTTTATTCGATTCAAATGATTTTTCTTGCGCAGATTATGAAAATGGGTTCCATTGTAACCATCTGCATCAGATTGAATGGAATGGGTTATTAGTGATTTTGATTATTGTTTTTGCATTTTTAGGTGGATATTTTGGAACAAAAATTCAAAGAAATTCAACCACCAACAAGTACTGACATGTTACTCATTTACTGATGATCGTCTTACTGTGTTTATTAATTTGTATAATGTACCAACGGTTATAATTTAGAACTAGAACAGACTTCCTTTAGTTGCAGAAAGTGTCAGCAGCCAGCTAACGCTGTCTCATGGCGACCTTGTAAACTACAAAAAGTCTTGTCTATTTTTAGTTTACGCTCATTCTTGGTGAATTAACTTATATACATCTTGTTTTTAGTTGGTTTTGTTTTGCTATCCCATTTAATGGCATCTTTTGGAAAGTTGTTGGTGTTCCATTGCTCATTGTACTTGTTCTTCTAAACTAAATGTTCCAAGAAGCAGTCTCTTCCATTGCAATGCTGTTGTTACCTCTTCAGGACGAGTTGTCCCAATTAAAAATACAACATTCTGCCCTTTTAATTCTTCTTCGCTACATAGAGTTTTCAACTCTAAAGCCGTTCCACGAATAAATTCTTCTGCTTTTTTCGTTAATTCTGACATAAAACGACTTCTTTTCTTCCCCATAAACTTGAGAAATAAGACTGAAACAATCGTCTAATCGATAAGGAGATTCATATAAAATCACTGTTTCACTATGACTCGATAAAGCTGTTAACTCAGCCACTCGGTCCTTTTTCTTTCTAGGAAGAAATCCGTAAAAATAAAATGGTTGAGGAACTAATCCTGATGCGATGAGTGCAGTAATTGCAGCATTAGCACCCGGTAATGGAATAACGGTAATTCCTTCTTGAATACAAGCTTGAACAAGTTCAAATCCTGGATCACTAATCGAAGGAGTTCCGGCATCACTGACTTGAGCAATATTTTTTCCATCTTTTAACCACTCGATAACAGAGGGAATCCGTTCCTGTGTGTTATGTTCATGGAAACTTTTTTGAGGAGTTTGGATTTCAAAATGATTTAATAATTTCTGAGTATGTCTTGTGTCTTCCGCAAGAATAAAATCGACTTCTTGTAAAGTTTTAATAGAACGAAAAGTCATATCGTCTAAATTTCCAATGGGAGTAGGGATTAAGTATAGCTTTTCCATAAGGGGATTCTTCAAAACTTTTTGTCTCATGACAGTTCCTCCTGTTGTAATAATTGAATAATAGGCGAGGCTGTTTTTCTTATGTTCACACTTTGCCCTGTTAGATAGTTTATTTTTGACTACGTGTTTGTTGTTTAAAAGCATATTCTGCCTTCAGTGCTTCGGATTTTGTAGCATATTCTTTAGCATATAATAGAGTAATCGGACGCCTTGTTTTTGTATATTTAGCTCCTATTCCGTTATTATGAGCCATGATTCTTTTTCTACATTTGTCGTATATCCCGTGTATAAAGTGTTATCTCTTACATAAGGCAACATAGATAAAATGTGTTCCCCATCTCATTAACCCCCATAATACTCTTTTAATTTATCCGTATATTGATTATTTTCATCGAAAAACAGTAATAGGTGGTAAAATACGAACGCCACCTAGTTGTCCGTCTTTTATCAGTTCAATGAGGACAATATTACTTTTCTTTTTCCTTCTTTTGGATGAATGAATTGAATCCGTTTTCGTTCTAATCGATATTGTCTTGCTGTTGTTAAAATATCTGTCAGACGATCTGGTCGATGTACGACAAAGGCTTTTTCCTTTTCATTTTTAGTAATCCGGATATATTTTGCGCAATTCTTCTAATGGTAAATGAATTTCATGACGAGCAATCGTGAAAGCTTCTTTTGATTGACGAGAGCTTGTTCTGTAATCTGAAATAAGGAGGATTACATGTAATGAAAATCAATTGAGTCTTTCTTTAGTATCGTTGTAATTTCTCGAACATCTGCTTGGATTATTTCTACCTTATCTTCTAGTTGATTGAGTTGAATGGTTCGATTTGCCATATCACATATGCTGTCTGTAATTCAACGCCTAGAATTTTATTGTTTGTTTTAGCACTGAGTAAAAAGCTGACAATCCATTTCCCGTACATAAATCTCACAATGGTTGCTTTTTCTTTGATGAGGGATAGTAGCAAAATCACTTAATAATACTGCATCAATCGAAAAGGAAAATACTTCAGAACTTTGGATAATATCAATATTTTTCTCGTTCTAATCTATCTAGATCTTTCAGCGGCTTAAACTCAATCGTCATAAAGTCTCCTTACATTTCATTCAATATAGTAGGTTTATTTTTAGCATAGAAGGAAAGACTCTGCACAAAAATATATTTTAAGAATCAAACTAAGACCTATGACATTTTAAAAAGGAAAAAGGCATAATAACCTTGTAAATGAAATTAGTAAACAAATGGAGGAATCCGATATGAATGAAAAAGAACGTATTTTAGATTTAGTAAAAAGAGTGATTAGCTCGCAAGAAGCGATTTCCTTATTAGAAGATCTGGGAAAAATCAAGGAGAAGCTTCAAAAGTGAGTGAGCAAGAGAAAAGATGCATCCACTTACCAAAAAGAAGATGAAAAACGATTCGATACAGTTTTAGATAGCATCGCATCTGTTGTCACAATTTTTCAAGTGAATTTGATGAAGGATTTGAAACATTAAACCAAGTGAAATCAACAAGTGAAACAAAAGAAGAACGAATCGAAGAACTTCATACAGCAAAAGCATCTTGATAAAACTAACGGTAGAACAAGAAATGGAATTACAGAAGACTTACTGAAGAATTAGAAGTTTTACGTTCTCAACAGAAGTTTAGAAGAAGAGAAAAAAGCAGCACAAGATGAAATGAAACGATTGAAAAAAGAAGAGTTCGATGAAAAACTCAAAAAAGCAAAACAAAAAATTGAAGAAACAGATTGGCAACATAAAACAACAAGTGATTTTATCACAGTTAGGAGGAATCATTGGACGCTTTGCAGGACAATGTAAAGCAGTTGCTGAAACAGCACGTAATGTAAGTGTTACGATTAAAGATCATCCAAGTTTTTCAACGATGTCTCCATTTTTCTATCAAAACCAAGTCACTCGTATGCTTTTGAAGAAGAGTTTGGAGAAATTGGTATTATTGAAATTAAAGTGGCAAATGGGGATATCAAAATGAAAACTGCTCCTCAATCAACTGTAACAATTGAAGGAGAATTTCGATTAAATGAAGAGTTTGAAACGGAAGAAGAAATTGAAACACTATATTAATGAGCGAATGAATGTTAGTCTAGAGAACGATACATTTAAAATTCCTTTTATTCCAAGTAAAAAGTTTATGCAGATGTTACTTTTTGTTTTCCCAGAAAAAGACTATGATTATGTCAGTGTCAAAAGGATTGAATAGTGATCTCGAATGAAAGATTTCACAGGAAAAAGATTTTTATGCAGAATCACAAAATGGAGAGTTTCTGTTAAAAATGTGAGTGGAACCATGTTAGAACTTAGCAAAAACGGAACGATTAAACAATTGATGGACAATTCAAAGATACTATTTTAGATGGAACAAATGGGTATATTATTTTTGATGCAGAAGCAGAAAGTGCAACACTAAAAACAGTGAATGGTTCTATTAAAGTGAAAAAAGTATCACCAAATGCAAAACAGATTATGGCTAAAACCGTAAATGGAAATGTACAATTAGATGTACCAGAATCATTAGAATTAGAGGCAGCTTTAAGTACATCACTAGGAAAATTACATTATGATGATGCACAATATGAAGTGATTAAACATGAAAAACGGTGACGAGTCATTCAGTCGTTTTAAGAAGACAAAAAGAAGTAGTTCCTGTTAGGATTACAGGAAAAACAACGACTGGAAGTGTGACGTTAAATTCGGTACAATAGAGATAAATTCGTAAAGAGGAGAGAACTATGAAAAGAAAAAGATTAATGCGTTCAAAAGATAATCGTATATTAGCAGGTGTTATCGGCGGAATTGCAGAATATTTAGACGTTGATGCAAGTATTTTTAAGAGTCATCTTTGTACTTTAACATGGTCAGGAATGCCAATCTTATTATATATTTTATTACGATCATTATTCCTTCAGAAAACCAAAAATCATAACTATTATTATGATTCTTACAATCGACCAAGAAAAGAAGCCTGAAAAGTAGAAGAAGATGATTCTGATTGGAGTGACTTCAGAATATGTTTTTAAGAAAAATCGCTATTAACAAGCAGTAGGATTTATGGTCATTGCAGCATTACTTCCCAGTTCGTTGTAAACCAATTGGGGATCAGCTTTGTTTGCGGCGATTGTTTTTATCGATTTTTAAATGTTGTCGTGAGACCAATTTTTTGATGATTGCCTCTATTCCATTAATTGCTGCAAGTTTTGGTGTGTTTATGTTAATTATTAATGCGCTAATGCTTTGAGTTAATGATGGAATTGTCCTAGGAATTCACGTGACATCATTTTGGATGTTAATCGTTGTCAGTGTGTTATTAAATATTTTTAGAAAATTTGTTGAAAATTTCTTCAAGGAAGAAGAATATTATTAGATAAAAAGATGACTTTTTCATGAGTAGTAATAAACAGCTACTATGAAGAGTCATTTTTATTTCAGTCATCTGGGGGAAGGAAAATATTAGAGAATCTATAAAGTTTTAGTGTAGAATTACCTGAGAAGTATAAAAATGTGGTATGATAAACTAGAATAAGTAGAAAATGAGGGATGATATGAAATCGAACGTAACGATAGAAAAACTTGCCGAAAAACTTCATTTAAAAACCATTACATGGTTTAGAATATTTAAATCGTGAAATAACCACTAGTGAAATTTCAAGGCCAGGATTAGAATTAGCAGGATATTTTAATTTTTATCCAGCAGAAAGAATTCAATTATTAGGAAGAACAGAATTATCATTTGCAGCACAATTATCTTCGCAAACTAGATTAAAAACAATGCGTCGATTATGTACACCTGAAACACCTTGTTTTGTTATCGCTAGAAAATTATTACCACCAGAAGAATTAGTTCAAGCAGCAGAAGAAGCTAAAATTCCTATTTTACAAGCAAGCTCGAGAACGACTCATGTATCGAGTAGTGTAACGAATTATTTGGAAAGTCGATTAGCTCCTCGTACATCAATGCATGGTGTATTAGTAGATGTATACGGAATTGGAATGTTGATTACTGGAGAAAGTGGCGTTGGTAAATCTGAAACAGCCTTAGAATTAGTTCAAAAAGGTCACCGTCTAGTAGCAGATGATCGTGTTGAATTGTATCAACATGATGAATTAACGCTTGTTGGTGAAGCTCCAGAAATTTTAAATAATCTAATTGAAATTCGTGGAATCGGAATTGTTGATGTAATGACATTATTTGGTGCAGGAGCTATTTTAGATACGAAACAAGTGAGATTTATTAGTTCATTTAGAAAAATTGGACACCAGATAAAACAATATGACCGTTTAGGAAGAGCAGTTGAAACGACTGAAGTGATGGGAGTAAGCATTCCAAAAATGAGAATTCCTGTGAAAACTGGTCGAAATGTTTCGATTATTTTGGAAGTTGCTGCGATGAACTTCCGTGCGAAAAAAATGGGATTTGATGCTACAAAAACATTCACAGAACGTTTAGAGCAGTTAATCGCTGAAAAACAGCGAACAATAGGAGGCGATTGTATGAATGAATTTTTACTTCAAACGATTAATCCTATAGCGATTGAAATTGGTGGTTTACAAATACGTTGGTATGGCATCATTATTGCTTCTGCTATTTATATTGCAGCGACTCTAGCAGATAGGGAAGCTACAAAAAAAGGATTTCGTAAAGATTTTGTAGTTGATTTAGTATTTTTGGGCCATTCCATTAGCCTTTTTAGGAGCAAGATTTTATTATGTTTTGTTTGAATGGAAACATTATATTGCTAACCCGATTGATATTATTAAAATTTGGGAAGGAGGCATTGCCATTTATGGTGGATTAATTGGAGGAGCTTTTAACAACGTATTGGTTTTGTAAAAAGAAGAAGTTTCCTTTATTTTTGTTGCTAGATATTTTTAGCGCCAGTTGTCTTATTAGCGCAGTCAATTGGACGTTGGGGAAATTTCACGAATCAGGAAGCTCATGGATCAGAGTTACAAGGCACTTTCTAGAAAATCTTCATTTGCCAAGTTTTATTATTGATCAAATGAATATTAATGGTGTTTATTATCATCCAACTTTTTATATGAATCTTTATGGTCTGCTTTTAGGAGTTATTTTATTACTCATTTTAAGAAAGAAAGCTCCTATTAAAGTTGGGGAAGTACAGACTTATTTAATTTGGTATGGATGTGGTCGTTTTGTAATTGAAGGAATGCGTACAGATAGTTTATAGCTATTTGGAGTGATTCGTATTTCTCAAGCATTATCTTTAATCTTAGTGATTGGAGCTATCATATGGATCTGGATGCAAAGAAAAATCATCCACAGCGACCCACTTATGTATCCGTTGATGATCCAAAAATCATCGGATTTATGGATTTAAAGGAGTCAGTTTATGAAACAAAAATTGCAATTTTAGGAGCAGGTTCTTGGGGAACAGCATTGGCTATGGTTTTAAAAGACAATGGACATGATGTATGTTTATGGGGAAATAATGCTTCTCAAATTGAAGAAATTAATACAAATCATACAAATCATCAATATTTACCAGAAGTTATTTTTAAATGAAGAAATTTATGCAACAACAGATTTAGCAAAAAGCATTATCAGGGGCAAACGCGGTTCTAGTTTTGTGCTTCCAACTAAGGTCATTCGTTTAGTCGCTAAACAAGCGGCTCCTTTTGATTAGAAGGCAATCCCTGTGATTATTCATGCGAGTAAAGGATTGGAACAAGAAAAGTTATTTGAGAATTTCTGAAAATTTTAAAACAAGAATTACCTGAAGAGAAATATCAAGATATTGTAGTTCTTTCTGGACCAAGTCATGCGGAAGAAGTTGCAAAAAGGATTTAACAACGATTACTGCTGCATGTGCTGAATTATCATCCGCAAAAATTGTTCAACAATTATTCAGTAATTCTTATTTTAGAGTATATACGAATATGGATGTTATTGGCGTGGAATTAGAGCAGCATTGAAAAATGTTATTGCAGTTGGTGCAGGTGCTTTACATGGACTAGGCTATGGAGATAATGCTAAAGCAGCTTTTAATGACTCGTGGTTTAGCAGAAATTAGTCGTTTAGAATTGCTTTTGGAGCAGATCCACTAACTTTTATTGGATTAAGTGGATGGGTGATTTAATTGTAACTTGTACAAGTATTCATTCAAGAAACTGGCGAGCAGGAGATCAATTAGGTCAAGGAAAAATCTTTAGACGATATTTTTATCCAATATGGGAATGGTTGTTGAAGGTGTCGAAAACATGTAAAGCAGCTTATAAATTAGCTCAGGAAAAAGGAATTGAAATGCTGATCACAAAACGCTGTTTACATATTTTATATAATGGGAAAAATATTAAAACAGAAGTTTTACAATTGATGGAAAGAGAAAAATCAGAAGTATCATTAAAATCACATCAAGAACAAATGGAGGTATCATCATGAAAAAGTAAAGAAAGCAGTTATTCCAGCAGCTGGATTAGGGACACGTTTGTTACCAGCAACAAAAGCGATGGCAAAAGAAATGTTGCCAATTGTTGATAAACCAACGATTCAATATATTGTAGAAGAAGCTTTTAGCTTCAGGAATTGAAGAAATTTTAATTGTTACTGGAAAGAGTAAACGTCCAATTGAAGACCATTTTGATTCAAATATTGAATTAGAATCTAATTTGAAATCAAAAGGAAAAAGAGTTGTTTGAGTTAGTTCAAGAAACAACAGGAATTAAATTATACTTTGTTCGTCAATCTTATCCTAAAGGGCTTGGAGATGCAGTTTTACAAGCGAAAGCATTTGTTGGTGGAGAGCCATTTGTTGTTATGCTTGGAGATGATATTGTCAAAGCAAAAAGTACCGTTAACAAGACAATTAATTGAAGGATATGAAAAAAACTCATGCTTCAAATATTGCGGTAATGGAAATTCCAATGGAAGATACAAATAAATACGGAATTATTGAACCAGAAAGTAAAGTAGCTGATGATTTGTATAATGTTCGTCACTTTGTTGAAAAACCAAAACCAGAAAATGCACCAAGTAATTTAGGATTATTGATCGTTACTTATTAACTCCTGAAATTTTTTGATATTTTTAGAAAATCAAGAACCTGAGCTGGTGGAGAAATTCAATTAACAGATGCTATTGATACATTAAACCAAACACAACGTGTATTTGCAAAGAAATTTGAAGGTACACGATATGATGTTGGAAATAAACTTGGTTATATGACAACAAGTATTGAGTTTGGATTAGAACATCCAGAAATTAAAGATGAATTAAAAGATTATATTATTGATTTAGCTCATCAATTAGAAGGTAAAACTTCAAGCAAGAAAGTTGTTGAATCAAAAGAAAAATAATAAAATAGAATAGACAATAAAAGGACTGAACAACAAAAGTTGCAACTAGGCAGTAGTTTTTGTTCAGTCTTCTTTATAACTGAAGGTAAAGGAGATTTAACAATGGAAGAGAGACAATTTATGATGTGATTATTATCGGTTCAGGTCCTGGAGGAATGACTGCAGCATTATATGCTTCACGTGCGAATTTAAAAAACATTAATTTTTAGAAAAAGGTGTTCCTGGAGGAGAGTATTAAATACATCTGATGTGAAAAATTATCCAGGATTTTCAAATATTAGTGGTCCAGATTTAGCAGATAATATGTATAAAGGTGCGATGCAATTTGGTGCAGAATACGCTTATGGCAATGTAAGTGGAATTGAAGTGGATGGAGATTTACGTATTGTTCATGCCGGTAAAAATCTTATGCCGCTTATGCAGTAGTAATTGCTACGGGGTCTTATCACCGTAAATTAGGAGTTCCCGGTGAAGAAGAATATTCTGGTAGAGGTGTTTTCTATTGTGCAGTGTGTGATGGAGCTTTCTTCAAAGGTAGTGATTTATTAGTCATTGGTGGAGGAGATTCCGCGGTTGAAGAAGGAACTTATTTAACACAATTTGCAAATAAAGTTACGATTGTTCATCGTAGAGATGCTTTACGTGCACAAAAGATTTTACAAGATCGAGCATTTGTGAATGAAAAATGAAATTTTTTGAATAAAGCTGTAGAAGAAATTTCAGGAGATGAGCAAAAAGTAACTCATGTTACTTTAAGAGATACTCAAACTCAGGAACTTTCTCAAGTAGAAGCTGCTGAGTATTCATTTATGTTGGTTTATTACCGTTGACAGAGCCATTTAAAGATTTAGGAATTACAAATGAAGAAGGCTGGATTATCACAAATGAAAAAATGGAAACAAGCATTCCAGGAATTTACGCGGTAGGGGATGTTCACAAAAACATTTAAGACAAATTACAACAGCTGTTGGTGATGGTGGAATTGCAGGAAATGAAACTTATCACTATGTAGAAAGTATTAAGGAAAAATTGGCGAAATAAGAGAAGTGTTTGTCTCAAAAATAGAAATTCACATATTTGAGAAGTGGGAGTTTGTCTTGAAGAAAATATATCGAATTTGTAGCAACAGACGTTGACAAATGTGTAGGATTTTGTTATTATAAACAGGCAAATCGTAAAAAAATCGATGAGTTATTGAATCTATTTGGAAATGAGAGGTGTCATTCATGCGTATCAACATTTTATTAGAATGTGCTGAAACAGGTGAGCGTTTATACTAACAAGCAAAAACAAACGTAACAACCCAGAACGTTTAGAATTAAAAATATTCTCCAAAATTACGTAAACACGTTGTTTTCAAAGAAACTAAAAAGTAATTTCGAGAAAAGTAATTGGAAGGTCAAGCAGAGCTTGGCCTTTTTCTTGTAGTAAGCGAGAAATGGATTTTTGATATAGTAGTAAGGACGAGCAAACCTGCGGTTTCATGGCTAAAAATTCGAGCCTAGGGTCTCGAATTTTCTAACATAGTAGCCACCAGGTAGCTACTAATGCTTGCTACTATAAAAATCATTTCTTTTTCGTGACCGTATGAGGGGACGTATGTAAAGTGGATTTTTGATATAGTAGTAAAGGACGGCAGAGCCCTGCGGTTTCATGTGATTGCTACTATAAAAATTCATTTTGTCACCATAACACTACCTTAATAGTTCAAAATCTTGTATACTGTTAAAGGTGATTAAAAATGGAGAAGCAGAATACAAAAATTTTTATAACGAGTGGAAATATTAATCGAGTCATTTTAACGATTGCCACTCCTTTAATGATTAATAACTTAATTCGAACTTTATATAATTTAACGGATGGATTGTATGTAGCTCAGTTGTCTGCTGAAGATTTTGCGGCGACTGCGTTTATTTGGCCGTTAAATTTTTTTATTTATCTCAATTGGTTTGGGAATTAGTGTTGGCGCAACGGCTCTCATTGCGCAATATTTTCGGAGCAAATGATTTAAAAATTAGCGAAGAAATATACTTGGAACTACGATGGCGTTAACGTTTGCTTTTTGGTTTTCTATTATCAACGATTGGCTATATTTTTGCTGGTCAGTTTGTAGAATGGATGGGGAGCTAGTGGCGTCTTTTTATGAGAAATCGACTGCGTATTTAAAAATTAATTTTATTGGATTATTTTTTTGATTTTGCTTATTTTTGGATATCAAGCATTGCTGAATGCGCAAGGTAGAACAAGAGTCATTACAGTAGTTAGTACAATATCCTCTATCACGAATGTCTTATTAGATCCGATATTTATTTTTGCAACGATTCCTTTTACACAAATTCCTGGATTAAATGCGGGATTGAAGGAGCTGTTTGAGCAACGGTAATTGCGAAAATTATATTATGGTTTTTTAGCGATTATGCATACTAGAAGAGAATCATTATTCATGTTCCATTGTATGAAGTGGATTATGATGCATCTGTTATTCGTAAAATTTTACAAGTAGCATGGCCTTCTGCATTTGGATATGGGGGAGCTGCATTTGGTTTTTACTGTATTAAATGGATTAATTCAGTCATACGGGACTTTCTGTTCTTGCAGCTTATTCTATGGTTAATCGTATTTCAGATATTTTAACACAACCGCAAATGGGAATTGGATCTGCTTTTAACAGCCATTATTGGGCAAAAATATGGGAGCAGGATTATTTGAACGAGCTCATGCGATATTTAAACGAGCATTGATTTGGGTGTTATCTCATTTCTGCACTTGGAAGCGTAGCTATTTTTATGTGGCAAGATACTTTACTTCATATTTTTATTAAAGATGTAACGGATACGATTCTTTTGGAATAGTGCGGTTGAATATTTATATTACACAGCATTCATTATTTTCTTTATGGGGATGTTTTCTGCGTATAGTGGATTTTTCCAAGGTTTAGTGCAACAAAATATTCCATGAATATGTCAATTGGACGTTTATGGGTTGCTCGTTTACCAATTATTTGGATATTAGGAAGTTTAACAGAGTTAGGAGCTACTGGTATTTGGATTGCGATGTTACTTTCGAATGCTTTTAACGGTTTTTATATGGACATTTAGTTTATAAATGGAAAGACTGGAGTAGCATGCATTATGCAAAAAGGAGAGAGTTAGTACATGTTGAAAAGAATTTATTAAATATTATAAACCGTATCGAAAATTATTTTTATTAGACTTTACTTGTGCAGTTATTGTGGCAATTTTAGAATTAGCCTTTCCTGTAATGGTTCATCGTGTCATTGATGAAGTGTTACCACAACAAAATGTTGGAATTATTTTAGTAGTAGGATTTAGTTTAGTGGCGCTATATGCGACTTCTACAGTATTAAATTATATTGTCGTATCCTTCGGGCATTTATTAGGCATTAATATTGAAACGGATATGAGAAGAAATTTATTTGCCCATATTCAAAAACAATCATTTTCATTTTTTTGATAATATGAAAATCGGTGAATTATTAAGCCGTTTATCGAGTGATTTATTTGATATTAGTGAATTAGCACATCATGGTCCAGAAGAATTGTTTATCGCTATTATGACGTTAATTGGTTCGTTTGTATTGATGTATCAAGTTCAACCAAAACTAGCTTTTATGGACAATTGTATTTGTTCCGTTTTTAGCGATTGCATTAGCGGTTTTCAATCGAAAAATGTCAGCAATTAATCGTCAAATTTATAAAGGCTTAGCTCACTATTCTGCTGGTTTGGAAAAATGTGTTAAGTGGGATGCGAGTGGTAAAGGCTTTTGCAAATGAAGAACATGAACAACAATTATTTGAAGGGTTAATTCAAGAATATCGCACGAATAAAATTCAGTTTTATAAAACAATGGGTTCAAGTAGTTCGTTTAATTATTTATTAATGCGTAGTATTAATTTATTTACGTTAATGCTAGGTTCGTATTTTACTGTTACAGGGACAACTTACTGCGGGAGAATTAGTGGGGTATATTTTTACTAGCAAATGTTTTTGTTCGACCTATTGATAAAATGAATTGATGATTGAATTATATCCAAAAGGAGTTGCTGGATTCCGTCGTTATCAAGAATTAATGGCTATTGAACCGGATATTCAAGATCGACCTGATGCAATCGAAGCGCCTCATTTTGAAGGAGATATTTCTTATCGTAATGTAAGTTTTGATATGAAGAAAACAAAGCTGTTTTTGGAACATGTTTCAATGGATGTGAAGAAGGGAGAAACCGTTGCGTTTTGTAGGGCCTTCTGGTGTAGGGAAAACAACATTGGTGAATTTATTACCTCGTTTTTATGAATTACAAGAGGGAGAAATTTTAATCGATGGGCAAGATATTCGTAACTTTACAATGCAATCGTTAAGACGTCAAATTGGAGTTGTTCAACAAGATGTATTTTTATTTAATGGAACGATTCGTGAAAATGTACTTTATGGTCGATTAGATGCAACGGATGAAGAAGTAGAAGAAGCTATTGAGCGTTCTAAATTAAGAGAAGTAGTCGATGATTTAGAGTTTGGTTTAGATACTCAAATCGGAGAACGTAGGGTCAAATTATCTGGTGGACAAAAACAACGATTATCGATCGCTCGTATTTTCTTAAAAAAATCCTTCGATTTTTAATTTTTGGATGAAGCAACAAGTGCATTGGATACTCAAACGGAGAAATTTATCCAACAATCCTTTGATGAACTCGCAAAAGGGAAGAACGACTTTTATTATTGCGCACCGATTAGCAACCATTCAACATGCAGACCGTATTATTGTAGTAACAGAAGATGGTTTAGCAGAAGATGGTACGCATGAGGAATTATTGAAGAAAAATGGCATTTACGCTAATTTATATCATGCACAATTTGCGTAATGAAAGAGGGAAAAAAATACTTTGCTATTATGGCAAAAGTATTTTTTTATTTTATCTAATAGAATATATGAATAAATTAATGAAGATACATTAAATTGCAGAAAGTTTCTGCAATTTTTGTCATTTACAGGGAAAAATCCTGGAATATAATTTAAATATAAATGATATAGCTATTGAGTTTATGAAAAAGAGGTGTACTGATGTTAACTAAGAGGCAGTTGAAATTAGTTGAAATACTAAGTAATTTAGAAACTTATCAGACTGTTGCACGAGTTGCTAATTGTTTAGGAGTATCAGAGAGAACTCTTCATACGGAATTGAAAGTTATAGAAAGTGAAGGTTTTAAAATAGATAGAAAAAGAGGTCTTGGGATAAGATTAAAAGAACTAAACCAAGAGTACGATATATCTGATTTTGAAATTGATAATATTAAAATCGCCGAATTGAAAATTATGAAAAATTATTTTTCGATCAACAAAGTATAACTTTTTGGATTAGCAGAGGAGTATTTTACAAGCACAACATCAATTCAAAAATGATATACGAGTAATTTCAAAGATTTTATTTAGAGACACTAATGTTAATTTGGTAAGCGATTACTTAGGTACTCGACTAGATAAATGTAGTACGGAGGAAATGATTAAAGTGATGGTTAACTTTAATTCATTTATCATTTCTGAGATGGAAGATAGAAATTTAGATGATAATAATAAACTGGTTTTATTATCAGAATACTATTCTAGGGATGTTGTATTTGTTTGTAATAGTATACTTTATAGCTTTGTGAAGAAAAAAATGTAAACGCTATTTCTGATGCGTATATAGAATATTTCCTTAGATATTTAATTGTATTAGTATATCAATTAAAGAATGACAGACATATTACTTTGGTTGAAAATTCAGTTGATTATTTTCAACACTCTTTCTATATTGATAGTGCTGTAAAAATATTGCATAAAGCATCATTAAGATTGCATTTTAATTATACTAACGAAGATGTTCAATATTTATCATTACTTTTGTTGAATTATAGGTTTGAAGAATTACCTCAAGAAAAGTAGATAACAATTTTATTAATGATTTAGTAAAACAAGTTTCTAAAGCGATGAATATTGATTTTTTTATAAAGATGATGTATTGTTAAAACAGTTACATCAACATATACCGGCTATGCTTTTCAAGATTAAAAATATCAAACAGTAGTGAAAAACCTTTTTCAGAACAAATTAAATTAGAATATTCAATCACATATAATATTCTATGGATAATTTTAGAAGAAATATTACCTCAAAAATATAAGTAAAATAAATGAAGATGAAAATGCATTTTTAACTTTATATTTCCAACTATCTATTGAAAAAAATTAAAGAAGGAAGAAAAATTCTTGTTATATGTCCAACAGGAATTGTAACTTCGAGCTTTTTAATAAACAAAATTAAAAACAGTATCACCATCTTTTGATAGGATTGAGATAGCTTCAATATCTGAAGCTTTTTGAACTCGATTTAAATTCTTATGATTTAATATTAAGTACAGTAAAGATACCTAAAAACTTAAGAATGCATATCTTGTTTCACCGTTAATAAGTGATGATGATTTAAAATTTTTGTTTAATAAAAATAAATCATTAGATAAGAAAAGCTAATTTAGATTGTTTAAAGAGTTTATTAAACAAGATTTGATATTTGTTAATGAGACGATGAATAATCGAGAGAGCCTATTTCAAACAACAGGGAAAAAAATTGATTGAAAAAGGTTACGTAAATGATTTTTCCTTAATAGCTTATCAGAGCGTGAGAATTTAGGAGGGACTGATTTACCATTAGGTGTAGCTGTTCCTCATGGGAAAAACGAAGGATGTAGAAAGAGTTTTATTACTATCGTAAAGCTAGATAAGAAAAATTCATTGGAAAGATTATAAGATTAATTTAGTTTTTATGATAGGAATTGCTCAAGACGATATTCATCTAACAAAAATTATTTCTAATATATATAATCTTATTAGTGATGAACAAATATTAAAACAATTGAGACAAGTGAAAACGAGTAAGGAGGTTGAGGATATACTTTATGGAAGAAAGTAAAAATTATAAATAGAAATTTAATCTTTTTAGATGAACCTAAAGTTGATAAAGAACAAATTATTAAATTTTTGCAAACAAATTAAAAGAGAATCATTATATTGATGATGAAAATAAATTTTATGAAGCAGTTATGGAAAGAGAATACGAAATTCCAACTGCAATTGGATATGACATTGCAATTCCACATGGAAAATCAAATACTGTCTTACAACCTTTTATTGCTTTTTAAGAACGCAAAATAAATTTAAATGGACTGAAGGTTATGAGGACGATGTACAATTAATTTTTTTCAAATAGGGTACCTGCAACTGGAAATGAAAAATTACATTTAAAATTTATATCTGAGGTTAGCAAAAATTATTAGATGAGCATTTTAGAGATAAGTTAAAGACTTTTTCTGATGCAGAACAAATATATGAATTATTAAATTTATAGAAATATAGGAACAAAAGGAGGAATAATTATGAAAATTGTAGCAGTAACTGCTTGTCCCTACAGGGATAGCACATACGTATATGGCTCAGGAAGCTATTGAAAAGAGTGTTTAAAACGTGGATATGAAGTACATGTTGAAACTCAAGGTGGGATGGGATTGAAAATGAACTAGAACAAGATGTTATTGATGAAGCTGATGTTGTTATCTTAGCAATTGCTGTAGAAATTGAAGGACAAGATCGATTTGAAGAAAAAGAAAATGCTGAAAGGTATTATACATTGAACCTGGAGAGGCAATTAGAAATCCAGGAGCAATGATTGATCAGATTGAGTCTATTTAATGGGGGATTTATCATGGATTATAAAGTTATGAAGGAGTTACAAAAGCTTTTTAATACAGGTGTTTCTTATATGTTACCTGCAGTTGTTGCAGGTGGGGTGTTTATTGCTTTGTCTCTTGCAACAGGGAAACCAGGAGAGGGAGGAATGGAAACAACTAATCAATTTATGAAGAATATGCTTGATATTGGTGTTGAGGGCATTTTTCAGTAATGATTCTATTTTAGCAGGGTACATTGCATATTCAATTGCAGGAAAACCGGGTTTAGCTCCTGTATGGTTTTTAGGTTATATTGCGAATAATCCAATAGGTGAGGCAAAAAGTAAAAACTGGATTTCTAGGTGCAATGCTTTTTAGGGTTTTAGCAGGTTATTTTGTTAAATGGTGTAAAACATGGAAAGTTAATAATACTATTAGAACTTTAATGCCAATTATTATTATTCCGATTTTATCAGTATTTACGTTAGGTATGTTTTATATTTATGTTATTTCAGTTCCAATTGGTGCTGCAATGAATTGGCTAGTTAACACATTAAGTACAATGCAAGGTGGTTCAACAATTTTTTAGGATTAATTATTGGGGCTATGACTGCTATTGATATGGGGGACCAATTAATAAGACTGCAACAGCTTTTACCTTAGCGTTAATGGCAGAAGGTATTTATTCACCAAATGGGCTCACCGTATTGCAGTTGCTATTCCACCACTTGCAATGAGCGATTTCAACTATTATTGATAGAAAAATATACAAAAGAAGATAAAGATTTAGGAATGTCAGCGTTGTTTATGGGCTTAATAGGGATTACCGAAGGAGCTATTCCGTTTGCAGTTAAAGATATGAAACGTGTATTACCTGCAATTATTATTGGTAGCGCTGTCGGTGGAGCGTTAGGGATGATAAATAATGTTGAAGCTTTTAGTTCCACACGGTGGTTTAATTATTCTTCCGGTAGTAAATGGAAAACTATGGTATGTTATTGCAATGTTAATTGGTACTTTGGTTTCTGTAGACCATTCTACATTTTACAAAAACCAAATTTATCTGAAGATGAATTAATGAAATAAAAAGAGGAGAGGTAATAATTATGAGTAAACTTTCAATTAAAAATGTTGTAAATGGGTTGCTAGAGTTACAAAAACAGGGGAATCAGCAACGTTATTAGAATTGGACCAATGTCTAAAAATTGCGTTCAGCAACGTTAGAATTATCTAAAAGAAGATGATTATCCAGTAATGTTTATTGCGAGTAGAAATCAGGTAGATTTAGATGAATTAGTGGAGGATATGTAATGGTTGGAATCAATTTACTTTTTGCTAAGGCTGTTCAAGAAGTAGCAGAAGAAATTGATTATGATAATATGTATTACTTGTGTCGAGATCATGGGGACCTTGGCAAAGAGATAAAGAAAGAAATGACCATTTACCAACTGAAGAAGCAATGAATTTAGGTAAAACAATCATATATTGGAGATATTGAAGCAGGTTTTTGATTTGTTAATGATTGACCCAACAAAAGATCCTTTTGAAATTGGGAAAGTGATTCCTTTAGATACTGTTATAGAAAGAACAGTTGAGTTAATTGAATTTTGTGAAAAGAACGTAAGGCTCGTAACCTTCCAGTTATTGGATATGAAGTTGGTACAGAAGAAACTAATGGAGGATTAACTTCCACTGAAACATATGAAACATTTATTACTAGATTAAAAGTTGAATTAGAAGATAAAGGATTACCAATGCCTACTTTTTATTGTTGGACAAACAGAACATTAACTCGTAAAACGGAACAAGTAGGACATTTTAATTTTAAAATGCATATGATTTAGCTCAAATGGCTAAAAATATGGAGTCGGTTTAAAAGAACATAATGGGGATTATTTAGATGATGTAACCTTATTAGAGCATATTCCTTCATCTATTACAGCAACTAATGTTGCTCCACAATATGGAACAGAAGAAACACGTGCGTACTTGAATCTAGCAAAAGTGGAGCAAAAACTTGTAGAGTATGGGTTAGTTAAAGAACCTTCTAAAAATTGCAGAAGTTTTATTAGTCAAAGCAATTGAAAGTGAACGTTGGAGAAAATGGATGGTAGGAGAACAGGTAAATCTTACAGTCCAAGAAATTCTTAATGGAGATAAATCTTTACAACAAGAAATTTTAGATATTGCTGGACATTATACATTTAATGATTCTGAAGTTAAATCGAAATTGAAAAATTATATTCAAATCTAAATAAGCATAATATTGATGGAAAAACGTTATGTGATTGATCATATTAAACGCCCAATTCGTGATTATGCTGAATGTTATAATTTAAAAAGGCGTTACAACAAGAATCAAGAATATTATTAGTAAAAGAATGTCCCTTTTAGGGACATTTTTACAAAAGAAAATGATCGATATATTTTATTGTTTGAAGAATAGTTAAATTTAATGTAAAGAAGGTATATTAAATGGGATTTGATTTAAAAGATAGTTTAGCAGTTAATACACTCAGAGTTCTTTTCGGCAGAATCAATAGAAAAAGCTAATTCAGGACATCCTGGTCTTCCACTTGGTGCAGCGCCTATGGCGTATGTACTATGGAATAAAAATTCTAAATGTAAATCCTAAGACAAGTCGTAATTGGACCAATAGGGATAGATTCATTCTATCCGCAGGACATGGTTCTGCACTTTATAGTCTGTTACATTTATCAGGATACGATCTTAGTATAGATGATTTAAAAATTTTCGTAAATTAGGTTCAAAAAAACTCCCGGGCACCCAGAGGTCAATCATACAGATGGTGTTGAAGCAACAACGGGACCTTTAGGTCAAGGAATTGCAAATGCGGTTGGAATGGCTATGGCAGAAAAACATCTAGCGGCTAAATATAATAAAAGATAATTTTGGAAATTGTAAATCATTATACATTTGCGCTTCATGGAGATGGATGTTTAATGGAAGGGGTAGCGCAAGAGGCTATTAGTTTAGCTGGCCATCTTAAATTAGGAAAACTGATTCTTTTATACGATTCGAATAATATATCTCTAGATGGTCCTACTTCAAAAACTTTTACAGATGACATAAAATCAAAATTTGAAGCGAGTGGTTGGCAATACATTTTAGTAGAAGATGGAAATGATTTGCAAGAAATAGAAAAAGCTATCATTCTAGCTAAACAAGAAGATAATAAGCCTTCAATTATTGAGGTAAAAACAATTATAGGTTATGGCGCAGTAAAAGAGGAACATCTGCAGTGCATGGCGCTCCTTTAGGAAAAGAAGGGGTTGAACATATAAAAAAAGTATATAACTATAATTATTCTGAATTTGATGTGCCTAAAGAAGTATTAGAATGTTTTGAGTTAGGTATAAAAAAACGTGGAGAAAAAGCAGAATTATTATGGAATAAAATGTTTGAAGAGTATCAGGAAAAAAATATCCAGAATTAGCAAAAAGAATATATGCTTTCTTTTTGAAAATAGAGAAATTAAAAATTGAATTGGAACCTCATAAATTAGGGACATCAATGGCTAGTAGAGTTTCTAGTCAAAAGGCTATCCAACAAATTTCTAATCAAGTTTCTGAATTTTTGGGGAGGATCTGCTGACTTATCATCATCAAATAAAACAATGATAGATACTGAATCAGACTTCGAATTTAATAACTATATTGGAAGGAATATCTGGTTTGGTGTACGAGAATTTGCAATGGGAGCAATTATGAATGGAATTGCACTCCATGGAGGAACTCGTATTTATGGTGGCACATTCTTTGTATTTTCGAATTACTTACTTCCTGCAATAAGAATGGCAGCAATGCAGGGATTACCAGTAGTGTATGTTATGACACATGATTCTATTGCGGTGGGAGAAGATGGACCTACGCATGAGCCAATTGAGCAATTAGCTTCTGTTCGTTCTATGCCGAATATAAATGTTATACGGCCTGCAGATGGTAATGAAACAAATGCGGCATGGAAAAGAGCTTTATATGAAACAAAGCGTCCTACAATGTTAGTATTGACGAGACAAAAATTTACCTGTATTAGTTGGAACAAATGAGTTTGCAGAAGAAGGAATCAATAAAGGAGCATATATAATTTCAGAAGCTAAAGGAGAAATAGACGGAATTATTATTGCACAGGTTCCGAAGTTGCATTAGCTCTGGAATCACAAAAAGAACTTGAAAAAGAAGAAATATATGTACGAGTAGTTTCTATGCCATCTCAAAACATATTTGATGAACAATCATTAGATTATAAAGAAAAAAATACTTCCTGCTACTATAAAAAGAGAATGGTAATTGAGGCAGCCTCAAGTTTTGGTTGGGGTAAATATATTGGGATGAATGGCAAAACATTGACAATTGATACTTGGGGATTATCAGGAGCTGGAGAGTTGTTGTTTGAAAAATATGGTTTTTCGGTAGATAATGCCATTAAAATTTATAAATCAATTCATATGTAGTAATTATGAATAGAAGTGAATTTAAATCGTAATATTCAAAAAAATAATAGGAGAGTGGTACTTCTTATTATTTTTGCTCTTTATTTTTCCACCTATACTTTGATATTCCTCTTGTAAATATGATACAATGACCCAGAGAAATTTGAAGGAGAAAAATCAATGAGTATTTTAAATGTAGAAAAAAATTAACCCATGGATTTGGGGAACGTGCAATTTTTAATGATGTGAGTTTCCGTTTATTAAAAAGGCGAACATATTGGATTAGTCGGAGCTAACGGTGAAGGTAAGTCTACTTTTATGAATATTGTAACGGGGAAACTTCAACCAGATGAAGGGAAAAATTGAATGGTCTAAAAATGTGAAAGTTGGTTATTTAGATCAACATACGGTTTTTAGAAAAAGGGATGACCGTTCGAGAAGTATTACGTAAAGCATTTGATGATTTGTTTGTTGCAGAAGCTCGCATGAATGAATTATATATGGCAATGGGCAATGCAGATGAAGCTTCTATGAATGCGATGTTAGAAGAAGTTGGAGAAATTCAAGAACGTTTAGACAGTCATGATTTTTTTATATTTTAGATGCAAAAATCGATGAAGTGGCTCGTGCGTTAGGTGTTGTAGCATTTGGTATGGATAGTGATGTGAGTGAATTAAGTGGCGGACAACGTACGAAAATTTTACTTGCAAAATTACTATTAGAAAAACCAGATATTTTATTATTAGACGAACCAACGAACTACTTAGATGTGGAACATATTGAATGGTTAAAACGTTATTTACAAGAGTACGAAAATGCGTTTATTTTTAATTTCGCATGATATTCCATTTTTAAACAGTGTTGTTAACTTAATTTACCATATGGATAATCAAGAATTAAGTCGTTATGTAGGAGATTATGATCAATTCCAAGAAGTGTATGCGATGAAGAAATCTCAATTAGAAGCGGCTTATAATCGTCAACAAAAAGAGATTGCAGATTTGAAAGACTTTGTAAAACCGTAATAAAAGCTCGTGTAGCTACTCGTAATATGGCAATGTCACGTCAAAAGAAATTAGATAAAATGGAAGTGATTGAGCTAGCGAGTGAAAAACCAAAACCTAAATTTGAGTTCAAAACTTCTCGTGCGCCAGGGCGTTATATTTTCCAAACAGAAGGATTAGTCATTGGATATGATCGTGCTTTAACGGGTTCATTGAATTTAGAAATGGAACGTGGAGAAAAGATTGCGATTGTCGGAGCCAATGGTATCGGAAAAACTACTTTATTAAAGAGCTTATTAGGCATTATTAAACCATTAGAAGGAAAAGTTGTTCGTGGAGATTATATTGATCTAGGATATTTTGAACAAGAAACTCCTCAAGGAAATCGTAAAACAGCCTTGGAAGAAATCTGGGATACTTTCCCATCAATGACTCAACCAGAAGTTCGTGCTGCATTAGCTCGTTGCGGCTTAACAAGTAAAACATATTGAAAGTCAAATTCAAGTATTAAGGGGGGGAGAACAAGCAAAAGTTCGTTTCTGTAAATTAATGAATGATGAATCAAATGTATTAGTGTTGGACGAACCAACGAATCACTTAGATGTAGATGCAAAAGATGAATTAAAACGTGCCTTAAAAAGAATATAAAGGGTAGTATTTTAATGGTTTGCCACGAACCGGAATTTTATGAAGGTCTAGCAACAGATATTTGGGATTTTTCAAAACTTTCATCTTAAATATATGATTTTTTTGAGCAAAATTGAGTACAATGGTAGTAGCAAATGATTTGAGGAGGAAATATCATGGCAGATAAAGGCGTTACATTATATTTCATGAGACATGGCGAGACAGTTTTTAATCGATACAATAAAATTCAAGGATGGGCAGATACTCCATTAACAAAAGAAGGTAGATTAGATGCCATCCGTTCTGGATTAGGAATGAGAGATATTCCATTTCACTCAGTGTATACAAGTGATTTAAGAAGAACAATTGAAACAGCTCAATTAGTATTAAGAGATCATCCTTTAAGAGATCAATTAAGCTTACAAATGATGCCAGAATTTCGTGAAGTTTGTTTTGGAAGTTTAGAAGGACAAAATGCAACAGAAGTTTGGACGAATTTGTATAAAACATTACAACGTACCTTTTGATCAAAATGATGGTAGAAATGTCATAGAAGAGATGAATCAAATTAAAAGCAATGGATCCAGACCATATTGGAGAAAAACTTTATGGAGTTTTGGACTCGTGTAGAACAAGGGTTGATTAAAGTAATCGATAAACATCGTGATACGAATCAACATATTCTAATTGTTAGCCATGGAATGACGATTCGTAATATTTTTACATGAATTAATTCCTGATTTTAAATTGTCAGATATGATTGATAATTCATCTTTAAACATTGTGGAATATTCAAATGGACAATATCATTTGAAAGCATTAAATCAAACTAGTCATTTTTGCATTGAGAAAAAGAAGCAGTAGAGCGTGAATTCTCATTATTACCAATGACATTATTTGAAAAAAATAAATAAAGTTAAAATGACTTTTTCTAAAAAGTAGTTAAGAAAACCTGAAAACGGAGGACATTACTTTTTAGAAAAGTCATTTTCTAGTTTTATAAAGGAAAGTAGGGAATGAATATGTGGATGGTATTTGCATTATTATCGGCATTTTTGCAGCTTTAACCTCAATTTTAGCGAAGATTGGAATTAATGGAGTGAATTCTAATTTGGCAACGGCAGTTCGAACAGTAGTCGTTGTCGCAATGTCATGGTTGATGGTATTTGTAACGAATCAACAATCTGGATTAAGTGAGATTAGTAAGAAGAGCTGGATATTTTTAATATTATCAGGATCAGCCACAGGAGCATCTTGGTTATGTTATTATCGAGCATTGCAATTAGGAAATGTAGCAGAAGTAGCAGCAATCGATAAGTTAAGTATTGTCATTACGGTATTTCTAGCAGTTATCTTTTTACAAGATACGCTAACGATTAAAACGTTGATTGGTTGCGGATTGATTACTGTAGGAACTGTTTTAATGGTATGGTAGTGTAGAGATTTATTAGTTAGAAAGGGAGTGTTGCTGTGAATCAATTTTTTGAATGTGATGATGGGTATTTTTCACTAACAATGATGATTGATTTTGTAGTAGTCGTGTATAAGGGATTTCGAGCAGAAGATATTCGTGTGCCACTTTTTGATTTTAGTGATTGCATTTGTCGGAGTTATCATTATTAATGAATTACTGTTTATTTTTTTAATGCAAATTTTGCTCTGTCAATGAATAGTTATAATTTGCGTGAAAGTTGATTTTTTTGTTAGTATAAAAAGAATATACGGGGTCGTTACGGATTCGACAGGTATAGGTTGAGCTTTCAATGCATTTCGTAGGTTACGGCTACGTAAAAACGTTACAGTTAAATATAACTGACAAACAACAAACAAACACTTTAGCTTTCGCAGCTTAATACCTGCAAGCTAAGATCTGTCCGGCATCGCCCATGTGCTCGGGTCCAGGTCTCATTATTAGTGGGATACGGTTCACTTTTTCCGTCTGTCTAAGTGGAAACAGAGATGATCAGGCTAGCTTAAGATGATGCTTGTTTATCAGCTAATCAGTAGCGAAACTTTAAAATGGATAAACTATGAATGTAGATTTGATTGTGTCGATATATTTGGACAGGGGTTCGACTCCCCTCGGCTCCATTTTTACGATGAATAAGGCTTAGAAATGTTGATATTTCGATATTTCTAAGCCTTTGTTGTTTTAAGTTATTTAATATTTTTAGAAAATTCTTATAAAGGTAAAAGTGTATATGTGTTTACTTTTTATGATCCTTTTTAAAGTACTTTAAGTAAGTGTAGATGATATTTAAAAAGAGCAATCTCCGTATAATGTCCATCAAATAGAAAAAGTGCAGATTAGTAAAACAGAATAGTAATATAGGTATCACGATATCTCTAAATCTATTTTTTTCGGTTTCATTTTTTTCTACTCCAATTCTTAATATTATTATAGTTATTATATCATTAACAAAAAGAAGCATAGAAATATATCTCCAAAATTTCTATGCTTCTTTTATTCTATTCTTATTATTGTTTACTTAATTGTCGTTGTGCTGCTAATTCAATCATACGATCAGCGAGATGTTGATTTCGAACGAGCAGTGGTCCATGGAAGTAAGAGCAGAATACATTTCTGTAATGTACACCTTCAGTGTTATCCTCATCATTATTTCCATTCCCTGCCAGTGACAGTACCTAATGGTTTAAGATCTTTGCAGAGATAGGTTCTTCCTATGTGATTTTCGTAACCAACATATGTTTCCCCTGTTTCTTCATCGTAAATTGTTATATCTCCGATAAATCGGTGGTCAAATTGACCATTTGTATAGCAGTCAATAGCGCCAATTCCATCTAATTTTTCACCGGCTGCATTAATATAGTAACGTCCTAATAATTGGAAACCACCGCAAATTCCTAAAACAACTCCATCGTCTTCAATGAAGTGAATTAAGGCGTCTTTTTTAGATTGTAAGTCTTTGGCAACAATGGTTTGTTCATAGTCTTGTCCGCCACCGAACATGACGATGTCAAAGTCTTCTGGATTGAATGGATCTCCTAAACTAATCAATGTCGTTTCGACTTCGTAGCCTAATTTTTTTGCTCGATGTTGGAGCATCAGTAGATTCCCATTATCTCCATAAGTATTCATTAAATTTCCGTATAAATGACAAATTCTGATTTTCATGAAGTCATTCCCTCTTTCAAGTAACCATGTTTAGCTAAGTCTTTACGGAGTTGTAATAATGCCGTATACGTTGCTAAAATATTTATTTTTCGTTGGTACTGATTTTAATTTTTTTCAATTAAATCATCATTGTTTTTCTGTTTTGGTGAGAGTTGTAAATCCTGCAACTTCCATTCGAGTTTCTAAGTCGTCTACTCGAATGCCGCCAATATAGGTTTGTTTTGGAGTGAGTTTTGCGAGTTCTTCAAATTCACCATCCCAAATCCAACTAATATCTTGTCCATCTGCGTAATTATCGTTTAATAAGACAGCAAGTGAAAAATTCTTCTTTTTCATAGCCGAGTAGTTGTACGATTTGGTTAAATCCTACTGGATTTTTTAATTAAGTTAATCATGACTTCTTTGTCTTCCAATGTAAAGGTTTCTTGACGACCGAAGACTCTTTTTCGCTTTGTCCAAATCCTGCTTGGATTTCTTCAGGAGTTAAGCCAAAAAAATCTAGCTGCAGCATAGGCACTTAGTGCATTATATATATTGTATAGTCCTCCGATTGGAAGTGAAAAATCAAATCCATCAATTTTGAAAGAAGATTTTGTCAAAGATAATTCTGTCAGTTCTGTGATGGCATAGTCTAAATTAGGGCGTTTGAAATCTCCGTTCGGGCAGTAGTATTTCCCTAAATTACTATACGTAATAAAAATTATATTGTAAAATGGAATGACAATGTGGACATAAAATACCGTCCGTATTGTAATGTGCTTGATAATGACCATCTTCTGCATGATTGAATCCAAAAATACAGTCTTGGATTTAGAAGAGTATCACTCATTGAAAATTGGCGCATCTCCATTTGATAGAATAGTAGCCTCAGGAGCGAAAACTTGCACCATCTAACATATATTGATAAGTTGTATAAATTTCACCAAAAGCGGTCCATTTGATCTCGGAAAAATATTTGTAAATACGAATAATTTTTGGTTGAATAAATGGTGTAATATGTTTAATTGTTGCTTCGTCTACTTCTAATACAGCAATATTTTTCACCTTTAACAGGAGTATGATTTAAAAATGTTGAAACGATTCCCTGTGTTAAATTTGCCCTCTGTTGGATCTCGTTAAAATATTTGGGTATTTTTTTGTTTTTAATAATTGAACGATTAATGAAGTTGTTAAAGTCTTTCCATTTGTTCCACTAACAATAATGACTTCATAATGGTCTGATAAATGTTTTAAAAATATTTGGATCAATAGCACGAGCTACTTTTTCCAGGAAGCTACTTCCACCTTTAGTAAAAGTTTGAAGTGCCCAGCGAGTGAATTTTTCCCGCTTCAATAGCAAATTTGTACTGTATATTCACGAAATGTGCATCCTTCAAAAATATTCTTTTTTATTGTAGCATAAATTTACTGAAAAGGAATACATTTCGCTTGTTTTCTTATTAAGAAATGAATAAGAATTTGTTTGGAATTATATGAAAAAGTTCATAATGATTTTTATAGTTTTTTTCGTTGCACAACTTTCGATATTATCGTAAGATGTTAAGGGTATATGAAAAAGTGTCAGGAGGTTAAAATTGTGGCACAATTATTTTTAAATATGGTGCAATGAATAGTGGAAAGTCGATTGAAATTTTAAAAGTTGCTCATAATTATGAAGAACAAAATAAATCTGTATTATTATTTACAAGTGCAATCGATGATCGTGATGAAGTAGGATATGTTTCTAGTCGTATTGGAATTCGAAGACAAGTTGATTCCGATTTATGATGAAACAGATATTATTGCATTGTAAAATGAACAAGAGGTGAAACCTGCTTTGTATTTTAATTGATGAATCTCAATTTTTAAGTAGAGAACATATTTTTAGATTTAGCGCATATTGTAGATATTTTGGATATTCCAGTAATGGCTTTTTGGATTGAAAAATGATTTTCAAAATGAATTATTTACCGGTTCTAAATATTTATTATTATATGCTGATAAAATTGAGGAAATTAAAACGATTTGCTGGTACTGCTACAAAAAGCAAGTATGAATATGCGTGTTGTAGATGGGCAACCTGTTTATACGGGTGAACAAATTCAAATTGGCGGAAATGAATCGTATTATCCTGTTTGTCGTTATCATTATTCACACCCTAGGTGAACAAAGAGCTTAAGGAGGAAATTATGTTTGATCAATTAGATAGTTTTATTATTCGATATGATGAGTTATCTGAGTTATTAAGTGACCCAGATGTCATTAGTGATACAAAAACGTTTCATGGAATTAACAAAAGAAGAGTCTAATTTGCGTCCGAAAGTTGAAAACTTTTAAACGTTATCAGCAAGTAGTGGAAGAAATTGGCGATACAGAAGAAATGTTAGAGAAGGCTTAGATAGCGAAATGGCTGAAATGGCTAAAGAAGAATTAGCTTTCTTAAAAAGAAAAAAAGTAGAATTAGAAGAAAAAAATTAAATTTTATTATTACCAGAAGATCCAAATGATGGTAAAAAAACATTATTATGGAAATTCGTGGTGCTTTGGTGGAGATGAAGCAGCATTATTTGCGGGAGATTTATTATCTATGTACCAAAAATATGCTGAATCACAAGGTTGGCGTGTAGAAGTAATGGACGCTAACGTTACAGGTATTGGTGGCTATAAAGAAGTTATTTTTAATGATTACAGGGGATAATGTATTCTCAAAATTAAAATATGAATCAGGAGCTCATCGTGTGCAACGTGTTCCTTCAACTGAATCACAAGGTCGTGTTCATACATCAACTGCAACAGTTGTAGTCATGCCTGAAGCAGAAGAAGTAGAAATTGAATTAGAAGATAAAGATATCCGTGTAGATATTTATCATGCTTCTGGTGCGGGTGGACAACACGTTAATAAAACAGCTTCTGCCGTTCGTTTAACTCACTTACCAACAGGTATTGTCGTAGCCATGCAAGATGAACGTTCTCAATTGAAAAACAGAGAGAAAGCGATGAAAGTATTACGTGCTCGTGTATACGATAAAATTTCTCAAGAAGCTCAATCAGAATATGATGCAAATAGAAAATCTGCCGTTGGTACAGGGGATCGTTCAGAACGTATTCGTACATACAATTTCCCTCAAAACCGTGTGACAGATCATCGTATTGGATTAACGTTACAAAAATTAGACCAAGTTCTTGCAGGAAAAATTGATGAAATTGTCGATGCATTAATTTTATACGACCACACTGAAAAATTGGAGCAATTAAATAATGGAAATAACTAATCCAACGAATCAGGAAGTCCTAGTTAGGGCTTCTTGTTTTTTACAAGAAAGACAACCTTCTTTTTCGAAAGAAGATTGTGAGTGGTATGCTCGTCAATTAAGTTTATATTTGAATAATTGGACGATGACAGATTTACTCATTCATTTGAATCAGCCTGCAGTAGTTGAATTATGGGAACAAATGGAACCACTCCTTATTCGTTTATCAAATTTTGAACCATTGCAATATATTACAAAGCAAACAGAGTTTTTATGGACGAGAATTTATCGTGAGTCCTAACACTTTAATTCCAAGACCTGAGACAGAAGAATTAGTTGAAAAAAATTATTGCCTTTTTTATCTGAACAGTCTAGTGGAAAAGTGTTAGAAATTGGAGTAGGAACAGGTTGTATCATTCATACATTAGCTTTAGAATGTCCGGACTTTTTTTATCAAGGTGTGGATATTTCAGAAGGAGCGCTTGAAGTTGCAAAAGAAAAATCAAGAGAAATACGAGTTAGAAAAATGTCTCTTTATATTTAAGTAATGTATTTCAAGAAGTTTCTCCTCAAAAATTTGTATGTCTGATTAGTAATCCACCTTATATTGATGTTTTCAGAAAAAATATGATGGATGAATCAGTTTTACGCTTTTGAACCAGAAGTAGCTCTTTTTGCTGAAGATGAAGGGTTAGCGATTTATCGTAATATTGCAGAAAATTTAGAAACTTATTTATTGGAAGAAGGGCAAGCCTTTTTTGAAATTGGGTTCCAGCAAGGAAAGGCTGTTCAACAATTATTTGAATACTATTGTCCAAATCGAGAAGTGAGTGTTCATAAAGATTTATCAGGAAATGACCGAATGATTATTGTAGGAAGGAGGAAGTAATATGAAAACACAAATTTTTTTCATCAAGAAACATTAGACAAAGCAGCTTCTTTATTGAAAGAAGGAGAAGTTGTAGCTTTCCCAACAGAAACGGTATATGGATTAGGAGCGATTGCAACGAGTCAAGAAGCTGTCTTAAAAGTGTTTGAAGCAAAGGGAAGACCGAGTGATAATCCATTAATTGTTCATGTTCATTCTGTAAATCAGGTTATTGATACTGTTGAAGAATTTCCAGAAAATGCGAAATTATTAGCAAAAACAGTTTTGGCCAGGTCCATTGACGATGATTTTTAAAAAGCAAAACCTGGTATTTATGCACCGGCATTATCAGCTGGGTTACCGACCGTATCATTTAGAATGCCGAATCATGAGTTGACATTATCGTTGATTGAAAAAGTTGGAATTCCATTAGTAGGTCCTAGTGCAAATCAATCGACAAAACCAAGCCCAACAAGAGTTCAACATGTGGTAGAAGATATGAACGGAAGAATTGCAGGTATTGTTGATGGTGGAGATACAAGTGTTGGTAGTTGAATCTACAGTGATTGATTTAACGAATGAAGAAGGTCCTGTTATTTTACGACCATGTGTGATTACAAAGGAAGAAATTGAACCAATTATTGGTCCTTTAGTGGAATATATGAAAACGACAACGGGGGAAAAAGTAACGCCTAAATCACCTGGAATGAAATATCGTCACTATGCTCCAACTACTCCAGTAGTTGTGGTGGAAGGATCTCTAGAGTTTTTGGCATTCAATCATTGAAGAATATCAAGAACAAGGTGAAAAAGTTGCAGTTATGGCAACAGAGGATATTTTTAGATGCGGTGAGCTCTAAAGTAAAAGAGTTTTATTCATTAGGCAAAAAGATTCAATTGCAGATATGAGTCATCATTTATTTAATGCATTGCGTTCGCTTGATCATACAGAGGTGACTATTATTTTTAGCACAAGCAAGTGTTAAAGAGGGTGCGGGATTGGCGTATATGAATCGTTTAGAAAAAGCATCTAGTTTTACTAAAAAAAGAAAGATAGAAGAAAGTTCTAACATGGTTGAACACATAAGTTGCTAATTTTTGATGATACTGTTAAACTATGTTAGAATAATTCTATAGAAGAAAAGGAGTGAAGCTAATGACACAGTTTAAAGAAGATACACTAGTGTTTGAAGCAATTGAAAAAGAAGCCCATCGTCAAAAGCATGGTATTGAATTGATTGCTTCAGAAAACTTCGTTTCACCCTGCTGTATTAAGAGCGCAAGGTAGCATTTTAACAAATAAATATGCTGAAGGTTACCCAAATCGTCGTTATTATGGTGGATGTGAATATGTCGATGTAATTGAACAATTAGCAATCGACCGTGTTAAAGAATTATTTGGAGCGGAATATGCCAATGTTCAACCCCATTCTGGTTCTCAAGCGAATATGGCAGCTTATCGAGCGCTTGTTTCAAAAGGGGACAAAATTTTAGGAATGGATTTAAGTCATGGCGGTCATTTAACTCATGGAATGGGAGTTAACTTCTCTGGTCAAGATTATGATTTTATTGCGTACGGATTGAATCCAGAAACAGAAATGATTGATTATGATGCGTTAGAAGAAATTGCTAAAAAAGAACGCCCAAAACTAATTGTTGCAGGAGCTTCTGCTTACCCAAGAGAAATTGATTTCAAACGTATTAGTGAAATCGCCAAAAGTATTGATGCTTATTTCATGGTAGATATGGCGCATATTGCTGGGTTAGTTGCCAAAGGAGCTCACCAAAATCCAGTGTCGTATGCAGATGTAGTTACTTCAACAACGCATAAAACATTACGTGACCAAGAGGTGGCTTAATTTTTAGCAAAAACAAGAATTTGCCAAAAATTAATAGTGCCATTTTTCCAGTGAATTCAAGGGGGCCATTAGAACATGTGATTGCAGCAAAAGCAGTTGCCTTCCATGAAGCACTTCAACCAGCGTTTGGAGAGTATATCGAACATGTCGTTGAAAATGCAAAAGCAATGGCGGAAGTCTTTAATGAAAGTGGAATTCGCCCAATTTCTGGTGGAACAGATAATCATTTATTACTATTAGATATTACTTCTACTGGCTTGAACGGAAAAGAAGCTCAAGAATTATTAGATAGTGTCGGAATTACAGTGAATAAAAATGCCATTCCTTTCGATCCATTGCCACCAATGAAAACAAGTGGTATTCGTGTAGGGACAGCAGCTATTACTACTCGTGGCTTTGATAAAGAAGCAGCGAAGAAAGTGGCAAAATTAATTGTAGAAACACTAGCTCATGCAACTGATGAAGGAAAAATTAGACGAAATTCGTCAATCTGTACAAGAGTTGACAAAACAATTTCCATTATATGAATAACACAATGTAATCAGTCACATTAATAATGAAAACACTATTTTTCTTAATGAAATTTTAAGGAAAAACTCTTTTTTTCCTATTTATATACTAGTATTTTGATTGTTTTTTTGTAGAATAACAAATAGTGAAAATATATTGTGGAAGGGGCAAGCAAGATGGGTAATTTTCATGTGTTAGATCATCCGTTAATCCAACATAAATTAACGATGATTCGACAAAAAGATTGTGGAACAAAAAGTCTTTCGTGAGGTTGTAAATGAAATTTCAATGTTAATGGCATATGAAGTTTCAAGAGATTTACCATTAGAGGATGTGGAAATTGAAACACCTTTAGTGAAAACAACACTAAAGACTTTAGCTGGTAAAAAAGTTGCCATTATTCCTATTTTACGTGCTGGTTTAGGAATGGTTGACGGAATTTTAGAATTAATTCCAGCTGCCAAAATTGGACATGTCGGAATGTACCGTGATCATGATACATTACAACCTGTTGAGTATTTCGTTAAATTGCCTTCAGATATTTCTGAAAGACAATTATTTGTAGTTGACCCAATGTTAGCTACTGGAGGATCGGCGGTGGCTGCGATTGATGCGTTACTAAAACGTGGAGCACAACCAAATTCGATTAAGTTTTGTTGTCTTGTAGCAGCACCTGAAGGAGTAAAAGTTCTTCAAGATGCACATCCAGAAATTGACATTTATGCTGCAGCATTAGATGAGCGATTAAACGAAAACGGCTATATCCTTCCAGGGTTGGGCGATGCTGGTGATCGCCTATTTGGAACCAAATAAATAAAATCGTAGTCACGCTTATGCGTCTGACTATTGCCATGAAATCTGACAATAATCACCGTTTAAGCAATGCATGCGATAGGTGAAAATTGTCAGTTTTTTATTTGGAATAAATAAGGGAGTATGAGTTATGGAAGCTTTACCAAAAACGATAGAATTTTTTTGGTTTGTCTTTTTCAGTTCCAATCTTACTTTCTTGTCTTGTGACATTGTTAGTAGTAACAATTTTTTCAATTGTATCTGCTAGAAATGTTTCTATGAAACCAGGAAAGATGCAAAATGTTTTTGAATCTCTGATGGATTTCACAAAAGGGATTGTAAACAGTGCAGTAGATGAAGAAACGGGCAAGTCATATTACTTATATGTATTTTTCACTCTTCTCATTTATTTTTAATCGCCAATATGGTCGGTTTAGTAATTTATTTCCATTATGGAGAACATAGTTACTTTTGCTTCTCCAACGGCAAGTCCAGTTGTGTGCTTGGCGTTATCATTGATGACGACATTAATTGCACACTATTCTGGTGTCCAAAAAATGGGATTTAAAGGCTATATTAAAAACTCTTATTTGAGTCCGATGTCTTTAATGTTACCGATTAAATTAATTGAAGAGTTTACAAATACAATTACACTTGCATTCCGTCTTTACGGAAATATTTATGCAGGTGAAGTGTTGTTAGGATTAATTGTGATGTTCTCATCCAGTTTTTGGAATCTTAACATATATTTTTTGCAATTCCATTAGAATTGTTTGGCAAGGATTTTCCGTAGTTATCGGAGCTATTCAAGCCTATGTATTTTTGTACATTAACAATGGTGTACATTGCACATAAAGTAGAACATGAATAATTTTTAGAAATGAGGAATTAACTTATGACAGAATTAGCAGCAGCAATCGCAGTAGCAGGGGCAGCTTTAGCAGCCGCTTTTGGTAACCAAGCAGTTATCGTAAAAACAATTGAATCAATGACACGCCAACCAGAAATGAGCAATGAATTACGCTCAACAATGTTCGTTGGGGTAGCCTTTAATCGAAGCGATGCCTATCTTTGCGGTATTAATCGCTTTAATCCTAGTTTTCATCAAATAATCAGTTTATTCGATAAATTTGTTGAAAAGGAGGGATGATGGATGTTTCAGTATATGTTAACAGGTAGCACTGTTCTTGGAGATACACTTGTTGTCTTAATTTCAATTATTTTATTACTATTTTTAGTAAAAGTTTTTCGCTTGGGATAAAATTGAAGCAATGTTAGAAGCTCGTCGTCAAAAATCAGTAAAGATTTAGATGAAGCTGAAAAGAAACGTAAAAGCAGCTGAAGAAATTCAAGCAAATGCAAAAAGAAATTATTCATAATGCAGAAGTAAAAAGGTCAAGAAATTTTAAATTCGACTAGAGAAGCAGCTTCAAAAATGCAAGATGAAATGATTAAAGAAGGACGAGATGTCGTATCTAGAATGAAACTAGATGGACAACGTGAAGTAGATTCCATGAAACAACGTGCTTTGGCGCAAATGCAAGATCAAATTGTAGATTTATCTGTTCAACTTGCAAGCCAAATTTTAAATAAAGAATTGACTGAGCAGACACATCAAGATGTGATTGAATCCTTTATTGAAGGGTTGGAAAGCTGATGGTGAAATTTCATAAAGAAGTAGTCAAAGCAGCCAGTCATTTTTATGGTCAAGTCAAGTATGATGGGACTTTAAAAACAGTTACAGAAGAATTACAAGAAGTATTAGACGGAATTCAAAATACTGCACGCTTTCGTCAATTAATGCATTTAGAACAAGTATCCGTTGAAGAAAAAAATGGCATTATTACAAGGAGCTGTTTCGAATTTATCGCAAAGTACACAAGATTATTTAAAATCTTATTTACACCCTGATAAATCTGCTTATCTAATTGAAGCAATCGAAGCTTTTCTTGATATTTATTCAGCGAATCGACTTGAAATGATTTCAGCAGTTCCACTAACAGAAGAACAAATGAATCGTATTGCAGAAGCTTTTCAAAAGAAAATGAGAAAAGAGTATGATTCATTCGTCAATACGGTTGATTCAAGCGTAATTGGTGGAGTGAAATTAAAGACAAAAGAATATTTATTAGATGGAACATTATTATATAAACTTGAACAGTTTAAGAAGAAAATTAGTCAAACAGGATTGAAGGGGTGAGACAATGGATACGGAATTCGGTAATATCACAGCAGGAATCCGCAACCAAATTAATTCCTTTGAAGCGGAACAACACATTGAAGAAATTGGTGAAGTTTCATTTATTGGGGACGGAATTGCTCGTGTCATCGGTCTTACCAATGTCATGGCTGGTGAATTAGTAGAATTTGCAAATGGTACTTATGGTATGGCACAAAAATCTAGAGAAAAATGATGTCGGTGTTATTATCTTTGGTACTTATGAAAATATCCATGAAGGAGAATCAGTGCGTCGTACAGGTCGTATTTTAGACGTTCCTGTAGGAGATGCTTTGATTGGTCGTGTTGTGGATGCTTTAGGTCGTCCAATTGATGGCTTAGGAGCTCTTGATACAACAAAAACGTCGTCCAGTAGAAAATGAAGCACCTGGTGTAATGCAACGTAAAAGTGTTCACCAATCATTAGCCACTGGATTAAAAAGTCATCGATGCATTAGTTCCAATTGGTAAAGGTCAACGGGAATTAATTATCGGAGATAGAAAAACAGGTAAAACAAGTATTGCAATCGATGCAATTTTGAACCAAAAAGGTAAAGATACTTTATGTATTTATGTTGCAATTGGACAAAAAGAATCTACTGTAAAAGCTTTAGTAGAAACATTAAAACGTTATGGAGCAATGGACTATACAACTGTTGTATCTGCTAGTGCTTCACAACCAGCTCCAATGCTATATATCGCTCCTTATGCAGGAACTGCAATGGGAGAAGAATTTATGTATAACGGAAAAGATGTATTAATTGTTTATGATGATTTATCAAAACAAGCAGCAGCTTACCGTGAAATTTCATTATTACTTCGTCGTCCTCCAGGTCGTGAAGCGTATCCAGGGATGTATTCTATTTACACTCTCGTTTATTAGAACGTTCAGCGAAGTTAAACGATGAATTAGGTGGTGGTTCATTAACAGCCTTACCAATTATTGAAACTCAAGCGGGAGATATTTCTGCGTATATTCCTACTAACGTAATTTCTATTACAGATGGTCAAATCTTCTTAGAAAGTGATTTATTCTATTCAGGTGTTCGTCCAGGTTTATCTGCCGGATTGTCTGTATCACGTAGGGGATCTGCGCAAATTAAAGCGATGAAAAAGTTTCAGGTACATTACGTATCGACTTAGCAAGTTACCGTGAATTAGAGGCCTTTACACAATTTGGTTCTGATTTAGATGCGGCAACTCAACAAAAAAATTAAATCGTGGTAAGAGAACCGTAGAAGTTCTAAAACAAGATGTTCATAGACCATTACCAATTGAACATCAAGTATCAATTTTATTTGCATTAACACATGGAATCTTAGATTCTATTCCAATTGAAAGATTGAAAGATTTCGAAAAAGCATTGTATCATCATTTAGAAAATGAACATGCTGATATTTTTAGCAAGTATTCGTGATGAAGAAAAAAATTCCAGATGAAGAAGCTTTATACCAAGTGATTGACAAGTTTAAACAAATTCATCTATACGAACGTTAAAAGTAATGCGAACTAGAAAGAAGAGGTGAATTGTATGGCGTCTTCATTAAACGACTTGAAGAAGCGAATTATTTCAACGAAAAAAACAAGTCAAATTACAAGTGCTATGCAAATGGTTTCTGCTTCAAAACTAGCTAAGTCTGAACAAGCCGTTCGTCGTTATCATGATTATGCAGAAAAAAATTCGTGAAGTTGTAACGCATTTATTATATGCTGAACAAAAACATGACATTGAAGAAACTGATGAAGAGATTGATTTAAATGAAGAGGAATCATTTATTGACTATCATGATTTATTAATCGAAAGACCTGTAAAAAAACAGGTTATCTAGTCATTTCATCAGACCAAGGTTTAGCCGGAAGTTATAATTCTTCGATTTTCCAAGCAACACGCGAAATGTTACAAACGGATCATGATTCAAAAGATGAGTATGTAATTTTAACAATTGGTGGAGCTGCAAGTCGCTTCTTTTAAAAAAAGATGGGCATTGATGTTCGTTTAGAAATCAATGATGTCAGTGATATTCCATCATTTGAAGAAGTACGTAAAATTGTAAGTAGCGCGGTACAAAATGTTTAGACAAGGTGAATTTGATGAATTTTTATGTTTGTTATAATCACCATGTGAATGCATTATTATCCAATTATCGTGTTGAAAAAAATGTTACCGATTATTGACTTAGATGAAGATGAAGGAAAGAATATGAGTTAGATTATATTTTTGAGCCAAATAAAGAAATTATTATGGAAACATTATTGCCTCAATATGCAGAATCTCTTATTTATGGGGCAATTATCGATGCAAAAGCAGCTGAACATGCTTCGCGTATGACAGCTATGAGAAGTGCAACGGATAATGCAAGAGATTTAATTAGTGATTTGACACAAGATTTAAACCAACGTCGTCAAGCACAAATTACACAAGAAATAACTGAAATCGTTGGCGGAGCAGCAGCTCTAGAAGAACAGTAAGAGTGAAAGGAGGAAATTTTTTTGAGAACTGGAGAAATTTTACAAGTTGTTGGACCAGTTGTGGACGTTGTATTTCCTTTAGAAGAAGGCGTGCCTGATATTCACAATGCCCTACATGTTATTAAAGAAGATGGTGAAGGGCATAAAAAAACAATTACGCTTGAAACAGCTGTTGAATTAGGGGATGGTGCTGTACGTACAATTGCCATGGAATCAACTGATGGTCTTCAACGAGGTATGAAAGTTATTGATTTAGGACGTACGATTAGTGTTCCAGTTGGAACAGAAACTTTAGGACGTGTATTTAATGTATTAGGGGATACAATTGATTTAGGGGAGAAATTTCCTGAAGATTTTAGACGTGATGAAATTCATAAACCAGCCCCTAAATTTGAACAATTAAGTAGCCAATATGAAATTCTACAAACAGGTATTAAAGTTATTGACTTATTAGCGCCTTACTTAAAAGGTGGTAAAATTGGATTATTCGGAGGTGCCGGAGTAGGTAAGACGGTATTAATCCAAGAATTAATTCATAATATCGCTGAAGAATTAGGTGGTATTTCTGTATTTACGGGTGTTGGAGAACGTACTCGTGAAGGGAATGACCTTTACCATGAAATGCAAGACTCAGGTGTATCTGCTAAAACTGCCATGGTATTTGGACAAATGAATGAACCACCAGGAGCTCGTATGCGTGTTGCTTTAACAGGGTTAACAATTGCTGAACACTTCCGTGATGAACAAAAACAAGATGTATTATTATTCATTGATAATATTTATCGTTTTACTCAAGCAGGTTCAGAAGTATCTGCCCTATTAGGTCGTATGCCTTCAGCGGTAGGGTATCAACCAACATTAGCAACTGAAATGGGACAATTACAAGAACGTATTAGTTCAACAAAAGATGGATCTATTACATCTATTCAAGCGATTTACGTTCCTGCCGATGACTATACTGACCCAGCGCCAGCTACAACATTTGCCCATTTAGATGCTACAACGAACTTAGAGCGTCGTTTAACAGAGCAAGGGATTTACCCAGCGGTGGATCCATTAGCTTCAACTTCAAGTGCTTTAACTCCTGACATTGTAGGAGAAGAACACTACGAAGTAGCTATGAAAGTTCAACAAATGTTACAACGTTATCGTGAATTACAAGATATTATCGCTATTTTAGGGATTGATGAATTATCTGATAGTGAAAAAAATTATTGTAAACCGTGCAAGAAGAATTCAATTCTTCTTATCTCAAAACTTCCACGTTGCAGAAGCATTTACAGGTCAACCAGGTTCATATGTTCCTATTAAAGATACAGTACGTGGCTTTTAAAGGAATCATTGATGGGGAATATGATGATATTCCTGAAGACTTATTCCGTAATGTTGGACCGATTGAAGATGTTCTTAAAAAAGCACAAGCGGCAGGTTACCGAGGAGGTAATTAATCATGCTTGAAAAATCGAGAACTTTTAGTCGTCGTAACGACTCCAGAGGGAAAAGTTTATAATCACCGTTCTTATTCGGTTAGTGCTGAAGCCATTGATGGAGGCATTACGATTCTTCCAAACCATGCGCCAATTATGTTGCCGTTAAAAATTGGTGAATTACGAGTAAAACGTTTCTTAGAAGATTCTCCTACTGATTATATTGCGATTGGTGGAGGAATTATGGAAGTACGTGATAATGTCGTAACGGTTATTGCGAATGTTGCCGAACGTGCACGTGACATTGACGTGAGTCGTGCAGAACAAGCGCGTGATAAAGCAGAAGCGATTATCCAAGATAAAAAAATTGTTCTAAGAGTGAAGTAGAACGTGCGAAAATTGCATTGAACAAAGCAATTAACCGTATTGGTGTTTCAAAAACATCGTCGATTAAAAACAATAATGAAAAATGAAAACTGTTGGTACGCCAGCAGTTTTTCATTTTCTTTGAAAAACAGAAAATACCTATTGCAAAACAAAAAAAGAACTGCTATAATCATAAAACGTAAATGTTATGATTTAAGAAAAGTTTAAAAACGAAAAAGAGGAGAACAAATGGCTAAAAAGTCAAAAATTGCTAAACATCAAAAACAATTAGCATTAGTAGAAAAAAATATGCACAACTTAGATATGAATTAAAAACAAGCGGGAGATTATGAAGCACTTCGTAAATTACCGATTAATTCAACCAAATCGTGTGAAAAATAGAGATATGGTTGATGGTCGACCAAGAGCTTATATGAGAAAAATTTGGAATCTCAAGAATTAAATTCCGTGATTTAGCTCATAAAGGCTTAATCCTGTGTTGTAAAAGCAAGCTGGTAATTCAAAAGTCAGTAATGGAGGAAAAGAAATGAAACAAGATTTAGCAACAGCATATAGACAAATGAAAAGTCCAAATATTAAAACTCGTAAACGTGCGTTAAAAATTAATTCATGAAGCAAAACGTGGAAAAGAAAAATAAGAGGAGTACAATGATGAAAGTAAGTAAAAAAATTATAGCAGTGTTAGGAGCAGCGTTTTTATTAGGTGCTTGTTCTCAACCAACTACTTCTACAAAAACCTCAAAAAGAATCTAAATTAAATATTATGACAACATTTTTCCCAATGTATGATTTTACTAGAAACATTGTTGGAGATGAAGGAGAAGTTTCTTTTATTAATTGGAGCTGGAACTGAACCGCATGAATATGATCCAACTGCAAAAGATATTGCAAAAAAATTTCACAATCAGATGCTTTTAGTTTATGATAATGAAAATATGGAAACTTGGGTTCCAACTGTGATGAAAAAGTTTAACAGATTCAAAAAGTAAAAGAAAATTAAAGCAACAAAAGATATGGAATTATTGCCAATTGAAGACGAACATGAACATGAAGGAGAAGAACACCATGACGAACATGAACATGAGTTTGATCCACATGTATGGTTATCTCCTAAAAAGCAAAATTATTAGTTGAAAAAAATAACAGCTCAATTGAGCGAAGCATTTCTGAAAAAGCATCTGCATTTAAAACAAATGCACAAGCATATTTAGAAAAATTAACAGAATTAGATAAAGAATATTCATCAGCTTTTAAAAGATGCGAAACAAAAGAATTTTTGTAACACAACATACAGCGTTTAGATATTTAGCAACAGATTATGGTTTGAATCAGTTGGAATTGCAGGAATTTCTCCAGAAGCAGAACCTTCACCAGCTCGTTTAGCTGAATTAACGAAGTATATTAAAGAAAAATGAAATTCGTTATATTTATTTTTGAAGAAAATGCATCAGAAAAATTGCGAAGACTCTAGCAACAGAAACGGGAGTTGTGTTAGAGGTGTTAAATCCATTAGAATCTTTAACAAAAGAAGAAATGGATAAGGGGTGATGATTATATTTCAGTAATGAAAGAAAATCTTCAGGCTTTATTGAAAAACAACAACCGTAGCAGGTAAAGAAATTAAGCCGGAACATTAAAAATTTTTCTAAGTTAACATAAAGAAATTCGTCGGGAGTATGGATTATAGTGAGTTTCTTTTGTTAGTGTAGAGAGTTTAGATTAAACTTCTATAGAGACGAGAGTTTCTATAGAAGTTTTTTGTAGAAATGAATACTATATATAGTTTAAAAATCTGTTGAAAAACACAATATGTAGGTGTATGATAGTGAGGGTAATAAAAATGTAAAGGAGGAGTGAGAGTTGAGTGTAGTGTTTGTAAAGAAAAGAGATGAAAGAGTAGAGACATTTCATCGTCAAAAAAATCTTTCATGGAATAGAAAGAGCTGAAAAAAAGTTTATACGGTAAACTTTCAAGCAATCGTAAAGAAATATTAGATGAAGTTATGAAAAATTTTTAGTAGAAATTGAAAGTTTAGCGATAAAAATCATTAAAAACAGAAGAAATAGAAGCTATTGTTTTTGAATTGTTTGAAACAAGAAGGAGAAACGGTATTAGCGAATCAATTTCTTGCCACTCGAATTGAATGGGATAAAAAGAGATAAAGAAATGGATGTTACCCAAAGGTTAACTAAATTAAGCCAAAGAGATGCGAGTATTATTCATGAAAATGCCAATAAAGATAGTGAAAATCTTTAATACGCAAAGAGATTTGATGGCAGGAACAGTAGGGAAAGCTTTCGGACTAAAAATGCTTCCCCTCATGTTGCCAATGCTCACTTAAAAGGGGATATTCATTATCATGACTTAGATTATCATCCTTATTTACCAATGACGAATTGTAGTTTAATTGATTTTAAGGAAATGTTTGAACATGGCTTTAAAATTGGAAATGCAGATGTCGAAAGTCCTAAATCAATCCAAACAGCTACTGCTCAAATGGCGCAAATTATTGCGAATGTCGCTTCAAGTCAATATGGAGGATGCTCTGCTAATCGTATTGATGAAGTATTAGCACCTTATGCAAAGCTAAATTATGAAAAACATTTACAAGATGCTAAAAATGGGTGGATGGAGCGGAAAAAACAAGAAGCGTATGCGTTAGAAAAAAACGAAAAAGATATTTATGATGCCATGCAATCGCTAGAGTATGAAATTAATACGCTCTATACTTCTCAAGGGCAAACTCCATTTACAACACTCGGATTTGGATTGGGAATGTCATTATTTGAACGAGAAATTCAAAAAGCAATTTTTAAAAAGTAAGAATCAAAGGGATTGGGAAAGAAGAAAGAACGGCTATTTTTCCCTAAATTAATTTTTACGTTAAAACGTGGCGTGAATTTAGAACAAAATGATCCGAATTATGATATTAAAAACATTAGCTTTAGAATGTTCAACTAAAAGAATGTATCCAGATGTTTTAAATTATGAACAAATTGTTAGAATTACGGGTAGTTTTTAAAGTGCCGATGGGTTGTCGTTCATTTTTACAAGGGTGGAAAAAAATGAAAAAGGCGAAGATGTATCGGATGGAAGAATGAATTTAGGAGTTGTCACATTAAACATTCCGAGAATTGCCTTAGAATCAGATGGCGATAAAATACAATTTTTGGAGTATTTTTAGAAGAAAAAGTTACAAATTTGTAAAGATGCATTAGTGTACCGGGTAGAACGCTGTAAAGAGGCAAAATCAGCGAATGCGCCTATTTTATATCGTTATGGTTCTTTTGGAAAACGATTGATGAATGATGAAGTGGTAGACGAAGTATTCAAACATCGTCGTGCAACAGTATCGCTTGGATATATTGGTTTATACGAAACGGCTACTGTCTTTTTTGGAAATTGTTGGGAAACAAATCCAGAAGCAAAAGACTTTTACTTTAAATATTGTGAAACGATTGAGCGAAAAAACAAAGGAATGGTCGGATGAATATGACTATCATTTTAGTGTTTATTCAACTCCAAGTGAAAGCTTAACGGATCGTTTTTGTCGATTAGATTATGAAAAATTTGGTGCAATAGCAGATATTACAGATAAAGAATATTATACAAATAGCTTCCATTATGATGTGAGAAAATCACCTACTCCATTTGAAAAAAATTGAGTTTGAAAAAGATTATCCTGTTTATTCCTCAGGAGGATTTATTCATTATTGCGAATATCCAGTTATGAAACAAAATCCAAAAGGGCTTGAAGCGGTATGGGATTATGCGTATGAAAGAGTAGGGTATCTTGGAACCAATACACCGATTGATCGTTGCTATGAATGTGGCTATGAAGGAGAGTTTGAACCAACTGCCAAAGGGTTTGAATGTCCCGTATGTAAAAATAAAAATCCGAAAACTTGTGATGTTGTTAAACGAACTTGTGGTTACTTAGGAAATCCTCAAGCTCGTCCAATGGTCCACGGAAGACATCAAGAAATTAAATCACGGGTTAAACATCTCTCCAATGAACGAAATCTAAGAAATTAGGAGGATTTGGTATGAAGTTTCCAAAACCGGGGGAATGGACAAGTGAGCAATATTCTAAAGGAAAAATTGCTAGTTATAAACCTTATAATTTCGTAGATGGAGAAGGCGTGCGTTGTTCTTTATATGTAAGTGGTTGTTTATTTGCTTGTGAAGGTTGTTATAATGTCAAAGCACAAAATTTCAATACAGGAATTTTTTTATACAGAAAAAAATTAGAAAAACAAATTATTCAAGATATTGGAGCTAGTTATTGCCAGGGATTAACTTTGTTAGGTGGAGAACCTTTCTTAAATACTCAAGTATGCCTGTCCTTAGTTCGTAAATTACGAAGTATTTATGGTCATTCCAAAGATGTTTGGTCATGGACAGGATATACTTGGGAAGAGTTACAGTTAGAAACACCCTGATAAAAAAAGCTTTTTATTACAAGAACTTGATATTTTTAGTAGATGGAAGATTTGATATTAAAAAAAGAGATTTAACATTGCAATTTAGAGGAAGTTCGAATCAAAGAATTATTGATGTGCAAAAAGTCTTTGCAGGATGGGCAAGTTGTTTTATGGGATGGATTAAGAGAATAGGAGAATTTTTTATGAGGATGATTGATAAGAAATTAGTTGTTTCATGATTCTATTCAGAAATCCTAATGATAATTCATATGCTTTACTGAATTTTGTAAAAGAAAGTAGATATCGAAGGTGAAATATCACTGATAGTCTGCTTTCTTTTTATGAATTTAAGGATAAAACATAGCAATTTCTTTGGAAAATCTTTTATAATGTAACTGATAACAAAAAAATGAAGGAGCGATTATGCCTCAAGGAAAAAAATTATTCGAGCCTTAAGTGGCTTTTTATTATATCGAGTCCTCACATCAAATTTACCAAACTCGGGCACGTGGAGTTTTTAGAAAAAGAGGGCAGTCTCCATTAGTGGGAGATATTGTAGATTTTACAAGTGATACTCTGGAAGAAGGAGTATTAGAAAAAAATTTATCCTAGGAAAAAAATGCTTTGATTCGCCCACCTGTTTCAAAATGTAGATATTGGTGTAGTGGTGATGTCTGCTGTGGAACCGGATTTTTCAACGCATTTAGTGGATCGATTTTTAGTGTATTTAGAAGGAATGGACATTCAACCTGTTTTATTAATTACGAAGGTAGACTTATTAACTTCAGCACAATTACAACGTTTAGAAGCAGTGAAGAAGAAATACCAAGAAGTAGGATATGAAGTATGGTATTCTTCAGAAGTAAAAGATCACCAAAGTGACTTTTTATCTTCTTATAAAGGAAAACTAGTTGTCTTTTTAGGGCAATCTGGGGTTGGAAAGTCAACAATGTTGAATCAATTAATTCCTCAATTAAATCAAGAAACTGGAGAAATTTCTAGTGCGCTAGGTCGAGGAAAGCATACGACTAGACAAGTTTCCCTACATGAAGTAGAAGAAGTTTGGATAGCAGATACCCCGGGGTTTAGTACGGTAGATTTTATTGGTGGGAAAAAGAAAACCTTCCGCATCTATTTCCTGAATTTGAAGAATACTCTACTCAGTGTAAATTTAGAGAGTGTTCTCATCAACATGAGCCTCAATGTGCCGTGATAGAAGCTGTACAAGAGGGAAAAATTTGGCAAGAAAGATATGACCACTATCAAGATTTCTATGAAGAAATTAGCCAGAGAAAACCAATTTATCAAAGAAAAAAATAATTGTTATGTTATAAAGGAGTCAAAAACATGAAAGTAGCACCTTCAATTTTAAGTGCAAATTTTGCAACATTAGGAGAAGACGTTAAAAAAGTAGAACAATTAGGAGCAGATTGGATTCATATCGATGCAATGGACGGTCAATTCGTTCCTAACTTAACACTTGGACCAAATATTGTAGAAGGACTTCGTCCCTATTACAACATTAACATTAGATTGTCATTTAATGGTTCAAGAACCAGAGCGTTTTGTAAAAGAATTTGCAAAAGCGGGGGCGGACTATATTTCTGTTCATATTGAAGCAACAAATCATATTCATCGTACATTACAACTGATTAAATCTGAAGGAGTAAAAGCTGGAATTGTGATTAATCCAGGAACTCCAGTTAGTGCGATTAGTGCTGTATTAGGAATGGTTGACTTAGTATTAGTGATGACTGTAAACCCAGGATTTGGTGGACAAGCATTTATTCCTGAAACATTAGATAAAGTAAGAGAATTAGTAGAATTACGTAAAGAAAACGGCTATCAATACTTAATTGAAGTAGATGGTGGTGTGAATGGTCAAACAGCTAAATTATGTCGTGAGGCAGGGGTAGACGTTGCAGTAGCAGGTTCATATGTTTACTATGCAGACGATATTAAAAAGGCAATTGATTCTATTAAAGAAGCTTAAAAAGAGGAATTGGTATGGAAATAATCGTAGTTATTGGGGGACCATTAGATAAAGGAGCAATAAGACGATGGTTAAATCAGAAGCTTCAGCAAAAGAATCATCAAGAATTTCAATTTATTGGAGTAGATGGTGGCTGTTTAAAATTAATGGAGGAAGAGCTACCGATTGATTTAGCAATTGGTGATTTTGATTCTATTTCAGCAGAAGATAAAGAAACATTAAAAAAATTATGCTTCTAAAAATGATTGAATTTCCTTCTGAAAAAAAGATTTTACTGATTTTTGAAGAATCATTGATGTGGGTTGCAAAATTCTACCCTCAAAAATGTTCATGTACTAGGAGCTTTTTGGTGGAAGAGTAGATCATGCCATTAGTTGTTTATGGACCATGTTTCGTCCAGAATTACAAGCATTAATTCCGTATCTTTCGCTAGAAGATGAATGGAATCATGTTTCTTTCCCTAACCCTAGGAACGTATACATTGAAAAATACCACATACAAAAATATTTATCTTTTATATCAACTGGACCTGTACAACAATTAACGTTAAAACAGGTGAAATATCCTTTGAATGATCAAGATTATGATTTTTCCAATTGCGTTGATTAGTAATGAATTTATCGATGAAAAAAATGGAAATTTCATTTGAGTCTGGTGGAATCATCGTGGGTCAAACAAGAGATTCATGGAGATAATTCGAAATTTTTTTAATAGTAATATGAAAATTGTTATCATCCCGTTGTTTTTCTATGAAAAATGATGGGATGATGTTTTTCTTTGAGTTGAATTTTTCATAGGAATGAGATATACTATAGTTGAGTCCAAGAAGATTCAAAAAAATATATATTGGAGGTCTTTTTATGTTAAGAGAAGTATTAGAATTAGGAAAATTCGTTAAAAACGAGTGTATTTGTAAGTGGAGTTGTAGTAGGTTCATTAGGGACTTAAAGTTTTAGCGAGCAAAGATACTAAAACACGTTGTTGCTAAAGCAGTAGCAAAAATCTTATAAATTAAAAAGATGGATTAGATGCAACAGTTTCTCAATTGAAACAACATGCAGATGATGTTTTAGCTGAAGCAAATGACTTATATGTTGAAGAAAAAAAGCTGCTAACTTAGCAACAGTAGAAACAAGTGAACAATAATGAAAGTAACGATTAAAAGCTCAATCAAAAAAATAGATTGCGATTGGAAGTTCCTTTTAGATGTACAGCTGCTGTTCAGTTGTATTTAGAAGAGGAAAAGAGATTGTTTTCAGAAATTACGCAAATTATTTGTTATAAAGATGAAAAGCATATCGCATTTACTTTTTGAAACAGGACATGAATCAAGTGTTTATCGTTTTTCTAGATCATTTAGAGGTATCTACCTTAAATGATAAACAAAAGAGATTTTTTTCAGTAGATACTCAAGTGACACCTGTTGATATTGTTGCTTCACATATTTACCGAAAAATGGTCGCAAATGTATTGATTCCACAACCATTAAAAAAATTTTCTGGTTATTATGGAAAAATGAAGAAATTTGGAAAAAGCTGCATTTGAATCTGTTTTTAGAAAAGAAATTATCCATGAGTATTTTTGGATTTTTGTAGCGATTGTAACATCCATTGCAATGGGTGATCGTAAAACAGCCGATACGATTATGTTCTTATTAAATCTTGGAGATGATTTAGATGAATGGTCTCAAAAAGAAATCCGTTGAAGATTTAGAGAAAAATCTAAAAAAATAATATTTATGAATTATGGATTGAAAAAGAGGAGAACGATTCAAAAATTAAGTCATCAAGTAGAAGTGGGCGATGTATTCGTTGCTACTGAAGGACAAGAGATTTATTTTGATGGAACAGTTGTATCTGGTCGTGGATTTTTAAATGAAAGTTCATTAACTGGAGAAGCTTTCCCAGTGTCTAAAAAAATTGGAGATACTGTTTTTGCCAATACGGTTGTAGAACAAGGTGAATTATTAGTAAAAGTTACGAATGCTGAACAAAATTCACGTTTACAATAAATTGTTCAATTGATGAAAACAAGTGAATTACATCAATCGAAACAACAAAAACAATTATTAGAAAAAGCAGACAGTCTGGTAAAATATAATTTCATTGGAATGGCAGTGACCTATTTATTAACTAGATCGGTGCAAAAAGCGCTAACTTTCTTATTAGTGGATTATTCATGTGCCTTAAAAATTATCATCACCAGTGACTTATTTAACAGCTATTAAAGCAGCTTCTACAAGAGGAATAGTTGTAAAGGGTTCTAGTTCACTAGATGAGTATCCAATGATTGACACTTATGTGTTTGATAAGACTGGGACTTTAACAACAGGAGTGCCAAAAATTCAAAAAGATTTTTACCTTATCGTGGATATTCAGAGGAAGAAGTTCTACGAATTGCGGCATGTTTAGAAGAGCATATTTATCATCCAATTGCGAGTGCAGTAGTTCAAAAAGGCAGAAGATGATGGAGTAGAGCATGAGGAAATGCATGGTAAATTAACGCATGTTGCTTCCAAAGGAATTTTATCTTCGATTGATGGTGAAAAAGTTGTCATCGGAAGTTTAGAATTGTTGAAAGAACATCAAGTAGCAATTTCTGAAGAACAAGCTAAGATTATAGAAGAGTATATTCAATGGTATCACCTATTGTATTTAGGATATAAAGGAGAATTAATTGCAATTTTTCTTAATTGATACACCATTACGTCCAGAAACCATTGAAGTTCTGCAATCGTTAAAAGAACGAGGAAAGAATATTATTTTATTAACTGGGGACACGAAGAAACGAACAGAATCCATTTGTTCGCTTATTCAATTTGACGAAGTATATACAGAAGTGAAACCAGAACAGAAACATCAAGTGATTCAAGATTTACAAGATAAAGGACATCGTGTCTTTATGATTGGTGATGGTCTAAATGATTCAGCAGCTCTCTCAAAAGCAAATGTTGGAGTAGTGATGGCAAGTTCATCAGATATTGCTAGACAAGCTAGTGATATTGTATTCTTAGAAGAAACTTTATCAGGTATTCTCGTTTTAGATGATATTTCTGCACAATTGCAAAAACAATTAGGTAGAAACTTGAATACGACTGTGTGGGTGAATACTTCTTTAATGGGATTAGGATTGTTTAATTTATTAACGCCTAGTACATTAGCTGTGTTCCATAATTTAACAACAACTGTTATTATCGGAAAAAGTTTTACTTATATTAAATAAAAGAAAAAAAGACTGGACATTGTCCAGTCTTTTTGTTTGTGTAAATTAAACGCGTTCTACTTTTACCTGATTTTTAATGCACGAGTTGAAACCCATACTTTTTTTAGGCTTTCCATCGATTAAAAACGCGAACTTTTTGCAAGTTTGGTTTCCAGTACGACGGTTAGCGTTCATAGCGTGAGAACGAGTGTTACCTGTTTCAGAACGACGTCCAGTGAAATAACATACTTTAGCCATGGTCATTCTCCTCCCTTTAATTTAAATCATTGATCAGCTGATATAATTTTTAAACTAAATCATATACTTAAATAATTTATCATAGTTAAGGGTAGAATGCAAGCTAGAGTCTAAGTTAAAGTATAAATTTTTTTCTTAAAAATATATTTTGGTAGCGCATTTTCATACATAAAAGGTTAGGTAAAATGAATCATTTATGATAAAATGATAAAGAATCATCGAACAGTCTGTAAAAATCAGGTTGTACGAAATTTAAGGAGGTTACAAAAATGACAGTCAAAAATTCAAACAGAACAAGGGTTAATTGAATTAAGCAATGAAGTTATTGCTACTGTAGTTGGTGGTGCAGCAACAGATAACTATGGAGTTGTTGGAATGGCCAGCCGTAATCATATTCGTGATAATTTAAAATGAAATTTTTGAAAAAAAGAAAACTATTCTCGTGGCGTAGTGATTCGTCAAGAGGAAGAAGGCGTAGCTGTTGATGTATATATTATCGTAGGTTACGGAACTAAAATTTCTGCAATTTGTCGCAATGTTCAAGAACAAGTAAAATATAATTTAGAAACGATGTTAGGATTTTTCTGCGAACACTGTTAATGTTTATGTTCAAGGAGTAAAAATCATTGAAGCGTAAGCTTTGATGGTGTGTCAGGAGGATATAAGAATCAATGGTAACAAAAATATTATTACGGCTCAAGATTTTCGAGCAATGGTAGAAATTGGTGAAGCACGTTTATGAAAAATGCTGAATTTGTCAATTCATTGAATGTATTTCCGGTTCCAGATGGAGATACAGGTACAAATATGAGCCTTTCATTTAAATCAGGTGCAGAGCGTGTTGCAAATTCTTCTGCTCAAACAGTAGGAGAGTTAGCACAAGATTTAGCAAAAAGGTTTATTAATGGGTGCTCGTGAAATTCAGGAGTTATTTTATCTCAATTATTCCGTGGTTTTTCAAAAGCAGTTGAAGGAAAAGACGAATTAACAGGAGAAGATTTAGCAGAAGCCTTTACAAAAGGGGTTGAAACAGCTTATAAAGCCGTGATGAAACCTGTTGAAGGAACAATTTTAACAGTTGCTCGTGAATCTGCTAAAAGAGGTGTTCGTAAATTAGAACGTTCGAATGATATTATCGAAGTGATGGGTTCTGTATTCCGCGGAGCTCAAAAATCATTAGATAAAACTCCAGATTTATTACCTGTATTAAAAGAAGTTGGTGTAGTTGACTCAGGTGGTCAAGGCTTAGTATTTATTTATAACGGATTTTACGAAGCTTTAACAGGTGAAGCTACTCCAGTTCAAGGATTATCAACGAATAAGATTGATTTAAGTTCAGTAGCTCATCATGAAAGTGGAATTGATTATGAACATGCTTCTACAGCAGATATTCAATTTGGATACTGTACTGAAATTATGGTACGCATTGGTGAAGGGGAAACAGTAGTAGATACTTTTGATTATGATACATTCCGTAATTATTTAAATGAATTAGGAGATTCTTTATTAGTTGTAGCGGATGATGAAATTATTAAAGTTCACGTTCATACAGAGCGTCCTGGTGAAGTCATGAATTATGGACAACGCTTTTGGTTCATTAATGAAAGTGAAAGTTGATAATATGCGTTTGCAACATGAAGAAGTTTTAAAAACTGACTATACTGAAAAAGTAAAAAGCAGTTGCTCCAAAAAAACTGAGTATGGAATTGTTGCTGTAGCTGCGGGTGAAGGAATTCATGAATTATTCAAGAGCATGGGTGTGACAACGATTATTAATGGTGGTCAAACAATGAACCCAAGTACAGAAGATATTTTAGCAGCAGTAAAAGAAGCTCATGCTGAAAAAGTGATTGTTTTACCAAATAATAAAAATATTTTAATGGCTGCAAACCAAGCTGCTGAAGTAAGTGAAGATGCAGAAGTAGCAGTTGTGGCAAGTAGAACAATTTCTGAAGGTTTATCTTCATTATTAGCGTTCAACCCACAAGCTAGTTTAGAAGAAAAATAAAGAGGCGATGACAGAACAATTGTCATTAGTGACAAGTGGTCAAATTACAAATGCCGTTCGTGATACTTCCATTGATGGAGTTGATATTAAAGAAAATGACTTCATGGGTATTGTAAATGGAAAAATTTTTAATTAGTGTACCAGATCGTAAACAAGCAACAATTGATACAATTGCGAAAAATGGTGAATGAAGAATCTGAAATTTTAACAATTTTTAGTTGGGGAAGATGTAGCAATCGAAGAAGCAGAAGAAATTGTTTCTTATGTAGAAGAACATTTCCCAGATATTGAAGTTGAATTACACGAAGGTTTACAACCTGTATATGCCTGTTTATTAGCAGTAGAATAGAATATTAGAAAGACTGGATGGAAAAACGTCCAGTCTTTTTTGTAAACAGAAGTAGCAATAGATGAAACCGCAAATCATCGAAAACGTCCAAATGAAAGAATCCGTCAAAATAGACAAGAAAATTCCATAGTAGCAAAAGTAATATGAGCCAAATAGATTTTGCTCATATTACAGGGGAAATTCGAGACCTTAGGCTCGAATTTTAGGTATGAGACCGTAAGGTCTGCTACCGTCCCTTGCTACTATAAAATTTTTCTTGTCTATTTTCCTTTTAACAATAGTTGACAGTATGTCTTTTCCTCTCTAAACTATAAAAAGAATAGAATGTTTGGAGGTGAAGAAATGGATAAAACAATATTTCAATCAGTAAGATTTTTATCAGGTGTCGGACCTAAACGAATGGAACCATTACATGACTTAGGAATTGATACCATCTATGACTTATTAACCCATTTTCCATTTCGCTACGAAGACCTTCAAGTAAGAGATGTTTCAACCATCATGGATCAAGAAAAAGTGACATTAGCAGGAATCATTGTTACAGAACCAGTCGTTCACTATTACGGATTTAAGAAAAACCGAATTTCTTGTCGAATGGCAATTGGGGAACAAGTTATCCAAGTGTCCTTTTTAATCAACCCTATTTAAAAAAATAAGTTAATTCAACATCAAGAATGTATTATTTTTGGAAAATGGGACGCAAAACGTTCCACTTTAATGGGAATGAAAATCATTTCAACTAAAGAAGATATGGAGGAAACGTCCAATTTTTGAAGCAGTATATCGAACCAATAAATCTATTCGTCAGAGTACACTATTAAAATTAATTCAAACAGCTTTTGCTGATTTATAAAGAAAAATATTCCAAATCCACTACCAGCTTCTATTCAGAAAAAGACAATTACTATCGCATCCAGAAGCTGTGGAAGGAATGCATTTTCCAAAAAGATGAACGTCATTCAAAAACAATCTAGACAGCAATTAGTGTATCAAGAATTGTTTTGTTATCAGCTAAAACTACAAAAGCTTAAAAAGAAAAGGCATTATGCTAAAACAAGGGCAAAGCATTTTTATATGAAAATACAGCATTAAAAGCATATATTAAAACTTTACCTTTTACATTAACCGAAGGACAAAAGAAAGTAGTTAATGAAATTTGCTATGACCTTAGAGCTCCGTATGAAATGAGTCGCTTATTACAAGGTGATGTAGGAAGTGGGAAAACAGTAGTTGCTACAATTGCGATGGTAGCGACTGCTTTAACAGGAAAAGCAAGCGTGCTTAATGGTTCCAACAGAATTATTAGCAGACCAACATTACGAAACCATTTGTGCTTTTAACAAAAGAAACAGAAATAAAAGTTGGAAAACTGACTGGAACAACAACTCTAAAAAGAAAGACGGCAGTTATTAGAGCAATTAGAAAAAGGAGAACTTCAACTGTTAGTGGGGACTCATGCTTTATTCCAGGAAGATGTCATTTATCACGATTTAGCTTTTATTGTCATTGATGAACAGCATCGTTTTGGAGTGAAGCAAAGAGCACAATTAGCTCAAAAAGGAACAGGAGTAAATGTGCTGCAAATGACAGCAACTCCAATTCCAAGAACACTAGCCATTACTACTTTTTGGAGAAATGGATACATCTATCTTAAAAGAATCGCCTAAGGGACGACAACCGATTCAAACATTTTGGGTCAAAGAACAAGAGTTAGAAAAAGTATATGATTATATTGAAAAACAAGTTCAAGCTGGCAGACAAGCTTATGTCATCTCTCCTTTAATTGAAGAAAGTGAAAATTTAGATGTTCAAAATGCGACTGAAATTTATGAAATGATTTCTAAACGATTTGAAAAATCGTTTGTCGGTAGGATTATTACATGGACGTTTAAAAAGTGATGAAAAAGAAAGTGTTATGACTGCTTTCCAAAAGAACGATGTACAAGTACTAGTTTCTACAACCGTTATTGAAGTAGGTGTAGATGTACCAAATGCTACTGTAATGGTCATATTAGATGCAGACCGATTTGGATTAGCTCAATTACATCAGTTAAGAGGACGAGTAGGACGTGGTGAACATGCTTCTACGTGTATTTTGATTGCATCGCCTAAAAACAGAGCAAGGAAAACAAAGAATGCAAAATATGTGTGAGTCAACAGATGGATTTTACCTGAGTCAGAAAGACTTAGAATTACGTGGGTCAGGTGACGTTTTTGGACTTCGTCAATCTGGAATTCCAGAGTTTAAAGTGGCTGACATTGTTCAAGATTATGATATACTAGAACAAGCAAGAGAAGATGCTATTACATTTGTTATCGAAGAAGAAGACAGTGTAGCTTATAAAGAAATACAAGAATTTATCGAACAAACAAGTCGTGAAACGGAGGAAGTTATAAATGGTTAGAATTGCCATTGATGCGATGGGTGGAGACCATGCTCCTAAAGAAATTGTAGCGGGTGCTATTCAAGCAGCAAAAAGAATATCCAGAAAATGAATTTCAATTATATGGAGATCAAGAAAGTATCCAAGCAGTGATGACAGAAACATTGCCGAATATTAGAATCATTCATTGTACTGAAAAAGTAACAAAGCGAAGATGAACCAGTTAAGGCTGTTCGTCGTAAAAAGATGCTTCTATGGTAGTTGCAGCTCAAGCTGTTAAAGATGGCGAAGCAGATGCTCTATTTTCAGCAGGAAATACTGGTGGATTACTAGCAAGTGGTTTATTAATTGTTGGTCGTATTAAAGGGATTGACCGTCCAGGATTAATGCCAGTATTACCAGTTGTTGGTAAAGACAATCGTCAATTTATTTTTAATGGATGTTGGTGCAAATGCTCAATGTAAAGTACAAAAATTTAGAACAATTTGCAGTCTTAGGTTCTTATTATGCAAAATACGTCTTGAATATTGAAAATCCAACAGTCGGTTTATTAAATAATGGAACTGAAGAAGGTAAAGGAAATGATTTAGTAAAAAGTGTGTATCCACTTCTTCAAGAAAATTCATCGATTCATTTTGTTGGAAATGTTGAAGCAAGAGAAATTTTAAATGGAATTGCAGATGTTGTTGTAACAGATGGTTTTACAGGGAAATGCAGTTTTAAAAAAACGATTGAAGGTACAGCTTTAACGATGATGAATTTATTAAAGGAAAAATATTTTAAATCAGGGTATTACTGGTAAACTGGGTGCTTTATTATTGAAAAATACTTTCCGTTCATTGAAAAAAATACTTTTGGATTATTCTCAATTTGGTGGGGCTGTTTTATTTGGATTGAAGGCTCCTGTAGTGAAGGCGCATGGTTCTTCAAGTGCAAGTAGTGTTTATTTTGCGTTAAAACAAATTGATACGATTGTTCGAAGTGGCGTAGTGAAAGATTTGGTCGATTATTTTCGAGGAGAACTAGAAAAGAGACTTTTGCGGTATAGTAATAGACGACGGCAGCAAGCAGCTTTTGCTGTTTCATGCCTAAAAATTGAGCCTTGGTCTCAATTTTTCGTGTGATATAATCAGCCACCGCTGATTATATCACTAGTATTACTATGCAAAGTCTTTTCTGTTTGAACGGATATTTATGAGAGTGTATTTAAGAAATTTACTTTTGCGATTTCATGCCTTATCTACTATGCAAAGTATTTTCTACGTAAATATAAGAAAAAGTGACGTGCTGCTGTTGCAGACGTCACTTTTTTTCGTTGTTTATTTAAAAATTGTTGGGAATGTTAATAAAATTGAAATAATCCATAATAATGCAAAAGTCCATAAGCAATAATGAATGATAGACTGATATGATTTTTCTTTTGTGGAATAAATCCTTTTTTTCTTTGAACGAAAACTATAAAGGAAAAAGTCAAAATTCCCAGATTGAATGACTAATAGAGTTAAGCCAATGATTAGAAAAAGGAAACTCAATAGAGTTAAAGTATTTCCGATATAAACAAAATCGAAAATAGATATTTTTGATAAAAATCGCATAGATAATGATGAGAATTGTAAGGATAAAAAGTAGTTCCTAGTGAATAGATTAAGAGACGTTTATTCAAGTTGATAACCTCTCTTATTCTTTTGGAGAATCAGAATCTTCATCTTGTGTTTCCATAAATGTAAAAATTCTTTTCAATTAAATCTGCGGTTTCATTGATTAATTTTTCTCATAGCTAGATAAGAATTTAACATTCGAATAGCGTTTGAAATACTAAATGTGGCAAAAACGCAACAAAAAAATTGTTGAGAATTCCCAACCACGAATGGGAAGTAATTGTACTGCTAAAAAATAAAGAAAGAAGCAATAAAAATTTCAATTATAAAATGTACAAAAAAATTGTTGTTTACTAATCATCAAAAAGCCCTCCCCATCATTATTCTTTAAAAAAATCTTACAAGATTATAGAGAATTTTTCAAGTAATTTTCCTTGATTTTTTGACCAAATGAGTACTATAGTAATGTGGTTAGCACTTAAGAAGAAAGAGTGCTAAAAATCAAGGAGGAATGAATATGTTAAAACCGTTAAAAGATCGTGTTGTTATTCAAATGGTAGAACAAGAAGAAAAACAGCAGGAGGTTTATTTTTTACCAACTGCAGCACAAGAAAAATTACAATTTGCGACAGTTTTTAGCAGTAAGCGAATTTACTGAAGAAAAAGATCGTCAAGTTCAAGTAGGAGACCGTGTTGTCTTTGAGAAATATACAGGAACTGAAGTTAAATTAGATGGTCAAGAATATATTATTGTAAAAGAACAAGATATTATTGCAATTGTTCAATAAGAAAGTGAGGAACTGAAAGATGGTAAAAATATTAAATTTTTCAGAAGATGCAAGAGCATCGATGCTACGAGGAGTAGATATTTTAGCAAATACAGTGAAAGTAACTTTAGGGCCTAAAGGGCGTAATGTTGTATTAGAAAAAGCATTCGGTTCACCTTTAATTACAAATGATGGGGTAACAATTGCGAAAGAAATTGAATTAGAAGATCATTTTTGAAAAATATGGGAGCTAAATTAGTGGCAGAAGTAGCTTCTAAAAACGAATGATATTGCTGGGGATGGAACAACAACTGCAACAGTTTTAACTCAAGCAATTGTTCGTGAAGGATTAAAAAAATGTTACTGCAGGGGCAAACCCAGTAGGCATTCGTCGTGGGATTGAATTAGCGACACGTGCTGCTGTAGAAGAGTTACACAAAATTTCTCGTCCTGTAGAATCAAAAAGAAGCGATTGCGCAGTAGCAGCTATTTCTTCAGGATCTCAAGAAGTCGGTAGTTTAATTGCAGAAGCAATGGAAAAAAGTAGGTAACGATGGCGTTATTACAATTGAAGAATCAAAAGGAATTGAAACAGAATTAGATGTTGTAGAAGGAATGCAATTTGATCGTGGCTATTTATCTCAATATATGGTAACAGATAACGATAAAATGGTTTGCTCATTTAGATAATCCTTTTTATTTTAATTACAGATAAAAAGTATCTAATATTCAAGAAATTATTCCATTATTAGAACAAATCGTTCAACAAGGTCGTGCATTATTAATTATTGCGGATGATGTAGATGGAGAAGCATTACCAACATTAGTATTAAATAAATTACGTGGAACATTTAATGTAGTTGCTGTTAAAAGCTCCAGGATTTGGTGACCGTCGTAAAAGCAATGTTAGAAGATATTGCGGTATTGACAGGTGCTCAAGTCATTACAGAAGATTTAGGGTTAGAATTAAAAGATGCTACTTTAGCACAATTAGGTACAGCTGGAAAAGTAGTCGTTTCTAAAGATAATACAACAATTGTTGAAGGAGCAGGTTCAAAAAGAATTAATTGCGAATCGTGTAGCTTTTAATTCGTTCTCAAGCACAAGATACAACAAGTGATTTTTGATCGTGAAAAATTACAAGAACGTTTAGCAAAAATTATCAGGAGGAGTAGCTGTTATTAAAGTAGGTGCTGCAACTGAAACAGAATTAAAAGAGAAAAATTACGTATTGAAGATGCTTTAAATGCAACACTGCTGCTGTTGAAGAAGGAATCGTTTCTGGTGGTGGAACTGCACTAGTGAATGTTCAAAAACAGTAGATGCTTTAGAATTAGAAGGTGACGAAGCAACAGGAGCAAAAATTGTTTCTCGTTCATTAGAAGAACCACTTCGTCAAATTGCAACAAATGCAGGATTAGAAGGTTCTGTAATTGTAGCTCATTTGAAAGCTCAAGAGTTAGGAATTGGATATAATGCAGCGAGTGATGAATGGGTAAATATGATTGAAGCAGGGAATTGTAGATCCTACTAAAGTGACTCGTTCAGCTTTTACAAAAATGCAGCATCTGTATCTGCTTTATTATTAACAACAGAAGCAGTTGTAGCAGATAAACCAATCCCAGCTGCACCAGCAATTCCTGGAATGGATCCAGGAATGGGTATGATGTAATTGTAACATATATAAACTAGACTTCTCTGAAGTAGCAGAGGGGACGCAAGCAGCCTCGCGAAGGCGAGTCTCATTGCTAAAAAAATTGAGCCTAGAGTCTCAATTTTTCCAGTGATAAAATCTGCAATAGCAGTTTTTATCACTCGTGCTACAGCGAGAAGTCTGTTTATTTGGACGTGTGTTTATGACTGAACGTATAAAAGCAAGACTTCTCTGAAAGTAGCAGAGGGGACGCAAGCAGCCTTGCGAAGGCGAGTCTCATTGCTAAAAATTGAGCCTAGGGTCTCAATTTTTCCAGCAAGAAGTCTGTTTATTTGGTCGTTTATTTATAAGAATACGAATAAAAGTAAGACTTCTCTGAAGTAGCAAAGTGAACGTAAATGGGCGTGAGCTACTTCGGAAGTCTTTTTTTCATTTTTTATGAAAAAAATTCTATCATTTTTCATAAAAACATTGAATTCTGTAAAGTTATAGTATACACTACTGTATATACAGTAGAAAAGGGATATATTCAATGAAAAAGAATAGATTTTTAACGTTAACAGCTTTACTAACAGCAATTGCGATTGTGGTTCCAATTATAATGCCATTTAAAATTGTCATTCCACCGGCATCATATACTTTAGGAAGTCACGTAGCTATTTTTATTGCGATGTTTCTTTCTCCATGGATGACGGTATTTGTTGTATTAGGTTCTACCATTGGTTTCTTCCTAGCAGGATTCCCATTTATTATTGTTTTTGCGAGCATTTTTCTCATATTTTTATTTGGAACTTTAGGGGCTCTTTATTTGAGAAAGTTCCCCAATATATTAGAAAATAAAAAAATCTTCATGGATTTTTTTAATATTGTTTTAGCAATTATTCATGCCATTGGTGAAGTTTTTGTATGCTTTTGTCTTTTATAGTGTGACAGGTCAAGATCTTCAAAAATTATTGTATGTCTTATTTGTCTTAGTGGGGGTTGGTACGATTATTCATAGTATGGTAGACTATGTAGTAGCGATTGGTATTTATCGTTCATTAAAGAAAATCCATAAGAGAGAGGGTTAATAGTGACCATTACACGTCGAAAGAAATTATTGACTTTATTAAAAGAATCTTCATCAGCGATTAACGGACAGCAATTAGCGGATCATTTTCATGTGACAAGACAAATTATTGTTCAGGATATTGCCATTTTACGTGCAGATGGGGAAGAAATTATTTCAACGAATCGAGGTTATATTCATTCTGCTTCTAAGCAACCGCAACAAATGCATCGTTTGTTTAAAGTGAAACATACGATTGATGATATTGAAGATGAGTTAGTTGCTATTGTGGATAATGGTGGAAGAGTAAAAACAGTGTTAGTGGATCATCCTGTTTATGGGGAAATTCAAACATTATTGAAAATGACTTGTCGTAGAGATATTGTTCATTTTATGAAGCAAGTGGAGAAAACGAAGTTTCGCCCTTTGTCTGAGATTACTGATGGAGTTCATTATCATTTAGTGGAAGCTGATACGAAGCAAGATTTAGATGAGATTGAAAGAGCTTTGAGAAAGTTAGGTTTTTTAATCGACGACTCCTTATAATTTACGTATAGACTTTCTGTCATAGTAGTAGAAGACGCAAGCAGCCTCGCAAAAGCGAGTTTCATTGCTAAAAATTGAGCCTAGGTCTCAATTTTTCTTGTGATAAAATCTGTGGAGCAGTTTTTATCACTAGTACTACTATAGAAAGTCTAACTTATTGGACGTGTATTTATGGGAGTACGTATAGGATGTAGACTTTCTAGTATAGTAGTAAGCGACGCCAGCAAACCTTTTGGTTTCATTGGTACTACTATAAAAAGTATTACTTGTATTCATCTCTATGTAAAAAAACAAGATTTGCATTGTGGCAAGTCTTGTTTTTTTGTTTGTCCATTATTCATTTAATTCTGTTGAATTAGTTTTGTATGCTGGGGAGTTTTTTTAATTCTTGTTTTTCGGTATTCCAATAAAAATCGAGTGCTTCTTGTGCAATAGAAGCGATTGGTGAATGTTGTTCTAAGCCTTTAGCAATCCAGTAAATATAGCTATTAAAAATCTTCATCCTCTTCAATTTCTAATAGTGTTTGAAAATTTTCAGGATGGAATAATCCTAATTGTTGTCTGCGAGTATGAATGCTCATCCAATGTCGATGGTCGAATGATACAATTTCAATATGAGGTTTCAGAGAATCGATTAAATCCTCAAATGAAGAAGCAATCGTTAACCATTGATCCATCTCTACATCTATGAGGCGAATGCTAGGTTCTTTTTCCTTTTTCAAGATAATCAAAACAATAGTAAACAGATTCGTCTTTAAAAAATGGAATAAAGTAATCGGGCAGACCTGTTTCTTCAGGGGAAAAACAGTCATCCAATAAACTAATCCAATTTCCCTTTTCTAAACCTGCAATGCCATTTAATAGAGTATAGTCTAATCCAAAAACGAGTAGGTTCAATTGTAGATATTTTCGAATGAAGAAAGTATCCCGCCCCTTCATGTTGAATCCATTGTAAATAACTCTTAGGTAGGTCTCCAATAATCCATTGATGATGGATAGGTGTAGTAGAATCTAATAGTATTTTTTGTAAAAAGCTTGTTGAATCAGTGACATGTTTTCCTCCAAATTTAGGGTCTAAAGTATGAGGTAAGTTGTAGTAAATATGGTAGAATAAACTCAATTAATCGATAATAGTTTGCAAAACTAAAATGATTTGTTACAATTAACTGTATAAAATATAAAGGAGTGTGTCAATATGACATTATGGATTATTTTAGGAATTATTGCAGTAGTCATTATTTGGGCTGTGTCTGCATATAATGGTATTGTAAAATTAAAAAAACTGGGTAGGCGAAGCAGCAGCTCAAATTGATGTTCAATTAGGGAGAAGAAATGATTTAATACCTAATTTAGTAGAAACGGTCAAAGGTTATGCTAAACATGAACAAGAAACACTTTCTCAAGTAATCGCAATGAGAAATCAATTAACAAATATGGGAAGCGATGCTTCTGTTCAAGAAAAAAATGGATGTTTCAAATCAATTAAGTGGAACATTAAAAACAATTTTTGCGCTTTCAGAAAGCTATCCTGATTTAAAAGCAAATACAAACTTTATTAAACTTCAAGAAGAATTAACAAATACAGAAAATAAAATTGCGTATTCTCGTCAATTATATAATTCAAGCGTGGCTCAATATAACATTAAAATTCAAATGATTCCAAATAATATTATTGCGAATTTTTGGAGGGTTTACAAAAAGAACAAATGTTAGAAATTCCAGCGGAAGAGCGTGCAGTTCCAAAAGTTCAATTCTAAAATTGACCGTAGGTGACGAAAATGATGTATGAACAAATTGCTGCCAATAAAAGGAAAAACGTGGTTGGTAGTAGGATTATATCTAATTTTATTTTTACTTGTAGGTATTGGATTAGGTTATACAGTAATGGATAATGCTGTTGCAGGAATGGTAATAGCTTTAGTTGCAGGTGGATTATATACAATGATGATGATTAGTCAATCAACAGATGTTGTGATGCGATTAAATCATGCAACTGAAGTAACGGAATACGAACAAGCACCTCAATTGTGGCATATTGTTGAAGATATGGCAATGATTGCAAAAGTTCCAAGACCAAGAATATTTGTGATTGACGATGACTCTCCGAATGCATTTGCAACTGGAAGTTCTCCTGAAAAAGCAGCTGTTGCTGTAACAACAGGTTTATTACAACGTTTGAATCGTGAGGAATTAGAAGGAGTTTTTAGCTCATGAATTTGCTCATATTCGAAATTATGATGTAAGATTACAAACTATTGCGATTGCACTTGGCGCGGTGATTGCTATTTTAGTGCAATTTGGTAGTCGAATGATGTTTTGGGGGCGTTCTTCTAGACGTTCAAAAGATGATGAAAATGGACTTGCAGTGATTATGATGGTGATTTCTATTTTTAGCAATGATATTAGGACCATTTATGTCTACCATTTTACAGTTAGCAATTTCAAGAAATCGTGAATATTTAGCAGATGCAACAGCAGTAGAATTTACTCGAAATCCTCAGGGATTGATTTCAGCATTGGAAAAAAATTTCTAAAAGCTCCAGCAATGGAAGAAGCAGATCCTCAAAGTGCAGCATTATATAGCAAATCCTTTTAAAAAGGAAATGAGGAAAAAGATTCTTGGTTTGCAACGCATCCAGCAACAAGTAATCGAATTAAACGTTTAAGAGAAATGTAAGATTAAAGACAGTTGAAGTTTTATTAAGAAAGCCTTCGATTGTCTTTATTTCAATTTTGTTACAAAGAAAAAGCTTTCACATGAAATTTGTAACGAAATAAATATACATAAAATGGGATATTTCCCTATAATAGTAATGTGGAATAAGTATAAGGGAGGAGTTTTGTGATGCAATCAATTTATGTACATTTAGATTCTATTTCGAATCATGTATTAAGTAGTTCGATTCGTTTTCAACCAACTGTATTGACACAAAACGAGGTTCCTAAAAATTTATTATTATTAAAGGGACGGTCTCCATTAGCAACTTATGATGATTATACAGGATTTTTACTATATTAAAGATTCTAAAAATCATTGCATTTTTAGAAGAAGTTCAAACAGGTACAACAGAATATAATTGGATTGATTTTTGAGTCGTTAGAATTTTTTTACATCAACTAACGCCTCAAGAAATTGCTGATTTACTATATATTTCGCATGCAAACACACATTTACATTCTCCGTTTTTTTATAAATTACAAAAATAATTTTATCTTTTTTAAATTTGGGGCAAGAATTTACAAAAGTGTATTATCGTAAAATGGATGATTTTTATCGACAATTAGCTGGGCAATTGACGAAAAATGAGTGAAGAAATGACTCGTTTAAAACCGACGATTATTTTTAATCAAGAGAAAAACGCTACAGAATTACCCGTAGAATTATTAAAAAGAATTAGTGACGTATTTTAAAGTCGGTATGGTATTTTCAACGGAAAAGAATCAAAAAGATTTACTAGAATATACGATTCCGCTATATGTAGCAGAAGATCGTTATCATGTGATGGAAAAATATGTATATTAAAGATAATTTATTCGGCCAGTTAATCTATCATGATGAGCAAGGCTGGACATTAGATATTTTTAAAAGAAAAATCAGATATCCTATAGAACGTTCTTAAGTGAAGTTGCTTACTTTCTTTAAGAACGTTTTTGATAGAATAATTGTAATAAATAAGAAAAGAGGTTAGGGTCATGTATTATGTAAAAAAATCAAAAGAAATGGAAAAGAAATCTATGATGCAACAACAAATTTGGCAATCGAATATTTCTTATTAAATGAGAAAAATTAGATGAACCGATTTTTGTTATTTTATGTAAATGAAAAATGCGATTATTATTGGGAAAAATCAAAATACGTATGAAGAAGTCAATCAAGATGGAGTCGATTCATTAAAAGTCCAAGTTGTTAGACGTTTTTCTGGTGGTGAGCTGTTTATCATGATATAGGGAAATATTTGTTTCTGCTTCATTACAGAAGATGATGGAGATAGTTTCCGTGATTTTGGGAAATTTACACAACCTGTTATTCGTGCGCTACATAAAATGGGAGCAACTGGCGCTGAACTTCAAGGAAGAAATGATTTACTCATTGATGGAAAGAAATTCTCAGGAAATGCAATGTACTCAAATAATGGTCGTTTAACGGCTCATGGAACATTGATGCTAGATGTGGATGTAACGATTTTACCGCAATTATTACGTCCAAAAAGCTGATAAAATTGCATCAAAAGGAATTAAATCCGTTCGTTCACGTGTCACAAATATTAAGCCTTATTTGGCAGAAGAATTCCAAGATTTAGATATTTTACAATTTAGAGAAGTGTTATTAAAAATATTTTCGAAGTGGAAGATACTTCACTCATTAAAGAATATGTTCTAACAGAAGAAGATTGAGGGAAAAATTGAAGTGTTGAGAAAGACTTATTTTAATAATCCTGATTGGAACTATGGAAAAAAATCCAAAATTTGCGTTAACACAATCAAAACGTACAACAGCAGGACAAGTTGAATTCCACTTAAATGTTGAACAAAATCATATTAAAGAAATTAAAATTAATGGTGATTTCTTTGGACTTGGAGAAATTAGTGATGTAGAAGAAAAAAATTAACAGGAATTGAATATCAAAGAGATTCAGTTTCTAGAGTATTTGAGACTATAGATGTTCGTAAATATTTTGGAAATGTGACTGCTGAAGAATTAGTAGATTTATTATTGAGTTAATACGAATGATGAAGAGGTGTTTTACTTTACATTTTATGAAAAATTCGTTACAATAGTACTATTCTTAAAAAATAATGAATGAATTTCTAAATGTAATGTAAGAGAGGTGAATATTATGGAAATGGAACGTATTAATGATGATACTATTTTAGTAAGAATTGAAAATGAAGATCTACAAGAACGTGGCACTTCTGTTTCAGAATTATTAGCTAATCCTACAGAAATAGAAGAAATTTTTCCATAGTATTTTAGTAGAAATGGATGTCATTGATCAATTTGAAGATTCTGAAGGTATGAGTTTCCAAGTGATGCCAAATCCAGAAGGTATTGAATTATATGTTACTAAATATGTTGAGATATTGAAGCAGATAGCGAACGTTTCGTTCGAAATTTAATCGATACGATTCAACATTCTTTAGGACATAGAATGGGAAAAACCAAAAAGAGAAAAAAAGTAGAGGCGCCCATTGAAAAAGAAAAACATTGGAGCCACTAGATTGTACAGTATTTTTTGACTCATTTGAGGATTTTTGTTCAGTTAGCCAAAAATGTATCCATATAATGTTCAAAAATCATCTTTATATCGATATAGTAACTATTATTTTCTACATGTATACCAAGATGTTTTTTTGGAGGAGAAGATTTTACTGCAGATGTAGCTCTTTTTAAGAGAATTTGGTGAATTTTCTAGAGTATCTTGGGAAGTTGTTCAAGAATATGGCGAAGTAATGATAAAAGAGAAAGCAATTGAAACAGCTAAAAATATTTTTAAATAATGTAAGTAGTGGGAGTGAGCAAAAACGATTTCTGTCATTTGCTGACTCCACTATTTTTATAGAGGAGTAAAAATCATGAATGAAACAATTCAAACACAATTAAATCACCGCTCCATTCGAGCGTTTAAGAACAAGAATTAACAAAGAAGAAGTGGAATTATTAGTAGATGTAGCAAGACATACTGCAACGAGTAAATTTATGCAAGCTTATTCGATTATTAGTATTACAGATCCAACATTAAAAGCTGCCTTTGCTGCAATTTCAAAAACAACTATATGTTGAAAATAATGGGCATTTATTTTTATTTGTAGTAGATTATCATCGTAATGTTCAATTAACTAAAGCGCAAGATAGACCAGCCAAATTACAAGGAACAGCAGATTATTTTATTGCAGGATTAACAGATGCAACCATTGCGGCTCAAAATATGGTAGTAGCGGCTGAATCACTAGGAATGGGAACAGTATTTTTAGGAAGTTTACATAATGATGCTCAGAAAATTATCGATTTATTAGGATTGCCTGAATATACATTCCCAGCAGTTGGTTTAGCGGTAGGATGGCCAGATCAAGAACCTCAATTAAAAACCACGCTTACCAAAAGAATTGATACATATGGAAAAATCAGTATCAAGCATTAGAAAATCCATTAAAAAGATATTGCAGCGTATGACGAAGAAATAACAGGCTACTATGATACAAGGGATTTAAATAATCGAGTGGATCGATTCAGCAAACAAGTGGCGGATAAAATGGAAACATTACCTCCAAAAAGATTAGCGTTATTAGAAGTAATTCAGCAACAAGGATTTTTGAAAGAACAATAATTGAAAAATAAACTAGAGAAAAATGCAAATAGAAGAGGAAAACAATGAAAATATTAATAGCTGAAGATGAATGGGATTTAGCCAAAAGCTTTGAAAATTAATGTTTGAATTACAAAAAAATATAATGTAGAAGTGGTAGATAATGGAGAAGATGCGATTTTTATGCGGAAACAACTCCTTATGATGCCATTATTTTTGGATGATGATGCCAAGAAAAAAATGGTGTTGAAGTAGTAAGAAATTTACGTGCTAAAAGGAATTTCAACACCTGTAATCATGTTAACTGCTAAAAAGTCAACTTGAAGATAAAGTGTTGGGCTTAGAAGAAGGCGCAGACGATTACTTAACAAAACCATTTGAAGCCATGGAATTATTAGTCCGTGTAAAATCACTTTTACGTAGACCAACTCAATTTGTAAGTTCAATTCTTTCATTAGAAATGTTCAATTGAAAAGGGAACAATATTTGATGGAGACACCTTCTGGACAAGTATCTTTAAATAATAAAAAGAATTTCAGTTAATGGAATATTTTATGTTGCATCAAAATCAAATTTTATCGACAGATTTTATGATGGAAAAAGTTTGGGGATATGATGCAGAATGTGAGATTAATGTTGTATGGGTTAATATCTCTTCTCTTCGAAAGAAATTAGCAAGTATTCAAGCTAATGTCGGAATAAAATCAGCAAGAGGATTAGGATATCAACTTGTAGTAGAAGAGTAGGAGGAAAAATATGTTTCAAGAACTTCAAAAAGTTTCATAAAGAATGCCATGCTATCTTTTTCTCTTATTCTCACGTTCGTTTTGATGTTACTGAATGGGATATACTATAAACAAAACGATAGAGCAAATAGATAGAGTAGCAACTATGTTAGTCGATCATAACGGAATTTTTCCAGATGCTCCTAGTACTAATCCACCCGTAAATTTTCTAGAAGAATTTATAACTTTAGGAACCGAATGGAAAAAAAGATGATCAATTATCGACTCGATATGCGGTTGTTAAATTTTTCCAATCAACAAATTCAATCAATAAATCAAACGAATTTAGTGAGTGTTGATGAAAGACTCTTAAAAACAAGCTCAAGAAATTATAAGTGAAATGTTCAGAATGGTTGGAGTAAGTTGTTACGTTTCCGTTTATCTAGGGAAATGAAGAAACATTGTTAGTATTTGTAGATGCTAAAAAGGAAATTTTACAGATTGTAAGATTGATGATTGTGACAATCCTTGTCTTTTTCATCTGTTTAATCGGCATTTATGGATTGATTCGTTTGTTATCTAAACGTGCGATTCAACCATTTGTTGATAATGTAACAAAACAACAGCAATTTATTGCAAATGCCAGTCATGAAATAAAAACTCCTTTAGCTGTTTTATCTGCTAATAATGATTTACTAGCAATGATGGGAACAGAAAATCGATGTATTGATAGCAATCGAAGACAAATTAAACGTTTAAATGCTTTAATAGAACAAATGTTATTTTTAGCAAGATATGATGAAAGTCAATTAACTCTTACAGTTGAAAAAGTTGACTTTAGTTCAAATTTCCAAGGAAATAATTGATGATTTATCTCCAATTCTACAAGAAAAAGGGATTATTTGTTCAGTTTCAAGGGAAACTAGTTATGTAGTAAATGCTGATAAAGGTTCTATACAAGAATTGATTAGAATATTAATGGATAATGCTATTAAATATACAGTTATTGATAAGGTAATCACCATTAAAGCTACGGCTGAAGCATTTTTTTATGGTCAATCAAACAGATCCGATGACAGATGAACAAGCGAGACAATTATTTGATCGCTTTTTATCGAATTGATTCATCAAGAAATCGAACAACGGGCGGTAGTGGATTAGGATTATCGATTGCACAAAAATTGCTGAAATCAATCAGCTACAATTGAGTGCAGAGCTAGTCGATCAAAATAGAATTCGATTTAAAAATTGCTTCAAAGAATCGAAAATAAAGCAGTAACTTGATACAATAAAAATGTAAAAATTAAGAAGAAAAAGAGGATGACAATGGATATTAAAAGATTTTACAGAACATGAACAAAAACAAATTAATGCAGGGATTAACGACTTCTGTTATTACTGATAAAGAAGCAGCAAAAAATTCTTGAATTAGTACCAAGTGAATGGATTAAGAAAATTCCATTTTTAGTTAGAGCTCATGCAACAACAAGAACAGTAGCAAGAGTTGCAAAACAGTACCCGGAACTTTTATGCAGTTGCTAAACAAGAAGGCCCTTTACCTGAAAAGGAAAGAGAAGAATTAAGAGAAATTATGACAAATATTTTTGCAGAAAAATGAATAAGCATAAAATTAAATAACTATTATTAAAAAGATAGGGATAGTCATTTAGACGACAAAAAGTAAAAACTTTGTGTCGTCTTTTTGTTTGGTTAAAAATATTTTTCATTGATGATTTTAAGTTGATTTTTAAGTTGATAGATTAATATAACATCATCAACAACAAGTTGATGGGAAGAGAGGAAAAAGATGAATAGACAAAGAATCATACAATTATTATCAACCATTACAATTGCAAGTATTTTTAGTAGCTTGTCAAACTACTCAATCTCAAATTGATAGCACTTCTAATAATGTTCAAACAGCACAAAACGTACCAGCAAAACCAGGAGGAGAGGGCTTTGGAGGAAGTGACCAAGTAACTCAAGGAGAAAGCTGCAACGAATTTAACAACAGATTCAACTATTTCAGGAGAAACCTATGAATCAACAGGAGATGATGAAAATGCATTACGTGTTACAGGAGCAACAGTGATGTTAAATGGAGTAACTATTCAAAAAAAGTGCAGGTGCTACTTCAAATACTGAAAATGGAGATTTCTATGGTATGAATGCAGGATTTTTAGCAACAGATGGAGCAAATGTTTCTATTAAAGATGCGACTATTTTAACTTCAGCTCAAAACGGAAATGGAATTTTTCAGTTATGGAAATCAGACAACTGTTAATGTAGAAAATACTACGATTCAAACAACAAAAAGATAATTCAGGAGGAATTCAAACAACAGGTGGAGGAACAATGAACGCGACAAATTTAACTGTTACAACTGCAGGAAATTCATCAGCAGCTATTCGTACAGACCGTGGTGGTGGAACAGTAGTTGTTAATAAAGGAACATATACCTCAAATGGTTATAATTCACCAGCAGTTTATTCAACCGCAGATATTAGTGTTAAAAATGCAACTTTAAATGCAGAAAATTCAGAAGCTTTAGTAATTGAAGGGCAAAATTCTATTTACTTAGAAAAATACGGATGTAACAGGAAATATGAGTTCGACACAGGTAGTTCTTCAGATAATAATGTTCATAATGTGATGATTTATCAATCAATGTCAGGAGATGCAGAAACAGGAACATCTGTATTTACAATGAAAGGTGGTACATTAACAGGGCGAAATGGAGATCAAATTTACGTAACAAATACACACAGTAAAATTCATTTAGAAGATGTAACCATTCAAAACTTAGATACAACAGGAAGACTGTTAGCAGTTTTAGGAAATGATGCTACTCGTGGATGGGGAACAGCAGGTCAAAATGGAGGCCAAGTAGAATTAACAACGAATAATCAAACTTTATCAGGAGCTATTGAAGTAGATACGGTTTCAACTTTAAACTTTACGATGGGTAAAGGAACAAACTTTACTGGAACTATTCAAATTGTAAAAAATGCAGAAGGAGGTACAGCAGTTGAGAATAATGCTGTGATTACAGTAGAAGAAGGGGCGACATGGACACTAACAGGGAATGTAACGATTACTTCATTAGAAAACAAAGGAACAATTAATTTCAATGGATACACGATTACATTAGCAGATGGAACAGTTTTATCATAAATAGGAAGGAGAGAATCAGTATAACAAAAGACCCAGCCATATTTTTCATGGCTGGGCTTTTTAACTTTAAATGTTTAAACTGTCATAAACAGATTGCTTCATTTCTGAGATTTCAAGTACTCTTGTGTGTCTGATTTCTGCTTCTAGTACACTTGTAACTGCTTGAGGAATTTCTACTCCGCTTAATTGACGTACTTCATCAATTAATTCTTGATCACTCAAAGCGGTAACGTCAGAGTCTTTTACAGCCGATACAACACTTTGTGGGAATTTGTATGGGCTTGCTGTAGATACAATAACTGTAGGAGTGTTGTCTTTTGTTTCTTGTTGGTATTTAGTATAAGCACATTGAGCTACTGCTGTATGTGGATCTAATAAATAGTTTTCATTTTTTAAAATAGATTCGATGGTTTGAGCTGTTTCTTCTTGGCTAGCACGAGCAGCATAAAACTCTTCGTATGAGTGTAATACTTCTTTTTCGATATGATAGTGACCATTGTTTGTTAATGAATCCATTAATGCTTTTGTTTCTTCGGCATTACTTCCTGTCATTTCGAAAATTAATCGTTCTAAGTTACTTGAAACTAAAATATCCATACTTGGAGAACTTGTTACTTCAAATTTTCTTTGACGGTTGTATGTTCCTGTGTGGAAGAAGTCTACTAATACATCATTTTCGTTTGAAGCACAGACTAATGTTTGGATTGGAACACCTAATTGTTTTGCATAATATGCTGCTAAAATATTTCCGAAGTTTCCAGTTGGAACAACAACATTCATAGCTTCCCCAATTTGAAGAGCTCCTTGTTTTACTAATTGTGCATAAGCATAAACATAATACACCACTTGAGGGCATAAACGACCAATATTGATAGAATTAGCGAAGAAAGTTGGAATCCTTTTTCTGCTAATGTTTGGTTTAAATCTGCATCATTAAATAGTTTTTTTCACCATTGTTTGAGCATCATCAAAGTTTCCTTTTACACCATAAACAAATGTATTGTCTCCAGCTTGAGTAACCATTTGACGTTCTTGAATAGTACTTACGCCACCTTTTGGATAAAATACAATAATTTTTGTATGAGGCACATCAGCAAATCCTGCTAAGGCAGCTTTTCCTGTGTCTCCAGAAGTAGCTGTTAAAATGACGATATCTTTGTCTTGTTGATTTTTCTTAGCTGCAGTTGTTAATAAATAAGGTAAAATTGATAAAGCCATATCTTTAAAGGCAATCGTGCGTCCATGGAATAATTCCATAATGTAGGCATTGCCAACCTTTTTTACAGGGGCAATTGCTGGATCATCAAAAGTTGTATCATAAGCAGAATGAATACAATGTTGTAATTCTTCATCTGAAAAATCAGTTAAAAAATGCTTTTTAAAATGGGAAATGCAATTTCTTGATAAGATTGATGTTGTAATATTTCCCCAGTTCAATGATAATTGTGGCATTGTCGTTGAACGTATAAACCTCCATCTTCAGCAATTCCTTTTAAAAATTGCTTGAGAAGCTGTTACACGATTGTTTTTTTATCTCGAGTACTAATATAGTGTAATTCTGTCACAATTTATCCTCCTTTATCTCTTCTAATGCTTTGTATTTTACCATAAGTTTTTCTATGTGCCTACTAAGTTGAATAAAAGAGAAACCATAAAAAGGAGGATAGAATTTTTACATCCTACCCTCAAAAATTATGCTTCATGTCTGAAATAAGTTTTTATTTTTAAACTCTTTAATAATAATAATCCAAAGATTGTTGTGAAAGTGATTTTAATCAAATCTGGTAAAATAAATGGAAGTACTACAAGATGGATAGCTTTTGAAAAATCAGCATGCGTAATGAGTATAAATCCAATCACTCCACCAATAAATAGGGCAACTTCTCTAAAAAGATTCGCTATAAATAAACGAACAGCATTTTTGTTTTCTCTGTGCAATGATCGAAGTAACAAACGCACGAATAGGGAAGAAAACTAGAAAAACCAGCAGTCGGTCCAAAGAAAGCTTGAAATCCACCTTTTCCACCTGCAAAAACAGGAAGTCCAATGGCACCAAATAATAAATAAAGTACAATAGCAAGAGTGGCTTCTTTTGGACGATAGATGGTAGCAACTAATCCAATGGCTAATGTTTGTAGAGTAATAGGAATAGGACCTAAAGGAATTTGAAAAGGTGACAATGCTGCTACTAGTGCTGCTCCCAATGCGATTAGTGTTAAAGAATATGTTTTGTTCATAATTGTTAACCTCCTTAACTTTAATATGGTAACAATATAAAAAGAGTTTGGATGTGTTGTCAATCTTTTTCACTAAAGTTGCAAAATCTTTTTCGGTTATCAAATGAATGAAGAAGAAATATTAGTTGAACCCATTGAAATTACAAGAGAAAATTTTATTGAACTTCAGAAGAATAGTAAAGAGTTACATGAATTAAAATGTCCTGTACCTAATTTAGAAGAAAGAATACGTAAACGTACCTTTTTATGAAAAAAGAAATGATAATGAAGTTGTAGCGTATGATCCTATCAATTAATCTATTGCAGTAATAGAACCAAAAGAATTCATTGATCCTCATCTTGAATGGAGGGAGGAATTTATAAACGATTATGGACGGGCAGAAAGTAACGAGGAAGTGCTTATTGAATATCTAACAGATTATTACCCTGATCTCTTCAAAAAATGCTATAGAGGGCAAATATGACGAATCTGAGATGACCTATTAGGATTATTGGGTAGAAAAGATTGAAACAAACATTTTTTGAAATTAATGGTCTTTTAGAACCGTTATGGAAAGAAATGTATTCCTATACTGGTAGGGGATATTTTCAAGACGATGTTTGGGAATTGTATTATCTAAAAAAATATTGAGGATAAAGTTGAAAAATTGATTATTTTTTTAGAACATACAGTAACAGCTTATTACAGAGGTAGTTTAGAAGAAATTGCGATTTATGATAAAAATGAGGAATTTGTAGAATGTTTTTGTTTATGATCGTGAACTAACTTTTTAAGGAAAGCCCAGAAAATTATGTAAATGAAAATGTAGATGATATTAGAAATAGTTTTTTTGTTGATATAGAAACTGCTTATATGTTAGAGAATAGCGAAATTGAAGTAACAAAAGAACTCATTGGGGAACTTTGGGAAATGCCAAAGGAAGAAAGAGAAGAATTCCTTTTTGAAGGAAAAAGAAAAAGCGGATATAAAAAAAGCCTTGATGAATCAAGGAAGCAACTCTATTTTAAAAAGAGTACAAAAAGAAAGTCGCCTTCTCTACGGAACAACTCGAAGCGTGTTCTGCTTGTACGACTTTCTGGAATTAATATAAAGGAGAATAAAAAATGTCAAATTATAAGCCCGTTACAAAATATTTGATAGGATTGTTTGAAAAACATTCTAAGCCTTGATAGAATAGGTACAATACTTTTATGAAATAAGAAGAGGAGTGAAGATATGCTGAAGAAAATAGTTCCCTATTTTTCCAAATATAAATATTTCCATTTTTAGCATTTTTATCCATTTTAGTGGAAGTTGTCTGCGAAGTTGGGCAACCGATTATTATGTTAAAAATTATTGACGAAGAATTCCAAATCGAGATACTTCTATGATTTTATGGTATGGAATTTTAATGATTATTGTTGCGATGATTTCTCTTGGAGCTGGGGTATTAGGAGCGAAATTTGCTTCTATTGCAGGAACCGGTGTTGCGAGTGAGTTGAGAAGTGCGCAAATGAAGAAGATTCAAGAATTTTCGTTTAAGAATTTGGACTTCTTCTCTAATGCATCTTTAATTACACGTATGACGAGTGATGTGACAAATGTTCAAAATACAGCGATTATGACGATGCGTATTTTTAGCACGTGCACCAATGATGTTTTTATTTGCATTCTTCTTTGCAGTTTCATTGAATGCACAATTGTCATTAGTCTTTGTAGTAGCCGTTCCATTTTTAGTAGTGAGTTTGGCTCTTATTATTTCAACAGCGTTTCCTCGTTTTAGATTATTACAACAGGCAACAGATGGTATTAACCGTATTCTTCAAGAAAACTTTATTGGAATTCGAGTAGTGAAATCTTTTGTTCGTGAACCTTTTGAACGAGTGAAGTTTGGTGTTGAAAATACAAACTTTAAAGCTCGTGCTTTACATGCGATGTATGTTATCGTTTGGAATAACCCTATCATGCAATTAACCGTTTATGCTTGTACGATTGCAGTGATGTGGTTTGGTGGAAAATTTGTAATGCATGGAGAAATGACGACTAGTGAATTGATTAGTTTCATTTCTTATATTACACAAATCTTAATGTCCTTAATGATGATTTCCTTTGTTTTTGTGATGTTAACAATGACAAAAGCTTCAATGGATCGTATTTTTGAAGTCATTGAAACAGAAGTAGATATTAGTGGAACCTGAGCAAGTTATTCCAACTGAAATTACTCGTGGGGATGTAGAGTTTGATCATGTTCATTTCTCATACGGAAAAGATCAACAAGAAGAAGTGTTAAATGATATTCATTTTTTTCAGTGAAAAGTGGACAAGTTCTTGGAATTATTGGGCCAACAGGTTCTGGTAAAACATCCCTTGTTCAATTAATTCCTCGATTGTATGATGCAACGGCAGGAAGTGTTCGAGTTGCTGGTAAAGATGTTCAGATTATGGATTTTCTGATTTAAGAAGCCAAGTAGCAATGGTTCTACAAAAAAATACGCTGTTTTCTGGAACCATTCGAGAAAACTTATTATGGGAAATCCTCATGCAACTGAAGAAGAAATGATTCAAGTAGCTAAATATGCTCAGGCTCACAATTTTATTATGGAGATGCCAGATGGATATGATACAAAAGTTGAACAAGGAGGAAGAAATTTCTCTGGGGGCAAAAACAACGTTTATGTATTGCAAGAGCAATGTTGAGAAAACCAGCTGTTTTAATTTTTAGATGATTCAACTTCTGCGGTAGATACTTCAACTGATTCATTAATTCAGAAGCATTCTTTAATCATTTACCAGATACAACTGTTATTATTATTGCACAAAGAATTTCTTCTATCCAAGGTGCTGATAAGATTGTTGTGTTAGAAGATGGAAAAATGAATGGAATTGGAACACATGAAACATTAATGAAACAAATGAATTGTATCGTGAAATTTATGAAACTCAAATGGAAGGAGCGAAAGTAGATGAGCGCTAAAAAAATCGGACCAAAAACGTCCTGAAAATTTAAAGCAAAACATTAGCCGACTTATGGAGCTATTTATGGAAAAAGTAAGTGAGTCTTTTCGCTGTTCTTCTATTAGTTGTGTTAGGAAGTGCCGCAGGAATTGTAGGGACTTACTTTATTCGTCCGTTGATCAATGATTTTATTGCAACAAAAGATGTAGCAGGTTTAGCAAAAAAATGCTAGGTGTCATCAGGGTTAATTTATATCATTGGGGCGATTGCGAATTATTTTTTTCTGGTAAAAATTATGATTACGATTGGTCAACAAACGATTGAAACAATGAGAAAAAGATTTATTTGACCATATTCAAACATTGTCAATTCGTTTCTTTGATACAAATAAGCATGGAGATTTAATGTCCCGCTTTACAAATGATTTTGAAAATATTCAACAAGCGTTTAATAATAGTATGTTGATGATTGTCAGTTCTTTATTACAATTAGTGCTAACCTTTGTTATGATGATTATTTTATCTCCAATTTTAACAGGAATGTTGATTATTATGGTCTTCATTATGTTTGCAATTGTAAGATTCAGTAGCAGGTCGTTCTGGTAAATTCTTTGCTGAACAACAAAAAGTTCTAGGGCAAGTGAATGGTTTTGTGGAAGAACATATTGAAGGACAAAAAAAGTTGTTAAAGTGTTCAATCATGAAAGATTAGTCTTAAAAAGAATTTGAAACTTTAAATGCTCAATTAGAGAAGCAGCAAATCAAGCGCAATTTAATTCAAATATTATGTTCCCCATTTTAGGTAATATTAGTTATATCAATTATGCTTTAACCGCTTCTGTTGGTGGATATTTAGTTGTATTCCAAGGAATGGATGTTGGGGCGTTAGCTTCATTCTTGCAATATTCAAGAACGTTTGCACAACCATTAGCACAAATGTCACAACAAACAAATGTTTTATTAGCAGCGATGGCTGGAGCAGAACGTATTTTTGCGATATTAAAAGAAGAATCTGAAGTGGATGAAGGAACGGTGACTTTAGATCAAACAGATTCGAAACAATGGTATTGGGTAAAAGGCGACGAGAGAATCCCTGTTGTTGGGAATATTCAATTGAATGAAGTGGACTTTAGTTATGTTCCAGATGTACCGATTTTGAAAAATTAATGTTTGGGCTGAACCCGGATTGAAAAGTAGCCTTTGTTGGTGCAACAGGAGCAGGAAAACTACCATTACAAATTTAATTAATCGATTTTATGAAATTGATAATGGGAATATTACGTTTGATACAATTCCTATTACGGAAATTAAGAAAGATGATTTACGTAAAACCATTTCGATTGTATTACAAGATACTCATTTGTTTACTGGTTCAATTGCGGATAATATTCGTTATGGGAATTTAGAGGCGAGTGATGATGAAGTAGTGAAAGCTGCAAAATTAGCGAATGCACATGGATTTATTAAACGTTTGCCTCATGGGTATCAAACAGAGATTACTGGTGATGGTGAAGGTCTTTCTCAAGGACAAAGACAGTTACTTGCGATTGCTAGGGCGGCAGTGGCAAATCCGAAAGTGTTAATTTTGGATGAAGCGACTAGTTCGATTGATAGTCATACGGAAGCATTGATTAGTAAAGGGATGGATCAATTGATGGAAGGTAGAACTTCATTTGTAATTGCCCATCGTTTATCTACGATTCGTAATGCGGATGTGATTATGGTAATGGATCATGGTGAGATTATTGAGCGTGGAAACCATGAAAGTTTAATGGAAAAACAAGGTGTGTACTATCAATTGTATACAGGGCAGCTTGATTTAGACTGATAATTTTAGAAATAGACTTTGCAATATAGTAGCTAGGGACGGCAGCAACCACCTTCGGTGTTTTCATGCCTAAAAATTGAGCCTAGGTCTCAATTTTTTTCCCGTGATATAATCAGCGTTCGCTGATTATATCGCTTGAGCTACTATGCAAAGTCTTTTCTGTTTGTACGGATATTTATGAGAGTTCGTAAATGAATTAGACTTTGCTATATAGTAGCTAGGGACGCAAGCAGACCTTCGGTCTCATGCCCTAGAGTTACTAAGCAAAGTCTTTTTCTTTCGAACGGATATATATAAGTGTACGTTCGAGAGATAGACTTTATATTGTTAGAAATATACCTTTTTCAACAAAAAAATGTAACTACTTTCAATCAATTCAATTTTATGTTAGGATAAAAAAACGATTAGGAGGTTTTTATGACAGATACAGAATTAACCATTGAACAACGTGCATTGGATATTGTAAAGAAAGAATTAAATCAATATTCACCAAAACAAATTGATACAGTATTAGCTTTATTAGAAGATGGCAATACTGTTCCTTTTTATTGCACGTTATCGTAAAGATCAAACAGGGAGTTTGGATGAAGTTCAAATTCGTGAAATTGAAGAAAGACATCATTATTTAGTAAATTTTTGAGAAAAGAAAAGACGAAGTTATTCGATTAATTGATGAACAAGAAAAAAATTAACAGATGAAATTTTTATCTGACTTAATGAATGCTAAAAACACTAACGGCATTAGAAGATATTTACCGTCCATTTAAACAAAAAGAAACGTACGAAAGCGACAATTGCTAAAGAAGCAGGTTTAGAACCGTTAGCTGAATTTTTTATTAGCTTGTACTTCTGAAGAGGTTGAAGCAAAAGCTGCAACATTCATTAACGAAGAAAAAGAAATTTTTAACAGTAGAAGATGCGTTAAATGGAGCGTTAGAAATTATTGCGGAAAAAGTCTCCGATAATGCTCATTACAGAAAAATTACTTCGTGAATACACAGTTCAAAAAGCTATGCTTGTGACAAGTTTGAAGGACGAAGAAAAAGATGAAAAACATGTATACGAAAATGTATTACGAGTATCAAGAATTGGTAAAAACAATTGTGCCGCATCGAATTTTAGCAGTGAATCGTGCTGAAAAAGAAGGCGTGTTAAAAGTTAGCTTAGAAGTTGATGAAACAATTCCGTTAGAAAAATAATGAAGAAAGAAATTTTTGAATACGAATTCTCCATCTGCTCCATATGTGAAAGCCGCAATTGAAGACAGTTATAAACGTTTCATTGCACCCGCAATTGAACGTGAAATTCGTTCTGAATTAACAGAAAAAGCCCAAACTCAGGCTATCGAGATTTTTTGGAGAAAATTTACAAAAATCTATTATTACAAGCACCAATGAAAGGTCATGTGATTTTAGGATTAGACCCTGCTTATCGAACTGGTTGTAAACTAGCGATTATTGATGAAACAGGGAAAGTATTGGATAAAGCAGTTATTTATCCTCACCAAGGAGCTAGTGACTTTAAGCGTGCTCAAGCTGGAACGACATTCAAGAAATTATTGGAAGATTATCAAGTTACTTTAGTGGCTATTGGAAATGGTACTGCAAGCCGAGAATCAGAAGCTTTCGTGAGTGAACAGATTAAAGGGATGAGTCGTAAGATTTATTACACAATTGTTAGTGAAGCAGGTGCATCTGTTTATTCTGCTAGTGAGATTGCACGAAAAGAATTTCCAGATTATCAAGTAGAAGAACGTTCTGCGGTAAGTATTGCTCGTCGATTGCAAGATCCATTAGCAGAATTAGTGAAAATCGATCCAAAAGCAGTAGGAGTAGGGCAATATCAACATGATGTGAGTCAAAAACAATTAGATGCAAGGCTAGATATTGTTGTTGAAACAGCTGTGAATAAAGTAGGTGTCAATGTCAATACAGCAAGTGCTGCATTATTAGAACATATTGCCGGATTAACTAAAAACGACTGCCGCAAATGTAGTGGCTTTTCGTGACGAAAATGGAAAAATTCACCAATCGTTCTCAATTGAAAAAAGTTCCTCGTTTAGGACCAAAAAGCCTTTTGAACAAGCAGTAGGATTTTTTAAGAATTGTAGATGGTAAAAATCCACTTGATGGAACAGATATTCACCCAGAGTCTTATGGATTTGCTGAAAAGATTTTTAGAAAAAAATTCAAGCAACAAAAAGTAGAAATCGGGACTGAAAAAGTAGAACAAGCTTTATCTGCATTAGATAAAAAGGCATTATCTAGTGAACTAGGAATAGGGATTGAAACTTTAGAATTAATTTTTGCAGGATTAACAAAACCAGGAAGAGATCCGCGTGAAGAAGTTGATCCCCAATTTTAAGAAGTGATGTATTATCCATGGAAGATATTCAAGTCGGAATGGAATTACAAAGGGACGATTCGTAATGTAGTCGATTTTTTGGAGCATTCGTGGATATCGGAGTTAAACAAGACGGTTTAGTTCATATCTCAAGAATGAAAAAGGTTTCGTGAAAGCATCCTAGTGATGTCGTTGCAGTTGGTGATATTGTGACAGTTTGGGTTACTGAAATTGATATGAAAAAAAGGAAGAGTAGGCTTATCGATGCTACCTCCAAAAAGAGAATGAGAAATAATTTATTAAACTTCATTTAGGGCATTATACCTTAGATGGAGTTTTTTTCTTTTTACATTCAGTATTTAAATTGAATTAATTTCTCATCATTCTTTAGAAAAAAACGATGCTTTGTGGTATAATTATTTTTGAGTTATTTTATTCAAAAAGGAGAAAGAAAAATGTCAGAGATTAATCAAAAATCATGCTCTTGAGCAATTAAAAGAAAATGCTAATAAAATTTACCAATTAATTAATCAACAAAAATCATTTATGCATTGCTAAATGTCCAGCATTTGAAGAAGTGGTAGATACACAATTATTTGGATTTTTCTAAACAAGTTGAATTTGCTGTCGCAATTGGAGTTGTGGAAGCTAATGAAGGACATCAGTTAATGGCTGATTTGGAATATGCATTAAATGAAGTATATAGTGATGTATATGAGAAAAACTGGCAATCTTAAAAGAAAGTAAGAGGATTATTGGTTTGAAAGTACAAGATAAAGTAAAAAAATCTCTTCCAAGTAGATAAAATTATTTTTGGTGATATTCATTTTTATTATCTGCATTTGGTCTTGTTATGATTTATAGTGCAAGTAGTTATTTTTCATTAACTTCTGTAGGGAACTCCGAATATTTTTTAATTCGTCAATTTGCATTCGTTGTGGCAGGAATTGCTATAGCGATTGGAATTGCTAATAATGGGAAAAATTCTTTTTAATGAACGCTTATTACAGATAGTCTATGTAATACTAATTTTTATTACTCTTATTCGTTTTCACTCAATCAGGAATTAAGGGTGCTAAAAAGTTGGATTAATTTACGTTTTTTTAATTTACAACCGTCTGAATTTGCTAAAGTTATTTTTAATATGGGCAAGTGCTTTTTATTATAAAAAGTTTAAAAGATAGTCGGGATTGGAAACAATTATATATGTATCCAATGGGAATGTTGGTTTTAGTAAGTATTCTTGTTTTAATGCAACCAGACTTTGGAACATTTATGATTACAGTCTTAATGATGTGGTTATTAGCATTAACAACAGGATTTTTCTAAAAGAGCAATTCAATATTCTGGAGTTGCTTTTGTGATTGGTTATTTATTTACTTATTTACCAATTTCTATTATTCAGTATTTACCTTTTAAAAGCTTATCAAGTCGGTCGATTTCTTTCATTCCATAACCCATGGGATGACACGAGCAGTGTGAGGTTATCAATCCATTCAAGGATTCTTAGCTTTTAGCTAGGGGTGGATTGACAGGTACTGGTTTATCTAGTTCTATTCAGAAAACAGGATTTTTTTACCAGAAGCTCATACGGACTTTATTTTAGCAATTGTTGGAGAAGAACTAGGATTTATTATTGTATGGCTTGTATTAGTCGTTCTATTCTTCTTAATTTTTATATATTTTTGGAAAGCTCAATTTTGTAAATCGTTATTTTCTCGATACTTATGTCTAGGGTGTTGGAATTTTTTTCTATTAGTACAAAGTGGAGTGAATATTGGAGCATTACTTGGATTAGCTCCTATTACTGGGGTTCCATTACCATTTTTTTAAGTTATGGGGATCTAGTTTTATTGTTTCAAGTATTGCGATTGGGATGGTACTTTTTGCATTAAAATATGACAAAGAATATCAAGAAGAAGTTAAGAATTATATTAGAATGAATGAATTTAAACTTGAGGAAGAGGAAGAAAAGGAAATTTCTCAAGAAGAGCAGGTAGAAGAAGTAAATATACAATTGATAGAAGAGGAGGATGAGCATGAAGAAATTACTGGTGGCTAACCGTGGAGAAATTGCGATTCGTGTATTTCGTGCAGCCTCGGAATTAGGAATTGAAACGGTTGGTATTTTTTGCCAAAGAAGATGATCATTCATTGCACCGTTTTTAAAGCTGATGAAGCTTATTTAGTTGGAGAAGGAAAGAAACCAACAGAAGCTTATCTAGATATGGATGATATTATTCGTATTGCTAAACAATCCGGAGCAGATGCAGTTCATCCCTAGTTATGGCTTTTTATCTGAAAAACATTGATTTTGCTAGAAAGTGTCAAGAAGCTGGACTAACATTTGTTGGACCTCATTTAGAGCATTTAGATATTTTAGGAGATAAATTAAAAGCAAAAACTGCTGCGCATAAGGCTGGTTTACAATCCATTCCAGGGACAGAAGGGACAGTGTCTTCTGTCCAAGAAATTTATGATTTTTGGGGAACAATTTGGTTATCCGATTATGATAAAAGCGGCACTTGGCGGCGGCGGTCGTGGAATGCGTGTCGTTTATCGCAAAGATGAAGTTCAAGATAGCTATGATCGTGCAGTTGGAGAAGCGATTAAAGCTTTTGGTGCTGGAGAATGTTATGTGGAAAAATATATTGAAAATCCACAACATATCGAAGTACAAATTTTAGGAGATGAACATGGAAATGTTGTCCATTTGTTTGAACGTGATTGTTCGGTTCAAAGACGACACCAGAAAGTTATTGAGGTAGCTCCATGTGTTTCTCTTTCAGAAGATATGCGTTCAAAAATTTGTAATGCTGCAGCTAGCTTTATGAAAGAAATTGGTTATGTCAATGCAGGAACAGTTGAGTTTTTATTAGATGGAAATCAATTTTACTTTATTGAAGTGAATCCGAGAATCCAAGTAGAGCATACGATAACAGAATTAATTACAGGAATTGATATTGTTCAAGCACAATTAAAAATTGCACAAGGAATGGATTTGCATCAAGAAATTGGAATTCCTAAACAAGAAGATTTAACATTCAGTGGGGCTGCGATTCAATGTCGTATTACAACTGAAAATCCTGAAAAATAACTTCTTACCAGATACTGGTAAAAATTAATACGTATCGTTCGCTGTGTGGATTGGGCATTCGTTTAGATGCGGGAAATGCCTTCCAAGGGAATGTGGTAACGCCATATTTTGATTCGCTATTAGTAAAAAGTATGTACGTATGGGCGTGATTTTTCTCAAGCAGTTACAACGATGCAACGTGCATTAAAAGAATTTAGAATTCGTGGAGTTAAGACGAATATTCCATTTTTTTAAAAAAATGTAATCCATCACGAAGATTTCTTAACTGGAACAGCGAAAACAACGTTTATTGATACAACACCTGAATTATTTAAGTTTCCAAAAGAAAGCAATCGTGGAAATAAAATTTTAAAAATATATTTCTGAAATTACTGTGAATGGGTACCCAGGAATTCCACAAGAAACAAAAAGGCATTCGAGAGACCAACTTATATTGAAACATTGAAGTCCGTTTCAAAACCAGAAATAACGGCTAAGCAGTTACTGGATGAAAAAGGTGCGGATGCAGTTTCGAAATGGGTATTGGAACAAGAAAAAGTTCTTTTAACGGATACAAGTTTTAGAGATGCGCATCAAAGTTTAATGGCAACAAGAATGCGTTCGATTGATTTAATTCAAGCGGCTCAGCAATATGAAGCAGCAGTTCCTCAATTGTTCTCAGCAGAAGTATGGGGTGGAGCAACGTTTGATACAGCTTATCGATTCTTAACAGAAAACCCATGGAATCGATTGGAAAAAAATTCGTAAAAGCAATGCCAAATACTTTGTTACAAATGTTATTGCGTGGTTCTAATGCAGTAGGCTATTCTAACTATCCAGATGCTGTGATTCGTTCGTTTATTTTAGAAGCAGCAGCAACAGGAATTGATGTGTTTAGAATTTTTGACAGCTTAAACTGGTTGCCTCAAATGGAAGTGAGTATTCAAGCCGTTCGTGATGCAGGAAAAAAATTGCAGAAGCGACAATGTGTTATACAGGCGATCTATTAAATCCAATGCAAAACAAAATATACATTAGAATATTATAAACAATTTGCTAAAGATTTAGAAAAATCGGGTGCACACATGATTGCCATTAAAGATATGGCAGGATTATTGAAACCTCAAGCAGCCAAACAATTGATTACAACTTTAAAAGAATCAGTGGATATTCCAATTCACTTACACACACATGATACGAGTGGAAATGGTATTTTAACATTAGCAACAGCGATTGATGCGGGAGTAGATGTAGTCGATGTAGCCTTTAGTGCGTTAGCAGGTGGAACATCTAATCCAAGTATGGAAACTTTATACTATGGATTAGAAGGTACAAGTCGTCAACCTGAATTAGAGATGGAAAATGTAACAGCATTAAACCGTTGTTGAGGGAACGATTCGTAAATCTTATCATGCATTTGATCAAGCACAAGTTTCTCCAAGTCCTGAAGTTTACTATCATGAAATGCCAGGCGGACAATATACGAATTTATACCAACAAGCCAAATCAGTTGGTTTAGGGGAACGTTTTGAAGAAGTGAAAGAAATGTCATCGTGTAAACCAATTATTCGGAGATATTATTAAAGTAACACCTTCTTCTAAAGTAGTTGGAGATATGGCGTTATTCTGTATTCAAAATGAACTTAATGAAGAAAATATTTATGAAAAAGGGTTAGCACTATCCTTCCCTGAATCAGTGATTCAATTCTTTAGAGGAGATTTAGGTCAACCGGTTGGTGGATTTAATGAAAAACTTCAAAAAGTTGTATTAAAAGATATTGAACCAATTACTGTTCGACCAGTGATTATTAGCTCCTGAAGTAGATTTTGAAAGAAGTTCGCAAAGAATTAGAAACTCTACTTGGGCATAAGCCAAAAGATCAACAAGTACTAAGTTATCTCATGTATCCAAAAGTGTATAAGGAATACCAAGAGAAAAAGAACTATATGGAGATTTAAGTAAATTAGATACGCAGACATTTTTCTATGGAATGCGTATGGGTGAGACGATTCAAATGGAATATGCTCCAGGTAAAGTCTTTATGATTACATTAGTACAAATTGGGGAACCAGACCAAGATGGGAATCGAATTATGTTCTATCGATTTAATGGACAAAGCCGAGAAATTATTGTCCATGATGCGAGTGCAACAATGACAACTGTTAAACGTCAAAAAGCAGATGCGAATGACTTTTGGACAAATTGAGCAACCATGCCAGGTAGTGTCCTAAAAGTATTTGTAACAAAAGGTGAGGCGGTTCGTAAAGGACAAGTGTTACTTGTGACAGAAGCAATGAAGATGGAAACAACGATTCAAGCACCATTTGATGGCGTTGTTGAAACGATTGCTGTTAAAGAACAAGATATGATTGATGTCAGTGATTTACTATTAACAATTCGTAAAAAAATAATGAAGAGAGGAGTAAACATGGAACAAGTAGAAAGAAGAGCGATTATTGTATGGCTCTATACATTAAAAACCTATTAAACAATTAAAACGTTTCGGTAATATTCAATATATTTCTAAACGTCTAAAAATATATTTACTTGTATGTCAATGAAGAAGAAGTGGAAAGTGTTATAGATAAAGTTAGCAAATTTCACTTTGTTCGAAAAAGTTGAAGTATCTCCTCGCCATGAAGTTCGAATGGATTTTACACAAATCTTACCGGAATTACGTGAGGAAATTGAATTAGAAAAAAACAAGCATTGGCTACAGAAGCGTAATGTTTAGATGTAAAAAGTCATGACCATCTATTTAAAAGGGTGGTCATGTTTTTAGAGGAAATAAAGCGAAAAACATCTTTACTTGCTTCTGTTTTAAACCTATCGAATTCGAGAGGTTTAAATGGTTATTTTACAAACGAGTGACTTTTGCAAAGCTTTCTTCTGCTTATTGTGAGTTGTTATTCTTTTTGAAAGTTTATAATAAGGAGAATCATATTAAAGGAGGAACACAGATGAGAATTATTTCTGGCGAATTTGGTGGAAGACATCTTCGTGCTGTTCCAGGAAAGAACACAAGACCCACAACGGATAAAAATTAAAGAATCTTATTTAATATTTTAGGAGGATATTTTTGATGGTGGTGTCATGTTGGATATGTATGCAGAGCAGTGGAGGAGTAGCCATTGAAGCTGTTTCTAGAGGAATGGACCATGCCTTTTTATTTGAAAATAATCGACAAGCGATTCAAACCATTGAACAAAATATTGAAATTACAAAGAGTTCGAATCAGTTTACATTACTGAAACAAAATGTGAAGCATGGATTAAAAACATTAGCTACAAGAGAAGAGTTTAAACCAGTCTCATTAGTATTTATGGATCCACCGTATCGTCTGCAAGAAATTATCCATGATATTGAACAATTGGAAAAATTATCATTAGTAGCAGAAGATGCTGTAGTTGTCGCAGAAGTGGATAAAGCAGTACAATTACCAGAAAAAATTGGACGATTTACTCAATGGAAACGAGTAGAGTATGGAATTACAGCATTAATTTTCTTTGAATTTGAATAGGAGATTTGTATGGTAAAAGCAATTTATGCAGGAAGTTTTGATCCCATTACAAAGGGGCATCTTCATTTAATCCAACGGGCGACAGTATTATTCGATGAAGTGATTGTGTTAATTTCTCATAATCACCAAAAGCAATATACTTTAACAAAAGAAGAGAGAGTTCAAACAGTTCAAAAAGCTGTGTCAAATTGGGAAAATGTTCGAGTTGTCGTACAAGATGGGGGCTTAACGGTTGAAGCGGCGAAACAATTAGGAGCAACTGTCCTTTTAAGAGGAGTTCGTAATAGTCAAGATTTAGAATTAGAAAAGACATTAGCGTATCATAATCATCGATTAGATGAGAATATTGAAACTGTCTTACTCATAAGCGAGCCAGCCTATGAATATGTCAGTTCAACAATGGTGAAAGAATTAGCGAAATTTGGCGGAGAATTTGAGTCTTTTTGTTCCAGAGTCTGTAGCAGAAATTTTTGGAAAAAGATATACTGGACAAGAGTGTCAACAAATGACGCTTCAAGAAAGAAGTGAGTAAGTATGAAAAAAATTTTTCTTTTACGAACGATTGTTATATCGCTCGTCAGTTTATTAGTTCTAGGGAATCATTGCATTTTATCCTTTACCTTATGTATTAGAAATGCCGGGCAGCGCTGAAAAGGTAGAAGATTTTATTACCATTGAAGGAGTTAATGAGAAGAAGGAAGGATCTTTCCGAGTAATGACGGTATTGTCCCAACAAGCAACCCCTTTATTGGCACTTCAAACATTACTTCCTCATGTTGAGATGATTCCAAAGGAAAAAGTGTATGGAACAACTCCTAGTAAGGAGTACAATAAAATTCAGGAATATTATATGCAACAAGCTAGAAATGCAGCCATTTCAGTAGCGTATAAGGCAGCTGGGAAAAATGTTCAAGAAGAATTTTTAGGTGTATATGTGATGACTGTAGTTCCTGAATCTGATTTTAAAGAGAAGATTCAAGTAGGAGATATTGTGACAAAAGTGGATGGAGTATCATTTTCATCCGCACAAGAAATGATTGAAGCCATTAGTTCTAAAAATTGGGGATAGTGTCTCAATTGAAATCAATCGTAATCAAGAAATTATTGAAAAAAACAGGAGTCTTGGTAGAAAATCCTGACACAGGAAAAACCAATGTTGAGGGATTCAATTAGTTACACATTCAAAACTTCATGAATCTCCTAAAAGTGGATTTTGATCCGCATGGGAGTTAGTGGACCATCGGCAGGTTTGATGTTTACATTAGAAATTTATAACCAATTAACGGATAAAAATTTAAAACAAGGTAGAATTGTGGCTGGTACTGGCACAATGAATGAAAAAGGAGAAGTTGGACGAATTGGTGGAGTAGATAAGAAATTAGTGGCAGCTGTTCGAGCAGGAGCAACTATTTTTCCTAGCACCAGATGATGAAATCACGGATGAAATGAGAGAGATCCTAACATTTTATCGAACTATGAAGAAGCTAAACGAACTGCTGAAAAGATAAAATCCAATATTCAAGTGTATCCTGTAAAAATTTGAAGATGCAGTAAAATTTTTAGAAAAATAAAATACAAAAACGTCATTTTTTCGTATCTATAGTTAGAGGAGGGAAAATGATGTTTTATTTTTATGCAAGTGAAGTGTTTATGGATGGAATATAAAAAAAGTTTTTATCAATTATTGGAGGAGTGTTAGCAGTTATCGTTATTATCTTTGTAGGAAGAGGGATGATGGCTTCACCTACGAAAAGAAAAAGTAATGGTAACGAATGCTGTGAATACAACAAGAGTGGAAGAAACAACTGCGATGATGCCACAAAATTGTTATGTGGATATTAAAGGAGAAGTTCTTCAGCCCGGGTGTATGAATTTTCTTGTGAGAGTCGTATACAAGAAGTGATTAAAAAGGCAGGAGGTTTTTACGGAGGAGGCAGATGAAACAAAAATTAATTTAGCACAAAAATTACCGATCAAATGCAAATAATTGTCCCTAATTTACATTCCAAACAAGAAGGTGGAGTGATAGAGAAACTTCAGGAAAAAGCAACTTCCTCTAATACGACTCCATCTAACTCAAAACAAGGAGTTATCAATATTAATACAGCAACTTTGGAAGAATTACAAACGATAAAAGGAATCGGAAAGAAAAAGCAGAAGCCATCCCTACAATATCGAAAAGAACATGGAGCGTTTCGTTCAAGGAAGACTTATTACAAGTGAAAGGAATTGGAAAAAGCTTTTAGAAGCGATTGAAAGCCAAGTGACTTTCCAATGAAGAAGTGGATTTGGGTAACGGTCTTAGAAATTATATTGGGAAGTTTAATATTTTTGAATCTTCCTTTTTTTCTAAAAGGATTTATGTTTTGATAGGAATATGGACGCTCATCCTTCATTTTTAGAAGTAAACAACAGATGTTCTGGGTATTAATTTTACTTATTTCTGTTGGATTACGTTCTTATCAAGTCTATCATCCTAAAGTTGTTCCTGAAGGGAGTTGGCTGGAATTATCAGATTAAACCGAGATGATTTGAAAATTAATGGAGAATTTGTAACGGGAATTGCTGAATTAGAGTTGACTTCTTCTAAACATCAAGTGTTATTTCAATATAAAATGCATTCTGAAAAAAAGAGCCTTATTTGAGGAAGAGGAAGCGAATCTCACTTTATCCGTAATAGGAAAGAGTAAACAGGTGAATGAACCTAAAAATAGAGGGATTTTAATGAAAAAAAGTTATTATCGGAGCATTGGGATTCTACGTGTATTTGAAGTCAGAGGGTTTAAACAAATGACAAATGCTCCTTCATGGATGTCGCTATTTCAAAATTGGCGTAGAAAATTTTTATTTAAAAATAAATGCTCAGCCAGAAAGTTTTGTCCGTACCTATGCTTTATTATTACTGTTCGGAAAAAAACGAAAGATGCGGATGCAACAGTAATAGGACATTATAAGAGACTTGGCATCATGCATGTTTTAGCTATTTCAGGGCTTCATATTACATTATTTATTCATATGCTTGAAAAAGTATTATGGAAATGGAAAATTTCTCGAGAAACAAGTGTTACTGTTATCATCATTGGATTAGTCATTTATGGCTACTTCATTCATTGGAATATTAGCGGCACACGAGCGATTTTTGATGTATGTTTTAGCGCAAATATCCAAGAAGTTTCATTGGAAACTGACAACAGCGGATTGTTTAGGAATCATATTTTTACTGTCACTGTTTTATCGAGCGAGTATCATTGAAAATGTAGCTTTTCAACTAAGTTATGGATTAACAGCTATTTTATTATTGACGAGTTATTTTGCCAAACATAATCTTCAAGGAAAATGGAAGAAAAACCATTTGTATTGCTTTTTTGACGCCTATGCTTGCCTTGCCATTGATTTGTCACTATTTTTCACGTGGAATATTTTTAAGTGTGTTATTAACTGGTTTAGTTGTTTTGTTGTTTGAAAAGTATCCTTATTCCAGGAATTTTTGTTCTATGCCTTAGCAGTAGTATTAGATTGTGTGTGGATTTCTAATGGCTTAGTTTTCTTTTTAGATACGTTATTAAATGGATTGAATCAAATCTTTTCTTTTTGTGAGCAATTTTTATTTTTACGATTTACATTTGGTATCTGGTCAGCAGTAGCTTGGATGTTGTATTGGGGTATTCTTTATGCAGCTCTTGTTTGTTATGAAAAATCATGGTTTCGTCCTTATTCAAGTATCGTTTTTGCGTTTTTGTTCTTTTATGATTGCGCTTAGCGTTCCTTATCATCTACAGGAGCAAATCATCTTTTTAAGTACAGGTTCGCAGGTTTCAGTATTGTGTATTCCAAAAAGGATTTAATGATGCTACTTTAATAGTAAGAGGAGGAAATTCATTCCTAGATTCTAAGGGAGTGTCCTTCATAAACAATCATTTTTCTAAAACTGTTACGAATAATGTTTTAGTCGAAGGAATTTCTCAGTTGGATTCCATTGTACTAACGAATGCTAGTGTGGAAGATAGTGAGGATTTAAAAGAATTAATACAAGATTTTTTTCCGTAGGTGAGGTCGTCATTTCTAAAAATCCGTCTGAAAAAGATATTTTTGAAAATTGGATGATTCAACACAGTTTCATGAAGTAGGAAAGAGACAGCTAAATTCTGGAGTACAATGGGAATTGATTCCGGAGAATGAAAGTAAGAAGAGCGTTCGAAATTCCATTTTTACAATTCAAGGAGAACGAATACTCATAGTAGAAGATAAGATAAATACTCTATCTCATAAAGCTGAAATTGTCATAGCTACTAAGAAAAATACAGAGGTAATTGAAAAAGCAAAAGGCTTTTCAAAAATGCAAACGAAAACTTTACTATTAGAAAAAGGAAGAGGAACGGTGAAATCACATCTTAGTTCACGCTTCTTAGATCAGTTAGAACAACAAATACCTCATATATGGATTTCAGAAGAAGATGGAGCAGTTCATATGATGCAAGAAAAAGGCGTACGAAAATTCCATACGATAAAAAGTCATAAAGACGAGTGAAACCATGGACAAAAAGAACACTTCACGATACACTAGACTAAGAGAAAGGGGAGTCATGAATGGAATTTCAAAAGAAAATAGAAGAAATTAAATCGGGGAAATTGTCGCCCATTTATATTGTTCAAGGAAAAGAAGATTATTTACAAAATTGGGCAAGACAAGTATTTTTAGAATCCGTAGTGGCTCCTGAAGATCAAGAATTAAATGTCGGTCGTTTTAATATGGAAGAAATTTCTGTCCAAACAGCCATTGAGGATGCAGAATCTGTCCCATTTTTGGAGATAGACGTTTAGTGATGATTGATAAACCCCATTTTTTAACAGGTGAAAAAGAAAAATCAAAAATTGATCATCAACTGGAAAGATTACAGTTTTATTTAGAAAATCCATTAGACTCGTCTGTCGTTGTATTTTTCGTACCTTATGAAAAAGTTAGATGCACGCAAAAATCGTGAAAGCAATTAAAAAGTAGCAGTCTTATTAGATGCTTCTTCATTAGAAGAAAAAGATGTAAGAGCGATGGTTCAACATAAATTACAAGAACAGGGCATCTCGATGGAAACTTCTGTATTACAGTTATTTTTAGAAAAATTACACTATTCTCTAACCGATGCGATGAGAGAAATTGATAAGTTAATCTTATCTGCTATGGATACGAAAGTGATTGATAGTGACTTAGTGGCAACATTAGTTCCAAAAAGTTTAGAACAAAATATTTTTTTGAATTAGGAGAAGCAGTTCTACGAAAAGATAGTAAAGTAGCGATTGAAATTTATCGAGATTTATTATTACAAAAAGAAGATCCAATCAAAATGAATGCCATTTTATTAGGACAATTTCGATTATTATTACAAGTGAGCTACTTACAAAAAGAAGGCTATCACGAACCTGAGATGCAAAAGGTATTAGGGATTCACCCGTACCGTGTAAAACTAGCCTTAGGACAATCTAGAAAATTTTTCGATTGCTTTATTAGAAGCAGCGTATCGTTCATTAGTAGAAACAGAGTATGCATTGAAAAACAGGACTTGGAATAAAAGAATTGCAATTAGAAACATTTATTTTGAAGTTTTGTCAAAAGAGTGTATCAGCAGGTTGAAATGAAAAATAAAAAGTACAGGCCCGAGAATTATTTCTCAGGCTTTTTATTATTTGTAATTTTTGAAGCAAGACGTGATTTATCACGAGAAGCTTTGTTTTTGTGGATTAATCCTTTAGAAGCAGCTCCGTCGATTGCTTTTGTGAGCAGCACGTAATAATTCTTCAGCATTTTCAGCACCTTCAGCTACTGCAGCTTCAAATTTTTTTGATAGCAGTACGCATAGCAGAAGTTGTGAGTTGTTTGCTAGTGTTGACTTTTTGTTTGTACGAACACGTTTGATTTGTGATGCGATATTTGGCAATGGGTTCACCCTCTTTCTTACATTTATATAATCACTGATCAGTTGTCTCCAACAGGAATTATATACAAAAAGTCCTTATAAAATGCAAGTCTTGCGATGAAATAGTATATAAAAATAAGTGGATTTGGAGGACTTTTCTGTCATTAAAGAATCCATATTTTGATAATTCACTCTTGTTTGTTTTTCCACTTCGAGCATGCTATACTATTTAGGAATATGGAAAAAGGAGTGGAAGAATGGATCATTTTGAACTACATTCTCCTATCAACCGCAGGAGATCAACCATAGCGATTAAAGAATTAGTCTCTGGAATTTTAGAAGGAAAACATGAACAAACCTTATTAGGAGCAACAGGAACGGGTAAAACTTTTTACGATTGCTAATGTGATTAAAGAAGTGAATAAGCCTACTTTAGTATTAGCGCACAACAAAAACATTAGCAGGGCAGTTGTATGGAGAATTAAAAGAATTCTTCCCGAACAATGCCGTAGAATATTTTGTATCTTATTATGATTATTACCAACCTGAAGCCTATGTTCCTTCTAGTGATACTTATATTGAAAAAGAATCTAGCGTCAATGATGAAATTGATAAATTCGCCATTCTGCTACAAGTGCTTTGCTTGAAGAAGAAGATGTTATTGTTGTAGCTTCTGTTTCATGTATTTATGGATTAGTAAATCCTGAAAATTATAGAGAGCATGTTCTATCTTTACGAGAAGGAATGGAAGTAGAACGGAATCAATTATTAACTCGATTAGTAGAAATGCAATTTGAGCGAAATGATATTGATTTTCGAAGAGGTAGTTTTCGTGTAAGAGGAGATGTTGTAGATATTTTCCCTCCAGGTCACGATTCTTCTGCCATTCGTGTGGAATTTTTGGCGATGAAATTGAAGCTTTAAAAAGAAATAGATGTTTTAACAGGGAGAAGTGAAAAGCTACCGTAGAACATGTACCTATTTTCCCAGCCGCTCACTTTGTATCGAATGAAGATGAAATTAGTCGGGCAGTTTCTACGATAAAAGCAGAATTGAAAGAACGTTTAGAGGAATTAAGAGAAAATAACCAATTATTAGAAGCGCAACGATTAGAACAACGAACGAACTATGATATTGAGATGTTACTAGAAATGGGCTATTGTAATGGAATTGAAAATTATTCAAGACATATGGACGGAAGAAAACCCGGAGAAGCTCCGCATACCTTATTAGACTTCTTCCCAGAAGATGCATTATATGTTGTTGACGAGTCTCATATTACTATGTCACAAATTAGAGCAATGTTTAATGGAGACCGAGCTCGTAAAGAACAGTTAATTCAATATGGATTCCGATTACCGAGTGCTTTAGATAATCGCCCATTACGATTTGAAGAATTTGAAGAAAGAATTCCACAAATGATTTATGTTTCTGCAACTCCAGGACCCTATGGAAATGGCTCATACTCCAACCGTTACAGAACAAATTATCCGACCAACAGGATTACTGGATCCATTAATTGAAGTTCGACCTATTAATGGACAAATTGATGATTTAATCCGTGAAAATTCATGATCGAATTGAAAAGAATGAACGAGTATTTATTACGACATTAACGAAGAAAATGTCAGAAGATTTAACTCGATTACTTAAAAGAAGTCGGCATTCGTGTGAAATATCTTCATAGTGATATTAAAACATTAGAAAGAACAGAAATTATTCGAAATTTACGTTTAGGTGAATTTGATGTATTAGATCGGCATTAACTTATTAAGAGAAGGATTGGATGTGCCGAAGTATCTCTTGTTGCCATTTTAGATGCGGATAAGGAAGGATTTTTAAGAAGTGAACGTTCATTAGTTCAAACAATTGGACGTGCTGCAAGAAATGCGAATGGACGAGTGATTATGTATGCTGATAAGATTACAGATTCTATGAAAATATGCCATTGATGAAACCAATCGTCGTAGAAGTATTCAAGAAAGCTTTATAATAAAGAACATGGAATCACTCCAAAAAAACAATTCATAAAAATATTCGTGATTTAATTGCGATTACTCATGCAGTTGAAAAAGAAGAAACACCTAAGATTGATTTCAAACAAATGACTGCTCAACAAAGACGAGAAGCCATTGAAGTGATGGAATTAGAAATGCGTGCTGCAGCGAAAGACTTGAATTTTTGAAAAAGCGGCACAACTTCGAGATATGATATTAGAACTTCGAGCGCAATATAAATTATAGGAATAAGGATAAAAAATGAAATGGACATTAACTTCTGATTTAAAAGAATATGAAGGGAAAACATTTCCTAGCAAAATAGAAGGATTTTTATTTTTTTATATTGAGAGTGCTTCTGTCGAAAAAGGCTTAGAAATTATTGTAAAAGATGAATTTCATGAACAGTATTCATTATTTGATGTGATAACTACAAATAGTAAAATTGCAGAGCAATTAAGGCAAGAAGCGGAAGAGATGGTATTTCAATGGTGTTATTCAGTGGATACATATTTAGTAGCTTTTAAAAGAAAAAAATGGAATCATTGGATATTGGAGAATGTTACGCCTTATTCAGCAATGCCTTTAAAAATCAACAGCTACAGTATACAATGTGAAAGAAAACGGAAAATGGTATGCATTAATGATGGAAATTCCATTTAGTAAATTAGGGAATTATAAGTGATGAAATAGCACTGATTTTAAATGTGAAGATTTCTCCAGAAGAAAAGGAGACTCTCCTACAAAAAGAGGGAGTGTTTGAAGCATATCATATGAACAAAAAGCATTGATTTCGATTGCATTGAATGTTTGTAAGGATGAAGCATTCATACAGAAGTGTATTGTAAATAGCTACAAATGTGTTCGTTAAAAGGACAAATTCTTTACATTTTTGAAACATCTCGATATAATTTTCATCACATAGACTTATAGTAAAGAGGAGATTCATTATGGTAAATATTGCAATTGTAGGTGCAACAGGTGTTGTAGGTACAAAAATGATTGAAAGATTAGCAGAAAGTAACCTTCCTGTGGAAAAATTTATACTTATTAGCTTCTGCTCGTTCAGCAGGAAAAGTATTACAATTTAGAGGGAAAGATTATGTTGTCGAAGAATTAACAGAAAATTCTTTTAAACGTGAGATTGATTATGCGATTTTCTCTGCTGGTGGAGGTACTTCATTAAAATTTGCTCCAATCGCAGAAAAAGACGGCGTGATTGTTATTGATAATTCAAGTGCATGGAGAATGGATCCTGAGATTGACTTAGTAGTTCCAGAGTGTAATGCACCCTACTTTAGAAAGAAAAATTATCGCTAAACCCAAACTGTTCTACAATCCAATCGGTAGTGCCATTAAAACCACTACATGAAGCGTTTGGTTTGAAGAGAGTCGCTTATACAACTTATCAAGCAGTATCTGGTTCAGGGCAAGCGGGGATTAATGATTTAGTGAATGGAGAAAAAGGATTAGCTCCAACAAATTATCCTCATCCAATTTATAATAATGTATTACCACATATTGATGTATTTTTAGACAATGGTTATACAAAAGAAGAAATGAAAAATGATTCAAGAAACTCGTAAAATTTTAGGGTTAGATGAATCAGTGGCCATTACTGCAACTTGTGTGCGTGTGCCTGTTATGAATTCACATTCAGTAGAGATCAATGTCACTTTTGAAAAAGATACTACTCCAGAAGAAATTCGTGAAATTTTATCGAAAGCTCCTGGTGTTGTAGTCGTGGATAATCCTGCAATAATGAATATCCAACACCTTTAATGGCAAATGGGCATGATGAAGTGTTTGTTGGAAGAATTCGTCGAGATATTTCTCAACCAAATAGTTTCCATATTTGGTGTGTGAGATAATATTCGTAAAGGTGCAGCAAGTAATGCAGTACAAATTGCGGAGTTAATTGAAGAAAAAGATTGCGTAGAAAATGACTTCCTGAAGTAGCACTAGGACGCTGAAGCCCCTTTCGGGTCTCTTGGCTCAAAAATTGAGTCTAGGTCTCAATTTTTTCCTGTACTAGAAGCCGGTTTGGCTTCTAGTACTCGTGCTTCTGCGAAAAGTCATTTTCTATTTTAGAGATGATAATGAGAAGGCGTATGAGAGTATGCTTTTTGCATATATTTGCATTTTTATAGACTTTGTTACAATTTAATTATTAAATTTTTGGATTAGGAGTAAGTTTTTTGAAAAACATTATGGAAATATGTTCGTTATTATAAAAAGAAAGTTTACTAGCACCTTTATTTAAATTATTAGAAGCCAGTTTTTGAACTATTTGTGCCATTAGTGATGGCTCAATTAATGGATGTTGAATTGCTCAAAATCACCCGTCTTATATTTTAACGATGTGCGGTTTGTTAATTCTTCTTGCCATCATTGGCTTAGTCGTTTCAATTACTGCACAGTATTTTTGCGGCTAAACTCAGCGACTGGTTTTGCTAGAAATTACGTTATGCTTTATTAGAAAAAATTACAACATTAGATTTTTCAACCATTGATCAACTTGGAACGGATTCACTTATTACAAAAATGACAAGTGATATTCAACAAGTTCAAACAGGTTGGAATTTATTTTTACGCTTATTACTCGCTCACCTTTTGTAGTTTTAGGGCAATGATAATGGCGTTTATTGTAAATGTACAAGCAGCTTGGGTATTTGTTGTGACGATTCCTGTTTTTAGCGCTCATTATTTATACGATTTTTATTAAAAACTATTCCTTTATTTACAAAAGTACAAGAAGGAATGGATCATCACTCAAAAACAATGGAGAATTTAACAGGAGTGAGAGTTCTTCGGGCTTTTAATCGAGTGGAAATAGAACAACATACGTTTCAAACTGAGACAGATGCATTAGCGAGTCAGCAAAAATTCGTCAGTCATCTATCGAGTTTAACGAATCCAATAACGATGATTATCATTAATATTGCGATTATTGTGTATTACAATTAGGAGCTGTACAAATTGATACGGGAATCTTAACAAAGGACAAGTCGTTGCTTTAGTAAATTATATGTCTCAAATATTATTAGAGCTCATTAAATTAGCAAATTTAACCGTTCAAGTAACACGTTCTGTTGCTAGTGCTAAGAGAATTGAAGCAATATTGACGATTGAACAACATGATGAGTTTGCAGAAGAGATGGATAGCTTATCTTCAACAGAAGAGACAGATATTGTACTTTCATTTGAAAATGTTTCTCTGAAATATGAAGGAGATAGTCATGAAGTATTAGAAAACTTAACGTTCTCTCTAAAAAAAGGGGAAACTTTAGGCATTATTGGTGGAACAGGAAGTGGGAAAACTTCACTGATTTCATTGATTCCTAAATTTTATCGACCAACAAGTGGAACGATTCGCATAAATGGGCAACCCCTAGAAACTATCCCAACAGAAGAATTAAGACAGAAAATAGGGATTGTTTCACAAAAGGCAGTTTTATTTAGAGGAACAATTGCTGAAAATTTAAGATGGGGAAATGCAGATGCTACAACTCAAGAATTATATGAAGCATTAGAAATTGCCCAAGCAAAAGAAATGGTTGAACAAAAACCAAATCAATTAGAGTATGTATTGGAACAAGAAGGAAGAAATCTGTCCGGTGGACAAAAACAACGCTTGACGATTGCTCGAGCAATGGTTAGAAAGCCAGAGATTTTTAATATTAGATGATAGTTTTTCTGCTTTTAGATTATGCAACAGACGCAGCATTAAGAAAAAGCTATTGCAAAAGCTCCATTTAAACCAACAACAATCATTGTCTCTCAAAGAGCGGCTTCAGTGATGCAAGCTCATCAAATTATTGTGATGGAAAAAGGAAAAATCGTTGGAATTGGAAACGCATGAAGAGTTACTGGAAACAAATGCGATTTATCAAGAAATATATGCCTCTACAATTTCAAAAGGAGGAACAGCCCTCATGAAGCATGAAAAAGGAAGTGTATAAAAATTATTTTCTTATTTAAAACCATATCGTTTTATCTTACTATTTTCTCTGTTTTTAGCAATAATTAGTGTGTTATCTAGTGTATGGATTCCAAAAGTAATTGGTCAAAAGCATTGATGCTATGATAGGAGTTGGTGAAGTACAATTTTCTATTGTAACAAATGGCTTATTATGGATTTTTGTTTTAGCACTCATTAGTATGGTGAGTCAATATGTGATGAGTTTGTGTCATAATCATATTGCTTATGGCATGGTGAAGTCATTGAGGGATGATGTTTTTATTCATTTATCTAAAATACCCTTAAGTTACTTAGATTTAAAAGCCCATGGTTCTCTTCAAAGTATTGTTATTTCGGATACAGAACAAAATGGCAGATGGATTGTTATTAGGCTTTTTCTCAATTATTTACAGGAATCTTAACGATTATCAGTACATTATTTTGATGTTTAGTATTCAACTGACAATGACAGTAGTAGTTCTTCTTTTTAACGCCTATTTCATTTGTCGTTGCATCCTTTATTGCTAAAAATATATGATTTATTTCATGACCAATCAACATTAAGAGCGGAACAAACAGCCTTTACTCATGAAACGATTACTGGAATAAAAAGTAGTTCAAGCGTATAGTCAAGAAAATGTATTAGAAACTTTTTGATAAAATGAACGAAAATTTGGCGAACCGTTCTTTAAAAGCTATTTTTCTATTCTTCGATTACGAATCCAGCAACTCGTTTTGTGAACAGCTTAGTGTACACCGTAGTAGGATTAGTGGGAGCATTTTTGTATTGAAATCTCAATTAAGTATTGGACAATTGGCAGCATTTTTTAACGTATGCAAATCAGTATACAAAACCTTTTAATGAAATTTCAGGTGTGATGACTGAGTTTCAAAATTCAATTGCTTGTGCAAGTCGTATTTGAATTGATGGAAGAGCCTATTGAATCTGAAGAAGAAAAAGAATCCAATTACCAGAAATGATTAAAGGAGAGTGCTATTTGAAAATGTGTCATTTTCTTACCAAAAACCAATCACTGATCGAGGATTTTTCTTTAGAAGTAAAACCTGGAGAAAAATTGCGATTGTGGGACCAACTGGAAGTGGTAAGAGTACACTTATTAATTTATTAATGCGATTTTTATGAAGTAGATAAAGGAATATTACAATTGATGGAATTTCTATAAAAAGACATGAGTAGACAGCAACTCAGACAATTATTTGAATGGTCTTACAAGAAACATGGTTGCAATCAGGGGACCATTCGAGAAAATTTATTAGGAAATCCCAATGCAACCGATGAAGAAATTCAACAAGTATTAATGCAATGTCAATTAGATAAAATGATTGAAAAAACTACCAAAAGGATTAGAAACACCTCTTCATCGACAAGGAGAAGACTTCTCACAAGGGCAGCGACAACTCTTGTCCATTGCTCGAGTAATGCTAAGTAAGCCATCGATGCTGATTCTGATGAAGCAACTTCTTCTATTGATACAAGAACAGAGTTGAAAATTCAACAGGCCTTCCAAACATTAATGGAAGGGAAAACAAGTTTCATTGTGGCTCATAGACTTTCAACGATTCAAAATGCAGATAAAATATGATGTTGAAAGATGGGCAAGTCATTGAACAAGGAATACATGAAGAACTAATTGCTCAGCAAGGGTTCTACCAACATCTTTATCAAAGTCAATTTATGAATGAGTAAGAGAAAAGACTTTTTCTTCAGTAGCAGAACATGTCGTAAGCTACGAGGAAAAGTCTTTTGATTATTTGAGAGAAGTCATTAAGTTTGGAATTCTTCTAAAAGTAGCTTGCTTCTTCCCATTCTATCATTACTTCTTCTAATGATTCATTTAAGGTTTGTAAAGTTTGTTGAAGTTCTGCTGAATGAGTAGGGTTCGTATAAACTTCTTCTAATGTTAATTCTTCGTGAACGGAAGAAATTTCTTGTTCGATTTGATGTAGTTTTTTCTTCAAGTTGTTCTACCTGTCTTGTTAGAGTACGAAGTTGTTTTTGTTCTTCTTTTGAGCTTAAGTAATTTTTCTTTTGTATCGGTTAAAGCTACTTCTGCTTGAACGACAGGAGTGGCTTCTTCTTGTTTTAAGGCTTCAAGCTCTTGTTTCTTTTTCAATATAGTAATCGTAATCTCCTAAATATAAAGGTACTTCCTTCAGGAGTGATTTCTAAAATAGAAGTTGCCACTTGATTAATGAAATATCGGTCGTGTGAAACAAAAGCAAATTGTTCCATCATATTCAATGAGCGCTTGTTCAAGAACTTCCTTACTATCGATATCTAAGTGGTTCGTAGGTTCGTCGAGTAATAAGAAATTATCATGTTCTAATGAAAGTTTTGCTAAAAGCAAGTCTTGCTTTTTCTCCCCACTTAATTGGGCAGTGGATTTTTCAACATCTTTTCCTGAAAATAGAAACTTCCTAAAATCGTACGAATATCTTTTTCGGGCATCGTTGTATGTCGGCTCAAAGCTCTTCTAAAAACGGTTGTTTTAGAGTTTAATCCACTTAAAGTTTTGATCATAGTAACCGACTTGAACATTAGCCCTAATGAACTTTCTCCTGAAATCCATGGAATTTCTTGCGTTAGAGATTTTTAAAAATGTTGATTTACCAATTCGTTTGGACCAACAATCGCAATGGCTTCTTGTTTGCGGATGTTTAAATTGATTGGTCCGCATAGCGTTTGCCCGTCATATCCAATAAAAGCATCTTGCACATTTAACACTTGATTCTAGGATTCTTTTTTTGAACAGAAAATGAAAAACGAGCGGATTTTTGAATCTGACTGAGGTTTTTCAATTCGTTCCATTTTTCTAATTGTTTTTCTACGTGACTGTGCTCGTTTCGTAGTAGAGACACGAACAATATTTTTCGCAACAAATTCTTCTAATTTTTGAATTTTTCTTGTTGTTTTTCATATGCTTTTTGTTGTAGTAAGAATCGATTTTCACGTTCAGTAACATAGTATGAATAATTTCCTTATAATATTCGCAAGTGTGATGATGAATTTTCATAGACTTCTTGACAGACTTTATCTAAAAAGTATTGGTCATGGCTCACAATTAGTAGTGATACCGGTGAAGATTTTAAGTAATCTTCTAACCATGTTAATGTTTCGATATCTAAATGGTTGGTAGGTTCATCTAAAATTAAGACGTCATGTTTTTCTAATAAAATTTTTAGCTAAGGCTAAACGAGTTCTTTGTCCACCGGATAATTGTTGAATAGGTTTATCATAATCTTCAGGATAAAATTGGAATCCATGTAAGACAGAGCGAATTTCTCCTTCATAGCCATAGGCGTTCATTTTATTTAATTGTTCTTGTAAATCATCGTAACGTGTTAATGTTTGTTGGTAGAGTGATTCATTGGCTAATACGTCTGGATTTCCTAATTTATCAGCGATTAAAAGAGCTTCCTTTTTTAAAGCTTCAACTCCTTTAAACAATTCTATCATTTCTTTCCAAATGGTATTTTTCAGAATCGACTGAAGCATATTGATCTAAGTAACCGATGGAAAGGTCTTTTTCTTACTGACCATTCCTAAACTAGGTTCTTCAATTCCGGCTAAAATTTTTTAATAATGTTGATTTTCCTGTTCCGTTTCTTCCCACTAATGCAATACGAGAACGTTCTTGGACTTCAAGGAAATATTTTCAAATAGTACATCTGGGCCAAAATGTCTAGCTAGCCCTTGACCTTGTAATAAAATCATGTCATAATCCTCTTTCTATGCAGTTTCAAATTTATTCTATCATACATATGGTAAGGACAAAAAGTTTTTTAATGTTCTTTATTTAAATGTAAGATTGAGAAAAATCACAATATGCTTGAGATGTGAATATTTTTAAGAATATGTATAATAAAAATGTACAAATGTAATAATTTTATGTAAAAACAAGCATATCGCTTGTGAAATATATGAAACTTATGCTAGAATATTTATGAAATTTGATATAAAGGAGATTGAAAAATGAAAAATTGAAATTCCAAAAAGCTACGGCAAAGCGCTTGGCAATTTATCATCGTTATTTAAGATTTTTACATGATGCAGGAAAACGTCGTATTTCATCAACAGAATTAAGTGATGCTGTAAAGTAGATAGTGCGACAATTCGTCGTGACTTTTCATATTTTGGAGCATTAGGAAAACGTGGTTATGGTTATGATGTGGAGTATTTATTAGACTTCTTCAGTCAACAATTAAATCATGATCGTTTAACAAATGTTGCTTTAGTGGGAGTGGGGAAATTTAGGGCAGCTTTATTAAACTATAATTTCCACCAAAGTAATCATGTAAGAATTAGTGCAGCGTTTGAAGTTGACGAAAGTATGGTAGGGAAAAATTGTAGTGGAGTTCCAGTTTATTCTATGAACGATTTAGTAGAACAACTTCGTGTGCAACAAATTCAAGTGGCGATTTTTAACAGTTCCTCAAGAAGTTGCTCAAGAAACTGCTAATTTATTAGTAGAAGCAAATGTACGTGGTATTTTAAACTTTACACCGCTTCGTTTAACTGCACCGGATCATATTCGTGTTCAAAACGTTGACTTAACAAACGAATTACAAACTTTGATTTATTTCTTAGACAATAACAACAATAATAACTAATTGTAAAAACATCTTGTAAATGCGAGGAGCATTTATGAGATGTTTTTTTGCGTAAATGACTTTATCTATAGTAGCAAGGACGGCAGCAAACCTTCGGTTTTCATGCCCAAACTTTGAGCCTAAGGTCTCAAAGTTTCCTGTAATAGAAGTCGGAGCGACTTCTATTACTGCTGCTACTATGAAAAGTCATTACTTTTGTTATGGATGGGGATAGCGGTTAGATGAAGAGTGCGTAAAGCGTAAATGACTTTGCCTATAGTGGCAGAGAGGACGCAAGCAGCCTCGCTTAGCGAGTCTCATTACTACTGCTACTATGAAAACTTATTGTTTATCGCCCAAATGTGTTTCGAGTAGAAATTCTAGTGAGAATTTTTAATCGTATTGTTTTTATTTTTTTAATTAAACTATAATCTGAATTAGAAGTAGTTTAATCTTCTAAATCTTAATGTGAAGGAGGAACATGATGTTTTTAAATAGAGTAATGTATGTATTTTTAGATATTTATGGAGGAATTATAATGTATCGTTATATTCGTAAAAAGTATGAAACCATTTATTGCCTTTTCTTTCGTTAGTATGCTTGGGGCAGTATCTGTTGTTTTTATGGACTTATATTATTAATTTATTAGTGGAAACTATCACCGAAGGTAGATTTGAAAAATTTTATATGGATTGCAGTTTTTATCCTTTGTATATGTATTGATTGATTCATATTTAGATTATGCAGTAGATGTTGTAAATGAAAGACTTACGCAAGAATTAATGTATCATATTCGAGAAGATTTACTCGAATCAATTGAAAAGTAAATCCATTGTGGAGTTTGAAAAATTAGGTAGAGATTACTACTTAAATATGTACACAAAAGATTTAGAAACTATTGAAAGTGATTATATTAAAGAATTGTTAAGTATGTACAATGATGTATGGGTATTTATTTTTAGGATTCGTATCTGCCATAGTCATTAGTCCTTTGTTTGCTATTTTAATGATTGGATTAAGTTCATTACCATTTGCGTTGCCATATTTTTTTCAAGAAAAATTTTAGGAAATGCAAAATTAAATTATCTCAAATCAATGAAAAGTATTTATCGTTATTAACAGAAATATTCGATTCTTTTTACAACTTTAAAAAGTATATGATGTTTTTCCGTTATTTAATAAACGTTTAAGAAGTAAAAGTCGTGATTTAGTAGAAGCAAAGGTATACGTAACTCATACTAATAAATTTGTTTATGCAATTTCTTATGGATTGAGAATGTTTGTAAATGTATTTTCTTGGGTATTAGGAGGCTATTTTTGTATTAAACCATTCAGTTACTTTTAGCAGTATTTTTTTACAATTAAACAATTAACACAATATGTAGCATATCCTATTCAAGGATTTGGAGCGAGCTATACGGAAGTAGTCGCTGCTAAAAGTGTAAAAGATAAAGTGTTTGAAATCATTGATCAAAGAAAAAGTTAACGTCGTAAAAGAAGAATCTAATATCCAAAAAAATTATTTTTGAAGATTTTTCAGTAAATTTTGATGAAAAAGTAATATTTAAACAGTTGAATCTTCAATTAGAAAAAAGGGAAGAAGTATCTTTTGATTGGTGAAAGTGGTAGTGGAAAATCAACCTTTTTAAAATCAATGATTGGTTCAATCGCTGTTGAAAATGAGTCATTGAAATTTCAATTAGAAAATGGGAAATTGTTGGATAGTTCTGAATTAGAGAAAATATCTCATCAAATTTCTTATATTGAGCAAGAAACTTTACTCTTTCAATTATCATTAAAAGAGAATATTAGCTTGCAAAATTCTATTACAGATGATCAGTTTCAAGCGTTATGTAAGCAAGTTGGATTAGAGAAATGGGCGGATCAGTCAACGGAGTTTGATAGTATTCTTTCGACTGCATCAGGTGGTGAAAAAGAGAAGAATTGATTTGGCGAGATTATTATTCTTTGATAGAGAAATTTTATTATTTGATGAACCGACTGCTGGGTTGGATTCTCAGAATCGCTTGAAAGTAGAAGAAGTAGTGAAACAGTTAGAAAATAAATTAATCGTTTATAGTACACACCAATATGATGAAGAATTTATGCAACAATTTGATTATTGTTTAGAAATTAAAGATGGAAGCATTGTGATGAGGGAGATAAATGCGTAAATGACTTTATTTATAGTAGCAGAAAGGACGGTAGCAGCCTCGCAAAGCGAGTCTCATTGCTAAACTTTGAGCCTAGGGTCTCAAAGTTTTCAGTATTAGAAGTCGAAGCGACTTCTAATACTGCTGCTACTATACAAAAGTCATTACTTGTTTTATGGAGGGAGTAACGGTTTGATGTAGCGTACGTAAAACGAAAATGACTTTGTCTATAGTAGTAAAGGACGGCAGGAGTGATAGAAGTCGAGTGGCTTTTATCACTCCTTTTTCTATGAAAAGTCATATTCTTTTTAGAATACTATTTACTAAAAACACTACTTTGGGATATAGTGAACAATAATGCTGAAAAAAAGGAGAAATGAAATATGCTGAGTTTATTAAAATTATTCCAATCGATTCCAAAGAAAATTCTTTTGTTTATTGTTATTGGGATGAGTATTACGGCATTGGATGGAATTGTAATTCCTTATTTTATTTCCAATTTAATCGAAGTGGAACTTCTAAAAATGTTTCGGATTTAGTACTTATTTCGATTGTTGGGATATTAGGGTATGGTTTTGTTCGTTTTGGAGTGTTTATTTGGGATGAATTTCAACAACGACTATTAAAATTATTGTCGATTCAAACGAAGGAAAAACTGATTACGAATTATTATGCAGGTGACTTTGAACAAAGTGAAGTGGAATCCATTTTATTAACGGAATGGAATTTGATTCAGCAACAAGGAATTGTTTCGTTTATTAGTTTTGTCTATTGTCTGACTTTTTCGTTTGTTACCTTTATTTATATCGCTATTTTTAGATTTGAAAATGACAATTATTTTCTTAGCATTTGCGATTTTACCTTTGCTCATTCCGCATTTGTTTACGAAGAAGATTAAAGTTAAGGCGCAAGAGTGGTCACAAAATAATCAACAATATATTGCAAGGCAACATGAGTTCATTGATTATAAGCGTGTCATTAAAAATTTTCGAGTAGAATCGATTGCCATTTCGAATTTGGGTTGTAAAATTCGTGAAACGGAAGAAGATTATTATCAGATGAATCATTTACGTTTTCTTTCAAAAATATTAGCGAATTTAGTATCCGGAATTAGTTCTTTTCTTCCTTTAGCAATTGGGTTTATTTTTCTATTCAAGGCGATTTAAAAATTATCCGTTGTAATGGCAATTTATTTAGCAAGTGATCGTATTATTAGTCCATTATTAAATGCGATGGATTTTTATCAAAGAATAAATACGACGATTCCGATGGTTCAACGAATGAACAAATATTTGGAATTTGAACCAATGGAGGAAGAAGAAGTACTCGTTACAGATGTTTTTCCTATTCAGTTAACGAATATTCATTTGACAGTAAAAAGAACATACGATTTTAAACGATTTACACTTTATGATGAATAAAAGGAGAACGGGTTTTATTAATGGGGCCATCAGGAAGTGGGAAAACAACTTTATTAGATTGTATTTATGGAGATATCCATCCACAAGCTGAGCAAATAAGCTTTTGCAGGTGTTGAAGCTTCAGGAAGAATAATGCTTTTCAAAAAGCTAAGATTGGTTATTTTTATGCAAGAATCTACTATTTTCATGAATTCATTAGCGTTTAATCTAACCCTTGGTGAAGAGTATTCTGTAGAACAGATGGAAAATGTTTTTAAAAGAAGTGCATTTGTCTTATTTACTTGAACGATATGATTTAATGGATGAAACTGTAAATTTAGTTGACAATTTATCTGGAGGAGAAAAAAAGCTCGATTATGTTTTAGCTCGATTACTGCTTCGTTCTTATGAATTATTATTAATGGATGAATTTTCTTCTGCAGTTGATGAAGAAACCACTACTTTTATTCGAGAACTATTAAAAGACAGACAAATTAGTTTCATTGAAATTTCTCATCGTATACCGAAACATCCAGAAGACTATCATAAAATTTACGTGCTGGAAGATGGAAAGTTAAAAAGTAACTGAAAAAAATTTAAATAGAATGAAAATATATATATTGAAAAGGACACTTTATGTGTCTGTTAAGAACATTAGATTTTCAAACTTTTTCAAACAAAAATAATTGAATTATAAAAGCTAAAAAAATAGTATGATAGTTAAAAACATTCTTTATTAAAAAGTGAAGAGTATTTTTCAGGAGGAAGTACATGAATCAATATACGAAATATATTTTTAAAAACGGATTTTCTACATGATTGTTACATTGTTTTTAATTGCGACAATCACGTTTTTTTCTTAATGAAATTATTACCGGGTTCGCCATATGCGAATGAAGAAAATTTAACAGATGCTCAATTACAAATTATGAATGCAAAATATGGGTTGGATAAACCAGTTTGGATGCAATATTTCATTTATCTAGGTGGTTTAGTTCGATTAGATTTAGGAATGTCTTTCCAATATAATTCAACGGTTTTAAATTTATTATCTAGCCGTGTAGGCCCATCGTTCCAAATTGGGCTACAAGCATTAATTTTTGGGATGGGAATGGGTACATTGCTTGGATTAGTGGCAGCGATGAAACAAAATACGATTGTGGATACTGGAGCAACTTTCTTTGCGATTATTGGACGTTCAGTGCCAAGTTTTGTATTTGCAGTTGTTTTACAATTAGTATTCGGCGTTATTTTTCCGATTTTTACCAATTGCATTATGGAATCAAGGGTTTATTTCTTCAATTCTACCGACTTTAGCATTATCGATTTCTCCAGTAGCAGATTCGGCTCGTTTTTATTCGTACGGAAATGGTTGAAGTGTTACAGTCTGATTATATGGAATTGGCACGTGCCAAAGGATTGAGCCGTATGGAAGTGGTCATGAAACATGGAGTACGTAATGCGTTGATTCCTTTAGTGACTATTGCTGGTCCAATGTTAGTTGGTTTAATGACAGGGTCAATGGTCATTGAAAATATTTTTGCCATTCCTGGTATTGGAGAGCAATTTGTTAAATCAATTTTAACAAATGATTATCCAACGATTATGGGTGTGACAATGATGTATTCATTTTTACTTGTTGTGACCATTTTAATTGTGGATTTACTATATGGATTCATTGATCCTAGAATTCGTTTAACACAAGGAGGAGAAGCTTCATAATGACAGAAAAAGTAGTATTCAAACGTGTAGCATCATCTTTTGAACAAGTGGAAAATATTTCACTTCCTCCTCAAAGTTTTTTACAAGATGCATGGAGACGATTGAAAAAAAATAAGGGAGCAGTTGTATCGTTAGGAATTGTAGTTCTCTTTATTATTCTTGCTTTATTAGCGCCTTTTATTAGTCCACATGATCCATTGGAACAAAATGTTCAATTTGCGAATTTACCAGCTAAAAATTCCTGGTATTTTTAAAGGAATGAGAGCGGGAGTAGATGCATATGCTCAAGCAGGAGTTCCTGAAGGAACTTATTACTATTTAGGAACAGATGGTTTAGGAAGGATTTATTATCTCGAATTTTATATGGAACAAGATTATCATTATTAATTGCCTTTTGCTGCTGCAATGTTTGATTTAACAGTAGGGGTATTATATGGCTTTGATTTCTGGCTGGTTTGGTGGTCGTGTAGACACAGTGATGCAACGTATTTTAGAAATTATGACGGCTATTCCAAACTTAGTTATCTTAGTGTTAATGTTGTTATTTTTACAACCGAGTGTCGGTACGATTATTTTAGCCATTGAGGGTTACAAGTTGGTTAACAATGGCTCGTGTTGTTCGTGCGCAAACATTAAAATTAAAAAAATTTAGAATATGTCCTAGCGTCTAAATCATTAGGGACAAAGTTTTTGGAAAATTGCATTGAAACACCTATTACCAAATATTGCTGGAATTATTATTATTCAAACGATGTTTTCAATCCTTCAGCAATTTTTCTTTGAAGCATTTTTAAGTTTCTTAGGAATTGGAGTTCCAGTACCAAATGCTTCATTAGGTTCGCTCATTAATGATGGGTATAAAACATTTAGATTTTTACCGCATTTAATGTGGTTCCCGGCAACTGTATTATGTATTTTAATGATTAGTTTTTAATTTATTAGCAGATGGATTAAGAGATGCCTTTTGATCCAAAAATGAAAGAATAGGAGAAATGTATGAGTGAAACAATTTTTAAGTGTAAAAATTTACAAGTATCCTTTCAAACATTTGATGGAAAAGTTCAAGCAGTTCGAGGGATAGATTTTGACTTGAAAAAAAGGAGAAACTTTAGCGATAGTTGGTGAGTCTGGTTCTGGGAAAATCTGTTACGACTAGATCGATTATGCAATTATTATCTGCCAATGCTTTTAGTTGAAAATGGAGAAATTATTTTTCGAACAAGAAAATATTTTAGAAAAATCAGAATCGGAAATGCAACAAATTCGTGGGAAGAAAATTGCGATGATTTTCCAAGACCCAATGACGTCTTTAGATCCAACGATGAAAGTTGGCATGCAAGTGGCAGAATCGATGATTAAGCATTTAAAATTATCGAAAAAAGAAGCTTTGCAACAAGCCGTTCAATTATTAGAACAAGTCGGAATTCCAAATTCGGAAAAAGAGTGAATGATTATCCGCATCAATTTTCTGGTGGACAAAGACAAAGAATTGTTATTGCGATTGCATTAGCATGTAATCCAGATATTTTAATTGCGGATGAACCAACGACTGCATTGGATGTAACGATTCAAGCACAAATTTTAGAATTATTAAAAGAAATTCAACAAAAGAATGGCACTTCTATTATCTTTATTACGCATGATTTAGGAGTTGTAGCGAATGTTGCGGATAGAGTGGCTGTAATGTATGCTGGGAAGATTGTGGAATATGGACTAGTCGATGAAATTTTTTCTATAATCCAAAAACATCCATATACTTGGGGATTATTATGCTCAATGCCTTCTTTAGAAGAGAAGAATCTTATATACGATTCCAGGAACACCACTAGATTTATTAAATCCTCCAAAGGGAGATGCATTTGCGCTAAGAAGCGATTATGCATTAGATATTGATTTTGAAGAAATGCCACCAATGTTTGCTGTATCAAATACACATGCTGCAGCAACATGGTTATTAGATGAACGTGCTCCCAAAAGTAGAGCCACCAGAAGAAATTCAAAAACGCTGGGCACAATTTGAAAGTAGGAGAGTGACAAATGAGTAAACGTAAATTAGTCGAAGTTAAAGGCTTAAAGTGTTACTTTTTGGTTCTTCTTCGAAACAAGTTGTAAAAAGCAGTCGATGATATTAGTTTTGAAATTTTTTGAAGGCGAGACTTTCGGTCTTGTTGGAGAATCTGGTTCAGGAAAGTCTACAACAGGTCGTTCGATTTTGCGATTGAATGATGCAACAGATGGACAAATTTTTATTTGATGGAAAAGAAATTCCAACAAAAACAAAAGATTTAAAAAGACTTTAGAAAACAAGCTCAAATGATTTTCCAAGATCCATATGCTTTCTTTAAATGGAAGAATGAAAGTTAGAGATATTATTGCTGAAGGAATGGATATCCACGGTATCGTTAAAACTCGCGCAGAAAGAGATGCAAAAGTAAATGAATTATTGAAAATGGTAGGATTGAATCCAGAACATGCAAATCGTTACCCACATGAGTTTTCTGGTGGTCAACGCCAAAAGGATAGGGATTGCAAGAGCTCTAGCCGTAAATCCTCGTTTTATCGTCTGTGATGAGCCAATCTCAGCATTAGATGTATCGATTCAAGCACAAATCGTTAATTTATTAAAAATTGCAAAAAGAGCAACAATTAACATATTTATTTATTGCGCATGATTTATCGATGGTAAAAATATATTAGTGATCGAATTGCAGTGATGTATCAAGGGAAAATAGTTGAATTAGGAACAGCTGATGCTGTTTATCATCAACCATTCCATCCGTATACGAAGAGTTTATTATCTGCGATTCCTTTACCAGATCCCCAATATGAAAGAAATCGTAAAAAGAGTGATTTATCAGACAACCGTTCAAAATGAACCAGAAGAAATGTTTGAAATTACTCCATGACATTTTTGTACTAACTACAAAAGAACAAGCTGAAATTTGGAAAAATAGTTTATCATAGTACTATATAAAATAAAGTGCTTTCAAAAGAAATGATAGACAATAAAGCCAAATTTGAGTAAAATAAGAGTATATCCATTAGGAGTGTAGGGAGAAATCGCTTAGACAAGGAGGAATACAAATGTCAGAGCAAGAAGTATTAGACAAGGTAATTCAATTAATTTCGGAACGTTTTAGTGTCGATGTATTAAAAAAATTACAAAAGATACAACATTCCAAGAAGACTTAGGTGCTGATTCATTAGATGTTGTTGAATTAGTCATGGAATTAGAAGATGCATTCGGAATTCAGATTTCTGATGAAGATGCTGAACAAATTGTTACAATTGGAGATGCTGTAAACTATATTGTTAGTCAACAAGCATAAGAAAAACGAGCTTAAGCTCGTTTTTTATGTATAAATTTTCTATAACTATAAAAAGGTTATAATTATAACATATAGATATAGGAAGTTCATTAAAAATAGATGAAAAAAACGTTAGAAAATGAAATAAATGTTGAAATGCATTATAAACAGTGTTAGTATCGAAACATTCATTAGTTTTTAACTTAGGAGGGATAATATGAATAACAAGAAATTATATACAGGATTTCTTACTGTTACAGCTGCGTTAGCATTAGCGGCATGTGGTAACAAACAACAATCTTCTTCATCAGTACAAGCTCCTGTTGAAGATGGATTTAAAACAGAAGTGGTAAACGAAGGTACGCCAATTAGTGGTGGGACACTCAAATATGGCACAAGTATCTAACTCACCATTCAAAGGATTATTTAATCCAATTCTTTTCATCGATTCAGGTGATGGTTCAGTAGTCAACATGGCTTTCTCAAACTTATTTGACTATGATGCAAAACCAAAAATTGATAACAGCAAAGGAATGGCTGATTACAAGTTAGATATTGAAAACAAAACATTTACAATTCACTTGAAAAAGGGGATTATAAATGGTCTGATGGTGAACCTTTAACAATCGATGACTATATTTTCACATATGAAGCAATTAGTCGTCCAGATTATGAAGGAGTTCGTTTCTCTGAAGATATTTTTAAATGTTGAAGGGTAAAAGAATTCCATGAAGGAAAAGCATCATCTATTTCTGGTTTAGAAAAAAATTGATGATCAAACTGTTAAACTTCACTTAAAAGAAGTTTATCCAGCATTAGAGTATGGTGGAGAAGCAATCAATACTTTAATGATTCCAAAACATATTTATAAAAGATATGACTTATCAAGAAATGATTACATCTGATTACTCTCGTACAAAAGTTGTTGGTAGTGGACCATTCGTTATTAAAAATATCGTACTAGGTGAATCTGTAAGCTTTGAGAAAAACCCTTATTACTATAAAGGTCAACCAAAAATTGACGTGAAATTAGATGTTGTAAGTAGTGAACAAATTGTTTCAGAATTAAAAGCAGGTCACTATGATTATGTAAGTGGAATGCCTTCTGATCAATACGAAACTTTCAAAGATTTAGATAACATTTCATTATTAGGATTAATGACAAACTCAATTAGTTATACTGGTTTCAATGTTGGACATTGGGATGCAGCTAAAGGTGAACACGTTGTGAGATCCTTCTAAGAAAATGAATGATGTTGCTTTACGTAAAGCAATTGGATATGCAATCGATAATGATACAGTTGGTAAAGATACTTACCATGGTTTATCAGTTCGTGCAAATACATTATTATCTCCATTCTTCAAAGACGTATATGTAGTAAAGACGTCGTTCCTGGATTTGAATACAATCCTGAAAAAGCAAAAGAAATCTTAAAAGAGGCTGGCTATAAAGACGTTGATGGCGATGGATTTGTAGAAGATAAAGAAGGAAAACCATTAACAATTACATTATTAGCAGCTAAAGGTAGTGAAACTGCTGAAGCGGTATTACAACAATATATCGCTTGGTGGAAAGAAGTTGGATTAAATGTACAATTATTAACTGGTCGTACATTAGATTTCCAAACTTATGCTGAAAAATTACAAAAATATGCTGATGACTTTGATATGTGGACAGGTGGATTCACAATTGGTTATAACCCATCTCCAGATGGATTATATGGACCTAAAAGCTGCTTTCAACTTTGGTCACTTTGTAGAACCTAAACATACAGCATTATTAGAACGTATTTCTTCAAATGAAACATTTGATGAAAATGTTAGAAAACAATTATTCTTAGAATGGCAACAATACGTTCAAGAAAAACCCATTTGCAATTCCTCGTTTCAATACATTTGAATTAACAGCCGTTAATAAACGTGTTAAGAAAGTTAATATCACTCCAGATAAAAGGAACTGGATGGGAAGAAATTGAGTTAGTAGCTGATAAAGGTGTAGCTGCTAAATAATCTTCATCTTGAATGAATTTAATCATATGTAAAGCAAACATCCCATTTGGGATGTTTGTTTTTATAAATTATTATCGTAGCAGCGAATTTTTTTCGCTGCTTTTTCGTATATAAAGATTGGAGGTGTGGTTATGGAAGAACAGGGTAGAATTCAAGTTAGATTTCAGTCTCAAAGAGATTCTAGACTGGAAAAAGATGGGAGAAGTATTGCCAGGATTCAATACAGAAAAAGGAATCTTCGTTTGCAATCGTTGTGGTAATCAAAATATGGAAGACTTTGCAGTAGGTCCATGTATTATATGCAATAAAAAGTGTCATTATTGTTTTAAAAATGCTTAAATATGGGAAAAGTAAAAGAATGTTGTGTACTAGTTGCTGTTGAAGAAAAGACACCGGCTTTTTCACCACATTCTGTTCAGTTGTATTATAAGCATACGATGTCTAAAGAACAGGAAAAACTTTCGCAAGAATTAGTTGAAGTAACAGATAAGGAGCATTTAGTATGGGCTGTTACTGGAGCAGGGAAAACGGAAATGATTTTTGAACTAATAAGAACAGTATTAGAAAAGGGAGGAAGAGTTGGATTAGCAGCTCCAAGAATAGATGTTTGTAACGAATTAGATCCTAGAATAAAAGAAGCCTTTCCTTTAGAAGAGGTAATTGTTTTTACATGGATTAATGGATGGATCTTATAAAAGAACACCAATTACCATTGCAACGACTCATCAAATGTTACGATTTTTATCATGCATTTGATGTACTAATTGTAGATGAGGTAGATGCCTTTCCTTATTCAAATAGTGACATGTTACAATTTGCTGTTCATCGTGCAGTTAAGCCGACAGGAAGGTTAGTCTTTATGACAGCAACACCTTCAAGGTTAGAATTGTACAAAATTCAACATCATCAACTATCGTATTCTTTATTACCGGCAAGATTCCATCGGCATCCCCTTGTTGTACCTCTGTTTAAGGAATTACGAAATTGGAATAGAGCCTTAGAAAAAGAAAAATTCCGCAAGAGTTGTATCTCTGGATGAAGAAGCGTCTCGATGAAAAACTCCGTTTTTAGTATTTGTGTCAACGATTCAAGAAATTCCAGCAGTGGAAGAAATGATGAGTCGAGCTTTTTCCAAAGGCAAGTTTTTCCAGTGTTTCTTCTCAAGAGGAACAGCGACAAGAAAGAATTCAACAAATGAGAGAAGGAAAGTTAGATTTTTTTAATTACGACAACGATTCTTGAAAGAGGCGTTACTTTTTATGGGATTGATGTAGCCGTAACAGAGTCCCAAGAAGAAATTTTTACAAGGGAAGTTTTAGTGCAAATTGCTGGGAGAGCAGGCAGAAGTGTGGATCATCCAGGAGGAGAAGTTGTCTGTTTTTATGAAGGAATGAGTCGAGCAATGAAACAAGCTAAAAAGAAATTGAATCATTGAATGAAGAAGGTAGAAAAGAGGATTAATAGAAGGTGACTAAAAATGCAGTGTGTATGGTGTAGAAATGATGTAACAGCAGATTTAGGAATTAGTTCTTTGTTCATGTGGAATTCAAAACCGATTTGTCGGCAGTGTCAACAGTTGTTTCATTCGTTAGAAAAGGAACCAACTTGTCCGGGATGTGGGCGTTTAATGGAGGATGAGGCACTCTGTTATGACTGTGTTCGTTGGAAAGAGGTAGATTCTTATTTTCCTATGAATCAAGCATTATATGTTTATGATGAACAGGCGAAAGAATTTATGGAACGATATAAATTTGTCGGAGATTGTGCTGTAGCATTTTTAATAAAAAGATTTAAAAAGGGATTGAAGAAATATTTAAAGCAAGGATATACGATTTGTCCACTTCCAACTTCAAACAAAAGTTTAGAAAAAAAGAGAATTTGAATCGATTGAATATCTTTTAGAACTCTCAAATATTCCATATCAGCAACTCTTTCAATATATTGGAAAAAGGGAAAAACAATCTGAAAAGACAAGAGAAGAGAATGAAGTTACAACAACCCTTTGTATTGAAAGAAGAGATGCAGTTGCCAGATAAAAATTTTACTGTTCGATGATATTTATACGACTGGGGAAAAACTATTCGACTAGCGTCAAAGTTATTGCAGGAAAAAGCGATAGAGGACGTCAAATTGTTTACGGTGTTTTCGATAATAATCTAAAAATCAGCAGAAGCAGTTATCTGCTTGAGCTGATTGGTATTATCTTTAAATAAAATATACTCTTCAAAAAAATTAAAATCGAGTTGTCACATAATAATCAAGAGCGATTAGAGCATTGGCTACATCTTCAGCAGTATATTGAACGACCATTTGATGGATTGTTTTCGCCATCTTGTGTAGCTAAATGACCGATTTTTAGTAAATCTTCATAGGTACAGTGTCTAATTTTACTTCTTTTAAGGTAGTTGGTAAAGCCTAATTCTTTGTAGAATGTAATATATTTATCTAATTCTTCTTTAGGACGATTTTTCTAATAAAAGTTGTGTTAATGTTCCATAAGCTACTTTTTCACCATGAGTTAGAGAATGGATATCTCCATGTAAGGCTGTAAATCCATTATGGATGGCGTGAGCAGCAGCTAAACCAGCAGATTCAAAACCAATACCACTTAATAATGTGTTCGCTTCAACAACAGCTTCTAAAGCAGGAGTTACTACTTTTGCATTTGCTGCAGCTAATGCTTGAAGACCATTTTCAAATAAAGTAGATTCTGCAAGCACGAGCAATAGCTTCTGGAAGCGATTGTTGGAGTATCTCCTACCATTGTTTTTCCTTGAGCTTCGATCACTGCACGAGCTTCAACCCAAGTAGCAAGAGCATCTGCAATTCCTGAAACTAGTAAACGAACAGGAGAATGAGCGATAACATTTGTATCAATTAAAACTAATTCTGGATTTTTGTATAGAAACGATAACGTTCAAATACTCCTTCTGGAGAATAAATAACTGATAAAGCAGAAGTAGGTGCATCTGTAGAAGCAACTGTTGGTAAAATAGCTACAGGATATTGACAGTCATCTGCGATTGCTTTAGCAGTATCAATTGTTTTACCGCCGCCTAAACCAACAATGACTGTTAATTCATGTTCTTTAGCAATTTCAGCTACACGACTAACTTCTTTGTTCGAAGCTTCACCATTGAAACTTTCATGATAAACAGTTGTCCAGCAGCAACTAAATTTTCTTCTAATTCTTTTCCCACTAAATCATAAACGATTGGGTCACATAGAAGAAGTAGTCGATTTCCTAAAGCTAAAACATGGGAAAGACCTGTTTTAAACACATCTTTTCCTTGAACATAACGAGAAGGACTTGCAAAAACTTTTTCCATAAAAACAACACTCCTTTGTGTTATAAGATATCTTTTAAAGTAATGCTGAAAGCGGTTTCTGTCAATAGAAATAATCAGTTTTTCTTGTTTTGCAATGAATTTATATGAGAATTGAGAAAAAGTTAACAAAATAATCAATGTAAATTTAATGACACTAAAGATTATTTCGATTAATTTTTATGTTTTTTTAAGAATGTACAAATAAATGTTTAGGATTCTTTAAAGATATTTGAAAACGGTTGTAAAAAATAGTAAAAGGTTTATAATTTAAGCATAGAAAGAAATCAAAAGAAGGGATTCTTAAGAGTGGTCCTTAAGAGATTTCTTCCAGTCTGGCAAAGCCAGATGAAAGGGGAGATTATTATGTTCAAATATAATATTCGTGGAGAAAAACATTGAAGTTACAGAAGCAATTCGTAACTATGCGGAAAAAGAAACTTTCAAAATTAGAAAAATATTTCGGTGATGTTGCAAATGCAACGGTTCATGTTAACTTGAAAGTATATTCTGAAAAAAACAGCAAAAGTTGAAGTAACAATTCCTCTTCCTTACTTAGTCTTACGTGCAGAAGAAACTCTGGAGACCTTTTATGGTAGTATTGACTTAGTGATTGATAAATTAGAAAGACAAGTTCGTAAATACAAAAACAAAAATTAATCGTAAATCTCGTGAAAAAGGATTTGATATTCCTGTTGCACCAGTTGTACCAGAACCAGTTGACGAAGATGAATCAGTATTAGAAATTGTTCGTACAAAACGAGTAGATTTAAAAACCAATGGATAGCGAAGAAGCTGTTTTACAAATGAATATGTTAGGGTCACAACTTCTTTATTTATCAGATGCAGAAACAAATGAAACACATATTGTTTATCGTCGTAAAAGATGGTAAATATGGTTTGATTGAAACAAATGCATAAAACATCTTTTTTGAAGGAAGAGTTGGAAAATTTTTTCCAACTCTTCCTTTTTCTTTTCTATTTTGAATAATGGTGGTAAAATGAATAAGATGCAATTGGTATACCATTTGCAAGATAGATGATTAGGAAAGAATAAAATAAAGGAGTCATAGAATGGCAAATTTTTTTAAAGCAATTAGTTGAAAATAACAAACGCGAAGTTCGTAAACTTGAAAAATTAGCGGATAAAGTAATTAGTTTGGAAAGTAAAATGGAAGCATTAAGCGATGCAGATTTTCAGTAAAAACAGAAGAATTTAAAGCAAGATATGCTTCAGGAGAATCATTAGATAAATTATTACCAGAAGCGTTCGCTTTTAGTGCGTGAGGGTGCTAAACGTGTACTAGGTTTATTCCCTTATAAAGTTCAAAATTATGGGAGGAATTACTCTACATAATGGGGAACATTGCTGAGATGCGTACAGGGGAAGGTAAAACTTTAACAGCAACAATGCCTGTATATTTAAATGCACTTTCTGGTGACGGTGTACACGTAGTAACAGTTAATGAATACTTATCTACACGTGATGCGAAAGAAATGGGTGAATTATATAACTTCTTAGGATTAGTGTAGGGTAAACTTAACTGGACAATCACCAGAAGAAAAACGCGCAGCTTATTACGCAGATATCACATATAGTACAAATAGTGAATTAGGATTTGACTACTTACGTGATAACATGGTGGTGTATAAATCGCAAATGGTACAACGTCCATTAAATTATGCGGTAGTTGACGAAACAGATTCAATTTTAATTGATGAAGCTCGTACACCATTGATTATTTCAGGACAAGCTGAAAAATCTACAGTTTTATACCAACGTGCAGACTTCTTTGTTAAAGCATTGAAAGAAGATGAAGATTACACAATTGATCTAACTTCTAAATCTATTTCATTAACAGATGAAGGAATTAATAAAGCGGAACAAACTTTCCGTTTACCAAATTTATATGATGTGGACAATTCAGCATTAGTTCACCACATTGACCAAGCCTTACGTGCAAACTATATTATGATTCGCGATATTGATTATGTAGTAGATGAAGGACAAGTAAAAATCGTAGATGGATTTACAGGTCGTATTATGGAAGGACGTCGTTATTCAGATGGTTTACACCAAGCAATTGAAGCTAAAGAAGGTGTAGAAGTTGAAAATGAATCGAAAACAATGGCGACAATTACTTACCAAAACTTCTTCCGTATGTATCGTAAATTGTCAGGTATGACAGGTACTGCTAAAACTGAAGAAGAAGAATTCCGTGAAATTTATAATATGAATGTTATTACGATTCCTACAAACCGTCCTGTTCAACGTATTGATGCTCATGATGTCATTTATCCATCATTAAAGAGTAAATTTAAGGCTGTTGTCCGTGATATTAAGGAACGTCATGCAAAAGGACAACCAATTCTTGTTGGTACTGTAGCGGTTGAAACAAGTGAATTATTATCACAAATGCTTCATCAAGAAGGGATTCCTCATGAAGTATTAAACGCTAAAAACCACTTTTAAAGAAGCAGAAATCGTTATGATGGCTGGACAACGTGGTGCCGTTACAATTGCGACAAACATGGCAGGACGTGGAACGGACATTAAGTTAGGAAAAGGTGTTAAAGAATTAGGTGGATTATGCGTTATCGGAACAGAACGTCATGAAAGTCGTCGTATCGATAATCAGTTACGTGGACGTTCTGGACGTCAAGGAGATCCAGGTGCGACTCAATTCTATCTATCATTAGAAGATGACTTAATGAAACGTTTTGGCGGAGAAAGAATGCAAGCAATTTGGGAAAGATTTAACCTGATGAAAAATGGTGATGATAACTTTATCCAAAGTAAAATGTTATCTCGTCAAGTAGAATCTTCTCAAAAACGTGTAGAAGGAAATAACTATGATACACGTAAAAACGTATTACAATATGATGAAGTAATGCGTGAACAACGTGAAATTATTTATTCACAAAGATTGCAAATTATTAATGAAGAAAATTCATTAGAAAAAGTAACGAAAGCAATGATTCGCAGAACGATTCATCGTATGGTTGAAAATCATACTCTAGGTGAAAAAGAAAACTTGGGATTTAGAAAGCTTAGTAGATTTCGCAGCAATGCGATTTGTCATCCAGATGACATTTCATTATCTGACTTAAAAGGAAAAACTCCTTCAGAAATTGGAAGGTCTATTGAATGAAAAAGCAATGGAAATTTACAAAGAAAAACAAGAGCAATTAAATGGGGATTCTCAAATGCTTGAGTTTGAAAAAGTTGTTATTTTACGTGTAGTTGACCGTAAATGGACTGACCATATCGATGATATGGATCAATTACGTGAGGGTGTAGGGTTACGTGGATATGCACAAATTGACCCATTAACAGAATATCAAACAGAAGGTTTCAATCGTTTCCAACAAATGATTGCTGCAATTGACTATGATGTGACTCGTATTTTGATGAAATCTCAAATTCGTCAAAACTTACAACGTGAACAAGTGCAAAGGTGCTAGAAGTGTGATTGCACAAGGAAATGATCGTTCAAATGGAGAACCAGAACAAGCATAATAAGAAGTAGGCTGGGCAAAAGTCCAGCCTACCTTTTTACAATTTAGATAGGAGAATGGTATGGAAGTTAGTGAAATCAGAAATGCATTAGAAAAAATGAGTACTCAAATGACAAGTTATAGGGGTCTCTTTGACTTAGATCATTTAGAAGAAGATATTGCTTCTTATGAACAACAAATGTCTGAACCTGGATTTTTGGGATGATAATGAAAAAGCTCAAATGGTCATTCAAAAAAGTAATGAATTAAAAAGCTGTGTATGATACGTTTTCATCAATTAGAATTGCAAGTAGAAGAAGTAGAACTTTTGTTTGAAATGTATAAGGAAGATCCTGAAGAAGAAATTCATGATGAATTAGTGGAACGTATTCATAGCGTTGAAAAAGAACTAGAAAAATATGAATTAAGTATGTTAGCTAAGTGGGCCTCTATGATAAATGTAGTGCGATCTTAGAAATTCATCCAGTGCTGGTGGAACAGAATCACAAGACTGGGGAAGTATGTTGTTAAGAATGTATACAAGATGGGCTGAACAGCATGGATACCGTATTGAAACAGTTGATTATCAAGATGGAGAAGAAGCGGGAATTAAGTCTGTGACTTTATCTATTGAAGGATTAAATGCTTATGGTTATTTAAAGAGCGAAAAAGGGGTACATCGTTTAGTGAGAATTTCTCCTTTTGATGCTGCTGGAAAACGTCATACTTCGTTTTTGTTCCATTGATATTATGCCTCAATTAGAAGGGGATATTGATATTGAAATTAATCCGGATGATTTGAAAATTGATGTATATCGTGCGAGTGGTGCTGGTGGTCAACATATTAATAAAACTTCATCCGCTGTTCGTATTACACATTCCCTACAGGAATTGTAACTCAAAGTCAGGCGCAACGTTCGCAATTTAAAAATAAGGATCAAGCGATGGCGATGTTAAAAACAAAATTATATCAATTAGAAGAAGAAAAGAAAGCAGCTGAGTTAGCTGAAATTCGTGGAGAACAAAAAGATATTGCTTGGGGTTCTCAAATTCGTAATTATGTTTTCCATCCGTATTCATTAGTGAAGGATTTGCGATCTGGTCATGAAACAGGAAATATTGGTGCTGTCATGGATGGAGATTTAGATCCATTTATGGATGCGTACTTAAAATGGACATTATCCGGTGAAGTAGAATAAAAAGTGACTTTTTAAAAATAGTAGCAAAAGGACGCCAGCAGCCCTACGGTCTCATGGCTAAACTTTGAGTCTGGTCTCAAAGTTTCCTGTGATAGAAACCACAGCTCGTGGTTTCTATCACTATCGCTACTATAAAAAGTCATTTTTATTTAAACGGAAATCGAAGGAGAGTACGTATAAAAACAGTGACTTTTTAATATAGCAGTAAGAGAACGCCAGTAGCTTTTTAATGCGAATCTTATGGATAGTGCTACAAAAATTTAAAATGTAATGATTAAAATAGAGTTGTTTGGATGTTATATCTAAACAACTCTATTTTTCGGAAAAACACAAATAAATAGAAAAATAATTGTTTCACAAGGATGAAAGCGGTAAAATAGAGTTAGAAAATAAAAGGGGTTTTGGGAATGAAATATGCTGTTAGTGAACTTCGTGGGTTGCTTTGAAACAATGGAATTAATTGAAGAATTAATTCATGCGTATGAGATTATGGATAAAAATCAATTAAATGATCCTGAAAAGTAAATTTCCAAGTGATTTTATGGATAAGTATATGAAATCTCAAAGCTCAATGATGATTTATCGATATTTCAATGAACATCTAGATGAATTATCTCATATTGAACAAATGAAAATACAAAAACTTTTCTGACTATTATTTGAAAGGTAAATACGCTAATAAGTATTTTAATAAAGATTTTAAAGTGTTACAAAAAAAGAATTAAAAAGAAAAGTGGTTAGAGTCTTTAAATCCCTAAATTATTAGAAGTGGCACTTGAGCAGGATTTAGATAATCTTAGACTATTTTTATTCATCTTATTATGCCGAAAAAAGTTTCATCTATTTACTCCAAAATATCAGGAAGTTTTTAAGCTGTTTGTATGGGGCTGAGTTTGTACACTCTTTGCTGTGAGCAGCTAAAAACACATCATGATAAAATTACTCAACTCTATAAATCATATATTCTTTTCTAAAAATCTTCCAACTAATGCAGATGTTTGTGATTTAAGAATTACACAGAAGCAAGCAGGTTATTTCTTTAATTACTTTGTATCCCAGATTCGTAGTTTAACAAAACCTTATAAGTTTAAAGTTGAATTTAAACGAAAATCAAAATGTGTAAACATTAATCATAAATTCTATCTTCAGCTAAATACTTATCATTCTTTTTCAATTTCATTATTTGAGTTTTTAGAGTTATTTGGAGAAGCATATGCTAGAATTGTACAAAGTAGGCTAGAAAGTGAGTTGTCCGAGGAACAAAAGAATTATCGTATATATGCTTTGTAGTTATTATGTTACATTAATTCCTCTAATCTCGATTGATTTTTTTCTAATTTAATTGCGAAATATTTTTGGAATATTGGTTCAGCAGAGGAAGTTCATCATATTTTATTAAATAATTTTTAGCTATTCGAAGAAATCCAATTTCATTTTTCTAATATTAATCTACTTCAATTATTTTTAATAGATATGATTGGATACGAATTAGAAGAAAAGTGGTTTGATGGGGAAATTACCTCGAGAGAATTATTAAATGGTTGGCAATCGATGATTATTGAATATTTTGGACGAACATCTTTTAATGTGTATGAAATTGTATTAAGAATATTTCAAAGACTGATAGAAGGTATAGGAATTCCATTAATAAGAATTGGAATTACATTAACTGCTTTTTGAACGTGGAATGTTAAATGAACAGTATGATCATCCTTTTAAAAATGATAATAGAGTATTTTTAGAAATCAAATGTTATGAATGGTATCTAAATGAAGATTTGTTAATTCTCATTCTGTAAAAGAGGATGCCTTACAGTATTTTTATGTTTTATATTGTACAACTTTATCATAAAATTTTATAAGAATAGAATGTTTAACATTGTTAAAATGACATATTTTTGTAATATGCTGTCAATAGATTGTCATCTGAAAAATGGTATAATGGATAAGACATAAACTATGAATAGGGAAAGCTGGTGAGTGAATGATTGAAATGATGAATGTTTCAAAAAAATATGGAAAAGGTATTTTAGCCGTTAATAATTTATCAGTCAGAATTCAAGACGGAGAATTTGTATATGTTGTAGGACCTTCTGGAGCAGGAAAATCAACATTTATTAAAAATGATGTATCGTCAAGAAAAAGCAACAAAAGGACGAATTACAGTTGGAAAATATGATTTAACAAAAATGAGAGAACGTGAAATTCCTTATTTAAGACGCTATGTAGGAGTTGTTTTTCCAAGATTTCAAATTGTTACCTCGTTTAACCGTATATGAAAATGTTGCTTATGCGATGGAAGTAATTGAAAAATCTCCTAAAGAAATTCAACGTCGAGTAGAAGAAGTGTTAGCTTTAGTAAACTTAACACATCGTATGACAATGTTCCCAGATCAATTATCAGGAGGGGAACAACAACGTGTAGCAATTGCAAGAGCGATTGTTAATACTCCAGCTGTATTGATTGCTGATGAGCCAACAGGAAACTTAGACCCAGAAACTTCTATGGAGATTATGGATATTTTAGAAAGAATTAATCAGCAAGGGACAACTATTGTAATGGCAACTCATAATAGTCAAATTGTGAATGAAAAGAAACATCGTGTTTTGGCCATTGAAATGGGTAGGATTGTCCGTGACCAAGAGGAAGGGGAGTACGGATATGAAGATTAGAACAATGGTGCGTCATATTCGTGATGCGGTTAAAAGCTTATTAAGAAATGGATGGTCTACATTTGGTGCAATTTCTGCAGTATCAATGGTGTTATTACTCGTTGGTATTTTTGTATCATTACTATTTAATATGAATAAAATTGCGACAGATGTAGAGCAAGATGTCAATGTACGTGTTTATATTGATTTAGCAGCTGATGAAACAAAAACAGAAGAGTTAAAGGCAGCTATTCAAGCATTGGACGCTGTAGATACTGTTAAATTCCGTTCAAAAGATGAAGAATTAGATGATATTACAAAGAGCGTTGCACAAGAATTTGAATTATTTAAAAATGACAGTAACCCTCTTAGAAATGCTTTTGATGTAAGTACGAAAAATCCTAATCAAACAAAAGAAGTAGCTACAACTATTGAAAAGATGGATTATGTAGCTCGTGTTAACTATGGTGAGGCGAGAGCTGATACTTTATTTAAAGTTATTTCAACATCTCTGTAATGTTGGGATTGGTGTTATCGCTGTATTACTAATTATTGCTCTATTTTTAATTTCCAATACAATTCGTGCAACGATTCATGCTCGTAGAACAGAAATTGAAATTATGCAATTAGTTGGAGCGACTAAAGCTTATATTCGTTGGCCATTCTTCTTAGAAGGTGGTTTCATTGATTAATTGGTTCAATTGTTCCAATTGCTGTATTATGGGGCTTATATTTATGGATTTATAAAGGTGGAAGTGATTTCTTTGCTGGATCTAATTTTTAGCTTATTAGCACCAAATCCTTTCTTATATCGTTTATCTTTAGCGATGGCAGGAGTTGGAGTATTAATTGGATCATTTGGTTCGATTTTCTCAATGCGTCGTTTCTGAAAAATAAGTAGGATAAATGCAAGGAAAAATCATTTGCAAGTATTGTTAAACAATGGTAGACTATACTGCATAGAATAAAAGCATTGCACAAGAGGAGTAATACAAATTTTAGTTAATAGAGAGAGAAGGGTTGGTGAAACTTCTTAACGAATTTGTATGAAGGTAGCTTGTAAGTTGGCTAGGGGAATGATAGTAACTTAGCTCGGAGTAGACTTCGTTAAAACGTTAAAGGCATCAATGATGATGCGAATATTAGGTGGTACCACTTTAGAATAATCGTCCTATGAAGTGAATCTATAGGACTTTTTTATTGTATCAAAACAATTTTTATTAAGGAGGAAAAAGAATGGCAAAAGAAATGTCACCAAAGTTTCAACCACAAGAAGTTGAAGCAGGAAAATATCAATGGTGGGTTGAATCAGGAGTCTTCCATCCAAACGAAGATCCAAATGCAGAACCTTATTCAATCGTTATTCCACCACCAAATGTAACAGGTAAATTACACTTAGGACATGCGTGGACGTTACATTACAAGATATGATTATTCGTCAAAAACGTATGCAAGGGTACGATACATTATGGTTACCAGGAATGGACCATGCCGGAATTGCGACTCAAGCAAAAGTAGAAGAAAAATTACGTGGAGAAGGTTTATCTCGTTATGACCTAGGACGTGAAAAATTCTTAGAACAAACATGGGAATGGAAAGAAGAATATGCTACATATCCGTGAACAATGGGCAAAAATAGATTTCAGTTGACTATCGTCGTGAACGTTTCACATTAGACCAAGGCCTATCAGATGCTGTAAAAAAAGTATTCGTAACTTTATATGAAAAAGGCTTAATTTACCGTGGAGAATACATTATTAACTGGGATCCAAAAGCAAAAACTTCATTATCAGATATCGAAGTTATTCATAAAGATGTAGAAGGTGCTTTTCACCATATGAATTATCCATTAGCAGATGGAAGTGGAGTATTAGAAGTTGCGACGACTCGTCCAGAAACGCTACTTGGAGATACTGCTGTTGCTGGTTCACCCTGAAGATGAACGATATCAAGCATTAATTGGGAAAACAGTTATCTTACCATTAGTTGGAAAAGAAATTCCTATTATTGCGGATGAGTATGTTGAACAAGACTTTGGAACAGGGTTGTAAAATTACACCTGCTCATGACCCAAATGACTTTTGAGGTTGGTAATCGTCATAATTTACCACGTAAATGTCATGAATGATGATGCAACAATGAATGAATTAGCTGGAAAATATGAAGGTATGGATCGTTTTGCAGCTCGTAAAGCTATTGTTAAAGATTTAGAAGAAGCAGGTCTTCTTGTGAAAATCGAAAAACATGTTCATAGTGTGGGACATTCTGAACGTACAGATGTTGTTGTAGAACCTCGTTTATCAAAACAATGGTTTGTTAAAATGGGACCTTTAGCAGAACAAGCGATTCAAGCACAACTGCAGAAGAAGACAATACGGTTAATTTCTACCCACCACGTTTTAATGATGCTTACTTACGTTGGATGGAAAATATTCACGACTGGGTAATTTCTCGTCAATTATGGTGGGGACATCAAATTCCAGCATGGTATCATAATGAAACAGGTGAAGTATATGTTGGAATGGAAGCTCCAGCAGATGCTGAAAACTGGACACAAGATGTTGATGTATTAGATACATGGTTCTCATCTGCATTATGGCCATTTTCAACAATGGGTTGGCCAGATGTTGAAGCTAGTGACTATAAACGTTACTATCCAACAAGTACACTTGTAACAGGTTATGATATTTTTAACATTCTGGGTAAGTCGTATGATGTTCCAAGGATTAGAATTTACTGGCAAACGTCCATTTAAAATGTATTAATCTCACGGATTAATTCGTGATAGCCAAGGACGTAAAATGAGTAAACTCTTTGGTAATGGTGTTGATCCAATGGAAGTCATCGAACAATACGGAGCAGATGCATTACGTTGGTTCTTAGCAAATGGTTCAGCACCTGGACAAGACGTTCGTTATTCAACTGATAAAATGGATGCTGCATGGAACTTTATCAACAAAAATTTGGAATGCAAGTCGTTATGCATTAATGAATATTGGTGATTTAACAGTGGATCAATTAGATATCACTGGTGAAAAACATTAGCAGACAAATGGATTTTTAACTCGCTTAAATCGTTATTGCTAAAGTAACAGAATTATTCGAAAAAAATTTGAATTTGGTGAAGCGGGTCGTCTATTATATCGTTTCATTTGGGATGATTTCTGCGACTGGTATATTGAAATGTCTAAAGAAACATTAGCAGGAACTGATGAAGCTGCTAAATTAACAACTCGTAGCATTTTAGTATATGTATTAGATCAAACATTACGTTTATTACATCCAATTATGCCATTCGTAACAGAAGAAATTTGGCAATCAGTTCCTCATATTGGAGATTCATTAGTAGTTGCTCAATATCCAGTTGTACAAGAAAGTCAAATGGACGAAGCAGCAGCAGAAAAAATGGAATTCTTAATGGACTTTATTCGTTCCGTTCGTACAAGCAGAAATGAAATGAATACACCATTATCGAAACCAATTGCGATTATTGCCAAAACTTCAAGCGCAGATATTCAAGCCATTTTATCAGAAAATGAAAGCTATATTGCTCGTTTCTGTAATCCTGAATCATTTGAATATGGTTTAGAAGTAGAAGCACCAAGTCATGCTGTAACAAGTGTGATTAGTGGAGCTGAAATTTACTTACCACTAGCAGGATTAATTAATATTGATGATGAAATTGCTCGTTTAGAAAAAGAAGCGGCTAAAACTACAAGATGAAGTGAATCGTGTAGAGAAAAATTATCAAATGAAAAATTCGTTGCGAAAGCACCTGAAGCTGTCGTTGAAGCAGAACGTGCAAAAGGTAAAGAATACGCTGACCAACGTCAAGCAGTTCTAGAACGTATTGCAACATTAAAAACATTAGCATAATGATGCCATGAAATAAATAAGACAAATCCTGTTGGTGAGAAATCACTAGCAGGATTTTTTTGAGGCTCTTTATCAAATAGGGTTGATAAAACACTTTAGTGAAGGAATTAAGCAGCGTTAGGTTGCTTAATTCTTTTTTTAGTTGTTGGAGTAAATAGTTTGGACGCTTTTTAATATAAGGGATGAAGCCCTTTTTGTATACACTAAAATAGGGTTGGTGGATTTTTCTCCATCAACCCCTATAAATTATAGAACCGGAATGATTCAGATATACAGAAGACAGATTGTTTTTATTTTCAAACCTGTAAACGAGCTTACTTGGATATTTTTTGTTATCAATGCCATTTTCCTTTTAAAAATTCTTCATCTCATTTACATCATCAGGGTTGACCTGTGATGAGATAGCTGGCTTGATTGCCGTATTCATCAATAGCACGTTTAAAAATGCTTGACTTTGAGAAAGTTCATCGCTAGTTTTATAAGTAAAAATTGATGTGTTTTTGAGCTAGTTCCTTCATCTCATTATAGAAAATAGTAACTCCTTTATCAAAATGGTTGAGAATAATCGGAGCTTTACCAGCCCATTCTTTGATAAGGGGGCGTAGAGCAGACATACCAACATCAGATGCAAAGCAAACTAGTGGCTGGTTCGTATCTTTAACGGTTAAAGAGGATTCAAGCCAACTCATCTCAATCTCACTTCCAGCCGGTAAATGTGCCAAGGTTTCTTTAAAGTGGCTACCACTATTATGCGTTAGAATGAGGATTTCATCTTCATCAGGTGTGGAGGCAATGGTTAGCCATCGACTGGTCTGATCTCCCTTAGCTTCGTTTTTCCTAGTAGCGGACGACGTATCAGGGAGTGTAAACTTAGCAAAAGCCCCAGCTTTCCAGGTTTGATGACTCGGCTTTGTGATATGAATTAAATACAGATCTCCTCTGGGGTTTTTCGATGGATTTTATTGATAATTTCTGACTTCGTCCAAGATAGGCGATGGCACCCCAAGTTATAAGGGCTAGTAATCCAAGTGTTGATAGAATGACAATAAACATTTTTACCTCTTTTCATTTTTATGACTCCTGTTTTTTTAATTTTTGAATGAACCAAAATAAAATTCATTCATATTTTTCAAAAATAAAGAAAACCATTTTTCTTTATTTTTAGAACTCCCTTTATGAAGTTGGTTGCAAGTATTTCGACAGTTTTGCCAATATCTGGAAAATCTTTTTCCGTGATATGCATATCCATGTAGTAAAATAGGTTGTAAACTTGTAAAATCTCTTGAATCTTTTCTGGAGAATACCCTTCAGCCTGCATACGATTTGTAAAAAGTTTTAACTAGAAATTTATGAAATGGATTTGCGACTTTGCCTTCTTCTGAGGAATAGTAGCTATGCAACTCATCTGATATGGCAGGGTTGTACCATTCTGCAAGGATTTTATTGGAAGAAACGAGTGCTCTGGACTGAGCAAAGAGTTGACTAATAAGATCAATCATATCAATTTCCCAATCCAGTTCTTCGATCATAGCTTGGCGAACACGGTTGTTTTCACCTATGTAGATGTCTAGAAAAATGGCTTCTTTACTCTCGTAATAATTATAAAAAGAGCCTACTGCCATGCCAGCTTGTCTAGCAATTTCTGAAATTCCTGTTGCCTTGTAACCCTTTTTCGAAAAACGTCATAAGCCGCTGTTTTTTTAGAGCTTGTTTTTGTCCAATTTGACCTTTCCTCCTTCAGATATGAATGAATATTATATTCGGTTCATTCATATCCTAGCAAATCCTAGCTGGCTTGTCAATAAGAAAGCTAAATCTAGTTGTTTAACGATACTAGTTGTATCAGCAGTAAAACCATGGGAGTATTCACGGCAGAAGAAAAGCTGTTTTCTTAATTTAAGAAAAGCAGGCAATCCAGAAACCAGATTAATCGTAATTCTAGAAGTACGAGTACCGTTTTTAACAATAGAAAAATCACGCTTTACTCAACCATAATTAGGGCAAGTATCTGGGCAATAGGTATAGGTAGCGAAGAAAAACAGGCTTTGTTTCTTCTTAAAAATACACTTCCTCCACATTATCTTCCCATTTTATATTTTTATCTTTGATTTGTAGCACAACTAGGGTTTTCATCTCCTCTAAATAGTTTGACGCTTTTTAATAAAAGGGATGAAGCCTTTTTATATACCCCTAAATTATAGAACCATTTTTGTTTAGATGGAGGTAGAAAGTTTATTATTTCTTGCAAGTTAAAGAGGGAATTTGTATGATGAAAATGAAAGGAGGGATTTCATGCAAAACAGTTAGAGAGTGGATTTTTAGATCGAATGAAATATAAACGAAAAATATGGATTAGGAAAAGAATGAAGGTATTAATGTCTCTTCTTGGAAATCCGCAAGATGATTATCCTATTATTCATGTGACAGGAACAAATGGGAAAGGTTCGACGATTGCGATGTTATTGTCCTTATTTGTTCATCATGGGCAAAAGGTAGAGCATTTGTTTCCCTCATTTAATCGATTATACGGATCGTTTTTTTAATCAATGGTAACGTAATGTCCGAAGAAGACTTTTGAAATCGTTGGAAATCTCGTTCGACAGGCAGAAGTAACATTGATAGACGAATATGAACCATTAAGTTTTTTTGAAATAATGACGGCTATGGCGTTAGTGTATTTCTCTAGAAAAAAAGTGGAAGTCGCTTTGTTAGAAGTAGGAATTGGTGGATTATTAGATACAACTAATATTGTCCATTCAACGATGAGTGTGATTACATCAATTGGGATGGATCATGAAGAAATGTTAGGAAATACTATCGAAGAAATTGCTATTCAAAAACAGGAATTTTCAAACAAAACCAAGCAGTCGTATTAGGAAATTTACCAACAGAAGCTTTGAAAGTGGCAGAAGTCGTTGGAAAAGCTATAACTGTGAAATCCATCAGTTTGAACGAGAGTTTAAAATTGAACCGGTTGAAGAAGGATTTATTTTTACAAATGCAGATACTCAAATTCACATTCCTTATTTAAATTTAAAAGGGAAGTATCAATTAGAAAATGCTGCAGTAGCGTTAGAGTGTTTTTACGATTTGAAAAGAACTTCCAACTTCCAGTTCGTGAGTCTGCCATTCAAGAAAGTTTTCAAACGGTCACTTGGCCAGGAAGAATGGAAGTTGTAAAGCAAAGTCCTAAAGTGATACTCAGATGGAGCGCATAATGTTCATGCCTTAAAAACGATTTGTTGAAACGGTGAAACAACATGGAGAAAAATGGAACTCAACATACGATTTTATTTTTCTGCTCTAAAGAGAAAACACTATAAAGAAATGGTTGATTATTTACGAAAAGAGTTACCGGAAGCTCGGTTAGTAGTAACAACATTTGATTATGTAGGAGCCATTGAAAAGACAGATTATCCTTCGAGTGAGGTTGAATTTGTAGAGGATGCATATCCATTTATCGAGGATTATCTCACACAAGCCTCTAGTAAGGATACGCTTTGGATTACAGGTTCTCTCTATTTTATTTCTTTTTATGAGAAAAATTTTTCGTAAAATAAAATATTTTTGCCATTTTTGCGTATATAGAAGTGAAAGTATTATATGCAAGAGGAGGCAATAAAATGGAAATGGATCAACAATTATTAGAATTACCTTTGGAGTCAATGCCAAGAGAACGATTGGAAAAAAATTAGGAGCTAAAAGTCTCGAAACTTATGAATTATTAGCGATTTTACTGGACAGGTTCCAAAGAATTAAATGTATTGCAATTAGCAAAAGTCGTGTTGAATACGTTTGAAGATTTATTTACATTAAAAATGGCAACAGTGGAAGAATTAATGGCGATTCATGGAATTGGACGAACAAAAGCCATTGAATTAAAAGCTGCAATGGAATTGGGAATTGATTAGGAACAGCGAAGCAAACAAAATTAGGACATATTACAAGCTCGCAAAAAGCGGGAGAATGTATTATGGAAGAATTAAAAAGATTTGTATCAAGAACATTTAATTGCATTATTTTTAAATTCAAAAAAATGAAGTGATTAAGAAAAATTATTTTTCGAGGAGGGCTCAATCAAGCAGTCGTTCATCCAAGAGAAATTTTTAGAGAGCCGTCGTTTTTTCTGCAGCAAGAATCATTATTGGGCATAATCATCCTAGTGGAAATGTTACACCATCTCAAGCGGATATTGATTTTACAAGACGATTATCGGAATGTGGAGAAATGATGGGAATTGAATTGTTAGATCATTTTATTGTGGGGATCATACCTATTGCTCTTTAAAAGGAAGAGGGGTATTTCTAAAGAGGATATTTAATTTGAAATTTTAGATTTAAAAGGTTAAAGTTTTTATCAAAAAGTCAAATTAAAATTTACTACTTACATAAGATAGATTTTATTTATTTTTACTATTGTGATAATTTCTATAATACTTCCCACAATAGTTAACAAGTTTTGCATACACTTTACGTGGGAGGATTAGATTATGAAAGTTGAGAGGTATATTAAGGAATTATTAGGTATAGTTAGTGAAGTCCAGAATATTAAGTATTCAAAACTAATCTTGAAAAACATTTAATTAAAAAGAAACCATATAGATGCTTTTAAAAATATTTTGATAAGATAGAAGAAATTATAAATAATCCAGATTATGTAGGAATGAATCCAAATGAAAAATCTGAGAGTATAGAGTATGTAAAGATTTTGAAGATAATGTTTTAGTAGCATTAAAAATTCATGGTTCTAAAGATTTTTATTATATACCTAGTATGTATACACAACAGATTATAAATTGCAATCCTGATTATTTAGTGGGAGACTGAAAAAATTGACAATAAAAATAATAAGCCGTAAAATACAGATAACAAGTATTATTCTTTGAGGGCAGAAAGGGTTCCCTGCCGCACCTTATTGAGGTACCTGAGATGCTGGATACACCGACCAGCCAAGGAATAATCGTAAATTTGTTGAAGAGTCAAGTTCGCTTGGCTCTTTTATATATCCAAAATATTTTAGCAAAATGTGAGTACCTTGTCAGTTGATAGTGCATTTGATATACTAGTGTATGAACTATGAAAGAAGTATTCTAGATAAGATAGTTCTAGTTGAGGATTGTTTATGAAAATTATAGTCGTTTATGGAGGCAAAAGTGCTGAACATGATATTTCAATTTTTAACGGCTTTTTCAATTATTAAAGAAATCTATTTTTGATTATTATGAAGTTCAACCAGTCATATTAATCAAAAAGGAGAATGGCTTAAACAGGTGAACCATTAACAGGGCCTCGTAGCTTTTTCTGAAGCATTAAGATTAGAAACAAGTAAAGAAGCTCACTGCAAACGAGTGAAGGAGAAGTTTCGACAGGTGTACTTGTAACTCCTTATGATTTAAAAAGAAGAGGAATGTGGTTTTCCCAGTATTACATGGACCTAATGGGGGAAGATGGAACCATTCAAGGATTGTTTGAAATGATGGATGTTCCTTATGTTGGATGTGCGTATTAGCAAGCGCTTGTGGAATGGATAAAATTACAAGCAAAACAATTATTCCAACAAGCAGGATTACCACAATTACCATATGTACCGTTTAATAAAAACACAATGGAAACAAAATCCCTGAAAGTATTTATAATAAAAATTGAAGGAACATTAATTTACCCAGTATTTGTTAAACCAGCTAATATGGGGTCAAGTGCAGGAATCTCAAAAGCGGAAAATCGTGAAGAATTAACGACTGCCATTGTTGAGGCATTGAAACATGATCGTAGAATTGTAGTAGAGCAAGGGATTGAAGCAAGAGAAATTGAATGTGCGGTTTTAGGAAATGATGAAGCTGAATACTTGTTGTAGGTGAAATTGTTAAGACAAGTGGTTTTTATGACTACAATGAAAAATATATTAACAATACCGTTACATTAGAAAATTCCAGCGCAAATTTCTGATGAAGTATCTGCAAAAAGTAAGAGAATATTCTGCAAAAGCATTCCGTGCCATTGATGGTAGTGGGTTAACAAGATGTGATTTCTTCTTAACAGAAACAAATGATATTTATATTAATGAAGTTAATACTTTACCTGGATTTCACTCAATTTAGTATGTATCCACCTCTTTGGGAGAAGACAGGAATTTCATACAAAGATTTAGTTGAAGAATTAATTCAATTAGCTTTTAAAACGTTATAAAAGATCGACAAAATGGATAGAAAGGCGCCTCACAGAGGCGCTTTTTGTGAGAGAGGAAGTAAAAACATGGCAATCGGAACAGTTGCACAAATTGTAAAAGCTGTTAAAGCAATTGATTATCAAACAGATTATCGTTTTGATAGTATTGAGTCAGTTTCATTTGATACTAGAAAATTATCTCAAAATAGTTTATTTATTCCATTAAAAGGACAAACAGATGGACATGATTACATTGAACAAGCGATAGAAAAAGGCGCAAAAGCTGTATTTTTGGGGAAGACCAGACCAAACTCCACCAGAAGGAATTTGTGCGATTTGGGTGGATGATCCACTAGAAGCTTTCCAAGAGTTAGCAAAATGGTATTTAGAAAAAGTTCAACCAAATGTTATTGGTATTACAGGAAGTTCTGGGAAAACAACGACAAAAGATATGACAGCTGCAGTACTTGCTAGTCGTTATCGTGTCTATAAAACGCAAGGAAATTTTAATAATGATATTGGATTACCTCAAACGATTTTAGATATGCCAGAAGATACAGAACAATTAGTATTAGAAATGGGTATGAGTGATTTTGGTGAAATTGAATTTTTAAGCAAACTAGCAAAAACCTTCTGTAGCAGTCATTACTCTAATTGGTGAATCCCATATGGAAAAATTTAGGGAAGTCGTGCAGGAATTGCAAAGGCTAAATTAGAAATCTTAAAAGGATTGCGTGAAAAAGGAAGTATCATTTTCCCAGCAAACGAACCTTTATTAGAACAACAACTAGAAGAAAAGCAGGCAGAAAAACACTTTAAGGTGTTACCGTTCGGAGAAGGTAGTAGCAGTGTGATTCAGGCTGAAAAATATTCAATTATTTGAAGACCATACTATTTTTGATTTAGTGAAACCTTCCAAACATTCTGTTCAACTCCCTGTATTAGGAGCTTACAATGTCAATAATGCGCTAGCTGCCCTTCAAGTAGGCTTAGAATGGTAAATACCATTAGAACAAGCCATTGAAGCAATTCAACAGTTTGAATTAACAAAAATCGTACGCAATGGGTAGATGGTATTCGTGGTTCTAAAAATTTTTAAATGATGCTTATAATGCAAGTCCAATTGCAATGAAATCTGTGATTCAATCCTTTACATCAGTAGCTACTAATGGACGTAAAATTGTCGTATTAGGGAGATATTCGTGAATTAGAGAACAATCAAAAGTATTACATGCTAGTATTTCTGAAGTAATATTCCAGAGAAAATTCAAGAAGTGTATTTATATGGGGAAGAAATGAGTGCTTTATATGAAGCGTTAAAAATCTCGTTTTGAAGTATCTCACTTACATTATGTTGAAAGTGATAAAGCTGCATTGATTCAATTATTAAAAAGAAGATTTGCAATCAAATGACCAAGTATTAGTGAAATCTAGTAATGGTACTGGATTATTAGCAGTTGTAGAGGCATTAAAAGAAGCATAATTTCTATTTGTTCGTTATTTCATTTAGAAATCAAAGGGCTTTTTCTTTTGGCAATCTAGCTTTGAACATGCTATAGTACTTGGAGAGTTGAGAAGTTTACACAAATGTAATGATATATATCATGAAGATTGAACAAGTAATATTGTATAACTCGTATTGTTCAGAAGTCTGGAGCTCAAGATGTTCCAGACTTTTTATTGTGAAGGTTAAGATACTCGTGTGCTTCTTCAGCAGTACAAGGAGGAAAAATATGAAATTTAATGAATTAGGCTTAGATTCAGCCTTATTAGAATCAATTGAAAAAATGGGGTTTGAGGAAGCAACACCAATCCAATCACAAACAATTCCATTAGCTTTAGCAGGTAAAGATGTGATTGGTCAAGCGCAAACAGGTACAGGGAAAACAGCTTCTTTTTGGATTACCAATGCTTCAAAAATTAATCTTCGTAATCGTAAGTACAAGGATTAGTCATTGCTCCAACACGTGAGTTAGCGATTCAAACGCAAGAAGAATTATATCGCTTTAGAAAAGATAAAAAATTCATGTACAAGCAGTTTATGGTGGGGCAGACATTGGTCGTCAAATCTGCCAATTAAAAAGATCAACCACATATCGTAGTAGGAACACCTGGACGTTTATTAGACCACATTTCTAGAAAAACACTTCGCTTAGACAATATTGAAACATTAGTATTAGATGAAGCGGATGAAATGTTAAACATGGGATTTTTAGAAGATATCGAATCGATTATTAAATTAGTTCCAGAAAACCGCCAAACGTTATTATTCTCTGCTACAATGCCAGATGATATTAAACGAATTGAGTTCAGTTTATGAAAGAAACCCTGAACATGTTCGTATTAAATCAGGAGATGACAGCGACATTAATTGATCAATATTTTGTAAAATGCAAAGATTTTTGAAAAATTTGATATTATGACTTCGTTTATTAGACGTTCAAACACCGGAATTAACGATTGTATTCGGTCGTCACAAACGTCGTGTCGATGAATTAGCACGTGGACTTGAAATGCGTGGTTATCGTGCAGAAGGAATTCATGGAGATTTAAGTCAACAAAACGTATGAGCGTTTTACGTGATTTTAAAAATAATCATTTAGATATTTTAGTAGCAACAGACGTAGCAGCACGTGGATTAGATATTTCAGGTGTAACGCATGTTTATAACTACGATATTCCACAAGATCCAGAAAGTTATGTTCACCGTATTGGACGTACAGGACGTGCGGGACAAGAAGGGATGTCCGTTACTTTTGTAACACCAAATGAAATGGATTATTTAAGAGTCATTGAAGATTTAACTCGTAAGAGAATGACTGCATTACGTCCACCAACTCAAATGGAAGCATTAGAAGGACAAATGAAATCTGCCATTGAGCAAATTGATGAAAAGATGAAATCAGTAGATACTCGTCGCTTCAAAGAAGCTATTTCATATTTATTAGATGAATATGAAGCAGATGAATTAGCAGCTTTCATTAGTGAGTGGAATGATTAAAGACCCAACAGAAATTCCTGTTAAAATCTATCCAGAACGTCCATTACCAAGCCGTAAACGTGGCAATAGCCGTGAAATTACAATCGCAGTGATCGTAAAGATAACCGAGGTCGTAATGGTAAAGGAAGCTTCAAACGTAAAAAGAAGACCGCCGTGTCGTGGGTTAGATGAAGAATATACCGTGGATATAAGAGTAAAAGATTCTCGTCGTAGAAATCATAAAAAGAAATCTGATAAAGGATTTACAATCCGTCAAAATACGAATAAGAAGACGACTTTCGGTCGTCTTTTTAGTGGAGAAATTTACTAAAGATTAGTAAAAATTCTGACAAAGTGATTTCATTTGATCAAGGGTCAGAAGTACATTATGTTTTTAAAGGGAGAATTGAAATGGCAATTATTGATGTCGGAATGGATGCAATTGAATTATCAAGAATCGATTGTAATACAAAATTCATCCTTCATTCAACGAGTATTAACTCCAAAGGAATATTCTGTGTATGAAACTTTAGGAATGAAAAGAAAAGTTGAATACTTAGCTGGAAGATTCGCAAAAAGAAGCGTACTCTAAAAGCATTAGGCACTGGAATAGGGAAAGCTGTGTTCTTTCAAGAGATTGAAATTCTAAATTCTGAGACTGGACAACCAGTGACTAACTGCTCGCACCATTATCAAAAGCATATCAGTATCACGCATACAAACAATGATGCGTATGCTGTCGTTATATTAGAAGAGACTCCCAAAATATAGAAGAAGGAAAGTGAAGATATGGTTCCTGCAATTCATAGGAATACACGTGTAATCGTTCATTTAAATGCAATTAAACAAAATATTAAAGCTGTTAAAGACCATTATCCCATACAGATATTTTTGCAGTAGTAAAGGCAAATGCTATGGACATGGAATGATAGAAGTGGCTAAAGCAGCTCATGAAGAAGGAGTTGCGGATTTTGTGTCGCATTATTAGATGAAGCTATTCAATTAAGACAAGAAAGGATTCCAAGAACTGATTCTGATATTAGAATTAGCTGATTAGAAGATGTACCAATCTCTGTGACTATCGTATATCTACTACAGTGAGTTCCCTAGATTGGTTAGAAAAAGCACAGACATTAATTCCGGATGAAAAGCAACTCATTATTCATTTAGCAATTGATACAGGGATGGGAAGAATTGGAGTTCGAACACCAGAGCAAGTTCAAGAGATAGAACAATTTCTAAGAGAATATGATGAACAATTTATTTTTGAAGGTATCTTTACTCATTTTGCAACTGCTGATGAAGCAGATACGAGTCAGTTTGAACACCAATTGACATCATTCAACGAATGTGTGGAGGCTTTAGAACAACGTCCAACTTATGTTCATTGTTCAAATTCAGCTGCAGCTATTTGGCATGAAGGATTAACAACAAATGTCATTCGCTGGGGGATTGGTTTGTATGAAGCTAAATCCTTTCTAATGGAGGGTTAAGACTTCCTGATACATTACCATTAGAAGAAGCATTAACTTGAGCAAACGGAGATTGTTTTTGTAAAACAATTATATGCAGGGGACACGATTAGTTATGGTGCTACTTATACTTAGTAGTGAAGATGAATGGATTGCGCATTACCAGTAGGGTATGCTGATGGCTATCTTCTGCATATGCTCCGTGTGAAGTCATTGTTTCAGGGTAAGATGTCCGATTGTTGGTCGAGTATGTATGGATCATCGTATGATTCGTCTTCCTTATGAAAATGCCTGTTGGTACATAAAGGTAACTCTATTAGGGAAAAATGGTAATGAGTGCATTACAGCAGAAGAATTGTCTCACTAGAAGCCACACGATTTTGCTATGAATCACTTTGTTTAATTAGTGATCGTGTACCAAGGTTATAAATGATGATTAGAGAAGGACACTGGTAAAACGAGGAGAAGTATATTTAGTGGACTTATCTCCTGTAGTTGGAAGTGAACAGGAGGAAAAACGTCCTGTTCTAATTGTTCAAAAATGATGTTGGGAATCATTTTAGTACGACGGCAATTGTCGCTGCTATTACGGCAAAACATGAAAAGCAAATTTATCTAAACGCATATTGAAATTCAAAAAGATCAATTTCAATTTAGTAAGGAATCTACTGTGTTATTAGAACAAGTTCGTACAATTGATAAAGCTCGATTAATTGATAACAGAAGTCGATGATGCCTTTTATGGAAAAGTAAATGAAGGACCCAGAATTAGTTTTGGGATTTAAAAGTGTAGATGAAAATGACGTGGATAAGAAAGTAAAATTTTATCTCGTATTTTTATCTAAATTTTTCAATGTCACATTCAGGCCATATTTCTTTTGCAGTAGACATACATTGAGAACAAAGGAGAAATTTACATGAAATTTGCATGGAATGAAATTAAATATCAACCTATTTTATTTTAATCGAGGTAAATTAATTGTCATAATGATGTTTGTGGTTATCTTTTATCTGGATTATCAAATGGTTTAGGAAGAATTATTACCGCACAAACTGAAAATTTTGAGAAGTACATTATATTCTTTCGAAAGATTCTCAAGGGGTTATCCTTTTCTAATTCTGACAAGTCAAAATTTAACAGAAATTGAAAGCGTTAAAATTAGAAGATCTTTGATTAGTCATTCAACGTTCATCTCTTTCTAAAGAAGATGAAGATAATAACCAAGATGTAACGTTTTGCAATTGATCAATTAAATTTAGTATCAAGTAGTAGAAACGATGGATTATTCATTAGAAAATTAGGCACTCAAGAAGTCGTATTAGATGAATCTTATAAAGAAAAGGCATTGCAGTAGGAGATACGGATTCAAGATAAAACTCAAAAGAGAATCAATAGTAGTAGCTTTGCAAATGCTAAATATGGACATAGTTCGATTGCGTTTTGTAACAACTGAAACATATGAAGCGATGCGCACAAAATTGATCCAAATTATACTTCTGAGCCACAAACAATTGTAACGAATCAAAACAATCAATTTAGAAGATTTAATGTCAAAGTGCTGTTCACAATTCAAAAGAATTAATTACATCCCAGGGTATACTGCTACAAATCTAACTCTCAACAATGATTACACGGGTATTATTAGTAGCATCTCCAGCAGTTTTAGAGTATTCTTTTATATTTTAACACTACAAAATTAGCAACAATTCTGGTGTATAAAAGCAATATGTCTATGAAACAAATTGCCATGATTCAATTATCTCAAATTAGTATTTTATCTATTATCGGCGTAGTATTGGGTTAGGAAAAGTGCGTTAGGTTTAGTTTTTGTTTCTGCCGTCAATGCCTTTTATATGACATTACAAGGAAAATGTAAACAATTGCATTAAGTTTTATTATGATTTCTATATTATGTGGAAACATTATCCATCTAAAAATTAAAACAAGTAGACCCAATTGAAGTCATTGGTGGAAAGGGTGAATAAAAATGTCAGTTATTGAATTAAAAATATTACAAAATCATTTATGGATGGAATGCAGAGAGAGAAATTCTTCATGATTTGACTTTGACAGTGAATAAAAGGGGAATTTGTTGCAATTGTAGTCTTTCAGGTCCAGGAAAATCAACGGTTTTTATCAATTGCTGGATTATTGCCATCTTCTGATTCAGGAGAAATCCGTATAGCAGATCAAAAATTTAACGAATGTAACGCAAAGTGAATGGACTAAAAACGCTTTAGAATTATTAGGATTTATTTTCCAAGATCATCAATTATTGTCTTATATGACAGTAGGGGATCAATTAGAAGTAGTTTCTAAATTAAAAGGACAAAAGATGCTGCTAAACGTAAAGAAGAAATTCAAACATTATTAAAAGAATTAGGTAGAGGGCTGTTATCATTTATACCCTAATCAAATTTCTGGTGGCAAAACAAAGAGTTGCCATTGCACGAGCATTTATCGGAAATCCGCAATTAATTTTAGCAGATGAACCAACGGCTAGTTTAGACCCAGAAAAGCAGCACAGGAAATTGCACAATTAATTCAAAAGAGAAGTAAAAGAAAACAAAAGAGTGCTATTATGGTCACTCATGACCGTTCTGTATTAGAATATGTGGACACTGTCTACGAATTAAAAAAAGGAAGTTTAGTTCGCCTGTAAGAAATATGCTATAATGTTCCTAATAAGGAGGAACTATGTTTAGTATATTAGTTTAGTAAGATGATTTATGATTAAACAATGATTTCAACAAAATTAAAAGCAAGAAAATTACTCAGTTCATACCGTTCAAAAATGGACGAGAAGCTTTTAAATTTGATGGAAAAACAGCAGATTGATTTAGTTATTTCAGATATTATGATGCCTGAAATGGATGGATATAAATTGTTCAAACATTGCGAGAAACGAAGCATACATTGCCTATTTTAATGATAACAGCAAAATCTCAATTAGAATCGCTAGAAGCAGCTTTTAAATTAGGTGATGATTATATGGTGAAGCCTCTACGATTAGAAGAGCTTTATTTTAAGAGTGAAAGTTACTGAGAAGATCCTCAACTTGAAGCTAGAAAAAGTGCTGACTTTTACTCACACTCGATTAGATTTACAATGCCTTAACAATGACGGATTTAACAACAGGAGAACAAGTACAAAATTCTCCAAAAGAATTTTTCTTGTTATATAAATTATTAAGTTATTCAGAAAAATCTTTACACGATTAGATGTGTTAGATGATATATGGGGAATGGAAGAAGATTATGATGAACGTTTAGTCGATGCTTGTATTAAAAGACTTCTGTCAAAAACTTAAAGAGAATGAAGATTTTGAGTATTGTAAACTGTTAGAGGATTAGGCTATGAAAGGAAAAATGAAACATGGATAAACAAAAGAAATTCAATTTTCACTTGAAAATATTTTGTCCGATTATTTTTACGATATTGATAGCGATAAGTTTGATTGGAGTAGAGTTATATTTTCCTAAAAATCTTTTTAAAAATTGGAAACAAGTTTAACAATTTGCTATTGATTTTAGTGGAAACGATTATTGTTATTGGAAGCTTAGTGATGTGGCAAGGTTCTGTTCACTTAACACGACCTATTTTCTGATTTGAATGAATCAGTTAAAGCAATTTCTATGAATTATAATCATAAAATCCATCGTAGAAAATATCCAAAAGATACTGCAAAATATCATAATGAAATTGACCAATTAGCTCAAAATATCAATCAGATGGCTGAAGATTTAAAGAAGAGTAGTCAACACCGTGCGGATTTTATAGCGAATTTCTCTCATGAATTAAAAACCCCCATTGCATTAGTAGGCGTTAGTGATTTATTAGCGGATGAAAAATTGGATGAAGCTACAAGAAGGACTCAACGCATATTTTTACAATCGGAAAGTATGCGATTGAGCCGTTTATGTGATGATATTGTAACACTTACCAAAATGGAAAAGGACTTTTCGCCGCAGAAAACAAGAGTACAATTGGATGAACAAATTCGACATGCAGTTATTTTGATGACAGAAAAATGGAAAGAGAAAGACATTCACCTAACTTTTTCAAGCAAGCCTGTCTGTTGTCAAACGGATGCAGACTTGATGATGCAAGTTTGGACAAATTTAATTGATAATGCCATTAAATATTCTGGAGATACTGGTCGAATTAATCATTACGATTTTTGAAGAAAAATAAACAGGTTAAGATTCAGATAGAAGATAAGGGAATCGGACTCTCTCCTGAGGCACAAAGACATATCTTTGAACAATTTTACCAATCGGAGCAGTCGCATGTTCAAGAAGGCAATGGATTAGGACTTGCGATTGTTCAATCCATTGTGCATCGATTAGAGGAGAAGTTTCAGTAGAAAGCGAACTAGAAAAAGGAAGCATATTTGAAAATTTTTATTACCGATAGAAGATGAATCATTAGAAATTGAAAACTCAACGAACTCCTGATAAGTGGGGTCGTTGAGTTTTTTTGTTTAAGATAGATTCGAAAGACAGAATAAGGGATTTTGATTGCTGAAAAAGAAGTATTTCGTATAGGTTTGAAGTGTAAGAGAATATAAGAAAAGAGGATTTAATATGAGTCAATTATATGTACATCGTAATCAAGTAAAACAAGGAAATGAATCTTTAGAAACAACACTACCAATGGTGAAGGATTATTATTGTTTTGATTCTTATAAAGCATTAGCATCATTTTTATTTTCAGAACATTGCTTCAGAAGAAGATGAATGGAAGAGCACATTACCATTTGAAAGAGAATTTGAAATTTGGAAAGAAAGCTATGAAGAAGATCAGTTAGATTTAGACTATGACTTATTTATCGCAAGTTTATCTGAATACGATTATCAAACAATCTGTGAAGAGTATAAGGATGAATTGCAAATTGGGTATTGTGAAAGCGTAGAAGAATAGTAAGGGTTGAAGATATAGGTGGAAACGATAGATTCTATGAAAGTGAGGAATAGACAGGATGATAGTATCAATATGTCTAAGTGAAGAAGAGGAACAACTCTTCCAAAAATTATGCTGACTTTACAGGAGTAGATTTATCCACTTTATTTAAACGAGCATTATTGGAAAAGATTGAATTAGAGCATGAGTTGAAGACGATTGCTGAATATGAAAAAGAAAAAGTAAATGGTACGTTGAAGCTGTATGATATCGAAGTAGTTATGGATGAATTAGGGAAATAAGTGTACTAATAAATTTGCTATATATTATTGGAATAAGGTATAGTCAATATATTAATAACTATTATTTGAAGAATGGACAACATAAAAGCAGGTAAAACTATTTTTTTATGTTGTCCTTATTTTATTTTTGGTTTTCGTTTATTTTATCTAAGACTAACTGAGCAATAGTAGTATTATGTTCTTTTTACATATTCCTTTTGATTTTGTTTCTTTTCTTCTTCTGTTACCATGAATTTCATTTGCTTATCTCTTATTCTTCCAGTAGCAGGGCGACCACGTGAACGTTTATTTTCCATTTGCGTTTCATTCCTTTCTTTGATATAATTTGAATAGGATATGAGGATGGGGAACCGCCCTCATAAGAGAACAACTATACTAAATTTGTGATAGAATAATTGGACTTTTTCTGTTTTTGTAAGATAGTAAAAATCAGGTTGATTCGACAAAATCCTGTTGGTGAGAAATCACTGACAGGATACATGCAAAAAGAGAAACCTAAGTTATGATTAAGGTTTGATGGGCTTGAAAGAGTAATACCCTCATAAGAGTAGCAGACAAAAATAAGTTTACTAGCGAATAGTATTATCATAAGTGTATTTTCCAATTGTATTCACCTTTTTCATATGTTATAATACTTTCAAAAGAAAGGGTGCATGTTGTTTACTTGCCCAATATAGTCTCAGCTGATTATCTTAGTTATTAATTTGATAAGTGCAATTATAAAATTAATCATATAAACTAAGAATTTCTTTTTCAAATGGTTCTAATTTATCGAGCTCATTTGAAAAAGTTCTTGATCAGTGATGAATACTTTAACAATCATGCTCAGCTATCTAACTGCTGGTCATGATTGTTTTTTAGATTGAGTTAAAGTCTATATCCAAAACAGCGACATAACTAAAGCAAGTTTGTATAAAAATAGCCTTTATAAAAACACAGTATTGAATTTAAGTGATATAATAACTTTATACGAAGGTATTGGAGGAATTACTAGTATGGAATTTATTCTAAAGCACCAAGTGTTGAAGCTTTATAACAAATTGAGAGTTAACTCAGGGATGAATAGTACTAAACCAAATTCTGAAGTTAAAAAGGCACTTGAGGACACTTTTCGCTGTTTCTGTATATGAGGATAATGAACTTATTGGACCAGGAAGAGTCGTAGGTGATGGAGGAATTACCTTTGTCGTGTCTGATATTATGGTGGATAAAAAGTTTCAGAGACGTGGAATTGCTAATAAAAATTATGGGAATCATTGATCAATGGTTTGATGAAAATACACATGAGAGTAGTTTTATTACTTTAGTAGCTAAAATCCCGGCTGATAAATTATATCTTAAACATCATTTTTGTTATCTTCCAGAAAATAGAGTTGGGATGATTAGAGATAAAGATTAATGAATTAAGAATATAACTCTAATTTTAAAAAGGAAGGAGATAAGGAACAATGAAAAACTATCAATGATTGAAAAATGTAAATTAATAGCTACAGTTTTAAAAAGTGATTTAACTCAGAAGAAAAAAAGCTGAGAAATTATCTATACTAAAAGACGATTATGAATTTGAGACTTTGCAAAAATGACTTTTCATGATTTGTACATAGCTATATTAGACCATTTAGGCATTGAAGAATATAAAGGGATAACGTACGAATCAAACACATAGCTCGTGTATTTTAATACTAAATTTCATCCAAGTACTTAACACTTGTTAAGTGCTGGATAAAAAAAGCATCTAGTAAAAACTAGATGCCAAAATAAGCAGGACTGTCGGGTCTCCTATATTTCTGGCACATCTCCCTATGAGATGTCGCATTGATTCTGATACTTCTCAACCTCTAAGTTCAAAAAAATAAAAACACCTCACTTCAAAAAGCAAGGTGCATTTTTCATCTTAACCATAGGGGTGTTATTTTTCTTTCTAATATTGTTATCAAAAATCTCTTTAGACACCCATTTACTCAAGTAATTTAAAAATAATTTAAAAATCAAAACTTCCCACATTATAAAATATTGATTTTAAAAAGTATTTATTTCGTATCTATTCCATGTTCCAAAAATGTTCCGTGTTCCGTAAATGTTCCGTGAAATCGGCGAAACAAAAATAGAAAAACGTTGATTTAACAACGTTTTACAATCCCAGGAAACACTAGAAAATACAAAAATGCCCCCTACAGGATTTGGAAAGGACTTTCATATTGAGAGCAATTAAAAATATTGAAATATAAGTGATTTTTAGGTATTTTCAATGTCATGATTTAAAAATGGGACAAAGTAGGGCAAAAACCATACAGATTCTAAACTGTATGGTTCTATCTAACCAAGAAAGGTTAAAACTTATTAAAACAAATGCAATCAACTGTTGAAAAACTTTTTAGTCCGTGTAATATAAAAACAAGTAAAAAGTTGAACTATAGGGAATATTATGTCATAATAGGTAATAGATGAATAATTAATAGATTGGAAATAATGCTTTCTTTACCTTAACAAGTTGAATTGGTTATACATTTTTCGTCGCAATTGTGTCTATCTCTCGAGTTTAGCTAGTTTTTATAAGCTCTGGTTTCTAATCAATATAACAAAATTTTAGAAGTGCATAAGACAAGATGGTGACATTACTACAGTCATTTCTAGTCACCATATGTTGCTGGCACAGGCTGTTTGTAGTGTTGGCTATTTACTAGTCAGTTTAATCGGAGTGTTTAATTTTTATTGTTGAAAGGTTTTTATATGGCGAAAATTCTATCTTTAGGTCTGACAGGTAAGAAATTACTTGCTCAGGGGTTCTTGTTTGTTCTGCTAGGTCTCATCTTGATGGTCACGGGGACTTGGTTGCCAGTAACAGTTATTCGCCTGGTTCTGTTTTTAGCTTGGATAGCAACGGTCGTAGATTTGCTATTAAGAGTTTTCAAAAAAAGCCAGTCAACGGATACCTTGGGAGTTGCACTGGTTAAATTGTTAGTGCTGGGATATTTGCTAGGTTCTAATCTTGCGACTGATATACCGATTTATGTTCTGGCTCTTGTGATTGGAGTTTATCAGATTTTTAGGGCCACGATTAATCTTGTCACCTATGTTCTCTACCGTAAAAATAATATTCGACCTCGTTTTCGTCTCTTACTAGATGGTATTCTACTAGTTTTTCTTGGTGGAGCTAGTCTTTTGTCCTCTACGGGAAATTCTGTCTTTCAACTCTTTGTTTTAGGGGCTTATTTTTTTCCCTTTTATGGTCTGTCCAATATCCGTGACGGTTTCTTATTTGAAGGGGAAATTGGGAAAAACCATCTCAAACGTCGCATTAGAATTAGCTTACCTATTGTCCTAGCCGCTCTCATCCCTGCAAGAACTTTAGCAAAAATCAACAAATTCATGCAGGAAAATGCTGATGAGAGAGAGGATATCCATCTTGGAATGGTGAAGTCTGGTAAGACAGCGGAGCTTGAAATTTTTGTTCATACAGCTGAGACCTCTCTGTTTTTCGGCAATTGGTCGCGTGGATATCTGCTATCAAGGCCGTGTTATTTTCTATGGCAACTATGATCCGTCTTCTGAGACCTTATTTGGCATGGTAGGAGATGGTGTCTTATATTTCTGTGATCGTGACAAGTACATTGACCTATGTAAACGTGAGAGTCAAAAAACGCTTTTTGGTTATGGGATAGATTTGACGCCTGAAATGGAAAAAGCAGTTCAGAAAAAGTTGGCTGAATTGAAACAACTGACGATTCCATGGGAGCCAAGTGCAGATAAAATCATGACAGGTGATGGTAAGGAAGACTACACCTACGCTTATAAAATCAGACATGAGACAGATGGGGAACTTTATAAATTTATCAAATCTAAGTTTAAATCCTACTTTGTCTTATCTACAAACTGTGTGCTCTTGGCTGATACCATAGTCGGTCAGGCTGGTACCGATATCCTCTCACCCAAAAGGATTTATCGCTCTATGAACTTACCAAGCCTACCTTAATCGAGGAGTTTGAAAAACCAAATAGTATAGTCGTATCTAAACATGTTTATTAAGGAGAATTTATGAACTTAGTAAAAAAATACACCCCGTTAATACTTTTTATAGGGCTGGTTGCTCTTTGTAATTCTGAATGCATCGAGCTTTTATATCAGGAGCAACTCTCTTTGATGTAATATCAACCTTGATTTATGGTGCTGTTATTGCTTTTTGTGCTTAATGTTCCTATGAAAAATTGAACAGTACTAGTTAAATTGAAGGTAAAGGCAGAGTTGCGTCGTCCGATTGCCATGGTACTTGTTTTTCCTAGCTCTTTATCTTAATCGTGATTGCTCTTTTGGTTTTTGGTGCTGCCAACCCCTAGCCCAGACTATTAGTCAGCTGGGAAACAGTCCTTTCAACAGTCCTCACTCAACTTGGGAAATTGCTAGGCAGCTCGGAATTTGTAACCAAAGACATGTTGTCAACTATCGTATCAGGCATACAGGGACAATCTAGTTCTATTAGCCAAGCTTTGATAGGTTTTTTATCAGGTCTGACTAGTAATATCGGCAATATTTTTTCAAGTTTGATGAATGCCTTTTTGATTATAGTCTTCACCTTTTATTTTTTTATCCAGTAAGGAACATTTGGCAGCGATGACGAGTCGACTTCTAAAAGTTTTTCTTCCAGAGAAGGTGGTGATAAAGTTGACTTACATTGGACAAGTAGCACTAGAGACTTATGACCAATTTTTGATGAGTCAGCTGATTGAAGCAGTTATCATAGGAGTTATGATAGCGGTTGGTTACAGCGTGTTTGGGATACCCTATGGAGTAATGACAGGTATCTTTGCAGGAGTGCTATCGTTCATTCCTTATGTAGGGCCTATGATTGCTTGTGTTGTGGGAGCGATTTTTATCTTCACAGTGAGTCCTACTCAAGCCTTACTTTCTCTTCTTCTATATCAAGTTATACAGCTGATTGAAGGAAACCTTATTTATCCTAGAGTTGTAGGTCAGTCTATTGGCTTACCAGCCCTTTTTCACGCTTGCAGCTGCTAGTATCGGAGGGAATCTTTTCGGACTACTTGGAATGATATTCTTTACCCCCGTATTTGCTGTTATCTATCGACTGGTTAAAGAATTTGTCGTTGCAAAGGAAAATCAGGTAGATTAAGAAAAACTAAATTTAATAAGATATACTGAGAAGAGAGTGAGAGATTCTTCTCTTTTATTTTTTTAAATACTTTTCTACAAAAAGCTATTAGATCGTTAAAAAGCCTTGGTTTCAAGGCTTATTTCTGTTGATTTAGATGTGCCCTGCAGGGCTCGAACCTGCGCCCCATAGCTTAAGAGTCTACTGCTCTACCAACTGAGCTAAGGAGGCACAGAAAAAGCTGAGAATGTAACTTCCCAGCTATTTTAATATGCCCAAAATGGCAGCTAGATTATTTACGAAAGGCATCAAGGATATAGGTAAAACCTTCAATTAAAAATGAAAAGGCAACGACATAAACGACAAAAGATACTTGTAGCTACTGGATTGAAACAAAAATCACTAGACCTAGTAAAAATGCAAGCAACGCTACCCACATGATATGCTTGCAATAATAGGGAAAATCAATCCCAGACGATTGCCTTTTAAAGAAAGCTATAATGGCTTCTACAATTAACCAAATTCTAAAATAGTTGGAATGACAACCGGCAGTTTCACAAAGCCATAGGCAACGAGGTAAAGAGCTAAGAGAAAATTAACAATCCCTTGGAAAAGATAAGCTGGTGAGCGAAGCTCTTTTGGTACAGAGAAATAGCCTAAAATAGCTGCTATAGAAGCAAACCAGTAAAACCAAATGAAATCCACCAGCTGTAAGCAACAAGATTAGCTACTGGGTCTGTAAATAGAAAAAGAATGCTAAAAGGACAAAAAAATAACTCCTGTAAGGAATAGCAATAAACGATTAGAAAAATTTCATTTCAATACCCTCCTGTTATATAGTATAGTTTGATACTAGAACTATTCTACACCTTTGTTATAGGAAATGTCAATAAACTAAATGGAAAATTTGGAAGTTTCAGTCTAATTCATGAAAAAGAAAATCAGTTTTATCATTTTTGAAAATAAAAAAAGAGAAGATAAAATTTGTCTTCTCTACATGAAAATATTGTATGGCATCAAAGCAAAAAGTAAATGGGTTTACACTATTTGTTAAGATGTAATTTGATTAAAAAAAGAAAATCTAGATTTAAAAGTGGGGTAAATCAGTTATAAACAAGCAAAAAGCCCTGTAAATCAAGGCTTCTTCCTGTTGATTTAGATGCCCCCTACAGGGCTCGAACCTGTGACCCATAGATTAAGAGTCTACTGCTCTACCAACTGAGCTAAGGAGGCATTGATTACGTTTTTAGTATAGCACTTTGAAGTTAAAATGCAATTGTTTTTAGGATTTTTCAAAAAAATGCTAAAGTTTACTCATAGTTATTCAGTATCGTTTATGGTAGAATTATTGCGTATGACAATCAAGGAGTATTCTTTTTAGCGTGCTTACTTTAGAAATATAAGAAGGTGAGTTTTTTCGTCTGTTTATATTTCTAAAAGTAGGTTTAAAAAGATACCTTAAAAAGAAGAAAAAGGAGAATCGATATGTCAGAAAAAAGTATATAGCTATGAATGGGGCGGAAGACTGTTACAAGTTGAAATCGGCCAATTAGCAAAACAAGCAAATGGTGCTGTCTTAGTTCGTTATGGAGATACAGTGGTATTAACAGCAGCCGTTGGTACAAAACAAGCAAAGGATACAGATTTCTTCCCATTAACAGTGAACTATGAAGAAAAAATGTATGCAGCAGGTAAAATTCCTGGAGGATTTATTAAACGTGAAGGACGTCCAAGTGAACATGCGACATTAACAGCTCGTTTAATTGACCGTCCAATTCGTCCAATGTTTGCAGAAGGTTTCCGTAATGAAGTTCAAATTACAAATACTGTAATGTCTGTAGATCCAAACTGTCCACCAGAAATGGCAGCAATGTTTGGTTCAAGTTTAGCATTATGTATTTCAGATATTCCATTTGATGGTCCAATTGCTGGGGTAGATGTTGGTCGTGTAAACGGAGAATACGTGATTAACCCTACAACTGAACAAGCTGAATTATCAGATATCGAATTATCTGTAGCAGGTACTGCAACTGCGATTAACATGGTAGAAAGCTCTGCTAAAGAAGTGAGCGAAGAAGATATGTTAGGAGCATTATTATTCGGTCACGAAGAAATTAAAAAAATTAGTAGCTTTCAACAACAAATCGTTCAAGAAATTGGAAAAAGAAAAATGGAAGTAACATTGCTATCATTTGATCCAGAAATCGAAAAACAAGTGAAAGACTTATTCAGTCAAGCAATGATTAATGCAATCCAAACAGAAGAAAAATTAGCTCGTGAAGAAAATATTGAAAAAGTTAAAGAAACTGCCTTAGAACATTTTTGAAGCTGTTTTAGAAGACAATGATGAAAAAGCAGGCTTATTAAAACAAGTTTCTCAATTAGTGGATAATCTTGAAAAAGACGAAGTACGTCGTTTAATTACTGAAGAAAAAGTACGTCCTGATGGTCGTAAAATTGATGAAATTCGTCCATTGTCTTCAGAAATTGACTTATTACCACGTGTTCACGGTTCAGGTTTATTTACTCGTGGACAAACTCAAGCATTAACTTCAGCTACATTAGCACCTTTTAGGAGAATATCAAGTCATTGATGGTTTAGGAATTGAAGAAGGTAAACGATTCATCCACCACTACAATTTTCCACAATTCTCTGTAGGTTCAGTAGGTCGTGCTGGAAGCCCAGGTCGTCGTGAAATTGGTCACGGTGCTTTTAGGGGAACGTGCATTGAAACAAGTCATCCCAACTCCAGAAGATTTCCCTTATACAATTCGTCTTGTATCAGAAGTATTAGAATCAAATGGTTCATCTTCTCAAGCAAGTATTTGTGCGGGAACACTAGCCTTAATGGCAGCAGGTGTACCAATTAAAGCACCTGTAGCGGGTATTGCGATGGGATTAATTTCTGATGGTACAAACTATACAGTATTAACAGATATCCAAGGGTTAGAAGACCACTTAGGAGATATGGACTTTAAAGTTGCTGGTACAACAACTGGTATTACAGCTTTACAAATGGATATTAAAATCCAAGGAATTACGGAACAAATTTTACGTGAAGCATTAACGCAAGCGAAAAAAAGCTCGTTTTGAAATTTTAGAAGAATTAACTTCTACAATTGCTGAACCTCGTAAAGAGTTAAGCCCATATGCACCTAAGATTGAAAATGATTTCTATTCACCCAGATAAAATTAAAGTTGTTATCGGTCGGTGGAGAAACAATCAATAGCATTATTGATGAAACTGGCGTTAAAAATTGATATCGATCAAGAAGGTCATGTATCCATCGCTTCAACTGATGCTGCAATGATTCAACGTGCAAAAGAAATTATTGAAGATTTAACACGTGAAATCGAAGTTGGACAAGTTTATGAAGGAACTGTTCGCCGTATTGAAAAAAATTCGGAGCTTTTGTTGAAATTGCAAAAGGAAAAAGATGGATTAGTTCACATCTCTGAATTAGCGCATGAACGTGTGGCGAAAAGTAGAAGATGTATTAGCGATTGGAGATAAAGTAAAAGTAAAAAGTTACTGAAATTGATGGACAAGGTCGTATCAACTTATCTCGTAAAGCATTAATCGAAAAAAAGAAGCTTTAATCATTCATAAAATGAGGCTAGGAAAAACCCTAGCCTCATTTTTTATTTCCAAGAAAAATATGAAATGTTAGTCAAAAATCGTAAATATGTTATTCTAGAATAAGAATGTAAAACAAGTTGGTAAGACAAAAATACAACAAATAAATAAGATGAGGTGAACTATGAGTTCAATTAAAATAATGGCGCTAGGAGGCGTTCGAGAAAACGGTAAGAGTTTATATGCCGTTGAAGTAGATGAAGATATTTTCGTCTTAGATTGTGGATTGGTTTATCCAGAAGATGAATTATTAGGAATCGATGTCGTGATTCCAGATTTTACTTATTTAGAAGAAAAACAAAGATCGGATTGCAGGAGTATTTTTTTAACCCATGGTCATGCAGATGCAGTAGGAGCTCTTCCTTATTTTCTAAAAAAATATTCAAGCACCAGTTTTTTTGGGACAGAATTAACGATTGCTTTAGCAAAAATATTATGTAGAGTCTTCTAAACAAGTAAAAGGATTTGATGATTATCATATCGTCACTGAAAATACAGAAATTGATTTTGAATCTGTAACGGTGAAATTTTTCAAAACAACCCATACTATTCCAGATTCAGTAGCGATTGTTTTAAAAACAGCAGATGGAAGTATTGTTTATACTGGAGACTTTAAGTTTGACCAAAGTGCTGCCGTTGGCTATCAAAGTAATTTTGGCCGTATTACGGATATTGGAGAAGAATATGTTTTAGCCTTTATTAAGTGATTCTAGTGATGCTGAAAGTTACGAGGAAAATGTTAGCGATCGTAGAATTGAAGCTAGTATTTTAGATACTTTTAGAAATGCAACGGGGCGTATTATTGTAGCTTGTGTAGCAAGTAATATTTTACGAATTCAACAAGTTTTTAATGCAGCTCATGCGAATCAGGGCGTAAGATTTTCTTAACAGGTGCAGAATTAGAAGAAATCGTGAATATTGCATTGAAATTAAATAAATTAACGGTTCCTTCAGAAGATTTATTCGTAACAGCACGTGAATTAAAACGCTTGGCAGATGATGAAATCGTTGTGTTAGAAACAGGAAACGTAGGCGAACCAATTAAAGCTTTTACAAAAATGGCACAAGGTCGTCACCGTCAAGTGAATTTACATCAAGGAGATTTAGTCTATATTGCGACAACTCCTTCAACTGCAATGGAAACAGCAATTGCTCGTACGAAAGATATGATTTACCGTGCGGAAGCTGAAGTCGTTGAAATGGCAGATAATGCTAAAGCAAGTGGACATGCAACTCCAAATGATTTAAAACTAATGATGAATTTATTACAGCCAACATTCTTCATTCCAGTTCAAGGGGAATATCGTAGTTTATTAGCTCATGCTGAGTTAGCACACGAATTAGGAATTCCATATTCTAATATTTTCATTCCTGGTAAAGGGATGTCATTGAAATTTCAAATGGAAGAATGACAGCTACTGGACAAGTTCCAGCTGGGAATGTTTTAGTAGATGGAATTGGTGTTGGAGATATCGGTAATATTGTACTAAAAGATCGTAAGATTTTATCAGAAGATGGAATCTTTATAGCAGTAGTAACGATTTCTAGGCGTTTAGGAAAAATTTTATCTGGACCACAAATTGTCTCTCATGGATTTGTCTATATGAAGACAAGTGAAGAGTTATTACAAGAATCACAAAAAAATTGTGACAGATATTGTGGAAGAAAACTTAGCAAGTGATAATTTTGAATGGCCACGTTTAAAAACAAGAAGTACGTGATGGACTAAGTCGTTACTTGTTTGAACAAACAAAACGTCGCCCAGTAATTCTTCCAATTATTATGGAAGCATCTAATTATAAAAAAAGATTAATTTCTATTGTTGAAAGGGGAACATTCATGGGTTCAAAAAGCAGTTAAAATTATGTTAGAAGTTTTGTTGGCAATTGCTGTTGCTAGTGGACTTTCTTACATTCCAGCAATTGGAGGAAATGTATTGATTGACTTTGCCATTATTCCTTTAATTTTAGTATCACTAAGACATGGAGGAATTTGGGGAGCTATTGCAAGTATTTTATTTGGTCTTCACATGTAGTATTACATCCAAGTGGAACAGGATATTTTGTTGTTCCATTCCATGATTCTGTAATGGCATATGGTTTTGTAGCTTTTTGCTGGATTCTTTGCGAGAAATACAGTTCGTACAGCATTTAATGCTCGTATTTCTTCTACAGTTTTAAATGTAGTAACAGCTAGTATTATTGCAACATTTGTCAGCTATGGTCTCCATGTTATTGCTAGTGCCATTGGAGCACCAACATTATTCGCAACTGAAAAAGTTGCTTTTAGCAAGTGGATTTTTAGGATTTTCAGTAAACTTTTTGCTACATTAGTCGTAACACTAGTAGTATTAGTAACGTTGATTTATGTAAAACGTGATATTTATATTCCAAAAGGTACAAGATACTTATCTAGAAAAGAAAAATCTCACTTATTAAATGATTAAATGATGAATCGAGTGGGAAACAGTTATTGTTTTCCCACTTTTTTTCTAAGCAAGAAGGGAGGAAGAAAAATGGATTTATTAACAGCGATATTTTCAGGGTTAGTGTTTATCAATACGCTTGGAGCAATTATTACCGTATTTAGAGAACCAGAGAGATTTCTGCTACATGGGCTTGGTTATTAGTCTTAGTCTTTTTCCCATTTTTAGGGTTTATTATTTATTTCTTTTTGGAAGAAAAAAATTAGTAAAGATCGGATTTTTGATTTGAAATCTCAAGACACATTTCGAATTAGAAAACTAGCCGAAACTCAATTAGAGGAATTAGAACAAGATAATACTTTTTTGAAGATTTATATTTAAAAAGAATTAGCGGTTTTATTTTTAGAAAGTGATGAATCTGTCATTACGAAAAGGAAATCAAATTGAAATTATAACGTCTGGTAAGGAGAAATTTACTCAATTAAAAGAAGATTTGAGAAATGCTAAAGACCATATTCATATCGGCTATTATATTTTTTTAATGATGATGAATTAGGCTATGAATTATTAGAGATTTTTAGTTGAAAAAGCTCAACAAGGAGTCGAAGTTTTAGTGCTATATGATGCATTAGGGGCTCGTTTTACAAAACAAAAATTTTGGAAGAAACTTCACGATGCGGGTGGTCGTTCAGAAGCCTTTTTCGGATATACATTTGGGATTATTAATTTGCGGATGAACTATCGTAATCACCGTAAAATTGTTGTCATTGATGGAAAAATTGGCTATGTGGGTGGCTTTAATATAGGGGACGAATATTTAGGAAAGGGAAAATTAGGTCCGTGGAGAGATACACATTTGAGAATTAGAGGGAATGCTGTATTATCTCTTCAAGCTCGTTTCTTTTATTGATTGGAATGCGACAGCTTCAGAACGATATCAAAAAAACATTTTTCTGAGCGATATTTTTCCTACTTTAGAATGTTTAGGAGATACAGCGATGCAAATCGTTTCCACAGGTCCAGATAATGATTATCAAAAAAATAAAAATGGGATTTGTTAAAATGATTTATATGGCGAAAAATCAATTGATATTCAAAACACCATATTTTTATTCCGGATGAAAGTGTAATTGAAGCTTTGCAAGTAGCTGCTCTTTCAGGGGTAAAAAGTACGGATTATGGTTCCGTGCAAACCGGATCATCCATTTGTTTATCGTGCAACAGAATATTATTGTCGAAACTTATTAAAAGATGGCGTAGAAATCTATTTATATGAAGAAGGTTTCTTCACGCAAAAACAATGGTTGTAGATGGAGTGGCTTTCTACAGTTGGAACTTCTAATTTTGATATGAGAAGTTTCCGATTAAACTTTTGAAATTAATGCATTTATTTATGATGAAGAAATTTCATGTAAGTTACAAGATATTTTTGAGAAAGATATTGAGAAATGTTTATTAGTAGATAAAACGTATTTTAAAAAAAGCAATCTCGATGGAAAAAAATTAAAACAAAAATTCTCCAGACTCCTTTTCTCCGATATTATAATTTTTATAATAAACTTTATTACTATAGCTAGCTGCAGTACACTTCATTTTTATAATTTAGATTATTAAGAATAGAAATAAGACTTCCCTATTGTAGTATGAGCACTAGAAGCCAATCGGCTTCTAGTGCAGGAAAAATTTGAGACCTAGGCTCAAATTTTAGCCAAGAGACACCACAGGTGGCTACTGGCGTCCTAATACTACAATATCAGAAGTCTTTTTTTCTATACCTGTATCGCTGAAACGACTTGTTCTAAGTTTAGAATCATAGTTAAAGTCTTCGCTTAGAAAAAAACAAAAATGATTGTTTGGTTGAATACAGCTTTTAATAACTCCTTTTTTAGTAAATTGTTGTAATTCACCTTTTTGAATTGTATTGTTCAAATAAAAGAGTAATTTCTTTTTTTGAAATAGTAACTGTTATGAATCGTTTCAACAACATCAATTAATGGCATAACAGGTGTAAATGAAGTTGATTCAGTAGGGAAATTGTAAACTGTTTAATAATGGTTGAATAAATGAATGAAAATGGTTTTTATATTGTTCCATAATAGAACCTCCCGAACAAATGTTTGTATTTGTATTATACGAACATTTGTTCTAAAATGCTAAACATTATTTTTAAAAATAAAAATTTTTCAAAAATAAGTAGAGTTTCTTCCTATTAAACTGTAATGATAATAGAGGGAGAGTAGAATAGGATTATCGTTTGATACATTTAAGAAAGAAAGGTATAATAACAAAAAGTAGGAATTTATTATCGAATCCAGACCTATGAGATGGGAGGTGTACTATGAGCCAAAAAAATTGTAGAATCTGTTCAAGCTATTGAAAATCAAGCTCAACAATTAAAAGCAGATTTTTCAAAAGAAAAATTGATGAAAGCAAAAATTCAAGCAAATCAAAAAGATTTCTGAATCTAAAAAGAATGTAGATATCGCTTTTGTCGAATTATGAAAAAGAATTAGAGGATAAATATTCTCAAAAGAAATTGGATTTCCAAGAAGAATTAGCATCTCTTCAAAAAGAAGAAATTCAACAAATACAACAGGTATTTGAAGCCAATCGACAAAGAATTGGTTCAGGAAACAATTAAGGAGGTGTTAAAACGATATGGCAATTGCTAAAATGAAAAATTGATGTTTATTGCACCAAATCGTATTCAAAGCCAACTGATGGACGCGGTTCAAGAATTACAATCATTAGAATTCATTTCCTTAAGTCAAGGGCAATCCATGTTAGAAGAATCAAAACCTTCGAATCAAAAAATCTTCAAGAGTTAGAAAGTAAAAGTAGAACGATTACAAGAAGATATTCGCTTTTTAGAAAAATATCTCAAAGCACCTTCACTCATGAAAAATTGAAGAGTAAAAAGAAACCTTTACGATTGAAGAACTTCAACAAACGGTTTCTAATTGGCATTATCAAAAAGTTAATTGAGAGTGTTGAAAATTATCGAGTACAATTACAAAAATTTGAAGATAGAAATGCAGAGCTCGTTGAAACTGAAAATCTACTTAGAAAATGGGAAATTTAGATTTCCATCCAAAGGAAAATCTTTAAACAACCATTTACGAAGACAAAAATGGGGACGATTCCTCAAACAACGGATAATCGTTACTTAGAAAGTCTAAAAAGAGAGTCAGTGGATTGTTATTCAGGAAGTGTATCATACAAGAGAAGAAGTTGGAGTATTTGCGACTTATTCAAGAAAAACATCAACAAGAAGCTAAAGAAGAATTAGCAAAAGTGAATTTTAGTGTGACATGGTATCCATTTGACCATAGCCCTAAAGAAGAATTGCAATTGAATTTAGAGCGTCAAAAGCAATTAAAAGAAGCTAAAAATTCATTAGTACAAGAGATGCAACAACAAGAGGATCTTGTTAGAAAATTAAAAATTGTATTGTGAATATGCATTTAATGAATGGCAAAAAGAAATTGCAAAAGAGCAATTATATTCAGGAGAGCATTTGTTCTGCTTACATGGTTATTTATGTGATGATGTTGTGGAACAAGCAAAACAACAAATCGAAGATTATGGAATTGCTTCTCAAGTGACAGTAGTAGAATTGGAAATTGATCCAGAAGAATATGAAGAAACTCCAACTGTTTTGAAAAATCATTCGCTCATTAAACCATTTGAAATGATGATTGAGATGTATGGTTTACCAAAATATGGAGAGGTGGATCCAACACCATTTACAGCGCCGTTTTATCTTGTGTTCTTTGGAATGATGTCTGCAGATATTGGATATGGACTTGTATTATGGTTAGCAACGTTCATTGGGTTAAAACTCTTTGTATTAGATAAAAGGAATGAAACGTAATTTAATGTTCTTCCATTTATTAAGTTATCCAACAGTGGCTTGGGGAATTATCTTTGGTTCATTCTTTGGAGTGGATATGCCATTCCAACCATTATCGCTTTCAAAAGATTTAACGACGATTATGATTTTATCAATCATTTTTGGGGTTATTCAAATTATTGTAGGTCTATTTATAGGGGCTTATAGTAATTGGAAGAAAAAGATTATGCTAATGCGTATACCACTCATATTGGATGGTTAGCGATTATTTTTTTAGCTTTAATTTTTATATTTAGTAGGTTCGATGATTTTTAAATATACCGATTCTTGCAACTATTGGCTCATATGTAGCGATTCTTGCAGCGGTACTAATTGTTATCGTATCTATGTTGACAAGTTCGAATAAATTTGCGGGCTTGGCAACTGGTTTTATATAACTTATATGGTATTAGTGGTTATGTGGGAGATGTTGTCAGCTATACTCGTTTGATGGCTTTAGCAGTATCAGGTGGTAGTATTGCAGCAGCATTTAACATGTTGGTGACTTTCTTACCACCAGTAGCAAGAGTTACAGTAGGAATTCTTCTGTTAATTGCGCTCATGGACTAAATATTTTCTTAACATTTTTAGGAGCATATGTTCATGGATTAAGATTACAGTTTGTAGAATTCTTTTGGTAAATTCTATGAAGGTGGCGGAAGAGCTTTAAAAACCATTTAAAACGTATGAAAAAAATATATTGAAACAAAACAAAAATCAAATCAATAAGATGGAGGAAGATTTATTATGACAAACTGGTTAACATTTTTACTGAAAATTCTGGAGGTTTTATTTTTCGCAGCATTAGGAATGGGTGTAGCAAGTATTTTTCAGGAATTGGTTCTGCAAAAGGTGTAGGGATTGCAGGGAAGCTGCAGCATCGTTAATTAAAGAACAACCTGAAAAATTTGTTCAAGCGTTAATTTTACAATTATTACCTGGTACTCAAAGGGATTTATGGATTCATCATTGCATTCTTCATTATGCAAAAATGAGCGCAACAATGCCTTTAAGTTCTGGTTTATACTTATTAATGGCAGCTTTACCAATTGCATTCACAGGTTTATTATCTGGTATTGCTCAAGGTAAAGTAGCAGCTGCTGGTGTTCAAATTTTAGCGAAAAAACCAGAAGAATCTACTAAAGGGATTATCTTTGCAGCCATGGTTGAAACTTATGCAATCTTAGGATTATTGGCTTCATTCTTAATTATCAATCAATTAGGTTAGGAGTTGGAACGTTTGAAAGATTTAGAGCAACTAAAAACAACAAGTATTAAAAGAAGTCGAAGAAGATTTCTCACATCAATTGGCTGTTGCTACTAAAGAAGAAGAAGAACGTACAAATGTCATGAATGCAACTCTAGCAGAACAAGAAGTGGCAAAGAAAACTCAATTAAAACAACGTGCAAAACAACTTTGGGATAAAGAAAAACAATCTTTAGTCAATGCGAGTAAAAAAGAAATTTTACAAGAAAAAAGACGATTACTCGATAGCGTGTTTGATGAAGTATACTCCTTAATGTCTGGATGGAGTGGCGTAACATTAGTACAGTTTATTCAATCGGCAGTAGCTCAATTACCTAAACAAGAAAAAAATTACATTAGTGTTAGGGGAAGCAACAGCAAGTCAATTATCACAAGAAGATATTCACCAATTAACGAATGCTTCTGAATTAGAAGTGTCACAAACGACTTTAAAAACAAAAAGTTGGATTTGTTTTACAACAATCAGGAATTGAATACAACTATTTATTCGATGCATTATTAAAGGATTTAAAACAAGAATACTCACCAGAGTTAGCTAAAAAGCTTTTTGAAAGATAGGAGGATTTCAATGAATGATTTAGCTTATTCAGGAATCAATACTACTGTTCGTATTTTTAGAACAACAATTACTTTCAAAAAGATATCATGAATAGTTTATTAGCTTCAAAAGAGTTACAACAAAGCTTTAGAAGTGTTACAAAAACGGCTTATGGTTTTTCAAATGGATGAATTATTGCAAAACGAAACAATTTGATGAAGTATTAATGAAGCATTTGAAAAATCAGTATGAGGAATTATATGAATTAATGCCTACACCTGAATTATTAGATATTTTTTTCAATTCGTTATACGTATCATAATTTAAAAGTGTTATTAAAAGAAAAAAATTTGCAAAAAGATTTTTCACATTTATTAGTACCCTATTGGTCGTTATTCATTAGCAACCTTAAAAGCAACTAGTAGAAACGAGAGATTCTCAAGATGTTCCTAATGTAATGGTGAAAGCTGTTCGAGAAGCTTATGAAGATTTTGAAAATTTTGAGCGATTAGAAACTGCTGACGTTTTTATGGATACTTATTATTTTAAACATTTAAGGATGTTAGAACGTGAATTGCAAGATGATAAAGTCACAGAATTTGTTAATTTAATGATTGATTTAGAAAATATTGCTACTTTAATCCGAGCAAGTGCTCAAAAACAATCAAGAAGCTTTTTACAAACGGTATTATCAAATGAAGGAACGGTATCGAAAACTCAATTAATCGATACATTCCAAGAATTAGGTTGGGCATCATTATTACAATTATTTGATGGTGTTTCTTATAAAGAAGAATTGGAAAGTATTTTTATCTCAAGAAAATATTTCTGTATTGAAATTAGAATTGTTGAAAGACGAATGTATTTATCGTTATTTAAAAGATGCGACATTCGATGCTTTTGGACCTTATCCATCCCTTGCCTATATTCATGCTAGTGAAATGGAAGTGAAAAATGTTCGATTGATTTTAGTAGGAATCGATAATGGGTTTAGTGAAGAACAATTAAGAGAAAGGATGCGACCAGTTTATGGCTCATAAAATTGCAGTTGTTGGAGATAAAGACTCAATCCTTCCTTTCAAAATTCTTGGTTTTGATGTGTTTCCTGCTCATGAAAGTTTAGAAGCAAGAGAAACCATTGATCGATTAGCAAGTGAAGAGTATGGAATTATTTATGTTACAGAAGCGATTGCCTCTGAAATTGCTGAAACGATTCGTCGTTATGATGCAGTTGTTTCACCAGCAATTATTTTAATTCCAAATCATAAAGGTTCATTATCCATTGGAAAATCAAGAATTCAAGAAAATGTGGAAAAGGCTGTAGGTCAAAACATTTTATAATTCGTAAAATTTAGTTAAGAGGAGGTACTTCGGTGAAGAGCGGAAGAATCGTAAAAAGTATCAGGACCATTAGTGACCGCTGAAGGTATGGAAGATGCAAATATTCAAGATATTTGTCATGTAGGTCACCTTGGACTGATTGGTGAAATTATTGAGATGCGTAAAGGCGTTGCCTCTATTCAAGTTTATGAAGAAACGTCTGGAATAGGACCAGGAGAACCAGTAACAACGACAGGAGAAGCACTTTCTGTTGAATTAGCTCCCGGAATCATCTCTCAAATGTTTGATGGAATTCAACGTCCATTGAATACATTTAAAGAAGTATCTAACAGTGACTTTTTAGTTCGTGGAACAGTAGTAGCCCCATTAGATCGTCAAAAAGAATGGGAGTTTCACGCAACAGTAGTAGTTGGACAAACTGTTGAAGCTGGAGACATTGTAGGTTATGTACAAGAAACAAAAGTTGTTCAACATAAAATTATGGTTCCTTATGGAGTAAAAGGAACAGTAACAAGTATTTCAAGTGGAACATATCGTATTGAAGACACGGTTTATACGATTGAAACAGAAGAAGGAGAAAAATCTTTCAATTTAATTCAACGTTGGCCTGTTCGTCAAGGACGTCCATTTAAAGTGAAGAAAAATACGGAAGTTCCAATGTTAACAGGACAACGTGTCATCGATACTTTCTTCCCTGTAACAAAAGGGGGAGCTGCAGCTGTACCTGGCCCATTCGGAGCTGGTAAAACAGTTGTTCAGCACCAAATTGCAAAATGGTCTGACGTAGATATCGTAGTTTACGTAGGTTGCGGTGAACGTGGAAATGAGATGACAGACGTATTAAAATGAGTTCCCAGAATTAATTGACCCAACAACTGGTGAATCAATTATGGAAAGAACAATTTTAATTGCGAATACATCGAATATGCCTGTAGCAGCTCGTGAAGCTTCGATTTATACAGGGATTACAATTGCAGAGTATTTCCGTGATATGGGATACAGTGTTGCGATTATGGCGGATTCAACTTCACGTTGGGCAGAAGCATTACGTGAAATGTCAGGACGTTTAGAAGAAATGCCTGGGGATGAAGGATATCCCTGCTTACTTAGGTAGTCGTATTGCTGAATATTATGAACGTGCGGGACGTGTTGTTACTTTAGGTAGCGAAGGCCGTGAAGGTACCATTACTGCTATTGGTGCGGTATCACCTCCAGGGGGAGATACTTCAGAACCTGTTACTCAAAATACATTACGTGTTGCTAAAGTATTCTGGGGATTAGATGCAACATTGGCTCAAAAACGTCACTTCCCATCTATGAACTGGTTAACTTCGTATTCTCTATATAATCAAGAAGTTGGAAAATATATGGATGAACATATTCATGAAAATTGGTCATCAATGGTTCAACATGCGATGCAAACATTGCAAGAAGAAGCAAGTTTAGAAGAAATTGTACGTTTAGTTGGGTTAGAGTCATTATCTGAAAAAGACCGCTTAACAATGACAATTGCTAAATCCATTCGTGAAGACTACTTACAACAAAAATGCGTTTGACGATGTGGATACATTTACTTCTCGTGAAAAACAATATCGTATGTTAGATTTAATTTTTAACATTTGAAGAACAAACAAGACATGCAATGAGCGTAGGAGCTTATTATGCAGAAATTATGGATGGTACAGAAGAAATTCGTGACCGTATTGCTCGTTCAAAATATATTCCAGAAAGTCAAATGGAACAATTTACAGCGATTAAAGAACAAATTCAAGAAGATGTTAAAGCAACTATTCAAAAAGGAGGAATGACAAATGCTTAAAGAATATCGTACGATTAGTGAAGTTGTCAGCCCTCTAATGATGGTTGAACAAGTAGAAGGTGTTAAATTTGATGAGTTAGTAGAAATCCAATTACAAAATGGAGAAACTCGTCATGGTCAAAGTACTAGAAGTACATGAAGATAAAAGCGATGGTACAAATTTTTGAAGGACCTAGCGGCATTAACATTCGTGACTCAAAAGTACGTTTTAAAGGAAAACCTTTATCCTTGAATGTATCAGAAGATATGGTTGGTCGTATTTTTGATGGAATGGGAAATGTGATTGATGGTGGTCCTGAATTATTACCGGAAGCATCTTTAGATGTAAATGGACAAGCGATTAACCCAGTTTCTCGTGACTATCCGGATGAATTTATTCAAACAGGAATTTCAGCAATCGACCATTTAAATACACTAGTTCGTGGACAAAAATTACCAGTATTCTCTGGTTCAGGTTTACCTCATAAAGAATTAGCGGCTCAAATTGCTCGTCAAGCTACTGTGTTAAATAGTGACGAAAAATTTGCGGTAGTATTTGCTGCGATGGGAATTACCTTTGACGAAGCAGAATACTTTATGGAAGACTTCCGTAAAACAGGAGCGATTGATCGTTCAGTTATGTTCATTAACTTAGCAAATGACCCAGCGATTGAAAGAATTGCGACTCCTAAAATTGCCTTAACAACAGCTGAATATTTAGCGTATGAAAAAGACATGCACGTGTTAGTGATCGCGACAGATATGACAAACTACTGTGAAGCATTGCGTGAAATTTCTGCAGCTCGTCGTGAGGTTCCAGGTCGTCGTGGATATCCAGGTTACTTATATACAAACTTATCGACATTATATGAACGTGCGGGACGTTTAGTAGGACGTAAAGGGTCTGTAACTCAAATTCCAATTTTATCAATGCCTGAAGATGATATTACACACCCAATTCCAGACTTAACAGGTTATATTACTGAAGGTCAAATTATTTTTGGATCGTGCATTAGATAAACAAGGGATTCAACCTCCAATCAATGTATTGCCATCTCTTTCTCGTTTGAAAGATAAAGGTTCAGGTGAAGGAAAAACTCGTAAAGACCATGCTTCAACGATGAACCAATTATTTGCTGCCTATGCAACAGGAAAACAAGCAAAAGAATTAGCAGTCGTATTAGGGGAATCTGCTTTATCAAAAAAACAGATAAATTATATGTTGAATTTACAGATCGATTCGAAAAAGAGTACATCAGCCAAGGATTCCAAACGAATCGTACTATTCAAGAAACATTAGATTTAGGTTGGGAATTACTATCAATTTTACCTCGTACGGAATTAAAACGTATCAAGGATGAAATGCTTGATGAATTTTTACCTAAAGGGAGTGATTCCTAAATGGTGAGATTAAATGTAAAACCAACAAGAATGGAATTGTCTAAGTTAAAACAACGATTAACCGTTTCTGTTCGTGGTCATAAATTATTAAAAGATAAGCAAGATGAATTAATGAGACAATTCATTGAGTTAATTCGTAAAAATAATGAATTACGTGATCAGGTTGAAAAACGTTTAACAGCAGGAATGAAAAGTTTTGTGTTAGCAAAAGCAACGCTAGAAGAAGCTTTTATTGAAGAACTAGTAGCAATTCCGCCACAAAGTGTCACATTGAGTTACAAGAAAAATATTATGAGTGTTTCTGTTCCAGAAATGAATTTTACGGTAGTAGAACAAAATCAAGAGAGTGATTTTTAAATATGGTTATTTAAACTCCAATAGTGAGATTGACCATTCAATTGAAGAAATTTCTGCTGTGTTACCCGATTTATTATCATTAACAGAAATTGAAAAACTTGTCAGCTATTAGCCGATGAGATTGAAAAACACGTCGAAGAGTAAATGCCTTAGAATACCGCATGATTCCTCAATTAGAAGAAACAATTTACTATATTGAGATGAAGTTAGAAGAACAAGAACGTGCAAGTATTACTCGTATTATGAAAGTAAAAAGATATGGGGCAAAAATCATAATGAAGAAACAAAAGAACGAGCATCTTGAAAGGGAGATGCTCGTGTTTTTTATCGGACTATTTTTCCGGTTTGTTCAAGAAAATACAGCAAATAATGAGGAGAAGATTATAATTTGTTGAGGGAGTGATATTTTTCTACTTTTAGCTTGTTGTTCGACTGAAGTTTATGATAAGATAGTAAAAAGCTGTAAAAAGAATGGAGTTTTGAGACGATTATGACAAAAAGAGGATTGTTAATCGTTTTATCTGGACCATCAGGCGTTGGGAAAGGAACCGTTAGAGCTGCGATTTTTGCAAAAGGGTGAACAAAAATTTGTTTATTCAATTTCAGCAACAACTCGCTTACCACGTACAGGTGAAACAGATGGAGTCGATTATTTCTTCAAGACAAGAGAAGAATTTGAACAAATGATTCAAAATAAACAATTATTGGAATATGCTGAATATGTAGGAAAATTATTATGGCACTCCATTGGAATATGTAGAAAATACATTAGCAAAAGGTAAAGATGTGTTTTTAGAAATTGATGTACAAGGTGCTATTCAAGTTCGTGAATTAATGCCAGAGGGAGTGTTTATTTTCTTAACGCCACCTGATTTAAATGAATTAGAAAGCCGTATTGTTAATAGAGGAACAGATTCCGATGAAGTAATTGCGAAGCGTATGAAAACAGCTCGTGAAGAATTAGAGTTGATGAAGTATTATGATTACTCTGTAGTGAACGATACTGTGGATAATGCAGTTCAAAAAATCGAAGCAATTATTCAAACGGAGCACTTGCGAATCGTTAGAAATTTAGATACTATAGAAGAGTTAGAAGAAATACTGGAAGAAGAGTAGAAAGAGGTAATCCATTATGATGTTATATCCTTCAATTGATAAATTATTGAACAAAAATTGATTCAAAATATTCTTTAGTAATTTTATCAAGTAAAAGAGCTCATGAATTACACCATCATGAACCACAAAAATTAGAAGAATACCAATCAGATAAAAATGTTGGTCGTGCGTTAGAAGAAGTTATTGCTGGTGAGTTAGGAATTCGTGAAGATAGTATTCCTGAAGAAGTTTAATCATAAAGAAGCCTTGAAGTGGAGAAGTCCTTCAAGGTTTTTATTTTTATAAATAAAATTTAAGACTGAATAAATGGTTTTCTATTTTTGGAAAAAGATGATACACTATTCATATGATGTAAATTGGGGTAAGTATACCTCTAAAAGCGAGGTGAAATCATGTTTGCACAAGTAATTGTAGATGTTCCAGTAAAACAAGTGAATCGACCATTTGAATATAGAATTCCTGCAATCTTCGAGGGAGAAATCGAAGTGGGAATGAGGGTAGTTGTACCATTTGCTGGAAGAAGTGTGCAAGGTTTTTGTTGTTTCAATTCGTCCAACATCTGATTTTGAAGGAGAATTAAAAGAAATAGAACGATTAATGGATCTTGAACCTGTTCTTTCTAAAGAAATGATTGAATTAGGAGAATATATGTCCAATCATTTATTCGCTTTTTAATTCACTGTTACCAAACAATGTTGCCAGCGATGTTAAAAACAACGACAAGAAAGTTATTTGTATTAGAAAATCCCCCAAGTACAAGAAGAAATTTTTCCAAAGAATTTTTAATGGGCAATTAGAAATAGAAGTAACGGATGAAATGCCAAAGAAATTTTGGCAGAGTTACTACGTTTAAAAACAAAAAAGGAATTGTCCAAACGAAAACTTTAGTAGAAGACCGCAAACAAATTAAAACAGAGGATTGGATTGTATTATCGTATTTACCTGAAGAATATTTGGAAATAATGAAGCAAGTTCCAAAAAAACGCGGCAAAAACAATTAAGATTTTTGGAAGGTTTATCTAGTTTAGAGAATACAGAAATTGCGAAAGCTGAATTTATCACTCGCTTTAATGTTGTGCAAGCAGATGTGAAAAAGCTCTTGAAAAAGGCTGGATTCTGTTAGAAAAAGAGCAGTAGATAGAGATCCTATGCAGGAAGAAAAATTATTCATTCTAAACCATTTGAACTAAATGATGAGCAAAAACAAGTTTTTCAACAAGTGTTAGAAGAAGAAAAGGATGATACTTCCCATGTTTATTTATTACAAGGCGTGACAGGGTCAGGAAAGACGGAAGTATATCTTCAATGGATTGGAGAAGCTATTCAAAAAGGAAAAAGCGCTATGATGCTTGTTCCAGAAATTTCATTAACACCTCAAATGGTTCAACGATTCAAAGAACGATTTGGAAATCGAGTAGCTGTTTTACATAGTGGGTTGAATCCTGGAGAAAAACATGATGAATGGCAAAAAATAAAAGAAGGTCGAGCAGACATTGTTGTTGGAGCAAGATCTTCGGTATTTGCTCCATTAAAAAATATCGGCATTATTATTTTAGATGAAGAACATGAGAGCACTTATAAGCAGGATGATACTCCGCGTTATCATGCGAGAGATATTGCGATTTGGAGAGGAAAATATCATCATTGTCCTGTTGTACTTGGAAGTGCAACTCCAAGTTTAGAATCTCGAGCAAGAGCAGAAAAGGGAGTTTATCGTTTATTACGGTTAACAAAGCGTGCTAAACATCAACCATTACCTCAAGTTCATGTACTTGATATGAAACAAGAATTTCTAGCGCAAAAAGGAAGTTTCTCTAAACGTTTATTACAAGCTTTAGAAGACCGGTTAGAAAAAGGAGAGCAAAGTGTGTTGCTCTTAAACCGAAGAGGATATTCATCCTTTATTATGTGTCGAGATTGTGGCTATGTATTGGAATGTCCAAATTGTGATATTTCATTGACACTTCATATGGATACAAAAGTGATGAAATGCCATTATTGTGGGCATGAGGAAGCTATTCCAAATCATTGTCCGAAATGTCATAGCCGACAAATTCGTTATTTTGGAACGGGAACACAAAAGCTTCAAGAAGAATTAGAGCAATTATTGCCAACTGCTCGAATCATTCGAATGGATGTTGATACAACTCGTAAAAAGGGTCAACATGAAGCATTGTTAAAACAATTTGAAGAACAAAAAGCGGATATTTTAATTGGAACTCAAATGATTGCCAAAGGTTTAGATTTCCCAAATGTTACGTTGGTAGGAGTAGTCAATGCAGACACAGCTTTGAACATTCCCGATTTTAGAGCGGCAGAAAAAACTTTCCAATTATTAACACAAGTAGCAGGAAGAGCAGGTAGAGGAGATAAGACTGGAGAAGTATTTATTCAAACGTATAATCCAGATCATTATGCAATTCAATTAGCGCAACATCATTATTACGAGGCTTTCTTTGCTCAAGAAATGAAAATGAGACATCTCGCTCATTATCCGCCTTATTATTTTACAGTAATGATTACAGTTTCTAGTGAACAAGAATATGCTGCACAAAAACAGGCGTATGACATTAAAAAGGTATTGGAAGGTAAACTATCTTCTCAATCTGTTTTATTAGGACCTAGTGCGAAATCAATTGCTAGAATGAATAATCGTTATTATTATCAATTAATTATTAAATATAAAAAGATCCAGTATTAGATATTTTATTACATGAGGTCTTAGTTAATACTCAATCGACACCGCAATCAAAAGTAGCGGTTTCCATCGATGTAGAACCTCAATATTTTTATAAGGATAGGAAGTGGAACTTTGAAAAAATTATTTTTTATGGGGACACCCTGAATTTTTCAACAAAAGTATTAGATGCTTTAGTTAGTTCAGAAGAATATGAAGTGATTGCGGTTGTGACTCAACCAGATAGACCAGTTGGTCGTAAAAAGTAATTACTCCATCACCCGTGAAAAAAATATGCATTAGAACAAAATATTGCAGTATATCAACCGGAAAAATTAACAGGTTCAGAAGAATTAGAACAATTAATGATATTAGATGCTGATTTAATTGTTACAGCTGCTTATGGTCAGTTTTACCAAAGAAATTTTTAGAATTTCCAAAACAAGGTGCTGTCAATGTTCATGCATCCTATTACCAAAATATCGCGAGGGTGCACCGATTCATTACGCTATTATGAATGGGGATTCTCATACAGGTGTAACGATTATGAGAATGGTTAGCAAAATGGATGCGGGAAATATTTTATCACAACGCTCGATTCCAATTGAACAAATTGATGATGTAGCTTCTATGTTTGAAAAAAATTATGTGGTAGGTGCAGAATTATTAGTGACACATTACCGAAAAATTTTTGATGGAACGATTTCTGAAATTGTACAAGATGAAGCGTTCGTAACGTATTCTCCAAATATTACACGAGAACAAGAACAAATTGATTGGACAAAAGAAGCAAAAATGGTAGATTGCTTTATCCGTGGTTTACGTCCTTGGCCAACTTCATTTACTGTATTGAATGGTGAAAGAGTGAAAATTTGGCAAGTGAAGGTGAGTTGATCAAACAACTGCTGAACAACCAGGAACATTATTTAAAAGAAAAATCATCATTTGTATGTAGCATGTGGGAATCAAACCGTATTAGAAATTGTTGAATTACAACCTGCAGGAAAAAGCTAAAAATGAGTTCAGATGCCTTTATGAATGGTTTTGCTTCTGTTATTGAAGAGAAAGCTTGCTTTGAAGGGGTAAATCATGGATAAGGTCAGAAATGCAGTTGTAGATTTATTAGTTCAAGTGGAACAGGATCAATCTTATTCAACGATTAGTTTGAAAAAGGTAATTGAGCAACAAAAATGGACTGCAAAAGATAAAGGTCTGTTAACCGAATTGTTTTATGGAACGATTCAGCGAAAAATGACGATTGATTTTTATTTAGCCCCTTATATTCAAAAAGCAAAGAAAATTCAACCATGGGTGAAACAATTGCTAAGAATTTCCATTTACCAAATGGTATTTTTAGATAAAATTCCAGATCATGCAGCGATTTTTGAAGCAGTACAAATTGCAAAAAAACGTGGTCATCAAGGCATTGCTAAATTTGTCAATGGCGTACTTAGAAATTTCCAAAGAAATGATTTAAGAAGTTTTGAGGAAATAAAAGATGCAGACGAAAGAATGAGTGTACAGTATAGTATTCCAAAATGGATGTACCAATTATTTAAACAACAGTATGGAGTAGAACAAGCACAACAAATTTCTGAGTCTATTTTTAACAGCGCCAAGTGTCAGTGTTCGTATTCAACCGAATCATTTGAATCAAGAGCAAGTAAAACAACTTCTATTAGAAGAAGGAGTTCAAACTAGAGAAAGTACCTTGTCGAATAGATGTTTAATTGTGGAAGAGGAATGTATTCCTCTCAAAAAGCTTTTGAAAAAGGAATTGTTACGATTCAAGATGAAGCATCTTCATTAGTAGCACAAGTTGCTAATTTACAACCAACAAATAAAGTGCTTGATACATGTGCAGCACCTGGTGGAAAGACAACTCATATTGCAAGTTATTTAGAACCATCAAAAAGGTGGACGTGTAGACGCTTTAGATTTATATGAACATAAACTATACAAGAAAATGCCAAAAAGGTTACAAGTGGATGATTGTATTTCAATGAGAGTATTAGATGCGCGTAATGTACAAGAAGCTTATTCAGCTGAAAGTTTTGATGCAGTATTTGTGGATGCTCCTTGTTCGGGATTAGGTTTAGTTCGTCGTAAACCGGATATAAAATATACAAAAAGTTTAAAAAGATTTAAAGAGTTTAGAAAAAAATTCAACTTGAGATTTTTATTATCTGCTTCAAAAATGGTAAAATCAAAGGGAAGCCTAGTATATTCTACGTGTACGATTAATAAGGCAGAAAATAGAGAGCTGGTCAATCGATTTTTAGAAGGGAACCCGGCATTTGAAATTGAACCGATTGGAAATTGGATTAATAAAGATACAGAAGATATTACAATATTACCAAATGACTTTAATAGTGATGGGTTTTTATATTTGTAAATTAGTGAAAAATCTTAAACATTAAGGAGGGATTGTATGAAATTTGCTATAAAAAGTGATGTTGGTCAACGAAGAAAAGTAAACGAAGATGCTGCTGGCTACTTTGAAAGCAAAAATAACATCCCGCTTATGATGGTTTGCGATGGAATTGGTGGACATAATGCGGGGACGTAGCGAGTTCAATGGCGCTAATGGCGATTGGACAAGCATGGGAAAAGACTCATTTTGGTGATGTGGAAGAAGCATATCAATGGCTCATTAAAAAAATTGAAGAATCTAACGATGATATTCTTTCACGTTCCACTCAATATGCTGATTTATACGGAATGGGGACAACTTTAGTAGCCGCATGTGTCATTGGAAATCAATTAATGATTGCTAATGTTGGAGATAGTCGAGCTTATGTTTTAAGAAACTTCCAATTAAAGCAATTAACAGAAGATCAAAGTTTAGTCAATGCATTATTGAAATCAGGGGAAATCACTCCTGAAGAAGCAGAACATCATCCAAATAAAAATATCGTGACACAGTCACTAGGAGTAACTTCGGCTGTCGAAATTGATTTTGTTAGAATGACTGTGAAAGAAGAAGATATATTATTATTATGTAGTGATGGACTCAGCGATATGTTGTCATTAGAAGAAATAAGAAATGTTTTAAATCATTATTCAGATTTGGAACAACAAGTAGAAAAAGCTGTTCAAGCAGCTAATGAGTCAGGCGGTCGTGATAATATTACAGTTGCGATTGCAAAAATTCACCTTAGAGAGGAGGAAGCCTAATGCTAGAAGCTGGTAGAACATTAAATGGACGTTATAAAATTCAATCTTTAATTGGAACTGGCGGAATGGCTGCGGTTTACCTTGCAAAGGATTTAATTTTAGATCGATTAGTTGCCATTAAAGTATTACGATTAGATTTTCGTCAAAATGATGATGCGATGAGAAGATTTAGAAGAGAAGCTTTGTCAGCGACTCAATTAACTCACCCAAATATTGTAGGTGTATATGATGTTGGACAATCACAAGAAATGAATTACATTGTGATGGAATATGTAGAAGGAACCGATTTAAAAGATTATGTGAGACAAAAAGGTGCACTACATCCTATTGAAGCTGTTCGTATTATGATGCAAATTGTATCAGCGATTGCAGCTGCGCATCAAAATCGCATTATTCACCGTGATATTAAACCACAAAATATTTTAATTGATAAAGAAGGAAATGTTAAAATAACAGATTTTGGAATTGCAGTTGCCTTATCAGATACTTCATTAACTCAAACGAATACATTGCTAGGTTCGGTACATTACTTATCACCAGAACAAGCAAGAGGTGGTATGGCGACCATTCAAACAGATATTTATGCATTAGGTATTGTGTTATATGAACTATTAACAGGAAAAAGTACCTTTTGATGGAGAGTCCGCAGTTTCTATTGCGTTAAAACATTTCAAGAACCATTACCAACAATTGTAAATCCGATTGCAATGGTTCCACAGAGCTTGGAAAATATTGTATTAAAAGCTACTGCAAAAGATCCAATGCATCGCTATAGAAGTTGTTATGAAATGTTTCAAGATTTGAAAACTTGTTTAGACTCTACAAGACTATATGAAAAGAAATTTGTTCCAGCAAGTTTTTCAGGAGAAACAAAAGTACTAACACCAATTCATACACAAAAAGTTAAAACCAATTCAAACGAGTAAAGAAATACCAGTTGTAGAAATGGAAGAAGAGAAACCAGTTAAAAAGAGACGTAAATGGCCTTGGATCATTTTACTTTTATTAGTTTCAATAGTAGGAATTATGGCTTTTGTATTTTTACAATCTAGTCCAAAAGAAGTTCAAGTGCCAGATGTAACGAATTTAACAGAAGCAGCCGCTAAAAACAAAATTAGCAGATGCCAAATTAAATGTTACAGATGTCATTCAGGTAAAAATCGGATGAAATTGAAAGTGGAAAAGTCATCGAAACGAATCCAAAAGCTGGTAGTACGGTAAAAGAAAAAAATCAAAAATTACGATTAAAAGTAAGTTCAGGAAAAGAAGCTATTACAATGAAAGACTATCGTAATAAAAAAATATGAAGCTGCAAGAGATGAATTAAAAACTAGGATTTACAGTAGAAAAAAACAAGAAGAAAATTCTGATAGCGTGGAATCTGGTAAAGTAATCTCTCAAAAGTATTGCTCCAAACCAAAAAGTAGAAGGAAAAGATCCTGTAATTACATTAGTAGTTAGTAAAGGAGAAAGTTCTATAAAAATGGCAAACCTAACAGGTTATACAAGAGCAGGAGCTATTGAATATGCAAATTCAAATAATTTAACATTAACAATTACTGAAGAAGAAAACGAAGCAACCATAGATACAGTGATTAGACAATCAATACGAGAGGGCGCAGAAGTGAAAAAGGAACTGCACTCACAATTGTATTATCAAAAGGTAAAAGGAACATACAGTAACTAAACAAATAGTAGTTCCTTATCAAAAATACTCAAAAATAACGGGCAAAAAGCAGTTAATAAAATTTCAATATATATTGAAGATGCAAAACATCAGATTTCTAACGTGTATAAAACATTAGAAATTACAGAAGACACTACATTGAATTTAACATTTAAATTAAGTAACTCTCAACCAATAGGTAAATATAAAATTGTTAGTGATGGAAAAGAAATTTCATCAGGAAATGTACAATAAGAAAAGAAAGACTGTAGCAAAAAAACTACAGTCTTTTTTTATTGAGTTAGAAAATATAAAAAGTTCTAAAAAAAGACTTGAAAAAGAATAAAAAAAGCTATGGTAAATTATAAGCACTGTTAACGAACGTTCGCATTTAAAAGCGATTACGAAAAAAAGAAATTTTAAATAAATTTTAAAAAAAGTTGTTGACAGAGAAAAACACCTATGATAGTATATAGGAGTTGTCGCGATAAGCGACGTTGACCTTTGAAAACTAAACAAAGAAGACAAACCAAATGTGTAGGGAACTTCACGAAAGTGAAGAAACAACAATTTCTTTTCTCTAAGGAGAAAAACAATAAGTCAGTAATTAAAATGAGCTTTTCAAAAAGCTTATGAAAAGTATTTTTCATGAGAGTTTGATCCTGGCTCAGGACGAACGCTGGCGGCGTGCCTAATACATGCAAGTCGAACGAGAGCGACCGGTGCTTGCACTGGTCAATCTAGTGGCGAACAGGTGAGTAACACGTGGGTAACCTGCCCATCAGAGGGGATAACATTCGGAAACGGATGCTAAAACCGCATAGGTTCTTGAGCTGCATGGCTCGAGAAGGAAAAAGAGGCTTCAGCTTCTGCTGATGGATGGACCCGCGGTGCATTAGCTAGTTGGTGAGGTAACGGCTCACCAAGGCCGTGATGCATAGCCGACCTGAGAGGGTGATCGGCCACATTGGGACTGAGACACGGCCCAAACTCCTACGGGAGGCAGCAGTAGGGAATCTTCCGCAATGGACGCAAGTCTGACGGAGCAACGCCGCGTGAGTGAAGAAGGATTTCGGTTCGTAAAACTCTGTTGTTAGAGAAGAACAGCGCATAGAGTAACTGTTATGCGTGTGACGGTATCTAACCAGAAAGCCACGGCTAACTACGTGCCAGCAGCCGCGGTAATACGTAGGTGGCAAGCGTTGTCCGGATTTATTGGGCGTAAAGCGAGCGCAGGCGGTCAATTAAGTCTGATGTGAAAGCCCCCGGCTCAACCGGGGAGGGTCATTGGAAACTGGTTGACTTGAGTGCAGAAGAGGAGAGTGGAATTCCATGTGTAGCGGTGAAATGCGTAGATATATGGAGGAACACCAGTGGCGAAGGCGACTCTCTGGTCTGTAACTGACGCTGAGGCTCGAAAGCGTGGGTAGCAAACAGGATTAGATACCCTGGTAGTCCACGCCGTAAACGATGAGTGCTAAGTGTTGGAGGGTTTCCGCCCTTCAGTGCTGCAGTTAACGCATTAAGCACTCCGCCTGGGGAGTACGACCGCAAGGTTGAAACTCAAAGGAATTGACGGGGACCCGCACAAGCGGTGGAGCATGTGGTTTAATTCGAAGCAACGCGAAGAACCTTACCAAGTCTTGACATCCTTTGACCACTCTAGAGATAGAGCTTTTCCTTCGGGGACAAAGTGACAGGTGGTGCATGGTTGTCGTCAGCTCGTGTCGTGAGATGTTGGGTTAAGTCCCGCAACGAGCGCAACCCTTATTACTAGTTGCCAGCATTGAGTTGGGCACTCTAGTGAGACTGCCGGTGACAAACCGGAGGAAGGTGGGGATGACGTCAAATCATCATGCCCCTTATGACTTGGGCTACACACGTGCTACAATGGATGGTACAACGAGCAGCGAACTCGCGAGGGTAAGCGAATCTCTTAAAGCCATTCTCAGTTCGGATTGTAGGCTGCAACTCGCCTACATGAAGCCGGAATCGCTAGTAATCGCGGATCAGCACGCCGCGGTGAATACGTTCCCGGGTCTTGTACACACCGCCCGTCACACCACGAGAGTTTGTAACACCCAAAGTCGGTGAGGTAACCTTATGGAGCCAGCCGCCTAAGGTGGGATAGATGATTGGGGTGAAGTCGTAACAAGGTAGCCGTATCGGAAGGTGCGGCTGGATCACCTCCTTTCTAAGGATAAACTCGAATGTTGAAAGACGTTAGATGAATACGGAACCCTACAGGGTTTGAAATCTTTGTTTAGTTTTTGAGAGGTTAACTCTCAAAACAATTAGTCTAAATCCGAACGGGCCTATAGCTCAGCTGGTTAGAGCGCACGCCTGATAAGCGTGAGGTCGATGGTTCGAGTCCATTTAGGCCCATAAGTTTCGAATTTAATGGGGGCTTAGCTCAGCTGGGAGAGCGCCTGCTTTGCACGCAGGAGGTCAGCGGTTCGATCCCGCTAGTCTCCATACTATCCGAAAGGATAGAAACTCGACCTTTGAAAACTGAATACTATATCACAAATGAAACCAAATAAATTTACCGAGAGTTAGAGAAATCTAACGAAAAAGAGTTTTTTTAACAAGAAGCAACGCGACCATAATCAGGTTAAGTGAATAAGGGCGCACGGTGAATGCCTTGGCACTAGGAGCCGAAGAAGGACGGAACGAACACCGATATGCTTTGGGGGAGCTGTAAGTAAGCTAAGATCCAGAGATTTCCGAATGGGGAACCCAACACCCTGTGATGGGGTGTTACGCATAAGCGAATACATGCTTATGACGAGGTAGACGCAGGGGAACTGAAACATCTCATTACCCTGCAGGAAGAGAAAGAAAAATCGATTCCCTGAGTAGCGGCGAGCGAAACAGGAGGAGCCCAAACCAGTGTGCATGCACATGGGGTTGTAGGACTTTCGACAACGTGATATGACAATCATGATAGCAGAACCCTGTCTGGAAAAGCAGGACCAAAGAAGGTGACAGTCCTGTACGCAAACATCGGAAAGTTGGCTACGAGAGCATCCTGAGTACGGCGGGACACGAGGAATCCCGTCGGAATCCGCCAGGACCATCTGGCAAGGCTAAATACTACCTAGTGACCGATAGTGAACCAGTACCGTGAGGGAAAGGTGAAAAGAACCCCGGGAGGGGAGTGAAAGAGTACCTGAAACCGTGTGCTTACAAGTAGTCAGAGCCCGTTAATGGGTGATGGCGTGCCTTTTGTAGAATGAACCGGCGAGTTACGTTAACATGCGAGGTTAAGATGAAGAGTCGGAGCCGTAGCGAAAGCGAGTCTGAATAGGGCGCATGGAGTATGTTGACGTAGACCCGAAACCAAGTGATCTACCCATGTCCAGGTTGAAGGTGCGGTAAAACGCACTGGAGGACCGAACCAGGGCACGTTGAAAAGTGCTTGGATGAGGTGTGGGTAGCGGAGAAATTCCAATCGAACTTGGAGATAGCTGGTTCTCTCCGAAATAGCTTTAGGGCTAGCCTCGGAATGAAGAATCGTGGAGGTAGAGCACTGTTTGGACTAGGGGCCCATCTCGGGTTACCGAATTCAGATAAACTCCGAATGCCATGTATTTATGTCCGGGAGTCAGACTGCGAGTGATAAGATCCGTAGTCGAAAGGGAAACAGCCCAGACCACCAGCTAAGGTCCCAAAATATCTGTTAAGTGGAAAAAGGATGTGGGGTTGCACAGACAACTAGGATGTTGGCTTAGAAGCAGCCATCATTCAAAAGAGTGCGTAATAGCTCACTAGTCGAGTGACCCTGCGCCGAAAAATGTAACGGGGCTAAACAGATTACCGAAGCTGTGGATTCGAGCTTTATGACTGCAGTGGTAGGAGAGCGTTCTAAGGGCGGTGAAGCATGACCGTAAGGACATGTGGAGCGCTTAGAAGTGAGAATGCCGGTATGAGTAGCGAAAGACGGGTGAGAATCCCGTCCACCGAATGACTAAGGTTTCCTGGGAAGGCTCGTCCTCCCAGGGTTAGTCGGGACCTAAGGCGAGGCCGATAGGCGTAGTCGATGGACAACAGGTTGATATTCCTGTACTTCTGTTAAATCGTTTGAGCAATGGAGGGACGCAGGAGGCTAAGTAAAGCGTACGACTGGAAAGTGTACGTCCAAGCAGCGAGTCCGCTGATGAGTCAAATGCTTATCACGCATGGGGATGAGCTGTGATGGGGAGCGAAAGTATAGTAGCGAAGCATCTGACGTCACACTGCCGAGAAAAAGCTTCTAGTGAGATTTACAGGACCCGTACCGCAAACCGACACAGGTAGTTGAGTGGAGAACACTAAGGTGAGCGAGCGAACTCTCGTTAAGGAACTCGGCAAAATGACCCCGTAACTTCGGGAGAAGGGGTGCTGGTAGCAATACCAGCCGCAGTGAATAGGCCCAGGCGACTGTTTATCAAAAACACAGGTCTCTGCAAAATCGAAAGATGACGTATAGGGGCTGACGCCTGCCCGGTGCTGGAAGGTTAAGAGGAGAGGTTAGTCGCGAGGCGAAGCTTTGAATTGAAGCCCCAGTAAACGGCGGCCGTAACTATAACGGTCCTAAGGTAGCGAAATTCCTTGTCGGGTAAGTTCCGACCCGCACGAAAGGCGTAACGATCTGGGCACTGTCTCAACGAGAGACTCGGTGAAATTATAGTACCTGTGAAGATGCAGGTTACCCGCGACAGGACGGAAAGACCCCATGGAGCTTTTACTGTAGTTTGATATTGAGTGTTTGTGTCACATGTACAGGATAGGTAGGAGCTGAAGAGATCCGGGAACGCCAGTTTCGGAGGAGGCAATGGTGGGATACTACCCTTGTGACATGACCACTCTAACCCGCACCCTGAAGCAGGGGTGGGAGACAGTGTCAGACGGGCAGTTTGACTGGGGCGGTCGCCTCCTAAAAATGTAACGGAGGCGCCCAAAGGTTCCCCTCAGAATGGTTGGAAATCATTCGAAGAGTGTAAAAGGCAGAAGGGAGCTTGACTGCGAGACCAACAAGTCGAGCAGGGACGAAAAGTCGGGCTTAGTGATCCGGTGGTACCGAATGGAAGGGCCATCGCTCAACGGATAAAAGCTACCCTGGGGATAACAGGCTTATCTCCCCCAAGAGTTCACATCGACGGGGAGGTTTGGCACCTCGATGTCGGCTCATCGCATCCTGGGGCTGAAGTCGGTCCCAAGGGTTGGGCTGTTCGCCCATTAAAGCGGTACGCGAGCTGGGTTCAGAACGTCGTGAGACAGTTCGGTCCCTATCCGTCGCGGGCGTTGGAAATTTGAGAGGAGCTGTCCTTAGTACGAGAGGACCGGGATGGACACACCGCTGGTGTACCAGTTGTTCTGCCAAGAGCATCGCTGGGTAGCTATGTGTGGACGGGATAAACGCTGAAAGCATCTAAGCGTGAAGCCCCCCTCGAGATGAGATTTCCCATCATTTTAAGTGAGTAAGACCCCTGAGAGACGATCAGGTAGATAGGGCTAGAAGTGGAAGTGCCGCGAGGCATGGAGCGGACTAGTACTAATCGGTCGAGGACTTAACCACAGGTTGATAGCTGGTGAGATTGATGGAGTTTGGATATAGATTCAGTTTTGAAAGAACGAGAGTTTTTTTCAGAAAAGAGAAGTGTGGTGACGATGGCAAGAAGGATACACCTGTTCCCATCTCGAACACAGAAGTTAAAGCTTCTTAGCGCCGATAGTAGTTGGGGGTTTCTCCCTGCGAGGGTAGGACGTTGCCACGCTTTATATATAATGGAGGTTTAGCTCAGCTGGGAGAGCATCTGCCTTACAAGCAGAGGGTCAGCGGTTCGATCCCGTTAACCTCCATTGATGAGTGATTAGCTCAGTTGGTAGAGCATCTGACTTTTAATCAGAGGGTCACAGGTTCGAGCCCTGTATCACTCATTCTCATAGTAGAAATTGCGGGTGTGGCGGAATTGGCAGACGCACTAGATTTAGGATCTAGCGCCGCGAGGCGTGGGGGTTCGAGTCCCTTCACCCGCACTTAGCCGGCTTAGCTCAGTTGGTAGAGCATCTGATTTGTAATCAGAGGGTCGAGGGTTCAAGTCCTTTAGCCGGCATTAAAAACCAAATTTGCGGAAGTAGTTCAGTGGTAGAACACCACCTTGCCAAGGTGGGGGTCGCGGGTTCGAACCCCGTCTTCCGCTTTGCCAATGTAAAACCATGGCCCATGCCGGGGTGGCGGAATTGGCAGACGCACAGGACTTAAAATCCTGCGGTCAGTGATGACCGTACCGGTTCGACCCCGGTCCTCGGCATTAACTAAATATACAATGCACCCATAGCTCAATTGGATAGAGTACTTGACTACGAATCAAGCGGTTACAGGTTCGACTCCTGTTGGGTGCATATTCGGGAATTAGCTCAGCTTGGTAGAGCACTTGGTTTGGGACCAAGGGGTCGTAGGTTCGAATCCTGTATTCCCGATTTCTTATGGGGGCTTAGCTCAGCTGGGAGAGCGCCTGCTTTGCACGCAGGAGGTCAGCGGTTCGATCCCGCTAGTCTCCATTTAATTTAATATCATGGCGGTGTAGCTCAGCTGGCTAGAGCGTCCGGTTCATACCCGGGAGGTCGGGGGTTCGATCCCCTTCGCCGCTATTTCTTTAGAGCTTGGACCTTTAGCTCAGGTGGTTAGAGCAGACGGCTCATAACCGTCCGGTCGTAGGTTCGAGTCCTACAAGGTCCATAGTTATATCTTGGAGGATTACCCAAGTCCGGCTGAAGGGAACGGTCTTGAAAACCGTCAGGCGTGTAAAAAGCGTGCAGGGTTCGAATCCCTTATCCTCCTTAATATTATCGCGGGGTGGAGCAGTTGGCAGCTCGTCGGGCTCATAACCCGAAGGTCGTAGGTTCGAGTCCTACTCCCGCAATTAGGGTTCCGTGGTGTAGAGGGTTAACATGCCTGCCTGTCACGCAGGAGATCGCGGGTTCGATTCCCGTCAGGGACCGTTAGATGAATATAATATTCGCTAGGCTCGGTAGCTCAGTTGGTAGAGCACTTGATTGAAGCTCAAGGTGTCGGCAGTTCGATTCTGTCCCGAGCCATTCTAAATATAATGCGGGTGTAGTTTAGTGGTAAAACTACAGCCTTCCAAGCTGTTGTCGCGAGTTCGATTCTCGTCACCCGCTTTAAATATTTAGGGCCTATAGCTCAGCTGGTTAGAGCGCACGCCTGATAAGCGTGAGGTCGATGGTTCGAGTCCATTTAGGCCCATTAATAACTTTGTTATTAGGAAATAATAAAATCTTGGATGATGGGGAAGTACTCAAGAGGCTGAAGAGGCGCCCCTGCTAAGGGTGTAGGTCGGGAAACCGGCGCGAGGGTTCAAATCCCTCCTTCTCCGTTTTATTATTTGTTATCCTGGCCCGTTGGTCAAGCGGTTAAGACACCGCCCTTTCACGGCGGTAACACGGGTTCGAGTCCCGTACGGGTCATATTTGGAGGTTTAGCTCAGCTGGGAGAGCATCTGCCTTACAAGCAGAGGGTCAGCGGTTCGATCCCGTTAACCTCCATCTCATAGTGGTTCCGTGGTGTAGGGGTTAACATGCCTGCCTGTCACGCAGGAGATCGCGGGTTCGATTCCCGTCGGGACCGCTCTTTATAAAAATGCGGGTGTAGTTTAGTGGTAAAACTACAGCCTTCCAAGCTGTTGTCGCGAGTTCGATTCTCGTCACCCGCTTTATTCTCTTATATTGGCCCGTTGGTCAAGCGGTTAAGACACCGCCCTTTCACGGCGGTAACACGGGTTCGAGTCCCGTACGGGTCATCGCTTAAGCCTACTGAAAAGTAGGCTTTTTGTTTTGATAATTATCGGAATATAAACAGAAAAATCTCCTTATTCACTAGAATAAGGAGATTTTTCGTAAAATAATGGAGCCGAGGGGAGTCGAACCCCTGTCCAAGTATATCGACACAATCAAATCTACATTCATAGTTTATCTATTTATATTTCGCTACTGATTAGCTGAAAAACAAGCGTTATCTTAAGCTAGCCTGATAATCTCTTATTCACTTAGACAGACGGAAAAGTGAATCGTATCCCACTGGTTATAGGACCTGGACCCGAGCACATGGGCGATGCCGGACAGATCTTAGCTAGCAGTTATTAAGCTGCGAAAGCTAAAGTGTTTGTTTGTTGTTTGTCAGTTATATTTAACTGTAACGTTTTTACGTAGACGTAACCTACGGAATGCATTGAAAGCTCAACCTATACCTGTCGAATCCGTAACGACCCCGTATAAAGTAAAAACCTAGGGATTTCCCTAGGTTCTTATTGTAACAAAGTTTTAAATGACATGCAATTCTTTATTAATCACGCATTTTTATTGGAATAAAGCTAAAGTCGTCATCTTTTGCTTCTTTACGCAGAGCAAAGTGATTCGTTTGATTTAATGCTTTCAAATTGAATTTCCCTTCTGAATATTCAACAATGTTCAATGAAGCATTTCCAATAAGTTCTGATAATTGAAAGTCTGGGATTAATTCATGAAGCATATTTCGAATAGTCATACCGTGGCTGACAATCAGTACATTATGATTTGTATCTCTGTGTTGGTTGACTACCTTTAGTAAACCTTTTTCAACACGTAACCAAAACTCCATAAAGTTTTCCCCAAGATGATCGGGATCTAGCTCTTTCAAACCATTTAATTCTTCTTGGATATTTCTTCCACCCAAGTCATCAAAGTTTCTTTGAAGTTTTTTATACAACTCACTCCATAAGTCATTCGCAGATTTTCCTTCTAAGCTTCCAAAGAAAACTTCACGAAATTCTGGCATCATTTCAATAGTGAGGTTATCACGATTTGGATGAGTTTTAAGAAATAGTTGTGCAGTTTCAACGGTTCTACGCAAATCACTAGTATAGACTGCGTCAAAAATGAACATCTCGCATTCCTAAACCAGAACGAATAGCATCAAGGCGACCTTCTTTAGTTAGAGGAGTATCAGACCATCCTTGCATTAAATTGTAGCAGTTAAAGACGGTTTCTCCATGTCGCATAAAATATAAAGTTACCCCTTTTTTCGTCATAAAAAGACCTCCGTTCTTGTTCTTTATTCTATTGTAAACTGATTTTTAAAAATTGCTAATTTAAAATGAAGAGTTTCCAAGAAAAATCCGATTCCCACACAACAGAGACCTCCGATTAGACTTACAATCATATAAAAAATCATAGAGAGTATTCCCATTTTGGATTAACTGGAGGATTCCAAACTGAATGTTGAAAAAGTAGTAAAGCCACCACAGACTCCAGTAATTAAAAAGCCACTGATCTCCTTCGAACCAATGTGCCTGTTGGAATTTAGCACTTAAATATCCGATGGCAAGCGAACCAAAGTAAATTAATTAGTAGTGTTTTTAATGGAAAATAATGTTGGAAAGGAAGTTGAGAAAGTAAATAACGGAGAATTGCTCCAATTGCTCACCAATTCCGACAAAAAAGTATTGACATAGTATCCTTCTTTTCTAATTTGAATACATTCATTATACCTTTTTTGGTAAAAATAAAAAGCTGGAGTAAATCCAGCTTTTTACTTTATTTAAAGAGTAAACTTCCAAGAACAATAATTCCGAGTGCAATTCGGTACCAACCAAACGCTTGGAAATCGTGTTGTTTGATGTATTTTAATAAGAATTTAATTACGAATAGTGAAACAACAAATGAAACGATTGATCCAACTACTAGAATAATAAACTCAGCAAATGAATAGTGGAATCAAATTTCAATAATTTTAATCCACTAGCACCAAACATGATTGGAATTCCCATGAAGAATGAAAAATTCAGTAGCGATTGAACGACTTGTCCCAACAAGTAAACCACCAAGAATCGTTGATCCAGAACAGCTTGTTCCAGGTACAAGAGCTAAACATTGGAAGAGTCCAATTTTGATAGCCGTCAAAATATCTAACTCTTTAAAAGCTTTTTAATTTTTCGGTTCGACATTTTTGTGTTGTCTTTCGATGTAAATGAAAGCAACCCCATATACAATTAAAGCCAATGCGATAACGATTGGTTTATTAAAATAATCATCCATAAAGTCATCAAAATGAATCCTAAAATAACGGCTGGGATACATCCGATAATCACTTTCTTCCAAAGATCAATAGTTTCAATGAATTCTTTACGTTTCTTATTTTTCGCAAATGGATTTAATTTGTTGAAATACACTAGTACAACTGCCATGATGGCTCCAAGTTGAATGACAACATTAAACATTTCTTGGAATTTAGCAGAAACGTCCAATTGAATAATCTCGTTTACTAAAAATTAAATGACCTGTACTACTAATTGGTAGCCATTCAGTAACGCCTTCGATAATTCCTAAAATAATAGTTTTAATAATCTCGATAAGATTAAGCATTTTTCCACTCCTTTATAAAATCTGATAACAACGATTATACTTCTTTCTGATTGTGATTAGCAACGATTTTATAAAAATTTTTGAAAATATTTTTCATATAATAAGAGTTTAAACAGTTGGAATCACACAAACCACTTCAGGAGCGTAGAAATCTTTTTGAAGTAATGAAAAGTTTGCCTGTTGCTTATCACGTTTAAATAAGGTTAAGTTATCAGATTCTTGGTGTCCTACAACGATATAATTTTCATCAGAACTTAAATGAAAATCTCTTGGGAATTAAACCGTAGCTATCGATTGTTTGTACGTGTTGCAGAAGTCCAGTTCCTTTATTAATGGAGAAAGTAAAAATTGCATCAAATCCACGATTAGAAGCATGAGAAAATCTCCCTCGTTTGTAATATGGATGGCTCCTCCCCAAGCTTGTTGATTTTCATTGGTCAAAGGCAATTTTGTCTAGGTTTGTAAATATTCCATTTTTCTTTATTATAAGAGAGGACTTCGATAGTTGCATCGAGTTCACAAATCAGATAAGCGATAGGAAGCGCTGGATGGAAGGATAGATGACGAGGACCGCTCCTTCTTTTTGTTTTTATATTGTGCGACTTCTTCTAATCCGTCTTCTGTACGTTTTGTAAGTAAATACAGTATCGATTCCAAGGTCACAAACTATAATCCATTTTTCGTCTGGATGTGTAGTCAGTGTAGTGAACATGTGGAGAACTTTTGGTTTTACGTGAATACTTGAACCAGTGTGAACTTTTTTATCGATTGCAGTAAAACTCTTTGATTCTTTATCATAGTGATATAATTCAACGAATCCTCCGTGATAGTTGGCAGTCAGTACATCTCTTGTTTTTTTCGTTATAACGAATATAGCAAGGCACTGCTTGCTGGTCATTATAACTTACAAAGGTTTCTAGTGGAGAAACTTGTGCATTATTTGCTGAAATACCGCAGAATTCTTCTGCTTTTCCTACTGCGAATAATAATTGGTCATCCTTCAGCGTAAGAGAGATAAGTTGGATTATCGATGAGTTGCTTCTAATATAAGAGATTCTAGTTGTTCGGTTTCTTTATTGAGAGTTACAGAGTATACTCCTTTACTAACTCGTTTTGTATATGTTCCTAAATAAAATTTTTTTCATTCATACGATTTCCTCCGAATCACAATATAGAGTAATTATACAATTTTTTGTAAAAATCTAATCAAATGTTAATCATAGATGGGAAAAAAATATGATACACTAGAGTAAAATGTGATAAGGAGGAATTTTATGAATAATAAACCTGAAAACCAGAAGAAAACATGGTTCTGGAAATGGTTTTTAGATAATCAATTAGTGACAGGATTGCTTATTTTATTATTGCTCCTTGTTAACTTGATTTTATTCTCACAAACATCGTACTTATTGAATCCAATTAAAGGATTTATTTCGGCAGTCGGAGTTCCAGTTGCTTGTGGTGCAGTAGTGTACTACTTAGTAAAAACCAATTTATGATGTTCTAGTGAACAAAAAGGTTCCAAAAGGAATTGCAATTCTAGGAGTATTGTTAGGTGTCGTGTTCGTATTTGTAATGATTGTGACAAGCTTAGTTCCGATTATTCAAAAGCAATTATTAGATTTAGTTTCTCAATTACCTTACTACTATCAAATTATTAGTGATCAAGTTGAAAAATTTATGCAATCAAGCTGGTTTACAGCGTTGCAAGAACAATTTAACACGATTAATATGATTTCATTCAATCGATAACAGAACGACTCAATGGTGTCTTAAACCTCACATTTAGTGGTATTGGGAGCGTCGTGGGAATCGTTGGTGAGATTGTAATTACACTTATGACTATGCCTGTTATTCTTTATTATTTATTGAAAGATGGAAATAAAGTCATTCCTTCGATTACGCGATTATTCCCAACTCGCTCTCAACATAAAATTAGCGTGATGCTACATGAAATGAACCAACAAGTCAGTTCATATATTCGTGGCCAAATCTTAGTTGCGATTTTTGTTGGGATTACTTATATGATTGGATATGCGATTATCGGATTACCATATGGAGTAACGATTGGGATCATTGCAGGACTATTAACGATTATCCCATATATTGGTTCAATTATCGGATTAGTTCCAGCATTCATTATTGCTTTCGTTACAAATCCATCGCTAGCGCTTCAAGTATTTTTTAGTTTATGTCATTGAACAATTAGTTGAAAGTCGTGTTCTTCAACCGTTAATTCTTGGTTCATCATTAAAGATGCATCCAGTGACAATTTTAGTGATCTTACTGGCAGCTGGTAAAATGTTTGGACTAACGGGCTTATTGATTGCCGTACCTGTTTATGCAGTGATTAAAGTATTTGTAACTCACTTCTTTGCATGGTATAAAGACTATTCTGGTTTGTATTACGCTCCCGAAGAGAAGTAGAAGAAACTATTGAAATTGTGATAACTAAAGAAAATTAAAACCAAATCTCTCTTACAAAAACGTAATATTTAGTAAGGAGGTTTTTATGCTTTTGCGATTGGTGTGATTGGAGCAGTTATTGGAAGTTTTTGTAAATGTGGTTAGCTTAAGAGTTGCTAAGAGAAGATTTTATTCATGGAAGATCATGTGTCCCCATTGTCATCATTCACTATGTGCTTTGGATTTACTACCTATTTTTTTCATATCTCTTTTACGTGGAAAGTGTCGATGGTGTAACCAGTCAATCTCTATACGCTACCTCTTAGTAGAAATTACATTTGCCATTTTATTCGTATTAGTAGCTTTTTAAAACAACCTATGGAGGTTAGAGGATATTTCTTTTTGCACAATGTGTAGCTGGTAGCACTTATCGATTTTGATTCGTTTGAAGTAGATTTACGCATGTTATTGATTCTAGTAATAGGATATTTCTGCTTCAGAATGAATTCAGTTGAAGAAACAATGCTATCCATGATGAGTGGCTTCATTTTATACTTCACTGTTTATGGCATAGGCAAATGGGTCTGGAAAGAGGAAGTTTTAGGCATGGGAGATGTGTACTATTTAGCTACATTGAGGTCTTTATTTTTCACCAAGTCAAATTCTCTTTGTCGGACTCTTGTCCTTTGTCGTTGCTGGAGGAGTGGTGATTGGTTGGATGATGCTCTCTAAAAAGAAACAAGGTGCATGAAAAAAATTCCTTTTGCTCCTTTTATTAGTAATAGCGCTCTATTGACTTATTTATTTTTCAATCCAATGGATATAAATTTTGGGAACTATATACCAGTTTACACTAGACACAAGATAGTATTTTTCGAGAATATCAAAAAGGTCGACAGTATTAACTATTTATGATAAAAGTGGCAATAATAAAATAAAAGGAGGACTGAAATGTTTTTTCAGGATAGAAAGATAAAAATACTCAATCCGCAAATTGAAAGTTGCTACTGTGTCACTTGCGATTGGATTTTTGTTTGCGCCTGCGGTCATGGGAGCCGCTCAAGTAGCTCAAGCGGATGAGCTTACGACTACTGAACAAGTGGAGAATAAAGCGAGAGTCAGGTCTCGGGGGCTCTTCTGCGACAGAGCAAGCAGAGCCTCAGAAAGAAAAACCAAGTTTCTTTGAGCTCTTCGGAATCTACCAGTAGCAGAGACAAGTGAAGCACTAGCATCTACAGGCTTTTGAAATGCCCTAACCAGCTGCAGCCACTGCTCAGCCAGCAACAGCAAATGCAAGTCTAAACAAGAGCACTTTGGAGAACTACCTCAAAGAGTTGCGTAGCAAGGACTTTTCAAGTAAGACAGACGATAGTCTAGAAATCTTGAATGGTGTAATGACAGCTGCCGATGGTGTGCTTCAAACTGCGACAGAGCAAGAAGAAATTGATAAAGTTTATCGCAATCTCGTGACTTTTGTCAATTCAGGTCTTCGTGATAAAAATCCGAAGTTCATCCCAGACAAGGATAAGACTCCTCGCTCGGCACTTTATGAGTTTGAAAGTGCTACACCAGGAAAAACGGTTCCATTTGGTCTGAACTACTTGAAGCCAGAAGACACAAAAATCTACAATAAGGGCGATAAAGTAAAGGCCATCCAGCCAACTGAAACAACTTATGTAGAGAATGATGGAAGTGGCAGATGGACCTTTAAGGGCTATGACTATGATAGTCAGGTGATTGACAAAGATGATGTCTTTTTCACAGGTGAAGTGGGAATTTACGCCGACACCATATAAGGCTACCTATAGAGCGGTGAATGGTTCACCTGGAAAAACTCCGCCACCTTATGTTGCAAACTGGAGTAAAGTAGATAAAAGAAGATTTGCTGAGGGCGAAGTAGTAAAAGCACAAGAATTTCACTATGTTTTTTATACTTCAGAAGAATTTCCTAATCGAAAAAGCTACTGGGCTTTTTACTGGCTACGATGCTCCAAGTAAAGTGGTAAACCATGGCGATGTGGAGTTTGTAGGAACTTGAAATACTTCGAGGATGTCATTGTATCCTACAAGGCTGTGAACCAGCGCGATTGGGAGAATTTTTATAAGTTACCAAGTAGTCCTAAGACCTCAAACTACGACAAATATAACTTACCTCTTCCTAAGGAGATAAAGGATCTAGAAAGTAAACTATACGATTACAAGCTTTCTCTCAATCAGTTTGATAAACGCAATAAGTATTTACCTAAAGATATACTGGATACGCTAGCTGCTTTGTACCGCTACGATGAAGTTCAACACGTCTACAAACCCTTTTATGATGCAGAACATGAAGGAATTGGACTTTCGAGGAAGATATAGTAGATTTAACCTTCAATCGTGAACTGGAGCGGGCGGCTACATGGGAATTGCCAAAAGTTACAATGCCATTGACGTTTACATTTAAACCAGTTCCTCGGAAACCGACTTATGAGTTTGTCAGTGGAACGGCTGGTAAATCACTACCTGCTGAGATCAATAATCTGAAGCCAGTCTATGAACCAAGTGAATGGACATATATGGATAGGAAGACATATCCGAAAGGCAAGGATATCGTTCAGGCTGTTAAACCGCTTAATGGTTCCTACTATGATGCAGCTAACGATGGTACATGGCACTTTAAGGGCTATGATTTTGATAAAAAACCAGTGAGCGACTGGGAGCACGATGGATGGAATCTCAAGTTCACAGGTACTTGGACATTTACACCGGGAACCTATCCAGAAAACTATAAGTTTGTCAGCAAAGACCCTAGCCTGTCTCTCCCAGAGGAAATCACGACCTATATTCCAAGCACTGGAAAAAACTATAGTAATGGCGATACTGTCCTTGCAACAGCTCCCCTGAAGACGACCTACATGGACTTTGTAAACAAGGGAACTTGGAAATTTGAAGGTTATGACGCCGGTAGTAAGGTGGTCAACAAAGACGCCGTTCTCTTTACCGGTACTTGGTCCTTCACTCCACACCGCGATAAGGTCGTTTCGATTTTGACTTTGCAGTGATACCCCAGGGAAGACCATTCCTGATGATTTGAAGGCACAAATTCCAGCTCCTATCACGACATCTCCAGATGAGTATTCTGATAATGTCAAGAATGTCCTTCGCGATTTTTACACATACACAGATGAAGAAAATGATGGTACATGGGTTTCTAAGCAACCTGAGGAAGTGGAAAAGCCAACTGACGATGAGGACTCCACTCACACACTCCACTGGGTCTTTGAGCCGACCAAGCATAGTGTCTACTATGATTTCTATACAGATTCAAAAGATTCTTCTGGTAATTTAATCTCACTACCAAATACTTTATATGATCTAATCTCTGACACAAGAGAATTTGTCAAGGGTGAAAAAGCTCGCGTTAAAATGCCGTCTAAAACAAGAATTGAGGATCCTGATGGCAGAGGAACTTGGGTCTTTGATGACTACTATGAAGATGATAATACGACGATTTCTCCACGTGTGAAAACAGTAGGGACCGGAGACGTCCTCTTCAAAGGAAAATGGATTTTTGTTCCTACTGATCAGTCTGATACGATCTACAGATTAGAGTATAAATTTACTAACTCGACTCCTGCGTATCCTCTTCCAAATAAGATTCGCGAGATGCTTCCAGCTGGCACTGATTTCATTGCACGAGCTGTGATTACAAAGATGCAAGCAAACTTGACACCACCACAGTAACTGTTCCGACAGGTACATGGACCTTCCATGGTTTTGATGCAGATAAATACGGAAAAGCTATTGCAGGTACGAACGTGAAGACTATCGCAGGATCTTGGAGCTTTACGCCAAATGGTATAGACTATCGGTTCCAATCAACTAATCCTGATTTCGTATTACCAGATCATATCACTAAGTTGACTCGAAAAAAACCCAATTGATTATGAGTTATATCCTAAGGAAATTCTAGCTGAACAACCGAGTGAAACGACTTATGTTGACACAGCAAACAAGGTAACATGGACATTTGCAGGATACGATAAAGAAAAAATCGTTGTAGCAAAAGGCAGACAGACTTTCCTTGGAAGCTGGGTACCTACTCAAATCAGAATATGTATTCAAATCATCTAAAGCAGGTGTTCCATTGCCACAAAGTATTTTGGGAATGCTTCCAAATGATGAGGCTTCTTATAAGGTTGGTGACATCATTGTAGCCAAACAACCTGCTGAAGCATCAGTAGTTGAAGAAGACAAAGACTATGTCTGGACCTTCAAAGGTTACGATCAGAAGAATGCGACGTATAATGGCAAGCGCGTTACATTTACGGGTATCTGGGAAGCAACGCCTAGACCACATCATGAACCAGCACCTCAACCAAAATCCAGTTCCACCAGTGAATCCAGGAGAGAGCAGGGGCTGATCATAATCAGGTAAAATAAACTTCAACCAAGAAAAACCTGAAGATAATCCACCAGCTCAAAGTCCAGTAGGAGAAAAGGAAAAACAAGCTACATTGCCAAATACAGGTAGCACTGCACCACTTTCACTCACTGGACTAATGACAAAGCTCTCTTCTTGCAGGTCTAGAGACATTACTTCTTGGTCGCAAGCGGAAAGATAATTAAATACTGATTTTTATCTAGAGTATATCGACTTTTTATAAGATTCTTAAGCAACTGCTTGACTGTTTGACAAATCTATCTGATTCTCAAGCTGAAGGTTGAGAATCTGGGACAAAAAGTCTAACCTTAAATATAAAAAGCGAACAAAACGAATTATCTGACACTCAGAGTTCTGTCTTGTTCGCTTTTTATCTAAATTATCGATTTTAAAAAATTTAGGGAACTATACCATTTTACCACCAACAACATATTGTGTTATAAGAATATCAAAAAGACGATTTCCATTTTTGAAATCGCTTTTTGAGTCAGTACTAATTGAAGTTGAATAGAGTTTTTGTTAAGCATTCTTTTGAAAGTCTTCTTGCAGCAGCCGTTTTTAATAATCCGATCTGCAAGGTGCTGATTTCTAGCGAAATTGGTCCGTGAAATAAGAGACAAAACACGTTTTTGTAGTGACAACCTTCCATGATCTTCTTCATTATTTCCAAAA